>Ga0068682_100001_pt1 | contig 740662 bp, 669 predicted proteins | sample CeladaPassaB1F01_FD_62238 | JGI IMG/M metagenome (GOLD analysis project Ga0068682, IMG submission 62238) | Cellulose-adapted microbial communities from the Joint BioEnergy Institute, USA - Passage B1F01 | ecosystem: Engineered > Bioreactor > Continuous culture > Unclassified | place: USA, Joint... | reverse complement strand
AGCGCTCACCGCAGCGCGCGGCCGGGATGCGCTCGCGCCTCCGCGCGCCGCGCTTCCGCGCGCTCGACGTTCGCGCGCAGATGCTGGGCGAGCGCGATGCCAGCCGCCAAAAAGAGCGCCGACGTCGCTACGACCACCTCGTCGGCGGCACCCTGGGCGACCGCGATCAGCGCGTGCCATGCCCCTTCGACCGGGCTCGTGCCCGTGCGCAACAGCAGATGGACGCAGACGGCAGCGGGCAGCGCGAGCCCGACAGCGAGCGTGCCGGCACCGCGGCCACCGCCGGTAGCCGGCACAAGGAGCGCCCTCAGCGCCCAGACGTGGAGCGCCGGCAGCCATACGACGAGGGCGTAGGGATTGGAGAGCCACAGCACCCCGCCCGCGGCCGCGAGCACGATCGCTATTCCCGCACCGGCGGCGGGACTGCGGGCGGCGCGACCGAGGGCTCGAACCGCGAACCAACAACCCAGCGCCAGCACCGCGATCGCCGCCAGCAGCGCCACGCGTCCGCCGTTCGGCCCGACGGCGAACGGATCGCTCACCCCGAGACCGGACGGGCCGAACCAACCCGCCATTCCGGCGACACGCAAACCGCCCACAAGCACTAAAAGCGGCAAGGCGAAGCTCGTCACGAGCGCGACATCGACACGTAGCCGCCGCCCCTGGCGGCGCGCACGGGCCGCGGCGTCGGCGGTCGCGAAGGCGACGGGCAAGAGCAGCGTCGCGGCGCACAGCGACACGACCCACCCGGGCAGAACGAGTCCGAGCACCGTGACGTAACGACCCGGCGCGGCCGCCAAACGGCCGCCCTGGTCGAGAGCGGTAAGCGTCCGCAGCGCCGTGCGCGTGAGGATCCCAACGCTGTCGGGATCGATCCGCTCGAGCCGGTTGTGGGCAGGCGCGAGCTCCCCGGAGCCCGATATGCGCACGGCGTCGATACCGGCCTCGAGGAGTGAGGACTGCAAGCCGACGCCGATCGGGAAGGCGAGACGCGCCACCTGACCGGCGAAGCTCGACGCTGCCGCCGGCTCGGCGGTCTCCTCGCGTAACGAGGCGCGCGCCGTGCGCTCGGTCTGGGCGCTCGTGCGGCGATCGCCCCCCGACCAGACAACAACTGGTGCCCCGCCTCGGGCCCGTGACGCGACGTCGCTCAAAACGACGGCAGCAACGATCTGGCGGCCGGTGTCACGCAGGCGATCGACGGCCCGCTCGACAGCCTCAGGATGGGCTCGACCATCGACCGAGGCGAGCACGATGCTGCGCTTGGTCGGCCGGCCCGCCAACACCTGGGCGATCGCGAGCAGCGCTGCGGTGTCGGCAGCGGTGGCGCGGTCGCGCTCCCGCCAGGCGTCGCGCGGGACCACCAGCATGAGTGCGGTGTCGGAGCGGCCCGGTCGCGTCGCGACGACGTTCGTGAGCTGGCGGTCGCCGCTCTCGAAGCGGTCGTGATCGACCGTGAAGCCGAGCGCGGCGAGCCGCCCGCCGACGAGGTCGGCGAGCGCGCGATCGCCAGGCGCTCCGGCGCGCCGGTCGGGGTAGCTGCGGGCGATGCGCTCGCCCTCCTGCGCGATCAACCTGCCATCGAGCAGCACGTCGGCGGCAAGCCCCTGGGGGAGCGCCGGGGGGCGGCGTTCGAGCGAAAACATCGCCACGATCGCGGCGAGCAGCGCAGGTAGGAGCGCAGCCCGGTACAGCCGTGGCTCGAGCACTTCCCGGCAACCTACAATGAACCGCGGTGGGCAGCGCGACGGCCCGGATCCTTGTCGTCGACGACGAGCGCCCGCTCCAGGAGCTGCTGGCTTTCCCGCTGTGCCGCGACGGATACGAGGTCGTTTCAGCGTACGACGGCTACCAAGCGCTCGCGCGCCTGAACAGCGAACGTTTCGACCTGGTCGTGCTCGACCTGATGCTGCCGGGCATCGACGGCCTCGAGCTCTGTCGGCTGATCCGCTCGACGAGCGACGTGCCGATCGTGATGCTCACCGCGCGCGGCGACGAGCGCGATAAGGTCGCGGGTCTCGAGCTCGGCGCCGACGACTACATCACCAAGCCGTTCTCGTTGCGCGAGTTCCGCAGTCGCGTGCGCGCCGTGCTGCGGCGAACGAAACGTGCCGCCACGAGCGACGAACAAGAGACGCAAGGGGTGATCGAGCGCGGGCCGCTGCGAATCGATCTCGATCGCCGCACGGCGACGGTGCGCGATCGCCCGGTGCGACTCACCTACGTCGAGTTCGAGCTCTTGACCGCACTTGCCCGCCGACCCGGCGTCGCGCAGGGACGGCCGCAGCTTTTGGCGAGCGTGTTCGGCAGCTCGGCGTACCGCGATCCGCGCACGATCGACGTGCACATTCGTCATCTGCGCGAAAAGATCGAGGACGATCCCTCGCGGCCGCGGTTGATCGAGACGGTGCGGCGTGTCGGCTACCGCTTCGCGCCGCTCGACCGGGAGCGCTAGCGGTGCTGCCGCCGCCGAGCGAACCGCGAGCGGCCGGCGCGTCGCTGCGTGCACGTGTGGCCTTGCTGATGCTCTCGGTTTGCGTGATCGCTTTCGGGATCGCGTATCTCGGTGTCGCTTCGCAGCTCGTGTCGGCCCTGGAGCGGCAGCGGCTCGACGAACTCAAGCGCTCGCTCGCGCGCAGCGTGCCGCGTTTGGCCGACACCTTCGCCAGCCGGGCATCCCCCGCATCCGCCTCCCGTCTCCGCGAGCTGGCGGAGGCGCTCGAAGTTCGTGCCTACGCCTTCCGCGTCCGCGCCACCGGCGGTGGCGATTTCCACCTCGCTCCGCTCGCCGGCGGGGAGCCTTGGCCTGCGGTTCGCAAGACCGCGCGCAGCGCCGCTGCCGGCGGCAGCGTGGCGCGCGTCTCGGGTCGCGGTCGCGCGCGTACCGCCGTCGTCGCCCGCCCTCTGCCAGCACGGGGTCGCGACAAGGTCGTTGTCGTTTTCGCGCGTTCCCTCGGTGACGTCCAGCGCACGGCCAAGCTCTTGCGCGAACGGGGCGCGATCGCACTGCTGCTCGCGTTGGCGTTCGTGCTGGTCGGCGCCATAGCGGTATCGCAGGCGGTTATCGGTCGTGTGAGAGCGGTGGAACGCGCCGCTCGTGCGATCGCCCGCGGCCAGCATCCCGGCCCGGTGCCGGTCGAGCGCGACGACGAGCTCGGCGCGCTGGCGCGCGCTTTCAACGAGATGCAGGAGCGCCTCGCCCAGGCCGAGCGTGCGCGCCGCGACTTCATCGTCACCGCTTCCCACGAGTTGCGCACGCCTCTGTCTTCCCTCGGCGGGTTCGTGGAGCTGTTGCGCGACGAGGAGCTCGACACCGCCACGCAACGCCGCTTCCTCGCCACGATGGCCGACCAGGTCGAGCGCTTGCAGCGGCTCGCGGTGGACCTCCTCGATCTCTCGCGGATCGACTCCGGCGATCTCGAGCTGGCGCCAGAGAGCAGCGACCTCAGCGAACTCGTGACGTCGGTCGCGCGCGAGTTCGAAGCGGTGGCTAGCGAACGCGGTCACCGCCTCGAACTACGTGTAAACCCTTCCGTGCAAGCGTTCTGCGATCCCGATCGCGCCGCCCAGATCGTGCGTGTTCTGATCGACAACGCACTGCGCCACACCCCCAAGGGCACGCGCGTGCGTGTCTCCTGCGGGCGGCGACGCAGCGACGGGCGCCCGTACGTGCGGGTGATCGACAACGGTCCCGGCATTCCCGAAGAGCTGCGCGCCCGCATCTTCGAACCGTTCGTGCGCGGCAACGAGAGCCCGGGCGCCGGGCTCGGACTGGCGATCGCGCGCCAACTCGCCGAACGTATGGGCGGGAGCCTGTCGGTGCGCAGTTCGGGAGGCGAGACGTGTCTCGAGCTGACACTCCCGACCGACCGTGCCCCACGGTCGAGCGCCGACACCGACGAGCCCTCGCTAACAGCGTCGCCGCAGCGGCCGATGGGTACCTAAGTAGGGGGTGGCCGAGGTGCCCAGCACACAAGCGACGCGGTCGCCGCAGCGAGAACGGCGGGTCGTCCTGACGATCCCCGCACGCTCCGACTACCTTGTGCTAACCCGCCTGGCGTTGGCGGCTATCTGCCGGGCGGCCGAATTCGAGCTCGCCGACGTCGCCGACCTCAAGCTGGCCGTGACGGAAGCGGCCGAGGCGTTCATGGACGAGGCACCAGCGGCACAGCGCCCACCTGCCGCCGCGACGCGCACGCTGGCGATCGACTTCCGTCTCGACCGGGATGCGCTGCACATCGAGCTGAGCTGTCCCGGTGGCACCGGCGGCCGCGGCCTGCCGGAGCTTGCGCGGGCAATCATCACTGCGACGGTCGACGAGTTCGACGCCGGCGACGACCGCTTGACCCTGGTCAAGCGCTTGCCCTCCGCGCGCGTCTGAAGACAAAAACGACACTGATCGCGCCGCCCGGTATCGGTTCGGTGCGACCTACTAGCGCCGCGGCGACTACGCTTGCGCGTCTTCCCCTGAACAGGGCTGTCGATCCACCGAAAACCCGGGCAATGCTGCAACACGTCGTCGTCGGACACAAGAGCCTCAGCGACTACACGCACATCGTCGGCCGCCAGCTGGTCGACGAGATCCGCTCGCTCGCTGACGGTCTCGAAGGGCAGCGGGTGCTGCACCTCTCGGCGACCGCTTTCGGAGGCGGTGTCGCCGAGATCCTGTACGCGCTCGTGCCCTTGATGAACGACGTCGGTCTGCACTGCGAATGGCACGTGATGCTGGGGCGCGAGGAGTTCTTCAACGTCACCAAGCGACTGCACAACGCTCTCCAGGGCGATCCCGACGCTCCGACGAGCGACGAGTGGGACATCTACCGCCGCTACAACCAGTTGAACGCCGACGAGCTGGCTGGCGACTGGGACATCGTCATCGTCCACGACCCGCAACCGGCGGGGGTTCGCAACTTCGTGCCCGACAAGGCGCGCCGCTGGATTTGGCAGTGTCACATCGATCTTTCGGAACCGAACGCTGCCGCCCTGGCGCCGCTGCTTCCGCTCGTCGCCGACTACGACGCGGCGGTGTTCCACATCGACCGCTACGTGCCCGAGGAGCTGCGGTCGCGTCCCGAGCGACCTGTTTACGTCTCGCCGCCGGCGATCGACCCGCTGTCGCCAAAGAACATGCGTCTCTCGCCCGAGGACGCCGCGTTCGTGTGCGAGCAGTTCGGTATCGACGTCGATCGACCGCTGATGTGCCAAGTGTCGCGGTTCGACCCTTGGAAGGACCCGATCGGCGTGATCGACGCCTACCGACAGGTGCGGACCGAGATCCCCGACGTGCAGCTGGCGTTGGTCGGGTCGATGGCCACCGACGATCCCGAAGGCTGGGAGTTCTACAACCGCACGGTCGCCTACGCTGGCGACGATCCCGATATTCACATCCTCAACAACCCCAACAACGTCGGCGCGATCGAGGTCAACGCGTTCCAGTCGCAAGCCGACGTGCTGATCCAGAAGTCGACGCGCGAGGGGTTCGGGCTGACGGTATCGGAGGGGCTGTGGAAGGCCCGTCCGATGGTTGCCGGCAATGTCGGTGGCATTCCGTTGCAGGTCATCGACGGCCGCACCGGCTTTCTCGTCAACTCGCCCGAGGAGTGCGCCGAGCGCTGTTTGCGCATCCTCCGCGATCCCGCGCTTGGTCGCCGGTTGGGACTCGCGGGCAAGGAGCACGTGCGCGCGAACTTCCTGATGCCGCGCGTCCTGCGCGACTGGTTGCGTATCTTCAAGCAGGCGTGAGCGACCGCACACCGCTGATCCTCGTCTCGAACCGTGGACCTTGCACGTTCGAGCGAGACGCTGACGGCACGCTGCGGCCGCGCCGTGGCGGCGGCGGTCTTGTCACCGCGCTGACGGGGCTCGTCCACCACCGTGACGCGCTCTGGATCGCGTCGGCGATGACCGAGGCCGACGCCGAGGTCGCCGAGCGTCATGGCGGGCGCTCCTTCTCGGTCGAGCTCGACGGCGAGACCTACCGCATCCGTCTCGTCGTTTCGGATCCCGACGCCTACGACCGCTTCTACAACGTCATCGCCAACCCGCTTCTCTGGTTCATCCAGCACTACCTCTGGGACCTGTCGAACGCCCCCGAGATCCGCCGTGCCGAGGTCGAGGCGTACGAGCACGGCTACCGGGTCGTCAACGAGGACTTAGCCAACGCCGTTCTCGAGGAGGCGGAGAGCCTCGGCGAGGCGGTGGTGATGCTGCACGACTACCACCTCTACGTCGCCCCGCGCCTGATCCGCAACCAGCGACCCGACCTCTTTCTCCACCACTTCATTCACATCCCGTGGACGCAGCCCGACGCCTGGCGGGTGTTGCCGGCCGACATCCGCGAGGACATCTACGAGGGGGTGCTCGCCAACGACATCGTCGCCTTCCACACCCGTGCCTACCGCCGCAACTTCCTGCTCTGTTGTCATGAACTGTTCGGTCTCGATGTCGACATGGAGGCGGGAGTGGTGCGGGCACCGGACGGGCGCGAGGTGTGGGTGCGCGCCTACCCGCTTCCGATCTCGGCGAAGACGTTCCAGCGCACAGCGCAACGACCGGCGGTTCACGAGTACGAGCGCGAGATCCTGCGCCGGCGCCGCGAACACCTGATCCTGCGTGTCGATCGCGCCGACCTCTCGAAGAACATCCTGCGCGGCTTCACCGCCTTCGACCTGTTCCTCGAACAGCACCCCGAGTTCCGGGAACAGGTGACGTTCATCGCCCACCTGATCCCCTCGCGGCAGGACGTTCCCGAGTACCGCGAGTACCTCGAACGGATCGAGGCGCTCGTGGCGGTGGTCAACCACCGCCACGGCACGACCGACTGGATGCCGATCGAGCTGCGCCTGCGCGAGAACCTGGAAGAGGCGATCGCCGCGTATAAGCACTACGACCTGTTGATCGTCAACGCGATCTGGGACGGCATGAACCTGATCGCGAAGGAGGGTCCGCTGGTCAACGAGCGGCACGGAGTGTCGCTGTTGTCCGAGAACACCGGGGCCCATGAGGAGCTGGCGGAGTTCGCGCTGTCGGTCAACCCGTTCGACGTCCAGGAGCAGGCGGACGCGATCTACCGGGCGCTGACGATGTCCGCCGAGGAGCGCTCGTGGCGCGCCGAAGGGCTCAAGCGGATCATCTCGGCACGCGATCCCGGCGACTGGGTCGACGACCAGCTCGCCGACATCGAGGCGAAACGCAGCGGACGCGCGCCCTCGGCGACTTCGGCCCGCTGAGTGGCCGACCCGACCCGGCGCGGCGCCCGCTCTAGCGCACCGGTCGCGTTTCGAGGTCGCTTTTTGGCATGTCGGACCTGTTCCTGTGGCGCTTCGCTCGCGTGCACACGCCGCTCGTGACGCGCACCCGCAACTCGACACGCGTGCACGTCGCTCGGTAGGCGCGCACGACACTCAGCGCGCCGATTCGATCCCGAACTCGGCCTGAACGGCGGCGCGCGGATCGGTGGGCGCGGCCGTGGCAGCGCCGCGGCGCCGGTCTGTCGTGCTCGGCCTGCGCGCCGGCGATCGCCCTAGCTCGAGACCAACGCCTGTGCGCAGCGGCGTGCGGGGCCCACGAGCGTTATGGAGGCAGCGGTAGGTAGCGCGGCGCTCGTTCTCCCCGAATCCCGGGCCGGCTTGCGGCCGGGGCGCCCGACGCGACGGCGACTGCTGCCCACGCTGCGAGCGCGCCTGGCGCGAGCGATCGCTGGCGCGAGCGATCGCCTGGCGGCCGTGGGAGCGCTGCCGCTCGTCTCCCGCCCCCGCCGCGGCCGCCGTGCGCGGTGCACGGCTCGCGTGCTGCGCGCTGGCGACGCCCGCCGCAGTCGCCGCTTCCCGCTGCTTGCGTCCACAGCCCACCGGGCTTAGGCCCGCGAGCGCCCACGCAAGCAGGGCGAACCCGCACAGAGCACAGCCGAGGCGGGCGACGTTGTTCCAGCGCACCCTGCGTTTCGCGCGCGTTCGCACGCACACATAAGGAGTCGCGCGCGCGTTCCATGCCCCATGAGCTGCGGGACGCTAGGGTGGGGACCTATTGCCTGTGGCAGCGACACGTGCGCAGGGAGTGGCAGGCGTGAGCCGCAGGGTCGTTCGCGGGGCGCGGCGTCCGTTGTCGCGATTCCCCTGCTAAGGTGCGGGCGCGCCGATGGCCAACGAGTACGAACTTTTGCTGCTGATCGACGTCGAGCTTGACGAGGACGATCGTTACGCGATCGTAGATCGCGTGCGCTCGCTCGTCGAGGCTCACGGTGAGGTCACCGGCGAGCACGACTGGGGTGTGCGCAAGCTCGCCTACGAGATTCGCCACCGTCCCCAGGCCCACTACTACCTCTTGCAGTTCGACGCCGACGCCGCAGCGGTTCGCGCACTGCCGCGCGAGCTTCGGATAATCGAGGGTCTACTCCGCCACCGGCTCGTGAAGCTCGGCAAGCTCCCGCACGAGGCGCCGACACCCGATCGGGGCGAGGACACACGCGACGAGCAGCGCCGGAGCGGTCGGCGCGCCGGCGCACGTTCCAGCTGACGGACCGATCCCCGCCGATCGGTGTCGAACGTTGCGAGGAGTGTGGACTTCGACCGCTGAGGGGTGAAATCCCCGGGCTCGAGCGCTTAGCAAGGTGGCGCTGCGTTGTCGCGGTAGCGGCACCGGCGGCGTCAAAGATGGCACCACTCGGCTCGAGAGCCGCCGGCGACAGCCACCACGGAAATGGCGCAGAATGCGGTATTAGTCCGCGTCTTCCTTCTGGTGGCAGCCGTCGGCACGGTTAACCTCGGGGGGCGGCGTCGAACATTCAGTTTCCCGAACGCGCAAGTCCGCAGCCAGGAGGCATCGCAGCGATGGCAGCCACCAACATCAACCGGGTCGTTATCACCGGCAATCTCACCCGCGACCCCGAACTTCGCTCCACACCCAACGGCACTTCGGTCTGCAAGCTAAGGATCGCTTGCAACACGCGCCGCCGCGATCCCGGCACGGGTAATTGGGTGGACAAGCCGAACTACTTTGACGTCACGGTGTGGGGCGCACAAGGCGAGAACTGCGCCCAGTACCTGCAAAAGGGACGGGCGGTGGCGATCGACGGGCGCCTCGAGTGGCGAGAGTGGGTCGATCAGAACGGCAACAAGCGCCAGGCAATCGATATCATCGCTGACTCGGTTCAGTTCCTGGGCTCGCGCGACGGCGCCGACAGCGTCTCGCGCTTCGAGCCGCAGGACGGCATTCCCGCTGACACGTCCGATTTCGAGGACGCGCCGGTCGGGGTGGGCAACGCCACCGACGACATCCCCTTCTGAGCACCTGACAACCCTTCAGACAGCGAGTTCCGAACGCAACCTGACCAGCCAGCGTGGCCAAGAAGCAAAGACAGAAGCGTCGCCGTGACAAGCGCAGCGGTGCCGGTCCGACCAAGCGCAAGCCGTGCCCGTTCTGCCGCGACAAGATCGACACGGTCGACTACCGCGACGCCGAGGGTTTGCGTCGCTTTCTGAGCGACAAAGGGAAGATCCGCTCGTCGCGAGTCACCGGCTGCTGCCGCCGCCACCAGTCGCAGTTGGCGCGCGCGATCAAGCGAGCGCGCGAACTCGCGCTGCTGCCGTACGTGATCGAGAAGTAGTAGCCGATGGCCAAGGCGATCCTCACCCAGGACGTCGAAGGTCTCGGAGGCCGTGGCGAGGTCGTTGACGTCGCCCCCGGCTACTTGCGCAACTACCTCGTGCCGCGGCGGCTTGCGCAGGTGGCGACCCCAGCGCTGATCGCCGAGGCTGAGCGACGTCGGGAAGCAGCGGAGCGCGCACGGCGCGAGGCGCAGCAGCGCGCTGAGGAGACGGCGACGCTGTTGCGTCGCACCGTGCTCACGATCCCTCATGCCGCTGGCGACGACGGGCGTCTGTTCGGCTCGGTCACGGCGAAGGAGATCGTCGACGCCATCCGCGAGGCGCGCGGCGTGAAGATCGACCGGCGCAAGGTTCGTCTCGAGGAGCCGATCCGCACGACCGGGACACACATGGTCACGGTCGAGGTCGCCGAGGGCGTCACGGCCCAGGTCAAGACGATCGTCACCCCCGACAGCTAGATCGCCCCAAGCGATGGGCGCCACCGGCGCTAGCCCCGAGCCAACGAGCGTAGCGCCGCCCCACAACGTCGAGGCCGAGGCGTCGCTGCTGGGGACGATTCTCCTGAGCGATCAAGCCCTCGACGCGGTGCTGCTCGATGTCGGGCTTCGTCCCGACGACTTCTACCGCCCCCGCCACCAGCTCATCTTCCGAGCCATGATCCGCCTCAAGGAGCGGGCGGAGCCCGAGGCCGTCAACACGGTCACTGTCTGCGACGACCTGCGTCGCAATGGGGAGCTCGAGCGCGCCGGCGGCGAGGAGTACGTGCAGTCGCTACCCACCGTAGTGCCGTCGCTGGGTGCCTTCCTCGACTACGCGCGCATCGTCAAGGAGCACGCCCAGCTGCGTCGCCTGCTCGATGCCGCGCAAGAGATCGAGCGGCGCGTGCTCGCCGAGCCGGGCGACCCGCGGGAACTGATCGCTTGGGCGGAGAACGCCCTGTTCCGCATCGGGCACGACGAGGGCCGCGGCGAGATGCGCTCGCTCGAGGACGTCCTCCACGAGGAGGTCGACAAGCTCGAGGAGCTCTCGCGCAAGGGGCTCCACCTCACCGGGGTCCCGTCGGGGTTCTCGGACATCGACGACCTCACCGGTGGTTTCCAGCCCGGCAACCTGATCGTTCTCGCCGCGCGGCCGTCGATGGGCAAGTCAGCTCTTGCTACCAACATCGCCGAGAACGCCGCCGTCGACGCTGGCGTGCCGGTGGCGTTGTTCTCGCTCGAGATGTCCGAGACCGAGCTCGCCCACCGCTTCATCGCGTCGCGAGCGCGCTTGTCGAGCGACGAGCTGCGTAAAGGACGGGTGAAGAGCGACCGCTGGCCGAAGGTGTTGCGCGCGGTCGAGCAGCTCGCGCGCGCTCCGCTGTTCATCGACGACTCGAGCGACATAAGCGTGCTCGAGATCCGCGCCAAAGCACGTCGTCTCAAGGCTCGCCACGGACTCGGCCTGGTGATCGTCGACTACCTGCAACTCGTTCGACCCGACACCACCGCCGACAGCCGCGTCGAACAGGTCGGACGCATAAGCCGCGGGTTGAAGATCCTCGCACGCGAGCTGGAGGTGCCGGTGATCGCCGTCTCGCAGCTGTCACGCGCGGTGGAGTCGCGCAACCCGCCGATCCCGATGCTTTCGGATCTGCGCGAGTCGGGGCAGGTCGAGCAGGACGCCGACCTCGTGATGTTCATCTACCGCGACGAGTACTACAACGCCGAATCCGAGCGTCCCGGCGAGGCCGACGTGATCATCGCCAAGCACCGCAACGGCCCGATCGGCGAGGTCACGCTCACCTTCCTCCCGAAGTACCCGCGCTTCGCGAACCTCTATCGCGAGCCGGCCACCAGCCCAGTCGAGGTGGAGGTCTGATGCGAATCCGCCCACAGCGACCGACGCTCCAGGCCGGCACGACTCCCGCTCGTCGACCGATCAGAGCGCTGCGGGCGACCGAACGCCGATGACCGTCGACTGGTTCCGACAGCCGCGCACACGGGACGACGAGCCGGAACGCTGTCCGTTCGGGCGCTGCGACGGCAGCGGCTGGATCCTTGCCGACGACAGCCACGACGCGCGCCCCTGCGAATGCCGTGAGCGGCTGATCGCGCGCAGCGCCGCGCGCGCGCTCGGAACGACTGTTCCGCGCCGCTTTCGCGGGCTCGACTTCCATCGCCGCCCGATCGCCGATCTCGACCCGACGATCGTCGAGTACGTACGCGAGTACTGCGAGCGGATCGACGAAAACCTCGACGAGGGTCGCGGACTTTGGTTCCACGGCGACGTCGGCACCGGCAAAACGTCGCTGGCGATGCTTGTCGCGATGAAAGCGGAGCGCGCCGGTCGTTCGGTGGCGGTCTACTCAGTGCCCCAGCTGTTGGCGCGGATCCGCCAGACGTTCGACGGCGCAGGCACGACGTACCTCGAGCTCTTCCGCCGTCTCTGCGAGGTCGATCTCTTGGTGCTCGACGATCTCGGCGCGGAGCGACAAACCGAGTGGGTGCTGGAACAGCTCTACTCGCTCGTCAACGAACGGTGGCAGAACCAGCGGGCGATCGTGGTCACGACCAATCAGCCCGACAGGCCGCCCGACGGCCCGCTCGAAGACCTACGCGCAGCGGTCGCGGCGGTGCGCGAAAACGCGCGCGACGCGCTGGCCGGCGACGCTCTGCTGGAGGCGGCCGAGCGGCTCGAGCGGCTCTGCGAGCGCCTCGAGGCGCTAGACCTCGCCGACGACATGCTCACGCGCTTGCGCGCGCAGGTGGGCAGGCGCACGGTCTCGCGCCTGGTCGAGATCTGCGGCGACCCCTTGCCGATGCAGGGACCGGATATGCGCATCCGCCTCGTCGCCAGCGCCGACTCCTGAGCTTCGCCGGCTGCTAGCCCGTACACTGGCGGCGCAATGCCGAGCTTGGTGATCGTCGGCGCCCAGTGGGGCGACGAAGGCAAGGGCAAGGTCACCGACCTTCTCGCCGAACGCGCGGACATGGTCGTGCGCTTCCAGGGTGGCAACAACGCCGGCCACACGATCGTGCGCGACGGCGAGGTGTTCAAGTTCCACCTGATCCCGTCGGGAATCCTCTATCCGGGAACTCTGTGCCTGATCGGGAACGGTGTGGTGATCGACCCGCGCGTGCTGATCGATGAGATCGACGGGTTGCGCCGGCGCGGAATCGACATCACCGGTCTGCGGGTGTCGGCCAACGCCCACCTGATCATGCCCTACCACCGGCTGCTTGACCAGGCCGGAGAAGCGCGGCTCGGCAAGTACCAGATCGGCACCACGCGGCGTGGCATTGGGCCTTGCTACGCGGACAAGGCGGCGCGGCTCGGCATCCGCGTCCAGGACCTGCTCGACGAAAAGATCCTCAAGCAGAAGATCGTCGCCGCTATGGAGCCCAAGCGACTGATGTTGCGCCCCTACGCGAAAAACCCGGAGCTCGACCTGCACACGATGGTCGAGGAGTACCGCGCCTTCGGCCATCGGCTCGAGCCTTACATCGCCGACACCCCGCCGCTGATCTGGCGGGCGCTCGACGAGGGCAAGCGCGTGATCTTCGAGGGTGCGCAGGGCACGATGCTCGACATCGACCACGGCACGTACCCGTTCGTCACCTCGTCGAACCCGGTCGCTGGAGCCGCCTGCGTGGGCGCCGGCGTCGGGCCGCGCGCGATCGACGAGGTGTGGGGGGTCGCCAAGGCGTACTGCACGCGCGTCGGCGCCGGTCCCTTTCCAACCGAGCTCGACGACGACCTCGGCGAGCGGCTGCGCGAGAGCGGCGGCGAGTTCGGCACCACCACCGGCCGACCGCGGAGAACGGGCTGGTTGGACCTTGTCGCGCTGCGCTTCGCCGCTCGCATCAACGGTCTGAGCGGGCTTGTGCTGACGAAGCTCGATGTGCTGACCGGGATCGATCCGCTCTATGTCGCCACCGCTTACCGCGGTCCCGACGGGGCACGTTTCGACACTTTCCCCTACCACCAGTCGGTGGTGCACAAGGCGCGTGGCGAGCTCGTGGAGCTCGAAGGCTGGCACGAAGACATCAGCGGTGCGCGCTCGCTCGACGACCTACCGCCAGAGGCACGCGCCTACGTGGCGTTCGTCGAGCAGCACGTCGGTGTGCCTGTGGTGATGGTTGGTGTCGGACCGGGGCGCGACCAGATGATCTGGACCGGCGCGGCCGAGCGCGTCGCCGCCGCGGTCTAGTCACCGCGCGCGAACGCGGGCGGGAGTACCGACGACCAGCTCGCCGGGCGGGACGTCGCGGGTCACCACGGCTCCGGCGGCCACGAACGCGTCCTCGCCCACCGTCACGCCTGGTAGCAAGACTGCGCCCGCGCCGATGCGCGCGCCGCGGCGGACGAGCGGACCGCGTAACGGCTCGCCTGGCGGGCGGCGCCCGGCAGTGCGGTCGTTCGTGAACGTCACCCCGGGACCGATGAAAACGTCGTCCTCGATGACTGCGGTCGCAGCTAGGTAGCAGTTGCTCTGCACGCGCACGCGTGCTCCGATGACGACGTCGCAGTCGACTGCGCTGCCACGGCCCACAACTGTTCCGTCGCCGATCCGTGCACGCTCGCGGACGTGCGCCTGGTCACCGATTACACAGCCGGCGCCGATCGTCGCGCCCTGCACTACTACGGCGCCCGCGCCCACCACTGTCCCTGCGCCGACGCGGGTGCGGGCAGGAACTTCGCCGCGGTTCCGCGACCGCTGCCCGAGGGCTACCGGTTTGCCGATCGTCGCGCCGTCTTGGACGACGACACGATCGCCGAGTTCGACACCAGCGTGAACGACCGCGAACGGCCCGATCTCGCAGCTCGCACCGAGGCGGGCACGGGGGTCGACGAACCGCGGCGGCTCGGCCGGGTCACCGTCTCCCCCGACTCGGTCTGCGAACGGCTCGGGAGGGCTCACCCTTGAATCTCGAACGTCGGCCGCGCCTCGGCAAGCGGCAACCCGGCCGTAGCCGCTGCGTTAGCGCGAGAGTCGAGCGAACGCTGCAGGGCCTCGAGCACGCGTACGACGCGCAGACCGGAGTGCTCGTCGGAGCGCGGACGCCTACCTGTGGCGATGCACTCCACGAAATGGCGGCACTCGATCCGTAGCGGTTCCTCGTTCGACACGCGCGGACTCCAGATGTCGCCGCTGCGAGCGATGTACTCGCCGTAGCTTTCGAACTCCTGGTCGAAACCTTTGTCGTAGACGGTGACCTTGCGCTCAAGCTCCATGTCGTCGAACGTGGCCATGCGCTGGGCACCGACGACCGTCAATCGCCTCTGCTTGTGGGGATCGAGCCACGAAAGGTGCAGGTGCGCCGCTACGCCCGACGGGAAGCGCAGATAACAGAACACGACGTCTTCGATCTCGTCGCGGACGAAGCTCTCGCCGACCGCGTAGCACTCGCAGGGCTCCTCGCCGACGATCACTAGCACCACCGACACGTCGTGCGGACCGAGCGACCAGAGCACGTTTTCGTCGGAGCGCAGTTTCCCGAGGTTGGTGCGCTGGCTGTAGAGGTAGCGGAGTGCCCCCAGTTGCCCCTCGCGCACGAGTTCCGCGAGCTTGACGACACCCGGGTGGTACTCGAGCAGATGGCCGACCATCACGATGCGCTGCGCCTCGGCCGCCGCCGCGACCACCTGCTCACAGGAAGCAAGATCGTGAGCGAGCGGTTTTTCGACGAAACAGTGTTTGCCGGCAGCCAGAGCGCGCAGCGCGAGCGGGGCGTGTGTCGGCACCGGCGTGGCGATGGCGATGGCGTCGAGGGAGTCGTCGGCCAGCAGTTCCTCGATGTCGGTGGTGGCGCGCGTGCTCGGGAAGTGACGGTGCCAGCGCTCGAGTCGACTCGCGTCGGCGTCGCACAGCCAACGCAGCACGCACCCGGGAAGCGCGGCGAAGTTGCGCGCAAGACCGGGCCCCCAGTGACCGAGCCCGACAACGCCGACCGCAACCGGGCGCTCTGTCGTGTGGGTCGCCGTCACAGGCGAACGAGGTTGGCGGCTTTCACGCCCCGGGTGACGCCACGGAAGTCGACGACGAGCGGCGCCTCGCGCAGAACGAGCTCGACATCGAGCCCGGGGTGGGCCGTCACGATCGCAGCTACATCGATGCCTGCGAGACCCTGCTCGAGCGGCTGCGACCGCAGTTCGAACTCGGGGAGCTCAGGCACGAAGTCGTCGTGATAGGCGAGCTCGGCCCCGCGATCGCGCAGGATGCGCATGATTTTGAGCGCCGGCGACTCGCGCAGATCCCCCACACCCGCCTTGTACGACACGCCGATTATCAGGATCCGCGAGCCGCGGATCGGTTTGCCGTGATCGTTGAGCGCCCGCGCGATTCGCTCGACGCAGAAGTAGGGCATGCGCTGGTTGACCTCTCCCGCCAGCTCGACGAACTCTGTCTGGAGGTCGAACTCGCGCGCACGCCAGGCGAGATAGAAAGGGTCGACCGGCAAGCAGTGCCCGCCCATACCCGGACCCGGTTCGAAACGCATGAAGCCGTAAGGCTTCGTGCTGGCTGCGTCGACCACCTCCCAAATGTCGATCCCCATGCGGTCGCAGAGGATCGCTAGCTCGTTGACGAGGGCGATGTTGACGGAGCGGAAGATGTTCTCGAGCAGCTTCGTCAGCTCCGCTACTTCGAGGCTCGAGACCGGAACCACCCGCTCGCAGAAGGTGCGGTAGAAGGCGACGGCGCGGTCGCGACAAGCCTTGGTCAGACCACCGACGACCTTGGGCGTGTTGCGGATCGTGTAGTCGGAGCGACCCGGGTCGACACGCTCGGGCGAGTACGCCACCGACACGTCGCTGCCGCAAGCGAGCCCCGACTCTTCGAGCAGCGGCACCAACCATTCGCGGGTCGTGCCAGGATAGGTGGTGGACTCCAGAACGACGAGCTGACCCTGGCGGAGCACGCCCGCCAGCGAGCGTGCAGCAGCAGTGAGGTGGCCGAGGTCCGGCTCGCGGTTGCGCGTAAGCGGCGTCGGTACTGCGATCGCGACGGTGTCGCACCCAGCCAACGCGTCGTAGCGCGTGGTGACGCGCAACCGATCGCGGCAAGCGTGCAGGCGCTCGCTCGGCACGTCGACGACGTGGCTCTCGCCGCGGGCGAGACGCTCCACCACACGTTGGTCGACGTCGACACCGACGACATCGTGCCCCGCCTCGGCCGCCGCGACAGCCAGCGGCAAACCGACGTAGCCGAGTCCGACGATGCCGACGCTCATTGGGCGCCAGTGTAAGTGCAGACAACCTGGCACACACGCTCGCCGGCGCGTCCGCCGCCGAACAGCTCGGGCCGCTGGGGGGGCGGCGTCCGGGCGAGCGCGGCGAGAGCGCGATCGCGGTCGAGGTCGACGAGCACGTTCCAACCGCTCTCCACGGTCTCGACCCACTCGGTGCGGTCGCGCAGCGTGATGCACGGCGTCGCGAGGAGGTACGCCTCCTTCTGCACGCCACCGGAGTCGGTCAGAACGGCACGGGCGTTCCGTAACAACCGTACGAAGTCGAGGTAACCGAGCGGCTTTTCGATGCGAACGTGCGGCGCTCGTTCGAGACGCTCGAAAAGGTCGCTCTCGAGTAGTCGCTGGCGGGTACGCGGGTGTAGCGGCAGCAGCGTGGTCAGGGGCAGTGCCTCGATGAGCTCGACGAGGCGCAGTAGGCGTTGGTGGTCGTCGACGTTGCCGGCCCGGTGTGCGGTAACGAGGAGGTACCCGCCCGGCTCGAGCTGGCGCTCCTCCAGCGCTCGCGAACGGCGCTCCGCGATCTCGGCGCCGGCGAGAAGCACATCGGCCATCACGTCGCCCACGAGGTGGACGCCGTGCTCGATGCCCTCGCGAGCCAAGTTCGCTACGGCGGTCTCGGTGGGGCACAGCAGCAGGTCGCTCACGTGGTCGGTGAGAACACGGTTGGTCTCTTCGGGCATCGCGCGGTCGAAGGAGCGCATTCCCGCCTCGACGTGGGCAGTAGGCACCCCCGCCGCGCGTGCAGCTAGCGCCCCCGCGAGGGTGGTGTTCGTGTCCCCGTAGACGAGCGCGAGCGCCGGGCGGCGCTCGCGCAGCAGCGCCTCGAGCGGCGGCAACATCCGTGCCAGCTGCTCAAGGTTGCTGCCACCGCCAGCTTCGAGGCGCAGATCGGGTGTCGGCAGGTCGAGCTCCTCGAAGAAAACGTCCGAGAGCTCGCGGTCGTAGTGCTGGCCGGTGTGCACGAGAAACTCGTCGAGGTGCTCGCGCAGCCGGCGCGAGACTGCGGCTGCTTTCACGAACTGGGGCCGGTTGCCGACGATCGTGACAACCAGCGGCCGCCGCGTAGCGCTGCTCACGCCGCGAGCTCGCTCGCGATCCGCTTGGACAACAGCTCCGCTGCGCGCCGCGTGACCTCGCCGGGCGCCGGGAAGACGGTGTCTTCGATCGCCGAAACAGCCTGGACTTCTCGGGTGGTCGAGGCGAGAAACGCTTCCCGCCCGCTCGCCAGCTCGTCGCGCGTGATCGGTCGCTCGACAACGTCGAGCAGAGCGATCAGACGATCGCGCGTTATCGACGCGAGGATGTGCTCGTCGAGCGGCGGGGTGCACAGCTGCCCGTCGCGATCGACCCAGAAGAAGGAGGCCGTGGGCGCCTCGAGCACGCGTCCGTGGGGCGTCACCAAGAGCGCCTCGTCGAACCCGCGCTCGCGCGCCAGGCGCCCAGCGAGCATGTTCGCCGCGTACGACAGCGACTTCACGCCGTCGAGGATCCGCGGCGGCGCGTACGTGACGAGCGCCAGACGGATGGCTGCCGGGCGCAGCTCGATCGGTTCGGTCAAGAGAAGCTCGTGGCCGCCTCGGGTGATCACGATCCGCAGCGCCCCGTCGAATCCGCGAGCGTCGCGTTGCTCGAGCAGTGCGGCGATGCGCGCGGTGATGCGATCGCGGTCGAAGGAGGAGGCGAGGCGGAGGTTCTCCAGCGAGCGGCGGAGGCGATCGAGATGGTCGCCGAGCGCGAAGGGGCGACCGCGATACACGCGCACGACCTCGAAGGCTCCATCGCCGCGCAAAAGACCGTCGTCGGTCGCCGGCACGGTCGCCTCGGCCGCCGGGACGATGCGCCCATCGACGCTGGCGAGCTCCCGTGTCCAGTCGATTCCCTGCGGCACAGCGGGCAACCTAGCGTGAAATGGGCCGTGCAGGACTCGAACCTGCAACCTTGGGATTAAGAGTCCCCTGCTCTACCAATTGAGCTAACGGCCCGCGCGCGATTCTAGACGCGCGGCAGCTGAGCCCGCCTACGAGGCTGTCTCGGCGACCGCCGCGAGCGCCTCGGCACGCGTCCGGTAGATCGGGAAGACGCGATCGAGACCGGTGATCTCGAAGGTCTTGAGGATGTTGGCGTCGCTGCAGACGAGCGCCAGCGCGCCGCCCAGCGGTCGCAAGCGCTTAACGCCACCGACGAGCACACCCAGCGTCGTCGAGTCGATGAACGTGGTTCGAGACAGGTCGACGACCAGCCGCCGCTTGCCCTGGTCGATGAGCGCGACGAGACGGTCCTTGAACTCCGGGGCCGTGTAGAGATCGACCTCGCCCGCCAGCTCGATCACGTGCGTGACATCGTCGATCTCGTGATCGGCTATCTCGAAGTTGACGCTAGCACCCTCCATGCCACCTCCCTCTCGCTGTTGCAACACTACTGCGAGCGTCGCAACTGGCGAAGAGCGCGCAGGTTCTGGCGCACCTGGTCGCGCTCGCTGACCTTGGCACGGGCGACCGCTTGGCGTGACGCAAGCTCGAACGTGCGGTCGTCGTGTGCCAGGGCTGCGTAGTAGGCAACACGCACGTAATCGGCAGCAGCGCCCCGTGCTTCCGCCAACAGCAGCGCAGCTTGCTTGGCTTCGGCCGGGCGGTTCAAGCCCGTGGGGTCGAAGATCTGCATCGCGAAGTTCGCGAGCGCGGGATCTACGCGACCACGTTCCGCACGCAGGTAGCGGCGCCAGTAGCCGGCAGCCTTTCTGAGATCGTCGCGCGCCTCGGCAGTGAAGCCGCCGGCCGCGTTCGACGGTGTCTTCTCGGACGCGAGCTGGAAGTAGTCGCGCACCAGCTGCCCGAGAACGACAGGATTGCGCGGGTCACGCTGCAGGCGCTCTTCGTTTCGCTCGATCCGCTGCTCGGCAGGGTTGCCGCTACTCGCGCCGCCGCGGAACGCATCGAACAGGCCGCCGCTCAGATCGCTGCCGACCCCGAAAAGAACGAGGCCCCCGCCCATCAAGAGCGCGAGCGAGAGGTAGATCGCCTGGATCAGCCGGCGGCGCTTGCCGCGCAGGTCGAACAGCATCTGCCGAAGGCTAGCCGGCCTCTGCGCGGCCGCGATCGAAGTTCAGGTAGTAACGGCTCGGCGTGGGCTCGGCCTGGCCCTGGTATTTGGAGCCGACCTCGGCGGAACCGTAAGGCCGCTCGACAGGGCGATCCATACGCATGAACGAGAGCTGGCCGATCGGCATTCCCTGGTAGATGGTGATCGGGAGATTCGCGACGTTCGAGAGTTCGAGGGTCAGGTGGCCCGAGAAACCGCAGTCGACGAAGCCCGCTGTCGAGTGGATGAGCAAACCGAGGCGTCCGAGCGAACTCTTACCTTCCAGGCGGGCGACGAGGTCGTTGGGGAGCGTCACCCGCTCGAGCGTTTGAGCGAGGACGAATTCGCCCGGGTGGAGGATGAACGGCTCGTCACCGTCCACCTCGACCAGTTCGGTCAGGTCGTCCATCGGCGAGCGCACGTCGATGTAGGGGTAGCGGGCGTTGTGGAAGACGCGGAAGCGACGATCGACGCGAACGTCGACGCTCGACGGTTGGATCATCGACTCGTCGAACGGTTCGATCACTATCCGTCCCGCCGCGATCTCGGCGCGAATCGTGCCGTCGCTGAGGACCATCGGCGCGAGTGTACGGGAGCGACGCGAGCGAGGTGAAGTTCGCTCGGCCGAGTTGTGGGCGGGGCCGGGTGGACGGTCGGTCAGCTCTTCGCTGCTGCGCTCAAGGCGCGTCCGGCAGCGCCGATAGCTGAGGTGAGATGGCTCGCGGCAGGGAAAAGCGGGACGAGCGGCACGAGATCAAGCACGTGATCCTGCCGAGCGGCAAAGCGGTCGAGGTCGTTTACTTCCGCAGCAAGGGCGGCGACGGTGCGGAAGACCGAGCGCTCCATATCTGCATCGGTTGCGGCAGCCACCTCGTCCAGCCGATCGAGTGGGAGGAGAGCGGACCCGAGCACTGGCGTGTGCTGCTGTGGTGCCCGAATTGCCACCTGCACCGCGAGGGAGTTTTCAGCCAAGCAGCGGTCGAGGAGCTCGACTCCGAGCTTGAGGCGGGCGCGGAGCAGATCTACCGCGACTACCGTCGGCTGGTGCGCGCGAACATGGCCGAGGAAGCGGACCGTTTCGCCGAGGCGCTAGCACGCGATCTGATTCTGCCCGAGGACTTCTAAGCCACAACGTTGCCACGGCGTACGCGGTGGCGCGGTCCTTACGGACCCGGATCGGGCTATCCAGAGCGCTCGACCACGCCGCGGGCGATGAGGTGCAACAGCTCGCGCGCGGGTGACGAGAGGGAAAGCTCGTCGAGAGCCGCGAAGGCGTCGGCGAGTTGCTTCTCCGCCTCGGCGCGCGTTTCCTCGACGGCGCCGGTGGCGACCACCGCCCCGCACACCTCCGCCACCAACTCCCGCACGGCCTCGTCGCGGCCATCGTCATGGGCGCGATCCGTGTGCCGAGCGGCAGCGAGGGCGCGCACCGTACGGGCGAGTGCGGCGTCGCGTTCGAGCGCGATGATGAGCGGGAGGGTCACGATGCCCTCGAGCAAGTCGCCCGCGCGGCGCTTGCCGGTAGCTGCGGACTCACCCACGAAATCGAGCAGGTCGTCTAGCAGCTGGAACGCCACACCGAGACCGCGGCCGAAACGGCCGAGGGGTTCCGCCCACCCGGGAGCGCCGGCGAGAGTGGCGCCGATCGCGCAGGCCGCCTCGAAGAGGCTCGCGGTCTTCAGCCGGCAACGCTCGAGATAGCGCTCGCGCCCGACGCGCAGGTTGCCGAGGTCGGCGCGTTGCAGGAGTTCTCCGGTGACAAGATCGCTGGCAGCACGACTCAGGTAGCGGACGGATTGCGCGTTGCCTGTCGAGACGAGCTCGCGAAAAGCGCGCGCGAAGATCAGGTCGCCGAGGACTATCGCGAATTCGCGTCCATAGGCAGCGAACACGCTCTCTCGCCCCCGCCTGAGGGGCGCGCGGTCGAGGACGTCGTCGTGGACGAGCGTCGCGGTGTGAAGAAGCTCGACCGCGACCCCCGCCGCAACGAGCTGATCGGGTCGGCCGGCCTGTGCCGAGCTGTGTCGCGTGGCCGGTCGAACCGCAGGGCCAGCGAACGGAGCGCCGGACGCAGGGTCAGTTTGGCGAGGCGCCGAGCGGGCCACGTCGGCGGCGACAAGCAGCAAGAGCGGGCGCAACCGTTTGCCGCCGGCGGCGACGGTGGACCCGAAGGCCGGCCCGAGGGGCGGCTGCTCCGCGGTCGCCAGGTCGGCGAGCCGCTGCTCGACAGAGGCGAGCAGTTCGCGCACCTGTGGGCCGGCCTGGTCGAGAACGGCACCGACGGTCGCCTGGGAAGTCAAGGACGCACCCCGTAGTGGATCGCGATCATGCCCCGCGCGGTCTCGATCCAGCGCACCTGCGCGAGTCCACTCGCGGCAAGACGGGCGGCCAGCTCGGGCGGTGACGGAAAGCGTCGGACCGAGGAAGGAAGGTAGGAGTAAGCGTCGCGATCGCCCGCTACACGACCGAGAAGCGGCACGAGACGTTCGAACCAGAGGCTGTGCACCACGTGGCCGAGTCCCTTGCGCGGCCGCGAGATCTCGAGGATTACGACGCGTCCGCCGGGGCGCACTACGCGTACGAGCTCGGCGAGGCCACGGTCGAGGTCGGCGAAGTTGCGAACGCCGAAAGCGACGGTGACCGCGTCGAACTCGCTATCCGGGAACGGCAGGTCGAGGGCGTTTCCTTCGCGCCAGTCGATGGCGTCGCTTTTACGGCGCGCGACCGCGAGCATCTCCGGCGAGAAGTCGAGACCGACGACCCGCCCGGTCGGACCGACACGGCGCGCCAGCGCCAGGGCGAGATCGCCGGTTCCCGTCGCCACATCGAGCACTGCGGATCCCGGTCCGATCGCGGCCAGATCGGCGGCCCGCTCGCGCCAGCGGGCGTCCAGACCAGCGGTCATCACGCGATTCATGAGGTCATAGACGCGCGCGATGCGGTCGAACATCGACCGCACCTCGCCCTCGGGAAGACGGCCGGCGCCGGGGCGCGGGCGTGCCAAGCCGCCTACTCCTTCTTCGACTTGAGCGAGGCTACGAACTTGACGAGCTCGTTGAACTCTTCCGGCTTGCGATCGCGCAGGCTCTTGAACGATGGCATCGGTGCCGTCGGGTTGACGAGCGTGCGGGCGATCGCGTTGGGACCGAGACGGTCGCCGATGTGGGTCAGGTCCGGACCGAGGGTGTTGCCGTTCTCGCCTACCTTGTGGCAGCCGAGGCAGCCCGACGCCGCCATTACCTCGGCGCCGCGCTTGTACTGGGGTGCCACCTTCATGTCGATCTCGGTCGGCGAGCCGGCGAGCGCACCGAGCACCGTGAGGTACGCCATCGCCGCGATCGTCACGACTCCGGCGGTGGTGGCGATCGGCCGCCGGAGCGGGTGGCGCTCAGGGTTGCGGTCGATGAATGGAAGCAAAAACAGCAGGATCATGCAGATCGTCGGGATGCCCACGGTCGCGACGAAAACGAGCTCCGGGGGCTTGACGATCCGAAGCAGCTCGAACAGGAAGAAGAAGTACCACTCGGGTCGCGGCACGTAGGTGGTGGTAGTGGCGTCGGCCTTGGGCCCGAGCTCGGCGCCGAGCATCAGCGACATGAAGATGATCACGGCGAGCACGATGCACGCCATGACGCCGTCCTTCGCCACCGCATAGGGGAAGAACGGTTTGCCCTGCTCCTTTAGGAGGGCGTATTCCTTCAGGTACTGCTCGCGCTCGCGCCGGTTCACTTCCGTCGAACTCCGGTGTTCACAGCTCGCGCTTGGCGAGTTCCTTCTTCTTCGCCTTGACCCAGGGCGGAGCCGTCGTGCCGAGCTTCGCGACGAGGTACAGATGGACACCGATCAGGGCAGCGATAAGGCCCGGGATCAGCATCATGTGGATCGCGTAGAAGCGGCTCAGCGTGCTCGCGTTGAACTCCGCGCCGGCCCGCAGGAAGTCTGCGAGGTAGGGCCCGAGGATCGGCCCGGAAGCGTTGATGTTGACGCCGACGACGGTGGCCCAGTAAGAGCGCTGGTCGAACGGCAGAAGGTATCCGGTGAAGCCCATCGCCATGGTGAGGATCAAGAGCACGACGCCGACGATCCAGTTCAGCTCGCGCGGGTACTTGTAGGCACCGAAGAAGAAGGTGCGCCCCATGTGCAGGAAGATCAACACGATCATCACCGTCGCACCCCAGCGGTGCATGCCGCGCACGAACTCGCCGAGGAAAACCTCGTTGGTGATCCGCGACGCCGACTCGTACGCCCGCGAGGGATCGGGCTCGTAGTACATCGCAAGGAAGACGCCCGTCACGGCCTGCGACAGGAAGGCGAACATCGTCGCAGAGCCGAGCGTGTAGAACCAGTTGGTGCCCTTGGGGACCTTGCGGAAAAGGAACCCACGGAGGAAGGGGCTAAGACCTACGCGCTCCTCCACCCATGAGGTGACGCCCACGCCCGCCTTGCGCGCCTGGTCGGGGATGGTCGGGCGCGCCGGGCGACCCTGATCGTCGACCAGCTCGTTCGGGCGCGGCGGAGCCGGCCGGGCGAACTTGGGCAGCGGCGGTGTCGGAGCTTTCATATCGTGGGCCTCGACGGGTAGAGGTACTGCCAGAGACCGTCCAGGTGGTTGGACGGGTCGCGCGGCGAGAAGCGCTCGAGTTTCGAGTTCAGCGAGAAGCGGTCGCCGACCTCGACGCGACCGTTGCGCACGCGCGTGTAGAAGCGGTCAAGCGGTCGCACCGGCGGGCCACCGAACACTTTGCCCTGGAAGTCGTAGACGCCGCCGTGGCAGGGGCAGATGAAGCGCTGCGACGCCGACACGTAACGGACGGGGCAGCCGAGGTGCATGCAGCGGTTAGAGATCGCGACATAGGGCTGGTCGGAGTTCGCCTCGCCGTCGATGCGCGGGTTGTAGCGGCGAACATAGATCGTGGTGCGGCCAGCCTCGCCGATCTCCGGAACGATGTTGATGACGCGCGGGACGTAGTCGGTGTCGTTGAAATCTTCCTCGGGGCCGATGTCCTGCCAGCGACTCGGCTCGGTGCGCTCGAAGATTGGCCCGAGAGCGAACCCAAGCGTGGGCAGAGCGAAGGCAGCAGTCGCAATACCACCGGCGGCGACAGCTGTACCCGTCATGAAAGCGCGCCGGGTGACTGTCTCGCCTTCGAAGGCCCCGGGGATCCCGCGGTCCTTGGTGTAGCGGGACTTGCGCTGGAAAGTCTTGCTGGTACGGTCGGACACGCTCGCGGAGGTTTGTAACGCTGGTCGCGATCGACTCTCAACTTTGTACCGGCCGCTACTTGGCGCCGGGATCTGGCGACGCCGAGCCGCGACTGGCGCCCGCGCAGCCTACCTGAAGCGCAGCCGATCGCGCTCTGTCAGCGTGGTCCGCCGTGGGCCGACAGTAGCTGCGTAGCGGTAGCAGCGAAGAGAGCGTGCAGGTCGCACTCGCCGCGACCAACCGCTCGACCGTGTGCCGCTTCGGCGATACACGCCGCGAGCCTGTCGATCGCCTCAAGGTCGCGATGTTCCGCCAGCTCGCTCAAGGCCTGCGCGTACAGCGCATCGCCAGCAAGCAACGCGAGGTCCGCGTCGAGCGAGCGGGCGAAAACGCGCGACTTGGCCGCGTGTACGCGATGCCCTTCGTACACCGCCTCGACAGCGCGCGCACGCAGCGGAACAGATCGGTCGTCGCGGGCACCCGCGCCCTGCGCTGCCCCACAGATGCAGTCGCCACCGCCAGCGACCATGCTGCGTTCCTTGTCGCCACCGTCGCCCGAATCGGACGGGCGGGCGGACTGTTCCTGGTGCTCGCGCTCGAGCGGCCGCGCACCAAGATCCACCAGCTCGCGCGGCAGGCTCTGCACCACTTCCGCTAGAGCGCTACAGGGCGTCACCGACTAGCCCCCGAGTAGACGTGATCGCGCACCGCTCGGAGCGCCGTGCGCGCCGCTGCGAGCGTGCGCTCGACGTGCGACTGTTCGTGGGCGAGCGAGGGAAACCACGCTTCGAACCGCGACGGTGGTACGAAGATTCCTTGGTCAAGCAGCGAGCGAGCGAAGACGGCGTACGCCTCGGCGCTGGTGGCGCTGACGTCGGCGAAGTCGTGCACCGGACCGGCGGTGAAGAAGGGACAGACGAGACCCGGTGCCGCGGTCACCGTCAAAGGCACACCCACCTCTTCGCCGAGTGCGCGCAGACCGTCGGCGAGCGCCGACGATATCCGCTCGAGGTGTGCGCGTGCCGCGCTGTCGCGCGCCAACTCGACAGCTATCCGCCCGGCGGCGGTGGCGAGCGGATTGCCCGACAGGGTGCCCGCTTGGTAGACGTCGCCGCTCGGAGCGAGCGCTTCCATCGCTCGCCGGGGCCCGCCGAACGCGGCCAGCGGGAGGCCGCCCCCGATCACCTTCCCGAGGACGGTGAGATCGGGCGTCACCCCCTCGCGCTCCTGTGCCCCTCCCGGCGCGACGCGGAAGCCGCTTATCACCTCGTCGAAGACGAGCAGCGCTCCGGCTTCGTCGGCGCGCTCGCGCAGATAGGCGAGGAAGCCCTCGCTCGGGGGCACGAAACCCATGTTGGCCGGATACGGCTCGCAGAAAATCGCCGCGAAATCGCCGCCTGCGAGCGCCTCGTCGACCGCGGTGCGATCGTTCCAGGTAACCACCACGGTGTCGGCAACGGCGCCCTCGGGCACGCCCGGACTTGCCGGAATGCCGTGTGTCGCAAGGCCCGACCCGGCCGCAACCAGGAAGGGGTCGGCGTGGCCATGGTAGGCGCCGGCGAACTTGAGCACCCGCGTCTTACCGGTCACAGCGCGCGCCAAGCGCAGCGCGCTCATCGCCGCCTCGGTGCCCGAGGAGACGAAGCGCACCATCTCGACCGACGGTACGGTGTCGACGACAAGCCGGGCGAGCTCGAGCTCTCCCGCAGTAGGCGCGCCGTAGCTAGTGCCGCTTGCCGCCCGCGCCGTCACTGCCGCGACGATGTCGGGGTGGGCGTGACCGGCCAGCAGCGCACCCCACGACATCACCCAGTCGACGTAGCGGTTGCCGTCGACGTCGACGAGCTCGGCACCCTCGCCGCGCGCGACGACGAACGGCTCGCTACCGATCTGCCCCATCGCCCGTACCGGGGAGCTCACGCCCCCCGGCATGTACTGGCGGGACTCGGCGAACAGTTCGTGCGAGCGTCGAGCGCGGCGACTCATCCGCCGTAGCGCTCCTCCCAACGGCGATAGTCGTCGACGAAGTAGAGAAGGCGGACCTTCTTGAACTCGGTCGACGAGTAGAGGGTCGCCCGCTCTTCGATCCCCGTTTCGCGAGCGACAGCCGCAAGGATGGCGTCGCACTCCTCCTTCGAGCGCCCGTGCGCCATCGTGAAGAGCGAGTAGGGCCAGTCCGGATAGGTAGGCCGCTGGTAGCAGTGCGATATGCCACGGAAGGCGGCCATCTTCGGGCCGACCTCGAGCACCCGCTCCTCGGGAACCTTCCACACGCCCATCCCGTTCGCCGAAAACCCCGCGCGGCGGTGGTAGAGAATCGCCGCTACTCGGCGCAGCGCACCGCGCTCGCGCAGCGAGACGAGCGACGCGAGCACCTCGTCGGTGCCGACACCGAGCCGGACGGCGGCGCGGTCGAAGGGGCGCGGGCAAGCTTCCATCGGACCCTGGGTCGCGCGGATCACCGCGATGTCCCAGTCGCTGAGCGGCACTGGCTCGGGATCGCGCGGCTCGACGGCCTCGACCGGGGCGGCCAGACCGTCGGTGGTCGCCTCCATCTCGAGGTCCATCCGGATCTTGAAGAGGCGCAGCGTCGGCAGCATCCGCATCGAGCTGGCACCGCTGAGGCGCGCGAGCACGTCGAGCGTCCCTTCCAGGCCCAGCGCAGAGTTGGGCTCGACGGCGATCGTGAACCAGAGGTTGAACTCGTGGTCGCGGAGATAGTTGTGCGACACCCCGGGATGCTCGTTGATCACCCGTGCGGCTCGGTGCGGGTGCTCGGGGTCCACCTTGGCGGCGACGAGCATCGAGCGGTACCCGAGCGCTCGCGTGTCGAAGATCGGCGTGATCTCGCGGATGATGCGCTTGCGCAACAGCCAGGCCGTGCGGTCGATGACATCCTCCTCGCTACGCCCGAGCGCGGCCGCGATCGGCGCGAACGGTCGCTCCTCGAGGGGGAAACTGCCCTGCAGCAAGTTGAGCAGCCGCCGGTCTTCGTCACGCAGCGGGACCGCCGCGCCGTATTTGCGCGTGCGCACCTTCGGTCTAGCTCTCAGCCGAGCCACTCGGCGACCTCCTGGGCGAAGTAGGTGACGACGATGTCGGCGCCGGCACGCCTGATTGCAAGCAACGCCTCGAGCACCGCCGCACGCTCGTCGAGCGCGCCCGCCTGTGCCGCGTACTTGAGCATCGCGTACTCGCCGCTAACGTGGTAGGCCGCGACGGGAACCTCGACGCTCGCGCGTACGCGCGCGATTACGTCAAGGTAAGAGAGGGCCGGTTTCACCATCACAACGTCGGCCCCCTCCTCAACATCCAAAGCCACTTCTCGCAGCGCTTCGCGCGCGTTCGCGGGATCGAGCTGGTAGCCGCGACGATCGCCGAACGCCGGTGCCGAGTCGGCAGCAGCGCGGAAGGGTCCGTAGAAGGCGGACGCGAACTTGGCGGCGTAAGAGACGATCGCGCGCTCGGCGAACCCTTCCTCGTCGAGCGCACCGCGTATCGCAGCGACGCGGCCGTCCATCATGTCGCTCGGGGCTACGGCGTCCGCACCGGCGCGGGCGTGCGACACCGCGGTGCGCGCCAAAAGTTCGAGCGTCGCATCGTTGTCGACGCTGCCGTCAGCGCGGAGGACTCCGCAGTGGCCGTGCGTGGTGTACTGACAGAGGCAAACGTCGGTGACGACGACAAGCTCGGGCAGCTCACTTTTCAAAGCGCGCACCGCGAGCTGGACGACTCCCTCGTCGTCCCATGCTGCTGAACCCTGGTCGTCTTTCCATGGCGGAATACCGAAGAGAAGGACGGCGCGCACGCCGAGCTCGTGCGCCTGCCGCGCCGTTGCCACAGCTTCGCCGATCGGCAAGCGTTCGACCCCTGGCATGCCGTCCACGCTTTCGCGCGCGCTGCCGGTGTGAACGAACAACGGCAGCACGAGGTGGCCGGGCGCGAGATCCGTCTCGCGGACCAGGTCTCGTAGCCCTGCGCTCCGACGAAGCCGGCGCAGGCGCGTCGCCGGAAAGCCCATCGCGATAAGCAGTTTACGGACCGGCGGCGCCCGGCCGTGCCAGGGCGAAGCGCGCGAGCGCTCCGTAGGCGAGGGCGAGCGCGGCAAGATGGAGCAGCGCGCCCTCCGCCAGCGCCCCGCGCAGGCCTTGCTCGAGCGCATCGAGCGCGGGTGCGAAGGGAAAGAGCGCGGCGAGAACGCGCGTCAGCTCCCACAGGGCACGATCGACTGCGCCGGACGGGACGAGCGCGAGCAGCGCAAGCGGGAGGCCAGCGAGTACGGCCAGAAGCGACGAGGCGCGAACGTCGCGGGCGACCGCCCCGATCACGAGGCCCACGGCACCGAACGCCGCCGCGGCTACGACCAGCCCAAGCCCCCACCAGGGAACCCCAGCGGGCACACCCGGAACGAAAAGCGCGACGATCAAGACCAACAGCGTCCCGCCCACAAGTCCGGCGAGCGCCGAGAGGAGCGCTTTGGCGGCGAGTATCCGTTCGAACGCGAGGTGCCGGCGCAAGCGCAGCAGGACGCCCTCCTCGCGCTCGAGCGCTAGACCACCAGCTGCGAGCAGCATCGCCACGAACATCACGGCTATCGCCACCGCTACGGCGACGGCGAACTCGTCGAGGGAGCGCTGTCTGCCCGCGACCACCCGTTCGCGCAGGGCGATCGGCTCACTGAGAGCGCGCAGAAGACCGCCCGACGCCCCGAGGTTGCGGCGGGCGAGCTCGGCAAAACCGGCGACACGCTCGATACGGGCGCGCGTCTGGCCGCTCGTGTTGCGGGCAGCCAGGCGCAGTTCGCGCTCCGAACCGCGCAAGCCGAGGATCTCGATCGTTCGCCCGAAGATCGTCACTTTGCCGCCGTCGAGTACCAGGCCGAGATCGCGGATCGCGGCGTCGACGAGCGCCCGACCGATGGCCGCGTTGGCATCGCGCAGGCGCGCCTTGATCGTGTCGCGCACGAACCGCGCCTTGACGGGATCGTCGGCGTTGTAGAGCACGGTTACGGAAACCGGTTCGAGACGCGATTGCAAGCGGTCGACGACGTCAGGCGGTACGACGATCGCGGCGAGAACCTCGCCCTCGCGCACTAGGCGTGAGGCGTCCTGCTCGTCCTTCGCCGGCACGACGTCGATCGACCGGCGCAGGGCGCGCGTCGCAGTGGGAATGTCGAGCTCGCGGCTGCCGATCGCGATCTTCTGCTGCTCGGGCGGCAGCGGATCGACGATCGCGATCCGCGGTTTGTCCGGGCCCCGTGAGAGCGCAAAGCCGATCAAGAACGCGAGCAGCACCGGATAGAAGACGAGCAGCGCGACAAGAAGCTTCGAGCGCCCCAGAATCAGCACGTCCTTGCGCACCAGCGCCCGCATCGTGGCCGGCGGTGTCAGTGTCCTTTCGTGCGCAAGAAGCGCACGAACGCCTCTTCGAAGTCGAGCCCTTGTGCTCCCACAGCCGCTGCTAGCGCGTCCGGCGAACCGGCGAAGACGAGCTCACCGTCGGCGAGGACCAGCACTCGATCGGCGTAGCGCTCCGCTTCCTGCACGAGATGGGTGGTGTAGAGGATCGCCGTCCCGGCTGCAGCCAAGCGGGTGAGGATCGACCAGAAGTTCTCGCGTTGGCGCGGGTCGAGCGCCGTCGTCGGCTCGTCGAGCAAGAGCAGCTCGGGGTCGCCAAGCAACCCGACCGCCAGGTTGGTGCGCTGACGTAGACCGCCGGAGAGCTCGTCGACGCGGTCGTGCGCACGCTCGACGAGGTCGCACGCCGAGAGCGCCGCGTCGACCCGTCGCGCGACCTCGTGGAGGCGCTCGAGCCGCGCGAACGTCTCGAGGTTCTCGCGCACCGTCAGGCGCGCGTAGAGGCCGAGTCGCTGCGGCACCCAACCGATCCGCTCGACGTGCCGCTCGACAATGCCGCCGTCAGCGTCGACGATCCCCGCAAGGATCGACAGCAACGTCGTCTTGCCGGCACCGTTAGGTCCGATGACGGCGACGAGTTCGCCCCGCCCGATCGTAAGCCCGACATCGGCAAGCGCCCGGCGAGTACCGAAGCGCTTCTCGAGGGCGCGGGCCTCGAGGACGGTCACCGCCGGCGACGAGACGGCGGGCGGCGGGGCGGCGGGTTGCTGCATTCCCCGACATACTGACGAAGCGGCCTCACCGTCGCAATCGCTGTCGGTGGTAGCGATCGATGCGAATCCTGTTCATCGGTGACATCGTCGGAAGTTGCGGTCGTCGCTGCGTGCGCGAGCTGGTACCAGCACTGCGCAGCGAGCTTGCTGTCGATGTGGTTGTGGCTAACGCCGAGAACGCTGCTGCGGGTCTTGGCATCACCGAGCGCACGGCGCGCGAACTGTTCGAGGCCGGTTGCGACGCCTTGACACTGGGCAATCACGCCTTCCGACGCGCCGAGAGCTACCCCTATTTGGATCGCGAGGAACGGATAGCGCGACCGGCCAACTTCCCTCTCTCGAGCCCGGGGCGTGGCTATTCGCTCGTCGAGGCCGCGGGTCGCCGGCTTGCGGTTGTCAATCTCTGTGGAACCGTCTTCCTCGAGTGCACGAACTCGCCGTTCGTCACGGTAGACCAGCTGCTCGCGTCCCTCGAGCGCCAGCGTGTCGACCATGTGCTCGTCGACTTCCACGCCGAAGCCACTAGCGAGAAGATCGCCTTCGGCTGGTACGTCGACGGACGGGTAACAGCGTGCGTCGGCACCCACACGCACGTCCAGACCGCCGACGAACGCGTGCTGCCCGGTGGTACAGCCTACATCACCGACGTCGGGATGACCGGCGGCCACGGCGGTGTGATCGGCGTGCGTCGCGAAGCAGCGCTGGAGCGCTTCCTACGAATGACCTACGCCCGCTTCGAACCCACCGACGAGGATCCGCGCCTTCACGGTGTGCTGATCGACGCCGACGGCGATGGTCGCGCACGGGCGATCGAACGGGTGTCGCGAGCGCTGAGCGCCTGACGCTCGTCGCCAGCGACGATAGCTGCGTCGGCCGGCTGCTGCTGCGCGCTGAGGAACACGGCCACAAGCCAAACCGGCAAGAACCACACGACGTACAGGTAGAACCAGTAACCACCAGCCACCTGCGCTGCCACAATCGCGAGCACCACAGCGGCCGCTGCTTGCCCCGCGTCGCGCCGGCGCGGCCGGAAGGCGAAGACGAGAGCGACCGCGACGGCGACCACTGCGACCACCCAGCGCACGGGCTCGAGGCGCGACTCTTGCCCGTAGATGCTGAACGGCGTCATGCGACCGCTCTGGTAACCGATCGTGCGCTGCCAGAACTCTGCGAGCCCGCCTTCGGGGAGCAGGACGGCGAGCGGTAGTGCGAAAGCGCCGAGCGCCACAGCGGTTGCGACCGGCAGTGCGAGGGCGCGGCGCCGGCCGTCGCCGGCGGCGAGGATCGGCAATGCGATCGCGGGCACGAACTTCGCGGCGGCGGCGAGACCCACGAACCAGCCACGCCAAGCCGCTGCGGCGAGCGGTCGTCGTCCGCTGAGTCCGAGCAGGGCCAACGCCAACAGCGCTGCGACGAGCCCATCGTTGCTGTTCGACTGAACAACGAAGGCGGCGTACGGGCAGGCAGCCCACGCCCACGCGAGGGCGGCGGCACGCTCGCGCCCAAGCCGGCCCGGAGCGCTGCGCAAGCCGACGAACAAGAGAGCAAGCATCGCAATCAGGTCGAAGGTCAGCGCCGCCGCATGGGCGGCAGGCAACTCGTCCCACTGCCCGCTCCAGGGCAGAAGCTGCTCGAACGGCACGTAGGCGACGTACGTGAAGGGACCGTATGTGTCGCCATGGTCGACGTTGGGCGCGAGGTCGCTGCCGTACACCTCGCTTCCGTCGACAAGACGGTCCGCGCCCACCACGCTCGCGTACCCGACGTCGATGACGTTGGAGTCGACGACGTTGAGGGCGATGCGGAAGGCGACGAGAGCAAGGGCCCCGAGAGCGACGACGCCAAGCGGCAGGTGCGGCACGAGCGGGCCTCTCGGCGACCCGCGGCCAACAGCTAGGCACAGGGCGCGCGCCGCTATCCACGCCAGTGGGATGTATGCGAGCGGAACCGACAAGCCGATCTCGCCACGGTTGAAGAAGAAGTGCGAAACCCCGAACGCGAGCACCGCTAACAGGTCGAAATGCAGCGCTCGGAAGGGCCGCCGCAGGTCGAAGAACGGGAGCAGGAAGAGCGCGCACAGCGGCAGCCACACGTACGGTGCGTTCACGACACGCCCGAACGCACCTGGATAGCCGCGCGCCATCGACCACGCCACCTGGTAGCCCGTCCACTGTTCGAGCACCCGCCCACTGCGGTCATCGATGTGGACCTGGGCGACCTCGCGCCCGGAGTCGAAAAACCCGACCTGCCAGCGCCGGTCGCCCGACATGTAGGCGGCAGCGGCGAGCTGACGGTGGCGCCCGGCGCTCTGTTTGCGCACAGCGTCGCTACGGCGTGCGATCGTGATCGCGCGCTCGGCCGACAGGCGCCACCCTGGCGGTGGGCGGTCGTAACTACTGGGCGCGGTGAGCGCTGCTCCCGCCGATGCCGGAGCCACGCAAGCCAGAGCGGCCACCCACAACAGGCCGGCAAGCAAGGCCCAGGCGACGTAGCGGCTGACTAGCGACGCGCCGCGAAGCTCCACATCTTGTTCCCCACGAAGTTGAGGGGGGTGGCGGTGACGATCGCGAGCGCCTGCGCCGGTAGCTCGGCTAAGCCCACCCCTGCCACGAGGAGCTCGAGGACCGCCGCGGCGAACAGGAAGGCGACGACACTGACGAGCAAAAAGCGTGGCGCCTGAAAAGCGGGCCGCCCGTCGCGGGCGCGAAAGGTCCAGTGGCGGTTCCAGAAAAAGTTGTTCGTCAACGCGCAGACGAAGGCCACGGTGGCGGCGGCAAGGTAGTGCAGCCCGAGAGCGTGTACGGCGAGCGCGAAGACGGTCAGGTTGACGGCGTATCCAGAGGCGCCGACGACACAAAACTTGACTAGCTGCACCCAGTTGTGCGGCCTGCGCACACCCGCTCGAACGCGACCGGCGTAGGTGCCGATGCGCACCGCGCTAGCTCTCAAAGGAGCCGTCGCCGCGCCTCCGCGAAGCGGACGACTCTCGCCCCCGGCGGGCTCGCCTGTCGGCGCCAGATCGCCGAGACCGCCGTCGCCTGCACGCTGAAGCTGCATCGCGCCGAATCTATCGGGCGCCGTCAGCGATCTCGAAGTGACGAGTGACAAGCGCGGCCACGTCGCGGAGGCGACGGGCATCGCGTAGCGGCTGGTTATCTTGTCGCCCGCCCGGAGGACGTGGAAGCTCGCGATCGAGGCCGGCAGCGACCAACACTCCCAGCGAGTCCTCGCGATCGAGCCCGCCATGGCTTCCGCCGCCGACATGACTGGCACCGCCCCAGTCCACGAACTCGTAGCCCGGCTCGGCGCACACGACGAGATCCCCAGTGGTAGGCGCGGCCAGAGCCGACCACAGACGAGCGAGTGCATCGGGGTTTCGCGCTGAGCGCACGGTGTCGCCGCTCCGCTCCAAGCTGAGCGCACCGTCATCGCCTTCCAGCGCCCAAGACGCACCGAACTCGTCGCGGAACTCGCTGCCTGGCGCGAAGCGCAGCTCGGCAGTCGCGCTAGCGACGACCACCTCGTCGCTTTCTTTGTACGCGACAAAGCGCACACCTGGCAGCGCGCACAGGCGTCGTCGGAGCTCGCGCTGAACCCGGTGCCGACGGCGTCCGTCGCTTTCGAGGATGTACACCATCGCCGCCCGACCGCCCGGCGACACAGCCACCTCGGCGAGATCGGGGTCCGGATCGTTCGGTCGCAGCACCCGCAGGCCGTCGAGCGCCGAAACGAGGTCGATCGTCGCGTGCACAGCGCTCTGGCCGTGGTCGGAACAGACGACAATGGCGTAACGCTCGAGAAGCGACGCGAACCCTCCCGCCGCGGCGACGACGCGAGCCAGGGCGCGATCAGCCGAAGCGAGTGCGGCGACCTGCCCGCCTGGCCCCAGGCGGTGCGAGCGCGTGTCCGTATCGGGAAGGGACAAAAGCAGAAAGTCGAAAGCGTCGGCGTGCACGAGGTGCTCGGCGACGCACGCCGAGTGTGGATCGCGCCGCCCGGGCAGGCCGAGCAGCGACGTGCAGGGAAGCGGCCGGCTCGCGAACAGGTCGGCGTAAAAGAGCTCGGCCGGACCCCACACGGCGTGGCGGAAGTGCGTGGTCGTGGCGATCCGCGCAAGGCCGGGTCCGACCACGGGCTCGTGGCGGTGACGGCCACGAAAAACGAGGTAGGTGGAACATGCGGTGCGGATTCCGTGGTCTTCGAGCTGTTCGAAGACCGTCGTGACCTGGCGCGAGAGGTGAGCGAGGTTGAGCTCGTAGACGGTGTCGGTAAGAACACGCAGCACACCGAACACCCGCGCCGCAGCGAGCGACGTGCCGTACTCGACGTACCTTCCCTCGTCGCGCGCGTACCAGTTGATCGACGGGATGGCGTGATCGGCGACGGGAGCTCCAGTGGCGATCGTCGCTGCGGCGGCCGGTGTGAGGGATGGGAACACCGAAACGAGCGGGTGGATCCCGTCCGACTCGCGGACCAGCGCCGCTAGCGTCGGGGCGGCACCGGTCGCCACCGCGCGTGCGAGGGCGTCGGGGCGCAGTGAATCGATGACGCAGAGGATCAGTCCGCGGGAGGCCAACGGCTCAGCGGAGGATGCGCAGCCCGCCAGGCCGAACCACGTCCGTGGACCGAGCTCGCCACCAGAGCCAGGCCGCGGCGAGGGCCGCGAGCGCCCCGAGCGCGTGTACGAGCGCCACGAGCACCACGGTCGTGAGCGCGACGAGATCGCCGACAAGGACGACGAGCGCCGCCGCGACGCCGCTGGCCCGACGCTGCGCGCGCCTGAAGAAACCACCCGGGCCGAGAGCGCCCAGCACGCTGCCCGCGACCGCCGCGACACCCCCGAGGAGCGAGTTCGCGATCGCCGAGCCGAAGAGCACGCTGGCGACGACTGCGAGCGCGGTTCCGACGATCAGCGTTCGGTCGTGTGCGAACACCGAAACCGCTCCACCGCTCGGTGAGGAGTGCGCCGTCGCAGAAGCAGGCCGGCTACGGCCGATGTTGTAGAGGAGGATCGCAGCGAGAAAGAGCGCGACGGCCACCCAGGGGCTCTCGAGCCACGACCAATCGGTGGTGTCGAAGTCCACACCGGTGTCGGTGCGCGCCAGAACAACTGTGGCAAGCCCAGCGATCGGCGCGCGCAAGCCGACAGCCGCACCGATACCGAGCGCTGCGAGGATGTCGGCGAGCGAGGTCAAGGGCAGAAACGTACTCGGCGGCGCTACCCTGCGACCGCATGACTGTAGAGGAGCGCGGTGCTGTGGCGGACACGCCGCGTCGCTCGCAGCTCGACAGCAGCGCTGTGGCTGCTCGAACCGCAGGATCGCGAGCGGTTTGCGCGAAGTCCCGGGCATGAGCGGCGCCGGAAACCCTTCGCTGCCGCCGGACCTCGAGCGCTACACGCGCTTGCTCGCCGAGCGCACGAAGGTGATGCGCTCGACAGCGATGCGCGATTTGATGTCGATCACCGAGCGGCCCGAGGTGATCTCGCTCGCCGGCGGACTTCCGGACACGGGCAGCTTCCCGGCACCTTTGTTCGGCCGGATCTTCGAGCGCATCGCGCGCGAGGCGGTCGCGCGCGCTCTCCAGTACGGACCCACCGAGGGACTGGCGGAGACCAAGCGCTGTGTGGCCACAGTGATGGCGGCCGAGGGGATGCAGGTCGATCCCGACGACGTGCTCGTTACCACTGGCGGCCAACAGGTACTCGACCTGGTGGCAAGGACGCTGATCGATCCCGGCGACGTGATTTTGGCGGAGGGTCCCACCTACCCAGGCGCGATACCGGCTTTTTGCTCCTACCAGGCAGAAATCGTGCAGGTGGGCATCGACGAGGGTGGTTTGCGGATTGGCGATCTGGCGAGGGTTCTCGAGCGCCTCGCCAGCGAGGGTCGCCGCGTGAAGTTCCTCTACACGATCCCGAACTTCCAGAACCCGGCCGGCGTGACGCTCGCTGCCTGCCGGCGACGCGAACTGCTCGATCTCGTTCGCCGCTACGACCTCCTGGTACTGGAGGACAACCCCTACGGCTTGCTGCGCTACGAGGGAGAGCCACAACCCACGCTATTCGCGCTCGACGGCGGCGAGCGCGTGATGTACCTCGGGACCTTCTCGAAGATCTTCTCGCCAGGAATACGGGTGGGCTGGGTCGTCGCGCCGCGGCCGCTGCGCGAGAAGATGAACATCGGCAAGCAGGCTGCCGATCTCTGCACAGCGACGCTCTCACAGCTCCTCGTCCACGCGCTGTTCGAGCGCGACGAGTGGCGTTCCTACCTGGAGCTCGTCAAGGAGATCTACCGGCGTCGCCGCAATGTGCTGCTCGATGCGCTTGCCGAGTACCTGCCGGCGGAAGCGGAGTGGGTGCGGCCGGAGGGCGGCCTTTTCGTATGGGTTACGTTGCCCGACTACATCAACACCACCGACCTCCTCGCCCGGGCGTTGCGCGAGAACGTCGCCTTCGTTCCTGGTGAGCAGGCGTTCGTCGACGGACGTGGCAAGAGCTCTCTACGCCTCAACTTCTCTGGCTCCGACGAAGAGCGCCTGCGCGAGGGGGTGCGTCGCATCGGCGAGGTGATCGAGGAGCAAATCGCGCTGTACGGCACCCTCACTGGTCGGGACCGTGCTAGCAAGCGGGGAGCGGATGCCAGCAACGCAGCCGACGTCAAACGCCACTCGGAGCGGCAGAACAACGCGGCAAGTAGCGGCAGGGTGGTGCCGATGCGCCGGCGGGCACCGCGTCCACGGTGAGCCGGGTCGCTGTTCTTAAGGGCGGGCGTTCGCTCGAACGGCAGGTGTCCCTGCGATCCGGCGAACGGGTCGAGGAGGCGCTGCGGCGGCTCGGCCACGAGGTCGTCGGTATCGACGTCGGCCGTGACCTGGTGCGCCAGCTGCGCGCTCTGCAACCGGAGATCGCGTTCGTGGCCTTGCACGGACCCGGCGGCGAGGATGGCACCGCCCAAGAGCTGCTCGAGATCCTCGGCATCCCCTACACCGGTTCGGGGGTGCTGGCGTGCCAACGCTGCATGGACAAGGTGCTCGCGAAACACCTCTTCGTAGAAGCGGGCATCCCTACCCCAGAGTTCTTCGCGTTCAGCCAACTCGCGTTTCGCGAGCTAGGAGCGGCCGACGCGCTCGGCGAGATCGAGGAGCGGCTCGGTTTTCCGATCGTGATCAAGCCTTCGAGCCAGGGCTCGGCGCTAGGTATCAAATTCGCCGGCTCACCCGAGGACGTGCCGGGGGCGCTCGTGTCGGCATTCGCCTACGACACCAAGGTGCTGATCGAGCGTCATGTTGCGGGCCGCGATCTTGCTGTCGGGATCATCGAACGCGACGGCGAGCCCCACGTGCTGCCGATCGTGGAGGCGATCCCGCTGGACGAGCCGTTCTTCGACTTCGAAGCCCGCTACGAGATCGGGCGCACGCGCTTCGTTTGCCCTGCAGATCTCGGGAACAAAGTCGCGGAGCGCTGCGCTCAGGTGGCTCTAGCCGCCTACCGCCTGCTCGGTTGCCGCGACTTCGCTCGCGTCGACCTTTTGCTCGCTCCGGAAGGGGAGCCGACGGTGCTCGAGATCAACGCGATTCCGGGACTCACCGACACGAGCTTGCTGCCCCAGGCCGCGGCAGCAGCTGGCATTGGCTTCGACGAGCTGGTGGCAACGATCCTCGACAACGCGCACCAGCGGCAAGACAGCGCACGCCGCTGAAAGATCAGCGCAGCGGTCGCAGCGTCGGGGGACTGGCGGGACTACTGGCCCCCGGTGGCAAAGTCTTCTGGCGTGACGTTGTCGAGGAACTCGCGGAAACGCTCGACAACCTGCTCGGTGTCCTCGACTTCGTGCTCGAACTCGATACCCGATTCGGCGAGCACCTCGTCGGCTACGAAGATCGGCGCGCCGGTGCGCACAGCGAGCGCCAGCGCATCGGACGGGCGCGAGTCGATCAGGTACTCGCGGCCGTTCATCCGTAGCGCGACCTCGGCGTAGAAGGTGTTTTCGCGGAGCTCCGTGACGGTCACGCGCGCGCAAGTCACATCGAGCTCAGCGAGGATGTCGCTCATCAAGTCGTGCGTCATCGGCCGGGGCGTGCTCGCACCTTGGAGTTTCATCAGGATCGCCGCGGCCTCGGGGTGTCCGATCCAGATCGGCAGGAACTTGTTGCCGGCGCGAGTCTTGAGCAGCACGATCGGCTGCTTGCCGACCATGTCGAAGCTCACACCGTAGATGACCATTTCCTGCATGGCGTGGTGGCTCCCTCGCTGGCTCGGCTGCTCGCTCGGCTGTTGCCAAGTCTAGTGGTGCCCGCACGCCTGCAGCACACGGATAGGGCACACAACCAGTGGGCGCTCCAGGACTCGAACCTGGGACCTCCGCCTTATCAGAGCGGCGCTCTAACCAGCTGAGCTAAGCGCCCCTGCAGCGGGCAATCCTAGCGTTCGTGCCGTAGGGATAGTCGGTGAGCGCGCAAGCGCGCGTGCGACCTCAAGCGGCGCGCAGCGCACCTTGGTGCGCAAGCCCGCTCGCCCCAGCGAGAGCCTCGAGGCGCTCGCAGAGAAGCACAGCTGCTTCCGGACTTGGTAGCTCGAGTGTCAGGCGACCGCGTGCACTGACACGGACGCGTACCGGCAGACCGATACTCCGAGCGAGAGCACCCTCTACCCGGTCGGCGAGGTCGGCCGCCTCGGCGCTGTTGGTCCGTCGTGTACGCACGAGGGCGCCATTCTTTTCGGCCGCTGTGCTGCCTTCGTCGCTGGCCACCGCGGAGCGGACGGCCTCCTCCGTCCGCCTGACGGACCACCCCTCGTCGCGAGCACGCCGCGCGAGCAGAATTCGAAGGTCTTCGTCCTTGCACATCAAGAGCGCGCGCCCGTGGCCCTCGCTCAGGTCGCCACGATCGATCATCGCCAGAACCTCGTCCGGTAGTTCCAGGAGGCGGATGAGGTTGGCGACGCTGGAACGACTACGCCCCACTCGCCGAGCCACCTCGGCTTTAGGGCAGCCGAGATCCTCGACCAACAGTGCGAGGGCGCGCGCGCTCTCGACCGGACTGAGGTCGGCGCGCGCCAAGTTCTCGGTGAGCGCTACCTCGAGTCGCTCGCTGCCCTCGAAATCGCGCACGAGCGCCGGCACGGTTGCCAGTCCCGCCAGCTTCGCTGCGCGCAAACGACGCTCACCGGCGACGAGCTCGTAGCCGTTCTCGACAGTACGTACGACGAGCGGCTGAAGGACTCCGTGGGTACGGATCGATTCGGCCAGTTCGGCGAGCGCGTCTGGGTCGAAGTGCCGGCGCGGCTGGAGTGGATTCGGTCGGATCGCGTCGACCGGAACCTGCCGGAGCGAGCCCCCGGCTCGTCCGTCGCGGTCGAGTATCGCTGCCAAACCTCGACCCATTCCCCGCACTTCAGGCACGTGCTGCCACCTCCCTCGCGAGTTTCAGGTAAGCGGCCGATCCCGCACTCGCGGGAGCGTGGGCGATCACGGGTCGACCGAAGCTCGGTGCCTCGCTGATGCGGATACTCCGCGGCACGACCGTGTCGAAGACGAGATCGGGAAAGTGCGAGCGCAGTTCTTTCTCTACGTCGCGCGCGAGTCGAGTCCTTCCGTCGTGCATCGTGATCACCATGCCCGCGATCTCGAGCCGCGGGTTGAGCTCCTGGCGGATCAACTCGAGGGTCTCCAAGAGTCCGGCCAGGCCCTCGAGCGCGAAGTACTCGGCCTGGACTGGAACGAGAACGCGGTCAGCAGCGACCAAAGCGCTGACCGTCAGTGGCCCGAGCGACGGGGGACAGTCGAGCAGCGTGAAGAGAAACCGCTCGCGGGTGTCGCCCAGGGCCGTCTCGAGGCGGTGCTCGAAACCAGCGATCCGCGCCAATTCGACGGCGGCCCCAGCGAGATCGGGACTGGCCGGTGCCAGCCACAGGCGCCGCTCGGCGGTCGGACGGGCGATAGCGGCGAGGTCGACGCCGCCGACCAGGCAGTCGTAGGTGCTGGGCGACTCGGCGCGCGAAAAGCCGAGGGCGACGGTGGCGTTGCACTGCGCATCGAGGTCGGCGACAAGCACTTCGTGTCCGGCTGTGGCGATGCTCGCGCCGAGGTTGACGGCAGTGGTGGTCTTGCCGACACCGCCCTTCTGGTTGGCGATTGCGTACACGTAACCCACAGCGCCGGGAACGGTAGAGGTGCGACCGGACCGAATCGGATCGTCGAGGCTGGGGATGCGCACCTGCGAGCCCAGCAGCGCACGCGGCCGGCGTCATCTCAAAGGGGACTGCGGCGGATCCGTGCCGGGTTGCGGGGGTAGCGGGACGGCGTTGGCTGACGCTTGTGGAAGAGGTGGAGGTGAAGCGATCGAGCCCCGGGGAAAGGGTCGGTGGCGATCACCTCACCGCATTCCAAGCCGAGAAACTCGGCAGCGCGAGCCGCCGACCGCTCCTCGACGTCGTTGCGGCGACCTCGCCAAACGACGACAAGACCAGACACCCTGACGAGCGGGGCGGTCAACTCGAGAGCGATCGGCAGTGGAGCCAGTGCGCGCGCCAGGGCGGCGTCGAAGCGCTCGCGTAAAGGGCCTCTCCCGGTGTGCTCGAGACGCTCGTGGACAAAAACGACGTTCGCGATATTGGCTCGCAGCGCAAGGTTGCGCGCCGTGTGCAGTTTGCGCTGCGAGGCATCGATCAGTGTGAATTGGACTGTCGGTAGTGCGACGGCAAGGGGCAGCGCTGGAAAGCCGATTCCGCTACCAGCGTCGGCGACACGAGCCGGCCCGGTGCTGTGCAGCGCAGGCAACGCACTGAGCGAGTCAACGATGTCGCGCCACCAGATTTCCTCGAACGTGTCGTGAGCTGTGCCAGGGTCAGGTTCCTCGAGCAGAGCAGCAACGAGCGAGCGCAAACGCGGGTCGTTCGTATAGCGCGAGAGCAACTCGTCGGGGGAATTACCCCTGCGATCCACTGGCGAGCGTTTCACGCGAAACGCTGCCCCACAGTACCCGCGCTTAAGGTCTCGAGCGGCGTCTCTTTGCCGAAACCTTGCGCCGCGCGCCAGTTGGCTCGACGACGACACGGCGATCCGGCTCCTGTCCCTCGCTCCGTGTCTCCACACTACCGACACCGCGAAGGTGCTCGTGCACGACCTTGCGTTCCGCAGCGCGCATCGGCTCGAGCTCTACAGCGCGCCCGAAGCGAACCGCTTCTCGCGCTGCCCGCTCGGCCATCCGCCGCAACGTCTCTTCGCGCCGTTCGCGGTAGCCGCTGGCATCGACGATCACCCGCCGCTCTTCACCCGCGATTCGTGCTGCCCGGAACGCCAAGTGCTGGATCGCGTCGATCGTCGTCCCGCGCCGGCCGATGACAAGTCCAGCCTCCCTGGTGTCGATACCGATCCGAATCTCTTCGGGCGAATCGTTCACGCTCACCGTGGCGCCTTCGGCGAGTTCTTCAACGATTCGCTCCACCACACTGCGCGCCCGCTCCAAACCGCTCCCCCTCATCACACCCTGCCTCTCTATCTACATTCCCTGCTCGCCTGGCGCTCGCACACGCGCTTCCTATCTCTGCCGCCGTCGCTTGCGCCTCGCCCGTGGCGGCGGTGGCGGTGCCGACGCACCACTGCCGGCACCCGCACCCACCTGCACACCTGTCGCCGCGGGAACGGGTGGTGGAAAGAGCTTCCTCACGAGCAGCTGTTGTCCCACGGTCCATACGTTCGTCGTGACCCAGTACAGGATCAGACCAGCCTCGAAGTTCACGATGAAAACAGCGAAAACCAGCGGTAGGGCGTACATGATCCGCTTCTGGGCAGGATCTGCACTCACAGCTGTGACAGCGCTCGCGCCGAGCTGCGTGCCGATGTATAGCGCGATCATCAGCGCCAACACCCACGGGTGGTCGGTCAGCTTGTCAGACAGATCGGGGATAAATAGGAAGCTCTCGTTGCCACGAATCTCTGCGCGGAACTCGTCCGACCTAAGGAGGTAGAAAAGCGCAATGAAAAACGGGATCTGCAGCAAGAGCGGTAGGCACGAGCCCAACGGGTTAACGCGTTGCTCGCGATAGAAGCGCAGCATCTCTTCCTGCATCCGCTGCCGATCGTCCTTGTAGCGCTCCTGAATACGCTTTATCTCGGGCTGCAGGCGCTGAAGACGCTGCATCGCCAGGATCCCCTTGAAAGTGAGGGGCAGAATCGCCAGTCTCACGGTGAACGTCATCAGGATGATCGCTACTCCCCAGGAGCCCGGGAAGTCACCGAGAACCGCGTGCCAGAACTTGAGAATCGCACCACACGCGTCTATAAGCGGCTGGAGGATGTTGGCAGCCGGCACCACTACGCGCGTCTCACTTCATCCGAGTGGTGGCCGCTCGAGGGGGTGGGACGTGGTCGACACCACCGAGGCTGACAGGGTTGCAGCGCAGTAGCCGCCACAACGCTAGTGCGAGCCCGCGGATCACGCCGTGAGTGCGTAGTGCCTGCACTGCGTACTCAGAGCAAGACGGGTAGTACCGGCAGCGAGGACCTGTTATTGGCGAGAGGAAGCGCTGATAGGCGCGGATCGCGGCGACAAGGGCACGTACGCCTAGGTGCTTTCCGCGCGCGTGCCGTTCGTTGCTTGCTGTCGAGGGGGAGGTCACTGTGCCGAGGCGGGTTTGCTATGCGTCGACAGCTTCTCGGTTAGTGCGCGAATCTCTTGCTCGATGTGCTCCGTCTTCAGCTCGTCGATCTCTTCGCCCAGCTCCGGTCGAGCGACTAGAACACAATCGACGCCAGTCGGAGCTTCGTCACCCAGCGCGCGAAAAGCCTCTCGCAGTAGCCGTTTGGCGCGGTTGCGGGTGACTGCTGAGCCTACACGTTTTCCAGCTACCACGCCGAGCCGCGGTGGCGCGTCCCGGGGTTCGCGAGGGAAGGCGTACAACACGACATAGCGACCGGAGAGCCGGCGCCCGCGCCTGTACACCCGCTCGAACTCGGCGCTACGGGTCAGTCGCCCTGGGCGGCCTGATCTGCGCACTAAGACGCTAACCAGCGAGCCTGTGTCGGCCCTTCCTGCGCCGGCGCTTGAGAACCTGCCGCCCTTGGCGGCTTCTCATGCGCTTTCGAAAGCCGTGTGTGCGTGCTCGACGACGTTTTCTTGGTTGGTAGGTGCGTTTCATCGCTGTCCCGTTCGCGAGTGGGTGACCACCGAGTAGATCTCTACGCGGGCGCGCGAAGTATAGGGCGTCGATCCCCGCCCGCAGATTTGCACGCGTTTTGCGAGATGCAGCCGCCGACCTCCCGAACAGCAGCAACGCCAGCCATAGACTGGGCCGCGCAGATGATCTCCGGCCACCGACTGCTCACCCCGACCCGAGCACGGCTAGCCAGCTACCCAGCAGAGCTAGCCGACGAACCGCGAGTCCCTGATGATCCGCCTCTAGTCGGCTTGTCGCCCGCCAGCAACCTCCACGACCGTTTCCACCACGAGCTGTCGCAGCTAGTGCCACGCGTCGCTTACCGCTTGTGGCTTGCAGACCTATCCTTGAAGGCGCGCGATGGCGGTGCGGTCGACGTCGTCGTTGCCCCCTCCCGCCTGCGCTGGGTAACGGAGCGCTACTCCGAGGTGATCATCCGTGCGTGCGAGCGCGCAACAGGCTCCGCTCCTCGCGCAATTCGAACCGACACGTCACTTAGCGACCACGACGCCAGCGCACCGCCGCCCGCCCACCGACCGCACGACAGTCTCGCCCTTCCCCGCGACCCCGACCTCACGTTCGAGACGTTCGTGGTCCACGAGGGATCGCGAGTAGCTCACGCCGCCGCCCTGGCCCTCGCCGAATGCAGCGACACTCCCTTTTCAATACTCCTCCTCACCGGGCCCGCCGGATGCGGCAAATCCCACCTCCTGAACGCCATCGAACACCTCGCTGCCAGCCCCGCCGCCAACACCACCGTCCTACTCACCAACAGTGACCACCTCACGCGAACCGTCGCAACAGCCGCCCGCAAGAGACGCGTATCAGACGTCGCCACACTACTCGGATCGTTCGACCTCGTTCTCCTCGACGACGCGCACACCCTGGCCGGCCGCCCAACCACCCTCACAGTGATCGCAGAGCTCGCACGCTCCTGCGCAACTCGCGCGAAGCGCCTTGTCCTTGCTGCCACCAGCGACTCCGATAACCCGCCCCTCGCGCTCTCCCTGCCCGACACCTCACTCCTGCACGTCGAGCTCTCCCCGCCCGAGCCACCCGCCCACGTTCCGATCCTCGAACAACTCGCACGACGCCTTGGCGTCGACCTCCCACCACAAGCCCTCAAACGCATCGCGGAGATCTCGTCGCCGATCCCTAGTTCGCTCGCCCACTCCCTCTTGCGCGTGAGCGCCTACGCGAGCCTCCGTGGCGAACCACCCACCCCCGAGCTCGTCGACCGTGTCCTCGACCGCATCCCGCCCGCCGACACCCCCCAGCCCGACAGCCCGACAGAGCTCCTCGCCAGCGTCGCACGCGCATTTTCCGTACCCCTCGACTCCCTCCGCGGTCGCTCCCGCGCCGCCCTTCCCTCTCGAGCTCGGGCTGCCGCGGCGCTACTGCTCCGAGAAACACTCCGCGCCTCCCTCCCAGAGATCGGGCGCCTGCTCGGAAACCGCAGCCACACCACCATCATCGGCCTACTCCAATCCGCACAGCGCCTCCTCGACAGCGACCCGCAGTTCGCCCACGCTGTCGCCAGCGCCCGCGCCTCTCTTGCCCAACCCGAGATCAAGCCTTCCTCCCCCCACTGTCCCGACATTGACCCGACAGTTCGCCCTACAGCCACGCAAGCACTCCCGACCCGACAACCAACCGACAGTTCCCCTGAACTCCGGGCATAAGCTTCCCATGCCTTTCCCGCTCCACCCGACAACATCCGACCCTTCTACGACAATCCATCACCCTTGCAAGTAGCAATCGACAGCTCCGCTCTCGCCTCGGCAACCGCGATCGCTGCTCGCGCGATATCGACGCGCCCGTCCCTTCAGGTTCTCAGCGGCATACATCTCAACGCTGAATCCGACCACCTCCGTCTCACAGCGACCGATCTCGAACTCGCGCTTTCCGCCACGGCCCCCGCCACCGTGACGCAGAACGGCTCAGCGGTCGTACCTGGCCGCATCTTCGCCGAGATCGTCCGCTCTCTCTCAGCCCCTTCCGTCGACCTCACGCTCTCCGACAGCACACTGTCTCTCACCGCGGGCAGTGCACGCTTCTCTCTCCGCACTCTCCCCTCTGACGACTTTCCCCTCCTTGACGCCCCCCCGCAACCCTCGTCGCTCTCACTCCCAGCCACACTCTTCACCGAAGACATACCGCGTGTCGCCCGTGCCGCCTCGCGCGACGAGACTCGCCCACATCTCACAGGAATCCTTCTGGCGGCAACCGGCGACCACCTTCGACTCGTCGCCACCGACTCCTATCGCCTCGCCCTGTGCGAGCTCGCCATCCCTACGAACACACTCGACGTCAACATACCTGCTCGCTCCTTACAAGAAGTAAGCCGTATCGCTGCCAACAGCGAAGCCCAATCACTCTCGCTCACCGTCGACGCGAACCGGGCACTCTTCTCGATCGACTCCGTTCTTCTCCAATCCCGGCTCGTCGAGGGCCGCTTCCCGAGCTACGAACAACTAGTCCCCGCCGAATGGGACCACGAGGTTCAGGTCGACCGCCGCGAGTTGCTCGACATTGTGAAGCGAGTTTCCCTTGTTGCCCAACAGCATACACCTCTGAAATTGACGCTCTCGTCCGGACAACTCACCCTCTCCGCCGAGTCACACGACATAGGTGAAGCCATCGAGTCTCTTCCCGTCTCCTACGATGGCGACGGTCTCACCATCGGCTTCAACCCCATCTTTCTGCGTGACGGACTAGAAACAGCACTCGAGGACTCTGTCGTCCTCCGTTTCCTAAGCCCCCTACGGCCTGCCCTCATCGAATCGACAACATCCGACAAATCTAAACGCTTTTTGTATCTTGTGATGCCGATAAGGCTCGACTCCTGAGCGTGTGCTTCTTACTAGCGTAAGCCTTCGTAGCTTTCGCTGCTTCGACAGTCTCGATCTCCCTCTTGAGGCTGGGCTTAACTTGCTCGCTGGCCCCAATGGGGTTGGCAAGACAACAGTTCTCGAGGCTATCTATGTAGCACTCACAGGAACACCCCTGAGGCACGGAGGACCAACTTTTTTGGTGGCTTGCGGTAAGCATTCTGCTAGTGTTGTCTTGCGGTTTACGACCGAAGCGCGCGAGGCGGAAAGGTCCTACCAACGTTCGCTAATAGCGAGGTGCGCCCCTAATCGAGTGAGCTCTCTCCTCGACTCCGTACCGCTCTCACGCACTGAGCTCGAGACGCTGCGCCCACCCCTTTGTGTATTCACCCCTGCGCGCGCGGAGATCGTGCGGGGGAGCCCTGGGTTTCGACGCTCGCACTTCGACGCTCTCCTGTCGGCCCTCAACCCGTCCTACGCACAGCTAATCCGCCGCTACGGGATATGCCTGCAGCAACGCACCGCGGCGTTATCGACGGCGCCCGACCGGCACCTCGACGCGTGGGACGAACAACTCGCTGCTCTCGCCCATGAAATCCACACCCACCGCAGCCAACTCGTCCAGCGCTTAGTCCCATTTCTCGAGCGCAGGGCCCACGCACTTGGTTTGACGGGCGTCTACATTAGCTACCGCCCCCACGGCCCAGTTGCCAGCGCCGATGACTGTCTAGACGCTCTCCGCGCAGCACGCTCAAGTGATCGTCTAAACCGCCGCACGAGCGTGGGCCCCCACCGTAGCGACTTCGCCTTCGAGCTCGCGGGCCTGCCTGCCCGCACCGCTGCGTCGCAAGGACAACAGCGCCTTATCGCGATCGCTCTTCTCCTCGCCGAGGGAGATCTCCTCGCAGCTAGCCGTGGGCGCGCGCCACTCTTCCTATTCGACGACGCGCTCTCCGAACTCGACCCCCACTCAGCAGAACTCGTCCTCACGCAACTCTCCACCACCCATCAATCCCTCCTCACAGCTACACACGCGCCGCCAGTTCAGCAACACTCCTCAACCACGCTGATCGACTTAGCGCCTTTAAACGACCCCGTCCACTAAAGGTCATCACATGCGTCGAATCGCCCCACGCCACCTTTCTCGCATCATGGCTACACTTTCCCTCCCTCAAGCCGACCCGTCTCTTAGCGTCCTGACTTTTGCTTGGCGCGATCTGGTCGGTACTTTTATCGCGACACACTCTCAACCCTGCTCGTTCGACGACGGAGTCCTTACGTTGTCTTGTAGCGATCCGGCTATCGCTTCCGAGCTGTGCCTGCGTGAGCGCGAACTGTGCGACGCACTATCGCAGCGAGGCTTTCGCGTTGCTGCTATCCGTCTCCGCTCCGCCCGCACATAATCCCACGCTCTACCAACCACTTTTCGCCGCCGGTGCCGCCGAGCAACTTGATAAACTTCAGCGGCGCTCCTATTCCTGCCATCCGGCAGCGCGCAGTGACCGCCAGTTCCACATCCACTCGCCACCGACTTGCCCGACCACAAGCGCAACACAAGTCCGCACCAGGGGAGCGACTACACCGCTAAGGATATCGCCGTCCTCGAGGGCCTCGAGCCCGTCCGCAAGCGGCCGGGGATGTTCATCGGGTCCACCGGAGTTCGGGGCCTACACCACCTCGTGTACGAGGTGGTCGACAACTCCGTCGACGAGGCACTCGCCGGGTTCTGCGACACGATCGAAGTCGTTATCCACCCCGACAGCTCGGTGACGGTCACCGACAACGGACGCGGTATCCCCGTCGACATGCACAAGGAAACCGGGAAGCCCGCCGCCGAACTCGTTTTGACCGTTCTTCACGCGGGCGGCAAGTTCGGCTCGGGCACTGGCTACAAGGTATCGGGCGGTTTGCATGGTGTCGGGGTGTCGGTTGTGAACGCTCTTTCGGAGTGGCTGCACCTCACCGTGTGGCGCGACGGTGGTGAGTGGCGCCAGTCATACGACCATGGCGTACCGACAGGACCCTTGACGCGGGTCGGTCCATCCGATCGCACTGGTACCAGCATCACCTTCCGTCCTGACCCCAACATCCTTGAAACACTGGACTTTCAGCGCGAAACGCTCGGTCAGCGGTTCCGCGAGCTTGCCTTTCTCACCCAGGGGCTCAAAATTACGTTTCGTGACGAGCGCGGAGAGCCCTACGAAGAGACGTTCTACTACGAAGGCGGCATCAGCGACTTCGTCCGATATCTGCACTCCCAGGGAACTCGTCAGCCGATCCACCCCACGATCATCACGATATCCGACGCTGACGCCTCCAGTGGTGCTCAAGTCGACATCGCGATGCAGTGGAACGACTCGTACCAGGAATCGGTCCTTTCGTTCGCTAACAACATAAATACCCATGAGGGTGGAACGCATGTTTCCGGCTTTCGCTCCGCCCTGACGCGGACATTGAACGGCTACGCCCGGCAGAAGGGTGAGCTGAAGGAGAAGGACAACAACCTTCAAGGTGAGGATGTGCGCGAAGGCCTCACCGCCGTGATCTCGGTCAAGCTACCCGAGCCGCAGTTCGAGGGCCAAACCAAGACCCGCTTAGGCAACCCGAACGTCGAGGGGTTCGTCCAGCAGGTTGTTAACCGCGGGCTAGCCGAGTTCCTGGAGGAGCATCCCTCCGAGGCGCAACGGATCGTTCGCAAAGCGATTCAGGCTGCCCAGGCACGGGAGGCTGCACGCAGGGCGAGGGAACTTACACGTCGCAAGAGCGCACTCGAAAACAGCACGCTCCCAGGCAAGCTCGCCGACTGCACGGTACGGGATCCGGAGCTAGCGGAGCTGTTTGTTGTTGAGGGAGATTCGGCTGGCGGTTCCGCGAAACAGGGACGGGACCGGCACACGCAGGCGGTGCTACCGCTGCGGGGCAAGATCATCAACGTCGAGAAGAATCGGATCGACAAGGTGTTGTCGAACCAAGAGATACAGGCATTGATAACTGCTATCGGTACGGGTATTCGGGAAGAGTTCGACATTTCGAAAGCGCGTTATCACAAGGTGATCGTGATGTGCGACGCTGATGTCGATGGCGCGCACATCCGCACGCTGGTTCTCACTTTCTTGTTCCGTGAAATGCCCGAACTGATAGAGGCGGGCTACGTGTACCTAGCGAAGCCGCCGCTGTACAAGGTAAGGGTCGACGGACAGGACGTGTACATCGAGAAGGAGGCACAGCTTGAGGAGCTGTTGTTGCGAGACAAGCTCGAGGCGATAGTCGCTACCGATAGCACCGGGCGACGCTTCAAGTTGACGAAGCCGCGCTGGCAGCGGTTGATCGATCTCCTTAAACAGCACGAGGCGTGGACAAGCTCCCTGCGCGCGCGGCACGGCCACGACGCAGTCGAGGTGCTCGAGAAGAGCGGTCTCCTAGACGCAGGCGTGAAGAGCGATGGCGAGGCGGTCGAGTTTCTCCGCGACGCAGGGCTGGAGCGTGACCGCGAGGTCACGAGCGAGCTGCTGGGGGACGATCCGGTGGCGCTTAGGGTTCGCCTCGTCGAGCAAGCGACAGGACTAGCCACGACACACGACGTACCACGCGCGCTGTTCGGCGACACCGAGTACCGGAGCCTGGTCAAAGTCCACCACGAGCTGATCGCCCTGGCGGGTGCACCACCGTTCACCGTGGCCTATCAGAAGCGCGGCGAGCGAGCGGCATCGTTCGCCGAGCTACGCAGAAAGGTGCTCGAGGTAGCTCGGGAAGGTGTGCCCCTACAGCGCTTCAAGGGCTTAGGAGAGATGAACCCCGACCAGCTTTTCGAGACAACCATGGATCCTCGGCGGCGAACTTTGCAGCGCGTGACGGTCGAGGACGCCGCCGAGGCGGATCAAATCTTCTCGATGCTGATGGGAGACCGGGTCGAACCGCGCCGAGAGTTCATCGAGAAACACGCCCGCGAGGTGCAGAACCTCGACGTCTAGCGACGCGGAGAAGGCTCTAGCACTCTTGCGGGGAGCGTAAGCCGATGGCGATCGATCAGCTAACAGACGGAAACATCGAACCGCGGCCGATCGAGGAGGAGATGCGCACCTCCTACCTCGATTACGCGATGAGCGTGATTGTTGGTCGCGCGCTCCCCGATGTGCGCGACGGGCTCAAGCCCGTCCACCGCCGCGTGCTCTACGCGATGCACGAGTCGGGCCTGCAACCCAACCGGCCCTACCGCAAGTGTGCGCGCGTAGTCGGGGACGTGATGGGCAACTTCCATCCCCACGGCGACGCGGCGATCTACGACGCTCTGGTGCGCCTCGGTCAGGACTTCACGATGCGCTACCCGCTCGTCGACGGGCAGGGCAACTTCGGCTCGATCGACAACGACCCGCCGGCGGCGATGCGCTACACCGAGGCGCGTCTATCGCGGCTCGCGACCGAGATGCTCCGCGACATCGACGCTGACACCGTCGATTTCGGGCCCAACTACGACGACTCCCGCCAAGAGCCGCGCGTACTACCGGCGCGTTTCCCCAACCTCCTTGTAAACGGCGCCTCCGGAATCGCCGTGGGCATGGCGACGAATATCCCACCGCACAACCTCGGCGAAGCCATCGACGCCGTCGTCGCCTTCATCGACGACCCGGCGATCGACGTGGACGGCTTGATGCGGCACATCAAGGGACCTGACTTCCCGACCGGCGGAATCATCGTCGGCCGCGACGCGATCCGCAAAGCGTACGAAACCGGTCGTGCGGGCATCGTCGTGCGAGCCCGCGCCCACATCGAGCCGTTGCGCCAGGGCAAGCAGGCGATCGTCGTCACCGAAATGCCATACCAGCAGGCAAAAGGTGATGGTCGCAACGAGGGCGCTGGCCTCATCAAGAAGATCGCCGAACAGGTCCAGAACGGCCGCATCAAAGAGATCGCCGATCTCCGTGACGAATCGGACAAGAACGGCATCCGGCTCGTCATCGAGCTCAAGCGCGAGGCAAAACCGAAGGTCGTTCTCAACAAGCTCTACAAGCACACGCCGATGCAGACCACCTTCGGCGTGAACATGGTGGCCCTGGTCGATGGCGTGCCACGCACCCTCGGCCTTGTCCAACTCATCAAGAACTACGTCGACCACCAGCGCGAGGTGGTCGTTCGCCGCACCAAGCACGAGCTCCGCGAACGCGAGCGACGCTTGCACATCCTCGAGGGTCTGCTCGTCGCGATCAGCGACCTCGACGCGGTGATCGAGCTGATCCGCTCTTCGCGCGACCCCGAGACGGCGCGCACGCGGTTGATGGAGCGTTTCGAGCTCACCCAGATCCAGGCCCAGGCAATCCTCGACCTGCGGCTACAACGTCTCACCGCGCTCGAGGCCGACAAGATCCGAAAAGAACACGCCGACACGCTCGAACGAATCCGCGAGTTGCGCGAAATCCTCGGCGACGAGCGCCGGGTAATGGCCCTCATCAAGGAGGAGCTGCTCGAGATCAAAGAGCGCTACGCCGACGAACGGCGCACCGAGATCACCAACGCCGACAGCGAGATCGAAGCTGAGGATTTGATCGCCGACCAGCAGATGGTCGTGACGATCACGAAGTCCGGTTACATCAAATCCATCCCCCTAGCCACGTATCGCAAGCAAAAACGCGGCGGTGTCGGGGTGACGGGGATGGAAACCAAGGAGGACGACTACGTCGAGCATCTCTTCGTGTGCTCGACGCACGACTATCTGCTCTTCTTCACCGACCGCGGCCGCGTTTACCGCTTGAAGGTCTACGAGCTCCCCGAGGGGTCGCGCACCGCCAAGGGTCGGGCGCTCGTCAACCTTCTCCCGCTCCACCAGGGCGAGCAGGTGCGGGCGGTTCTGTCGACACGCAACTTCAGCGAGGGCCGCTACCTCGTTTTCGCGACCAAACAAGGCCACGTCAAGAAGACGGAATTCCAGGCCTACAACACACCGATCAGGGCTGACGGCATCATCGCCATCAAGATTCGCGACGGTGACGAGCTTGTGTCGGTACGGCGCACGAGTGGCAACGACACGATCCTGATGGTGTCGAGCGCCGGGCTAGCAACGCGCTTCCACGAGCGCGAGGTCCGGCCGATGGGTCGCGACACGACCGGTGTGCGCGGCATGAACCTGGCCCGCGGCGGGGAAGTGATCGCAATGGACGTGGCCAGCCCAGGAAGCGAGCTGTTGGTCGTGACCGAGAACGGCTACGCGAAACGCACACCCGTCGAGGAGTACCCCGTCAAGGGCCGTGGCACCATGGGGGTGAAGACGATCAACCTCACCGAGCGCAAGGGCAAGCTAGCCGGGGCGCTCGTCGTGCGCGAGAACCAAGAGATCGTGGTGATCTCGCAAAATGGCATGGTTCAACGCACGGCGGTTCGCGGAATCTCGCGCCAGGGTCGCGCCGCCACCGGCGTGCGGCTGATGAACCTGCGGCCCGGCGACCGAGTCAGCGCGGTCGCTGTCGTGCTCGAGGACGGATCCGGCAGCGACGACCCGGGCCGCCAGCTGACCGATGACGCTACCGGTGGCGAGCAGACACTGCTCGACACGGCCGAGCCCGAGGCTGGTGTCCCGCCCACGAAAACCGATCGGGACTAAGCCGCGTCGGGCAGGTAGCGCAGCCAACTCTCGGGCAGGCGTGGCACCGCGACACGGACGAAAATCGTGGGCGACGGCGGGCGTGGACGGCGCAGTGGCACCATCCCCGCTTGATCGGGCAAACGATCGGCCTTGCGTCGGTTGCAGGCGGCGCAGCAGGTGACGATGTTCTCCCAGGTCGAGGTGCCGCCTTTCGAGCGCGGCACGACGTGATCGACGGTGAGCGTTCCCTTGTTGTCGCCACAGTACTGACACCGCCAACCGTCGCGCGCGAACACCGCGCGCCGCGTGATGCGCCGCGAAAACGTCGATCGCGGCACATGGACGTAGCGCAGCAAGCGGATAACCGACGGGCGGGGGAGCGACACCCGCTCGGCGTGCAGCGATTCCGCACCGCGCTCGACGATCTCGGCGCGCTCCTTCAGAACGAGAACCGTGGCGCGGCGCACCGTGCAAACGTTCACCGGCTCGTAGCTCGCGTTCAGGACCAGCACCCGAGCCCGCTCTACCCCGCGCCGCCCGCCCTGGTCCCCAGCGGGCGACGCGCCGTTAGGGTCGGGTTCGGGATCGACGACCTCGGCGATCCCGGCCGATGCGGGACGAACAGCCACGGTCGCGGCCAGTGTAGCCGCCCCCGCCGCGATTTCGGTCGCTCGACTGTGGCAACGGGTCGGCGCTGCTACTCCGCTGCGCGGGTCCGCAGCACAGGGTAGGAGCCGAGCACCCGCAGCTCCTCGACCCGCCCGGTGAGAGCCGCGAGCGCGTCGGCCACGCGCCGCTCGCGCGGCGATCCCTCCAGATCGCAGAAGAACATGTAGTGACCAAGTCCGATCCGCCGCGGGCGCGATTCGATGCGTGTCAGGTTGATGCCGCGCGACGCGAACTCGCCGAGCACTGACACCAGCCATCCCGGCTGCTCGTCGCCGCCGCCCCAGAACACGACCGACGTTTTGACCTCGTTCCCGTTTGCCGCTGGCTGGTGTTCGGCGCGCGGCTCTACCCACACGAAGCGTGTCTCGTTATCGGGATGGTCGGCGACGTCGCGTGCGAGGATGGTCGCTCCGTAGCGCTCCGCGGCGAGCTCCGAGCCGAGCGCGGCCCACGGCTGCGTGCTTGCGACCACCGTCCGCACCGCCTCGGCTGTCGAGGCGCAGTGGACACGTTCGGCAGCCGGCAGCATCCGGCGCAGAAACTTGCCGCACTGGGCGGTGGCCAGCGGGTGCGAGTAGACGCGGGTGACCTCGGCGAGCGGCAGCGCCGTGCGCGACACAAGGCAGTGACTGATCGGATGGACGACCTCCAGCTTGATCGCCACACGGTCGGCGAGTTCAGCGAGCGCGTCGAGGGTCGCCGCGACCCCGCCCTCGAGCGCGTTCTCGATCGCCATCACCCCGTAGCGCGCGCGCCCCTCGGCCACGGCCTCGACGATGTCGCGCTCGCTCGCCATCGCCAGCTCGAGTACGGCCACGTCGTCACCGACGATGCGCTGCATCGATCCGCGCAGCGCTTCCTCGGTGAACGTACCGGGGGGTCCGAGGTATGCAATCGCGACTTCGCTCAACTCGCCGCGCAAGCGTCGTCGAGTCGATCCACTCAGGCGCGACCGTCCGCTACTTCTGGGCTGTCTCCGCCGCTCGCCGCGCGCACGCACTCCTCCTCTTCCGGCGACAGCGGAACGTCCGGCTTCCCCGCTGTGAGGCGTTTCGCGTACAGGCGCGCCTGCTCTCGGTGCACGATCGAAGAGAGCACGAGACCGTTGCCGCGGCGGTCGAGCAGCGCTAGTGAGGCCGACTGCCGTCCTGACATTTCGTTGTAGGCGTCGTAGCGAACGAGCGCGTGACGGTCGACGCAGCGCGCGAGCTCGTGGGACACGCGGGCGATCTGTTGGTCGAGCTGTTCGGCCAGCGTGGCGACACGGGCCTCGAGCTGGTCTACGGCCCGTTGAAGTTGCGCTGCATGTGCGACGAGGTCCCGCCGATCGTGGTCGCCGATCAGCACCCGTTGGTCGTCACGCAGCCGGCGCAGGGCGCGTTTCTGCACGAGGACCGCTACCACGGCTACCGACGCCAAGGCGGCAGCGGCACCAGCGAGCGCGAGCTGCAGAGCGCTTTCGTCCACGGGGCCGCAACTGTACTAGCGCTGAAGCGCTCGGAAGGTGGGGGCGAAGGGCGCTCAGCGGGTAAAGATCACGTTCGCGCGGATCACATTGTTGTCGGTCTTGCGCTCGCCCGGGACCGCTTCGACGCGGATCTCGACCGGGAGCTGCTCGCCTGTCGGGGGCTCGTCGGTGATCGGGATCGTCACCTGAGCGGTCGCTCCCTTGGCGATCCGCGGGATCCGGCCCGACGCTGTGATCGCCGAGCCGCTACCGATCCGCACCGAAACACGCACCCCTGTCTCGTCGCTATCGCCCTGGTTGGCGACTTGAACCTGGGCGGAAAGCTCCTGACCTAGCGTGACCGTCGCCGATCCGCCATCGGTGAGCGCCTGCCCCCCCAGACTGGCACTGACGATTCCGGTACCGTGAAGCCCGGTACGGGCGGCTTGGTCGGCTCCGGCCCCGCTGCGCAGTGCGCTGATGCCGTCGGCGATGGTCCCCGGGTCGAGCAGCGCGAGATCGTTCACCACCTCGCTGCGCGGAGCTGTCACCTCGTCGGCGATCCCTTCCTTGGAGAGCACGCTGCGCAGCTCGGTGAGGAAGCGCACTCTGTAGAGAACATCGGCTGCGAGCAACGTTTGCACTTCGGCCGCGACGCTCTCGGTGGCGGTAGCGGAGTCGCTCTCACCCAGCGCTACGGGCAACTCGTCGGCCGTGCGCGCGATCGCATCGCGACGCAGGGCGAGCACCTCCAGCAGGTAGCGGTAGGGAAGTGCGACCTCGTCGGGGCGGCCAAGATCTTCGAGACGCGACACCAGAGCCCGCGACTCGGTTCGCAGCGTGTTCAGCTGGTTCTCGACCTCAACCGGGTCGGTACCGCGCTCACCTCCCTTCAACAGCGCGACCAGCGCACTTCCCTGCGAGTTCGACTCGCGCACCAGCGCGGCAGCGTCCCCTACCCAGTCTTTGATCGCGTTGCGCTTGCGCGTCTCGAGGCAGCCACGGACACCGAGCGCCGAGAGAATTACGAACACGAAGACGATTCCCGCCGCTACCGCGCGCCTGACCAGGTAGGGGTTCTGGCCGCCAGGCGGAATGCGAGATCGAACCGTTGGCTGGCTTTCTTCGAACAGTTGCGACTCCAGCGCTCGTGAAGTTGATGAAACGCCGAGTTGTACGTCTACCGGTTCGACCGGTCGCTCGCTACTGTCCCCGCATTACCGGAACGGTGTTAGTTGAAGCTGAGCTGCGAACGACCGGGCAGGTCCCCGGAGTATGACTGGCGGGGAAGGTAACGCTACGGGCCGGGCTGCAGAGCCGAATCGGGGCGGTACTGGTGCGCGCTTCGCCGTCGGCGACACGCTGCCGCCAGACGGGCGCTATCGCCTCGAGCGGCTTGTCGGCAGGGGCGGCTCCGGTCTCGTTTTCGCGGCGAGCGACAGCCGTCTCGGCCGGCGCGTCGCGATCAAGGTCGTCGATCGCGACTGGGCTATCCCCCGCGTGCGGCGCGAGGCCCGGATCGCTGCCCACCTCAACCATCCAGCGATCGTCACGCTCTTCGAGCTGATCGAACTGCCTGACGCGTTGATTTTGGTTTACGAGCTCGTCGACGGACCCGACCTCAACCGCGCTCGCGGCTCCGGCTTGCGCTTCGAGGAGGCAGCTGTCGCGGAGATCGGGACGGCGATCGCTGACGCGCTCGCCTACGCGCACGCCCTCGGCGTAATTCATCGCGATGTCAAGCCGCACAACATCCTTCTCCCCGCTGCGCATTCGGCGGGCGCACCGGCCGCGAAGCTCGCCGACTTTGGGGTCGCGCGAATCGGTGTCGAGGTCGCGCGTTCGCTGATCGAGGACACGCACCTGCGCGCGGGCCGCTCGCTCACCGCCCCCGGCGAAGTAATCGGCACGCTCGCCTACATGGCGCCGGAGCAGGCGCAGGGTGCCGACGTAGGGCCTGCGGCCGACGTCTGGGGGCTCGGAGCGTGCCTGTACGAGCTCCTCGACGGTCGCAGCCTGGCGGAGCTGCGACCGACGCCGTGGTCGCCATTGCCGCCGCTCGAGCCGGAAGCTAGGGGGGTTCCCGCAGCGCTCGCTGACCTGGTGACGCGGATGGTCGACGCCCGTGCTGAGCGGCGTCCGAGCGCCGCGAAAGTGCGCGAAGAGCTTGCCCGCTTCGCTGACAGGGGCCGTACGACCGTGACGCAGGTAGTGAGCGATCGCGAAGGGATGCCCTGGCGCGCTTCTTCCGTGCGCACGCAACCTACGACGGGTTCGCAACCAACGGTGGCGCTCGAGGCCGCGACGGCTGATATCGCGCCGTCCGAGACCGTTCCGCTCGACCGCTCCCCAGGCCCTCGACCAGCGATTGGCACGGGGGGGCACCTGCGCGCGCCCCACGATCCCCGGTACGCCTCGACGCTGCAGCTCGTTCACGGCAGCGCCGGAGTAGCGCTCGACCATGGGGCGGTGTCCGACCACCGCCGTGGGCGGTTGTGGTCGCGCCTGGCGACAGCGCTACAGGCGACGACGCTGGTGCTTGCCGCTGGCGGGCTAGCGCTCGGCGTCAACAGTTCGGACGCTTCGCTGCCGATCGCGCTAGCAGTAGCGGCTGGGGTGCTGTCGCTACTTTGGCCCCGCCTCGGGCTTGTGCTGGGGGCGGCAGCTGCGACCGTGCTGATCGGTCTGATCGCGGGCGAAGAAGGTGGGTCGAGCGCTCTGGTCGCTCCTGCCGTTGCGATCACGGCGGCGACAGTTAGCGTCGCCGTCTGTTTCGAGCAGCCGGGGCTGTTCGCTGCAGTGGTCGCTGCACCGCTCGTAGCGACTGTCGGCACGGGCCTTCCCTGGGCGGCAGCGATTGCCCGCGTTCGCTCCCCGGCGCAGCGGATCGGCGTCCTCGTGTGCGGACTGCTGTGGGCGCTCGCTCTCGAGCTCGCCAGCGGTGCGGTGCTCTGGTTGGGCACGTCCTCGTCGTGGGCGTTCAGCGGCGGCGCATCGCCGGCGCGGGCCCTCCACGTCCTGGCGATGGAGATCGCGGCGTGGACGGTGGCGATCGTCGGTGCTCTCGCTGCGGCGCGTTTGGCGCCGCGCATCGCAGCCGCGACCGGAGCGGCCGTGGCGCTGGCTGTACTCACGCTCACGGCGGCGCTCGGCAACCCCGGTGTGTTCGAGGGCGAAACCGCTCTCGCTGCGGTCGCGGGAACGGCCCTCGCCTACGGCGTCGTGGCGCGCGGCCACCAGCGGTTGCTGCGCCGCGCCGCCGCCGGATGGGAACAGACGGTGGTGGCTCGCGTGCAGGACGCGGAGGCGCGCGCGCCGTTCTACCCTGCGGGCTGGCCGTGAGCGTCTTGCGCAACATCGAATCGCGGCTCGGCGCTCTTGTCGAGGGCGTGTTCGGCCGTGCGTTCCGCTCCTCGGTCCAGCCGGTCGAGATCGCCGAAAAGCTGGCGCGCGAGATGGAGGAAAACCAGGTCGTGTCGGTCTCGCGCGTGTACGCGCCGAACCTCTATCGGGTCTATCTGTCTCCCGAAGACCGCAAACAGTTCGAGAGCTACGAAGAGGCGCTGCGCAAAGAGCTCTCCGACTATCTGCTCGAGCACGCCCGCAACGAAGGCCTTTCGCTCACCAGTCGACCGCGCGTCGAGTTCCTCACCGACGAGCGCCTCAGCGTCGGCGAGTTCGGCATCCAGGCGCAGCTGCTCTCGATCGGGGTCGACGACGCTGGGGAGAGCGTCCCGCGCCCGGCAGAGTTCGGCGAGACGATGGTCTATTCGCCCGAGCGTGCAGCACGTCCTCTCGCGCCCCATGTGCCAGCCGCGCAGACGCGTGCCCTGCTGATCGTCGACGGCAAGCGCATCGTGCTCGGCGATCGGACGGTGATCGGGCGCAGCCGGGAGTGCGATGTGGTCGTTCCCGACCCGAACGCTTCGCGTCGCCACGCCGAGGTTCGGCGGGAAGGCAACGGCTGGGTGGTGCGCGACCTCGGTTCGACGAACGGGACGCTGGTCAACGGGCGGCGCGTAGCGCAAGCACCCCTCCGCCACGGTGACCGATTGACCGTCGGTCTCACCGAGGTCGTTTTCGAAGTCGAGTAGCGGTCATGAACGACCCGCTCGTCGCGCTGCTCAAGCTCGCCTTCCTGGCGGTCCTATACCTGTTTCTGGTGTGGGTCGTGCGCAGCGCCCGTCGCCAGCTCGACGTCGCCGGTCCGGCGCCGCCCGAGCCGGTGATGGCTGCTATTGGCGAGAACGCGCGTGCCGTCGCGCTCGATCTGCACGCCGGCCTGCGCCCGCGCCTAGAGGTCGTCGCTGCTCTCGGCCACCAACCCGGCGAGGAGCTAGCGATCGACGGTGGCGCGACACTAGGACGAGCAGCCTCCGCGGATGTCGTCGTGCAGGACCCGTTCGCCTCGGCCGCGCACGCGCGCATCTTCGCTCACGGCGGGTTCATGTGGATCGAGGATCTCGGCTCGACCAACGGCACGTATGTGAACGGTCGCCGCGTCACGTCGCCGCAACGTTTGCGGCCTTCCGACGTGATCCGGATCGGTGACAGCGAGTACAGGTACTGGGAGTAGACCGGTGGCTTTGCGCGTCGCCGAGCACGCCGAACTGAGCGATCGCGGCCGCCACCGGGAGCTGAACGAGGACGCGTACGTCGTCACCCCGCCGTACTTCGCCGTCGCCGACGGCATGGGTGGCGCACAGGCTGGCGAGGTCGCCTCGCGGCTTGCAGCCGACGCGGTGCGCGAGCACCGACCGAACCTGCCACCCGAGGAGCGGCTCGCCGCGATCGCGCGCGAGGCCAACCGCCGCATCTATTCGTTGGCCGCTCGTGATGAGCGACGCCGGGGCATGGGAACCACCCTCACTGCGGCGCTCGTCGACGGCGACGAGGTAGCGATCGGGCACGTCGGCGACAGTCGCGCGTACCGCTGGCGCGACGGTCGCCTCGAGCAGCTCACGCGTGACCACTCGCTGGTGGCTGAACTGCAGCGCAGCGGCCAGCTGACGCCGGAGGCGGCCGAGCAGCACCCACAACGTTCGGTGATCACGCGCGCCCTCGGTCCCGAGGCCGACGTGGAGGTCGACACCTACACCGTCCCTGCGCGCGCGGGCGATGTCTTCTTGCTCTGCTCCGACGGCCTCACGACGATGTTGAGCGACGACGAGATCGCCGCGATTCTGGAACGTGCCCGCGATCTCGAAGACGCCGCCCAGACGCTGGTGCGAGCGGCGAACCAGAGCGGCGGGCGCGACAACATCACCGTGATCCTCTTCCGTCTAGAGGACGCGGAGGGTGAGGACCCGGACGCCGAGCGCGTAGACAACGAGACCACCGTGTCGCGCACGGCGAGCAGGACCTCCGCTCCCGACGAGACGATCCCCGGCACCCTCGCGGCGCCACCGGTGAACATGGCTCGCGGGCGCCAAGCGGGTACCAGCGCCCGAGCGACCGGCCCGCAGGTGCCCTCGCCGAGCGGGCATCGCGTTAGGTACGAGCGAGCGGTGCGGTTGCAGCGCAGCGCGCGCCGGATCGGCGCGCTCCTAGCGGTCTGCACGATCTTGGTCGCTGGCGTGATCGGCGCACGCCAAGCTCTGCGCAGCGTCTACTTCATCGGCACCGACGAGTCGGGTCTGATCACGCTCTATCGCGGCCTGCCCTACGAGTTGCCGCTCGGGATTCGCCTCTACGAGACCGAGTACGTGTCGGGAATGCCCGCCAGGGCGTTGAGCGAACAGCGTCGTGCTGCCGTTCTCGACCACACGCTGCGCAGCCGACGCGACGCGGTCGACCTCGTCCGCGCCATCGAGAACGGTCGAATCGAAGGTCTGCGATCGCCGTGAGGTCGGAACGCCTCCGCGAGCTCTTCGGGCTCGTACCCGCCGCTGTGCTCGTGTCGATCGGATTCGCCTCGGTGGTGGCGGCTCGCGGCAGCGAGATCGAGCGGGTGACCCTCGCCTACGGGGCGGTGTTTCTCGCTCTCTGTTTGGCCGTCCATCTCGTGATTCGCCGAACGCTGCCCCTCGCCGACCCCTACCTCTTTCCGCTCGTCGCCACCCTTGCCGCCGTGGGGTTGGTCGAGCTCTACCGCATCGATCCCGATCTCGCTCGCCGCCAGGCGCAGTGGTTGGTTGTTGGTCTCGCGGTGTTTGCGGCGACCGTTGTCTGGGTCCGCGACCCGCACCGTCTCGAGCGCTACCGCTACACGATCGCAGCGACGTCGATTCTGTTGCTAGCGCTGCCACGGTTGCCGGTGATCGGCGCGCAGGTGAACGGCGCCTATCTCGCTGTCGATATCGGACCGATTCAGTTCCAGCCCGCCGAGCTCGCCAAGGTCGGGATCGTGATCTTCCTCGCTAGCTACCTCCGCGACACAGCCGCCGTGCTCGTGCGCGCACGCTCGCCGGTGGGTCTTAGACGGCGGCTGCCTGAGGCAGCGGTGGGCGCGGCCGTGGCGCTTGCGCTGGCCGGCGTCACCGAGGCTTCCGCCGCCACAGCGACGCTTACCGCTCTGCTCGCGGCGAGCACCGTGGCGGTCCTTCGCGATCGTCCCTCGCCGAAGCATTTCGGCCCGCTGCTTCTCGTCTGGGGCCTTGCGATGGCGATGCTGGTCGTGATCCGCGACCTGGGGAGCTCGCTGATGTTTTTCGGGGGCTTTCTCGCCCTTCTCTGGGCGGCGACGGGGCGCGGGTCGCTCACCGCCCTCGGTGCTTCGCTGTTCGCCGCCGGCGCGGCGTTTCTCGCCGGCCGCATCGAGCACGTCCACGAGCGCGTCGAGATCTGGCTCGATCCCTTCCGGCCCGATCTCGTAGAGGGCCCCGGCTATCAGATCGCTCAATCGCTCTTCGCTCAGGCCGACGGTGGCCTTCTCGGTCGCGGACTCGGAGGCGCAATGCTCCAGGGGCTCGACGGCGGCACGCTGTTGCCCGCGCCGCACACCGACCTCATCTACGCGGTCGTCGTCAACGAGCTCGGTCTCGCCGGGGGGCTGGGGTTGCTTGTCATCTACCTCGTGGTGGTCGCGCGCGGCTTGCGGATCGCGCTGCTCTCGCACGACGCGTACTCGAAACTGCTCGCCGCGGGGCTTACTGCCGTGCTCGCGTTGCAAGTGTTCGTGATCGTGGGCGGCGTGACGCGGGTGATTCCCCTCACCGGTGTGACCCTGCCCTTTGTCTCCTACGGCGGCTCGTCGATCGTCGCCAACATGATCGTCCTGGCGTTGCTGCTGATGGTTTCGCAGCACAGCCGCGCCGAGCGTCTGCGCCGTGGCGGTCTCGTCGAGGGGGCGGCGTGAACGCGCGCATCCGCACGCTCTTTTCTGCCACCGTGCTCTTGTTCGCCCTGCTTGCGCTGTTCACCACGCGCTGGTCGGTGCTCGAGGCGAGCCGCTTGCGCGACGAACCGAGCAACCGTCGCTCGCTGATCGAGGAGGCGCAGAACCCGCGCGGGATGATCTTCGCTCGCGACGGAACCGTCCTCGCGCGCAGCGTGCGCCGGGGCACTGGCAGCGGGGTGCGCTACGAGCGCGTATATCCGCTCGGTGGTCTTTTCGCCCATGCGGTCGGCTACTCGTTCATCGAGCGCGGGCGCGCCGGCATCGAAAGGTCGCGCAACGACTGGCTGTCGGGACGTCACGAGGGCATCGACACCCTCCTCGCGCCCTTCGAGGGGCGCGCATCGCGGCCCGACGACGTCGTCACCACGCTCGATCCGCGCGCGCAGCGCGCCGCCTACGACGGCCTTGCCGGGCGTGCCGGTGCCGTAGTCGCGCTCGATCCGCGTGATGGCTCGGTGCTCGTGATGGCTTCCTCGCCGACCTACGACCCGAACGCGATCGCGACCCGCGACCCGGCACGCCTGCCCGCGGCGCCGGAACTGAACCGTGCTACCCAGGGCCGCTACCCACCAGGCTCGACGATGAAGGTTGTTACCGCCGCCGCTGCTCTCGACACCGGCGAGTTCACGCCCGACTCCGTGCTCGACGGCGACTCGCCGCGCTTGGTGGGTGGTGCGCCGCTGGCCAACTTCGGCAACCAGAGCTTCGGTCCGATATCGCTAACGGACGCCTTGACCAACTCCGTGAACACGGTCTTCGCGCAGATCGGCGAGCGAGTCGGCAAGCGGACACTGTTCCGCTACATGGACCGCTTCGGGTTCGGCCGCGATCCGCGGCTCGACTATCCCGACGACCAGATGGCGCCGAGCGGCGTCTACGCCGGGCAGCGACTGTTGGGTCCGGACGATCCTCTCGACATCGGTCGCGTCGCGATCGGCCAGGAGCGGCTGCAAGTCACGCCACTGCAAATGGCGCTCGTCGCGGCAGCGGTGGCTAACGGGGGCTTGCTGGTGCGGCCGCACCTCACCGATCGCATCGTCGATCCCTCGGGTCGCGTCGTCGAGCGCGTCGGGCGCGACGTCGAGACGCGGGTGATGTCGCCGACGACGGCCGGTCAGCTGACCGAGATGATGAGCAGGGTCGTGGAAGAAGGGTCGGGCACAGCCGCGGCGCTCGCCGGCGTGCGTGTCGCCGGCAAGACCGGTACCGCCGAGGTGGCTGGCGGTACCGCCAACCAAGCGTGGTTCATCGGTTTCGCGCCGGTTGACAGTCCGCGCGTGGCCGTCGCGGTGACCGTCGAACGGACCCAGGGCCAGGGCGGTACGGTGGCGGCGCCGATCGCCCGCACGGTGCTCGAAACTTTGTTGGGCACGCGATGACCGAGGTGCTCGGCAACACCCTCGTCGACGGTCGCTACCGCGTCATCGAGCGGATCGGCGTCGGTGGCATGGCCGACGTCTACCGCGCCGAGGACGTCCAGCTCGGCCGCGACGTGGCGCTCAAAGTCCTCCACCGCCGGTTCGCGCAGGACGCCGAGTTCGTCGAACGCTTCCGACGCGAGGCACGGGCCGCGGCGGCGCTCGTGCACCCGAACGTGGTGACGATCTTCAACCGCGGCGAGTACGACGGCACCTACTACATCGCGATGGAGTACCTGCGCGGCCGGCCGCTCAAAGAGCTGATCGCCGAGCGCGGCCCGCTGCCCGAGGAGCAGGCGATCGCGATCGCGGTGCAGATCGCGCGGGCGGCTGGCTTTGCGCATGAGCACGGCGTCATCCACCGCGACCTCAAATCGCAGAACGTGATCGTCGACGACGAGCTCGGCGTGAAAGTGACGGACTTCGGGATCGCCCGTGCCGGACCGTCCGACATCACCGAGACCGGCTCGATCATGGGCACCGCTCAGTACCTCTCGCCCGAGCAGGCGCAGGGGCTGGCGGTCACCCCGCGCTCCGATCTCTACTCGATCGGCGTGATCCTCTTTGAGATGCTCACCGGCCGCCTGCCCTTCAGCGGCGAGAGCGCCGTCGCCGTCGCCCTCAAGCACATATCCGAGCGCCCACCTGCGATCGGCGAGCTGCGTCCGGACGTCTCGCCGCGACTGGCGGCCCTGGTCGAGCGTCTGTTGGCGAAAGATCCCGCCGAGCGGCCGGCATCGGCGGCCGAGGTCGTGCGCGAGCTCGAAGCTATCCGGCTCGAGCTCGGCAAGGGCAGCGACGCGACGAGCGCGATGCCGGCGATCGCAGCAGCGGCGCTTAGCGGCGGCGCCGCTGCCGGCGCCGCGCCCACAGGCGCGCCACAGGGAGTTGCCGACCCCGACGGCAGCCCAGTCGCCGGCGGTGCTGCGCCGCCCGGGGACGAGGCGCACCGTCACAACGCCGGTGACGGCGATGGGCGCCAGCCGCGACGCCGCCGCCTCGGTGCCTGGCTTGTGGGCTTGCTCGTTGTCGTTCTCGCAGGTGTACTCGGGTGGCTCGCCGCGAGCGCACTGCTTGCGCCGGAGCGGGTGCCGGTACCGCGTGTCGTCGGCAAGCAACTGTTCGAGGCGCGGCAGACGCTCGAACGGGCGGGGTTCGCCGCCCGCGAGGTGCGCGTGCGCTCGGAGCGGCCAGCCGGCGAAGTCGTCGACCAGGACCCCAATCCCGGCGTGCGCGCCGAGCGTGGCTCGACGGTGACTCTCGAGGTGTCGGAGGGTCCGGGCGAGGTCCGCATTCCCTCGGTCGCCGGTCTTCCCCGTGGCGTGGCGATAGAGCAGCTAAACGACGCCGGGCTCAAGGTGATGGTGGACGCGATCCCCTCCAACCGCTACCGCGAAGGCCTCGCCGTGCGGACCGTTCCGGCCGAGGGCACGCTCGTCGAGCGCGGCACGCGCGTGCGGCTGTTCGTATCGTCGGGACCGCGCCGAGTCACGGTGCCGGAAGTGGTCGGCCTCACACAGGACGCCGCCGAGGCCGAGCTGCAGCGGCGAGGGCTCGAGGTGCGCGTGCGCGAGCGGCCGTCGGAGGAGCGCGAGGGCACGGTGATCGACCAGGATCCAGCGGCTGGAAGCGAGCTGAAACGCGGCGACACGGTGACGATCGTGGTCTCCACCGGGCCCGAACGGGTGACGGTGCCGAACGTGGTCGGCAGCTTGCTCGACGAAGCGCGTGCCAGCCTACGAGCGGCGGGACTGAAGGTCACGGTGCGCCGCCGTGAGGTGAGCGACGCGACCGACGATGGGCGCGTGGTCGACCAGAGCCCCTCGGCCGGCGTCGAGGTCGAGCGTGGTACCGACGTCGTGCTCTTCGTCGGTAAGCTGGCGTCGGGTGTGGGCGGCAGCGATTCGGCGCTGCCCGAGCCGGGGGCGCAACAGCCGTGAAGGTCGCCGTTCTCGCCGGTGGTCGCTCGAGCGAGCGGGAAGTGTCGCTGAGCTCGGGCGCCGCGGTGTGCCGGGGGCTCGTCGAGGCCGGGCACGAGCCGCTGCTTGTCCACATCGAGGCCGACGGGCGCTGGCACTGCGAGGGCGAGACCGTGACGCTCGAACCGGGCGGCGGTCTCCTCGGCTGCGACGTCGTGTTCCCGGCGTTGCACGGTCCTTTCGGCGAGGACGGCACCGTCCAGGGCGTTCTCGAGACGCTCGATATTCCCTACGTGGGATCGGGCGTTCTCGCCTCGGCGGTGTGCATGAACAAGTTCGTCTTCAAGGAGCTGATGCGCGCGGCCGGACTGCCGCAGGTTCGCTACGTGGCGTTGCGCGCCGACCAGTCGTGGGACGTCGACCTGGATCTCGGCTGGCCGGTGTTCGTCAAGCCTGCGCGGCTTGGCTCGTCGGTCGGGATCTCGCGCGTCGCGTCGCGCGAAGAGCTCGTTCCCGCGCTCGAGCGTGCGTTCCGTCACGACTCGCTCGTGCTGGTCGAGCAGGCTGCGCAAGGAATCGAGGTCGAGTGCGGTGTGCTCGGCGACGGCGACCCGCTCGTCTCGCCGTGCGGAGAGATCCGCGTGCGCCGTTCGCGCACCGGCTTCTACGACTACGAGGCCAAGTACACCCCGGGGGGAATGGAGCTAGTCGTCCCCGCCCGCATCTCGCGCGAGGTCGCAGAGCGGGTGCGCGAGCTCGCCAGGGAAGCTTTCTTGAGAGCGGGCTGCAGCGGGCTTGCGCGTGTCGACTTCTTCGTCGAGGACGCCGACGGCGAGGGGCGCGTGCTCCTCAACGAGGTCAACACGATGCCCGGTTTCACGCCGACAAGCGTGTTCGCCCGGTTGGTCGAAGCTGCCGGCGTCAGCTACCCCGAGCTGTGCGACCGCCTCGTCGCGCTGGCGTTGGCGCGTTTTCGCCGCGAGCGCGCTCTGGCGTACTAGCGCGAAAGTCCCAGCTCGCGGATTTCGGCACGGCCAGCGGGCGGCAGTTTTGTGATCCAAAGCAGGTAGTAGCGGAACGAACGCGCACGCCGTCCGAGGGTGACGCTCGTGTTTTGCGAGAAGACGCGTGGGGCGGCGATGCGCGTCCAGCTGCCCAGGTCGCCCGAGGGGGTGTTGGCGGCGTACACCGCCGCTTGGAAACCCGGTGTGCTCGTGACGGCATCGAGGCGGCGGACGGTTTGGGGCTTGCCGGTGTCGACGTAGAGACCGACGCCGCTTTTGTTCGACCCGGCGAGACCTCCTTGGTAGCGCTCTGTCTCCCAGGTTGTCGTGAGGTTGCCGTCGAGCGCCAGACGCACGCTCTCGGGGTGTTCGGACCCGTCTCCCTCGGGGTCGAAGTCGTGGGCGGCACTCGACGGTAGCGCTAGCCGTGCGAGACCGCCCGACTCAACCCGCGCCGGGCCCGCGCCTGGGCGCAGATTTTCGAGCGCCTGCCACACCGTGACCGCGCCCGCCAGCGTGACCGCGGCGCCGACAGCGAACTTCGCGGCGCGCCGCATCCGCAGCCGCCTGGGCGCCACCGCCGCGATCTCGGCGGGCAGGGTGCGGAGTACCTCGGTGGCCGCGGCGCTCGCGCGGCCGGCCCGCGCACTCTCGATCGCCAGCGCCGCTTCGAGCTCGCGCGCCAGCTCCTGGGCCGAGGCGTAGCGCCGCTCCGGCTGTTTGGCGCAGGCGCGCTCGACGATCGCAGCCAGCGACGCCGAGATCTCCGGCCGCAGTTTCTGGATGTCGGGGAGCGGGTCGCGGACGTGCGCCATGGCCGTGGCGACAGTGGTTGATCCCCGGAAAGGCGGCGTGCCGACGAGCATCTCGAACAGCACGATTCCGAGCGAGTAGAGGTCCGAGCGCTCGGTTACGCGCTCGCCGAGCGCCTGCTCGGGAGCGACGTACTCGGTGGTGCCGAGAACGCGGCCGGTGGCGGTCAGCTCTTGCTGCGTCGGCTCGAGCGAGCGGGCAATACCGAAATCGGTGACGCGCGCCCGCCCGTCACGGTCGATCAGCACGTTCTGCGGCTTTATGTCGCGATGGACGACGCGCTGGGCGTGGGCTGCCGCGAGCGCGCGGGCGATCTCGATCGCGTAGGCGACGGCTTCCGCTACCGGAAGTCGGCCGACGCGGGCGATGCGCTGCTTGAGTGTCTCCCCGTCGACGTACTCGAGGACGATGTAGGGGCGGCCCTGCTCCTCGCCGGCGTCGATCACGCCGACGATGTGGGGATGGTTGAGACGCGCGATCGTGCGCGCCTCGCGCCGAAAGCGCTCGCGCTGATCGGGATCGACGAGCAGCTCGGGGCGCAACAGCTTCACGGCGACTGCCCGATCGAGCGAGGTGTCGTGGGCGCGCCACACCGAGCACATACCGCCGCTGCCGACGAGCGCTTCGAGCCTGTACCTGCCGGCGAGCAGGCTGCCGGTGAGTCGTTCTTCTAGGGTCCGAGTGCCGATGGCCGTAAGTGCCCGCTACTTCACCGATCCGTTGTGCCCGCTCTCGTGGGCTCTCGAGCCCATGCTACGCAGGCTCGAGGTCGAGTTTGCCGGTTCGCTCCGCATCGAGCCCGTACCGGTAGGCCTCTACCGTGAACCGGTTCGCGACAGCGAAGACCTGTTGGCGCGGACGCGCGAAGTCGCCGAGGTTGCGCGGGTCACACGCATGCCGGTCGATCCGACGCTCTGGCTCGGGTCCGATCCCCCGCGTTCGAGCCACCCGGCGTGCATCGCTGTTTGCGCTGCGCTCGAGCGCGACCGCGAGATCGCGCTACGCCTCCTGCGCCGCTTGCGCGAGGCGGCACTGTGCGGCGAGCGGCGCGTCGATTCGCCGCTCGCTCTTGTCGAGTGCGCGGTCGAGGTCGGGTTGTCGCGCGAAGGGTTCGAGCGCAACCTCGAGTCGAACGCCACGCTCGAGCGCTTCGCGGCGGCGATCGAGAGCGCCCGCCAAGCCGCACGCGACGCCGGAGGCTTGCGAACCACACCCCTGCTCGAGGTAAAGCTCGGCGAGCGACGACTTTTCGCGGGCGTAGACGAGGGTGGAGGCGTCGAACGCCTGCTCGCGAGCTGCGAGCGGCTGTTGAGCGAGCTACGTGCCGCCGGGCTGGCCATCGGCGAAGCGCCACCGACAGATGCGGCCGCCGCGCTCGCTCGCTGGGGGTCTTTGTCCACCGCCGAGCTCGCAGCCGTAACCGAGTGGCCGTGGCCGCGCGCCGCCGCCGAGCTGTGGCGCCTAGTGCTCGAATGGCGTGCCCGACCGCTGCTCGTGGCGGGCGGGGGTGCGCTGTTCAGAACGCAGTGAGCGACCGCTTCAAGCGGAACCGGGCCGGAACCCTGAGCGCCGATTGCCGACCAACCCCGCACCGGGGAGCTCGACGAGGCCGGCGCGATCGGTGACCTCGCCGATCACCGCCGCTGCGGGGTAGTGGCGGCGAGCCACCGCGAGAAGATCGTCGGCACGTGTGCGGTCGGCGATCACGCAGAAACCGCACCCCATGTTGAAGACCTCCCACATCTCGGCCTCGCTGACGCCACCGCGCTCGGCGATCAATGCGAAGATCGGTGGCGAGGGCAAAGGCTGGTCGATGCGGTAGCCGACCCTGGAGTTCAGGCGCAAGAGATTGAGCAGCCCGTCGCCAGTGATGTGAGCGAAACCATGGAGGGGACCGTCCCCCGCTGTGCGCAGCAGGTCGAGCGCGCAGGGAACGTAGATCTCGGTCGGGTCGAGCAGCACGTCGCCGACCGACCGGCCTGCGAGCGCCTCTGGTCGCTCGGCGAGATCGGGCAGAGCCTTGCGAGCGAGGGTCAGGCCGTTGGCGTGGATGCCGTTCGACGGCAGGCCGATCACGACATCTCCCGGTGCGATGCGACTTCCGTCGAGGATCCTCTCGCGCGCGACCGTGCCGACACAGAAACCCACCAAGTCGAGTCCCCGCGGCGAAGGATGGCCGCGGATCAGATCGGGGACCACCGCCAGCTCGCCACCCGGCACCACCACGCCCGCCCGCGCGGCGCCGCTGGCGATGCCGGAAGCGACGGCGGCGAGCATCTCGTCGTCCGGCTTTTCGACCGCGACGTAGTCGAGGAACGCCACCGGCTCGGCGCCGACACAGACGATGTCGTTGACGTTCATCGCCACGCAGTCGATGCCAACCGTGTCGAAACGAGCGAGCTGCTCGGCGACGACCAGTTTCGAGCCGACGCCGTCGGTCGCGAGCGCCAACGCTGGTCCGTGCGCGACATCGAGAACCGCGGCGTAATGGCCGGAGGGTACGAGCAAAGCGCGCGCGGCTACGCCCGCTTCGGCGAGGGTGCCCACGATCGCCGCGACACCGGCGTGGGCGCGAGCTTGATCGACACCGGCTGTCGCGTAGGCGTCCTTGCGCAGCGGTTCGCTGGTTCCGTTCATCGCGGGCGGGATTCAATCGCGGCGTCGGTCGCGCCGTCGGCGCGCCGCAGGGCCAGCACGAGAAGGTCGTCCTGTGCGCGTCCGGCGAAGGCGCGAACCGCGTCGCGCACCTGCTCGGCGATCGCCTGCGGGTGCGATTGCGGAGAGGTGCTTTCGAGCAGCTTGACAAGGCGCGAGCGGCCGAACAGCTCGCCGTCGCGCCGCGCCTCGGTGACGCCGTCGGTATAGGCGACGAGCGTGGCGCCCGGTGTGAGCTCCAGTTCGCCTCGCCTCGTGATCAAGTCCTCGGTGACGCCGAGCGGCATGCCGCCCGCTCCGAGCTCGCGTACAGCGCCGTTCCCGACGACGAGGGGCGGCAGATGGCCGGCGAGCGCCCAGCGCAGCCTGTCGCGCTCGAGCACCGCGAAGAAGGCGGTGGCGAAAGTGTCTTCGGGCAAGCGCCTGCAGAGCAGCCGGTTCGCCTCCGCGAGCGCGTCGAGCGGATCCGACGCGTCGCTCGATCTCGCTTCGACGAAGAAGCGCACCATGGCGCTGAGCGCTGCCCGTTCGACCCCTTTGCCGGCGGCATCGCCGACGAGCAGGGCGGTGGCTCCGCTCGCGAGCTCCCACACGCCGTAGATGTCGCCGCCGGTGACGGCGTCGGCCGCAGGCTCGTAGACGAGGCCGAACTCGTAGTCAGGCACGGACGGCAGCGGTTCGGGCACGAACCCGAGCGTCAGCGCTCGCGCGATCCGCCTCTCACGGTCGTGCTCGACGGCGTTGGCGATCGCCACGTCGGCGAAGCGCGCGAGCTCGACGAGCGCGTCGAGGCGGTCGCGATCGAGCTCGCTCTCGTTGCGGGCGAGGACGCAGAGAATCGCGCGCACGCGCGACCCTGTCGCGAGCGGAGCGAGCGCCAGCGCGGCGAACATCGCGGCTCCGAGCGTGAGGCGACCCTCTGCCGGACCGACCCACGGTTGGCGCGAACGCGCCACACGCGCGAGCAGACCGGGATCGATCGGCGCGCGGCTGTCGCGCTCGACGCGCAACCCGCTGGCAGCGGCGATCTGCGCCGAGCGCATACCTGGCTCGAGACGCAGAACGAGAGCCGCGTCGGCCCCCGCGACCTCCCGCGCCTGGTGGGCCAGGCGGTCGAGCACCTGGTCGGGATCGAGCGTCGCGGCGATCTCCTCGCTCGCCCGCTTGAGCAGCAGCTCGCGCCGCGCGCGGCGACTCTCGAGCTCGAGCAGCTCAGCCCGTTCGAGCGCAAGCGCCGAGAGGTCGGCTAGCACCTGGGCGTTACGCAGGTCGGTCGGCGAGAAGGACGTCTCGTCGAGGCGCAGCGCAACGAGCACGCCAAGGCGGTTGCCGATCGAACCATGGACCGGGACCACTAGTAGCGAGCAGCGGCCAGCGAGCTGCCAGAGATGGTCGCCGCGCTCGGTGCCGAACTCACTCGCGAGCAGCTCGCGCAGCCGCAACGACCCTTGCCACGCCGCGACGCGCGGCAGCAACAGCGGGCGATCGCGAACGATCAGCATCGACGCCAGATGGGGGACGACAGCCTCGAGATCGCTGTGTGCCGTCCAAGTCGCGATCTGCGAGCCGGATCGCTCGGCATAGACGACCGCGTGCGGTGCGAGCAGCGTCCGCGCATGACGGATCAGACGCTCGAGCGTCGGTCGGGCGGTCGCCGCGACGAGCTGGACGGACGCGGACACTGTTCAAGCCTACGGAAGTGGTTGGCGACCCGGCTAGAGAGTGACGCTGTCGCTTGTCGCGCAACGTGCGTGTGCCCCCTCCCGCCCGTCGCGCCATACGACCGCGCGCAGCCCGGCGGCAAGAGCGAAGGCGACCCGGTACAGCGCGGCCGCGCGCAGCGCAGCGGGCGTCATCAGTGCCGCGCTCGCGCCCGGGCGCCCGAGCGCGATCGTGGTGGCGGCTGCGCTCGCTGCGCAAAGCGCGAGGCCGGCGAGCGGTAGCGGCGCACTGTTGCCGCTCCGCGCGACCAGAGGCGCCAACTCGCGGGCGGCGGCGGCCGCGAGCACAGGACCATGCGTTTCGACAAGCAGGCGCTCGACCTCCTCCCGCTCGGCGCCGAGCGCGAGCGCCACCGTGACGACCGCCCCCGAGCGCGAAACGCCGGGGATGAGCGCGATCATCTGAGCGAAGCCGACCGCAAGCTCGAGCCTCCTCCGCTCGGGAGGGAGTGTCGTGTGCCGACAGCTGGCGGCGGCGAGGAGCGCGAGCCCCGACGCCAGCTGTGCCGCTGCCGTTGCGCGAGCGTCGCCTGCGGCGCGGGCAAGCGGTCGGCGCAGCACGACACTGGCGGCCACGGCCGGCAGCAGGGTGCGCACGAGCGTGCCGAAGCTGCGCGGGCGCGAGAGTCGCGCGCAAACGGCCAGGCCGAGCAGGCTGCCGGCGTGGCCGGCGACGTCGATAGCCCTGCCCGTCTGGTCGAGCGCTCGCCGCGACAGGTCGCCGCCGCGGCGCGCGGCCAGGACGGCAGCGAGACGGCGCACGTGGGCCGAGCTCGACACCGGCAACAGCTCGGTGACGCCCTGAAGGGCGCCGAGCAGAAGCCAATCGCTGGGAGCTAGAGCGAGGCGCTGCGAGCTGTGGCGGATGCCGGTAGATCGGCGGTAGCGCCGGGCGATCACCGCTCGGCCTCGGCCACGTCCCGCGCTCGCCGGCGACGGCGCACGACGAGCCAGACGATGCCAGCGACGAGCGCTGCGACGACGGCGTAGTCGAGGTAGTGCAGCTTGTCGCGCCAGGTCTCCCAGCGCTCGCCCGCTTGAACGCCCAACCAGGTGAGACCGAACACCCACGGGATGCAGCCGAGCACCGTCAACACGCTGAACCGCCAAAAGGGCATCCGCGCCACGCCCGCTGGGAGCGAGATGAACGTCCGCACGATCGGCATCATCCGCGTGAAGAAAACGGTCGCGTCGCCGTAGCGCTCGAACCAGCGGTCGGCGAGCTCCAGGTGGGAGCGCTTGATGTGCAGCTTGTGGCCGTGCTTCTCGAGCAGGTCGACGCGCCCGGCGCGACCGATCCCGTACGCGACCCACGATCCCACCAGGTTCGCGAGCGAGCCGACCGCCGTCGCTGCCAGCAGCGTGTACTCGCCGCGCGAGACGTTGAAGCCCGCGAAGAGCATCGTCGCCTCGCTCGGCACGGGGATGCAGGCGCTCTCGAGCACCATAAGAAAGAACACGCCGGGCAGGCCGAGCGCCTTCACGACGTCGACGGCGAGTTGGACGATCGGGTCGGTGATCGATGCGAAGAGCACGGCGTGAGCGAGCGCTGCGAATCGCGCCGGAAGCGAGTCCAGCTAGCCTAGCCGGGCCGTGCAGGTTCCGCTGTTTCGCTTCACGCTCGCGCCCCACTACCGGCGCCTGGTCGCGGCGATCGAGCGCGTCGTGGCGAGTGGAAGGTTCATCCTCGGACCGGAGGTCGAGGCTTTCGAGCGCGAGTTCGCGGATTACGTCGGTGCTCGCCACTGCGTCGGCGTCGCCAACGGCACCGAGGCGTTGATGTTGTCGCTGCGAGCGCTCGGCGTCGGTCCCGGCGACGACGTCGTGGTGCCGTCGTTCACCTTCTACGCCAGCGCCGAGGCTGTAGCAGCGATCGGTGCGCGGCCGGTGTTCTGCGACATCGATCCGACGACTTTCTGTCTGACGCCTGAAACGGTGCGCTCCGCCCTCACCGCGCGCACACGGGCGATCGTCGCCGTTCACCTCTTCGGCTATCCGGCGCCGGTCGAGGAGCTAGCGGAGTTCGGCGTGCCGATCGTCGAGGACGCAGCGCAAGCCACCGGCGGCAGCGGCGCCGGGGGCCGTGTAGGAACGCTCGGCACGATCGCCGCCTTCTCGTTCTTCCCCTCGAAAAACCTGCCCTGTCTGGGCGATGGCGGTGCTGTCACCACCGACAATCAGGAGCTCGCGGACCGCGTGCGGATGCTCCGCCACCACGGCTCGCGCGACAAAACGACCTTCGAGCTCGTCGGTTTCAACTCCCGTCTCGACGCGCTGCAGGCGGCGGTGTTGCGCGAGCTTCTGTCACAGCTCGACGGCTGGAATGCGGCGCGGCGCTCGGCGGCGGCGCGCTACCGCGATCTCGGTCTCGACCGGCATGTGACCGTGCCCAGCGAGCCGCCGGCAGGCGAACACGTCTACCACCTCTACGTCGTCCGCCACCCGCGTCGCGACGTCCTGGCGGAGGCGTTGCGCGAGCAGGGCATCGAGGCGCGCAGCTACTACGCGCAACCGATCCACCGCCAACCGGCGATGCGTAGCTACGCGCCGAACGTCGCGCTCCCCGGTACCGAAGAGGCGGCACGCTCGAACCTGGCGCTGCCGATGGGGCCCGAGCTGACCGCCGCCGAAAGCGAGCACGTCGTCGCTGCCATCGAGCGGGCCCTCGCCGCCACCGCCCCGTGAAGATCTGGGTGGACCTCACGAACAGCCCGCACGTGCTCGTGATGGCGCCGATAGTGCGCTGGCTCCGGGCGCAGGGCCACGAAGTCGAGATCACCGCGCGAGACTTCGCGCAGACCCTCGAGCTCTGTAGGCGCCACGGCCTTGCGCACACCGCGATCGGCGAGTACGGTGGCGCGGGTTTCCTCGGCAAGGCGCGCGGACTCGTCCGCCGCAGCACGGCGCTTTTGCGCTGGGCGCGGCGGCGCGGCTTCGACCTAGCGCTCGGTCACGGTTCGAACGACATCTCGGTGGCCGCTCGGGTGCTCGGCATCCCTTCGGCGACCGCTTTCGACTACGAGTGGGCGGCGCTCCAGCACCACATCAACTGCCGTCTTGCCCAGGCAGTCGTGGTACCGGAGGCGATCCCGCCCGAGCGGCTCGCCCGCTACGGTGCGCGCGGCAAGCTCCGGCGCTACCCGGGAATCAAGGAGGAGTACTACCTCGCCGACTTCGAGCCCGACGCGGGCGTCCTCGACGAGCTCGGTATCGAGCGCGACGGCCCGCCGATCGTCGTCGTGCGCACACCGCCGGAAGCGTCGCTCTACCACCGCTTCCGCAACCCACTGTTCGCAGATCTGCTGCTGCGCCTGGAGAGGGAGGACGCGCAGGTCGTGGTGCTTCCACGTCTCGCCGAGCAGCGCGCGGAGCTGCGCTCGCGGCCGCGGCTGCGCGTGCCCGAGCGGGCGATCGACGCCCCGAGCCTCGTCGCGCTGGCGGATCTGGTTGTCTCGGCGGGGGGTACCATGAACCGCGAGGCGGTGGCGCTCGGCACGCCCGTCTACACAACGTTCGAAGGGCGACTGGGCGCCGTCGACGAGCTCCTGCTGCGCGAGGGGCGCATGCGTCGGCTCGGTGATCCGTCGCAGCTGCGGATCGAGCACAAGCCGCGCACGGGCTTCGAACGCAAGCGGCGCGATCCGGGCGATCTCGCCCGCCTCATGCTGTCGGCTCTGGAAGCGAGCGGTGAACGGGGACACGCACAAGCGGGCTAGAACGACTGGTCAGCTCCTCGCTCTGCTCGCGGGCCCGCGCGTGCGGCGCACCGGTCAGCTGGCGGTAGACGGGGCGCTTGTCGCGCTGGCGTGGTGGCTCGCGTTCGTTCTACGTTTCGACAACGGCATCCCCCCGCGCTACCGCGACCTCTTGCTCGCCACGCTGCCGCTGGTGGTGGCGCTCAAGGTCGTGGTGTTGGCGCTGTTCGGCGCCTACTCGAAACTCTGGCGCTACGTCGACCAGCGCGACTTCAACTCGCTCGTGCGCGCGGTCGTGGTCGGCTCGGTCGCGGTCATCGCCGCGACGTTCGTGCTCGCGCCGGGGCGCGTCGATCCGCCGCGCGGCGTGATCGCGCTCGATCTGCTGCTCACCCTCGCGCTGCTCGGTGGGGCGCGCTTCCTGGTGCGTGCGCTGGTGGTCGAGCGACCGCTGCGGGGCCCGCTCTTCGAACGGGCAGCGCGCGAGGTGTTGATCGTCGGTGCCGGCAACGGGGGGCAGCAGGTTGCTGCCGAGTTGCGCCGCAACCCCCAGCTCGCCAGTGCGCCGATCGGCTTCGTCGACGACGACCCGCGCAAGCGCGGGATGCGCATCGCCGGGCTGAAAGTGCTCGGCAGCACCGACGATCTGCCGCGGATCCTCGACGACACCAAGCCCGACGAGGTGATCATCGCCATTCCTTCCGCCCCCGGCTTGCTGCGCCAGAAGGTGGTGACCGCCTGTCGCGAGCGGCAGATTCCGGTTCGTACGTTGCCGACGACGTTCGAGCTTTTGTCGGGAGGGATCGAGCTCGTGCGCCAGGCGCGCGAGGTCCGGGTGGAGGATGTCCTCGGGCGCGAGCCGGTGCGGATGGAGATCGACCGCGTCGGCGCCTACCTGCGCGGGCGTGTAGTGCTCGTCACCGGAGCCGGTGGCTCGATCGGGTCGGAGCTGTGTCGCCAGATCGCCCGTGTCGGTCCGCGCATGTTGGTGCTCGTCGACAACGCCGAGACCGCGCTCTTCGAGATCCGGCGCGAGCTCGAGCAGGAGCGCCACTTCGCGCGTCTCGCTGCCGTGCTCGCCGACTGTCGTGACGCCACGCGGATGCGCGAGGTTTTTCTCGAGTACCGCCCCGACGTCGTCTTCCACGCCGCCGCCTACAAGCACGTGCCGCTGATGGAAGAGAACCCCGTCGAGGCGATCCGCAACAACGCCGTCGCCACACGGATCGTCGCGGCCGCCGCCGGTTCGGCCGGCGCCGAGCGGTTCGTGCTCGTGTCGACCGACAAGGCGGTGCGGCCGCAAACGGTCATGGGCGCCTCTAAAGCGCTCGCCGAGTGGGCGGTCGAAGCGGCCCAGAGTCGATATCCGGGCACGCGCTACGCAGCGGTGCGCTTCGGCAACGTGCTCGGCTCGTCGGGCTCGGTCGTGCCGATCTTCCGGCGCCAGATCGCGAAGGGCGGGCCGGTAACGGTCACCGACCCGCGGATGACGCGCTACTTCATGACGATCCCCGAGGCCGTGCAGCTGATCATCCGCTCTGGCGACCTTGCGCGCGGCGGCGAGATCTTCGTGCTCGAGATGGGCGAGCCGGTGCCGATCATCGAGCTGGCACGGAACATGATCCGGCTGGCCGGCTACGAGCCGGGGGTGGACATTGCGATCGAGATCGTCGGCCCGCGCCCGGGAGAGAAGCTGCACGAAGAGCTCTTCAACCCCGACGAGACACCGCGCCCGACGGCGGCCGAGAAGATCGTCTGTGCCGAGCGGGCGCCGATCGACCCCGCGTGGGTTGACGCCGTTTTCGCTCGCATCGAGGAGCTGGCCTACACGGGTAGCTCGGGCGATGTGGCGGCGGCGGTAGCCGAGCTCGCCGCCGAGCGGTGGGCTAGTCGCGGCGACAGCAGCGACGCGCAGTCGGAGCCGCGGCCCGCTGGGGGTAAGGCGACGTCGCTCTAGAGTGTCGTAGGTTGGTCGGCGAGCTCGTTCAGCAGATCGGTGCGTACGCGGGGATCGCTTCGGTGGCGGGGCTCGCGGTGCTGGCGTCGCTGTACTTCGCTCACGCCCGCGAGCTGCGCCAACTCCGTCAGTGGGCCGAGGAGTTCGCTCGAGCTGTCGCGCAGCGCGAGGCCGAACGAGTCCGCACCGTGCAGTCAGTGCGAAGCGCGCCGCTCGCGACACCGACAGCTGTCGACGTAGCGCGCTCGTCAGCCGCTGCCGGGCAGGCGGCGGGGCAGCCCGCCGGTGCGGTTCCGGCCACTCCGGCGGCGGCCGAGGCGGCACGCACCGCAGCTGGCGCAGCGGCCGCCGCGGCCCAAGCGGGCGTTGGGGCGCGCGATGTCGGCGCACCCTCCGAGTCCGCTGCTCCGACCGAGGCCGGCGCCGGCGCCGCGGCGGTGAGCGGGGCACCCGCCGCGGGAGTAGCTGCCGGTACCACTGGCAACGGTGCGACACCCCCACACGGGCGACCGACGATCACCATCCGCCCCGACACGCCACCGCTGCGTCACGAGAGCGCGAACGTCGCCGGCGCCACCGGCACGGTCGCTGCGGACGAGACGATGATCATGCGCGGCGGGCTTGGCGACCAGCGCGGCGTGCGGCGGCTCACGGCATTGGCGCCGCGGCGGCTGCTGGCAGTCGCAGTGCTAGTGCTCGCGCTCGTCGCGATCGCTGGTGTCGGCGGATCTGCGCTCCTCAACCCGCCGAGTCGCGAGACGAGCGGCGCGCGCCGCTCGGGAAGCGATCGGACAAGCAAGCAGGCAGCGCGGCCGATCGTGCCCTCCCAGATCACCGTCGCAGTCCTGAACGGCACGACCGTCCCGGGGCTCGCGGCGCAGATCGGCGATCGCCTCTCGGCGCTCGGTTTCGACGTCGGCAACATCACCAACAACTCCGACCAGCAGCGCGCTGAATCGGTCGTGCTGTTCCAGCCCGGGCACGAACGCGAAGCGGCGTTCGTCGGCCGCAAACTCGGAATCGCCCAGCGCGAGCCGATCGACCCGGTCGCACGTCAGCTCGGCGGTGACGCGAGCGTCGTGGTCATCGCCGGCGCCGACCAGACACCGTAGGTCGCGCTGCGCGCGTTCGCGGGACGCGGCCTCGCGCGGCCTGGTGTCGGGCGGCTGCGATGGCGGGTGCGCAGCGACGCCAACTCGCGACCCTAGGGCACCCAGCCAGCCCGGCGGTAGATCGCGGCCAGTTCGCGCAAACGCGCCTCGTCGACAAGCGTGAAACGCCGACCTTCGAGTTCGATCACCGCTCCGGGGTAGGGCGGATACCAGAACGCCCGGATCTTGCGCTCGATGTCGTCGCCGGGACGGACCACGCGCAGTTGCTCGAACTCGGCCCGGTCGACGTAGCGCCCCGCCCCCTGCGGGATGCGCGGCAGCTCGTGCCCCGCGACGACCTCGTCGATCACCGAGCGGAAAAGCTCGAGCAGCGCTTCCTGGCTACGCAGGTCGAGCGACAGCGCCGTTTCGGTGTCGGGATCGATCGGGAAACGAACCACGCGAACGATGTCGCCGGTGTCGATCGTCTCCGCCACGTGGTGGCACGAGACGCCGTACTCGCGGTAGCCCTCGAGGATCGCGACGTTGTAGCCGCCGAGGCCGCGCAGTTCGGGAAGCGGGGCGGGATGGAAGTTGAGGCAGTAAAGGCGCGGCAGCTCGATCAGCGGTCGTTCGATGCGTCGCCAAAAGAGGAACGACAGCACGAGGTCGACGTCTTGCAGCTCCGGGTCGCCACAAGCGATGCGCTCGTACAAGGATCGATCGTCGCTGAGCGCGAGGCCGTAACGCTCCGCCACAAGGTCGACGCGTTGCGCGTCGAGGGCGTCGCCGGGGTCGGCGGGGCAGACGACTGCGCGCACCTCGACGCCGCGTTCGACGAGCCATTCCAGCGCGCGCGCCGCGGAGCGCTTGTGTTTGGCCATGAAGATCGCGCGCAGGCTCACGCTTCTGTCTCCGTTTCGACGCTCCGCGCGCTGGGTAGGCCAAGGCGCTCGTACAAGGCGATCAGCGTGCGCGCGACCGCAGAGAAAGAAAGCGGTCCCGCTGCGAGCTCTTCGGCACGGGTTTCGAGCTCTCGGCGCCGTTGCGGGTGCGACACGAGGTCCGCGATCCGCTCGGCCAACTCGTCTTCGTCTCCCGGACGGGCGAGAGCGGGATAACCGAACTCCTCGCCCAGTTCGCGAAAGCCGCCGACAGCTGTCGCCACCGCAGCGCGGCCGAGCCCGAGCGCGACGGCGAGAACGCCCGACTGGTCGATCGCGCGGTAGGGCAGCACCACCACCGCGGCGCGAGCGAACAGTGTCGCCGCCTCGGCGTCCGAGACGTAGCGGTCGACGAAGCGCACCGGCACCGGAATCTCGCGGGCGAGCGCTCGCGCCCAGCCGAGATCGCCAACAAGTGGACGCCCGACAACCCACAGCTCGCACCCTTCCAGCTGGCGTGCGGCACGCAGCAGCGAGTCGAGTCCCTTGTAAGGACGTACCGAGCCGAAGTAGAGGACCGCGGGAGCCTCGGTGGCGCTCGCGAGCGGCGCCGGCAACGCCGCGCGGCCCGCTAGCGAGCGCAGGTGGGTGAAGGCAGGGTGGGGATGCACGCAGATGCGTTCGGCGGGTAAGCCCGCTCGAACGAGCGCCTCGGCCCCGGCGCGAGTGTGCACGACGAGCGCGTCGAAACGCTGTCCGAGGGCGCGTAGGTAACGCTTCGAGCCGAGCATCCCGCTGCGACGCAAGACGTTGTGGAGCGTGAGCAGCCGCGGCCGGCCAGAGGGCAAAAGCCAGGGGTCGACCGGCTCGTAGGGGAGCCACTGGTAGTGGCGGAGGGTCGCCCCACGATGCGCGGCGCGGTGGGCGAGAGCGTCGAAAGGGTGCTCGAGCAGGCGAGCGAACGCGCGCACGCGCCGCTTCGCGATCCGCCCGCTCAGACGGTGGAAGCGCTCGTCGACCGTGACGCCGGCTGCGGGCGCAAGGGCCCCGTGCACGAACGGCGCGGTGACTACGCGCACATCGACACCGCTGCCGGCGAGAGCCGAGGCGAGCTGACGCGTATAAGGAGCGACATCGCCGCGCGGATCGATCAGCTCGACCATCGACAGGTGGCATTGTTGCGAGCCGAGGTAGCGAACTAGGGTTCCGGCGTGCGTTCGCCGGCTACACGCCTGCTTTTCGCGACCGTGTTGGTGGCGACCTTGGGCGCTTTCATCGCCACCCAGCGTTTGAAGGGCGGCTTTCCCCTCGTGCTGCGTTTCGCGACACAACCGGTGGCGTTCTCTCCCAACGGCGACGGCGTACGCGACACCGCCACGGTCGGTTTCGACCTCACCCGCGACGCCGTCGTCTCGTTCCGGGTGATCGACGCCGAGGGCCGCGAGGTGCGCGAGCTTGTGCCTTTCCGTCGCCTGCCTGGCGACGTGCGTTACCGCTTCCGCTGGGACGGGCGCGACGACGACGGGCGCCGTGTCCCCGACGGGATCTACCGCTTACGCGTGATAGCGCGCGACGAGGGGCGTGTCGTCGACTCGATCAAGGAGCTGGTTGTCGATACCAAGCCACCGGCCGTGCACCTGGTGGCGGCGAAACCGGCGCTGGCGGCGCCCGGCGAGCCCGTAACGGTGCGCTACGCCGGTCCCGCCAATCGCTCCCCCGAGTTTTTCGTCTTCCGCAGCGACCACTCCGGTCGTGCGCATCGGGTCGCGCGCTTCCGCGGCCACGGTCGCACGGGAGTGTGGGACGGTCGGGTCGGCGAGCGGCCGGCCCCTCCCGGTCACTACGCATTCACGGTGCGCGTGCGCGACCGGGCGGGCAACGAGCGCCTGGCGCCGGCTCGCGCGCCGACCGCGCAGATCGCACGCGCTGGCACCGGCGTGACGGTCACGCGACTAGCGGTGACGGGACCGGTGGTCGCCGTGCGACCCGGGACGCGAGTGCGCTTCGCGGTCGCGCCGACCGGCGCGCGAGAGGGTGCCTATCGTGTGTCGCTCCGACGAGCCGGCTCGGCCGGGACGTTGCGTCGCTTCCGTGCCGCCGGCAGCTTCTTCCGCCTGCGCGTGCCGGTCAGCGCGCGCACCGGCCTGTACGTGGTCACCGTCCAGCGCGGCCGCGTGCGCGCGTCGTGGCCGCTTGCGGTCGAGGGCACGGTACGCGGCGGTGGCGAGCGCCGGCTGCTCGTGGTCGTGCCGCTATCGAGCTGGCAGGCGGCGAACCCCGCCGACGGCGACAGCGATGGTTTCGTCGAGACGATCGGACCGCGCGGCGGCACGGTGTCGCTGGCGCGGCCTTTTGCGCGGATAGCGAGCGAGGCCGGCCGTGTCGGCACGCTTGTGCGCCTGCTCGAGCGCGCCCGTTTCACCATTGACATCGCCACCGACGTCGAGCTCGAGCGTGGTCGCTGGCTCGCGGCCGGGCGTTCGGTGGCGGGCGCGATCGGCCCGAGCATCGTCGTGGCTGGCAGCCTCGGTTACGCGGGCGCCGTTACGCGTGCCGCGATCCGCCGCCACGTCGCAGCCGGGGGAGCGATCGCCTTCCTCGGGCGCGACTCGTTGCACCGGTCGTGCGCGATCGTGGGCGAGCGCCTCGAGTGCGGTGAGCGGCGCCCCGCCGACGTTTTCGGGGCGCTCACCAGCTTGCGTCGCTACGCCCCGGCGCCGCTCGCGGTACAGAGCGACACCCTGGGCGTCTTCCGTCGCGTCGATCGTTTGGTCGGACTTTTCGACCGCTTCGAGGTGACGAGGAAGCTGCCGACCGGCGCAAGGACGCTGTCCGTCGCGGCCGCGCCCGACGGAGCAACCGCACTTGTCGCCTACCGCTACGGGCGTGGTCTCATCGTCCAAGCAGGCGTCGACGGCTGGCTTGCGCAGCTTGTGCCGCGCAGTTTCCGGGACGATGTGCGGCACGTGACGATCTCCCTCGCCGGCGTGCTGACGGCACGCTAGGTAGGGCTGGGGCGGCACGCTCGCAAGCGCTGCGGCGGCTGGCTCGCTGGGGCTGGGGCGCCACGCTCAGCGGGGCGGAGAGCGGCCCGGTCCCCGATGGAGTGGGCGGCAAGCGGCCATCTGACAAGCTACGCCTCGTGCGCCGACTGGCGAAGAGGAAGCCGGTGCTGGGCGTGGTCGCGGCGGCCACGCTCGCTTTTGCGGGCGCGCTCGGGCTGTGGATCCGCGACCAGACACGCCCGCTCGAGAAGCGCGGGTCGGCGCGCGAAGAGTTCGTCCCCACCGAGCCCGAGCGCGAGCGCCAGCCGCGAACGCCCGCCGTTCCCTGGCCTACCTACGGCTTCGACTCCGCTCGCACCCATGTCGCGGCCGGTTTCGACCTGCGGCCCCCCTTCCGTCGTCTGTGGACGATCGACGCTCGCGACACGCTCGAGTTTCCGCCCGTCGTGGGCTACGGCATGGTTTTCCAGCCGCAACAGCGAGGGCTCTTCTTCGCCCTCGACGCGCGTACCGGGAAGGTCGTGTGGCGCAAACGCACGGGCCGCTGCTCCGCTGCCTCGCCCGCCCTGTGGCGGGGGCTCGTCATCCAGTCGTGGATGGACTTCGTGCCCTGTCCCCAAGACCGGCCCGGCGCGAGCGGCTACGTCGTCGCCTGGGACGCTCGCACCGGCAAACGCAAGTGGATCTTTCGTGCCGCCCCGGTTGAGTCGTCGCCGCTCGTGGTCAAGGGAACGGTGTACGTCGGGTCCTGGGACCACAACGTCTACGCGCTCGACGCGCGCAGTGGCCGCTTACGTTGGCGCTTCGCCACCGACGAGCAGGTCAACACCTCGGCGGCGTACTGGCGGGGCACGATCTACATAGCTACCGACGCCGGCTCGCTCTACGCCTTGTCCGCGCGCACGGGGCGCCTGCGCTGGCGGGCGCAAGCGCACGCGCGCTTCGGAATGCGCGAGTTCTTCTACGCCACCCCGACGGTCGCTTACGGGCGCGTCTACATCGGGAACACCGACGGCACGATGTACGCGTTCGGTGCTCGCAGCGGCCGCTTGCTGTGGGCGCGGCCGCTCGGCACCTACATCTACGCGGCTGCGGCCGCCTGGCGCCGCTCGATCTTCACCGGCACCTACGACGGACGCTTCTACGCGCTCGACGCCGCGACGGGCGACGTCCGCTGGGTGCGCGAGGCGCCGGGCGCCGTGCACGGCGCACCGACGGTGCTAGACGGCCTCATCTACTACTCGACGTGCTCGAGCTGTGGGTCGGCAGCCAAGCGCGCTGTCAAGCGCGGGCCCGATGGCACGTATGCGCTCGACGCGCGTACCGGGCGAGAGGTGTGGCGGTTCCGCGCCGGCAAGTACGCGAACCCCGTGGTCACCGACGGCGAGAGGTTGTACGTCGTCGGCCGGGCGCACCTTCACGCGCTCGTGCCACGGTCCAGCGGCGGCGCGGGGACGCGCTCGCGTTCGGCTGCGAGCGGCGGCAGCGCGCAGAGGGCGAAGGTCAGCGGCCAAACGAGGTAGTAGTTGTTGAACGTTCGCCCGATGAAGAGGAGCACGGCCAGCGCCGCAGCGGTGTAGCCCAGCGTCGCGCCGGCTGAGCGATCGCGCCAGGCGCGGAGGGTCAACCAGGCCGCGAGCGGAAGCCACACCGCCACGAACAACGGCACGAACGGGTAATAGCCGCGGCGGTCGCCGATCGCTCCGATCTCGACCAAAATCCCCGCAAGGCCGTAACCGACGATGCGGTAGGTCGCGGCGCCGTAGCCCACCACATCGCTCGCAAACGCGCTCGGCGAGGCGACGAAGAACGGCAAGCTCGCCGCCGCAAGCACAGCGACAGCGACCGCGGACCCGCGGGCAAGCGCCCGCCCGCCCGCTCGCTGCGCGACGATCACCGCCACGAACGGGGCGACGAACAGCGCGAACTGTTTGAAAAGGCCAGCGAGTGCGAGCGCGGCGAGTGCCGACGCCGCTCGCCCCCGCAGCGCGAGCGCGCAAGCGAGCACCGAAAGCGCCAGCGCGGGCGCGTCGTTCTGGCCGAACCACACCGACCGCACCGCGATCGGATTGGCGACGAGAAAGACGGCGACGGCGGCGCGGGCCGCCGGCGGTCCGCTCAAACCGAGCGCTGCCGCGCCGGCGGCGAGTGTGGCGAGCAGCACGAAGAGGCGGTAGTCGTCGAACGGCGTCGGCAGCAAGCGCCAGAGCGCGCCGCTCAAGGCCGAGGCCGGTGGATAGGCGAAGTGGTCGAGGGCCGGCTCGGTGCGCTCGATGCGCGGCGATCGGCTGCCGTCGAAGGTGTAGAAGCGTTCGAGCCCCGAGCCGCGCCAGTCGTGACCGTACGGGCTTTCGCCGCGCAAAACGAGGTCGCCCGCCAGCTCGATCTGATAGGTGGAGTCGTTGGTGTAGAACCACGGGGCGGTCGCCGAGCGCAGCGCCAACTGGATGGCGGTCGCCGGCACTAGCAGCAACAGCGCACCTAACGCCCCGACTGCGACCGCTCCTCGCAGCGAACTGCGCCCGCGTGCGAGCGTCGTGACGCCGTAGCCGACCGCGAGCAGCGCAGCGCACATGGCCGCTGCCCGTGGCAGCCCAAGATCGGGGCGGCCGTCGACGAGGCGCGCAAGCCAGGCGAGGGGTCCTGTCGGCCGAACCTCGCTGGGACGGAACGGCCAGCCGTCGCTGCCGAGCTCGGGAAGGTTGATCGCTGCACACGCGAGCAGCGTTGCCGCGACGGCGAGACCGACGTGGGCGTTTGCGCTGACACCGGCCGGTCGCGGTGGTGTGGCGCCTCGGCCGGAGGAAGTGACCACTCGGGCGCCAGTCCCACCCGCGGTTTTCGCGAGGGCATTGGCTTCGCTCGCTGGAGCGTGCTCCCCGGTCATCGCGCCGCTTCGGCTGTCGGGAGCGCAGAGAGCTGGCGCGTCTTCGCACCACGCGCGGCCGGTTCGCCGCTACGCGCGCGCTGACGGGCCCGCCAGCGGCTCTCTGGATCGGGCCGCGCCAACCACGATGCCGCCAGCGCGGGCAGCACCCAGGTCAGCGGGTCCTCGAGCAAGTTGCTGTAGCCGAGCGCGTGCACGAACAGGGCGATGAGACAGGCGCCGAGTCCGACCGCGAGCGGCTCGTGGAACCGGCGTAGCTCTGCGAGCGTTCGCCACACACCGACGCAGGCCCAGGCGAAAAGAGCGAACCCGAGAGCACCGAGCTCGGCGATGACGGCGGCGGGAGCGGTGTGCGCGGCGAAGCTCGCGGTCGGTCGGTCGCTGTGCGCAAGGCGCTTGCTGACGCGCGGTTGGCTGGCGATGCCGACGCCGAACAGCGGACTCTCGCCGGCAGCGTCGAGCGTGCGCTCGAGGCGGCCCAGGCGGTCGCTCGAGACGCGGTTCACCGACACGCCGTTTGCCACTTGCCAAGCGCCGTAGCCGACCGCGAGCAGCGAGGCCGCCAGCGCCGCAGCGGTCGCGGCGAGCTTGAGCCGACGGCCGCCCAGCGTTACCGCGATTGCACAGGCCGCCGCGATCAGCGCAACCATGCTCGTTTGCGAGAACGAAAACAGCATGCCGATCCAAAGGAGCGCGGCCAGCGGCCAGGCGTAGCGAGCGCGCAGGCGGCCGAGCGCGAACGCGACGAGGATCACGCACAACGCGAGCACGAGGTGGCGCGCATAGAGGCTCGGGTCGCCGAACAGCGAGGTGACGCGGAAGAGGTCGGTGTTGGCGTTCGAGAGCGCGAGGTTCGGTGCGTAGAAGAAGAGCTCATGGGTCGCGAACTGCCAGATGCCGATGGCGGCGAAGAGCGCGGCCAAGCCAGTGGCGACCCACGCCGTGTGGCGGGGCATGGCGAGCGCCGCTGGAGTGCGCCCGACGATGCAGAGAAGCGTCGCAAACGGCAGCGCGAAGAAGAACAGATAGTTGGCGGCCGCTTCGCGGTCCTCGGCCCACAGTAGAGATAGGCACACGAAGGCGAGGAGGAGGCTCGCTGGACGAGCCAGCGCGCGCGGCAGCGGCGGTGCCCCTCCTCTGCGGTAGAGCCGCCAGACGAAGGCGAGAGTCGCGCAGGCGAGGAGCGTGTAGAGCGGGATCAGGCGGCCGAGTCGACCGTCGCGCGCGGCCGCCACGAACAGCGGGTGTTCGGGGCCGAAGTCGAGCGGCGGTCGCAGCGGCGCGAGCGCCACCGCCAGTGGTGCGAGCGCTTCCGGCCAGCGCACCAAGATCGCGGCGCCGACGCCGAGCAGCAGGCAAGCGGCGAACGCCGCGACCGCTCCAGTCGGCGAAACGAGCCGGTCGATAGTGGCCGTGCCGAGCAGCGAAGCACCGACCGCAACTTCCGCGACAGCAACAGCCGCCACACCGAGCAGCGAGGGCGCGCGGTCGTACGACAGTAGCGCGAGCAGGCAGCCGAGGGCGCCGACGACAGCGCCGAGCTCGGCCAGCAGAGGATGCTCCACGCTGCGGACCTTACCCGTCGGCAGCCGCTGCGCGGCTGCGGTTGAACGCCGCTGCCGCTTCGCGCAGACCCTCGCCCCGCCCTCCCAAGAGCTGCTGCCAGGCGTGCAACCGCCAGCGACGCGTGTCGTCGCCCCGACGCAAGCAAGCAACGAGCAAACGAACGCAGTAGAACCACGTCCACGCCGCACGCCACAGCGCGCGCGTCAACGGCCCGTGGTGCTTGCGCATGTACAAGGACCGTCCGCGGTGGAACTCGACTATCCGTCGCCGCATCGCGTGCGGGTCGGTCGAGAGCTGGTCGTGGTGAACGCAGCGCGCCCGCGGCACGAAGAGGATGCGCCAGCCTGCGTCGCGTAGCCGCTTCTGGAAGTCGGTCTCGTCGGAGTAGACGAAGAAGTCGGGGTCGAGAAAGCCGATCTCGGCCGCCGCCCGGCGGCGCACAAGCAGCGCGGACGACTGGCACCACCCGACCTCGCGCACCCGGTTGCCTTTGCTCTGCACGGCGAGTCGCTGTAACCCGCAGACGGCGGCGAGCGCCCACAGCACCCCGGGTAACCGCCAGGCGCACGCCTGCGGGGTCCCGTCGGGCGCGACCAGTTGCGCGCCGGCGGCGGCGGCGCGCGGGTCGGCTTCGAGGGCGGCGACGAGCGCAGCGGCGGCACCGGGCAGAAGCTCTGAGTCCTCGTTGAGGAGCAGGCAGTAGCGGCCGCGGGCGCTTGCCAGGAGCTGCGAATCGTTTTCTGCTTTGCCCCTGCGCTTGTCGAGCGCGATCACGGATACGCCGGGGAATCGCTCACTCAGCATCGCGACCGATCCGTCGGTGGATGCGTTGTCGAGAACGATCACTTCGTGCGTGAGCTCGCGCGGGTGGGTGCGCTCGATCGCTGCGAGGCAGGCGGCGAGCAGCTCCCGCCCGTTCGTGTTCACCACGCAGTACGAGAGGTCGACAGCTTCCCGGCGATCGACGCCCGCGGCTGACGTGTCTGCGTCCCGGGCACTGCCGTCGTCGGGTCGGGGGCTGCGATCGTCTTGCGAGATCACGGTGTCCCCTGCTGTCAGGCGACCCGCTCTGGCGCGCGCGAGCGCGGGTCGGCGGCGCGGCCGCTGCGGGCGAGCGCTTCCAGCACGTCGAGCACGCGCGCGGCGAGCAAGTCGCGCGAGAACTCGCGCTCGGCGAGGGCGCGAGCGTTGCGCCCAAGCCGCTCGCGCAGGAGCGGGTCGTCGCGCAGGCGAACGAGCGCGTTCGCGAGCGCGTCGCCGTCGTCAGGAGGTACGAAGACGCCGGCCTCGTTGCGCTCCACCAGCTCGGCGAGCCAGCCGGGAGTGTTGACGATCACCGGCTTGCCGGCTGCAAGCGCGTCGAAGAACTTGTTCGGCGAGCCTTTCCAGAGGGCGGGCAGCGCCTTGAAGATCACGAGCAAGGCGTCGGCGGCAGCCGCAACCTGAGCCGCTTCGGCTCGCGGCACCGGTCCGCAGAAGCGCACGTTCGCGAGCCCGGCCTCGGCCACTGTCGCCTCGAGCGCCGGTCGCCGCGCGCCGTCGCCGCAGAGAACGATCGTTACGTCGCGAACCCCGCGCCGCTCGAGCTCGCGCGCGGCGGCGATCACCTGTGTCAAGTCGTTGGCAGCGCCCATCGTCCCGAGGTAGGCGCACACGAAGCGGTTGGCGAGGTCGTGGCGCCGCCGCCACTCCCAACCATCCCGATCGGGGCGGAACAGTTCGAGATCGCTCGCGTTCGGTACGAGCGTGATTCGCTCGCGGTCGGCGCCAGCCTGCACCATGCCGTCGCGGATTCCCGGCGAGAGCGCGATCAAGGCGTCGGCGGCGCGATAGACGCGACGCTCGGCCAGGCGCGCCGCCGAGCGCAGCAGCGGGTTGCGCAGGGCGCCCATCTGGATCGGTGCTTCCGGCCAAAGATCGCGCACCTCGAAAGCGAGGGGCACGCCGAAACGGCGAGTGGCGGCGATCGCCGGACCGGCCATCGTCAACGGCGGCGAGGTCGCATAGACGACGTCCGGGCGCGGCTGGGCGAGCACGACCCGGCGAGCAGCGCGGGCGAAGCGCGCAAACGCCACCATGCGCCGGCGGTAGGGCAGGTTCGTCGCCGCCACGTAGTTGGCGTAGCCGGCACGCACCGGAACCACGTCGATACCGTCCACGCTGTAGGGCTGTTCGTCCGGTCGGCGCGCGGCGGTTACCATCGTCACCTCGTGGCCACGCGCGACGAAGCGGCGCGCGAACTCGTAGGAGCGCGTCCCACCGACGTCCTGGCGCGTGGCGAAGAACTGATGGAGATAGAGGATCCGCACGGGACCGGCGGCAACGGTAGCGCCTCGACAGGGGCCGCGCAGGCCAACGCCGACACGCGCGCCGCAGCCGATCGGGCGGGCGCAGCAGCGAAGGGGCCGGAAGGTGGTGCGGCGTCGATGGCGTCGCCCATCACCGAAGCGATCCCGCCGGTGCCGACCGTGGCGCACGGTCGTGCGACGCGCCTGCTCGACGTGACGTTGGCGAGTCTCGCGCTCGTGATGGCGGCGCCGCTACTCGCTGTGGCGGCAATCGCGATCAAGCTGACCTCGCCTGGGCCGGTCTTCTACCGGCAGCGACGGGTCGGACGGGGCGGGCGTGTCTTCGAGCTCCTCAAGTTGCGGACGATGGTCGTCGGGGCCGAGCATCTGGGCGCTGGGATCTACGTCACGGCCGACGACCCCCGCATCACCCCGGTCGGCCGTTGGCTGCGACGGTGGTCGATCGACGAGCTGCCCAACTTGGTGAACGTCATCCGCGGTGAGATGGCGATCGTCGGACCGCGGCCGACGGTGCCCGCCCAGGTCGTGCGCTACACCGAGCGCCAGTTGCGCAGGTTGGCGGTCAAGCCGGGCATCACGGGGTGGGCGCAGATCCACGGGCGCACCGAGCTGCCCTGGCCCGAGCGGATCGAGCTCGACCTTTGGTACGTCGAGCACCGCAGCCTCTTGCTCGATCTGAAGATCATCCTCCGCACCTTCGGGTTGCTCGTCACCGGCCGCGGTCTCTACAGCGGCGACCTCCACCAGGGTTTCGGGCCGGAGTGAGCCAGGCCGGCCGCTCTCTCTCCCGGCCAGGACGAACATGCCGTCTTCGGCGTGCGCTCGGCTCTGCCGCCCCGCCGGTCAACCGGCGGGTGCTAGCGTGCCGCCGCCTCCGCCGCGCACGACCGTGAGCGTCGTAAGCGGCGTGCGCGTCCAGGCGAGCCCGGCCGCTGACGCCGAGACATAGAGGACGTAGCGACCGCTGCGCCTGGGGGCGCGCAGGGCGACCGCGAAGCGCCCGCGCCGCGAGGTCCGTAGCGCGAGCACTGTGCGCCGCACTCTGCGGCTCCCGCGCGCCTCCAAGAGCACCAAACGCGGCCGCACCGAGGTCGGTGCGATCGAGCCGCGCAGGCGCAACACGGTGCCCGGGTAGAGCACGCGGGAGCGTGGCAACGCCACCGTGAGCCGCGCGCGCACGCGCAGAGCGATCGGCGTCGTCGGTCCGACGCCCTCGCCGTTAGCGAGGCTGGCGCGCGCGCGCACGGTCAGGCTCCGTGTCGCTCGCCAGCTTGCGCGCCAGGAGCCGTCGCTTGCCGTCACCGCCCGTGCCAGCGCTCGCCAGCGTGAGCCGCGGCGATACTCGACGACGACACGCGCCTGCCCGATCCCCGTGCCGTTTGCAGTGGCGAGGCGTCCGGTCACCGTCGCCGTGCGTCCGAAGGCGAGCGGAGAGCGCGGGCGGTCGAGCGTGAGGGTGGGCTGTGCGGCGACCTGTGTCGGGTCGGGCGCGATGCGCCCGACCAGCTCGCGCAGCCTGGCGAGTTGCGCGTCGAGAGCGTCGCCCGGACAGCTCGTCTTGTCGAGGTCGCGATGCCCGGTGATGCGTTCGACGGTGACGGGTGTGCCGGCGGGGTAGCGGTTCTCCGACCCACCTGCCGAGGTCAAAGTCACGCTGCCGAACGTGGGCGCGCCGTGCAGCGGCAGTTTCCAGCGGATGAGGGCAGCGGTCGCGCGCAGCGCAGCGTCGGTTTGGGGCGTCGTCGTGAAGGTGCCGAGCTGGGCGATCCCGGTCGTTTGCGAGTTGTAACCCTGGGCGTGAGCGCCGACGACAGCCTTGTCGATCCCGCCCGCACGCCCTTCGTAGATGCGTCCGTAGCGGTCGACGAGGAAGTTGTAACCGATGTCGTTCCACTTGTTGGAGTTGACGTGGTACTGGCAGATCGCCAGCACGACATCCGGCGCCTCGGTGCGCGAGTAATCGTTAAGCGAGACCGTGTGGTGGATGACCGCGCCTTTGACGGTGCCGTACTCGGGCGGCTTGCGCGGCTTGCATTCGTCGCGCGCCCACTCTTCACGGGGCACGATCTGCGGTTGCGCGTCGGCGTGGGCGGTGCCCCCCGAGAACAGCCGTCCGACCGCTGCCACCGCTGCGCCTGCCCGTTCGACAACCGCCGACGCCAGAGCAGCGATACCGCGCGAGCGAACGACTACGAGGTGGAGGCGCGCGGCGCGCAGCGGGCGATCCGAGCTCACTTGCACAGCGTCAGCGCCACCCACCCATACGGGAAGCGAGTGCTGCGTGTTCCTCACCACCTCGCTTGCCTGCGGATCGGGCCCCTCCGACTCTTCCGCGTCGACCCGTGCCCAACGCGTCCACCCCCGCTCGCCAAGGCGGGCTCGCAACCACACCGCGCGCGGGCGACCCTGCCAACGCACACCCACAAGGTCGACACGTTCGCCGGTAGGGAGGGGATCGGAGGCGAAGCGCTGGGGCGGCGGCGCCGGTTCCCGCCGAGCGGCGTCGTGGTCTTCCTGGCCGCTGAGGGTGCGCGTCGCGGCGGTGCGCTCGAGCGCGAGACGGAACGAGTAGTCGCGCGCCCGCTTCGCGCCAGCGACTTCCCTCCGGTCCTCGCCGTCGAGGTGTAGGTGCCGCGACGCAGCCGCGTGTGCGGCGCGGTCGTTGGGCTCGTCACCGGGAGCGCGCTTGGCTTGCCCGGCGGCGGGCAGCGCTCGCGTGCTCACGGGGAGCTCGAAATCGTGCACGCGACCACGGCCGGCGAGAACGAGTCCGGCTACCGCGGCGACCGCGAAGGCGGTACCGGTGAAGGCCGCGAGCATGCGCCGTGAGATCGAACGCCGCGCGAGCGCCGCTGCACGTGCTCCGAGCGACCGAAGCGGCGCACTGGGTCCCGATCGCAGCGGCGCACGAGGGCCGGTTTGGGGCGGCGGTTTCTCGCGCACGTCGATTCCAACAGGGTACGGAGGCGAGTGTTGCGGCACTGCAAGAACCGCTGCCAAAGCGACGATGCAGCGCGTGTGTGCGGGTGCCGTGGCGTGGAAGGGCTAGAAGACCGCCTCGGGCCCGTTGCCGCGGTTGTCGTCGCGGAAAGCGGTCAGCGCCCGCCACGTCGCTGCGTCGAGCTTGCGACAACCGAGCAGCCGTCCCGTGCCGAGGGGCGCCGGATCGGCGTTCCAGGCGGTCATCGCTACGGCGTAGGGCATCGTCCGGCGTGGCACCAGCAACGTCATCCAGTCGTCCTTCTCGAAGTAGGCGCGCAGAGCGGCACGCTGGCTGCGCGGCAGGTTGGGCTTGGCCCACAGAATCACGCGGCCGTGCTCGAGCGAGTGCACCAGTTCGGTGTCTTTCGGTGCGCGCTGGTAGAGGCCGTCGCGCGCAGCGAACTCGAAGTGGCGGCCGGACGTCGGTGGGTTGGAGCTGTACTTGACGGGCGCGTTGCGGTCGTTGACGTGGTCGCGCGACGGGGCGCGCGTCGTTTTGTAGTCGCAGCCTGCCGCCCGCGCCGCCGCCCGCACGTCGGCCGTGGCGTTGCCGACGTTCGGCGCCTCGCCCCCGCTCGGGAACACTTCCGGTGCGCTGCGGCTGGTGCCACCGCAGGCGCTCGCGACGAGCGCGACCGTCACCGACGCTGCAAGCAACGCTGCGCGTAACCGGGATGCGCGCTCTGTCTTTTCGGCGGGACGGCTCACGAAACCTTCACGTCGATGTCCGGCGCACGCGGCCGCCTCGTACGTTACGAGGGCGTGCTCGCCGAGCAGGCGCCCTGGACCGCGCCGCGGTGCGCCAGCATCGCGCTGCGAAGCGAGCTATCTCGTCGGTCAGTCGCGCCGGCGAGATCCACAGTTCGAGGATCGAGCTGCTGCGCACGAGACGAGCGTTCGGCAGCGCCCGCACGAGCTGGTCCGCGTCGGAGAAGGGGTGGATCGGGTCGCGCGGGTGCCCGATCACGAGCGCTGGTTGGCGCAGCTCGCCCCACTGCTCGTGGGGAGGAGCGACACGTCCGTAGAACAGCCCCTGCAGCAGCGACGCCGAGGGTTTGGGATCTTGTGCCAGCCAATCGAGGCCGGTGTCGGTCAAGTGCGAGACGCCGCGCGGCAGGCGCCGTGCCACCGCGGCGACCGCGCGCATCGCCGGCGCTCCGAAGGTCAACGCCACGAGCAGGGGAGTGAAGGCCAGCGCGACGGCGAGCAGCGCATTGTCGAGCACTGGCATCGAAAGCACCATCCCGCGGATCCGCTCCGGCGCAAGAGCGGCCGCCTCGAGCGTCGTGTTGGCGCCGAGCGACGGGCCACCGACCACGGCTTGCTCGATCCCCTCGTGATCGAGGAGCCCGATCACGCCCTCGGCGAGGCGCGTCATCGAGTACTCCCACATCTCGGTCGGACGGTCGGACTCGCCGTGCCCGAGGAGATCGAGGGTGTAGACGCAGAAGCCGCGCTCGGCGAGAGCGCGCGCCAGCGGATCGTTGAGCCAGCGCGGAAACAAAAGGCCCGGCAAGAGGACTACGTAGCGGTCGCCGCTGCCGTAACGGTCGTAGACGAGCCGGTGCCGTGCGTGCCGGAAGCTGCCGGTGACGATTGCCGAATCCACCTCCCCCTGCGCCGCCGGGCGTCGTGCCATCGCAAGCGAGCATAAAGGCGGCGCGCCCGACCTCGCCTAGGGTTCGCGCACGCCCGTCGGGGCGCGAGAAACCGCCCGTTCGGGCCGCGAAGATCAGGCCGCGAAGAGGCGCAGCTCGGGATTGCGCTCGCCGCGCAGTCGCGCCAGATCGATCTCGGCGCAGACGATGCCGCGCGACTCGGCGAGGGCGCGTGCTTGGGGCTTTATCGCGCAAGCCGCCAGCACGCCACGACAAGGGCGCAGCTGAGGATCGGCGTTGATCCGCTCGAGGTAGCGCGTCAGCTGGTCGACCGCCTCGGTCGTGGCTACGCGCTTGATCTCGACAGCCACGTATCCGCCGTCGGCGTCGCGACAGAGGAGATCGACCGGCCCGATGTCGGTCGCCCACTCGCGCCGCACGAGCAGGAAACCTTCGCCGAGTGATGTCGGATCGTGGGCAAGCAGACGCTGCAGTTCCGCCTCGACCCCGTCCTTCTCGAGCTTCGATTCGGCGTCGAGCGGAAACTCGTGGTCGGCGAGGATCTCGGCGATGCGGACCTCGATCTCTTCGTCGGGCCCGCGCACGCGGCGCACGCGCAAAAGACCGGGCTGCTCCTCGATCGCGGTCGGTGCGCTCATCCAGTTGAGGGGCTTGTAGCCGCCGTAATCGGCGTGGATCTGCACCGAGCCGTCGCCCTTCACCAGCACCATGCGCACTGCCTCGGGCAATCGCGTGCGCAGGCGGCCACGGTACTCCACCTCGCAACGAGCGACGATCACGCGCATGCGCGCCCGACGCTAGCGAGGCATGCGGACGCTCGCGCCCTTCGCTGCGGATCGCGTGGCCCTCGTCCAGACAGCCTGGACACCTGGCCGATCAATTTCCGCCGCTGCGCGGCCGATGCCGATACAGGACCTGCCCATACCCACGGGGGAGAAGTGTTCAGACCGCTCAGAAGTGTCGCCGCGCGGCTAGTGCCGCGCGGTCTCACAGCTACCCAGTGGCTGCTCGCCGTCGCAGGGGTGGCCAGTGTCGCTGCTCTGATGGTGGTCGCCGATGCAACACGCCGCCGTGCCGACGAGTACCGACGCGCGGAGGTGGCGCTCGAACAGATCCGTGCCGAGGCCGCCAATGTCTCGGCGATCGCATGGCAGGGCCTCTTCCGTTACTACACCGAGGGCGCGTCGGCGCCGCTCGGCAGCGCGCTGTCGGCCGCCGGCGTGAGCACCTGGTCACGTATCCAAGCCGCACTGGACGAGCTCCGATCCACCGGAACGCACAGGGCGCTCGCCGTTCTCAGCCGCGATCACAGCGATCTGTTCAACGCCGGCATGGACGCCTACGGCGCCTTCCAGCGTGGTGACGCAGCGCGAGCCGTGCGCCTTGCTCGCACGCGGATCCAACCGGCGATCGAGCGGTTGGAAGCGAACGCTGCCGCGCTCGCGCGCGGGCAACGGGCGACCGCCCGATCGACGCTCACACGCGCCCGCCTGATCCTGTTGCTGTCGGTTTTGCTCGCTGGCGTGCTCGTGGGAACGCTGGCCTGGAGGTTCGAGCGAACGCGCCGGCGGATGCGCATCGCGCAAGAGCTGCGCGCCGCCGAGCGTGCGGAGGAAGAGCGCTTGCGCGCTCTGCTCGAGCAGTCACGCGACTGCCTGTTGGTTCTCGGCGACCAGCTCGTCGTCCGCTGGGCAGGCGGTGCCGCCCAGAGTCTCTTCGGCCGCGACGCGTGCGCGCTCGTCGGCGTGCCGTTCGACGCCCTCGTTGTCGACGAGGACCGGGCGCTGGTCGCCAACTTCCTAGCGGCTGCGGCTGCGCGCACGAACGGCGACGGGATCGACTGTCGCCTGCGCCACGAAAGCGGCTACACGGTTCACGCCGAGATCGTCGCAAGCGACCGCTCCACCGACCCGAAGATCGGCGGGATCGTCTTGACGGTGCGCGATATCGGCGAGCGCAAGCAGTTCGAGCAGGAGTTGCGCCACCGTGCGTTCCACGACTCGCTCACCGGCCTTCCCAACAGGGCGCTGTTCGAGGATCGCGTCGGGCAAGCGCTTGCGCGCGTGCGCAGCGGAGGCGGCCGAGCGGCCGTGATACTGGTCGATCTTGACGACTTCAAGAGCGTCAACGACGGTCTCGGTCACGGCGTCGGCGACGAATTGCTGCGCGCCGCGGGGCGGCGCATCGCAGCTTGCGCCAAGCCCGCCGATACTGTCGCGCGGTTCGGCGGCGACGAGTTCGCGCTGCTCTGCTCGCTCGGGCAGGGCGAAGATCCCCTGACGGTTGCGTCGCGCGTACTCGCCGCCCTGCGCGACCCGTTCAATGTCGACGGCCGCGAGCTGCGCTTGTCGGCGTCGATCGGCGTCGTCGATCTCGACGCCGGCGCGACCGTCGCCGAGACCCTGCGCGACGCCGACACGGCGATGTACGCCGCGAAAGAGGGCGGCAAGGACCGCGTCGAGCTGTTCGATCCCGACATGCACCGGCGGGCGCTCGCCCGGCTCGAGCTGCGCGGCGAGCTGGCACGGGCGCTTGAGCACGATCAGCTGCTCGTGCACTACCAGCCGATCGTCGACCTCGAGAGCGGTCGCATCGCCGGTCTCGAGGCGCTCTTGCGCTGGCACCACCCCGAGCGCGGACTGGTTCCGCCGCTCGAGTTCATCCCGATCGCCGAGGAGAGCGGGCTGATCATCCCGATCGGCTTGTGGGTGTTGCGGCGTGCCCTCGCCGACGTCGCCGGCTGGCGGGCGCGCATCCAGGGCTGCGCGATCGACGTGAGCGTCAACGTCTCGCCACGCCAGTTGCGCGAGCCGGGATTCGCCCAGGACGTCGAGAACGTGCTGCGCGACACCGGCATCGACCCCGGCGCAGTCGTGCTCGAGATCACCGAGAGCCTGCTGGCCGAGGACTCCGACGCGCTCGCCGCGCGGCTCGAACGTCTTCGCGCGCTGGGAGTGCGCATCGCCGTTGACGATTTCGGCACCGGCTACTCGGCGCTGTCGCGTCTGCGCAGCTTGCCGATCGACATCCTCAAGATCGACCGCTCCTTCATCCGCGACATCGACCGCGATCACGAAAAGGAAGCTTTGGTTCGCGGCATCCTCAGCCTCGGCCAGACGTTGCGCCTCGAGGTCGTCGCCGAAGGCATCGAGGACGAAGAGCAGGTGCGGCGGTTGCGGGCGATGGCGTCGACGTACGGGCAAGGGTTTCACTTCTCGAAGCCCCTGCCAGCGGCCGAGATCGAACGGGTGCTGGCGACTACCGCCAACGTCGCGCGCGTGGCGTGACAGCGCGGGGATTACGCGCGCCCTCGTCGGCGTCGACGGTCGCCGCCAGCGCCGCGACCGCGTGTGCAGCGATGCGCTGCAGCAGGCGGCGACCGCCGAGGAGCACGAGCGTTCGGTCGAAAGCGCGCAGTTCGACGGCAGCGATCTCGAGCTGCACGCGCGTGGTGCCGGGCGACGGCGCTGGTTCCACACGCCAGCGCACGCGCACTCTCGTGGGCGCGCCGCTTCGGCCCGCCACCGCCAGCCCCACTAGCGAGCGCGCATCGACGCTCTCGACGCGGGTACGCACACGACGGCGGCTGCCACAAGGCCCCCTGACCACGAGCTCCGCACCTACCGGATGCCCGTTCGTGTCCCGCTCGAGTCGCGCCACCGTCACGAGCGGTCCGAGCAACTCCCAGTGACGTTCGAGATCGCCGATCACCGCCATCACGGCGCTGGTGGGAGCGGCGATCAGGCTCTCGCAAGCCGCAAGCCGGCGCACCAATAAAGTCGCGAGCCGGCGCACCAATAAATTCTCGGCGATGTCGCGGAGGGAGGGAAGCGCTAGCGGCGACCCGTTGTCGGAGCTGGAGCGCCTGCGGCGCGCTACGAGCGATGAAGCGCGTGCGGCGGCGGTCGCCCGCCGCCGCGCAGCGGGCGGCCGCACGGCGCGCGAGAACGTGGCGGCGCTTGTCGATCCCGGGACGTTCGTCGAGTACGGGCGATTGGCCGTCGCCGCGCAACGCTCGCGCCGCACGCTCGACGAGCTCTACGAGCGCACGCCGGCCGACGGCCTCGTCGCCGGCATCGCGACCGTGAACGGCCGCCTGTTCGGAGAGCGAGCGCGGTGCGTGGTGATGGCCTACGACTACACCGTGCTCGCCGGTACGCAAGGGGCGATCGGCCACCGCAAGAAGGACCGCATGTTCGAGCTCGTCGAGCGGGCGCGCCTGCCGGTGGTCTTCTTCGTCGAGGGCGGCGGCGGGCGCCCCGGAGACACGGACTTTCCCGTCGCCTCTGCCCTCGACGTACGTGCCTTCGCGCTGTGGGCGCGCCTAGCGGGCCACGTTCCCCGCATCGCTGTCGTCAACGGCTACTGCTTCGCTGGCAACGCCGTTCTCGCCGGTTGCGCCGACCTCGTCGTCGCGACCGAACGTTCCTGGCTCGGGATGGGCGGACCGGCGATGATCGAGGCAGGAGGTCTCGGGCAGGTCGCTGCGAACGAGATCGGTCCCGCCGCGGAGCAGGCGGCGAACGGTGTCGTCGACATCGTCGTCCAAGACGAAGAGGAGGCGGCGAGGGTCGTTCGCACGTTGCTCTCCTACTTCCAGGGCGACCTCGACGGCGGTGAGGCGGAAGCACAGGAACAGCTCCGCACTGCGATACCGACCAGCAGCAGGCGCGCTTTCGACATCCGCAGGGTTGTCGACACGGTCTTCGACCGTGGCTCTGTCACCTACCTGGGCGAGCGCTACGCCCCGGAGCTCGTTACGGCGCTGGCTCGCCTCGAAGGCCGCGCGGTCGCCGTGATCGCCAACAACAGCATCCACAAAGCGGGCGTGATCACGAGCGAGGCGGCGGTCAAAGCCGCGCGTTTTCTCGGTATTTGCGCCGACTTCGAGCTGCCGGTTGTGTCGTTCGTCGACACCCCGGGTTTCATGGTCGGACCCGAACACGAACGCACCGGCTTGGTGCGCCACGCCGGCGACTTTCTGCGCGCCGGTGCGCGGCTGCGGGCCCCGCTGCTGGCAGTGGTAGTGCGCCGCGGCTTCGGTTTGGGCGCTCAGGCGATGGTCGGCGGCAGCCTGCGCGAACCGCACTTGGCCGTCGCCTGGGCCGGGGCGCAGCTCGGGCCGATGAACCTGGAGGGAGCGGTCAGGCTGGCGCTGCGGCGGGAACTCGAACGCGTCGCTGACGAAGCCGAGCGCGAGCGGATCGTGCGCGACGCCACACGGCTCGCCGAGGAGCAGGGCAGCGCGCTGAACGCAGCGCGGCTTTTCGAGCTCGACGACGTCATCGACCCGGTCGAGACGCGGAGCTGTCTCGCCCGGGCGTTGGCTACGTACGGTGCGAGCGGCTTGGTCTAGCAGGGTACGCTGGCAGCGATGGCGGGGACGGCTGTCGAGGCTCTCGATCTGCCTCTGTTCGACTACCTCGATCCGCAGCTACGCGGCGAGAAGCTGCACCGGGTCGTGCGCGACCTGCGCGCACGAGGGTGGCTCGCGCGAGCGCCGATCGGCTACGTCGTGCTCGACCGTGAAGCGGCGGAGTTCTTCCTGCGCGCCCGCGAGGCTGTGTTCCCCGGGCTCAAGATCGCCGAGCTCTTCGGCGTGCCCGAGGGGCCGCTGCTCGAACAGATCCGTCGCAACATCCTCAACCTGACGGGCGACAGCCACCGGCGGCTGCGCAACCTCGTCAACCCCTTCTTCACGCCCCGCGCCGCCGATCGCCGGCGCCCGCTTATGCGCGAACTGCTAGCGGCCATATGGGAAGAGCTGTCTGCGGCGAAGCGCTGCGAGGCCGTCGGCGCGCTCTGCGAGCCCTACCCCGCTCAAGCGATCGCTCGTGTGGTCGGTGCCCCGCTCACCGACGCGCCGCTTCTCGAGCGCTGGTCGGGTCTCATCCAGCAACAGTTCGACGGTCCCGCCCTGCTCGCGCGGCGCGATGAGATCGAACGCGCCTGCGCCGAGTTCTACGAGTACTGCGCCGCGCTGATCGCCGAGCGCCGTGCACGGCCACGCGACGATCTTGTGTCGGAGCTCGTGCGCGCCGAGCAGGAAGGCGATCGTTTGAGCGACGTCGAGTGCATGAACCTGGTGCTGAACGTGCTGGTCGGCGGTGTCGAGACGACGCAGGCGCAGCTCGCCCACGCCCTGCGTCTGTTCGCAACCCACCCCGAGCAGTGGCAGCTGCTCGCCGAGCGGCCAGAGTTGGCTGGCTGTGCGGTCGAGGAGGTCCTGCGCTTCGAGCCAGTGACGCCGTTCACAGCGCGCCTGCTGGAGCGGGATATCGAGTTTCGGGGCGTCCGCTTTCCCGCCGGCACGGTGGTGATGGTGTGCCAACTGGCTGCCAACCGCGATGGAGTGCCCGGCGACCCCGAGCGTTTCGACATCGCACGCCCCCCGGGTGGGCCGCGCACGTTGGCGTTCGGTGCCGGCATCCACTACTGCCTCGGCGCCAACCTCGCTCGCGTCGAGCTCGAGGAGGCGCTCGCCTTCCTGGCGCCGCGTATGCCCGATCTCGCGCTCGACGGCGAGGTCGTCCTCGGCACCGTGCACGGCGTCTACGGCGTCGAGCAGCTGCCGCTGCGGTGGCGGTGAAAAAAGAACGGCCCGCCGCTTGAAAGCGGCGGGCCGCCGTGTCCCCCGGTCGGAGCGCTTCGCGCTCGCTTCGGTCTTGTCGGCTAGGTGTCGGCGTCGCTGTCGCTCGCGGTGCCGTCGTCGGAGTTCGAGGAGTCCGCGCGCCGCTCCCGGTGGGGCAGTCCGTCGCCGGGCCAGCGCCCTGTCGCGACGACTTTGAACTCTCGGTCGACAAGGACTTCTAGGTAGTCGCCGTCCGCAGTCTTAATGTGGGCCTCGTAGGCGGCCTGCGAATCGGCGCTTGTTTCGCTGCGCAGAATCTGCGCCCCTGGGTACTTGGCGAGCACCGCTTGCTCGACCTTCTGCTTAGTCGTCCCCGTCAACGGTCGCTCGCGCCAGCGGCGGCTCCGTCGTCCGTCTTTGTCGCGGTAGGGGCGGGCCGTCTCGGCTGTGACAGCGGTAACGCGGAAGTCCGAGTCGACCAGCACCACACGGCGCTTGCCGTCCGCGGTGACGATGTGCGCGTGATAAGGGGTGGAGTAGGGACCGCCCGCTTCGACGCGCTCCACGGTCGCACCGCGCACCTTCGCGAGCGCGGCCTTTTTGACCTTCGCCGCTACCGACGAGCTCAGCGCGCGGTCGGGCCGGTGAGCGCCGTGACGGCCACGGCCGTGCCAGCCGCCTGGTCGCCAGGGCGGACCGTCCGGGTCCGCGGTGGAGGTCGAGGAGTTGGTGGTCGTGGTGTTGTCGGCGGCTCCCGCTACGACGCCGCCGCCCAGGGCGAATGCTGCGAGTACCGACAACCACAAGAGACTCCTCTGTAAGTAACGAAACATCGCGCCTCCTCGTCGTCGTTTTCTCGGTGGCGCGAATGCTGTGCGTCGCGGCTTGGAGACACCTCGGCGTAGGCTGAGAGAAACGTAAGAAGCGGAGCTCCCCTAGGAGCGGCGCCCGTCGCAGCGTCAGGGCGCGCCTGCCTCGCTGCGGTCTTCGGTGTCGCCCGGTGGGTGCGTAGCGCGGTCGGGCAAGCGCACGGTAAAAAGCGCCCCGCCCCCTGCCGCGTTCGTAGCGGTGACTTCGCCGCCGTGCGCCTCGGCGATCGCTTTCACTATCGCAAGTCCCAGACCGGCGCCGGCGCGGCCACGCGTGCGGCCCGGAGCGGCGCGCCAGAAGCGTTCGAAAAGACGCTCGGGGTCGCCGGGCGGAAGTCCAGGGCCGTAGTCGCGGACGGCGATCTCGACGGCTCCGGCGCGCCGCTGTCCTGACAGCTCGACCGGTGTTCCTGGCGGGGTGTGCGTGAGCGCATTGGCGACGAGGTTGCCGAGCAACTGCCTGAGCTCGCCATCCGACCCGCGCACGATCAGCTCATCCGGTGCGTGGACGCGGATGTCGCGCTCCGGGGCGCGCACGCGCGCGTCATCGGCGAGCTCGCGCAACAGTCGCGCCAGGTCGACGCGTTCGTCGCGACGTGCGTTCGGCTCTTCGAGTCGCGCCAACGCCAGCATGTCGTCGACGAGCGAACCCATCCGCGCCGCCTCGGCGCCGATGCGCTCCATCGCCTTCGCCACCTGGTCCGGCTCGCGTGCAGCACCGAGTCGGTAGAGGTCGGCGTAGCCGCGGATCGCCGCGAGCGGTGTGCGCAGCTCGTGCGAGGCGTCAGCTAGGAACTCGCGCAACCGCTGCTCCGAGCGCTCGCGCTCACCGAGTGCCGCAGCGAGCCGGTCGACCATCCGGTCGAACGCTTGCGAGAGGCGACCGACCTCGCTGCGCGGATCGCCATCCCCTACCCGTTCGTCAAGGTGGCCGCTCGAGATCCGCTCGGCAGCGGCGGTGATGCGGGCGAGCGGCAGCAGCTCGAAACGAACGACGATCCACGACGCCGCGCCGAGCCCGAAGAGCACGATCGCCGTCACGACGCCCTGGGCGACGAGCAGCCGGCGGAGCGCGTCGTCCGCTTCGCGTGTGGGCACAGCCGCGACGAGCAAGTTGCCGCTCGGCAAGCGCACGCTCGCGACGCGGTAGCGTCCGCTCGACGTCTCGATCGTGGCCGTGGAGCGCGGTGTTGGCGGCGGTTCCGGGAGCTTGGGGTAGGGGCCGCTGTCGCCGTTAGCGAAGGGGTTGAAGATCGTGCGGGCGAGAACCCGGTCGCCGTTTCGCGTTCTTACTTCGCCGTACGTGCCGGCTGGCAGCGACGGTCCGATGGCGGGGGGCGGGGTTCCGAGCTCGAAGCGTTCGTGCTGGTGATCGTCGTCGTCCGCTCGGGGAGGGAGCCTGCGATGGGTGACGATTCCCAGGTCACGGGCGAGGGGGACAAGGGCCAAGCGCAGCTGCTCGTCGATGCGCCGGTACTGGAAATCACGCTGCTCGACATAGGTCAGCGCGCCAGCCACGACCAGCGCCACGCCCGCGAGCGCGATCACAGTGGCGACCAGGCGTGCCTGCAGCGAGTGCATTAACGGCGCGGGGGGCGCAGCGCATAGCCGACACCCCGCACGGTGTGGATCAGCGGTGGGCCGAGGGCGTGCAGCTTTTTGCGCAGGTAGCTGATGTAGGTCTCGAGCACGCGTGCGTCGCCGCCGAAGTCGTAGCGCCAGACGTGCTCGAGGATCTGAGCGCGCGTGAGCACGCGGTTGGGATTGAGCAGCAGATAACGAAGCAAGCGGTACTCGGTGGGCGTGAGCTCGACGAGTTCGCCGCCCCGGCGCACCTCGTGCGCGTCCTCGTCCAGTTCCAGATCCTCGAAGACGAGGCGACCGCCCGTGCTGTCGCCCTGCCCCGACCGGCGCAACACGGCGCGAACGCGGGCGATCAGTTCTTCGATCGAGAACGGTTTGGTGACGTAGTCGTCGCCGCCGATCGTGAGTCCACGCACCTTGTCGGCGGTGGTGTCGCGCGCGGTCAGGAACACGATCGGTCGGCGCGAGCGCTCGGCGCCAAGTCTTTCGGCGAGCGCGAAGCCGTCGATATCGGGCAGCATCACGTCCAGCACCAAAAGGTGCGGGTCGAACTCGCGCACCAGGCGAAGGGCGGTCGTGCCGTCGCCAGCGGTTTCGACGTCGAAACCCGAGTAGCGCAGTGCCATCGCCACTACGTCGGCGATGTTCGGCTCGTCGTCGACGACGAGTACGCGCAGTGGTTGCCGCTCAGCCACAGCTCGAGGATGGCGCGGCTTGCTTGGAAAAACCTGGGAGCGATGGCGGCGAGGCGTGGCCGCGCGGCAAGCCGAGTCCGCGCCGCCCGTCCGCCCTGCCGCTACCGGTTCCGCGGCCAGTGTCGTGGGCACGACGTCGCGCGCGGGCGCCGCTCGTCGCGCACCTTCCCTGGTCAAACGCGTCCGGCATCGCTCGCACCGCGCCAGTGCAGGATCTCGAGGGCGCATGCGACCTCGAGCGCGTTTTCGGCGAGCGGCCGTGGCAGCAGCGCCTCTGCGCGTGCCAGCCGCATCAGCACGGTGTTGCGGTGGCAGTGCACGAGCGCTGCGGTGCGGCTGGCGTTCGACTGCTCGCGCAGGTAGACGCGCAGCGTCTCGCGCAGCTGCTCGGGCGCGTCGGCGAGCTCGCCGAGCGTGTCGCGCACGAACTCGTCAGCGGCCGACGGGTCCGCCGCCAGCAGCGCGACGAGCCGGACCTCGTCGTAGCGCGCGACGCGCGCGGCCGAGCCGAGGCGCGACAGAACGCGTTGCGCCACCAGCGCCTGCTGGTGCGAGCGCCGGAAGCCAGCAAGTCCGCTGCCCGCGGTGCCGATCACCACGTAGACGTCGCGCAGCGCCTCACGGTGAGCGCGCAGTCGTGCCGCTGTGGGGGCTTCGCGAGCGTGGATCCAGAGCCAGCGGGTCCCCTCGCTTGGAACGACGACCAAGGGTCGACCGCCCCCTGCCGCTTCGGCCAGTGCCGCGACAGCAGCGTCGAGGGCTGTCGCGCTGGTGGCGGGCGCTGTCGACCAGACCACTGCCGCGACGTGCGTGCCGGCCAGGTCGTAGCCGAGCCGGCGGCCTGTGCGGTTCGGGTCGACCGGGGCCCCTTCGAGCAGCAGCGTGACCGCAGCCAAGCGCTCGGCGTTGGTGCCGCGGCTGAGCTCGTCGCGCTCGCGCAGGATCCACTCGACGGTCGCCGCGCTCGTCGCGTCGACGTAGTCGAAGATCGATCGCGCCGAAAGCCGCAACAGATCGCGCAGCTCGCCGGGATCGTCGGTGAGCGTGAAGCAGATCTCCATCCACGCCTGCCAGGCCGCGTTCTGTCCGGCCCGGTAAGGCTCGATCGCCTGCGCGTCGAGTCCGCGGCGGACGAGATCGCGCACCAGCCCGCGCGCCTCCGGCCCGAGATAAGGCTCGACCGGCTCTTGCGGCTCGCGAGCGACCGACTCCGCCCAGTGCGTGATCATCGCTCGGTTGGTGCGCCGGAACGCTTCGAGGAGCACCGGATCGGCAGCGACGAGCGGGTCATGTTCCTCGAGCGCGGCAGCCTCTACCCGCTCGAGGATGCGCTCGGACGCCTGCAGCGCTATCCGTGCACCGGCTCGCATCAGTTCGAGCGCTCGTGGAGAGGCGTCGTAGGGCGCTGTCCGGCGCGATCGGCGGACGCGACCTGGCGCTTGCCCCTGAGCCCCAGGCGGTCGCTGTGCGCTCGTCAGGTCGACGGCGCTGGTGCGCGAGCGTGCGAGATCGGGTGGGCTGTCGCCACGCTGGCTCTCGAGGTCGCTTCGGGGCTGCGCGGGCAGTCGGCGGACGGCGCGCCTCGGCGATCGCTCGGGCACGGTGCGAGGTTAACCGCTAGTGAGTAGCGACTTGCGCAGCGCGCGGCGAGCCTGTATTGGTGGACGGGCTTTCCCAGACCCCTTTGCCCCCGACTCGTCCTGACGCGAGTCCTTCTCCTTCTCGACCGAGGTGTGTACATGCTGATCGCCCGTTACCTGTCTCGTGGCCGCACGATCCTCGTGCTGGCGCTCGTGTTGTCGGCACCGACGGTTGCTGCCTCGCCGGCGACCGCGGTGCGTCCGGTGCTGGTCAAGGGCGGTTTCGCTCCCGATCCCGAGCGCAGCGCTGAACGTGCTCGCCCGGGCGACCTCGCAGCCGCCGGGCGCAGCGTTTTCTTCACCGCCTGGGATGCCGAACACGGGCGCGAGCTTTGGTTCTCCGACGGTCGCCCCGGTGACGCACGGCTGGTAGCCGACATCTACCCGGGCGTGTCTTCGGGCGCGCCGGCATGCCTGCGAGCAGTCCGTAGCGCCGTGTACTTCAACGCCGCCGATCCCGATCACGGTCGCGAGCTCTGGCAGAGCGACGGGACCGCTCTAGGTACACGTCTCGTGAACCAGTTCGGTGCGGGACCTGCAAGTGTCTCTCGTGACCCCTGCGTCGTCGGGAATCTCGGGCGGACGCTGCTCGTCAAGACCACCTACCCGAGATCCGGTGCCTTGTGGGCAAGCGACGGCAGCCCTGAGGACACAGAGCTGCTTTTGTCGGGCGACGTTCAATCGCTCGTCACAACCGGGTCGAGAGCCCTCGCGCTCGTACACGAGGGCATCGGGGTTACCAAGCTGTGGACGACGGACGGTACCCCTGAGGGCACCGTGCCGGTGTTGACGCTCGCCAATCCGGTGACAGGTGGCTCGGCCCTTAACCTGACCGCAGCGGGCGAGCGCATCTACCTGGAGGTCAGCGATGCGGCACACGGGGCCGAGCTTTGGACGACCGACGGCACGGCGTCGGGTACACGCCTCGTAAGCGACCTGCGTCCCGGTCCCGCGGGGAGCGAGCCTGACCGATTGACCCCCGCCGGCGCCCGGCTCTACTTCACCGCCGATGACGGCGTCCGCGGTCGCGAGCTGTGGGTCACGGACGGGACCGCGGAAGGCACGCGTCGCGTTGCCGACCTCCGTCCGGGGCCCGCTAGCAGCGAGCCCCGCCCCCTGGGAGTCGACGCTAGCGGCACGCTCTACTTCACCGCTGACGACGGCGTCCGCGGTCGCGAGCTCTGGCGCACCGACGGCAGCACCCGGGGGACGCGACTGGTCGGAGACCTGCGCCGCGGTGCGGAGGGCAGCGACCCGTCGGGGTTCGCGTCGTTCGCTGGACGCGTCTACTTCACCGCTGACGATGGCCGACGCGGTCGCGAGCTGTGGGTCGTCGACCGCCCGCGCGGCGGGGCTCGGTTGGTCGCGGACCTCGTGCCGGGCCCACGATCGAGCGATCCGACCAGCTTGACGGTTGCGGGGCGCAGGCTCTTCTTCGTCGCAGCTGACGCAGCGGGTACTTTCGGGCTCTGGCGAATCCGTCACCCACGCTCGTGGTGACAGGGACTCCCGCCTAGAAGGCCCTCGCTAGGTGTGGCGCGGATCGGGGCCGCCGGCCGGCGCCCCCGTCGTGCTTCCAAGAGCCCCGGTGCTGTGCACTCTGCACAAACAAACGCCCGAAGTTTGTAACGTAGGACCTGTACGTCCACCAGTCCGTCTTGCGATCCTCGAGCCATGCCCGTGAACGACGCACTCGCTCCTTCGCAAAACGGCGCCGACACGCGCGCCTCCGACGCCGCGAGCCGCGAGCGCCCGCTCGCCCTGCCGCAGCGGCCGACGGATGTCGACTTCGACGCGGTGATCATCGGTGCGGGCGTCTCGGGCATCGGTGCTGCCTACTACCTCCAGCGCTACCACCCGACGAAGACCTACTTGATCGTCGAGGCGCGCGAGGCGATCGGCGGCACCTGGGACCTGTTCCGCTACCCCGGGATCCGCTCCGACTCCGACCTGCACACCTTCGGCTACGAGTTCAAACCGTGGACGGGCGAGAAGGCGATCGCCGACGGCCCCTCGATCAAGGCCTACATCGAGGAGACTGCGCGCGAGTACGGGATCGACCAGCGCATCCGCTTCGGTCACAAGGTCGTCGCCGCGCGGTGGTCGAGCGAGACGGCTAGCTGGACCCTCGAGCTCGAGCGCGTCGCCGACGGCGAGCGCAGCGAGGTCACCTGTCGCTGGCTTTTCGGCGCGACCGGCTACTACCGCTACGACGAGCCCTACACCCCCGAGTTCGAGGGCCGCGAACGCTTCCGCGGGCCGATCATCCATCCCCAGCACTGGCCCGAGGATTTCGACTACACGGGCAAGCGCGTCGTCGTGATCGGCAGCGGCGCCACCGCCATCACCCTCGTGCCGGCGATGACCGACCGCGCCGAACACGTAGTGATGCTGCAGCGCTCCCCCACCTACATCCTCCCGATTCCCTCGCGCGACGAGCTCGCGAACCGGCTGCGCCGCCTGATCGGCGAGGAGCGTGCCTACAAGCTCGTGCGTTACAAGAACGTCGCGCGCCAGCTCGGTTTCTACGCTTTCTGTCAGCGCTTCCCGAAGGCAGCGCGGGCGCTCATTCGCTTCGTCAACAAGCAGGCGCTGCGCGGCACCGACTGCGACGTCGACGTCCACTTCCGGCCGCGCTACAACCCGTGGGACCAGCGGTTGTGCGTAGTGCCCGACGGCGATCTGTACCGGGCGATTCGTGCGGGCAAGGCGTCGATCGTCACCGATCGCATCGCCCACTTCACCGAGACCGGTATCCAGCTCGAGTCCGGTCGGCACCTCGAGTGCGACGTGATCGTCACCGCCACCGGCTTCCAACTGTTGACGTTCGGTGGGATCGAGGTGTCGGTCGACGGCGTCACGCGCGAGCCGAAGGACGCGGTCGTTTACAAGGGCTCGATGCTCGCCGACGTTCCCAACTTCGCTTTCGCGCTGGGGTACACGAACGCGTCGTGGACGCTGAAGGTCGATCTCGTGTGGGATCACTACTGCCGGCTGATGCGCTTAACCGAGAGCCGCGGCTACGACGCGGTGGTGCCGCGCCTGCCGAAGTCCGGTCTCGGCTTTAGGCCGCTGCTCGACTTCCAGGCCGGCTACGTGCTGCGCTCGCTCGACCGCTTGCCCAAGCAGGGCGACCGGGCACCTTGGTACCTGGCGATGAACTACTTCAAAGATCGCCGCTACCTGCGCAAGGGCCCGGTCGTCGACGACGCGCTGGAGTTCTTCTCAGCGCGGGGCGTGAGCGGCGGGCGAGACGGCGCCAAGGGCCCGGTGCGAGCAGCGGCAGAGCGGGGCGCGGCGGTCGCCGAGGTGGCGGCCTAGGGCTCGCTGTTCCGTCGCGCTTGCGGCGCGATTGCCGCGCGCTTGGGGAGCGCTTCGCGCGCTTGCGGCGCGCCCTTGCAATCGCCGCGCGAGCGTGTGAAGCTCACGAGGTATCCGCCAAGCGCTGGGGTTACCTGGGAGCGGGCAGCCTCCAGCCGACAGGAGGCAAGCCATGCGCTCCATTCCGTTTCGCAGGCCCTCGGCGCCGGCCGTGTTGTCGCTCGCCGCTCTTTTCATCGCACTCGGCGGAAGCAGCTACGCCGCTTTCAAGCTGCCCCGCAACAGCGTCCGCTCGGAAAACATCCGCAACGGCCAGGTGAAGGCTGCCGATCTGGCGCGTGATGCGGTCACCGGTCGCGCCGTCAAAAACAGATCGCTGACCGCGGCCGATTTCGCGCCCGGGCAGCTGCCGGCGGGGCCTCGCGGCCCGCAGGGGCCGCAGGGACAGCAGGGGAACCCTGGGCCCACAGGCCCGGCCGGCCCGCGCGGGCCGAGCGAGGTTCTTTACAAGTTCGACAGCGCGCTCGCGACTAACTCAAAAACGGTGTCCATGCCGCTCGAGCAGGGGAGTTATTTGGCGACGGCTTCGATGACCGCGGTCACCTCGGATGGGACGAAGGCAGCGGTGGTGGCGTGCACTCTCACCGCGAGCGGCAGCTCGAACTACGGCAGCAGTTATGTGACCGTCGGCCCCAAGCACTCGTCGCTCCCTTACTACAGCTACGCGGCACTCGAGGCCCACACCGCTCTTGCGATCGGCAGCGGCGGGGCCACCCTCTACTGGAGCTGCGGGCGCACCGACGGCACCGCCGACGTTGGGCTCTACCAAGCGCGCGTGATCCTCACGAAGGTCGGCACAGTCACCAATCGGTGAGGCCCCGCTGCCTCTACCGGCCACGTGCATCGCGGCTGTTTGCGAACCAGCGCCTTGGCGTTGCTTCACGGTGACCGGACTGTGTTCCGGTCTTGCTGCGATTTGCTTGCGTCACGGCCAAGGAGCAGGCGTGCAACCGGCGCTAGTAGAGCGAAGGCTAGGCGCTGCAGCGGCCAGGGCGGACTGACGACCCTGATCTCGTCGGCGAACCTCGGCAGCACAAGAGCCGCGCGAAGCAAGGAGGGCTTGCCTTGCTCGTCGAGTTCGCCGCGGCGCGCAAGATCGAAGTAGGTCTCGAAGAACTGTTGGGAGTGCAGCGCGGGGCGGAACTCCTGGATGGCGACTGCGTCCTCGTTGCCATCGTTGCGGAAGTGGTGGGGCACGCCGGCAGGGATCGTTATCGAGTCCCCCGGCCCTAGGTGCCGCTCCTCACCGGCGACGGTAAAACGCAGCGTGCCCGCTACCACGTGCGCACGACTCTCCTGCTTGGGATGCACGTGCATCGGCTCGGCGACGCCGTTCGGCGGGTTCACGGTCTCGATGCGCAGCAGCTCGCCGTTGGTGTCGGCCGCCGTGCGCAAGAAGCGCATCCGCTGCCCGGTGCGAGGGTTGAAGATCTCTCGTGTTGTCGCGGGCATGGCTCTCCAGTCGTTAGAGGTGCTCAGACAGCTGCAGCGTCGTACTTGAACGGTCTCACGTCAAGACCGTCTTCCGAGCGCCTACCGTCGGCCAGCTGCTCCTGCTGGACGAGCCGACAGCGTCGAGCGCGTGGCGCTCGGCGCCGCTGGCAAGGTCAACGCCTGCTGATGCTTGCCAGACCGGCGCTGGCTGAATGCAGCTTCGCTGCCGCCAAGAGTCCTGCCGCGAGTGCGAGCAGAGCGATGGACAGTGCGAAGGCAGCAGTGGTGTCGCTGGCGAAACGTTCGTAGATCGCGAGCGCGGCTGTTTGCGTGCTGCCCCGCAGCGAACCGGCGAACATCAGTGTCGCGCCGAACTCGCCGAGCGCCCGCGCTGTGGCGATCGCGGCGCTGGCGGTCAGGCCAGGCATTGCGATCGGCGCCGCAACGCGCAGGAATGCCCGTAGCTCGGACGCTCCCAGGTTGCGTGCAGCGTCGATCAGGCGACGGTCGACCTGTTCAAACGACGCGATTGCGTTACGGATGTAAAGAGGTGAGGCGACAAACATCGATGCCACGACGACGGCACCGAACGTGAAGGGCAACCTGATCCCGACCGCGCTCAAGGCGCCGCCCGCAAGCCCTTCGGGGCCGAACGCTGAGAGCAGCGCCAGTCCGGCGACGGCCGGGGGCAGGACGATCGGTAACTCGACAGCCGTCAACACAGCTCGTCGTCCCGGGAACCGGCGCGTAGCGATGAAGTAGGCCGCCGGCGTGCCGATCACGATCGTCAGCGTGAGCGCGAGGGCGCTGGCGCGCAGGCTCAACCCCAAGGCTGTCAGTGTTTCGCCGTCGCGCAGTGCAGCGATCACCGCGTGTGGCGGGGCGGTGCTGAGTAGCGCCACGAGCGGCAAAAGCAGAAATACAGCGAGAGCAGCACAGCACACCGCCGCCGCAGTAACGACAGCGGCGTGTGCGATCGCAGCTTGCGATACTTGGCGCACGCGCGATCGGCGACTCCGCAACGACCCTGGGCGCGTTAACGGCTCGATCAGGCGTAGGGCGCGCCCCCCGGCTCCGGTGCCGTTGTGCATGTCACTGCTTGTTACGGTTCGGCGGCGGCCCAAAGCCCGCCTGGCGCAGGGCGCGCTGGCAGCGACCGAAACGCAGGTCGCGTAGAAAGGCGCGTGCAAGACGCGGTGCGCGCGACCGCCACGCGATACCGGCGGCGTAGACAACGCGCGGTTGGAGCCTTGGCGGCAGCCTCAGTGCAGCGAGTTTCCCGTGAGCTGCGCGGACATCGCTGGCATACACGAAGCCGGCGTCGGCCGCTCCGGTAAGGAGCTTGCCGACGGTGCTCTTCACGTCTGGTTCGTTTGAGCGAACGTTGGCAAGTACCGCTCGCCGGGTTGCCGCTGGGAGGCGGGCGAGCAACGTTCGCGCGTAGGCACCGTGCGGTACCGAAGGCGAGCCCAACACCAGCCGCACTCCCTTTTTGGTCAGGTCGGTGAGCGAGTGGACCGACGACGGGCGCCGTGTCGCGATGACGAGTTCGTTAGTTGCGAAAGCGACGGAACGACTCAGCCGTCCCTCGCTGTGGAGCGCACGCGGGAGTTGCGTGTTCGCTGAGGCGTAAACGTCGATACTGGCTCCCTGGCGGATTTGGGCGGCGAGCTCGTCCGAGCCTGCGAACGCGAGCGCCACGTTTGTGCCCTCCTCTCGCCCGAAGGGGGGTGCGCAACGGCTGAGCGCTTCTTTCATCGACGCTGCCGCTCCGACCACGAGCCTCTGATCGCCCGTCGACTGTGCGTTTGAGGGACGGCCCGCTGACGACGCCGAGGTACCGGCGCAGCCAGTCGTTGACGCCGCCGCGAGTGCAGCAACCGTGAGACCGAGAAGTGCGCGGTCGTGGCTGGGTCGCCGTGAGGCGCTGGATCTGTCTGCGAACATGCGCCGCAGAGTCGCCGATGCGCGAGGCGCCGATGCTCGCCACCTTGGCGAACGCGTCACCCGGCGATACAGCGCTGTGGCGAGTCATAGTGAGTAGTGATAGGTCACGTGGTCAGCGGTTTCGCAGCGAAGCTCGGCCCGCGCGCGGGAGCGGCTTCCTGCAGCAGCGAATCGCTCACACAACACCCGTTCCCGCCCGTCCTCGGCGGGCGTAGCGTCGCGGTTGCGCAGCCACTTCAGGGCCTCGGCCCAGGCGAGGAGCTAGTCGAGCATGCGCCGAAGGGTCGCCTCGTGGTGCGGGGCGGGCTGGAACGTCCGCGTGTCCTTGAAGTCGTGAAAGAGCGATAGCGCGATCTGGGTGCGGACGTCGGCGAGCTTGAGCTCGGCGACGAGCTGGCGCAGGTGCTCGACAGCGCGCCTGCCCCTCGCGGAAGAGCGAGTCGACGGCCGTCTTGAGCGCTCCGGGGAACGAGTGGTTGTACTCGGGCGTCACGAAGATGAAGGTGTCGAACACCGCGACGGTGCGCGACCAGCGCTGCGTGCGCGGGTGTCGGTACTCGGCACTGAGTGCCGCGGATGCCGGCTCGTCTAGGTGGGGCAGGCCGAACCCGGCGCGATCGACGATCTCGAACGTCGCGTTGGGCTGGCGACTCGCGTACTGCTCGACGTCACCAGAAGGCCACGTGGAAGGCGCGTTCAGCTCCCTGGGGAAGCTCCCGGGCGACGACGACCGCAAGCAGTGCCCCGCCGAGGGCTCCGCCAAGGGGCACAACGATGTTGAGCTGCGTGGCCGCATCGGCCAACTGGTTGCGGTCTACCGCCGCGTGCACGGCCGCGATAAGCGGGGTCAACGCGAGCGCGAGCGTGAGCGCGGCGCGGCGCCGGTGGCCGGGTCCGTGGGCACGGTGCCCTCGGCGATCTGCGTCAGCCCGTGCACGGCGGCGGGGAGTCCGGTGCTCAGCAGCACCACACCCTTCAGATCGAGCGGCGGGACGATTTCCGGTGCGCCGCGCGGGACTAACCGAAGCCCGAGCAGCAAGCCGCCGAGCCCGATCGGCACGTTGATCACGAACAGCCAGCGCCACGGCGCGACCTCGAGCACAAGCGCGCCCACGACGGGCCCGAGTGCGGGGGCGAGGCTCACGGCGATGCCCAGCACACCCATGACCTGCCCGAGCCGCTCGGGGCTGGCTGCCCGCCCGACAAGCGTCTGGCCAGCTGGGACGAGCAGCCCGGCGGCCAGGCCCTGGACGACGCGTAGCCCGATCAGCCGGCGGGCGTTCGGCGCAAGCGCACACAGTGCCGAGGTGGCGGCGAACGCCGCCAACGCCGCCAGCCACAGGCGCCCGACGCCTACGCGCCGGCCAAGTTAGCCGCAGAGCGGAAGGCCGACCGCCAGCGCCATCAGGTACGTGTTGGTGACCCACTGCACCGTTCCTAGGGAGGCGGAGAGCACTCGCGCAATGCTCGCGAGCCCCACCTTGACGACCGACGTGTCGAGTTGGCTCGTGAACGCGCCGAACTCCACGACCCCACCAAGTCGCAATGCTGACACGGTGCCCGCCGGCGCTAGATGCGTAACGCGGCGAGTGCGGAGTGTCGACAAGGGCGAGGCCACCGAGAGCCACAGCGTTGGCGAGCCCTACGTTGGGTTGGCCAATGCGATCAGCCAGCGTTGGGCGGTCCAGCACCGCACCGGTATCGGTTGCGGCGTGGGCAGCACGAACCGGATGGTGCGCCTGGTTCCGCCTCGCCGGCTTTGGTGGCGCACGAGTTGGCTGCTTAGTCAGGCCGCTGGCCGCGCTTACCGGCTAGTCGTCGATAACACCGGGGTCCTGGCGGTCGCACCCGCTACGCCTATCTGGCTGCGCTCGAGGAATTCGGTCCGCTCAGCCAAGCCGAGCTCGGACGCCGGCTTGGGATCGATCGCAAGGAGGTCGTCGGTGCGATCAACGACCTTGAAGAACATGGCCTCGCACTCCGCGCGCCCGATACACACGACCCAAGGCGCAACGCCGTCTCGATCACCGCGGCTGGAAGGCGAGAGCTGCGCCGTCTCGACAAGGCGCTCGACCGGGCGCACGAGGCCCTCCTCGAGCCGCTTTCATCGCACGAGCGCGACCTGCTCGACCGCTTGCTCCAACGGCTCATCCAGCACCACTTCGGCGCACCCGGGTCCTAGCAAGGACAGACATCATCAGCGCTCAGGAGCCGGCGAGCGCCTGCCGTAGCGACTGTTCGCGAGCTTGGCGCCGTTCGCTTGGTGTGCGCGCTGGCGCCTTCCCCTCGAATCGAAACCGCTTGTCAAGACCCGTCGTAGCCCACGGACGGGGTGCGACCCGCGTGCGGGCGCTTGCTTGCTGGCTCGGAGCCCCCGCTAGGAGCCCCCACATCTCCAAGCCGCGCTAGTGGAGCTAGCCGGACTCGAACCGGCGACCTCCTGGGTGCGATCCAGGCGCTCTCCCAACTGAGCTATAGCCCCAGGCTGCGCGTCGCTCCGCGAACGCGGAGGCGCATCGACGGCCAATGGTAGCGCCAGCGGTCGTGCCCAAGCCGCCCTTGTAGTTGCCCCGCCACCGGCACCGCGCGCCGCCGTCGCGGGTAAGGTACGAGGGCGATGGGCCTGCTCGAGGACGCCATCCGCGAGCACCTCGAACTGAAGCGCAAGCACGGGGCGAGCGAAGAGGAGATCCGGCGCAAGGAGGCCGAAGCGTTCGGCCCGTTCGCGCTCGGTGGTGGCGCAGACAGGCCACCGACGCAGGGCGGCGAGCGTCCGCTCGCGGGCGCCGAGTCTGCGCAAGCAGCGATCGACACGCCATCAGAGCAAGCAAGCGCTGGGGGAGAGCTCTCGAACCGCTCGCCGGAGCGCCCGGAACCTGCGGCGAGCGCATCCGCGGGCGGGTCGGCGCATGCCAAGGCGAGCGTGTCCGAGGCACCGACCCACGATCCGGTGGCGAGCGAATTTGACGAGCCGGGCGAAACTCGCGATCAGCGTTCGTCCGCCGCTGCGCCGACAGACGACCCGCCCGTGCTGCGCGACAGCCCGCCCGCTCGCGCCGACAGCACGGCTGCAGTAGACCCCGTGAGTAGCGACCGCGGGGGCGGCGACTGGATGAGCGAGGCGGGGGTAGGCGAGCCGTTCGCGCCCCCGCGTGCCGACCCCGCGCTCTTCGACGAGACGTTCGTCGACGCTGGCGGCGACGCCGCCGATGCGCCGCCACCGGTACCGGAGCACGGGACGGCGGCCGAACCCCCCGACCTGCACAGGGCACCGACCTTCGACCACGCTGCCGCCCACGACCCAGCGGCCGGCGATGAGCGCGATCTTCTCGACGAGACGCCGGACTTCCTGCGCGACACGCCGGAGCACGATCGGCTCTGGTTCGAGCACGGCCCCCCGCGCGACTTCGATTTCGACTAGGCGGTGCGCCGTGAGCACACTGCCCCGCCGGCAGAGAGCCGACGGCGGTCGGGCCGAGCTGGGGCAGCGGTCTGACCCTGGGTCCCGCTGCTCGCATTCGGTCGCTCGGACTCCTCGGACCCGAGCGCGCTGCTTCCCCCCGCCAAGCCACGGTGTGCACTGTGTCCCAAAAGCAACGGGGGCCGCCCGCCCCGGCGGCCCCCGTTCGGCACTTGCGGCGTCCCGATGCCGCTCTGTTGACGGACCCTCCTGGCCGTCGTCCCTTCAGTTCTCGGCCGCGCAGCCAAGCACATGAGATCTCGGCAGCCGGTCGTGGACGATCGTCGGAGCCCCCGCATCGGCGACGTTGCCGATCGCCGAGACGCGACGGTCCCTGCCGCTGCGTTATCCGGCTACCTTTCCTGTCCGACGGCGGCGTCCGAAGACGCGAACGATCAGGGGCCATAGCTCAGCTGGAAGAGCGCCTGCTTTGCACGCAGGAGGTCGCCGGTTCGAGTCCGGCTGGCTCCACTGGCGCTTCTGCTCGCGCCGTTCTGCTCGCGGGCGGTAAGTGGCCGATCTGTTGCGGCTGGATTGACATCGCTCCAGGGCGTTGATATACGAGCCCCATGCGATGCCCCCTGTTGCGGCGCTGGCTGCGTCGAGCTGGATCCGTTCGTTTCGTAGGGCTAGTGGCTCTGTTGACGGTGGTGGCGGCCGTTCCGCCCGTCGCGTCGGCCGAGCCTGCGCCCACGCTCGTTAAGGGCGGGTTGGGTCCCGCAGCTGCCGGCGGGCCGCCCTGTACACCGGCCGCCTCGGTCGGTAGCACGCTCTACATGGTTTGCGATGACGGCGAGCACGGGCGGGAGCTCTGGCGAAGCGACGGTACGCCGGCGGGCACGCGTCTGGTTGCCGACATCTACCCGGGCGCTGTTGGCTCCGCACCTGACGGTTTCGTCGTCAAAGACAACACGCTGTACTTCTTCGCGACCTCGCCCGGATACGGACGGGAGCTGTGGCGGAGCGACGGAAGCTCCGCTGGCACCACGCTGGTGAAGGACATAAACCCCGGGACTGCCGATTCCTTCCCGCAGGACAGCCGCCCCCAGATGACGCGACAGGGGTCGCTGCTTTTGTTCGCCGCCGACGACGGAAGCCACGGACTCGAGCTCTGGCGCAGCGACGGCACCTCGGAAGGCACGGCCCTCGTCGCCGACATCAATCCCAGCCCGGGCGGGGGTAGTTCGCCCAGAAGCTTCGTTTCTTTCGATAGCGCGACCTACTTCGTTGCTTACACGCCTGATGACAAGGACGAGATTTGGCGCACCGATGGCACCGCCGAGGGAACTACTCGGTTCACCCAGTTCCCAGATCCGGCTCTCAGTGGCGAGGTGCGACCGGGCTTCTCGCCGGTGACGGTGCTCGAGCTCGAGCGGGTCGGTGACGATCTCGTCTACCTCGTCGACCTCGGCCATAAGAGTCCGTTCAGCCCGGATTTCACCGGCGTCTTCTACGTGTTCGCGCGCTACGACGGGCGTGCGGGAGGGGACGTGTCCGAGCGGCCGAGCGTGTACTCACGGTTCGGCCCCCTCTCTCCGATCGACGCCGCTCCCTTGGTCGAGATCACCGACTTCGGCGGCGATGTCGTGGCGTTCCGCAATCGCCGCGACGTCTATGAGGCGAGGGGCGTTCGCCTCGTACGGCTACCGGCCGGGGGCAGCGCTTTCGAGGATCTGAGCGAAGATCTCAGCGGACCGGAGAACACACTTGGTCCGGCCGGGCTAACTCCGCTCGGTAGCGACAGGCTGCTGTTCATCGCTGAGGCCGGTGGCAACGGCCGCGAGCCGTGGGTTAGCAGCGGTACGCCCGGCGCTACCGGCTTGCTCGCCGACATTCGCAGCGGTGCCGAGGGGAGCAACCCGACGGTCCTCGGTGCTGCCGGTGGAGTCGGGTACTTCTCTGCTGACGATGGTGTGCACGGCAGGGAGCTCTGGGCGACCGACGGCACGCCTGCGAACACGCGGCTCGTAGCCGATCTCGAACCGGGAGCTAGCGGTTCCTCGCCTGCTTGGGTGCGCGCCGCGGGAACAACGGTCTACTTCCTTGCTCGCACGAGCGCCGACGGGTGGGCGCTCTACCGCCTAGGTCCACCGGCAGACTCCGGCTCTGGAACCCAGCCACCCCCCGCGCCGCAGCCGGGTCCGCCCTCCGGTGACAACGGCTCGCAGCCTGCGCCCGGTCCGCAGCCGCGTCCGGGATGCGACCGGCGGCGCGCCAAGCTCCGCGTTACGATCGTCCGCCGCGGCAACCGCAGCTACAAGGTGCGCTTGCGCCTTGTGGGCCGCGGGTGCAAGCCACGGCGTTACGAGTGCCGTGTCGCGAGAGCCGCCAACGACAAGACACGGCCCCGCTGGCGCCGGTGCAAGTCTGGACACGTCGTAGCGCTGCGTCGCACGGGACGGTACGTGCTGCAAGTCCGTGCCGTCGGTTCCAGCGGAACAGCGATCGCGAGCGCCAAAAAGGTGCTCATCGCGCCCGGCGCGCGCTAAGCGGCTAGAGGCCTTCTCCCACTCGCTGCGAGCGCGCTCGGCGACGTGCGAACGCGCTCAGGGACGGCGGTTTCGTCCTAGCGCTGCGCCGGTCGGTCGGCTTGCGCGGCCGCTGCGCGGTCGCGCACGAGCACGAGACGACCGTCGCTGAGGCGGTAGACGCGCCCAACAGGAACGCCACGACCCTGGGCGCGCTCGCGCGTCGGGATGATCGGCGTCGCACTGGTCGCGGTGGTCAGCGGTCGGCTCGCCCGCTCCCTCTCGCTGTTGCGACTGCCGAGGGCGAGGCCCCACAGCAGGAAGCCAAGCGCGAGGACGACACCGGCCTCGAACAGGTTCGCTACCGCGTCCAGCGGATCGCCAAGCTCGCGGTGCGGCCGGGCGCCGGTGGTGAACGGGCCGGGGCGCACGCGCGAGCCGAGCGTCGACGTGTACCACCGCGCAGCGCTGTCCGCTGCCCGCGGGTCGAGCGTGTTGCGACTTCGATGCTGATCGCCGCTCACGCGGACCCTGTCCTCTGCTCGGTGATGGCGGTCGCCGCGGAGGTGTCGGCCGCGCTGAGGTGGCCGTTCGCGTCCTGCGGCGATCGCGACTCGTCGCCACCGCTACTTGCCGTCGCTCCGGTGGCCGCCTCCCACGCCGCCTCGAGCCGCGCCTCGTCTGCGGCGTAGAAACGGGACCTGAGCAGTGCGAGACAGAAGCCGACCATTCCGCACACTACGCCAAGAACCGTCATGCCGAACGCGGCCTCGAGCTCGCGCGCAAGCCCTGCCACGTCACCGCGGCCCAAGCGATCCAGGGCTGGTCCCAGAGGGATCAGCGTTCCCGCGAGGCCGAGACCCGGACCGACGCGCACCAACAGGCGCGCCCGCTCAACGCGGTTGTCGCGCTCCAGAACGAGGGCGCGGTGGCGTGATCGCGCTGCTTGTGCGTCGCCTTTCACTAGCGCGCGGTAAAGCGGTTCGAGCACCGTTGGTTCCCGCGGCGGCAATGCGCCTCGCTGCGACGCCTCTGCGACGTCACCAAGCGATGCGCGGTTGCGTCGCTGCCACCACTCCGCGATCACGCTCCCGAGCTCTCGACAGGCGAGAAGGAGCGCTGCAAACAACAGCAACACGACCGGCAGGCGCAACGCGCCGGCGAGGTCGCTCGTGACCGAGGCGAGGTCGAAGGCAGCGACAGCGCCCCCGCCAGCGCGAAGTGGTGACCCTGCGATGAGCGACTGCGCTGCGCGTACCACCGCCTACCGCCGGATCCGCAGCCACCGAGCGCGGCGCCCGCGCCAAGCCGAGCGCACGCCGCCCCCGAATTCCCCCACCGCTCCCGCCGCGACGGCTGCCACCGCGAGCAGAGCGATCGCCGCAGCTGGCGTGAGCGGAGGCACGCTCGTGCGGGCGCTGGCGAGATCCGCTGGCGTGCCAGTGCGAAGTGCAGTGGCGAGGCGCTCGGGGATTTCGTTTCGCGCAGAACCGTCGGCGCTGCTTCGCCCTTCGTTGTCGGTGGTCTGCTGCCGCTGTCGCCCGGCTGCAGCCTTGCTGCGCGTCACGACTTGCCCGGCTACGCGCGTCTCGCCTGCGGCCGACCTGCGCGTGGCGTTCACCTTGTTCCTTTGCGGGGCGGTGTCGCGCGCTACGTGCCCGCGCGAGCTGTCGGTCGCCCCGGCTTGCACGCGGCCCTGTGCTGAATCCCCTGCCGCCTTTCCGCCCTTTACGGGGCCGGTTGCCGCCCCTGAGCGCGCGTCCCCGCCGCCGGCGCGCTCGCCACTGTTTGCCGCTTGCCCGACAGCGATGCGCAGTGGGTCGCTGCTGCCGGCCGCGCCGTCGCTCGCTCGCGCTTCCGCGACAACCGAGTAAACGCCGCGCCGTCGAAAGGCATGTTGCGTCTGCGGACCGGTTGCGACAGCGCCGTCACCGAACGACCAGCGCACCAGCACGTCGCCACCATCGTCGCTGCCGAGCACCCGCGCTGTGAACTGTCCACGCACGCCGGGTCGAAGGCGTGTCGGGCCAGCGATCAATACGCGCAGCGCTGGGCCGGGCGCAACCGTGACGCGTAGCGGCGTGTCTGGCGAGGTCAGGAAGTAGTCGCCCGCGTTGATGTCGCCACGACCGAGCGACGGGCGCAACAGTCCGGTTCGCCGTGCGCTCACCCACACGATCGCAGCGCGGCTGTCGTCTCCCACCTGCTCGCGTGTGAGGTAGAGGATCGAACCGTCGGGACGCACGATCTCGAGACTCGGCACGGCTGCCGGGTCGATGCCGGCAGCGCGCAGTACCGAGCCGATCCGCACGCCCGTGAGGCGTATGTAGCGCACACGCCGCGGCGAGCGCAGCACGAAGTCGGTGTTGGTGACGTCGTAGAGCGCGAGGAGGCGATCGTCCTCCACTACGACCGGCCGTGCCCGCCCGGGCAGCTGGATCGCCACCGACGCGCCAGCCTCAGGAACCTCGCCAGCGAACGCCACCGCTGCGACCGCAGCGAGTGCGCTCGCCGAGATGCGGCCTCGGTAGCGGTGCATCGGCTAGGAAAGGGCGCGCTCGACGGTGTCGCGGTTGGACGCGCTGTCTCAGTTCGCCAACGCCTCGCCCAGGGCGTGTTCGTCGTCGGGAGACTGCGCAGCGAACGAGCTGCCAGCTGCCGACTCGGAGTCGATGACCTCGTACAGCCGCAGCTCTGAGTGACCGCCGAGCGGACGCTCGGCCTCGCGCGCGTGAGCACGCTTGAACAGGTCGGATTTCACCCAGCTGCGAAAGTCGCTCTCGCTTCGCCAGTAGGTCAGGACGACGTAGTCGCCCGCTCGGCCGCGGCGCAAGAGGTCGAAGCGGAGGAAACCGGGTGCCTTTGCGAGCAGCCGCTCGCGTTGCAGGAACCGGCGCTCGAACTCCTCGACCTGGTTTTCGGGAACGGTGATGCAGTTCATTGCGACGATCATGGTTAGGGAATCCTAACGATTCCCATGCGATGTGATAGGAATTGATTAGGCAGCCCTATTAGGGTCACCTAACCACAAACGACGAATGGAGGTCGCGCAGATGACACGAACTCTTCGCGCGCGCTTCGCCCGGCGGTGGGTGCGCGTGCTCCTGGCGACGACTGGCGTTGCCCTTGCGCTGGCCGTAGCCGGGAGCGGAGCTGCGCTCGCAGCGACGCCTAAGCGCATCGTGTCGCTCAACGGCGACATCACCGAGATCATCTTCGCGCTCGGATACGGAAAGCGCGTGGTGGCTGTCGACGCAAGCGCCACCTACCCGGCGGCGGCGCGCAAGCTGCCGAAGATCGGTTACCAGCGCACGCTCACACCAGAGCCGATCATCGCCTTCAACCCCGACCTCGTGATCGGCGACGAGGTGGCCGGACCGCAGGCGACGCTCGACCAGCTGCGAGCCGCCGGCAAGCGCGTCGTGATCATCAAAGGCGCGCGCTCCGTACGCGACATCCCCACCAAGATCCGCGCGGTCGGCAAGGCGCTCGGAGCGACGGCTTACAAGCGGGCGAAGAAGCTCGCGGCCACCACCGACAAGCGCCTGCGCGCGGTCCGCAAGCGAATCCGGCGGGTCAAGCGCAAGCCGCGCGTTGCCTTCCTCTATCTGCGCGGCACGCAGGTGCAGTACATCGGCGGCCGCGGGTCGGGTGCAGACACCGTGATCTCGTACGCCGGCGGTGTCGACGCTGGCACGAGCGCCGGTCTTAACGGTTTCCGGCCGCTCTCGCCCGAGGCTCTGGTAGCGATGAAGCCCGACTACATCGTCACCCTCGCGGCCGGTCTCCAGTCCGTGGGAGGTGTGAGCGGCCTCTTGCAGTTGCCGGGGGTCGCCGAGACGCCAGCGGGCACGCGCAGGCGGATCCTCTCCTTCGACGATCTCGAGTTTCTCGGTCTCGGACCCCGCACACCGCGGGTGATCGAACGGCTGGCGCGGGCGATCGGGACCCTCGCATCGGCCAATCGCCGGTGAGTCGGTCCCTTTCTGCGGAGCAGGCGGGCCGGGCGGCCTTCCGGCCGCCCGGCCCTGCCACCGCTGACGCGGCGGCGAAGAGCACCGAGCCGGCGAGTCGCGACACAGTCGCTTCCGCTCTCTCCGCTCGTCGCCACGCCCAGGTGTTGACTCTCGCTCTCGCGCTCGGCGCGCTCGCTCTCGCCGCATGCTCCGGGCTCGTTCTCGGTGCGGTGCGCATTCCGCCGGGCGAGGTGATCGCTTACTTCGCCCATCCCCTCGGGCTGGGCGGGAGCCCCGAGAGTTCGACTGTCGCCGTGCTCGGCGACATCCGTCTGCCGCGACTTGCCCTCTCCCTGGTCGGCGGTGCGGCGCTCGCCCTCGCTGGCGCAGCGATGCAAGGCACCTTCCGCAATCCGCTCGCCGATCCCGGCGTCGTCGGTGTCTCGGCCGGCTGCGCCGCCGGTGCCGCGGTCGCGACCGTGGCCGGCGTATCGCTCGGCGCGCTGCCGGGACTGGGCGCGGTCGCGGCAAGCGCGTTCGTCGGCGGTTTGCTGGCGTCGCTCTTCGCGTACCGCTTCGCGCGCTACGAGGGGCGCACCGAGGTGCTGACGCTGATTCTTGCCGGCATCGCGGTCAATGCGATCGGCCTCGGCGTGCTCGGCTGGATGCTCTACATCGCCGACGACGCCGAGCTGAGATCGCTGACCGGCTGGCTGCTCGGGAGCTTCGCCGGTGCGCATTGGCGCGACGTGGCGCTCGTCGCAGCGCTGCTCGCTGTCGGTATCGTCGTCCTGCAGCCGCTAGCACGCTCTCTCGACGCTCTCGCCCTCGGGGAGCGTGAAGCGAGCGACCTCGGCGTGCCTGTCGAGCGCGTGCGCGCGCTTGCGATCGCCGCTGCGTCGCTGCTCACCGCAGGCACCGTGGCGGTCGCGGGTTCGATTTCGTTCGTCGGTCTCGTGGCGCCGCACATCGTGCGCCTCGCCGCTGGTCCGGGACACCGGTTCCTGCTGCCGACAAGCGCCGTCGCCGGCGCCGCCCTGTGCGGCCTCGCCGACCTCGCCGCACGCACGGTCGCGTTGCCGCAAGAGGTCCCGATCGGCGTGGTCACTGCTCTAGTCGGCGGACCCTTCTTCCTCTGGCTGGTGCGGCGAGCGCGCGTCCGCGCGGTCGTAGTGCGATGACCAACGCGATGGCTGCTCCGCTACCCGCGCAAGCGGCGCTCGAGGCCGACGGTCTCGTCCTGGCGTTGCCGGGACGGCTCGTACTCGACGGCGTGTCGCTCGCGCTCCGACCAGGTCGTCTCACCGTGGTCGTCGGTCCGAACGGCGCCGGCAAGACTTCGCTCGTAGATCTGCTCGCTGGAATCCGAACCCCCGATGCGGGGCGCATCACGATCGGCGGTCGGCCGCTCGCGTCCTACTCTCCCCGGCAGCTCGCCCGCATTCGGGCGGTGGTACGGCAACGACCGCCACTGCCTGAGGGCTTTCTCGTCGCGGAGCTCGTCGCAACCGGGAGCGGCGGTGTCGTCGACGAGCGCGTAGCGGCGGCGCTCGAGCGCGTGGGTATGGCGCCCTACGCCGAACGCCGTGTCGAGACGCTGTCAGGCGGCGAGCTGCAACTCGTCGACCTCGCCAGGGCGCTCGTGCGCGCCACGCCGATCCTCTTTCTCGACGAGCCGACCGCGTCGCTCGACCCCGCACACCAGCACGCCGTGATGACAATCGCGCGCGAGCGCGTCGAGGACGGGGCGACCGTGCTGAGTGTGCTGCACGACCTCACGCTGGCGGCGCGCTACGCCGACGAGCTCGTCGTGCTGGCCGGCGGGCGCATCGTCGCCCACGGCGCTCCCGACGAAGTGCTGAGCGAGCAGCTGCTCGCGCAGGTGTGGCACTACCCGCTCGAGGTCGTGCGAAGGGGCGAGCGGATCTTCATCGGCTGACTCGTCCGATCGCCGCACGGCACGTCGGTAAGCCACTCGACGTTCTCACGAAGCTTGCCGTTCTCATTCTCAGGAAGCTCCAAGCGTGCCGCGTTAGGGTCGCGCGTGAGCGCGCCGTCCCACTCTCCTAACAGGTGGGGATGGGGATCACATGGAGATCTGCGCTCGTGTCGGTGCGAGCACGCGAAGCACCCAGGAGGTTGTAACAAGTGTCGATCTACAAGCTGTTCGGACTGCCGGCCCACCCGTTGCTTGTGCACCTGCCAGTGGTGGGCATCCCCCTGCTGACGCTGGCGGTAGCGGCGATGGTTCTGCGGCCGCAATGGCGGCGGTCGTGGGCGCTGCCGCTCGCGCTGGTCGGTGTCGTACTGGCCATTGCCACCGTTGTCGCAGCGGGCGCCGGCGAGAAGCTCGCCGAGCACGTGCGCGAAACCGCGACGCTCGAACAGCACGAGGAGCTCGGCGAGCAGCTGCGCACGCTCATGCTGGTCTTCGCCGGAACGCTTGTGTTGTACGCCCTTCTGGCGAGGGGGAAAGCTTCGGCTGCTCTTAGCCGTGCGGCGCTCGTGGTTGGTGTGGCGAGCCTGGCCCTCGGCGTCGTGTCGACTGTGTGGACCGTCCGGGCCGGTCACGCTGGAGCTAAGTCCGTCTGGTCCGATGTGACCGAACGGCCCCAGAAGAGTCTCGACCGTGAGCGTTGGGAGCGTGGGCGCGACAGCGACGGGGATCGTTCGTAACGACGAGTAGGTGCCGACAGCCCCAGGGATCCCACCGCGGCCGAGACCCTGCGTTCAGCCTGCCCGGGCGGCCGAGACCTTCCTCTCGGCGGCCTCGATCAACGCCCGCGCATGCGCCGCCGGGTTGGGCGAGCCGAGCACGACTGCTGCGTAGGTGCGCCCGCGGCGGTGCACCACCGCCACGAAGCACCGCCCCGCAGCTTCCGTGTAGCCGGTCTTGAGCCCGATCGTTCCCGGATAGCCGCTGCGCAGCAACGGATTGTGCGAAACCAGCCATAGCCGGCCGCCGCGGATCGGGAAGGGGTAGGCAGCAGCGCGGCGCGCGACGATCCGGCGGATGCGCGGCTCGGCGATTGCCGCCCGCGCCAACACCGCCAGGTCGGCGGCGCACGAGCGGTCGCCGGCACTGAGTCCGTGCGGGTCGCGGAAGTGCGTGCAGCGCAGCCGAAGCGACCTGGCGAGCGCGTTCATCGCCGCGACGAAGCGGCGATTTCCGCCGGCTGCGTGGGCGAGCGCGAGCGCAGCGTCGTTGCCGGACACCACAAGCATGCCGGCGAGCAAAGTCTCTGCCCGCACGCGCATGCCCGCGCGCAGGACGCCCATACCCGACCCGCTGTAGCGCAGCGCCGCCGCACGCACGCGCAGGCGACGCGCCGGCGCGAACAGACGCACAGCGACGAGCGCGCTCGCGATCTTCGTGAGGCTGGCGATCGGGTAGGGCCGCAGCGCCCGGCGTGCGAAAAGCACCTCGCGGCGGTCGAGATCGGCGAGGAGCGCAGCACGCGGTGGCCTGCGGAAACGCAGCACTACTCGCTCCGCAGACGGAGCCCAGGCGAAACCACCGGACAGCGGCTCGGGGGCGGCTACGGCGGCAGCGGTACCGCCGGGATGCGCTCGAGCGCCCCGTGCGTTGTCGTGGAGACGGGTGGCGCTTTCGCGTGCGCCGCCCGCGACGACAGCGACAAGCAAAGCCGCACAGCTCGCGGCGAGCGCCAACACGGCTACGTAGCGCGCCCCGGAACGTTGTAGCTTGCGTTTCGGGCGGCGTCGGTGCGACACCGGGATCAAAGGCGACGCGGGCGACGGCGGTCGGCAACGCCGGCGCATCACCGCTCCCCCGTACGGCGGTCGCTGTCGACCCCTGCCCGGCGTGCCTCGACCAGCGGGCCGACGACGCCGACAACGATCACGACCAGGACGAGCAGCGCCGCGACCGTCAGCAGATCGAAACCGTGCTCGACGATTACCGCCAACGTCAGCCCGGCGAGGAGGAGGCACAACACCGCCGTGCCCGCGACCACGAGCCAGCGCACCCGTTCGACCTCCCTACACCCCTAGACGACGAGCCGACCGTGGTACCAAGGGTTGGGCCGGTTCGCGAACGCCCTGATCGCCAACAGTCCGAATACGAAGCCGCCGATGTGCGCGAAGTAGGCGACGCCACCGTCGCCGAGTGGCTCCGCGAGCCCCGCCATCCCGTAAGCGAGCTGAAGGCCGAACCATGCGACGAGCACGATCAGCGCTGGCAGCTCGACGATCGTGAAGAAGAAGATGATGAAGACGACGGTCAGCACCCGTGCCCGCGGGTACAGGAGCGCGTAGCCGCCGAGCACCGCCGCGATCGCTCCCGACGCACCGACCGTCGGTACCGCAGCATACGGGTCGACAGCCACCTGGGCGATCATCGCTGCGACCCCGCCGAGGATGTAGAAGGCGACGAACCGCAAGCGCCCCATCGAGTCCTCGACGTTGTTCCCGAAGATCCACAGGAAGAGCATGTTCCCGGCGAGGTGAAGGAAGCTGCCGTGCAAGAACATCGACGTCAGCAGCGTCAACAACGCGGGTGGCTGTTCGCCGGTGATCGAAGGCGGGAATTCGTCGGGGAGAGTGACCTGCTGAACGCCGCCGAAGGGGTCGCGTAGTTCGAGCGTCTGGCCTTCGCAGACCATCGCTGTGCCCGCCTGTTCGGCGAGCTGGGCCACGCGCGACCCGGCCGGCGGTATCACGCACTCGCGACCGGGATGGGTGATCTCGTAGGGAACGGCGCCCCACTGTGCCACCCGTTCGTTGCCGGTCGCGCCCAAACCCAGTCCGCCGCGCTCGAAGCCGAAGTAGATGAGGGCGCAGGCGACGATCAGCAGAACAGTGAGGATCGGGAAGCGCCTAGTCGGCAGGTTGTCCTTTATGGGAAACACCGGTCGCTTTTGCCACAATTGGCGCGATGGCACGCGCCTTCCGCAGCGTCCACCCGTACGATGACACGGACGTAATCGACGCGCGCGCCCCGCGCACGAACCAGGCCTTCGTAGGTCTAGTGGCGCTCGCGGCGTTCGTGTTCGACGCTCCTCTGCTCGTCGCGCTTGTCGCCTTGCAGCTGGCGGTAGGGCTCGTCTTCGGACGGCGCTTCTGCTTGCCCTGCGTCTTCTATTTCGAGGTGCTGCAGCCCCGGCTGGGCGAGGGACCGATCGAGGACGCCCGCCCGCCCCGCTTCGCCAACATGCTCGGTCTCGCCTTCACCGCGCTGGCGACTGTCGCGTTCCTCGCCGGCCTCGAGACGCTTGGCTGGGTGCTCGCGCTCGTCGTCGCTGCGCTCGCGCTGCTCGCCGCGGCGACCGGCTTCTGTTTGGGTTGCGAGCTATACGCCTTCGTTGCCCGCCGGCGCGGCGTGAGGCTGGTAGGCCGCTGAGGGGGCTGCGCGCTTGGACGAGAGTCTGCGCCTGGTCGTGGCGATCGCGCTGATGGCGTCGGTGGCGATCGCCGCCGCCGCGCTTCGTCGTGCGAGGCGCCGACGAGTCGCTGTCTTGCCGGCACGCTTCGATCTGGGCGGGCTCGCTCTCGACCGTGCGGCCGCTGGCAGCGACGGTAGAGCGCAACGGGTGTGGGTGCTGTTTTCGGCGCCGCTCTGCCACGCCTGCCGACAGTGGAAGGAGCTGCTCGCGGAGGTCGCCGAGCCGGTCGTCGAGATCGACCTGCGCGAGCGTCCCGAGCTCGCAGCGCGAGCGGGCATCGCTGTCGCGCCGACGGTGCTGCTCGTCGATGTCGCGACCGGCGAGGTCGTCTACGCGGCGGCCGGTCGCGGCCCCGACGCGGATACGCTCGCTGCCGTGCGGTTCACTAGCCGTCCGCTTCCTTCCGCCGCCCCTGCGTCCGCCGCGGCACGCAGCGTCTGCTCGGCCTGATAGCTCGAGCGCACCAGCGGCCCTGCCGCCACTGCGCTGAAGCCCATCGCGTACGCCTCGCGCTCGATCGCCGCGAACTCGTCGGGGTGCCAGTAGCGCACTACCGGCAAGTGGTTGCGCGAGGGCCGCAGGTACTGCCCGACGGTGACGATCTCGACATGGTGTTCGCGCAGCAGCCACAGCGTTTCTAGGAGCTCGTCGAACGTCTCGCCTAGGCCGACCATCAGGCCCGACTTCGTGCGTACGCGCTCGCCGCCCATCAGCTTGGCGTTGCGCAACACGCGGCACGAGCGCGCGAAGTCGGAGCCGCGCCGCGCGAGCGGGTACAGGCGCGGAACCGTCTCGACGTTGTGGTTGAAGACGTCCGGCCCCGCGGCGATCACTCGCGCGAGCGGCATTTCCTCGCCACGGAAGTCGGGCGTCAGCACCTCGACGGTGCACCCTGGGTTGAGGGTGCGGATAGCACGGATGACGGCCGCGAAAGCGCCCGCTCCGTAGTCGGGCAGATCGTCACGGTCGACGCTCGTGACGACGGCGTGACGCAACCCCATGCGCTGCACCTGGCGCGCGACCTTGAGCGGCTCGAGGGGGTCATTGTGCGTTGGTTTGCCGCTCTGCACGTTGCAAAACCCGCAACGGCGGGTGCAGACATCGCCGAGGATCATGAAGGTCGCAGCGCCGTGCTCCCAACACTCGCCGATGTTCGGGCAAGCCGCTTCCTGGCAGACGGTGTGGAGACCCTCCGCGGCGATCAGCGCGCGCAGCCGCCGGTAGTTCGGACCCCCCGGAGCCGGGCGCTTGAACCAGCGCGGCTTGCGATCACGGAATGGCCGCGTTTGTGGCAGATCGATCGCCTTCCAGCCGCCCGGGCGGGCGCGCGAGCGGCTAGCGAAAGCGCGCTTCACGCTCGCGCGCGCCGGCGCGCTCGCAGGGATGCCCCTGTCGGTCACGTGCGCATCGCTGCCGATCGTTTCTGCGCGACCGCCGCTCACGGCCGCACCGCTCCCACCGGTCGCCGCTCGCGCCGCGGCAGGCGGGCAGGCGAACTCGCGAGCTCGCGCAGCCGCTTGGCGGACACAAGTCGCTGCCGCCTGTCGAGCGCGCGCGCGACCTCGTAGCCGGCGCGGCGGCGCACGCAACGCATCCGTCTCGGCCGCCCTTCGCGCGCGAGCGACGACATCGCCGCGTCCGTCATCCCGCAAGGCCGGATCCACGAGAACGGCTCGAGGTCGCAGTCGACGTTGAGCGCGAAACCGTGCATCGACACGCCGTCGCGGACGCGGATCCCAATCGACGCGATCTTGCCGCGGTCGGTCCAGATGCCGGCGTCACCGGGAGGTGCCGGTCGAGCGGCCACACCCTCGGCGGCGAGGACGGCGAGGAGGGCGCGCTCGATCGCAGCGACGAACTCGCGCACCCTGCCAACCTTCACGATCGGGTAGCCGACGAGCTGTCCCGGACCGTGGTACGTGACGCGTCCGCCGCGATCGGTGTCGTAGATCGCGATCCCCCGCTCGGCGTAGAAGTCAGCGGGAAACGGCAGGTCGCCGGGCTCGGTGCGCACGCCGCGCGTGTAGACGGGCGGATGCTCCAGGAGCAGCAAGGTGTCGGCTATGCGCCCAGCTGCGCGCGCACGATGGATGCGTGCCTGGAGGGCGAGCGCCTCGCTGTACTCGACCCGTCCCAGCCAACTGACCCAAAGCTCGGCGGCCATTTCGATGCGATGCTATCCGTCGTGCACGGAGACGCTCGCGCCGGTTTGCGCTTCATCGGCCGGCGAGCCTTGTGGAGAGCGCGCGGTGCGCTCTCGGCGAGCGCTTTCGTCGTCTGCACCCTGCTCGAGGGACTAGTGCTGCACGAGCTGCCGCCAGCGGCTCTCGGCGTGCGATCGGAGGCGATGAGCGTGCCCTTCGCTCTGATCGTCGCGGCCAGCGCCAACCTCGTGCTCGTGGGCGCTGTCGCGCCGTGGCTCAGCCGCCGCCTCGAACGGCGCGCGATCGCAGGCGGCGAAGAGCTGCCGCCGGCGCTGCGACGCGTGGCGCTGCGCGATCGCGTCGCAGCGCTGCTCGTCGTGCTCGGACTGTTGGGCTGGCTGGCGGCCGGTCTCGCCAGTCGGCCGCTGGTCGTAGCCGCCGACCGAGAGCAGGAAGAGAACGCCCGCGCGGTGCGCGACTGGGTGCTGCGCAGCGGCGACCGGGAGCTCGTCGCCAACCTCGCCAGCGCCAACACCGTCGCGCTTGCTGAGCGGTTTTTCCGCACCTGCATCCGCAAGCGGTCGGGCGCCTATGTGTGCCTGCTCGTCGACACGTCGCGCGACCCGCCGCGCGTCGTCCGCGACCGCGACTCGCGCCCCAACTGGGAGGCGATCGGCGAGCGCTGAGCTGCGGACCGACCCGCGCCGGGTGTTCGCCCCGCGCTAGTAGGACGCGATCCGCAAAAGTCGCTCGCCCCGCCCGGCTCCACCGAGCTCGTAGACGGCGACGTCGTTGCGACCACGCCGCAGCACGCTCTCGGGGATCACCAGCGAAAAGAGTTCGCGTCTATCGCCACGCATGTGGAAGGTGCTGCCGACGGCGGCGACGCGCCCGTTGACGGCTACCGCGATCCGTCGGCGAGCGCCGGCACGACCGCCCTCAATCCAGCCTGCCACCTGCACGGGGATCGTTCGCGCGCGCGGGTCGACGTTGCGGAACAGCTCGGCCCCGAGCAGCCGTGCGCGAACGCTCGCTGTCCCGCTCGCGACCGACCGCACCGAGGCGCCGACGACCTTCCCGCTGTCGCCGAACGCGTACAGCGACGCCCACGGCGAGCCGCGCAACAGCGTGCTCGCCGGACCCGTGCCGTAGATTCGTGCGCGCTCGCGGATGTTCGCGCGCCGGCGGCGGTTCCACTCCGACAGCGAGATGCGTACCGTCGCCGAGAAGTCGCGCTTGGGGATCGACACCGTGCGCCTGCGGCGATGGACGGGGTCGAACGCCTGGCGCCCGTCGACGCGCCAGTCGGTGGGCAGGCCAGCGAGGTAGGCGACGGTGGGAAGCACGTCGACGGTGCGCACCAGTGCGTCGACGACCGAGCCATGACGCTGCCCAGACGCCTTGATCAGGAACGGAACCGGCGCCACCTCGTCGACGTTCGAGCGTGTTACTTGCCGCCGGTCGCGCACCCCGACCTCGAAGGAGATCCCGTGGTCGGCGGTGATCACGATCAGCGCCTGGTCGAACAGTCCGAGCTTCTTGAGTCGCGCGAAGATGCGGCCGAGCTGGTGATCGACGAATCCGGCCTGCAGGAGCATTCGCTGCTCGTTGTGCAGGGTGAGCCAGCGGTCACCGAAGCCGGCGACGTTGGCGAGCCGTTCGAGGGTCACGCGCGTCTCGCGACCCGACGGCAGGTAGATCCACGGGAGGTGCGGTAGCAGCAGGTGCTTGTAGTAGAGCGTGCGCCCGGGGCGACGCTTGATCTGGGCAATCCAGCGGTCCCAACGCTCCCGCCTGCCGCTCTTGATGTTCTCGAGCGTAGGTTTGCGCTTGACGACGTTGGGACAGACTTGTACCGGGCAGAGGCTCGTCGCTTCCTCGCTGGCGACGACCTTGTAGCCGTGCTTGGCGAAAAGCGTGAAGAGGTTGCGCGGATGCCAGCGCAGAGTGCCGCGACCGTTGCGGGGAGGCAACCGCCCGTCGAGGATCGCTGGTAGTGCCTTCTCGGTCGAGTCGTGCACCGCTTGGGTGTTCGGGAACCACGTAGCAGTGCGGGCGAAAGCGGCGAGATTGGGGAAACGCGCTGGATCGATGTGCCCGTCCGGGAGACGCAGAACATCGACGGGAAATTCGTCGAAGGTCATGAAGACGACGACTCTTGGTGGCTGGGCTGCCGGGCGCGGCGGTTCCGCAGCGTCGGCAGCTACGGCCGAACCCCCGCGCTCCACCGCCCACACCACCGCGGCGCCGCCAGCGAGCACGGCGAGAAAGAGGACCATTGCGAGCTTCGCGCGCACGGGCGAGCAGGGTAACCGGTGCGGGCCAGGCGAGCGACGGGTGCGCGTGAAGCCGGTGCCGCACGTCGCTAAGGCGCGTGGCGGCGCGTGGACTCGGGCCGGAAACCGAGCGTCGGCTGGCGCGCCGCGCCTTGTAGGGTCGGTCGAGTGACCCGAATTGTGAGCGCCTCGCGTCTTTGGGAACGGCTGGCGGGGCTCGAGCTGGAGGTCGAGCGGCTCGAGCTGCGGGGCCAGCGCGTCACGGTCTCGAGTGGCTTCGAGCGCCTCACGACCCTTTTCGTCCTCAGCGGCCCCGACGGCACACAGGGGGTCGGCGAAGACGTCACCTACGACGCCGAAGACCACACGAAGTTGCAGGCTGATCCTGCATGGGCGAGCCCCGACGGCGCTGGCGCGCGCCGCTTGCGCGGCAAGTTCACGCTCGCCGAGTTCGCCGCCCTGGTCGCCGAACTCGACCTGTTCCCCGCCCCGCCCGTGCGCGAAGTGTCGCGCCGCTACCGGCGCTGGGCGCTCGAAGCGGCGGCGCTCGACCTCGCGCTACGGCAGTCGGAGAGCGACCTCGCCGAGATTCTCGGCCGCGAGCCACGGCCGCTGCGCTTCGTCGTATCGCTGCGCCTCGACGAGGTCGACGGCCGCGCCGACCCCGGCCGCGTTTTGCGACTGCTAGAGCGCTATCCCGGTTTGCGCTTCAAGCTCGATCCCACCAACGCCTGGGACGAGCGTGTGTGCGCCGAGCTCGCTGCCACGGGAGCGGTGGATGTGCTCGATCTGAAAGGCCACTACCGGGGGACACCGGTCGATGTCGAGACCGACGTGCGCCTCTACGAGCTGGTGTTCGAGTCTTTTCCCGACGCGATCGTCGAGGACCCCGACGTCGGCGAAGCGACGCTGCCGCTGCTCGCCAAGCACGCAGGGCGCATCAGTTTCGACGCTCCCATCCACAGCGTCGAAGATCTCGCGACCCTTCCCTTCCCCATCCGTCACCTGAACATAAAGCCGTCGCGTATCGGGTCGCTCGCCGGTCTGCTCGCCCTCTACGAGCACTGCGAGCGCGAAGGGATCGCCGTCTACGGCGGCGGGCAGTTCGAGCTCGGACCCGGGCGCAGCCAGATCCAGCACCTGGCGAGCCTCTTCCATCCCGACGCGCCCAACGACGTCGCGCCCACCGGCTACAACGAGCCGGACCCGCCCGACGGCCTGCCCCAGAGCCCGCTGCCGGCGCCACGCGGCGTGGGGTTCGCGCCCGGCGGCGTCTGCGCCTAGGTCGACGCGGCCGCGAGGCGATGCCCGTGCGCTTCGCGACGCGCGGGCGTCGCTACGGGGCGCCGTCGTTCGCGGCCGACAGGTCGATGCGCGGGCGACGGTGGGCTGCGGCGCGGAGGATGTCGCGTACCTCCTCGGGATCGTCGGTGACCGTGAAAAGGCGCAGCTCCTCGGGCGACACTTTGCCCTCGGCCACCACGCGTTCCTCGAGCCAGCGAACGAGGCCACGCCAATAAGCACTGCCGACCAGCACCACCGGGAAGTGCACGATCTTGCCGGTCTGGATCAGCGTCAGCGACTCGAACAGCTCGTCGAGCGTGCCGAATCCGCCCGGAAACACCACGAAGCCGCTGGCATAACGGACAAACATCACCTTGCGGGTGAAGAAGTAGTGGAACTCGAGGGCGAGGTCGACGTAGGGGTTGAGCCCTTGTTCGAAGGGCAGCTCGATGTTGAGACCGATCGACGGCGCCCCCGCTTCACGCGCCCCCCGGTTGGCAGCTTCCATGATCCCGGGCCCACCGCCTGTGATCACCGCTAGACCGGCTTCCCCAACGAGTCGCGCGCAACGGCGCGCCAGCTCGTACTCGGGATCGCCCGGCGGTGTCCGTGCCGAACCGAAAAACGACGCCGCCGCACCGACGTGAGCTAGCGCCCGAAAGCCGGCGCGCAGCTCTTCTGTGACCCGCCGAATCCGATCCTCGTCGGTATACGACGAGATCACCTCGTGCCGCTCGGCGGCGAGGATCTCCTCGTCGTAGGTGGCCGGTGTGCGGCGCTCGAACGCGTCGGCCATAGCCGCTGTCAGGCCGCTGCGAGCATCGCCAGCGGCTCTTCGAGAAGCTCGGCGACGCGCGCCAGGAACTGCGCTCCGTCGGCGCCGTAGACGATGCGGTGGTCGAGCACGAGTGTCAGCACCACCGAGTGGCGCACGCACAGCGAGCCGTCGGCGGCGACCGCCGGCCGCGGAGCCACCGCACCGACGGTCAGGATCGCGGCTTGCGGCGGGTTGACGATCGCGGTGAAGCGGTCGACGCCGAACATCCCCAGGTTGGAGACGGTGAAGGTGCCACCGGCAAGCTCCGGTGGGGTGATCTCGCCGGTGCGCACTCGCTCGACGAGCCGGCGAGTTTCCCGCGCGATCGCTGCGAGCGGCTTGCGGTCGGCGTCGAACACGGTCGGCACGAGGAGAGCGTTCGGTCGTGCCACCGCGATGCCGACGTTGATGCGCTCGTGCAGCTCGAACCGCCCGTCGCGGTAAGAGCCGTTCACCCGTGGGTGGTCGCGCAGTGCCAGCGCGCAAGCTTTCACGACCAGATCGTTGAAGGTGGGCAGCGGGTTGATCCGACCGCGCAAACGTTCCCGCAGCTCGCGGCAAGCCTCCATGTCGACGGTGCGCTCGAGCGCGAAGTCGGGCACGGTTGCCTTCGACTCCGCCATGCGACGGGCGATCGTTTGCTGGGTACGGTCGAGCTCCTCGAAGGTCGAGGCGCCGCGCGCACCCTCGGGACGGGGCGGCGTGGCCGTCGGCTCGATGTCTGCGGCTGGCGTGAGCGGCGGTGATGTAGCGACGGCAGCCGCTTCGTTCGCCGCCCCGGCGCGGTCCGCGACTTCCGTCCCGGCGGCGACCGCGGCGTCCTCCGGTGTCGGCGCGGCGCTCTCGTCAGCGCCTGTGGCGGCTCCGCTCGCAACTGCGGCCGCCTCCGCCACTGTGCTCCTCGCGGCGGCTCCTGCCGCGGCTTCGACATCGGCGCGGACGATGCGCCCGCCGGGCCCCGACCCCTTCACCGTGGCGAGGTCGATGCCGAGCTCGCGTGCGAGTCGCCGGGCAAGGGGCGATGCGCGCAGGCGGCCGTCGGGCCGCTCCTGACCGTCGCGCGCGGCGTCGGGCGCTTCCGGCGCGGCCGGTTCCGACACGGCAGCCTCGGGCGCGGTCGTACCTGAGGCGCTCGCCTCAGGCGCGCTCGCTCGTTGTGCGCTCGCTTCGAGCGCGCTCGCTTGTGGGGCGGCGGCTTCGGGCGCGGTTGCCTCGGCGCCGTCGCCTCGTGGTGGCGCGGCGTGCACGGGCGCTTCACCCGGACCTCCGAGCCGTGCGATCACAGCCCCGAGCGGAAGCGTCTCACCCTCCTCGGCAAGAAGCTCGAGAACCACGCCCGAGCTGTCGCTTTCGTAGGTCATCGTCGCCTTGTCGGTCTCGATCTCGGCGATCGGCTGGCCTCGTTCGACGCGATCGCCGGGCGCCACCAGCCAGCGCACGACCGTGCCCTCCTCCATCGAGTCGGTGAGGCGCGGCATGACGATCTCGACAGCCATCGCGACCCCGTTCAACCAGCGCCGCGACCGAGGGTGGCGAGCGCGGCGGCGACGACGTTCTCTTCGTGGGGCAGAGCCGCTTGCTCAAGCGGCTTGGAGTAGGGCATTGGCACATCGGCGCGGGCGATCCGCTGGATCGGCGCGTCGAGCCAATCGAAGGCCTGTTCCTGGACGAGCGCCGCCAGGTTGGCGCCCACACCGCCGTGGGGCCAACCTTCCTCGACGATCACGAGCCGATTGGTGTGGCGCACGGACTCGAGAATCGTGTCGAGATCGAGCGGTCGCAACGTGCGCGGGTCGATCACCTCGGCGCTGACCCCGTGATCGCGCTCCAGGCGTTCGGCGGCGCGCTCGGCGACCACCGCCATCCGCGAGACGCCGACGATCGTGACGTCGCTCCCGCGCCGCCTGACGGCCGCCTCGCCGAAGCGCAGTGGGCCGAGATCGGCGGGGACCTCACCGCGCATCCCGTACAGCGACTTGTGCTCGATGAAGACGACGGGGTTCTCGTCGCGAATCGCCGACTTGAGCAGTCCCTTCGCGTCGGCCGGCGTCGCCGGCACAGCAACGAGGAGGCCGGGAACGTGCAGGAAGAAAGACTCCAGACAGTGCGAGTGTGTGGGACCCAGCTGGTGGCCCGCGCCCTGCGGCATGCGGATCACCATCGGCACCGTCGGCTGGCCGCCGAACATGTAGCGAACGTGCGCCGCCGAGTTGAAGATCTGGTCGAGAGCGAGCAACGCGAAGCTCAGCTGCATGATCTCGACCACCGGGCGCATGCCTGCCATCGCCGCGCCCACACCCATGCCGACGATCGTGTTTTCGGAAATCGGTGTGTCGCGCACGCGCGCTTCGCCGAACTCGGCGAGAAGACCGTCGGTGACCTTGAACGCGCCTCCGAACACACCGATGTCCTCGCCCATCAGGAAGACGCGCTCGTCGGCGAGCATCTCTTCGCGCAGCGCTTCGCGCAGCGCCTCGCGATAGGTGATCGTGCGTGTCGCCGCCGGCGCGCGCGTCGCCTGTTCGTCGGCCGGCGGGCGGTGCGGGGTCGTGGCGCTTGTCTCGGAGCTCATGGCTGGTGGGTCTCGTCGGCGCGATCGCTAGCGGTATCTGCCGGCCGCTCGGCGCTGCCACCAGTGTCGGCGGCGGCCGTGTTCGCGACGTCCGGTGCAAGCGGCGGTGGCGGACTCGGCGCGAGCTCGTCGGGAAGGTCGCGGCGCGTGCGCCCGACATGCCCGGCCTCCTCCTGGTGTTGCGCCGCCTGCTCGGCCAGCTGCCGGGCACGCTCGCTCGCCTCGCGGGCGCGCTCGCCACGGTAGACGTCAGGACTGCGCTCGTCGACCGTCCACCACCCCGGCACGTCGCCGCCGTAGACGTAGACGTGGTCGTACAGCGTCTCCGGTGCCGGGAACGGCGCGGCATCGGCGAACTGGACAGCATCCTCGACGACCTCGTGCACACGCGCCTCGATCGCCTCGAGATCGCTGCGCGTCGCCACACCCTCGTCGAGGATGCGCTGCGGAAAGGTCGCGAGCGGATCGCGGCGCCGCCACTCGGCCACCTCCTCGGGGACGCGATAGACCTCGGGGTCGGCCATCGAGTGGCCGCGGAAACGGTAGGTGACCGCCTCGACGAGCTGCGGGCGACGCTCCTCGCGCGCCAGACGCAGGGCCTCGCCGATCGCGCGACGCACGTCGAGCACGTCCATGCCGTCGCAGCGCCGCCCCGGGACGCCGAAACCCTCGGACTTGCGCGAAAGGTCGAGCACCGCCGAGTGGCGGTCGATGCGCGTGCCCATCCCAAACTGGTTGTTCACGACCACGAACACCACCGGCAGCCGCCACAGCGCGGCGAGGTTCATCGTCTCGCCGAACGTGCCCTGGTTGGTGGCGCCGTCGCCGAACATCGTCACCACCGCGTCGTCGCTGCCGCGCAGAGCGCAAGCCAACGCCACACCAGCTCCGATCGGCAGGTTCGCCCCGACGATTCCGTAGCCGCCAAGGAAACGGCGCGGCCCGTCGTAGAGGTGCATCGACCCGCCGCGCCCGCGCGAGCAGCCGGCCTCTTTGCCGAACAGCTCGGCCATCACGGCGCGCGCTGATGTGCCGCGAGCGAGCGCCTGGCCGTGCTCGCGGTAGGTGGAGAGGAGGTAGTCGCCAGGCCGCATCGCCTCGCATGTCCCCACTACCGTCGCCTCCTCGCCGATGCAGAGGTGCAGGAAGCCGCCGATCTTGGCGCGCGCGTACATCTCGCCCGCGCGCTCTTCGAAACGTCGGATCAAGAGCATCCGTTCGAACAGGCGCAAACACTCTTCGCGCGGCGGCAGCGGGTGTTGCGCGGGTCGCAACCCGGCTTCCTCTGGCCGCAGCAAGCCTTGCTGGGTGCCGGCGCTATCCACTCGCGTTTCGACTGTATCGATCGCTTGCAGCGGTGCCCCGCCGGGGGCGCTTCCTTGCAAGCGCATCTGCTCGGTTTGCAGCTGTGGGCTAGCGCACGCTTGCGGGTCGCGCTCGTGGTGTCGGGCGGCGTCGAAATAGCGTTGCACCGTCCCTTGAATCGGCAGAGCCGGCTCCCGCCCAAGAGCCGGAGCGGACGATCGCCTGCGCCTGCACGGCTCGCCCTGGCGCTGCGAGAGCTCTATGCGGCGATCGCCGACGCTGCTGCCTCGAGGCTGTCGTCGCCGTGGAAAACACGGCCCTCCCAGACGACAGCAGGCAGCATTCGCACACCCGCGGCGAGCGCCTCGGCGGTGGAGCGCTCCAGTCGCGCACGCGTGCTGTCGAGGTCGATCCCGGCTAGCACCGCGCGCGGGTGCAGTTCGCAGGCGGCGGCGGCGAGCAAGATCGTCTCGTCGCGGGCGAGGCTGCGACCGGCGGCGTAGGCGTGCCGGAAGGCAGCGAGGGAGAACGCCACCAGCCGTCCCGTGCTCTGGGCGAAGGCTGCGGCGAGCATCGCCCGCCGCGTGTCGACCTGTAGCTCCGGCCAGCGCAGCGGTAAGAGATCGCGCTCGCGCGCCCGGCGCTCGATCTCGCTTAGGTGGCGCAACCGAAGCTCGGCGGGTCCGGACATCCAGTCGTCGCGTCCGCTGGCGCGGAGGATCGCGGCGCGTTCGGCCAGTCGCCAGATCGGGGGTATGGGCAGAACCGTCGCCACACGTTCGGCAGCGAGGTACGCGTAAGGGCAGCCGAGGTCGAAGTAGAAGAGCGGCCGCTTCTCGACGCCGGCGGCGTTACCGGCGGTGGGCAGCTCGCGCCTCAGCCGTGGATCAGCCAACCGTCGGCAGCGCGTGCGGCCTCGGCGACCGCCTCGGCGAAGACGGGATGGGCGTGGACGATGCGCGCCAGCTCGGGATAACCGCCCTCGAGTTCGCGCGCCACCACCAGCTCCTCGATCAGCTCGGCGGCCTTGGCCGACACGACGTGCGCGCCGAGCAGCTCGCCGTAGCGCTTGTCGCCGACGATCTTCACCAGCCCGCCACGGTCGCCGTAGACGGTTGGAGCGCCGACGGCGCCGATCGGCACCTTGCCCACCACAACGTCGTGTCCGCGTTCGCGGGCCTGCTGTTCGGTGAGGCCGAAGCTCGCCACCTGCGGATGGCAGAACGTGACAGAGGGAATGAAGTCGAGATCGAGCGGGAGCGGGTCGCGACCGGCGGCATCCTCCGCCGCCGCGATCCCTTCCTCGCTCGCCTTGTGGGCGAGCGCCGGTCCGCGCACCATGTCGCCGATTGCCCACACCCCCGGTCGCGAGGTTCGCAGGCGCTCGTCGACGACGATCAAGCCACGCTCGTCGCGCTCGATGCCGGCCGCGTCGAGACCGAGTGCGTCGGCGTCGGGGGCCCGTCCGGCGGCGATGCAGACACGCTCGAACGCGAGCTCCTCGCCGTCCTCGAGCGTTACGGTCGCGCGATCGCCACGGTCCTCGATCGCCGCGATTCGCGCCCCAGTGCGAACGTCGATGCCGATGCGCTTGAACTCGCGCGCTACCGCGCGCGAAGAGTCCTCGTCCTCGGCGGGAAGGATGCGATCGAGGGCTTCGATCAGCGTTACTTCGACACCGAAGCGACGGAACGCGGAAGCGATCTCGCAGCCGGATGCGCCGGCACCGACAACCGCCAGCGACGCGGGGAGCTCGCCGGCCAGCCAGGTGGCGGCGGTGTCTTGGATGCGGCCGCCGAAAGTCGCACCCGCTACCGGCCGCGGTCGTGAGCCGCAGGCGAGGATCACACGGTCGGTTTCGAGCACGCGCTCGCCGCAGACGACGTTCGCGTCGGCGTCGAGACGCCCCTCGCCCTCGACGATCTCGACCTTGTTCTTGCGCAGAAGCATCGCCACGCCGCCGGTGAGCGAAGCGATCACCTCGTCGCGACGAGCGGCTACACGCGCGTAGTCGACCTGCGGATCGCCAGCGAGCGCGACACCGAAAGCGGCCGCGTTTCGAACCTCGTCGAGAACCTCGGCCGAGCGAAGTACGGCTTTGGCCGGGATGCAAGCCTCGTTCAAGCAGCGCCCGCCGATCTTGTGCTTCTCGACCACCGCCGTTTTCAGGCCGAGCTGAGCGGCGCGAATCGCGGCGACGTAGCCGCCCGGTCCCGACCCGACCACCACACAGTCGAAACGCTCGCTCATCGGCTCGCCAGCCTATCGGCTAGGGGCTTGCGAGCGCTTGCGTTGGGAACGCTCGCGCTTAGCTTCGCGCTCGTTCGAGCGATCGCTGGCAGGCTGGGCCTTCCGTTCCGATCCTCCCGGTTGCTGCGCGGATGGGGTCGGCAAGTCGAGCTCGCGCAGCGATCGGGCGAGCGCGACGAGCAGCGCGCCGGCGCCGGCGATGATCGCGACGAGTAAGAGCACGCCGTAGATATCGGCGGCGCGAATCAAGGCCAGCGCAGCGAAAACAATCGTCAGGGCGAGTAGTGTCTCCATGCCAAGCACACCCCAGTAACGGCTGCGCCAGAGACCGACGGCGGTCATCGTCAGCAGCGCTGTCGCGGCGAGGCTGCCGGCGGTCTTGCCGGGGGTGTCGGGGTCGTAGGCGGCCACGAGCGCGACGAGGTTGGCGACCGCCAACAGCGACGCCACCGCCGCAGCGACCGTGACCGCCCGCGGGCGCGCGCTGGCGCGCGAAGCGGCTCCTCGCTCCGAAGGCGCGCTGGAACGGTTGCCGCTCACTCACCGCCTCCCAAGGGCCGAACGTAGCTCGCTGGCGGCGCGCTCGGGGTCGTCGGCATCGCAGATAGCACGCACTACAGCGATTCTGTGAGCTCCGGCGGTGACCACCGATTGCACGCTAGCGCGATCGATGCCCCCGATCGCGAACCACGGACGTCCCGACGCGTGGCGGGCAGCGTGGCGCACGTAGGCGAGTCCAGCGGCCGGGCGCCCTGGTTTCGTGGGCGTTGCGAACACTGGGCCGACGCTGATCTCGTCCACCGGTTCACGCAGCGCGCGCTCGAGCTGCTGCGGAGAGTGGGTCGAGAGCCCGACCAAGAGGTCGTTGCCGACGATCCGCCGGACCGCACGCGGTGGAAGGTCGTCCTGCCCCACGTGTACGCCGTCAGCACCCGCCGCCAGGGCGAGATCCGGACGGTCGTTGATCCACAGCAACGCACCGAAGCGCTGGCAGAGCTGCCGACAGACTTCGGCCGCGGCTAGCACCTCGTCGTCAGGCAGCGACTTCTCGCGCAGCTGCACCATGTCGACGCCGCCTCGCAACGCGGCTTCGACAAGCGTCGCGAGATCGTGTTTGCGCGGCTTGGCCGGACAGATCAGGTAGAGCTGTGCCGCCTCCAGGCGCTTTCGTCGCTCGCTCGCACGCATCACCGACTGCTCGCGCCGCCCGTCGAGGTGAGGGGTGCACGAGCGGCAGGCCGGGCGACGCGCGTGCGGTTGCGCTTGTAGAAGGCGCGGACGGCTTCGAACTGCGGACGCGCGCGGCCGCGGAGGTCGACGAGGCCGAGGTCGAAGAAGGCCCACTGGCTCCTCCGGGGCGGTGAAACGAGCGTGTAGTAGAGGTGCGACTTAACGCGCGGGTTGCGGAGGGCAATCTCGAACGAGCGATACGTGTAGAGATAGCGAGCGCGACGCGACCGCAACATCCGTCGCCCGCTAGAGAAGTAGCCGAACTCGCTGAGATAGATCGGGATCTTCCTGCCGCTCGCCGACTTCAAGCGGCGACGTCGCTGCAGCGCGTCGAGTGCCGACGTCAGTCTGCCGAGGGTGCCGATCGTGACGTTGTCTGTGCCTGGGAAGCGGTAGGTCGGAGCGTGCGCGAAGTCGTAGGGATGGTGTGCATAGCCGTCGGTCGAGAGCGCTGGGCAGCGCTTCGAGCGCAAGCGGTAACGGCGATCGACACAGAGAAGGCGACGCAGAAAGTCGAGCGGCGCGATCGACAGACCGCGGCGCGCATAGGGAGCTGTCTCGCCGATCAGAACCTTCGCGTCCGGATCGACACGTTTGATCGCGGCCCAGCCGGCGCGATAGAGGTTGCGGTAGAGGGTCGGTGTCGAGCGCAGGGGCGCGAGCCAGGTGGCCCAGTTCGGCTCGTTCCAGATCGAGTAGCGGTCGACGCGACCGGCGAAGTGCGCGGCGACGGCCGCGGCGAACTGTCCGAAGTAGCGCGCGTTCGGTTTGTACGGGCCGACACGCCGATTGCCGGTGGCGAAGGCGGGCGCCGGCCCTTGCAAGCTCAGGTGTACACGGATGCCGTAGCGGGCCGCGGCTGCGACGAGGTCGTCCCAAGCGCCGAACGAATAGCTCGGCGACGCCGGCGGCTGTTTTGCTCGCTGCTGGTTCGGAGGCAGCGTCCAGGCCCACACCATCCCCACGCGCAGACGGGTAACGCCGATGCTGCGGGCGAGCCGGAAGGCGCGGTCGCGGTCGAACCACTTGCGCTCCAAGAACACCGCGTCGTCCTGCACAGCGATCTCGAGTCCCCGCGCCGCGTGCGCAGGCGTGGTGTCACTTGTCGCGAGCGCGATGACGGCGAGAGCTGCAGCTAGAGCAGTTCGGGGTCGAAAGCCCAAGGTCGAATGCCAGAGATCGGAACTGTGGCGTCGCGGCAGCGATCGCGGTGACAGGGCGACGTTAACACGCCACCCTCTGGCCGAGGTGCTGCCCCGCCCTTCGTCCGGGCGGTGCGCCGCTAGCGGCGCACCGCCCGCTTGTAGCGCGTCAGCCCCGCGGCGCGAATCCGGAACTTGCGTTTCGTCGCGTTCGTTACGCGCAGCGTCTTGCGGAAGTAGCCGTAACGGTTGACCCTCGTCCGCGCCGCAACGCGGTAGCTGCGACCCGAGGACACCGCGATCTCGACCACCGCTCCGGGGCGCTGCGGTCGCGTGCGGCCGAACACCTCCACCTTCCCGCGGGCGTACTCACGGACGAAGACCGGGAAGCGGAACGCCAGATACACGCCCGGCTTCTCGCGGCCGTCGTGGAAGCGCAGCCCCTGCTGGAAGCCCGACCAGCGCACGACCCGCGAGCGCGAGGCTCGTGGCGCCTCGTCGAGCAGCACGTACTGCGAGTAGCTCACGACCCGCGAGTTGCGAAACGCAAGCCACTCCGACTCGTCCATGTAGCCCGGCACGCGCGCGATCGGGAACTGGTAGGGATCGGGCGGGTTGGTCTGGAACCCGAACTCAGTGATCCAGATCGGCAGCCGCTTCGGGAGCTTGCCGCGGCGAGCGAGTCCGTCGAGGGTCCGCGCCAGCCGCGAGAGCTGTGCGATCGCGGCGTCATCACGGCTCGGCAGACGGCCGTAGATGCCGCCGCGCGGGACGTAGGGGTGGTAGGCGATGCCCGACGTCTTCAGTCGCCCCACGCGTCCGCAGCCGCGCGCCTTGGCGGCCTGCCCGCGGTATTGGCGGTAGCGGCTGTCGAGGCAGAACATCTCGCGCAGGAACTCGAGCGGCGATATGCGCGTCGGCGACCGCCGCGAGCTCGAGCCGAACGGCACCAGCTCGCCGAAGAGAAGCGTGTCGCGGCCGTGTCCGGACGCCTCGAGTCCGGCGACGAAGGCGCCGTACAGCCGCCGGTAGATGGTGGGGGCGAGCGGCACGCCGGAGCTCGACCGCTGCGGCCCGAGCCACGAACGCAGGTTCGGCTCGTTCCACGCCGACCAGATCGTCACCCGCGGAATGCCGGGGTAGGCGCCCGAGTACCGGCGCCCAACCGCATAGACGAAGTCGCGGTAAGCCGAGGGGTCTGGACGCCAGCTGCCGGGCTGTGCCTTGGTGCCCTTGGCTGCCCACCGCGGTGCCTGGCCGCCGATCGCGATGTATGGCCGCAGTCCCCGTGCGACCGCGTCCCGCACGAAGGCGTCGAAACGAGCGAAGTTGTAATTCGCCGGATTCCGCAAGTCGACACGCGGCTTGCGCGACGAGTTAGCTGCCGGCGCCACCTCGCGCCACAAGAGCTGCACCTTGACCACGTCGACACCGAGCGCGCGCGCCTCGTCGAGCAGGCGGACGCGATAGGCGTCGTTCGAGTGCACGGCGAGGAAGTCGTCCTGGAGGATCGTCAGCTGGCGCCCAGCCGCGGCGACCGGTGTAGGCGCGGCGACGCCGCCAGCGAGAAGGGCGACTGCTGCCAGTGCCAGGACCCGTTTGCGCACAAAATCACCTCCGTGGCGGTCGCTCTCGAGGGTCAAGGTGGGGCTGCGAAGCCCCGGGACCGGATCGCGAAAGCCGCGAGCGGTTGCCCGTCCTCGCGCTTTCCAACACGCTCCGGGGCGATAGTTGCGGACAAGTGCGCACCGTAGCTGGTGCCTCGTGCTGGGTCCCCTGCCGCCGCGTGCGGCCGGTGCCTGTCCGCGACGGCCTCTGCACCACGACCACGCTCGCACGGAGCCCGCTTGCGCGCATCCGCTCGCCAAACACGCGTGCGTGTAACGGGCAGCGCGCGAATACCATCAACGTTCGACAATCGACGGGAGCTCGGGGAGCCGGGCTGAGAGGGCGGCCGCGAACCGCCGCCGACCGTTGCACCTGATCCGGGTAATGCCGGCGGAGGGACGGACGACACGAACGCGCACGACCGACACGAGCAGCGAGCGATAAACGAGCGCACGCGAGGTCGCAGCCACCGACTCTCGACGCAGCGAGAAGTCGTTGTCGTCGGGGCCGGGCTCGTCGGTCTGGCGGTGGCGTGGCGGTTGGCCGCGTGCGGTATCTCGGTGACGCTCGTCGAACGCGAAACTCCGGGTGCGGGCGCGTCCAGTGTCGCTGCGGGGATGCTCGCGCCCGTCAGTGAGCTCGACTACGCCGAAACCGCCGCACTCGCCGGGCGGCTCGCGGCGCTTGAGCGCTGGCCCGCGTTCGCGCGCGAGCTCGCCGAGGCGAGCGGGGTCGAGCCAGCGCTGGTGCACGGAGGGAGCGTGATCGTGGCGGTCGACCGCGACGACGCCGCCGAACTTCGCCGTTTGCACGATCTGCACCGAAGCCTCGGCGTCGCGAGCCAGTGGCTCGACCGCCGGGCGCTGCGGGCGCACGTGCCGGAGCTCGGCCCGCGTGCGCTCGCCGCCTTGTCGGTCGCGGAAGAGAGTGCCGTCGATCCCGAGTTCGTGGTCGCGGCGCTCGCCACCGCGGCTCGGCGCGCGGGAGCCGAGCTGCGCGAACGCGCGGCGGCGACCGAGCTGCGAACCGTCGAGGGCCGCGTCCGGGGAGTGCTGCTCGCCGACGGGACGGAGATTGCTGCCGATCTCGTCGTCGTCGCTGCCGGGGCACGGACGCGCCAGCTTTTGCCCGGCTCGGCTGTCGCCCGCAGCGTGCGCCCGGTGAAAGGTCAGCTGCTCACCGTCGCTGCCGACGGGCGGCGCGCGCAAGCGCCCCGCATCGTGGTGCGGACGCCCCGCGTCTACCTGGTGCCGCGCGGTGACGGACGCGTGGTGATCGGCGCGACGCAGGAGGAGCGCGGTTTCGACAGCACGGTCACGGCGGGCGCGCTGCGCACCTTGCTCGAAGAAGCCTGGGAGGTGTGGCCGGGGGTCGACGAAGCGCAGTTCCTCGCTGCGAAGAGCGGTCACCGCCCGGCCACCCCCGACAACGAGCCGATCGTCGGGTTCGACCCCGAGCTCGGCGGCCTCTTCTGGGCCACGGGCCACTGGCGCAATGGCGTGCTCTGGACTTCGCTCGTCGGCGACGTCGTTCGCGATCTCGTGCTCGGTCGCGAGCCGGCGATCGACCCCAGTCCCTACGACCCGGCCCGTTTCGTCGCTGCTGCCACCGCCAACGGCGCCCCGGTCCCGGCGAACCCCGCCCCGGCGTTCGGTAGGAGCTGATCGCCGTGGGGCCGCCAAGCGAGACGCGCGTCGGGGCGCAAGGTGACGGCGGTACCGTCACGGTGGTGGTGAACGGCCAGACCAGGCAGCTCCCGGTCGGCGTGACCGTCGCCGACGTGGTGCGAGCGCTCGCGGGCGACGAGGGTGCGCGCGGCGTCGCCGTCGCGGTCGACGGCGAGGTGGTGCCGCGCGGACGCTGGGACGACGTCGCGCTCGCCGGCGGCGAGCGCATCGAGGTCGTGCGTGCGGTCCAGGGCGGCTGAGGCGAGGTAGCGGTGGGTCTCGTAATCGACGGCGTTGAGCTGCGCTCGCGACTGATCCTCGGCAGCGGCGGTTTTTCCAACCTCGAAGTCTTGCGACAGGCGATCGAGGCGAGCGGAACAGATCTCGTCACGGTCGCGCTGCGGCGCGTCGAGCCGGGAAGCGAAGGTTCGTTGCTCGACGTGATCGAGGCGACGGGATGCCGCGTCCTACCCAACACGGCGGGGTGTTTCTCGGCGCGCGAAGCTGTCGCGCTAGCGCGCCTAGCGCGCGAAGCGCTCGGGACCGACTGGGTCAAGCTCGAAGTGATCGGCGACGAGGACACGCTCCTCCCCGACCCTGCCGAGCTGCTCGATGCCGCCGCGACGCTCGTCGCCGAGGGCTTCGTCGTCTTGCCCTACACCAACGACGATCCCGTGCTCGCGCGACGCCTCGAGGAGGTCGGCTGCGCAGCGGTGATGCCGGCCGGCTCGCCGATCGGCAGTGGCATGGGCATTAACAACCCGTACAACTTGCGGCTGATCCGCGAGCAGGCGCGGGTACCGGTGATTCTCGACGCCGGCATCGGCACGGCGTCGGACGCGGCCCTTGCGATGGAGCTCGGTTGCGACGGTGTTCTGCTGGCGAGCAGCGTGTCGCGGGCGCGTGACCCGGTGGCGATGGCGCGCGCTATGCGCCTAGCTGTCGAGGCGGGACGCTGCGCGTACGAGGCCGGGCGCATCCCCCGCCGTACCTACGCACGCCCGTCGTCGCCCATCGAGGGCGTGCCCGTGCTTGATCCCTGAAAGACCCAGTAGTTACTGAGGCGACCAGCAGCCCCGCAGCTGGTTACTTGACCGTTATCTCGCCGGCCATGTACGGCTTGTGCAGCTCGCAGACGTATTTGATGGTGCCCGGCTGCGTCACCCGTATCTCGTACTTGTCGCCGGGTTGCATGCCGCCCGCGGGACCCGATGCGAAGTCCGCTCCCGGCCCCGACACCTTGTGGACGTCGTGGGCGACGGAGTCGTCGTTGACCCAGACGATCCGTGTGCCGCGCCGCACTGTCACCTTCTCGGGCTGGAAGCGGATGTTCTTCATCGCCACCTCGACCGTGCCACCGCGCGCTGCGTTCGTGGCTGGCGAGGTTGCCGTTCCGGTGGTGCCGCCGTTCTCGTCGTTACCGCCACAGCCGGCTGCGAGCGCTGCCACGGCGACCGTAGTTGCGCCGAGCGCAATCAGTCGCGTTCGTACCCGGTGCCGTTTTTGCCGTTCGCGAAGACCGTTCTGTTGCTCGTTCATGTCCACCGTGGACCTCCCCTCGGGATCTGCCGCGCCGGTCGCTGTGTGCCGGCGCCGGCACGCGCAGCGACGCAGGCGACTCTACACCCCTTCGATCAAGAGCTCGAGCAGCGCTTTTTGCGCGTGCAGGCGGTTCTCGGCCTGGTCCCACACGGCCGAGCGCGGCCCGTAGAGAACGCTCGCCGATATCTCCTCGTCGGGGTGGGCGGGCAGACAGTGCAGCGCCACGGCGTCGTCGGCCGCGGCCGCGAGCAGCTCCTCGTCGACGCGGTAGGGCGCGAGCAGCTGTCTGCGCCGTTCCGCGTCGTCTTCACGCCCCATGCTCACCCACACGTCGGTGTAGACAGCGCGCGCTCCCGTCACGGCGACTTGCGGGTCGGTGGTGATAAGCAGCCGCCCGCCGGGCGGAAGCAGTGAGCGGCTCGTCTCGACTAGCGCGGCCGACGGCGCGAGCTCCGCGGGGGTGGCGACACGCAGGTCGAGACCGGCGACGGATCCTGCGAGCATCAGCGAATGAGCGACGTTGTTGCCGTCGCCCACCCAGGCGACCGGCAGGCCGGCGAGCTCACCGAACCGCTCGTACAGCGTCAAGAGGTCGGCGAGCGCCTGGCAAGGGTGGTAGTCGTCCGAGAGCAAGTTGACCACGGGAACCGAGCTCCAGCGCGCAAGCTCGTCGAGGGCGGCGTGCCTGGCGGTGCGAACGGCGATCAGATCGACGTAGCGCGATAGCACGAGAGCCGTGTCGCGGATCGACTCGCCGCGCGCCAGCTGCAGCTCGTCGCCGCGCAGCACCACCGGGTGCGCCCCGAGCTCGACCGCTGCAAGCTCGAACGAGACGCGCGTGCGTGTAGAAGGTCGCTCGAAGACGAGCGCGACCGAGCGGCCGACGAGGGCGCCGTCACCGGGGCCACGCTGCCGCCGCGACCGTTTGAGCTCGCTGGCACGGGCGAGGAGCCGCGACAGCTCGCTGGCACTCAGTTCGCTGCCGGTGAGGAAGTGGCGCGGCGGCGCTTCGCCTGGTTTGTGCGTCGACATCGCCGGGATCGTATTTGGGCGCGCGCCGCGGCCGGGTTGCGACGCGCTCTGCGACCATGGGGGCTGTGAGCGACCGCGGCGGCGAAACGATGACCGATCGTGACGGGACCGTCGCGACCACGGCAGGGACAGCCGTCGGCGACGGTGGTGCGCGCCTGCCTCGTCGCGGGGAGGAGCTCGACGTCGAAGTGTCGGCGCTCGCCTACGGGGGCGCGGGCGTGGCGCGCCTCGGTCGCGGCGGCTTCGTGCTGTTCGTGCGCGGCGGCTTTCCGGGCGATCGCGTGCGTGTGCGCGTCACCCGTCGTCGCCGCTCCTACGCCGAGGCCGAGGTCGTCGAGCTGCTCGAGCCGAGCGGCGACCGTGTCGCGACCGCCGTCGACCATCCCGGCGCGCCGTGGCTTGCGCTTCGCTACGAGACCCAGCTGCACTGGAAGCAGCTGCAGGTGCGCGACGCCCTCGAACGGCTCGGCGGCTTCCGGTCGCCACCGCTCGAGCCGATCGTGCCGGCGCGTGAGCGGACGCGCTATCGCAACAAGCTCGAGTACTCCTTCGGGGTGGGCAGCGACGGGCGTGTCGTGCTCGGCTTCCACCGCCGCGGCCGTTTCGATCTCGTGACCCCTATCGAGCAAGACATCCTCGCCTCAGAACGGGTCGACCAGGTGCGCAACGCGGTGCGCGACTGGTGTCTGGCTGGCGGGCTGTCGGCCTACGACCGACGTTCACGCGAGGGGTTGTTGCGCAACCTTGTCGTGCGCGAGGGGCGACGGACGGGAGATCTCTCGGTGCGCCTCGTCACCGCGCCGGGCGCGCTCGATGCGGCCGCGCTGGCGGCTGCGTTGCCAGCGACGGGGGTCGTCTGGACGCGCACCGACGCCCTCGCCGAGGTGACGAGCGGGGGCGAAAGCGAACTTGTCGCCGGGCGCGAGTGGATCGAAGAGGAGCTCTGCGGCCTGCGCTTCCGGATCTCGCCCGACGCCTTCTTCCAAACCAACACCGAAATGGCGGAGGAGCTCTACCGGCTCGCGCTCGCCTACGCCGAACTCGACGGCACGGAAACCGTGCTCGATCTCTTCTGCGGGACCGGCACGATCGGGCTGGTGATGGCGCTGGAGGCGCGCGCCGTGCTGGGCCTCGAACTGAACGCGCGTGCCGTCGCCGACGCGATCGCCAACGCTCGGCTGAACGCGATCGACAACGCGACCTTCTACTGCGGCGACGTGGCCGATGCGCTTCCAGAGCTCTGCGAGCGCGCTCCGACACCCCCCGCGGTGGCGGTCGTCGATCCGCCGCGGGCCGGTCTCTCCAAACGGATGCTCGAGCACCTCTTGGCCGCTCAGCCCGAGCGGATCGTCTACGTCTCCTGCAACCCGACGACGCTCGCGCCCAACGCGCGCGCGATCGTCGCGGCCGGCTACGAGCTCGAGCGGGTGCGTCCTGTCGACATGTTCCCGCAGACGCCGCACATCGAGTGCGTGGCGGCGTTCAAGCGGGCGGTCGCGGGCCGATCAGCCCGGTGACTCGAGCTCCTCGTCGTCGAGCGGCACCTCCTCGCTGGCGTGGACGGTGCAGAGGAAGCGTCCGTCGCTCTCGAGCGCAGCGCGGATCTCCTCCTCGGTGAGCGCGACGCCACAGACTTCGCAGCTGCGCCGTTTGATCAGCGGCTCGATGCTGTGCTCTTCGAGATCCATGCACGCCTGATTCTGTCAAGCGAGTCGCCCGGCGTCCCCCGCTAGTAGGGCGGGAACGCCGCCCACCACTCGCCGAGCACGCGGAAAGCGTTCCAGAACGTGCGCTTGGCGCGCTCCTCGTCGAGCGAGTCATCGATGTCGGGAACGAACAGCGCCTCGCAGCTCGGCGTCAGCCGCTGCACCACCCCGAGCTTCGGTTCGAGCGGCACGGACAGCGGCAGGTCGAGAGCGTTCACGGCCTCGAGCGCACGTTCGCCCATCACCACCAGGATGCGCGGCTCGACGATCGCGAACTCCTCGGCCAGACGGGCGTGGCAGCGCGCGTCCGAGAGCTCGAGATCGGCGACCGGGCACTTCACGACGACCGTCCCGTACACACAGAGCGGATCGATTCCGAGGCGGTTGAAGCTCTTCAGGAGAGCCGTTCCGGAACGGCCGTAGAACGCCACGCCCTCCTCGATCTCCGCTCGCGTCGGCGCGAACTTGACGAGGAAGATGTCGGCCAACGGGTGGCCCGATCCCAGCACCGGCATCGCCCCTGCGCGCGGGCACCACTCGCAGGCGTAGAGCTCGCGGTTCAGCTCGTTGAGCTCACGGATCGCCCGCTCGAGGTACTTCTCCCTGATCTCGTCGTCCGTTGCGGGCATCCGTGCCCTGGCTTTTGACGCTCCCCGAGCCCCTCCTCTACGGTGCATCAGGTCTTGCTCGCGTCGCGCTTGCGTTTGCGCTGGCGCGGCTGGGCGCGCGGTGCGACACCGGCGCGTGTCTGCAAGAACTTGAGCGCTTGGACGTACACCAAGCTGCGTCGGCCGCGGATGATCTCGGCGTCGCGCAGCGAGGCGAGGAACTCCTCGGGCCCGTCGAACGCGCGCATCCGCACGCGCACCGAACCCAGCCCTTGCAGGACGTGCGCGTCCGAACCGGCGCCGGCGGGGATGCGGTACTTGGCTGCGAACCGGGCTGCCTCCTCGTTGAAGGCCGAGAAGGCGACGCGCGGATTGAAGACCTCGATCGCGTCTATCTCGTCGATCACCGACAGCAGATGCTCGTAGTCGGGCACCGCGTGCATGCGGTCGAAGGGGTGGGGGACGTAGACGATCCCGCCTTGGGCGCGGATCTCGGCGATCGTTTTCGCCAGCGAGAGGCCGCGCGGAATCTTGCGCTCGATGAAGAGCCCGATCACCTCGCCCTGCTCGGCGGTCTTGATCTCTTCCCCGACGATCACCTGAACGCGGCCGTCGGCTTTGGCGCGAGCCTCGAGCGCGCCCGAGATCTCGTTGTGGTCGGTGACGGCGATCGCCCCCAAGCCGACGCGCTCGGCCCGCTCCAACAGCGCCTCGACGGGGGTGGCGCAATCGGGCGAGTGGTCGGTGTGCATGTGCAGGTCAACGTCGATAAGGGGCTTGCGTGCCAACCTGCGGCGCAACGCTGGATCGGCGGCAGCCGGCTTGCGGTGCGCGGCGATACGGCGATAGAGCGCTTCGACCTCGCTCGCCACACGCGCCCAGTCGAGGTGCGCTCGCAGCGGCTCCGCCGCGCGAACGAGGTTGTCGCGCAAGCTCGGGGAGCGCACCACCCGTTCGAGCTGGCTCGCGAGAGTGGCGGCGTCGCGCGGCTGGAAGAGGAGACCGCGTTCGCCGTCGGCGACGCACTCCTCGTAGAGGGGCACGCGCGAGACGACAGGGACGCAGCGGGCAGCGAGCGCCGCCAAAACCGTTCCCGGCCGCGCCGCCACCCCTGACGACGCTGCCACGACGACGTCGGCGGCGGCTAGCAGTCGCCCCTCGTCGAGTTCGCCGGTGCCGACGAAACGCACGCGCTCGCGCAGACGCCGCGACAGCGGCTGAGCTGGCGCGGCGCCGCCGCGCGCCAGCACTACTGCGCGCCACGGCACGTCGTCTGGAAGGCGCCTGAGCGCGCGCAGGAACAGACGCAGGGCGGCAGGTTCCTCGTCGGCGACGTAGCCGATCAGACAGCCCGACGCGTCCTCCACAAGGCCCCGCACCAGGTCGCCGCTCGCGGCCTCGAAGCGCGCCGCGCCCGGCGTCACGAGCTCGTAGTCGCCGGGGAAGAAGCGTGCCAAGAGGTCGCGCGTCGCCCGGTAGCTAGCGGTGCGGCCGTCGAGCCGCTTGAAGAGAAGGCGTACCAGCGGTCGCGCCAGCTGTGTCGAGAGAAAGCGCTCGGTGGCGGCGTGAAAGCTCGCCACCGACAGCGAGCGCGCGTGACGCAACGCTGCCGACGAAGCGCTCGGCGCGAACGGCTCGTGGACGTGCACGAAGTCGAAAGCCGTGCGCTCGAAAAGGCGCTCGATCGTGCGCGACACGTCGATCGGCAGCGCGAGCGACCCGCCGCGCCGAAACGGCACGCTGTGACCCACGCACAGCACCGCGCGCTCGCCCCACGCGGGCTCTTCCGTGCCGTCGGCGAGTGCGGCTACCCGCTCTCGACCACGACGCACAAGGTCGGGAGAGTCCGATGGGGCCACGACCACTACCGCGTGCCCGCGGCGGGCGAGCTCGCTCGCGACCCGGTCGACCCAGCGGTTGACCTCGTGATCGTGCTCCCAGGGGTAGGGAGTCACCTGGGCGATGCGGAACCGTTCGTCGCCCACCGCGTGCAGCATACGACGCCAAAAAAACGCCCCGCCGGCGTGCCGGCGGGGCGCTCGCAAGCCTCGCGCCGAGCGCTGCGGCTCAGGAAGCGGAGCTGTGCTCGACCGCCGGCACCGGCCCGCTCGCCGGCAGCTTCGGCGCCCCGCCGTACTGGGCGATGAACTGCTCGGTCATCTCGCGCGCTACGGGGTCGGGGTACTGCTCCGGCGGCGACTTCATGAAGTAGGCCGACGGCCCGATCAGCGGCCCGCCGACGCCGTGGTTGAGAGCGAGCTTGGCGCAGCGCACCGCGTCGATCACGATGCCCGCCGAGTTCGGCGAGTCCCACACCTCGAGCTTCGCCTCGATCGTTAGCGGTACACCACCGAAGGCTTCGCCCTCGAGGCGGATGTGCGCCCACTTGCGATCCTTAAGCCACGGGACGTAGTCCGACGGCCCGATGTAGACGTCGTCGGGCGAGAGCTCCTCGTCGAGCAGCGAGGTGACGGCCTGCGTCTTCGAGATCTTCTTCGACTCCAGGCGCTCGCGCTCGAGCATGTTGTAGAAGTCCATGTTCCCGCCCACGTTCAGCTGCGAGGTGCGGGCGAGACGCACGCCGCGGTCCTGGAACAGACGCGCCAGCGTGCGGTGGACGATCGTCGCACCGACCTGCGACTTGATGTCGTCGCCGACGATCGGCAGGCCGGCCTTGCGGAAGCGGTCGGCCCAGTAGCGCTCCTTGGCGATGAAGACGGGAACGCAGTTGACGAACGCGCAGCCCGCCTCAAGCACCTGCTCGACGTACCACTTCGTGGCTTGCTCGGCGCCGACAGGCAGGTACGACACCACGACGTCGGTCTTCGTCTCCTTGAGAATCCCAACGATGTCGGCGGTGTCGCCGGGTGCCTTGCGGATCTTCTCCTTCAGGTACTTGCCGAGCCCGTCGTGGGTCATGCCGCGGTAGACGGGCACGCCGAGCTTGGGTACGTCGCAGAACTTGATGGTGTTGTTTTCGCCTGCCCAGATCGCCTCGCCGAGGTCCTTGCCGACCTTCTCGGCGTCGATGTCGAACGCCGCGGTGAACTCGATGTCGCGGACGTGGTAGCCGCCGAGGTCGACGTGCATGAGACCCGGCACGCGCTGGCTGGGGTCGGCATCCCGGTAGTAGTGGACACCCTGCACGAAGGACGACGCGCAGTTACCTACTCCGACGATGGCCACGCGAACCTTCTCCGTCTGGTATCGCGAGGCCCCGTTTCCAGCGATGTTGTTGGTCACGAGAGTCCTCCTTTTGGTCGCGAAAGTCCCCTGCAGCTCGGGTGCGTCGTGCTCGCCCCGCCGCGTCCGCTCGGTTCCTTCGGGTTACCCCGCACTGCCGCCACCGTTAGCCGGCGGCACAACTCCCCACTTCCGGCGCGCGGGCCGTCAGGCGAGTTGCCTCCGCACGTGGTGTACGCGCTGGAGGGTAGTCACGACGGTGATACCGGCAAGAAGGTAGACAGCCGGCTCCAGTAGCTTCAAGTCAACCACACCGGCGCCGTCGGCGAGCAGCAGACCCGCCGTGAGGATGACGACGCGAACCGGTCGCGTCGCGATGCCGACCTTGCACTCCGCACCCAGTGCCTCGGCGCGGGCGCGCGTGTACGAGACCATGTACGACCCCACCACCGCGAGTACGGTGGCGCCGGCGGCAGCGTCCTGACCGTGGCGGGCGAAGTAGGCCGCGACGGCGGCGAGGACGACTCCCTCCTCGACACGATCGAGTGTCGAGTCGAGAAAGGCGCCGAACGCTGTGCCCTTGCCCGACATCCGCGAGTAGCGACCGTCGAGCATGTCCATCAGCGAGCCCACGGCGAAAGCAATCGCCGCGGCGACAAAGAGGTCGGCGAGCACGAGCCCAGCGGCGAGGAGATTGAGGGCGAAGCCGGTGAGCGAGATCGCGTTGGGCGTGAGCCGCGACTCGATCAGGCGCTCACGCGCGCGGGCGCGCATCGCCGCGAGCGCCGTGTCGTCGTCGCTCCTAACTCCGCGCCGGGATGGCGCGCCAGCGCGCCCGCTCAAGCTGTCGTCCTGGCGTTCGCTGTCGGCCATGCCCAGACGGTCGGACGCGCGCGCGAGAGCGCCGAGCGCGCGATTACGGCGGAAGTCGCGGCGACCGCCGCACCCACCGCGGCGTCGAGCCAGAAGTGGTTGGCGGTGACGATGACGACGAACGTTACGACCAGCGGATACACCGCCCACGCTAGGCGCAGAGCCCGGTTGCGGACGAGCGCCACTGCCGGGACGCCGATCATCAAGGCGAAGGCGACGTGCATCGACGGCATCGCCGCGAAGGGGTTGTAGAGCGCGCTCGCACTCTTCTGGGCGTTCTCGCCGAAAAACGACGCGACGGTGTCGGTGAAGCCCCACTCGGGGAGGAAGCGGGGTGGCGCCGTCGGGAACAGCGCGTAGCCGAGCAGCGCGAAGCCCATCGCGAGCATGAAGGTGTTGCGTACGAAGTAGAAGGCTTCGTTGCGGGCGATGTAGAGCCAGATCAGGAACGTCGTGGTAACGACGAAGTGCGAATTCACGTACATCGCGCTCGCCGCCTCGACGAGCCAGCGGTGGGCGCTCGCCCAAGCCTGTAGGGACGGTTCGAAGAAGAGGCCCAGCGAGCGTTCGAGGTCGACGATCGCACGGGCGTTGGCGAAGGCTCTCGCTACCTCGCCGTCGATGTGGCCGCGGACAAGGCGGTAGGCGTAATAGGCGCCGGCGAAGAGGGCGAGCTGCACGAGCGCGTCGCCCCACCCGTGCGGCAGCCAGCTGCCGCTCGCGCGCCAGATCCGGCGCAAGTCGGCGAGCACGGCGCTGGCAGCGGGACGCGCTGTCGATTCACGGGGCGCGCCGTTAGCACGGTCGACGGAAGCGGACAGCGGGTAGGGGTCGCGGCGCACGTCGGCAGCTTAAACGTCGCACTCAGCCGTCGTCGCATCGGCGACCACGGGCGAACAGGCGCTCGGGCGCGAACCTGATGACCAGTCGCGCAAAGCCGGAACGGCGCACCCGCACCCCGGTCCAACCCTCGTCCGGATAGACGCAGCCGCCGGGCAGGTACCAGTACGGCGTCCAGCGCACACGCACGACAAAGTCGCCAGGCCGCACCACGCGCAACAGCACCTGGTCGGTTTCGAGCCGCTCGAGGCTGGCAGCGGCGCGTCCGCGGGGGATCACGAAAGGCGCTGGCAGCATCACCTCGTAGACCCGCCAGTCGCGCGAGCGCCAGCGAAGCTTCAGGTAGGGCAACCCGCGCTCGATCAGCGCCCGCTCGCCGTAGGAAGAGCGGTCGGGCTTGGCGGAGGGCAGCGCCACGTAGCGGACGGCGTTCTCGGAAAGCCAGCTTGCGTAGGTGAGCTCGTTCAGCGGTCCGCGGTAGAAGATCGGGTTGCGACCGGTGTCGAGTTGGCGCAGCCAGCCTCGCGCTAGCGGCACGAGCGGAGCGATTTCCGCGCTCTCCCAGTGGCTGCGAGTGAAGGGGATCTCGATCCGTCGCTGATCCGGCAGCGTCGCGAGGTACTGGCGTAGCGGCTCGAAGTAGTCGCTCCGCGCGGCGGGGTCTTCGAGGTACTTGCGTACGTCCCGCACCGCCGGCGACCACTGCCAAACAGCGAGGAGCGCGAGACCGGCGGCCGCCGGCACAGCGAGCGGTCGCAAGCGCAACAGGCCGCGTTCGGCGGCGGCGCACACGAGCAGCGGTCCCCCGACAAGCGCGCCCAAACGTACGGCGTTGCCGCCCATCGGCGTGTCGATAAAGAGGGCGAGCGTCGAGCCGAGCGCGTACAGCACCGCTCCCCAGCGCAAACTCGCGTCGCGCCGGGGCAGAACCGCGAGGCAGGCGAGCGCAAACAACGGGATCGGCAAATAGGCGGTGGTCGGGAAAGGTGCCCAGCCGCCTTCCGGGAAGGCGAAGGAGAGGAACACCGGTGGTAGGAAGGAGGCGGCAGAGAGCGCGAGCGCCCATTCGCGCGTCCGTCGCTCGTTGCGGTGCGCGATCGCGATGGCGCACGCCGCCATGGTCAAAAACAGCCCGGCGACCGGGCTTCCGAGGGGCGCGAGCACGCCCAGCGCTAGCGCGAGCCCGGGGCGTCGGCGGGCGAACGCGTAGAGCGAAGCGAGCGCCAGGGCGGTGCCGATCGCGAACGGCAGGCGTCCCGTCCAGATCAAAGTCCCGCAACCGACTCCCGCCCAGAGCACACCGAGACGCGACACCGACGGCGGGTAGCGCAGGCGCAGCAACGCTGCGAGCAGGGCAGCGCTCGCGAGCGCTGCCAACGCCAGTGCGGTGCGCACGCCGAGCGCCCAGCCGAGCAGCGGCGAGAGGATGCTGTAGGCGGGCGCGTGGTGGCCGCCGTACCACTGACCGTTCCAGATCGCGAACCCTTCGCTTCCGAACAGCCAGGCGCGGAACTCGTGCGCCGCGAGGTCGACGACGCGGGGCTTCCAGATGAGCGCGGCGATCCCTTGCGCCGCGCAAGCCGAGAGAGCGACCAGCGACCAACGGTCGCCACCGGCGAGCCTCCCTGCCGCCGCACGCACAAGCGCCGCGCCGCCGACAAAGAGCGAGCGCTTGCCGAGGGGTCGGCGCGCGCTCTCGGCCCCGACCGCCGGGCGCGGATGGCTAGGAGCTTCGATCCCTGTCTCGGCCGGCAACGACGGCAGGCTAGTGCACGGCCGGATCGGCGACGGGTGTGCGACCGTGTCCGTGATGGCTAGAGCGTCTACGACCTCGACGCGCTGGCGACGACCGCCGCGACGACGGGTCGCGGAGATCGTCGCGCGCCTGCGCTGCTTTTACGGCGCTCCCCGCCTGCGACCGCACGGCCGGCCGCTCGACGAGCTCGTCTTGACCGTGCTCTCGCAAAACACGAGCGACCGCAACCGCGATGTCGCTTACGTACGCCTACGCGAGACGTTCCCCGCCTGGAGCGACGTGCGTGCGGCGCCAGTGGAGGCGATCGAGGCCGCGATCCGCCCCGGCGGGCTCGCGCCGACCAAGGCGCGGCGGATCCGCGCGATCCTCGACGCGATCGGCGACGACGATCTCGCCTGGCTCGCCGATGCCCCGCTTGCGCAGGCGCGGGCGTTCCTTTGCTCGTTGCCCGGCGTCGGTCGCAAAACCGCGGCGTGCGTCCTGCTGTTCTCGTTCGGGCGCCCCGAGGTGCCCGTCGACACGCACGTTCACCGCGTCGCGACGCGGCTGGGGCTGCTCCCAGCGGGGGTGCCGCTAGAGGCCGCGCACGACATCGCGCTGCGCTACGCGCATGATTTCGATCCTTACGAGTTCCACGTGCTTCTGATCCGTCACGGGCGGCGCTTGTGCGCCGCGCGCAACCCGAAGTGCGGTAGCTGCCCGCTGCGCTCGCTCTGTCCGACGGGCCGCTCGGCCGCCTCCCAGTCGGCCACGGCGGCGGCAGCCACCAGCCGCTCGGCGGCGAACGCCACCGGGGCTCACCGAAAGGCGAGGCGGAAACGCACAGATCTGCTATAAAGGCGCTTAGATTTTTTCAGTCGTCAACGTAGGGAGGCTTGCGATGGGCAAGACGATTGGCATCGATCTCGGAACCACCAACTCGTGTATGGCCGTGATGGAGGGCGGCGAACCGACGGTGATTCCTAACGCCGAGGGTGCGCGCGTGACACCGTCGGTTGTCGCTTTCACCGAATCGGGCGAGCGCTTGGTTGGCGCGCCTGCCAAGCGCCAGGCGGTGACCAATCCCCAGAACACGATCTTCTCGATCAAGCGCTTCATGGGGCGCAAGCACGCGGAGGTCGTCGAGGAAGAAAAGATCGTTCCCTACGAGGTAGTCCCGGGGCCTAACGGTGACGTCCGCGTCCGCGTCCCCGCGGCCGACAAGGAGTTCGCGCCGCCCGAGATCTCGGCGATGATCCTGCAGAAGTTGAAGGCCGACGCCGAGGCGTACCTCGGTGAGACGGTCGACGCTGCGGTCATCACTGTCCCCGCGTACTTCAACGACGCGCAACGGCAAGCGACGAAGGACGCCGGTCGCATCGCCGGGCTCGAGGTCAAGCGCATCATCAACGAGCCGACGGCTGCTGCGCTCGCCTACGGGCTCGACAAGGAGAAGGACCAGACGATCCTCGTCTTCGACCTCGGCGGCGGCACGTTCGACGTCTCGATCCTCGAGATCGGCGACGGCGTGTTCGAGGTGAAGGCCACCGCCGGTGACAACCACCTCGGCGGCGACAACTTTGACAAGGCGATCGTCGACTGGCTGGTCGCCGAGTTCAAGAAGGACCACGGTATCGACCTCGCTCAGGACCGCATGGCCCTGCAGCGGCTGTACGAAGCTGCCGAGAAGGCCAAGGTCGAGCTGTCGTCGGCGCAAGAGACGCAGATCTCGCTGCCGTTCATCACGGCCGACCAGTCGGGGCCAAAGCACCTCGACATGCGGCTGACGCGGGCGAAGCTCAACGAGCTCACGGCCGATCTGCTCGATCGCGTCGTCGGCCCGACCAAGCAGGCGATGCGCGACGCAGGCGTAACCGCCGACGACATCGACCACGTCGTGCTCGTAGGCGGCATGACGCGGATGCCGGCTGTCCAGGACAAGGTCCGCGAGCTCACCGGCAAGGAGCCGCACCGCGGCGTCAATCCCGACGAGGTCGTTGCGGTCGGTGCGGCGATCCAGGCTGGTGTGCTCGCCGGTGAGGTCAAGGACGTCCTGCTGCTCGACGTAACGCCGCTCTCGCTCGGTATCGAAACCAAGGGCGGTGTTTTCACCAAGCTGATCGAGCGCAACACCACGATCCCGACGCGCAAGTCGGAGATCTTCTCAACGGCCGAGGACAACCAGACGTCGGTCGAGATCCACGTTCTCCAAGGCGAGCGCGAGATGGCGCGCTACAACAAGTCGCTCGGTCGCTTCCAGCTCACCGGCATTCCGCCGGCACCGCGCGGCGTGCCACAGATCGAGGTCACCTTCGACATCGACGCCGACGGCATCCTCCACGTGTCAGCCAAGGATCTCGGCACCGGTAAGGAGCAGAAGATCGAGATCAAAGCGGGCTCCGGTCTCACCGAGGAGGAGATCGAGCGGATGGTCCGCGATGCCGAGGCGCACGCCGAGGAGGACCGCCGTCAGCGCGAGCTCGCCGAGGCGCGCAACAACGCCGAGAACGCCGCCTACCAGGCCGAGCGCCAGCTCAAGGAGATGGGCGATTCGATCGACGCCGACGCGCGCCAGCGGATCGAGGCCAAGATCAAGGAGATCCGCGACAACCTGCAAAGTGAGGACACGGCCCAGCTCCGGCGTTTGACCGAGGAGCTGCAAGCCGCTTGGCACCAGGTGTCCGAGCAGGTTTACGCGCGTGCCGCGCAGCAGGCCGGCGCCAGTCGCGATGGCGGCTCCGGCGATGCCTCGGCGGGCGACGAAGAGGTCGTCGACGCCGAGGTGGTCGACGGCGACGACAAGTAGCGGAGGTGCCCGCAATGGTGCGCGTGCACCGCGATGGCGACAGCGACGAGGCTGCGCGCGAGGCCGCTGTCGAAGCGGCCGCCGACGTGCAGCCTCCGCCCGCGGGCGCCGACGGGAGGGCCGCGTCGTCGGCGGTGCCGGAGCGTGACGGCGAGACCGCAAGTGCGACCGTCAGCGCTGACACCGATGGTCACACGGTCGCCGCCGAGGAGTCGGCACTTGCCGCCGCCGCGGGCGAGGAACAGGACGCCGCTGCTCGCGAGGACGACGCTGCTCGCGAGGACGACGCTGCTCGCGAGGAGAGCGAAACCGCAACGATCGCTCGACACGAACTCGAGCAGCTGCGTCGCGAACGCGACGAGTACCTCGATCTGGCGCGCCGCAAGCAGGCGGAGTTCGAGAACTTCCGCCGCCGTGTCGCGCGCGCCGAAGCCGACGCCGGGGTTCGTGCCAAGATCGACCTGATACGCGACCTGCTGCCGCAGGTCGACAACCTCGAGCGAGCGTTGCAGGTCGCCCCCGAGGGCGATCCGCTGGCCGACGGGGTACGGATGATCCTGCGCGGCCTCCTCAACACGCTGGAGCAGCACGGCGTCGAGTCCTTCGACCCGAGCGGCGAGCCGTTCGACCCCACCGTGCACGACGCGCTCTCGACCCGCGAGGTCGAAGGCGTCGAGCCGGGGACGGTCGTCGAGGTGGTCGAGAAGGGGTATCGCCTGGGCGAACGGATCGTCCGTCCGGCGCGGGTGGTGGTTAGCGGCTAGGGAGGCAGGGATGCCAGCGGTGAAGGACCCGTACAAGGTTCTCGGGGTCGACCGCAAGGCCTCGCAAGAGGAGATCAAGAAGGCGTACAGGCGCCTGGCCCGTCGCTACCACCCCGATCGCAACCCCGGCGACAAGGAGGCCGAGGAGCGCTTCAAAGAGGTGCAGGAGGCCTATTCGATTCTCTCCGACCCCGAGAAGCGCCGCGCTTACGACGAGGGCGGCGGGATGTTCGGCGGCTTCGACCCGGGCGCTTTCCGCGAAGGTTTCGCGAGCACGTTCCGCGGCGGCTTCGGAAGTTTCGGCGACATCCTCTCCGATCTGTTCGGTGGCGGTGCGCGAACGTCCAGTGGGCGTGCGCGCCGGGGACGCGATCTCGAAACCGAGGTCCGGCTCTCGTTCGAACAGTCGCTCGAGGGTGCGCAGGTGCCGATCGCCGTGCCGGTGGAGGAAGTGTGCGCCACCTGCGGGGGCACCGGTGCGCGCCCTGGTACGCAGCCCGAGATCTGTCCGCGCTGTCGCGGACGAGGGATCGAGTCGGAATCGCAGGGGCTGTTCGCGATCTCGCAGCCGTGCCGGGCGTGCGGCGGAAGCGGCACGCGGGTCACCGACCCGTGTCCGACGTGCCGTGGTTCCGGGCGCGTGCGGCGGGTACGCAAGCTGCGCGTGAACATCCCGCCTGGGGTGCGTGACGGCTCGCGCGTGCGCCTTGCCGGCAAGGGCGAGGCGGGACAAGGCGGGGGTCCCCCGGGCGATCTGTACGTGATCACCCGCGTCGATCCCTCGCCGATTTTCCGTCGCCGTGGCGACGACCTCGAAGTGGACGTGCCGATCACGGTCGTCGAGGCACTGCGCGGCGCCACGATCGAGGTGCCCACTCTTAACGGGACGAAGCGGATTCGGGTCGCTCCGGGCACGCGTCACGGGACCGTCGTACGGTTGCGCGGCGAGGGTCCGCCGCGCGCGAGCGGTGGAGGCCGAGGCGACATCCGCTACCGCCTCGTGATCGACGTGCCGCGCGAGCTGACGCGCGACCAGCAGGCGGCTGTCGATCGCCTGGCGGAGGTGCTCGACGGCAACCCGCGCGCTGAGCTGCTGGCACGGGCGCGTAGCGCCAGCGGTGGGCGCCCGAGTGGAGGTAGCGCGTGAGCCGCCGGCGCAACACGCAACCGCGACACAAAGCGCCTTCGACGGGCGAGGCAGTAGGGCGCGGCGGCGCGTCGGGGCGCCGCGACGGCGCTGCACGCCGCAAGCGCGGCGTTTACATGATCTCGGTTGCTGCCGAGCTCGCCGGGATGCACCCGCAGACCTTGCGCATCTACGAGGCGCGCGGGTTGATCAGACCGCAGCGCTCGCCCAAGGGCACGCGCCTCTACAGCGACGAGGACGTCGAGCGCCTGCGCCGCATCCAACAGCTCACCACCGAGCTCGGCATGAACCTCGCCGGCGTCGAGAAGGTGTTCGAACTAGAGGCGGAGATCGAACGCCTGCAAGCGCGCCTGCGCGCGCTCGAGCGCAAGGCGGCGGCGGTCGAGGCGGAACTGCGCGCCGAGCTCGAGCGCGTCCGGCGCGCGACGAGCGTGGCGATCGTGCCGTACCGACAGCCGGTGTTGGACATCGTGCCCGTTCGGGAAAACCCCGTGACAGTACGGGTTGACCGTACCTATACTCTCGATATCTATAACGAGGAGACTTAGATTTTCTAGGTAGGTACGATGAACATCGAGCGCTTCACGATCAAATCGCAAGAGGCTCTTCAGGCGGCGCAGCGTCTGGCGCAGGCGCGGCGCAATCCCGAGATCGTTCCCCACCACCTGCTCGTGGCGCTGCTCGAGCAGGAGGGCACGATCGTCGCGCCGGCACTGCGGGCAGCGGGAGCCGATCCCGTGGGTGTACGTCGGCGTGCCGGCGAGGCGCTCGATCGCCTGCCGACAGTGTCGGGCGAGGCTGCCCAGCCGACCGTGAGCCGTGACCTCGCGCGGGTCCTGGAACGCGCCGACGAGGAGCGTCGCGGCATGGGTGACGAGTACGTCTCGACCGAGCACCTGCTGTTGGCGCTGGCGAGCGAGCCGCAGGTCGACTGTGGCGCCGCGCGCGAGCCGCTGCTCGAAGCGATCGACCGCATCCGTGGTCCGCACCGCGTCACCGACCAGAACCCCGAGGACAAGTACCAGGCGCTCGAGAAGTTCGGCCGCGATCTCACCGCCGAGGCTGCCGAGGGCAAGCTCGACCCGGTCATCGGTCGCGACGAGGAGATCCGCCGCGTCATCCAGGTACTGTCGCGGCGCACCAAGAACAACCCCGTGTTGATCGGCGAGCCGGGCGTCGGCAAGACAGCCATCGTCGAGGGTTTAGCGCAGCGGATCGTCTCCGGCGACGTACCCGAGACGCTGCGCAACCGTCGCGTCATCGCCCTCGACCTCGGTTCGATGCTCGCCGGCTCCAAGTACCGCGGCGAGTTTGAGGAGCGCATGAAGGCTGTGCTCCAAGAGATTGCCGAGTCCGAGGGGCAGATCATCCTCTTCATCGACGAGCTGCACACGATCGTCGGCGCCGGAGCGGCCGAGGGCGCCGTCGACGCGGGCAACATGCTCAAGCCGATGCTGGCGCGCGGTCAGCTCCGCTGCGTCGGCGCCACCACGCTCGACGAGTACCGCAAGTACATCGAGAAGGACGCGGCGCTCGAGCGGCGCTTCCAGCCCGTGTACGTCGACGAGCCGACCGTCGACGAGACGATCGCGATCCTGCGCGGGCTCAAGGAGCGCTACGAGGTCCACCACGGTGTGCGCATCCAGGACTCGGCGCTCGTCGCCGCGGCGACGCTGTCGCACCGCTACATCGCCGACCGCTTCCTGCCCGATAAAGCGATCGACCTGATCGACGAGGCGGCGTCGCGCCTGCGCATCGAGATCGACTCGATGCCCGAGGAGATCGACGAGGTCGAGCGCCGCATCCAGCAGCTCGAGATCGAGCTCCACTCGCTCAAGAAGGAGCGCGACGAAGCTTCAGTCAAGCGGCGCGAGGCGCTCGAGAGCGAGCTCGCCGAGCTGCGCGCACGTGCCGAGGAGATGAAAGCGCACTGGCGCGCCGAGAAGGAGGCGATCGAGGCGATCAGGGCTGCGAAGGAGCGGCTCGAGCAGGCGCACCGCGAAGCCGAGCGGGCGCAGCGCGAAGGCGACCTCGAAACAGCGGCACGGCTGCGCTACGGCGAGATCCCGGAGCTCGAACGCCAGGTGCAAGAGGCTGAACAGAAGCTGCGCGAGCTCCAGTCCGAGCACAAGTTCCTCAAGGAAGAGGTCGACGAGGAGGACGTCGCCGAGGTCGTCTCGCGCTGGACGGGGATTCCCGTCTCGCGCCTGATGGAGTCGGAGGTCGAGAAGCTCGTGCACATGGAGGAGCGCTTGCACGAGCGCGTCATCGGCCAGGACGACGCCGTCGTGGCGGTGTCGAACGCGCTCCGCCGCTCGCGTGCCGGCCTCGCCGATCCCAACCGGCCGATCGGAGTCTTCCTCTTCCTCGGGCCGACGGGTGTCGGCAAAACCGAACTCGCACGCGCCTTGGCCGAGTTCATGTTCGACACCGAGGACGCGATGGTGCGCATCGACATGTCCGAGTACATGGAGAAGCACGCCGTCGCCCGCCTGATCGGTGCACCCCCGGGCTACGTCGGCTACGAGGAGGGCGGTCAGCTCACCGAGGCGGTGCGGCGCAGGCCGTACTCGGTCGTGCTCCTGGACGAGATCGAGAAAGCTCATCCCGACGTCTTCAACGTGCTGCTGCAGGTCATGGACGACGGGCGGCTTACCGACGGCAAAGGCCGCACCGTCGACTTCCGCAACACGATCCTGATCATGACCTCGAACATCCCGGGCGGCATGGCGGGGGTGCGCCAGCACTTCAAGCCGGAGTTCGTCAACCGGCTCGACGAGGTGATCGAGTTCCACCCGCTTCAGCGCCAGCACATCGAGCAGATCGTCGACCTGCAGATGCGGCGCGTGGCCGAGCGGGTACGCGAGCGCGGGCTCGAGATCGAGCTCAGCGACGAGGCGCGCACGCTGCTTGCCACGCTCGGTTACGACCCGGCGTTCGGGGCGCGACCGCTCAAGCGCGTGATCCAGCGCGAAGTCGTCGACAAGCTCGCGCTCGGCTTGCTCAAGGGCGAGTTCAAGCCGGGCGACCGCGTGCGCATCGACGCTGCCGACGGCGCCTTGCGCTTCGAGCGCATCGCCGCCGCCGAGCCGGTCGCGGCCAGCTAGACCGAAGCCGGCACGCTTCCCGCGAGCCAGCGTCGGCGGAAGCGGGGCAAGCCGTGATCGGCGCCGCGGCGCGCAGCGAGCGTCTGGAACACCGTTATCTCGCCGCACTCGAAGCCGACCGCAGAGGCCGCGAGATACAGCCGCCAGATGCGCGCCCGCTCTTCGCCGACGAGGGTCGTGGCGGTCGCGAACTCGCGCTCTAAGTTTGCGCGCCAGCATCGCAGAGTGAGGGGATAGTGCTCGCGCAGCGACTCGACGTCGACCAGCTCGAAATCGGCCTGCTCGAGCTCGCGAACCAGGTACCCGAGCGGATGGAGGTCGCCGTCGGGGAAGACGTAGCGGCGGATGAAAGTGTCGGGCCCGGGATCGATTGGGCGCAGTCGCGCGATGCCGTGGTTGAGGAACAGACCGCCGGGACGCAGCAGGTCGCGTACTCGCCGCACGTACTCGCCTAGCCGTTCGCGACCGACGTGCTCGTACATGCCGATGCTCGCAACTTTGTCGAATTCGCCGCGACGGAGCTCGCGGTAGTCGGCGACGAGGATCTCGCAGCGGTCAGCGACACCGGCCTCTCGCGCGCGCTCGCGGGCGAGCTCCGCCTGGGGCTCCGAAAGGGTGATCCCGAGGGCGCGCGCGCCGTACCGGCTGGCTGCGTGTACGACAAGCGAACCCCAGCCGCAACCGATGTCCAGGAAGCGCTCACCGGGTGCCAGCGCGAGCTTGCGACAGACAAGGTCGAGCTTGCGCTCCTGCGCGGACTCAAGCGGCTCGTCGTCGTGTTCGAAGTAGGCGCACGAGTAGACCATCGTCGGGCCGAGAATCAGGCGGTAGAAGTCGTTCGACACGTCGTAGTGGTGCCGGACCGCGGCACGGTCGCGACCTAGCGACCGCCGCCGGCCGCGCAAGCGCGCCTCGAGGGAGTGCCGCCCGGCGCTCGTGAGATCGGCAAGGAGTGCGCCCACGCCCACAGCGCGTGCCACCACCGTGACGAGGCGCAAGCGCTGCGGCCAGCTCGGCCGCCACGGCTCGTCGCGAAAAGCGAGAAAGCCGCGCCGTAACGCCTCCTCGAGGTCGCCCTCGACGTCGACGAGCCCGCTCGCCCACGCTCGCGCCAGCCCGAGCTGGCTCGGCTCGCGCACGAGCGCCGCGAGCGCGCGCGGCGAGCGAACAACAACGGTCGGAAGGTCGCTGCCCTCGTCGCGGCCCGGCAAGAGCGAACCGTCCCATAAGCGGACGGCCACTGGCGGGTCGCGATCGAGAGCGGCGCCGAGAGTGTCCGCTATCACCGCTGCGCTACCAGGGGCTCTGCGCGTTGTCCGTGTGTGCGGAACCGTCGCTCCGACTGATACCCGCTGATGGGGCTGTTGCCAACCCGCGGGAAGGAGTGGACGCCAGCGGCAGCGAACGCGAGACTCGGCGCGTCGAGTCGAATCGATCGAAGGAGGACGCTGATGCCGACGTTCATCATGCTGAGCACCCTGACCCCCGAGGGCGTGCAGACGCTCAAAAACAACCCCCAGCGCTTGCGGGAGGTCAACAAAGAGGTGGAGCAGCTGGGAGCCAAGGTCGTGGCGCAATGGGCCGTTCTCGGTCGGTTCGACTTCGTGAACGTCGTCGAGGCGCCCGACGAGAAGACGATCGCCCGTGTCTCGCTCGAGCTCGGTTCGCGCGGCACCGCTCACTACGAGACGCTCGCCGCGATTCCCGTCGACGACTTCATCGCCTCGCTGTGAGCTGGTGGCGGCGGCCGCTTCCGTGGCGGCCGCCGCGGCCACCGTCGCCGTGATGCCGCGCCGGTCGAACGATCTGATTTGATCGCCGCCGTGCAGCCGGTTTCCGGGGATCTTCCGCGCAAGGTGCTCGTGCTCGGTGGTGGCGGGCGCGAGCACGCAATCGTGCGTGCGCTCCAGCGCAGCCCGGCGCGGCCGGAGCTCTGGGCAGCGCCCGGCAACCCCGGCATCGCCCGCGACGGCGTGCACTGCGCTGCGGTCGATCCCCTCGACGGCGATGCCGTTGTTGCGCTCGTCGAGCGGGCGGGCATCGAGTTCGTGGTCGTCGGCCCCGAAGCGCCGCTCGTCGCCGGGATCACCGACCGGCTGGCCGCGGTCGGGGTTCGCTGTCTCGGACCGTCGCGGGAGGCGGCGCGCGTCGAGGGTTCGAAGCTCGCTGCCAAACAGCTGATGGCCGAAGCCGGCGTGGCGACCGCCGCCTACCGCGTCCTCGAGAGTCGCGAGCAGGCGCTCGCCGCGCTTGCGGAGCTCGATTATCCCGCGGTCTTCAAAGCCGACGTGCTCGCCGCCGGCAAAGGGGTCGTGGTCGCGGCCGACGAGGCCGAGGCGCGCGCCGCGATCGACGCGTACTTCGTCGAGCGCCGCTTCGGCGACACGGCCGTGCTGCTCGAGGAGTTCCTAGTCGGCGACGAGCTCTCGCTGCTGTGTCTGTGCGACGGCGAGCGCGCTCTGCCGCTGGCGCCGGCGCGCGACTACAAGCGACTGCGCGACGGCGACGAGGGTCCCAACACCGGCGGTATGGGCAGCTATTCGCCAGTTGGCGAGGTCGACAGCGAGCTAGTCGCCGAGATCGTCGCCACGGTCCACCAGCCGATCGTCGACGCCTTGCGGGAGCGGGGAACGCCGTACCACGGCGTTCTCTACGGCGGGTTGATGCTCACCGCCGACGGTCCGCGCGTGCTCGAGTTCAACTGCCGCTTCGGCGACCCCGAGACGCAGGCGCTCCTACCGCGGCTGCGTAGCGACCTGCTCGAGCTTCTGTGGCGGGCATCTTTCGCCGGCGGGCTCGACGGTGCGAGCTGCGAGTTCGCCGACGACGCCGCGGTTTGCGTCGTGCTGGCGGCCTCCGGCTATCCCGAGGCGCCGCGGCGCGGCGACCCGATCGCGGGCATCGAGGCGGCCGAACGGACAGGCGCGCTCGTCTTCCACGCCGGCACTGCGGAACGCGACGGGCAGTTCGTGACCGCTGGCGGACGGGTCCTCAACGTCGTCGGGACGGGACCGGATCTCGCGGCAGCACGCGAGGCCGCCTACCGCGCCGCCGATCTCGTCGAGTTCGCCGGCAAACAGTTGCGGCGCGACATCGCCGCCGGACGCAGGTAGGGAGCGAGCGCAGTGGGCGAGCCCGAGACCGCACCGGCGTCGCGGCCCGCCCCGCCCGCCGTGCGAAGCGACGAACAGCCGCCCGCGGTGGCGATCGTGATGAGCTCGCACAGCGAGATGCCGGTGATGGAGAAGGCGGCGCAGGAGCTCGAGGAGCGCGGCATCGCGTTCGAGGTGAAGGTGCTACCGGCACACCACGACCCCGACGTGGTGCGCGACTACGCGCGCAACGCGCGCGAACGCGGCCTGCGGGTGATCATCGCCGGCTCCTCCTACTCCGCGACGCTGCCGGCGATGATCGCTGCCAACACCGATCTGCCCGTGATCGGTGTGCCGATCAGCGGTCCGCACTCGATCGCCGGTGGTTTCGACGGACTCGCGGCGATCGCCCAGATGCCGCCGGGCATGCCGGTGGCAGCGGTCGGTATCAACCAGGCGATCAACGCGGCGGTGCTCGCGAGCCGGATCCTGCACGCCTAGCGCTGGAGGTTGCCGTGATCGACCGTTACACCCGGCCCGAGATGGGCGCCATCTGGACCGAGCAGCGCAAGTACGAGACGTGGCTCGAGGTCGAGCTCGCTGTCGTCGAGGCGCTCGCAGAGATGGGAATCGTGCCAGCCGAGGATGCGGCGGTGATCCGCGAGCGAGCCGCGTTCACCGTCGAGGCCGTCCGCGAGCGCGAACGCGTCACCGACCATGACGTCGCCGCCTTCGTCGACGTGGTGGCGGCCTCGGTTGGGGAGGCGGGGCGCTGGATCCACTACGGGCTGACCTCGTCGGACGTTCTCGACACCGCGCTCGCGCTCCAGATCTCGCAGGCCGCACCGCTTCTCGTCGGCGGCGCACGGGCGCTGCGCGATGCTCTGGTGCGGCGGGCGCGCGAGCACGCGCACACGCTGTGCGTCGGTCGCACGCACGGCGTCCACGCCGAGCCGACGACCTTCGGCATCAAGCTCGCCGGGTTCGCGTTCGAGGCCGACCGTAACCTGCGGCGCCTCGAGCACGCTTTCGAACAGGCGGCGACCGGTGCGATCTCGGGCGCCGTCGGCACCTATGCCGCCACCGGCCCCGAACTCGAGGAGCGGGTGATGCGCAAGCTCGGCCTGCGCCGCGAGGACGTCTCGACCCAGGTAGTTCCCCGCGACCGCCACGCCGAGCTCTTGCAGGCGGTTGCGCTCGCCGGTGCCGGCCTCGAGCGGTTGGCGACCGAGATCCGTCATCTGCAACGCACGGAGGTGCGCGAGGTCGAAGAACCGTTCCGTGCTGGAGCGCAGAAGGGCTCGTCGGCGATGCCGCACAAACGCAACCCGATCGTCAGCGAGCGCATCTGCGGCATCGCGCGCCTTCTGCGCGGCTACCAGCAGGCGGCGCTCGAGAACGTCGCCCTCTGGCACGAACGCGACATCTCGCACTCGTCGGTGGAGCGTGTAGCTCTCCCCGACGCGCTGATACTCCTCGACTACGCCCAACACTTGGCGCTGCGACTGGTCGAGGGGATGCGCGTCTACCCCGAGCGTATGCGGCGCAACCTCGACGCCACCAACGGCGCGCTCTACTCGCAACGTGCCTTGCTTGCGCTGGTGGCAGCTGGGCGCACGCGCGACGACGCCTACCGCATCGTCCAGCGCGCGGCGCAACGAGCGTTCGACGGGGACAGCCACTTCCGCGAGCTGCTCGCCGCCGAGGCACCGGAACTCGATCTCGACGCGGTCTTCGATCCCACGCCGTTCGTACGCCACGCCGACGCGATCCTCGCGCGGCTGGAAGCTTTCGACCGCTGAACGGCCGCGTGCGACGGGCTGTACCCTGCCGGCCGATGGTCGCTGGCACCGAAGGTCTCGAGCTCGTCGCGCGCGGAAAGGTGCGCGACATCTACGCCGCCGGCCCCGACCGGCTGTTGTTGGTGGCGAGCGACCGCATATCGACGTTCGACGTCGTGCACCCGACGCCGATCCCCGACAAGGGCGCGGTCCTCACCGGCCTCTCGGTTTTCTGGTTCGAGCGCACCCGCCACATTTGCCCCAACCACCTGATCTCGTTCACCGCAGTCCCCGACGACGTGCGTGGCCGTGCGCTGCTCGTCGAGCGGCTCGAGATGGTTCCGATCGAGTGCGTGGTGCGCGGCTATCTGGCCGGATCGGCGTGGCGCGAATACCGCGAGAGCGGCGCCGTCTGCGGCATCGAGCTGCCGCCCGACCTGGAGGAGGCGGCGGAGCTGCCGGCCCCGCTCTTCACGCCCGCCACCAAAGCGAGCGAAGGGCACGACGAGAACATCGATCTTGCCACCGCCGCCGAGATCGTCGGCGACCGCCACACGGTCGACGAGCTCGCTCGCATCTCGATCGCCCTCTACCGCTTCGCTGCGAGCTACACGCGCGAGCGCGGGATCATCCTCGCCGACACGAAGTTCGAGTTCGGTCGCCGTCGCGATGGCACGCTCGTGCTCGCCGACGAGGTGCTCACGCCCGACTCCTCGCGCTTCTGGCCGGCCGACGCCTACAAGCCCGGTCGCCCGCAGCCGTCCTTCGACAAGCAGTACGTGCGCGACTGGGCGACCGAGATCGGGTGGGACCGCACGCCGCCGGCGCCGCCGCTGCCCACCAAGGTCGTCAACGGCACACGGGCGCGCTACATCGAGGCTTACGAGCGCATCACCGGCGAGCCCTTCCAGCAGTGGTTGAAACGGGCGGGGGCGCGGTGAAAGCGCGCGTTCTCATCCGTCCCAAGCAGGGCTTGCTCGATCCGCAGGGCCAGGCGATCGAACGGGCCCTCCCCGCGCTCGGCTTTGACAGCGTCCGTGACGTGCGCGTGGGTCGCCTGGTCGAGCTCGAAACCGATCGACCGGAACGCTTGCAGGAGCTGTGCGAGCGCCTGCTCTGCAACACGCTGATCGAGGAGTTCGAGATCGTCGAGGTCGAGCCCTAGTGCGTTTCGCTGTCGTGCGCTTCCCCGGCTCCTGCGACGACCGCGACGCGCTGCTGGCATGCTCGCGCTTCGGCGAGGCGCACTTCGTCGACCACCGCGAAAGCGACCTCGCCGGTTTCGACTGCGTCGTGATCCCGGGCGGCTTCTCGTACGGCGACTATCTGCGCGCCGGGGCGCTCGCCGGGCTCTCGCCGGTGATGGGCGCGGTGCGCCGCTTCGCCGCCGCCGGCGGCCCGGTGCTCGGCATCTGCAACGGGTTCCAGGTGCTGTGCGAAGCCGGCCTACTGCCCGGTGCGCTGCTTCCGAACTGCGGCTTGCGCTTCGTCTGTCGCGAAGTCGAGGTCGAGGTCGCGTCGGCCGCCACGCCTTTCACGCGCTGCACCGAGCCCGGCACGCGGTTGCGGATTCCCGTCAAGCATCAGAGCGGGCGCTACTGGGCGCCGCCCGACGTGCTCGACACGCTCGAGCGCACCGGTCGTGTCGTCTTCCGCTACGCCCCCGGACACAACCCGAACGGATCGGAGCGCAACATCGCCGGTGTGGTCTCGGCCGAGGGCAACGTGGTGGGTCTTATGCCCCACCCCGAACACGCCGTCGACGCGCTCCTCGGCTCGGCCGACGGCGCTGTGCTGTTCGAGTGCGTCGCGCGAGCCGAGGTCGCTGCATGAGCGGTACGGCTACACCGCGAGCTGGGGACGTCGCGGCGGCGGAGCGGCTACGCGAGCGCGCCCTCGAGCTCGGCATGACGGCGAGCGAGTTCGAGCTCGTGTGCGCCAAGCTCGGGCGGCTGCCGAACGAGCTCGAGCTGGCGATCTTCTCGCTGCTGTGGTCGGAGCACTGCGGCTACAAGCACTCGCGCAAGCTGCTTAAGCGGCTTCCGCGCAGCGGTTCGCGGCTTGTGCTCGGGCCAGGCGAAAACGCCGGTGCGGTCGACGTCGGCGAAGGTTTCGTCGCCGTCTTTAAGGTCGAGTCGCACAACCACCCGAGCGCGGTCGAGCCCTTCCAGGGGGCCGCTACCGGTGTCGGCGGCATCCTCCGCGATGTGCTGGCGCTGGGTGCGCGACCAGTCGCGGTGCTCGATTCGCTGCGCTTCGGCGATCTCGCCTCCTCGCGTACGCGCTACCTGCTCGACGGCGTGGTGCGCGGTATCGCCCACTACGGGAACGCTGTCGGGGTGCCGACCGTGGGCGGCGAGATCTACTTCGACCGCGCCTACGAGCAGAACTGTCTCGTCAACGCGATGTGCGTCGGCATCGCTCGGCGCGAACAGCTTCTGCGCAGCGCAGCGGCCGGTCCCGGCAACCGCGTGCTGCTGCTCGGCGCTCTCACCGGGCGGGACGGTATCGGTGGCGCGTCGGTGCTGGCGAGCGCCGACCTCGACGAGTCCGCGGCAGACAAGCGGCCGAGCGTGCAGATCGGCGACCCGTTCGAGGAGAAGAAGCTGATCGAGTGCTGTCTCGAGCTGGCCGAGCGCGGGCTGTTGGTGGCGCTGCAGGATCTGGGGGCCGCTGGTCTTTCGTCGAGTGCGGCCGAGATGGCCGCCAAGGGCGGCGTCGGGATCGACATCGACGTTGCGCGCGTGCCGCTCCGCGAACCGGGCATGGAGCCGTTCGAGGTGATGATCTCCGAGTCCCAGGAGCGCATGTTGTGCGTCGTCGAGCCCGACCGCGTGGCCGAGGTCGAGGCGATCTGCGCACACCACGAGGTGCGAGCGACCGCGATCGGCCAGGTGACTGCGACCGGCAAGTTGCGCGTTTTCGACGACGGGCGGCTGGTGGGCGAGATACCCGCGGCGCTGCTCGTCGACGAGTGCCCGGCCTACGACCTTCGCGGCGAGCGCCCGCCGCGAACGCTCTACGATCCCCCGCCGGCGGTTGTCGCGCCCGAAGCCAATCCCGCCACCAAACTTCTGGCGCTGCTCGCTAGCCCCAACGTCTGCTCGCGGCTCGCTGTCTTCGAGCAGTACGACTGGCTGGTCGGGGCGCGAACCGTCCGCCGCCCCGGCGAGGCCGACGCCGCCGTTCTGCTCGTCGATCCTGCGAGCGGCTCCCGCCGGGCTGTCGCTGCCGCCACCGATGGCAACGGCTGGCGCGTCGCCGCCGACCCCTACCGCGGGGCGTTCCACGCCGTGCTCGAGTGCGCCGCCAACCTCGCCTGCGTCGGTGCGGTGCCGCTCGGTCTGACCAACTGCCTCAACTTCGGTAACCCCGAGCGCCCGCACGCGGCGTGGCAGCTAGAGCACGCGGTCCAAGGGCTGGCCGACGCCTGTCGCGCGCTTGGCATTCCCGTCGTCGGCGGCAACGTCTCGCTCTACAACGAGAGCGAACAGGGGCCGATCCTGCCGACTCCGATCGTGGGGCTCGTCGGTCTCGTCGAGGACGCTGCGCAAGTCCCCCGCCTCGGCTTCGCGAACCCCGGCGACGCGATAGCGCTCGTCGGTCCTGCGGGTAGCAGGCGCTCGCTACGCGCCTCGGAGCTCGCGCGTCTTTACGGGTACGGGTTGCCGGAAAGGCTCGACGATTTCGACGCCGCCGCTGCTGTCGCGACGATCCAGCGCGTGCGCGAGCTCGCTGCCAGCGGCGCGCTGGCGAGCGCCCACGATGTCGCCGAAGGGGGTCTCTTGGTGGCTCTCGCCGAGTGCGTGCTGGCCGGCGGCCGGGGGGCCGACGTCGAACTGCCGGCGCTCGACGACGACGAGCTTTTCGGCGAGGCGCCAGGCTGGTTCATCGTCTCCGGTCCCCGCCACGTCGTCGGCGAGATCGGTACCGTCATCGGCACCGTGACGACAGGCGGCGACGAGGCCACGTTGCGGGTCGTCGCGCCCACCGGCGAGATCGCGATCGCCCGCCGCGAGCTCGAACGCGTCTGGGCGCAGCCGCTTCGCGACGCGCTCGATCGCGCCTAGCCGGCGGCGCGCGGCCGCCGGTGGCACCGGCAGCCGTTGGTAACCTCGACGGCGCGGGCCAGCTCCGGGTCGGCCCGCCAGCTTTCGGCCGCCGCCAGATGGCTTCTCACGACAACGTTCGCGAGCGCGAGGGTCCGCGCGACGAGTGCGGCGTCTTCGGGGTCTACGCACCGGGCCGTGACGTCGCCCGACTCGCCTACTTCGCCCTCTATGCGCTCCAGCACCGCGGGCAGGAGTCGGCGGGAATCGCGGCCTGCGAGGGCGGCGAGATCACGACCGTCCGCGACCTTGGCTTGGTTTCGCAAGTTTTCACCGACGAGAAGCTGCGGGCCCTCACCGGAGACGCGGCGATCGGACACGTGCGCTACTCGACTACCGGCTCGCCGCGCTGGGAGAACGCCCAGCCGGTGTGGCGGGCCGACCGCCACCGCCTGGCGCTCGCCCACAACGGCAACCTCACCAACGCTGTCGAGCTCCACGCCGAGCTGAGCGCCGCCGGCGCGACCTTTACAAGCACCTCCGACTCCGAGATCATCGCGGCCCTGATCGCCCGCCACCCGGCGGCGAGCGTGCCGGAGGCAGTGGCCGAGGTGGTGCCGCGGCTCGAGGGCGCGTTCTCGACCGTCGTTCTCACCGGCGACCGTGTCGTCGCTTTCCGCGACCCTTACGGCTTGCGGCCGCTGGCGATCGGGCGTCTCGGCGAGCGCTGGTGCGTGGCGTCCGAAAGCTGCGCGTTCGACATCATCGGCGCCGAGCTCGAACGCGAGGTCGAGCCGGGGGAGATGGTCGTGCTGTCGGAACAGGGGCTCGAGTCGCAGCGCGTAGCGACCGCTCCGCGGCGCGCTTTCTGCGTTTTCGAGCACATCTACTTCGCGCGCCCCGACTCGGTTCTCGAAGGCGTTCGCACCCAGGTCGCGCGGCGGCGGATGGGCGAGATCCTGTGGCGCGAGGCGCCGGTCGAGGCAGACCTCGTGGTTGCTGTACCCGACTCGGGCAACGCCGCCGCCGCTGGATTCGCGGCAGCGTCGGGGATCCCCCGCGACGACGGTCTGATCAAGAACCGTTACGTAGCGCGCACGTTCATCGAGCCGGGCCAGGAGCTGCGCCGCCACGGTTTGCGGATGAAGTTCAACCCGCTCCGCGAGGTGGTGGAGGGCAAGCGGCTGGTGGTGATCGACGACTCGATCGTGCGCGGCAACACGACGCGCCAGATCGTCACGATGCTGCGCGACGCCGGTGCGCGCGAGATCCACCTGCGGATCTCGTCGCCGCCTATCCGCCATCCCTGCCACTACGGGATCGACATGTCGACGCGCGAGGAGATGATCGCTCACGGCCGCGACGTCGACGAGATCGCCCGCGAGCTCGGCTGTGACTCGCTCGCCTACCTGTCGCTAGAGGGCCTCTACGAGGCGATCGGCAAGGCGCGATCGCACCATTGCGATGCCTGTTTCAGCGGCGAGTACCCGATCGCCGACACCGAGCGCCGCAAGGTCGGGAAGTACGCGCTCGAAGAGCTACCGGTCGTTCGCGGCTGAGTGGCGGCGGTCGGCGGCTGCGGGCGCTGACGCTAGGCGAGCGGTCATGATGCCGATGTGGCGTTTCGCGTCGGTGTGCTCGTGTCGGGACGGGGGACCAACCTCCAGGCGCTGATCGATCGCGTCCACCGCCGCGAAGGGATCGAGATCGTCGCCGTCGCCAGCAACCGTGCCGACGCCCAGGGGCTCGAGCGGGCGCGGCGCGCCGGCATCGAGACGGCGGTGTTTTCGTCGTCGAGCTATGCCGACCGTGCCGCTCGCGACCGCGCGCTCGGGGACTGGCTCGCCCAGCGCGCGGTCGATCTGGTGGTGCTGGCTGGCTTCATGGAGATCCTCTCTGCCGAGTTCGTCGACCGCTTCCGCTGGCGTATCGTCAACGTCCACCCGGCGCTTTTGCCGGCCTTTCCGGGTACGAGAGCGATCGAACAGGCGCTCGAGTACGGGGTGAAGGTCACCGGCGTCACGGTGCACTTCGTCGACGAGGGTGTCGACACCGGGCCGATCATCCTGCAAGAGGCGGTGCCGGTCCCGTATTCTCGCGACGTGTCGGAGCTCGAGGAGCGGATCCACGCGGTCGAGCACCGGCTCCTGCCCGAGGCGGTGCGGTTGATCGCCCGCGGCGCGGTGCGTCCCGACGAGCGAAGCCCCCGGATCGTCCACGTCGCCCAAGACGTGTGAGCGCGAGAGAGTTCGATACGAGCGATGTCCGAGCAGCGTGAACCGACGACAGCAGTGCCCGCCGTTCCCGACGAGGTGCGGGTGCGGCGTGCTCTTTTGACCGTGTCCGACAAGCGCGGAATCGTCGATTTCGCGCGTGGTTTGTGCGAGCTCGGCATCGAGATCGTGTCGACGGGTGGCACGGCGGCGGAGTTGCGTCGCGCCGGTATCGACGTGCGCGACGTCGAGGACTACACCGGCTTTCCCGAGATCCTCGGCGGTCGCGTGAAGACGCTCAACCCGCGCATCCACGCGGGGATCCTGGCCGTGCGTTCCGAGCCCGAGCACGCCGAGACGTTGCGGGAGCTCGGCATCGAGCCGATCGACCTGGTCTGCGTGAACCTGTATCCGTTCGAGCGCGTGTCGAGCCGGCGCGGCGTGCCCGACAGCGAGATCATCGAGAACATCGATATCGGAGGTCCGACGCTGATCCGCGCTGCTGCCAAGAACCACGCCTTTTGCGCGGTCGTGGTATCGCCGGAGAGCTACGACGCCGTGCTCGAGGAGCTGCGCGAGCAAGACGGCGCGCTCTCATTCCGTACGCGCGAAGCTCTCGCCGCTGAGGCGTTCGCCTTCACCGCCCGCTACGAAGCGGCGATCTCGCGCTGGTTCAGCGGGCGCGAGGAGGAATTCCCGCAACACACCACCGTTGCTTTCGAGAAGGTGCTCGATCTCGCCTACGGCGAGAACCCGCACCAGCGTGCGGCCTACTACGCCGAGGTCGGCACGCGCAGCCACCTCTTGTCGATGGTCTCGAAGCTGCACGGCCGCGATCTGTCGTTCAACAACCTTCTCGATCTCGACTCCGGTCGCCGCCTGGTCGAGGAGTTCGAGGTGCCGGCGGCGGCGATCATCAAGCACAACAACCCCTGCGGGTGCGCGGTCGGCGCGACCTTGCGCGAGGCGTTCGAGCGCGCTCTCGAGTGCGATCCCCAGAGCGCTTTCGGGGGCGTCTACTGCTTCAACCGGCCGGTCGACGAGGATCTCGCCAAGCGCTTGCACGAGCTGTTCGTGGAGCTCGTGTTCGCGCCCGGCTACGACGACGCGGCGCTCGAGATCCTGATGCGCAAAGCGAACGTCCGCATCCTCTGGAACCAGGAGCGTCGCCGGCCGGTCGCCGGCGAGCACGATTTCAAGCGTGTGCGCGGCGGAATCCTGGTACAGGACCGCGACACCGGGCTCGAGCCGCGCGAGCAGATGCGTGTCGTCACCCGCCAGCGGCCGAGCGAGCAGCAGTGGGGCGACCTATTGCTCGCGATGCGGGTTTGCAAGCACGTGCGTTCGAACGCGATTGTGCTCGCTCGCGACGGCGCTACGGTGGGGATCGGCGCGGGGCAGATGAGTCGTGTCGACTCGGTGCGGATCGCGCTCGACAAGGCGCGTATCGCCGGGCTCGACCCGAGCGGCGCGGTGATGGCGTCGGACGCTTTCTTCCCGTTCCCCGACGGGCCGGAGCTCGCGATGGATGCCGGTATCGAGGCGATCATCCAGCCCGGCGGGTCGCAGCGCGATCCCGAGGTGATCGCCGCCTGCGACCGCCGCGGAGTGCCGATGGTGTTCACGCGCCGTCGTCACTTCAAGCACTGAGCGGTCGCGAGGTTCGGGGCGGCCCGCGCCGCGTTCCCGGGCGCGCTGTGTCGGCGGGCGATCGACATGGTGAGCGGCGCGCGCCGGGCGGCTGTCGCGGTGAGCGCGTCGGGACGGCGGCTCGCGCGGGCTAGGATCGTGCCCGCATGTCCTTGGAGGCCCGGCGATGAGGGAGCCGCACCACCCGCCGCGGGCGGGCATCGAGCTGGCCGACGTTCTGCACGCTTTGAGCGATCCGGCGCGGCTCGCGATCGTGCGCACGTTGCGTGCCGACGGCGGCGAGCTTCCGTGCGGCGCTTTCGAGCTCGGTTTGTCGCGCGCGACGCTGTCGCACCACCTGCGCGTTCTGCGCGAAGCGGGGGTGGTGCGCACTCGTCCGGAGGGCCGCAAGCGGCTCGTTTCGCTGCGTGTCGACGATCTAGAGGCGCGCTTCCCGGGCTTGATCGACGCGATCCTCGACGTGCCAGAAAGCGCGTCGGCAAACGGTGCGGTGCGCGCGGCCGGCGAGCGGTGGCACGGTGCGCGTCGCGCCGCGGGCGCGCCCGACGCAACGGTTCCGCCCGCGACCGTCTAGCATCGCGGCGGGCCGCTAGCTCAATTGGTAGAGCAACGGGCTTTTAACCCGGTGGTTCTGGGTTCGAGTCCCAGGCGGCCCACTTGCTCTGCGCCCGGTGGCCCGTCCGGTTGCGAGGCGACGCGACGCCCGGGGGCCACGCCCGGGCGCACCCCCGACGTCGCTCCGCGCGCGGGCTAGCCGTCCCGGGGCGGTCCGCTCGGGACCGGAACACCTAGACTTGGCGCACCCCGGGGGCGTGGTCCAGAGGCCTAGGACGCCGGCCTTTCAAGCCGGAGGTCGCGGGTTCGAATCCCGTCGCCCCTACTGTTCGCGGCTGGGTCTCGCGGGCAGCGCTTGGTCGCTGCGACCGGCGTCCGGCTCGCTGCGACTATGGCCCACTCCGCCCTTCGGGAGCGAGCCGGAGCGGCGCGCGCCTCACGCCTACCCGGCTGCGACAGGTGGCTCCGTGCGCCGCTGGGGGTCGGCGCGGTCGGGGGGCTTCGGTCCGAAGCGCAGCGAGATCCAGGCTGTGGCGCTGAGCACTACGCAGATGACGATCAGGGAGAGCCAGATCGGCGGGTGCCAGACGTCGACGAGCAGCATCTTCACCGCGATGTAGCCGAGGATGATGGCGAGACCCTGCGAGAGGTAAACGAACTTCGACATCAGCCCCGCCACCGCGAAGTAGAGGGCGCGCATCCCTAGAAGCGCGAAGGCGTTGGCGGCGAAGACGGTGAATGGCTCGGTGGTTATCGCGAAGATCGCCGGAATCGAGTCGATCGCGAAGACGATGTCGGTAGTCGCGATCACGACGAACACGGCGACCAGCGGCGTGGCGAGGCGGCGGCCGCCCTCGCGCACGAGCAGCCGGTGGCCGCGGTAGTCGGCGGTCATGGGGATGCGCTTGCGCACGACGCGCAGCGCCGGGTTGTGCTCGGGGTCGATCTCGGTCTCTTCGTGGCGGAAGAGTTTCCAGGCGGTGTAGAGGAGCAGTAGACCGAAGGCGTAGAAGGTGATGTGGAGGGCGTTGAGGAGCGCGGCGCCGAGGACGATGAACACGAGCCGCAGCACGAGCGCGAGCGCTATTCCCCACGCCAGCACCCGCGGTTGCACCGCCAAGGGCACTGCGAAGTAGCCGAAGATGACGGCGAAAACGAAGATGTTGTCGAGCGAGAGCGAGCGCTCGACGATGTAGCCGGCCAGGTATTCGGCCCCCGCCGCATGCCCTTGCCAGGCGGCCATCACGCCGGCGAAGGCGAGCGCTAACACGAGCCACCCGATCGACCAGATCACCGATTCGCGCAGCGTCACCTCGCGCCGCCCGCGGCCAAAGATCGCGAAGTCGACGACGATCATCGCCACGACGAGCGCCGCGAGCAGCGCCCAGGCGCCGACGTGAACGTCAAGATCGGTTCCGATCTTGGTCGCCTCGCTGGCGGCTAGGGGTAGCTCGAGAGCGGCGGCGAGTGGGCTCACGAAGAAGCTTCCTCCTCTGGTCGTGGGTGCTAACCGGAGAAGGTTTCTCCCGCCGCTTGGGCCGGTGGCGCCGGGCCGCGCGGACAGGCGCGACCGTGCTGACGCACGCCACCCGTCGGGGATACTTCCCTTCGAGCGGGCGAGAGTCTAGCCGGTGGCCGCCGTGGGCTGCGGGGCGGCCGGTGGCCGCTCACGGCCGCTCGCGTCCCCTCACGGCCGCTCACGGTGGCCGCGCTACGACCTGGTGCCGCAGGTCGGGCGACGCTCAGCCGCCGGTCCGCTCGTCGACGAAGGCGGGGTAGCCGGCGCAGGAGGCGGCGAAGACGAGCAGCGCCGCCACCATCCCCGCCCAATGGGTGGCGGCGAGGAAGACGAGCGCGCCGGCTACGCCCCCTGCCAGGGCGCAGAAGAGCGCGAAGGCGACCGGCAAGCGAAGGATGCGTGCGCTGACAAGCGCGCAGAGCGCCCAGGCGAGGGGCCCGGTGACGTAGCCCCAACTGCGGAAAAAGCCTTCCGGTAGGGGCAGCGCGACGAGCAGGGCGAAGAGCCCGAGAACGAGAACGCCTTGCGCCGCCAGCGCACGGATGAAGAGCCGCCTGTCCACGCGCCTGATCGTAGGGACCCTTGCTCGCGAGGCGCTAGGCGCGCTCGCCGGGCCGGGCGCGCTACCCTCGGTGGCCCCGCGGGCGGTTAGCTCAGCTGGTAGAGCGCCTGCCTTACAAGCAGGAGGTCGCCGGTTCGAGTCCGGCGCCGCCCACTCGCAAAACCCCTTCACACCACGGGGTTGTGTCGGGGCCCTCAGCGCGCTTCCACCAGGCGGGCGCCGGCGGTTGCGGTTACTGGCGAACGCTGGGTTTTGCGCTTCGCCGTGCCGGTCCTGGTTTCGCACGCGAGGGTCGCGCTGTTGATTGGCGGGTGTCTCAGAGCCCTGCGAGGGTGTGACTCTCGCTCGTGGCGGCGAGCGTCGGCGGCAGCACGCTCAGCCCGTATCTGCTCCACGCCAGCGGCGCCTGGGCCTACCCGACGTCGTCGACCTTTTGTTCGGCGTGGTCGGATTTCTCGCGCGCTGCTGCGTCCAAGGTGCAATCGTGGACTCGCGCGTTTGAAGGGGCTGGCGCGATGCGCTCGGCTGGTCGAAGCGCCGTCGGTCCCGCCTCCGGCGCTCGCGGCGGGCGGGTCGGTCAGGCTTCGCGCCTGCCGGGGGCGGTGTGTGCCGCAACGGGTTCGGTGTCGTCCGATCGCGCCGCCTCGGCAAGCTCCCTGAGCAGTTCGCGCAACGCTTGGGCCGTCGCCTCGTCCGCTAGCTCCTCGCCGGAGAAGCGCTGGTCAATCTTGCCCACCGGCAACTCCCGCTCGAGCGGCCGCGCGCCAGCGATCATCAGCGCGCGGCGAGCGACCTGTTGCGCCCACAGCGCGCCGAACGACGAGACGCTTCCGCCCGTCACAGCTGCCGGCTTGCCGGCGATCGGGGCGGCGCCTGCGGGGCGCGACAGCCAGTCGATCGCGTTCTTGAGCGCGCTCGGCGGGGCGCCGTTGTACTCGGGCGTCACGAAGAGCAGCGCATCGGCCCGCCTGGCTTCGGCGCGCAGCTCCTCCACCGCCGGGCCCGGAGCGTGCTCGAGCTCTTCGTTGTAGTGGGGCAGCTCGGCCAGGCGCTCCCACAGCACCACCTCCACACCCGGTGGCGCCAAGCTCTTCGCGGCGAGCGCCAGCCGCCGGTTCCACGAGTTCCTACGCAGGCTGCCGACGAGCGTGAGGATCCGGAGCGGCCGGCCGGCGGCTTCGCCGCCGGCCGGGACGCTCCTAACGCCCTCCACCGTGCTGCTGTCGGTGGGTGGGACGATCACTGCTTCTGCGCCTCCACCTCTAGCACCAACGTCACCTCGTCACCGAGCACCTTGGTGCCGTTCTCGAGCGTGGCGTCCCAGGAGAGGCCCCACTGCTTGCGATCGAGCGCCCCCTGTGCCGCAAGGCTCACACGCGGCTTTCCCTGCATGTCGACAGTCGCTCCGCGCAGCTCGACATCGAGCGCCACCGGGTGGGTCGCGCCGCGCAACTCGAAGTCGCCCTCGACGCGCCAGCGCCCCTCGCCCGTCCGCTCGATCCGCGTGGCGCTGAAGCGCGCCTTCGGGTAGCGCTCGGTCCAGAAGAACTCCTCGCTGCGCAGATGCTGGGCGAGCGTCTCTTCGCGCACGTCGACACTCGCCACGTCGATCTCACCCTCCACGCCCGCGAGCTCGCCGCTCTCGTCGAACCGCAGCGAGCCCGAGAAATCGCGGAAGCGGCCGCGGAAACGCGAGATGCCGAGATGCTCGACCTCGAAACCCACGGTCGAGTGGATCGGGTCGATCGCGTACGTGCCCGGTTCGACCTGCGTTTTGGTGGCGCTCGTGCTCATCTGCTGACCTCCTCGTTTCGTACGTATGACGTGGCCATCAGTGCCCGTGGCGGCAGTTCGTTGCGTACGCACTGGTTGCACCCGCAACCATATTCGCGTCGAAGAGGTTAGCAACGCAATCATTGCGTACGCAACGAACGCTTGAGCGGGCGTAAACTTGGCTTGTGACCAGCCACCGCGACGCTTGGCACGCGCTCATGGACGCGCACGCGACCGTGGTCTGCGCGGTCGAGCGGACGTTCGCTGCCGCCGGTCTTCCACCGCTCGGATGGTTCGAGGTGCTGGCGGCGCTCGCTACCGCAGAAGGGCAGATGCTGCGTCCGCGCGAGCTTCTCGACCACGTGCGCCTGTCGAAAAGCGGGCTCACACGCCTCGTCGACCGCCTCGAGGAGGCAGGCCTTGTCGAGCGTGCGCGCTGTCCCAAGGACCGGCGCGGGTACCACGTCGTGCTCACCGCCGCCGGACGCGCCACCTACGAGCGGATGGCTCCCCTCTACGAGGAAGTGCTTCGCCGCCACCTAAGCGAAGCGATCAGCGCCGACGAAGCTTCCGACCTGGCGAGCCTGCTGCGCCGCCTCGCGACCGACCCGGGAAAGGTCGCCTCCGGGAGCTAGGAACGCGTCACAGAACGCGGCACACGATCCGCCTGTACGATCCGCGGTCAGTGGCAGGGCGGATCGTCCTTTTCGGCGCTTCCGGATACACCGGCGCTCTGACCGCCGAGGCGCTCGTCGAGCGCGGTGTCCAGCCTGTCCTGGCCGGGCGCGATCGCATGAAGCTCGAGCGGTTACGCGCGCGCCTGGGCCGCGACGATCTCGAGATCGCCATCGCCGACGCGAGCGATCCCTCCTCCGTCGCCTCGCTTGTCGCGGGCGGCGACGTGCTCGTCACGACCGTCGGCCCGTTCCTGCGCTATGGCTACGCGGCGCTCGAAGCGGCCGTCGCGGCACCCTGCGTCTACATCGATTCGACGGGCGAGCCGCCCTTCATCCGCGAGGTCTTCGAGCGTTACGGGCCGCGCGCCGCCCGCTCCGGCGCGGTCCTTTTGACGGCTCTCGGCTACGACTACGTGCCAGGGAACCTGGCCGGCGCGCTGGCCCTCGAGGTGGTCGGCGAGGACGCGGTGCGGGTCGACGTGGGCTACTTCGTCGACGGCCGTCCGACGCCCGACGCGATGAGCGGCGGAACGCGCGCGTCGCTCGCCGGGGTCGCCGGAGAGCCGTCGTTCGCGTTCCGCGGCGGGTCGCTCGCGACCGAGCGCGCGGCGCGCCGCGTGCGCACCTTCGAGCTCACGGTGGGCAACCGCAAGGGCATCTCGGTCGGTGGCAGCGAGCACCTTGGCTTGCCGCGCTCCTTCCCGCAGCTCGAGGAGGTCAACGTCTACCTGGGGTGGTTCGCCGCACTGTCGCGCCCGATGCAGGTCGTGTCGGCGGTTGGCGGAGCGTTGCGGCGCCTGCCCACGGCGCGTGCCGCCACAGGGCGGCTGGCCGACGTCCTCCACAAGTCCGGCGAGGGACCGAGCGAAGCCACACGCGCACGGGTGGGGTCGCGCATCGTCGCCTGCGCCTACGACCGTTCGGGTCGCGAACTCGCGCGCGTCGAGCTAGCCGGCGTCAACGCTTACGACTTCACCGCGCGCATGCTCGCGCTCGCTGCCCTACGGGCGAAGGAGGGCGCGATCAACGGGTCGGGAGCGCTCGGCCCGGTCGAGGCGTTCGGGTTGCGCGCGCTAGAGCAGCTCGTAGAGGAAGCCGGTATCCGCCGCGTGGCCTGACGCGGCGCGCGGCGACGGCGCGGTGCGCCACTGGTCCGCCAGCGGCGAGCGCTAGGCCGGCGAAAAAAGCCGCGTTGTCGAACGCCAGCGTCCCGACGATCGCCACAGCCGCTCCAGCGATAGCGGACACGCGCTCGACGCGCGTGAGCTCGGAGGCTGTCTCCTCGTTTGTGGTTCGTTCCATTCCCATCGTCATGGCGGGAGGATCGGCGGGCGACGCCGCCGCCCGGTTAAGCGCCCGCGACCGGCCTGTGAACGTTCCGTGAAGAGGCGACACTTGCGCCGCCGGACGTGCGACCCACGCGACGGTCGGTCTTTCACCGAATCGCAACGACTCGTTGACGCGCGCTTCACGGAACGCTCTGCGCTGCGCGCGATCCTCCCCGTAGATGCACGGAACGCACAACCAAGTCGCGCGGCCCGTACGGCCGACAAGCAGAGCGCAAGGGCGGGACATCAGCCCGGTGCAGACCGACCTGCACTTCCACCTCTTGCCGGGAATCGACGACGGGCCCGACAGCCCCGAACAGGCGCTCGCTCTCGCGCGCGCGGCGGTCGCCGACGGCACCGGAACGGTAGTCGTGACGCCGCATCTGCGGCGCGACCACGTGCGCGACCCGCGCGCGATCGTGCGCGCGGCGGTCGATTTTCGCCGCCTTCTGCGCAGCAACCGGATCGACCTCGAGATCGTCTGCGCTGCCGAGGTGTGCGCTGACCTCGCGGCGACTCTCCCGCCTCGGGCGCTCGGCGCGGTCGCCTTCGGTCCGCTGGCGGCGCCGTGCCTGCTGGTCGAGTGTCCGTTCGAAGGTGTCTCGCCGGCGTTCGTGCGCGCCTGCGACGACCTTGCTCGGCGCGGATTTCGCCTCGTCCTCGCGCATCCCGAGCTGTGTGAGCTCGACGGCGCGGGCGAGCGCCGTCTGCGCGAACTGCTCCGTCGCGGCGCTCTACTGCAAATCAACGCGCTCTCGATCGTCGGGCGTCACGGCCCGGTCGCGGAACGGCGCGCGCTCGACCTCGTCGCGCGCCGCATGGGCCACCTCGTTGCCTCGGACGCCCACGGCCCTACGCGCCCCCCGACGCTCTCGGCCGCATCGGCAGCTTTGCTCGCACACGGCTTCTCGTCGCGGCACGTCCGGCGTCTCGTCCACGAGACCCCGTGGCGTTTGGTACAAGCGGGCGAGCCCAACGCGCGCCCGTGCCCGCCCGGCTTCCCCTCCCCGCCGGGCCGGGCGGGTGACGACTTCGCGCAAGCGGGAGCCGATGCGACCGGCCCTTGGCCGGTCGCTAGGCTCGCCGCCCAGGCAGCGTGACCGTCATCGCGCAAATATCGGATCTCCACGTGGGCGGGGCGCGCTATGAGCCCGCGCTGCTCGACCAGGTGCTGGCCGAGATCGCCGAGCTCGCTCCGGACCTCGTGGTGGTGTGTGGCGACCTCACCGACGAGGGCTACCCCGATCAGTACGAGGTCGTCAAAACCGCGCTCGCTCGCCTCGATGGTCTGGAAGTGGTGGCCGTGCCCGGCAACCACGACGCCAAGCACGTCGGCTATCTCCACTGGGAGGCGATGCTCGGCGAACGCGAAACCACGCGTCGCCTCACGATCGACGGTGAAGCGGTGACGATCGTCGGGGTCGACTCGAGCAAGCCCGACATCGACGAGGGCGAAGTCGGCCGCGAGCACTACAAGCCGATCCAGGAGGCGCTCGCCGCTCCCGCCGACCTGCGCGTTTTCGTCTGCCACCACCATCTCTTGCCGATTCCGGGCACCGGCCGCGAACGCAACCAGGTCGCTGACGCCGGCGACGTGCTCGCGCTGCTCGGGGCGAACGGGGTGGATCTCGTGCTCGGCGGCCACCGGCACGTTCCCTTCGCCTGGCGGATCGGCGGGCTGGTCGTCGCCCACTCCGGTACGGCCGCGTCGCTGCGGACACGCGCCTTCCCCCACCCCGCCTACAACGTGATAACTGTCGGCCCGGAGTCGATCGCCGTCGAGCTGCGCGTTCCCGGCGGCGAGCGACAGGCGCTCGCGACCTTCCCGCGCCAGCGACCAACACAGGCCAACGGCTGCGTGACACCGGGGCTGCCGCGGCAAGGGTTCGAGTGGCTCGTCGATCCGGTACGCGCCTCGGGCCGAGCGCTGCGTTTCAGCTAGAGGGTGCAGCGCCGGCACGTTCTCGGAGCTGCCTCGGCGGCCGCGCTCGCGCTGGCGAGCACCGCATTGTTGCCCGCCCAACCCACGTACGACCCCTGGGCGTGGGTGGTGTGGGGACGCGAGCTGGTGCAGGGCAGCCTCGACACGAGCGCCGGTCCTTCCTGGAAACCGTTGCCGCCGATCGTCATCGCTGCGCTGTCTCCGTTGCGTCTCCTGAGCGAGACCCTGCCCGCGACGGTGTGGGTGCTCGCCGTGCGCTTCGCTGCGATCGTCGGCATCGTGTTGACCGCCCGCCTGGCGGTCGCGCTCGCGCGCTCCGCGTGGCCCGAGCGGCGCGATTTCGCCGTGCCGGCAGCCTTGCTCGCCGCTGCTGCACTGCTGGCCGGGGGCGGTTTTCTGCGCTACTTCGCAGCCGGCAGCGACGCGCCCCTCGCCGTGTCGTTCGCGGCGCTCGGCGCGCTCGCGCTTCTGTCCGGTCGGCCACGCCTCGGCGCCTGTGCGCTTGCGCTGCTCGTGCTCGTGCGACCGGAGGCGACACCGATCTTCGCGTTCGTCGCCTGGCGAGCGTTCTCGCCGCGCGCTGCCGCCGCTGCGCTGGCGGCGGTCGTCGCGCTGTGGACGGTGCCCGAGTGGGTCGGCTCCGGCGACCCCCTGGGCGCTTTCAAGCAGGCCGCGTCGCGGCCGTCGTGGGCAGCATCCAACGCCGACGATCCGGTTCTCGCTTCGCTCGGAGAGGCAGCGCGCCTCCTCGGTCCGGTGACGCTCGCCGGTCTCGTTGCGGCGTCGCTTGCGCTGTTGGCGCGGCGCAGGCGCGCAACTGGCGCGGCTCGGTGGCTCCTAGGGATCACGTTCGCCTGGGTCGCAGCGGTTGCGGGGAGCACCGCTCTCGGCTTTTCCGGCAACGCTCGCTACTACGCGCCGATCGTGCCGCTCGCAGCTGCGCTCGCCGCCGTCGGTCTAGTGCAGGTCATAGCGTTCGTAGACGGGCGGGGTGCGCGCTGCTCGCCGCTCGTCGCTCTCGTGCCCGGAGCTGGGCTGCTGGTCGCCGGGGCGGCGCTCGCCTCGAGCTTCGGCGCCGTGCGCGAGCGGATGGACGCCGAGGCGTCGCTCGCGCGCGCTCTGGCTGCTGCGCCGCCGGCGATCGGCGCACGGGTGCCGGCGAGCAGCGCGCGCGAGGGCTTGGCTGGCGCCCGCAGATTGATCGAAGCGGGAACACTGCGCGTCGATCGTCCCTTCCAGACGCACGCGGCTTACATCCTCGGTGTGCCGATCGTCGCTGTGGAGCGACCGCGGACCAAGCTGCCGCGCTACGCGCTCGACCACCCGCGCATCCCGACGGCGAAGGAGCGGCGCGGTTCTCAGCTGCGCGCGAGCCTCGGGCGGGCAGCGCGCGAGCGCTGGCGGCTCCTGGCGACGATCGACGGCTGGCGGATCATTGTGCGCAGCGACTAGCGCGAGTAGCGCGAGCAGCCGGCGTCACGCGTCCGAATCGACCTGCGGCGACAGCTCGGGATGGGAAGCGTCCTGGAACTCCTGGAAAAGCCCCGTGACCACGAACGCGGTTTGCTCGCCGACATCGACGGCGTAGTCGCCGATGCGCTCGATGTTGCGCGCGGCGAGCATCATGTGCATGCCCCACTCGCGCAGCTCGAGGTCGTCGCTGATCTCGACGACACGGTCGAAGCACTCGCGGTTGAGACGGTCGATCTCGTCGTCGAGACGCACCAGGTCGAGCGCCATCTGCACATTGCGGTCGGCGAAACAACGGCGCGCCTGGACGACTTGTAGGCGCGCGTGCTGCCCCATCCGCGCGAGCTTCTCGAGCAGCAGGTCGTCGGTGCGCGGCTGCGGATCGTCGAGCGGTACCAGCTTGGCGATGTTCACGCAGTGGTCGCCCATCCGCTCGGCGTGACGGATGACGTGCAGGAGCGCCGCCGCCAGACGGAGGTCGCCCGCGACCGGCGCCTGCCGGGCGATCAACCCGAGCACGCCCTGGTGCACCTCGAGATAGCGGCCGTCGAGGCGGTCGTCGTCGGCCACGACGAGGTGCGATAGCTCGACGTCGTGGCGGATCAACGCCTCCATCGCGTTGTCGAGCTGGCCGACGACCATGTCGAGAGCGCCGAGCGTCTGCTGCTCGAGCTCGGCGAGTTCGTCCTGGAAGTGTTTGCGCGCCCGCTCCGGCATCGTCTCAACCCATCTTTCCGGTCACGTAGGCCTCGGTGCGCGGATCGGCAGGGTTGGTGAAGATCCGCTCGGTCGGTCCGTACTCGATCAGCTCGCCGGCCCGCTCGCCCTTGTCGTCGCTCTCGACGGTCAGGAAGGCGGTCATGTCCGACACTCGTGCCGCCTGCTGCATGTTGTGCGTGACGATCACGATCGAGTAGCGCTCTTTCAGCTCGACCATCAGGTCCTCGATGCGCGCGGTCGAGATCGGGTCAAGGGCCGAGCAGGGCTCGTCCATCAGGATCACCTCGGGCTCGACCGCCAGGCAGCGAGCGATGCAGAGGCGCTGCTGCTGGCCGCCCGACAGTCCGTAAGCGTTGTCCTTGAGCCGGTCCTTCACCTCGTCCCACAACGCCGCTCGGCGCAGGGCGCGCTCGACGATCTCGTCGAGGTTGCCCTTCATCCCCGTGACGCGCGGACCGTAGGCGACGTTGTCGTAGATCGGCTTCGGGAACGGGTTGGGCTTCTGGAAGACCATCCCGATCAGCTTGCGCAGCTCGACCGGGTCGACGTTCGGGTCGTAGATGTCTTGGCCGTGGTAGCGGATCTTGCCCGCGACTGTTGCGCCGGGAATCAGGTCGTTCATGCGGTTGAGGCAGCGCAAGAGCGTGCTCTTGCCGCACCCCGAGGGTCCGATCAGTGCCGTGATCAGGTTGCGACCGATGTCGAAGGTGACGTTGCGAACCGCCGGCTTGCCTCCGTAGCGGACCGTTACGTTCTCGATCTCGACGACCGGATCGACACGCTCGGGTGCCGGCCGTTCGCGGCGCACGACGTCGGCGTCGATGTGCACCAACGTGCGCTCGCCGTCTCGTGGCCGGGCGGACGTTCCCTGCATCGGTTCCCCCTGTTCTCCGTGCGCTGTCAAGTCCGTGCTCGAAGTTTCGCTGTTCTCGACGGCGGCCACGTTTCCGGAAAGTGCACGAGCCCCCACCCGCCGTTCACCAACGCTGACGGCTGCGATCGCGGATCCAGATCGCGGCCGCGTTCATCATCAGCAGCAGCGCGAGCAGGACGACGATCGCTGCCGCTGCAAGCGTGCGGAACTCCTCCTGCGGGCGAGAGATCCAAGCGAAGATCTGGATCGGTAGTGCCGTGAACGCGCTCAGCGGCCCGTCGGGGTTGAACTGGACGAAGGTGAGCGCCCCCAGCATCGTCAGCGGTGCCGCCTCGCCGATCGCCCGCGACAACGCGAGGATCGAGCCGGTCGCGATCCCCGGCACCGCCGCTGGCAGGACCTGGCGGCGGATCGTCTGCCACTTGGTGGCACCGAGCGCCAACGACGCCTGGCGGATCGAGTCCGGTACCGCCCTGATCGCTTCGCGCCCGGCGATCGTGACGATCGGCAGCACCAAAAGCGACAGCGTCAGTGCCGCGGCCAGAACCGTCGGCCCGAGTCCGAGCGGACCGCGCGCAAAGAAGGCGAGACCGAGGATGCCGTAGACGATCGACGGCACCGCCGCCAGGTTCTGGATGTTGAGCTCGATCAGACGGTTCCACCAGCGCGAGCGATCGGCGTACTCCTCGAGATAGATCGCCGCGCCGATACCCACCGGCACGACCGTGAGCGCGACAATCGAGATGATCCAGATCGTCCCGAAGATCGCCGACTGTGCACCGGCAAGAGAAGGCGTGCTCGAGGGAAAGTTTTCGATCAGGCGCAGGTCGAGGCGCGGTGCCCCGCGCACGATCATCGTCACGAGGAGCGTCGCGAGGCTGACGATCCCGATCGCCAGACTCACGAACAAAAGCGCAGCGAAGACCCGCTCGCGCCAGCGCAGGCGACGCGACCGGCCGGCGAAAAGGCGCGCGGCGACGGCGTCGCGGACCGCGTCCGCTTCGGCGCTCGTCACTCCTACGGAGCTCACTCGTAAGCCTCCCGGAACCGGCGCACCAGTCGCGCGCTGGCGAGGTTCATGAAGAAGGTCATCACGAACAGTGTCGCCCCGACAGCGAAGATCGTCTTGTAGCCGATGCTGCCGGTGGGGAGGTCGCCGATGCCCGCCGAGGCGATGAAGGCGGTCATCGTCTGCATCGGTTTCGTCGGGTCGAGCGTGAGGTTGGGCTGGTTGCCGGCGGCGATCAGCACGATCATCGTCTCGCCCACGGCACGCGAGATGCCGAGCACGAAGCTCGCGACGATGCCCGACAACGCCGCCGGAACGACGACGCGCGTCGATACCTGCATCCTCGTTGCGCCGAGCGCGTAGGCGCCCTCGCGCAGGCCGCGGGGAACGGCCGACATGGCGTCTTCCGAGACCGACGCCACCGTCGGCAGGATCATCACGCCCATCACAAGACCAGCGGCGAGGGCGTTGAAGGTCGACGGTGGGTCGCCCGGTAGGAACCAGATGTCGCGCAGAAGGGGCGTGACGAACACCAGGGCAAAGAAGCCGTAGACGACGGTGGGGATACCGGCCAGGATCTCGAGCACCGGCTTGAGCACCCGGCGCGCACGGTCGGGCGCGTACTCGCTGAGATAGATAGCGGCGCCGAGCCCGAACGGGATACACACGACCAGCGCCCAGAAGGTCGTCACGAGCGTCGCCACGACGAGCGGCAGCACGCCGAAATGGGCGTCGGCGAAGAGCGGCGACCAGTTCGTCCCGGTGAGGAAGTCGAAGAGATCGACTGCGCGGAAGAACTCGATCGCCGGGATCGCCAGCGCCACGACGATCCCAACGGTGGTGGCAACGGACAGCGCGCCGCAAACGAACAGGAGCGCAACGACGAAGCGCTCGCCCCAACGCACGCGGCGGGTTCCGAGGCGCCCCGTCGGGCGCCCCGGAACCCCTGCCGCTCCGCTTGTGGGCAGAGCGCTCAGCGATCGACCTCCGTGTCGTGGGTAGCGCTCACGCCGTTCAGCCCGCGAGCTTCTCGACCTCCTGCCGCGCCTTGCGCTGCTGTGCGTCGGTGAGGTCGATGAACAGCGCTCGCTTCGTCAGCTGCTCCTCGTTATCGATGTAGAAGCGCACGAACTCCCGCACCTCGCGGCGCTGCAGCGCCTCACGGCTCGGGTAGATGAAGAGCGGGCGCGAGAGCGGCTTGTAGGTGCCGTTCTGGACGGTTTCCTTGGTTGGCGCCACGCAGCCTTGGCCGCCGTCGACCTCGACGAGCTTGAGCTTGTCCTGGTTCTGCTCGTAGTAGGAGAGGCCGAAGTAGCCGAGTGCCCCGGCGTTGCCAGCGACACCTTGCACGAGAACGTTGTCGTCCTCGCTCGCGTTGTAGTCGGTGCGGCTGCGACCTTCCTCGCCGTTGATCGCTTTGGTGAAGAAGTCGAAGGTGCCGCTGTCGGTGCCTGGTCCGTAGAGCTCGATCGGCCGGTTCGGGAAGCTCGAGCGCACCTGGTTCCAGTTCTTGACGCGCGAGCCTTGATCCCAGATCTTGCGCAGCTCGGCTACCGTCAAGCACTTGACGAAATCGTTGTCCTTGCTCACCACGACGGCGATACCGTCGTTGGCGACCTGAACCTCGGCCCATTCGACGCCGTTCTTGCGGCAGAGGGCCTTCTCGTCGTCCTCGATCTGGCGCGAGGCGTCGGCGATGTCGATCTCGCCACGGCAGAACTTCTCGAAGCCACCGCCGGTTCCGGACGTGCCGACGGTAACGCGCACGCCGGAGTTCTTCTGCTGAAACTCGTCCGCGGCCGCTTCGCTGAGCGGGGCGACGGTGCTCGAGCCGTCGATGCGGATCGAACCGCTGAGGCCGCTCCCGTTTCCGTTCGAACCGCCGTTGCCGCCGCAGGCGGCGAGGGTCGCCGCGAGCGCGGCCGCCAGCGGAACTATCAGCAGGCGGGTGTTTGGCACTTGTCTTCTCCTTTTTCCTCTCTCCGTGTTCCGACCGGTTGAGCGTTGGTCGGACGGCGAGGTTCCCGGTGCGCGACCGGAAGCCTGTTATCGACTTGTGGCGTGGTTGTGAACGAGATGTAAACAGGGCGGCGGGCGCCCACGCGGCCGACGCGCCTCGGGTACAGTCGCGGCAATGGCCGTAACGCTGGCCGTTCTCGATACCGACAGCGGTTTCGTTCACGTCTTGCTCAAGCGTGCCGAGGCGCTCGGCTGGCGCAGCCGGCGCTTCGAGGCGCCGCCGCGGCTCGACGAGTTCAGCGCCGGGCGCGTCAACGCCTTGGTCGTGGACATCGCGATGTTCGGCCCCGCCGGTTGGGACTGGCTCGAGCGCGTGGCGCAAGAGCTGCCGGGAATGGCGGTGCTGGTGTGCACCGGTCGCTCGACGGTCGCGCAGCGCGTGCGCGGGCTGCGCATCGGCGCCGACGACTGGATCACCAAGCCCTGCCACCCCGAGGAGGTCGTCGCGCGCGTGGAGGCGGCGCTCCGCGCGCGCATGCGCGTAGTCGGCCGGCGCGAGGTCGAGCCGCTGCGGGCGGGCGAGCTCGAGATTCGGCCCGAGCAGTACCAGGCGTTCGTCGCCGGCCGCAGCGCGGACCTCACGCGCCGCGAGTACGAGCTGCTCGAGGTGCTCGCCAAGGCCCAAGGCCGGGTGCTGCAGCGCGAGGAGATCTACCGGGCGGTGTGGGGTTACACGATGGCGCACGGCGACCGCTCGGTCGACGTCTTCGTGCGCAAACTGCGCAAGAAGCTCGAAGTGGTCTCGCCCGAGTTCGAGTACATCCACACTCACTTTGGGATCGGCTATCGGTTCGATCCGCGGCCGCGCAGCGTCGCGGGCGCGCCGCCGGCGCAGACTTCGTCTTTCGACGTGACCGCGCTGCCGACGCACGAGGAGCCGGGTTCGGTCGACCCCGCTGGCGGGAGCGAGGTTCCGGGGCGTCCTGCGCGACGCCTACGCGCAGTTAGCTCCTGAACGCGGTCTGTAACACCGCTACTTAAGGTGCGCGGTGTCTGGAATACTTGTCCCGTGGTCGGGGCGAAAGCAGCTCGCCGTGCCGCGCCAGTGACGATCGGCTTGATAGCGGCGGCGTTGCTCGTGCTGCACGAGCTGCGGTACGCCGCTGCGGCGCTGCTCGGCGCGACTCCGCCCGGTCCCGACGGCGTGCACCACTATCTGTCGGTAGCGGAGCTGGCGAGCGGCATAGTCGCCGTGCTCTGCAGTACCGCTGCGCTCCTCGTGCGGAGCTCGCCGCGAGCAGGCGCCCGGAGCGTCAGCGCGCTCGAGGCGACAGCGTTGCTCCTCACCGCCCACTTCACCCAGGAAACGGTCGAGGCGTTGGTGGCGGGAAGCTCGCTGGCAGCGGTGTTCTTCGGCGGCGGTGCGCTCGCCGTGCCGCCTGCGGCGTTTCTCCTCGGTTTGTTCGTGGCGCTGGTGTGCGGCGGTCACGCCGAGGTGGCCGACGAGATCGAGCGCATCGTCGAGCGTGTCCGCGACACCTTGTGCACGCGCGGCTTCGCACCAGCGCCCGGCGTCCTCGCCGCGAGCGATCGGCAGGACGACGTCCACCCGCTTTCGCCGCTCGCCCTGAACCGCGGTTTGCGCGCTCCACCACCTGCTCTCGCGCGCTCCTGAGCGCGCGACGCGCGAGCAGGTTCAGGACAACCGTTTGCGGCGAGCCGGCGGTCTGGCGCCGGCCCGTCGTCGATCGATCAGGAGGTTCGAACGCACATGAACGCCAAAGGGCGGATAGCGGTCGTGGTGGCAGCAGCGGTGGTGGCTGTCGGTGGTTATCTCGTGCTGCGACCGACAAACGACGACAACGGCGGTTCGAATCCGTCCGGCCGGGCTGTTGCAACCCGCACGAGCATGGGAGCTGGGGAAAACACGCGAGCTTCGACCGGAACCGCAGCCGTGCGTCCCCAGGACGCACTCCAAGCGAAGCGGTTCGCGCTCACGCTGCGTGGGGGCGAGCTTGTGTCAGGGCCGCGTCGCATTGAGGTGTCGAAGGGCGATCGCGTGGTGATCACTGTCACCAGCGACCGGCCTGCGAAGCTCCACTTGCACGGCTACGACATCGAGCGCGACGTCGCGCCGGGACGGCCAGCACGCTTCGCGTTCGAAGCTGCGATCGAGGGCTCGTTCGAGATCGAATCGCACACCACCGGCGAGCACATCGCCCGCGTCGAGGTGCGGCCGCAATGAGGCGGGGCGGATCCCCCCTTGCCGCGGCGGCCGCGCTCGCCGCGGGGGTGGCTGCGGTCGGCGCGCTGTTCCCTGACAGTGTCGCCGCGCATGGCATCGCCGTGCGCGGCGACCTGCCGCTACCGCCCTGGCTTTTCGCCTGGGCAGCAAGTCTCGTGCTCGTCGTTTCGTTCGTCGGGCTTGGCACGCTGTGGTCGCAGCCGCGGCTCGAGCACCACACCCCCAGCCGCGAGCTGCCCAGGCCGCTCGCGCGCGGGCTGACGTCGCCGCTGCTCGAGGCCCTCCTAGGGGCGGCCAGCGTCGCGCTGCTCGGCCTGACGATCTACGCCGGCTTCGCCGGCAGCCAGGTACCGACCGAGAACGTCGGGCCGACGCTGGTCTTCGTCCTGTTCTGGGTCGGCATTCCCTTTGTCTCGCTCCTGCTCGGTGACGTGTACCGCGTGCTCAGCCCGTGGCGGGCGATCGGGCGTGCTGCGGGCACCGTGCTGCGGCGTCTAGGTGCACGTCCCCTCGTCGCGAGCTATCCCTCGCGACTCGGTTTGTGGCCGGCGCTGGTCGGCTTTATCGCCTTCGTCACGCTCGAGCTGGTGGTAGCCGAGGGGTCGCAGCCGCGTACGCTCGCCCTCGCAACGATCGTCTACACGCTGTGGGCGTGCATCGGGATGTCGCTCTTCGGGGTCGAGACGTGGAGCCGCAACTGCGACGCCTTCGGCGTTTACTTCGGCTTGTTCGCGCGCCTCTCGCCGTGGGAGCGTCGTGGCCGACGCGTCTTTTTGCGACCGCCCCTCGGTGGACTCGCGCGGCTCGCGCCGGCGCCGGGGCTCGTGCCGTTCGTAGCCACGATGATCGGATCGGTCACCTTCGACGGCGCTGCCGAGTCCGAGCTGTGGGCGTCGGTCGGGCCTAGCATCGCGCGCACGATCGAGAAGCTCGGCCCGGCACCGGGCACGGCCACCCAGATCTCCTCGGCGATCGGGCTCGCTTTGTGTGTGCTGCTGGTTTGGGCGCTCTACCACCTTGGCATCGCCGGTGTGCGGGCGGCGACGGGCTCGGGACGCGCCGCCGAACTTGCGGCGCGCTTTGCCCCCTCGCTCGTGCCGATCGCCTTCGCCTACGTCGCCGCGCACTACTTTTCGCTGCTCGCCTTCCAGGGGCAGGCGGTGGGGTATCTCGCATCCGACCCGCTCGGTCGCGGCAGCGATCTGCTCGGCACCGCCGACTGGCAGGTCGACTACAACGCGATCGGCACCGCGACGCTCTGGTACTTGCAGGTGGGCTTCGTTGTCGCTGGGCATGTGGCGGGGCTAGTGCTTGCCCACGACCGCGCGCTCGCGCTCTTCCGCGGCGCGCGCGAGGCGCTGCGCTCGCAGTACTGGATGCTCGCCGTGATGGTCTTTTTCACGAGCCTCGCGCTGTGGCTACTCTCGCAAGCGAACGCGTGATGGTGGGGACGCGTCTTTGCCATCGCGGCGCGCTGTGCGCCGCGCACCGGAGCGAGCGCGAGGGCGCTATCCTCGGGCACCGCCGAGCGGGCGTAGCTCAGTTGGTTAGAGCGCCGGCCTGTCACGCCGGAGGTCGCGGGTTCGAGTCCCGTCGCTCGCGTAGCCTTCGCCCCCGCCAGTGAGCGCGAACCTGGTGCAAGCCCCGCCAACCGGCAGATGAAGATTGACGCTGCGCGCATACTCCTCACTGGTGCTACTGGCGGAATCGGTGGTGCCATCGCGAAGGCGCTGGCCGAGCGCGGGGCGCGCCTGGTCGTAAGCGGACGGCGCCGTGACGTGCTCGAGCGGCTGGCGGCGCAGCTTCCCGCCGAGAGTGTCGAGTGCGTCGTCGCCGATCTCGCCGACCCTGCGCAGGTGGACGAGCTTGTCGCCGAGGCCGGAGCTGTGGACGTGCTCGTTGCCAACGCTGCGCTGCCAGCCAGCGGTCCGATTCTCGACTTCACGCCCGAGCAGATCGACCGCGCGCTGGCGGTGAACCTGCGCGCGCCGATCGCTCTCGCCCGTGCGTTGCTGCCGGCGATGATCGAGCGGGGGAGCGGTCACCTCGTTTTCATGTCGTCGCTGGCCGGGAAGGTCGCTCCGCCGGGATCGGCGCTCTACTCGGCTACCAAGTTCGGTTTGCGCGGTTTCGCTCTCGCCTTGCGCGAGGACCTCCACGGCACAGGGGTGGGAGTGACCGCGATCTTCCCAGGTTTCGTGCGCGAGGCCGGGATGTTCGCCGAGACGGGTGTGCGCCTGCCGCGGGGGGTCGGCACCAGCACACCCGAGCAGGTCGCGCGCGCCGTGGTGGCTGGGATCGAGCGCGGCAAGGTCGAGATCGATGTGGCGCCGCTGCCGATGCGTGCCGGAGCGCGGATAGCGGCGGTTGCCCCCTCGCTGGTGGCGTCGGTGCAGCGGCGGCTCGGTTCTCGCGAGATCGCGCAGCGCGTGGCGCGGGCACAAGCCCACAAGCGCTAGCGACCGGGCTCGGCTCGGCGATGAGCTGCCCGGGGGTGAGCGCCCGCGGTAGCTAGTTCACGCGCAGGTTGGTGGTCGATACGATCGATCGCGCAGGCTCGACCGCTCTGGTCGGGCCGAAGCGACAACGGGGGCAGGGGTATGACGAAGCGAACACTGCGCGTCGCTATCGCGGCGTGCGCGATCGTGCTGCTAGCCCTTGCTGGCGGGGCGACGCTAACCGGCACCAGCGCGAGCGCAGGCGCACGACCGGCTGGTAGTTCCACGCCGTCGGCCGCCAAGGCGCAAGCGAGCGAGAAGCGCGGCACGAGCGACCGTCGCGCGACGGCGCGAAGCGCGCGGCGGGCACGCCTCGTGCGCAACTGCAGCCGCCTCTTGGCGCGGGCGCGGCGAACGGAGCGCCGCTCCGGCGCGCACAACGTGCGACGGCACAGCACTCGCCGTGCGAGCGCTCGCGTGCGCCGCTGCCGCGCCCTGCTCCGCGCCGAACGCGCTCGCCGGCAGCGGATCGCTCGCAAGCGAGCCCAAGCCGCGTCGCGCAACGCGCGTCGTGAGCACGACAACCGGGCCGGCCACCGCACCTGCACGACGCCCGGCAGCGCGAACCGCGGGGCGGGTGGCGAGCGGGGCTCGAAGCCGGCCGGCAGCGTGCCGCCGAGCGAAGGTGCTCAGGGGGGTGGTGGAGCCTCGGAACGACGCGTGTCGGCGCTCCCCGTTGCACCCGGTTCGTGCCCGGGCGTGCGCCCGGGAGCCGTCGTGCGCAGCGAGGTCGGCCAGTGCACGCTCGCCTTCCTTTTCCGCGGTAGCGACGGACGCAACTACATGGCCACCGCGGGCCACTGCATCCTCGGTGACGGGCCTTTCGCAAGCGGCGCCGGCGAACGGACGTGGCGTCCTGGCAGCGGTCCTCCAGCCGAGGACGGAGACGGGCGGCGCATCGGCGAGTTCGCTTACGCCATCCTGCTCGAACCGTACGACTTCGCGCTCATCCGGCTCGATCCCAGTGTCGCGGCCGACCCGGCGCTGTGCCACTTCGGCGGTCCGACACGCCTCTACACCGAGCGGGCCACGAGCCCGACACTGCTGCACTGGTTCGGGCAGGGTCTGCTCCTCGGGCAGACGATCCCGGCACGCAGCGCCGTTGCGCCGACGACGCGCGACCCCGACCACGTCTACGCCGTCGGAGCGGCGCTGCCCGGCGACTCGGGCAGTGGCGTGATCACTGCCGACGGCGCTGCGATCGGCGTGCTCGTCACCGTCGGCGTCCACACCGGCACTATCGGTACCGACGGTGTCGACGCTGGCACCATCGGAATTACGCGGCTAGCGCCGCAGCTTGCGCGCGCCGAGCAGGCGCTTGCGATCCGGCTCGCCCTGCGGACGGCGCCCGCGCGCTGACCGACAGCGGCTCGGAAATCTGTCCCCGGCGCGCTCACAGCAGCGCGCCGGGGTTCATGATCCCGTGGGGATCGACGGCGTGCTTCGCCGCTCGGAGCGCTTGCGCGAAGGGCGCGGGTCGCTGCTGGCGGTAGCCGGGCAGGTGGTCGCGGCCCACCGCGTGGTGGTGGGTGACGGTGCCCCCGGCGTCGACGACCGCGCGCATCGCCGCCGCCTTGATCTCATCCCACTGCCGGAGCTCCGCGCCCTTGCGTGCGGGAGCCAGAACTGTGAAGTAGGGCGCACAGCCGTCCCTGTAGAGATGTGTAAGCCGGACCGTGACGAGGCCCGTGCCGCACACCGCCCGCACCGCTGCCGCCGTGGCCTCGACGACCACGGTCACGAACGTGTCGAAGCGATCCCAGGTGACGGCGCTCTCGAAGGTCTCGCAGAGCACGCCTAGCCGCACCAACACATCGCGCAGAGCCGGCGCGCCGACGAAAGCGGCACGCCACGCCCCTTCCGCTTCGCCTGCCGCGTCGCCGGCGCTCGCCACCTCGCCACCAGCGTCCTGCAACAGCTCGAGCGCCCGTGCGAGCGGCCGCTCTTGCGGCTCGACCGCTGACTCGAAGCCGACCACGCACAACGCTCGTCGCTCCGCTAGAGCCCCGGTGACGAACGCTTCTTCGCCGTCGACGACGCGCAGGTTCGCGGGTGCGAGCTCCGCCTGCACGAGCTGTCGCGCCGCATCGGCCGCGCCCGCGAGCGACGGAAAAGTCACGCTCGCGCGGGCGCGGAAGCGCGGTCGCGGGCGCACGCGCACCCACGCATGGGTGATCACGCCGAGCGTGCCCTCGGAGCCGAGCAGCAGGCGGTCGGGGCTCGGCCCGGCGCCCGAAGCCGGCAGGCGCCTGCTCTCCCACCGGCCGCTCGGCGTAACGGCGGCGATCGCCTCGACGTGGTCGTCGATGTGTTGCTCGAAGGTGGCGAAGTGCCCGGCGGCACGCGTCGCGATCCAGCCGCCCACCGTGGAGCGCTCGAACGATTGCGGAAAGAAGCGCAGGGTGAGACCGTGGGGACGAAGGAGATCCTCGACCAGCGGTCCGGGCGTGCCGGCGGCGAGGCAGGCGGCGCGCGACCGCTCGTCGAGATCGAGCAGACCGACGAGCTCTTCGAGGTCGAGCGCGACGACGGCCGGGAACTGCTCGCAGCCGCGCGGCTCGACGCCACCGACCACGCTCGTCCCGCCGCCCCACGGGATCAGTGCCGCGCGCTTGTCCGCGCACCACTGGACGATCGCTTCGACATCCGCTTCGCTGCGCGGGCGCGCCACGAGATCGGGGGCGTTGTCGAACTCGCCGCGCAGCGCGCGCACGAGATCGCGATACGCCTGCCCGTAGGTGTGGGCGGCGCGGTCGGGTGCGGCGGTCGAGAAGAGGTGAGCGAGCGACGCTGGGGGCTCGAGTCGTGACGGCGGCAGTTCGACGCGATCGAGCGCGACCGGGTCCTCGACCCAGTCGGCGCCGAAGCCGAGGCGCGCGCGGACGGCGGCTTGCACGTCGCGCGCGATCGGGGGTGCCGGCAGCGGCGTCGCCCACCCCCAGCTTCCACGCGACGGATGCCGGCCGGGGCCCCGGCGCGCGACTCTCGGCTCGCTGCTCGTGCCGCCCTCGACTGTCGTCGCTTCCGCGTCGTTACGCGCTTTTTCGGTGGCCACGCTCCCTCCCTGTTTGCGCCAGATCTCACAATCCCGGCGAGGTCGGTACAGTTGCGGAACGGATGTCCGCACCCGCCGCGACCGTCGCGATCGAGATGCCGCAGATGGGCGAGTCGGTCACGGAGGGTACGGTTATTTCCTGGCTCAAAGAGGTCGGCGACCGCGTCGAAGAGGGCGAGCCGCTCGTCGAGATCTCGACCGACAAGGTCGACGCCGAAGTACCAGCGCCAGCCTCGGGAACTCTCGTCAGCATCGCCGTCGGTCCCGACGAAACGGTGCCCGTCGGAACCGTGCTCGGCGAGATCGCGACCGATGGGGGCGCCGCGCCCGCCGCGAGCGACGAAGGTGCCGGCGACGACGTCACGGGCGCCGCGAGCTACACCGCAACTGGCGGCGGCGATGCCGGCGCCACGAGCGGCGAAGCTGGGCGCGACGGCGAGACGATCGACGTCGAGCTGCCGCAGATGGGCGAGTCGGTGCAAGAGGGCACCGTCGTCGAGTGGCTCGTCAGCGTCGGCGACAAGGTCAGCAGGGGACAGCCGCTCGTCGAGATTTCGACCGATAAGGTCGACGCCGAGGTCCCCGCACCCGCCGACGGAACCGTCACCGAGATCCTCGTCGAGAGCGACGAGACAGTCCCCGTCGGTACCGTCCTCTGCCGGCTCGCAACGGGTGCGCCGACGGTGGCGGTCGAGCCGCGCGACGCTGGCGGTGAAGGACGCTCCGCGGCGGCGGAGCCGAGTTCTGCGGGTGGGCCGGAGGCCGGGTCCGCGGCTGAGCCGGAGGGCGGCTCCGGGCTCGGCAACGGGGCTGCAGCGACGCCCGTCGCTCGCCGTGCGGCGCAGGCTCACGGTGTCGACCTCGCGCGCGTGTCGGGCAGCGGGCCCAGGGGTCGCATCACCAAAGAGGACGTCTTGCGTGCAGCAAGCGGCCGGGGAACCGCCGCCAGCGATGGCGCCGCAGGCGACGGCGCTCGCGACGCCCGCGGCGCCGGCGTGGCTGCCGCTGGCGCGCCGAGCGCTGCGAAGACACAGGCCGTTCGGGAGGTGCCGCTGCGCGGACCGGCGGCGACGCTCGCCCGCTACATGGAGCGCAGCCGCTCGATCCCGACGGCGACGAGCTTCCGCACGATCGAGGTCGACGAGCTCGACCGGCGCCGGCGCCAGTTCAAGGCCGCCGGCCAACGTCTGTCGTTCACTCACCTGATCGCTTGGGCGATCGTGCGCGCGGCGCGTGACTGGCCGGTGATGGCGCACTCCTACGCCGAGCGCGACGGCAAGCCGGTCCGACGGGTTCCGGCCACGGTGAGTCTCGGAATCGCGGTCGACGTCGAGCGCCGCGACGGCACACGCTCGCTCCTCGTTCCGGTCATCCGCGACGCCAGCGAGCTCGACTTCCCGACCTTCCGCCAGCGCTACGACGAGCTCATCGCCGGTGCGCGTGACGGCACGCTGCCGCCCGACGCCTACCAGGGAGCGAACATCACGCTCACCAACCCCGGTGGCATCGGTACGGTTGCGTCGGTCCCGCGCCTGATGGAAGGCCAGGGGACGATCGTCGCCGCCGGGGCGATCGGATACCCGCCCGGTCTGCGCAAGGTGCCGCAGGAGCGGCTGCGCGAGCTCGGAGTCAGCAAGGTAATGACGCTGACCTCCACCTACGACCACCGCGTGATCCAGGGCGCCGAGTCCGGGTCGTTCCTCGCTCGTATCGACGAGCTGCTGCAGGGCGGCGACGGTTTCTACGAGCGCATCGCCGAGGAGCTAGGGGTCGAGCTGCCCGACAAGGCGGCGGAGCGCGAGGCGCCCGTGACCGCCGACGAGCCCGTGCCGGCAGCGGTCAAGCCGGCCGCACCGGAGATGCCCGACGAGGCGCTGATGCAAGCGGTGCAGGCGGCGACGTCGGTCGTCAAGGCGCACCGCATGCACGGGCACCTGGCCGCGCGTCTCGACCCGCTCGGCTCCGAGCCCGTCGGCGACCCGGCGCTCGACCCAGCGACCGTCAACCTCACCCCCGAGTTGATGGAGCAGATCCCGGCGCGGATCCTGCGTGTCGCCGTGCCCGGCGAAACCTTCGCCGACGCGCTGCCGCACCTGCGCGAGACCTACTGCGGCACGATCGCCTACGAGATCGAACACATCTCCGATCACGGCCAGCGCGTGTGGCTGCGTCAGGCGATCGAGTCGGGACGCTTCCGCAAGCCGCTCGCGGCCGAGTACAAGCGGCAGCTTTTCGAACGGCTCGCTCAGGTCGAAGCGCTCGAGCAGTACCTGCGCCGCTCGTTCCTCGGCCAGAAGCAGTTCTCGATCGAGGGTCTCGACATGATCGTGCCGATGCTCGACGAGACGATCGAGCTGGCGGCTCACAACGGGGCGCGCGAGGTCGTGCTCGGCATGGCCCACCGTGGTCGCCTCAACGTGCTCGCGCACGTCGTCGGGCGGCCTTACCGCGAGATCCTCGCCGAGTTCGAAGCGGAGCGCACGCCGACCGTCGACACCGCCGCTCCCGAGGGCGGCACCGGCGACGTCAAGTACCACTACGGCGCCTCCGGCGTGCGCCGCAGCGCCAGCGGCAAAGAGGTCACTGTCACGCTCTCGCCCAACCCGAGCCACCTCGAGTTTGTCGATCCGGTCGTCGAAGGTCGTGCCCGTGCCGACCAAAGCGATCGTCGCGGACCGCGCCTACGACGTGACCCGACCGCCGTCGTACCCGTCCTCATCCACGGCGATGCGGCGTTCCCCGCGCAGGGGATCGTCGCCGAGACGCTCAACCTCTCCGGTCTCGATGGTTACACCACCGGCGGCACGATCCATCTGATCGCCAACAACCAGCTCGGCTTCACCACCGAGCCGCACGACGGACGCTCGACCCGTTACGCGTCCGACCTGGCGAAAGGCTTCGACATCCCTGTCATCCACGTCAACGCCGACGATGTCGAGGCATGCATCGCGGCGGTGCGGCTGGCGTTCGCCTACCGCGCCCGCTTCGGCCGCGACGTTCTGATCGACGTCGTCGGTTACCGACGCCACGGCCACAACGAGACCGACGAGCCGGCCTACACCCAGCCTGAGATGTACGAGCGGATCCGCAAGCACCCGCCGGTGCGACGGATCTACGCCGAGCGGCTGGAGCGCGAGCAGGTGCTGCAGGCGGGCGAGGCGGACGCGATCTACCAGCGTGCTCTCGATCGGATCGCCGCCGAGCACGAAGAGCTGCGCTCGAGCGCCGGGCGGGGCGACACCGAGGTCGAGCGCGCCGCGGCCCGGACAGCCGAGCTCGAGCAAACGATGAGTCGCGAACCGCGCACCTCGGTGGATCGCGAGCTACTCGAGCGGCTCAACGAGGAGCTCTTGCGGGTGCCCGAAGGGTTCGAGGTCAACCGCAAACTGCGTCCATTCCTCGAGCGCCGACGGCGGGCGTTCGCCGAGCCCGACGGCACGGTCGATTGGGCTCACGCCGAGGCGCTCGCCTTCGCGTCGCTGCTCGCGCTCGGCATTCCGGTGCGACTGACCGGGCAGGACACGCTGCGCGGCACCTTCAGCCAGCGCCACCTGGCTCTCTACGACGCGCGCACGGGCGAGCGCTGGATTCCGATCCAGAACCTGAGCCTCGCGCACGCGCCGATGGAGGTGCACAACAGTCCGCTGTCGGAGGCGGCCTGCCTCGGCTTCGAGTACGGCTACAGCGTCCAGGCGCAAGACGCGCTCGTGCTGTGGGAGGCGCAGTTCGGCGACTTCGTCAACGCCGCCCAGGTGATCGTCGACCAGTTCATTGTCTCGGGGCTGGCGAAGTGGGGCCAGACGTCGCGCCTGACGCTGCTCCTGCCGCACGGTTACGAGGGCGCCGGACCGGAGCACTCGAGCGCGCGGCCCGAGCGTTTCCTGCAGCTCGCCGCCGAGGGCAACATCCGTGTGGCCAACTGCACGACGCCGGCGCAGTACTTCCACTTGTTGCGGCGCCAGGCGCTGACTTCGGTTGTGCGCCCGCTGATCGTGCTGACGCCGAAGAGCCTGCTCCGCCACCCGCAGTGCGTGTCGACCGTCGACGAGCTCGCGAACGGCAGCTTCCAGCGAGTGATCGACGATCCGCTCGTGGCGCCGGCAGGGTCGCCGCCCGACGACGCGCACCCGATCGCGCGCGACAAGATCCGCAAGCTGGTGCTCTGCTCGGGCAAGATCTACTACGAGATCCAGGGGCACGAGCAGCGACTGCAACAGGACCACATCGCGGTCGCGCGCATCGAGCTGCTGTACCCGTTCCCCGAACGGATCATCTCCGAGCTGATGGCGAGCTACCCGAACCTCGAGCGGGTCGTCTGGGTGCAGGAGGAGCCGCGGAACATGGGGGCCCGCGGTTACATGCGTAGGCGGATGGCGAAGATCCTGCCCGAGCACCTCTCTTACGACTATGTGGGGCGACAGCTCCGGGCCGCCCCGGGCGAGGGCTACGCGGTGGCGCACCGCCGCGAACAGGCGCGGATCGTGCGCGTCGCCCTCGACCTCGAAGAGGACACGCTCGAGCCCGACATCTCAGCCCAGCGGCCAGTGCTGTGAGCGGCGAGCGACGTCGCGACCTCGCCCGCGCCGACCGCATCATGCCGGGCCTCTGGCGACTGCGCTTGCCGCTGCCCTGGCCCGGTGTGCCGCACTGCAACGCCTGGGCGATCGCCGCCGGCGACGGTGTGGTGCTGGTCGACACCGGCATGTACGAGGCCGGTTCGTTGCGCCAGCTCGAGCTCGCCCTCGAGCAGGCGCGTTTGCGGCTCGAGCACATCCGCCTCGTCGTCTGCACACACGCCCACTCCGACCACTACGGGCTCGCCGGGCCCATCGTCGATCGCGCCGGTTGCGAACTTTGGATGCACCCCGACCATGCCCACCTCACCAAGGCGGTCGCCGACCCGGAACGCGCCTTTCAGCTGCGCCTCGAGGTAGCGCGTCAGAGCGGAGTGCCCGAGCATCTTCTGCGCGCTTACGAGGAGCGGCGCAAGGGCGACACCCCAGGCGTAGCGCGTGTGGTGTTGCCCGACCGCGAGCTCGTCGATGGCGTCGAGGTCGAAACCGACCTCGGCACGTGGCGCGTGTACGAAACGCCCGGCCACGCGCCCTCGCACGTAGTGCTGCACCAGCCCGAGCGGCGCTTGCTGCTCTCCGGCGACCATCTGCTCGGCCGCGTTTCTCTTTACTACGACTACGGCTACACACCCGACCCGGCAGGCGAGTTCCTGCGCAGCCTCGACGTGGTGGAGCCCCTCGACGTCGGTCTTGTGTTGCCTGGGCACGGGCGGCCCTTCCGCGATGCCGCCGCTCTGATCGACGCCAATCGCCGCACCGTGCGCGAGCGGATCGAGCGCGTGCGCGCGACGATCGCTGGCGAGGAGCTCACGCCCTTCGAGATCGTCGCGCGGATCCTCGGCGAAGCTCCGCGCAACGAGTACGTGATCAGCTGGGTGTTGTCAGAGACGCTCTGCTACCTCCGCTACCTCGAGGTGCGTGGCGCCGCCGAGTGCGCCGAGCGCGACGGACAGCGCTACTGGCGCACGGTTCCGAGCGCCGCGCCCGGTGCGCGGGTCTGAGGCACTCCTAGACGACGGTTTCGGCGCGCGTCCAGGGATGGGCGGCCCGCAGAGCTGCCAGGATCGCGCGCGTCGCCGTAGAGCGGTTGAGGGTGTAGAAGTGGATGCCGGGCGCGCCGCGTGCCAGCAGGTCGGCGCACTGCAAAGTCGCGTAGGCGACGCCGAGCTCGGCTACCGCCTCGGGGTCGTCACTGCGCGCGCGCAGCTCGCGTTCGAGCGAGCGCGGAATCGACGCCCCGCACATGCCGGTGATCGTCTTGATCTGCTTGTAGTTGGTGATCGGCATGATGCCGGGGATGATCGGCACGTCGATGCCGTGTGCGCGCGCTTCGTCGACGAAGTCGAAGTAGAGGGCGTTGTCAAAGAAGAGCTGCGTGATCAGGAAGCTCGCCCCTGCCTCGACCTTCTGGCGCGCGTAGCGCAGGTCTTCCTCGAGGCTCTCCGCTTCGGGGTGGACCTCGGGGAAACAGGCGGCACCGACACAGAAGTCGTAGTTCGACGTGATCAGCCTGATCAGTTCGACCGAGTAGCGCAAACCCTGCGGGTGCGGTCGCCACTCCGTCTCGCCACGCGGCGGATCGCCGCGTAGAGCGAGGATGTTCTCGATCCCGGCTTGTTCAAGCTCGTCGAGTATTTCGCGCAGCCGCGAGACCGGCTCGCCGACGCACGAGAGGTGCGCCATCGCCTCGATTCCGAGGTCCTGTTTCATCCACTTGGTGACTTCGACCGTGCGTTCGCGCGTCGATCCGCCGGCGCCGTAGGTCACCGACACAAAGTCGGGTCGATCGGCCTGCAGGACGGTGATCGTCTCCTCGAGTTGGCGCTGACCTTCGTCGGTGCGTGGCGGAAAGAACTCGAACGAAAAAACCGGTCGCCGCTCGCGGAGGATCTGGTCGATGCGCATCGCCGAGAGACTAGTGGGGCGCGTCGAGTCCCGCTTGCTCCGCGAGCGCAGCGAGCGCCGCTGCGAGCGTGCCAGGGTTCGCGAGCGCACGGCGCCGCCAGCGGCCCACGAACGGCAGCACCGTGCCGTCGGCGCGTACGTCTATGCCGCACGCTTCGCCACCCGGCCGGCGCAACTCGATGCGCGCGACGACGAGCTGCGAACGGTCGATCGCCCGCGTGAGTCGACCGACGAGCACTGGCGTGCGGGCGGAACGCGCCGCCGCTAGCGCCTCCTCGCCCAGCTCGGCGAGCCGCGCAAGCGCGGAGCTCTCGGACGCGCAGACCTCGCGCCGCACGCTGCTCCCGAGGCGCGCGATCAATCGCGGTTTGCGCCTACTGCACACCGAGGCGACCAACGCTAGTCGGGAGTGCGGCGGCGCCCCGCGTAGTCGCGGTGTCGCCGTGGGCCTACCGCGCTGCGATCGGACATCTGTCGAACTGCCTCGGCGGAACCTCCAGGGTCAGGTTGCCCGTGCCGTAATTGCAAAGTGAAAACGTTTACTCGGGCGACTCGATCCGGGCGGGACGACAACGTGTGAGGGAGCACCACTAAGCACCGGGCACCGCGGAACCGCGGCCGATACAGATCTCAGTCAAGCGTATCTGCGGGACTAAGTGGCGAAAAGACTGTCGACGGGGGTACCGGCGACCAGCTAGAGGGTCGCCAAACAAGCCGAAACTGGCGCCGCAGCCGGAGGCGGGACCGGCGGGCGCCCTTTCGGGACGTGGCTACGGCCGGCGCGCAAGCGCCGGCCGTAGCGCGTTCGGGCGTGCGCTGCGCGAGCGTTGCCGCCCGACGCGTGTAGGCACGCTCAGCGCCGGCGCTGCGGGTCGACGGCGTTCGTGAAGCCCTCGGCGCCGGTCGGCGTCTCGACGCGCTGCTTGCGCTCTTCGATCGGCACGTAACGCCGAGCGCGCTCGCCGGTGTAAACCTGCCGCGGACGCGCGATGCGCGTGTCGGGATCGTTCAGCATCTCGAGCCACTGCGCGATCCAGCCCGACGTGCGCGGGATCGCGAACATCACGGTGAACATCTCCTTCGGCAGGTTCAGCGCCTCGTAGATCAGGCCCGAGTAGAAGTCGACGTTCGGGTAGAGCTTGCGCGAGACGAAGTACTCGTCTTCGAGAGCGCGCTTCTCGAGCTCGACGGCGATGTCGATCTTGGGGTTCTTGCCCGTGACCTCAAACACCTTGTAGGCGTGGTCTTTGATGATCCGCGCACGCGGGTCGTAGTTCTTGTAGATGCGGTGGCCGAACCCCATCAGCCGCCGCTCGCGCCGCTTCACCGCGTCCAGGAAGTCGGGAATGTTGTCGACGCTGCCGATCTCCTCGAGCATCCGCACGACCTGCTCGTTCGCGCCGCCGTGGAGCGGTCCGTACAGCGCCGCGACGCCGGCGGCGATCGCCGAGTAGGGATCGACCCGCGAGGAGCCGACGCTGCGCACGGCGTTGGTGGAGCAGTTCTGCTCGTGGTCGGCGTGCAAGATCCAGAGAACGTCGAGCGCACGCTCCAGCCGCGGATCGGGCTGGTACTTCAGCTCGGTCATCTTGAACATCATCGACAGGAAGTTCCCCGGGTACGACAGGTCGTTGTCGGGATAGACGTACGGCAGACCCATGTTGTGGCGGTAGGCGAAGGCCGCCAGCGTCGGCATCTTCGCGATCAGCCGCACCGCCGCCATGTGGCGCTCCTGCGGGTCGTCGATGCGCTTGGCCTCGGGGTAGAAGGTCGAGAGGGCACCCACGCAACCGAGCAGCATCCCCATCGGGTGCGCGTCGTAGCGGTAGCCCTGCATGAAGGCCTTGATGTTCTCGTGGACGAACGTGTGATGGGTGATCTCGTACACCCACTGGTCGAGCTGCTCGCGGGTGGGGAGCTCGCCGTAGATCAAGAGGTAGGCGACCTCGAGGTACGTCGACTTCTCGCACAGCTCCTCGATCGGGTAGCCGCGGTACTCGAGGATCCCTTTTTCGCCGTCGATGAACGTGATCGAGCTGCGGCACGACGCGGTGTTGTCGAACGCCGGGTCGTAGCTCATCAACCCGAAGTCGTCTTCGTCGACCTTGATCTGGCGCAGGTCGCGGGCACGGATCGTGCCGTCGGTGATGGGCAGCTCGTAGCTGCGGCCGGTGCGGTTGTCGATAACTGTGAGCGTGTCGCGCGGCGCAGCCGTTGCCGCGTCTGCGTCGACAACCTGCATCGGTGCGTCGGGCATCTTTCCTCCGTCCCAGTTCTAAGAGCTGTCCGAAACCTGAACCGTACCGGCGTGTTCCGACTCGTCTTCGGTCGCGGTGGCGTGGATCACGCTCGCAAGCGTGGCGGCAGCAAGCAACACCGAGATACCGACGACCAGGCGCTGCGTCGCTGCCGATCGCGGAAAGTCGGGGTTCTTGAGCCCGACCGCGGTGATCGCCACAGCCCAGGCCGCGAACGTCAGGCCGAGCGCGTAGAAGAGCTCCATCGACCTTGCGAATCTAGCCGATCGGCGCGGCGCTCGAGCACGCGTTCTCGACCTGCCCGACGCGCGCGTCGGGCACTTGGCCGGGTCGGGTGCGTGGACGCCTTGTCGCCATGCGGACCGCGTCTGCGCCCGTGGGGCGGATGCGGCGGTCTTGTCGGCAGTCGCGGACCCCTGCCCCCGCCGCTCTCGTCGCTGGCTGCCGCCGGCGGTTGTTTCCGGAGTGCCCACCAGATCACAGCCACCAGCGACAGCATCGGCACCTTCACGAAAACGGCGAGCCAGAGGAAGCCCCAGTCCACACCGCGAGGTTAGCGCCGCCGTTCAGGCGTGCGAGCCCTCCCCGGCGGGGAGCGCCTCGATCGCTGTCATGCGTCGAAACTCTTCGAAGCGCTCGTCGATCTCCTCGCGCGTGAGCTCGAGCACGCGCTCGCACCCGAAACGCTCGACGTTGAACGAGGCGAGCACGGAACCGTAGGTCATCGCCCTTCGCAGCTCGCTTTCGTCGCTTGCGTCGGCGCCCGATCCCGCGAGGTAACCGAGGAAGCCGCCGGCGAACGAGTCGCCCGCTCCCGTGGGGTCGACGACCGTCTCGAGCGGATAGGCCGGGAGCGAAAAGAACCCTTCGCTCGTATACAGAGAAGCGCCGTACTCGCCAAGCTTGGCGATGACCGCACGCGGCCCGCGCGCGATCAGGTCGCGCGCCGCCAACAACAGGTTCGGCTGCCGCGTGAGCATCCGCAGCTCGGCGTCGTTCATGAAGACGACATCGACCTCGGCGATCGCCCGCAACAGCTCGTCGCGCTCGGTCTCGATCCAGAGGTTCATCGAGTCGAGCGCTGCTAGACGCGCCCCCGTGCACTGGGCGCGCACACGCCGCTGCAGTTGCGGCTGGATGTTGGCGAGGAAGACGACGGGCGCCTCGCGCGCGGTCTCGCCGAGCTGCGGGTCGAAGTTTGCGAAGACGTTCAGCTCTGTCGTGTCGGTGTGAGCGGTATTGAGGTCGTAGTCGTAGTGCCCACGCCAGAAAAACGTTTTGCCACCGGCGATGCGCTCGAGGCCGCTTGTGTCGATGCCGCGCTGCTGCAGAAGCTCGTCGTAGTCGGGATCGAAGTCGTCGCCCACGACCCCGACGAGGTTCACCGGCGTGAAGAAGCTGGCGGCGAGCGAGAAGTGGGTGGCCGAACCGCCGAGCATCCGGTCGCGCTCGCCAAACGGCGTACGCACCGAGTCGAAAGCCACCGAACCGACGACCGTAAGTCCTGGCATCGCGGCGAAGCCTAACTGCGCCGCCCCGCTAGTGGAAGCGCGCGTCGCCCTGGCGGTACGACGCGCGGCGGTCGGGTCGTGGTGGCGCGTGCGTGTCGAGCCCGACGGCGGGCGCGACCGGCTGGCGAAGATCGCAATAACCTCCTGGAGCGATGGGTGGCGCAAGCGAGTTCGCACGGCTCGGTCTCGAAGACACGATCGTGCGCGCGCTCGAGCGCCTTGGCTACGGACCACCGACACCGATCCAGGAGCGCGCGATCCCGTACCTGTTGGCGGGTCGCGACGTGATCGGTCAGGCACAAACGGGAACGGGCAAGACCGCTGCGTTCGGCCTGCCGCTCGTGCAGTACGTCGATCCCGCCGACGACGCCGTCCAGGGGCTCGTGTTGACACCGACACGCGAGCTCTGCATCCAAGTCACGCAAGCGCTACGCGCCTACGGCGAGCTGCGCGGCGTCGAGGTGGTGGCGCTGTTCGGGGGCGTGCCCGTCCGCGAGCAGGCGCTGCGCCTGGCGGGGAAAGCGCACGTCGTCGTCGGCACCGTCGGGCGCGTGCTCGACATGATCCGCCGCCACCACCTGCTGCTCACCGATGCCCGCTTCGTCGTGCTCGACGAGGCCGACGAGATGCTCGATCTCGGCTTTCTCGACGAGGTCCGCGCGATCCTGAAGCGGGCGCCACAGGGCCGTCAGACCGCGCTGTTCTCGGCCACCATGCCGGACGAGATCCGTCGTCTCGCCGACGACTTCATGTTGGAGCCGGTCGAGATCGCTGTTCCCGCTCCCACGCTCGCCGTCGACACGGTCGCCCAGTATCGCCTGGATGTCGACGAGCGCGACAAGCCCGAGGCGCTTGTGCGCATCCTGCGCGCAGAACGGCCCCGCCAAGCGATCGTGTTCGTGCGCACTAAGGTCGGCGTCGACCGGCTTGCCCGTCGCCTCGCCGACGCTGGTGTGCGCGCCAAAACCCTGCACGGTGACATGTCGCAGGGTGCGCGCGACGGCGTGATGATCGCCTTCAAGTCCGGGCGCGAGCGGCTGTTGGTGGCGACGGATGTGGCGGCGCGCGGTCTCGACATAACCGGCGTCAGCCACGTCGTCAATTACGACATCCCCAACTCCCCCGACATCTACGTGCACCGCGTGGGGCGCACCGGTCGCGCCGGCGAGCGCGGCCGCGCGATAACGCTCGTCACGCCGCGCGAACGCCGCGAGCTCCAGGCGATCGAGCGCCACGCGGGCGTGACGTTGGCGCCTTGGTCGCCGCCCAGTCCGGCCGGCACGCGCCAAGATGGCGTGCCAGAACCAACTGCGTCTGCCGGGAACGACGCGCCTGGCCGCGTCGCGGAAGACGCGCCGGACGTAGGGCGCGAAGGCGCGCACGAGCCTCGCACCCGGCGCGGCGATCGGCGCCGCGGTCGGTCGCGCCGGCGCGCCAAGATGGCCGCGAACGGCCGCCGTGCACGCCTGCTCTTACGTGGCGGTCGTGCCCACGGCGTCGAGCCCAAGGACGTGATCGCGCTGCTCGTCGACGGGGGCGGACTCGAGCACGACGACGTCGGGCGCGTGCGTGTGCTCGAGCTGTACTCGCTCTGCGACGTTCCCGACGAGCGCGCCGACGATGTCGCCAGGGCGGTAGTCGGACGGCGCCTCGGCTCGACGGTAGCGGCGGCCGAGGTGCTTCCATGAGTCCGCGCAGCGCTAGCCGAAACACGGCCCCGACCGGTTGGCAGGCGGCGGGTGAACACCGGCCGCCGATCGAGGTGCTGTGGTGGGAGGGGTGCCCTTCGACGGAACGCCTCGTCCTCGTGCTGCGCGAGCTGCTCGACGAGCTCGGCTTAGATTTCGAAGCCACCGTTCGCTTGCGCGAGGTAAAAAGCGACGCCGAAGCCGAGCGCGAGAAGTTCGCCGGCTCGCCGACGATCCGGGTGCGCGGGCGCGAGTTCCAGGAGAGTGGCGGCCCTTACCGCCTCACGTGCCGCCTCTACCGGTTACCGGACGGGCGCCCGTCGCCGCTTCCAGATCGCGACGAACTGAAAGAGTTCATCGCTGCCGAGCTCGGCGCTTCGACCAGCCCGCACAGCAACGGAGGTGACGATCCGTGACGCTAGCGCTAGGTGCAGAGCTGCCCGCTTTCACCCTTCCCGACACCGACGAGCGGCCGCACACCCTGCCCAACGAGGCAGGGGAAGCGGCGACCGTCGTGGTCTTCACGTGCAACCACTGCCCGTACGCGCTCGCCTGGCACGACCGTCTGATCGACGTCGTGCGCGACTACCGCGACCGTGGTGTCGCCTTCTTCTTCGTAAACCCCAACGACGCCGAGCGCTACCCCGACGACTCGTTCGCGGCTATGAAGGAGCGCGTGGCTGCCGACGGCGGGTGGCCTGCTCCCTATCTGCGCGACGAAAGCCAGGAAGTAGCGCGCGCCTTCGGTGCCAGAACCACACCGGACGTGTTCGTGTTCGACAGCGAGCGGCGCCTCGCCTACCGGGGTGCGCCCGACAGCGATTACCAGGATCCCGCCAAGCGAGCCGAGTGGTTGCGTTCGGCACTCGACGCGCTGCTCGCCGGCCAACGTCCCGATCCCGCGACTACCGATCCCGTCGGCTGCTCGGTTAAGTGGAAGCAATGAGCTGCCGCGGAGAGCCGCGGGTGCGGCGTCGCGGCGCGAGCGGGCGCGCCTAGAGCGCGGCCGCGGTGAGCGCGCTGCTTCTGGCCGCGCTCAGCGGCCTCGCATGGGGTGCGTCCGACTTCGTCGCCGGTCTTGCGGCGCGGCGAGTGCGCGTGCTCGCCGTTCTGCTGGTGTCGCAGATCGTGGGGCTCGCGCTTGTCACAGCGGTGGTGGCCGTTCGCAGCGAACCGCCGCCCGGGCTGCGCGAGCTCGCGTTCGCGGCGCTCTCGTCGCTCGCCGGCGTCGGCGGTCTCGCCGCCTTCTATCGGGGGCTCGCCGTCGGCGCGATGTCGGTCGTGGCGCCGCTCTCCGCAGGCGGAGCCGTGATCCCGATCGTCGTTGGATTGCTCACCGGCGAAAGGCCGCAGTCGCTGCAGTTAGTCGGCGTCGCGCTCGTTACAGGCGGAGCGATGTTGGCCTCGATCGAGCGTGCACACGGCACGCGGTCGGTGCGGCTCGCGCGCGGCGTTCCCTACGCCCTCGCGGCGGCGGTCGGCTTCGGCATGTTCTTCGTGTTCGTCGACCAGGCTGCGGCAGCGTCGGCCGAATGGACGCTTGTCGGAAACCGCTTCACGGGCGTGATCGTGCTCGCTTTTGTGGCGGCGATCGTGCGACCGCCGCTGCCGAGCGGCAAAGGCTTGCTGCCCCTGCTGGTGGTCGGGGTTCTTGACACCAGCGCGAACCTGCTGTTCGCGTTCGCGTCGCGACTCGGACTGTTGAGCTTGGGCGCTGCCCTCGGCTCGCTGTATCCGGTCGTCGTGGTGGTGCTCGCGCGGATATTCCTCGGCGAGCGGCTCGCACGCGTGCAGGCGCTCGGTGTCGGCGCGGCGCTCGCCGGTGTGGCGCTCGTCAGCGCGGGGAAGTGAGCGCAATACCGAACAACCGCTCGAGCGCGGGAACGGTCGTGTCCGCGCCGCGGTGGAGAATCGCTGTCATCCCCACCGCCTCGGCGCCAGCGCAGTTCTCGCGCAGATCGTCGACAAAAACGCACGCCGAACAAGGAACCCCGGCGCGTTCTGCGGCGAGCTCGTAGATCTCGGGTTGCGGTTTGTGCAAGCCGACTTCGCCCGAGATCACGATCGCGTCGAAGAGCTGAGGCAACAGTTCGCGGTCGTAGCGGCCGCGCCCCCACGAGTTCGAGATCAAACCGGTGCGCACCCCTTGGGAGCGTGCGCTGCGTACCGCCGCGATCATCGCTTCGTCGGGACGCAGACCGGCGAACAGGCGGTCGACGAGACCGTCGGTGTCGCGCACGCCGATGAGCGGCCCGAACGCACGTGCGAACTCGTCTTCGCCGAGTTCGCCCACCTCCAGGCGGCGCAAAAGCGCTAGCGCTTCCGGTCGCTCTCGGAAGGTGCGCTTGACGGTTTCGGGGTCCAGTCCCTCGCGCTCGCAGAACTCGCGAAAGGCAGCAAAGACGTTGGTAGTCAGCACGCCTCCGAAGTCGACGAGCAGCGCCCGGGGGCGCTCGCGCGCGGGCGGGTTGTCGCCGCTAGCGGGCACGCGGCTAGCCCTCTTCGGTCAGCGCCAGCGCAGCCTCGGCGAGCTCCGGTACTCCACGATCGAACATGCGCAGAAACTCGTCGTCGGTGGTGCCGGCAAGCAGTCGCTTGTAGTTGCCTTCCATAAAGACGGCGGCCTTCCACAACGCCAGGGCTTGGTACCAGCGCAGGTTCGTGACGTCGAAACCGGTGCGCTCGGCGTAGCGAGCGATCAGTTCGTCGCGCGTCGGGAAGCCTTCGCGGCGAGTGATCGCCGACAGCGAGCTGAACATCGTTTCGGGGTCGCCCGGTTGCGACCAAGTGACGGTGAGGTAGCCGAGGTCGGCGAGCGGATCACCGAGCGTCGACATCTCCCAGTCGAAGATCGCCACGATCCGTGCCGGCGCGTCGTTGGCGACCATCACGTTGCCGAGCCGGTAGTCGCCGTGCACGATCGTCGTGCGCGGCGTTGTCGGCATGTTCTCGGCGAGCCAGCGACCCACTTCGGCGACGACCGGCAGCTCACGCGTCTTGTTGTGCTCCCACAAGGCCGTGAAGCGGCGCAGCTGGCGCTCTAGATAACCGCTGTGCTTGGCGAACGTGTCGAGGCCGACCGCGCGCCAGTCGACCGAGTGGATCTCGACCAAAGCGTCGATCAACTGCTCGCCGAGGCGGCTCCGCTCTTCCGGAACGTCCAGTGGCGGCGGCAGTTGGCTCGTCACGACCGTGCCCTCGATGTACTCCATGACGTAGAACGGCACGCCGAGGAGCGACTCGTCGCTGCAGACGGCGAGCACACGCGGCACACGCACCGGTGTGGGCTCGAGCGCGGCGAGGAGCCGTGCCTCGCGCAGCACGTCGTGGGCGCTGGGCGGCAGCGGCGGCCTGGGCGGTCGCCTGAGAACGAATCGCTCGCCGCCGCGTTCGAGCAGGTAGGTGACGTTCGAGTGCCCCTCGCCGATCGGCTGCGCCGAGAGCTCGCCGCTGCCGAGACCGTGCTCGTCGAGGAACTCGGCGAGCGGCTCGAGCACGACGAGCGGTGGCACGTCGAGCGCCGCCGCCTCCTCCCTCGTTTGCACGACGTTGCGCAGCGCCATCGCGGGCCAGCAATCCTAAACGGAGGCGACACGACGGCGAGCGCCGCGAATGTCGACAGGGGCGGTGCGCCAGCCGTCGCCGGGCATGCCGCAGCCGACGAGCGTGTCGGCTCGGCGCCCCCCGTGGGGCAAACGACGCTACGAGCTTGTCGAGCTGCCTGACGTCTCGCTGTCGCTCTTCGTGCCGCCGCTGGCTCGTGTGCGACGGGTCGTTGCGCGCGCGCTTGTCGACCGTGTGCTCGCGCTTGCGCGTGCGCTACGTGCACCCGTCGCGCGGCTCCTCGCCGTGGTCCCTGTTGCGCTCTTCTTGGCGGTGTTGCGCGCGCCGCTCTTGCTGCTCGCGGCGGCAGCACGCGCGCGCGTGTTCTTGCTGGCGCTAGCGCTGGTGCTGGCGGCGGCCTTCGTATTCGACCGCTTGGTCGCACCCGTCGCTGCCTGCTGCAGCGCTTGCAGATCCTTGATCACGCGGTTCTGGGCGCTGCGCAGGTTCTTGCGCGCGTGGCGCAAGGCGGTGTCGAGATCTTTGAGTAGATCGCGCGTGCCCTTTGTGACCTCGCGCCGCAGGTCGCGCAGAGCGTTCTGGGCAGCCTCGATCGACTCTTGTAGGCGCTCCAGCGACCCGTCGCCGCTTTTGCCCGCGCTCGATTTGCCGCGCGTCGTGCTCGCACTGCGCCCTTTCGATTTCGTGCTCGTGCCCTTTGCGGCCATCGTCTCCTCCTTCGGTAGTGCGCTTCGTCGCGCCGCGCCGACGCGGCGGCGGCGACGTCCGGGAACCAGGTCCCACGCGGGGGATCCGGAGTCGGTGCAGCTGCGGCAACGTTACGACGAGCGTGTGCCGCTGCCAAGTCGCGATTCGGTGTGCGATCGTCCGCCCCTGCCGGCACGCCCGTAGCGAATCGGGCTGCGCGCCCGCCGCGCGGCGTCGGCCGGCGGGTGCCGGCAGCACATGCAAGTGCGTCCTCCCGCGCGGGCCGCGATGTACCCTGCGGTCATGTCCCCCACTTTCGAGAGCTATCGCAACTTCGGGTCGCGGTATCGGCGGGTAGGCGCGGCGGCGCTCGTAGCGGCTTTCGGCCTCGCGGTCGGCGTAAGCGTCTTCGGTGGCGCTCGTAGCGTCGCCGCGGTCACGCACACCGTCACGGTCGGCGACGATTACTTCCGGCCTGTCGAGCTGCGCGTCGATCCCGGCGACACCGTCGAGTGGCGGTGGAGCGGCAGCAGTCCGCACAACGTCGCTAGCGAGGAGCTTGCTCCAGAGCGCTTCCGCTCGCGCATCCTCACCAGCGGCGTCTTCCGTCGTACTTTCACGAAACCTGGCGTTTACCGCTACATCTGCGAAGTGCACCCGCGGACGATGCGCGCGCGGGTTGTGGTCGGCGATGTCACTGCCGACCGCAGCGCGCCGAACATCACGCGGCTTGCCGTCAGCGGCGGTCGCCGTCAGGCCGTCGTCGCCTTCAACGTGTCCGAGAGCGCGCGCGTGAAGGTTGCCTTGAGCGGCCGCAGCACACGCTCGGTGATCGCCACGGTGTCGTCGCGGCGCGCGCGCTTCAAGTTCGCCCGTTTGCGCGCGGGGCGCTACCGGGCGACGATCGTCGTCCAGGACTTCGCGGGCAACCGGCGCACCTTCAAGAGCAAACGCTTCACGGTCCGCTAGGCGGATAGACGAGGGGCCGGAGCGCCGCACCTCGCACGTCGGTCCCGGCAGCGGGCGAGCCGGCCTCGACCGGACATGCTCAAATCGCTGCATTGGGTGCGCGTCCGTCGCGTTCGATCGCCTCGAGGTGATCGATGTTCTCGCGGTCCGTCGGGTCGTCGCTCGGCGCGGTGGCGAGCCAGGCGTCGAGGATTTCGCGCAGCGTCGCCTCGCTCGTAGTGCGCAGCGACAGAGCGAGCACGTTGGCGTCGTTCCACTTGCGCGCCCCGCGCGCCGTTTCCGCGTCCCAGCAGAGGGCGGCACGGATACCCGGCACCTTGTTCGCGGCGATCGAAGCTCCCGTGCCGGTCCAGCAGCACACAATGCCCTGATCGGCGCGGCCTTCCGCCACGTCCCGCGCGACGCGCTCGCTTGCGAACGCCCAGTCCGGACGCTCGCGCTCGTTCAGCGCGCCGTGCACGACCACTTCGTGGCCGCGCGCGCGCAGCTCCCCTTCGAGGAGCTCGGCGATTCCCGTCCGTTCGTCTGCCGAGATCGAGAAGCGCACGGCGGCGATGGTAGCCCGCTGTTCGCCCCCAGGTCTGGGCGCGGGGTCGTCGGCGTGCGATCCCGAAGCTCCCGCACCGTATCCTTCGCGGTCCGACCGTGAGCCAGCGCAAGGAACAAGCAACGGGGCCCGCAGGCGACGCCGGCAGAGCCCCCGCTGCTGGCGATCCCGCGCCCGACTTCGAGCTCCGCGACCAGAACGACCGTCCGGTGCGCCTGTCGGACTTTCGCGGCAAGCGGGTCGTCCTCTACTTCTACCCGCGCGCCCACACGCCCGGCTGTACCACCCAGGCGTGCGGGATCCGCGACCACTACGACCGCTACCGGCAGCTCGGTGTGGAAGTGTTGGGCGTCTCTCCCGACACGCCCAAGCGCTTGGCGAGTTTCGCGGCGAAACACTCGCTGCCCTTCACGCTACTCGCCGACCCCGACCACGTGGCCGCCGACGCGTACGGGGTCTGGGTCGAGAAGCGGATGTACGGACGGACCGTGCACGGCGTCGAGCGCTCCACGTTCGTGATCGCTCCCGACGGGCGCATAGAGCGCGTTTTCCGGCGGGTGCGCCCGGCCGACCACGACCGCCTGCTGCTCGAGCACCTGGGGGCCGGTTGAGCGCCGGCGCGACGTGGCGGTCGTCGCCGTAGGGGAATCGTTCCAGCGCTTCTTCGACGCGCTCGATCAGTTTTTCGGGCGCCTAGCCAGCGTCGACCTTGGCGCCGTCGCGATAGCTCTGGTGTCCTTCACCGTCTACCTCAGTCTGCGCGCGCGGGCGTCGTACAACGTGCTCACCTATGCCTACCCCCGCGCTCAGGTGCGCTATCGCGATGTTTGGGGGGCGTACTTCGCTGGCTACGGCTTCAACGCTGTTTTCCCCGCGCGCGGCGGCGACATCGTGCGTCTGTTCCTGACCAAGGTCGCGGTCCCGGGCGCGAGCTACCCGACGGTCGCGGCGAGCTTCCTCGTCGAGGCGGTGTTCGACGTGACCGTGGGCGGGATGGTGCTGCTCTTCGCCTTCAGCCAAGGTGTGTTTCCGCACCCGCCCGAGTTCGCCCGGCTCGATGCCTTCGATCTCTCGTGGCTCGCGGCGCACCCGCAAGCCGCGCTGCTTTTGATCACGCTCGTAGCCGTCGCAGCGCTCGCCGCCATCGCGGTGCTGTCGAGCCGTGTGGCGCACTTCTGGGGCGACGTCATGCGCGGTCTTTCGATCCTGCGCGACCGCCGCGCCTTCTTGAGTCGCGTCTATGCGTGGCAAGCGGCAGGGTGGCTGTTTCGCTGCGCCGCCTTCTGGTTTTTGCTCGAGGCGTTCGGTATCGGTGGCTCGGTTCGCAACGTTCTGCTCGTTCTCGGCGTCAACGCTGTCGCAGCAGTGGTGCCGTTCACCCCGCAGGGGGCGGGGGTCCAGCAGGCGCTGCTCGTAACGGTGTTCGCAGGCACCGCCTCCGGAGCGGAGGTGGCCGCCTACTCGGTCGGTCAGCAGCTCGCGATCGCCGCCCTCACGTTCCTTCTCGGGCTCGTCGCGATCGTGCGCGTTTTCGGCTTCCGCAGCTTTCGCGACGTCGTCGAACGGGGACGTGCCGATCGTGCGGCGGCGGGCAGCGTCGCTCGGCCGTCCGCTCCGGCCGACCCCCCGCACGGTACGGGTCCGTCAACCGGCGAGAACCGCTAGCCGGATCGAAGCTCGTGGGTCGGTCAGCCGCTCAGCTCACCCCTGTGATCGCTTTCGCCAAGCTGGCGTCGCTGCGCCCGCTGCTCTCGCTCGCGGCTCGGGACGCGCTCGCCAGCGTCTCCGGCGGCGCTCCCGTCGCGGTAGCTCCGCTCCGACCAATGGCGCCGCTCCTCGCTGGGCGAGCTAGTGGCATCCTCGCCGGTCTCGCCGCCGTCGTCGGTTGCGTCGCGCGAAGGCGGTGCGTCGCTCGGTTCCACAGGTAGCGGGTGGCCGCAAGCGGGGCATTCAGGGCGGCGCGGTCTCGCCGTTGCGCTGTAGATGCGCTCCCCGCACGCATCGCAGGTCCAGAAAGGCATGCAGTCAAGTCCTCCCTCAGGCGGGCTTGATCCCTCGCGAAGATCGCGTATCAGCAATCGTATGCGAAATCGCGGCGGGAGGGTTGTGCGGGTCGAAGGGGCGAGACGGCATCTTCTCGAGTTGAGACACTGACCGCCCACGGCGAGGTTGCTGGCCGTGCGGTCCGCTTTTTTCCGGTTTACCCCGGAAAGGGTTCGACAGTGCGCGATTCGCCCCCCTTCCCCGCAGGACATCGGCGGATGTCCGAACCCTGCAAGCTGCGGCCGGGCCCTATGTGTCGGTGGTGAGCCGCGCCGACGAGACGTTCGAGCTGAGCCGCGACAGTGGGCCGTTTCAGGTCCCGAACCCTTCGCGCGCTTCGCGCACGAGAATCACCGCCTCCGGGAACAAGCGACGGATCGCAGCGGCCAACTGCTCGGTCTGCTGTTCCGGGGTGCCCTGAACGTTGAGGCGCTGGACGGCCGCGACCGTCATCTCGACCGCGAGCCGGATTGCGTTGTCAGCCCAAGCGACCCGTTGGGCACCTTGCAGCTGTTCGGCGAACTCGGCCATGCGCCGCCGCAGCTCCTCGGGGTCGCCGAACAGTCCGAACGGATCCTCGCTCGCCATGCCACCGATCCTAGGGGACGCTCGCCACTGCACACAGCGCGCTGTAGCCTGTGCGTCGCGAGCCGTGTATCTGACGCCCGAACAGCGCCGACGCCGCCAGCGCTTCGAGCAGCTGCTGCGTCTGGCAGCGCCGTTCCTTGACGCGCTGCTGTGGGTCGGCGACAAGGTCTCGCGGCTGTCGGAACCGGAAGACGTCGAGTACTACCCGCCGCAGCCCCAAGACGACCCGAAAGTAACGCCGCTGCGGCCAAGGCGGCCGCGCAGCCGCACGAGACTAGCTTGAGCGAGGCGCGCACCGACAGCTCCGAACAGCTCGCGCGCGAGCGCCGGTACGCGCCCTACGCGGCCGCTGCCGCAGCGGCCGGAGCGATCGCGACGGTGGCAGCGATCGCGGCCGTCGCCAGTGCCGGCATCGGGCGCTCCACTGCCGACCGTGCTCGCCTGCTCGACTACGACGGGGCGCGCGCCGAGCTCCTGGTTTCGACGTTTTTCCAGGTGCTCGCGGTCGCCGGTACGGTCGCCGCGCTCGTCTACCTACTGGTGGCCGCCGCACGCCGCGTACCCGGCGTCCCGCGCTGGACGCCGGTGCTCGTCCTCGTCGCCGGGCTGTTGCTCGCGGTCGGCACCGCCTGGCGGCAGCTCGACATCCTCGGCATCGCACACGACTTCGCGACCGGCACACCGACGCGCGGCGCGGCGGGCGAGCGGCGCGCCGACGATCTCGTGCGCGGCTTGCCGACCCTGCCGCTCGCCCTCGCCTTCGTCGGCACGCTCTTGATAGCTGCCTCGATCGTGTTCGCCAACGTCGTAGCGATGCGCGCGGGGCTCGTATCGCGGTTCCTCGGCATCGTCGGGATCATCGTCGGGGCGCTGCACGTGCTGCCCTTAGCGGGCGGCCCCCAGATCTTGCAGGTGTTCTGGCTAGGAGCGCTGGCGTTGCTCTTCCTCGACCGCTGGCCGGGCGGGCGTGGCCCGGCGTGGTCTAGCGGCCAGGCGGAGCCGTGGCCTGTTCCACAGCGGCGCTGATCCGCCGCCACGCTGCCACACGGTCGCGCTCGCCGAAGATCGCCGAGGCCGCGACGAAGAGGGTGGCGCCCGCTGCGCGGCACTGTGCGCCGGTGGCGGCGTCGATGCCGCCGTCGACTTGGATCGGCACGCCGTCCGGCACGAGCTCGCGCAGGCGAGCGATCTTGGCGAGCATCGCCGTGATGAAGCGCTGACCCGACCAGCCCGGGTTCACCGTCATGCAGAGCACGTGCTCGCACTCCTCGACCAGGTCGCGCACGGCCTCGGCGGGCGTTCCTGGATTGAGTGCGATGCCTGCCCGCAGGCCGAGCCGGCGCGCCTCCCTGAGCGCGTAATGGGGGTGGGGCGTGGACTCGATGTGCAGCGTTACCGCGTCGGCCCCGGCGCGCGCGAACGCCTCGAGCTGACGTTCGGGGCGTTCGACCATCAAGTGCACGTCGAGGCAAGCACCGTGCCTGTGCACAGGCGCGGCGAGGCGTTCGACCACCACGGGCCCGATCGTGATCGGTGGGACGAAGTGGCCGTCCATAACGTCGATGTGGACGACCCTCACGCCGGCGTCGAGCAGCGGCGACAGTTCGTCGCCGAGGCGGGCGAAATCGGCCGAGAGGATCGAGGGCGCGACCGCGACCGCGTCCATCGCGCTCGCGCGCGACGCGGGCACGGTATCGGCGGCGGTGGGAGTACCCGAGACGCGCTGCATGCGCGAGTTCTCTTCCTCTTCTCGATCGGTCGGCGAAGCGGCGCTCACGGTGCTGCGACGCTACCGCACCCGCCCACCGTGGCGCGTGCCGACGCTCTGCGTCAAATGCAGGGCACGCTCAGAAACGTGCTCTGAAACGCACACGGGGCCGTGCTTGCCTGCACGGCCCCGTGCGTGAGCCTCTCGTGCCGCGCGGCGGCTACCGCGTCGGCGTGCCGAAACTGCCAGCTACGACTTGTCCTCGGGCTGGCGCTCCTCTTGCTGCTCGCTGCGGTCGCTCGTCCCGCGCGCGTCGCGCCGGCTCACGACCTCGCACGATCCCGTTGGATCGCTCGCCGTGGCGTCGACGATCACGTCGAACTGGTCGGCGAACACGCGGTCGTAGCCGGGCCCGCAGGAGATCCTGTCGGCCTCGCCGTCGCGGACGCGGAAGGTGTCGTTGCCTTCGCCGCCGGTGAGTTCGTCACCGTCGGGATCGCCCGGCGCCGAAACGTCGACCCGCGCCAGCGCCCACAGCGTGTCGTTGCCGGGACCGCCGAACGAGCGGTCGCGACCCTGGTTGGCGAAGATCACGTCGTTGCCGGCGCCGCCGTACTGCGTGTCGTCACCCTTGCCGCCCGACAGGATGTCGCGGCTGGCACCGCCGTGGATCTCGTCGTTGCCCGACCCGCCGTGGAGGCGATCGCCGCGGCGGAGCGCCACCCGGCGGGCGACACGGCGAGCGACACGGCCGGCGACGCGCTGTGCCTGTGCCGAGCTCGCCGCGAAGTCGCCGAAGATGCGGTCGTTACCGGAGCCGCCGAAGATCCCGTCGCGACCGCGACCGCCGACCAGCAGGTCGTTGCCCGACCCGCCGAGGACGCGGTCGTTGCCAGCGTGCGCGTAGACCTTGTCGTCGCTCCCGCGCGCGCTGATGCGATCGGCGCGCGCGGTGCCGTTGAGGGTGTCGGCGTCGTTCGTGCCGACGATCTTTGCCGCCAACGCCGCCGCGGCTGGCAGTGCCAGCGCAGCCAGGGCGACCGTGAGCGCGAGCACGAGCGCCTTGCTACGGTGCTTCACGGGGCATCCTCCTGTGGGTTCACTTTCGACTGGGGGATGCCCCTTACAACAAGCCGGGCGCGCGGGAGTTGCGTTCGTTCCGGATCTCCGCCAAGAGCCGCTCGAGGCGCGGCTCGGTGGTGCGGTCGGCGTGGTCGAACAGAGCAGCGATCGCCGGGTGAACGCGGGCGATTTCGTCCAACATAGCCAGCGCCACCGCGCGGTAGGACGGGTGGCCTTCGCGGCCCGAGCGCAACTCGACCAGGTGCAGCGCCTCGCGGGCGTTGAGGTCGAGCACGTAGCGGATGCGAAAAGCAAGACAGAGCGCGTAGGGAGCGAGCTCCGGCAGCTCGAGCTCGTGGGCGATCCGCTCCCACTCGCGCTGCGAGATAGCGAACGCTTCGCGAAAGAGGTCGGCGATGCCCGCAGCCTGCGCCTCGGCCGGAAGCTCGGCCCCCAGTCGCGGGGTGAGCGCCTGCCACTGCGAGGTCAGCATGCGGTGGCGCTGCAGATCACGGAACGCGCCGTAGTCGGAGACGATCTCGAAGCGGTAGGAGATCGCCTCGAGTCCGCGCCCCGGGCGGTGACGGCGGTTGCGGCGCTCGCCCGCAAGCTCGCGCAAGAGCGCGGCGCGCTCAGCGCTAGAGAGCGCCCGAACCGCGGCGAGAAGCTTTTCTTCGCTAGCCCCTGACGCTTCGTAGAGAAGCGCGGCGAGGGCCTCCTCCTCGCTGCCACGCACACGCACCAGGCGCACGCTCGCGCCCCCGCCGTCCGCCACCTCGCCGGCGTCGGGGATACCGAGACGGTGTGCCGCCTGCCGTGCCCGCTCGCGCAGGCCGCGGAGGTAGTCGATCCAGACGCCGCCGCGATCGGGCCGGCGCACGCGCTGCACGAAGCTCGGGATCACCTTCTCGAGCTCGGCGAGCAACAGCTCGCCCACCTGCTGGGCCTCGGGCAGTGGGTTCGCGAACAGACGCAACAAAAGCTGCTCGTACGCCTGGCCGGAAGCGAACACGCCGACGTGCGATAGAGAAGCGACGGGCAGGATGCCGCGCACAAGGTCGAGCGCCTTGGCGCGCACCGCCCGCCGCCACGCGGCGGCGGATTCACGGTCGGGCCGCGGAAAGTGCGCCTCGGCCCACGCTTCGGCGCGTTGCAAAGCGACGCTGTAGATCTCGAAGAGGCGGTCGAGGGTGCGCTCGTAACTCGGCCCGAGCGCGGGGCAGCGCCAGTAGCGGTAGCGCCCATCGGGCATCGGTCGGTCGTAGGGGATGTAGCGCGTCGACTGCTCGAGATAGGCGGCGAGCCGCCCGCGCTCGAGCACCTTGGTCAGCGCGTTCGACACCCACTCGCAAGCCACATGGGCGCCGCCCAGCTGCGCGACCGAGTCGTCGCCGAAGCCGAGGAAGACGCGCTCGTACAGTTTGCGTGCGCGCTCGCCCTCGCCGGTCGCGAGCGCGGCGCGAGCCGCAGCCGGATCGACGTCGGCGGCGAACTCTTCGAGGAACAGCCGCCGCAGCGTGCCGGGGTAGCGCGAGTAGCGCGCGAACAGCGCACCCTTGACCGTCTCGGGCATGTTCCTGAGCGCGAAAACGGGCCGGTCGAGGTTGGTGAAGAACGGTTCGAGCAGCTCGCGCTCGCCCGGGGTGAAGCTCTCGACCGGTGGCGAGAAGGCCAAGACCGCTGACGGTGCCGTTGCTCCGGTCGACATCGGGAGGTCGAACGTAACAAACGCAGCGGGTGGCCCCCGCTGAGCGCCAGGGGACGAAACGCACCGGACGGCCCCGCCAGCAGTGGGTGTGACAAACGCTACGAACGCTGCGAACCTTCTCGCAAGACGGCTGGCGTCTGGCCGGTGTCGGACCGATATTCGAGTAGGGAGGAGCGAACGAGGAGCGGATCTGTTGTGACCGGACGGGCGGGGTGACCGAACGGATGGGTAACTGAAATCAGGGAGGTGGCGGCCGTAGGCCGTCCGTAGGCGACCGGGGCGGTCGGGCGCTGGCGGGGACGCCGCCCGGAGGGAAAGAACGGGTGCGTCGATCGAAGAGCGGCTTCGACGGTGGGCGTGAGCTGGCCCTTGGCTGGCGAGGAGGGGCTGTGCGCCTGGGGGCGCTGCGCGGACTCGATCGCACGACCCCGCCCGCAGCTCTCCTCGTGCTCGTCCTCCTCGCCACGCTCTGGGCGCTCCACCTGCTGTCCGGTGTCGGTGTGGACTGGCTTGATCCGGTGCGGCGCCCACTCCACCTGGGTGTGTACTTGGGGTCGGCCTCCCTGGTGGCCTGGAAAGCGTGGCGCGACCCACGCGAACGGTTCGCCTGGTCGGTGTTCGCGACTTCGATCGCACTGGGTGCGACGGGTTGGTTCGTGTACTGGACGTTCGTCGTCGACGATCGGCCGATTCCCTACCCGTCCGTTGCCGACGCACTGTGGCTCGCCGTGTACGCGCTGAACATCGTCGCGGTTGCCGCGCTGCGAGTTTCGCGCGACATCTCGCCGCTCACACCGGCGATGGTCATTCGCGCCATCGCTGCCCTGGCCCTGGTTTGGTCGGCAGCTGTCGCTGTCTTTTACGAGCCTTTCGGCGCGGCCACCGGCGCGAGCGGGAGCGCTCTCGCCACCAACTTCGCCTACCTCGTCGGCGATATAACTGTCGTCGTTCTGGTGCTGTCGGCGTTCGCGCTCGCGCGCTGGCGGCCAGGACCGGTGTGGCTGTTGATCGGCTGTGCCTACACCTTGCGTCTGGTGGCCGACGTCTTTTGGCTGTACAAGGCGTCGGTTGGAACCTGGGCGGGCGGTGGCGTCGTCGACTCGGTATGGGTCGCCGGGCCGATCCTGGTGGCAAGTGCTGCGTGGCTGTCGTCGTTCGTGCGCCCGCCGCTCGTTGCCTCGCCGCGCGTGCGCGTGCGCTCGGCCGCTTCGATCTTCGCCGGCGCTGTGGTCGTGAGCGTCGCGAGCGTGGCCGCCGACCTGCCGAGAGCAGCCGAAGTGCTGGCGGAGGTCGCAGTGGCAGCGAGCGGCGTAGCGCTCGCTCTCGCCGTACGCGAGGCGAGCTTTGGGATGCGTACCCGCCTCGAGCTGCGCAGCTCGGAGCTCGACGCGCTAACGGGTTTGCCGACCCACTCCAGTTTCCAACAGCGGCTGGTCGAGCTCGAGACCCAGAGCGGCCGCCGACCCTTCAGCCTGCTGATGTGCGATGTGATCGGCCTTGGAGCGATCAACGCCGAGCTCGGCTACCAGGAGGGCGACCGCCACCTGCGCGCGATCGGCGCCGCCTTGCGCCGCGCTTGCGGCATCGACGCCGAGCCGTACCGCATCGGCGGTGACCAGTTCGCGGTTCTCGTGCCCGATGCCGGGGTGTGGCAGGGGCTCGTGGTGGCCGAGCGTGTGCTGGCAGCCGCCGAGGACAGCACCGGTTCCCGCAGCGGCGTGTTGTCGGTCGGGGTCGCCGAGCGGGTGAACGGCGTAGGGCGCGACGAGCTCATAAGACGGGCGCGGGCGGCGCTCGACGCGGCTCGGCGCGCGCGCCGGCGGATCGTCGCCTGGGCGCCGGGTATCGAGCGCTACGGCACCGACGAGGCGGTCGCTGCGGGTGCTGGCGGCAGCACCACGACGGCGCTCTCGACAGCGCTGGCGCGCGCCGTCGACGCCAAGGACTCCTACACGCGCTCGCACTGCGAAACCGTGGCGTCGTTGTGTGTGCTCGTCGCCACCGAGCTCGGCTTCGATGCGGAGCGGATCGCCAAGCTGCGGATCGCGGGTCTCTTGCACGACGTCGGCAAGATCGGGATTCCCGACGCGATCCTGCACAAACCGGGCCCGCTCACCGACGAGGAGTACGAGGTCATGAAGCAGCATCCGGTGATCGGGCGGATGATCGTGTCGGGCGCTGGTCTCGAAGAAGAGGCGCTGTGGATCTACCACCACCACGAGCGCATCGACGGCCGCGGTTACCCTGACGGGCTGGTCGGCGATGAGATCCCCATCGAGTCGCGCATCATCCTTGTCGCCGACGCCTTCGAGGCGATGACCGCCGACCGCCCCTACCGGCGCGGACGCCCGGCGGTGTTGGCGCTGGAAGAACTGCGCCGTCACGCCGGCACCCAGTTCGATCGCTCTTGCGTAGAGGCGCTGGTGACGATCGTCGAACGCGGGTCGTTGCCTGCGGCCGCCTAGGTTGGCGCTGAGCACCCGCGGCGCGTGCCGCGGCTCTCGCGCGGCTCTCGGCTTGCCGCGCCTAGCGCGGCAGGACGAGTGCGCTGCCCGCGTCGCGCGCGATGTCAAACAGCGGGTCGGGCCACGCGAAGGCAGCGACCACCGCCGCGGCAAGCGCTACCGCCAGCATTGCCGCCAGTTGCCGGCCCGCGCTGTCGGCTTCCGGCGATCCACCCGCGGCGGGCGCGACAGCGGCCGGCGAGCCGGCAGTGCCCACGGTCGGTTTCGTCGCTTCGCGCACCATCCAGATCGCTGCGACCACGCGCAGGTAGTAGCCGAGCGAGATCATCGAGCCGACGACGATCACGATGCCGAGCCACGTCACCCCGCCCTCGACGGCAGCGTCGATCAGCGTGAACTTGCCGAGGAACCCGACGGTTCCCGGGAACCCGGCGAGCGCCAGCATCGACAGCGTCATCGCCCAGGCGACGGCGGGGCGCTCGCGACCGAGGCCCCGCAACGTTTCGATGTCGTCGCCGAGACCACCGCGCTCCTCGCGGTAGGCGACGACCGCGAACGCTGCGAGGTTCATCAGCGCGTAAGCGGCGAGGTAGAAGACGAGCGCCTCGACGCCGCTGCGGCCGCCGGCAGCGACCGCCACCAGCATGTAACCGGCTTGGCCGATGCCCGACCAGGCCAACAGCCGCTTGAGAGAGCGCTGCCCGAGCGCGCCGACGTTGCCGATGACCGTCGTCACCACGGCGAGCGTCGCGAGCGCCGGCGTCCAGACGTCGTCGAGGCTCGGTAACGCCGTGCCCAGCAGCCGCACGAGCGCTACCAGCGCCGCTGCCTTCGTGGCCACGGCCATGAACGCGGTGACCGCCGTCGGCGCACCCTGGTAGACGTCGGGTGTCCACTGGTGGAACGGCGCCACCGACGCCTTGAATGCGAGGCCTACCAGCGCCAGCCCAAGACCGGTGAGCAGCAGCGCGTCGCTCGTCGTGACACGGCTCCCGATTGCGCCGGCGATCGCGTCGAAGGTGGTGGCTCCCGTCGCCCCGTAGATCAGCGCGAGCCCGAAGAGCAGCGTGGCTGAAGCGACGGACCCGACGATCAGGTACTTGAGCCCCGCCTCGAGCGAGGAGCGGCGCCGCAGGTCGCTCGCACAGAGCACGTAGAGAGGGATCGACAGCAGCTCGACACCCACGAACAGGGTCACCAGCGACGTCGAGCCGGCGAGCAGGATCATCCCCGCCACCGACACCAAAAGCAGCGCCGACCACTCGGCCGGGCCCGCCGAGCGCCACGCTCGCCCCGACGCCACGCGCCCACCCGCCACCGCTAGCGCGACCGCCACGAGGGTCGCCACCGCAGCCACGAGTGCCACCGCCAGCGTCGGAACATCGACGACTAGCGTGCCGGCGAGCGTTGCGCGGGCGCGCCCGGGCTGCCAGCTGGCCACCGTCGCCACGAGCACGGCTAGCGCCCCGGCGGCGGTCAGCGTAGGCACGACGACCTGGCGCACGAACTTGCCCATCAGAAGACCGACGACGAGAACGGCGAGCGCGCCCCCGGTGGCGGCGAAGAGCGGCGCGAGCGCCCCGTAGTCGACGTCGGGAGCCTGGAAGCGCCCGTCGACCGCTGCCGCCGAAGCCGAGGCTGGCAGCGCGAGCGAAGCTACCAGCGCGAACGCACCGGCGGTCGAAGAGCGAAGCGTGCCGACTGGCAGCGCGTTCACCTTCGTGCGACCTCCGCCGATGGATCGGTGTGGTCCGCGACGATCGCTACCGGTTGGGCGCTGGCTCGCTCGGCGCGCCCGAGCAGCGCCTGCGGGTAGACGCCGAGAGCAACGATCACCGCTACCAGCGGCGCGACCGCGGCGAGCTCGAGCCGCGCGAGCTCGCGCGGGGCGGCAGCGCTCCCGCGCGGGTTGTGCATCGTGCGCTGGAAGAGCCGCAGCGTGTAGGCGGCGGCGAGCGCCACACCGAGCGACGCCACGAAGCCCGCCACGGCGACGTTGTCGAGAGCGCCGAAGAGCACGAAGAGCTCGCCGACGAAGTTCGGTGTTCCCGGCATCGCCAGGTTCGCGAGCGCGACGACCAAGAACACCGTCGCCAGCACCGGAGCGCGCAACGCCATACCGCCGAGCTCGCGCAGCGACTCCGAGCCGGCGGCGCGCGCCGACAGCGCGGCGAGCAGCAGGAACAGCGGCACCGAGACGAGCCCGTGGTTGACCATCTGGAACACCGCTCCTTGGGCGCCCTTGGGGTCGAGGCTGAAGATGCCGAGGGTGATAAAGCCGAGCTGGGCGATCGACGAATACACCGCGACGAGGCGGATGTTGTCCTGCACCAGCGCGAGCAGCGACCCGTAGAGGATCGACACCACCGCGATCACCACCACCACCGTTTGGAAAGCGTCGACGGCGTCGGGCAGAAGCGGCAGCGCCAAGCGCAGAAAGCCGTACACGCCGACCTTCGACAGCACCGCCGACAGCAGTGCCGCAACCGGCCAAGGCGCTGCCCGGTAGGCCGCTGGTGCCCACGCGTGCAGCGGGAAGGCGGGCGCCTTGATCAGGAAGGCGAGGGCGAAGAGAGCGAAGATCCACTTCTGGTCGCTCGCGGGCAGCGGGCGCTGGGCGAGATCGGCGAGCGAGAACGACACCGTGGCGCCGTCGGGGGTGGCAAGCACGCCGAGCGCGATCGCCGCCGCCAGCATCAGCAGCGAGCCGACGAGCGTGTAGATGACGAAGAGCGTTGTGGCGCGGACGCGGTCGCCGCTTCCCCAGGTGCCGATCAAGAGGTAGAACGGCACCAGCATCAGGTCGAAGAAGACGACGAAGAGCGCCAGATCCTGGGCGGCGAAGGCACCGAGCACCGCGCTTTCACCGAGACCGAGCAGGAACAGGAACTGGCGCTCGCGCTCGGGAGGATGGAGCACTGCCCACGCCGTCGCCGGCGCCCACACGACGGCGGTCATCGTGAAGAGCGCCAGCGCGAGCCCGTCGAGACCGATCCGGAAGTGGATTCCGAGCTCGGGTATCCAGCGAGCGTCGGTGACGTAGCGCAGCTCGCCCGAGCCGAGCGGGTAGTCGAAGAAGTAGAGAAGCGCCAGCACCGCCGTCGCGAGCACACTGGCTAGCGCCACCAGCCGGCCGGTCTTTCCACCGATCGACGCCGCCACGAGACCGCCGGCGGCGGGGAGCGCGATCGCTATCCAGAGCGGGATACCCACGGGCCCGGAAACCTACGCCGCTCTTGCCAGGAACCACACCAGCGCGATCGCCACGCCGGCGACCACCCCGAACGCGTACGCGCGCACGAACCCGGTCTGCATCGCCCGCGCCAGCGCCGAGCCGGCGCGCACCAAGCTCACCGGCCCGCCGACGAGCGTCTCCTCGGCCACCGGACGCTCGACGCCGCGGCGCAGGGTGCGCGCGAAAGCGGTCGCGCCACGCACGAAGAGGAGGTCGTAGGCGCGGTCGAAGTACCAGCCCTCGCTGAGAGTGCGGTACAGCCAGCCGAAGCGGCTGCGCAAGGCGGCGGGCAGCTCGGGGCGGGCAACCCACAGCCAGCGTGCCGTCCACACGCCGACGAGCGCCACCACCGCTCCGACGAGCAGCCCCGCCCACTCGGCACCGACGCTCGGGCGCGCCGCCGCTAGCGGCGAGTCGTGGAAGGTCGGCTCGAGGAACGTGTCGACCACGTGCGTGAGGCCGGGCACCTGCAACACACCAGCGGCTAGCGACAACACGAGCAGCGGTGCCATCGCCGCTTTCATCGCCGGCGATCGCTCGGCGATGTGGTGTTCGGGACCGGGGAAGCCGACATCGGTGTCTTCGCGCTCGCCGGTCAGCGGGTTGGCGGGCTCGTGGTGCACGATCTCGCCGCGCTCGAGGGCGCGCGCCTCGGGTACCGGCTCGCCGTGGAAAACGCGGAAGACGGCGCGGAAGGCGTAGATCGCGGTGAGCAGCGCCGCGCCGTAGCCGACGATCGCCAGCACCGCATAGCCGCCGCCCCGCTCGAGCGCGAACGAGAGGATCGCGTCTTTCGAGAAGAAGCCGCTCGTGAGCGGGATTCCGGCGAGCGCGACAGCGCCGGCGAGGAAGCAGGCGTAGGTGAACGGCAGCGCGCGGCGCAGACCGCCCATCCGATCGATGTCCTGAATGCCGGACATCGCCGCGATCACCGAACCGGCGGCCATGAACAGCAGTGCCTTGAAGAACGCGTGGGTGACGAGGTGGAAGAGGCCGGCGCCGTAGGCGGCGACGGAGACGCCGAGCGTCATGTAGCCGATCTGCGACATCGTCGAGTAGGCGACGATGCGCTTGAGATCGGTCGCGACGAGCGCGATCGAGGCGGCCACGAGCAGCGTCAGCGTCCCCACCACCGCCGCCACGTCGGCGGCTGTCGGTGCGAGCTCGAACAGCGGGTGGGCGCGGGCGATCAGGTACACGCCGGCGGTGACCATCGTCGCGGCGTGGATCAGCGCCGACACCGGGGTCGGGCCCTCCATCGCCTTCGGCAACCAAGTGTGCAGCGGTAGCTGGGCCGATTTCGCGAACGCGCCCACCAGCAACAGCAAGCACGCCGCCACGAGCGTGCCGTCGTTGCGCGCGAACTCCCGCCCGACATGTTCGAAAAGCCCCTGCCAGTCGAGCACGCCGGTGCGGTCGAACAGCAAAAACGCGCCGAGCACGAGGCCGATATCGCCGACGACGTTGACGACGAAAGCTTCCGCACCGGCGGCGGTCGCCGTGCGCCGCCGGTACCAGAACGAGATCAAGAGGTAGGAGGCGGCACCGACGAACGCCCAGCCGACGATCAGCAACACCAGGTTGCCCGCCAGCACCAGCAGCAGCATCGAGAAGACGAAGAAGTTGAGGTAGGCGAAGTAGCGCACGTAGCCGCGGTCGGAGCGCATATAGGCGACCGAGTACACGTGGATCAGGAACGAGACGCCCGAAACGACGAGGCACATCAACACCGACAGCGGGTCGACGAGGATCTCGAGCCCGGCGTCGACCCCGCCGGCGCGGGCGTACGTGAACAGCGTGTCGGTGAGCGTTCGCGCCTCCGGTTCGCGGTCGAGGAGCGCGAAGAGCGTGCCGACGCTGGCAAGGAAGCTCGCGAAGATCGCTGCCGACGCCACCACACCCGCGCTTGTCCCCCGCCAGCGCGGCCAGCCGGCGGCGAGCACGAGCGTGCCGGCAAGGGGGAAGGCGAGCACCAGCCACGCCCAGCTCGTCGCGCTCATCCGCGCAACCCCCGCAGCTCGTCGACGTCGATCGGCAGCCGCAAACGGTGCATGGCGACGACGATGCCGAGTCCGACTACGACCTCGCAGGCAGCGATCACCATCACCACAAGCGCGAACACCTGGCCGGCCCCGTCACCCCACATGCGGGCGAAGCCGAGCAGCGCGAGATTGCCGGCGTTGAGCATCAGCTCGAGGCACAGCAACACCACGAGCGGGTTGCGACGCACCAGCACACCGCCGGCACCGACGGCGAACAGCAGCGCGGCGAGCGTCAGGTACCAGGCGATGCTCACTCTGGACCCCCCCGCCTACCAGCCACCGCGCACCCCCGCGCGCACCGGCAACGCCGCTGTCGGCGAGAGCGGCTCGACCAGCGCCGGTTCCGAAGCGAGCTCGGCCTCGAGATCCTCGAGGCCACGGCGCCGCCGGGCGAGCACCACCGCCCCGACAGCAGCGGCGAGAAGCAGCAAGCTGACGGCCTCGAACGGCAACAGGAAGCGCTCGAGCAGAAGCTCGCCGACCGCCCCCGGGCTGCCGAACCCCGGTGCGCCGCTGCCCTCACTGTCGAGCGCCGCAAGGCCCGACCCGGCGACAGCGATCGCGAGCTCCACGAACAGGGCGAGCGCGAAGAGCGGGCCGAACGTCGCCACGAGGGGCGACCGCTGGTCGCCCAGCTTCTCCTCGTCGCCGCCGACGTAGGCGACGACGAACAGGTACATCACCATCACCGCGCCGGCGTACACCACCACTTGCGCGGCGGCGATGAACTCGGCGCGCAAAAGCAGGAACAGCACCGCCAGCGCGATCAGGTGTACCACCAGCGCCAGCACGCTGTAGAAGGGGTTGCGCGCCGCTACCACCCCGAAAGCGCCGGCGAGCGCCACGGCGGCGGCAAGGAGAAAGAGGATCTGTTCGGCCAGCACCGCTCTACTCCCCCTCGCGGCGCAGCGGTGTGTGCTCGGGCGGGTCGGCGAGCAGCATCTCCTTGGTGAAGATCAGGTCGGAGCGGCTGTAGTCGGCGAGTTCGTAGTCGTTGCCCATCGTGATCGCGTCGAACGGGCAGGCGAGCTCGCAGTAGCCGCAGAAGATGCAGCGCGTCATGTTGATCTCGTAGACGGCGGCGTAGCGCTCGCCGGCCGAGACGGGGTTGTCGGGGTCGTTCTCGGCCGCGACGACGCGGATGCACTCGGCCGGGCAAGCGGCGGCGCAGAGCGAGCAGCCGACGCACTTCTCGAGCCCGGTGTCCTCGAACCGGTGCAGCTTGTGGCGACCGCGGAAGCGCGGGTAGACGGGTGTCTTCTGCTCGGGGTACTGCAGCGTGACCGGCCCCTCGGCGACGCGCGCCAGCGTGGTTCGCAGGCCGCGCAGCGTCGCCGCGAACACGCGCCAGGCTCCGCCGAACCCCCCGGGCTCGGGCCCGCGCTGGACCTCGATCACGTCGTCTGTTGGCGGATAGGGCATGGCGGTCGGTAAGTCGGGTGCTTCAGGTGAGTGCGAGAACGAGCGCTGTGACGACCACGTTGGCGGTGGCGAGCGGCAGCAGCACCTTCCAGCCGAACGACATCAGCTGGTCGTAGCGGAGCCGCGGCAGCGTAGCCCGAACCCAGATGAAGAGGATCACGAACGCTGCCATCTTCACCACCACCCAGAGCGGTGCGAGCGCCGTCGGTCCCGGTCCGTGCCAGCCACCGAGGAAACAGGCGACGGCGACGCCCGACACCGCGATCACCTCGATGTACTCGGCCATGAAGAACGAGCCGAAGCGCATGCCGGCGTACTCGGTGTTGTAACCGGCGACGATCTCGGCGTCGGCCTCGGGGAGGTCGAACGGTGCCCGCGCCGTCTCGGCAAAAGCGGCGACGAGGAAGATCAGAAAGCCGACGATCTGGGGCACGACGAACCACATGTCGCGTTGTGCCTCGACGATGTCGACGAGCGACAGCGAGCCGGCCGTCATCGCTACGCCGACGAGCGACAGGCCGAGCGCGACCTCGTAGGAGATGAGCTGGGCGGCGGAGCGCATCGCGCCGAGGAAGGAGTACTTCGATCCCGACGCCCAGCCACCGAGCAGGAAGGCGTAAAAGGCGAGCGACCCGAAAGCGAAGAACCAGAGCAGGCCGATCGGCACGTCGATGCCGTAGAGGCCGAACTCGCCGCCCCAGGCGTCGAACGGACCGAAGGGGATGATCGCGAGCGTCGCGACCGCACAGGTGATCGAGATCACGGGCGCGATCGCCATCAGCCAGGGCACCGCGGTGGTCGGGGCCGACTGCTCCTTGGAGATCAGCTTGAGAACGTCGGCGAGCGGCTGCAAAAGCCCGAACGGGCCGACGCGGTTGGGGCCGAAGCGTGACTGGAAGCGTCCGAGCAGCTTGCGCTCGACAAGCAGGATCAAGGGAACGACCTGGAGCACGAAAAGGAAGATCAAAAGCGCCTTGGCGATCTGGACGGCGACCGTCTCCACCTAGGCGACCCCCTCGACCCGCTCCACCACGCACGGCTGCGCCGCCTCGGCACCGAGCAGCGCCTCGGCTCCGTCGGCGCCGAGCCCTTCGATCAAGAACGCCCGCCCGGCCGGCACCGCGGTGCGTACGCTCGCCTCGCAGACGAGCTCGCCGCCGGCGCTCGCGACGCGGACACGCTCGCCGCTGCGCACACCGAGGCGCTGCGCGTCCGCCGGTGCGAGCGCGAGCCGTTGGCGGGCGCGCAGGAAGCGCAGCACCGGTGCGCGCACCGTCTCTTCGCACGCCCACAGCGCCGGCTGGCGTGCCACGAGCAAGCGACCACTCGCGTCGCCGCTGGGAGCGGCGGTGGCTGCGGCGGCGTCGCCCGGGGCGGCGGATCCTGCTGCCGCGCGCGGCGCGCTCGCTGCCGCCTCGGTCTCTTGCCAGCGCACTCCCTTGCCGCCGATCCGCCCGGCGTCGAGACCGGCGTAGAACGGCACCGCGCCGGCGACCAGCTCGGTCACCTGGCTCGACGCGAAGAGATCGTCGAACCGAGCGCCGAGGCGCGCAGCGAGCTGGACGAGGGCGAGGAACCCTGGCCGCACCTCGTCTGCGCGGGCGATCACCTGGCGGAGCCGCTGCAGGCGCCCGTCGGGGTGCGTGACGGTGCCGTCCTTTTCGGCGTAGACCTCGGCGGGAAAGACGACCTGGGCGAAGCGCTCGACGGTCTCGGTGCGGAAGCGCGCGAACGCGATCGTTGCGGCGGAGCGGGCCGCGAGCGCGCGCTCCCACGCCGCGCGGTCGCTTGCGCCGGTCAGCGGATCGCAGTCGTAGAGCAGCAGGCCGCCGACCTCGCCGCTCGCGAGCGCGGCGGGCAGCTCGCTCCACGCCTTCCCTGCCGGAGCGTCGGCGAGGCCCGGGCCGATCCCGGGCAGACAACCGACCTCGCGCAGACCGCGACCGTTCGCGCCGAACGGAACTTCGATCAGACCGGCGCTCTCGCGCTCGCGCACCCCGAGCCGCTCGAGCAGCGCGAGCAGCGCGCTGCGTGCCGCACGCTCGCGCCCGCCGGCGACGAGGCTACGCTCGCCGACGATTACGACGACGTCACGCGCTTCAGCGAGCAGCGCCGCCGCCGAAGCGAGCGCGGCGGCCGCGTCCTCGCCGCCGTCGGGGTGCGCACCTGCGGGTGGATCGAGCGGCCGCGCTGCAGCGCCGTCGAAGCGCACGTCGAGCGGCGGGCCGGGATGCACGCCGCGCACGAGACCGGCGCGGTCAGTCGCTTCACGTAGCGTGCCTGCGCCAGCGCGGCCGGCTTGGTCGAGCGCGGCATTCAGGGCGGCGAGCGCGTCGGCGGTGGCGCCCGGTAGATAGCGCAACGCGACCCGCGCGAGGCTGTCGAGCCGCGATGGCGTCGGGGTGAGGGTCACGAGTTTGGCGCCGTTGCGCCGCACCGCCTTGCGGATGCGCAGATCGAGGCTCGCCATCTCGTCGACCGGCTCGCAGCCGACGACGACGATCGCGTCGGCGTGGTCGATGTCGCTGACTGCCGCCGCCAGCGCCGGGTCGGCACAGGCGCGCAGCAGCTCGGCGTCGGGAGCTTCCGCCGGGCGCGAGTCGACGCTGCCCGATCCGAGCACCTCGCGGATCAGGCGCTGCACCAAGAAACCTTCCTCGTTGCTGGCCGATCCACCCACCAGCGCCGCCGCGCTCGCACCAGCGCGAGCGAGGATCTGCGTCGCTGCGGCGAGCGCCCGCTCCCACGAGGTTTCGACGAGGCTCGTCCCCTCGCGCACCAGCGGCCGGGTGATCCGCTCGCGGCTGTGGAACGCCTGGTAGCCGAAGCGGCCGCGATCGCACAGCCAGCCGTCGTCGACGCCGGCGTTGTCGCGCGCCAGCACGCGCAGCACACGGCGGTCGTCGCGGATCGTCAGGCTGACGTTGCACTGGCTTGGGCAGAGCGTGCAAACGGTGCCGCCCTGCTCGACGTCCCACGGGCGTGCGCGGAACCGGTAAGGGATCGAGGTCAGCGCTCCCACCGGGCAGAGCTCGATGATGTTGCCGCTGAACGGCGCCACGTAGGGGGCGCCGTCGGCGGTGCCGACGAAGGTGCGGTCGCCGCGCTCCAGGAAGACGAGCTGGTGATCCTCCGACACCTCCTGTGAGAAGCGCACGCAGCGGTAGCAGAGGATGCAGCGCTCGCGGTCGATCGCGATCAGCGGCGAGAGCTCGATCGGTTTTTTGAAGTGGCGCTTCGGTTCGGTGAAGCGCGACGCCCCCGGCCCCCAGCCGTAGGAGATGTCCTGGAGCGGGCACTCGCCGCCCTTGTCGCAAACCGGGCAGTCGAGCGGGTGGTTGGCGAGCAGGAACTCGACGACCGCGTTCTGCGCCTGCTTGACCTCGGGCGAAACGGTCGTCACGACCATCCCCTCTTTGACCGGGGTCGAACACGCGGTCTGCAGTTTCGGCATGCCCTCGATCTGGACGAGGCACATGCGGCACGCCCCGACCGGCTGCCCGAGCTTCGGCTCGTAACAGAAGTAGGGGATCTCGACGTCGCCCATGCGGGCGGCGTCGACGAGCATCGTGCCCTCGGGGGCGCGCACCTCGCGCCCGTCGATCTCGAAGGTGATCAGCCGCTTCTCGGGCCGTGCCATCGCGCTAGTCGCCTCCCGCTCCTGCCACGCTCGCGCTGCCGGCGGCGAGCACCGCCAGCCCCGTCTCGCGCTCGGCGGCGGCGGCGAGCTCGCGCTCGCGCTGGGCGCGGGCGCGCTCGATGTGCTCCTCGAACTCGGCGCGGAAACGGCGCAACAGCGAGCTCACCGGCACCGCCATCGAGTCGCCGAGCACGCACAGACAGTTGCCGATGATGTTCTCCTGGATCGATGCCAACAGATCGAGATCCATCGGCGTCGCCTCGCCACGCTCGATCCGCGCCAGTAGCTTCACAGTCCAGCTCGTGCCCTCGCGGCACGGCACGCACTTGCCGCACGACTCGTGGCGGTAGAACTCGGCCAGCCGCAGAGCCAGGGGGACGATCGGCTGGGTGTCGTCGACGACGATGATCGCCCCCGAACCGAGCATCGACCCGGCCTGCTGCATCGCCTCGAACGTGTACGGCAGGTCGAGGTGCTCGGGGCCGAGCACCGCCGCCGATGAGCCGCCGGGGAAGAAACACTTCACTTCCGACCCCGGCCATGGGCCGCCGGCGATGTCGTAGATGATCTCGCGCACCGGCGTGCCGAGCTCGATCTCGTAGTTGCCCGGCCGGCGAACGTTGCCCGACACCGACACCAGCTTCGGGCCGGTTGACTGCTCGGAACCGAGCGAGCGGAACCAGTCGGCGCCGCGGTCGATGATCAGCGGCGTGCACGACAGGGTTTCGACGTTGTTGATCAGCGTCGGCCCGCGGTAGAGCCCCTGGTTGGCCGGGAACGGCGGTTTCAGGCGCGGGTTGCCGCGCTTGCCCTCGAGCGAGTCGAGCAGCGCCGTTTCTTCGCCGCAGATGTAGGCGCCTTGTCCGCGGTGCAGCACGAGATCGAAGTCGTGTCCGGAGCCGAGGATGTTGCGCCCGAGGTAGCCGCGCTCGTACGCCTGCGCGATCGCCCGCTCGACGATCCGCGCCTGCAGCTCGTACTCGCCGCGCATGTAAATGAAGCCCTTGTTGGCGCCAGCGGCGATCGAAGCGATGATGCACCCTTCGATCAACAGGTGCGGTTTGCGCTGGAGGATCAGCCGGTCCTTGAAGGTGCCGGGCTCGGACTCGTCGGCGTTGCAGCAGAGGTACTTGTCCATCGTGCCCTTGGGGATGAACGACGCCTTCTTCCCCATCGAGAAGCCGGCGCCGCCGCGGCCCCGCAGCCCCGACGCCTCGAGCTCGCCCAGCACCTGTTCGGGCGTCATCTCGAGCAGCGCCTTGCGTGCGGCACGGTAGCCGCCTAGGCGCTCGTAGACGTCGATCTCGTGGACGTCGGGAACGTCGAGGTGGGTGGTCAAAGCCTCGACGAGACTCATTCCGGCACCTCCCCTGCGACTCCGCCGGCAGGGTGCACGTGGGGACGCACGCGCTCCGCCGGCAGCGGGTGCTCTTCGCCCCGCTGCCACGGCAGCTGGTAGTCGGAGTCGCCGAGCGCACGGCCGGGGAGCGGTGTCTCGCCGTTGCGCAGCGCGGCGACGATGGCCGCGGCGTCGCTCGTCGACAGCGGCCCGACATAGCGGCCGTCGATCGAGGCCATCGGCGCCATGTCGCAGGCACCGAGGCATTCGAACTCGCGGATCTCGCAGTCCTCGAGCCCTTGTTCGCGGGCCGCTTCGACGAGCGCCTCGTAGACCGCCCGGGCGTTGCGCAGGTGGCAGGAGACGCTCGTGCAGACGTAGACGTAGCGGCGCCCGCTCGGCTGCGTGCGCAACATGTCGTAGAACGTGGCCACCGCCGCCAGATAGGCAGGCGTCACCTGCATCACACAGGCGACCTCGACTAGCGCCTGCGGTGAACACCAGCCGTAGCGCCGCTGCGCCGCGCCGAGCGCCGGCAGCGCCGCCGAGTGGCGGTCGGGGTAGCGAGCGATGATCTCTTCGACCTCGGCGCGCAGGTCCTCGGGAACCGCGACCTCGGCGGGGTCGGGCACCACGTGAGGGTCGCGGTCGGCGGTCGCGGCAGCCCAGCCGGGAGGCAGCGCGGCGCTCCCGATACGCGGTTCGCGCTCCGGTCCGGCGAGGAAGGTCACCGGTCGATACCTCCGAGGATCGGGTCGAGCATCGCCACGCATGCGATCAGGTCGGCGATCAGCCCGCCGCGCGCCATGTCGGGCAGCGCCTGGAGGTTGACGAAGCTCGGGTCGCGCATGTGCACTCGCGCCGGCTTCGCCGAGCCGTCGGCGACGACGAAACAGCCGAGCTCGCCACGCGGCGACTCGATCGCCGCGTAAACCTCGCCGGGCGGCACCCGGAACCCCTCGGTCACGAGCTTGAAGTGGTGGATCAGCGCCTCCATCGAGGTCGCCAGCTCGTGACGGGGCGGGAGCGCGACCTTGCGGTTCTCGGTGATGTGCGGTCCGTCGGGAAGGCCGTCGAGCGCCTGCTCGATGATCTTCAGCGACTCGCGCATCTCGGCGAGTCGCACGCGGTAGCGGTCGTAGTTGTCGCCGACGGTGCCGACCGGGATCTTGAAGTCGAAGTGGTCGTACGACGAGTACGGCATCGCCTTGCGCAGATCCCAGGGAACGCCGGCGGCGCGCAACAGCGGACCGGTTACCCCTAGTGCGAGCAGCCGCTCGGCCGGCACCTCGCCCGTGTGTTTGAGCCGCTGCAGCCAGATCTCGTTGCGGTCGAGCAGCGCCTCGTACTGGTCGAGGCGGGCGGGGAGCAGCGCGCAGAAGTCGCGGCACTTGCGTTCGAAACCTGGCGGGATGTCTTCGACGACGCCGCCGATCTGGAAGTAGCGGGTGTGCATGCGCTGACCGGAGGACATCTCGAAGAGGTCCATCACGTGCTCGCGGTCGCGCAGACCCCACCACAGCATCGTGATCGCGCCGATGTCGAGCGCTGCCGTGGCGAGCCAGAAGAGATGGCTGGCGATGCGGTTGAGCTCGAGATGGATGACGCGCAAGTACTGGGCGCGCGGCGGTACCTCGATCTCGAGCAGCCGCTCGACGGCCGTGCAGTAGGCCATCGCGTTGAAGTAGTAGGAGAGGTAATCCATCCGTTCCACGAACGGGATCACCTTCCAGTACTGCTGCTGCTCGCAGCTCTTCTCGATGCCGGTGTGGACGTAGCCGACGATCGGCACCACGTCGCGCACGACCTCGCCTTCGAGCGTGCAGAGCAGGCGCAGAACACCGTGCGTGGCCGGGTGGTGGGGCCCGATGTTGATAGTCAGGAGTTCCGAGTGCAGATCCCCCTGCGGCTCGATCCTCTCGAGCGTGACCGAGCGCTCGCGCTCGCGGTAGGGGATCGCCGTGGGACTGCCGTTGCGGGCGCCGTCACTCATACCAGCGCGCCACCTCGCGCTCGTTGAACGTGAACAGCACCGGTTCGCCGCCGACCGGGAAGTCGCGACGCTGCGGATGCCCCTCGTAGTCCTCGGGCATGAGGATGCGCCGCAGGTCGGGATGGCCGTCGAAGACCACGCCGAACATGTCGTAGACCTCGCGCTCCTGGAAGTTCGCGCCTGGGAAGAGGTCGACGACCGACGGCAGGTGCGGAGCGTCGGTCGGCACACGCGTTTTCACGCACAGACGGTCGCAGCGCTCGAACGACAGCAACATGTAGTGCACGCCGAGCCGCGGCTCGTGCGGGTAGTAGTCACAGCCGTGGAGGCTCGTGAGCAGCGGCCACGGCTCCGGGTCGGCGTCGCGTAGGTAGGTGAGCACGTCGCGCACGCTCGCCGGTGCGATCTCGAGCGTCGCCTGACCGTGGGCGTGAAGCGTCGCGCGCACCGCGTCGTCGCCCACGTTCTCGCGTACGCGCCGGGCAAGCAGCTCGAGGCCGGTGGCGTCAGGCACCTTGCGCACCTCCCCGCGGCTCACCGCGCGCCGCACCCTCGACGTCGAACAGGTTGCGCGGCTCCTCGCTCCCGCGCGCGCGGTAGCGCTCGCGCCAGCCGAGCGACGGGTCGCCGGCGATCTTCTCCTGCAGCTTCAAGATCGCGTAGTTGAGCGCCTCGGGACGCGGCGGGCAGCCGGGGACGTAGACGTCGATCGGCAGGAAGCGGTCGGCGCCAGCGACGAGCGCGTAGTTGTTGAACATCCCGGCGCTCGAGGCGCACGCGCCCATCGAGATCACCCACTTTGGCTCGAGCATCTGGTCGTAGATGCGCCGAACGATCGGCGCCATCTTGATCGACACGCGGCCCGAGAGGATCAGCAGGTCGGCTTGCCGCGGCGAGAAACGGATCACCTCGGCGCCGAAGCGGGCGAGGTCGTTGCGCGGCGAGCCGATGATCGAGATCATCTCCATCGCGCAGCAGGCGAGGCCGAAACCGAGCGGCCAGATGGCGTTGCGGCGCGCCCAGCGCAGCGCCTCATCGAAGCGCGTAGTGAGCACCCGCTCTTCGACGAACTGTTCGAGATCGCGGCCCTCCAGCTGGCCGCGCAGCAACTGCTTGGCGCGGAGCTGGCGCTCGCGCAGGTCGCCCGCGCCGAGGAACTCGCGCCTCACTTCCATTCCAGCGCCCCCCGCCGCCACACGTGCACCAACGCCACGAGCAGCAGCGCCACGAAGATGAGGGTCTCAACGAGCGCGAAGGTGCCGAAAGCGTCGAGCTTGACGGCGATCGGGTAGAGGAAGATCACCTCGACGTCGAAGAGGATGAACAGCATCGCAACGAGGTAGAAGCTGATCCCGAAGCGGAAGCTGCGGCGCACGTCGGACGGCAGGCCGCACTCGTAGGGGTCGCGCTTGCGGGGGTTGGGGCGGCGCGGGCCGAGCAAGCCGTTGAGGAGCGTGAACAGGGTGCCTACCCCTGCCCCCAGCAGAATGAAGACGAGACCCGGTAGATAGCTTCTCAGCATCCTCCGGACTGCAGGTATATCGCCGCTTGTGCGTACCTGCTACATAGTGCGAAAGGGCGCATTCTGAACGAGGTCCACGCCTATCTCGGTATCGCCGTTCTGGTCGCCAACGCCGTCGCCGCAGCGACGGGGGCGCTCACCTGGTTCGCGCGCCGGCCGGGCGTGTTGTTCTGGCCGCTTTTGCGCGTCGCCCAAGCGACCGTGGCGCTACAGGCACTGCTGGGCATGGTGCTGCTTGCCCAAGGCCACCGTCCCGCCGACGATCTCCACGTCCTCTACGGCATCGCGGCGCTGGTGGTGAACCTGGTCGCCGAGGGGATGCGCGCCGGCGTCGCGCAGCGCGAGCTGGCCGAGCTCGGTGACGAGTTCGTGCTCGACGATCTCCCCGAAGACGAGCAGCTGGCGCTCGCCCGCCGCATCGCTCGCGGCGAGCTGGGGGTGATGACGATCGCGACACTGCTTGTGTTGACGCTTGCGCTGCGCGCCTGGCAGACCGGCGGTTGAGGGGCGCCGGCCGCGCGGCGGCGTGAACCGCCGCTGCGCGAGCGCGGGAGGAGGTGCAGGGTGCTGCGCGCCGCGTCCGCGAAGCCGCTAGCGCCGGGCGACGACGAGGGTGCCGCGCATCCCCAACTTTTCGTGGTCGCCGATGCTGCAGTAGTAGACGTAGCGCCCCGGCGACAGCGTGAAGGTCGCGCTGCGCGTACCGCTGGTGAACGCGGGGGTGCCGCCTAGGTCGCGCCCCCTGCCGTCGCGCAGCCGCAGGTCGTGCGGCAACGACCCGGCATCGCGCACCACGAAACGTACGCGCCCCGGTCCCGTGACCGTGATCCGCGCCGGCGAAAAGCCGTACTCGCGCGCGGTGACGCGCACCGAGCCGCCGGGGGCGATCCGCGCCTCGCCCTTGCCGCCGCGTTCGACGTTGCCGCAACCGGCAGCAGTTGCGAGTAGCGCTATGGCTGCGGCTCGCGACGCCACCTGCAGGGCCCGCCGCTGGGCGCGCCCGCGCTCGCCCGAGCGGCGGAACGGAAGGGCGCTTGTCGGATCGAAGGCCACGACGGAAATACGGGCGGGTGAAGGGACGACAGTGCTGTGGCGGCGGCCGGGATAATATGCCGCCGCGTGATCAGCCTCTCGTCCAGACGGCGTTTCCCAGCTAGCCGCTGCAAGGTCGCTGCGCTGGTTGCGATCGGTGCGGCGGTCGTCGCCTCCGGCTGCGGCGGCAAGATCACCGTCGCCAAGACCGACACCAGCGTCCGCCGGGGGGCCGAGATCTTCTACGAGCGCTGCAGCGGTTGCCACTCGATCTCGGCGGCCAACGCTTACGGCTCCAAGCCGGCCGGTCAGCTCGAACCGGGGGAGCGCACCAACGGGCCCAACTTCAACGTGCGTCGCGTGCGCCGCGACGACGTTCTTTTCGCCATCCGCAACGGCGGTTTCTCGGGGCAGATCATGCCCGCCAACATCGTCGTCGGCCGCGACGCCGAGCTCGTCGCCGACTTCCTCGCGACCTGCTCCGGCCGGCGCAACCGGTCGATCTGCGAAGCCGAGAAGTAGAGCCTTGCTCGACCCCAAGCTCCTGCGCGAGGATCCAGACCGGGTCCGCGCAGCGCTGGCGCGACGGGGAGCGGCGGAGCTAGTCGACCGTTTTCTCGAGCTCGACCGCCGTCGCCGCGAGCTGCTTCCCAAGCTCGAGGGGTTGCGGGCGACGAAGAAGGAGGCGAGTCGCGAGATCGGGGAACGCCAGCGCCGCGGCGAGGATGCCGCTCAGGCGATCGCGGCGATGCGCGAGCTGGCCGGGCGCGAGCGCACGCTTGAGGCGGAGCTGCGCACGGTCGAAAGCGAACGCGAGCGCGTGCTCGTGGCGATGCCCAACCTGCCGGCGCCCGACGCGCCCGACGAGCTCGAGGTGCTGCGCACTTGGGGCGACGCGTCGAAGCGCGGCCGCGACCACGTCGAACTCGCCGGACGGTGGCTCGACCTCGAGGCCGCTGCTCGCACCTCGGGGTCGCGCTTCGCCTATCTCAAGGGGCCGCTCGTGCTCGTCGAGCTGGCGCTCGTGCGCTGGGCGATCGAGCTGCTCGCCGCCGAGGGGCACGAGCCGGTGATCCCGCCGGTCCTGGTTCGCGCGCGGGCGCTGTTCGGCACTGGTTTTTGGCCCGATACCGAGCAGCAGATCTACCGCCTGGCGGACGACGAGCTGTTTCTCGTCGGCACCGCCGAGGTGCCGCTCGCGTCGCTGCACGCCGACGAGATCCTCGACGCCGACGCCGTTCCGCGCCGCTACGTCGGCTTCTCGCCGTGCTTTCGGCGTGAAGCTGGGGCGGCCGGTCGCGACACGCGGGGGATCTTCCGCGTGCACCAGTTCGACAAGGTCGAGATGTTCTGTTTCGTGCGCCCGGAGGACTCGCCGGCCGAGCACGAGCGCTTGGTCGCTCTACAGGAGCGGATTTTCCAGGCGCTCGAGATCCCTTACCGCGTCGTGAACATCCCGGTCGACGACCTGGGGGCGTCGGCGGCGAAAAAGATCGATATCGAGGCGTGGCTTCCGGGCGAGGGGCGCTACCGCGAGCTGACTTCGTGCTCGAACACCACCGACTTCCAGGCGCGGCGGCTGAACGTTCGCTACCGACCGGCGCCCGACGCCCCGCCGGTCCACCTGCACACTCTGAACGGCACAGCGGTAGCGGTTGGGAGAACGCTGATCGCGCTGCTCGAAAACCACCAGCGCGAGGACGGCAGCGTGCGCGTGCCCGAGGTGCTCGTCGAGTACGGCGCGCCGACCGAGATCCGCGCTGACTGACGCGCCGTTCCCGGGCGGCTGCGGTGAGCCGCCGCGACCGGGCGCGGCGCGAGCCCGCCTAGTGGGCGATCGTGATCCCGAGCCAGACGATCGCCAGCGAGAGCAGGAAGATGGCGCCGTCGATCGCACGCAGATCGGGTCGGCGCATATGCCAGAACACCAACCCGGCAACGACAGCCACGAGCGTGAGCTTCACGTGCAGAGCCGGATCGGACCAGCGGTGGTATTCGCCCGCCATCGCTGCACCGGTCACAAAGAGGACGGCGATCGCGACGAGTGTGCCCCACCCGAAGCGCCGGGCGATCTGGCGCATGCGTGCTCCAGGGTCGTTTCCGCGCATCACCGGCACCACCGCGGCTGCCAGCAACAGCTGGCCGCCGATAAAAAACGCCATTGCAAGAACATGCAGGAAGCGGATCGCGTACCAGAGCTCCACGCGCGATACCGTAGCGCGCGACCAAGTTAAGCGCCGTCACCATCTCGTTGTCGGCCCCATTCGGTGTCGACGCGGCCCGGAGGGGTGGCAGAGTGGTCGAATGCGGCGGTCTTGAAAACCGCTGACCGGGCAACCGGTCCGAGGGTTCGAATCCCTCCCCCTCCGCTTGACGCGCAGCATGGCACGCGGTGGGCCGCGCGCCTGGGGGAAGGCGCGCGCACGACACGCCGCGTACTCGCCGGTGGAGGTTTCGCACTACCCTCAGCGGTGCCTGCGCCGCAGCGGCGGGCGAGGGCGCGCGCAGCGACAACTTTCGCGACTCGGCTCGGGACCTGTCGATCGGTCAGGAGAGGCGGATGAAGAGCTGTGTTCTCGTCAAGTACGGAGAACTGGCACTGAAAGGGCGAAACCGCTCGCGCTTCGTTGCCCAGCTTCGTCGCAACCTGCGGCGGCGGGTCGGCAGCGGAGTGGCGATCGAGCAGCGCGCCGGTGCGCTGGCGCTGGTGCCAGCCGAAGGCGATACCGGCGCGCTGCTCGATCGCGCCCGCGACGTTCTCGGCATCGCCGTTCTGCATCCGGCGGTAGCGGTCGCCAAGGACCCCGACGCTGCGTGCGCCGTAGCGGTGGCGCTGCTGCGCGACCATCGCGGCAGCTTCGCAATCCGCACGCGCCGGCGTGACAAGCGGTTTGCGCTCTCCTCGCGGGAACTCGCGGTCGCGGTGGGTGCGGCGGTGCAACGCGAGCTGGGGCTGCCCGTCGACCTCGACAATCCCGGGCGCACCGTCTACCTCGAGGTCGATGAGCGCGAGATCTTCGCCTATACGGAGCGGGTTGCCGGGCGGGGAGGCCTGCCGGTCGGAGCGAGCGGGCGCGCCGTCGTGTTGATCTCGGGCGGTATCGACTCTCCCGTCGCCGCCTACCGTGCAATGCGCCGCGGCCTGCGCTGCGACTTCGTGCACTTCTCGGGCGAACCTTTCACCGGTCCCGAGTCGATCTATAAGGCGTACGCCAACGTCCGCAACCTCGACCGCTTCCAAGGCGGTTCGCGGCTTTGGATCGTTCCCTTCGGCCGCGCCCAACGCGCGATCGCCGCCGCCGGCGCGGGGAGGCTGCAGGTGATGGCGCAACGGCGGCTGATGGTGCGCGTCGCGGCGCGCCTCGCCGAGCGCACAGGCGCGCAGGCGCTCGTCACCGGTGACGCGCTCGGGCAAGTGGCGAGCCAAACGCTGCCGAACCTCGCCGCGGTCGAGGATGCCGCGCCGCTCCCGCTGCTCAGACCGCTGCTCGGGTTTGACAAGGCGGAGATAGTCGCGCAGGCGCAGGAGCTCGGCACCTTCGACGTGTCGCGCCTGCCCGACGAGGATTGCTGTCAGCTCTTCTCGCACCGGCAGGCAGAAACGCGGGCACGCATCGACGAGCTGCGGCGCATCGAGCGCGCGATCGACGTCGAGGAGCTCGTCGAGCGGGTTGCCGCCGGCGCGCGCGAAGTGCGTCCCGGCGGGATCGACGAGGAAGCTGCGGCGCACGCCGTGGGGGCGGGCGGCGCAGCGGAACGCCCTGGCGCACCGGTACGCTAACCGCGGGCGCGCAGCGTCGGCGAGCGCGGACGCTGTCGCGCGAGCGCCGCACCTCCGCCGATGGTGGTTCGTCCCGAACAGCTCGCCGCTGCGCTCGATCGTCTCGATCCGCGGCACGTAGAAGTTCTCGAACTGTCGCTGCGGCGGCGCGTTCCCGACGAAGCGCTGGCGCGCGTGCTTGGCTGCGCGATCAGCGAGGTGGCGCGGCGGCGGGCACTCGCGATCGACGCTCTCGCCGACTCGCTCGCGTTGGCGCGCGGCGAGGAGCTCGGCGGGGTGCTCGCATCGCTGCTCGAGCGTGACGTCTGGGGCGAGCTCGACAACCTGCGCCGGGCGCGAGACAGCGACGCGAGCAGCGAAAGCAGCAGCGCTGGTGGCGGTGGCGAAAACGCCGGCGCTGCGTCGGGAACGAGCGACCTCGTCGCCGGAGCTGGCGCGCACGAGGAGCGCCCGGGCGGGGCAGCGACCGGTCGTGACGGTACTGCAGGCAGCCAAGGCGCCGCCAGCGGTGAGTCGGCGGAAGCAGCGCGCGTGGTCCCCTTGCGCCCGCGCGGCGCGACCGGCGCCGCAGCTGGAGCAGCGGAGGCCGGAGCCGCGCCGACAGCAGGGGCGGGCACGGACCGGTCGGGCACCGCAGCAGCGGAGCGCTCGGGCACCGCACCGGCACCAGGTCCGGGGGCTACGTCCGGGCTCGCAGCGCGTGCGGGCGCCAGCGGGCGCGCACCCCTCGCATCGCCTACGCCAAGCTACGCGATGAGCACCGGTTCGAGCGCAAGCGCGCCGGCGGCGGGCACGGGAGAAGTCGCGGCGGGGGGGCTGTGGCGGTTTCTCCCGCAACCCTTGACACTCGCGATCGTCGGCGCGGTCGCGGTCGTCGCGGCAGCGATCACCGCGCTCGTGGTGGCTGGTGTCCGCTCCGGCGGCTCCGCCGAGCCCGGCAGCGGCCAGGCGCGCCACTTCGTTCCCGAAGGCGGCGGTGCCCTCGCCCTGCCTTTCCCGTCGGCTCCGGCCGACAGCGCCTGCTACACGACGGTCTCGCTGCGGCGCGCGACGGTGCTTCGCGCGCGCCCGGGCGGCGCGCCCCTCGCCCGCCTCGCGACCCGCACCGAGTGGGGGTCACCACGCGTGCTCTCGGTGGTCGCCGAGCGCGACGGCTGGCTCGGCGTCCTGGCGCCCGAGCTTCGCAACGGGCAGGTCGGCTGGGTCGCGCGTCCGGCCGGAACGATCGGCTGCGTCCGCTGGTCGTTGCACGTCGACCTGTCGCGCCGCCTGCTCGCCGTGCGCCGCTCCGGACGCACGATCCGCCGCGTCCGAGTCGCGATCGGGCGGCCGCAGAACCCCACGCCCACCGGGCGTTTCGCCGTGACCGACCGGCTGCGCGTCACCGACCCCGGCTCGCCCTACGGCTGTTGCGTGCTCGCCCTGACCGGCCGGCAACCGCGCTTGCCGCCGGGGTGGCCGGGAGGGGACCGGCTCGCCATCCACGCGACGACGAACCCGGCGTCGATCGGCCGGGCGGTGAGCCTGGGCTGCTTGCGCGCCGACACCGGCACGATGCGCTGGCTGTTGCGCGTCGTGCCACTCGGCACGCCTGTATTCATCGCCGCGTGACCGGGGTGGCTCGGGGAGTCGCAGCGGGGCGGGCACGGTGGCGAGCGAAGGGCGCTCGGCGCTGTGCGCACGTCGACACAGCGATCGGGTGTGTCGTCGTCGTGGTGCGCGGCGCCGAGGTCGAGCGCGTCTGGCTGCCGGCGGCGGCGCGCACGGCGGCGGTGCAGCGGGCGCTCGCCGGTGTCGACGAGGACAGCGCTCTCGGCGAGCGCGTCGCTCCGGTGTTGCGTGCGCTTGCGGAGGGCGAGACGGTGCCTCCCACCGCCCTGCCCGCGCTGGCGTGGGAGCGCCTTTCGGCGTTCCAGCGCCTGGTCCTCGCTCGTGTCGCGGCGATCCCGCGCGGTGCCGTCACGAGCTACGGCGAGCTCGCCCGCGCTGTCGGGCGTCCGCGGGCAGCGCGCGCTGTCGGTCGTGCCGTGGCGGCCAACCCCTTCCCTCTGCTTGTCCCTTGCCACCGTGTGGTGCGTGCCGACGGCACGCTCGGCGGTTTCACCGGCGCCGCGGGGGAGATAAAGCGCTGGCTCTTAGAGCGCGAGGGCGCTCTCCCGCCGGCCGCATCCAGAGCTGCGGACGGGTCGCTTCTCGAGCTCCCGGTCGGTCGCGTCTAGAGCTCCTGGCAGGCCGCGTCTAGAGCTGCGCGGCGATCGCGCCGGCCAGCAGCTCGACGAGCCCGTCGGCGCGGAGACCGGCGACGCTGCCGCTGGCGGCGAGCGCCCGTGCGCGCCCGTCCTCGCTCGCCAGCCGTGCGCGAGCCGAGAACGGCACCTCGACGCCGCCTGCGAGACCGCCGGCGAAAGCGCCGAGCGTGCCGCCGAGCGGCCCGGCGAGCGACTCGCCGACGAGCCTCCCGACGGCATCGGCGCGCGCCCGGCCGCTGACCGTCAGCCCGTAGCGGCGGGGCTTGTCGGCCGCGCTGCGCAGGGCCAGGCGTGTGACAGTGAACGGTCCGATCGTGCTGTCGCGGACGACGATGCGCACGCGATCGAAGCGGTCGAGGCGACGCAGAAGCTGCTCGCGTTCCAAAGACAGGCGGAGTCCGCGCCCGCGCACCGACAGCTCGTCGCCGCCCCCTGCCAAAAGGCGCAGCGCGGGGAAGGCGGAAACGTCGACCTGCGCCTCGCCACCTCCTTTCTCGAGGCGCTGGGCGATCTTCCGTTCGCTTAGCGGCGGCAGCACGAACTGCGCGGCCACGAAGACGATCGCCAACAGGGCGGCGATCGCTCCGATCATCTGCCAGCGGCGCATACAATCGGGATTCTCGCGGAGAGGTGGCCGAGTGGCTGAAGGCACTCGCCTGCTAAGCGAGTAAGGGGCGGCAAGCTCCTTCGAGGGTTCGAATCCCTCCCTCTCCGCTTGGCGGCGTGCGAGCCGTGCGGCGTTGGCGTGCGCGGGTCGCTACACGGGTCGTTCCAAGCGACGCTCGCTGGCGGCAACACCGCGGAGGGGATCGCCTGGCGGCAGCGGCGCTCCGCGCCCCGCGAGCGTCGCGGGTTCGCGCCACGCCGACGTGCCACAGCCTGCCGGCCCACGTGGGAGACTCTCACAGATTCCGATGTCAGGTGGTCGGGAGAGCGGCAGGGGCGAGGTCGATCCCGGCGCAATCGGGGGCGGAGTAGAAGAGAGGGAGACCCGCTTCCCCTCCGGGGCAGAGGAGTGCGCCGCCTCGCTCGTCTGGCCGCCCGCTGCCGACGGTGGTGCAGGGGCTCAGGAAGTGCGCGACGCCCGGCCTGTCGCTTGCGTGGTGATGGCGCACGGCTTCGGTGCTACGCGCCGTGGCGGGCTCGTCCCCTTCGCACGTGCGTTCGCTGCTGCAGGGTTCGCGGTGCTGTTGTTCGACTACCGCCACTTCGGCGACAGCGGCGGTTCGCCACGCCAGCTCGTCGACGTCAGCCGTCAGCTCGAGGACTGGCACGCAGCCGTCGCCTACGCGCGTTCGTTGGCGAGAGTCGATCCCGAACGCATCGTTCTTTGGGGCACATCTTTCAGCGGCGGGCACGTGATCGCTGTCGCGTCACACGATCACCGCATAGCGGCGGTAGTCAGCCAGGTTCCCCATGCCAGCGGGCTCGCGACCGCGCTACGTGTACCACCGCGGACCGCGCTACGGCAGTTCGCCAGCCTCGCCATCGATCTGTTGCGAGCTGCGCGCGGTCACGAGCCGTTCTACATCCCGATCGTTGCCCCGCCGGGGTGTCTGGCGGCGATGACGTCGCCCGATGCTTTGCCCGGGTACGCGGCGATGTTCGCCGGCGAACCGTGGGAGAACCGGATCGCGGCGCGCTCGCTCTTGGAAGCCGTGCGCTACTCGCCGACACGCCACGCGCGCCGGGTCGCGGCGCCGGTTCTCGTGCAGGTAGCCCGGCACGACCGTGTGACACCGGCGTCGGCGGCACGACGGATGGCGCAGAGGTTGCCGAACGCTCTTCTGCGCGAGTACGACTGCGGCCACTTCGACGCCTACAACGGCAAGTGGCACGAGCGCTTTCTCGCCGATCAGCTCGAGTTCTTGGCGCCCCTCGCCAGGCGCCGCTCGGCTGTCTCAGCGAACCGACGACCGTGACCGGCTCGCCCGCTGCGCGCGGCCGCGCGCAGGGGTGCGAGCCGGGAGCACCGTCACGCAGCCTCGGCGAGCGCGGCGAGCTCGCGCTTTTCGGCGAGCTTGCGCAGCGCCTCGCGTTCGATCCTCCGCACGCCCTCCGGCGACAGGCCGAGGCGCCGCCCCGTCTCGCGCAGCGGCGTCGGCTCGGCCCCGCCAATACCGAAGCGCATCTTGATCACCTGCCGCTCGCGTTCCGGCAGCTGTTCGATCGCGCGGCGCACGCTCTCGTCGCGAAGGCTCAGTTCGACCTCCTCGTGGGGCTCGCGCTGGTCGGCGGGGAGGAGATCGCCGAGCTCGGTTTCTCCGTCCTCGCCTACCGGCCGCTCGAGGCTCGTGACCGAGCGGTGAACCTCCCGTGTCTCGATGATCTGATCGATCGTCAGCCCCGTCTCGCGCGCCAGCTCGAGATCGGTCGGTTCGCGGCCGAGGCGGGCTTGGAGCTCACGCTCGGCGCGGGCGATCTTGCGCTGCCGCTGCCCGATGTGCACGGGCACGCGAATCGTGCGTGCGGCGTTCGCCAAGCCGCGCTGGATCGCCTGGCGGATCCAGAAGGTGGCGTAGGTAGAGAACTTGTAGCCCCGTCGCCAGTCGAACTTCTCGACCGCTCGGATGAGACCGAGGATGCCTTCTTGGATCAGGTCGAGCAGCGAGAGCTCCTGGCCCTGGTACTTCTTGGCGATCGAGACGACGAGGCGCAGGTTGGAGTTGATCATCCGCTCCTTCGCCTCGAGGTCGCCCTGCTCGATGCGCTTCGCGAGCTCGATCTCTTCCTCGGCGGTCAGCAGCGGGTAGCGGCGAATGTCACGCAAAAACAGCGCCAAGGCGTCGCTCGTGGAGTCGGCGAGCTGGCCGTTCTCGAACTCCGGACCGGGCGCGATCTCGCTGCGCCCGCAATCGTCGGTGGTCTCGAGACCGAGGGCCGCGAGACGCTCGTGGATGAGCTCGGCCTGTTCCTCTTCGAGCTCGAGCTCTTCGATCAGCTTGTTGATTTCGGACAGCGGCACGCAGCCCTCTTCCTCACCCTTTTCGATCAGTTCCTGTAGGCGCTGCTCGACGACTTCGTCGAGCGTTCCCGATCCGGCTTCCATTACCCGCGAGAGTACCCGCTCCGCGACGACCCACATCGCTTTTGCCGTGACCGGCTGTCCCTGCTGCGCTGCACGATGGCGCTAGCGCAACCGCGGTCGCGCGCGGCCGCACGCGCTCCGGTGAAGCGAACGCGACCACACCGGGAACAACGCGCAGACGCTGTGGGCATGGCCTCACACTTGTGTCTTGCCCCGCTGGGCGCGGATCTAACGCGCCCAGCGCGGACGTGCGGTCAGGCGCGCCGTGCCCGCGTCGAGACGGTGATTCGCCACCTGCGGCCCTTGCGATCGACCACGGTCACCGCGATCCGCACGACCGGACGCTTGCGCCGGGCGAGCGCTCGTTGAACCGAGCGCGAAACACGCACCTGGGTGATACGCACCAGCACGCTGCGCGTGCTACGCACGAGCCGCACCTGGACTGTACGTCCGCGCAGGCGGACGTACTTGCGGGCGATGCGCTTGCTCGTGCGAGCGATCGGTCGCACGCCGCGACGCGGGGTGAGCGACCGCGGCAGTACCGCCCGCACACGCGCCAGGGCGGCGAGAGCACGCGGCTGACGGATGCGCAGCACTACCGTGGCGCGCCCGCGGCGGACGACCACGCTCGCCCGCCCGGACGGCCGGGTCGAGCTCGGGCTCGTGCGGTCGTCCCCGCCGCTGCCGCCGGAACCGGAAGAACCGCCCGACCCGCCAGCGTTGCGGGGTGCTGTACAGGTCGGTCGATCGAGCGCCTTAGTCACCGACAGCGAGCGGCCGCTGTGTGCGTCGAGCGTCGCGACTGTCGTGACGTCGTTCGGTACGCAGATCGTGTTCGGCGCCCGCAACAGGCCGCTGGGGCCACCGTCGATCGCCAGCTCGAAGCTCGCGAGCGGGATGTCGGGCAGGTTGTCGAAGGTGGTCGTCACCCGTCCGCCGGCAAGGCTGACGTCCCCGTACAGCACGGTGCCGAGCAAGGGGATCGCCAGCCGCGGCAGCCCACCTGCGTTCTCGGCCAGCAGCACCGGCGCCTCGAGCGTGATCGGCAAAAGCGGTGTCACGACACGCGCCGTGCCGACGCGAGCGTTCGACGGGCAGCTGCCGCTAGCGATCTGGGACACCGGGCACGCACGCGACAGCGCGTCCAGGCTCGGCAGGATCGAGCTCGGCAACTGCACCCGCGCGCGCTTGAGCGCCGCGTTGCCGCTCGGCAGCGTGATTCGAGTCGTCAAGGGAACGCCGACTGTCGAGCTGCCGAAGTTGTCGCGCGCCCCCACCGAACCGGCGAGCGCCGGAGCGAAAGGCAAACGGTCGCAGCCGCTGATCGCTAGCGGCACGCTGCGATCGGCGGTGCGACCGTCACTGGCGGCGATCGTCGCGACCGCTTGCAGAGTGCCGCAGCGCGTCGGGTTGCGCAGGAAGCCGCTGCGGTCGAGCCTGATCGCGAGCGAGCGGACCGCGAGCGGAATCCCCTTGAGCGCCGACGGCAGCCGGTCGCTCTCGACGACCAGCCCGAAGTCGCTCGTGCGCAGGACGAGCGCGTTCGTGACTACCACGCGCCCGAGGTCGACGGGACCGACACGGGCGGGTATCACCACCGCCAACCCTGCGATAGCCCCGCTGCGGGGCGCGCTCGTGAGGTAGACGTCGCCATTCAGCGTCACCGGCGAGGTGCCCGGGCCGCTCGTCGCCGCGACCGAACCGACGCGCGAGCTTGCCGGGCACGATCCGCTAGCGGCGCTCGCCGGAGAGCAGAGCGAGAGCCCGTCCATTGCCAGGTACCCGAGGAGGCCGGGCGGCAGCGACACGCGCAGCGAGCCGAGCTCTTGGTCGCGATCGGGTCGCGTGACGGTGAGCGTCATCGCCGGGCTCGCGCCCGCGGAGCTGTTGCTCAGTGTCAGCGCCAGCGTCGGGTTGAACGGGCGCGGCGAGGGGCACGGTGCGCCGGCACCGTCCCAGCTGATCGTCACCGTGGAGTTGCGTGCCACCGGGGTCGAGGAGCTCCACGGCGTCAGCTGTGCCTGCGCCTGTGCTGCGCCGCACGCTCGTGGCGTCACCAGGAGCGCCTTGCTGCCGCCGTTGAAGGTGAGGCGGAAAGCGGTGAACGGCACCTGGGGGATGTCGTCGAACGTCGTCGTGATTTGCCCGTTCGACTGATCGATCGCGACGTTGCCGACGAGCTTCGCGAAGAAGCCGGGGCCGCTGATCGAGACGAAAAGCCCCCACGGTCGCGCATCAGTCGGCTGGGCAAAGTACACGTCGCCGGTGAGCAGGCCGAGCAGCGGTGTGTCGAACTCGACCGTGCCGACGCGCGAAGCGGACGGACACGCCGGCGCTGAGTTGGAGTCCACCGCGAACTGTGCGTCGCTACAGGCGGCGAGGCCGTCGGCGGCGGCGGGATTTATCGCTACGCCCGGCGGAAGGGTCACGACAGCTCGCTTCAGCGTCGGGCTGCCCGACGGCAGTGTGATGGCTGCGGTGGCGCCGGACGGCGTCTCAGCACGGGTCGTCTGCGTCGTGAAGGTGAAGCTCGGGTTGAACGCCAGCGACGCGCAGCCGGTCGGCGTTATCGGCGCCGAGCGCGTGGCGGTCGCCGTCGAGTCCCACGATCCAGCCGTCACCGTGAGGTTCGCGGTGTTGCAGCTCGAGGGCATCGTCAAGAACCGCTGGCCGCCCACCATGCCGTTCAAGGTGAGCGACATGCTGGTGATCGTCACGTCGAAGTTCGAGAAGAAGATCGGGATGTAGGTTGTGCGCGGCAGGTTGTCGATGCGGTTCTCGAGCGCGAAGTCGAGGTCGGGGCGCACCGCCACGGGCACGGTCAGGAAGATCTTGTTGGCGAGAGGGGGCGCACGATGACGCCCAACCGTGCCGGCTCGCCGCTCTGCGGTTGCAAGTTGTAGACGTCGCCGTTCGCGTCGAGGTTCATGCCGAGCGCGTCCACCACTACGCGCACCGTGGTGTCGCCGACGTCACTGCCGGAGGGGCAGCTGTCGGCGCTGAACTGTGCCGTCGTGCACTTGGTGACGGCGTTCGGATTGCCAACGAGCCCGGGCGGCAGGGTGATCGTGAGCCGCTTGATGTCGTCCGAGGACGGCGTGTAGGCGAAGTTCATCGACACCGTCAGGTTCGGGCTCGAGTTGGCGGTCGGGTTGTTCGGCGACACCGTCAGCGACGTCACCTGGACAGCGGCTTGCGCCAGCGGCGCCGTAGCAGCGGAAGTCGCGGCGACTGCCAAGACGAAGATCGCCACCAGCGTCAGCGAGCGGCGGATGCGCCGGAGCTGACCGAAGGCCTCCGCGCAGGCGGTCGGGCTGTCGACACCGGTGCGCACCCGCGACCGCGCCCTTCCGCAGCGGTTAGCGATCGCTGTGCGGCTCGCTGGATACGTCACGTCCTGCCCTCCGTGGCCCGGGTTCGCTTGCGCCTGTGTGTGCTCGATGTGTGTGCGGCTGGCGCCCTCTGATCGCTCGACCGCACCCCTGCTCTTGATCAACTTGTTACCGCAAGCAGCTGCTTGACGCAAGCATTTCCGCTGTCAACTTGTCATCTAGCGCGTAGGTAGCGGGTGCGCTGCGGCTCACCTCAGCGCGGGGCGAGCAGCGGACCGGGTCCGGCGAAGCCGAGGAACCAGATCGTGAACCCGGTGACGGCGATAGCCGCCGATGCCACCAACATTCGCTCGAGCGCACTGCGTCCGTCGCGCAGAGCACGGTAGGCGCGGTCAAGGCGTGCCAGAAGCACCGCCAACAGCACGGCGGTAGCGATCGCCGACGCGAACGCCGCGAGCAGCGCCGTGCCCACCGATCCGGTGCCGGCCTGCACGCGCGAGCCGACCCAGAGTCCGACGAGCGGCGTCGCAACCCACAGCCCCACGCTGCCCACAGCCATCGCGAGCGCGATAACGACAGCCGCGAGACGAGCGGGCGCGCCCGCCAGACGGTGGCTCCCGTCACGACCGGAGCGCGGATCGGCGCTCGAGAGGAAGGGGCGCGACGCTCCCATCGTGTCAACCGCTCACGTCTTCGATCTCCGGATCCTGTCGCGGATCACCAGCACGCCGAGAACGAGCGGAAGGATCAGCGCGGGAAGAACGAACGCCAGGCTCTGGACGAGGCTGTGATCGGCGAGCGGCGGCATCGTGCCTTGTCTCTCAGCCGCCGGCAGGGGCAGCCGCCGCGGGCGCCGTTGCCGGGGCCGTGCCCGGTCGGCGCGTGCGGGTCAGCTCGCTCCGTGACAGTCGGACGAGGCCCGCCGCCAGCGCCACGAGCAGCACGCTCGAGAGTGCGAGCACCGTCAGCCCTGCGACTCCCCACAACCAGCCCGGCACGTCGCGCTTGCGCTCGCGCTGCAGCACGTGCCAATCGGGGACGAAGGGGCGCGCGAACGTGGCGGTCGCGGGAATTTCCGGCGTCGGAATTGCCCGGTCAGCCGGCATGTAGACGGGCACGGCCGACAGGATCCGTCCCTGGTGGAAGCGGATCATCGACTTCCACGAGCCGTAGAGCGGTACTGGCCGCTCGCTTCGCCACACGCCCGGCGCCACCGCTACCAGGCGCGTCAGCCGCAGCTTCGTCTTGCCTTGCCACGACGTGATGTTGAACCAGTTGGGGTCGCGAACCGTCACAGCGGGCTCTACGCGCACCGTCACGATCCCCCAGCGCTCGGGTGCCGGCCGCGTCGTGGTGACGCGCGCCAGGACACGCGCACCGTCGGGGGTGGTCGTCGAGCCGAGATAGGCGAACAGAGCGACGACCGCGGCCGCGGCCGCCCCGAGGCGCGCGAGCGCCCGTCCGGAACCGGCGTTGACCGGGTCGAGCCGGATACCCGAAGCGAGGAAGGCGCCGACGATCGCGCCCGCTACACCACAGATCAGACCGACGGCGACGATCTCGGGCAGCATCGCGCTAGGCCAGGGAAGCGGCATCCAGACGTGCGACCACGCGAACTCGGCGAGCGTGCCGAGCGTTCCGATCGCGACGCCGGCCACCGCCGCAAGCCGGTAAGGCCGCGTCGTGCCTACCACCAGCGCAGCGACCTCCACCAACGCTGCTTCGGCGAGGTAAAGCGGGAAGTGCGGCAGGGTCTGGCCGAAGACGCCGCCGACCAGTGCGCTGAGCAACGAGCGCGTCACGAGGTACAACCCGACCGCCGCCAGCGCTGCTCCGCGGCCGCCGACGATGCGTGCGCAGACGAGCGCCCAGCCGGCAGCGATAGCGATCAAGGCCGGCTGGAAGAGCTGGCTGAACTGGGGAACGCCGAAGTCGAACTCGCCCTGGAAGATCGACAGCCCCACGAGCAGCCCGCCCGTCGTCATCACCAGCCGCAGGCGGCGCAACTGCTCGGCGCTCAGACGCACGCTGCCGAATCGCGCCGGTGGCGGTTCCTCGACCGTGTGCGCGCGCAGCGCGAGCCGGCCCTCGGTGAACAGTACGAGCATCGCGACGAGGCTCATCGCCGCGCCGGCGAGCATCATCAAGTGCGTCGGACCCCACAGGGTCACGTCCTGGCCGAACAGACGGTGCGAGAAGTCGTCCAGCGGGAAGCCGAGCAGGGCGAACGAGCCGCACGCCGCTAGGAGCAGTCCCCCGAGCGGCGCCCACCAATCTCCGATCACGCGGACAGCGGCGGGGCTGGGGCGGTCGAGCGGCAGGATCATCGAGATCCAGCCGGCGGCGAAGACGCCCAAGAGACCGGCGAGGATGAAGTAGTGCGAGGGGTTCGCGAGCGGTCCGGGGTCACGCCCGTTGTCGATGTGCAGGGAGATGTCCCAGTACAGGCCGAACGCCGCGGTGAGCAGCGAGATCGTGCTGATCGCGGCCGGCAGCGCCACGAACGGCGGCATACCCGTAACGCGCGCTGCCGATGCAGCGACCGTCGCCAACCGTTGCGTCTTGCCGGTGCGGTGGCGCACGCCGAGCACGATCAGCAGGCCTGTAACCAAGAGCCCCGCGGCGGTGGCGATCGCGACTTGGTCGAGGGCGGCACCACCAGCCGAGGGCGCCGCTTCCTGCTCGCCACGCGCGAAGGCGGTCGCCGGTAGGAGCGCCGCTGCGCCGATTAGCGTGGCGAAGCTGCGGGCGAAGAAGAGCGTGTGGCGACAGCGGCGAGCTGTCACTGCACTGCGATCGCTCGGACGCGTTCCGAAGGTGCGCCGACCGTCGGCTGTGCCGCGCGTTCCGGCGGTCCTCCTGCTCACGACCATTCTCTACCCCCTGCTCGCTCTTCGTTCGCCCCCGTCAGCGACCGACCAGGCAAGCCTGCGGCTCGAGGTCGCACCGGCTGGACAGGTCGGTCGATCTCTACGCATAGCTGTACACCGTCAGCTGGTGCACGTTGCATCGCTTGATGTTACATCAGGGCGTGTAGTACGATCCAGCGCATGGACGCTTCCGCCGCAATCGAACAAGCACTTCCCAAGCAGGCTCCCGACGCTCCCTTCTCGATGGAGCTGTCGGAGGAGCAGAAGGAGATCCGCGACTGGGTCCACGGTTTCGCTGAGAACGTCATTCGTCCGGCGGCGCACGAGTGGGACGAGCGCGAAGAGACGCCGTGGCCGATCATCCAGGAGGCCGCCAAGATCGGCCTCTACGGCTTCGAAGCACTGGCCCAGTTCTACGCCGATCCGACGGGCCTGATGCTGCCGATCGTCAACGAGGAGCTGTTCTGGGGCGACGCCGGCATCGCGATGGCGATCATGGGCACGACGCTCGCCGTCGCTGGCATCTACGCCTCGGGCACGCCCGAGCAGATGGCCGAATGGATCCCGCAGTGCTACGGCACGCCTGACGATCCGAAGGTCGCTGCCTTCTGCGTGTCCGAGCCCGATGCCGGCTCCGACGTCTCGTCGATGCGCACGCGAGCGCGCTATGACGAGGCCAAGGACGAGTGGGTGCTCAACGGCCAGAAGGCCTGGGCTACGAACGGCGGCATCGCCAACGTTCACGTCGTCGTCGCCTCGGTCGACCCCGAGCTCGGCGCCCGCGGGCAAGCCGCCTTCATCATCCCGCCCGGCACCAAGGGGCTCACGCCTGGTCAGAAGCTCAAAAAGCACGGGCTGCGTGCGTCCCACACGGCTGAGGTGTTCCTCGACGACTGTCGCATCCCCGGGCGCTGTCTGCTCGGCGGCAAGGAGAAGCTCGACGAACGGCTCGCCCGTGCGCGCGAGGGCAAGCGCGCCAAGCAGCAGGCAGCGATGCGCACCTTCGAGTTGTCCCGTCCCACGGTCGGCGCGCAAGCCGTCGGCATCGCCCGCGCGGCTTACGAGTACGCGCTCGAGTACGCCAAGCAGCGCGTGCAGTTCGGCCGCCCGATCATCGAGAACCAGGCGATCGCCTTCATGCTCGCCGACATGAAGATGGAGATCGACTGTGCGCGGCTCCTGGTCTGGCGAGCCTCGTGGATGGGGCGGACCGGCAAGGAGTTCGAGAACGCCGAGGGCTCGATGTCGAAGCTCAAGGCTGGCGAGGTGGCCGTCTGGGTCACCGAGCGGGCGATGCAGATCCTCGGCGGCAACGGGTACACGCGCGAGTACCCCGTCGAGCGGATGCACCGCGACGCCAAGGTCTACACGATCTTCGAAGGGACCTCCGAGATCCAGCGGCTCGTGATCGCGCGCGCGATCTCGGGCACGTACATCCGCTGACGGTCTCGGTCCAGACCGTTCGCGAAGTGCGAGCGGCGGAAGCGGGTGGGGCGCGTCGGCGCGGCGCGCCCCACCACGTCGCGCACCGTCCCGTGCCGCTGGTGCGCACCCGGCGGCGACCGCTCGCTCGAAGGTAGCTCTGCTGCGGACAGCGGCTCTCTAGCGCTGCGCTACAGCCTGCTCTTGACGTCGTCACGATTCGATGTCACATTTGCGCATGTAGCGTCACATGATGTATCGGTAGGCCCCGTCCCTGGAGGAAGTGCGATGGAGAACAACAGCGAAACGACGATGCTCGGCGGGCAGGTGATCGATGCGGCGTCGGTCGATCCGGCCGAGTTTGCAGCCAACGTTGCGCGCGCCAGCGACGAAGAGCTGGCGCAAGCGATGTCGAGCGAGCTGCGTGGCTTGATCCTCGACGAGATCTTCAAGCGTATGCAGCAGCATGTGCGGGCCGACCGCGTGCGGGGCGTGCAAGCGGTGATTCACTGGCGCATCAAGGGTCGCCCGGACGGCGGTGTCGACGAGTACCAAGTCGTCCTGGAGAACGGCCAGTGCACCGTCGGCCGTGAGCTCGACCGCGAGCCGCGGGTGGCGATCGAGCTCGATGGGGTCGATTTCCTGCGCCTCGTCACCGGCGGTCGCAGCGGCCCCGATCTCTTCATGTCCGGCAAGCTCCAGGTGCGCGGTGACCTCGTGTTCGCCGCCCAGGTCCAGGGCCTTTTCGACATCCCGAAAGCCGCCTGAGGGCTGGCGCCCGCTGTCGGGTTTGTCGTAAGCGCTTTCCGTAGGGGGCAGGAGCGGCGGGCGGCAGCGCTCAGGCGCGCGCCCGTCGCTCCTCTTGTCGAAGCTGCCGCTGGAAACGCTGGATTTCGCGGCCAAACGCGCGCTCCGTCGCCTCGGTCATGGCCAGACGGAAGACCGCCGTCACCGACTCCAAGGCGAGCGGTCGCAGACGCTCGAGCACGTCGGCGATCTCCGGCCAGCGCTCGTCCGGTGTGCCCTCGCGTTCGAACGGCAGCCAAATGTGTTCCAGGAAGAGCTTCACGAAACTGCGTGCGATCGCGTCGGCGTGGCGCTTGACCGACTCGAGGAGCGTGAGCGCCTCGCTGATCGGGATGCCGAGCTGAACCAGCTCGCGGCCAGCCCGGCTGAGCGTCGGGCTCGCGTCCTCGTAGCGGTCGTCGCCGAGCGGGCGCAGCAGTCCGAGCTTGACTGCGCGTTCGAGCAAGGCGGCGTCGCGTGTACCCCAGCGCTCGGCAAGGTCCTCGACTGTGACGATCTCGGTGTGCTCCTCGCCGAACGGCATCCGCAACATCCGCGTGAAGCGCAACACCTCGTGGCTCGAACCACGGGCTCCGTCCAACAGGCGGCGGATGTGGTCGAGCTTGAAGCCGTCGGCCTGAAGCTCCTTGATCAGTTCGATACGCGCGACGTGATCGGGGCCGTAGTAGCCGGTTCGGCCGCGCACCTCCGGTGGCGGTAGCAGTCCGCGCGACTGGTAAGCGCGGATGTTGCGCACGGTCATGCCGGTGCGCCGAGCAAGCTCGTCGATCGTCAGCTCGCTGCGCTCGTCGGCGATCTCTACATCGCCGGAACGTTTCCGTGCGCCGTTAGCCGCTTCCACACTGCAAGGGTATCCGACGGTGTTACATCGAAATGTGCACACGACGGAGCGCCCGGCGGGGCGCGCACCTGGCGATCGCTAGCCTCGTACCACTGGCACGAGCGCCCGTAGCTCAGCGGATAGAGCGCCACCCTGCGGAGGTGGAGGCCGCAGGTTCGACTCCTGCCGGGCGCACTCGCGCGCGGCGGCGACGTCTGCGCCGGGGCGTGCGGGCCAGGCCCTCCGGTAGGGCGCGACTAGGAAAGGGAGAGCGGTGAAGCTCGAGGGGATCCATCACGTGACAGCGATCTGCGCGGACGCACCGCGCAACGTCCGCTTCTACGCCGGCACGCTCGGGCTGCGGCTGGTGAAACGGACGGTCAACCAGGACGACCCGACCGTTTACCACCTCTTCTACGCCGACGAGGAGGGCAGTGCTGGCGCCGACATCACTTTCTTCGAGTATCCGGGCACGCCCCGCGGTAGCGCCGGCGAAGGGATGGTCCACACCGTCGTCTGGCGTGTCGGCTCGCCGGGTTCGCTCGATTTCTGGGGTGAGCGGTTGGAGCGCGAGGGGTTCACGGCGGAGCGCTCCGGCGATGTTCTCTCGTTCCACGATCCCGAGGGGCTCCGCCACGAGCTTGTCGTCTACGACGGCGGCGAGCGGCCGCTAGTGGCGCGCGCCCCCGACGTCCCCATCGAGCACGCTCTCCAGGGCTTCCACGGTGTTCGCGCCTACGCCTCCGATCCCGAACGCAGTCGCCCGCTACTCGAGGAGCATCTAGCTTTCCAACCGAGCGGACCGCACCAGTGGCTCGTCGCGGGCGAAGAGCGCTCCGGCTTCTACGCCTACGACGAGCCGCCCGACACACCGCCCGTGCCCGGTGCGGGCACCGTTCACCACGTCGCGTTCGCGTCGCGGCCCGAGGATCACGGCCGCTGGCGCGAGCGCGCGCTGGGGGGAGGTGCAGCCGTCACGCCGATCATCGACCGCCACTACTTCCGCTCGATCTACTTCCGCGAGCCGAGCGGCGTGCTGTTCGAGATCGCGACGCTCGGACCGGGCTTCGCGGTCGACGAGCCACCGGAGCGGTTGGGCGAGCGTCTGAGCTTGCCGCCGCGGTTCGAGCCGCTGCGCGAACGGCTCGAGCGAACGCTCAAACCACTGCCCGACCCGCGCGCCGAGCGGACAGCAAAAACGCGCAGCTAGTACCTTGAAGACCTTGTGGCCGGCGCGCCCGCCGCCGGTCTCGGTTTCCCGGTCGCAAGTGCCGCCAGTCTGCGGCGCAGGCTGCTGCGCTTCCGAGTCCACAAAGGAGGTGACGCTGCATCCCGAAGAACGTCTTCTCGCGCTGTTGCGCGACACCGCTGACCCCTGGGAAGTGGCGGGTCGGGCGCGGGTACCTTTCCCCGTGCTCGTTGGGATGCTGCGCGATCTCGAGGAGCGCGGCCTTGTCCGTTCTCGTCCCGGCCGGCTGACCCTTACGCCCGCAGGCCGCAAGCACGCCCCCCGCACGGTCGCCCTCGATAGCCGCGCGCTCGCGGCTCTCAAGCGCCGGTACCTGCGGCTCGTCGCACAGCGGCCGGACGCCACCGATGCCTACGACCAGGGCCACCTGACTGTCGACAGCCTGATGGGCCGGCTGCGCGAGATGGCGCGTTTCGGCGACCTCGTCGAGGGGGCGCGATTCGCGATTATGGGCGACGACGACCTGCTGTCGATCGCTCTGGCGCTCACCGGCGTACCGGCGCAGATCGCCGTCTTCGAGATCGACGAGCGCTTGACCGCCTTCATCGCGGATCTCGCCGAGCGCCACAGCCTGCCGATCGAGGTGCACACCCACGACCTGCGCAAGGCGCTGCCCGCTCGCCATCGCGGTGCCTACGACGTCTTCGTCTGCGACCCCTCGGAGACGCGCGCTGGGTTGCGGATGTTCGTCGGGCGCGGACTCTCGGCGCTCGCTCCCGGCCCGGGGAAAGTGGGGTACTTCGGTGTCACGCTCGTCGAGTCGGACTACGAGAAGTGGCGCGAACTGCAGGCGTGGTTGACGGCGCAGCCGGTCGTGTTGAGTGCGGTCATCCCCGAGCAGGGCTTCTACGACAACTGGCCGACACAGTTGGAGGAGGCCCGCGCGTACGGCCACCCGGCGTTCACGCGCGCCGCACGGGCGCCGTGGTACCGGTCGGCGCTGTGGCGGCTCGAGACGCTCGCTGGCTTCGAGCCGCGCAACCCGCGCCCGCTCCCCGGCGACCCGATCGCCGACGAGCACTACTTCGCAATCGCGAGCAAGGAAAGGAGGTGAGAGATGGCTCTCGGACGGCAGGTTCTTTGCGAGTTCTGGGGTGCACAAGGTCTCGACGATGAGGAGCTCGCGCGAACTGCGCTCGAGCGCGCCGTCGAGGCGGGCGGGGCGACACTCGTACGGCTCGAGGTCCACCGCTTTTCGCCCTGGGGCATCTCGGGCATCGCGGTTATCGCCGAGAGCCACCTCGCCTTGCACACCTGGCCGGAACACGGTTACGCCGCTATCGACGTCTTCACCTGCGGCGATACCGATCTCGACGCGATGGTCGAGGTGATGGTCGACGCTTACCGACCCACCTGGGTCGCCCGGCGCGCGGTCGAGCGCGGGTCGCCCGGCGTCGCCGTAGAGGCGAACGGCGTCGTCACCAAGGGTGCGGTCGCGAACGGCGCCGTTGCGAACGGCGCGGTCGCGAACGGCGACGGTACCGCCACGGACGTGATCGGCGGCGAGCGGAACGGCCATGCATCGGCCCGGGACGGGGCGCACGGGGATCGCGTCTGGACGTTCGAAGAGCACGAGCCTGCCTCCCCGGTCCGCGCGCTCTATCCGGTGCGGCGGCTGCTCGAGGCGAGGCGCACGCCTTTCCAGTCGGCAGTGGTTTTCGAAACCCCCGGTCTTGGCCGAGTGCTTGCGCTCGACCAGATCGTGCAGCTCACCGAGCGCGATTCCTTCGCCTACCACGAAGCCCTCGTTCACCCCGCGCTTAACGCCCATCCCGAACCGCGCAACGTCGTCATCGTCGGCGGGGGCGATGGCCACACGCTCGCCGAGGTGCTCAAGCACGACGTGGTCGAGCGGGTAGCTGTGCTCGAGCTCGACGAACATGTGGTGGAGCTCGCTAAGCGACACTTCGAAACGGCGCGTGCGGCGTTCGCCGACCCGCGCGTCGAGTTCCTGCCCGGCGACGCCTTCACGTCGATCGGCAGCCTCGACTTCGCGCCCGCGGTGATCCTCTGCGATTTGCCCGATCCGCTCGGGCAGGCGGCGCGCCTGTTCGGCAGCGACTTCTACCGCCGCTGCGCGGAAGTACTGACCGACGACGGTCTTGTCGCCGCGCAGACCGAGTCGCCCTTCTGGCATCCCGACACGGTCCGTTCTTGTCGCGAGGCGATGGCCGAGGTCTTTCCGCGCACGGCGGTGGCGTGGAGCGTCGTGCCCACGTATCCGGGCGCCTGGTGGACCTTCACGATCGGCTCGAAGCGCTATGCGCCCGAAGTGCCCGCGCGCACACCGGAGCTCGATACGCGCCTCTACCGGCCCGAGTGCCACGCCTGGATGTTCGTCCCGCAACCGGTGTGGGATGGACTTCTGGCGCCCACGGCACCACCGGCGCTCGTGGGCCAACGCGCCTGAGCGCCCGCTGCGTCAGAGTCGCAGCGGGCGCGGTACCCTAATGAGCCGTCTGCGCCCGTAGCTCAGTGGATAGAGCGTGCGGCTACGGACCGCAAGGTCGGGGGTTCGAATCCTCCCGGGCGCGCTAGCGGCGGCGCCGCCTCACGGTCGCGGCGGCGGCCGCGCTCGCAAGCAGCGCGACTAGCGCCGCGAGGAGGCCTTTGCGGGCGCGCAGGCGCCTGTACTCCGCTGCTACTTCAGGCCACACCGCTCGCTCGACGAGTTCGCGAGCGGCGTCGGGCGTGGGCGGTACCGGCGGCGGGAGAATCGGTTTGCCGAACGCCACACGCACCTTGCGCGGCTGCGGTAGGGGGCCCCAGAACAGGCGATGGGTGCCTGTGATCGCCGCCGGCACGATCGGCGCCCCTGTCTCGAGCGCTAGACGCCCGGCACCTCGGTGCGGTTCGCCCAGACGCTCAGGATCGCGTACGCGTGTGCCCTCCGGGAAAACCACGAGCAGCTCTCCCTGCTCGAGCAGCGCGCGTGCGGTGGCCAGCGCCTCCTGGTCGGCTTGTCCTCGACGCACGGGGAACGCTCCGAGACGTACCAGCAAGCCACCGAATAGACCCTCGATCAGCTCTGTTTTCGCCATGTAGCGGAGCGGGCGGGTGGTGGCCGCGCCGATAAAAAACGCGTCCCAGAAGCTTTTGTGGTTCGGGCAGACGATCGCCGCCCCTTGCCGCAGGATGTTGTCCGCGCCTTGCAGTTCCAGTCGGAACCACACCCGCATCACAACGAGCGCGAGAGAGCGCACGATCCGGTAGAGAAGCGGTGACACGCCGCGTCGGCGTGCGAGCTCGTGCGCCTCTCGGTTCGTCACGCAACTACTAGTACCGTCGCGGGTGGCAGCGATGGATCAGAAACCACAGCGCCCGCTGATCGTCGTACCCCGCTGGGTCCAGCTGGTCGGGCTGCCGGTTCTGTTGCTTGGTGCGTGGTCGATCGCCGCTGCGGCCGGCCCGGTGCTGCTCCTGTTCGCGGTCGCATCGGTTGTCGCTCTGATTCTCAATCCCCTGGTTCGCTCTGTCGGACGCCTGGGCGTGCCGCGCGGCGTGGCGATCGCCGTCGTCTACCTCGCGTTCGTCGCAATGCTTGCAGGCGCGGTGGTCCTGCTCGTGAACCCGATCGCTGGGCAGGTCGACGCTCTTCGCCGCAACCTCCCCGCGTACGTCGACAGCGCCGAGCGGGGGCTCGAGGATGCCCAGCGCTGGCTCGATCGGCACGAGGTGCGCATCAATCTCGTGCGCGGTGGCGAGAGCGTCCTCTCGCGCGTTGAGCGGGACGTCACGTCGCGTTCCGGAGAGCTCGTCTCGTTCACTCGTGACCTCGTCCAGCGCGTCGCCGAGGGGCTGTTCTCGCTGGTGCTGGTCGTGGTCGTCTCGATCTACATGCTGATTTACGCGCCCAAGGCCGCCGAGCGCGTGCGTGCGTTGCTACCACCGGCGCCGCGGCGAGACCCGGAGCGCGATCTGCCGTGGCGTATCGAAAACGCCGTTGCCCGCTACGTCGGTGGGCAGCTCGCCTTCTCGTCGATCATGGGAGCGAGCGCGGCACTGATGCTGTGGGTGCTGGGGCTCGTCGGTCTGTTTCAAGCCGGCCGCGACTACGCGGTGTTCTTCGGTGCGTTTTTCGGAGCGATGGAGCTCTTGCCCTTCATCGGGCCGGTGCTCGGCGCGATCCCGCCGATCGTCGTTGCGTTGCTCGAGAGCCCGCTCTCGGCCCTGTGGGTGGCCTTGGCGTTCGTGGCGCTCCAGCAGCTGGAGGGGCACGTGGTGGCGCCCAACGTCTTCGGACGCGCGCTGCGCATCAACCCGCTGCTCGTGATCTTCGCGCTGCTGTTCGGCGGCCACGTGGCTGGCATCGTGGGCGCGCTGGTGGCCCTGCCGCTGGCGGCGATGCTGCGCGAGCTGTGGATGTACGCACGCGAAAACGTTGTCCTCGAGCCGTGGCCGGTGGCGGACCCCGCGACCACGGGGCCGCTGGTCGAAGCAGGCTTAGTAGAGCTTCACGATCGCGATCACGATCCCGATCGTGACGAAGATCACGATCAGCGCCTGCATGACGAGCCAGAACCGCGGGAGACGCACACGCGCAGCGTAAGCGACTGAGCGCTTAAGATGGCTCCGCTCGCTCGACGCGCCGGGAGAGGAGGGTGATGTTCAAAACGATGGTCGTCGGTACCGATGGGTCGGCAACCGCCCGCGAGGCAGTCCGTCAGGCTGCGGAGTTGGCGGCCCAGCTCACTGCCACCGTGCATGTGGTGAGCGCGTACGAGCCGGTGCCCGAGCCGCGTTTGCGGCTCGAGCGGCGTGAAGCGCCAGACGACATCGAGTGGGCGATCAACCCTCGCGAGGAGGTCAACGCCGTGCTCGATGAGGCCGCCTCAATGTTGAAGGAGCGCGGCGTCGAGGTGTACCTCCACCCGCGCGAGGGGGACGCGGCCGATGCCCTGCTCGACGTCGCCGAGGAGGTCGGCGCCGATCTGATCGTAGTCGGCAACAAGGGCATGACCGGCGCCAAGCGGTTCCTGCTCGGCAGCGTGCCGAACAAGGTGTCGCACCACGCGCCCTGCAGCGTGCTGATCATCCGAACGACCTGACCGCGCACGAGCTCACGGACGCCGCGGCGTGAGCGCCGCGGCGGCGTCGAGCAGACCGGTTCCATAACGGTCGTCGCGTCCCGGCGCGCCGATGTCGCGTGCCGTCGCTCGCAGCCACTGTCGCAAGGCGGCCGGCGTCGGGTTTTCCCCGAGCACACGGGACGCGACCACGAGCGCGGCGACGGCGCTCACTTGCGCTGCCGCCATCGACGTTCCGTTGTAGCCAGGCGGCAGGCCGAAGCGATCGAAGCGCCCTGGCACGAGGAAGGTCTCATGGTAGATGTCGGCCCCTCTGCGTCCGGCGCGGCAATGGCTCCGATCCCAGGGGGTCGCCAGCGGCGCTGCGTCCGCTCCGCCGCCCGGCGCGACGAGATCGAGCCGGTCGCCGTAGTTCGAGTAGGTGGCAAGACAACCGTGCGAGGTTGTAGCGCCGACCGCCAAAACCGTCGGATAGCTGGCTGGCAGCGGGACCGTTTCGCTACTTGCGTTGCCGGCAGCAGCTACAACCAGGACGCCATTGCGCTCCGCGTAGCTGAGAGCGGCCTGGAGCTCAGGGATACCACCGGAGCCAGTGTCCCGGGAGTCGAGCGTGACGCTCAGGTTCACCACCTTCGCCTTGCGCCTCACCGCGTAGCGAATCCCTTCGGCGACCTCCCAGGCTGTGCCCTCGCCGAGCTCGTCGAGAACCCGTACGGGCAACACCCGCGCCCGGTAGGCGATGCCCGCACCGGCACGAGCGTTGTTCGTACGCTCGACGATTGTCTGGGCTACGTGCGTGCCATGCCCGTTGAAGTCGTAGGCATAGCGGTCGCGATCGACGAAGTCGTAGCCGCGTTCGACAGTTCCGAGATCCGGTGCGCGCCGGCAGCGGCAGCGGCGGTAGTTGCCGTACGCGACGCCGGTGTCGACGACCGCGACGCGAACACCGCGCCCGCCGGGAGCGCGTGCCCGCCGCGCCAGATCCCACGCTGTGGGAACGCCGATCCCCAGTTGCGAGGAGAGGTGCCACTGGCGGGCGAAGGCGGGGTCGTTCGGTACGAAGCTCGCGCGGGCGCGGTAGTTGGGGGAGGCGGCACTCGCCACGCGCAGAGCGCGCAGCTTGAAAGCGGCGTCGCGCGGGACGAGAGCGCTCCGATAGCGAACGAGCGCACTGCCGTCGCTGCTACGAGCGACGATCTTGCCGCTGATCGAGCGGAGCGCCGCGCGGATCCGTGCGCTGTCGGTGTCCGGGCGCCAGCGCACGATCACCTCGCGTTGCGCGTAGACGCCGCTTCGGTCGCTCGCCCACTTGCTGCTTGCACTGGCGCCGGCGGCTAGCGCTAGCGAGGCGACCAGCGACAACGAGAGCACAGCGAGATGTGTTCCGCAGCGGATGCGCGCTGCATTGCGCACGAAGGCGGCGACGAATATGTACCGTGAACCGGAAACTGCGGCTTTCCTTCGCGGGTAGGTCGGCAAAGTCGTCGCCCCATCGTGCCGGGTGGCGCGGCCCCGTCGCTCCAGAACACCGGTGCGTCGAGTGGTGCGGCGACCGCCGGCCCCTGCGGAGCGGCAGTAAAAACAACACGGTTCGCCGCTCGCGGTTGTGGAGGCGACGGCGACGGCGAGAGCGAAATCGGTGAGCGAGCGTTTCTTCCCCCGCGACGAGTACTACATGCGCTTGGCGCTGCGCGAGGCGCAGCGAGCGCTCGCGCACGCCGACGTTCCCATCGGCTGCGTGGTCGTTCAGCGTGGCGAGGTGATCGCTGCTGCGCACAACGAACGCGAATTGCGGCAAGACCCGACCGCTCACGCCGAGGTGCTGGCGCTGCGCGAGGCGGCACGGCGTTGCGGTTCCTGGCGCCTGCTGGACACCGTTCTGTACGTGACTCTCGAACCGTGTGCGATGTGCGCGGGGGCGATCGTGCTCGCACGCGTGCCGCGCGTGGTGTACGGCGCACCCGACCCCAAGGCCGGTGCCTGCGGCAGCGTGCTCGACGTGACCGGGGAGAGGCGGCTCAACCATCGCCCCGATGTCGCTGGTGGCCTTCTTGCCGACGAGTGCGGCGAGCTTTTGCGCGACTTCTTCCGCGCCCGCCGTCGGCCGCCGGGGCGCTAGGTACACGCACGAGCGCTGCCGGTCGCGGCAAGTTCGATCGTGCCCACGGGGAGCCTCCCCCGCCGGCACGCTAGCCTACCCGGACGCTGCGAGCGTTTTCGCTGTGGCATCGAGCCCGGAGGGGTGCCGGAGTGGCTGAACGGGGCGGTCTCGAAAACCGTTAGGGGCCGATAGGTCCCTCGAGGGTTCGAATCCCTCCCCCTCCGCTCTCTTCAGTTGTTGTCGGCCGAGCGCACAGCGCTTGCGCTTCGCACGCCGTGAGCAGCGATCATCACGGTGTGACCGGGAGCACCGTCCGAAGATCCTCGGGCCGGTTAGGCGAAGCTGCGCTCGTCGTCTGCGCGGCCGTTGTGTTGACGCTCGTGCCGCCGCTCGTGCTCGTCAACCCGGTGGCAACGGAGCTTATGCGCGACCTGTTCGCCGGCGAGCCGGTCGGTGTCGCCGAGGCGGAAGCGGAGCGCACCAGCCGTGCGATCGTGAGCTCGATCTACGGCGGCGAGCTCGCGATCGACGACCCGCGTCCCGGCTACGGTGCGATCACTGCTGAAGAGGTCGCGCACATGCGCGACGTGCGCCGCGCGGTGCTCGCCCTCTGGGCGCTCGTCGGCGGTTCCCTCGCCCTGGCGTGCTTTGCATGGGTGCGCTTGCGCCTCTCGCCGCGGCGGCGGCTACGAGCGCTGCGCACAGCGGCCTTCGCGTCGCTGGCGTTCGTTGCGCTTGCTGTGGCGTTCGCTCTGCTCGACTTCGCAGCTGTCTTCGCTGGCTTTCACGCCCTGCTCTTTCCCCAGGGCGGTTGGCAGTTTCCCGCTGGAAAGCTGCTCGTCGAGCTCTACCCCGAGCGCTTCTGGCGCGGCGCCGGGGCGATCGCCGCCGCGCTGACAGTGCTGTCGAGCGCCACGGCCGTGGCGATCACGCGTCGTCGCCGCTGGGCGCAGGTGTCGGGGCGAGCACAGCGATCGGCAGACGCGTAGGCGACGGGGCGTAGCCCCGTCGCCTACCGTGCCGCTCTTGCCGTCAGCAGTTCCCTGGTGGGACCGCGCCGCGCGCGAGCGTCGCTTCCAGGAAGTCGAGCGCGGGTTTCGCGCCGACCGCGAGTCCGAGAGCGTGCTCGGCGAGCGGGTACACCCGCCACGTCACACGTCCGCCGAGACGACACCACTCGCTGCGCAGCGTCCGTGCCTGGTCGATCGGGATGATCTCGTCGATACCGCCGTGGTACAGGAGCACCGGCGCTGCCGGCTTCGTCGCACCGAGGCGGTTCTCGCGCAGGCGCGCTTGCCACGCCGGTGTGCCCAGCGGGTTCGTCGTCACGTAGTCGTCGATGTGCGTGAACGCGACACCCAGGAAGGTGCCGATGCCGTCGAGGCTGACGAGGCAGAGGTCGCTCGAGCGGGCAAGCAGGTCGCGTCCACGTGCGTTCAGGTAGGTGTCGAGGCGGAGCTCCGGATACGCCGCGTCGTATCCGAGAGCGGCGAGCAGAGCGAACGCGACGAACGGTCCGCCGTCGAGGTAGCTCGCCACCCGCTCGAGGTCGGCTGGCACACCCCCGGCAGCCACACCCTTGACGTTGAGCTCGGGCGCGTAGCTGCGGGCGAGTTGTGCCGCCCAGCCGGCGGAGGTACCGCCCTGCGAGTAGCCGATGATGCCAATCGGGGCGTTCGCGGCCAGGCCCGTTCCTGGCAGCCGCAACGCAGCGCGGGCGGCATCGAGGAGCGCGGTGCCCTGTTCGCGCCCGACCTCGTAGGTGTGGAGGCCGGGAGTGCCGAGTCCGCGCATGTCGCTGACGGCGACCGCAAAGCCACGCGCGAGAGCCGCCTTGATGAACAAGCCCTCGTAGTCGGTGCCACGGCTGAGCGTGTAGGACGGCGCACACGAGTCGCCGACGCCGCGTGTGCCGACGCCGTAAGTGACGAGCGGCCGCGGACCGCTGCCGCGCCACGGCGACGAAGGCACCAGCACCGTGCCCGACACAGCCATCGGTTTCCCAAGCGCCGTCCGGGAGGTGTAGAGCACCTGCCAGGCACGAACACCGGGTACGGGCGTGCGGGCGATCGGGTCGAGGGTGAACGTCGACTGTCGATAGCGGATGAGCGCCCCCGGTTCAGTGCTGGGAAGCGGATCCGGGGGCGTGTAGAAGGGATCGTTCGCTGGCGTCGCCGCGAGCGCAGCTGGGGCGACGCCAGCCGAGAGTGACAGTGCAAGCGAGGCTACGGCGGCAACTGTCGCGAGCAGTCGCCGCAGCATCCTTGCGTAGGACCACAACCTCATCGGTCGCTGTTTCCTCCCCCTTGTGCGTCGAAGTCCGCGACTCGAGGCCGAGGCGAGTCGCGCTTGCTACAGGCCTCCCGCCGCCGCTACGAAACCAGAGGGCGGTCGGCGCTGTCAAGTCGTCGCGCGCGATCGGGGCCGCGGGCTTCAGGCGTCGGTGCTAGCGACAACGCGCAACACGGTCGTAGCGGCCAGCAAAGTGATCGTGACAGCGCTGGCGACACACCACTGGCAGATCGCTTCGATCACGAACAACTCGAGCCAGGTCAGGTAGAGGCTGAACAGCCAGCCGGCGAGTGCGACGGCCGCGGCGACCGTCGCGCCGAGCGGGTGGGGCACGATGGTCGCTAGGAAGATCGTGGCGTAGGCCAACAGGCCGAGCAGAGCGACCGGGACGCCGAGGAAGACGGCGTACTCCGACGTCTGTACGCGCTCGCAGCTGCCGCTGCCGGCTACGCACACCGGGCTGATCCCGGCGTAGTGCACGTAGGTGAGGTAACCGGCGATCGCGATCCCTAGGAGCGCCAACAGCGCGGCCAGCACACGTAGCCGGCACTCGTCCAGACAGCGCGTTCGTTCGCTGCTAGAACCGTCACCGCGACTGTCCGCTCTCACGGCTGTCGAGCGGCGCTGATCGCGCTACGTACAGCTTCGGCTGTCAGGTCGGAGAGGGCGAGCTGACGCGGGCGCCCACCGCCTTGCACGAGAAACAACGTCGGTGTGGCGGTGACGCCGAGCTTGCGCGCCTCGCTGTTCGCCCGCTCGAGATCGTCCTCGGACTCCGGCGTACGCGAGAAGGCCAGAGCGCGGTCGACGTCAAGACCGTCGATCGCACCGGCCACCTTGCGCAAGAAGTCCTCGGTCACGTACCCGGAGTTCTCGCGTCCTTGGTTGCGGAAAAAGAGCTCGGTGAACTGCCACACGCGGTTCTGGCGGGCGGCTCCCGCGGCGAAGCGTGCCGCGGTTTGCGAGTCGGGTCCGAGGAAGCTCAAGATTCGAAGTTCCAGTCGCAACCGGCCCGAGCGCACCTCGTTCGCGATGATCGCGGGCAATCCGTCGCGAGCGAGTTGGGCGCAGTAGGGGCACTGGAGATCGACGAACTCGATCAGCGTCGCCGGCGCGTCCGAACGCCCGAGCGTGTAGCCGCGCTGGGGGATGCCGCGCATAAGGCTGCGAACTTCGCTCGCACCGCGCAGCTCCCCCGATTTGTCCGTGCTGCTGCTGGTCACGATGCTCGCGACGATCGCCACTGCCGCCACCGCGACCGCGGCGGCGACCACCGCTAGCAGGCGTGTTCGCTTTCCAGTCACGTCGCGTCCGTAGGTCATGAACGGTATCGGCGGCTGGCAGCCGCCGCACATAGCAGCCAGCGCTCACGCTCCTGGCTGCCGGTAAGGCGCAGCCTAGACGGTTCGCCGCGAGCGCGGACCGGTCGCTTCGCCCGGCCTGTCGCCCGCGCGCGCGGCGAGGAAGAAGAGGGCCGTCATTCCCACTGCCAACACCACAACGTCGGTGGTGAACATCAGCGCGGCCCCGAGGCGCTGGTCGGCAAGAGCGTCGAGTCCGAACGCGCGGTCGCCCGCACCGTAGGCGTCCGCGTAGAGCGGCGTGCGCGCAGCGGCGATCGCCATCGCTAACGCCATTCCGAAAAAGCGAGCGGCGAAGAGGTAGGCCAGCTTCCACAGCTCACCGCGTGCCCGGCGGCGGTGCGGCTCGATCAGCGGCCACCAGACGAGCGCGCTCGCCACTACGAACGCCTGATGCTGGAGAGCGTGCACCAGCGGGTGGCGGAGCGCCGCCTCGAACGCCGGACCGACGTGCCAGCCGAGCAGCACGACCGCGTACAGCGGCACCGCGACGATCGGGCGCGCCAAGATCGCTAGCGCACGGCGCAAGCGCCGCGCACGCCCGAACGCCGCGACCAGAGGTTTGGGCACCGCGAGCGCGCCGACCGGGGCGCGGAAACCGAGCAGCAGCAACGGCACGGCGATGTCGGCGAGTAGCAGGTGCTGAGCCATGTGCGCAGCGACCGACTCGCTGGCGAGATGGTCGAGCGGCGATAACAAGGCGCCTGCGAGCGCCGCGACGCCAGCCACGCAGAAAGTGCTCTGCGCCGGCGCCAGCCGCAGGTCGCGACGCCGCGCTAAGCGCACGCCGCGTGCAGCGAGCCCGCCCGTCACGGTGACGGCCGCGAGCGCTCCGGCGTCGACCACGATGCGCTTTCAGCGGTCGCTCGCGGCCGTGCGAGCGGCGCGGCTGACCCCGGAAGAGGTGCCGTCGGTGTTGCCGCTGCCGTTGGCCGCTGCGCGGGCGCGGGCGCGGCGGTCGCCAAGCCAGAGCCATAGCACGATCGCGAGCGCCGGACCCAGGTACACCGGTAGGGAGATGTACCAGTGGCCGAAATGGCCGATTACGATCAGCGACCCGCTAACCACCGCCACGTGTCAATCTAGCGAGCATGACCCGCCACGTAGCCGGCCGCCGCCCGATCATCGGTATCACCGGTGCCTTCGAGCGCGCGCGCTGGAGCGTGTGGGACGCCGAGGCGGCGGTGGTCGGGCGCACGTACATCGATCAGGTGCGCGACGCAGGCGGGGCGGCGCTTGTCCTGCCGCCCGACGACGAGGCGGCACTGTCGCCCCACTACCTGCTCGAGCACCTCGATGGCCTTGTGCTGACCGGGGGGCTCGACCTCGACCCCGCGAGCTACGGCGCGCGGCCCCATCCGCAGACCGTGTGCGGCGACGGCGAGCGCGACCGCTTCGAGCTGGCGCTCTGCCACGCCGCGGTCGAGGCCGACATTCCCGTGCTCGGCATCTGCCGCGGTGCGCAGGTGCTGAACGTGGCCTTGGGGGGCACGCTGATTCAGCACTTGCCGGATGTCGTTGGGGACGACCACCACCTTCCGAGTCTCGGCACCTACGGCCGACACGATGTCGAGCTAACACCAGGCTCGCTTGTGGCGAGAACGATCGGGTCCGAGCGCGTGGTCGTGCACTCGCACCACCATCAGGCAGTTGATGAGCTCGGGGAGGGCGTGGTCGCGGTCGGCCGTTCCCTGCCCGATGGCATCGTCGAGGCGATCGAAGTGCCGGGCCGTTCGTTCGTCTGCGGCGTTCAGTGGCACACCGAAGAGGAGCGCCCCTTCTCCCCCCTTTTGCGCGAGCTCGTCGAGCGTGCCCGTGCCCGCACGGTCGCGCCCCGGGGCGGCACCGAGCCGCCTGTGGTCCTCCCGCTCGCGGGCGGTGACGCGCTTGCGACGCCGGCGGCCGATAACAGCGGCAGCTAGCTGGCTACGCTTGAGGCCGCTTGGAGAGGTGACCGAGTGGCTTAAGGTGCGCGACTGGAAATCGCGTGGGCGGCCACAAGCCGCCTCGTGGGTTCGAATCCCACCCTCTCCGCTGCGCCGCCAGCGCGGCGCGACAGCGTTCAAGCGGCGTCCGGCAGTTGCTGGATGCCATCGAGCGACGACCGCTCGCCGCGCGCGTATGTCGTAGCTACAAGCTCGCTGCCGCAGCGCTCGCAGCGCAGCGTTCGTGCTCGACCCGGCTCGAAGACGCCTTCGTAGCGGGCACCGCACGCCCCCTGCGGGCACTCGAAGAGTGCAAAAACCACTTCCGGCCGGCCGGCGCGGGGAGAGCGCTGTTGCTGCGGCGAAGCCACGCGGCGATCATCGCCGCCCGTGCGGACGGACCCATGCCGACAGCCAATACCGCGTGCCGCCCTAGCCGTCGCTGCCGCTTGCTGGATCGTCCCCGGCGGGCACGATCAGTCGCACGTGGCGGAGATTGACCAGCACCACCGGGTAGCTGCGCGCGGAGCCGTCGGCGAGCGCAGTGACGGTGGCGTCGCGCAGCACGAGAAAGTCGACGTCGCGGCGGTTGACATGGTCGGAGAGGCGGCTGCCGTACCCCTCCGCAGGCAGCGTCAGCTCCCCGCTCACGAGCGTACGGTCCGTCTCGAGGTTGACGCGTTCGGTTCTGCGCTCCATGCCCTGTCCTGCGAGGCTTGTTATCACTTAGCCCTCGTGCAGGGGCAGTCGCTCAGGGGCAAGCTGTTGATCGCTGCGCCTGCCCTTCAGGACTACTTTCGTCGCTCGGTAGTGCTGATCCTCGAGCACACGGACGAAGGCGCGCTCGGGGTCGTCCTCAACCGGCGCGCCGACGTGCGCGTGGCCGATTCCGTTCCCGCCCTGGCGGAGCTCGGTTTCGGCGAGGAGCCGGTGCTGATCGGCGGGCCGGTGCAGCCCACAGCGGTTATCGCCCTCGGGGAGTTTGGCGACCCCGAGGAGGCGAGCTCGATCGTGGTGGGGACCCTGGGCGTGCTCGATCCCGAGCGTCCGCCGGAGACCGTATCGCGCATCCGCGTCTACGCCGGGTACGCAGGGTGGGCTCCCGGTCAGCTCGAGCGCGAGCTTGAACAAGAAGCGTGGATCGTCGACAGTGCGAGCCCCGAGGACCCGTTCGTAGAAGGCGACCTCTGGCGGCTCGTCTTGCGCCGCAAGGGTGGTCCCTACGCCTTGCTCGCCACGATGCCGTCGGATCCCGCGCTCAACTGATAGCGGTTCGATCCTGCGATCATCGACAGGTCGTGCGTTATGTCGTCGTCGCCGCTTTCGGAGCGCTCGGGGCGCTCAGCCGCTACGCCGTGGATGGCGCGATATCGCGCGCCGCGCAGGGTCAGTTCCCGATCGGCACGCTCGTTATCAACGTGGTCGGATCGTTCGCGCTCGGCGCGCTCGTCGAGCTAACGACCAACCGCATGGTGCTCCCTGCCGAGTGGCGCATAGCCCTCGGCGTCGGATTTCTCGGCGCGTTCACGACCTTCTCGACGTTCAGCTACGAGACCGTGCGGATGCTCGAGTCCGGTGCCCTTGCGCAGGCGGTGCTAAACGTTGTGGCGTCGGTGGTTCTCGGTGTGGCGGCGGCGCTGTTCGGCGTCGCGGTGGCGCGGGCGGTGTGAAAGTGGTGCGGATCGAGGGGCCAGGCAAGCTTCTGCGGATCTTCGTCGGCGAGTCCGATCGCTACGGCGGCAAGCCGCTCTACCAGGCGATCGTCGAGACACTCCGCGAGCGCGGCCTCGCCGGTGCCACGGTGCTGCGCGGGATCGAGGGCTTCGGGGCGCACAGCCGGATCCACACTTTCCGCTTGCTGCGGCTGTCGGAGGACCTGCCGGTGGTGATCGAGGTCGTTGACAGCGCCGAGCGCATCGACGCGATCATCCCCGTGCTCGACGAGATGGTCGAGGAGGGGCTAGTCACGGTCGAGCCGGTCGAGGTGATCGCTTACCGCAGCGGTGGTCGTGGCGTTCGCGGTGGTGCGGAGAGCGAGGGTGCGAAAAGGGCGGGGCAGAAAGCGTCCGAGAGCGAGCGTGAGGACGCTTGAAGCCTGGCTAGTGGCGGCGAAGCGACCGCAGCCACTCGCGAGGCTGCGCGACAGTGGGCGCGGCTGGACTCGAACCAGCGACCTCTCCCGTGTGAGGGGAGCGCTCTCCCACTGAGCTACGCGCCCGCGCCAGCGCAGTCTAGCTGCGCACGGTGGTTGTCACGGTGATGCAGCAGCCGTGCGTCAGCGGTGCGGGCGGCGGTCGCGGTGTATCCTCGCCGTGGACCGTGCTAGGCGGGGAGGTAGCGGTGCCCTGTCACCCGCAATCCGCTCTAGCGGGGCCGAATTCCCGTCCGAGGGGTGCGGCTCCCGGGTTCGGTCGCGCCGCCGGAAGGCGTCGATGGCCGGGTCCCGCGCGGTCGGCGCCCGCGAACCAGGTCAGGTCCGGGAGGAAGCAGCCTTAAGCGGTAGCGCCTTCGCGCCGCGGACAAGCCTGGCCGGAGTCGGACGACGGTGTCGGCCTCTGGGGGCGGCTTCGAAGGCGGGTGCACGGTCCACTCTTTTCCCCGCCGCCGCGCGCTCACCACCTTCGGGATCCGCCGCCGAGTGGGCTAGGCGAGCGCGACGATCGCGTCGATTTCGATCGCCGCCCCACGCGGCAGCGCTGCGACCCCGACCGCTGCCCGTGCCGGCGCGTGACCCCCGAGCTCGGCGAAGAAGCCCTCGTACGCCTCGTTGATCTCGCCGAAACGAGCGAGCTCGGTGGTGTAGACGGTGAGTCTGAGCGCTCGGCGTAGCGAGGTGCCGGCGGCTTGGCAGACCGCCTCGAGGTTCTCGAGGCAGCGCCGCGTCTGGTCGCCCAGATCGAGCTTGACCAGCTCGCCGGTGCTCGGATCGAGCGGCAGCTGTCCCGAGCAGTACAGCACTGTGCCGTGGGCGATCGCTTGGCTGTAGGGGCCGATCGCTCGTGGTGCGTTCGCGCTCTCGACGGTTCGGATCTCGGTCATCGCCTTAGCATGCACACGCGGATGCGTTCCCTCTACCGCCGCCACCGGCCGCGCACGTTCGACGAGGTAGTCGGACAGGAGCACGTGGTACGCACGCTGCGCAACGCGATCGCGCGCGACCGCGTGCACCACGCCTACCTGTTCGTCGGTTCGCGCGGAACCGGCAAAACGAGCATGGCGAAACTGCTCGCCTGCGCGCTCAACTGCCAAGGGGCGCCGCGCGCCGACTTCGATCCCGAGGATCCGCGCTGTCGCGCGATCATGGCCGGCGGTTCGATGGACGTTGTCGAGATCGACGCCGCCTCGCACAACTCGGTCGACGACATCCGCGAGCTGCGCGAGAGCATCCACTTGGCGCCGATGGAGGGCGGCCGCCGCGTCTACATCCTCGACGAGGCGCACATGCTCTCGACGGCCGCCTGGAACGCGTTTCTCAAAACGCTCGAAGAGCCGCCGCCGCACATCGTTTTCGTGCTCTGCACCACCGAAGCGCACAAGGTGCCGGCGACGATCGTCGATCGCTGTCACCGCTTCGACTTCACGCGACCGAGCGCCGATCAGTTGCGCGCGGTGTTGCGCAGGGTGGCTGAAAAAGAGGGGATCTCGGCTCCCGACACGGTGCTTGCGCTGGTGGCACGGGCGGCGAACGGCAGCTTTCGCGACGCCCTCGGCACGCTCGAGCAGCTCGTCGCCTACTGCGGCGATCAGCTCGACGCGGAAGCGGTACGCGACCTCTTGGGTTTCGGGAACAGCGAGGAGGTCGCCGAGGTCGCCGAGGCCGCGATCGCCGGCGATGCCGCCAGGGCGCTGCGCGCGCTAGCCGCGGTTTGCGAGCGCGGGCGCGATCCCGAGCGCTTCGCGCGCGAGCTCGGCGACCACTTTCGCTTGCTGCTCGTCGCGCGCGCGAGCGGCGAGCTGCCCGCCGCTGTCGGCCTAACCGAAGAGGAGAGCGCGCGCATCGTCGACCAGGCGGCGCGCTGCCCCACGTGGGTGAGCGCGCGCATGCTCGATCTCCTCGCGGAAGCGCTCGCACGGGTGCGCGAGGGCGGCGAGCCCCGCCTGCAGCTCGAGCTGGCGCTTGTCAAAGCGTGCGACCGCACGAGCGAGCCAACGCTCCACGCGTTGATGCGGCGTATCGAGGATCTAGAGCGCCGTGTTGCCGGCGGCCCGGGGACGGCGAGCGGCACGGCGGTCGGCGCCGCAAGCCGCGAGGGCGCGGCGAGGGCGATCGAAGTCACCGTCGGCGCGGGAGCGCGCTCCAACAGAGCACACGATGCGCAGCCCCCCGCGGCCAGTGAAGAGCCGAGCGGCGGCGTGAGCCCTGTCGGCGACGACCGTAGCGAGGGCGCTAGCGGCGCCCACCCCGAGGCGAGCGCTGCCGGTGGCGAAGGCCGGGTCGCGAGCGCGCCGCCGGCGCCTGCCTCGCCGCGCAGCGACGCCGCCGCGACCAGTCGCGGCGTGACCCTGGCGACGATCGTGGAGCTCTGGCCAGCGCTGTGCGAGGCCGCTCGCGAGCACAACCACATGCTCTCGCACTGGCTTGCCCAAGCACGACCATCGTTGCTGGAGGATGGCCAGCTGACCGTCACGTTCCCCGAGACGATCAGCTTCGGGTTCCGCAAGGTGAAAGAGCAGCGCGAGCGCGTCGTCGAGCTCTTGCGCGGTCTCGTCGGTGCGCCCGTGGCCGTGCGTTTCGAGGTGGCGGCCGCGGAATCGTGCGCGTCCGGCAGCGATCGACTCACCGACGACGAGGTCGTGGAGGTGTTGAAACGCGAGCTCGACGCGCGCGAGCTCGGCGAAAGCGAAGAAGAGGAGGGGACGTGAAGAAGGGCAAGCAGCCGAACCTCGGTGATCTCGTCAAGCAGGCGCAGCGTCTGCAGGCCGAGGTGGCGAAGGCGCAAGAGGAGCTCAAGGCGGCGACCGTCGAGGCCAGCGCCGGAGGCGGCATGGTGCGGGCGGTGGTGAGTGGCGATCTCGAGTTGCGCGAGCTGCACATCGACCCGCGTGCGATCGATCCCGACGATGCCGAGATCGTCGCCGAGATGGTCATGGCCGCGGTCAACGAGGCGCTGCGCAGCGCCCAGGAGCTCGCCAACCGCAAACTCGGCGCGGCGACCGGCGGTCTCGCCGGCATGCTCCCTGGCGAGCTCGGCCTGCCGCCCTTCTAAGCTCGCCGCGAGCGGATGGCCGAGGCACCGCTGGGCACGCGAAACCAGGCTGACGCGCTCGAGCGCGCGATCACCGAGCTCTCGCGTCTCCCTGGCATCGGCCGCCGCACCGCTCAGCGGCTCGCCTTCTTCTTGCTCGGGCGCAGCGAGCCCGAGGTGGCAGCGCTCGCCGAAGCGCTGCTCGACCTCAAACGGCGGATCGGCGAATGCCGCGTCTGTTTCAACTTCGCCGAGGGCGAGCTCTGCGCCGTGTGCTCCGACGAGCGCCGCGAGCGCGGCCTGATCTGTGTCGTCGAACAGCCCAGCGACATCTTCACGATCGAGCGGAGCGGCGAGTTCCGCGGCCGCTACCACGTTCTCGGCGGTGCCCTGTCACCGATCGACGGTGTCGACGTCGAAGATCTCCGTTTCGAGCAGCTTTTCGAACGCATCGACCGCGAGCGACCGCAAGAGGTGGTGATCGCCACTAACGCCACGACTACCGGCGAGGCGACCGCCCTCTACCTTGCCGAGGAACTGCACCGGCGCTTCCCCGAGCTGCGCGTGACCCGGCTCGCGAGCGGCTTGCCGGCCGGTGCCGACCTCGAGTACGCCGACGAGCTGACCGTGAGCCGTGCCCTGCGTGGCCGGTACGCGCTGTAGCGAGCGGCTCGCGCAGAGCCCTGGTCTCGGGTAAGCTGGCGCGGGAGCGGCGCCTCCCCACCTAGTGCGCCGCAGCTACTAGCTGTACGTCCGAGATGCCGGCCTTTGTCCAGGCTTTAGCGGTCGTTCCTGCCCGCGCTGCACGCACAAACGCGTCCGCGCAGGGGTTGCGTGTAACGCGCGTGCGGCTGCGCGATCTTTCCGCGAGCGACATCGCGCAGTGGGCGGAACTGGCCGAGTCGAGCAGTCAGCCCAACCCTTTCTGGCACCCCGATTTCGTCCTTCCGGCAGCGATGGTTCTCGCGCCGCGCAATACGGTCGAGCTCGTCGTAGCGCACAGCGGCGACGGGTGGCTCGGCTGCTTGCCGGTTTGCCACGCGAGCCGCGGGCCGCTGCATCTACTGGCGAGTTTCACTAACGCCTACTGCTTCGACGGGACGCCTCTTATCGCGGGCGGCCGCGAGGAGCAGGTCGCCGAGGCGCTCGTCGCGCATCTCGAGCGCGAGGTGCGCGGCGCGCTGTGGCTGCCGACGTTGGTCGATGGTCCGGCGACCACCGCGCTGATCGCTGCCCTTGGCGAGAGCCGCAACCTCGAGATCGCCGAGGAGCGCTCGTGGGGGCGGTCAGTCCTGACGGAGAAGGGTGCCGGGGAGCTCGCCTCCCGTCTCGGCAAGAAGGCCCGCAGCGAACTGCGGCGCCGTCGCCGGCGGCTTGCCGACGATCTCGGCGCTGCGCCGCGCTGCAATCCGCTCGACAGCGGCGACGCCGTACTTAACGAGTGTCTGCGTGTCGAGGCGAGCGGCTGGAAGGGGAAGGCCGGCACCGCGCTGGCCTGCGACCCCCACCACGCCGGTTTTTTCCGCCAAGTAGCGCGGGCGTTCGACGCCCGCGGGGCCTTCGTTGCTTACGGCTTGCTTGTCGGCGATCGCTTGGCCGCCTTCGTGACGGCCTTGTCGGCGGGCGGCCAGCTGTTCGCGTTCAAGCGCGGTTACGACGAAGGGCTGCGCCGCTACGCCCCCGGTCGCTTGCTCGACATCGACTTCGCCGACTACTTCGTGCGCGAGCGCCCTGAGCGGCTCGTCGACTCGTGCTGCGGCAGGGGCGACGACGTGATGGCTGGCCTCTGGCCGGAGCGGCGCGGCGTGCGGTCGCTGCTCGTCACGCGCGGGTGGGCGCTGCGCGCCGCTACGCGCGTCGCGCTCCCCGCGTACCGCGGCGCTCGGCGCGCGCTGGTGGCGACAGGTACGCGAGCGACCGGCGGTGCGCGACTGCTCCGATCGCGACTAGCGTCCGGCGGCGCTCGGCCTGGCGAGTAGCCCGTAGCTGCGCTTCAAGAGCAGCACGCGCTGCACCGCTTCGTCGAGACGCGCCCGCGGCAAAAGGTGCGTGCGCACCGCGTGGACGATCGCGGCGTACGCAGCCAGCTGGTCGCCGGGTGTGCCCGAGATCCAGACTAGATCGGCGCCGGCGCGCAGAGCGGCGACGGCGCCGTCGCTGGCGCGGACGAAGTCGCGAACCGCGGGCGACGCGAGGTCGTCGGTGATCGCCACGCCGGAAAAGCGCAGCTCGCCGCGCAGGAGATCGACGAGCGCGCGGCGTGACATCGAGGCCGGAGTCGAGAAGTTCTCGAAGGGATAAAGCGCGTGAGCGACGACGACTGCTTGCGCGCCGGCGCGAAATGCCGCGGCGAAGGCGACGAGATCGCGTTCGCGCAGGCTGTCGAGGTCGCGCGTCACCGTCACGGGGCCGCTGTCCGGCGGGCGGTCGGCTGCGCCGATGCCTGGGAAGCTCGCCGGCGCGCAAACCACGCGACGCTCCAGGCATGCACGTACGGCCAGCTCGGCGAAGGTCGCGACCTCCGCGGGATCGGTCGAGAAGACGCGCGTGCCGAGGGCAGGTTCGTCGTCGGCGGCGACGTCGGCGGGGACCCCGACGAGTCCCTGAAGGCCGTTGCGCCGCGCCGCGTCGGCCGCGGCAGCGTATGCGTCGGCTGCCTGCCGCACCGTCGCGTACTCGCCGATCGACAGTGCGGGAGGGGCGGGCAGGGCGTTACCGGCGCCGCCCGGTTGCAGTGCGAGCAGCAGCGGCTGAAGCGTTCCGACCTTGCGCACCTCGTCGCGTAGCTGTCGCACAAGTCGAGCGAGGTCAGCGCGGCGACCCCAGTCGCTGCGCCGCACTATCACCGCCCCGAAGCCGCCGCGTGCCAGCCGTGCCAGCTCGGTGCGCTCGGCGGTGCGGGCCGGAGACACGGCGATCACCTGGGCGGCAGCGGCCTCGAGCGGCAGGCGGCGCACGTACTCCCCCAGCGTCCGGGGCGGGCGCGATGCGTTCCCCGTTCCTGTCGGTATGGGCGGGACGATTCGCGCCAGGAAAGAGACGAGCGGGCGCTCGGCCCGCAGCGGCTCGCGGCGCTGCTCGTCGTGCCACGCCGCCCCCACCACGACGCCCGCTACAAGCGAGAGCGCGGCGAGGCCAGCGAGCGCTGCCAGCGCACGGCGCCCCCGGCGGGTGGCGAGCAAGCGGCGGCGGGCGGGCGGCTGATCCGCGGACATCGCGCGCAGGGTATCTTTCGCCCACGTGGCGACCGGCCGATCCGACGAGCGCACGACAGCTTCGGAGCGCCGGTCGACCCGTGGCGCCGCCGAGGCGCAAGTGCAGCGGCCGATCGTGGTGATGAAGTTCGGCGGCACCTCGGTCGCCGACGCCGAGCGCATCAAGCGGGCCGCCCGCCGCATCGCCGAGCGACACGCCGAGGGGAACGCCGTCGTCGCTGTTCTTTCGGCGCGTGGCAAGCACACCGACGAGCTGATCGCGCTCGCTCACGAGGTCTCGTCGCGACCGCACCCACGAGAGATGGACATGTTGCTTTCGACAGGCGAGCGGATCTCCTGTGCGCTCGCGGCGATGGCGATCAACGATCTCGGCTACGAGGCGATCTCGCTGTCGGGTTCGCAGGCCGGGATCGTCACCGACTCGACGCACACCAAGGCGCGGATCATCGACGTGCGAGCCGACCGCATACGGCGTGCGCTCGCCGAAGGCAAGATCGTCCTCGTTGCCGGTTTCCAAGGGGTCTCGCAGGATTCACTTGACGTGACGACGCTTGGCCGTGGCGGATCCGACACCACGGCTGTCGCCCTCGCCGCGGCGTTGGGCGCCGAGGTGTGCGAGATCTTCACCGACGTCTCGGGCGTCTTCAGTGCCGATCCGCGTATCGTTCCCAACGCGCGCAAGCTGCCGCTCCTCACATTCGAGGAGATGCTCGAGATGGCGGCATCGGGGGCGCGGGTGCTGCAGCTGCGCTCGGTCGAGTACGCCCGCAACCACGGTGTCACCATCCACTGTCGTTCGAGTTTCGAGGAAGGTCCAGGCACCTTCGTCGTCGACGAGGCAACAACCATGGAGAGACCACTAGTCACCGCCGTCACGCACTCGACCGACGAGGCGCGGATCACGCTCACCGGTCTTCCCGATCGGCCCGGTATCGCTGGCCGGGTGATGACGGCGCTGGCCGAGCGCGCGATCAACGTCGACATGATCATCCAGAACGAGCCGGTGTCGGAAGGGCATCGCGCCGACATGTCGTTCACCGTTCCGCGCGCCGATCTCGACCTGGCGCGCGAGACGCTCGAGCCGCTGCGCGAGGAGCTCGGTTTCGGCGAGATCGCGACCGACGAGCGGATGGGCACGGTGTCGCTGATCGGTGCCGGCATGCGCAGCCATCCCGGCGTCGCAGCGAAAGCGTTCAGCGTTCTCGGCGACGCCGGGATCAACATCGAGATGATTTCGACCTCGCCGATCAAGATCTCCTGCGTGATCCGCGAAGAGGACGTGCCGCGAGCGGTGCGCGCCCTGCACGACGCCTTCGGTCTCGCCGAGGGTGGCGAGGCGGTCGATCTCGTCGGTCACGCAGCGGCCGCGCCGCGTTCGCGTCCGGCTAGCAACGAAGAGGACGGGCGACGGTGAGAGTTGCTGTTGTCGGCGCTACCGGCGCCGTCGGCCAAACGATTCTGCGCGTGTTGGAGGAGCGGGAGTTCCCCGCCAGCGAGGTCGTTCCCTTCGCGTCGGAGCGATCTGCTGGCCGCGAGATCCCGTGGCGGGGCGGCACTCTGCGCGTCGAGCCGCTGGTCGACGGCGCCGAGGAGGGTTTCGACATCGCGCTGTTTTCGGCCGGCTCTGCCGTCTCCGGCGAGTGGGCGCCGCGCTTCGCACGGGCCGGCGCGGTGGTCGTCGACAACTCGTCGCGCTGGCGGATGGAGCCTGAGGTGCCCCTCGTCGTCGCCGAGGTCAACCCCGAGGCGCTCGACAACCACCGGGGCATCGTCGCTAACCCCAACTGCTCGACGATGCAGATGGTGGTGGTGCTGAAGCCGATTCTCGACGCGGTCGGGATAGAGCGCGTGGTGGTTTCGACCTACCAAGCGGTGTCAGGCACCGGGGAGCGCGCGATCGAGGAGCTCCACCGCCAGACGGAGGCGCTGATCGCAGCCCAGGAGCTGCCGCCGCCGAGCGTCTACCCCCACCGCATCGCCTTCAACGTGCTGCCACAGGTCGAGACGTTCAAAGACGGCGACGACTACACGACCGAGGAGCGCAAGATGATGAACGAGACGCGCAAGATCCTCGGTCGCGACGATATCGGTGTGTCCGCGACGTGTGCACGGGTCCCGGTGTTCAGCTCACACTCGGAGTCGATCAACGTGCAGACGCGGGAGCCGCTGTCGCCCGAGCGTTGCCGCCAGTTGCTCGCCAGCGCTCCCGGGATCGTCGTCGTCGACGACCCCCACAACGGGCGCTATCCGCTGGCGATCGATGCCGCTGGTCGTGACGAAGTGTTCGTGGGACGCATCCGCCGCGACCCCTCGCACGAGCGCTGCCTCAACATGTGGGTGGTCGCCGACAACCTGCGCAAAGGCGCGGCCACCAACGCCGTGCAGCTCGCCGAGCTGCTTGTCGAACGCGGGCTCGTCGGCAGCGCGGCGCGCTGCAAATAGACTCCGCCAGCCGCCGGTTCTAGGCGGCAGCGGCGACGGGCAGGCTCTCGACCCGCTTGGCGATCTCGCGCGTCGATACGACGTGCTTGCCCATCCCGAGCTCCTTCGGCGAGAGGCCGAGGGCGAGGCCGAGTAGCTGCGGGAAGTGCAGTACCGGCACGCCGAGCTCGTGGCCAACGAACTTCGCCGCCTCGGGTTGCTGCATGTCGAGGTTGAGGTGGCAGAGCGGGCACGGCGTTACGAGACAGTCGGCGCCGGCCTCGATCGCGTCGGCGAGGTGTCGACCCGCCTGCCGCAGCGAAGTGCGCCGGTTCATCGTGATGATCGGGAAGCCACAGCACTTGTGCGAACCCGCGTACTCGACCGGTTCGGCGCCGAGCGCCTCGATCACCATCGAGAGATACTTATCGCGGTCGGGGTAGCGGTCGAAACCGAGCCTGCGGGTGGGGCGCACGATGTAGCAGCCGTAGAAGGGCGCCACCTTCAGACCGGTTAGCGGTCGCACCACCTTCGACCGCAGCGTCTCGAGGCCGATCTCTTCGACGACGAGCCACAGCAGGTTCTTGTTCCACCACTCGTCGTCCTTGCGGTAGCTCAGCCCTTCGGGCGCAAGGTGCTTGTTGATGTGCTCGCGGTAGGACGCTGACGCGTCGAGGCGCTCGCGGCACTCGCTCTGCGCACCCTGGCAGGTCGAGCAGATGTTCATCATGCCCGCGGCCCCCTCGACACGCTGGGCGAGCGCGAAGGTGCGGGCGTTGAGGGTGTCGGCGAGCTCCTGGTTGTGTTCGGCGATCACGCCAGCGCCGCAGCAGTTCGCGCGATCGAGCTCGACTAGCTCAATGTCAAGCAGCGGCGCAACCTTCGCGACGGCACCGTGGAGCTCGGGTGCGAACCCACGCGCGACGCAGCCAGGCCAGTAGGCGACCTTGATCACGAGTCCTGCCTCCCTTCAGCCGCAGCGATCGCCGCCGTCGTGGCGGCACCTTCCTCGTCGCCGCCCTCGCCGACGATGTAGAGGTTGAGCTCGATGCGCTCGCCGTGGCGCTCGATCTCGCGGAAGATCCGCTTAATCTCCTTCTGGTCGGGCAAGCGCGGGTGGAAGAACGCCTTCTTCGGTGTCACCTTGCCCGACTTCAAACCGCGGAGCGCCGTCGGCAAGTTCTCGAGCAGCTGCTTGACGGCACCGGGCTCGGTTTGACCCTTCACGAGCGAGCCGTCGCCGAAGGTCCGCGGTAGAAGCTGCGCTTCGTGGAGCGTTCCGTACTTCTCGATCAGCCTGGTGAACGCGACCGCGTGCCCGTAGCCGTTGTTGCGGTCCTTGATTCCGAAGTCCTCGGCAGCGCGGCGACGCAGGCGCATGATCTGGTTCATCGGCGCCACGTCCTTCGGGCAGACCTCGACGCACGAGAAGCAGTGCGTGCAGTCGTAGAGGCCGTGCGGGTCCTCGGCGAGGTCGCGGAGCCGCTCCTCGGTCATGCCGTCGCGCGGATCGCCGACGAAGCGATACGCCTTGGCCAGCGGCGCCGGCCCAATGAACTCGGGATCGGCCTCGAGCGAGAGGCAGGCGGACATGCAGACGCCGCACTGGATGCACGCCATCGTTTGCGTGACATCGAGCATCGCCTCGGCCGGCACTGTGTACTCGCGGTCGGCGGGCGGTTCTTCGGCCGGGATCAGCCACGGCGTGACGCGGCGGATCTTCTTCCAGTGCACCGACTCCATGTCGGTGACGAGATCCTTCACGACCGGCATGTTCGCCATCGGCTCGATGACGATCACGCCGTCGCGCGCCGTCTCCTGCGCTTCGCCGACCTTGGTGTTACAGGCCAGCGCCGAGCGGCCGTTGATACGGACGCCGCACGAACCGCAGATCGCGGCGCGGCACGAGCAGCGGATAGCGATCGACCCGTCCTCTTGACCCTTGGCGGTGAGGATCGCCTCGAGGACCGATCGCTCGGGCGCGAGCTCGACCTTGTAGTCGCGCCAGTACGGCGGCTCGCCCGACTCGGGGTCGAAGCGGCGGATCCTGAGCGTGTACTCGGGCATCAGTACACCCTTTCCTGGGGCTGCCAACGGGTGATCGTCACCGGTGCGTAGCCGATCGACGGCCCGTCACCGTCGTAGGTGAGAGTGATGTGACGTAGCCACTCGTCGTCGTTGCGCTTCGGGAAGTCAGTGCGGTAGTGGGCGCCGCGGCTCTCCTTGCGCTCCAGCGCAGCGGTGACGATGCACTCCGCGTTGTCGAGCATGAACTGCAGCTCGAGCACGCCGAGCACGTCCTGGTTGAAGACAGTGCCCTTGTCGTCGACAGCGACCGAGGCCGCTTCCTCCTTCAGCCGCTTGACCGTGTCGAGTGCCTTCTCGAGCCCCTCCTGATCGCGGAAGACGCCCACGTAACGGTCCATCGTCGTGCCGAGCTCGTCCTTGATCTCGGCGACGCGGCGTCCCGTGCGATCGCGCCGGACGATGGCGTCGATCATCCGCTCCTCGTCGGCGAGGGCGGCTTCGGACGCGCGCGGCATCGGCACCTGGCGCGCGATCTCGCCAGCGTGCGCACCCGCGCGGCGACCGAAGACGAGCGTGTCGAGCAGCGAGTTGGCGCCGAGGCGGTTGCCGCCGTGAACCGACACGCAGGCGCACTCGCCCGCCGCGTAGAGCCCGGGGATCGGCGTGCGGCCAAACGAGTCGGTCTTGATGCCGCCCATGATGTAGTGGTTGCCGGGCTTCACGCGGATCGGTTCCTTGGTGATGTCGACGCCGGCGAAGTCGCGCGCCACGTTGACGATTTCGCGCAAGGCTTCGTGGATCCGCTTACGCCCAACGACGGTGATGTCGAGCGCAACCGTGCCGTCGGGGAAGCCGCGGCCCTCGAGAATCTCGGTGGCCTCGGCGCGCGAAACGACGTCGCGCGAAGCCAGCTCGAGTTTGTTGGGCGCGTACTTCTCCATGAAGCGTTCGCCCTTGGCGTTGTAGAGGTGGGCGCCCTCGCCGCGCGCGCCTTCGGTGATCAGAAGACCGGTACCCGCCAAGGTAGTGGGGTGGTACTGGACCATCTCCATGTCCATCAGCGGCGCGCCGATGCGGTAGGCCATTGCGATGCCGTCGCCGGTGCAGATCAAGGCGTTGGTGGTGGGCTTGTACACCTGACCGTTGCCGCCGGTCGCGAGGATCACGCACTTGGCGCGGAACAGCGCCATCGACCCGTCGACGATGTTGCGCGTAACGACGCCGGCGATACGCCCGTCGTCGTCCTGGACGAGGCGCGTGCAGAACCATTCCTCGTAGCGCACGACCTTGCTGTGCTTCATCAGCTGCTCGTAGAGGACGTGCAGGATCGCCTGGCCGGTGATGTCGGCGACGTAGTAAGTGCGGGCGGCCGACGCGCCGCCGAAGGCGCGCTTACCGAGCCGGCCGTCGGCGCGGCGGTGGAACGTCACGCCGAGGTGCTCGAGGCGCACGATCTCGCGCGGCGCCTCTTGGCACATGATCTCGATCGCGTCCTGGTCGCCGAGATAGTCGGACCCCTTGACGGTGTCGAACGCGTGCGACTCCCACGAGTCCTCGGGGTCGAGAGCGGCGTTGATGCCGCCCTGCGCCGCGTTCGAGTGGGAGCGAACGGGGTGGACCTTCGAGATGATGCCTACGGAAGCACCCTGCTGTGCCGCTGCGAGGGCTGCGCTCTGGCCGGCTAGTCCGGCGCCTATTACGAGAACGTCGTGCTCGGGCATCTGCGAAGCAGTCGGGATTCTTACCAGACGGTACGCCTGTCTCGCAGACAGTACGCGTGTCCGCTTGCGGCTGGACGACGGGCCGGTAGCGCTCGCGTTAGGCGAGCGCGGGCGCCACTAGACCGCGCAGGGCGCGGCGCAGGTCCTCGGCCGTCACGACCCCGCGCAAATACCCCTGCGCATCGATCGCGAGGACCGCGCCGAGACGCGCGAGCGCGTTGCTGGCGAACAGACGCTCGAGAGGAGCGTCGGTGGGCACGGTGATCGCCTCGAGCTCGTCGCCGCGCGCGTGCGCCATGACTTCCTCGATGCGGGTGGATGGGCGGCGCTCGAAGTCGACGTCGTCGACCGCCTTGCGTGGAACGAGTCCGACCAACCGCCCGCTCGTGTCCACCACCGGAAACCACTGCCAGCCGTAGCGCAGGAAGAACTCCTCGAAGGCGTGCTCGACGGTTGCGGTCGCGGGGATGGCGACTGGTTCGTCGTCCATCACGTCGGCGACGGTCATCCCCGCCAACGGCTCGCCGATCCGCGCTCTGAGCGCCTCGTCGCGGGCGGCGCGGTAGAGGAAGTAACCGATGAAGAGAAGCCAGGCGCCGGCGATCAGCGACCCGCTGGCGAGCCGCGCGACACCGAAGGCGATCAGGGCAAGGCCGAGCAGGCGGCCGAGTCCGGCAGCGAAGCGCGTGGCCCGCTCGCGGTTGCCCGTCAACCCCCACACGAGCGCGCGCAAGATGCGGCCGCCGTCGAGCGGGAAGGCCGGCAACAGGTTGAAGACCAACAGCGCCGCGTTGACGAACGCGAGGTAGGCGAGCAGCGCCGGCAGCTCGCCGAGCGCTGCGCGCTCGAAAAAGGTGGCGTGCAGCATTTCGCGCGGCGCGGTGAGGAGCGCCCCAGCGCCGAAGCAGGCAGCAGCGACGAGCGCCGTCACCAGCGGACCGGCGGCTGCCACCCGGAACTCGACTCCGGCCCGAGGCGCGTCGCGATCGAAACGGGCGATGCCGCCGAACAGCCACAACTCGACGCCGAGGATGCCGATGCCGTTACGCCTCGCTACCGCCGCGTGTCCGAGCTCGTGCAAGAGCACAGAGGCGAAAAAGAGCAGCGCGCTGGCGCAAGCGAGAAGGAAAGCGGTCGTCTCGCGGCCCGGGAATAGCGAACGGTAGTAGCCGGTGAGCGACCATGTGATCAAGAACAACACCAGGAACCAGCTCGGGTCGACGCCGACGCGGATACCGGCGATCCGCCCGAGCTCGATCGATCCGCCTCCGGGCATAACACGGCGATAGTGACACACGCTGTGTGCGAAACCGCGCAACTCGCTCGCGGCCGCCGCGCGATAATCCACCCACCCGACGGGCGTCAGCGGGTCTCACGATTTGTAGAGAGGGGTAGATCGCTTTGGCACACAAGGTGACTTTCATTCCAGGCGACGGGATCGGCCCGGAGATCGCCGAGGCCACCCGCCGCGTACTCGAGGCGACCGGCGTCGAGTTCGACTGGGACTTCCAGGAGGCGGGGATCGACGTCTACGAGCGCGAGGGAACACCGCTCCCGGACAGCACCCTGGAGTCGATCCGGCGCAACAAGGTGGCGATCAAAGGGCCGACGACGACGCCGGTAGGAACCGGGCACCGCTCGATCAATGTGGCGCTCCGGCAGGCGTTCGATCTCTACGCGTGCATCCGGCCTTGCAAGGCGTACGAGGGTGTGCGCACGCGTTTTCCCGAGACAGACATCGTCATCGTTCGCGAGAACACCGAGGACCTTTACGCGGGCATCGAGTTCGAGCGCAACAGCGCCGAGTGCGAGCGCTTGCGGCGGTTCCTCGCCGACGAGCTGGCGTCGCCCGTGCGCGACGACGCCGGCATTTCGATCAAGCCGATCTCGGTGTTCGGTTCGGAACGGGTCGTCGAAGCCGCCTTCCGTTATGCGAAGGACAACGGGCGCCGCAAGGTGACCGCGGCCCACAAGGCCAACATCATGAAGTTCACCGACGGGCTGTTTTTGGAAGTCGCGCGGCAGGTGGCCGAGCGTCACCCCGAGATCGAGTTCGAGGACCGCATCATCGACAACCTGTGCAACCAGCTCGTCTCGCGGCCCGAGGAGTACGACGTGATCGTGTTGCCCAACCTCTACGGCGACATCGTTTCCGACCTCGGCGCGGGGATGATCGGCGGGCTGGGGCTCGCTCCCGGTGCCAACATCGGCGAGGGGTGCGCGATCTTCGAGGCCACGCACGGTTCGGCGCCGAAGTACAAGGGTCTCAACAAAGCGAACCCGACGGCGCTGATGCTGTCGGGAGTACTGATGCTTCGCTATCTCGGCGAGAGCGCCGCCGCGGATCGTCTCGAGCGGGCGATCGCCGAGGTGATCCGCAAGGGCGAGAAGGTCACCTACGACCTCAAGCCGCGCCGCGACGACCCCACGGCGGTGGGAACGAGCGAATACGCCGACGCGGTGATCGAGGAGATGCAACGCCTCGGCGCCGCTGTCTGAACGCGTAGCGGCAAGAAGCTCGCTCGCTGCGAGCGCTGCACCTGACCACGGAGACCGGAGGAACAAGCACGATGAGCACGAGCAAGCAGCCGGTAAAGGTAGCCGTCACCGGAGCTGCCGGACAGATCGCCTACAGCCTGTTGTTCCGCATCGCGAACGGGGACATGTTGGGTCCCGACCAGCCCGTTCATCTGAACATGCTTGAAATCCCGCAAGCTCTCGGCGCGCTCGAAGGCGTGTGCATGGAGCTGGAAGACTGCGCGTTCCCGCTTCTGCGTGGCATGGACACGTTCGACGATCCGGCCCGCGCCTTCGATGGTGCCAGCTACGTGTTGTTGGTAGGAGCGCGTCCGCGCACCAAGGGGATGGAGCGCAAGGATCTGCTCGAAGCGAACGGTCGCATCTTCACGGAGCAGGGCCGTGCGCTCAACGACAACGCCCCGGAAGATGTTCGCATTCTCGTCGTCGGTAACCCGGCCAACACCAACTGCCTCGTGGCGATGGAGAACGCTCCCGATATTCCACGTGAGCGTTTCACCGCGATGACGCGCCTCGACCACAACCGTGCGTTGGCGCAGCTTGCGCGCAAGGCTGGCGTCGCTGTCACCGACATTCGTCGCATGACAATCTGGGGTAATCACTCGACCACTCAGTACCCCGACCTCTTCCATGCCGAGGTGGCGGGCCGCCCCGCCTTCGATGCTATCGGGCAGGATCGGGCGTGGATCGAGAACGAGTTCATTCCGACCGTGCAGAAGCGCGGGGCCGCGGTGATCGAGGCGCGTGGAGCGTCCTCCGCTGCATCCGCCGCCAACGCTGCGATCGACCACGTGCGCGACTGGGCGCTGGGCACTGCCGACGGTGACTGGGTCTCTATGGCCGTGCCGTCGGACGGCTCCTACGGCGTCGACGAGGGCCTCGTCTCGTCGTTCCCGTGCCGTACCCGCGGGGGCGAGTGGGAGATCGTTCAGGGCCTCGAGCTCGACGACTTTTCGCGGGCACGGATCGACGCCAGTGTCGCGGAGTTGCGCGAGGAGCGCGATGCGGTGCGCGCGCTCGGCTTGGTTCCCGCTTAGTCCCCGCGAGCGAACAAGGCGATCGTGAAAAACGCGGCGGCCGGCGTACGCCGGCCGCCGTTCTTACTTGCGCTGGGCGACAAGGGATGCGACCACTTTCCGACCGCTCCCCTGTTTGTGTCGCTCGCTCAGGCGGTGGGGTCTCCGACAGTGCTCTCCGCGACACTGCCGAACGCTGACACGGGCTGCTCCTTGATGTAGATCCCGCCGTCGCGGCGCTCGACCTTGCCCTCGCTCTCGAGTTTGGGGAGCAGTTGGTAGACGTAGTTGGGCGTGATTTGCATGCGGTCGGCGAGTTCCCGCACCTTGATGCCCGGATTCTGCGAGATCAACTCGAGTGCCTCTTGGGTGCGCGACCCGCGCGGGCGACGCGGCCCTCGGCGTCCACCAGTAGTGCGTCGACGGGTCCGCCGAGTGCTCTCGGCCTGAGGTCTGGTTGCCGTACCACGGAGAGCGGCCAAAGCCTTTTCCAGGCGTTTGTACTCGTCTACCAGCGGACGAAGGTCGCGCAGGCGAGCCTCCATCTCTTTGATCTTCTCGTCGAGGAAATCAGCCATCTCTTTACCTCCCTGGGCAGCGCGTGCCCCACCGTTCAGCGGTCAACTGAACTGTAACCGAAGCGTCTACTGATCTCGTAAGTTCACTGGTAGTAACTACAAGAACAGCTGTCCACAACGCGCTCCGTCGGCGACACCAAGCGCACGACGGCTGGGCTGTCTGCGCACCGACACGTGTGCTGAGGCGTCCGGTCGGCGATCAGCTTTCGCGTTCGATCAGCGCTCGCAAACGCTCGAGCGAGGCGTCGGTCTCGCGGCGCGCTAGCGGCGCCACGGAGCGCGCAGCTACCTTCCCGAGCGGCCCGCCTGGGAGGTCGAACTCGTTCAAGTACTCGAAGCGCGTGCGCCCGTTCCCGAGCGGCTCGAGACGGTACAAGGCCCGCGCCCTCGAGCCGAGAGGTCCCCTGCCTAGCCACTCGATTAAGCGTGGCGGGTCGAGTTTCTCGACGCGCCAACGCACCTCGACGCCGCGTCCCGCCAAACGCAGGACCTGGACCATCTCGGCGCCCTTCGCGAGCGGCAGCGGCGGCGCTTCGACGATGCGCTCGTGGATAGTAACCCACTCGCCCAAGCGTTCCGGATCGGTGACGAGAGCGAAACAGCGTTCGGGTTCGGCGGGCAGGTCGATCGATGTTTCTACGCGCACGGTGCAGGGATTCGTGTGTGCGAGCAGTCTCGCAACTGTGCGGGTCTGTGTTGCACGCCGTTGCTCACCGAGCGGCTAGCGGCCGTTCCGCTTCGAGTTCCGCCAATGCGCGCTCGATCGCGCGCTCGAGCGGCCGCGGCCGGATGCCGTAGATCTCCTCGACCGCTTTGCGGTCGCGCGGCACGATGTCAGCTTCGAGGCTCTCCATCAAGGGACGTACCAGTGCCAGCGGCACGCCGGTGATGCGACTCACCACCGGAGCTGCGAGCGGCGTGTGTTCCCCTGGTACGGGCAGCGGCAGGCGGCCGACGCCGAGATGCTCGGCAACGAGCAGAACCAGTTCGCCGAAGGTGACGGTCTCGGGTGCGGCGATGTCGATCGAGCGACCGGCGGCGGCTGGCGTAAACGGTGTGCGGGCGAGGCAAGTCACGACGTCGCGCTCGTCCACCGGCGCGGTCCGTCGATCCCGCCAGGACGGCAGCGGCAGCACCCGCAAGCGCTCGACCAGCCGCACGATCACCTGGAACGACGCGCTGTGAGCGCCGATCACGATCGACGCGCGCAGGGCTGTCGCGCCGGGCAAGCCGCGCAAAAGGCTGCGCTCCACAGCTAGCCGAGACGCGAGGTGGCGGGAACGGCGCCCGCGCGGGGCGATGCCGCCGAGATACACGCAGCGCTCGAGGCCGCTGCGCTGGGCGGCGGCGACGAAGTTCCTGGCGCAGAGTTGCTCGATCCGCTGGAAATCGCGTTCCCGGCCCGACTCCATCGAGTGCGCGAGGTAGTAGGCGAAGGTCGCGCCAGCTAACGCTTCCCTCAAGCCGCGACCGCTCGCCAGGTCGCCCTCGACAATCTCGACCCCGTTCTCGACCGCGAGTCGCGAACGGTCGCGAACCAGCACCCGCACCGGGCGCCCCTCGGCTACGAGCCGGCGGAGCAAGCGGCCCCCCACGTACCCGGTTGCCCCGACGATCAGCTCCACGCGCACATCCTTGCGTACGGTCCGCGTCGCCCGGCCGGCGCTCGCACCAGGCGCGCAAATTCCGGGAACAAAGGTGACGTTCCTGCAAATTCGGACCTTTTTCGTTTTCCCGTAAGTAGCGGGAATCGACCCGTCCAAGCGCTCGCGAGTGCGCGACGATCCGCGCACACCGGAACGCGAGCTGCAGGAGGTCTGTTCGGCACGATGCGACGTCAGGGACGCAAGCCCCGTTGCGAAGACTGCTTCTTCGAACAGCGAGGGTTGTGCGCGCTCCGGCGCAAGCAGCCGTGCCCGACGTTTCGGCCCGCAGACCGCGGTTTGCGTCCCGACCCCCAGCTGACTTTCGTGTTCCGCTTCGACTGGGGGTCGGAACAGGACGACGAGAGCGTCGCCGACGCTGCCCGTCCGGTGCCGGCTTGCGGTTGAGCGCCGATCGGCGCAGACCGGCCGCCTGAACGCAGCGTCTAGGGAGGTGTCTGCAGCGGGTGGCAGCGGCGTGTCCGACGTAAGAGCACGCTGGCGCAGCGAGCACGCCGTGGCAGCGGCGGCGGCGCTATCGTCGCGCGGTCATGCGCCTGACGGTGCTCGGGAAGTCACCCTCCTGGGAAGATGCCGGCGGGGCCTGCTCTGGCTACCTGCTCGAGCAGCAGGGGCACGCAGTGCTGCTCGAGTGCGGAAACGGGGTGTTTGCGAAGCTCCGCCTCTACCGCGACTACCGCACGGTCAGCGCGGTCGTGGTCTCGCACTTTCACGGCGACCACGTGCTCGACCTCGTCCCCTTCTCCTACGCCCTCACCTACAGCCCACGGCGGAGACCCGATGAACAGCGGCCGCGGCTCTTGGCACCGCCGCGGACACGCGAGCGCTTGCGCACAATCGCGAGCACCTTCGAAGATCCCGAGCTCGTCGAACGCGCTTTCGACATCGTCGAATACGCGCCCGACGGCGAGTTCCGACTTGGCCCCTTCCTGTTCCGCACGCGATCGGTGCCGCACTTCACGGACACGTTCGCCCTCGCGGTCAACAGCCAGGACCAGGCTGAAACCGGCAGCGAGACGCGCTTCGTGTTCGGCGCCGACTGTGGGCCCTCGCGGGAGCTCGTTGAGTTCGCCCGCGGCGCCAGCGTGCTGATGCTCGAGGCGACGCTGATCGAACCGGAGGCGCCGGACCCGGGGCGCCGACGCGGCCACCTGACCCCCCGCGAGGCGGGCGAGCACGCCCAGGCTGCCGGCGTCGAGCGCCTCGTATTGACGCACATAAGCGATGAGGTCGATCCGGCGTGGGCGCGCGCCGAGGCCGAAGCTGCCTTCGCGGGCGAGGTGGTGGTGGCCCACGAAGGGCTCGTGATCGATCTCGTCTAAACGGTGCTGCACTCTGCCTGGGGGCGCCCCTCGCGGGCGCGGCTATGCTCGCGCCGTGGCAGCTAACCGCCGTGTGCACAGCCGTTTTCTGCGCCTGCGGTTCGATGTCGACGAAGGTTTCGGAGACGTTCTCGACTGGCTGGGCGGGGGGCGCGGCGGTTTCGCTCCTCCCGTCGACGTCTTCCACGATGAACAGCACCAACGTGTGGTCGTCCTCGCAGAACTCGCCGGCGTCGACCCGCGCGCGGTGTCGGTCGTAGTCCACGGTCGTCGCCTCGTGATCAGCGGCGAGCGACCGTTGGGGGAAACGCCCGGCGCGCACCTGTCCTACCAGCAGGTCGAGATCGAGCGGGGACGCTTCCGGCGGCTGATCGAACTCGGGGCCGACGTCGAGGCGCGCGGTGCGCGCGCTGCTTACGTCGACGGAATGCTCAGGATCGAGCTGCCGCTGCGCGATCGGTCGGCGGCGCAGGATCGCAAGCGGGTTGCGATCAAGCCCGCTGGGCGCGACGGAGGCGAGCGGGCGTGAGCGAGGCTGACGCGAACAAGATCACGATCCCCAACCCCCACGGCGGGGCGCTGGTCGTGCGCGGCAAGCTGCCGGACGCGCTGCCGATTCTGCCGCTGCGCGACACTGTGCCCTTCCCCCACATGGTGATGCCGCTCGTTGTCGGCCAGGAGCGGTCGGTCAAGCTTGTCAATGACGTCCTCGGCGGCACGCGCATGCTTGCCTTGGTGGCGTCGCGTACGCCCGAAGAGGAACGCCCCGGTCCGGACGACATCTACAAGGTCGGGGTCGCCGCAACGGTCGCGCGGATGCTGCGGATGCCCGATGGCACGCTGCGCGTTCTCGTGCAGTGCGGCGAGCGTGTGCGCTTCGGACGGTTCGTCGCGACCGAGCCTTACCTCGTCGCGACCGTCGAGGAGTTACCCGACGTAGTCGAGCCATCGCCGGAGCTCGAGGCGCTCGAGCGTGCTGTGCGCGACAACTTCGTGCGCGTCGTCGAACAGTCGCCGCAGCTCCCCGACGAGCTGCAGATCGCTGTCCAGAACATCGACGATCCGGCCGAGCTCGCCCACCTGATCGCCGGTGCGCTGCGCATCAAAACCGAGGAGAAGCAAGAGCTGCTCGAGATGCGCGACCTCGGCGCGCGGCTGCGTCGGCTGGCCGAGATCCTCGCCCGCGAGCTCGAGCTGATCTCGATCGGTTCGCGTATCCAGTCGCAGGTCCAGTCGGAGCTCGAGCGCGGCCAGCGCGAGTACTTCCTGCGCCAACAACTCAAGGCAATACGCAAGGAGCTCGGCGAGACCGACGACGAGCACGCAGAGGTCGAGGAGCTCAGGAGCATGATCGAAGAGGCGGGGCTGCCGGAGCACGCCCGCCGCCAAGCCGAGCGCGAGCTGCGCCGTTTCGAGCGCTTGCCACCACAGTCAGCTGAGCACGGTGTGATCCGCACCTACCTCGAGTGGATCGCCTCGCTGCCGTGGTCGCGCGCGACCGAGGACCGCATCGATCTCGAGCACGCGCGCGCGGTGCTGGACGAGGACCACTACGACATCGAGCGCATCAAGGAACGGATCCTCGAGTTCCTCGCCGTGCGCAAGTTGAAGCCCGACGCGCGCGCCTCGATTCTCTGCTTCGTCGGTCCGCCTGGTGTCGGCAAAACCTCGCTAGGGCGCTCGATCGCGCGCGCAATGGGGCGGAAGTTCGAGCGGATATCGGTGGGTGGCGTCCGCGACGAGGCCGAGATCCGCGGCCACCGCCGCACCTACATCGGTGCGATGCCTGGGGTGATCATCCGCGCTCTGCGCGACGCCGGCGCCAACAACCCCGTTCTGATGATCGACGAGATCGACAAGATGGGCGCCGACTTCCGCGGCGACCCGGCGAGCGCGATGCTCGAGGTGCTCGACCCCGAGCAGAACACCTCTTTCCGCGACCACTACCTGGACTTGCCGTTCGACCTCTCAAACGTGCTCTTCATTTGCACCGCGAACACGCTCGAGACGATCCCGCCCGCGCTGCGCGATCGCATGGAGGTGATCGAGCTCTCGGGCTACACGCACGAGGAGAAACGCGAGATCGCTCGCCGTTATCTCGTCCCGCGGCAGATCGAGCAGCACGGCCTGAGGCGGTCGCAGATCGAGTTCAGCGACGAGGCGCTCGACGCGATCATCGAGGGCTACACGCGCGAGGCCGGTGTGCGCGAGCTGGAGAGACAGATCGGCGCGATCTGCCGCAAGGTGGCGCGCGAGTTCGCCGAAGGCAAACGCAAGTCGAAACGCCTGATCAGGCCGCGCCAGGTGCGCGAGCTTTTGGGGCCGCGCCGCTACCAGCCCGAGACAGCGCGCCGCACAAGCCAACCGGGTGTCGCCACGGGCCTCGCCTGGACGCCCACCGGCGGCGACGTGTTGTTCGTCGAGGCGACGGCGTTCCCCGGCGACGGCCGCTTGCAGCTCACCGGCCAGCTCGGCGACGTGATGCGCGAGTCGGCCCAGGCAGCGCTCTCGTACGTGCGCCGTCACATCGACGAGATCGCTCCGTCGGCGCCCCGCGATTGGTTTCGCAGCCACGACATCCACCTGCATGTGCCGGCTGGGGCGATACCGAAGGACGGTCCGAGCGCAGGCATCACGATGGCGGTAGCGCTTGCGTCGCTGGTATCGGAGCGACCGGTGCGCGCCGACACGGCGATGACCGGCGAGATCACTTTGACCGGGCAGGTTCTGCCGGTCGGCGGCATCAAAGAGAAGGTGCTCGCGGCCCAACGTGCCGGAATCCGCCACGTGATCATGCCGAAACGCAACGAGGCTGATCTCGAGGAGATCCCTGAGCATCTCCGCCGAGAGCTCGACTTCACGTTCGTCGAGAACGTCGAGGAGGTGCTCGCCGTGGCCTTCGACGACAGCAAGTCGACGAAGCGCCGCCCCCGCCGACGGCGGGGCGCTGCCACGACGAGACCGCAGGCCGTGGCTGCTGCCCCGGCGCGTAGCGGCGGGCACGGCGCCGGCAGCGCCGGCGCTCGCGCCACTGTCTAGTCGGCAGCGGATTAGCGGTGGGACGTCGCTTGCGGCCGGACGGCTGGGCGGCTGCTGGCGCTGGCGAGCGGCACGGCTAAGGTTCGCGTAACCGAGGTCAACCTGGACGACGAGGAGAGCCAATGGCACGAAAAAGCGCCGGTCGGCTCGGGGGTTTGGTGGCAGTGGGCAAGAACGCCCGCTCCAACCAGTACGTGCAGCGCGTACTCGAGGACCCCGAGCTGCGTTCCAACCTGGCGGCCGCGCTGACCGCGGCCCGCAAGGCGTACAAGCGTCTGCAGAACGGTCGCGCGCCGGCGCGTGCGCTGCTCGAGGACCGCAAGCTGCAGCGCCAGCTGCGCGAGGCCGCGACGGCGTTGCAGCTCGCCGGCGAGGGGCTGCGTGGCAAGCGCCGGCGTCGTCGCGGCATGCGCGCGCTCGCGCTCGTCGTGGTGGGCGCGGGCCTCGCTCTGGCGTTGAGCGAGAGCGCACGCAAGAAGGTGCTCGATCTCGTGTTCGGAGCCGAAGAGGAGTTCGAGTACACCGGCACCACGACGCCGAGCGCGTCCAGCAACGGTGCCAGCGCAGCGGCTGACCCGGGTGCGCAAGCTGGCGCCGAGTCGACGGTGTCGAGCGGCGAGTAGCCGCGCCGACAGGTCGTTCCAAGGCGAGGGGGCGCGCGACGCCCCCTCGCTCTTTTTCGGGGGCGTGAACACGTTGCGCAGCGTGTGCTGCGGAGGTGGCGACCGGGGTGCTGTGGCGAGCGCGGTCGGCGTCGATCGGTTCGGCGCAAGCTGGGACGCGGCGGTATCTTCTGCCGTGTTTCGGGGGTTTTGTGCGGCGGATTGTTCGGGGCGTAACCGTGCGGGGTCCCCGGCAGGCATCTGGTTGGCCAGCCAGCTAAAGTGGTGGCGAGGTGGAAGCTTCAGCAGTTCGCAGCGGCGAGCGTCGGCTCGATGGCGACAAGGCCCGACGGATCATCCAGGCGATGCGCAAGAGCGTCGGGCAGCGGGGCGCGGCCGCCTCGACGTTCGATCGCGTCGCGCGCGAAGCAGGCGTCTCGCGCGGTTTGCTCCACTACTACTTCGGCTCGAAGGAGCGACTCCTCGCCGAGGTGGTGCGCCACGACTGCGAGGTGCGGCTCGAGCGGCTCGACAAGCGCCTGGCTGGCGCGACGACGGTCGAGGATGTCGTCAAGGCGCTCGTCGAACAGCTCGAGGCGTTTCTCGGCGAGGACCCCGAGAGCCAGGCGGTCATCTACGAGCTGCTGAGCGCTTCTCGCCGCAGTCCCGAGATCCGCGCCGAGCTCGCCCAGCTCTACAGGCGCTGGCGCGATCACCTGGCGAAGGCGCTGCGCGAGAAAGAGGAGCAGGGCGTGCTGCGGCTCGCGGGCGACCCCGAAGCGGTCGCTTCGGTGCTGTACGCGCTCGCCGACGGCATGGGCATCCAACTGCTGGCCGACCCCGACTGGGACTCGCGCGAGGTGTTCGAGTTCGGGATGCGGATGCTCCGCGACCTGCTCGCCGCCCCGGCGTAAGCGCAATCCCCGAGCGCCGCGGTGCAAGCACTGGTCGAACGCATCCACGGCCTAGTCGTTCGCCGCTGGCCGGTGGTGCTGCTCGTGTGGCTCGCGGTGATCGCCGTCTCGCTGCCCTTCACCGCCCGCCAGACCGAGCACCTGACGAGCGGCGGCTTCTCCGTTCCCGGCTCCCAATCGCAACGTGTCGACGAGCTTCTCGGCCGTTTCGAGCGCGTGCCGGGTGGAGCGGCGGCGATCGTGATCGAGGCGGCGCACGGCTCCTCGACCCGAGCCGTCGAGCGTGAGCTCGAGCGTGCGGCCGGGATCGTCGAGCGGTTCCGCCGTGCGCGCCTCGCGGCCGGGGCCTACGCCGCGGCCAAGGGGCGGCTTGCGCGCGCGAGTGACGGCGCTCGCTTGCCAGGCGGTCTGGTGCTGGTTCTGCCCGTACAGCTCGGCATCGGCGACAGCGACGCGAGTGCCGACGCCGCCGAGTTGCGCCGCCAGCTCGGCGTCGGCCGACGCGGCCAGGTTGCCCTCTACTTCGCAGGAGAGGGTGGGCTGTCTGCCGCTCTCCAAGAGCAGTCGCGCCGCGATCTCCACGACGCCGAGCTGGTCGGTTTCCCGCTCATCGCGTTCGTGCTGTTGCGCGTCTTCGGCTCCTTCGCGGCGATGGGGCTGCCGTTGGCGCTCGGGTTCGCTGCGGTGTCGCTCGCTGGAGCGGTGATCTGGGCGCTCTCGCAGCTTTTCACGATGTCTGTGTTTGTCACCAACATGGCGTCGATGATCGGGCTCGGCGTGGCGGTCGACTACTCCCTGTTCGTGCTCGCCCGCTATCGCGAAGAGCTGGCCCGGGGCGCTGCACGCCGCGAAGCGCTGCGCGTCGCGCTCAGCACGTCGGGCATCGCCGTGGCCTTCGCCGGTGTCACCGTGGTGCTCGCGCTCGCCTCGCTGTTTTTGGTCGACTCGCGACTGATCCGCTCGATGGCGGCGGGAGCGGTGATCGTCGTCGTGCTCTCGATAGCCGGCGCGCTGACACTGCTGCCAGTCCTAGCACTCGTCGCTGGTCGCCGTTTGCGACCACGCCCCGGACTGCTGCAGCGTGCGCGCTCGCGCGTCGCTCGCCGCCGCGGCGGCCGTGGTCGGGACGAGGAGCGGTACGAGGGGGCCGACACCGGCGCCTGGCAGCGCTGGACCGAGGCTGTCGTCCGCCGGCCGCTGCTCGCAGCTCTCGCGAGCGCCGCGTTGATGTTGGCCCTCGCTGCTCCGGCACTGTCGATGCGTCTCGGCGACGGCATCAAGAACCAGCTGCCGGCCGACAGTTTCGACGTCCGCGGGCAGGAGCTCGCCGAGCGGGTGCTCGGTCCGCGCGCCTCGGGTCCCTTGCTCGTCGCGTTCGAGGCACGGGGCGCAAACACTTTCTCGCGACCGCCGGCGCGCGCTGAGCTCGAGCGCTGGAGACGTTGGCTTGCGCGCCAGCCGCACGTCGCCGTGGTCGAACGGCCACTGTTCGACCGCGGTCGACGCACCGCCTTGATCGCCGTGTACAGCCGTGGCGGCGCCGAGAGCGCAGGGGCGCGCGCCCTGCTCGGGATGTTGCGCTCGCAGGGTGCGGAGCGCATCGCCACGACCGCTCGCCTCTCGGTGGGCGGTGCGACGGCGGCGATGGAGGACTTTCGAGCGCTGGTCGCCGGTTCGCTGTGGAAGGTGTTGGTGTTCGTGGCGGGTCTCAGCTCGCTGGTGCTTGTCGTTTTGCTGCGCTCTCTGGTCTTGCCGCTCAAGGCAGCGGTGATGAACTTGCTGTCGGTCGGCGCGGCGTACGGCGTGCTCACGGCCGTGTTCCAGCACGGCTGGCTCGAACCACTCGGCGTCGCCGCCCACGGTCACGTTCACTCGGTGACGCCGACGCTGCTTCTGGCGATCACCTTCGGCTTGTCGATGGACTACGAGGTCTTTCTGCTCACGCGTGTCAAGGAGCGCTACGCAGTCCACGGCGACACGGTGCGAGCGGTCGCCGAGGGGCTTCAGGCCAGCGCGCGCACGATCTCGAGCGCGGCGTTGATCATGGTGGCGGTGTTCGCCGTCTTCGCCTTCGTTGGGGTGCCGACGATCCGCGAGATGGGCCTCGGTTTGGCGGTGGCGATCGCTCTCGACGCGACGGTCGTGCGCCTCGTGCTGGTGCCAGCGATGATGGTGCTGTTCGGCCGCTGGAACTGGTGGCTACCGGCGTGGCTCGAACGGCTCTTGCCGCGCGTCGACGCCCACCCGGAAGTGCGCGCGCCGGCGCTCGCCGCGCACGAGAGCTAGCCCCTGGCACCCCCGCGTTGTGGGCGCATAAAGCGCGGCGGGGACCGACGCGCGCAGGCGGCGCTAGGTGCGGGTGCGGCGTCTAGACCGGTTCGATGCGGTAGCCGGACGGCGTCGAACGCAGCGACGCAGCGAGGGCGCGGTGTGCGCCACTGCCCCCCGGCGCGCTGCCGGAGCGCGGCTTTCGCTGCGGTTCACCGCCTTCCGGCGAGCCGCCCGAACCCTCGGGCGGGCGCGGCGGCTGGAACAGCCCCTCGCCGCGCAGACCAGCGGTGTAAGCGATGCGCGCGAGCGCGGCTTCGCGCACATACTGGGCGACGCTCACACCGCTGCGTGCCGCCTCGCGCTCGAGCAGCTCCCAGAGGTCGGCGCTGAACCTGACCGTCGTTGCTCGCATCCGTCGAGGTGACACAGCGGTCAGCGTACAGGCCGAAAGCCGCTGCAGAGCGCGGTTTTAAGGGCCGGTAGCGCTTCCGAGAGCGGATCCTGTGCAGTCCCTACAAAAACCTGACAGCTGCACAAAAAATTGCAGCCGTCACACTGGCCGCGTCCACGGCGCCTGCAGGCGCCGGGCAAGCTCGTCGCGCAGCGCGGCGGCAGGAACGCGCACCTGCTCGAGCGTGTCGCGGTCGCGCAAAGTCACCGTGTCGTCCTCGAGCGTCTGGCCGTCGACAGTGGCGCACCACGGCGTGCCGATCTCGTCCTGGCGGCGGTAGCGGCGGCCGATCGAACCGCCCTCGTCGTACTCGCAGAAGAAGTGAGCGCGCAGCTCTTCGTAGATGCGGCGCGCGCGTTCGGGCATATCGTCGCGCGACACCAGCGGCAGGACGGCGAGCTTCACCGGCGCAAGGCGCGGATGCAGGCGCAGCACCGTGCGCTTGCGTCCCTCGACCTCCTCCTCGTCGTAGGCGTCGACGAGGAAAGCCAGCAAGGCGCGGTCGGCGCCCGCCGAAGGCTCGATTACGTGCGGCACGTAACGCTCGCCGGTGGCCGTGTCGACGTACTCGAGCTTCTCGCCCGAGAACTCGGCGTGGCGGCGGAGGTCGTAGTCGCCGCGGTTGGCGATGCCTTCGAGCTCGGCCCAGCCCATCGGGAAGAGGTACTCGATGTCCGACGTCGCGCTCGAGTAGTGGGAGAGCTCGTCCGGTCCGTGGGCGCGCAGCCGCAGGTGCTCGGCGCGGATCCCGAGCTCGCGGTACCAGCGCAGCCGCTCCTCCATCCAGTAGCGATGCCACTGCTCGGCTTCGGCCGGGGGCACGAAGAACTCAATCTCCATCTGCTCGAACTCGCGCGTGCGAAAGATGAAGTTCCCCGGGGTGATCTCGTTGCGGAAGGCCTTGCCGATCTGGGCGATGCCGAACGGCGGCTTGCGGCGCGCGAACTGCAAGACGTTGCGGAAGTTCACGAAGATCCCCTGCGCCGTTTCGGGGCGCAGGTAGACGACCGCCGCCTCCTCCTCGACCGGCCCCATGTGCGTCTTGAACATGAGGTTGAACTGGCGCGGCTCAGTCAGCTCGCCGCCGCACTCCGGGCAGCGGATCTCGCCTTCGGCGCGGTCGGACCCGAGCTGGGCGGCGCGCAGCTCGTCCTCGCGCCAGCGCTTCTTGCACTTGCCGAGACACTGCACGAGCGGGTCCGTGAACCCCTCGAGGTGGCCGGACGCCTCCCACACGCGCGGGTGCATGAGGATCGCCGCATCCAACGCGACCATGTCGTCGCGCTCCTGCAGCACCGCTCGCCACCACTCCTGCTTGACGTTCTGCTTGAGCAGCACGCCGTAGTGGGCGTAGTCGTAGGTCGACGCGAGCCCGCCGTAAATCTCCGACGACTGGAATACGAAACCGCGGCGCTTGCAGAGCGCGACGACCTGCTCCATCGTGACCGTTCGCGGTTTAGCCTCGGCCATGCGCTTCGCAGGGTACAGCGGCACACGGGCGGACCACGCAAGCGGCGCCGGGCCGAGTGCCCCCGGGCGTGGCAGTTTGCCTTGGCACTCCTATACTGAGAGTGCCATGCCGATCTACGAGTACCGCTGTGAGCGCGGGCATACCTTCGAAGTGATGCAGCGCATGAGCGACGAGCCGCTCACGAGCTGCTCGACCTGCGAGGCGCCGGCACGGCGCGTGCTCCACCCGGTCGCCGTGCACTTCAAGGGCAGCGGCTTCTACACCACCGACTACGGGCGCAACCGCACCAAGCGCATCGGGGGTGACGCTCCCGAAGGCGAGTCGAAGAGCTCGGGGTCGAGCAGCGACAGCTCGGGTTCCTCGAGCGACGACTGAGCGCGTCCGCTGCGCTGACCTCTACCTCGCGCTAGCGACCGAGCAGATAGTCGAGGGCGTCGCGCTTCGCGCCCTCGGAGACGATGATGCTGCTGCCCTGGCCGCAGGACAGGCAGGAGGGCTCGAGGACGTGTGCGTTGCCCCCGGAGCCGCCCACTGCCATGTCGGCGAAAAGTGCCAGGAGCGCCGGCCCTTTCATGTCCGTGACCAGCGCTTTCGGTGCCCGCCAGGCGACGAGCGGCAGGCGGAAAAACGTCGTTGGTGCCAGCAGGCGGCGGCGGATCGCGTTGACGACCTCCTGTTGCCGTTCGGCGCGGTCGAGGTCGGTTTCGTTCGGGGCGCAGCGGTTCTTGCGCACACGGGCGAAACCGAGCGCCCGCTGCCCGTCGAGGTGGACTTTGCCCTTCGGGAAGTTGAGCCCGCGCCAGAAATTGTCGAACGGCGGCGAGCAGATCCGCGACTTGTTCTCGACGGTGATCCCGCCGAGAGCGTCGATCAGCTTCGGGAAGTCGGCGAAGTCGAGCTGCACGACGTGGTCGATGCGCACCCCGCCCCCGAAGAAGTTCTCGACCGTCTCGATCATGAGCGGCGCGCCCCCGAGTGCGAACGCGGCGTTGATCTTCTGCGCGGGATGGCCGGGGATCTCGGCGTACGTGTCGCGCGGTATCGACAGCTTGCGCACGCCGCCGAGACTGGCGCGCATGAGCATGATCGAATCGGCGCGCGGCGGCCCGGTCTGGGAGCGGTCGATCGACGCGCCCGTGCGCTCGTCGGTGCCAAGCACGAGCACCGTCGCCCCGGTCAAGAGGTTGCCGCCACCGCCGAGCGCCTGCTCGGTCTCCGGTCCGGGACCGGCCTCGAGCTGGGCGCTCAGCAAAAAGAGCACGAGCGACAGCAGCACCCAGCCGATCGCAGCGACCACGAGCCAGCGCACGACGCGACCGACCGTGAGCGGCCCGCGCGGCCGCAGCGGCGTGCCGCTCTTGCGGCGCTGTCGTAGTGCCTCGAGGCCGGTCGTGCGCGTGCGCGCGAAACGGCGCGCGCGGTAGACGCGATACTGCGGTGGTCCGGGTGGCTGTGGCGCAGCGGCCATCTGTGCCTGCTGTATACAGAGTCCGCTTGGCCGCACCTGCCCGCGACAACGAGCACCCCGCTGGGTCCGCGGCCGGCGGCTCGCAGCGGCCGGTCGGGGAGGTCCGGGGGTGCGGTGTGCGTCGAGGCCCGGTCGTCGGCGTCGATGCCGGCGGGACGAAGGTCCTGGCGGTGCGGCTCGGCCCCGATCTTGCCGTCGAGCGCGAGCTTCTGCGGCAGTGGCAGGAGCGCAGCCGCGAGGCGGTTATAGATCTCCTGTTGACGGTCTGTCGCGAGCTTGCGGATGGGGAGGATCCGCTCGCCTTCGGTTTCGGTCTGCCGGCGCTGGTACCGAAAGAGCGCGGCGCGATCCCGTACTCGACGCACCTGCCGCTCGAGGGCGTCGATTTTCGGGCGCTTGCCGAAGCGGCGCTTGGACGTCCCGTCGTCGTCGACAACGACGTCAACTGTGCGCTGCGCGGCGAGGCAGCGCTCGGCGCTGCCCGAGGCGCGCGCGACGCCGTCATGCTCACGCTCGGCACGGGTATCGGCGGAGCGATCCTCTGCGACGGGCAGCTCTGTCGCGGCGCGCGCGGCTTCGCGGGCGAGCTCGGCCACATTCCGGTCGCCGGGCGAACCGAGCGCTGTCAAGGGAAGTGTCCGGGCGAGGGTTGTCTAGAGGCCGTCGCCTCGGGCGGGGCGCTCGACCGTGCGGCGCGCGAGGCGGCCGAACGCGGGACGATCGCCGCCCTCGCCGCGCGTGCCCGCCGCGGGGAAGCTGTCGACGGCGCGCTCGTCACCGCGCTCGCGCTTGCAGGCGACGCCGACTGCCGAGCGCTGCTCGCGACGCTCGGCGAGCAGCTGGGCGCCGGTCTCGTCGCCGTTGCCAACGCTTTCGATCCCGAGGTGATCGTGATCGGTGGTGGACTGGCTCGCGCCGGCGAACTCCTGCTCGCGCCGGCGAAGCGAGTCTTGCGACAGCGGGCGCTGCCCGGCATAGGCGACTCAGTGCGCGTCGAGCGCGCCCAGCTCGGGGAGCGTGCCGGCGCCGTCGGTGCTGCGATCATGGCGTCAGAGATGGCGACCGGCGCCAGCGAAAGATCGGTTACGGAGAGTGCCGCGCCCAGCGGGGACAGCGATGGCTGAGGGCCGCTTGATCGTCTGTCCGACGCCGATCGGCAACCTCGAGGACGTCACGCTGCGGGTGCTCTCGGCCCTGCGGTCGGCCGACATCGTCGCTTGCGAAGACACCCGCCGCACGCGCCAGCTCCTCGACCGTTACGGCGTGCGCGCCGAGCTCGTCTCCTACCACGAGCACAACGAGCGCGAGCGTGCTAGCGAGCTCGTCGCGCGGATGCAGCGGGGGGCGGTGGTCGCGCTCGTGTCGGATGCCGGCATGCCGCTGATCTCCGATCCCGGCTACCTGCTCGTGCGCGCCTGTGTCGCCGCCGGCCTGCCGGTCGAGGTCCTGCCCGGCCCCTCGGCGGCGACGACCGCGCTCGTTGCCTCCGGGTTCAGCAGCGACGAGTGGCACTTCGCCGGCTTCTTGCCGCGCAAAAGCGGCGATCTCGAACGGCTGCTCGAACAGCACCGCGAGACGGTTGTGGCGTTCGAGTCGCCGAAGCGCCTGGCAGCGACGCTGGCGACGATCGCCGAAAGCGACCCGGAGCGGCCGGTCGCTGTCTGCCGCGAACTGACGAAGTTGCACGAGGAGGTCGTGCGCGGGACTGCTGCCGAGCTCGCCGAGCGCTACCGCGACCAGGTGCCGAAGGGCGAGATAGCGCTCGTCATCGGGCCGGCCTCGGGTACGGCGAAGACGACGGTCGACGACCGCTCCGTGCGCGCCGTGAAGCGTCTCGTCGCCGCCGGCGCCAAACCGCGCACCGCGGCGTCGGTCGTAGCGGAGCTGACCGGAGCGAGCGCCAACGATCTCTACCGCGCGGCAACGAGCGCAAACGGCGCGTAACAGGCGCGAGACAACGGAGCTACGCGGCCTTCCCGCGCACGCCTTGCGCTCGTAGCGTCGCGCCATGCCCCGACGCGCTCTTCGCCCCCGCGGCGCTGCCTACACCACCCGTGATCCGTTCGACGCCGTTCGGTCGCTCGCCAAAGCGCTCCTGCTGCAGCTTCCGTTTGCGCTTGTGCTCTGGCTCGTGGCGGCTGCGCCGGTCGCTGCGGCCGAGCGGGTGTGGCCGCTCGATGGCCCCGTCGTCCGTTCGTTCCTTGTCGCGAGCTCTCCCTACAGCAGCGGCCAGCACCGCGGCATCGACATCGCCGGGGCGCCCGGCGAGGCGGTGCGCGCGGCAGCGGCCGGCGTGGTCACGTACGCGGGGCGTGTAGCAAGGCAAGGGCTGGTGGTCACGGTGGCGCTGCCCGCGGGTGAGCTCGAGACGACATATCTCCACCTCGGTTCTTTGACCGTCGCGAAGGGGGACCGTGTCGATGCCGGTGAGACGATCGGCCTGCTTGCAAGCGAGCCGCCGCCAGGGAGCACGTACGTGCACTTGCACTTCGGGGTCCGCAAAGCCGGCGAGCGGCACCGCTACCTCGATCCTCTCGCCTTTCTCCCCGCGCGCCAGGACGCTCCCGCGGCACCGCAGACGCCCGTCGGCGACACCCGCTCGCCGGTCCCGGCGGGGGTTCCAGACCGGGCGACCGGCGCACCCGGGCAGGCTCGCGAAGCGCCTACGCGGGACGTACCTGCCACGGTGCCCACCGTCGACGGGGGCGGTGCACAGCGGAACCGCTCGGCACGTCGCTCGAGAGCTGCCCACCGCGCTGTCGAACGGTCCGCAGCCCCACCCCTGCGGCAGGTGCGCGCCGCCCGCCCGCGTCCGCTTCGTGCGGCTCTGCGCGGCGGTCGGTCGCTGTCGCCTGCCGCGCGCCTGTCGCGCCCGCGCGAGCGGGGTACGCCGGGGCTCGCGTCCGGAAGACGACCCAGGCTGCGCGCCACCGTGCCACCGGTACGCGAACGGGGTAGCGGCAGCCCAGCCCGGGGCGTGCGCGGCGGCGGTAGCGAGCTGCGATCGCGGACGGTCCGTCCCGGAGCGGTAGCGGGGACAGTGCGCGGTCGCCGAGAGGCCGGCACGCGCGCGCACGGCACGGCAGTGCCCAAAGCGCTCGTAGCGCTGGCTGGCGCGCTGCTCGTGGCGCTGGCCCTCGTGCGCACTCGTCCTGCCCGACCACGGTCGGCGGATAGCATCGACGCGGATGGCCTACTACGTCACGACGCCGATCTACTACGTCAACGCCGAACCCCATCTGGGCCACGCCTACACCACGATCGCTGCCGACGTTCTGGCCCGCCACATGCGCCAGCGCGGCGAGGAAGTGTTCTTTCTCACGGGCACGGACGAGCACGGTGAGCCCGTCGCGCAGGCAGCCGAGCGACAGGGCGTCTCGCCGCGCGAGCTCGCCGACCGCAACTCGGAACGGTTTCGCGAGCTGGCACGGGCTGTCGGTGCCACCAACGACTTTTTCATCCGCACCACCGACGCCCCCCACGAGCACAAGGTCCAAGAGCTTGTGCAGCGCATCTACGACAACGGCTACGTCTACCGTGGCTCGTACGAGGGTTGGTACTGCCCACGCTGCGCCGACTTCAAGACCGCGAGCGAACTCGCCGAAGGCAACCGCTGTCCGATCCACCTCGTCGAGCTCGAGCGCGAGCGGGAAGAGAACTGGTTCTTCCGGCTCTCTGCGTTCCAGGAGCCGCTCGAGAAGCTTTTCCGCGAGCGTCCCGACTTCGTCAAGCCGGAGGCCAAGTACAACGAGGCGCGCGCCTTCATCGAACAGGGCTTGCAGGACCTTTCGCTGTCGCGCGCCCGCCTCACGTGGGGCGTGCCGGTGCCATGGGACCCGACGCAGGTGATCTACGTCTGGGTCGACGCTCTCTTCAACTACTACACCGCCCTCACCTATGCCCGCCCTGGCGAGGATCTCGCACGAACCTTCTGGCCGCCGACTGTCCACCTGATCGCGAAGGACATCCTCAAGTTCCACGCCGTCATCTGGCCTGCGCTGCTGCTCGCCGCGGGGCTCGAACTGCCCCGGCGGATCTTCACGCACGGGTACCTGTTGATGGACGAGCACAAGATGTCGAAGTCGCTCGGCAACGTGATCGATCCGTTCCAGGTGATCGACACCTTCGGTTCCGACGCGCTCCGCTTCTACCTCCTGCGCGAAGTGACGTTCGGGCAGGACGGATCGATCTCGCCCGAAGGGTTCGAGACGCGCTACACGACCGAGCTCGCCAACGAGCTCGGCAACCTCGCCAGCCGCACGATCGCGATGGTCGAGCGCTACCGCGCTGGGCGTGTTCCCGCCGGCAGCGTCGAACGTGGCTTGACGGAGTCCTTCGCGAACCTGCCCGAGACCGTGGCTCGGCGGCTCGACGACATCGACGTGAGCGGCGCGCTCGACGAGATCTGGCGGCGGGTCAAGCTCCTCAACCGATACGTGCAGGACCGGCGCCCCTGGGAGCTCGCCAAACAGGGCAACGACGGTGCGCTCGACGACGTGCTGTACGGGCTCGTCGACGGGTTGCGGGTGGTCGCGATTCTCGCCGCGCCGTACCTGCCCGACGCCAGCGCGCGCCTCTTGCGCGCCCTGGCTTCCGAGAACGACGGTCTCGCCGAAGCCAAGCTCGGCGCGGGCGCTGCGGGTCGTTCGGTCGCGAGCGTCGGCCAGTTGTTCCCGCGCGTCGCGGGGGCGCCTGCTGGATGAGCGACCCCCGTTCGCGGCAAGCGAGCCGATCTGCGACCGGCGAGTCGACCGACGGCGCGCTGAGCACGCCGCTCGCGCTCGTCGACACGCACTGCCACCTCGATCTCTGCGAGGGCGATGCCGCCTCGGTGGTGCAACGGGCGCGAGAGGCGGGTGTCGAACGTATCGCGACGGTCGCGATCGAACCAGCCGGCGCTGGCGCAGCGCTCGAGCTCGCCACGGCCCACCCGGAAGTGCACGTGATCGTCGGCTGCCACCCCAACAGCGCGTCGGCGCTCGACGACGCTGCTCTCGCGCAGCTCGCCGACAGCGCGCGCCACGCGCGCGTCGTTGCGATCGGCGAGACCGGGCTCGACTACTACCGTGAGCGCGCACCGCGCGCCACGCAGGTCGCCGCTTTCCGCGCCCAGCTCGAGCTGGCGCGCGAGCTTCAGCTTCCGGTCGTCGTGCACGCCCGTGCCGCAAGCGACGACACGCTGCGCGTACTCGCCGACCACGACAGCGCGACGCCGGTCGTGCTCCACTGTTTCGGGATGCCGGAGCGGGTCGGCGAGTGCATCGAACGTGGCTACTACTGCTCGTTTGCCGGCAACGTCACCTACCGCAACGCCCGCGATCTGCAAGCAGCCGCTCGGCAGGTGCCCGACGAGCTCTTGCTCGCCGAGACCGACGCTCCCTTCCTGAGCCCGCAACCGCTCAGAGGGCGGCCCAACGAGCCGGCCAACGTTGCCCACACCGTGGCGACGCTCGCCGCGCTGCGCGGCGACGATCCCGCACGGCTCGCGCGACAGATAGCCGACAACGCGCGGCGAGTGTTCGGCTGGTGACGGCTCGTCGAGATCGCTTCGTCGGCGCCGGCGCTCCCGCCCGACAGCGCGAACCCGGCGTGGGCGGTTCCGCCCGAAAACGCGACCCCGGCGACGGCGCTTCCACCCGAGCGCCCGCTGGACCTCTCGCCCGAGCGCCCGTCGCTCGTGGGGCGACGCTCGCCGACTGGACGCGGGCGACGCTGGCGGAGCTCGGTATCGCACCCAAGCGACGGCGTGGCCAGAACTTCCTCGTCGACCGCAACCTGCGTGACGCGATCCTCGACGATGCCGCTGTCGGCGGTGACGATGTCGTCCTCGAGGTGGGCGGCGGGCTGGGCGTGCTGAGCGGCGAGCTCGCCCGGCGAGCGCGCTTCCTGCACGTGGTCGAGATAGAACCACGTCTCGCCGACTACCTCGCTGGCGTCCTCCCGGCCGGCAAGGCGCGCGTCTGGCGCCGCGACGCGCTCGAGCTCGACGCGGCGCTGCTCGAGCCACGGCCGATGCGAATAGTCGCCAATCTGCCCTACGCCGTCGCCCAGACGTTCCTGGTCGCATCTCTGACCGCGTTTCCCGAAGTGCGACACTGGTTCGTGATGGTGCAGCTGGAAGTGGCCGAGCGGCTCGCGGCGCCCCCCGGGACACGCCTTCGGGGAACAGCGTCGGCGCTTGTGCAGGCGGCCTGCGACGTGCACATCGAGCGCAAGCTGCCGCCCGACGTGTTCCTTCCCCGCCCGCGCGTCTGGTCGGCGCTCTTGCGGCTAGAGCGCGTGCGTCCGCCGCTCGACGAGCGCGCGGTCCGGCTCGTGCGAGCCGGGTTCGCGCACCGCCGCAAGCCGCTGGCCAACGCGCTTTCGCGCGCAGGCGTCGTCGGTGTCGCCGACCGGGCGCGCGTGCGCGACGCGCTCGCCGCACTCGGCTACCCGCCCGACGCTCGCGCCGAGGCGCTCGCCGCCGATGCTTGGCGACGCCTCGCTGACGAGCTCGCTGGCGCCGGCCCAGAGCGCCAGCGCGGCGGCCCACGAGCCGCGAGCTCTGGCGCAGCGTCCGCGACCGGCGAGGGCGCTGGGTGGGGTGGGACCCGACGGGGGCTCGACGGGCGCGACCACCTGGGTGCGTGAGGGAAAACGGGTAGATGTCGTGAGTGCGGATGGCGGGGGCGTGCAAGTGACAGGGGCGGCGCGGTGCGCGGGGCTCGGTGGTCGCTACACGGGGTTTGCCGCACCCCGCAGGGTGCGCGAACAAGCGCCGGCGAAACTGAACTTGCTGTTGCGGGTCGGTCGTGCGCGCGCCGACGGGATGCACCCGCTCGTCTCGGTGTTCGCCCGGCTCGAGCTCGCCGACACCGTCGAGATCGAGCTCGACCCCGCGCTAGCCGAGGACGTCGTCGTCTGTCCGGGGGTGGCAGGCGAGAACCTCGTCGCGCGCGCACTGCAAGCACTGCGCGACCTGCTGCCTACGCTGCCGCCGCTGCGTGCCACGATCGACAAGCGCATACCCGTGGCAGCCGGGCTCGGCGGTGGTTCGGCCGACGCAGCGGCCGCTCTGCGCGCCGCGCTGGCGTTAGCGGGCGACGCGCCTGGGCGCAGCGCGGCGGGGGCAAGCGCCGAAACGCCCAGCCCCCTAGCCAGCAGCGGGCAGCGCGCGGCCTTGGTGGAGAGCGAGGAACTCGCGAGGCTCGCTCTCGCGCTCGGCGCGGACGTGCCCTCCCAGCTCGAACCACGACACTTGTTGGTATGGGGGGTGGGCGAGCATTTCGAGCCGCTCACGCTGCCGCCGCTCGCGGTCGTGCTCGTGCCGCACACGCACGGTCTCGCCACCGCGCACGTCTACCGGGAGTTCGACCGTCGCCATCCGCAACCGCCCCCGCTGCCCGACCTGGACACGGTGCGGGCGCTCTTCGCCACAGCTAGCCCCGAGCAGATCGCCGCCGCCGTCGCCAACGACCTTGCGCCCGTCGCTGCCGCCCTGGTGCCCGAGATCGCGGTGGCCCTCGATGCCGTGCGCAGAAGCGGTGCGCTCGCTGCCTCTGTGTCAGGATCGGGACCGACCGTCTTCGGTCTCTACCGTTCCCGTGCTGAGGCCCGCACTGCGGCCGCTGCGCTGCGGGCCGAGCTGCCGAGCGGTTTCGAGGAGCCGATAGTGACCGCCATCGCCGATCGATCGACGCCGGCGCCCGCCCTGTCGGTGCAGGGAGGGACAGCGGGGTGCGCGTAGCTGGCTACGCGCTCGCCGCGCTGCTCGTAGCAGCTGTGGTGCCGCTCCGGCGGCGCCTCGGCTGGCCCGCTGCGCTCGCCGCGCTCGTCGCGGCAGCAGCAGCGGCCGTCGTGGCGAGCGGTTTGCTCCCGCACCCGCCAGATCCCAAAAAGCTGATCCGCGACACCGCGCAGGCGCTCGGGCCCTGGTCGTACCTGCTCGTCGGAACGCTCGCCTTCCTCGAGACGGGAGCTTTCGTCGGCCTCGTCGTTCCTGGCGAAACAGTGGTGATCGTCGGCGGTGTCATCGCCGGCCAGGGTGAGATCGACCTGCTGCTGCTGATCGGGGTGACGTGGTTCGCAGCGATCGCCGGCGACAGCGTTTCCTTCCTGCTCGGCCGCAAGCTCGGGCGGCCGTTCGCGCTCAAGCACGGGGCACGCTTCCGGATCACCGAGGAGCGCCTAGAGCAGGTCGAGCGCTACTTCGATCGCCACGGCGGCAAGACGATCCTGATCGGGCGCTGGATCGGCGTGGTGCGCGCACTCGCCCCGTTCATCGCCGGGTCTTCACAGCTTCCCTACACCCGTTTCATCCCCTACAGCGTGATCGGCACCGGCATCTGGTCGACGACGTTCTGCGTGCTCGGTTTCGTTTTCTGGCACTCCTTCGACACCATCGCGAGCCTGGCGAGCCGCGCGACCGCCGCCTTCGGGATGCTGGTGGCGCTCGTCGTCGCGACGATCGTCGCTTACCGCCTACTGCGGCAAGAAGAGCGGCGGCAGCGGCTGCTGTTGGCGCTGGCGCGAGCGAGCGCGCGGCCGTACGCCGGCGCGCCGCTGCGCGTCGCGGCACGCCTGTGGGTGAGGGTGTTGCTGCCCAGCGGCCGCGTGCTCGCACCGCGCGTGCGTTTCCTGGTCGACCGCCTCACGCCGGGCGATCTCGGTCTCGAGTTCACGACGCCGGTCGCGATCGCCGGAGCTGGCGCCTACGTGCTAACCCTGGAAGCGACGCGCGTCGCTGCCGCACCCGGCGCGAGCAGACTCGACGAACTCGCCGCCGAGGCTGCCGCCGACCTGCATTCGGCCGTGCTCGTCGACGTCGCCAAGGTCGTCACCGACCTTGGCGGCCCCACGATTGTGCTCGGGGTATTGGCGTTCGCCACGGTGCTGCTTGTCGCTCGTCGCCGCTGGGCTGACGCGGCGGCGCTGGCGCTCGGGGCGGTGGTGCTGGTCGTCGCGGTGGATCTCCTCAAGGACGCGATCGACCGGCCGCGGCCGCTCGGCGGCCACGACACCGTCGAAGGTTCGGCGTTCCCGAGCGGGCACGCCGCTTACGCAACGGCGTGGGTGGCCGTCGCCGTGGTGGCGGCACGGGTCATGCCCGGGCTCGCGCACGGAGCGGTGCTCGTCGCTAGCGGTGTCGCGATCTGCGTGGTCGTCGGTCTGACACGCATCTATCTCGGCGTTCACTATCTCTCCGACGTGGTAGCTGGCTGGGCGCTCGGCGCGACCGCATTCGGCAGTGTGGCCGCCGTCTTCGTACTCGCGTCGCATCTGCGCACGCGGCGCAGCGCGTTGGGCGCGGCTGGCGGCATGCGCGCGTCGGAGACCACGTCCAGCACAGGAAAGCAACCGGTCGTCGACAGCGGCCCGCCGCCGACACCGGTCGCCGAGAGTTCGCCCCCCGCGAGCGCGCGGGCGCCGCGGTGAGGTGGTACCGGTGGGGCTCGGGCGGATCGAGATCGCGTTGCTGCTGGCGGCCGCCGTCGTCGTAGTGGCCTACGTGATCTACGTTCTCCAACCGGCAGTCACCAGCTACGAACGAACGTGGCAGCGCGCCGCGGCAGCCTTCCTCACCCTCTACATCCTCGTGACCTTGCTCGCGATCGGGGCCCTCGCGGGGTTGCTCGTCGTCTGGTTCTACGACCGCTGGGCGTGAGATGGAGATGAGTGGGCCGGCCGCCCGCGACGGTCTCGCGGGCCTCGCGGCGGTATCAGAGATGATCGAGGCGGGAGCCGGGCTGTCGGCGGTCGCCCGCGCTGCCTCCCGCGCCCTGGGCGCGAGCCTCCTGGTCGCTGACGAGCGTGGCGCACCGCTCGTCGTCGCATCGGCATCGAGCGCGGAAGAGCGCGCGCTGCGCGCGGCGAGGGAGGAGGTGGAGCGCGTCGTGCTGCGAGTCGCCGACCGCGCGGTGGGCGAGCTGCGGCTGCGCTACCGCCGCCAACCGGCGGCCCCCGAGATCGTGCGCGCGATCGCGGCACTGATCGCGCTCGAGGTCGAGCGTGGCGCGGCGCCCGACGCCGCTAGCGAGCGATCGGCGCGCCAGCTCGTCGCGGCGCTCGCCTCCGGTGACGAGCACGGCGTCGAGCGCGCGCTGGGGGCGCTCGAAGTCGACCTCGCTGGCGGGGCAACAGTCCTGCTGTTGCGCGCCCGTCCCCCGTCGGCCGAGACCGGCGACTGGCGCGAGCGTTTGCGGAGGGCCGTTGCGCGCACCGTGCGGGCCACGGTCCGCGGCAGCGTGGCGGCGCCGCTGCCGGCCGAGCGCGGGCGCGAGCGCAGCAGCGAGCAGATCGTGCTGTTGGTTCCGGGCGCACCCACTCGCGACAACGGCGAGCGGGTGCGGCGAGCGCTCTTCGCCGAGCTCGAAGCTTCGTTCCCCGGCTACAGCCACGCGCTCGGAGTAAGTCGGCCGGCAGACAGCCCCGGCGGGCTTGCGCGTGCGCTGCGCGAAGCGGAGCTTGCCGCCAACGTCGCCGAGGCGCACGGCGAGCGCGAGCTCGCCTTCGACGACACCGGTTCCTACCGACTGCTGTTGCCGGCGCTCGCCAACGACGCCGGCGAGCTCGAGCGTTTCTACCAGGAAACGATCGCCCCGATCGCCGCCTACGACGAGCAGTACGAAACCGAACTCGTGCGCACGCTCGAGACCTTTCTCGAGCTCGACGGCAGCTTCGCGCGCACCGCCGAGCGCCTCTACACCCACCGCCACACGATCCGCTACAGGCTCGAGCGGGTGCGCGAACTGACCGGGCTCGATGTGGCGTCGAGCGAAGGACGCGAGCGGCTGTCGCTAGGTCTGAAAGCGATGCGCGTGCTGGGCATCGTTCCGCCTGGCGGACCTGCCCATGAGCCGGGCGCGGCCGCCGGCCGCGTGCCACGCGGCGGCGACGGACGCGACTGAGCGCTGGCACGCCGGGCCGTGGCCGAGGCGTACACGGCGTCGGAGGCAGCTTCTACCGAACGTCGGACGGCGAGCGCGCGCGCCGCTCGTACGGTCGGTCCGGTGGCGGCTGCAACCTCCGCGCATGAGACCAGAACCACTTGCCCGTACTGCGGGACGGGCTGCGGTTTGCTTGTGCGGAGCGAGGGCGGCCGCCTGCGCGCAGTGCGGGGCGACCCGCTTCACCCCGTCAACCGTGGCCGCACCTGCCGCAAACCGCTCGAGCTGCCGGCCGCTGTCCACGCCCGCGATCGTGCGACCGTGCCGCTGTGGCGCGACGATCGCGAACGCCGGTTCGAGAAGGCCGACTGGGAGCAGGCGATCGCGCGCCTCGCCGAGCAGATCGCGACGACGATCGATCGCCACGGCCCCGACTCCGTCGCCTTCTACATCTCGGGTCAGCTCACGACCGAGGACTACTACGTCGTCAACAAGCTCGCCAAAGGCTTCCTCGGCACCAACAACGTCGACTCGAACTCGCGCCTGTGCATGTCCTCCGCCGTCGCGGGGTACGCCGGCGCGTTCGGCAGCGACGGCCCGCCCGCCAGCTACAGCGACATCGCGCTCGCCGACTGCTTCCTCCTCGTCGGCACGAACACCGCCGCCTGTCACCCGATCGTCTGGTCACGCATCCGTGACCGCCAAGCCGAGGGGGCGACCGTTATCTGTGTCGATCCGCGCCCGACCGAGACTGCCGTCGCCAGCGACATCCATCTCGCGCTCCGCCCCGGGACCGACATCGAGCTGCTGCTCGCGATGTTCGACGTCGTCGTCCGCGAGCAGCTCGTCGACCGCCACTTCGTCGCCCGTTGCACGCACGGGTTCGAGGAGGCGGCGGCGCTGGCTGCTGCCTGGCCGCCCGAGCGTGCCGCTGCAGCGTGCGGTGTCGCGGCCGCCGACATCGAGCGCGCCGCGCGCCTGTTCGCACGCCGGCGGAGTCTCGCCCTGTGGTCGATGGGCGCCAACCAGTCGCGCGTCGGCACGCTCAAGAACCGCGCGATCATCAACCTCTGTCTGGCGACCGGCAACGTCGGCCGGCCAGGGCGCGGTCCCCTCTCGCTGACCGGCCAGCCGAACGCGATGGGCGGTCGCGAGGTCGGAGGTCTTGCCCACTTGCTGCCCGGCTACCGCCGAGTGGACCGCGCCGAGGACCGCGCCGCGATCGAGCGCTCGTGGGGGTTGCGACCCGGGTCGATCTCTCCGCGCCCGGGCCTCGCGGCCGTCGAGTTGTTCGACGCGGTGCGGGCCGGGCGCGTGCGGGCGATCTGGATCGCCGCGACCAACCCGGTCGTTTCGCTGCCGCGCTCCTACCGCGCGCGCGAAGCGTTGGCGCGGGCCGAGCTTGTGGTCGTGCAGGACGCCCACCACCCGACGGAGACGTCGGCGCTCGCACACGCTGTCCTACCGGCTGCAGCCTGGCCAGAAAAGGACGGGACGATGACCTGCTCGGAGCGGCGCCTGTCGCCGCTGCGGCGGGCGCTCGACCCGCCAGGCGAGGCACTACCCGACTGGCGCATCTGGCAGAAACTCGCGCACGCGCTCGGGTTCGGCGCCGCCTTCGCCTGGGAGAGCGCCGACGAGGTGTTCGCCGAGTTCGCTGCCCTGACCGCGGGGCGCCCGTGCGACATCAGCGGCGTCGACCGCGAGCTGCTCGTGCGGCGCGGCAGCGTGCAGTGGCCACTCTCGCGCAGCGCCCGCGCACAGGGGGACGAGGACGGCGCGCCCCGCCTCTACGAGGACGGCCGTTTCAACACCCCCGACGGCCGCGCCCGCTTTTGTGCGACACCGCCGGTGCCGCCGGACGATCCGCTCGACGAGTCGTTCCCGCTAGTGCTCGTGACCGGCCGTGTCGCCGAGCACTGGCACACGCTGTCGCGCACCGGCAAGTCGCCGAAGCTGCGCGCGTTGAGCCCCGCCCCGGTGCTCGAGCTCGCTCCCGGCGACGCGCGCCGCGCCGGGGTGCGTGACGGCGACGAGGTGCGGGTCGTTTCGCGCCGGGGCAGCGTCCGTCTACCCGTGCGGATATCGCCCGCGCTAGCCGAAGGCGTCGCGTTCGCGCCTTTCCACTGGGGCGCGCTGCACGCGCCGCCGGGCGCGGGAACGGTGAACGACCTTACGAACCCGGCGGTCGACCCCGAGTCGAAACAACCCGAGCTCAAGTTCGCCGCTGTCCGCCTCGAGCCCGTGCGTGTTCGCAGCGCTGCGAAAAGCGGCGCGGGAAGCGCGCGGCAAGCAGCGGGTTCGCACCGCCGTGCGCGCCGTCGCCGGCGCCGGATCGTCGTCGTCGGTGGCGGACCGGCGGCGGTCGCCTGCTGCGAGGAGGTTCGCCGGCGCAAACGGCCGGAGAGTGTCGATCTCACCGTGCTCGCAGCCGAGCCGCACCTGCCCTACGACCGCGTGCGGCTGTCGACGGTGCTTGCCGGCGGACAGAGCGCGAGCGCGCTGGCGCTGCGCCCCCGGGAGTGGTGGCGCGCGCAAGCGATCGATCTTCGGCTGGCGACGCCGTGCACGGCGATCGACGTCGACCGCGGCGAGGCGGTGGCCGCCGACGGCTCGCGCTACCGCTACGACACTCTCGTCCTCGCCACCGGGTCGCATCCTGTCCTGCCGCCGATCGCGGGCATCGACGGCGAGCACGTAATCGCCTTCCGCACTATCCAGGACTGCGAGCGGATCCTTGCTGCCGCCCGCTCGGCCCAGCGGGCGGTGGTCGTGGGTGGCGGCTTGCTCGGCATCGAGGCCGCCGCCGGGCTGGCAGCGCACGGCGTGGCGGTCACGGTCGTAGAGGGCGCTGCCCACATCCTCCCGCAGCAGCTCGACGCTGCCGCCGCGGCGATCGTCTTTGGCGAGCTCGCGGCGCGCGGAATCGCCAGCGAGTGCGGCACCACGGTCGAACGCATCGACCGCCGCACGGTCACGCTCGGCGACGGACGCGAGCTCGCCGCCGATCTCGTCGTCGTCGCTTGCGGCGTGCGGCCCGCCAGCGAGCTTGCGCACGCTGCCGGGATCGGCTGCCGGCGCGGCATCGTCGTCGACGAACAGATGCGCACCGACGCGCCGCGCGTTCTTGCCTGTGGCGAGTGCGCGGAGCACGAGGGTGTAGTCGCCGGCCTCGTGGCGCCGGCGACGAGCCAGGCGCGTGTAGCGGCGGCGGTCGCTTGCGGCGACCCTTGCGGCTATCACGGCACGGTCCCGGCGGCGCGGCTGAAAGTCGCTGGGCTCGACGTCTTCGCGGTCGGTGTTTCCCGCGGTGACCCCGAGCTCGAGGTGGCGTGGCGCGACGGTCGCGGTCGCGTGTACCGCAAGCTCGTCTTCGCTCGTGACGGCGCGCTCGCGGGCGCGGTGTTCGTCGGCGACCTCGCTGGTGCTCCCACGGTGGCGGAAGCTGTGCGCCAAGGCGAGGCGGTCGATCCCGGTGTCTGTGTGCCCGAGGCACTGCGCGGTTCCGCCACCGGCGTCGAGCTCGATCCCGAAACAACGGTCTGTTCGTGCAACCACGTGAACGCCGGCACGATCCGTGAAGCGGTGCGCAAGGGGGCGCGGACGTTGGCCGAGATTCAGCGTGCGACACGCGCGTCGACCGGCTGCGGATCGTGTGCCGCGGACGTCGAGCGCATCCTCCGCGAGGTGGCGGCGTGAGCACGGGCGACGCGAGCGCTCGCGAACCCCGGACGGCGGCAGGCGCCGCACGTCCAACTGCGCGCGAGTGGCTTGCACGTTTCGCCGCCGCGCTCGGGCTCGAACCGCCCGACGACGCGCAGTTATCGGCACTCCTCGAGCTCGCCGCGGAGGCGGCGCACGCATCCGAGCGCGCAGCGGCCCCGGTCGCCTGCTGGCTGTGCGGCCGCGCCGGCACCGACCCGCTAGCGGCCGCTCGCGTCGCCCGGCAGGTGGCGGACCGATAAGCAGTCTCCGTATCGGCGTCGGACGGCTGCTGCCGTTCCCGCTACTCGGCACCCGTCACACTGTCGGGCGATGCCAGACCCGTCCCGCGAGACCGAACCGAGCGAGGCGGCTGCGGTGGTCGCTGCGCGGGCGGAGCCTGACGCCGAGCCGGCTTCGCCTTCGCCGCGGCTGGGAGTGCGCGTCGCCGCAGCGCTCGTAGCGGGTGCCTTCATCGCCTTGCTCGTCTACGGGCTCCTGTCGCGCCCGGGCGGCGGCACTATCGACAGCCGGCTGGCGCGCGGCGAGACACCGACTGCGCCGCCTTTCGCGCTGCCGCTGCTCGTCACCGGCGACCGCCAAGCCCTGGCGCCGCGGCTGCAGCGTGCGCTCGCCGACGGGCGGCTCGGCCTCGGCGAGCTGCGCGGAACGCCGGTAGTCCTCAACTTCTGGGCGTCGTGGTGCCCGCCGTGTCGCAGCGAAGCGCCGACCCTCGAGCGCGTGTGGCGGAGGGAGCGGCGCAGCGGCGTGCTCTTTCTGGGCCTGAACATGCAGGACGTGCGCGAAGACGCGCGCGCTTTCGTGCGCGACTTTGGCCTCACCTACCCCAGCGTGCGCGAGCCCGACAACGAAACCGCTCGCCGCTACGGCGTCACCGGCCTGCCCGAGACGTTCTTCATCGACGTGCGCGGCCGCGTGGTCGGGCACGTGATCGGCGAGGTGACGGGCGAGCAACTGGCGAGCGGTGTTGCGGCGGCGAGACGCGGCATCGCTCTCGGCAGGCGCAGCGGCGGCGATCGCCGCACGAGGCGCTAGCGCCGTGGGGAGCGCGATCGCCACGCACAAGCGTGCTCGCGTGGCGCGCCGCGCGCTGGCGCTCGCCGTGCTCGCGCTGCTCGGAGCGTTCGCGCTGCCCGCGAGCGCGCTCGCCCACGCGTCGCTCGTGGCGAGCGATCCGGCGCCCGGCTCGCGCCTTGAGCGGGCGCCCGATCGGATCGAGCTGAGCTTCGCCGAGCCGCTCGCGCCACGGCTGGCGCGCGCCGTGCTTGTCGACGAGCGCGGTCGCGCGCTCGCGGCACGTACCGTCGTCGCCGGCAAGCGCATCGTGGTCTTCCCGGCGCGACCGCTAGCGCGCGGCGGCTATCGCCTCGAATGGAGCACCGTATCGACGGTCGACGGCCACACCCTCGCCGGCAGCGTCGGTTTCGGCGTGCGCGCCCCCGCGCCCGGCTCGACCGGGGCGGCGGCCGCCACCGGACCGTTCGACGTCGGCGGTGTGCTCGGTTTTCTCGGTCGCGCGCTGCTCTATGTCGGCCTCGTTGCGTACGCCGGCCCGCTGTTCGTCGCTGCTGCGCTCGGCGCGGGCACGCCCGGCCGTTGGCTGGTTCCCGACACGCTCGCCCCACGCGCCGGTTGCGACGCGAGCGCTCTCGCCCGCCGACGGCGGGCGGTCGAGCGCCTGCACGCTCGCGCCGGGCTGGCCGCGCTCGTCGGCGCGGTCTGCGTGGCACTCGCCGACGCAACTCGCGCCGCCGGAGCGTTCGATTCCGCCGCTCTCAGTGACTTCCTGTTGCAGAGCAGGGCGGGCGTGGGGCGCACGGCGGTGGTAGCGGCGCTGGCGCTAGCGCTGTTCGCGCCCCGCCGCGGCCCCGCGCGCCAGCTCTTTTGCCTCGTCGCGATCGCTGCGCTCGCGCTGTCCGGTCACGCTGCATCGGCCGATCCGCAGGCGATAGCGGTAGCTGCCGTTTTCGTGCACGTCGTCGCGGGATCGGCGTGGCTCGGCGGCATCCTTGCGCTCGCCGCCGCCTGGTGGCGCGAGCTCGGGAGCGAAGGCCCACTCCGTCGTGCTCTCGTGCCGGCAGTGCTCGAACCGTTCGGGCTCGTGGCGCTACCGGCGTTTCTGCTGGTCGTCGTCGCAGGCGGCGCGAACGCGGCGCTCAGCATCGGGTCGCCACGGGAGCTCTGGGAGAGTGACTGGGGGCGCGTGTTGCTGTTGAAGATCGAACTGGTGGCGCTAGTCGCTGCGGTCAGCGCGGTGCACGCCCTGGTGCTGCGGCCACGCCTCGGACGCAGCGGTGCGAGCACGACGACCGAGCGACGGCACTGGCGCTTGGTGCGCGGCGAGTCGTGGATCGCGCTCCCGGTGTTGGCGGCGAGCGCGGCGCTGGCGGGCTTCGCGTTGCCGCCGCGACAGGTGCAGGCGACAGCGGCCAGCGCCGATCCCTTCGGTTGTGTCGGCTGTCCGCCCCGGGCGCCGGACCCAGGCGAGATCGCTGTCGCCGACCACGCCGGCCCCGTGCTGGTCGCGGCGTGGCTGCGGAATGCGAGCAGGCAGCGCGTCGCATTCGAGTTGCGCCTGCGCGACCTTCGCGGGCGCGCCTGGGATAGCGAGCCGCGAGTGTCGGGCGCGCGCGCGCTCGCCCAGTGCGGCCCGGGCTGCTGGACCGGGACAGCGCGCGTGACAGGTGGGGAGCTCGCCGTGACCCTCGCCGATCGATCCGCGGGCACGGGACGCGCGCCGGCACGCGCGGTGCTGCCCGCCAGCTTCGATCCCGGTGGGGCGCGACGCGCCCGGCGGGCGCTCGCTCGCGCCGAGCGCACGATGCGCCGCTTGCCGGCGGTCGCCGAATACGAAACGCTGACGAGCGGGATCGGGCGCCCCGTCGCCACCCGCTACCTCTTAGTCGCTCCCGACCGCCTTGCGTTCCGCTTCTCAACCGGTGGCGGCGGCGTCGTGATCGGCCCGCGCCAGTGGCGCCTGCTGCCCGACGGCCGCGTCACGAGCGGCCCCTACTACGGGCGTTTCCGCAGTGCCTCGTGGTTCCGGTGGAGCGCCTACGCCCGTTACGTCGCCTGGCTCGGCGCGACCGCCACCACGGTGCGGATCGCCCTCTTCGACCCGGCGACGCCGGTGTGGTACCGGCTCGAGATCGATCGGCGCAGCGCGCGCGTGCGCCGCGTGCGGATGATCGCTCCCGCCCACTTCATGACCCAGGTCTTCACACTGCCGCGGCGCGTGCCGGCGATCCGCCCACCGACGGACGCGTTCCCGGTGCCCGCTCCCTAGACTCGGGGACGCGCAGCGCGGCGCGCGCCGCTCTCCCCGCTCGCTACCGGTTCCCGACACGAGCATGGGGTGAGAGGGGCGTGCGCGGCGCGATCCTCGCTGGGGAGTGGTCTAACGGCAAGACGCGGGCCTTTGGAGCCCTGAGATCCCGGTTCGAATCCGGGCTCCCCATCTGCCCAGGCCAGCCGCCACCCTCTGCGATGCCCGCCGCTGCACCCGCGCCACTGCCCGTCGACCCGGCGAGCGATGTCGTACTCCAGCTCGGGGTGCCAGGGTGGGTTTACGTGGCGGGCGCTCCGCGCGAACTGCGTGCGCGGCGGGGCGAGCGCGCGGTAGCGCGTGCCCGCGGGCACTTCGTCGAAGTCAGCGGTCCCGACCGTGCCGAGCGCGGCAAGGCGCTCGCCCGCTGGTACCGCCGTACGGCGCGCGAACTGCTCGGCAGCGCGCTCGCCGCCGACGCTGAGCGCCTAGGTCTGCACCCGCAGCGGCTCGCGATCCGCGACCAGCGCACGCGCTGGGGCTCCTGCTCGACACGCGGGACGGTGTCGCTGAACTGGCGGTTGGTGATGGTGCCGCCACCGGTGGCGCGCTACGTGATCGTCCACGAGCTCTGCCATCTCGAGCATCCCAACCACTCGCCCGCCTTCTGGCGGGCACTCGCGGCGGCGCTGCCCGAGTGGCGCGACGGCCACAGCTGGCTTCGCCGCCACGCGCTCGCGCTGATGAGCTATCGCCCCGCCGACTCGGCACTCTGACCGCCCCGCGCGCGGTACGGGGGGAGCAGCCTCGGCGCTACGCTGCCTGCGCGTGGCACCGATCCCCTTCGACTGCTTGATCCTGGCCGCGGGGCAGGGCACGCGCATGCGCTCGCGGCTGGCGAAGGTTCTCCACCCGCTCTGCGGGAGGCCGATGCTGTGGTGGGTTGTGGAGGCCGCCCGCGCCGCTGGGGCGGTGCGCATCGCCTGCGTCGTGCGGCCAGGCAGCGGCGTCCGTGAGCGCCTCCCGGCCGGCGTCGAGGCGATCGAGCAGCGGGTCGGCGAGGGCACCGGCGCGGCGGTGTTGGCGGCGCGCGAGTGGGCCGATCGCGAACGCCCGCTGGTGTTGCTGTCGGGCGACCACCCGCTCGTCAGCGCCGAGGTGGTGCGTGCGCTGGTTGCCGAGCACGCCGAAAGCGGCGCGGCGGCGACGCTGCTCACGAGCGACGAGCTCGATCCGAGCGGCTACGGCCGCATCGTGCGCGGCGCCGACGGCAGCGTCGAGCGGATCGTCGAAACCAAGCACAGCGACGGAGTTCCCGACGAGATCCTCGCCATCCGCGAGGTGAACATCGGCATCTACGCCTTCCGTCCGGCGCCGCTGTTTGCCGCGCTCGAGCGCGTCAGCGAGGAGCGCGGCGAGCGCTACTTGACGGCCGTCGTCCCGCTGCTCGCCTCGGCTGGCGAGCGCGTCGCGGCCGTGCCCACCACGGACGTCGCCGCTGCCTTCGGCGTCAACACGCGCGTCGACTTGATGCGCGCCGAGGCGGTCGCGCGTGAACGACTGATCGAACGCTTGGCGCTGGCCGGCGTGACGTTCGAAGCGCCGCAGGCGACGGTCGTCGAAGTCGACGTCGAGATCGGTCCCGACACCGTGATCGGCGCTGGCTGCACGTTGCGCGCAGGCACGCGTGTCGGCAGCGGCTGTCGGATCGGTCCGTGCGCGACGCTCGAGCGCGCACGGGTCGGCGACGGCGTCACGATCGAGCACGCCCGCCTCGTCGACTGCGAGGTGCACGACGGGGCGACGGTCGGGCCGTTCGCCTATCTGCGACCGGGAACGGTGGTGCGCGCCGGCGCCAAGATCGGCACCTTCGTCGAGGTCAAAAACGCCGACATCGGCGAACGCGCCAAGGTGCCGCACCTGTCGTACCTCGGCGATGCCGAGGTCGGCGCCGACGCCAACGTCGCCGCCGGCAACATCACCGCCAACTACGACGGTCGCGCCAAGCACCGCACCGTCATCGGTCCGCGCGTTCGTACGGGTGTCGACACGGCGTTCGTGGCGCCGGTAACTATCGGCGAGGGCGCGTACACTGGGGCTGGTTCCGTGATCACCAAGGACGTGCCGCCCGGCGCGCTCGCGATTGCCCGTGCTCGCCAGCGGAACGTCGAAGGTTGGGTCGAGCGCTTCCACGGGAGGGACGACAAGAAGGCATGAGCCGCCCGATCGATGCCGCGCCTGCGGTACTTCCAGAGACCATCATCTCGGCGGGCTACGAGAAGCGTCTCATGGTCACCGCTGGCCGTGCCAGCCTCGACCTCGGCGCGAAGATCGCCGACCGCCTCGGCGTGCGGCTGACCGACGCCGGTCTCAAGACGTTCTCCGACGGCGAGGTCTACTGCCGCTACAAGGAATCGATCCGCGGCGCCGACCTCTTCATCGTCCAGTCGATCTGCGGCTCCGAGCGCGAGGGCTTGACGGTCAACGATGCGCTCGTCGAGCTGCTGCTGATGGTCCACGCTGCCAAGCACGCGTCGGCGCACCGCATCGTCGCGGTCTGCCCCTGGTACGGCTACTCGCGCCAGGACAAAAAGTCGGCCCCGCGCGAGCCGATCTCGGCGCGGCTGGTGGCCGAGACGCTCGAGGTGGCGGGCATCGACCGGATGGTGACGATGGACCTGCACGCGGGCCAGATGCAGGGTTTTTTCTCCAAACCCGTCGACCACATGACGGCGATGCCGATCCTCGTCCAGTACGTGCAGGACCAGCTTTTGCCGCAGCACGGCGAGCTCGTGATCGTCGCTCCCGACGCCGGCCGAGTGAAGCTCGTGCGCAAGTTCGCCCAGAAGGTCGGTGCTCCGTACGCGCTGCTCGAAAAAGAGCGGCCGGCGCAGCAGGTCGCCGAGATTGGCCACGTGATCGGCGACGTCAAGGGCAAGGTGGCGGTGATCGTCGACGACATCATCGACACCGGGGGGACGCTCGCGGTCGCCGCCGAAACCGTGCTCGACGAGGGCGCGCGCGAGGTCTACGCGGTCGCCACCCACGGCATCTTCTCTGGACGTGCCTACGAGATCCTCGGCAACTCGCCGCTGTCGGGCATCGTCGTCACCGACACCGTGCCGCTCAAGGCGGGAGCGCCACCGCTGATCCGCCAGCTCACCTGCGCCGACATCCTCACCGACACGATCCGGCGGATCTTCACCGATGATTCGGTGTCGGAGATCTTCGCCGGCGAGAACCAGCTCTTCTGACGCCCGCGACGGCGCCGCTGCGCCTCAGCGGCGCACGAGCGGCTCGCGGCGCGTGCCGCGCGCTTCGAAGTACTGCCACTCCGCTTCGCCGAGCTCGGTCGCGGGCGGGTCGCCGAACCACCACTCGCGGCCGATCCGGTGCCAGTTGCGGGTGGCGCGGAGCTTGCCGAGCACGGCGAGCACGCCCGTCTCCATGCGCCGGCCGAGCAGCTCATTGGCTGGGAGGCTTTCGCGGCGCAAAAGGTCGTAGAAACCCGAGCGCGGGTCTGACATCGCCGCGATCACGCTCATCACGAGCGGCGGATCGATCGTCACTTCGCGGTCCTCGAGGTACCAGCCGGCGACCGCGCGCACGTGTTCCATCAGCCGTTCGGCATCGACCTTGCGCGGGTTGCGCAGAAAACCGAGCTCGTGGAGGGCGCGCCGGGCGCGTTCGGGGTCGCCGGCGACGACAGCGTCGAGCGCTGCCACCTCGAGCTGGATCTGCTCGCGGTCGAGCTGTTTGGTCATGCCGAAGTCGAGGAAGGCGACGCGGCCGTCGTCCATCAGCAGGTAGTTGCCGGGATGGGCGTCGGCGTTGAACTGCTGCAGGTGGTAGATCGAGCCGTAGTGGTAGCGGTAGACGATCTCGCCGAAACGGTCGCGCTCAGCCTGGGGGAGGGTGCGGACGTGCTCGAAGTCGTGCCCGTCGACCCACTCGGTCACCAGCACCAGGCGTCGTGACAGCCGCGTGACGACGTCGGGCACGTAGATGAACGGGTGGCCGCGGTAGGCGCGCGCGAAGGTGCGCTGGCGTTGCGCCTCGAGCTCGTAGTCGAGCTCCTCTTCGACGCGCTCGCGCAGCTCGCGCGCCACGGCACGGGCGTCGAGGCCGGGCGCGATCGCCTTCGCGAAACGCAGCACGACACCTGCGTTCTGCAGGTCGGCGCGGAGCGCCTCGGCGATCCCCGGGTACTGGACCTTGACAGCGACGCGGCGGCCGTCGTGGAGCACGGCGCGGTGAACCTGGCCGATCGAGGCGGCGGCCGCTGCCTCCTCCTCGATCTCGGCGAACGCCTCGGCGAGCGGCATCTCGAGCTCGCTTTCGAGCACCTTGCGCACCTTGCGCCACGGCAGCGCCGGTGCGTGGGCGCGCAGTTGCGCGAGCTTGCGCTGGTAGAGGTCGGCGTACTGGGGGGGTAGGAACTCGGTGTCGATGAACGACGCCAGCTGGCCGAGCTTGAGCGCGGCACCCTTCATCCGCCCGAGCGTCTCGACCATCCGCTCGGCGGCCTCCTCGTGGACCTCCTCGAGCGCGCGCTCGGCCTCGCTGCGGCTACGGGTCAGGTTGCGCGCCCGCGTCGAGGCGTAGCGTGCGCCCTCGCGACCGAGCACAGACCCCACCGCCACCGTGCGGCGCAGGCGTCCACGGGGAAGTTCGTCTTTCGCCACCGCTGCAAGCGTAGGCGCCCGCGCCCTTCAAGTTGCGAGCTGTCAATCCGACTAACGGGGCGCCTGCCTCCGCCGACGGGCGAGCCATGCAAGCGCGAGCTGCCACCACCCCTACGCCCCTCGAGCCGCTAGCGGTGCCGGACGCTGGCCCCGAGCGCCACGACGAGCGCGCGCAGCTCGACGCGATCGCCGCCCGCTTCTCGAGCCACGACGGTTTCAACGCTCGGCTCGTCGACTTCCGCTTCGAGACACTCGAGCCGTGGCTCGCGGGTGCTGAGCGGGTGCTCGAGCTGGGGTGCGCCGACGGTCGCATGACGGAACGGTTGGCGCGGTGCGTGCGCCACGTAACCGCGGTCGACGGTTCGAGCGAACAGGTCCGACGGCTGCGCGCGCGTCTGCCCGCGGTCGAGGTGGTGCACGCGCTGTTCGAGGAGTACGTCCCGTCGCGGCGCTTCGAGCGCGTCGTGCTAGCCCACGTGCTCGAACACGTGCGCGACCCGGTCGGGCTGCTGCGCCGGGCCGCCTCCTTCGCCGAGCCCGGAGGTCTGCTCCTAATCACCGTGCCGAACGCCGACTCGTTGCACCGCCAGGCGGGGGTCGCGATGGGTTTGATCGGCGCCGTTACCGACCTCGACGAACAGGATCGTCGGATCGGCCATCGTCGCGTGTACACGCGCACCACGCTGCTCGCCGACGTCGCCGCTAGCGGTCTCGCTGTCGAACATGTCGGCGGCGTGTTCTTGAAGCCCCTGCCGAACAGCGCGATCGAGCGTTACTGGAGCGACGAGCTGATCCGCGCCTACTTCGAGCTCGGCCGCCGCTACCCCGAAATCGCCGCCGAGATCGTCGTCGTCGCGCGCGTGCCCCAAGCGACCGAGACGGGCGCGCCGGAGCCAGGAGCGGCTGAAGCGTGAGCGTGCGGTGCGGCAACAGGGTCCGGCGGGTGCGTGTCGGCGTCGCCGGCGCCGGTGCGATGGGCGCCAACCACGCCCGCGTGCTCAACTCCCTGCCGCACCTCTGCGAGCTCGTTGCCGTCTACGACCCCGACCACGCGCGCGCCCAGGCGGTGGCGGCGCGAACCACCGCCCGCGTCTGCTCTTCGCTCGAGGAGCTGCTCGAGCGTGTCGACGCCGTCTGTATCGCGTCGCCGAGCGGCTGTCACCCGCAGCAGGTGGCGCTCGCGCTCGCCGCCGGTCGCGACGTCTTCGTCGAGAAGCCGTTGGCGCTCGAGGCAGCCGCGGCGCGCTCGCTCCGCGACGACGTCGTGCGCGGCAGTGACCGCATCGTCCAGGTCGGCCACATCGAGCACTTCAACCCAGCCGTGCGCGAGCTGCGTAAGCTCGCCGCTGGCGAACAGCTCGTCGCGGTCGAGATGCAGCGCCTCAGCCCGTGGCACGGCCGGATCGCCGACGCCGACGTGATCCAGGACCTGATGCTGCACGATGTGCACGTGCTCCTCACCCTCGCCCGGGCGCCGATCGCCGGCCTGGCCGCGTTCGCCAGACACGTGCGCAGCGCCGATCGCAGTGCCGACCACGCTGTCGCGACCCTGGCCTTCGCCGACGGCTTGATCGCGGCGCTGTCGGCGAGTCGGGTCACCGAGGAGAAGGTGCGCCGTCTGGCGGTCACGAGCGAGCGCGCCTACATCACGCTCGACTACGTGCGGCGAACGATCGAAATCTGTCGCTCGACGAGCCTCCACGCTGACGCGCGTGACCAGCGCAGCTACCGGCAAGAGAGCGTCGTCGAGCGGGTGTTCGTGCCGCCCGAAGAGCCACTTGTCGCCCAGCTGGGCGCCTTTCTCGAATGCGTGCGCGAGCGTCGCCCGCCCGAGGTCGATGTCGACGACGCCGTGCGCTGTCTCGAAGTGGTCGAGGCTCTTCGCCGCAGCGCCGGGCTGGTGCGCGGCGAGCGCGGCGAACGACCTGTCGCTGCAGCGGCGAGCGCGATAGCGGGGGTGGCTGCGTGAGACGGGTGCTCGTGACCGGTGTGGGCGGTCCCGCCGGCGTCAACTTCGTGCGCTCGCTGCGTGCCGCGGCAGACGACTACTACATCGTCGGCACCGACACCAACCGGCACCATCTCGAGTGGCCGGACGTCGATGCCGCCTACGTGGCACCCCGCTGCGACGATCCCGCCTACCCCGAGTTCTTGTGCGAGCTGGTGGTGCGCGAGGGGATCGAGTTCGTCCATCCCCAGCCCGATCCCGAGGTGCGAGCGGTGTCGGAGCTGCGCGACCGCATCCCCGCCCGCGTCTTTCTGCCCGACCGCGAGACCGTCCACATCTGTCAGGACAAGCGCCGCTCGGGCGAGCTGTGGCAGCGCGCCGGTGTCCACACCGCGCCCTCGCTCGCGGTGCGCGACCGTGCCGATCTCGAGCGAGCTGCCGAAACGCTCGGGCTGCCGTTCTGGCTCCGCGCAAGCGGCGGGGCCGGCGGGCTCGCGGCCACGCCGGTCGCCGCTGTCGAGGCGGGCTGGCACTGGTTGCGCTACTGGCAGCTCACGCGCCCCGGGCTCGAGTTCGTGGCGCAAGAGCTGCTCCCGGGCGCGAACTTCGCCTTCACGTCGCTTTGGCGTGACGGCGAGCTGGTCTGCGCACAGCTGCGGGAGCGGCTCGAGTACATCTACCCGCACCTCACGCCGTCCGGTGTGACGGGAACGCCCGCGGTCGCGGTGACGCGCGACCGTCCCGATGTCGAAGAGATCGCGCTGTGCGCGGTGCGCGCGATCGACCGGCGCGCCAACGGTGTCTTCTGCGTCGACCTCAAAGAGGACGCGGATGGTGTAGCGCGACCGACCGAGATCAACTGCGGCCGCTTTTTCACGACGAGCTACTTCTTCACCGCCGCTGGCCTCAACATCCCCGACCTCTACGTACGGTTGGGGTTCGGCGAGGACCCGCGCCCGGGCGAGATCGGGCGGTTGCGGGAAGGGCTTTTGTGGATCCGCCACATCGACTGCCCGGCGGTGCTCGCCGACGAGCACGAGCTCGCGAGCACGGGGTACCCCGGTGCGCGCGTGGACGGGCCCGCAAGCCGTCTTAGTGCCGAGCGTGTGTCGCCCGCCGTCGGCGACGACACGGGTCCACCCGCCCAAGCGGCCGCACCGGTGGCAGGAGGTGCCGGGGCGTGACGCGCGCCGGAGGCGAGGGCTTGCCGGACGGCACCGAGCTGGTGGTGCTCGACCTCGACGGAACGCTCGCGCGGCTCGACGTCGACTGGGCCCAGCTGCGAAAGCTCGCCAACGAGCGCGGCCGCGCGCTTCTGGGTGCGGCAGCACCGGTCGGCGTCCTCGCGACACTGCGCGCGCTGGCAGCCCGCGGTCACCGCGCGGCGGCGGGCGAGCTCGAAGCGGTCGTCGCCCAGCGCGAGCGCGCCGCCGCCGCGCGCTGCGCGCTGAACGCGGCTCTTTGTGCTTGGCTCGAGCGCGAAGCGGCGGGATTGCCGCTGGCCGTTCTGACGCTCAACGACGCTGCAGCGGCGCGGACCGCGCTCGCGCGCGCCGGACTCGAGGATCGCGTGGTGGCGGTCGTGGGCCGCGGCGACGCGCCGTCGAAACCCGACCCGACGGGGCTGTTTGCGATCGTCGACAGCGTCGGCTCGCGGCCGGAGCGTGCGCTACTGATCGGCGACTCCGAGGTCGATGCCGAGTGCGCGTTCGCTGCCGGCGCTCGCTTTCGCTGGGTCGACGAGATCGGCTGTGCTTGGACGTGCGGCGACCTGTTGCGTGCGTGAGCGATGAGCGCGGCTGTTCACCGAGCGGGGAGCGACGGCGGCGGCGAGCGCCCGGGGCCGGGCGCGGGTGCGGGTGCAGGTGCAGGTGTGGGCGCGCTACCCAAGGTCAGCTGTTTGATCGTCACCTACTCCTTCGAGCGCTTCATCGTGCGCGCGATCGAGAGCGCCCTCGCTCAGGACTATCCGCCCGAGCTGCTTCAGATCGTCGTCGTCGACGACGGTTCGCCCGATCGCACCCCCGAGCTCGTGCGTCCCTACAGCGACCGCGTGCGCTACGTGCGCCAACCGAACCGCGGCTTGGTAGCCGCCTTCAATCGCGGCCTGCGCGAGATCGACGGCGACGTTTTGATGCTCCTGTCGGGCGACGACGAGTGGCCGCCGTCGCGTGTCCGGCTGCACGCCGAGTTCCTCTCCCGCCATCCCGAGGTCGGCCTCGTCTACGGCGACATGGAGGTGATCGATGCCGGCGGCGCGACGATCGAGCCGTCGTTCTGGCGGGCGACCGGGCACGTGCCGCAGCGCGGTGATGTGCTCGGTCGGTTGTTGCGCGGCAACTTCATCTCCGGCGGCGCGATGTCGGTGCGGATGAGCCTCGCCGACCGCTTCGCGCCGCTGCCCGCCGACTGCGCTTGGGAAGACTGGTGGATCGCGACGCGCGTCGCCGCTGTCGCCGCAGTCGACTACACGCCGCGGTGCGTCTACCGCTACCGCTGGCACGGCAACAACATGAATCTCGGTGCGCGCGGCCGCCGCTTCGCCGAGCTCCTGGTGCGCGAGCTGCCCTTCCGGCGCCGGCTCCTCGCAGAGGTCGAGCTCGAACGGTTGGCTGCCGAGGACGTTTACGCCGGCGCGGTCGCGCTCGTGCGTTCGCTGGCGGTGGCAAGCGAGCGCACGTCGACACCAGCGACCGAGCTTGCGCCCGTTACCGACGCCGACCGGGAGCGCGCCGGCGAGCGTCTCGAGCGCGCCCGCGCGGCGCTCGCCGCCGGCGCGTGGCTCGACGCGCTTGCCGACACGACGCGCGCGCTCGCTGCCGACCCGCACGACCCAAGCGCCGTCGCGCTGCTCGAGCGGTGCGCGCAAGCGCTCGGCCTGGTAACACAGGCGAGCGTGCCCGCCTCCGCCGCCAGCGGCGCCGCGGCCCAGCGGCCCGCGCCGCTCGGCGATGACGTGCGCGCAGTCGTCCTGCTCGCCGACGGGCGCGAGCTCGCGGCCGCGCCCGAGCTGATCGCTGCCTACGCCCGTGTCGTCGGCGACGACGATCCAGTCACGCTCGTGATCGCGCTGCCGCCCGACGACGGCGCGGTGGTGGCGGCGCTCGAACGTGCTGTGTCGGCGGCCGGGGCCGACGGGCCCGGCAGCCCCGACCTCCTGGCGCTGCCACTGCCGGACGATGGCTGGGAGACGCTGGCGGCGTCGGCGCACGGCTTCTACGGGCCACGGCCGTCGGTGGCGGCGCTCGCCGGGCTGTCCGCAGTCTCGCCCGCCGAGCTCACTGCTTTCCTTGCGCGTGTCGTCGAGCGCCGGAAGCGGGCGCAAGACACAGCGGGCGCAGCCGCCCGCACGCTCGGTGCGGGCACAGCCACCGACGGGCACCGGGCGGGTACAGCCGCTGACAGCCACCGGGCGGACACAGCCACCGCCGCCCGTACCGCAACCGCTTGAGCCGCCGGCCGGGGCGCGGTGACGCCGTTTTAGGCGCTACACTCGCGCGCTCGTGGCAGGAGCCCAACGACCGCTGCTGGAAGTCGAGGAGCGCGCCGAGCTCGGCTCGCGCGCCGCCCGTCGCCTGCGCCGCGCCGGCCTGATTCCCGGCGTCATCTACGGCGCCGGGCACGACCCGCTGCCCTTCAAGGTTCCGGCGGGCCGTTTGCGCCAGGTGCTCGCCGAGGGTGCCACCGTTATCGACGTCAAGGTCGGGAGCGGCAAGCCGGCGCCGGCGGTCGTCAAGGAGCAGCAGCTCGATCCGGTGCGCGACGTGGTCATCCACGTCGATCTGCAGCAGGTGCGGCTCGACGAGCGGGTCACCGCGGTCGTGCCGCTCGAGCTCGCCGGCGGCGACGACGCGCCGGGCGTCCGCCAGGGCGGCGTGCTCGACCACGTGCTGTGGGAGGTCGAGATCGAGGCGCTCGCCAGCGACCTGCCCGAGAAGATCCTCGCCGACGTGTCGCGGCTCGAGCTCGGTTCGACGCTCACACTGGGCGACGTCGAGCCGCCCGCGGGCGTGACGATCCTCGGCGATCCCGACGACGTGGTCGCGACGATCGTTCCGCCGACGCGCGAGGATGAGGGCGAGGCCGGCGCCGAAGAGGAGCCGGAGGTCGCCGGCCGCGGCGAGTCCCAGGGCGCAGGGGAGGGCGAGAGCTCCTGAGCCGGCCTGCCGGCGCCGAGGCGGCGCCGTCCAGCCGGGTCGCTTTCCTTGTCGTCGGGCTCGGCAACCCCGGTCCGCGCTACGAGCGCACGCGGCACAACGTCGGTTTCGACGTCGTTCGCGAGGTGGCGCGCCGCTGGGGTGTCGACCGTTTCGAACGGCGCTACGCCGGCGAGTTCGCCACGGGACGCGCCGGCGCTGGCGGTTCCCGCGTCGCGCTGTTGCTGCCGCACACCTACATGAACGAGTCGGGGCGCAGCGTCTCCGCCGCCCGCGGTGCGCTGCGCGTGGCGCCCGAACAGGTGGTGGTGGTTCACGACGAGATCGACCTTCCCTTCGGCGTCGTGCGCGTCAAACAGGGTGGTGGCACGGCCGGCCACCGCGGGCTCAAGTCGGTGCGCGAGGGGCTCGCCAGCAGCGATTTCTGGCGCGTCCGAGTCGGGGTCGGGCGGCCCGACAGCACCGATCCCGAAATCGTCTCGCGCTGGGTTCTCGGGCGTTTCGACGAGCCGGAAGCGGCGGTGCGCGAACTGATCGCGGCGGCCGCTGACGCTGTCGAGCGGCTGGTCGCCGACGGCGGGCTGGGCGCCGACGGCGCGTAGAGTCGCGAGCGATGGGCGAGCTGCGAGCCGTAGTGCGTGACGGTGCCGAGCAGCCGGCGGTGCGCGCGCTCGTCGATGACCTGAGGCGCGGAAGCACCGACGCCTTCGTGTCGCAGAGCATGCGCGCGTTCGTCCTCGGTTCGCTGTTCGAAGCCGTGCACGAACGTCCGGCGCTGGTGGTGGTCGCCGACGACCGCGCGGCCGCGAACCTCGCTGCCGACCTGCGCGCGTTGCTCGCCCCGCGGCTCGTCCGCCTCCTCCCGGCGCGCGGCGTGCGCTACGAGTCGCACCTCGCACCGCCGCCCCACCTTGTCGGTCTGCGCGTCGCGGCGGTGGACGCCCTGATCGACAGTCCGGCCGGCGAGCAGCCGGTGGTCGTGGCGTCTGTCCAGGCGCTCGCGGAAAAGCTTCCCGACCCCGAGCTACGGCCGCGCGGCTTCGTGATCGAGCGCGGCGAGCTGCTCGACCTCGACGAGTGCGTCGCGCAGCTCGTCGAACTCGGCTACGAGCGGGTCGAGCAGGTCGAGGACCGCGGCCAGTTCGCCGTCCGCGGCGACATTCTCGACATCTATCCCGCCACCGAGGAGCGCGCGGTGCGCTGCGAGCTCTTCGACATCGAGATCGAGCGGCTCGCCTGGTTCTCCACGTTCACCCAGCGCACGCTCGCCGAGGCCGAGCGGGTGGAGATCGCGCCGGTGTCCGAGCTGGCGCGCGAGCACCGCGAGCGCGCCGAGCTCGCCGCACACGCCGAAGACGAGCGACCCGAGATCGCCGAGCTTTTGCCGGTCGATCGCTTCCGCCGCCTGCTCGACTTCGTTCCGAGCGAAGCGATCGTGGCGGTCGTCGACCGCGACGAGGTGCGGACCTCGCTCTCCGAGCTGTGGGACGAGGTCGAGGCGATCTTCGGCGGCCGCGACGCCAGCCACCTCTACGTCGAGCCGTCGGAGCTCGAGCGCGATCTGGACGCGCGCGTTGCGCTCCGCCTGTCGTCGGTCGCAAGCGGACAGGCACACGAACTCCGCGCCCAGGCGGCGGTGCCGGTGGCGCGCGACCTCCACCAGGCCGAGGCCGAGCTCGAAAAGCTCGTCCGCTCGGGCTACCGCGTGGTCGTCGCTTGGAGTAGGCGGGGCGAGCTCGAACGGGCGCTCCTCAACCTCGAGCGCGTACGCGCCCGCGAGATCGGCGACGACCTCGGCCCCGGCGCTGCCGTTCTGTTCGCCCAGGGCACGCTGCGCGATGGATTCGTCTGGCCCGGCGGCCGGATCGCGCTGATCCCCGAGCACCGACTCCTGCGCCGCCGGCGCCGCCCTGACGCTGCCGCCGAGAGCCGCCGTGCGCTGCGGGCGATGACCGAGCTGCGCAGCGGCGTAGCTGTTGTCCACGAGGACCACGGCATCGCCCGCTTCGTCGGCTTCACGACGCGCACGGTGGCGGGCGTCACGCGCGACTACCTAGAGCTCGAGTTCCGGGACGGCGACCGCGTTTTCGTTCCCTCCGACCAGCTCCACAAGGTCAGCCGCTACGTCGGTGCCGACGCCGCCGACCCGCCGCTGTCGAAACTCGGCGGGCGTCAGTGGGAGCAGATGAAGTTGCGCGCGCGGCGCGCGGCGACCCAGCTGGCGGGCGAGCTGTTGACGCTGTACGCGGAGCGGCGGCGGCGCGCCGGCTTCGCTTTCCCTCCCGACGGTGCTTGGCAGCGCGAGTTCGAGCAGCGCTTCCCGTTCGAGGAGACGCCCGACCAGCTCGAGGCGATCGAGGCGGTGCGCGCCGACATGGAGGAGGCGCGGCCGATGGATCGCCTGATCTGCGGCGACGTCGGCTACGGCAAGACCGAGGTCGCGCTGCGCGCTGCCTTCAAGGCTGCGACCGCGGGCAAGCAGGTGCTGTTTCTCGTCCCCACCACCGTGCTCGCCCAGCAGCACTACGGCACCTTCGCGGAGCGGATGCGCGACTGGCCGCTACGGATCGAGGTCGTTTCGCGCTTCCGCTCGGCGAGCGAGGTGCGTGCAGTGCTACGCGACTTCAGCGAGGGCCGTGTCGACATCCTGATCGGCACGCACAGGCTGCTTTCGCGCGACGTGCGGCCCAAAGACCTCGGTCTTCTCATCATCGACGAGGAGCAGCGTTTCGGCGTCCGCCAGAAAGAGCTGTTGCGCCAGCTGCGGCTCAAGGTCGACGTGCTTTCGATGTCGGCGACGCCGATCCCGCGCACGCTGCAGATGGCGCTGTCGGGGCTGCGCGACATGTCGGTGATCCGCACGCCGCCCGAGGGTCGCCGTCCGGTCCAGACCTACGTCGGCGAGTGGGACGAGGAGGTCGTGCGCCGCGCGATCCGCCGCGAGCTCGAGCGGAGAGGACAGGTCTTCTACCTCCACAACCGTGTCGAGACGATCGCCGAGGCGGCCGAGCGGGTGCGCGCGCTGGTGCCCGACGCGCGTGTCGAGATCGCGCACGGGCAGATGGACGACGACGAGCTCGAACAGGTGATGTTGCGCTTCGTGCGCGGCGAGGCGGACATCCTCGTCTGCACGACGATCATCGAATCGGGCATCGACATACCCCGTGCCAACACGCTGATCGTCGAGCGCGCCGACGAACTCGGGCTCGCCCAGCTCTACCAGATCCGCGGCCGCGTCGGACGCTCGCGCGAGCGGGCGCACGCCTACCTGCTCTACCCGTCGGCGGCCGCGCTGTCCGAGCAGGCGCGGCAGCGGCTAGCGACGCTGTCCGACCACACCGAGCTCGGCTCCGGTCTGCAGATAGCGATGCGCGACCTCGAGATCCGGGGCGCCGGCAACCTGCTCGGCGAGGAGCAGTCCGGGCACGTCGCGGCGGTCGGGTTCGAGCTGTACGTGCGGATGCTCGAGGAGGCTGTCGCCGAGCTGTCCGGCGAGGCGGCCGACGAGCCCGAGCCGGTGCGTCTCGAGGTGCCCGTCGACGCCTACGTGCCGTCCGACTACATCGCGTACGAGTCAGCGAAGATCGACGTGCACCGGCGCATCGCCGGTGCACGCGAGGTCGCCGAGCTGATCATGTTGCGCCGCGAGCTCGAGGACCGCTTCGGTCCGGTGCCCGAGCCGCTCGACAACCTCATCAAGCTCCAGGACGCGCGCATCAAGCTGGGGCGGGCAGGGGCGCGCACGGTCGAGTTCCGGCAGGGGCGGATGGTCGTCTCGCCGCTCGAGCTTGACGCGCGCCAGGTGCGCGCCCTGCGTGAGCGGATCCCCGAGGCTCTCTACGAGTCCGGCCACGCGACCCTGCGCGTCCGCGTTCCCGACGATCCCGAGCAGCGCTTCGCGGCGGTCGTGCAAGCGGCCGAGGCGGTGCTCGAGGTGGCGAGCGCTCCGGTGCGCGAGGAAGCGGCCGGGAGCGCGGGTACGCTTCGCTAGCATCCGCCGCCGATCGCTGCGCTTCCCGGTGCGCACCATCGCTCGATGACCGTGACAGCGAAGCCACGAACAGCAGCTCGCGCAATCGCGCTGCTTCTGTGCGCGACCGCGCTCGCCGCCACTGGCTGTGGCAGGTCGGTGCCCGAGGGTGCCGTCGCCAAGGTCGGCGACACGGTCATCAGCAAACAGCGGTTCGACCACTGGCTGGCGATCGCGGCGCGCTCGACCGGCACGGTCGGCCAGCGCCCGGTGGTTCCTGACCCGCCCACCTACCGGCGTTGCATCGCCGCCAAACGCGCGGCGAGCGAACCGCGTGCCAAGGGCGCGAAACCGCCCAGCGACGCCGAGCTCAAGCGCCTCTGCCGCGAGCAGTACGAGCAGCTACGCGACGACGTGATGCGTTTTCTCGTGCAGGGCGAGTGGTTGCGCGCCGAGGCGCGGCGCTCCGGTATCCGCGTCTCGCCGGCCGAAATCGAGCGCACTTTCGACGAGCAGCTGAGGCAGGCGTTCCCCGGCAAGAACGGCAACGCGCGCTACCAGCAGTTCCTGCGCCGCACGGGTATGACCAAGCGCGACATCTTAGAGCGGATCGAGCTGAGCCTGCTCCAGCAGCGCATCCAGCAGCGTGTGCAAGACCGTGCCGCAGCGATCGACGAGAGCGACATCGTCTCCTACTACGAGCGCAACAAGCAGCAGTTCTCGCAACCCGAGCGGCGCGACGTCGAGCTCGTTCTGACCGACACCCGCGCCCAGGCGTTGCGGGCACGGCGCGAGATCGAGCGCGGCCGTAGCTTCGCGGAGGTCGCGAGGCGCTACTCGACCGACGACGTCTCCAAGCAGCAGGGCGGACGGCTGACGGGTGTGACGCGCGGCAGCCAGGAGCGAGCGCTCGACGACGCGATCTTTAAGGCCCGGCGCAAGCAGCTCGTCGGTCCGCTCCGCACCGCGCTTGGCTTCTACGTCTTCCGTGTCACACGCATCAGCCGGGCGCGGACCGAGCCGCTCAACGCCACCGTCCGCGCGACCATCCGCAGCCAGCTCGAGAGCGACCAGCAGCAAAAGGCGCTGACGCTCTTCATTCAGGAGTTCAGCGAGCGCTCGCGCGCCGAGACGGTGTGCGCGGAAGGTTTCGTGGTCTCGGAGTGCGACAACGGGCCGCCGCTGGCCGGTCGCCCGCGCGGGCGCACGCCTGCTTCGGGCGGTAACCCCAATCCGTCGGGCGCCGCAGCGCAACCGCAGCCGTCGCAAGCGGCAGGACTGCAGGGTCTCGGCGGGCTCGGCCAAACGCCCGGAACCCCCTAGCGCGGGACTCTTCCCTGTGGGTGCGGGAGCGGACGACCACGGCGACGAGCGCGCTGGCAGCTCCGCCGAGAGCACCGAGGGGGCCGACTACGCACTTGCCGAGACGCCGTCGCCGACCGCTGCCGTGGCGCTAGCGCGCCTCGATCGGCTCGCCCGCCGCTTGCGCCGCGACTGCCCGTGGGACCGCGAGCAGAACGAGCGCACGATCGTTCCGCACACCGTCGAGGAGGCGTACGAGGTCGCGGACGCGGCGCTCGCCGCTGACGACGCGAAGCTCATCGACGAGCTCGGCGATCTCCTCTACCAGGTCGTGTTCCTGGCGCTGCTTTTGGAGGAGCGCGGCGTCGGCGATTTCGCCGCCGTGGCCGACGGGCTGCGCCGCAAGCTGATCCGCCGCCATCCACACGTTTTCGGCGACGTGCGTGCGTCCAGCGCCGACGAGGCGGTGCGCACCTGGAGCGAAGTCAAGCGCCACCGCGAGCGCGGCGGGGCGACGTTCGCCGACATCGCCACGACCCTGCCGGCGACGCTGCGGGCACGCAAGGTGCTGCGACGAGCACGGGCCGCCGGGCTCCTCCCCGACCGCACGGCCGCGGAGTGCGCGCACGCGCTCGCCGATCAGGCCGACCGCGCGGGCCGTGGCCGGAGCGACGCAGAGCGCTCGGCGGCGGACAGCACCAGCGAGCGCGAAGCTGGAAGGATTCTGCTCTGCGCGGTCGAGCTCGCGCTCGCTCTCGGCGCCGATCCCGAGCTCGCTCTCCGCCGCGCAGCGGACGAGCTCGCGGCGCGGCTCGAGCCGTCCGATCGCGCTCCGCACAAAGACCAGCGATCACCGACCCCGGAGGCTGAATCGTGAGCGAGATCAAGCGTGTGCACGGGCGGCAGATTCTCGACAGTCGCGGCAACCCCACCGTCGAGGTCGATGTCGAACTGGCTTCCGGTGCTGTCGGGCGAGCGGCCGTGCCTTCCGGCGCGTCGACCGGCGAGTTCGAGGCGGTCGAGCTGCGCGACGGTGGCGAGCGCTGGGCCGGCAAGGGGGTGACGCGCGCCGTCGCCAACGTCAACGGCGAGATCGACGCCGCGTTGCGCGGCCTCGACGCTTCCGACCAGGAGCGGATCGACCGCACGCTGATCGAGCTCGACGGCACTCCCAACAAGGGGCGACTCGGTGCCAACGCGATCCTCGGTGCGTCGCTGGCGGTGGCCAAGGCGGCTGCGGCCGACGCCGGACTGCCTCTGTGGCGGTACCTGGGTGGCGACGACGCCTACGTCCTGCCGGTGCCGATGATGAACGTGCTGAACGGCGGTGCTCACGCCGACAATCGCGTCGACTTCCAGGAGTTCATGATCGTTCCCGTCGGCGCTGAGCGCTTCAGCGACGGCTTGCGCATCGGCGTCGAGGTGTTCCACGCCCTCAAGCGCACGCTGCGCGAGCGCGGTCTTGCGACGGCGGTCGGCGACGAAGGCGGTTTCGCCCCCGACGTCGAGTCGAACGAGGCGGCGCTTGAGCTGCTCGTCGCCGCGATCGAGGCAGCGGGCTACGAGCCAGGCGAGGACGTCGCGATCGCGCTCGATCCCGCGACGAGCGAGCTGTGGCGCAACGGCCGCTACGTGCTCGAGCACGAGGGGCGCGAGCTCCAGGCGGCCGAGCTAGCGGAGCTGTGGAGCGATCTCGCCGAGCGCTACCCGATCGTGTCGATCGAGGACGGCATGGCCGAAGAGGACTGGGAGGGCTGGCGCACGCTCACCGATCGGCTTGGCCAGAGAGTTCAGCTCGTCGGCGACGACCTCTTCGTCACCAATCCCGAGCGTCTCAGGCGCGGCATCGAGAGCGGTGTCGCCAACTCGATTCTGGTCAAGGTCAACCAAATCGGCACCTTGACCGAGACGCTCGAGGCCGTCCGCACGGCGCTCGCCGCGGGCTACACGGCGGTGGTGTCGCACCGTTCGGGCGAAACCGAGGACACGACGATCGCCGACCTGGCAGTGGCCACCGGCTGCGGACAGATCAAGACTGGCGCGCCGTCGCGGAGCGATCGCACCGCCAAGTACAACCAGCTGCTGCGGATCGAAGAGCAGCTGGCGGGGCGCGCTTCCTACCCGGGCAAGGGCGCCTTCCGGGCTCTCGGCCAGCGCGCCTGACGACGTCCCGGTGGCGCGGTGCGACCGGGGCGCAGGGTCTCTTGCATCCCCGCGCACGGGCAGGAGCGGCGCTGGCGCCAGCGAACAGCGGCTGTGTGGCATCGGCGGGGCGAGCGACAGCCGCGCGACGGTCGGCCGCGCGGGCGCGGATCGACTGGGACGCGCTCGCGCGCCGCGCCTTGCTCGTGGTCCTGGGCACGATCCTCGCTCTCTACGTCGAGCCGGCGACGCGCTGGGTCGCCCAGCGCGCCGAACTTCGCCGTGAGCGCGCGGCGCTCGAGCAGCTGGAGCGCGAAAACCGGCGGCTGCGCGCCCGCGCCGCCGAGCTGCGGCGCGGAACGGCTGTCGAGCGCGAGGCGCGTGCCCTCGGGATGGTGCGTGTCGGCGAGCGCCCCTACTTCGTCCTGAAGGGCGAGCGCTCGCCTCGCTGAGAGCTTGCCTCCGGCCGGTTTGCGGCGGACCGAACGTCGGGCGCTCTTTCGCGCGACGGGCGAGCTTGTGTGCTGCCTAGGGTTTGGGGTGCACGATGGACCCCGAGGTCGAGAGCGCACTCGAACAGTGGCGCGAAGGGGAGCGGCGGCTGCTCGCCGAGCCCGACCGGCATGTCGATGAAGCCGCCTGGGAGCTCACCGAGGAGCTGCGCCGCAGGCTGGGCGGGGCGTTTGCGCTCGCCGAGCTGGCGGCGCTCTACAACGACCAAAACGACTGGGCGCTAGCTGCCGCAAGTTTGCGCGTCGGCGCTCCGCGGGCGGCCTGGGCTGTTGATGTCGCCTTCGCCCGCTACGCCCGCGAAGCGGCCGACTTCGGCGGCGGTGTCGTGCGCGCCGAGCGGGGCCGGACGAGCTAGCGAGACAGCGCGCTCACCGGCTCCTGCAGCCCCGCTAACGCGGCGGTCGGAGCGGCGGTGCACAGCGTTGCTGCGCGTGCGAGGTCGCGCGGCGTGTCGATGTCGAAGAGCGCCGTTGTGACTCGCGACACGCCGCTCGTAACGTCGCAGGCGTCGGCGCCGGCGGTCACTCCGCGGGCGAACGGCAGCGCACGACAACCCGCTGTCGCGAGCGCTGTGCGGAGCGACGCCCCGCGCGCGAGCATCTCCTCGAGATGCGGCAGACAGCTGCGCTCCCAGCGGGCAGGAAAGGGGGCGAGGCCGGAGCAGGTGGCCACCGCCGCCACGCCCGCTGTGGCGGCCAGGGCGGCGATCAGGCGAGCGGGCACGAACGGCATGTCGCAGGCCAGGACGACGATCGCCTCGGCCTCGAGCGTGCGCAGCGCATGGACTATGCCGCACAGCGGATGGTGGTCGCTGTCCCCCTCGAGCAGCACCCGCACCGCGGGCGGCAGCGGACGCGGTAGGGAGCAGCCGGGCTTGGTCACGACCGCCACCGGCAAACCGGCGCGCGCCAGAGCCGCGATCGGGTACCGCAGCAGCGGCGTGCCGGCCAGCAGCTGCCGCGGCTTGTCGCCCCCCATGCGCGACCCCCGTCCCCCGGCCAGCACGACCCCGACGACCCCTGGGCAGCGCCCACCTCGAACGTGGCCGCGAGGCTGGCGGCCGCGACGCGCACGAGCCTGCGCCGCGCTCATCCGCCAATCGCCGACATAGTCCGCTCCGGCGGCGCGAACCGCGCCGTGCCGATGGTGTGTCCGCGCGGTTTGCGGGCGACCGCGCCGCGCACCAACGCAGCGAGCTCGCGATCGCTCGCGCCTGCGCGCAACGGTGTGCGCAGATCGAGCTCTTCGCTCGCGAACAGACAGGTTTTCAGCTGGCCGTCGGCGGTCAGGCGCAGGCGCGTGCAGTCGGCGCAGAACGGGGCGCTGACGGGGCTGACGAAAGCAATCGTGCCGCTGCCGTCGGCGAACCGGTATGCGCGCGCGGTGGCGCCCACCGGGCGGGGAAGCTCCTCGAGCGCGTAACGCCGCTCGATCCGTTCGCGCAGCTCGGAGGCGGTCACGACCGCGTCCGGGCGCCACGAGCGTTCGCCGTCGAGGGGCATGAACTCGAGAAAGCGCACCTCGTAGGGGTGGGTGCGTGCCAGCTCGACGAAGGCGAACAGCTCGCGGTCGCTGAAGTCACGCGTCGCCACGACGTTGACCTTGATCCGCTCGACGCCGGGCGTGCGCTCGAGCGCGGCGAGGCCGGCGAGAACGCGGCGCAGCAGCGGTCGCCGTGTTATCGCCGCGAACCGCTGTGCCGACAGGGAGTCGAGACTGACGTTGAAGTGGCTGATGCCCGCCGCCGCCAGCTCGGCAGCCCGACGCTCGAGCAGCACGCCGTTGGTGGTGATCGCAAGCCGCTCGATCTCGGGGATGCGCCGCAGCGCCGCAGCGAGGTCGACGAGATCGCCGCGCAGCAGCGGCTCGCCGCCGGTAATGCGCAGGCGCCGGATGCCGAGCCGCGCCAACAGCGCGACGAGTCGCACCGTCTCGCCGATCGTGAGGAGCTCTGTGCGCGGGGCGTAGGGCACCCCCTCGGCCGGCATGCAGTAGCGGCAGCGCAGGTTGCAGCGGTCGGTGACCGACAGACGCAGGTCGCGGGCGACCCTGCCGAAGGAGTCGACGAGCACGGGACTGCCCATCGCTCGGCGGCTGAGCGCTGTGTGCGCGAGCGCCTCCGCACAGAGCGCCTCGTCAGCGGCCCTGGCGTCGCGTCCCGCTGCGCTGCGCCGCTTGCACATCGCCTCACGCGACCTCGGCCGCCGCTCGCAAGAACCGCGCCAGCGTCAGCGCCCGCCCTGGCGGTAGCTGACCGCTCGCGCGTCGTCGACCGTGGCAATCGATTTCGACCTTCCACACCGCCACGCGCGCCTTGATCTCGTCGACCACCTCGCAGGCTGCGGCGAACGCTTCGCTGCGGTGGCGGGCCGCTGCCACCACGCGCAGCGAGGTCTCGCCGCGTGGCACGCGCCCCAGCCGGTGCTCGATCGACAGCCCGCGGAGGTGGTGGCGCTGGAGCGCCGTCCGCGCGATCGCTTCGAGTTCGGCGAGCGCCAGCGGCGGATGGGCTTCGTACTCGAGTGCGTCGACGTCGCGCGTGCGCCCTTCGAAGACGACGCGCGCACCCGCGCTGCCGTCGTCGACCAGGGGGTCGGTCGGCGCGCAGCGCCCCTCGTCGCGACGGTCGGCGTCGAGGCTCTCGAACGTGAGGCGCACGCTCACGTGCGTCGGAGGCGGCTGTCGGTCGGCGGGGCTGCCTCCGCTTACCGGCGGCACGAGCACGAGCACGTCGCCGTTGCGGAGCGCCGTGGCGGGATCGGCCCAGCGATCGTTGATCGCCAACACGAAGGGCTGTTCCAGCGCGGCGCGCGAGCCGCGGCGCTGGGCGATCTCGGCGAGAGCGCGCAGCGCCGCGGCAGCATCGCTGCCGGGGTCGAGCTCGAGGTCGACGTGGCGCCGACCGAAGGCCTCGCGCAGCGAGGCGAAAAGCAGTACGCGTACACGCACGGGACGAATGTAGGGCGGGCGGTGCTCGGCGCTGTGTGCCGTGTTGTCGCAAACGGTGGGCGTCGCGCTCGACGGCTTGGCGAGACGGTGCCGGCCGACGGCTGGTTACCGTGGCGCCGTGGCGATCGAACCGAGCGACTCCGCTCCCGGTACCGGCGGACCAGGAGCTGTGGCCGGAGCGGGCACGAACGGCAGCGCGGCGAGCGGCACGCCCGTCGCCCTGCCCCACGTCGACAGCGCGAGGCGTGCGCGCATGGTCGACGTCGGCGAAAAGCCGTTGAGCGAGCGTTCCGCGCGGGCGCGCGCGACGCTGCGCGCAAGCACCGCCACCTGCGCCGCGCTTGCCGATGGCGGCCTTCCCAAGGGCGACGCGATCGCGGTGGCGCGGCTCGCCGGCATCCAGGCTGCCAAGCGCACCGCGGAGCTCGTGCCGCTGGCACATCCACTGCCGCTCGCCCACGTCGACGTCGCGATCGCGCCCGAACCTGAGCTCGGCCGCGTCTCGATCGAGGCGACAGCGCGCGCCCACGCTCGCACCGGCGTCGAGCTCGAGGCGCTCGTCGCCTGCACGACCGCGGCCGTCGCCCTCTACGACATGGTCAAGGCCGTCGAGCCGGGGGCGGCGATTAGCGACGCGCGCGTGATCGAGAAGCGTGGAGGGCGCAGCGGCATCTGGCGCCAGGAGCCCGCGCCGGCGGCCACGCCCGACTGCGTGCCCGTCCACCTACGTCGCGCGGGTGCGCAAGCCGCGGCCAGCGTCGGAACGTGCGCGCTGCTCGTCGTTTCGACCAGGGCGGCGAGCGGGGCGCGCCCCGATCGCGCCGAGCCCCATCTCCGCGCGCTCGCTCATGCTGCGGGGCTGAGCGTCGCACGCTTCGCCGTTCTTCCCGACGATCCCCCTGCGCTCGCCGCTTTCATGCGCGACTGTGCCGATCGCCAGCGCGTAGCGGTGGTGCTCACCAGCGGCGGGACAGGCCTCACCGCCGACGACCGCACACCCGAGGCGACGCTGGCGGTGGCAGACCGCGAGGTGCCCGGAATCGCCGAGCTCGTTCGTGCGCATTCCTTCGCTCGCACGCCGCTCGCCGCGCTGTCGCGCGCCGTGGCGGCGATGCGCGGGCGCACTCTGATCGTCAACCTGCCCGGCAACCCCAGCGCTCTCGTCGAGCTGCGCGAGCCGCTCGCGCCCGTCTTGCGGCACGCCGTGGAGCTGCTCGCGGCATAGGCCGATGGCGGTGGTCGAGCGGCCAGCCCCCGGGCGGGCGCCGCTCGAGCGCGCGTCGCTCGAGGCGGTGCTAGCGCTGCTGGCGGACACCGTGCGCCCGCTCGGTTGCGAAGAGGTTCCGCTGCACGCCGCTCGCGGTCGCGTGCTTGCCGCGCCGGTGCGCGCCCCGTTCCCGCTGCCGGCGTTCACGAACGCCGCGATGGACGGCTTCGCCGTTCGCGCTGCCGATACAGCTAGCCCGGGCGCTCGCCTGCGCCTCGTCGGCGACGTCGCTGCGGGCGCGGCGTGGCCCCCGCCGCTCGCTCCTGGAACGTGTCGCGAGATCGCCACCGGCGCGCCCCTCCCGCCGGGCGCCGACGCGGTGCTGCGACGCGAGCGGGCGGCGGTGGCCGGCGACACCGTCGAAGTGCTCGCGCCCGTCGCAGCGAGCACCGACGTCCGCCTTCGCGGCGAGGACGCACCCGCCGGGGCGGAGGTCCTGCCGGCGGGCATGCGCATCGGCGCCGGCGAGATTGCGCTGCTCGCGGCGCTCGGGAAGGAGTCGGTCGCCTGCCGGCGCCAGCCCCGTGTAGCTGTGGTGACGACTGGCGACGAGCTACTCGCCCGTGCTAGCGGCGAGCGTGCGCGCGCCGGCGTGCGCGACGCCAACGGCCCGATGCTCGCGGCGCTCGCAACAGTGTTCGGTGTGCGCGAGGTCGAGCCGATCGGGCCGCTACCCGATTCGCCCGCAGCGGTCAAGCGCGCTCTCGCCGCCGCTTGTCGCGAGTACGACATGGTGGTAGCTAGCGGCGGCGTCTCGGTAGGTCGCCACGATCACGTGCGTACGGCGCTGGCCGCGGTCGGTGTCGAGGAGCTCGTCCGTGGTCTTGCGCTGCGCCCCGGCAGGCCGGCGCGGATCGGCGTGGCCGAGGGCACGAGCGCGATCGTGTTCGCGCTGCCCGGCAATCCGGCCGCGGTGTTCGTCCTCTTTCATCTGCTGGTGCGGCCGACGCTCGCGCGGCTCGAGGGGTGCCACGAGCGTCCACTTGTCGTGCGTGGCGTTTTGGCACGCACGATCGACCCGCAGCCGGCGCCCGTCGACACCTTTCTTCGCGTCTCGCTGGCCCGCGGTAGCGGCAGCGAGCCGCTGACTGCGGTGCCCTGCGGGCGTTTGCACGCCTCGCACGCTCTGACGTCGCTCGTCGGTGTCGACGCCCTCGCGCGCGTGCCCGCCGGCAGCGCTGCAAGCGCCGGCAGCGAGCTCGAGCTGCACTTGCTAGAGCATCGGTAGCGCTAGCGGCGAACTCGTATCGACGCCGGCGCGCTAGCTCGAAGCGCTGTCGCCGACCTCCGCGCCGCCGGAATCGGACTCGCTCTCCGGCGCGTCGGCGGCGTCGGTGTCGGCGGCGTCGCCGACGGTCGCCTCCGCTGGCTCAGGAACGACGGGGCTCTCCGGCGCGTCGGCGGCGTCGGCTGCCGTGGCGTCTTCGCTGGCGGCCGTGTCGGACTCGCTCTCGGTCGCCGTCTGCGGGTAGCCGTCGGCTACACCGGGTTGGTCCGGCGCTTTGCCGCCGTCGGCGTCGACGGCGCTCTCGGCGCTAGCGTCGTCCCCGGCCGTCGCGTCGGTGGCGCTCGCGGCAGCCGCTCCAGCGGCTTGCTCGTCCGCGTTCGGTTCGTCGTGGATGATCGTGTCGCCCGGGGCGAGCCGCGTCACGACAATCCGGTCGGCCTCGATCGTGACCTTCACCGGTCGATGACCGGCCCAGTGCTCGGCGTACAGCGGGTCGTCCTGCACGGCCGGGTCGAGCCAGATCCCGTACCCCTCTTCGCCGTGATCGAAAGTCGCCTCGAAAACGTGACGCTGCGCGCGCCGCTTGCGGCCGCCACGGCGACCACGGCGCCGGCGGCGCTTGTGACCATCGCCCTCGCCTTCGGCGCCTTCCGCGCTGTCGCGCGCGCGCTCCTCGGCTTCACGACGGGCCCGCTCTTCGGCTTCACGGCGCGCCCGCTCCTCCTCCTGGCGCAAACGCTCGGCGACGAGCTCTTCGTCGCGCGCGCGCAGATCTTCGTCGTCGGGGTAGGGCAGGTCGCCTCCGAGCGGCGAACGTTCGGGGCCGGTCAGATCATGCTCGCGCTTGAAGGCGCGGAGCTCGCTCACCGACACCTCGAGCTGGTGCGCGATCCAGGCGTCGGTGCGGCCCTCGCGTACCCAGGCCCGGATCTGGTTCAACTGTGCTTTCAACGACCTCCGTGCCAACGGCGGCGCAGCCTACCAAGCGTCGCCCGATCGCCAACGCCAGATTCGCGGTTGAAGTTCGCCTGCACGGGTGCTTTAGTGGGCACAGTCAAGTTCGCCCGCAAGGAGATGCTGGCTCGTGCTGGTACTGACCCGCAAACCAAACCAGAGCATCATGATCGGCGACGACATCGAGGTCTCGATCCTGTCGGTGATGGGCGAGAAGGTGAGGATCGGGATCGCCGCCCCCCGATCAGTGCCGGTGTTTCGCAAGGAAGTGTGGCTCGATCTGCACTCGGGGGAGGGCGACGTTTCAGCCGACGCACAAGCACTGGCGCGGGAACTCGCGAAGCTCAAGGCGCAGGACGACCAATAAGCGCTGATCTTCCCCGCGACCGCTGTTCGTTGAAGCCGAGGCGCACCTCGACGGGCACGGTGGGGCGCCAAGGGGCTCAGCCCGCCACGGGTGCGGCTCAGCCCACCACCAGCGCGAGCGCCTGGAACATCGCCACGGTTACCGCGGCGGCCGTGGCTACGAGCAGGAAGACGAGTAGCACGAAGTTCACCTTGCCGCGCCGCCGCTGCCGGGCGAGCCGCCTTGCGCGGGCACGCTCGACAGCCCGGCGCCTGAGAAGTTCGCGCCGAACCAACTCCTCCCGCGCGCGATCCTGGAAGGCACGCTCGTAGTAGGCGAGGGAGCGCTGCATGCGCATGGTCGCGCAGGGTAACGCAGCCCTGCGTTCCGCGCAAAGCTGCGCGCCGAGCGCGGCCTGCTAGGCGACCACCCCCCGCGCGGCGAACAGCGGCCGCCAGTCGCGCACCAGTCTCCTGCTGCGTGCGCTCTTTCGCGCGCACGCAGCAGGACTCGACGACGGCGAGCCGGCCGCTAGGCGGGCGTCGGGGCGGTGCGCTCGGCTTCCTGGTAGACGGAGACGAAGTGCAGGTAGTTGCGGGCGATCTGTTCGGCCGCTTGCTCGCGGTCGAGCGTGCCCGCGAGGTTGCCCTTGACGGCGTCCCACCAGATCGTGCGGCCGATCGCAAAACCGGCGTAGCCCTCGACCGGAGCACCCTGGCGCAGCCAGTGCTCAACCTTGCCGGAGTCGGCACCGCGCCCGAGCACCACGCAGACGACACCGTCGCGCCCGCCGCTGCGCGTCTGGGCGGCGATGCGCTCGCAGTCGGCACGGGTCTCGATGCCCTCGATCTTCCAGACGTCGGGTTCGACACCGTCCTCCTGGAGCTCGGCGATCGCCTGGATCATCAGGTCGGGGCGCAGCTCGGCGTCGTAGCGGTCGGAGTCGCCACCGACCTTGTCGAGCTGGTGCGGCTCGGCCGGCACGAGCAGCTCGAAGAGGAACTTGCGGTCGCGCTCGTGCAACCAGTCGGACAAGCGCCGCAGACGCTCACGCTGGCGGCGGTTGAGGTCGCTGTCGCCCTCGGGGTTGTAGCGAACGAGCACCTTCGCGAAGTCGGGGTCGAACTTCTCGATGTGCTCGCCGAACTGCTCGCCGTACTCGAAGTCGAACTCCTTCTGGCCCGACTTCTCGACCGGCATCGCCAGGATCAGGCCGCGCTCCTTGGCCTGGCGGGGGATCTCGCCGCCGAACTGCTCGTCGATAAGACACCCGCTCACCGACGGATCGGCACCCAGCTCGAGCGCTTTCACGAGACCCTCGAAGATCAGATGCTTGGCGTCGGCAATGCGCCGGGTCTCCTCGGGCGTCGGCTCGCCCTCGATCCCGAACATCTTCTTCTGGAAAGACCCGCGGTGGTCGAAGGCGAGTATGTACAGCTTGCCGTCGTAACCAAGCGCCATCGCACTCTCCTCTCGGTCGTTTTCGTTCGGGGGCGAAGCTCTTACCAAGAAAGGCTACCCCCGCCTAACGGTGTGACCGAAGCTTCCGGCCAACTACCCTGAGGCTTGCCTTGAGCCGCCCCGACCTCTTCGTGGTTTGCAAGAACTGCGGCGCCGAGATCAGCCCGTACGTCACCGAGTGCCCGTACTGCGGGCGGCGGGTGCGCAAACGGGCGCCGCGAGTCGAGATCGCGCGCGACGGCGAGCCTCGCGCGCGCGAGCGGCGGATGTCCCGCGCACGCCCGCGGCGCCCGCGGCTTCCCGCGCGCAGCGCGAGCGAACGTCGACCGTTCGTGAGCGGCGCGGTGTTCGTGCTCTCGGCGCTGCTCACGTTCGCCGCCGAGATCGGCGTGTCGCTCGACGAGCTCGGCGCGCTGATCCCCGGGCAGTTCGAGCAGCCTTGGCGGCTCTTGACGGCGCCGCTCGTGCACACCAGCGTCGCCTACCTGGCGATCGCGGCCGGCATCGCGGCGGCCGCGCTGCGCGCGGTCGAGCTGCGCTTCGGGTCGGTCGCTGCGCTCCTCGCCTACCTCGGCTGCGCCGTGCCGGCCAGCGCCGTCGCGCTCGCGGCAGGCCGCTCGGGCTTGCCGTTCGCTGACGCGGTCGCGGTGGTGGCGGGCGCGAACGGCTTGGCGATGGGCCTGCTCGTCGCGTACGTGGTCGAGCGTCGCCTCGCCGCGCCGGGTGCGCTGGCTGCGGCGGTCGATCCGCTCGCGCTCGCCGTCGCTGCCGTTCTGATTTTGGCGCTGCCGCTGGCCGTTCCCGAAGCTAGCGCCGCCGCCGCCGCGGGCGGGATCGCCGGCGGCGTGGCGGTCGGGCTAGTGCTGTCTTTGTGGCGGCGGCGCAGGGGGCCACTGATCGACGCCGGCATATGATCCGCGGCGGTGACGTTGCGCCGCGTCAGTGACGAGCGCCTGGAACGCGCGCTCGAGGCGCTCGCCGAGCCGGGCCGCTTCCGCCTGGCCGAGGCGCGGATAGCCGCCGCCGTACCCCAGCTCGAGCGTCTGTTGGCGCGCGCTCTCGAGGAGGGCGGATGGTTCTCGCAGGTGCACGAAAGCGAGGTGCGCAAGGCTGCGCTCGATCACGACCCCGACGAGCGGCTCGAGCGCGTGCGACGGCTCTTGGCCGAGGAGACGCGGATCGCGATGATGGTAGGAGTAGCGGTCGGGTTCGAGCTAGCCCGTGAGCTGCGACCCGAGCTGGACGAAGAGGATCGGGCTGCCGGGGGCTCGCGCGATCGTCCCCGGCGAGACGACGCCCGGCAACACGACGGAGGAGGTCGCTAGATGGAGGTTCGCTTCCTAGGTCACGCTTGTTTCGAGCTGCGCGAGGGCGACACCCGCGTGCTGATCGATCCGTTCCTGACCGGCAACCCGAAGGCGGCGGTGAGCGCCGACGAGGTCGAGCCGACGCACATCTTCCTCACGCACGGACACGCCGACCACTGGGGCGACGTCGAGCAGATCGCCAAGCGCACCGGCGCCCAGTGCGTGGCGATCGTCGAGCTGGCGCAGGAGCTGCAGGCCAAGGGCGTCGCCAACGTAGCCGACCCCAACCTCGGCGGCACGGTCGAGTTCGACGGCGGGTGGGTGCGCCTGGTGCCGGCCTGGCACACATCGACTACGCCCGGCGGCACGGTCAACACGCCCGCCGGGCTGGTCGTGAACCTCGGCGGCAAGACCGTCTACCACACCGGTGACACCGCGCTGTTCTCGGACATGCAGCTGGTCTCGCGCCGCGACCCGATCGACCTGCTGCTCGTTTGCATCGGTGGTCACTACACGATGGATCGCCACGACGCTGCGGTGGCGTGCGAGCTCGTCGGCGCCAAGCAGGTGGTGCCCTGCCACTACGGCACCTTCCCGCCGATCGAGACCGACGCCGCCGCCTTCAAGGCAGATGTCGAAGCACGCACGTCGTCGCAGGTGACGGTGCTCGAGCCGGGGCAGTCCCTGACCCTCTAGCGGCCTCGCCCCGCCGGGGCGCGACCGGTAAACGAACGCGGATCGGCCGACAGGACCAGTCCTGACCTCCGAGCGGCGTCCCCTGCCCGCGCCTTACGCTCCCGAGCGCATCCGCAGCCAATCGCTGCGATCGCGCCAGTCGTGCGCCATCAGTGCCGTGCCGAGGCAGGCTAGAACGAGCCCGGCGAGGCCATGGTGGAGGCGCCGCCCGAGCACCCACACCCGCTTGCGCTCGGGGTCGTAGCCGACGAGGCGGTTACCGTGTGTCCAAGGTGTTCTCGCCACGGTCCCATCACCCACTGGACGCATCGACAAGTGCGGGCGAGCTGTTGAGCAGCGGTCGCTCTGGCCGACGGCTGTTCGGCTCTGACCGACGGCTGGTCGGCGCTTCCGGGCGCAGCGGCTGGCAGCGGTCGCAAGGGTGGGTGGCGGTGCTTGCTGTGGCGCTCGCGTTGGCCGCTGCCGCCTGCGGCGACGACGAACGCTCGGCGCCGCCGGCTGCCACCACCTCGAGCACGGTGACGGCGGCGACGAAGGGGCGTGGCGGCGGCGCTGCCGCACCAAGCCCCACGACGAGCGGTTTGACAGCTGGGGCTACGAGCGGCAGCGGAGCGGGTGAGAGTCAGCCAGGGGGAGCTGGCGACGAGAGCGGCGGCCCCGTTTACGAGGTGCGGATCGAGTCGACGAGGGTCGTGCCACGCCGGCTCGAGGTTCCCGCCTACCTGGGGGTGACCGTCCGAGTGCGTTCGGGCGACGGGCGGTCCCACACCGTGCGGCTGGCCGGGCGCAACTGGTCGGTGCCGGCGGCAGGCGAGGTGGTGGTTGCGCTCGAGGGGCTGCGGCCTGGGAGCAAGGTTGTGGGCTCTGTCGACGGTGACCGCACGGCGTTCACTGTTGCCGCGGTGTCCGAGCTGGAACGCTAGCGCCGGTTGTTGCCTGCCGAGACGTGCGCTCGCGGCGCGCTCCCGCTGCGCGGTCGCGGTCGCCGCAGCTGCCGCCGCCCGGTCCGCTGATCCCGGATGTGCGCGTTCCCGAATCGCTCTGCCCGCGCCGCCTGGAACCTAAGCTGGCCAGCCAGCCAAATCTTGTGTAGGCTTGCGTCTGTCCGCGCTGGCATGCCGACGGCGTGGGTCGCGTCGACGGGCTAGAGGAGGTCGCTCGCGAGGCCCGCCAGACGCCGCGAAGGCAGAGCAGCGTGGCCGCAGGGGAGAGCGAGGGAAGGAGGAGCTGAGGTGAGCGAGCCGGTCATCCGCCGCACCGAACGGGCCGATTTCGTCGCGTCTTCGGATCCCGCGCTGCAAGCGAGCGCCGACCGCGGCGAGGTCAACCTCCTCAGCTACCGCGAGCTGTACCACCTCTGGGAACGCCAGCAGTGGAGTGTCCAGGACATCGATTTCTCGCGCGACCGCGTCGACTGGCACGAGCGCATCTCACCCGACGAGCGCTTCCAGCGCATGTATGGGCTGTCCTCGTTCTTCGTCGGCGAGCAGCGCGTCACCGCCGAGCTCGGGCCGATGATGCGCGCCGCCCCGACCGAGGACATGCGCATCTTCCTCGCTACGCAGATCGCCGACGAGGGGCGGCACGTCGCTTTTTTCGACCGCTTCTACAGCGAGGTCGGGATCTTCGAGGCCGAGGGCGTGCAGGAACGGCTCGCCGAGGCCGAGGCCCAGGTAAACCCGAGCTTCCACGAGCTGTTCGACGAGATGCTGCGCGAGCGCGTCGACCGCCTCGCCAGCGAGCCCGAGGATCTCGAGGCACTCGTCGAGGCTGTGACCATCTACCACATGGTCCTCGAGGGCATGCTCGCCCTCACCGGACAGCACTTCATCATCGCCTACAACGAGGAGCAGGGCACTCTGCCCGGCTTCGTCGAGGGTTTCAGCAACGTCGCTCGTGACGAGCACCGCCACGTCGCCTTCGGCTCGCGCTTCCTGCGCGAGATGGCCGAGCGCGACGAGCGCTACCGCACGGCTATCAGCCGTACGCTCGAGAAGGTCGCCCCGGTCGCCGAACAAGTGCTGCGACCGCACTGGTACGAGGAGGGTATGCCGCTCTTCGGCTACTCGCTCGGCGAGGTGCGAGCGTTCGCGCTCAAAGCGCTGGAACGGCGCTTGAAGGCGATCGGGCTGGTCGCAGTGTCCTAGGCACGGACGCCGGCGCCCCAGCTGCAGTCGCGTACGCCGACCAAGTTCTGCCAGCGCGCCGGGGCGCGCTGCCACCGCCGGAGTGGCGTGTGCGACGGCGGGCCAGCAGTGTCAGCGCCGTCGCTGCGCTTCAGGGCGCGATCGCACCGGGCGGCTGGGTTCCGAAGCCGCTGCCTGCGGTCGCGGCGCCGCCGCTCGGGGCACCGGTGCCGCCTGCGCTGCTGGCTGCGCCACCGCCAGCTGCCGACGAGCTCGCTTGCCCCGAGTCCGACGTAGAGCCTGATGGTTGGGTAGACCCGCTTTGGGTCGAGCTTCCCAGCGGTGTCGCACTGCCAGCCGGCGGTTGCTGATCGCTCGCCGGCTGTCCTTGCCCGCCGGGCGCTGTTGCATCGGCCGGAGGCTCGGTTCCGTACTGGCTGTCGCCGGCCGACCCGGTCGCGACGGGCGGCTGTTCGATCGTCACCGTCGGCGGCGGCCCCGGCTCGGGCGGCAGAGTCACGACATCGTGGATCCGCTCGACCACGGGGGGTGCGGGAGGCGGTGGCGGAGCTGTCGCGGCTGGCGAGAGCGGCCGGTCGGCGACGGCGGCGAGCGGCGCCGCTTGCGCGGCAGCGGGCAGCGCCGGCTGGGCGGTCCGAGCGGTCGTGTCCGTGCTCGCCGCTGGGGCTGTTACGGCCTCACTCGCCACCTGGGCCTTCCCGTCCGCGGAGCGGTGCCCGGCGTGGTCGCGCGCTGCTCTCTCGGCGACGGGCGCGGCGCTCTTGTTGTTCGTGGCTGTGCGCGTGCCGTGACCGATCTCGATCGCGCCGGCAGCGACGACAGCGGCGGCCGCCGTCGCAGCCGCGGCCTTCGACGCGAACGTCGAGATACCGGCCGAGATGGCGCTTGTCGCCATGCCGCCGGCAGCAGCGCCGACGCCCGCTGCTCCGGCGCTCGCGCCGGCGGCTGCGCCAGCTGCGGTCACCGCTGACGCGCCGGCCGAGCACGCCACGCCACCCGCTCCGCACGCCGAGGCTGCGCCCGACGCCGCTGCACTGCCGGCGGCGCCTCCCGAGGCGGCACCACCGCCAAGTAGCTTGCCGACGACAAACTGCTTGAGCGCGAACAGGGGGCCTGCCGGCAGCAGCGCAGCCGCCAGCATCTTGCTCGTCTCCTTCAGATGGCTGCGGAAAGCGCGGCAGCGCTCGCAGCGACGGAGGTGGCGCCGCACCGCAGCGGGCAGCGCCTCCAAACCCTCGGCCTCGCGCGCGAGCGCGACGCGCACCTCGTCGCAGGTGAGGGTTCGCGCCTCGGCCGCCTCGGCGAGAGCCATCCGCGCCCGAACGAGCAGCGATTTGACGCTCGGGACCGTGGTCTCCATCGCCTCGGCGATCTGCTCATACGAGAGCGCGTCGATCTCGCGCAGCAGCAGCGCCGTGCGCTGCGTTTCGGGCAGCTCCTGGACGTCGGCGAGGACGTGGCGGAACTCCTCGCGCTCGACGACGGTGTCCGCCGCGCTTGCGCCGTCGGTGCGGTCGAAGACCTCCATCGACTCGTGCGCTTGCGCCTGCGGGCGGCGCAGGTGGTTGAGGCAGCGGTTGCGCGCGATCCGGTACAGCCACGGTCGCGCGTTGATCGGCCGCTCGTCGGCGACCAGCGCGTTGTAGGCGGCAGCGAAGACCTCTTGCAGCACGTCCTCGGCGTCTTCGCGCGAGCCGAGCATGTGGCGACAGAAGGCGAGAAGTCGTGCCTCGTAGCGGCGAACGAGCGCTTCGAAGGCGTGGTCGTTGCCGCGGCGCGTGAGTTCGATTAGGCGCTCGTCGCTCTGCAGCCGCAGAAGCGGCGAACGCCCGGCGATCGCTGCGGCGCGTGCGCGTGCTGTCAGTGCCGAAGCTTCCACCGGCTCGCTTCCCTAGTGCGGCTGTGTCTCTTGTCCCTCTATACGCGCACGCGCATAGCGCGTGCCGTGCCGCACACTCCTTACGACACCGTAGCAGCGGTCAAGTTGCGCAACCGCCGGTGTATGTCCGCTTCGATCTGGCGTACGCGCTCGCCGCTGATGCCGCAGCGCGCGCCGACCTCGCGGAGCGCCGTTCCCTCGCCGTCGAGCCCGGCGCGTGCCGCGAGCACCTGGCGCTCACGATCGCCGAGCTCCTTGTCCACGAGCGGCCAGATCTGAGCCGCGTAGACGCGATCGAGCACCTCTTCCTCGACGGTCGGTGCGCAGGGGTCGACTACCGTCTCGAGCTCGTCCTCCGTGGCGGGGGCGAACTCCGGTTCGCAGTCGATCAGCTCCTCTGCCTCCGCGACGCTGAGATCCGCGGCGCGCGCCGCTTCGGCCAGCTCGCGCGGATCTTCCGGGTCGCCGTCGCGAGCGGCGAGCGCGGCGTGCAGGCGCACGAGGCGGCCGTGAACGTGAACCGGTAGGCGGATAGTGCGGGAGTGGTTCGCCTGCGCGCGCTGTACGGCCTGGCGGATCCAGTGCACGGCGTAAGTGGAGAAGCGTGTGCCCCGGTCCGGATCGAACAGTTCGGCGGCGCGGATCACTCCAATCACAGCTTCCTGTAGCAGGTCGTCGAACGAGAGCGCCGTCGACGTACGAGCCTTACGCGCCGTGTCGGCAGCGAGCCGGACGTTGGCGGCGACGAGCGCGTTGCGCGCTGCGCGGTCGCCCTGTCTCGCTAGGCGCCCGAGCGCACGCTCCTCGGCAGCGGTCAAAAGACGGTGCGCGAGCATCCGGTCGCGAGGCGAGCGGACGCTATCGGCTCGACCGCGGCGGCCAGCCGCGCGGCGCGCGCGCTTGCGGGCGTCGACCGTTAGCGCCCATGTGTCGTGCGCCCACGCGCGGGTTCGCCTCTGCCTGCCGGGGTGCTCGCCGGGGAGCGTCGTTCGGGGGCCCTCGCAGACAGGCGTCCTTTGGGGGTGGTGGCGAACGGGCGTCGAGGCTGGCGACGACCGGCGTCGAGCCGTTATGCGCTGCTCCAGCTGCTCCGCTTCGGCGCGCCGTCGCAGCAGGAGCGAGAGCGCGACCGCTGCACCGACCCCGACCGCCGCGTCGCGCAGCACTCGCCTCGATCGCCTGCTCGCGCTCACAGCCGCTCCTCCTGCGACCTTCTCGGCATCCCCACTCTCGCACCGTGGGTGTGTGCGCGCAACAGCTCGATCACGACGATCGGGTCGTCACGCACCGCGCCGATCTGACAGCGCGGGCGCGCCCGTAGCGAGTGCCCGGGACGGGATTCGAACCCGCATGCTCTTGCGAGCGACGGCTTTTAAGGCCGCTGCCTGTACCAGTTCGGCTACCCGGGCAGTCGTAAGCGTAGGCGCGAAAACGGCTATACAGGGGGCTGTGGCACGACTCTTCATGTGGCCGCTGAAGCTGCTCGCGGGGCGCGTCTTGCGCTTGTTCGCGAAGCGCTTCGCTACCGCCGCGCGGCTGCGCATCGGCCGCGGGCGGCTTCCCGACCGCCGCGATCCCGACGTGTCGGTCGGGCGGCTCGTCGCCGGCGAGGCCGCGGCGGCAGCGATTCTCGCTGCCGCCGCGGCGCTCGCCGACCGTTTCGCGCGGCGGGCGGCGCACGCGCTGACGGGCAGCTGGCCCGGGCGCCGGCGCTAACGCGAGCGCGGTCCGCCGCGACCGCCGTGTGCAGCGCGCCCGCAGCGGCCAGGGGGAACCTGCGCACCGCGCGGCGCACTTTTGGCAGGATGGTGGCGCGCCCTCGCTCGCTCCCGTAGCGGGGCGACGAGTGGCGGAAGGGCAGGGGTAACTCGACGTGTCGTTATCGCGCACAGGAGTGGTGCGTACGCTGGCGCTGGCCGCGCTGATCGCTGTCGCGGCCGCGGTGGCGATCGCCGTTCTCGGCGGCGGTGGTGGCTATCGCGTGCGCGCCGAGTTCCTCAACGCCGGCCAACTCGTGCGCGGCAACCCGGTGCAGCGTGACGGCGTGCGGATCGGCGAGGTGACTGGCATCCACCTCGCGCCCAACGGGCTCGTCGAAGTTGAGATGAAGATCGAGGACCGCTTTGCACCCCTGCGGCGCGGCACCCGCGCGACCGTGCGAGCGTTCTCGCTGTCGGGTGTGGCGAACCGGTACGTCGACCTCGACTTCCCGCCGGCCGGCGCGCCAGCGATCCCTGACGGCGGGCGGATCGACTCCGCGCACACGCAGACCGCTGTCGACATAGACCAGCTCTTCAACACTCTCGACGCCCGCACGCGGCGCGACCTGCAGCGCTTCTTCAAGGGCAACCGCGACCTCTTTGCCGGTGTCGAGCGACAGGCCAACGCCGGTCTGCGCTACCTCAACCCCTCGCTTTCCACCAGCAGCCGCCTGTTCGCCAAGCTCGCCGAGGACGAGCCGCTGCTCGAGCGCTTCCTGGTCGACACAGCGCGCTTCAACAGCGTTCTCGCCTCGCGCGCAGACAGGCTCACGCCGCTTGTGTCGGAGCTCGCCGACACGACGCAAGCGATCGCCTCCGAGCGCCGAGCGCTGGCCGATGCGATCGCCGCGCTGCCGCCGTTTATGCGGCGAGCGAACACGACGTTCGTGAACCTTCGCGCGACGGTGCGCGACCTCGATCCGCTCGTCGCCGCGTCGCGTCCGGCGGCGCGCGAGCTCGTCCCGTTCCTCGCCGAGGCTCGCCGGCTATCGACCGGCTCGCGGCCCACGATCCGCGAGCTCGTGCGCGCCATCCAGGCAAGCGGCGGCGCCAACGACTTGATCGACCTGTTGCGCTCGCTGCCGCCGCTAGCGCAGATCGCGCTTGACACTCGCGAGCGCCGGGTGGCGCCGGGAGGCAGGCTCGTCGATGTCGGCCGCGTGCGTGGCGCGATCCCGGAGACCGCCGATGCCTTCCGGGCGGGGGCGCCCGAGCTCGCGGTGGCGCGCTTCTACGCCACCGACTTTCTCGGTTGGCTCGACGACTTCTCGACTACCGGTGCCGGCTTCGACGCGCTCGGAGCGATGGCGCGCGCCCACATAAGCGTCGCCGAGACGTTGGCGGGCGGTCCCGCGCGGCGCGGTCAGTACAAGCGCTGTCCCGGCTCCGCGGAAGCTCCCGCCCGCGACGGGTCGAACGTTCTGCCCGAGAGCGTGCGCGAATTCCTCCAGTGCGAGGAGTCGGCACGGGCGACGGGGGACGTGCGGTGAGGACGGTCGCGGTGCTCGGAATCGTCGCCGGTGTCGTCGCGGCGCTCGCGGCGGTGTTCGACATTGGTCCCGCCGCGTCGGAGCCGGCGCGCTACAAGATCGAGTTCGACAACGCCTTCGGCCTCAACGAGGGCGGCGACTTTCGCATCGGCGGCGTGCGCGCCGGCAAGACCACCGCGTTCGCGGTCGAGAAGCGGCCCGGTCGGCCGGCGCGGGCGCTTGTCACGGTCGAGGTCGAGCGCAAAGAGCTGGCGGATCTGCGCAGCGACGCGCGCTGCGCGATCAAGCCGCAATCGCTGATCGGCGAGTACTACGTCGACTGCCAGCCCGGCTCGAGCCCACGCCGCCTGCCGCGCGACGGCTCGGCGGTGGTGCCGGTCGAGCAGACCGAGTCGACGATCCCGCCCGACCTGATCGCCGACATCATGCGCCGCCCCTACCGCGAGCGCTTCTCGATCCTTTTGAGCCAGCTGGGCGCCGGTCTCGCCGGGCGCCCGCGCGACCTCGCCGCCGCGCTCCGCCGCGCCGATCCGGGGCTGCGCGAAACCAACCGGCTGCTGGCGCTGCTGGCCGAGCAGAACGCCAACCTGCGGGCCTTCATCCGTGACGCCGACACCGTCGTGCACGAGCTGCGGCGCGAGCGCGGACAGCTGGCACGGTGGGTCGACGCAGCCCAGACGGCCGCCGCGACCACCGCGTCGCGCGATCCCGAGCTGCGCGCCACGCTGCGCCGCTTGCCGACCTTCCTGGCCGAGCTTTCGCCGACGATGCGCCGGCTCGCCGCGCTCGCCGACCAGCAACGACTGCTGCTGGCCGAGGCGCGCGCCTCGGCGCCCGAGCTGCGGCGGTTCCTGCGCGTGGCGCGGCCGTTCGCGCGGGCGTCGGACCCGGCGCTCGGCGAGCTCGGCGACGCGGCGGCGGAAGGGCTGCGCGCTGTGCGCAGCGGCCAACGGGTGGTCGACGAGCTCTTGCGCATCGCTCCCGAGGCCGGGCCGACCTTCAAGCCGATCCGTCAGTTCCTCGACACCATGGATGATCGGCGCCGCGCTATCGAGGACGACGAGCGCGCGGTGCGTGCCGCTCCGCCCGCCCCCGACCCGACGGCGATCACGAGCGGACGCGGCGGCTTCACCGGGCTCGAGGCGATCTGGAACTACTTCTACTGGCAGTCGCTGTCGATCAACGGCTTCGACTCGGTCGGCCACATTCTCCGCGTCTCGCTCAACCTCAACCAGTGCAGCAACCTCTACACGGACGTCGATCCGAACAGCGATCTGTTCAGGCGCTGCAGCCAGTGGCTCGGGCCGAACCTGCCGGGCATCACGACGCCTGACTTCAGCGACAACCCGGCGCAGCTCGCGAGCCTCGAGCGCCAGGCGCGTGCGCCGGCGGCGCGCGTCGGTGAGCGGCGCGCACCCGGTCAGCCGGAAGCGGGTCCCCTGCCCGGCCAACGGGATATCTCGAAGCCGCAGGTGACGCTGCCGCCGCAGGTGCTCGACCTCATCGCGCCCAAGGCGCCCGAGCGGCTCAAACCGGGAACGCTGCCCGAGGTGCTCGACCAGATCGAGAAGCTTCTCGATCAAGCCCCGCGCATCGGTGGCTCCGATGGCAGGCCGAAGGTCGAACTCAAGGCGCCGAACCTGCCGTCGGGGAAGCCGTCGGGAGCGAGCGGCGACACGCGTGGCGGCAACGCGGTGCAGGCACTCCTCGACTACTTGCTCGGCCCGTAAAGGAGCGGCGTATGGCGACCGTCACAGCGAAACGACGACGCAACCGCCGCCGCATCTTCGCGCTCAGCGGTAGCCCCGTGTTGATCGGCGCGGTCACGGTGCTCGTGACGATCACCGCTGTCTACATCGCCTACACCGCCAACGAAGGTTTGCCGTTCGTGCCCTCGTACGAGCTGCGGGCCGAGCTGCCGTCAGGGTCGAAGCTGACCAAGGGCAACGACGTGCGGATCGGCGGATTTCGCGTCGGATTGGTCACCGACATCGCGCCGAAAGTCGTCGAGCGTGGCGGGCGGCGGCGTGCGATCGCACTGATCACGATGAAGCTCGACAAGTCGGTACAGCCACTCCCGCGCGACACGCGTGTGCTGGTGCGCCAGCGCTCGGCGCTCGGCCTCAAGTACGTCGAGCTGACACCGGGCCGCTCGCGCGCCGCTTTCCCGCCCGGGGCGACGATCCCCCTCGCGCAGGCGCGCGCACCGGCCGAGATCGAGGATCTTTTCGCGACCTTCGACGACCGCACCCGTCCGGCGATCCAAGACTCGCTCGATGCTTTCGGCGACGCCTTCGCCGGACGTGGCAGCTCGCTCAACGAAACGATCGCAGCGCTGCCGCCGCTGTTGCGCCGGCTCGAACCCGTAGCGCGCAACCTCGCTGACCCCGCGACCGGTCTGCCCCGCTTCATCCAGGCGCTGCGCGCCTTCACCGGCGAACTGGCACCGGCGGCGCGCGAGTTCGCGCGCAGCTTCCGCGACATGGCGACGACGTTCGAGGCGATCGCCGCCGATCCGGGCGCGCTGCAGCGGACGATCGAACGCTCGCCGGCGACGCTCGACGCGTCGATCTCGAGCTTCCGCGCGCAACGACCGCTGTACGCCGACCTCGATGACCTGTCGGCGCGTCTACGCCCGGCGTTGCGCGAGGCGCGCTTCTCGCTGCCGGTGGTCGACACAGCGCTTCTCGCCGGCACCGACGTTCTGCCACGGACCGTCGACCTCAGCCGGCGCACGCGCAGCGCGCTCGCGGCAGCGACCTTCCTCTTCACCGAGCCCGACACGCTCCAGGCGCTGCGCGACGTGCGCGCCGCTCTGACGGTCACGCGACCCGCCGCGGAGTTCATCGCCCCCTACCAGACGGTCTGCAACTACGCGATCTACTTCCTCCATCCGCTCGGCGAGCACCAGTCGGGGCTCTCCGTCGACGGTGCCGGGACCAACCAGGCGCAACTTCTCAAGCTGCCGAACCTGCTGCAGCCGAACAACTACGGCACGAGCGAGAGCTCGCGTCCGGTCGACGTTCCGCCGGGGGTGAAGGCGCGGGGCGCGAGGGATGCCTCCGGCATGCCGCTGCACAGGCTGATAGCGCCTCCCTACTCGCCAGCGATCGACGCCCAGGGCAACGCGGATTGTCAACGCGGGCAGGAGGGGTATCCGAACGGTCCGCTCACGCCGCCGGGCTCGCGCTACGGGCCGGGAGCCCTGCCCGACGGCACGCCCACCGGGGCTAACGCGGCGGTCGGCATCAACGACTACCCGATCCTCTCCGGCGGCACGTTCGTAACGCGCCGCCTGGGGATCACGAACCTGAGGGACATCCCGTGATACGGCAGCGAAGAAAGGCGACGCGACGCTGGTCCGACACCTCGCCGTTGCGCGCAGGTGTGCTCGCCCTCACCGTGCTCGTGCTCGCGAGCTGGTTCGGCTTCACACGCGACAACCCCTTCTCGCGGCCCTTCGTGTTGCGCGCGGTGTTCGCCGACGCCGCCAACCTGCAGCCGCGCTCGCCTGTGCGTATCGCCGGCGTCGACGTCGGCAAGGTGACGAAGATCGAGCCTCTCGACAGCGAGCGCGGCGGCGCGATCGTGACGATGGAACTTTCGCGCAAGGCGCTGCCGATCCACCAAGACGCGCGCATCAAGATCCGCTCGCGGATCTTCCTCGAAGGCAACTTCTTCGTCGACATCGAGCCCGGTTCGCCTTCGGCACCCGAGCTCGCCGACGGCGACACGGTGCCGATGTCGCAGACCGCCGCACCAGTCCAGTTCGTGCGTGTGCTCGAGCTCTTCCAGCGCGACGTACGCGCCGACCTCAAGACCCTTTTGCGGGAGCTCTCGATCGGGCTCGAGCGCGGCGCCGCCGGTTTCCGCGAGGGCGTCCGTTTCTGGGAGGACGCCTACCGCTTCTCGGCGCTCGCCAACGACGCGGCGTTGGGGCTCGACAGGCGCCGCGATATCCCGCGCGTTTTGCGCGCCCAACAGCGCGCTTTCGCCGCGATCGCCGCCGACGCCGACGCGCTGCGCGGACTGATCGACAACCTCGAGCGCACCGCCGCTGCTCTCGCCGCCGAGCGCGATCCGCTCGCCCGCTCGCTGCCGGCGCTGCGCGACACGCTGCGTCGAGCGATGCCGACGCTGCGCGAGCTGAACGCGTCGCTGCCGACGTTGCGCCTGTTCGCGCGCGAAGCTCTCCCGGGGGTTCGCACCGCCCCGCCGGCGCTGCGCGCCGGAACGCCGTTACTCGCCCAGCTGCGGTTGGCGCTGCGCGAGAGCGAGATCGGCGCCCTCGCCACCGCCGTGCGCGCTTCGGCTCCCGCCCTCGTGCGGCTCAACAACCTCTCGGTCCCCCTCGCCGAACAAGGGCGCTCGCTGTCGCGCTGCGTCAACCGCGTGCTGGTGCCGTTCATCCGCACGCCGATCCCGAATCCCGACGAGCCCGGCAACGACACCCAGCTCGTCCGCTACCAGCTGCAGCGCGGCTTCCCCGGTCTCGCCGGCGAGAGCCGACTCTCCGACGGCAACAACCAGATGTTCAACACCATGGCGGTGCTGCCGCCGACGATGGTGCGCCCCGGCCCGCCGCTCAACCCGACGCAGCCGCCACCCCACCGACCCGACGTGCCTTGCGAGACGCAGGAGCCGCCGAACCTGCACGCCCCAGGCGGCCCGGCCTCGGCCTTCAACGTACGCGGTAGCGCCGGCGCAGCCGCGCTGCGCCGACAGGCGGCAGCCCGGCGTGATCTCGACCGCGGCGCGCTCGCACGGGCGGCGCGTGCGTTCCGGCGCTTCGACCAGCTGCTGTCGGAGGCGCGGGCTCGGATGGGCTCGTTGAATGAGCGTGCAGCCAAGTCGAACGCGCGCCCCGCGCGCCAGCCGGAAGGGAGGGAGCAGCGGTGAGGCAGGCGCTACGGCGACACCTGCGCGACGTCGTAGCTCTCGTCGGCGCCGCTGCGCTCGGGCTGGGTGTTACTGGCTACATCCTCGCCCACCAGGCGGGCGTCAGGATCCCGCTCTTCGAGCGGCAACCGTTCCGCATCTACGCCGAGCTGTCGAGCGCCCAGGCTGTCACGCCTGGGCAGGGGCAGAGCGTGCGCGTCGCGGGCGTCGAGATCGGTCAGGTCGCCTCGGTCGACCTCGAGCAAGGACGAGCGGTGGTCGGCCTCGACATCGATCCACGTTACCGCGCGCTCGTGCGCAGCGACGCCACCGCTCTGCTGCGGTCTAGGACCGGACTCAAAGACATGTTCGTCGAGGTCGATCCGGGCGACGGTCCACGCATCGCCGAGGGCGCCCGCATACCGCTGTCCGACACGCTGCCCGACGTCAATCAGGACGAGGTGCTGGCGTCGCTCGACGCCGACACGCGCGACTACCTGAAGCTCCTGATCACGGGCGCGGGCAAAGGTTTCGAAGGCAACGGCACGCGGCTCGGCGAGGCGCTCGCACGGCTCGGTCCCCTGCATCGCGACCTTGCGCGCTTCGCCTCCGCGCTCGCGGAGCGCCGGCGCAACCTGCGTCGTGTCGTGCACGAGTACGGACGCGTGATGAGCGAGCTGGCGCGTCGCGACCGCACAGTGCGCGCGCTCGTGCGCGACTCGAACCGGGTGTTCGCGGCGTTCGCGAGCGAGGATCGCAACCTGCGCGAGACGGTGCGACGGCTCCCGGGTGCCCTCGACACCAGCCGCGCTGCGCTGGCGCGGGTCGAGCCCTTCGCGAGCGAGCTTCGACCCTCCTTGCGCCAGCTGATCCCGGTGGTGCGCGAGCTACCAGCCTCGAACGCCGCGTTGCGCGACCTCGCCGAGGCGCGCACGGCGACGGTGCGCGACCGCGTCAGGCCGTTCGCGCGCGAGAGCGCTCCGTTCCTGTTGCGGCTCGGGGTCGCGGGATCGGGGCTCGCCCGCGGCGCGCCCGAGATCACCGGCACGCTGCTCCGGCTCAACCGGCTCTTCAACATCGGTGCCTACAACCCGGGTGGCGCCGAGGGGATCAGCGAGGGCTGCGAGCGCGAGGGCCGCTGCACCCCGGCCGAGCGCAATCGCAACGAGGGTTACCTCTACTGGCTCGCCTGGACGGGCAACAACACCGTGTCGCTGTTCAGCACCTCCGACGCGACGGGCCCCTACCGGCGGATCTCGATCGGCGGGCTGAGCTGCGGGTTGGTCGCGGCCCTGTTGCTCCAACAGCTCGACCAGATACCGGCCTCGCTCGGCGGCCTTCGTAACCAGCTGACCGACCAGCTCAACGCCGTGCTGAACGCGCTCGACGAAAGCGGCGTTTCGCTGCTGGCCGGCGACTGCGATCTGCGCGGCTCCGGAGGGGATGGTGGCGGATGATGACGCGGGCGCTGCGCACGGGGCAACTCGTCGCGATCGTCGGCTTCAGTCTCTCGTGCTTCCTGATCCTGGTCTTCCTGTGGGTGTCCTTCGGCGGCACGCTGCCGCTGGCGCCGCAGTCCTACCGGCTGCAGGTCGCCTTTCCCGAGGCTGCCCAGCTCGCCGACGAGGCGGATGTGCGCATCTCGGGGGTGAACGTCGGCAAGGTCAAGGACAAGCGGCTCGATTTGCGCAGCGGTCGCACACTCGCCACGCTCGAGATAGAGCCCGATTTCGCTCCGCTCCCGCGCGACACCCGGGCGATCCTGCGGCAGAAGACGCTGCTCGGAGAGACCTACGTCGAGTTGACGCCAGGGCACCGGTCGGCAGGGACGCTTCCCGACGGTGCGCGGCTTCCCGACTCGCAAGTCCAGCGGACCGTCGAGCTCGACGAGATCTTCCGCGCCTTCGACGCCGAGACTCGCCGCAACTTCCAAGAGTGGATGCAGGAGCTCGCGGCCGTCGGGCGCGACGCGGCCGACCGCGATCTCAACGACGCCTTCGGCAACTTCCCGCGCTTCGCTGCCGACGCGACCGACCTGTTGCGAATCGCCGACGAACAGCGGCGCGCGGTGCGCACGCTCGTGCGCGACGGCGGCACAGCGCTTGGTGCGGTGACCGCCCGCCGCGGCGAGTTGCGGCGCCTGGTGGAGGGGACCGCCGGCACCTTCGAGGCCACCGCCTCGCGTGATCGCGCACTCGCCGAGACCTTCCGGATCTTCCCGGTGTTCCTCAACGAGGCGCGTGCGACGATGCGCACGCTCGAGGATTTCTCGGGACGCACGCGGCCTGTGATCCGAACCTTGCGCCGCCCCGCGGACGACCTCGCTCCGACGCTGCGCGCGCTGCGCCAACTCTCGCCCGATCTGCGCGCGCTCTTCCGCCAGCTCGATCCGCTGATCGCCAGCGGGCGTCGCACGCTCCCCGATCTGGAGCGCCTCTTGCGCGGCGCCGACCCGCTGTTCGAGGCGGCGCGCGTGTTCTTCCCCGAGCTCAACCCGATCCTCGCCTACTTCAACTTCCACCAAGCGACGATCGCCGGTTTCCTGTCCAACGCTGGCCCGGATCTTTCGAGCAAGGTCGGCGGCACCCGCGGACAGACCCAGGTCGGCATCATCGACTCACGGTCGCTCGCGTTGCGGATGACGCGCCCAGATTGGGAGCGCGGCAACGCCTATCTGCAACCGAACGCGATCGAGCGCGCGACCGCGCTCGGCACCTTCGAGAGCTTCGACTGCTCGCCCGCGGGAGGGGAGCAGCCCAACCCGAACGATGCGCTCGACGCGCCGCCGATCCCGCTGATCAAGGACGCAGCTAAGAGGCCGCCATGCTTCGAGGCCCCACCTTCGCTCTACGACGGCAAGCTGTTCGTAATCCCGCAGCGGGGCGACGCGCGGTTGCGTCCGCGACCGACAGGTCGCGCTGGCAATAGGCCCGCGGTCGACCCGAATCCCGACGATCCGGAGCGCTAGCGGCGCGATCTGGCTTCTCGCCGACTGTTTCCGTGAGCGGCCGTTTACCGGCAGAATGCGCTTATGCGCGTGCTGCGCGCCCTCTACCGGCTTCTCGGCCACCGGTATCTCGCGCTGTTCGCCGCGTTCGAGGTCTTCTCGGCGGTTGTGATCACGGTCGCCACCGTGGCGCTGTTCGCCCTCTACACCGACATGCGGCCGCGCGAGTTCGTCGAGGTGATGGCCGTGGCGCTCGCCTGCGTGAGTGTTTCGCTCGCACTGGCCATCCGGCGCGGCGCGCGGGCGGCGCGGCCGCTGCTCGAGTGGATCCGCCGCGGGCGACCGGACGCAGACGTGCGCGGCGCTTGGTTGTGTGCCGTCGACCTTCCGCGCGAGGTGATCGTCGAGACCAGCTGGCGCCCGTTCGTGCTCGTGTCGGTGCCTGTCGCTGCGTACTACACGGTGCGCTTCGGCCTGCCGCTGTGGGCGACGGTGGTGATCGCTTTGAGCGCTCTCGTGTCGGTCGCTTACGCGGCGGTCCTCTACTTCCTCGCTGCCGAGCAGTTCATGCGCCCGGTGCTGGAGGACATCGCCGGTCGTCTGCCCACCGATCTGACCGGGATTCCTCGCGGCATCTCGTTGCGCTGGAAGCTGCTCGGAGTGTTGCCGGTGATGAACGTCGCCACGGGAGTGGTGGTGGCGGGCCTGTCCTCTCCCGGCGAGGGCACCCTGTTTCAGCTCGGTGTCGATGTGCTGCTCGCGGTCGCGGCCGCTTTCACTGTGTCGCTCCAGCTCACCTGGTTGATATCGCGCTCGGTGCTTGCCCAGGTCGAGGAGCTCACGCGCGCGACGGCCCGTGTCGCCGAGGGCGACCTATCGACCAGGGCGCGGGTGACGTCCGGCGACGAGCTCGGTGCGCTGGCCGCCAGCTTCAACGCGATGGTTCGCGGACTCGCTGAACGGGAGACCTTGCGCGAAGCCTTCGGCACGTATCTGGGCGCGCGCGAGGTCGTCGAGCGCGTCGTCGAAGAAGGCGAGATGCTCGCAGGACAGGAGGTCGACGTAACGGTGTTGTTCTGCGACATCCGCGGCTTCACGAGTTTCGCCGAGCGAGCTACGCCGCGCGAGACGGTTCAGCTTCTGAACCGCTACTACGACGCAGCTATCCCCGAGGTGAATCGCTGCCGCGGGCACGCCAACAAGCTGCTCGGCGACGGCTTCTTGGCGGTGTTCGGCGCGCCCGAGCGCCTCGACGACCACGCTGACCGCGCGCTCGAGGCAGCCGTCGCGATCGCGCGCCGAACGGCGGACCGCTTACCTCCGGGGCTGGGCGTCGGGATCGGCCTGAACTCGGGTCCGGTTGTCGTCGGTTCGGTCGGCGGCGGCGGCCGGCTCGACTTCACGGTGATCGGCGACGCCGTCAACGTCGCCGCGCGCGTCGAGCGCGCGACGAGACGCACGAGCGACACGATCCTCTTGACCGAGGCAACGCGGTCGCGCTTGCGGCGCACGGCCGTTGGGCTCGTGCCGCGCGGGACAATCGAGCTTCGCGGCAAGAGCCGTCCGGTCGAGATCTACGCCGTCGAGCTGGCGGGCAGCGGGCGTGTTGCCACCACCGGCGCAGCGGTCGTCGAGGAACGACAGAGCGGCTGAGCGGTCGAGCGGCGCCCGCTCAAGCGCGGCTGCTTCCGGTCGATGCAAGTCGAAGGGCCATGGCCGCTTCGCCGCCACGCTCGGGTGCCCGCGCACGGGAGCCGGCGCGCGCCGATCGCTTGCGCCGTCCCGCGGCGGACGACGCCGCGCGCCGCTCGCGGCGCGTGCACAGCGCTGCTGTTGGTTTCGTGATCTGTCTCGTCTGTACGTCTTTGCTGGCCGGATCGGTGCCCTCGTCGCTCGCCAAAGTGCGCTCCGACGGCCGACCGCAAGCGGGCTCCGCCGAGCCAGGCCGCCGCGGACAGCAGGACAGCGGTGCGGACCGGACCCGGCGCGGCAAGGGTGCGGACCTGGCTCGGCGCGACAAAGGCGCGGACCTGACCCGACGCAGCGACGGCGCTGGAGGGCGGACGAAAGGCCGAGCACGCGCCGGCGCGCAACGGGGGCGAGAGGAGCACCGCGCCTCACGCAAGCGAGTGGCTGCGACGGCACGACGCGACGGACGCACGCGCCGTGGAGAGCGGCGCGTCGCGTCGGCGAAGGCCGCCGCTGCGAGTGGCGGAGCAGCGCCCGCGAGCGGCGGCGGTGCCGGTGCCAATGGCACTGGCACCGTGCGCCCGCCGTCGCAGCCTGTCTCGGCTCTGACGGACACAGCGACCGGTAGCGGCAACGCCGGGGGCTCGGCGCCGCCGCGGCCCAACCTCAGCGGGAGTGGTCGGAGCACGGGTAGCGAGAGCAGTTCCCGGCGCGCCCGGACAGGGTCGCGGCGCGCAAGCTCGCGTGCGCGTGCGCGACCTAGCGCTCGCCACTCCGACTCGGCGCGGCGTGCACGTACTCGCCTGTTGGCGCCTGGCACCTCGCTCTCGGTGGCGGGAAGCTCGTCCGGCGGTGGCGCCGCGGCGCCCGCGCCTGCGGCCGCGAGTGACGAGCGAAACCGAAACAGCCCACGGTCCGCTCCCGACATCGCCGCGCCGGTACGCGAAATCGTGGAGGTCGTGCCGCCCGAACTGCGCCTGGCGGTGTTCTCGTTCGCCACCCTCGCCCTTCTCTTCGCGGCGTGGGCACTGCGCTCTTTCCTCCGCGCGCGCCGCCTGCAGCGCCAGCGAATGCAGCTGCTCGACGAGGTTGGTCTCTTGCAGTCGGCGCTCCTGCCCACCCTGCCCGAGCGACTCGGCAGCGCGCGCGTCTCGGTGGCCTACCGCCCGGCCGACGGTCCGGCGGCGGGTGGCGACTTCTACGACGCCGTCGAGCTGCCCGACGGGCGCGTCGCGTTCGTGCTCGGTGACATCTCGGGACACGGTCGCCAAGCCCTGGCCCGCACCGCCTTCATGCGCTACACGCTGCGCGCCTACCTCGAAGCGGGTCTGGCACCGCGCGCGGTGCTCGACATCGCCGGCCGCGTGATCGGCGAGAGCCTCGACGGCGAATTCGCCACGACGCTCGTTGCGATCTACGACGGCCGTGCCGGAACGCTGAACTTCGCGTGCGCCGGACACCCGCCGCCGGTGGTGATCGCGGCCGAACCCTTCGACCCGATCGTGCTCGGCTCGGCGCCACCGATCGGCGTCGGGGCCCGCACGGGCGTGCGCCAGACCACGGTGCCGCTGCCGCCCGGCTCGCTCGCCTGTCTCTACACGGACGGGCTCACCGAGGCGCGCGTCCGCCCCGGCGAGGTGCTCGGGCGTGCTCGCCTCGAGCGGATGCTCGCCCGCCTGCCGCGCCCGGCGTCGGCCGAGCGCCTTATCGAACAGCTGGCGCGCAGCGCGCGCATCAACGACGACATCGCGGTTTGTCTCATCGAGCCCGAAGCGCCGGTGGCGGCGGGTTCGTTCCGCATCGAGGAGATCGAGTTGACACGCGAGGAGTTGGACGGGCCGCTCGTCCTGCGTTTCCTCGCTGCTTGCGGGGTGGGGGCGGAGGAGGCGCGTGCGTTGCGCGATGAGGCGCGCAAGGTCGCGCGGCAAGCGGGAAGCGCGGTGGTGCGGGCGGTTCTCGGGGTGCGCACTTCCGCTTCCGTCGAACCGTCGAACCGGATCGACCTCGAGGCCGCTGTGCGGGTGCGCGGACGGCGTATCGCTTGATCCCGTGGCCGGGTCGCCGCACGCCGTCACAGCGAATGCTCAAGTCGACGACAACGGTGCTCGCTGCGGCACCCCTTCCGCGTAGGGGTCGGGAACGGTAGGCTGCGAGCGATGGCGACCGAAACGAGGGAGAGCGGAGCGCCGACAACCGAGGAGCGCGCACACGGCGGCAAGCTCGTCGCCCGCCGCTTGCGCGCGCACGGCGTCGAGCGGATCTTCACGCTCTCGGGCGGACATCTCTTCTCGATCTACGACGGCTGCCGCGCCGAGGGGATCGACCTCGTCGACGTTCGCCACGAACAGACCGCTGCCTTCGCAGCCGAGGGGCACGCGAAGGTCACGCGCACCCCGGGCGTGTGCGCCTTGACGGCCGGCCCGGGAGTGACGAACGGGATGAGCGCGATCGCTTCGGCGCTCCAGAACCACTCGCCGATGGTGGTGCTGGGCGGGCGAGCGCCGGCGTTCCGCTGGGGGCAGGGCTCGCTGCAAGAGATCGACCACGTGCCTTTCGTCGCACCGCTCACGAAGTTCGCCGCCACCCCGACCAGCACCGACGAGATCCCCGCTCTCGTCGATCGCGCCTTTGCGGCGGCGGCCAGCGCACCGACCGGCCCCGCGTTCGTCGACTTTCCCCTCGATCTCGTGTTCATGGAAAGCGACGTCGACGCGACGGCGCCGGTCGAGCTGCCCGACCCTGCGGCGCTTCCGCCAGCCTCGGGCGAGGCGCTCGAGCGTGCCGCGGCGGCGCTCGCCACCGCTGAACGCCCGGTGGTGATGGCCGGCACTGGTCTCTACTGGGCGCGCGGCGAATCGGCTCTGCGCGAACTGTGCGAGCAGCTGCGCATACCGGTGTTCGCCAACGGCCTCGCGCGCGGTTGCCTGCCGCCATCGCACGAGCTGTGGTTTTCGCGCGTGCGCTCGCACGCCCTCAAGCAGGCGGACGTGGCGCTGGTAGTGGGAGCTCCGCTCGACTTCCGCCTCGGTTTCGGCAACGCCTTCGGCGAGGACACCAAGCTGATCGTCGTCGCCGACGTGCGCGACGAACGGCCGCTGCCGCGCCCGGTGCACGCAGAGCTGTACGGCGGCGTCGCCGCCACCTTGCGCGAGCTAGCGCGAAGCGGCGCGCGCGAACCCGCCGCGGGCGAGCGCTGGCTCGGCGAGCTGCGCGAGCGGGAGAGCGAGCGCCGCGCCGCCGAGCGTGCCGAGCTCGAGGACGGGCGCGCACCGCTCCATCCGCTGCGCGTGATCGGCGAGCTGCAGAAGGTGCTCGAGCCCGGGGCGATCGTGATCGGCGACGGCGGCGACTTCGTGTCTTTCGCCGGGCGCGTGATCGAGGTCGACGAACCGGGTTGCTGGCTCGACCCCGGTCCCTACGGCTGCCTCGGTTCGGGGCCGGGCTATGCGCTCGCTGCCAAGCTTGCACGGCCCGAGCGCCAGGTGTGCCTGTTGCTCGGCGATGGCGCGTTCGGCTTTGCTGGGCTCGAGTTCGACACCTTCGTTCGCCACGGCCTGCCGATCGTGGCGGTGATGGGCAACAACGGCATCTGGGCGCTCGAGAAGCACCCGATGGAGTTCGTTTACGGGTACTCCGTCGCGGCCGACCTGCGACCGGGGACGCGCTACGACCTGGTCGTGGAAGCCCTCGGCGGACACGGCGAGCTTGTCGAGCGGCCCGACGAGCTGCTACCGGCGCTCGAGCGGGCGTTCGCTTCCGGCAAGCCGGCGCTCGTCAACGTCCTCTGCGATCCCGGCGTCGTCTACCCGCGTAAGGCGAACCTCGCCTGATCGTTCTGCTTCGCCTCGCTTCGCCGACCGGGCGAGCGCGTCTGCGGTCCAAGGCGGCGCAGAGCGAAGCCGACATAAAGGGAAACCGCCCGCATCCTGCGGGCGGTTTCCTAAGTCGGCCCCATCAGGACGGGCAGGGGTACGTGTCGTGAAAGGGCCTTGGTGGTTCGGGCGGCGGGAGGCGCCGTTGTGCACGGCTACGCCCGAACCGTATGTGTTGCCCAGGCTTTTGGCCCGGGCACTGAGCACTATAAACCAGCCTCGCGCGGCGCGCTAGCTGTCTCAGCAAACGCGAAGGTTGTTGCACCGCTTTCTGGTGCGATTGCGTGAGCGATACCGTGCAAAAGGTCGTGCTCGCTGACGGTGAAGCGCTCGACCCCGAGTGCGGAGAGGGTCTCCGTCAGCAGCACGCCGCCGGCGACGATCGTAGCGGCGCGATCGGGGTGCAGGCCGGGCACCTTGCGCCGCTCGGCGAGCGGCAGCTCGGCGAGCCAGCGGGTGAGCTCGCGCGCTCGCGCGAGCGACATCGTGTAGCCGTGAACGCGAGCGGGGTCGTAGGGATCGAGGCGTTGATCGATCGCCGCCAACGACGTCGCGGTGCCAGCTACGGCGACAGCGGCACCGACAGCGGGCACCGCCCTTGCCGCGCCGCCATCCGGGCTCGCCACGGGCCGCGTCGAGGTGGCGGCGGGTGCGGCGAGCGCCTCGGCGAGGCGAGTGCGGGCGTCGGCCGCGAGCGCTCCGAGCTCGCTCGCGCGCGGCGGGTCGTGCGCCAAGTAGCGCTCGCTGTGGCGAACGACGCCGAGCGGCAGCGAGACCGCGAAGGTGGGCGATCGGCCGGGTAGGCCGGTGACGATCTCGGTACTGCCGCCCCCGACGTCGACGACCGCTACAGACTGCGATCCCACCGTAGGCTCGGCGGTCGGCGGTTTCGCGGCCTGCGCGGAGCCGCGGTTCACGGCCGGCGTCAAGCCGGTGGTCGCGCCGAGGAACGTGAGGCGCGCCTCCTCTTCGCCCGACAGCACGCGCAACGCCAGACCGGTCGCTTCGGCGAGGGCACGCACGAACGCCTCGCGGTTGCGCGCTTCGCGAACGGCCTGGGTGGCGACGGCGACCGTGCGCGCTGCGCCGAGAGCGCGCGCGTCGCGCACGTAATCGCGGGCGACGGCGACCGTACGCGCGATCGCGTCCGCGCCGAGCGCGCCGCTCACGTCGACGCCAGCGCCGAGACGGGTCACCCGGTTGGCGCGCGCGACCTCGCGCAGCTCGCTGCCGCTCGCGTCGGCGACGAGCAGCCGCGTCGAGTTCGTTCCGATATCGATCACCGCGACGCGCACGGTCGCCGATGGTACGGCCACGCGGCCTGCGCCGGCCGCCGCCACTGTCACAGGAGCGTACGATGCGTCCATGGGTGTGCTCGAACAGCTTCTCGGCGTCGTCGACGAACCGCAACGCACGCAGCCGCCGCAGCGCGCCGACGCGCTCGCCGAACTCGTTCTGCCCGATCACGACGGCCGCGACGTGCGGCTAGGCGATCTTTGGGCCGAGCGCCCGGCGGTGATCGTCTGGTTGCGTCACTACGGCTGCGTGCACTGCCGCGCCCACGCGATCGAGCTTGACCGGCGGCGCGAGGAGTTCGAGCGCGCCGGCGGCAGCGTGTGGCTCATCGGCCAAGCGACGCCACGCCACGCCGCGCACTTCCGGCGCAAGCTCGAGATCGCACTGCCGGTGCTCGCCGACCGTGAGCGCACCAGCTACAAGCTCGCCGGCGCGAAGATCGCGACGTTTGGTGAGCTACTCGGCGCGAAGAGCCTTTCGGCCGGTACCCAGCAGATGTTGCGCTCGTTCGGCCGTGTGCGCCAGGGGCGTGTGGTGGGGCACCCCGCACAGCTTGGCGGTGCGCTCGTGATCGCGCCCGACGGTCGCGTGGTGCACGCCCACATGGCCGAGGACGCCGCCGACAACGCCACCGCCGACGAGCTCCTCGAGGCGCTGCGCAGCGCGGTCGAGCTGGCGGCTTAGGGAACGAGCGCCGTGGAGACAAGGGGCTATCGCGTCCTACCCGCCAGCGACGCGTTCTGGCGACCGTCGAACCAAATGGGTGTTCTGAACACCGACCTCGCCCGGCAGCTTGGCGCCCGCGAGCTGGGCGCAAGGCTATGGCGGCTCGCCCCGGGGCAGGCGTCGACGCGCCACCGCCACCGGCGAACCGAAGAGTTGTACGTGCTGCTCGAGGGGACCGGGCGGATGCGCGTGGGCAGTGAGGTGCTGACGCTCGCCCGGCTGAGCGCGGTCGTAGTGAGCCCGCGCACCGTGCGACAGCTGTTCAACGACACCGACAGCGACCAGTTGTGGCTCGTCGTCGGGGCACCGACCGAGCCGGCTAACACCCTCGAGATGAGTCCCGAGGAGCTCGCCGATCTCTACCCCGACGGCCCCCGGGCTCTACCGCCCGAGCTCGACAGCGGGCAGGGCGCGTGATCGCCGCTCGCTGCGCGCTTGACTGAGGCAGCGCGGTTGCTACCCTTGCTTCCCGCGACGCGGGGTGGAGCAGCCAGGTAGCTCGCCGGGCTCATAACCCGGAGGTCGCGGGTTCGAATCCCGCCCCCGCTATAGACAACCTCGAAGTTGTTGCCGCGACCGCCCTAGTGGCGGTCGCCTGGTTTCAGCGCCGGGAACGAGGCGCGGCCCTGTGCCCTAGCGGCTACCGACGCTCGGCTGCGCGAACGTCGCGAGACGGCTAGCCAGCGGAGCGGCGACCTGCCTCGGAACGGCCAGCCGGGGCAGGGCCCTCGCCGATCGTCGACCGACCGGTTCAGCTCGCAGTGGATGGCGTGGCCGGTCCGTGAAAGTGGCTCGGCGGTGCGTAGTGGTCGGCGAAGATCTGCGCGACGAGCTCACCGCGGCTGTGCACGCCGACCTTCTCGAAGATCGCCTTGATGTGGTCGCGGACGGTGTGTTGCGAGAGGTACAGCTCGGCAGCGATCCGCGCCGTCCCGAGCCCGCGCGCAAGCCGCCAGGTGATGTCGCGCTCGCGCGCTGTGAGGCCGTAGGCCTCGACAATCAGAGCGGCGATATCGCTGGTGCGGGCGCGCTCGATGATCACCGCGATCTGGCCGCTGTCCGCTAGCGGCGTCGCGTGCATCGTCAGCCACGTTCCGTCGCGGGCGCGTACTCGCAGGTTCTCGGCGCCGTGACGATCGAAGCGCGGGCGGTCGGCCCGGGCGCGCGCGGCGGCCGAGAACGCCTCGAACGGAACCGGATGCGCGCTCCCGCGGAAACTCGCACCGGGGCTGATCTCCTCGAGCAGCTCCGCCGCCACCCGGTTCATCGACTCCACCCTGCCGTCGGCGTCCAACAGCACGACCCCGGGCTGTTCCGGCTTGCCGGCACCGCACATCCCGCTCTGGGCGAGCACCGCACGCCGCAGACCGCGCGCCAAGACAGGTGCGACGCGGGCTAGCCAGCTCTTCTCGTCTTCGTCGAAGCGCGGCGAGCTGCCGAAACGGTAGAGCTGGCCGATCCCCCAGACCGCACCGCCCTGCGCGAAGACCATCCGCACCTCGGCGTGCGTGCCCATGTGGCTGGCAATCACGCGCCAGCGCGGGGAGCGTGCGGGTCGGCCGCGCGTCGCTTCGTGGAGATCGGCTACCAAACGTGACCGCTGGGCAATGTCGACGAACTTGTTGAAGTCGGGGACCATGAACTCGTAGTCCCAATGGATTTGACAGAGCTCTAGGGGAAGGTCTCTGACGAGACCCGCGCCCATCGCCAGGATCGTCGAGGGATCCGTGGCAGCGAGGAAGTGAGCGTCGGCCGGCACCACGCGGTCGATGCGCGCCGCTGCCCCTTCGAGCAGCTGCTGGGCGGGGAGTCCCGAGTCGGCGATGCGCTCGATTGCCGCCAGAGCGCTCTCTCCGGCGATGCCCACCATGTGGCGACGCTACACCCCTGGCCCACGTGTGTCACGTCCGACGGACGTCCGTCGCCGCCCACCGACAAACGGGTTCGCGACCGGACAATTCCCCGCACTTGCGGGATGGTCGCGCCGCTTGCCGCGGGCGACGATCGCGCCATGGTCGCTCGCAAAACCAGCACGCCGTTCGAGATTGTTTTTCCTCACGACGCCGAGTGGGACGGCGCGCGCCAGGTCTTCAACCTCGCGCTCGACCTGCGCCCAGCGGCGATCGCGCTCCCGCGTAACAGCAGCGAAGTTGTCGCGGCGGTCGAGTTCGCTCGCGACCAAGGGCTTCGTGTCGCTCCCCAGGCCGCTGGCCACAACGCCGACGCCTACGGCGACCTTGCGGACTCCCTGCTCGTCGATCTTCGCCACCTGCGAGGCGTGGCGATCGATACCCGCGCCCAGCGCGTGCGCGTAGAGGGAGGCGTCAAGTGGGAGCAGGTGATCCCTCCGCTGTCCGACCACGGCCTCGCTGCCGTGCACGGCTCTTCGCCGGACGTTGGTGTTGCCGGCTACTCGCTAGGTGGCGGCCTGGGTTGGCTGAGCCGCAAGTACGGCCTTCAAGCCTCGAACGTCACGGCGATCGACGTCGTCACCGCCGACGGTCAGCTCCGTCGTGTCGACCACGCGCGCGACCCTGACCTCTTCTGGGCGCTGCGGGGCGGCAACGGCAACTACGGCATCGTTACGGCTCTCGAATTTCGCGTCCATGCTGTCGAGGAGCTCTACGCGGGCGCGCTTTTCTTCGAGTTCGCGCGTGCACGCGAGGTGCTCGAAGCGTGGCTTGGTCTTGCACCGGGCCTGCCCGACAGGTGCACGACCTGGTGCTCCCTGTTCCAGTTCCCCGACCTGCCTTTCGTTCCCGAGCCGGTGCGCGGTCGCTCGTTTGCAGTCGTGCTCGGCGCGTTCCTGGGTGATGAGCAACAGGGGCGCGAGCTGTTGCGGCCGCTGCGGGGGCTAGGGCCTGTGATGGACACGTTCGCGATGGGACCGCCGGCTGTGCTCGGCGAGTTAGCAATGGATCCGCCGGTGCCGCTGCCACTAGCGCACACCTCAGCCCTCCTCGACTCGATCCCGATCGACGACCTTTTAGCGGTCACCGGCCCAGGGGCCGATTCGCCACTTGTCGTCGTCGAGTTGCGACAGCTTGGTGGCGCCGTTGGCCGGTACGCCGACGCGGCGGGCGCTTGCGCAGCGCTGCCCGGCAACTACATCCTGCTGGCACTTGGTGTTCCCGCTGACGTCGCGTCGGCAGCCGCGATCGACCGCTGTCTGCGCGCGATCGACAATGCCGTGGCCGACTACGCGCTCGATCGTCGCTACGGGAACTTCGTCGGGCACCCCACCGACGCCAGCGCTTTTTGGGACACCGCAACGTGGGCCAGACTGCGCGCAGTCAAGGCTGTGTACGACCCAGACGAGCTCTTTCGCGGCAACCACTACATTCCGCCGGCGACGTAACGGTCGATTCCGGCCTGAGGCGGAACTCGCTCTAGCCGACCACCTCGCCCTCGAGCCGGGGCCCCGGCGTGTGTCGCCACCTGTTGGCGCGGCGTCCGTGCCGCGATCCTCGCTCGTCTCGAGCGGGCGGCCAGGTCCGTCAGGCTTGCATCCGGGTGACGATCCGCTGCACCGTCTTCCAGGTGCGCGTCGTGATCCGCTTGCCGAAGGTCCGCTCCATCCAGCGCATCATTTCGGGCGTGCGGTGGGCGGTCGTGTCGACCACGCTGAAAACGGCGCGCTCGGCGAGCGCCAGGATTTCGTAGCCGTCTGCGGGGTCGCGGTAGGGGAGCGGGGGCTCTCTCTCGGGCTCGCGCCCCAGGAAGGTCACGTTGAGGCGGCCGGTGGGCGTGTCGCCGCGGCCCGCGAACGGGTCGGCCGTGATTAGCCACTCGAGGTCCGCCTGCGAGCGGACGATCGTCGCGCTTTCGAAGCCAAGCCGCTTGGGCCAGGCCGCCTCGATCAGCTTCTCGAGCTCCGCGGGATCGGCACCGTCTTCGGCTTCGAAGAGTAGGTTGCCGCTCGAGATCACGCTCGCGACGTTCGCAAGGCCGAGCTCCTCGAGCACGCCGCGCAACTTCTCGTTGCGCATATTCGGATTGGCCGGGCCGATGCCCCGCAACAGGGCGACATAGCGCATTGCCGGGACCATAGCTCCAGCTGCTGCCGCCCGGTCTACGGGGAGCGCTGAGCGCCCTGGCGCACGCGGACCAGTCGATCCCTCGGTTTTTGCGCCGTGGCGCTGCTGCGAACGCGTGGTTCGGTGCTCCGTGCCGCTAGCTGGCGTTCGTCGCCACCTGGCCGTCGCGCATCCGCGCTGTCCGCGCTGCTCGCGTGCGAGCCCTCCCCGGAGCAGGGCTCAGGAGCAGCCGTCCGGTTCCCTCACCCAGCGGCCGTTTTTCATCACGGCGAGAACCTGGCCGCCGTCGTCGACCACGACGAGGTCGGCTGGCGCGCCGGGTGCGAGATCGGCTGCGAGCCCGACAAGGCGCGCCGGCGCCGTCGAAGCGGCACGGAGCGCTTCGGCGAGCGTCGCGCCGGTGGCGTCGCGCCACTTCTGGACGAGCTCGTCGAGGGTGGCGCCGCTCCCTGCCAGCGACCCTTGCGCACTGACGACGCGGCCGTCGGAGGTGTGTTCGATCTGCACCCCGGCCTGGGTGTAGGAGCCGGGCGGGGCGAGGGCCGCGACGCTCGCGTCGCTCGTCAGCACGACGCGTTCTCCGGCGACGCTGTGTACGAGCCTGAGCACGGTCGGGTGCACGTGGTGCCCGTCGGCGATCAGTCCGAGCGCGACACGCCCCGCGGCGAGCGCCCAACCGACGACACCGGGGTTGCGGTGGTGGAGCGGGGGCATGGAGTTGAAGAGGTGCGTCGCCATCGCCGCGCCAGCCTCCTGCGCCTGTGCGCACACAGCGGGAGAAGCCGACGTGTGGCCGATCGACACGCGCACTCCGCGGCGAGCCAAGTTGCGGCAGAGCTCGAGCGCGCCGGGCAGCTCCGGGGCGAGCGTCACGAGCCGCACGCAGTCGTTCTCGTAGTAGGGGGGAACGCCGTCGGCGGGTTCGCGCAGCAACTCGGCGCGGTGGACGCCGCGCCGCTCGGGATTGAGGAAGGGACCTTCGAGGTGCGCGCCAGCGACGGGCGAGCTCGGGTCGCGTGCGAGCTCGGCGATCGCGGCGACAGCCGCGCGCGCCTCGTCGTCGCTGGTGGTGATCACCGTCGGCAGGAAGCTCGTCACGCCGCGTGCGAGCAGACGCTCGCCGATGCGCACGAGCGCGTCGACACCGTCGGTGACCGACTCGCCGCCCGCCCCGTTCACCTGCAGGTCGACGAGCCCGCGGCTGATGGTGCCACTTATGTAGCGCGCCGCGCGCGGCTCGGGTGGCTCACCCCAGCCGAGCTCGACGACCAATCCAGCTTCGATTCGCAGCCAACCATCTGCGACTCGCCCTTCGTGCAGAACTCTGCCGACTAGGAGAGTCACCGCCGCTGCGGGGTTGCGACGACGCACACACGTCCGCTCCCCACCGACCGGGACGCGGCGTTGGCGTCAACGCAACGCATCGACGCCCGCGCCGCAATCGATCAGGTCGCACAGAGAGCGACTGTCGTCGCGTCGTACGGTCATGCGCATGCTTCGATCTTCGCATCACCTTCGGCGGCGCGGGGAGCGCACCCGCCTCTCCGTTCGGCGCCTCCGATGGTCGGTTACGCCTCTAGTTCGACGCCCCGGCTGTTCGGTTGCGCGCCCCTAGTTCGGTGCGTGCACGCCGCGGCCGCCGTAGGGGCGGCTTGCGCCGAAGGCTTGCGACTCGAGCGTCGGCCACCGGCGGTTCGAGCGCGGCGCCAGGTACTGGCGGATGGTGCCGGGGAAGCGGCGGCGGCTCGCATTTCTGCCGAACGGGTCGGTCCACCAGTGGCGCGGACCGCCGGCGTTGTCGACAAGCGTTTGGTTGAAGTAAGTCTCGCGGTGGGCGCCGTCGAACGGCGAGCGCGCGCTGTCGTAGGGGAGAGGCGTGGCGCGCCGGCCGTAGTCGGTGGCCTCGTCGCAAGCGCCACCCCGGGCACGCAGATGCCCGAGCGCTGCGAACCAGCAGACGTCGATCGTTCTCGCGAGCACGGGAGGCCGCGTGCCGCCAGCCGTGTCGGCGTAGCGGGCTGGGTTGAACACCGCGAAGTGGGGATCGAAGTAGGCGAGCAGCCGTCCGCTGCGGGTGCGCAGATAGTTGGCCGACAGCCAGTCTTCGTAGAGGCCGCGCGAGAAGTCGGAGAACGCGCCGGCCGGTACCAGCAGGTGACGGCGCACACAGACGTCGTCGGGGATCAAGCGCGCGCCATTCGAGGCGGGGTACGCGAAGCTCGTGCCAGCCGCGATCACGGTGCGTCCGTCGCAGGAGCGGATCAACTCGTTGGCGCGCCCGAACGCCGACAGCACAGTGGCGGCAATCGCGGTGCCGTCGCTACAGCGGGCGGCGTAGACGAGCTCGTGGAGATTGTTGCCGAAGGCGTCGGCCGAGTGGGTGCCCTGGTGGATCTTGGCGAGAAAGTCGCAGCGCACGCCGGTGCGCTTGCGCCGCCCTCCGGGTATCGATGCCTCGAGCGGCACGTCGTTCTGCCATTCGATCTTGTGGCCGACATGGTCTTCGTGGCGGTGGGGCGCGCCCTGTGTGTGCTGAGCGAAGCGGTCGAGTGCCTCGTTGGCGACACCGAACGGGATGCCGCGCCGGCCGCCAGGCGCACCGAGCCGCGACAGCTCGCGTGCAAGCCAGCGGTAGAGGTGCGACCCGCGGGGGTCGCGCCCGTGCTCATGGCCGAACGTGCAAGTGCGCCCGTCGCGCAGGCGCACGCGCGGCGGGTGCCAGGTGGGATAGAGCTTGCCGTCGGGCCCGCGCACCGCGTAGCGGTCGTGGAGCGATTTGGGACAGGTGTCGCTACGCCCCGGGGTCCAGAGTCCGTAGGCCCGCGCGTGCGGAAGAGTCGCCGAGCCGGCGGGGTGCGTAAGGCGGCTGGGCGAGCCAGCGAAGTGCGTAGTGTGGGTGCCGGCGGTTGCGCGCTGCGCTGCCGCAGCGGCGGTGAGGCTCCAAGCGAGCGCGACGATCGCGGCGATCGCCAGCGTGCGATCGCCGCGGAGCGCGAACGTAGCGGCGTTCGGTGGATCGTTCACAGTGCGGGAGCGGATCATGGCTCGATCTCGATCGGCTCGTCGCTGCGGCGGCTTGGGCGTGTAGGCGAAGCGCTGGCCGGTTTTCCGAGCGCTGTTTCGCGGGCGGGCTTCGCTCGCAGCGCTGCCGCCTGCGACCGACGGCTACGCTCGATCGGGTGTCGCGAGGGAGCGCCACGCAACCACCTGTGGCTGTCGAGCTCCCCGCAGCGGGAGAAACGCTCGACGCCGGCTGGCTGCGCGCGGCCCGCCGCGCGCGGCTTTTGTCGTGGGTGAGCCTTGGATGGATGGCTGTGGAGGGGGCGGTGGCGATCACCGCGGGCATCGTCGCGGGCTCGATCGCGCTCGTCGGGTTCGGGATCGACTCGGCGATCGAGGGGTTCGCGAGCGTGGTGATCGTGTGGCGCTTCACCGGCGCGAGGCTTCGCTCGCACACCGCGGAACTGAAAGCGCAGCGGCTCGTGGCGGTTCAGTTCTTCGTGCTGGCACCGTACGTTGCGTTCGAGGCGGTCCGCCACCTCGCGACGGGCGAGCGCCCCGATGTGAGCGTCGTGGGTATGGCGCTTACCGCAACGAGCCTCGTCACGATGCCGGTTCTGGGCGTGTGGAAGAGGCGCCTAGCGCGCGCGCTCGGCTCGCTCGCCACGCGCGGCGAAGGCACCCAGAACCTGCTCTGCGCCGGCCTGGCTGCGGCGACGCTCGTCGGGCTCGCCGGCAACGCGCTTTTGGGCCTGTGGTGGCTCGATCCGCTCGTGGCACTCGCGATCGCCGGCGTGGCGCTGCGCGAGGGGTTAGCGACCTGGCACGGCGAGGGGTGCTGCGCCGCGCTCGCGCCCGCCCCCGGCGCGGGCGCCGACCGCGCTGGTTGCACCGCGCCGACCAGCCCTGCGAACGGCGGCAGTACCCGTGCGCACGACGCTTGTGCGTGCGCCGAGACCTGCGTCTGCTGCTAGCCGCCGGCTGTTAGCGTTGCCGCGCAGCCGTGGCTTGGCTGAGCACGGTGTGCGCCGGCGGCCGCGGCGGAGGCTCAGCGTTCGCGCGAGAGGAGGTGGCGGCGTAGATGCAGGCGACCGTGATGTACCGCGCCGGCGACGTGCGCGTTGAGGAGCGGCCCGACCCGCGGATCGAGCAGCCGACGGACGCGATCTTGCGCGTGGTGCGCTCGTGCATCTGCGGCAGCGACCTGTGGCCCTACCGGGGTCTTCCGCCCACGCCCGCGGGCCAGCCGATGGGCCACGAGGCGATCGGTGTCGTCGACGCCGTCGGCAGCGCTGTCGAGAACCTTCGCCCCGGCGACTTCGTGGTGATGCCGTTCGCGATCTCGGACGGGACGTGCGCGATCTGTCGCGAGGGGCTCACGACAGGCTGCGTCAACGGCGGCTTTTTCGGCACGCTTCCGGGCACCGGCGCCCAGGCCGAGGCGGTGCGGATCCCGTTCGCGGACGGCACGCTGTACAAGCTGCCGGTCGGCGAGGAAAGCGACGAGCGCCTGCTCGCGTCGCTGTTGACGCTGTCGGACGTGATGGGCACCGGCCACCACGCGGCGGTGGTCGCGGATGTCGGGCCGGGAAAGTCGGTGGCGGTGGTGGGCGACGGCGCCGTCGGTCTGTGCGCGGTGCTCGCCGCCAAGCGGCTCGGCGCCGAGCGGATCATCTTGCTCGGCCACCACGCCGACCGTGTCGAGCTCGGCCGCGAGTTCGGAGCGACCGACGTCGTCGCCGAGCGCGGCGAGGAGGCGGTCGAGCGCGTGCGCGAGCTCACCGGTGGGCTCGGTGTGCACGCGGTGCTCGAGTGTGTGGGAACCGACGAGGCGGTGCGCACGTCGATCGAGCTCGCGCGGCCGGGCGGCACCGTCGGCCGGGTGGGCGTGCCGCAGCACACAGCTCTGCCGGGTGGCGACGTGTCCTTCTACCGCAACGTGCGCATCGCGGGCGGGCCGGCGCCGACTCGCGCCTACCTGCCCGAGCTGCTTCCCGACGTGCTCGAGGGCCGCATCGAGCCAGGCAGGGTGTTCGACCTCACGCTGCCGCTCGCCGAAACCCCGGCCGGCTACCGGGCGATGGCCGAGCGCCAGGCGATCAAGGTCTTGCTTCGCCCTTGACGGCTGTTTGGAGCAGCTCTCGTAGCTGCGCCTCTTCCCCCGGTCCGATCGCCGTGACCGCGAATGCGGTCGGCCAGAGGTTGCCTTCGTCGAGCTGCGCCTGATCGGTGAAGCCGAAGGTGGCGTAACGCGCCTTGAACTTGCTCGCCGGCTGGAAGAAACAGAGCACCTTGCCGTCTTTGGCGTAGGCCGGCATGCCGTACCAGGTGCGGGGCTCGAGCTCGGGCGCGGTCTCGCGCACGATGCGGTCGATGCGCTCGGCGAGCGTGCGGTCGGGCTCGGGGAGCGCGGCGATCTTCTCTTCACAAGCGCGCGCCTCTTCCGCTTTGCGCGCGGCTCCGCGCTTGCTCGAGCGTCGCAGCTCGGCTTGGCGCTCGCGCAGCGCGGCGCGCTCCTCGTCCGACAAACGCTCTGGCATCGCTTTTACTCCTTTCGCTGGCGGTCGCGTGTTGGTGTGCGGCCGCGCGACTCGCGACGGCGATGGCGGCGCCGCCAATGCTCGGCAGCGTGTGGGCCCATCACCGAGATGTGGCCGTTCGGCTCGAGCACCATCAGGCCGACATCCTCGAGCCGCTCGAAGCCGCTTTCGCGGGCGATCGAGCGCAACTCGTCCTCGGTGATCGCCTCGCGCCGACACGCCTCGACGAGGATCTTCCCGTACTCCACCAGCACGCGCGGTGTTCCCTCGAGCAGACGGCGCGCACGCGGGCTGCGGTAGAGGAGGCGCGCGAAGGCGTAGTTCGCGGCGAACAGCGTGCCCGCTGCGACGAGGCCGCCATGCAGCGAGGTGTCGCTGCCGATGATCGAGCTCTGAAGCGCCTCGGAGACGATCAACAGCACCGCGAGGTCGAGCACGCTCGCTTGTGCGAGCTCGCGTTTGCCGCCGAGGCGCAGCGCGAGCACCAGGAACGCGAAGACCGCGAGCGGGCGCGTGACGTGGGTTACGAGCCACAGGACCGGGTCCGCAGCTGCTGGCTGCACACCGAGCGCTGGCATGCCAGACGCTTCGCCGGTGCGGTCACTCCTCCTGTCGCGCCGACCGTGGCACGAGGGCGTTGCGCAACTGTCACACCACCCCTCATATCCGCGCTTGAGAACCACGCGAGACCGGCGCGCCGGACCACGACGGTTGGGCTCCGGTTATGGCAGAAGAGGCTCAGCCGTTGCCACGCACCGATCGTGGTGTTGCGCGTCGGCCCCGCTTGCTCTGCCAGCGGCGGGTGCTCGTCACCGGCGCAGCATCGGGCATTGGCCGGGCAATCGCAGAGCGTTCGGCCCGCGAGGGCGCTGCGGTGGTCGTCAATCACCTGCCCAAAGAGCGGGCGGCAGCCGAGGAGGTTCTTGCCAGGCTGCGGGACGCAGGTGCCCGCGCCGCCGCGATCCCGGCTGACGTAGCAGATGAGAGCGCGGTCGTCGCGATGTTCGACGAGGCCGAGCGGACGCTAGACGGCACCGTTGACGTGCTCGTCAACAACGCCGGGGTCGAGAGCCAGCATCCGCTGGTTCAGCTGTCGGTTGAAGAGTGGCGACGGGTTATCGACATCAATCTCACGGGGGCCTTCTCGTGTGCGCGCGAAGCTGCGCGCCGGCTTGTCGCGAGCGGTAGGGAAGGGGTCATTGTCAACGTCACAAGCGTCCATGAGCGCATACCCTGGCCCGGGTATGCGCACTACTGCGCGAGCAAAGCCGGGCTCGCGCTGTTCTCGCAGACGATCGCGCGCGAGCTCGCGCCGCACGGTATCCGGGTTGTCCAAGTCGCCTCAGGCGCTGTCGCCACACCCATCAACCGCAATGTGCTCGACGACCCGGCGGCGACGCGGGCCCTCGAGCGCGAAATCCCGCTGGGCAGGATCGCCGAGCCGCATGAGATCGCTGCCGCCGTGGTTTGGCTCGCCAGCGCCGAAGCCGGCTACGTCACCGGTGCGACGCTGTTCGTCGACGGTGGCATGACGCTGTATCCGCGCTTCCGTTAGTAGCGCGAGAGCTCGGCTCCGCTGGGGGCACGGTTCGCGCGCCTAGCATTCCCTGCCATGGCAGGAACGAGGATGCGCGCGGGAGTGCTCGAGCGCTTCGGGCCGCCCGAGGTGCTCGCACTCGCCGAGGTCGAGCGTCCCCGCCCCCGCTGCGGCGAGGTGCTGGTGCGGGTTGAGGCCGCCGCCGCTAACCCCGTCGACGCCAAGATCCGCGCTGCCGGCAGCTGGGCGGGTATTCCACTCCCGGCTGTGCTCGGCTACGACGCGAGCGGCGTCGTCGAGGAGGTCGGTGATGGCGTAACCAGCCTCAAGCCCGGCGACGAGGTTTGGTTGACGCCCGAGATCTTCGGCAACCGTCACGGCACCTACGCCGAGTACGTCGTCGCCAGCGAGCGCATCGTCGCTCCCAAACCGGTGAACCTCGACCACGTCGAGGCGGCGGCGGTGCCGCTCGCCGGTGGCACGGCGTGGGAGGCCTTGGTGCGCCGCCTGCGCCTGCGCGCCGGCGAGACGGTGCTGATCCACGGCGGCGCCGGCGGTGTTGGCTCGTTCGCCGTTCAGTTCGCCAAAGCGCTCGGTGCGCGCGTGCTCGCCACCGCCAGCGCCCGCAACCTCGAGACGCTGCGCGAGCTCGGCGCTGACGTCGCCCTCGACTACACGCGCGATGACGTCTACGAAGCGGCCCGCTCTGAGAACGGCGGTGCCGGCGTCGACGCCGTTCTTGATCTCGTCGGCGGCGAGATCGTTGCGCGCAGTGCCGAAGCGACGCGACCCTTCGGTCGCCTGGCGACGATCCTCGGACCCACCGGCGACCTCACCGCCCTCTACACGCGCAACCAAACGCTCTTCGGCGTTTTCCTGACGCGCGAGCGCGAGCGTCTCGACGAGATGCGCCCGCTTTTCGAGCGCGGCCAGGTGCGTCCGCTCGTAGACGAGGTGCGCTCGCTCGACGAGATCGTCGAAGTGCACCGCCGCCTCGACAGCGGCCACGGGCGCGGCAAGGTCGTGCTGCGCCCCAGCTGAGACACAACGACAAACTGCAACCCAGGTCCGCCGACCGCGTTAGGATCGCCACGAAGCCCCCTGACCGGTAGCCGGTAGCGCAGCGTCGAGCGCGCGACGCCGTCACCGGCAGGCGGCGCTTCGGGGAGGAGAGAGAAGCGGTGTCGTTGCTCGAGATCAGCGGCCTCGGCGTGCGTTTCGGCGGCGTGGTGGCGCTCGACGGCGTCGACCTCGCGCTCGCGGAGGGGGAGGTACACGGTCTCATCGGGCCGAACGGCGCCGGTAAGACCACGCTGTTCAACTGCATCTCACGCTTCTGTCGCCCGGCGGCGGGAGCGATCGTCTTCTCCGGCCGCGACCTGCTCTCCCTGCGCGCCCACGCCGTCGCCGCGGCGGGCATCGCCCGCACCTTCCAGAACCTCGCGCTGCTGCCGCGTCTCACCGTGCGCGAGAACGTGATGCTCGGCGGCCACGTCACCGCGTGACCGCGCTTTTTGGCCGCACTGCTCGCTTCCCCGGGCGAGCGTGCGCGCGAGCGCGACCTGCGCCGCGAGGCGGACACCACCCTCGATCGCCTCGGCCTCGCGGCGATCGCCGACCGGCCTGTCGCCGGGCTGCCGCTCGGCACGCTCAAGCGCATCGAGCTCGCCCGCGCGCTCTGCGCACGGCCGCGCTTGCTGCTGCTCGACGAGCCCGCCAACGGCCTCACCCACGAGGAGGTGGAGGAGCTCGCCGAACTGCTCCTCGAGCTGCGGCGCGAGCGCGCGTTGACGATCCTGCTCGTCGAGCACCACCTCGGTCTCGTCTCACGCGTCTGCGAGCGCGTGTCTGTCCTCGACTTCGGCCGCAAGATCGCCGACGGACCGCCCGAACAGGTGAAAAGTGACCCGGCGGTCGTCGCCGCCTATCTGGGAGCTGCCGCGTGACGACCGTCGCTCCCAGCGGCCAGGCTTCGGCCACCGTCGCGGGCGGTCAGCCGCTCTTGGCGGTGCGCGGGCTGGTCGCGGGCTACGGTCCGGTGACGGTGCTGCGCGGCGTCGACCTCGACGTCGGCGAAGGCGAGGTCGTCGCCGTGCTCGGGCCGAACGGCGCCGGTAAGACCACGCTTTTGCGCGCGCTGAGCGGCGGTTGCCGCGCCAGCGGCTGGGCGACCTTCGCCGGTCGCGACCTGCTCGGGCTTGCGCCCGACCGCGTCGCCCGACTCGGCATCGCCCACGTCCCCGAAGGGCGCGGCACCTTCGCCGAGCTCTCGGTGCGCGACAACCTACGCATCGGCGCTTGGCGCCGGCGCGACCGCCAGCAAGTGGTGCGCGATATCGACGAGCTCCTCGACCGTTTCCCGCGCCTGCGCGAACGGCTCGACCAGCCGGCCGGATCGCTCAGCGGCGGCGAACAGCAGATGCTCGCGATCGCGCGCGGCCTGGTATCGGCGCCGCGGCTTCTGCTGCTCGACGAGCCGTCGCTGGGGCTCTCGCCCCGGCTCACCGCCGAGCTGTTCCAGCTGCTCGGCGAGCTCGTGCGGGGGCGTGGCGTCACCGCGCTGGTCGTCGAGCAGAACGCGCGCCTCGCGCTCGAGCTCGCCGACCGCGGCTACGTGCTTGAAGCCGGGCGCGTGGCGCTTGCGGGCAGAGCCGACGAGCTCGCCCGCGACGAGCGCGTGCGCAAGGCGTATCTCGGCGTCTGAGGAGGAGCGACCAGAGCGAGGAGAGAGCAAGGTGGAACGGCTCGCCCAAACGATCGTCGACGGAATCGCCGACGGCTCTCTGTACGCGGCGCTCGCCCTCGCCCTCGTCCTGATCTTCCGCACGACCGGCGTCGTCAACTTCGCGCAGGGCGAGATGGCCATGGTCTCGACCTTCGTCGCCTGGTCTCTGCTCGAGGCCGGATTGCCGTTGGGCGCGGCGATCGCCGTGGCGCTCGCGTTCGCCTTCGTCTTGGGTATGGCGGTCGAACGGATCGTGATCAGGCCCGTCGAGGGGCGGGGACCGCTCACCCTCGCGATCGTCACGCTCGGCCTTTACATCCTCCTCAACAGCGCCGCCGGCTGGATCTGGGGGTTCAACAACCGCGGTTTTCCGAGCGTCTTCCCGAGCGATTCGCTCAGCGTCGGCGGCGTCGACATCGCCGTCGAATCGCTCGGGATCGTGGTCGTGCTGTTGGTGGTCGTTGCGGCCCTCTTCCTGCTGCTCGAGCGCACGCGCATCGGGCTCGCCCTGCGCGCCGTATCCACCAACCCCGAGTCGGCACGGCTTTGCGGGATCTCGGTCGGCCGCACGCTGATGGTGGGGTGGGGACTCGCGTCCGTGCTCGGGGCGCTGGCTGGCGTGCTGATCGCACCGCGCATCTTCCTCGACCCGAACCTGATGGGCGGAGTCCTCATCTACGCCTTCGCCGCCGCCACGCTCGGCGGTTTCGACAGCCCCGTCGGTGCCGTGATCGGCGGTTGGGCGATCGGTCTCAGCGAAGCGCTCGCCTCGACCTACGTCGACTTCATCGGGTCGGATCTCGAGATCCTGGTACCGCTCACGGTGATCCTGGTGGTGTTGCTCGTCCGCCCGGCCGGTCTGTTCGGGCGTCGCGAGGTCGTGCGGGCATGAGCGCCCGCGCCGCCACCGCCAGCGTCTCGCCGCCCAAGCGGCGTGCACGCCGCCGCCCAAGCGCCCGTGCGCTCGCCTGGGCTGCGTGCCTTTGCGCGTTCGCGGCCGTGCCTTTCCTCTTCGACCCGTACCGCGTCGGGCAGTTCACGCTCGTCGTGATCTACGCCGTCGCACTGCTCGGGTTGAACTTGCTGCTCGGCTACGGCGGCCAGATCTCGCTGGGGCACGGCGCCTTTTTCGCCATCGGCGCCTACGCCGCGGCGATCACCATCGACCGCACTGGGCTTCCCGCGCTGGCAGCGCTGCCCTTGGCGGCGCTCGCGAGCGGGCTCGCTGGCGCCCTCGTCGGCCTGCCGGCGTTGCGCATCCGCGGCATCTACCTGGCGCTCGTGACGCTGTCGGTGGCGCTCGTCGTGCCGCAACTCGTAAAACGGTTCGACGAGCTCACGGGCGGGGCGCAGGGCATGCAGGTCGCGCAGCCGGCGGCTCCCGCCTGGCTCGGGCTCGAAGATGACCAGTTCCTGCACTTGCTTTGTCTGGCCGTCGCCCTGCCGCTGTTCGCGCTCGCCGCCAACCTCGTTCGCGGCGGCGTCGGTCGGGCGCTCCTCGCCGTGCGCGAGAACGAGCTCGCGGCGGTCGCCATGGGAGTCGACCTCGCTCGCTACAAGACCGTGGCGTTCGCGCTCGGCGCCGCCTACGCCGGTGTCGGCGGGGCGCTGTTCACGTTCGTCAACGGGTTCGTCGCGCCCGAGTCGTTCACGCTCGCGCTGTCGTTCGGGTTCCTCGCCGCCGTCGTCGTCGGCGGTTTGGGAACGATCGCCGGCGCTGTGTTCGGCGCGCTTTTCCTCGAGTTCGTGCCCGTGTATGCGTCGGACGTCAACGAGGCGCTCGGCGGCGTCATCTACGGCGCTGTGCTGATCGCCTGCATGTACGTGCTGCCCGACGGGATCGCAGGTCTTGGACGACGGATCGGAAGCCGTCTGCACGGCCGGCGTGCCACGGCTGGCAGCGACGCGGCCGCGCCCCAGGTGCAAACCAAACGAGAGGAGGAGTGAGGTGAAACGACCGAGACACTTCCTCTACGCGCTCGTCGTGGCGCTCGTCGTCGCTCTGACGGCGGCCGCCTGCGGGCGCGAGGAGGAGACGTCGCCGGGCATCTCGGACAACGAGATCAAGATCGGCGGCAGCTACCCGTTCAGCGGACCGGCCTCGGCCTATCGCACGATCGCCGACGGCGTCCGCGCCTACTTCGCGAAGGTCAACGCCGAAGGCGGTGTCGACGGGCGCCGGATCCGCTTCATCACCTACGACGACGCCTACGAGCCGCAGCGGGCGCTGCAGAACGCGCGGCGGCTGATCGAGCGCGACCGCGTGTTCGCGCTCTTCAACACGCTCGGCACCGCCAACAACGTCGCGATCTGGGACTACACAAACCGCGAGAAGGTGCCACAGCTGTTCGTCGCCACCGGGGCCTCGATCTTCGGGGCCGATCCCGACAAGCACCCCTACACGATGGGCTGGCAGCCCGACTACGTGACCGAGTCGCAGGCGTACGCCGAGTACCTGAAGCGCACCAAGCCGCGGGCGCGGGTCGCCGTTCTCTACCAGAACGACGAGTTCGGTAAGAACCTGCTCGGCGGTTTCGAGCGGGCGATCCGCGGCTCCGGCATCCGCATCGTGGCGCGTGAAAGCTACGAGGTCACCGACCCGTCGATCGCCACGCAGATGCGGCGGTTGGCGACGTCGGGTGCCGACACCTTCCTCGACATCACGACGCCACGCTTCTCGGCCCAGGCGATCGTCGGGGTGGCGCGGTCGGGTTGGCGGCCGCTCCACATTCTCAACAGCGTCGGTGCCTCGAAGCGGCTGGTCTTCCAGCCCGTCGGCTTGAAGCCGGCGACGGGCATCGTCTCGGCCGCCTATTTCAAGGATCCCGAGGATCCGCAGTGGGCGAACGACGCGGCGATGCGTGAGTACAAGGCAGCGATGAGGCGCTACGCCCCGCGCACCGACCCGAACGACACGTTCGCCACCTATGGCTGGGCGGTGGCGCAGACGCTCGTCGAGACACTGAAGAAGATGGAGGACCCGAACCGCGACTCGCTGATGGACGCGGCGCGGAGCCTCGATCTCGAGATCCCGATCCTGCTGCCGGGAGTTCGCGTCAAGACCAGCGAAAGCGACTACTACCCGATCGAGACCGTCCAGCTGATGCGTTTCGACGGCCAGCGCTGGCGGTTGCTCGATCTGCGCTACACGGCGCGGCGCTAGCTGCTCGATCCACGCCTGTGGGGGCGAGCGCTCGGGGCCGGCGCGGGACGCGTCGGCCCCGAGCCGCGCCCGCGGCTAGCGCGAGTGCCAGCGGGCCATGGCCCGTTCGAAGCGCTCATCGCTAAGCGCGGGATGGGGCAGCGGCCGCTCCTCGCCTTCGGTCGCGCGGGGGCGTAGGCCGCGTAAGAGCAGCGGCACGTAGCGCCGCCACAGCTCAGGATCTTCGTCGCCGGCGAAGTCGGCGACCGCGCCGAGCATCAGGTGCAGCATCACGAGATCGCTCGGCTCGACATCGCCGCGCAGCACGCCGGCACGCTGCGCGCGCGTGACGATCGCGCGCACGAGCGGCGCGAGCCGCTCGCGCGCCGCTGCGATCCGTTCGCCTCCGCGGCTCGTGCAGAGCAGAACCTCTTTCAGCGCGCGGTCGCGCGCCTGCATCTCGAACCCTTCGACCACGAACGTGACGATGCCGTGCCACGGGTCGTCCTCGGCCAGTGCCTTCTCGGCCAGCGCGACCATCTCGGCGATCCGCTTGTCGAGGATCGCGTCGATCAGCTGTTCCTTGCCGCCGAAGTGGCGGTAGACCGTTCCCACCCCGACCTTCGCGCGGCGCGCGATCTCTTCCACCGGCACGTCGAGGCCGTGGTCGGCGAAAGCCTCGGCGGCGGCCTCGATCAGCGCCTCGCGGTTGCGGGCGGCGTCGGCACGGAGCGTGAGCTTGGTCACGCTACGAAGGTTACAAACCGGAATTAGCGATTCCAATCGGAACTAGTGCTTCCGGTTTTGCTAACCTCCGCCCCGTCCCTGCAGCTCCTTCTCCCTCACCCCCAGCAGTCGGTCACTGGCGCAGTGCAAAAGGCGGTCAAGTTGAGCGAGCTTTCCGTGAACGGGCGCGGCGAGGCGCCCGTAGCGGGCGCCAGCAGCGCGCAAGCGAGCGGCCAGCACGCAGACGGCTGGCACGACACGCCCGACCACGTCGACCGCCGCTTGCTGGCGCTTGCCTCGGTGGTCGTGGTGGGCGCGTTCATGTCGATCCTCGACACGACGATCGTCAACGTTGCGATCCGCACACTCGCCGAGGAGTTCTCGTCGCCGCTGACGACGATCCAGTGGGTCGCCACCGCCTACACGCTCGCGCTCGCGACGGTGATCCCGATCAGCGGATGGGCGTCCGAGCGCTTCGGCACCAAGCGCCTCTACATCGGTTCGATCGTCCTCTTCGCCCTCGGCTCGGCACTGTGCGGACTTGCCTGGTCGGACACGTCGCTGATCGTCTTCCGGGTGCTGCAGGGGCTCGGGGGCGGACTGATCATGCCGGTGGGTATGACGATCCTCACGCGCGCTGCCGGTCCGCACCGGCTCGGGCGCGTTATGAGCATCGTCGGCGTGCCGATGCTGATCGCCCCGATCGTCGGGCCGATCCTCGGTGGCTGGCTCGTCGACCACGCCTCCTGGCACTGGATCTTCCTAATCAACGTGCCGGTGGGCATCGTGGGTGTGGCGATGGCGCTGGCGATCCTGCCCGCCGATCGGCCGCAACCGCTGCACCGCCTCGACGTGCCTGGCCTCGTCGTGCTCTCGCCGGGGCTCGCACTCGTCATCTACGGTCTCGCCGAGTCTGGCAGCCAGGGCGGCTTCGGCCACGCCAAGGTGCTCGTGCCGCTCGCGATCGGGCTCGTGCTGCTCGCCTACTTCGTACGCCACGGTCTGCGTGCGAGCGAGCCGCTCGTCGACCTGCGCCTCTACAAGAACCGCACCTTCAGTGCTGCGACGGCAACGCTGTTCGCGTTCGTGGTGGCGGTGTTTGGCGGTTTCTTCCTGGTGCCGCTCTACCTGCAGGCCGTTCGTGGTGAGGACGCCTTCCACACCGGTCTGCTTTTGATCCCCCAGGGTGTGGGGGCGATGCTGACGATGCCGCTCGCCGGCCAGCTCGCCGACCGGATCGCGACGCGCAAGCTCGTGTTTGCGGGCACCCCGTTGGTCTTCGCGGCGTTCGCGATCTTCACCCAGCTCGAGGCCGACACCCCCTACGCGCTCGTCTGCGGGGCGCTGTTCGTGATGGGGCTTGGGATGGGACTCTCGATGATGCCGCTCTTCACCGGAGCGATGCAGACGCTGCAGAAGCGCTCGGTGGCACGGGCGAGCACCCAGCTCAATATCACCCAGCAGGTAGCGGCGTCGTTCGGGACTGCGCTCTTGTCGGTGGCGCTCGCCAACGCCATGCGCGACCGGCTCGGCCCGGCAGCTGCGGGCGGTCGGCTCGGTGGCGAGGGTGGCGCCCAGATCCCGCCGGAGATGCGCGAGCGCGTGGCCGGACTGCTCGCCGACGCCTTCGGCTCGGCGTTCAGCTGGTCGCTGGCGCTGGTGGTCGTCGCTTTCCTCGTCGCCTGGTTGCTGCCGCGGCGGCGCCAGGTGCCCGCAGCTGCCGCTGTGGGCGACGAGACTGAGCCGGAACCGGTGATGGTGTTCGGCGCTTGAGAGCGGACCGCGCCGGGTCGAGCGAAAGAAAGCCGAGCGTGCCGCCTCGGCGGTGCGCCCGTGGGGGGCCGAAAAGGCGGCTGCCCGCCGCGCTAGCGCGGCGGGCAGCCTGCCCCTTTTATGTGCGGCGCGCGACCTGCCCCCTGCCGTTCGCGCCGTTTGCGAGCGCCCTGCCCGTCCTTGCAGCTGTCAGCTGCGGATGAACGGTTTTGCTTGGTCGAGCGCTTGCTGCTTGGTCAACGTCTTGTCGAAAGCACCGTTCGGTGTCGGGTTCTGGTCGCGCAGCGCCCGGATCGCGGCCGCGTGACGCGCCTCCACCTGGACGATGCCTCCGGCGGCGGTGAGAACCTCGCGCGACCGGATCGACGGTGCGGCGCCGTTGTAGGCGCCGACGCCGACCTCCTCGAGCGCCTGCGCCAGCTCGAGGAAGCTCGCCTGGTCGCGCATCGGGAACTGGAAGCGCGGCTTGCGAGCCGGCCGACCGCCGAGCTGGCGGATCGTGCGCGTGAGCGCGTCGACGTGGGCCGACTCGGCGTCGCCGAACTGGCGAGCGTAGGTGAGCGCTTCCCCGCTCAACCCGAGCTGTTGGGCGCGGCGGTAGAAGTCCGCTTCCAAATACTCGAGCGTGAGCGCGAAGTTGAGGATCTCGACGTCCCCGCTCTGCGCCAGCGCACGGCTCACGAACGGCCCGGCCACCGCAGTGCCGTAGGCGGCCGCGGCGGCGAGGGTGCCCTTCAAGAGCAGCGAGGCGCGGGTCATGCCGCCGACCTCGACGGCTGCGACGGCGCGCGCGTTTACCTGTTCCATTTCGTCTCTCCTCCGGTGGTGGCCGATGGCGCTCAGCTGACGATGAACTGCTCGACTTGGCGCAGCACTTGAGCGCGGCTCGCCGGCTTGGCGAACGGCCCGTCGGGCGACACGTTCTGTCCGACCAGGCGGTTCAGCACCGCCGCGTGCCGCGCCTCAACGCTGTGAATCGACAGCGCCGCGGCGAGCACTTCCTTGCTCTTGATGCGAGCCGCCTGACCGAGGTAGGCGTTAGCGCCAAGGTTCTCGACCGTCGCCGCCAGCCGCGCCACCTGGTTCGCGTTGTCGAGAGGGAAGCGCGTGCGCGGCGCTGCTACCGGCGTGCCGCCGAGCTTGCGGATCGTCTGCCGCAGGGCGTCGACGTGCTGTGCCTCCTCGTCGCCGAAGCGCTTCAGCAAGTCGGCGGTCTTGCCCGAGAACAAGCCTGCCTCGTTGACCTTGCGGTAGAAGTCAGTCTCGAGGTATTCGAGCGTCAGCGCGTAGTTGAGGATGTCGAGATCGCCGCGCGACGCCTTCCCCCCGCTGCCGCTCGTAGCGGTCCCGCTCTCGCTCTCGTTGTCGCCCCCACAGGCGGCGAGCAGCACGGTCAGTGCCGCCGCAGCGCCCGGCCCGGCCATGCGCATGAAGCGCTTGCGCGAAAGCGGGTCGCGCGCGAGCTCCGCGAGCGCGCTGTCGCCGGCCGGAGCTTCTCGCCCGCTGCGCGCCGGTAGTTGTCGATCGCTCACCTGCTACCTCCTCGGGATCGCTTCTGTGCCTGGTCTCGGTTACGCGGGCGCTGCCCGCGCGGATCAATCGCGCGAACCGGCCGCGGGCGTGCCAAGCTGTGATCCGACGGCGCGAGATGCGCGCACTTACGTCAGGTGGACGCGGACAGAGCGCGTCCGCGACCTGCGAACACAAAGATTCAGGGGGTTCTCGGTATGCCCAACATCGGGCCGATGGAACTGGTCGTGGTGCTGATCATCGCGCTGCTCGTGTTGGGGCCGCGCAAGCTGCCCGAGGTCGGCCGCTCGCTCGGACGCGGTATCCGCGAGTTCCGGCACTCACTGCGCTCCGACACCCATGAGGGAGAGGCGGTCGAGTTGCGCGAGGAGCTGAGCGCTGCCGAACAGCTCGGCAGCCGCACGAGCGAGCGGCGTTCGCACGCGGCTACGCGCCCGCAAGGGGGCGGAGCCTGATCGCCACGAACACGATGGGCGGTGCCTGACACCCCCACAGGCAGCGAACATCCCGGCAACCGCTCGCGACCGCGCCGCGCCCAGGCGCCCTTGGCACGCATCCTCAAACCGGTCGAGCACGATGAGGAGCTCACGATCGTCGAGCACCTCGACGAGCTGCGCTCGCGGCTGATCGTCTGTCTCGTCGTCTTGGTCGCTGCCTTCGCCGTTTGCTTGTGGCAGAGTCGGCCGCTGCTCGCGGTGCTCAACGCGCCGCTCGAGCGCGCCGCCGACAAGGCGGAGCGAGCACCGACGTCGCTCAGCGGGCGCGAACGCGAGCTGCGCAAGGCGCTGCGCGACGCGCTCGCTGCGCAGACGCGGGCGCTCCAACAGCTCGCCGAAGGGCGCGCTCTGTCGCAGCGCGAAAGGCGTGCGCTCGCCGCGGCGGTGGCTGCGACGCGCAGCTCCGTCCGCCAGCTGGCGCGCTCGAGCGACGACACACGCCCGGTCACGCTCAGCCTCGGCGAGCCCTTCACGCAGACGGTGCTCGTCGCGTTCCAGTTCGCGCTGTTGTTCGCGCTGCCGGTGATCCTCCACCAGGCGTGGGCGTTTGTGGCGCCGGCGTTCGCACCGCACGAACGACGGACCGCGCGCGCCCTCGTCGTCGGCGCGCCGGCGCTGTTCGCTGCCGGCGTGGCCTTCGCTTACTTTGTCGTGCTGCCGACAGCGGTGGCGTTCTTGCAGCAGTTCAACGCCGGCGCCTTCGACGCTCTCGTGCAGGCCCGCAGCTACTACCACTTCGTGCTCATCACCGCGCTCGCCACCGGTTTGCTCTTCCAGCTCCCGTTGGCGATGGTCGGTCTCGTGCAGCTGGGGGTGGTGAGCTCGGACCAGTTGCGGCGCAACCGGCGGATAGCGATCGTCGTGCTCGCTGTCGTCGCCGCTCTGCTGCCCGGGACCGATCCGATCACGACGCTGATCGAGCTCGTCCCGATGGTGCTGCTCTTCGAGCTCGGTTTGCTGCTCGCACGTATCGTCGAGCGGCGCCGCGCGCGCGCCAGCGCGCTCGCCGACGCCGGCGCCGGGGGTGCCGCCTGATGCGCCTGTTCGCGGCACGGACCAGCCGCTGGCAGCGCCTCGCCGACGAGGAGTTGATCGAGGCGGCGGCGCGCGGTGTGGCGGAGGCGTTCGAGGTGATCTACGACCGCCACGCACAGGCCGCGTACTCGCTCGCCTACCGCATCGCCGGCAGCGTGCAAGTCGCCGAGGACATCGTCCAAGAGGCGATGCTTGCCGCTTGGCGCGGTGCGTCGGCCTACGACGCGCGCCGCGGCACGGTGCGCGCCTGGCTTTTGCGGATCGTCCACAACCGCGCGATCGATCTCTTGCGCCGCCGCGCCGTGCAGGAGCGGCTGCAGTCGGGCGAGGCGCTCGATCCCGAGGCGGGAGCTGGGCGCGATCCCGAGCGAGCGAGCTCGGAAGAGCAGCAAGACCCGATGGTGGAGGCGCTCAGGCGAGAGCGTGCGCGCGCCGTCGGCCGCGCCCTGCAGGCGCTGCCCGAGGACCAGCGGCGGGTGGTGGAGCTCGCCTACTACGGCGGTTTCACGCACACCGAAATCGCCGAGATCCTCGGCACACCGGTGGGCACGGTGAAAGGCAGGATGCGCCTCGCGCTCGAGAAACTGCGCGGACTCGAGCCGGTTCTGGAGCAGAGGTGAGGGCAACAGCGCGATGACCGTTCCGGAGCGCGACAAAGAACACGCCTGGGTCAGCGAAACGCTCGCGGCGTGGGCGCTCGGCGCCGTCGGCGAGCGGGAGCGCGAGCTGATCGACGACCACCTCGCCGCCTGCGACCGCTGCCGCGCCGAAGCTGACGCGCTGTTGGCCACCACGAGCGCGCTGGCCGAGGCCGTTCCACCGCGCACGCCCTCGCCGGCGTTGCGCGAGCGCGTGCTCGCCGAGGTGCGTGCCGAAGCGAGCTTGCTGCGCGCCGCGCGCGACACCGGCGATCGCGCCGGGACCTCGTCGCGCCGCTGGCGCGAGCTGTTCCTGCCGGCCGCACGACCGCTCGCCATCGCCGGCGTCTTGCTCGCGATGCTGATAGTGGGATTCGCGCTCGGGTCGGTGCTCGACGGTGACATCGCCGGCGAGAGCGGCCGTCGCGTGCTCGCCGGACGCATCACCGACCCGGCGCTCGCGAGCCGCGCATGGGCGCGGGCGACGGTCGACGAGCACGCCGTACGCATCGAGGTGCGCGGTCTGCCGCGCCCGCCCGCCAACGGTGTCTACGAGGTCTGGGTCCAACAGCCGGGCTCCGCGCCACGGCCGGCCGAGCCGCTCTTCGTCGCCACGCACGGAGCGGTCGAAGTGCCGGTGCGTCTGGGGGCGCGCGACCGCGTGATGATCACGCGCGAGCCGGCCGGCGGCAGCGAACGACCGACCTCGCCGCCGCTGATCGTCTTCGAGCCGACGTCCTAGCCGCTCGCCCTCTTGTGATCCGCGCGCGCCTGCGGCGCGCACTAACCGACTGACAGCTCTCGAACGAGGTGCTGCCAAGCGGACGGACCACAAGGGGGTACGACAGCGATGTCCGAAGCCATCACGCTCGCCTACCGCGCGATCGACGAGCAAGAGCGCGGTGCTAGCGCCAGCACGCGGCGCAACCTGATCAAAGGCGCTGCCGCCACCTTCGGCAGCCTCGGGCTGCTCGGCCTTGTCGCCGACGACCGCGCGGTCGCGGCGATGGCCAGCCAGAACGACCCGCAGAAGCTCCTCAACATCGCCGCCACCGCCGAGGTGCTCGCGACGATCATCAACACCGAAGGCGCACGGCGCGTTCGCCTCGATCGGGTGACGAAGCGCAACGTCGCCGCCGCGGCGCAACAGGAGCTCCAGCACTACAACGTGCTGCGTTCGATCGGCGGCCGCGAGCTGACCAAGCGCATTTGGATTCCCGACGCGGTCTTCCGCAGCCGCAAAGGGCTCCTCGAGACGCTCGAGTTCGGCGACCAGGTGTTCGTCAACGCCTACCTGATCGCCACGACCGTTTTTGGGCAGGCGGGCAAGGGAACCGAGGCTCGCTACGCCGCCGAGTTCATGGGCGTCGAGGCAGTGCACCGCGCGCTCGCCCGCCAGTCGCTCGGCAAGCTCGGCAACGACCGCGTGTTCATGCGCTACGCCTTTACCGACATCGACACCGCCGTGTCGCTGCTGCAGAAGGCCGGGATCGGTTTCGGGCAGAAGGGCAAGTCGCCCGGCCGTTTCTACGACTTCGACGTCGTCAGGCGGCGCACGCCGAAGGTGCGCGGTGTGAACACCTTCAACGTGCGCTGAAGGGATCGGTCGCGCACGGGGGCGGGCGGGCGCGTCCCGCCCGCCCCCTTTTTTTGTGTGTGCGCGCATAAACGTCCGCGCCCTTCGCCAGGATCGCCGGCGGTGGCAGTGCGGATCCTCCACATCGCCGACGTTCATCTCGATCGGCCGTTCGTCGGCGTCGCAGCTGAGCGACGACGACAGCTGCGCCGCCGCCTGCTCGACACCTTCGGGCGCGCGCTCGAGGTCGCGGTGGAGCGCCGCTGCGACCTCGTGACGGTCGGCGGCGATCTTTGGGAAGAAGAGAACGTGACGCGCAGCACCCGGCGCGAGGTGGCGGCCCTGCTCGCTCGCGCCGGGTTACCGGTCGCGATCGTCGCCGGCAACCACGACCCGATCGTCCCCGGCGGCAACTGGCAGCGCACCGAGTTGCCGGCCAACGTGCACCTCTTCGGCGCCGGGGAGCTCGAGTGCTGGCGTCCGCTCGCCGGTTCGGCGGCACCGACGATCTGGGGCATTTCGTGGGGCGGGGGGCAGCTCAGCGCCGACTTTCTCGCCCGTCCGCTCGAGCAGCGTGGCGCTGGAACGGCGCTGCTCTTGCTGCACGGCACTGCCGGCGATGTCGCCGCTGGCGACCTCGGCGATCGCCACTGCCCGTTCGAGCCGGACGCGGTGCGGCGCGCAGGTTTCGAGCTGTGCCTCTGCGGTCATATCCACAAGCCGCAGGTGGTCGAAAGCGGCGGCCGCCCGGCCGTTGTCTACCCGGGCTCGCCCTTCCCTCTTGCTTTCGACGAGGCGCACGATCACGGTGCCCTGCTCGTGACGATCGACGGTCCCGGGGTCGAGATCGAGCGCGTTCCGCTCGGCGCGCCTCCCTGTCTGCGTGTCGCTGTTGACTGCGCCGGTGCAGAGTCGGCGTTGGCGCTGCGGGAACGTTTCGAAGCTGCCCTCGCCGAGGCGGGGGTCAAGGCCGACGGCGTGGAGGGGGGCTTCCTCACCGTCGAGCTCGTCGGCGCTGTAGCCCCGACGCTCGGTCACGACCTCGACGAGGTGCTCGCACCGCTCGCTGTGCGCTTCGACGCTCTGCGCGTCGTCGACCACACCCGCCGCGCTTACGACCTCGACGCGATCGCACGGCTCCCCACGGCGCGCGGACGTTTCGTGCGTGCGCTGCGCGAGCGGATCGCGCACAGTGCAGGGCGCGAGCGCAAGGTAGCCGAGCTGGCGCTCGAGGCCGGACTGCGGGCGCTCGACGGCGACGAGCCGTTGTAGGGAGCGAGCGGTGCGCTTCATCGCTGTCGAGTGCGAGGGGTTCGGGCGGCTTCACGGGCGCTTCGAGTTCGCACCGGGGCTCACCGTGGTGACCGGCCCCAACGAAGCCGGGAAAAGCACCCTGCACGAGCTTCTCTACCGCCTCCTCTACGGCTTCCAAGCGCAGGAGCGCCGGCGCGGCAAGGACGGCCGGATGTCTCCCTGGGAGGCGCGCCGGCCATGGGATGCCGGTTGCCGCTACGGTGCCGTCGCCTTGATCGCCGACCGCGCCGGCCGCGAGCTGCGCGTCGAGTGGGACTTCGAACAGCACGGTGTGCGCGTCCTCGACGCCCGCACCGGCACTGATCTGAGCAAACACTTCCGCGGCAAGGGCCGCGACGTCGTGCTCGGCAACTTCCTGCTCGGCCTCGGGCGCGAAGAGTTCCGGCAGGTTTGCTGTCTCGCCCAGGGCGACGTCGATCCCCCGAGCGGCGCTGCCGTCAAGGAGCTCGGCGAGCGGCTGCGTGCGCTGGTGGAGAGCGGCAGCGAGTCGGGCAGCGTGGGAGCCGCGGTCGAGCGCCTCGAGCGCGCGGCGCGCGAGCGGCTCGGTGTCGACCGCCGCAGCCGCGACTGGGGACCGCTCAGCGGAGGTCGGTGGGGTCGCTTGCTCGCGCGCGAGCGACAGCTGCTCGCAGAGCTCGAGCGTGCGGAGACGGAGCGCTCGGCGGTCGCTGCGCTGGTGCTCGACCTGGCCGAGCTCGACAAGCGACGCGAGCGCCTGGCGGCGAGCGTCGAGGAGGAGCGCCAGCGCCACCTTGCCCTGCGGGTCGCGCAGGCTTCGGCCCGGCTCGAGCGTGCACGCGCGCTCGCCGAGCGCGCGGCAGCGCGCCCCGAGCGACCGGTGGCGCTTCCAAGCGGCCTTACGGAGCGTGTCGCCCGGCTGGTCGCGGAGCTCGAGAACGCCGAGCGAGCGCACCAGGAGAGCGAAGAGCGCGCCCGGCGGGAGCGCGAGCGGGGCGCACCGCTCGAGACTGAGCTCGACCGGCGCCAGCGGGAGCTCGCCGCGGTCGCTCCCGACGGCGTGCCCTCGGCCGCCGGTCGCGAGCGCGTCGCCGCGTTTGCCGCGCGCGTCGAGGCCCGCCGCCGCGAGGTCGCGGAAGTTGACCCTGCGAGCGCTGCCGGAGCCACGGCGCGGGCGCGCGCCGAGCTTTTGCGTGCGGCGCGCGAGCGCCTGCGCGACCTCGAGCGCTCGGCGCAGATCGCGGCTCGCGGCGCGCTTTTCGCGATCCTTGCCGCACTCGGGTCGGGGCTCGCGCTCGCCGCGGTCGTCAGCACTGCGGCGGCGATCGCCGCCGCGCTCCTCGCTGGCGCTGCGGCGGCGCTCGCGCTCCGGCGGCGCGCGCAGGTTCGAAGGGCGATCGCACGCACGCTAGGCGAGGCGGGGGTCGCGAGCCCGGCGCTGCTCGAAGACGAGCTCGTCGCCGCCGAGGCCGCGCTCGCAGCCCGCGAGCGCAGCGAGCAGCTCCTCGCGAGCGACGAGCAGGAGCTCGCGCGCTGTCTCGACGAACACGGCGCACCGGCGGGGCCCGACCCGCTCGCGCGGGCGCACGCCTACCTTCGCGCGCTCGAGCTCGCCGAGCACATCGACGCTCTCCGTATCGAGCTTGCACGCGTCCACGAGGTCACGGCGGCAGCGGAACGCGCGAGCACGCGCTGCGAGCAGGCACGCGCGGCGCTCGCCGCAACGCTCGCCGAGGCAGGCATCGCCGACCGCGATCTGCGCGCCGCGATCCGTCGCTTCGACGAAGTGCGCGAGCAGGCCGAACGCGACGCGCGAGCCCTCGAGCTCGCCGAGCGTGCCGGCGCCGAGCTGCGCGCCCTGACCGCCGGTCGCCCGCTCGCCGACCTCGAGCGCGAGCGGGCGGCGCTGGCGCGCGAGCTAGACGAGCACGTCGCGTGCTGGGGGGTGCGGGTCGCTGAAGCCGCGCAGACGACGGCGCGCAACGCCCACCGCGCCGAAGCGCTCGCCGATCTCGAACGGCGCGTCGACGAAGTGGCCAGGAGGTTGGCGCAACGGGAAGCGCAGCTCGCCGAGCTCGAGCGTCGTCGCCACGGTCTCGAGCGCGAGATCGAGGCACGCGAGCGGCAGCTTCCTGACCCGGCCGACCTGCGCGCCGAACTCGCCGCGATCGCCGAGGAGTGCCGGACGATCGAACTGCGGCGCGACGCGATCCGGCTCGCGATCGTGGAGCTGCGGACGGCTGCCGCCCAGGCGCACCAGGAGTTCGCGCCGCGGCTCAACGAGGCGCTCGCGCGCGTTTTGCCGCGGATCACGGGCGGACGCTACCGGCGCGCGTTCGTCGCCGAGGACCTCGCCGTAGCGGTCGAAGCGCCCGAAACGGGCGCGGTTGTCTCGGCCGAGCAGCTCAGCCGCGGCACGCGCGACCAGATCTACCTTGTGGAGCGCCTGGCTATCGCGCGTCTGCTCGACGAACAGGCGAGCGGCGGTGTCGCGCGCGGCGCGCACCCTCGCGGCCGCGCCCCGCTGCTCCTCGACGACCCGTTCGATCGCTTCGACGCGCTGCGGCTCGCGGCCGGTCTCGAGCAGATCGTCGCCGAAGCACGGGAGCGCCAGATCGTTCTCTTTGCCGAGGAGCGGTCGCACGTCGATGCGCTCTGCCGGCTGGATCCCAATTGCCGGGTGATCGAGCTGCCCGCACCGGAATTGCCAGGACGACAGCGAGCCGAGGAGGGGGAGGAGGCAGGTTGAGCGCAGAAGGTCGCGCAGGCGAACGCAAGACACCGTCCGCCGACGGTGCCACGGCCGGGGCACCGGAGCTTCCAGCCACGCTCGACGAGTTCTTCGACATCGCGCGCGAGCGTCTCGACCCCGGCACGTTCGGCTACTACGCCGGCGGTGCCGGTGCCGAGATCACGCTCCGCGACAACGAGCAATCCTGGACGCGCTTGCGCTTGCGGCCGCGCATGCTCGTCGACGTCTCGCGCTGCGAAACGTCGACGACGCTGCTGGGCGAGGACCTCGCCCATCCTGTGTGCGTCGCTCCGACAGCGTTCCACCGGCTCGCTCACCCCGAAGGCGAGGCGGCGACCGCCATCGGTGCCGAACGTGCGGCGGCCCCGTTTTGCTTGTCGACGTTGGCGACGGCGCGCCCCCGCGAGGTGGCGGCCGCTGCGCCTACGGGCAGGCGCTGGTTCCAGGTTTACGTGTTTCGTGATCGCGGCGTCACGCGCGCGCTTTGCGAAGAGGCCGCGGAGAGCGGCTTTCGAGCTCTTTTTCTCACCGTCGACGTGCCGTTTTTCGGCCGCCGCGAGCGCGATCTGCGCAGCGGTTTCGCGCTGCCGGCGATCGAGGTTCCGAGCCTCGCTGCGGCCGTCGGCGAGCCCGGTGCGCGCCTCGACATGCGCGCGATCGGCGAGCTTCTCGACGCCTCGCTCACCTGGCGCGACGTCGAAGAGCTCGTCGGGACGAGCGATCTCCCCGTCGTCGTCAAGGGGGTTCTCACAGCGGAAGACGCCCGCCGCGCGGTCGCGAGCGGCGCCGCGGCGGTTGTGGTGTCAAACCACGGCGGTCGGCAGCTCGACGGCGTGCGGGCGAGCGCCGACGCGCTGCCGGAGGTGGTTGAGGAAGTCGGCGACGAGGTCGACGTGCTGGTCGACGGCGGGATCCGCCGCGGCACCGATGTGCTGAAAGCGCTAGCGCTGGGAGCGCGGGCCGTGCTCGTCGGGCGGCCGGTGCTCTGGGGGCTCGCGGCGTCAGGGTCGGCTGGGGTCGAGCGCGTTTTGCGACTGCTGGTCGACGACTTCGCGCTCTCGCTCGCGCTGTGCGGCGTGCCGCGGGCGCGCGATCTCGACCGCTCGGTGCTGGAGCGCTCTCCGCGTGGCCCGAGCGTGTCGCGCGTCGATGGTTCCCTCTGAGTGTCGCGCGAGCGCGACGGCACGGCTGGTAGGTCGGGCGCTCCCCGCTAGCGGCGGGTGTCGGCGCGCTCCGCGGTCGGTTCGACGCGGCTCGCGAGCGTGCGGCAGCCGTCGTGGTCGAGCTCGAAGGTGAGTTCTTGCACGCGCGCCGCACGCATCGCGGCGCTGACCGCCTCGCGCGCACCGGGAGCGAAACAGAGCAAAAACCCGCCGCCGCCCGCACCCATCAGCGCCACCGCTGCCGCTCCGGCGCGGCGAGCGATCGCCCGCAGCTCGTCCGCGCGTGGCGGCACCGCGCCGGGTGCGCGCCGCCGTTTGAGATCCCACTGCGCGTCGAGCGCCCACGCCCAGCGATCGACGTCGCCTCGCTCGAGCGCGTCAGCGACGTCTTCTGCGAGCTGGCGACTGCGGTGGAGGATGTCGAGAGCGCCGCGATCGCCCCGGCGCACACCACGCGCGACGTTCGACAACAGGCGCGACGCCGACCTTCGACCTCCGATGAAAAACAGCGCGGTGTCGTTCGCCAGCGCAGCTGCCGAGCGTGGGTGAAGATCGAGGCTGCGGGCCTCCACGCTGCCGTCGCGCTTGAAGCTGTAGGCACGCACTCCACCGAACGCCGCGGCGTACTGGTCGTGCTTTCCTACCGACCGCCCCACCACCTCGATCTCGATGTGGCAGGCGGCCTCGGCCAGGCGCTCGCGTTTGTCGGGGCGAGGGTCGCTGCCTGTGTCCTTCAACGCGTCGAGCGCGCGCAGCGTGCACACGGTGAACGCGCCCGATGAACCGAGACCGGTGCCGGGAGGTACCTCGGCGACGCTCGCTAGCTCGAGCGGCTGGCCGTCCCAGTGAAGGTCGAGCAGCGCTCTCAGGAGCGGGTGGCGGACCGAGCGCGCCGAGACCACCTCTTCGTAAGCCAGGTGCTTGAGCCGGAAGCGCCCGTCGATCGACGGGGCAGCGGTGACATAGACGTAGCGGGCGATCGCTGCCGAAACAGCGAAGCCCTCGTGACGCGAGAAGTAGGCCGGTAGGTCGGTGCCGCCGCCGCCCAATGCAAGGCGCAACGGAGCCCGTGCCACGACGGCTTTCATGGGGCGCATTCTGGCGTCTTCCCGAGCGCGGTGTGAAAAGGCGGCGTGTACGGGGTCGCCGACCCCTAGCGTTGCGCCATGGCGGCGGTCTCGTGGCTTGTGTTCGGTCCCGCTGGCGGCGCGAGCGTTCGTGGAGACCTAATCGGAGCGCGCAGGGGCGCCCTTGCTCACCTTGCTGTAGCTGCTGCCGCCGGCGTAACCACCCTCATCGCCGTGATTGCCCGCTTGCCGATCGCCGCTGTCCGCGGCAGGGGGAACCGGCGGCTGGGGAGGCGCAGAGCTGGGTGCAGGCGCTTTCCCGTAGGCGCCGCTGCGGTCTTTCGGGCTTGAGCTGCTCGAGCGCGGCGCCGGTGTCGGCGAAGGCGCCCCGGTGCGTGGGCGTGGGCGTGTATCGGCACGCGTGCGTGGTGCGGCAGCGCGCTTGCGCACTCCGGCCGTCGCGCGTTGGCGCCCGCGTGCGATCTTGCGAGCGCGTCCGGAGTGCGTGGCGCGCTGGCGATCGCGCCCGCGGCGGGCCCGATCGCTGGTGGCGTGCTGTCGCCGCTTCCCCTGCGCGGCGCGCGCTCGCGACCGCTCGCCGCCTGTGCCGCTCCCGTTCCGCATCCGGCGTCGCTCGGCGTTGCGTCGCTTGTCGCCGGCCGCGCTGCCGCGGGCAGCGTCGGGGCCGGCTGCGCGTCCGGCGCGAGTGTCCGCAGTCGCGGCGCCGTGTGCGCCGTCTTGCACAGCGGCGCCGCTCCCACCCGGTTCCTTGCTCGCCGTGGTGGCGAAGTGCTTGACAGCCGCCGTGCCGCCGGTCGCGCCGACGCCGAGCGCTAGCGCCGCAGCCACGACCTTGGCAGCGAACGCAGCCCCGCCGGCGCTCCCCGCGCCCGTCACGGCGGTGCCAGCGGCAGCGGCGCCACCAGCCGCGGCGACGCCACCCGCCCCTGCTGCGGCCCCGCTGCCAGCTATCCCGCCGCCGGCGGCGACACCGCCCGCGCCAGCGGCCGCACCACCCGCAGAGCTTGCTTGTTGCAACCCGGCGGCAGCCGCCACTGAGCTCTTGAGCGCCGGCGTCACCGCCACCGGCAGGGCGAGCGCGAGCAGCGCACGCTGGCGCGCGACGCGCTCCCGGAACTCGCGGCAGCCTGGGCAGCTGCGCAGGTGTAGCGCGATCGGGCTGCGGCGCAGCGAGCCGCCGCGCAGCGTCGCCAGCTCCTCGCGCACCTCGGCGCATGGGCGCTCGCGCGCCTCGCGCATCTTGATCAACGTCGTGCGTGCGCGGAAGACGAGCGCCTTCACCCTTGCCGTCTCCACTCCGAGCACGCGCGCGATCTCGCTCTGCGACATGTCCGCGAGTTCGAAAAGAAGCAGCGCTGCACGCTGGTCGTGGGGAAGCGCGCGCAGGTCGGCGAGGATCGCGCGGATCTCCTCGCGCTGCTCGACGGTGACAGGTTGGGCTGCGTCGGCGTGCTCCTCGCCGAGCGCGGTCGTGCGACGTTCGCGCAAGAGCGATAGACAGCGGTTCCGCGCCACCGTGTAGAGCCAGGGTTTGAAGGTGAGCTCGCGCCCGGTGCCCGAGCGCAGCTCGCGGTAGGCGGCGGCGAAGGCGTGCTGCACGGCGTCCTCGGCGTCGTCGTGCGAGCCGGTGAGGTGCCGACAGAAGCCGAGCAGGTGGGGCAGGTGTCGCTCGAAGAGCACCTCGAACGCGCGGTCGTCGCCGCGCTGCACGCGACGCACCAGCTGTTCGTCGCCGAGCTGGCGAAGCAGTGCCTGGGGCAGCAGGGTCCGCTTGCGCGGGCGTGCGCCGCGGTTCTCCCCGCCGGGCTCAGCTTCCTTGCTTGCCACCATCGCTGCCCATCGCGCCTAGGGCTTGTCGACCGAAGCTCGCGCGGTCCGTCGCTGCTTCTATCGGTCCGGCAGCGCTCACGCTTCACGTCCTCCTAAACGCGTGGACGTTCGGCAGGTTCGAAAGTTGCGCGGGGATGTCCTCTCCGAGCACGACGACGGCCGCGGACAACGGTTTTTCGGAAACTCGCGAACCTCGTCCCGGCGCGCGCGTTTAAGGGGCGTAACTCGAGAGAGGAATCCGCGGTTACAGCAACCCAGTGGAGCGGAGGCAGAGGAGATGCGAGCAAGAGTTTTCAGATGGGTGGGGGTAGCTACGGCGGTGGCGGCGATCGTGCCGGCCGCAGCGGTCGGCAAGCCGTCGAAGGCCGAGCTCAAAGCGGCGGTGCGCGAGGCCAAGCGCGAGTGCCAGCTCGAGCGTGGTAGCACCGACGCCACCCGGGCAGCGTTCCGCGCCAAGTACGGTTCGCTCGGGCTCGGGCACTGCGTCAAGGTGCGCACCAGGGACGCGCTACGCGAAGCGGCGCAGGCGCGGCGCCAGGCGCTCAAGGACTGCAAGGTCGAGCGTGCCCAGGACCCGGCTGCTTTCGCGGAGAAATACGGCACCAACCGCAACCGCCGCAACGCGCTTGGGCGCTGCGTCTCGCAGAAGATGCGGGTGATCGCCGCGAAGCAAGACCGCGCTGACCGCGAAGAGATCGAGGCCGAGCACAACGCGGCTGCCGCTTGCCGGGCCGAGCGCAGCCAGGATCCGCAGGCTTTCGCGGAGAAGTACGGCACCAACCGCAACAAGCGCAACGCCTTCGGCAAGTGCGTGTCACAGCGGGCTCGCGCCGACCAGGAGAGCGAACAACCGGAGCCGAACGGCGACGCCCACGGCGGGCAGCCGCACGAGCACCCGAACGGAGGAAGCGGCCAGGGTGATCCCGGCTCCGGCGCGGGAGAGGGGTCGAGCTCTCCTGGCACGGTCTGACGGGCTCGCGCCAGGCGAGAAAAAACGGCGCCCAGCGCCGGTGCAGAGGGTCGGGGCGGGGTCTTCGCCAGGTGCGGAGACCCCGCCCGCGTTCGCGCCGCGGTTCGTCCAGCGTCTCGCGGCGCGTCGCCCCGGATCTTGGCTGGCTCGCCAGCCAAGTGCTAAATTGACATGGTGTTAAGGGAGCTCGGGGCGGCTGCTCTGCCAGGGTGCGCACAGCGGCGAGCGCCGCGCAGCCTTTCCTAGGCTTGCGCCGGTGCCGGGTCGCTGGTGCCCCCGCGCACGGCGCGGCGATGCAGCCGCCGCGATCACCGACACAGGCCACTGAGGCCAAGCGACCGATCAGGGAGGGAGCGGAGAAACCGTGCTGCGCATAGGGCGCGTTTGCATAGTCGGAGCGGGTTCCTCGGGCATCGCGGCTTGCCAGGTGATGCAAGCCAACGGGATCGATTTCGATTGTTTCGAGCGCGGTTCGCAGGTCGGCGGCAACTGGCGCTACGAGAACGACAACGGGATGTCGTCCGCCTACAAGTCGCTGTTCATCAACACGTCGCGGCGGATGATGGAGTACCGCTCCTACCCGATGCCGGACGACTACCCGGACTACCCGCACCACAGCCAGATCGCCAAGTACTTCGACGACTTCGTCGACCACTTCGGTCTGCGCGAGAAGATCACGTTCCGCCACGAGGTCGAGCGCGTCGAGCCGAGCGACGACGGCTGGCTCGTCACGGTTCGCAACGTCGACACCGGCGAGCGTCGCAGCGCCGTTTACGACGCCGTGCTAGTGGCCAACGGCCACCACTGGCACCCCCGTTACCCGGAGCCGCCGTTCCCGGGCCAGGACAGCTTCGCGGGCGAGCAGCTGCACAGCCACTACTACCGCGAACCGGACGAACGCTTCGTCGACCGCACCGTCCTCGTCCTCGGTTTCGGCAACTCGGCTGTCGACATCGCCTGCGAAAGCTCGCGCGTGTCGAAGATCACTTATCTGGCGATGCGCCGCGGCGCGTGGGTGATTCCCAAGTACATCGAGGGCAAACCGGTCGACCAGCTCCAGAACGAGTGGACGAGCCGCCTGCCCTTCCGGCTCCAGCGCTGGTACCTGCAGCGTCTGATCGTCAAGACACAAGGCCGCATGGAGGACTACGGTCTTCCCAAGCCCGACCACAAGTTGGGCGAGGCGCACCCGACGATCTCCTCGGAGCTGCTTCCGCGCATCGGACACGGGCGGATCAAGCCCAAGCCCAACATCGCGCGCATCGACGGCGACACCGTCCATTTTGTGGACGGCTCGAGCGCCCAGGTAGACACGATCGTCTGGTGCACCGGCTACAAGATCGACTTCCCGTTTCTGCCGCGCGAAGTCGTCGACCCCAAGGACAACCGCGTCGAGCTCTACCGGCACGTGGTGCATCCCGACTGGCCGGGGCTCTACTTCATCGGTCTCGTGCAGCCGTTGGGCGCGATCATGCCGATCGCGGAAGCTCAGTCGGAGTGGATCGCCGATCTTCTGCTCGGGCGCTGCGCGCTGCCCGACCGCGAGCGGATGCTGCGCGAGATCGAGCGCGACCAGCGCAAGATGCGCAAGCGCTACGTCGCCTCGCCGCGCCACACCATCCAGGTCGACTTCTATCCCTACATGCGTGCGATCAGGCGCGAGCGGCGGCGGCGCTCTCGGCGTAGCGCGCCCAGTCCGATCGCCGTCCCGCGTTTGCAGACGCAGGGTGCTTCGTAGGGAAGGTCGACGAGCAGCAGGGCACGGCGGCAAGGGGACAACTGTGTCGTGGGGCTAGCGCTACGCGCGAGAGGAAAGCGAACGATCGCGCGAGCGGTAGGCTGAGCGAACCGCCGGCAATCGCAGGAGGGGGAGAAAGATGGCTGAGGTCGAGACCGCGCGCAGGACCGGTACCAGCGACGGCGAGGGGGCGCAAGCCGCAGCGCAAGCTGCTGCCGAGAGCTCCAGCAGTGGTCGCAGCTCCACCGAGAGCCGTCTCGAGGTCCGCAACCCCGCTACGGGCGAGGTCATCGCTCGTCTAGAGCAGGTCGATTCCGCGGGCCTAGCCGCGATGGTCGAGCGCGCCCGTGCTGCGCAACCGGCGTGGGAGGCGCTCGGTTTCGAGGGTCGCGGTCGTCTCTTGCGCGAGCTGCAGCAGTGGGTGCTGCGTAACGACACCCGCATCGCCGACACGATCGTCGCCGAGAACGGCAAGGCGTTCGAGGACGCGCTTCTCGCTGAGGTCGGCTACGCCGCCCAGGCGCTCGGGTTCTGGGCGAAGCGCGCGCCCAAATACCTCGCCGACGAGAAGGTGCACTCAAACTCGCCGTTCGTCTTCGGGCGCAAGCTGCGCGTGCGCTACGCGCCCGTCGGGCTCGTCGGCGTGATCGGGCCCTGGAACTACCCGCTCACCAACAACTTCGGTGACTGCATTCCGGCGCTCGCCGCAGGGAACGCGGTGATTCTCAAACCGGCGAGCCTGACACCGCTCACGTCGCTGCTACTCGAGGAGGGAACGCGCGAAGTCGGGTTCCCCGAGGGGGTTTTCCAGGTCGCGGTGATGCCGGGGAGGATGGCCGGCGAGCTGATCGACGCCGTCGACTACGTGATGTTCACCGGCTCGACGGAGGTCGGGCGCAAGGTGATGGAGCGCGCCGCGCGCACGCTTACGCCGGTGGGGCTCGAGCTCGGCGGCAAGGACCCGATGATCGTCCTCGCCGATGCTGACCTCGAGCGGGCGGCCAACGCTGCCGTCTACTACTCGATGCAAAACACCGGCCAGACTTGCATCTCGATCGAGCGCGTCTACGTCGAGGAGCCGGTCTACGACGAGTTCGTGCGCCTCGTCGTCGAGAAGGCGCGCAAGCTGCGTATCGGGCGGCCGAGCGGCCCCGGCTCCGTGGACGTCGGGGCGATGACCTCGCCCGAGCAGCTCGAGATCGTCGAGCGGCACGTTCGCGACGCTGCCGAGAAGGGCGCGCGGATCCTCGTCGGCGGCAAGCGCGTCGACGGCGACGGGCTGTTCTTCGAGCCGACGGTGATCGCCGATGTCGACCACTCGATGCTCTGCATGCGCGAAGAGACGTTCGGTCCGACGCTGCCGATCATGAAGGTCCGCGACGTCGACGAGGCGATCCGGCTCGCCAACGACTCGCCGTACGGTCTGCAGGCGTCGGTGTGGACGCGCGACACCGAGAAGGGCATGCGCGTCGCACGCCAGGTCGAGGCCGGTGCCTGCTGCGTCAACGACGCGCTCGTCAACTACCTGGCGCTAGAGCTGCCGATGGGCGGCTGGAAGGCGTCGGGACTCGGTTCGCGCCACGGCGCCGACGGGATCCGCAAGTACACGAAGAAGCAGTCGATCCTCATCACGCGTTTCGCGCCTAAGCGCGATCTCCACATGTTCCCCTACCGGGCGCGGACGACGCGCTTGCTCGGGCGTCTGTTCCGCCTGCTCTGGGGTCGGCGCCGGGGCTAGCGGCGCAGGTCTGCGGTACTAGCCCGCAGTACTAACGGCGCGCGCGCCGCACGAGCGAGAGCGCAGCGAACGTAGCCGCCGCCACCGCAGCGGCGATCGCAGCAACGCGGCGCTCGCGCGGCCGCTGGCTGCTCGCGGCGTTCGCCGGCGGCCCGCTGCCGGCGCTTCCCGCGGTGTCGGGCGCGGGAACCGCGAACTGCTCGGCGGCAAGAACGTCGTGCGGCTCTTCGATCCCACTCGGATCTACCGGCGGTCGCTCGGGCGGCGCCGGCATCGCGAACTGGTCGGCGGCGAGAACGTCGTGCGGCTCGTCTATACCGGTCGGATCGGCGGGCGGACGGCGCGCGTCGGGAGCGGGAACCGCGAACTGCTCGGCCGCAAGGATGTCGTGCGGCTCTTCGATCCCGCTCGGGTCGAGGGGTGGCCGCGGCGCGCGACGTTCGCTTTTCACGCCGCCAATCGTGCCACACCGCCGAGCGTGGGGCTACCGCGGACGCTGGTCGCTCGTTAGGGAGCGCCGGACGCGGTGGTAGCGTGAACAGCCGTGCACGACGAGCCGACTCGACTTCTCCGCACGCCGAGCGGCGGCGGTGGCCGACCGCGCCGCCGTCCCGATCCGGCCGTTGTTCGACGGCGGCGCCTCGCCCTGGCGGTCGTGGCCGGGTTGGTGCTCTTGATCGTCGTCGTCGCAGTCGCTTCCGGCGGAGGTGGCGGGAGCGCCGAGGACAGCGTTCCCCAGACGATCCCCTCGCCGCCGCCGCCGGCGAACTTGAGCGGTGGCTCGTCGAACACGGGTACCGACACCACCGGCACGAGCGCAACTTCGACCACCCCGAGTGGCTCCACCGGCGGCGGCTCGGCCGGCAGCGGCAGCAGCGGCACGGCGACACCCGGCCAGGCCGGGGGCGGCGCTTCCGCGCCCTCGGCGTCCGGAGGCAGCGCCGCGGGCGGTGGGACTAGCGGCAGCGGTTCGTCCGGGTCCTCGGGCGGATCTACGCCCGGCTCTGCCGGTGGCGGGGCCGGGGCTCCCGCTCCCGGCACGCCTTAAGCGGCTCTCGCAGCGCGGGCACCGTGCGCGCGACGAACTACGCGGTCGTCGGCCACGTCGAGTGGTGCGACTTCGTCCGCGTGGAACAGCTGCCGCTAAGTGGCGAGATCGTGCACGCCGACGCCCACTTCGCCGAGCCTGCGGGGGGCGGCGCCGTCGCTGCCGTCGAGCTTGCGCGTCTCGCCGGCGACGCGCTCTTTTTCACCGCCCTCGGCGACGACGAGCTCGGCGCTCGCGCCCGGCAGCGGCTCGGCGAGCTCGGCGTGACGGTGTTCGCGAGCGAGCAGCGTCTGCCGCAGCGGCGGGCGCTGGTCTTCCTGGAACAAGGTGGCGAGCGCACGATCACCGTGCTCGGATCGCGTCTCGGCCCGGCCGGAGCGGAACCGTTGCCGTGGCAGCGCCTGGCGGGAGCGGCCGTCTACTTCGCCGCCGGCGACCGCGCGGCCCTCGAGCGCGCTCGCCAGGGGCGGGTGCTCGTCGCCACCGCGCGCGCACTCGACGTTCTGCGCGGCAGCGGTGTCGCGGTCGATGTGCTGGTGCGAAGCGGGCGCGATCGCGGCGAGCGCTACGAGCCGGGATGGCTCGAGCCCCCGCCGCGTGTCGTCGTCACGACGCTCGGGCGCGACGGCGGTTACGCCGAGCTCGCTGGCGGCGGGCGCCTCGAGTGGCGCGCCGAGACGGTCGCGGACGACGAGGTCGCCGACACCTACGGCGCCGGCGACTGTTTCGCCGCCGGTCTCACCTGGGCGCTCGGCAGCGGCCGCGAGCTCGCCGAAGCTCTCGCTGTGGCCGCCCACTGCGGGGCTGCGTGCGTGCGCCGACAGGGCCCTTATGGCAGCCAGATCGCCGGCTGACCTGCGCCGACCCCGGCCTTACGTCGCACGCTGGCAGCTACAGAGCCTGGAGCTCCGAGACGATCTGCGAAACCGCTTCCTTGGCGTCGCCGAATAGCAGCGCGCAGTTCTCCTTGTAGAAGAGCGGGTTGTCGATGCCGGCGAAGCCCGGGTTGAGCGAGCGCTTGACGACGATCACTTGCTGCGCTTTGTCGACGTCGAGGATCGGCATGCCGTAGATCGGCGAGTCCGGCTGCTCGCGCGCCGCCGGGTTGGTGACGTCGTTGGCGCCGAGGACGAGCACCACGTCCACCTGCGGGAACTCGGGGTTGATCTCGTCCATCTCCTTGAGCTTGTCGTACGGCACGTCGGCCTCGGCGAGCAGGACGTTCATGTGCCCGGGCATCCGTCCAGCGACGGGGTGGATAGCGAAGTCGACATCCACACCCCGCTTGTCGAGCTCGTCCATCAGCTCACGAACGGCGTGCTGCGCTTGCGCCACTGCCATTCCGTACCCGGGCGCGATGACAACGCGGCGCGCGTAGGCCAGCTGGATCGCCGCGTCGGCAGGGTCGGTCTGGCGGACGGTGCGGCCCTCGGCCGCGGCCGCCGTGGCAGCGCCGCCGGCGGGCGCGCCGCCGAAACCACCGGCAACGATGTTGGCGATCGAGCGGTTCATCGCCTGCGCCATCAGGTTCGTGAGGATCGAACCCGACGCGCCCACGATGATGCCGGCGACGATCAGCGCGACGTTGTCGAGCGCGATACCGGCCGACGCGGCCGAGAGGCCGGTGAGAGCGTTGAGCATCGAGATCACGACCGGCATGTCGGCGCCGCCGATCGGCAGCACCACCATGTTCCCGAGCAGCGCGGCGAGTACGAGGATCGCGATGAACAGCGCCTCGGAGTCGGAACCAGCGGCGATCACGACCGCGCACACCACCGACCCAACGAGCAGCGTGATGTTCACGAACTGCTGCGCGGGCAACATGATCGGGCGCCCGGGGATCAGCTCCTGGAGCTTGCCGAAGGCGATGTTCGAGCCCCAGAACGACACCGAGCCCACGATCGCCGCGAACAGCGTCGGGATCATCTGGTCGAGCGGCATGTCGCCGCCGTAGTAGCGGAACTCGGCCCAGGCGATGAGCGCCACGGCGCCGCCACCGACACCGTTGAAGAGCGCCACCATCTGCGGCATCGCGGTCATCTTGACGGCGCGCGCCGCCGGCACCCCGACCACCGTGCCGAGCGCGATGCCGAGCGCGATCAAACCGTAGTCGCCGACCTCGCGGTCGAGCAGCGTCGCCGCCACCGCGATTGCCATGCCGACGGCGGCGATGGCGTTGCCGCGGCGGGCTGTGCGCGGGTGGTTGAGGAAACGCAGACCGAGGATGAAGAGCGGGAACGCCGCGAGGTAGCAGGCGCGGATGAAGTCCGGGTCCTGGAGGCTGAAGGCGCTCGGAACGCTCATGCTCCCACCCCCGCGCGCTCGCGCTCGCCGCTCTTCCCCGCCTCGCCCTTCGCCGGCTTGCGCTTGAACATCTCGAGCATCCGGTCGGTGACGAGGAAGCCGCCGACGATGTTGATCGTGCCGAAGGCGATCGCGATCACGAGGATCACGTCGTCGAGGACCCCGTCGGCGCGGCCGATCACCAGCAGGCCGCCGAGCAAGACGATCCCGTGGATCGCGTTCGTCGCCGACATCAGTGGCGTGTGCAGCGTGTTCGGCACCTTCGAGATCACCTCGAACCCCACGAACGCGGCCAGCACCAGGATCGTCAGTTCGGTGAGCAGGTCCATCGACGAGCCCGCCGTCTCGGCGGCGATCGGAAGCAGCGTCGCGGCTGCTGTGGCGTCCATCTCAGCTCCTCCTTCCGTCAGCTTGCCGGCGCGCCGATCGCCTGGCGGACGCCCTCGTGAACGATTTCGCCGTCGCGCGTGATGCACGCCGAGCGAACGATCTCGTCGTCGAAGTCGAGCGCGAGCTTGCCCTCTTCGGTGACGAGCTCGAGCAGCGCCTGGATGTTGCGCGCGTACAACTGCGAGGCGTGATCGGGCATCGCCGACGGCAGGTTGACCGGCCCGATCACCTTGACGTCGTGCGCTTCGACGGTCTCGCCCGCCTTCGTGAGCTCGCAGTTGCCGCCGGTCTCGGCTGCGAGGTCGACGATGACCGACCCGGCCGGCATGCGCCGGACCGCGTCCTCGATGATCAAAAGCGGCGCTCGGCGGCCGGGAACGGCTGCGGTCGAGATCACCGCGTCCATCCCGGCGATCGCGTCGGCGAGCAGCTCGCGCTGCCGCTGTTGCTCCTCTTCGGTGAGCGGTCGCGCGTAGCCGCCCTGCGCTTCGGCGTCCTCGATCCCCAGGTCGATCTCGAGGAAGCGCGCTCCCAGCGACTCGATCTGCTCGCGGACAGCTGCGCGAACGTCGTAGCCGAAAACGATCGCGCCGAGGCGGCGGGCGGTGGCGATCGCCTGCAGGCCGGCGACACCGGCGCCGAGCACGAGCACCTTGGCGGGGCGGATCGTGCCGGCCGCCGTGGTCAGCATCGGGAAAAAGCGCGGTAGCTCGCGCGCTGCGATCAGTGCCGCCTGGTAGCCGGCGACGGTCGCCTGCGAGGAGAGCGCGTCCATCGTTTGCGCGCGTGTGGTCCGCGGGATCGCTTCCATCGCCAGCGCCGTCACGCGCGCTTGTGCCAGAGCGCGGACGAGTTCGGGAGAGGTGAAGGGCTGGAGGAAGCCGATCAACACCGCGCCCTCGCGCAGCTGGCCGACCTCGTCGAGCGACGGGGGCTGAACCTTGGCGACGACGTCGCCGCTCAGGCCGGCTCCCGCTTCGACCTTGGCGCCGGCCTCGCGGTACTGCTCGTCGCTGTGATGGGAGCCGAGGCCGGCGCCGGGCTCGATCGCCACTTCGAGGCCCGAGCGCACCAAGCGCTCGACCACCTCGGGCGTGAGCGCTACGCGGCGCTCGCTGGCGGCAGATTCTTTCGGTACCGAGATCCGCATGCGAGGCTCCGTGGTTTCGGGCGGACGCACTGTCCGCACCTCGGGCACTGCCACTGTCGGCCGCGCCGTAGGGCGGCTGGGCGCGAAAAGGTAACGCAGCGGACCGCGACGCGCCAGAGCGGCGGCCGCCGGCCCAGCTCTACGTCAGCCCGGAGCAAAAGCCGGCTATTCCCGTCCCATTTGGTACATTTCGCCGGCCGCTGCGCTCGGACCGGTAGACTCGTTCGTCACCGCGGGCGCGTACGGTGGCGCACAACAAGGCTCCGCTAGGCCCCGCTCCGGTGCACGGTGCACTTAGGCGTCGGGCGCAAGCGGCCCCCGGTCAGCGAATGGCAAAGACGCTCGAGAAGAAAGACCACGTCGTCGTCCGCTTCGCCGGCGACTCTGGCGACGGCATGCAGGTTGTCGGCAGCCGTTTCACCGACGAGACGGCGGCCGCCGGCAACGACCTCGCCACGCTCCCCGACTTCCCGGCCGAGATCCGTGCCCCGGCTGGTACGCCGCACGGTGTCTCCGCTTTCCAGATTCACTTCGCCTCGCGCGACATCCTCACGCCCGGCGACCGGCCGAACGTGCTGGTGGCGATGAACCCGGCGGCGCTCAAGGTCAATCTGCCCGCCCTCGAGCGCGGCGGGACGATCATCGTCAACGAAGACGGCTTCAACGACAACAACCTGCGCAAGGCCGGCTACGCAGCGAACCCGCTCGAGGACGGCTCGCTCGACGGCTACACGGTGTTCCGTGTGCCGATGACGACCCTCACCGTTCGTGCGACGCAGGGGATCGACGGCCTGACTTCGCGAGACGCTGCGCGCTCGAAGAACTTCTTCGCGCTCGGTCTCGTTTCGTGGCTCTACGGCCGCCCGACCGAGCCAACCGTGCAGTGGATCGAGCGCCGCTTCGCCGAGCGTCCGGCGATCCGCGACGCCAACCTCGCCGCCTTCCACGCCGGGTGGAACTTCGGCGAAACGACCGAGGCGCTCGCCGTCCACTACGAGGTCGAGCCGGCCAAGCTACCACCCGGCACCTACCGCAACGTCAACGGCACCCAAGCTACGGCGCTCGGCCTGATCGCAGCGAGCGTGCGGTCGGGGCTGCCGCTCTTCTACGCCAGCTACCCGATCACGCCAGCGTCCGAGCTGTTGCACACGCTGTCGCGGCAGCGCCGTTTCGGTGTGCGTACGGTCCAGGCCGAGGACGAGATCGCCGCTGCCGGGATGGCGCTCGGGGCCGCCTTCGCCGGCAACCTGGCGGTGACCGCGACGAGCGGTCCAGGCATGGACCTCAAGGCCGAGACGATCGGGCTGGCCGTGATGCTGGAGCTGCCGCTCGTGATCATCGACGTTCAGCGCGCTGGCCCCTCGACGGGCATGCCGACCAAGACCGAGCAATCCGACCTGCTGATGGCCCTCTACGGTCGCCACGGCGAGTCGCCCTTGCCCGTGGTGGCGGCGGCCACGCCCGCTCACTGCTTCGAGGCGGCGCTCGAGGCGGCGCGGATCGCGATCACCTATCGCACGCCGGTGATCCTGCTCACCGACACGTTCCTCGCCAACTCCTCGGAGCCCTGGCGCCTGCCCGAGATCGACGAGTTGCCGCACATCGATCCCGAATTCGCTCAGCCGCCCAGCGACGCCGACAGCGACGAACGGCCGAAGTTCCTTCCCTACCAGCGCGACGAGCGTCTGCGCCGGCCGTGGGCGATCCCTGGTACGCCCGGCCTGCAGCACCGCATCGGCGGGCTCGAGAAGCAACACGAGACCGGCGCGATCAGCTACGACCCGCAGAACCACGAGTTCATGACGCGGCTGCGCGAAGAGCGGATCGCGCGGATCACCAACGACATCCCCGAGCTCGCGGTCGACGATCCCGACGGCGCCGACCTGCTGGTGCTGGGCTGGGGTTCCACCTACGGCGCGATCCAAGGTGCGGTGCGCAAGCTGCGACGCGAGCGGCGGGTCAAGGTCGCTGCAGCGCACCTGACCCACCTCAACCCGCTGCCCGCGAACACCGGCGAGGTGTTGCGCCGCTATCGGCGCGTGCTCGTGCCCGAGCTGAACCGCGGCCAGCTGGCACGGTTGTTGCGCGCCGAGTATCTCGTCGACGTCGAGAGCTTCTCGAAGGTGACGGGCCTGCCGATGTTCACCGCCGACATCGTCGAACAGATAGAGCTGCGCGTCGAGCGCGCGCGGAGGGCGGCATGAGCGGCAACGGGCGAGCGAACGGCCACAGCGACGGCAGCGGGAACGGCCACGCGCACGAGCGCGCCCGCGAGGTGGTCGCGCGGGCGCTGACGAAAAAGGACTTCACTTCCGACCAAGAGACGCGCTGGTGCCCGGGCTGCGGCGACTACGCGATCCTCGCCACCGTCCAGGCGCTCTTGCCCGAACTCGGCGTTCCCCCCGAACGGTGCGTTTTCGTGAGCGGCATCGGCTGCTCGGGGCGCTTCGTCTACTACGTCGACACCTACGGCATCCACTCGATCCACGGGCGCGCACCGGCGATCGCGACCGGCATCGCCGCGACCCGCCCCGACCTGTCGGTGTGGGTTATCACCGGCGACGGCGACGGGCTCTCGATCGGCGGCAACCATCTGATCCACGCTCTCCGCCGCAACGTGCCGATCAAGATCCTGCTGTTCAACAACCAGATCTACGGGCTCACCAAGGGCCAGTACTCGCCCACCTCTGAGCAAGGGAAGGTCACGAAGTCGACGCCGTTCGGCTCGGAGGATCTGCCCTTCAACCCGCTGGCCTTGGCGCTCGGTGCCGGCGCCACCTTCGCCGCCCGCTCGGTCGACACCGACAAGCAGCATCTAGCCGAGACGTTGCGGGCCGCCGCCGAGCACCCGGGCGCGGCCTTCGTCGAGATCTACCAGAACTGCAACGTGTTCAACGACGGCGCGTTCGACGCCGTCCGGGCGAAGGGTCAGCGCGAGCGCAACCAGATCCGGCTCGAACACGGCAAGCCGATCCGCTTCGGGGCGGACAGCGAGTTCGGCCTCGTGCGCGGCGACGACGGCTCGCTCGAGGTCGTCAAGGTCAGCGACGTCGGCGAGGATGCGCTCGTAGTTCACGACGCCAAAAACCCCGACCCGACGCTCGCTTTCCAGCTCGCCCAGTTCGCGCCCCGGCCGCTCGGGCCCACACCGGTCGGCGTGTTCCGGGCGGTCGACGCGCCGGTGTGGGGAGCCGATCTTGCCGCCGAACTGCGCGCAGCGCACGAGCGCGTCGGCGAAGGCGAGCTCGCTGCCCTGCTCCGCCAAGGCGAGACCTGGACCGTGGCGTAGCGCGGCGGGACGGCCGGCAGGCGCCACGGCCCGCTGGCGACTGCGCGCGGGCGGACTGCCCCGGGCGACAGTCCCGGGGCGACGCTAGCGAGGGCGTCATGGCGCCTGCGCTGCTACACCGATCGCCCGAGCGGTTAGGCTGCACCTGCGAGCTGCCGATTACCGGGACTGGTGCCTGCGCAACGGATGGCCGAGACCGCCAGGGAAGATCAGCAGCCGAAGGAGGGGGCGCCGCGCCTGCGCGCTGCCGAGCGGCCGGCAGTGGCGATCGAAACGACCGCTGCCGAGCGCGCGGTCGCCGACCTTTTGCCGATCGACACAGATCCCGCCAGCGCTCGCGCCGTGCTTGCGGGGGTGCCGTTCTGGTTTCACACCTTCGCGCTCAACCGCGCCCACGGGCTCTACACGCCGGGTGCGGCACGCGACCACCGCTACCGCGTGAAGGCGCTGCCCGCGGACTTTGCGGGGTTGCGCGTCCTCGACGTCGGTGCGTTCGACGGCTTCTACGCCTTCCTCGCCGAGCACCGCGGTGCCGAGCGGGTGGTGGCCGTCGACAACGAGCAGTACAAGGCGTGGGTGCGTTCGCGCTGGGGTGTCGAGCTCGAGGGGGGCGAAGGCTTCCGCGCGATACGCGACCTGCTCGGCTCGCGCGTGGAATACCACCGTCTCGACGCTTTCGAGGTCGAGCAACTTGGCGAGCGTTTCGATCTCGTCTTCTGCTTCGGAATCCTCCACCGCGTCGAGAGCCCGCTCGGGCTGTTGCGCGTACTGCGCCGCTGCCTGGACGAAGGCGGCTGCGTCCTGCTCGAGACCTACGGAATCGAGGGCGGGGGCCGCGACGCCGAGATCCGAGTCTCGGCTCCCGGCGAGGTGTATGCGGGTGACGATTTCGTCTACTGGGAGTTCGGCAGCGACGGCCTTGCCAGGCTCGCCCGCCTCGCCGGCTTCCGTTCGGTCGAGATCATCGACGCACCCGTGATCGACGGACACCCGCGGATCCTCGGCCGGGCGAGCGCCTAGCGCTCGGCGCCACGGGCTGCGCGGCGCTCGTAGTCGAGCTCGGTGCGCAGGCCGCGGCGAGCGAGGACGTCGTTGGCGGCTTCCAGGTCGTCCGCTTCCGCGACCGCAGCGGCAAGTGGCAAACAGCCGGCTTCGAACGCGCGCTGGAGGTCGAAGAAGAAGCAGAGGGCGCCGAGCGGCGTGAGCTCGACCGTGCGCAGACCGCCTCGGATCGTCGCTGTACCGCGGGCGCCCTCGAAGCAGGCAAATGCCTGGGCGCTCGCCTCCGTAGGTACGACGGCGCACAGGTCGGCGAGGCGCCGAGCGGCACGCGGCCCGAGTGCGCGCGCTCCGGCGAACGCGCCCGCCGCGCAGATCAGCGCGACCCGTGTCAGCACCTCGCCGGGCGCGAGCTCGCCGTCGCAGCCTGCGCCGAAAACCGCCGCCAGCACCGGAACCGTCGCGACCGCGGCAAGGTGGGCACCGGCAGCCAGCATCATCGCGTCGCAGAGCGGGCTGGCGAGCCCCGGCTCCTCGCCGCTCGCGACTGCGTCGCCGCCCACGTCGACGAACAACACCGCGTCGCACCCCAGCTCGTGCAACGCAGCTGCCAGCGAGCGCGCGATCGCGCGCGGCCCGAGCGTGACGTCGACGAGCAGCGTCGGGCGGTCGAGAGCGCGCGCGACGAGCGCCTCGGCGAACGGCGGGCCGTTGCATCCGACGCGGGTGGCGCCGTCGGCAAGCAGCACACCTCTTGCCAACCTGCGGGCCGCACCGTCGACCTCATCCTCCGAGCGTGGGCCGGGCCTGGGATCCACGACCCGCCGCTCCCAGGTGGTTCCGCCGACGATCGCTTCGGCGCCGCCCTGCTCGAGCAGTTTCGCCACCGCCGCGGCGCCCACCACGTCGCCGCCCCCACCGATTCCGAGAACGAGCGGGCGGCGCGAGCGCGCGAACACCTCTTCGGCGTCGAGACCCTCTAGCGGCCCGGTGCCGGTGGACGTCGAGTTCACCGGCCCGCTCCCGCGCGCGACAGCTGCTCGCGGGCGGTGCCGCCGACGAGAGCGGCGAGCGAGCGGTCGTAGGGAGCTCGCGCGATCCCCCGCTCGCAGACGATCGCGGCCACGAGCGCAGCGGGAGTCACGTCGAAAGCCGGGTTCCAGGCGCGGGTGCCATGGGGAGCCGTGGCTACAGCCCCAAAACCCAGCACCTCCTCCTCCGGCCGCTGCTCGATCGGGATCTCGGCGCCGCTCGCCGTCGCCGGGTCGATGGTCGACGTCGGTGCCGCGACGTAGAAGGGCGCGTCGTGGCGCTCGGCGAGAACGGCGAGAGGGTAGGTGCCGATCTTGTTGGCGACATCGCCGTTGCGGGCGATCCGGTCGGCACCGACCAGCACGCAGTCGACGAGACCACTGGCGAACGCAGCGCCCGCAGCCGAGTCGCAGAGCAGGCGGTGGGGCACACCAGCGCGTTCGAGCTCCCAGCAGGTGAGACGTGCCCCTTGCAGCAAGGGGCGCGTCTCGAGCGCGAGCACCTCGCGCACGCGGCCCTGTCGGTGCGCTTCGAGCGCGATCGCCAGCGCCGTCCCCTCGCCCCCGGTGGCGAGCGCACCGGTGTTGCAGATCGTCAGCACACGCGCGCCGTCGGGGACGAGCGACGCACCGTGGGTGGCGATCGCGCGATCGGCGCGGCGCTGCTCCTCCGCGATCGCATCCGCCTCGGCTGCCAGCGCCCGCGCCGGATCGCGCCCTTCTGCGAGCGCGCGCTCGAGAGCGGCGGTCATGCGCTCGCAAGCCCAGCTCAAGTTGACAGCGGTCGGTCTGGCGGCGGCTAGCAGCTGGGCGGCGTGGCGCGCGGACTTCGGTCCCTCCCGGGCGGCGAGCGCGATCGCGTGTGCGGCGGCGATACCGATCGCCGGGGCGCCGCGGATCGCGAGCTTCTTGATCGCGGCAGCGGTCTCCCCCGGGGTCGCGAGCGTCAGCCAGCGCTCGGCGGTCGGCAGCGCACGCTGGTCGATGACTTCGACAGCGCTCTCGCGGCGGCGGATGAAGCGACGTGCCCCGTCAGTCACCGTCGCCGTCCTCCGTCGACCGGCGCGCTCGCGGTGCCATCGTGCCGCGTAGGCGATCGAGCTCGGCGCGCAGCTCGGCGCGCAGCGCCACGATCTCCGCCTCGCTAAGCGTCTCCTCGCCCGCGGGTGGGTCGCCCGCACCGCTCGCAGCGGGACCTGGGTCGTGGCCGGGGCGCGGGTGGGACGGGGCGGGCGCCGCGTGTCGGGCGTGGACAGCCGGGGGCGTGGAAGGGGCCGCGCCCGTGGGCGGCGCGCCCTCGCGGCGCGGGGGCGGCAGCTCGGCGCGGCGGGCGCGGCGCAGGCGCCAGGCGGCCAGAGTGCCGACGGCGAGTGCCGCGACGGCGGCCGGGCCCAAGCCGACACGCCGGCGGCGACGAATTGCGGCGGAGATGCGCACGGCCTGAATGGTGCCCTACGCTTGCCCGCAGTGCGTGCCATGGTGCTCGAGCGCCAACCCGGCGAGCTCGTGGAGCGCGAGCTGCCCGACCCCGAGCCCGGTCCCGGCGAAGCGCTGGTGCGGGTGCACGCCTGCGGCGTCTGCCGCACGGATCTGCACATCGTCGACGGCGAGCTTCCGGCACCGCGCCTGCCGCTCATTCCCGGGCACCAGGTCGTCGGCACCGTCGTGGCCGTCGGCCCACCCGAGGGTGGTACCGCGACCGAGGTCGGCGTCGCTCCCGGGCAGCTCGTCGGTGTCCCATGGCTCGCCTGGACCTGCGGCAGCTGTCGCTACTGCCGCAACGGCCGCGAAAACCTCTGCGATCGCGCCGAGTTCACCGGTCTCTACCGCGACGGCGGTTACGCCGAACTGTGCGTCGCCGACGTGCGCTTCTGCTTGCCGCTACCGGGAACCGCACGCCCCGAGCTCGCGCCGCTGCTCTGTGCCGGGTTGATCGGTTTCCGCTCGCTGCGCAGCGCAGAGCGTGACCTCTTCGGTGACGAACCCGCGCGCATCGGCATCTACGGCTTCGGTGCCGCCGCGCACCTCGTCGCCCAGATCGCCGCAGCGCGAGGCCACCGTGTTTACGCGCTGACACGGCCCGGCGACAGCGACGCACAGCGGCTCGCTCTCGAGCTTGGCTGCGAGTGGGCTGGGCCGACCGCACCCGGCCCGCCGGTCGAGCTCGACGCCGCGATCGTCTTCGCTCCAGCGGGCGAGCTTGTGCCGCTGGCGCTGCGCGCGGTGCGCAAGGGCGGCCGCGTCGTCTGCGGGGGCATCCACATGTCGGACATCCCTTCGTTCCCTTACCGCGACCTGTGGGGCGAGCGCACGCTGGTGTCGGTCGCGAACCTCACGCGCAACGACGGACACGCGCTGTTCGCTGAGGTCGCGCGCCACCCCGTGCACGTCGCCGTCGAGCGGTTCGCGCTCGCCGAGGCCAACGACGCGCTCGCGCGCCTACGCGCCGGCCGCGTTCGCGGCGCCGCCGTGCTCGTGGTCGAAAGCGACTGACGCGCTGGCAGCGCGCCGGCGAGCCGCGGCCGAGCGCACAGTTGCGCGGCGCGACCTGCCGCTACGGTCGATCCGCTCGAGCTTGCGCCGCTCGCGAGCGAAGCGCGCCAACCGGTCGCCGAGCACGCGAAAGCTGGCGACGCTCGCTGCCATACCGAGGTGCGTGCTGTCGATCGCGATCGGTTCGGCGCTCGGGTCGAGACAGGCGCGCCAGTCGACGATGCCGTCGCGGCGGGAGTAGACCGACACGAAGGGAACGCCGCGGTCGAGCGGGTCGCGGTAGTGCTGCCAGAACTCGCGGCAGCACGAGCCGACTAGACACGAGACACCGAAAACCCCTGGGACCCCGACCGTCCCGAGCGCGCCGGTCGCGAAGATCGCGGCCGCCACGACCGGGTCGATCTGGAAGGGATCGAGAAACGGCGTGCCGAGAGCGACGACGCCACTGACAAGGTGCGGATTGCGCTGCGCGAGCACCTTGGCAAGCGTGCCACCGCGACTGTGGCCGACGATCGCGACCCGGCTGCGGTGCTCGCGAGCGACCGTCTCGAGGCGCCGTTCGAGGCGCCGCACGAGCGCGCTGGAGCAGGCGACGTTGCTCGCGATCCCCGACCGCTCGGGCGCGTAGCCGATCCGCTCGAGCCACTGAGCGAGCAAGCGCAACGAACTGTCGCCGACGAGAAAGCCGGGGATCAGCAGCACCGGCATGCCGTCGCCGCGCGGAACCCCTTCGCCCCGCCACAAGGGGTGCGCCACGAGCGCGAGGGCTTCGGCGGCTGCTGTCGCCTCGCGGTGGATGGTCGGCACCCTCAGTTTCATCGCTGCTCGCCCCCTCGCCCTTGTCATCGGCGCCGGCCGGCGGGCCGTTAGCACGGCGACGTCGCGGGATACGCTTCGCGGCCATGCGCTGCGTCGTGATCGCCGATGGCAAGCTGGCTGTGGAGGAGCGGCCCGATCCGGAGCCGGGGTTCGGGCAGCTGCTCGTCCGCGTACGCGCGGCCGGTCTCAACGGCGCCGACCTCCTGCAGCTGCGCGGTCGCTACCCGGCGCCCCCCGGCGAGCCGGCCGACATCCCGGGGCTCGAGATCGCGGGCGAAGTGGCGGCGACCGGGCCGGGCTGCCTGCGCTTCCGTCCCGGCGATCGCGTGATGGCGATCGTCGGCGGCGGCGGGCAGGCCGAGCTCTGCGTCGTCCACGAACGTGCTTGCATGCCGGTTCCGTCCGTACTCGACTGGCCCGAGGCCGGCGGCTTCCCCGAGGTCTTCACGACAGCACACGACGCGCTGATCACCCAGGCCGGCCTTGCGCCCGGCGAGCACCTGTTGGTTCACGGGGCCGCTGGCGGGGTCGGCACCGCTGCCGTGCAGCTCGGCGCGGCGGTGGGGGCCCGGGTCACCGCGACCGTGCGTGACGAGCGGCTGCGCTCCGCGGTGGCGGAGCTCGGTGCGCACACCGTCGTAGCTCCCGACGAGTTCCTAGGCAAGGGGCCGTTCGACGTCGTTCTCGAGCTCGTCGGAGCTCCGAACATGGACGCCAACGTCAAGGCGCTTGCGACCGGCGGGCGGATCGTCGTGATCGGTGTCGGGGCCGGTGCCAAGTTCGAGCTCAACCTCCTGGCGCTGATGGCGGCGCGTGGCGCGATTCGCGGTTCCACGCTGCGCGCGCGCCCGCTCGAGGAGAAGGCGCTCGCGATGCGGGGCGTGGAACGCCACGTGTTGCCCCTCGTCGAGGCACGGCGCGTGCGGGTGCCGGTGGCCGCGACTTTCCCGCTCGAGCGTGTTGATGAGGCATATGAGCGTTTCGCCGCCGGCGGCAAGCTCGGCAAGATCGTCCTCACCTGCGACTGACCGCGCTCGCGCCGGTGCGCGCGCGCGTCGCAGTCGGATGCCGCTGTGCGCGCAGCGATCGCCGGCGAGTGGTCTGCTTCTCCGCACCCAGCGACAGCGGGGCAGCAGACGGTCGACCGCGCAGCGCCGACGGCCGCTGCCGCAGAGCCGACGACCGCTCATCGCGGTCGTGTCTTTCGCGCTCGCGCTAGCCGTCGCTGGCACGCTGGTGGCGGCGACCATCGCAACGTCTGCGTTCGCTCGGACGGAACCTGAGCGAGCGGCGACGGGGGCGAGCCGCACAGAGCGGACGCTCGCCCGGAGCGCTGCGCAAGTGACCTCGCTGCCGAAGGTCGGTTTGTTCGCCGGGGGCGTTCTCGGCGAGCGTTTCCACCTCCTGTCGGTGGACGTGCGTCCGCGCCGGCACGCTGTGATCTTCGCCGCTCTTACCAACAGCTGCGACTTCGCGTCGGGCGATGGCGTCGTCGACGTGGTGCGCAGCAGCGGGCTTCGCGTCACCAGCCGCGGGACCGTCGTCTACAAGCGCGCGCGACAGACGATCGCCGACGCGGACAGCTTCGGCCTGAGCGGTCGTCGCATCGTCACCACCGTCATCAGCGCCAAGTTCGTCGCCGCCGGTCGGGTGCGCGCCACCGCCCGCGTGCGCTCGCGTTTCGTCGACCGGCGCGGCCAGACTGTGGGTAACTGCGACACCGGGACCGTCGCGTGGCGCGCGCTGCGGGTGCCGGGGCGGATCGTGCCGGGGGCGGAGCTTCCGTCCGGCAGCAGCAAGACCTATTACGGGGCCAGCGCGCAGCGCCTGCCGCTCGTCGCGCGGCGTGCCGCCGACGGCACCCTCGAGCTGGCATTGGCCTGGCGGCTGCGGTGCATCCCCGGAGCGAAGACCCGACAGACGCGGGTCCAGGGCCTCGCTGCGACGAACGGCGTCTTCAGAGCGACGAAGCGCATCACCGAGCCCGCAGCGAGCGTGCGCGACAAGCCGGTCGCGACCTTTCGCCACTCGGTCGCGGCCGCGGTCGGCGAGCGCGGCTTGACCGGACGGTGGCGGATCGACGCCACCGTCCGGCGCCCCGACGGCACGCGCACCAAGTGCAGCACGGGCGCCAACCGCCTGCGCGCCGCCGCCTGGTGAGCTAAGCGACCTAGCTGCCCTGCTCGATCAGCTCGATCCGGTAGCCGTCCGGATCGCGCACGAAACAGATCCGCGAACCGCCCTCGCGCACGCGGTAGGGCGGCTTCTCGGGCTCGATGCCAGCCTCTTTGAGCCGTGCCAGCAGCGCGTCTAGATCGTCGACAGCGAGCGCGATGTGGTTGTAGCCAGTGCCGAGGTCGTAGCTCGTTACCCCGAAGTTGTACGTCAACTCGAGCCGCGGCTCGTCGCCTGGTAGACCGAGGAAGACGTTGATTGCTTCGTCGCGGATCGGCATCCGTCCGCGCTCCTCGAAACCGAGCTGCTTGTAGAACGCAACCGACTTTTCGAGATCGCCGACGCGGTAGCAGGTGTGCAGGTAGCGCATAGCGAGCGAAGCTAGCGACTCGCCGGTGCGATGCGTCGCCGAACGCAAGGCGGCCCGCCCAGCGTACGCTGGGCGGGCCGCCGAGACGCTTCTGTCGCGCGGGGCTCGCCGCGCGACGGCGAGCTTGGCAGGCGACCTAGTTCAGTCGCTCGACGATCATCGCCTCGCCCTGGCCGCCGGCGACGCACATCGTCTCGAGGCCGATCTGCTTGTCGTCGGTTTCGAGGCCGTTGAGGAGCGTGCACATGATGCGCGCACCGGTCATCCCGAACGGGTGCCCGAGAGCGATCGCCCCGCCGTGCGGGTTGAGCTTCTCGAGCGGGATGTTGCACTCGTTCATGATCGGGATCACCTGGGCGGCGAACGCCTCGTTGAGCTCGACGATGTCGATGTCGTCCATCGTCATGCCGGCCCGCTTGAGCACCTTGCGGATCGCGCCGATCGGGGCGACCCCCATGTACTCGGGCTCGTTGCCCCACGTCGCGGCGGTAACGATCCGAGCACGCGGCTTGACGCCAAGCTCCTTGGCCTTGGTGTCCGACATCAGCAACACAGCTGCCGCGCCGTCGTTGAGCGGACAGGAGTTGCCAGCGGTCACCTTGCCGCCAGGCTTGAACGCCGGCTCGAGCTGGGCGAGCTTCTCGATCGACGACTCGCGGCGCGGACCGTCGTCCTTCGCGACCACCGTGCCGTCGGGCAGCGTCACCGGCACGATCTCGCGATCGAAGAAGCCGGAGTCCTGGCTGGCGACGGCGAGCTCCTGGGAGCGCTGGGCGTACTTGTCCATCTCGGCCCGCGAGACCTCGTAACGCTCGGCGACGTTCTCGGCCGTGAGACCCATCGCGATGTAGGCGTTGGGCTGGCCGTCGTTGCCCTGGAGCTTCGGGTTTTGGTCTTGCGGCCGTGCGCCCTCGACAGCCTCGTTGTAGCGCGACACCCACTCGACGCCGGCAGCGATGTAAACGTCGCCCTCGCCAGCGCGGATCGCGTTCGCTGCCTGGCGGATCGCTTCGAGGCTCGACGCGCAATAGCGCGAGATCGTGCTGCCGGTCACCTCCTTCGGCAGCTTCTCCGACAAGAGCACCATGATCCGCGCGATGTTGAACGCCTGCAGCCCCTGCGGAAGGCCGCAGCCGCAGTAGACGTCTTCGACGAGGGCGGGATCGACCTCGGGGTTGCGCTCGAGAAGCTTGTCGACGATGAACGCGCCCATCTCGTCGGGGCGCAGCTGGGCCAAAGAACCCTTGAACGCACGCCCGATCGGCGTGCGCACAGCATCGACGATTACTGCTTCAGGCATCTGAAACTCCTTGCTTGGTAGCGGAACGACGTACGCCTAGAGCCGAAGGCTGCGCTCGGAATGCTACGCGCCACGCTTGTTCCGAGCCGCTCGGGCAGCGCGCCCGCTCGCAGCCGTGCTTCCTGCCGGCCTCGCGAGAACGACCGTGAAGAGCTCAGCGCTGTCGCGCCAGCTCGCTTCCAGGACAAGCCCTGCTGCAGCGAGTTCGGCGGCGAATTGCGGCTCGCTGAACTTCGCCGAGGTTTCGGTGCGGATCTCCTCGCCGGGATCGAGGTGTAGCGCTCTTCCGTCTGCGCGCCCGAGCTTGGCCTGCACCGGCCGCAGCGCCCGCAAGCGCATCTCGACCCACTGCTTCTCGCAGTCGTAGAAGGCACGGTGCGCGAAGGCGTCGGGATCGAAGTCGGCGTCGAGCAGACGATTCAGGTGGCGCAGAACGTTGCGGTTGAACTCGGCGGTGACCCCGGCCGCGTCGTTGTAGGCGCGCTCGATCACCGAAACGTCTTTGACTAGATCGATCCCGACCAGCAAGCGGTCGCAGTCGCGCATCGTCTCGCGTAAATGCGCAAGCAGACGAATGCGCGCAGCTCGCTTGAGGTTGCCGATCGTTCCGCCCAGGAACGCGACGAGTCGCGGCGAGCCCGGGAAGGGATCGGGCAGCGCGTCAAGATGCTGTTCCCAGTCGGCGGCGAGTGCGTGCACACGCAGGCCGGGAAACTCCGCGCATAGCGCGCGCCCGGCGCGGTCGAGCGTCTCGATGGCGACGTCGAGCGGAACGTAGCGACGGAGCGATCCCCTCGCGTTCATCGCAGCGAGCAGGGCGCGCGTCTTCGCGGCGCTTCCGGCACCCAGTTCGACGAGCTCGGCGGGGTCGGCGAGCGCGACGATCTCGGCGGCCCGGCGCTCGAGGACCTCGCGCTCAGCACGGGCCGGGTAGTACTCGGCGAGCTCCGTTATCCGCTCGTACAGCTGGGACCCACGCTCGTCGTAGAGCAGTTTCGCTGGCAGCTCCCGCAGTGGAGCACGGAGCAGCCCCTCGACCGCCTCGCGCACGAGCTGTGCGCGCGCCTGCCCTTCGTCGATGAGGCTGACAACCTCGAGCCACCCCTCGGCTTCGGCTCTGTCGGCAGCGGAAACTCCTGCGTTAGGCACCGCTCAGTCCTCCGGCAGGTCGATGGCGCAGCGCACTCCCGCGAAGATCTGGCGGCGCTCGGGCAGATCCCAGTTGCGGAACGTCGCCGTGGCGATATCGGCTTGCGTAGCCCAAGAGCCGCCGCGCAGCACGCGGTAGCCGCGCCGAAAGTGCGCCTCGGAGTACTCGCGGTACGGGTAGGCGCGGAAGCCGGGGTAGCCGTCGAACTCGCTGGCGGTCCACTCCCACACGTCGCCGATCAGCGCTTGCGCTCCGCAGGGGCTTGCGGCGCGTGTCGCGTCGACCGGGAGCGGGCGGAACGATCGCAGGTCGCACACCGCGTGCCTGCGAGCCCACGACGCGTCGGTGAGGGTGCGCTCCGCCCCGGCGCCGTTCGCGCTGCTGCCGGGCACGTGCGTAGCGGCGACCTCCCATTCGTACTCGGTCGGCAGCCGCTTGCCCGCCCAGCGCGCGAACGCTTCCGCCTCGTAGAACGAGATGTGGGCGACGGGCGCGTCGGGGGCGCGCTCGACCTCACGACCGAACCAGATCTCGCCACCGTCGGCTGTCCAGTAGAGCGGTCGCTCCCAGCCCTCGCGACGGCGCACTTCCCACCCTTCGCGCGACCACAGCGCGGGGTTGCGGTACCCGCCGTCGGCGACGAACTCGGCGAACTCGCGGTTGGTCACCGGTCGGCGGTCGATCGCGAAAGCCCCTAGCTCGACGATGTGGGCGGGGCGCTCGTTGTCGTAGGCGAAACCGTCCCGCTCGGCACCGATCCGGTAGCGACCGCCCGCGATCGCGATCGTCTCGCCCCGCACTGCAGGCTGGGCGCCGGTCGCTCCGGGCAGCACCGGGCTGTCGTCGAGCAGGGGCGGGTCGAAAGCGCCCGCGGGTGCGAGCTTCAGGGCTTGCAGCACGGTTTCCAGATGCTGTTGCTCGTGGCGAGCGACAAGCTCCGCGAAGAAACTCGCCTCGTCGTGGTCGCAGCGGGAAAGCACCGCCTGCGTGCGCTCGCGCACGGCCGCTAGGTACGCGAGCGCGTCGCGCGCGCGCAGATGGGGGGCCTTCGCTCGCGCCGCCCGCGGCGTGGCGATCGCGTCGTACGTCGCGCGCAGCTCGGGGTACAGCGGCGACATGCCGCCCAAACGCTCAGCGATCCAGAGATCCTCAAACGCCGCGATGTGCCCGAGGTCCCAGGCGATCGGCGAGAGGATTGGCGTGAACACCCGGTCGAGCGCGCGCTCGTCGACGCGCGCGACGAGTGCCAGCGTCCGCTCGCGCACGCTTTCTAGGCGCTCCAGCTGCCACGCCGAGGATGGCAGTTCGACCGCCGCGGCACCGGCCACCGTCGCCGGTGCCGGCGGCGTGTCGGTGTGCACATTTGCCTTCCGCTGCACCTACTGTTCGACCCGCTCCACCAGGAAAGAGATTCGCACCAGCGCGCGCCACTCGTCGAGGTTCTCGCCGCGCAGACCGGTCGAGACCACGTCGACGGCCTTGATGTTGCGGAGCGTCTTGCGCGCCTCCTCGAGCGCTGCCTTGACAGCGGCGTCCGAGCTCTCCTTCGACGCTCCGACGACCTCGATGATCTTCGTTACCGCCATCGTTCCCTCCTCTCTCGCTTACGCGCGACGCTAGCGACGCAGATCACCGCGCGACAAGGGGCACAGGGAGCTGTACCGCTGCGAGCTCAGTCGCCGGGCGGCGCGAGTTGCTCGACGAGCTCGCACCAACCGTCGACATCGAGGTCGCGGTCGGGCACGATGAGCAGCACCGGGGTGTCGATCCCGCGGCTCTGGAACGCCCGGACGCGCTCGCGCTGCTCCGCCGGCGTACCGAAGATGAAGATCTCCTCGATCAGACGTTCCGGCGCGAGCTCGACGGCCTTGCGCCGGTCGCCCGCGCGCCACGCCGCGACCATCGCGTCGATCTCGTCGCTGTAGCCGAGCCAGCGGAAGTACTGCTCGTAGACCGGTACGGTGGCGTAGCTCGTGAACATCCAGCGAGCTAGCGGCAGCGCCCGCTCGCGGTCGCCCTGCAGGCAAAAGAGGCGGCAGAAGATCTCGACCGTGGAGGGGTCGCGTCCCGCTTCCTCGGCGCCGGCGGCGACCTCGCCCAGCACCTTGCCCACTGCCTCGAGCGGCAAAAAGTTCACCCAGGCGCCGTCGCCGAGCGCGCCGGCGAGCCGCAGCATCTTGCCGCGCAGCGCGGCGATCGCGATCGGCGGTGGCGGTTGGGGCGCCTGGTCGAGCTTGAAACCGCCGCTCCCTGCGCGCTCGCCGGCCAGCGCGGCGCGCAGAAACTCGACGGTCTCGCGCACGCGGGTGAGCGGCCGGCGAAACGGGATCCCGTTCCAACGCTCGACGATGACGTTGGACGACGAACCGATGCCGAGCCAGAAGCGCCCCTCCGACAGCTCCTGGAGGGCGGCGGCGTGCTGTGCGAGCACCGCCGGTCCGCGCGTGAAGACGCTGACGACGCCGGTACCGACGCGCATGCGCTCGGTCGCCATCGCGGCCACGGCCACCTGCGTGAAGCCATCGTGACCGGAGACCTCTCCCGGCCAGCCGTCGGTGAAACCGGCGGCCTCGGCTGCTCTGTAGACCTCGGCTCGCCGCCGCAGCGGCAGCCCCGCAAGTTCGAGCGAGATTCCCCAACGCGCTGCCATGCGCTCACCCTAAAGGGCCGGACTACGGGGAGCCGGTGGTTGCTCGCGCGGCGTTCGAACGGCGCGGTACGCTGCGACTCGGTTATTGGCAGCCATGGGAGGTGATTCGGTGCAGCAAGAGGCTTCGACCGTCACGACCGGCGAGCAGTCCGGTCGCCGGACGCCGGACCGCAACCTCGCGCTCGATCTCGTGCGGACCACCGAGTACGCAGCGCTGGCCGCCGCTCGCTGGATCGGTCGGGGCGACAAGAACGCTGCCGACCAGGCCGCGGTCGACGCGATGCGGATGATGCTCGACACCGTCGCGATGGACGGCATCGTCGTGATCGGCGAGGGCGAAAAGGACAAGGCGCCGATGCTCTACAACGGCGAGCGTGTCGGCGACGGTTCGGGCGCGTCGGTCGACGTCGCTGTCGATCCCCTCGAAGGCACCGAACTGTGCGCCAAGGGCCTTCCGAACGCGATCGCCACGATCGCGGTCTCCGAGCGCGGCACGATGTTCGACCCCGGCCCGTGCGTGTACATGGAGAAGATGGCCGCGGGGCGCGACTTCGCCGACCTGCTCGACCTCGACCGGCCGCTCGGCGAGACGCTCAAACTGATGGCCAAGCGGCGCGGAGTGCCGGTTTCTGATCTCGTGGTGATCATGCTCGACCGGCCGCGCCACGAGCAGGCGATGAAGGAGATCCGTAGCGTGGGTGCGCGCATCCGCTTGATCCCGCACGGCGACGTGTCGGCTGCGCTGGCGGCGGTCAGTCCCGAGGCTGGCGTCGATCTCTTGTGGGGGATCGGCGGAACGCCCGAAGGGGTGCTTGCCGCTGCCGCCATCAAGTGCCTGGGTGGCCGCATCCTTGGGCGGCTGTGGCCGCGCAACGACGAGGAGCGCCGGGCCGCCCTCGAAGCCGGCTACGACCTCGACGAGGTGCTCGACACCGACCGCCTCGTCGCCGGCGACAACGTCTTCTTCGCCGCTACCGGTGTGACCGACGGCGAGCTTCTGGAAGGCGCCCACTTCAGTGCCGAGGGCGCGACGACGGAGTCGATCAGCATGCGCTCGCGCTCGGGAACGGTGCGGCGCATCAGCGCCCGTCACGATCGCGCGAAGCTGCGCGAACTGCTCGGCGAGGAGCTCGGTTAGGGCACGCTCGCCGCAGCGGTGCTGGCGAAGCGCCCGACGACCGACCTCGGCAGCTCGCCCCGCGCCAGCGAGCGGAAGAAGGCGTGCGTGACCCAGCGGTGGATGCGCAACTGGGTCGCGGCGTACAGTGCGACACCGATCCGTCGCAGCCAGCGGCCGCGGCGTCCCGCAAGCGCCAGTCGCGGCACGAACGACTCGACGCGCGAGACAATCAAGAGTCGCGCGCTGTCGGCCGCGCAGCCCCGGGGGAGACGTTGCACCGAGAGGCGCAACCAACCGCGGTCGCGTCCGCTGCGCGATACCAGGAGCCCGTCGCGGATCCGCCAGGTGATCGCGCCGAAGTCGTGGCCGAACTCGTACTCGGGGGCGTGGAAGCGCAGGAGCGGCAAGAGACCGAGTAGCGTCACGGCGCGTCCGTCGGGGTAGTAGCGAACGCGCAGCAGGCGCAGCGATATCCGCTCCAGGAAGGCCCAGTAGGAGCGCGCCAGCCGTTCCAGTGCTTCGGCGTTCCACAGCCGTTCGAGCGCGGATTCGGGCAGCTCGATCTCGGCACGCTGCTCGGTGCTGACGGGCTCACCCGCCCTCAGCGGCCGCTCCCGCTCGCGGCGCAGGGTGACACGCACCGGCGGGCGCTCGCGATTGGCGATTTCCCCCGCCATGTGGACAATGATCGCAAGAGCTTCGCCCGCCGTCGTACTCGGGGGGATCGCCACTGACGATGGAACGCTTCACCGACACTGCCCCCTCGCCGCCGCGTGCCGTCGTGATCGCGAGCCTCGCACGGGTGCGCGCGAACCGTGACGAGCTCGCCAAGAAGTACCTGTTGCGACTGATCGAGCGCACCTCGCTCGACGAGATCCACGCCTTGCCGATCGAGCGGGTCTCGCGCGAGCTGCCGCGCCTGATCGGTGATGTCCTCGAAGTGGCGACTCAAGAGACGGTGCCCCCCGATCTGGCGACCGACTTGCGCCTGCACGCCGGCTTTCTGGTCGAGCTGCGTGCCCAAGCAAGCGACCCGGTCGCTGCGCTGATGGCCGACTGCACGGCTCTTCAAGGTGTTCTGATCGAGGCTCTGGCGGCGAGCTCGAGCGAGGTTCCCGAGCTGTTGCCGGCAGCCGTCGCCGCGCTGGCCGATGCCTGCGCGCAGCTGCAGACGGCGGTCGTCGACACCTATCTCCAGCATCACGCCCGCGAGCTCGAGCGGCAGGCGCTCACCGATCCCCTCACCGGGCTCTGGAACGTTCGTTACATGCGCCGCCAGCTGCAGTACCTCGTCGACCTCTACCACCGCTACGAGCAGCCGTTCGCGGTCCTGGTCTTGGACATCAACGGCCTCAAGCAGGTCAACGACAGCTACGGGCACCAGGTCGGCGACCGGGCGCTCGCGCAGGTGGCGCTGGCGCTGCGCAGGTCGGTGCGTGTCGTCGACACCGCCGCACGCATCGGCGGCGACGAGTTCTGCGTGCTCGCGCCCAACCAGGTTTCGTCTGCTGGAGCGGTTCTGGCCGAGCGACTGACCGCTGCAATCGCGCGCGAGGTGACCGACCCGGAACCGGGGTTGCTCTCGGCGTCGATCGGAGTCGCCTCCTGCCCGGAGCACGGAACGCAGGCCGATGCGCTGCTGGCCGCTGCCGACCAGGCGATGTACGAGGCGAAGGCTGCCGGCGAGCCGGTGGCCGTGGCGAGCGCCAGCGCCGGCGACGAGGCGCTGCCACCGCGCGACCGCGCACCGGAGCGGCCCGCGCCGCGCGGCCGGCCCGCAGCGCGGTCCGGGCGGGACACGGCTCCCGGTGACCGCCAAGAGGGCGGAGACGAAGGGCCGGAACCGCCGGGCGGCCCGCGACCGGCGCGCCCACGCCGTTGAGCCGTCGAGTCGTGCGCGACGCCGTCGCCGGGTGCGGTACGGCCGGCGCTACGCGAGGGGCGGTGGGGGCGGGGGCGGTTGTAGGGGCGCGCGTGGTGGTAGCGCGCTTCAGCTCTTGCGGCTGCCGCCGAGCAGACGGCCGCCGACAGCACGAGCGACCCCCACGGCGATCTCGACCGATGCCACCGCTGCGCGGCCGAGGAGCTCGACCACCGTCGCGCCGTCGCCCCCCGCGCTCCGTGGCGGGGAGGCGGCGCGCGTGCGTCGCTCGGCTGTACGGTTTCGGCGCTTGCTGTCGCGTGCTGCTTCGGCGCTCCCGCTGGCACGCTTTGGGCTGCGCCGACCCGGCCGCTCGCGCGGCAGGTTCGAGAGCACGTCGTCAGCGGCCATCGCCAGACAAGGCTACCGCTCCACCACCGCCGACAAAAGAGCGAGCGGGAGAGCGCGGATCCGAGCGGGCGAGTGCCGCGCACGTGCGCGAACTCGCTGGACTTCGCAAGCGAAATCGGGCGCGATATCGCCCGCTGGCCGCCCGCCGACTTCCGCCTTTCTGGACGAACATCTGTGTATCGGGGTAGACGCTATGGGGTACAAATTGGTTGACTAGTCAGTCAAGAGCGGGCGTAGCGCGGAACACGCGCGCCGCCTGACCGAAGTCCGCGCTCCAGTTGCGTTCAGAAGCCGAGTAATCGGTCCCAGTCAACCGTCGGGCGGGTCGCGCGCGGCGGCATCGTCCGGTCCCCTGTCTGGAGAGACGAGAGGAATGTCCCTAACTGAACTGCAAGAGCTCGAGGAGGTAAAGCTGCTGCTGGCCAAGGGCCAGCAGACGGGAGTTCTCACCTACACCGAAGTGGCCGAGGCGTTGGCCGAGGTCGAGCTCGACGAGACCGAGATCGAAGAGCTGCACGCTTACTTCGAGCGGTGCGAGATCGAGCTCGTCGAGGACGTGCCGACGCCCGAGGGCCAGGTCGCCGATCCAAAGCAGCGCAAGAAGGCGGTGCTCGACCTGCGCCCCGACATGACCACCGATTCCCTTCAGCTGTTCCTGAAGGACATCGGCAAGGTCCCGCTGCTCACGGCGCAGCAGGAGGTCGAGCTCGCCAAGCGCATCGAGCGGGGCGATCTCGAGGCCAAGCGCAAGATGGTGGAGTCGAACCTGCGCCTGGTCGTCTCGATCGCCAAGAACTACCGCAACCAGGGTCTGCCCTTCCTCGATCTGATCCAGGAGGGCACGCTCGGCCTGGTGCGCGCCGCCGAGAAGTTCGACTACCGCAAGGGATTCAAGTTCTCGACCTACGCGACCTGGTGGATCCGGCAGGCGATCGCTCGCGCGTTGGCCGACAAGGCGCGCACGATCCGCATCCCTGTCCACGTGGTCGAGAAGCTCAACAAGATCGGGCGCGCCGAGCGCAAGCTCGTCACCGAGCTGGGGCGCGAACCGACGATCGAGGAGATCGCCGAGCACACCGGCATCGATCCTGAAGAGATCGACTCGATCAAGCGCTCGGCACAGGCACCGATCTCGCTCGAGAAGCCTGTAGGCGACGAAGAGGAGTCGGAGTTCGGCCAGTTCATCGCCGACGAGAAGGCCGAGTCCCCCTACGAGCGTGCTGTCGACACTCTCACCAAAGAGACGCTGCGCCAAGCGCTCGAGAACCTCTCTTACCGCGAGCGCCGGGTTCTCGAGCTGCGCTATGGGCTCGGCGGCGAGCATCCGCGCACGCTCGACGAGGTCGGGCGCACGTTCAACGTCACGCGCGAGCGGGTGCGGCAGATCGAGAACCAGTCGCTCAAGAAGCTGCAGTCGCTCGCCGAGGCTCAGCGCCTGCGCGAGGTCGCCTAGCGCGGGCGCAGCGGCGAGAGCGCAGAGCGCTTGCACGGCGCGCCGCCGAACGGCGGCGCGCCGTTTTTCAGCCCGTCGAACAAGCGGCCGCGACCCTCAAGAGGGCGCAAACCGCGCCGATAGGGATCACGTGTTCGACATCGACCGTGCCCTCACGTACGTAGTTCAGAACGACTGCTCCGATCTCCACTTGAAAGTGCCGGCGCCGCCGATCGTCCGGCGTCACGGCAAGCTCGAACCGATCCCGGGCGAGGAACGGCTGCTGCCGGAGGCGACCGAACGCGCGCTCTTCCACATGCTCCGCGAGGAGCGCAAGATCGAAGAGTTCAGGCGCGAGCGCGAGGTCGACTTCTCCTACTCAGTGCCAGGAATGGCGCGCTTCCGCGTCAACGCCTTCGTGCAGCGCGGCGCGATCTCGATCGTCTGCCGCGTCGTCCCGTTCGAGATCCGCACGATCGACGAGCTGATGCTGCCGCCGGTGGTGCGCGAGCTCGCCGAAGAGGAGCGCGGCCTGATCCTCGTCACCGGCACGACCGGCTCGGGCAAGTCGACGACGCTGGCGGCGATGATCGACCACATCAACAGCAACTTCGCCAAGCACATCGTGACGATCGAAGATCCGGTGGAGTTCCTCCACCGCGACAAGATGTCGATCATCAACCAGCGCGAGGTCGGCGAGGACACCGCCTCATTCGGGCGCGCTCTGCGTCGCGTGCTGCGTCAGGACCCGGACGTGATCCTGATCGGCGAGATGCGCGACGAAGAGACCGTCCGCACGGCTCTGTCGGCGGCCGAGACCGGCCACCTGGTGCTCTCGACGATCCACACCGTCGATGCCGCCGAGTCGGTCAACCGCATCATCGACTTCTTTCCCCCGAACGAGCAGCGTCAGGCACGTTCGATGCTCGCCGGGACGCTGAAAGGGGTGATTTCGCAGCGCCTCGTTCCCACACCCGACCGCAAGGGGCGTGTCGCCTGCTGCGAGATCCTGCGGATGACCGGTCGCGTGCGCGACATGATCCTCGACCCCGACCAGACCGGGCAGCTCCCCGAGGTGATCGCCGAAGGCGCCTACTACGGCATGCAGACCTTCGACCAGGCGCTGCTCAAGCATGTCTTGGAAGGGCGTGTGGCAATGGAGGACGCGCTGCGCGCCGCCACGCACCCGCACGACTTCAAGCTGCTGGTGGCGTCGGGCGGAAAGCGCGCGACCTCGGTCGACCACGTCCTCGGTGGCGAGGGCGACAGCGACCACGACAGGCAAGCGCCCGCACGCGCACCGGGTGGCGGCCAGGCGGCCACGGTCGCTCGCCCGCGCCCCGCGGGCGGGGTGCAGCGGCCCGTGCCGACCGTCGCGCGCAGGTAGGCGGTCTTCTCGCTAGCGGAGCACGCGCAGCCGTAGCGAGGCGCTGCCGATCAGCCGCAGCGTGTCGTTGCGCCAGACGAGCGCGTAGGCGCCGCGCTTGCCGAACCTTGCCGCCACGCCGTTGACAGGCAAGAGCGACCTCACGGCGAGCGCGAGTTCGGGCAGCGAACGCGGTTTCGGCAGCTCGTCGCTCGACTGATCACCGCCCGCCAGCAGCATCGCCAGCGGGTCGTCACCGCCGTTGCTGCCGCCGGCGCCGCCACGACCTGTGCTGGGCTCGCCAGGCACTGCGCGGAGCCTTATCGAGTAGACGCCCGGCTTCAGCTTGCGCGGAACACGCAGCTTGAAGCGCAGCGTTCTGCTGCCCCCGCGGCGCATCGCGACGCGCAACGCGACCGTCACCGAGCGGCCGCGGCGGACGCGACGCGGCGCGCTCGCCCGCTCGATGTACGCCTCGGGAGCGCCCGTGCGACGGCGCAGCCGCAAACGGATGCTCGTGAGGTCGAACGGCTGGCGATCGAAGCGCTCGACGAGGGTCGTCGCGAGCGCGGCTGCGTCGAGCGCGCTGCCGTCGAAGAAGGTTCCGCAGCCACCGATCGGCACGGGCAGCTGGCGGGCGGTGTAGGAGATGCAGAGCAGGTCGGTGGTGCGTGCCGGCTCGGCGCCGACCGCCCGATCGAGCGCTGCCGACAGCGTCAAAAGAGCGCCGAACGTCGCGCCACCTTCGATGTCGAGCGGCGTCTCGTCGGCGACGGTCGTGCGGAGGGTGACGGCGCGCCCGCTGTCTAGGTCGCGTGCGCCCGCCTCTACAGCGATCGCGCGGGGCACCGCGCCGAGAACCCCGGCGACGCCGGCGGTGCGGTCGTTGGTGAAGGCGCCCAAGACCCCGCCCGCGGGGGCGGCGAGCTTGTAGGGCGCGCTGGCAAGGCCAGTAGGTGCGTCCACCACCCCGAACACGTACGCCCCCTGCAGGAACAACGAGCGACGGCCCAGAGCCGAGGCAGTCGTGGGATCGGCCGCTTCGCTCGTGAAATCCCCGAGCGGATGGCCGAACGCCCAGACGCTTGTGCCGCGACGGTAGGTGATCGTGCCGATCGCCGCGGCTCCGACGTCGCCGGAGACGAGCGACGCAGCGACGGCAGCACCGGGACGAAGATCGTCGGCCGTGGGTGTGAAGCCGGACGGACCGCCAGCGCCAGGAGCGGCCACCGTGACGCCTGCGCGGCGGCCCGCGGCCGCCAGCCGGGCCGCCAAGCGCGGCGAGACGCCGCTCACGACGAGCGGGGCGCGCAAGGGCCGAAAGCCCGCCGGTAGCGGCGCCCCCGCACCGCCACCCGTGCGCCGGCCACGTGTGGACCGAGCTTCGGCCGCGGCGTTGCTGGCGCCAAGCGCAGTGCAGCCGCCGCTGTCGGCCGCGATCGGTGCGAGCGGCGCCAGCGGCGTGACAGCGAGGAGCTGCTCGATCGGCGTGACGAAGCCGAGACGGCTGGCGCGATCGCCAGCGGTGGCGGCGAGCGCGCCAGCGAAGCGTTCGCGACCGTCGTCGCCAGGGCAGAGGATCGGCGAGCCCGAGAAACCTTCGGCGATGCCGGCCGGCTCGGCGGCTCCGCCCGAGACGCGCACGATGATGCCGGTGTTGCCGCCCGGATCGCTCGCGACGTCGACTACCTCGGCGCGGAAATCGGCGATCGTGCTGCCGCGAACGACCGTCAAGCCACGGCACACCATCCCCGCGCGCACGGCCGAGAGCGGCATCGTGTCGGGGGGCAGACTCGCTGCCGCAGCGAGCGGCGAGAGGGCCGGTCCGCCCAGCGCCACAGCTGCGACCAGCAGCTGGGCAAGGAAGCTCCGTCGCGCGGAAGGACGATCACACCCCGCCGTAAGGATCGACGTTCGCCTGCGTCGCTTACGGCGAGTCCGTTGGTGGTGGGGGCTCGGTGTCTCGAGGGGGCGGGTCCTGCAAGCGCGAGCAGGCACCAGCGACACAGCTTCGGCGGCCACACGCCGCCCGCAACTCGTCAATCGCATTCGCGGGAGCCTAACGGAGCCCGGAGCGCATCGCTGAAAGACGGATTGCGCCCGCCTTGCGAGTACCGCCCGACGGGAAGGACGCGCTCGCGCGGCAGCGAAAGCTCGGGCATGCGCAACCGCGAGCTCTACGACGCGCTGCGCCGGTTCGCCCGCGACGCCGCGACGCTGCTCTGCGCCGACCAGCGGGCCGGTGCCGAGATCCCCTTCGATGTCGAGGAGGACGGGGCTGACGTCAAGCGCCCAGCGGGCCCCCGCCTCTACCGCTACCGACCGCTGACCGAGCGCTTCATCCGCGAGCGCTGGGAGCGGCTGCGGGCGCTGCCCAGCTTCCGGCTCGCGGCGGCCGCGCTCACAGGGGGTGCGCGACTTTGGCTCGAAGCGCAGGGTGAGGGAGAAGCCGACCCCGAGCCGGCGCTGCTCGCGATGCTCGAGCGGCTCTGGGAAGACCGCACCGATCTCTCCTTTCCCGACGAGCGCTTCGAGCGCCTCTACAGCGACCTCGAAAACACGCTGTACGGCGACGCTCGCCACTTCGCGGTCGCGCTTTCTTTCGGCGGGGTTGCGCTGGCCGGCAACGAACCCCTCGCGCTAGCGCCCGGCCTGCGCCTGGTGCGCGCCGATCGGCTCGACGCTGACCCGGCAGTGCACGACCTCCCCGTCTGGGCGCAGCCGTCGTCGCTCGCGCGCGACGACGAAACGGTCGGCGCGGTCGCGGTACTCGAACGACTCGTCGGCGATGACACGCGTGCGGCCGAGCGCGAGGCGCTCGCTGCACTGCGCGACCTGCGGGTCGCTCTGCGTCTGCTCGGCGACGGCGCCGTCTGCCAGCACGGGCTCGCCGCAAGGCGGCTCGCCGGTGGCCGCTGGACGCCGCTGCCGGCTGCCGGCGCAGGCGGCGCTGGCGCCCCGCTCGCGATCGACAGCGAGCGCGGCGCGGAGCTCGCCGAACTGCTTGCCGTCACCGCCCAACGCGATCGCGGTCCACGCCTCGAACTAGCTCTGCGTCGGTTCGATCGCGCACTCGCGACGGCCGACAGCGGGGAACGCCTGCTCGACCTGTTGGTCGCACTTCGCGCCTTGCTCGGCGAGCACACCGACACCGACCGCGCCACGCTCGCTCTGCGTGTCGCTGCGCTGTGCGCCGAGCCCGATCGTCGCCAGCAGGTGCGCGGCGAGCTCGAGCGCGCCCTCTCGGCGGAACGGACGTTGCTTGCCGGGGCCGCTCCCGGGCTCGCCGACGAGCCGGCGACGCACGCGGCGGCCGCCGCCCTCGAGGAGCATGTGCGTGCGCTGTTGCGCGACGTCCTCTGCGGCTACCTCGACATCGATCTCGCGCGTATCGCCGACGACATCCTGCTGCGCGCGAGCGCCAGGGAGGAGATCCGTGTGCGCGACGCCCGGGCGAGCGAGAGCAGCGCGGTCGACCGTGACAGCGGTGCGGGCAGCGAACCGGCGCGTGGCGCCGGCTGCGGCGACGGCGATCACGCACCGTCGCGCGGCGAGCCGGACGAGCAGGGACAGCTCGCGCTAGGGGCGGAAAGGGACACGGCAGCGGTGCCGATTGCGGCAGCGGGAAGCGCGCAGCCGCTCGGCGATCGCCGCACGTGGTTCGAGGCGAGCGCCGCCGAGGGTCCGTTCGCCGACGCCGACGAGTGGTCGGCACCCGTCTAGGCGCGGTCGCGACCGCAGAGCAGCGCGGCGACGCGCTCGAGCTCGGCAAGCGACCGCACGTCGCTTTCCAGCAACGGCAAACGAGCGAAAGCGGGACGGTCGCCGTCTTGCTCGAGGTGCTCGGCCAGCCACCGCGCGAGCGTCGCGAGCGCAGCCTGGTCGTGGGCCGCGGCACGCACGTGATCGGCGGCCACAGCCGCGACCTTGCGCGCAAGGTTTTCGCCGACCGCGGCGGCTAGCGCCGTCTGCAGATCGGCGAGCGCTGTCGCTTCGAGACCGTGCGCGTCGTGGACGCGGTTGGCGACGACAGCCCCCAGCGCCATGCCCAGCTCGCGCACGCGCTCCATGAACGCGATCGTGTCGGCGACAGCGCGGCGCTCGGGCACCGTCACGGCGACCACCGCTGTCTGCGCGCCGGTGAGCACGGCGTGGGTGCGCTGCGAGCGCGCCGCCAACTGTTCGGCAGCACCGGCCAGCGCGTCGAAAAACTCCCCGAGCTCGCGCAGCACCTCGACACCGGCAGCGCGCGCGAGCGCTGCCAGTGCCGTGCGGGCGCCGCGTCCGGCGAGGCGCGCGCCGAGGCTGCCACCACCGGCCAGCATCGCCAGCGTGCGCGAGCGCAGGAACGAGACCACCTGCGTCGGTGCCTCGAGGAAGTCGAGCGCGTGTGCGCTCGGCGGCGTGTCGACTATCACGAGCTCGAAGCGCTCGTCGTCGAGGAGCTCGTTGAGGCGCTCCATCGCCGTGAACTCCTCCGAGCCCGCGACCACGCGCGAGAGCTGGCGGTAGATGCGGTTCGCGAGGATCCGCTCGCGCGCGTCGGGATCGGCGACGGCACGCATGACCGCGCGGTCGAAGACACGGCCGGGGTCGAGTTTCAACGCGTACAGCGGCGCGTTGCTAGCCACTGCGACGGGTGTCGGTTCGTCGTCGGGCGCGTGCGCGACACCGAGCGCGTCGGCAAGGCGCGGAGCGGGATCGATCGTCAAAACCACCGTCGGCCGTCCGGCCCGCGACGCTGCGAGCGCGATCGCAGCTGCGACCGTCGTCTTGCCGACCCCGCCGAGACCGCACACGAGCAGTACGCGGCGCGTCGCGACGAGCTTCGCCAAGCTCTGCTCTCGGCCCGGTGCGACCATCGCTCAGAGCACCCGCGCCAGTCGGCGCGCGAGGGCGGCGAGCGCTTCACCCCGCGCGGCGTCATCGTCGAGAGCGGGCAGTTGCGGCAGCGTCGAAACGGGCACCCCGCGCCGGCGCAGCCGCGCCGCTGCCGCGCTGTGGCGGACGGCGACACGCCGCTCGCTCAGCGCCAGCGTCGCCGCCTTGCGTGCGGCGCCGTCGAGCTCGGCGGCGGCGAGGCGCTTCGCTTCGGCAGCGGTGAGGCGCAAGGGCACGACACCGTTCACCACGGCGAGGTCGAGCCGTCGACCGAGAGCGCTCTCGAGCCGTGTGGCCAGCTCGAGCGTCTCGAGCAGAGGGAGTTCCTCGGGACGCGTCACGGCAATCACGGCCGTCGCGGCGGGGTCGCGCAGAAAGCGATCGATGTGTTCGGCGTGGCGGCGCACCGGGCCGACGCGGGCGATCTGGGCGAACGTGTGCGGGGCGCTCAACACGGCGAGGCCGTGCCCGGTGGCGGGGGCGTCGACGATCGCGAGGTCGTAGGGCGCTGCACCGGCGGCGATCCGCTCGGGCTGCGACACCTCCCACACCTTTCCGATCGCCAAAAGTTCCTCCAGCCCCGGCGCCAACGTGCCGAGATGGTCGAGCAAACGCGAGCGGGCGAGCAGCGCTGCGAGCGGAGCCGGCAGCTGGTAGTGCAGCCACTCGTCACGGGCGCGGCGCGGCTCGACGGCGATACCCCAAACACCCTCTGCCAGGGGGCGCTCGCTGTGATCGAGCGCGTCGCTTCCGAACAGCGCGCCGAGGTGCTCCTCGGCGGCGATCGAGCAAACGATCGTGCGCAGCCCGCGGCCGGCAGCCGCAAGCGCCAACGCCGCCGCGACCGTCGTCTTGCCGACGCCACCCTTCCCGGTTACGAAAACGAGTCGGCGCGCTGCTAGTCCCGGCGAGCCAGCCATAACGCAAAGCGTGACCGATCGGCGGTCGGAGGCGGCTGCAGGATTCGCAGGTCGCGGTGCGAATACGGCTTGTGCGATGGCAGCCGTCGACGAGCAGAAAGTGCCCGCGGGCGACGACGCCCCGAACCGCTCCCAGCCGGAGACCGGAACCGTGGCCGCTTCGGCCACGGCGACTGGCGAGCGGCGCGACGAGGCGCTCGTCTACGCCTTCACCAACCAAAAGGGCGGGGTCGCCAAGACCACCACCACGGTGAACCTCGCCGCGGCCTTCGCCGAGCGAGGATTGCGCGTGCTGGCGATCGACCTCGACCCGCAGGCCAACCTCACGATGAGCCAGGGAATCGACCCCGACTCGCTCGAGGTGTCGATGTACGACGTGCTCGTCCACGGTCTGCCGATCAAGCGCGTGATCCGGCGACGGGAAGTGGACGTCGCCTGCGCGTCGATCGACCTTGCCGGCGCCGAGATCGCGATGTCGACCAAGATCGGCCGCGAGCGCCAGCTCGCCAAGGCGTTGAAGCCGGTCAAGGGCGAGTACGACTACATCTTCATCGACACGCCGCCGAGCCTTGGGCTGTTGACGATCAATGCGCTGACCGCGGCGGACAAAGTGATCGTCCCCGTCCAGTGCGAGTATCTCTCCATGCGCGGGTTGATCCAGCTGCAGAACACGCTCTCGATGGTCAAGGAGGAGCTCAACCCCCGGATCGAGATCGAGGGCATCCTGCCGACGCTGGTCGACACGCGCACCGTGCATGCCAAGGAGGCGATCGAGATCCTCGAAGAGAACTTCGGCGATCGCGTCTTCGCCTCGCGCATCAACAAAACGATCCGGTTCGCGGAGGCGCCGGTGAAGGGGATGTCGGTGCTCAAGTACGACCCGGACGGCAAGGCCGCCTACGCGTACCGCGAGCTGGCAGAGGAGGTCCTAGGGAATGGGAAGCGGTAGGCGAGCGAGCATGCGGGAAGGTCCCTTGGCCGAGCTTTTCCGGCGCACCGACGGCGCGGCGGTGGACCGTGATCGCTCGCCGCAGGCGGACAGCCCCGCCGTCGCTGGGGCCCCCGAAGAGAGCGCGCGGCGCGGCAGCGACGCGGCCGCCACGGGCGGCGCCGGCGAGCGGACAGCGCGTCCGGGAGCCGCGACGCCGCCGAGCACCGCTGCCGGCTGGGAGCGCCGCAACGACGGTGTGCCAACGCCCGAGGAGCGCCTGAAGGCCGTCTTCTCGGCAGACATCCCCTTCAACATGCTCGAGCGCGACGTGTCGCCGCCGCAGCCGCCCGCCGAGAACGCGATTGCCGCCGGTCAGCGCGTCGCCGCGGTGGAAACCGCTGCTGCGGCCGAGCGCTCGCTCGTCGACGAGCGGCTCGCCGAGCCCGTGCTGAAGGTCGTGGGGGTCGGCGGCGCCGGCGTCAACGCTGTCAACCGCATGGTCGAGGCGGGTGTCGAGGGCATCGACTTCGTCGCCCTCAACACCGATCTGCAGTCGCTCGAGCATTCGCGCGCGCACCACAAGCTGCACATCGGCGCCGAGGTCACGCGCGGGCTCGGCTCGGGCTCCAACCCCGAGCTCGGGCGGATGGCGGCGATCGAGGACTACGACCGCATCAAAGCGCTGCTCAAGGGTGCCGACATGGTGTTCATCGCTGCCGGTGCGGGCGGCGGTACCGGGACCGGCGCAGCCCCGGTGGTCGCTCGCATCGCACGCGAGGTCGGTGCGCTCACCGTCGGCATCGTCACCAAGCCGTTCCCGTTCGAGGGGTCGCGCCGCGCCCGTCAGGCCGAGCAAGGGATCGAGGAGTTGGCGGCCGCGGTCGACACGCTGATCGTCATCCCCAACGCGCGGCTGCTCGAAGTGCTCGACCGGCGGGTGTCGATGCTCGACGCCTTCCGTGTCGCCGACGACGTGCTCCGCCAGGGCGTGCAGGGCATCTCCGACCTGATCACCCTCCCGGGGCTGATCAATCTCGACTTCGCCGATGTCCGGACGATCATGTCCGACGCCGGCGAGGCGTTGCTCGGCATCGGTATGGGCGCCGGCGAGCGACGCGCGCTCGACGCTGTAGAGCATGCGATCGCCTCGCCGCTGCTCGAGACACGCCTCGACGGTGCGCGGTCGATCCTGCTGTCGGTGACCGGCGGACCCGACCTCTCGCTGTGGGAGGTGAACGAGGCCGCGAAGGCGGTGCGGCAGGCGGCCCATCCGGAGGCGAACATTATCTTCGGCGCGATGGTCGACGAGAAGGTCGCCGACCAGGTTTGGGTGACCGTGGTGGCGACCGGGTACGGCGAGAGCTCGTCACGCAAGCGCGCCACCGTCGACGTGCCCGACGCCGAGCCGCGTGTGCGCCGGGTCGAGCGCGAACGGGCGATCGCGAGCAGCGATCTCGCCGACGTGCGCGTGCCCGAGTTCATGCCGGGGCGCTGACCGAGCCGCTAGTGGGCGGTCGTTCGCCCCGGCTACTCTCGCCGGGGAGATGAAGGGCGTCGTCGCTGCCGGACACCCCCTCACGGCCGAGGCCGGCGCCGGCGTCCTGCGTGAGGGCGGCAACGCGATCGACGCCGCGGTAGCGGCCGGCTTGATGTCGTGGGTCGCCGAGTCGCCGCTGACCGGTCCCGGTGCCGGCGGCTTCATGCTGGTGCACACGAGCGGCGGCGAGAGCACACTCTTCGACTTTTTCGTCGCCGCGCCCGGAAAGGGGCTCCCTGCCGACCACCGGCGCGTGGAGCTCAACCCCCTCTGGGTCGAGTTCACGGCCGGCCAGCGCCAGCGCTTCAACGTCGGGCCGGCGTCGTGCGGTGTCTACGGGACGGCACTCGGTCTCGCGGAGGCGCTGGCACGGTTCGGCACGCGCCCGCTCGCGGAGCTCGCCGCGCCGGCGGCGCGGGCGGCGCGTGCGGGCGTCGAGATCAGCCCGATCCAGGGCTACCTGTTGCGGATCCTCGAACCGATCCTGCGTTCGACCGCCGAGTGCGAGCGCTGGTACGCGCCCGAGGGACGGATCCTTCGCGCCGGCGAGCGGATCCGGCTGCCCGAGCTCGGCGACCTGATCGAACGCCTCGGGGGCGAGGGTCCCGACTTCATGTACCGCGGCGACGTCGGCGAAGCGGTCTCGGCGTGGGTGCTCGACCACGGTGGGGCGATCACGCCCAGCGACCTCGCCGAGTACCAGGTCGTGGCGCGAGAACCGGCGCGCGCCGCCTACGCCGGGCGCGTGGTTCTCACCAACCCGCCGCCGTCGGCGGGGGGCATTCTGATCGCTTACGCGCTCGATCTACTCGAGCGGCTGGGACGCCCGCGCCGCCTCGTCGATCTCGTCGCGGTGATGGAGCGCACCAACCGCGAACGCACGCGCGAGTTCACGATCGGGCTGCACAGCGAGGGCTACCTCGAGCGCTTCCTCGCACGCGAGGCGCTCGAGCGGGCAGCGGCCGAGCTGCGCTCCGCAGGATGCGGTCCAAGTTCGGGAGCGAGAGGCGAGCTCGGTTCGACCCGGCAGCTCGGATCGACGACGCAGCTTGGGTCGACGACGCACATCGCGGTGATCGACGGCGAAGGCAACGCCGTCTCCATGACCTGCTCGAACGGCTCCTGCAGCGGCGTCGTCGTACCGGGGACGGGTGTTCACCTCAACAACATGCTGGGCGAAGAGGACCTCAGCCCCGAGGGCGTCGCGAGCCACCGTCCCGGGCGCCGCGTGCCGAGCATGATGGCCCCGACCGTGGTGCTGCGCGCCGGCGAGTGCGAGCTGGCGCTCGGTTCGGCCGGGTCGAACCGCATTCGCTCGGCGATACTGCAGACGATCCTCGCCGTCATCGACGAGGGGCTCGATGCCGCCCGCGCGGTCGAGCGCCCGCGTCTGCACTGCGAACAGGGGCGCGTCGACGCCGAGCCCGGCCTGCCGGAAGACGAGCTGCGCGAGATCGAAGCGCGCGGCTTCGATGTCGTGCGCTGGCCGGAGCGCAACCTCTACTTCGGCGGTGTGCAAGCTGTTGGCCGCGACCCGACGACCGGCGCTCTGGTTGGCGGCGGCGACCCTCGCCGGGGCGGAGCGGTGGCGCTCGCCTGACAGCGCACGCCCCGTGAGCCGCGACCAGCGCGCGCTCGTAAGGAAAGGGCGTGGTGGTTCTCTGGCTCAGACGCGATCTGCGTCTTCACGACCATCCGGCGCTCAACGCAGCGGCGCAGCGCGCAGGCGAGCGTGGCGGCACGCTTGCGATCGTTTTCGTCTTCGACCGTGCGCTGCTGTGCGGGCGCCACACCTCGGCGACTCGGACCGCCTTCCTGCTCGAGGTGCTCGCCGAGCTGCGTGCCGCACTGCGCGAGCGCGGCCAGCAGCTGATCGTGCGCCACGGCGAACCGGCGCGCGAGCTCGCTGCGCTAGTGGGTGCGGCTGCCGACCCGGAAGTCCACGCCACCGCCGACGTCGGTCCGTTCGCCAAGCGGCGCGAGCGCGAGGTAGCGGCCGCGCTCGCCGAGCGTGGCGGTCGCCTCGTCCTCCACCCTGGGGCTTTCTGCGTCGACAGGCCGGAAGCGGTGAGCGGCTCCGTCGCTTTCACGCCGTTCTTTCGAATCTGGCAGGCGGCGCCGCGCCGAAGACCGCTGCCGGCGCCGCACCCACTACCGCCACCCCCAGCCGAGACGGCGCCGGGCGAGCTACCGACGCTCGCCGACCTTCTGCCGCCACTCGCAGGAAACGAGGCGCCACGGCGCCCGCGTGGCGGCGAGCGGGCGGCATGGGAGCGGCTCGAGCGGTTCCTGCGCACCTCGGTGGGCTGCTACCACGAACGCCGCAACGATCTAGCGGCCGACGCGACCTCGCGCCTCTCGCCCTACCTGCACTTCGGCTGCATCTCGGCGCGCGCGGTCGAGGAGCGCCTCCCGGCCGGTGCCGGCCCCGCCGCCTTCCGGCGTCAGCTCGCCTGGCGCGACTTCTACGCCGCGCTCATGGCACTCCGTCCCGAGCTGGCTCGCTGCGAGCTACAAGCCGCCTACCGCACGATCGCCTGGGCCGACGATCCCGATGCGTACGCTGCCTGGCGCGACGGTCGCACCGGCTACCCGCTCGTCGACGCCGCGATGCGACAGCTAGCCGAGGAGGGCTGGGTGCACAACCGCGCCCGCCTCGTGGCCGGGTCGTTTCTCACCAAGCACTTGGGGATCGACTGGCGACTCGGCGAGCGTTGGTACATGCGCTCGCTCGTGGACGGCGACGAAGCGTCCAACAACGGCAACTGGCAGTGGATCGCGTCCGTCGGCAGCGACCCCGCCCCGCCCGCGCGACGGATACTCAACCCCACCCTGCAGGCCGAGCGTTTCGACACTGAGGGACGCTACATCCGCCGCTACGTGCCCGAGTTGGCGAGCGTTCCCGACCGCTGGCTGCGCGAGCCGTGGCGGATGCCCCGGGGAGTGCAAGAGGCGACGGGGTGCGTCATCGGGCGCGACTACCCCGCGCCGATCGTCGACCACCGCTCCGCGCGGCTGCGCGCCCTCGAGCGCTACCGCGCCGCCCGCGCGGCCGCGCAGGGGCACGACCGGCGATGAGCAGGTTGTAGAAGATCGCCGGCGGCAGATAAGGCTCGAGCAGCGCCCGGTCGACTCGCTGCAGCGCCAGATAGCCGTGGTAGGCCCAGAGCCGCCAGGCGCGCGGAATGCGCTGCGGGTCGGCGGTCGCCTCGAGCGAGCGGTTGGTCCAGCCGAACCAGTTGGCAGCGAGCTCCTCGCCGGTAACGCGCACGTCGCGGAAACCGGCTCGCGTCGCGTACGCGCGCAGATCGCTGGGAGTGAAGGCGTGGACGTCGACGAGCTGCTCGAGGAACTCCCTTTCGTGCGCGTGCCGAGCCCCGTTCTCTCTGCGTTCGGGTATGCGCAGCAGCGTCCGCCAAACCGGCGCGAGACGTGCGCCCAGCCGCTTGGGGATGGTCGCCATACGGTCGCCCCACAGCGACGGCTCGCCGCAAAACACGAACTGGCCGCCCGGGCGGAGGACACGTCGGAACTCGGCGAACGAGCCGGCGAGATCCGGCAGATGGTGGAGCACCGCGTGCCCGCAGACAAGGTCGAAGCTCGCGTCTGGGAGCGGCAGCTCGGACGCCTCGGCGCGCACGCACTCGACACGGTCGCCGAGACCCAGCGCCTCGGCCGTGCGTGCCAACTGGTCGAGCATCCCTTGCGAGATGTCGGTCGCGACGAGCTCGTCGATCACCCCGGCGAGCATCAGGTTGAGTGAGAAGTAGCCGGTGCCGGCACCGATCTCGAGCGCACGGGGGAAGCGGCCGACGTCCTTGCGTCCCAGGGCACGACGCAGCTTCGCCAGCACCTGGCTCTGGCCGAGCTCGTCGAAGCTGATACCCCATTTGGCGTCGTACTGTTCGGCAGCGAGGTCGTGGTAGCGGATGTTCGCTGCCTTGATCTGTTCGGCTCTGTCGGCACGCATGGCGGCGGAAGGGTACGGCAATACACTGCCCCGGCTTTGGTTGGCGAGATCCGACACCCCGACAGCGAGCGGCGGGTGGCGAGCGGCAAGCGCTACTTCCAGCGCAACCAACCGCCCGGTGTGCCGCCGCTCGAGCTGACCGGCGAGCGCACGCTGCCCGACGTTCCCGAGGAGAACTACTGGTTTCGGCGCCACCTGGTCGTGTACGAGTGGGTCGCCGAGCGCTGTGGCGGCCTCGACGTCGTCGACATGGCCTGTGGCGAGGGCTACGGTTGCGAGGTGCTGGCACGCAGAGCGGCGACCGTGGTCGGCGTCGACGCCAACCCCGAGGCGTACGAGCACGCTCGCCTCAAGTACACGCGGCCGGGCGTGCGCTTCGTCCGGGAGCTTGTGGAACGCTACGCCGAGCCCTGCGACGCGATCGTGTTCCTCCAGACGATCGAGCACGTTCCCGACCCCGAAGCTGTGCTCCGCCACTTCCGTTCGTTGCTGAGGCCGGGCGGAGCCGTGTACGTGTCGACGCCGAACGTGTTGACGCTCGCGCCTCCCGGCGCCGAGCGGTCCGACAACCCCTTCCACCTGCGCGAGTACCGGCCCGACGAGTTCGAGGCGCTCTGCCGTACGGTGTTCGACCACGTCGAGCTCTACGGCGTCTTCCACGCCCGCAAGCTGCGCCTGCACGAGCTCGCGTTGCGACTCGGCTGGGATGCAATGCATCCGCGCCTCGGCCTCACCGACGCCTTCTACCGCCGCTTCGTGCCGGCGATCTCGGCGCGCGACTTTCGCATCGCTCGCGCGCCGCTCGTCGAGGCGCTCGATCTGCTTGCAGTGTTGCGGTGACCGCGTCGGACGACCGCTCGTTGTCGGCTAGGCGCCGGGACGGGCGCCGGCGGTGAACGGACGCGGCGACCACAGCGGCGGAGTGGGCGCGCTGGCGCTCGTCCTGCACGCGCACATGCCCTACGTGGTCGGTTTCGGCACCTGGCCGTTCGGGGAGGAGTGGCTGTGGGAGGCGATCGCCAGCGTCTACCTCCCTCTTTTCGAAACCATCGACGGGTTCCCCGTCACGCTCGGTCTCACGCCCGTCCTGTGCGACCAGCTAGAGCTTGTCGAGAACGGCGACGGACCGGAGCGCCAGCGGCTCGTGCGCTTCGTGGAGGAGACACGGATCGGGCTCGTGGGGTCCGATCGGCGGTCGCTCCGCGAGCGCGGCGAGGGCGCTCTTGCCGAGGCGCTGGCGAGCCAAGAGGGCCAGTACCGGCGGGCGGCCAGCGCGTTGGCCGCGGGCTGGCGTCCGCTGGCACGCGCACGGGCGCTCCGCGGCGTGGAGGTGCTCGCCTCGGCAGCGACCCACCCTGTGCTGCCGATAGTCGCCACCGACGCCGCGCGCCGCTTCCAGGTCGCGACCGGGATCGCCTCGCACCGTCGGCGCTTCGGCGGGTTCGGCGGGGGTATCTGGCTGCCCGAGTGCGCGTGGCGCCCCGGGCTCGAAGACGCGCTCGCGCGTTGCGGCGTGCGCTACTTCTGCGTCGACCGCACGCGCGCTGTCGCGAGCGGCGGTGCCGAACACCTCGAGCCGCTCGCCTTGCCGGGCGGGCTTGTCGCGGTGCCGATCGACTGGGAGCTCGTGCGCCTCGTCTGGGACGAGCGCAGCGGCTACCCCACGAGAGCTCCCTACCGCGACTACTACCGCGGCACCGAACACCACTTCAACCCGTGGGCGAACGACGGCTTGCCGTACCGGCCGGGGCGCGCACTCGCCCAGGCCGAGAGCGACGCGCGCGACTTTGTCGCGCGCGTCGCTAGCCGTTTGCGCGACTACCAGCGCGCGACGGGACGGTGCGGCGTCGTCTGTTGCGCGCTCGACGCCGAACTGCTCGGTCACTGGTGGGCCGAGGGGGTCGAGTGGTTGCGGTCCGTTTTGCGGCTCGCGCCGACCGTGGGGATCGAGCTGGTGACGCTCGGTGAAGCGGCGAGCCGCGCGCGGCGCGAGGTCGCCGGGCTCGAAGAGGCGAGCTGGGGGAGCGGCAAGGACCTCTCGACCTGGGACTGCGCCGCTGCCGACGAGATCGTCGCCGCTGCGCGGGTCGCCGAGCTGCGTCTACTTGCTGCAGCGCGTCGCGCCGTGCGCGCGGGCTGCGGCGATGCGCCGGCGCTGGCGCGCGCCGCTCGCGAGCTCCTCGCTCTGCAGGCGAGCGACTGGGCGTTCATGGCGACGAAGCGGACGGCGGGCCCGTATCCGCTCGAGCGGGTTCGTGCTCACCGGCGCGAGTTCGACGCCGCGCTCGCGGCTCTGGAACACTGCCGTCCTGTCGAGCGGCCGACGGTCGGCAACCTCGCGCCCGACCTGGCGGTCGAGCACCTTTGTGCGCCCTGAGCGGGCGCCGTTCGACGAGATGGACAAGAAGCGATGCGCGCACTGATCCTCTCCTGGGAGTACCCACCGCTGATCGAAGGTGGGCTCGCCCGCCACGTTCGCAAGCTCGCCGAGAACCTTGCCGACCACGGTGTGGCGGTGCACGTGCTGGCGCGCGGGCTCGAGGAGTCGCCAGCCGAAGAGGAGGTGCTGCCCGGGCTCGTCGTGCACCGCGTCCGCGAACCGCGGCGGCCGCGCGACCTTGCCGAGTTCATCGCTTGGGTCGAGCACATGAACGCCGACATGCTCGCGGCCGGCGTCGAGCTCGGCGACCGCTTTCGCTTCGACATCGTGCACGGACACGACTGGCTGGTCGCCGTCGCTTGCGACCATCTCGCGCGCCGCTTCCGCGCCCCGTTCGTGGTGACGATCCACGCCACCGAGTACGGGCGCCACCAGGGTCACGTCGACCGTCATCCGCAGTCCTACATCCACGGCGTCGAGCGCTGGATGGCGAACCGTGCCGATCGCGTCATCACCTGCTCGTCGTACATGCGCGAGCACGTGGCAGACATTTTCGGCCTCGACGAGCGCCGCGTGACGGTGATCCCGAACGGCATCGATCCCAGCGAACTAGTGCCCGTCGCCGATCTCGAGACGCTGCGCGGACAGTTCGCGCGGCCCGACGAGAAGCTCGTACTGCTGGTCGGTCGGCTCGTCTACGAAAAGGGGTTCCAGATCGCGCTCGAAGCGATGCCGAGAGTGATCGAGCGGGTCGGCGGCGTGCGCTTCGTTATCGCCGGTTCCGGAACCGCCGAGGACGACCTCCGTCGCCAGGCGCGCGAACTCGGGCTCGACCGTCACGGCACCTTCCTCGGTTGGATCGGCGACGATCTTCTGCACTCGCTCTACCGCATCGCCGACCTGTGCGTGGTGCCGTCGATCTACGAGCCGTTCGGGCTCGTCGCGCTCGAGGCGATGGCGTCCGGCTGCCCGTGTCTCGTGGCCGACACGGGTGGTCTGCGCGAGGTCGTGCCGAGCGAACAGGTGGGGTTGCGTTTTCGCTCGCGCGACCCGAACTCGCTCGCCGAGATGGCCGAGCGCCTCCTCACCGACGCCGAGTTGCGCGAACGGCTCGTCGCCGAGGCGTCCGAGCACGTGCTGACGTTCGACTGGGCCGACGTCGCCCGCCAGGTCGCCGCCGTCTACCGCGAGCTGGCGGTGGGCGAGGCCGTGCCGGTCGAGCCTTAGGGTGTTTAGGCACGCGATCGCGTGTCGCGATGTCGGCGTTGCCTCTGTTGCGGTTATTTCACTTATCGACTAACCTGACGATAGACGCAGTAGCCGTATCTACCTCTGCGTCCGAGTGATACCGACAGGAGGGGCGCACACCATGGGTGGCAGCTCATCGACTCACTTCGAGCTGTCGAGCGACGAGAGAGCGGTCTTGGAACGACTAGTCGACGAGCTGCGCTCCGGCCGGATGCCTGCCTTCGCTACGAGCACCGGCGAACGGATCCCATTGCCCGATGACTTGCGGGGACCTCTGCGGCAGCTGATAGAAGCTCTCCTGCGCGGCTCGAGCGTCGTCGTTCTCGGCTCAGAGGACCTGCTCACGACGACAGAAGCCGCGCGCCTGCTGGGTGTCTCGCGCCCGTACCTGGTACGCCTGCTCGACGGTGGCAGGATTGCCTACGAACGAGTCGGGTCGCACCGGCGTGTGCCTGTAGCCGAGGTTCTCAGATACCGGGAAGAGCGGCGCCGCCAACGTGAGGAGGGTCTTAGAGAGCTTCAACGCATGTCGCAACAATTCGAGGTGGGAGCCACACGGGGGACGCGGCCGTCACCTCAGAAGTGTGCGTGACGTCGCCAAAGTCAAAGAACGTGAGCCTCGTGGTCAGCGCGTGCATCTCGAGGTGACGCTCAAGCTGGCACGAGCCACCGTGATTTGAGCGGCTCGCTTGCGTCAAGCTTCGGGGAACTTACGGCGCTCCGAGCGATCCCGCGCGCGCCGAGTGAACACCTCGCCAAAATTTTGGCCTGCTGTCCGCAGGGGTAAGTACAATGGCCACACGATGCAGGAACCGTTGGTTCGCGATGTAAATGTTCCCAACTATTTCGTTCTCGACACGGCGGCTTTGGTGCCGTACTACTTGCGGGACACAGTGCTGCGTCTCGCAGCATACGATGTGTTCGCACCCGTGTTGAGCGATGCAATCCTCGAGGAACTTAAAGGTGCGCTGCGCAAGCTTGGACGATCGCATGCGCACATTGAGCGGGTAGTTGGAGCGATCGAGCGCACTTTTAGCGACACCATTTGGAACAGAGATGTGCTTGAAACCCACATGCGTGAAGCTCGTGGATACGTGAGCGATCCGGACGATGCTCACGTCGTCAGTGCAGCGTTAGCATCAGGTGCTCACGCGATCGTGACCGTCAATCGGCGTCACTTTCGAGATAGCGCACTCCATGATCTAGGTATCGAAGTCTGGCGACCCAGCGAGTTGATCCAGTGGTCGTGGGCCAGGGAGAGGCGCCGTGTTGCTGAAGAAGCCCTGCGGCGACAGTGCGAGGGCTACGAGAATCCGCCGCTGCGTAGGGCGGAGGTTGCATGCAAGGTGGATCCGATCTTGAACGAGCCGGCGACAGGCCTGTGCTGCAGGCGCTCGTAGCGGCATGCAAGGCCAAGTGACTTGGCTGCCAGGTGGTGGGCTTTTTTGTAGGAAGTGTGGAAGATCAAGCGTGCGCAGTGCCTAAGGGGTAGCGCCGCACATCTAGTCGACGAAGCGCAGCCGCTCGGGGGCTGGCCGCATCCTGATCACCCGCGCCGGCACGCCCACGGCGACGGCGTTGTCGGGAATGTCGCGGGTGACCACCGCGTAGGTGCCGAGCACGCAGTTGTCGCCCACCGTCGCTCCGCGCAGCACACAGGCGCCGTACCCCATCCAGACGTTGTGGCCGACGCGCACGTCGCGCTTGTAGATGCCCTGCTCGCGGATCGGGCGTTCGACCTCGGCCATGCAGTGGTCGAAGTCGATCAGCATCACGCGGTCGGCGATGACGCACTCGCGACCGATCGACACGTGCTGGTAGGCCGAGATCGTGCACTCCTGGCCGAGCACGCTCTTCGCGCCGATCCGCACCACGCCCTCGTGGCAGCGGATCTTCGACCGCCGTCCGATCCACGACCAGCGTCCTAGCTCGACGCGGGCGTGGCGGCCGATCTCGAACTCCACCCCGCGCTCGACGAAAGCGATGCCGTCGGTGACGAGACGCCCGCGGTAACGGAGCTTGAGCCAGGCGAGCCGCGCGAGCAGCACCGCGTAGCGCGGCCGCAGCATGTGGTTGCGAGCCATGAACGCGAGCAGCGCCAAAGGCCCGCCCCGCCGCGGCGGCGGGGGTGTGCGGACGAACGGATAGTCTGGCGGCAGCGGCGGGGGCGGCGGGTCGAATCCCCCGCCGTCGAGCGCCTCGATCGCCCCGCCACTCGCTTCCAAGGTGCCGAGATGTTAAGCCGCGACGGAACCGCTGCTGGCGCCCGCTCGGGGGCGGTGTGCGAGGCGCGCGCGTTGCGGCGTGTGTACGGCGAGGGCGATGCTGCCGTCGAAGCGCTCGCAGGTGTCGATCTCGCGCTTCCGGCCGGACGGTTCACGGCGATCATGGGGCCGTCGGGATCGGGCAAGTCGACGCTCATGCACCTTCTCGCCGGTCTCGACCGCCCAACCTCGGGATCGATCGTCCTAGACGGCGTCGATCTGACGGCGCTGGACGAGGAGGAGCTCACGCGTCTGCGACGCGACCGCGTCGGTTTCGTCTTTCAGTTCTTCAACCTCGTCCCGGTCTTGAGCGCGCGCGAGAACATCCTGTTGCCGCTCGAAATCGCGGGACGCGAGCCGGACCGCGCGTGGTTCGAAACGATCGTCGACACCGTCGGTTTGCGCGACCGGCTCGACCATCGCCCCTCCGAGCTGTCGGGCGGGCAGCAGCAGCGTGTGGCAGTGGCGCGGGCGCTCGTCGCTCGGCCGGCGGTCGTCTTCGCCGACGAGCCCACCGGCAACCTCGACTCGCGGGCGTCGCAGGAGGTGCTGGCGCTCTTGCGACGGGCGGTCGACGAGTTCGGTCAAACGGTTGTGATGGTCACCCACGACCCGGCGGCGGCTGCTTGGGCCGACCGGCTCGTGCTTTTGCGCGACGGACGGATCGCGTTCGAGGGTCCCGTCGAGGGACAGGAGCAAGTCGCTCAGCTGCTCGCCGCTGCGAGCTGAACGGGCGGTGCTGCAACTCGCCGCACGAGCTCTGTTGGCGCGCCCCTTGCGGGCGCTCGCCACGCTCGCGGCGATCGTCGTCGGTGTCGCGCTCGTCGCCGGCACCTACGTGCTCACCGACACCATCGACCGCTCCTTCGAGCGCCTGTTTCGCGAGTCGCAATCCGGCACCGACGTCGTCGTCACCGCGCGACAGGAGATCGTCGCGCCATCGGTCGAGGCGGCGACGCTGCCGGCGTCGGTGCTCGCCACCGTTCGCGAGGTGCCCGGCGTGCGCACGGCGGTCGGCGGTATCGCCGGTTTCGCTACGGTCGTCGACGCCCGCGATCGACCGCTCGCGCGCGGCTTTGCACCGAACTTCGTCGGCTCTGTTTTGCCGCCACCGTTCCGCTCCGAGCGCTACGCGCGCGGGCGCCCGCCGCGCGCCCCTGGTGAAGCTGCGCTCGACGAGCAGAGCGCACGCCGCGGCGGGTTGCGGCTCGGCAGCCGCATCGGTGTCGTCGGCGAACGCGGTGTGCGCCGCTTCCGCCTGGTGGGGATCACGCGCTTGTCGGGCGGCGCGTCGCTCGGCGGGGCGGTGGCGCTGACGCTGACGCTCGCCGACGCCCGCGCGGTTACCGACAAGCAGGGGCGTTTCGACCAGATCCTCGTCGCCGCGGCGCCCGGTGTCGGAGCAGACGTTTTGCGCGACCGCGTGGCGCGCAGGCTCGGCGAGCGTTACCGCGTCGAGACGGCGACCGAGAGCGCCGAGCGGCAGGCGCGCGAAGTGCGTTCGGGGCTTTCGTTCTTGCGCACCGCGCTGCTCGTCTTCGCGGGCGTGGCGGTGGTGGTCGGTGGTTTTCTGATCTTCAACACCTTCGCGATCACCGTCGCCCAGCGCACCGCCGAGTTCGGGCTGTTGCGCACGCTCGGAGCGAGCCGCAGGCAGCTGTTCGGTCTTGTCGCTGCCGAAGCGCTCGCGCTCGGAGCGCTCGGGGCGGCCGTGGGCGTCGCCGGTGGGCTAGTGGTGGCACCGCTTCTGAACGAGCTGCTGGCGAGCGCCGGGCTCGACCTGCCCAACACGGGCACGGTCGTGCGTCCACGCTCGATCGTCGTCGGCCTCGTCGTCGGTATCGCCGTCACGCTCATCGCTGCGCTCGTCCCCGCCCGCCGCGCGACGCGCATCTCGCCGCTCGCCGCGCTGCGGCTGCCGGCCGAACGCCCCCGGCGCGGGACGCGCCAGCGGCTCCGCCTGCTCGCCGCGGCCCTACTCGCAGCGGGCAGCGGCAGCCTGCTCGTGGGCGCGCTCGGTCCGCTGCCGAGCGGTCGTGCCGCGCTCGTGGTCGGGGCCGGTGCACTGCTCTTGCTCGCCGGCGTGGCGGCGGCGGGGCCGCTCGTCGTTCCCGCGGTGGCGCGCACGGTGGGACTGCCGCTGGCGCGCTTCGGGCGGATCAGCGGGCGCCTGGCGCGCGAGAACGCCCTGCGTCAGCCAGGCCGGACCGCTACGGCGGCTACGGCGCTGACGATCGGGCTCGCGCTCGTTGTGTTCGTCGCGATCTTCGCGGCCGGCATCAACGCCTCGGCGGGGAGGGCGATCGACACCACCCTGCCGGCGCCGATCGAGATCCAGTCACAGGACGGCTTCACTGTGCTTCCGCGCGGCGTCGAAGCGACCGTGCGGCGCACCCCCGGTGTCGGCCCTACCGCCGGCCTTCTCTTCTCGGCAGCGAAGATCGCTGGCGTTGCGGGCACGCGACAAGTGAGCGCGATCGACGCCGACGCGCCCGCGACGCTCTTCCGCCTGCGCGTGGTGCGCGGCACGCCCCGGCCGCTGGCTGCGCTCGCGCGAGGCGAGGTGGCGATCGACGATCGCTTCGCGCGTCAGCGGGGCATCGCCGTCGGCCGAACCCTCACCTTCCGCACGGCGCGAGGGGTGCGCGTTCGTGCTCGTGTCGCGGCGACGGTGCGCGACGACGGCAACGTGATCGGCGACGCCCTCTTCGCGCGCCAGGTGCTCGAGCGCCGTTTCGGCGAGCGGCGCCCGGCGTTGCTGCTTGTCGCCCCCCGCGCGGGCACCGATAGCGACAGGCTGCTGCGGCGTCTGCGGCGCGCGCTGGGGCGTTCCTACCCGACGGTGCAAGCGCTCGACCAGGCCGCGGCGAAGCGCAAGATCGAGCGCCAGGTCGACCAGCTCGTGGCGCTCGTCTACGTGCTCCTGGCTTTCTCGATCTTGGTTTCCGTGCTTGGCATTCTCAACACGCTCGCGCTCTCCGTGCTCGAACGCACGCGCGAGCTCGGGCTGTTGCGCGCAGTCGGGATGAGCCGGCGCCAGTTGCGAACGATGGTCGTTCTCGAGGCGGTTCTCACCGCGCTCGTCGGTGCCGTTCTGGGCCTCGCCCTGGGCGCGGCGTTTGCGGCTGCGATGTCGGGTCCGCTCGCCGGCGAAGGCTTCGTGCTCGCCTGGCCCGTCGATCAGCTCGTCGTGATGTTTGTCGTCGCGGCGCTCGCTGGCGTCGCCGCGGCAGCCTTGCCGGCGCGCCGCGCTGCGCGCGTCGCGCTCCTCGAGGCGATCGCCTACGAGTAGCGGCTGCCTGCGCCCGCCTCGGCTTCGAAGAGCTCGAGCAGCCGTACGACGTCGGTGACCGATAGCAGGCCGATCAGCTCCGGCCCGCGCACGACGAGGGCACGCCGCAGCTGCGAGCCAGCAAGCCGGCGCATGGCCTCCTCGAGAGCGAGATCCGGCGCGAAGATGTCGCTGCGCTCGATCGGCACCATCACGTCGGCCACGCGCAGCTCCTGCCAGCGGTCGCGGGGGAGGCGGAGAGCGTCGCGGAAGGAGACGATTCCCTGCGCTCGCCCGGCGTCGTCGACGACCGGATAGGCGGTGTGGCGGTGGGCGAAGAAGACGCGCTCGAGAAAGTCCTCGAGCGACAGGTCGGGGGCCACCACGACCGGGTCGCGCACCATCGCGTCGGCCACGCGCAGACCGCTGACTAGACCGCCGAGCTCGGCCGCGCGCGCCTCGGCGTCGGCCGCGCCGAGCAAAAACCAGCCGATGAACGCGAGCCACACACCGCTCGCGCCGCCACCCGCCACGACCGCGAGCACGCCGAGGGCGATCAGCCCTTGTCCGAAGCCGCGGCCGAGCGCCGCGGCGGTTCGAGTGGCAGCGCGGAAGTCGCGGCGCGAGCGCCACAAAAGAGCGCGAAGAACCCGCCCCCCGTCGAGCGGCAGCGCCGGCAACATGTTGAACGCCAGCAACACGAGGTTGGTGTTACCGAGCCAGTGCACGACACCGTCTGCGGCGGCCGGCAGCGGCAGGAGCGCCGCGACGGCCAAGAAGATGAGGCCGAGCACGAGCGAGACCGCCGGTCCGGCGAGAGCGATGCGGAGCTCAGCCTCGGGCGTCGGGAAGGGGCCGGCGAGCTTCGCCACGCCGCCGAACACCCAGAGCGTGATCCCGTCGATCGCAACCCCTTCACGGCGCGCCTGCAGCGCGTGACCGAACTCGTGCGCGACCAGCGACGCGAAGAACACGACCACCGCCACCAGCGCCATCGCCAGATAGACGCCGTCGTCGAGGCCGGGGTTCGTTTGCGGAAAGACGCCGTCGGCGAGCACCCAAGTGAAGAGGACCGCAGCGATCAACCAGCTCCAGTTGACGCCGACCTCGATGCCGGCGATACGGCCGAGTCGGATGCTGCTCGTCATCCCCATCGCTCGCTCCGTCCCGTCTTCGTCCCAGCTGCGTTAACACCTGCCCGCGCTGCGGGCGCTGCTGCATCGCGCGTGCCCAGCGACCGTTCACCTTGACCACGACCGGTCGTGACCGCTCGAGCGTTCCCGACCCGCGCCAGGTACGCTGGCAGTCCTCGCGATGGCTCGTTCGACGCAGACCGTAGACGAACTTGCCGAGCGCGTCGCCGCCGGCGATCGCCGGGCGCTCGCGCGGGCGATATCGCTGGTCGAGAACGACGACCCCCGCGGGTGGGAGCTGGTGCGCGCGCTCTTCCCGCACACCGGGCGGGCGCACACGGTCGGCTTGACCGGTCCGCCGGGGGCCGGTAAGTCGACGCTGATCGGGCGGCTCGTCGAACACGCGCGGGCACAAGGCAAGTCGGTCGGCGTGCTATCGGTCGACCCGTCTTCGCCGTTCACGCAGGGTGCCGTGCTGGGCGATCGCATCCGCCTCTCCGAGCACTTTCTCGACCCCGGTGTGTTCATCCGTTCGATGGCCAACCGCGGCGCCCTTGGCGGGCTAGCTGAGGCGGCCCTGCAAGCGGTGCTCTTGATGGACGCCAGCGGGCGCGAGGAGATCTTCATCGAGACGGTGGGCGTCGGTCAGGCGGAGGTGGACATCGTCGACCACGCCGATACCGTCGTGCTCGTGCTGATCCCCGGGTCGGGCGACTCGATCCAGGCGCTCAAGGCGGGGGTGATGGAGATCCCCGACGTGATCTGCGTCAACAAAGCCGATCATCCGCTCACCGAGACGATGGTGCGCGAGATCCGCGGGGTGCTGGCGCTCGGTCCGCAGGGCGGGTGGCGCGTTCCGATCGTGCGCACCGAAGCGGCGCGCGGCGAGGGCATCGACGAGCTCGCTGCGAAGATCGCCGAACACCGCGACTACCTCGGGGCGGTTGGCGAGCTCGCCGAGCGGCGCCGGCGCAACCTCGTGAGCGAGGTGCTCACGATCGCCAGCGCGCGCCTGCGCAAACGGCTCGAGGGCGCGCTGCGCGACGACCCGGAGCTCGCTCGCTTGCTCGACGAGGTAGCGGCCCGGCGGCTCGACCCATCGAGCGCTGCCGAGCGGCTCCTGGCCGTAGCGGCCAGTGCCGCGGTGCCGAATTGAAGTTCGGCTCTGGCCGCGCCGATCTAGGGAACATGATCGGCGGGAGAGAGGGCGCGGACCGCGAGTTTCGTGCCGCGCTGCGCGAGCTTGTAACCAAGCGCGACGACCTTTACGCCGGCGCCGATCTGCGCAACGCGCGGCGGATGATGGCGCTCACGCTGATCATCGGTGTCGTCGTGGGCGTGATGCTGCTCGTGGTCGCGATCCCGGCGCAGGGGCTCAAGCTCGGTGCCTTCCTGCTCGAGCTCGCCTATGCGGGCTTTTCGCTAGCGGCGGCCTACTGGTTGTTCGCCAGCGACAGGGTCACGTTCCGCCAGCTCTGGGTGCTGAACGCCGCGCTGATCCCGATGCTGGCGCTGCTCGTCTGGCAGTCGGGAGGTACCTCCTCGCCCTTCAACCAGGCTTACCTGCTGGCTCTGATCCCCGCCGCCGGCATCCACCCGGCGCGGCGCGCGCTGCCGCTTCTGGGCCTGATCTCGCTCGGGATCCTGAGCCCCTTGCTCTATGAGCCCTACAGCTACGACAAGCTGCTCTTGCTGCTCAGCCACATGTTGCCCTGGTACGCGCTCAGCGGCGCGTTCCTGATCCTGATGACGTACGTACGCCTGCAGCGGATCATCTCGGGAGAGAACGAAGCGCAGGCACGGCGGCTCGCGCGGATCGACGAGCTCACCGGTCTCGGCAACCGCCGTGCGTTCGAGGAGGCGCTCGACCTCGAGCTGTCACGGCTGGAACGGTCGGGATCGACGCTGTCGCTGCTCCTGCTCGACGTCGATCGCTTCAAGGAGATCAACGACACCTGGGGGCACCCGGCCGGCGACGAGTGTCTGCGCCAAGTGGCGGTCGCGCTTGCGTCAGCTGCGCGCGCGACCGACGCCTGCTACCGCTGGGGCGGGGACGAGTTCGCGGTGATCCTGCGCGAGACCGATCACGCCGGTGCGCAGCGGTTGCGCGACCGCGTGCGCAAGCTCGTAGCCGCTTCCTGCCAGGCGCCGGACGGACGGCCGATCCGCGTCTCGTGCGGTATCGCGCAGGCCGTCGAGAGCGATCGGCGGGCGCTGATCGAGCGAGCCGACGTCGACCTGTTCCGCGACAAAACGGGACCCCACCGGATCGGCGAGGACACGCCCGAGGCGCGCAGGATCGTCAGCGACGAGGGCGACGCCGACGACGAGAAGCCGTCGCCTGCCCCTTGGCAGTACGACCCCGCTCGCGGCGACAGCGGGCACAGCGGCCCTCGATAACGAGCTCGGCCGAGTGCGGCTCGTGCCCTGCCGAGCTCGCCGCGGCCAGCGCGAGCGCAGCTGGGCGGTCGCTGTCGGGGAGCGGAACGTCCTCGATCCCACCGCACTCCGTGCACAGGAAGTGAGCGTGATTATCGGTGCGCGGGTCGAAGCGGGCCGGGCCATGGCCTACCTGCACCTTGCGCGCCCGTCCGAGCTCGACTAGCAGCTCGAGCGTCGCGTAGACCGTCGGAGTGGTGCAGTTCGGGAGCCGCTCGGCGACCGCGGCTCGCACCTCGTCGGCGGTGGCGTGGCGGCCGATGCTGTGGAGCGCATCCTCGATCAGGACGCGCTGGGGAGTGGTGCGCAGTCCGCGCTTGCGCAGCACAGCTGCGAGCGGCTCCCCTGCTGTGTCTTGTGTCCCCGGCGCTCTTTTGGTCACGTTCAGTATCTTAGGTGCACCTTATCTTAATTGAGTTGCTATAAGTACGGCTAGTGCGAGAGTTCCAGATCCCCATGCTCGGGCGCGCTATCGATGAACAACGCTTCGTGCTGCGCTTCGTCCAGCCGGCGCTGGTCGGGCTGATCGACGGCACTGTCTCGACGCTCGCGCCGATCTTCGCTGCCGCCTACCTCGCCGGTTCGCGCGAAGCGCTGCTCGTCGGCTTGGCGACGGCGCTCGGCGCCGGCATCAGCATGGGGCTCTCGGAGGGGCTCTCGGACCCGGGCACGGTAACCGGCCGCGGATCGGGGCTGGTGCGGGGCACGGTCACCGGCGTCGCGACCTTCATCGGCGGCTCGCTCCACGCTCTGCCGTTTCTGATCGCCGACGTCGACCACGCGCTAGCGCTCGCTTACACCGTTGTTAGCGTCGAGCTGGTCGCCATCGCCTTGATTCGCCGCCGCTTCATGCGCGTGCCGCTCGCTCTATCGCTCGTCCAGGTGACGCTCGGCGGCGCGCTCGTCGCGGCCGTCGGGATTGTCATCGGCCACGCTTGAGGCGCGACCGCGCGCGGCGCCGGCGCCGCGCGCGGCCCTCTCTACCTCACCGCCTCTATTAGGCCCACCTAAATACGATGCCGCCGTGCACGCGGGTCTGTTCGAGATTTGGGCCGCTCGCCTCTGGAACGTCTTCAACGAAGGGCGTCCCTTCAGCGTCGTCTATCCGCAGCTCGTGCTCGCTTGCGCGCTGCCGCTGGGGCTCGCGCCGGACGGTCCGTACGTAGCCGCATCTGGCGCGGCGCTGGTCTTTTCGCTCGTCTCCGCCCGCTACCAGTTCCCCTTGCGCGGGCGCGCGCTCTTGTGGCTTGCCGCGATCGCAGGAGTGGCTCTGCTCGAGCCGTGGCGCGCGCCGGGAATGCTGGTCGGGGCGCTTGGCGGCTACGTCTTCTTTACCGTCGTCATGTGGGGCACCGTCTACTACCGCTTGCGGACCGGGGCGCCCTGGACGAACTTTTTGCGCTTCTGGCGTCTCGTCCTCACGAACTCGGACCCGACGAGCGGCAACGCGCTCGAGCAGGTCCCCAAGCTCGTCCTCACACTCGGTGCCGCCACGACCGCGGCGCTCGAGCCGGCCGCGGTCGCCGGGCCACGGATCGGCTTGGCTGCGGCGCTTGTCACAGCGCTGGGCGCATTCTGGCAGCGGCGTTTCGAGCGCCGGCTGCCGCCCTATCCCGTGCACATGGCGGCCGGCACGACCCCGCGCTCGCGCCTCGCCGAGCGCGTCTACGTGATCGTTGTCGACGGCCTCAACCGCGAGCGCTTCTGGCAGGCGCACGCCCCGCACCTCGACCGGCTCTTCCGTTCGGGTACCGAGTACCTGGGCGTCGAGCCTGCCTACCCGGCGCGCACCGTCGTCTGCTTCTCGTCGATGCTGACCGGGGCCACCCCCGCCGAGCACGGTATGCGCTCGAACTTCGCGCCGCGTCTTGGCGTGCGTTGCGAGTCGCTTTTCGACACCCTCGCGCGCGCGGGCATGCGCGGCCGCCTGGTTGGTATCGCCCACCTGCTCGACCCGTTCCCCGGCGGGGAGGTGAGCGCCGTCACGTCCGTGCAAGCGACCGCGGCGATCGACCGTTCGCTGGTCGCCGAGGGCCTGCGTGTGGTGCGAGACGAGGATCCCGAGCTCCTCGTTCTGCAGCTGCTCGCCACCGACCAGATCGGGCACGTGCGCGGGGTGCGCAACCGCGAGTACCTCGAGCAGCTCGAGCGGTCGGATGCGTTGGTCGGAGAGTTCCTCGCCCAGCTCGAGGCGCTCGGCAAGCTCGATCGAGCCACGGTGATCGTCATGGCCGACCACGGGCAGGGTCGGGGCATCGGCGGCCACGGCCATCTCGACTGGGGCGAGCGGCCGGTGCCGTTCGCGATCTGGGGGAGGGGTGCGGTACCGGGCGCCGTCGTGCGGGGACGGCGGTCGGTGTTGGAGCTCGCGGCGACCGTCGCCGCGCTGCTCGGCGTTCCAGCCCCAACCGCGGCACGTGGACGACCGCTCGTGCCGCAGCTCGAGCCACCGGGAGCGGTCGAACCGGCGCTGCGCGGACGTGCCCTCGCCGTGGTGCCGGCGCGCAACGAGGAGGCCACGATCGGTGCGGTGCTCGCGGCGGTGCCGAAACAGGCCTGCGGTTTCGAGCTCGACCTGCTCGTCGTCGACGATGGCTCGACCGACGCCACCGCCCGCATTGCCCGCGAGGCGGGAGCGCGCGTCCTCGCCCACGGCCGCGGCCGCGGCCTGGGCGCGGCGCTGCGCAGCGGCTTGGCTGTCGCGCGCGACGAGGACTACGACGCCTGCGTTTACCTCGACGCCGACGGCGAGTACGACGCGCGCGAGATCCCGCGTCTGCTCGACCCGATCGCGCGCCGGCGCGCCGACTACGTGGTCGGCAGTCGCTTCCTCGGGCGGCGCGAAGGGATGGCGTGGCATCGCGCGCTCACCAACCGCATCGGCAGCGCGGTGCTCGGCAGCCTCATGGGAGGGCGTGTGGTGACCGACGGGCAGAGCGGTTTTCGCGCCTTTTCGAAGCGGGCGCTGCACGCCGCGCGAATCCGCCACGACTACAACTACGCCCAGGTGCTGACGCTCGCGCTGTGGGGCGCGGGCATCGAGCCGCTCGAAGTGCCGATCAGCTGGCGGCGGCGCAGCACCGGGCGCTCGTTCGTGCGCTACCCCGAGTATCTGGCACGGGTGCTGCCGGCGGTCTGGCGAGAGTGGCGGAGCTCGCTAGCAGCGAGAAAGGCCGCCAGAGCGAGCGCGCAGCCGAGCGCCAGTAGGTAGGGCCAGGCCGACCCGGTGCCGTAGAGCGGAAGGGCGTCGACGAGCGGGCCGAGCGGCGCCGTCTCGGGACGCCCGATCACGAGGCCGCCACCGCTGCGGGCCCGCCACCACACCGCGACGCTCGCAGCGACTCCGAGCCCGCCGAGCAGCAGCGCCGTGCGCGGCAGCCGCCGCGTCCCCCACGCCACCAGCGGTACGGCGAGCGGCAGACAGGCGACGAGATGGCGGGGCGGAAACCAAAAGCCGAACATCGTCGGGGCGAGCAGCGCCGCGACGGCGAGCTGCGCGCCGCAAACGGCGGCGCAAAGAGCCGCGCAGCGGTCGGCACGCGCCTGCTCGGGAAGCGCTCGCGCGAGCCGTTGGCGGCGCGAGACGCGCAACAGGTACACGCCCGCGAAGGCGAGCGCGAAGATCGGCGCCCAGCGCAGAAGCCCGTAGTCACGGTCGAGAAAGAGCGCCGCGAAGCGGTAGACGCGCTCGAGATAACCGGTCGGGAACGCGGCGTCGGTGGCGCTCTCGCCGGCACGGTCGGCGGCGTAGGGGCTGAGACCGCCGTAGAGGGTGCGGTTAACTTGCACGTACGCGACCGCGGCGACCGCGAGCACGTTGACGAACAAAGCGGCGAGCCGCGGCCGCCGCGAGCGCGCCAGCGTGCGCCAAAGCCACACCGCGACGACCGCGCCGGGCAGCACGAACTTGGTGCCGAGCCACGGTAGCGCCGCGATCGCGAGCGCGCCGGCCAGCACCTCGCGCGCCCGCGGTCGCTGTTCGGCGGCACGCACGGCGATCGTGACCGCCACAGCCAACAGAAGGGCCGCCGGAAGCTCCGGGTAGACCGCGGTGGAATAGGCGAGGAGGGGCGGCGAGAGGAAGACCGCGACCGTCGCGCCGGCCGCCCACGGATCGGGCACGACGCGGCGCGCGAGCTGGTAGACGACGAGCGCGCACAGCGCGGCGAGCAGGGCAAGGAACGCTTCGACGGCGCGCGCACCGCCGACTGCGTAGGCGGGGGCGATCAATAGCGGCATCCCGACACCGTGCGGTTCGAGCAGCGCGCCGTCGGCGCGGGGCTCGCCGTGCTGGTCGAGTACGTAGGGGTAGAAGGGACGGTAGGCGCGGTTCTTGTACTCGTCGGAGACGTCTAGGTCGCCGTCGTGGACGAGCGAGTGGGCGGCGAGGAGATAGTGCGGCTCGTCGCCGCCGAACTCCGAGGTGCCGAACGCCTTCAGGCCGATCGTCGACAGATAGACCCCGACACAGAGCAGGAACAACAGCAAGCAGCTTCGCCGCAGCGACCGCCTGGTGCCCGCCACGCCGCTAGCAGCCGAGCGCCCGCGCGATCACGAGCTGCTGGACCTCGTCGGTTCCTTCGCCGATCGTCAAGATCTTCGCGTCGCGGTAGTAGCGGCAGACGGGGTACTCCTCGATGTAGCCGTAGCCGCCGTGGATCTGCACCGCCTCTTCGCAGGCACGGACGGCCACGCGCCCGCTTTTCAGCTTCGCCTGGGCGGCGGCGAGCGTGAACGGCTTGCCATGGTCTTTCAGGACCGCCGCCTTGTAGGTGAGGAGCCGGGCGGCTTCGATCTCGGCCGAGATGTCGGCGAGCTTCATCTGGATCGCCTGGAACTTGGAGATCGGTTTACCGAACGCCTGGCGCTCGCGTGCGTAGGCGAGCGCCTCGTCGAACGCCCCCTGGGCGAGACCGACCGCCAGGGCCGACACCGAGATGCGACCGCCGTCGAGCGTCGCTAGGAACTGACGGAAGCCCGCGCCACGCTCGCCGAGCAGGTGGTCTTCGGGCACGCGCGCGCCGTCGAAGGCGAGCGGTCGCGTGTCGGAGGCGTTCCAGCCCATCTTGCGGTAGGGCGGACCGATCGTGTAGCCGGGCGTCCCGTTTGGGACGACGATGTTCGAGATCTCGTCTGGCCCGGTGCGCGCGGTGATCGTGACGAGCGCGCTGATCTCGGTGCCGGCGTTGGTTATGAACTGCTTGGCGCCGTCGATCACCCACTCGCCGTTCTCGAGCCGCGCCCTGGTGCGCGTGTTGCCGGCGTCCGAGCCGGCCTCCGGTTCGGTCAGACCGAAGGCGGCGAGCCTCCGGCCCGAGCAGAGGTCAGGAAGCCAGCGCTCCTTCTGCGCGGGCGTTCCGTAGGCGTAGATCGGGTAGGTACCAAGGCTCGTGTGCGCAGCGACCGTGATCGCCAGCGACGCGTCGACGCGCGCCAGCTCCTCGATCACGAGCGCGTACGAGAGCGTGTCGGCTCCCCCGCCGCCCCACTCCTGTGGATAGGGGACGCCCATCAGCCCGAGGTCGGCCAGCTTGGCAACGAGCTCGTAGGGAAAGCGTTTTTGTTCGTCGAGCTCGGGCGCTAGCGGACGCGCTTCCTGCTCGGCGAACTCGCGCGCGAGCGCGCGGATCGCCCGTTGCTCGTCCGTGAGCTCGAAGTGCACGCGCGGATCGTAGCCCGCGCTACAGGCAGCGGACGACGAGCCGCACCCGTCCCGGTGCTGACGCGGTCACAGCCGCGCTGCGCGGGGAACGCAAAAGCGGCACGATCTCGCCGCCCGCCGGGCCTTCGGCGAACGCGGCGAGCGCCGTCGAACGGGACGGGCATCGCGTAACGACGGTGTCGGGGCGCCGCAACGTGCGCTCGATCGCAACGTCCCGGGTGCGGAGTGCGACGCTGCTAGTACGCCCGCCACGCTCGACTCGGAAACGCGCCGGCAGGCAGCGCGCCCAGCCGGCCACCCTCGCGCCTGCGCCCGGCTCGGTCGGCTCGGGCGCGAAGACGACGCTCGCCTGCGAGCGGCTTCCACGCACCGCGACGACGCGCACGCCTCGTGGCGGCAACTCGTAGCCGGCGGCGGTGACGACGAAGCCAGATGGGCACGTCGCTGTCGCCGTCGCCGGCAGCTCGGACAGCGCGAAGGGCTCGTAGCGCTCGGCGGCTTGGAGCTCGACGCGCGCCCCGGGCGGCAGGCGCAGGCGCAGACAGCGCAGCGCGAGCACTGCGCGACCGCCCTGCACCGCTGTCGGGCTGAGGTCGAAGCGCCAGAGGTTGTGGCCCGCCGGGCGGGTCGCGAGCAGTCGAACCTGCCGCAAGCGCACGGCGTACCCCGACGCGGCGAGCGTGTTGCGCGGACAACCGAGAGTTATCGCGCGGCGCGCGCCGACCGCGAACGTGCGCGTGCGCGCCGTGACCTCGATGCGCACCGGGCTCGACCTCGTCCGTGCCGTCTCTACGGGCGCGCCACTCGCGAGCGCTCGTGCCGCCAGTGTCGCTCCCGCACAGGCGATCCCTGTGCCGACTGCGAAGGCGACCAGGGCGGCTCGTCCGGCGAGCTTCACGTCAGTCGCGCTGGGAACGCCACAGCTACCACCGTCTTCGCTCGAACTGCGTGCCCTTCGGGCACGGCGCGGGGTGGGGGACATCACAACTCAAGCTACCGCCAGCGACAGCGTTACGGAAGGCGTAGCGGCGACTTCGGGCGCGACCGCGGGGAACGGCGCCGCCGTGAACTCCAGGCGCGACCGCCAGGCCCGACCTCAGGCCGTGACCTCCGCGCGCGACCGCCGGCCGGTGCCGCCCGGCGTGACCAACGGTCGGTGCCGCCGGGGGTCCACCCGCCGCGCGAGACGCGCGCTACCGCTGTGTGCCTGCGCACCGCTCGCAGCCACGCCCAGCGGCCGCGGCTGTCGTGTAGGTTGCGCACGTGCCGCCCGCAGACCTACAAGCGCGTCTCGCCAAGCCGTTGGTGCGTTCGCTCGGGCACTTGCCGCGCCCGGCGCTTGCGAAGCTCGCCGGGCCGCCGCCGCCGGCCGCGCCCGACCTCGAGCCTGAGGCGCAGCTCCTCGCGCGCTTTTCCGAGCGCAGCCCGCTGCCGCGCATCGAGGCCCTGCCGGTAGCGGCCGCACGGTCGCTGTTCGACGCGCAGGTCGACTCGGTGGCGCGGCGCGAGCACCTTCCCGTCACGACTCTCGAGCACACGCTGCCAGCGGGCGACGTGCGCCTGCGCGCGCGCCTCTACGTCCCGCAGCAGGCACCGTCGACGGGTCCGCTGCTCGTCTACTTCCACGGCGGTGGGTTCGTGCTCGGGTCGATCGCCACGCACGACGCTCCGCTGCGTCTGTTGGCGCACGCCAGCGGCGTTCGCATCCTCTCCGTCGACTATCGGCTCGCTCCCGAGCACCGTTTCCCGGCGGCCGTCGAGGATGCGGTCGCTGCGTTCGAGCACGTCGCTGCGCAGCCGCAGCTCTTCTCCGCCGAGCCAGGGCGCATCGCCGTCGGCGGCGACTCGGCCGGCGGGACGCTCGCCGCGGTCGTCTGCCAGGAGCTCCGCCACCGCGGCAGCCCGCTGCCTTGCTTCCAGCTTCTGATCTACCCCGCGACCGAGCTGTTCGACCAGTTCCCTTCGCGGCGCGCGTTCGCCCGTGGCTTCATCCTCACCGAGGAGGAGATGAACTGGTTCGCCGATCACTACGTCCCGGATCGCGAGCTGCGCCGCGATCCCCGCGTCTCGCCCTTGCGCGAGCCGGACCTCGCCGGTCTGCCGCCGGCGCATGTCGCGACCGCGGCCGCCGATCCGCTTCGCGACGAGGGAGAGGAGTACGCGCGGCGGCTGCGCGCCGCTGGCGTTCCCGTGTCGGCCTACCGTCACCCGCACCTGCACGGCTTCTTGAACATGACGGCGCTGCCCGCGGCACGCACAGGCACCATCCAGATCGCGGGCGTGCTGTGCCACGCGCTGAGCGCTGTTCCACGCGAGCCGTGAAGTCACTCGCTCGCGCTGGCGAGACCGAGAACCGCTAGCCGGCGCTCGAGCGCCTTCCCCGACACGTCGAACAGCGCGCAGAGTTCGGCGAACAGGGTGGGCGACTCGCTCGTTCGCAGGCGGTGGTAGTGGTGGCGCAGAAGCTCGGCCGGCATCAGCAAGGCGGCCGCGAACGCGTTCGCCTCGTGTTCGCGCTGCGGGTGAAGCTCGCCGCCGCCCTCAGCCCCAGTGTCAGGGTGCGCGGGCTTGCCGGTAGCCGAGGCAACAGGGTTGCCGGAAGCGGGGGCGCGACCGCCCGTGAACGGGGGCGCTACGTTTCCGTGCGAGTCGGGCGCCAGTTCGGCGAGCGCTTCGCTGCGGCAGAACACCGGCAAGTGGCGTTCGCGGTGGAGCTCCCAGTGGCCGATCTCGTGGCCGATCGTGAAGCGCCGTCGGGCCGGCCACTGGAGCGCTTCGTCTCGCGCTACCCAAATCTCGCCGCGATCGGGCAACAGTAGTCCCGATATCCGCTGTCCGCGCAGCTCGGCGGGAAGGCCGGGTGCCGCCGAGGGGTCGGCGACGTCGCGCACTCGCAGGCACAGAACCGAGTCGGCGATGTCCTCCACCGGCACCGGCAGCCGCACGCCGTCCCAGACGAACCCCGGAACCGAGTCGAGCAACGCTTGCGCGGCGCGCTCGGCGCGCTCGAAGAGGAAGCGCTGGTCAGCGCTGCGGCTGGTGCTCATCGCTGCGAACGACCGCGGCCACCGCCCCGGCGGGACGCTTTGCTCGGACGTGCAGTCGCAGCGCGGGGCGCTGCGCAGGACTTTGTCGATGCGACAGCGCAAGCGCTCGTCTCGGGCGACGAGCGCCGCGAGCTTGCGCACCACGTCGTCGTCGCCGTTGAAGGGGCCGAGGCGTATGAAGAGCTCGGCGAAGTCCACGAACTCGCGTCCCGCGACATCGGTTACGCCCGGTGGGTCGTTCGAGAAGCGACGGTTCTGACAGCGCGCCCGCGGTCGCGCCCGCGGTCGCGCCCGCGTGACTGCGCTGTCTGGGCTCGGAGGCAGGGTCGCAGCGCTGGGTGCTCACCGTTCGCGGGGCGGATCGCCGAGAAAGAGGCGATCGATCTCGTCGAACTGCTCGCCGTCTTGCTGCCGACCACCCGGATGTCGCTGCTCGCGCGGCTCGGTCTCGCCGTCGACGGCGCGGGCGAACACCACCCCAGGTTCGCTCGGCGGCGACGCGGGCGCCAGCAAGCGTGCCGCCGCGCGCAGATCGGCGGCGGTCGTCCCCAGCACCCGGGCCAACGCGTCGAGCACGGTGTCGGAAACGCGCTGGGCGTCGAGCACGCCTTGTTCCATCCGGTGGTAGTAGTCGGCCACTTTCTGCTCGCGGCCTGCAGCGCCGAGGCGCGCCGCCAGCTCGTTCGCGACGTCGCGTCGCAGCTTGCGGGCACGCTCGCGCAGCGCCGGTAGCACCAGCGGCCACAGCCCCGATCGCCCGCGCAAAGAGCGTGCGGCGCGCTCCACCACGCGCTCGACGAGTGGATCGGGATTCGGCGGCGGCGTGCGCGGCGCTTCGGCGAGATAGACATCGATCAGCGCGAGCACCGCCTCCCGTTCGGGTGCCGCCAGCCCCGCACAGAACTCGTGCGGGTTGGGATCCTCGCCGGCATGGAAGGCGGCGACGAAGGCGCGGACGCGCTCGAGCACCACGTCGACCTGCGAGCTGTCCGATCGCGCCGTCACTCGCCCTCGGTTCGTCCGCGAAGACTCTGCTTTAACCGTCTGCGAAAGCGCGAACAGATCTGGTAGATGTTGTCCACAGTCATTCCCGGTATTCGAGCGGCCACGCTGGCAGGGTCGTCGCCGCGGAGCTCGACCGCCACGACGACCGTACGGTGACGCGCGTTGAGCGCCCGCAGCTCAGCGAGGACCGCCTCCCGCACGTGGATGCGATCGGCGAAGCGACCGTCTTCGCCGCACAGGGTTGGTGCGAGAGCGTCGAGCGGCGTGTCCTGAAGCTGCGTCGCCTGGCGGCGGTAGTGCTGTCGGAAAAAGTCGTCGATCCGCCGGTCGAGCACGCGGTGTAGCCAGGCGCGAAACGATCCCGGCCTGCCTGCGTCGATCTTGCCCGCGAGCAGGCTGGACGTAGCGTCGCTCAGCGTTTCCTGGGCGATGTCCTCGGCGTGACAGGCGAGGTCGCCGGCAAGCCGCAGCTGCGCACGCTTCTTGAGGTGCGGGACGTAGCCGCCGAGCAAGGCGCCGAGGGCGCGCTTTGCCCGCTCCACGTCCCCGGCTGCCTGCGCCTCGCGCACGACCTCGACCAGCTCCTCGTCGCTCAGCCGCGCGAGGTCGGGGGATCCGGTCAGCGAGCGCGCGACCGTCGCAGCTGGATCGTCACCGTCGCGCTCGTCGAACACGGCAGCGATTTTCCCGCATCCGACGGTCGGAGGCGAGGGCGGGGCCGGAAAACGCCCCGCTTGGGCCGCCCTGCCGCCTCAGTGCGGCTTGCCCGATCCCAGTCGTAGAGCGAACGCGTCGGACACGGCAGGTCGGCGGCGCAGGATTCCGAACTGCTCGGCGAACCGTGCCCAGCCGACGAGCGCCGCGCGCGGTACGCGCAAGTCGTCGGCGAACACCGGCAGCACCGCCTGGAGCTGGGCCGCGACGAGCGCGCGCTCGCCGCCACCCGCGCTTACGATCAGGTCGACAGCGCGTTGCGGCCGGCGCCGGACGCTGTCGATGCCGGCGGCGATCGCTGCCAAAGTGCGTTCGATCGCAGCGCGCCGGCGAGCGAGCTGGGTGCGCGTGGTTACGAGCACGACTTCCGGGAAGCGCGGCGCGCCGAAGCGGTCGAGCCGGAACTCGCGCACGCGCGCGCCGCGCAAGCGCAACGCCACGCCCTCGGCGTTCCAGAAAACCGGTGCGGCGTCGATCCGTCCGGCGAGGAGGCTGCGCACCGCTGCGAACCCGACGGTCACGTAGCGGATGCGGCGCGGGTCGCCGCCATCACCCTCGACGATCGCTCGCACCACAGCCGGGTCGGACGGCAAACCCGAGACACCGACGCGCCGTCCGACGAGGTCGCGCGGTCGCGTCACCTCGCCGCGCGTGACGAGCGCGGCGAGCGGTACGCGCACGAGTGCCCCGACAGCGACCACGTCGAGCCCCCGTTCGCGCGCGAGGCCGAGGTCCTGGATGTCGAGAACGCCGAGCTGCACCCGATTGGCTTCGAGCAGTTTCAGCGAGTCGGGTGCGGAGCCGGGGGCGCGGATCGTCAGGCGGACACCATGGCTGCGATCGAGACCGTCCTCGCGAGCCATGAAGAGCGGAGCGTGCACAGCGTTGGGCGTGAAGTCGAGGGCGAGAGCGACACGTTCGGGGGTTCGCGTGTCCTCGCTGCCAGCACAGCCGGCCAGCGCAGCCAGTGCAGCCAGCGTCGCCAGCGCGAGCGCAAGGGTGGACGAGCGGATGCGAGTAGACGGGCGTGCGAGGCTGGCGGGCCGCGACCGGTTCGACGTCACGGAGCGGTCTTCTACCGCAAGCCCGCCGAGGCGCGCAGGCGGGCGTCCGAGCGGCTGGCGCCCGTGCCGCGGCGACGGGAGGAGCTGCGCCCCTCGGAGCGGTTACCCGCCCCCCGCGAGGCGCTGCGGAAGAGGTCCACGAGCGCGGCATGTGTTCGCTGCGGATCCTCGACTTGCGGGACGTGCCCGCAAGGCAGGATCAGCTGCTCGACGTTGGGAAGAACCTTGCGCACGTGGCGGTGAAAGCTGGCCGGGACGAGCGTGTCGCGTTTGCCCCACACGAACAGTGCCGGCGTCCGGAGCTCACCGAGCCGTCGCCAGAAGCCGCTGTCACCGTGGGCGGGCTCGAGGTAGATGTTGCGTGCCGCCGCGTAGAAGGCGGCGCGCCCACGCGCACTGCAGTACGAGCGCAAGAACTCGTCGACCCCCGCTGCCACCCAGTCGTCGCCGGCGGCGCCCGGGATCATGCGCCGCACGAACAGCTCGGCGAGCGGGCGCGGGGCAGGTTGCAGGAGACCGAGCTCGGGACGCAGCGCCCGCACCAGTGGTGTTGCTTGTCTGCGCCGCAACCACGCGAGCGATGGGCACAGCAGGCCGAGTGAGCGCACGCGCTTGGGGTCGGAGAGGGCGATTTCGATCGCGACACGGCCGCCCATGCTGTTGCCGACAAAGTGGGCGCTGCGGATTCCGAGGGCGTCGAGTGCTTCACGAACGACCGCTGCGAACCAAGGAGCGTCGTACGGGGCGCGCAGCGGCTTGGCCGAGTCGCCGAAGCCGGGCAGGTCCAGAGCAACGACGCGGTACGGGATCGCCAGCGCCGCCACGGTGGTCAGAAAGGAGGCCTTCGTGCCGCCAAGACCGTGGATACAGACGACCGTTGGCCCGTAGCCGGCCTCGCAATAGGCGATCTCGCCGACGCTCGTGGCGACACGGGCGAATCGCAAGCGCCCGCGCTGGGGCCGCGCGGTGGCGGCGAGAAAGCCGATCCCCACGTGCAGGTCGCGCCGGACGCGCAGACGGCCGCGGGCGAAAATCGCCATACCTTCGCGGAGGTCGTCGGCAAGCGCTCGCCAGCCGTCGGGGTCGGCAGTGATGATCGCGTCGGGGCGTCCGCGCGGACGATCCAGACGCGGCTTGCGGCCGTCGGCAAGCAGGCAGTCGACCGTACCCTGCCGGCTGAACTCGAGCCGGATCCGCGCCTCGCCGCGCGGGAGATCGATGAAGCGGGCATCGAAGCGACTCAGGAGCTGCTCGAGCGGCTCCGGGGGCCGTTCCCAGAGGGGTTTCGGTGGGGTGCTCACGGCCGCATCTACCTCTACCACGTCCGTCGGATTTAGATACTCGGTATCCCCGGCTGGTCCTTGAGCGGACCGGGTCCGCGAGCGGTCCGCGGCGCCGCAGCTTCGTCGATCGCCCTGCGCACGGGTCTTGGGACCGTCTCGTAACGGACGCGGCGATTGCGTCACCGCGCCCAGCCTACGGTCGCTAGGGATGACTTGTGCGCGTTCTCGCGCTAGCGCTCGACGCTGCCTCGCGTCGGAGACTCGCGGCCAGGCGACCGTTGAGTGGATCGGCCTCGTTCTCGCGATCGCGCTCGTCCTCGCCGGAACGGCAGTCGTCGCGCAACGGGCCGACACGCTCGCCTTCGCCAGCGCGCTCGCGCGGCAGCTCCTGTGCGCTCTCGCGAGCGATCGCTGCGAGCGTGGTGACGGCGATCTCGAGCGCGCGTACGGGGCACGGTTGGCTGAGACGATTCGCGACCATGCCCCTGGTCTCGTGTACCAGCGCGCGGAGGTGGGCGGCTCCGAGCGGGTGGTCGCTCCACTGAGCAAGGGCGAGGTCGACGTTCCCGTCGATTGGCGCAGATGCCGCCAGCGAAGCTGCGCCAGCGCTTCCGCGACGGCCGGCACCGCTCTAGCCGCGAGCGCGCGGGGTGTGCCGGCGGCAGCGTTCGTCCACGTTGTGCGCCGCGGCGGGCGCACCTACGTGCAGTACTGGTTCTACTACCCCGACTCGCGCACCCGCACCATCGCCGACGGGCTGTTTCGCCTCCTCGGTCGGCCGACGCCCGGGTACCACCGCGACGACTGGGAGGCCTACGAGATGCGGATCGAGCCCGACGGGAGCGTCCTCTCCCGCGCCTCCAACCACGGCGACTGGTTCCCGTGCCGTCTCGGCGCGCTCAAGAGCGCGCTACGTGTCGTCCGCGAGGAGCTACCCCGCCTCCTGCCCATCGACCCGGTGCGCGGCGCGGCGCGGGGCGTACCGCCAGTGCGCCGCACGTGCGTCGAGTGGCTGCCCGCGAGCCGCTGGGTGCGCGTCGACCCGGGCAGCCACGCGAACTCGCTGCCGACGCCCGATTCGCCCCCGACCCGCGCCCGCGACGGGATCTACGTCGCGCCGGCCGACCTCGTGTTGATCCCGCTCGACAGCCACGCCCGATCCGGCTACCGCGACCTCGGCGATGTGCGGCCGCCCTGGCAGAAGGACGTCTTCCGCGAGCCGGAAGCGCCCGACTCCTAGCTTGCGAATCGCGGTCAGCGGTGCAAGGTGGCACCGGCGAGTAGCAGCAGGCGGCCCCTACTCGGTAGCCGCGAAGCGCCGCGTACGGTACCTTCCCGAATCTGCGTGCTGCTTCTGGCACGCAGATTCAAACTCCGGTCGGCGTGTGCCGATGCAAGGGATCGTGACCCTCTCGTGTGCGCGCCGGGCTCCGGCGATCTACTCCTACTTCGCAAGCGCGCCACGCTCAACCCCAGGCCAGCCAAGGAGACAAAGAGGTGAGTGACAGCCTGCTCCAGGTTGCCGACCGCGTCTTGTACCAGCTCGGAACGGTCAAGATCCTCGCCGAGCGCGGCGTCATCCGGCCGATGCGACCCGACCGCGCGCTCGCCTTCGCGCGCACGCTGCTGCGCTGGGGGCCGTCGCCAGGAGCGGCTTCGATCGGCCTCGCGGCGCGTTTCCCCGACGAGCCCCAGATCATCGATGAGATCGGCACGCTCACCTTCCGCGAGGTCAACGAACGCACCAACCGCCTGGCCGACGCCCTGAGAGCACGGGGTCTTGGGCCCGGCTCGCAGATCGCGATCATGTGCCGCAACCACCGCGGCTTCATCGAAACCGTGCTGGCCGCGTCGAAGCTCGGGGCCGACTCTCTGTTTCTGAACACGATGTTCGCTGGGCCGCAGCTCGCCGACGTCGTCAAGCGCGAGGGTCCCGACGCGGTCGTCTACGACGAAGAGTTCGCCGAAATCGTGCGGCCGGCCGCGCGGCGGCGCAAGCGGTTTGTCGCGTGGCAGGACAGTCTGCGCCCGGCCGATCCCACCCTCGAGGAGCTGATCGACGAGGGGTCGCCGCGCAACCCCGATCCGCCCGGGCGCACCCCGCGCGTGACGATCCTCACGTCCGGTACCACAGGCACACCGAAAGGTGCGCGGCGATCGACGCCCGATTCGATCGACCCCGCCGTCAGCTTCCTCTCGAAGATCCCCCTGCAAGCGCGCCAGCGCACGCACATCGCGTCGCCGCTGTTCCACTCCTGGGGCTTGGCGCATTTCCAGATCGGCCTTCTGATCGGCTCGACCTACGTGCTGCGGCGCCGCTTCCAACCCGAGGAGTGTCTCGCTGTCGTGGCCCAGCATCGCTGCTACTCGTTGGCGGCCGTGCCGGTGATGCTGAAGCGGATCCTCGAGCTCCCCGAGGAGGTGCGCCGCCGCTACGACGTCTCATGTCTCAAGGTGGTGGCGTTGTCGGGCTCGGCGCTGCCCGGCGATCTCGCGCTGCGCTGGATGGACGAGTTCGGCGACAACCTCTACAACCTCTACGGCTCGACCGAGGTCGCTTGGGCGACGATTGCCACGCCCGCCGAGTTGCGCGCCGCTCCCGGCACGGCGGGCACGCCGCCGCGCGGCACGGTCGTCCGGCTCTACGACGAGGAGGGTCGCCCGGTGCCCGCTGGCCGCACGGGCCGCATCTTCGTCGGCAACCGGATGCTCTTCGAGGGCTACACCGACGGCAACTCGAAAGAGGTGATCGACGGGCTGATGGCCACCGGCGACGTCGGTCGCTTCGACTCCGCCGGGCGCCTGTTCGTCGAAGGGCGCGACGACGAGATGATCGTCTCGGGCGGCGAGAACGTTTTCCCGCAGGAGGTCGAGGACACGCTCGCCGTGCATCCGGCGGTGCGCGAAGCGGCCTGCATCGGCGTAGATGACGAAGAGTGGGGCCAGCGCTTGGTCGCCTTCGTCGCGCTCGAGGCGGGTAGCACAGCGAGCGAAGACGAACTCAAGGACTGGGTGCGCAGCAACCTCGCCCGCTACAAGGTGCCGCGCGAGGTGATCTTCCTCGACGAGCTGCCGCGCAACGCCACCGGCAAGGTGCTGAAGCGCGTGTTGCGCGAACGCTACGAGCAGAGCGCGCAGCCGGCCGCGGGCAGGGCCGTCGCTTCCTCCTAGGCGCCGCGTGCGGGCGCGGCTATGCGACCAGCCGGTGGGCGAGCTCGACGAGAGCGCGCACGCCGAACCCTGACGCGCCCTTGCCGACGTATTCGCGGCCTCGGCCCCACGCCGTGCCGGCGATGTCGAGGTGCGCCCACGGCCGCCCGTCGACGAACTCGGCCAGGAACTGCGCCGCGTAGCAGGACAGCGCTTTGCGCTCGAGACTGGCGTTGACGAGGTCGGCGTGCTCGCCGCGGATCATGTCTGCGAAGTCACTGTGCAGGGGCATCCGCCAGGTGTCCTCGCCGGTGGCGGCGAACGCCGCCGCGACCGTTGCTGCCCACTCGTCGTCGTTGGCGAAAAGACCGGCGTAGGTCGAACCGAGCGCGACAATGATCGCGCCCGTGAGGGTGGCGAGATCGACGAGCCGGTCGGCGCCCTCGCGGACCGCGTAGGTGAGCGCGTCGGCGAGCAGCAGCCGGCCTTCTGCGTCGGTATTGGTGATCTCGATCGTGCGGCCGTTCAGCGCCGTGACGATGTCGCCCGGTTTGAACGCGCCGCCGTCGGGCATGTTCTCGCAGGCCGGGACGACAGCGGTGACGCGTAGCGGCAGGGCGAGTTCGGCGATCGCGCCGACCGCCTCGATTACGGCGGCGCCGCCGGACATGTCGAACTTCATCTCGTGCATGCGCTGGGCGGGTTTGATCGAGATACCGCCGCTGTCGAAGGTCACCGCTTTGCCGACCAGCCCGAGGTGCGGTCCGCGCGCCGCGCCCGGCGCGTAGCGCAGAACGATCAGGCGCGGTTCGCTCACCGAACCGCGCGCCACCGCAGCGAACGCGCCCATGCCGAGCTGCTCGATCCCGTCGCGGTCGAGCAGCTCGACCTCAAGCGACGCGTGCTGGTCGGCGATCTCGCCGGCGCGCTCGGCGAGAAACGTCGGCGTCGCGACGTTGCCCGGCAAGTTCTGGAGATCGCGCGCGCGGTTCGCCGCGAACGTCGCGATCCGTGCCCGCTCGATCGCCGCTTCGCAACCCGTGGCGCAGACGATCAGCCGTTCAAGGCCGCTGTCGCCGCCGTCGCCGTCGCCCCAGCTCTTGAACCGGTCGAAGCGGTACGCACGCAGCAGCGTCCCCTCGACGAGCGCGGCAGCGAGCTGCCCGGCGCTCGCGACAGTAGTTTCGGAGCTCGTCGGCGCGGGCAGTGGCCAGGCGACGCTACGCGCCGCAAGCTGCGCGGCGCGGTGGGCTACAGCGGCGGCCGCCGTCCGCAGCCGTTCGTGATCGAGCTCGCTGCGCTTGCCGAGCCCGACGACGATCACCCGCTGGCCGCTCGCGTCGTGGCCGTGGGCCAGGTGCTTGTAGCGCGCTCGCGCCTCGCCGAGCTCAAGGAGTTGCGCTGCGACCTTGTCGGGAGGCGCCTCCTCGTCTTCGAAGAGCGGGACAACGCGCGCGCTAGCGCCGCTGTCGGTAGGGGGCTTGTCGCTCGTCAGCACCTCGACCGGGGCCACGGCTCGGGCAGTGTACGGCCCCGGCGGTGGCGAGCGCGATCGGTGGTGTGCGCAGCGGGTACCGGGACAAGGGGGTATCGTTCCCGCGTCGCTTTGCTCGCGAGCGGGCGTTGCCGCCGCCTCGCGGGCCCGCGGCCCCGCCAGCGCCAGCAACCGCAGCTTCCAGCACGCGAAGGAGGGAGAAGCCGACCGATGCCCAAGACCGTCATCCTCGGAGCCGCCCGCACCCCGTTCGGCAAGCTCGGCGGCGCGCTCGCTTCTCTCGACGCGACCGACCTCGGTGGTCACGCGATCGCTGCTGCGCTAGAGCGCGCCGATGTGGCACCGGAACAGGTCGAGCAGGTCGTTTTCGGCCAGGTGCTCCAGGCAGGGCAGGGTCAAATCCCCTCGCGCCAGGCGCAGATCAAGGCTGGCATTCCCCGCGAGGTGCCCTCCGAAACGATCAACAAGGTGTGCGCTTCGGGGCTGCGCGCCGCCGGCATCGTCGACCAGGCGATCCGCGCCGGCGAGATCGAGGTTGCGGTGGCCGGAGGGATGGAATCGATGTCCAACGCCCCCTACCTCCTTAAGCAGGCGCGGTTCGGCTACCGGATGGGCGACGCCAAGCTCCTCGACGCGATGATCAACGACGGCTTGCGCAACCCCTTCACGGGCAAGCACATGGGCGAGGAGGCCGACGAGGTCGGCGAGGAGCTCGAGATCACCCGCGCCGACATGGACCGCTTCGCCCTGCGCTCGCACGAGCTCGCGATCCGCGCGATCGACGAGGGACGTCTCCCCGAAGAGATCGTTCCCGTGACCGTCCGCTCCAAGAAGGCCGAGACGACCGTCGCGATCGACGAGGCGCCGCGGCGCGACACCTCGCTCGAGAAACTCGCCAAGCTGCCCGGCGCTTTCCACAAGGACGGTGCCCACACGGCCGGCAACGCTCCCGGCGTCAACGACGGGGCGGGGGCCCTCGTGCTCGCGTCCGACGAGTGGGCCAAGCGCAACGGCCGTAAGCCGCTCGCGACGATCGTCTCCCAGGCGGCGATCGCCGATGACTTCCCGTACCTGGCGCGCACACCGGCGAAAGCGGCGAAGAAAGCGCTCGACAAGGTCGGGATCACCGTCGACGACGTCGACCTCTTCGAGATCAACGAGGCGTTCGCATCGGTCGCAATCAACTCGGTGCGCATGCTCGGCATCGACGAGGCGAAGGTGAACGTCAACGGCGGTGCGATCGCGCTCGGTCACCCGATCGGCGCGAGCGGTGCGCGCATCCTGATGACGCTCGCCTACGAGCTACGCCGCCGCGGTGGCGGCATCGGTGTCGCAGCGATCTGCTCGGGCGGCGGCCAGGGCGACGCCATCGTGATCGAGGTCGACGGCGCCTAGCTGCTGCTCGGTGCCGAGCGACCGCGCTGCCGCTTTCTTCGATCTCGACAAAACGCTGCTCGAAGGCTCCAGCGCTTTCTATTTCGCGCGGGCGGCGTTCGAGAGCGGCATGCTCTCGCGCCGCCAGCTGGCACGCGATCTCGTCGCCAACCTCGCCTTCCGTCTGCGCGGATCGACCGACGAACAAACCGAAGCCGTCAAGCGGCGTGTCCTCGACGCGATCGCCGGTCAGCGCCAGCGCGACCTGATGCGTCTTGGCCCGCGCGTGCTGAGCAGCGTTTTGCCGCGCCTCTACCCGCAGATGCTCGAGGAGGCGTGGAGCCATCAAGAAGCTGGCCGCAAGGTCTACATCGTCACCGCCGCCGCGCAGGAGCTCGCTGACGCGCTCGCCCACGTTCTCGGTTTCGACGGTGCCGTTGGCATGCGCGCGGAGGTCGAGGGCGGTGTCTACACCGGGCGTCTGGCCGGCCCCTTCACCTATCGCGAAGGCAAGGCGGAAGCGATCCGCGAGCTCGCCGTGCGCGAGGGCTTCGACCTCGAACGCTCGTTCGCGTACTCGGACTCCGAGTCGGATCTGCCGATGCTCAGAGCGGTAGGCAATCCCGTGGCGGTCAACCCCGACAAGGAGCTCGAGCGCATCGCCCGCGCCGAGGGTTGGCGGATCATGCGTTTCGACAGGCTCGCGCTCAAATTGCGCCTGGGCGCTGCGCTCGCCACGGCGGCCGCAGGCGGGGCGTGCGCCGCACTCGTGGTGCGGCGGGCACGACCGCGTCGGCGCTGGCGGGTGCTCGCGCGTGTCTGATCGCGCGGCGAGCAGCGACGGCGGCCTGCGGGCGGCCTGTCTAGGGACGCTTGCCCGCTGCGATCGCGGCACCTACACGGTGCCCTCGCCGCTCACCTACCCGCACCAGTGGAACTGGGACTCGGCGTTCGCTGCGCTTGGCTGGCTGTGTGTCGATCCTCGACGGGCGTGGCAAGAGCTCGAAACGCTCACGGGTGCGCAAGCCCGCGACGGTCTCGTACCCCACATCGCTTACGCCTCCCCCCGTCCGCTGGAACGTCTGGCTCCACTCCTTCACCGCATCCCGAGCCTCGCACGTTTTCTGCCGGCTCTCGTCCGCTCGCGCTACTCGCCATCGCCGGGCTGGTGGGGGTGGCTGCGCGGCCGTGACGGGCGCTTACGCTCGGCGATAACCCAGCCGCCGGTAGCCGCCACCGCCGCGCGGATGCTTTTCGAATCCACCGGCGACGAGCTCGCTGCACGGCGTCTGCTCGCGCCGCTCAGCCGCTGGCACGCGTTTCTCCTTGGCGCGCGCGACCCCTGTGGGCTCGGCGAGCCGGTCCTGATCCATCCTTGGGAGTCGGGGCGCGACAACGCCGTCGAATGGGACGCACCGCTCGCGCGCATACGTCCCGCGGTGCGCGTGGTGCCGCGTCCGGATCGGCGCTACGTCGACGCTGCCGAACGGCCGAGCGACGACCACTACCGGCGCTTCATGACGCTCGTTCGCGAGGGAACGCGCCGCGGCTGGCCGCAGCGCGAGCTCGCCGCGAGCGGCCCCTTTCGCGTTCTCGACCCCGCTTTCAGTGCGATCCTCGCGCGCGCCGCCGCGGACCTCGCCTGGCTGTGTTCCGAACTCGGCGAAACCCGGCTGGCCGAAGCCGAAGCAGAGCGTGGCGAGCGTGTCGGTGCTGCGCTACGGGCACGGCTTGGTAGCGACGGCCTGTTGCGCGCGGTCGATCTCGTGACCGAGGAAGAGACCGACGCACTGTCGTGTGCGAGCGCGCTCGCGGCGGTAGCGCCAGACCTATCCGACAGGGCGGTCGCGGCAGTCGCCAGGCTGGTGACTGCCGGGGCGCTTGCCAGTCCGGTCGGCGTTCGTTCGCTCGCCCGCGACGACCCGCGCAACGAGCCGCGTCGCTACTGGCGCGGCCCCGTGTGGGTGAACGTGACGTGGCTGTGCGCATTCGCGCTGTCCGAGCACGGTTTTCGCAGAGAAGCCGAGCTTCTGCGCTTGCGCCTCGTCGAGTGCGTGCGCGACGGTGGGATCCGCGAGTACTTCGTGCCCGCTTCGGGACGCGGTCTCGGGGCTCGCGACTTCGCTTGGACGGCCGCTCTCGCCTTGAGCACGCTCGCTGGACGCTGAGCGCGCTCGCTGAACGGCGACGCGGATGGACTCAACGCGGCGCCTGCGCAGCAAGCGCCGGATCATCGCGCTGCCTGGCTATCTCGACACGATCGCGGCCGGAGCGCTTGGCCCGGTAGAGAGCTTCGTCGGCTTCGGCGACAAGCTGCTCGAGCGTGACGTCGGCGCCACGCGCGATCGTCACGCCGAAGCTGATCGTCACCGTCAAACCCGACGGCGCGCGAGCTGCGGCGACGGCCTGTCGCAACCGCTCGCACACCGCCACCGCGCGCTCCCTGTCGGCGAGTGGCAGAAGAGCCACGAACTCTTCGCCGCCGATGCGGAACAGCTGGTCGCCGCCGCGCAGCGACTTGCGCATCGCGCGCGCGACCGTGCGCAACACCTCGTCGCCGACGAGGTGACCGTAGGTGTCGTTGATCTCTTTGAACCGGTCAATGTCGCCGATCGCGAACGCGAGCGCTCGCGGCGCCTGCGCCTGCGCGGGATCACGCAAAAGCTGGTCGAGCCGCAGTCTGAGGGCGGCTCGGTTGAGCAGCCCGGTGAGGGGGTCGACGAGCGCCTCGCGCCGGTGTTTGCGGTCGGATTCGACGGTCGCGGTCGAGAGCAGGATCGCACCCAACAGCAGTGCCATCGGGAAGATCACCCGCGATGGCCGCTCGGCGACGGCGGCAGGATCGATCGCGACGGTGCTCGCGAACAGCAGCGCGTAGATGTAGGCGCTGCCGATCAACACGCCCTGGCGCTCGAAACGTGCGGCGAGCGTGATCGCCGGGAGAGCCAACCAGGGGACGCCGGGACTCTCGGGTCCGCCCGTGAGGGCGACGGCGACGGAGATCGCGAGCGGGCTCACGGCCCAGCCCGCCGCGGCCCAGGGGAAGGGGTTCGCCGCTCGCCGCATCAAGCGTTCGCAGACCGGGAACGCGACCACTGTTGCGAAGAACGGGAACAGCCACCACGCTCCCAGCTCGGGGGTTGCGAGGAGCAGCGAAAGCGCAAGGACGGCGAACGTCATCCGCCGGTAGCGGCTGATCCGCTCTTCGATATCGAGTAGCCGCTCGCGACGCAGCTGGTCGGCGAGACTCAGGCTCGTGTTCTCGCCGTGATCCGACGCGGCGGTTGTTGACCCTCCGATCAACGCCGGTTCTGCCCTCCGAGCGGATGCTGGTGCAGTGTCCGAGCGAGCGGGTAGCTGCTTCCCTTAGCTGCCCTTCGAAGTAACTGTCGGCACAAGCGCGCGCGTGCTTGACTCGCTTCCGGTGTCCCCGAGCCACCGCGGGGGTGCGTTGGCCCCCGACGGTGCCGTACTCTTTACGCAACGATGGGGGTGGAGGAGCCCGCACACGGCGGGACAGAGCGCTGGTTGCGCGAGCGCTATAGCCGCGCCCGCGAACGCGAAGCGCTGTTCACCACGATCTCCGGCGAGCCGATCAAACCCCTCTACGGCCCCGAGGACCTGCCCCCGTTTTCGGAGATCGGCTACCCGGGCGAGTTCCCCTACACGCGCGGCGTCTACCCGTCGATGTACCGCGGGCGCCTCTGGACGATGCGCCAGTTCGCCGGCTTCGGCACCGCCGAGGAGACGAACGAGCGCTTCCTGTACCTGCTTGAGCAGGGGCAGACCGGTCTCTCGACCGCGTTCGACATGCCGAGCTTGATGGGCCACGACTCCGACCACCCGCGCTCCGAGGGCGAGGTCGGGCGCGAAGGTGTGGCGATCGACTCGGTCGTCGACATGGAGCGGCTCTTCCGCGGCATCCCGCTCGACCAGGTTTCAGTGTCGATGACGATCAACGCGCCGGCAGCGGTGATGCTCGCGTTCTTAGTGGTCGCTGCCGAGCGGCAGGGCGTGCCGCCCGACAAGCTGCGCGGCACGATCCAGACCGACATCCTCAAGGAGTACATCGCGCAGAAGGAGTGGTGTTTCCCGATCGAGCCGGCGATGCGGCTCGTGACCGACATGGTCGAGTTCTGCGCGCGCGAGATGCCGCTCTGGCACCCGATCTCGGTGTCCGGCTACCACATCCGCGAGGCGGGATCGACCGCTCAGCAGGAGCTCGCCTTCACGCTCAAGGACGGCTTCACCTACGTCGAGTACGCGCTCGAGCGCGGCCTCGACATCGACTCCTTCGCGCCCCGTTTCTCGTTCTTCTTCAATGCTCACATCGACTTTTTCGAGGAGATCGCCAAGTTCCGCGCCGCTCGGCGAATCTGGGCGCGGGAGCTGCGCGACACCTACGGTGCCCGCAACGAGCGCTCGCTTCTGATGCGCTTCCACACCCAGACGGCGGGCTGTTCGTTGACCGCCCAGCAGCCGCTCAACAACATCGTGCGCACGACGATCGAGGCGCTTGCGGCTGTGCTCGGCGGCACGCAGTCGCTGCACACCAACTCCTACGACGAAGCGCTCGCGCTGCCGACCGAAGAGGCCGTGCGCGTTGCCTTGCGCACCCAACAGATCATCGCCCACGAGACCGGCGTGACGAACACGATCGACCCGCTGGGCGGTTCCTATTTCGTCGAGGCGCTGACCAACCGCATGGAGCAGGCCGCCTACGACTACTTCCGGCGCATCGACGAACTCGGGGGGATGGTCGAGGCGATCAAGCAGAACTTCCCCCAGCGCGAGATCGCCGAAGCGGCGTTCCGCTACCAGCAGGAGGTCGAGCGCGGCGAGCGCGTCGTGGTCGGCGTCAACCGCTACCAGGTGGCGGAAGAGGAAGAGGTCGAGATCCTGCGCATTCCCTACGAAGTCGAGCGCAAGCAGATCGAGCGCGTTCGGCGCGTGCGCGCCGAACGCGACGCGCGGCGTGCAGAACGCGCGCTGGAGCGGCTACGCGAGGCGGCTCGCAGCGAAGACGAGAACCTGATGTGGCCGCTGCTCGACTGCGCGCGTGCCCACTGCACCGAGGGCGAGATCGTCGAGTCGCTGCAAACCGTCTTCGGACGCTACGTCGAGACACCGGTGTTCTGACGCCGTCCGTTCGTACCTGCCCCCGAGACCAGGAGGTGCCCCCGATGGAAGAGCAGACGCCTCGTCAGCCCGCATGCGGCGATCGCCGTGGCTTTGGCGCGCGACCTGGCGCCCACCCGGTGCCCGCTGGCGCGCGCGGCACGGCCCGCGGGCGGCGGCTCGCCGCCGCCGGAACGGCGGCTTTGGTCGTCGCCGCCGCGCTGCCGACCGCGCAGGCGCTGGGCAGCGCTGCGGCAAGCGGGCCGGCGAACGCGTCGAGCAGTGCTGCGCCCGCCTCCGAAGACGTCTCGCCGGCGGTGGCCGCGACCGGCCCTCGGCCCGCGGCGGGCGTGTCCAGTAGCGCGACCACCACGTCCGGCGCCACCACGCAGCCAGCTCCTGCCGCTGCCGGAAACTCGAGCACCACGCAGCAAGCGGTCGGAGCGCAGTCCCCGGGCGGCGACGCGGCGGCGGGCGCGGGCACGGCCACGACTGGCGCTGGTGCCAACGGCGAGCGCCTGGCCCGGGTCCGCAAGGCGGCAGCGAGCGTGACGATCCGTAACTTTGCCTTCAGCCCGGCGACCGTCACGGTGCGGGTGGGCGAGACCGTCACCTGGACGAACGCCGACTCGGTCGTCCACAACGCTGCAGGCAACGGCTTCCGCACCCCGTTGATCGAGCGCGGGCAAAGCGCCTCCTACACCTTCACCCGTCCGGGCACCTACCGCTACCACTGCGATCCCCACCCCTTCATGCGCGGCACGGTGGTGGTCGTGGCGGCGCAGAGCGGCGGCAGCGGGTCCGGTGCCGCCGCTGGCGGCAAGGCAGGGGGCGCCGCGGGTTCGGCAGACAACGCCGGTGGTGCTGGGAGCGGCGGAAGCAACGCCCAGCAGGGTGCCGGTGCGAACTCGCCCTCTCTGCCGGCGACCGGTGCGGCAGCGGGCTTGCTGGCGCTGCTCGGCGCGGGCTTCGTCGCCGGCGGCGCGTTCGTCCGCCGAGCGGCGCGACGGCTCGCCGAGCACAGCTAGCGTCGCGACCGCGAGGCGACGCGCCTGGGGTAAACTGCGGCGCTCGCGATGGCGCAAGCCACCGACAGCGGCGGGCAGGCGACGTCGACCGCGACGCGGAAGATCCGCGTCGTCGTCGCCAAGCCCGGACTCGACGGTCACGACCGCGGCGCGAAGATCATCGCGCGCGCGTTGCGCGACGCCGGCATGGAGGTTATCTACACCGGTCTCCACCAGACGCCTGAGCAGATCGTGGAGACCGTGATTCAGGAGGACGCCGACGCTGTCGGTTTGTCGATCCTTTCCGGTGCGCACATGACGCTCGTGCCGCGCGTCGTGAAGCTGCTCGAGGAGCAAGGTGTCGACGACGTCGTGGTCGTCGTGGGCGGCACTATTCCCAAAGACGACATTCCCGAGCTCAAGAAGCTCGGCGTGGCCGAGGTCTTCACGCCCGGCTCCTCGGTGCAAGCGATTGTCGAGTTTTTGCGTTCGGCCGTCGCCGAGCGCCGCGCCCTCTAGGCGAACGCCGAGAGCGGCAGGTGCTTGCGACCTTAGCCTGCACGCTCCTCGGAGCGGCGCTGCTCGCGCTCGCCCTACGAGACATCTTCGATTCGCTCTTCCACCCGGAGGGACACAGCCGCCTCTCACGCTTCGTCGCGCGCCGAACCTGGAGTGCCGTTTCGAGCCTCACGCGGACGCGACAGGGTTTGGCCGTCGCCGGCCCACTCGCGGTTTTCGCGGTAATCGGAGCTTGGGCCCTTCTGTTCGTACTCGCCTTCGCCCTGATCTACCTGCCACACGTCGCTAGCGCGTTCGAGGCACCTGGCGGGCTCCCTCGCGAGTTGGGCAGCCGCTGTGTCGAAGCTGTCGCGTTTTCGTTGCAAGTCCTCACGACACTCGGTTTTTCCGACCTCGTGCCGGAAGCGCCGTGGCTACGGATCCTCGCGCCGTTCGAGGCGCTGATCGGGTTCGGCCTCTTGAGCGCGAGCATTTCCTGGCTCTTGACAGTTCAGCCGGTGTTGGCACGACGGCGCGAGCTCGCCTATGAGCTCTACCTCGCGATGCGGACTGCGGGCTTCGACGAGGCTGGGTTCGCAAACGATGTCGCAATGCTGGTGCGCGAGCTGGTGCCGCGGCTGGTCGTCGTCGAACGCGACCTGGTCGCGTTTCCCGTCACCTTCTACTTCGCGGTCTCCGACGAACGCTTCTCCCTCGCTGCCGCGCTCCCGGCGCTCGAGCGCGCGCGAACGCAGCTAGAGCGGGGCAGGAAAGGTCCTGCCGAGGTGAGGGAGCATGTACGAGTGCTCGGAGAAGCGCTGGACGATCTGGCCGCCACCATCGCCACCCACCTCCGGGTCGCGGGGTTGGGAACCGCTGCCGTATTCGACGCCTACGCCCGCGCACACCGTGTCCGACCTTGGATCGGGGCGGAGCAGCGTCACAGCTAGCCGCCCGCGTAGCGGACCGCTGTCTCGCTGCCTACCGACGGTGTCTCTAGCGCGGTGCGGGCACCACGAGCAAGGGGCGGTCGGTGGCGTGCAAGAGCTTGCGTGTCACCGAGCCGAACAGGAACTCGCCGATCCGCGAGTGACCGTGGCGACCGAGCGCGATCATGCCCGCGCTTCGCTCTCGGGCGGTTTCCGCTAGCGCCTCCGGCACACTTGTCGTCGCACGCACGGCGAGCGGTTGCGCTTCCAGACCTTGTTCGCGTGCTCGCGCGGCCCCGACCTCGGCGCACTGTTGGGCACCGGCTCGCAGCGCCGAGTCCATCTGTTCGAAGTCCGTGGCCAGCAGCTCAGGACCGACACCGGCGATCCGCGTCGCGAGTTGGGCTGCATACTCGATCCAGACCGTCGCGACGGTCACGCGGCGTGAGCGCGCGAGTCCCGCCACCGCTTGTACGGCTCGCTCGGCGTGTTCGGAACCGTCGAAGGCGATCAGCGTCTCCACATCCTCTTGTCGTGTCTCGACGCCGTGGGGGTCAGGTGGCACAACGAGGACGGGCACCTTGGCGTGTCCGATCACACCGGCGGCGACGCTTCCGAGCAAGGCCGACGCGGCGCGACCGAGCCCGCGTGTGCCGATAACGATCGCCGCGGCGTGTTCCCGTTCGGCGAGCTCGCAGAGCGTGGGCCAGCCTTTGGCGCTTCCGCGCACGGCCTCTCCCTCTGCTTCGAGGCCGCATCGACGAGCGAACTCGGCGCCCGCGTCGGCGAGCCGCTGCGATTCGCTTGCCTCGAGCGCCTGGAACTCGCTGCTCACCTCCGAGGCCGGCGCGAAATGCTGGGCTTGATGGCGCAGCAGCGCCTCGGCGATTGGTTCCCACACGAACACGACACGGGCCCGGCGCGGCGCGAGCAGCGTTGCAGCGCTCGCGATCGCGTGGCGAGCTGTCTCCGAACCGTCGTAGGCGAGAAGCAGCGTCTGGTCGGAGCGCGATGGGGTCATCTCGGGATTGGTCCTCCTGCTCGTTGGTGGCCGATCGCTCGAGCGGCGGCGGAGCGCGTCGGGCGGCGTCCGCGCGGTGCAAGTTAGTCGGGTTGCAGTCGAGCGCGCGAGGTAGCCGTTGACAACGGCCAGCGGCGCGCCTAGCGTCCCGGCAATGGGGCCGCTCCAGTGAGTCTCGGTGAGCGGTGTGTCGCTGTAGGCGCTGCGCTGGCCGTGGTGGCTGCTGCGGGGAGCGCCGCTAGCGCGACCGACGAGGCGAAGCACACCTCCGCGGCCGGGGCGAAACAGGTGCAGGCGGCTCGAGCGAAGCTCCCCGTCTACCGCACCCCCGGCTACAAGGGGTCGACCAAAGTGCCGCGCACCAGGCCGGCACCGCTGCCGCGCCCGGTGCAGCTCACTAGCAGCGGTCGCTACCCGGACGTCCTGGTCGACGACGCCGGCACCGCCCACATCGTCTGGACCGAGGACAACGGTGCGCAGGCGGACACGGTGCACTACTGCCGCCTGAAGCGTGCGGCCACGACCTGCGACGCCAGGGCCGAGCTGGTGGCGAACAAACCCTACGGGCCGGGTGACGACCCGGAGTTCAACGTCAGTCAGAACGGAGCGCGCATCCTCCGTATCGGGCAACAGCTCGTGATCATCGACTTCCGTTACCCGACCACCTACCCGAAGCCCGACGGTTCGGACCCCTCGCGGACCGTGCTGATGTGGGTCAGCTACGACGGCGGCCAGAGTTTCAGCGGGCCAGCGATCGTCGGCAACCAGGAGATCAGTGGTGGTGCGGTCGTATTCGGTCCCGAGAACGATCCCACGATCGTCACCACCACCGACACCGTCACCGGCGGCACCTTCGTGCAGGCGATCCAGCCGGGACAGTTCACGAGCGCGAGCGGCAACCTCGGCACCGGCGGTCCCGACCGCGCCTACTCCGGCAACCTCGCCGTCGACGCCGGCGTTCCAGTGGCAGCGTTCGCCGATCTAAACAACACCACGTACGTGCGTCGCTGGTCGGGCAACGGCTCGCCCGCCGACCCCGCGACCTGGGGCCCGCCGCTGACGGTCGCGGGCGACGAGCCGCAGCTGGCTGGCGGACCCAGCGGGTTGTTCCTCCTCAACCGGCCGCGGCCGGGAGCGCCGTACGCTGTGCGCAGGATCGCTGGCGGTCAGGTCGGACGCTCGGTCGCGGTCTCGCCCGCCAACGCCAGCCTGCGCTCCTTCTACGCGAGCCCCTCGGGCCGGCTGTTCGCCGCGTGGCAAGAGGGCGCTGGCGGAACAGGCGCGAAGGTCGAGTTGCGCAGCTCGGCCGACGGGCGCTCGTGGGGCGACCCGCAACCCCTCGTCACTGGCAGCGCCAACGGTCAGATCCGGATCGGCGCGGCCGCCGACGGGGGCGGCTTCGCTGTACTCAACCACACCGGCGGGATCAACCAGTACGGGATCCTGTATGCGCTCGGTTTCGGCCCCCGGGCCCCCACCGGTAAGCGCGGCTTGGCTGGTCTGCCCGGCGGCGGCACCGAGGCTGTCACCAGCTGCCAGACGGTGCGTTTCGGCGTCGCGCGGTTCGACACCAAGTTCGGGTGCTTCCTGGCCGGTAGCGGCTCGGCGCGGGGGAGCGTCGTGACCAGCGGCGAGCTCGATTTGAACGGTCTTCGCGTCGTGCCGGAAGCGGGCACGAAGATCGTGATCGATCCCCGGGCCCGCACCATCGACACGGCGCCCGCGACGGGAGCGGTGCGCGTGCTGCTGGAGTACGGCTCGACGTCGATCACGCTCTGGCGCGGCGCGATCCACGCCAAGCTGCCCAGCGCAGGACCGGGCAGCACGCTTTTCAGTTTCGACACCGGTGCGTTCGGCGTCGACGTGCTGGGCTTCGCCGCACGGGGGCGCATCGACGTGCTGCTCGCCCAAGACAGCGTGCGCGTTCCGGTGTCGCTGCAACTGCCGAAGATCTTCGGCGACGTGCGTGGCGCGGCCCAGCTTGTCGGCGAGCGCGGCCGCGGGTTGCGCCTCGACTCGCTGGCGATCAACGTCGGCAACGCCTTCCTCGGTCCACTGCTCATCAAGAGGATCGAGATCGAGTACACGGGCAGCCAGGAGTTGTGGCGCGGTGCTGCGACGGTGCAGTTCCCGCCCCCCGCGCTCGGCGGCAGCCTCGGCGGCGACGTCGAGTTCCAGGGCGGGGCGTACAAGCGGGGAGGCTTCGCCTACGAACCGCCGCCTCCCGGCATCGTGATCGGCCCGTTCGTCTACCTCAACCGCATCGGCGGCCGTCTCGACCTCGACCCCACACATATCCAGGCGAGCGCGCGCGTGGGCGCCGGCACGCCGGCGGTGGGCGGGGTGTCGCCGATAAACGTCGTCGGGACGTTCGACATGACCTTCCCCTCGCCGCCGCGGCCCGTCACCTTCGCGATGAATGGCCGCGTCACGTTCTTCATATTCGAGATCGGGCGCGGTTTTCTGCGCTTCACGGGCGACGGGACGGCGACCTTCGGCGGGCACGTCGGGCTCGATCTCGGTCCCCTCCGGGTGCGGGCCGACGCCGACGGCTTCGTCGACGCGCGCCGCGGCGAGTTCGGCGCTTCGCTGAGCGGCGAGACGTGCATCGCCTTGAAGCTGTCGACGCCGGTCGGCACCTTCGACGCCGGGTGCGTCGGCGTCGGCACTAACGCGGCGATCTCCACGGCCGGTTTCGCCGCCTGCGCGGGTGTGAACGTACCGCTGCCGTTCAGCACCTTCACCGGCAAGCGCATCACCGGGGGCGTCGAGGTGCCGGCGCGCGACCTCGAGCCGGCGCTGCTCGTCAATCCGGCTACGACGAGCGCGCTGTTGCTTGCCCATCTGCGGTTCCCCTGCAACACCGGTCCGTACCGCAAGCCGCCGCCTGCTGCCGTCTCGAAGGCGGCCGGGCCGGGTTCCGTGGCGGTCCGGATCGGCCGCGGTCTTCCCAGCGCGACACTCGCTGTGGTCGGCCGGGGCGGTGCGCCGCGGGTCAGCGTCACCGGACCGGGCGGCAAGGCGGTGGGCTTCGGTGTCAACGCGGCCGGTGTGCCGGCTACTTACGTGGTGATCCCGAAGCCGGCCGCGGGCGCCTACACCGTCACGCCGCAACCGGGGTCGCCGGCGATCGCGGAGGTGTCTGTCGGCGCCGGGTACCGCCCGGCGCAGGTGCGGGCGCGGCTCGGCCGCCGGGGCGGCAAGCGCACGATCGCCTACCGCGTCGCCAATACCGGCAGCGGTCAAGAGATCGTTTTCCTCGAGCGCGGGGCGTTCGGTAGCCGGCTCATCGCTCGCACGCGTAAGTCGCGGGGCACGATTCGCTTCACTCCCTTCGAGGCGCGCGGCACCAGGCGCACTGTGGTGGCGCAGGTGCGGCGCGAGGGACTCGTGCACGACGAGCGGGTAGTGGGCAGCTTCCGCGCGCCGCGTCCCGCGCGCCCCGGCCGGGTCCCGCACCTGCGCGTCAAGCGCCGCGGCAGAACGCTCACGGTGACCTTCGGACCCGCCCGCGGAGCGGTGCAGTACCTGGTCTGGATCCGCGGGAGCCATGGGCGCCGCGAGCTCAAGGTGCTCTCGGCGCGACAGCGGCGGGTGCGCACACGCATCCTCGCCTCCGGCGACCGCCTCACCGTCCGCGTCGCTGCGCGCTCGCGGCTGGGGTTGGTCGGGCCGGCGGCTAGCGTGCGCAGCTGAGCGGCCGCTCGTCACGGCCGCCTGCGCGCCCCGACGTTCGCGACCACGCCCTGCGAGCGCGGTGGAAAAGCCGCGCCTCAGGCCGAGCTGGGGGGCGACTGACTCGTCAGTCAAGAGCACGGTAAGATTCCGCGCGCTCACTGCGCCGCCGCAACACGAACCTGATTTGCGACAGCGACCCGAAGGAGATCGCCCGTGAAGATCTGCGTCCTCGTCAAGGAGGTACCCGACGCGGCGGTCGAGAAGCGCATCGACCCGCAAACCAAGCGCCTCGACCGCTCCGGCGAGACCCAGCTCAACCCCTTCGACACCCACGCGATCGAGGCTGCGATGCAGCTGCGCGAGGGTGGCAAGGTCCAGGTCGACGAGATCGTCGCCGTGACGATGGGCCCGGAGGGCGCCTTCCGCACGCTCCACAAGGCCGTCTCGCTCGGTGCCGATCGCTCGATCCACCTCACCGATCCGGCGCTCGCCGGTTCCGACGTCTGCGCAACCGGCTACGCGCTCGCGAAGGTGCTCGAGCGCGAGCAGCCCGATCTCGTGCTGCTCGGGCAGCAGTCCGACGACGGCGAGTGCTACACGGTCGGCGCGGTCGTCGCCGAGCACCTGAAGATGCCATCGCTCACGCAGGTGATCGCGATCGAGGTGCAGGACGGCAAGCTGATCTGCGAGCGCCAGGCCGAGTACGGCTACGACACCGTCGAGGTCGAGCTGCCGGCAGTGATCTCGGTCGGCGACGCGATCAACGAACCGCGCTACCCGTCGCTCAAGGCGATCATGGGCGCGAAGAAGAAGCCGCTCGAAAAGCTGTCGGCCGCCGATGCGGGCATCGACCCCGAGTACGTCGGCGAGAAGGGCTCGCGCACCGAGGTCCTCGCGATCAATCCGCCTCCCCAGAAGGAGGCCGGCGAGATCATCGAGGACGAGGACACCGACGAGACCGTCCAGAAGATCATCGCCTGGCTCGAGGAAAGGAAGCTTTTGGCATGAGCGGGATCCTCACCTACGCACTCCACTACCAGGGCGCCTTCAACAAGAACTCGCTCGGAGCGGTCTCCGAGGGCGCGAAGCTCGCCGCCGAGCTCGGTGGCGAAGCGGCCGCGGTGGTCGTCGGCGGTGACGACCTCACCGACGAGTTCTGCGCCTCGCTAGGCCGCTACGGCGCCAAGAAGGTCTACCGCGTGCGCGGCCCCGAGGGGCTCGCCCAGCCGGTCGTCGACGCGATGGCCAAGGTGATCACCGAGCAGGGCTATGACTACGCCCTCTTCGGCGGCGGTCTGCTCGGGTTCGAGGTCGGCGCCGGTCTATCGGCGCGGTTGCGCGCCGGCGTGGTGATGGAGGTGACCGAGGTCAAGGTGCAGGACGGGCGACTGGTCGCCACCCGTCCGGTGCTCCAGGACTCGGCGCTCGTCGACTCCGGTTACGTCGGCACGCCCGGGATCGTGATCGGCCGCTTGAACGCCTTCGACGCCGTCGAGCGTGACGGCGGTGCGGCCGAGGTGATCGACGTCGACGTCCAGTTCGAGGCGCACTCGCAGAAGGCGCGCATGGTGAAGCGCGGCGAGCAGCGCGGCGCCGACGTCAACATCGAGGACGCCGAGATCATCGTCGCCGGCGGTCGCGGTCTCGGCGAGGCGGACAAGTTCCGCATGCTCGAGGAGCTGGCCGAGCTGATGGGCGGTGCCGTCGCCGCGACCCGCGCTGTCGTCGACGCTGGCTGGTACCCGTACGCCGCCCAGATCGGTCAGACCGGCAAGACGGTGGCGCCGAAGCTCTACCTGGCGGCGGGTATCTCCGGCGCGATCCAGCACAAGGTCGGTATGCAGAACTCCGAGAACATCGTCGCGATCAACAAGGATCCCAACGCGCCGATCTTCGAGTTCTGCGACCTCGGTGTCGTCGGCGACCTGCACAAGATCGTGCCCAAGCTGATCGAGGCGGTGCGGGCACGCAAGAACGGCGGGGCGTAACGTCATGGCCAGCGCGCCGGCGGAGTTCCCGCCCAAGGTCGACCCGGCGAAGGAGTTCGTCGGACCGCCGACCGACTCCCCCGACGAGCGCATCGAGGTCGGGGTCGCGATCGTCGGCGGCGGTCCCGCCGGGCTGTCGTGTGCGATCCGACTCGGCCAGCTCCTGGCCGAGGACGAGAAGCTGCTCGAGTCGCTCGGCGAGGTGCCGATCGCGATCATCGAGAAGGGCAAGACCTGCGGATCGCACCTGCTCTCCGGCGCGATGATGCGTCCGACGGCGATGCGCCGCCTGTTCCCCGACTTGCCCGAGTCGGAGTGGCCGACCTACGGGCCGGTCGACAAGGATGCGGTCTACCTCCTCACGCCGAAGCGGGCGCTCCCTCTCAAGCCGACGCCACCGCCCTTCCGCAACCACGGCAACCACGTCACCTCGGTGGCTCAGCTCGGTCGCTGGTTGGCCGAGAAGGCGGAAGAGCTCGGCGCCTACATCCTCCCCGAGACGGCCGCTGTGAAGCTGCTCGTGGAGGACGGACAGGTAGTCGGCGTGCGCACCGGCGACAAGGGCCGCGACCGCGAAGGCAAGGAGCTCGGCAACTTCGAGCCGGGTTCCGACGTGGTCGCCAAAGCCACGGTGCTTTGCGAGGGCACGCAGGGCCACCTCGCCGGGGCAGCGATCCGCTACTTCGGGCTCGGCTCCGACGATCCCCAGCAGTGGGAGCTCGGCGTCAAGGAGGTGTGGGAGGTCAAGCAGCCGCTCGACCGTGTCATCCACACCATGGGGTGGCCGCTCCGCTACCGGGCGAAGTACGGCGAGTTCGGCGGTTCATTCATCTACCCGATGGGCGAGGACAAGGTCTCGCTCGGGTTCGTCGCCGGTCTCGACTACAAGGACGCCACCTTCTCGGTGCACGACACGCTCCAGCTGCTCAAGACGCACCCGCTCGTGCGCGGGATCATCGAGGGTGGCAAGCGCATTGCCTGGGGTGCCAAAACAATCCCCTCGGGCGGCTACTGGGCGATGCCCAAGCGTCTGTGGGCACCGGGCATGTGCATCACCGGCGACTCGGCCGGAATGGTCAACGTGCCGCGGCTCAAGGGCATCCACTACGCGATGCTGTCGGGGATTCTCGCCGCCGAGGCGATCTACGAGGCGCTCAAACAGACCGGCTCGGCGCGTGACCTCTCGGGGTACGAGCGGCGCGTGCGCGAGTCCGAGATCGAGAAGGATCTCTACGAGGTCCGCAACATGCGCCAGCCCTTCGCCAAAGGGTTCTTCATCGGCGGTGCGATCTCGAACGCGATGCTCATCACCAAGGGCCGGATCCCAGGTGGGCACTGGGAGACGCACGACGATTCCACCGTCCCCGTCTTCATCGGCGATCGCGACAAGCTCTATCCGAAGCCCGACAACCAACTCACCTTCAACAAGCTGGACTCGGTCTTTCTCTCGGGTAACGCGACCCGCGACGACGCACCGAACCACATCCGCATCGCCAACCCTGTGCCGCTCGAGGTGGCGTTGATGTGGCAGAACATGTGCCCGGCGCAGGTCTACGAGGTGCCCGAGGAGGAGCTCGAGGCGGCGCGCGTCGACGGCAAACTCGACGGCAAGAAGCTCGTGAACGTCAAGGTGACACCGTCGAACTGCGTGCAGTGCGGCGCCATTACCGCTAAGGGCGGGCGGCTCACACCGCCCGAGGGCGGCGACGGGCCGAACTACCAGGTCACCTGATCGGGCCGCGCTAGATCCGGCTCTGGAAGCTCGGCGCGGGCATCCCGGCCTCGCCGAGTCGGTTCCAGTCGACGTCGAGGTGCACCATTCCCTCGACCATGCCGTCGCGCACCACCGGCAGATGGTGGATCTGGTACTGAGCCATCAACTCGGACGCGTCGGTCAGGAGCGCGTCGGGCGGTGCCGCTACCGGCTGCTCGCTCATCCAGCGTGCGACGGGCTCAGTGGTCGGCGACGCACTGGCAGCCACCGCCCGCGTGACGTCCCAGTCGGTGAGGATCCCCACGAGCCGCCCCTCGGCACACACCGGAAGCGCCTTGACGTCGCCGGCGACCATCTTGCGAGCGGCCTCGCCGATGGTGTCGTCAGGGGCTGCGCTGGGCAGATCGCGTGTCATCAGGTCTCGCAGTCGCATGCCGTTCCTCCCTCCGTTGCGACCAGCAGCTCGCGGCTGTCTCTCGAGCTGCTTTTACCCGCCGCGCGCGAAGCTCACGCCGCGGTCCGATCGGTAGCCTCGCGCCATTCGTCTACGCGGTGACAACTTCCGGCGTGCGGCGGTCGTCGGGGCCGGTTCCTTCGGCACCGCCGTGGCAGTTCTGTTGGCCCGTGCCGGGCTGCGCGCCACGCTCGTGGCGCGCAGCTTCGCGCAGGCCGCCGAGCTCAAAGAGAAGCGCGAGAACAGCCGCTACCTGCCTGGCGTGGCGCTACCGCAGGGCGTGCGTGTGGCCGCGTTGGAGGGCGGCTGGCAGGAGGCTCTAGCCCGCTCCGACCTGGTCTTTCTCGCCGTCCCGTCGCGCGCTGTCGGCGAGGTCGCGCGCGCGCTCGCAGGCAGCGAGGTCCCCGGCCATGCGGGTGTGGTCTCGCTCGTCAAAGGGCTCGTTCCGCCCGACGGCACGCCACCCACCACTCTGCTCGCCGAGCACTTCGGCCGCGACCGCATCGCCTGTGTCGGTGGGCCGGCCCACGCGCGCGAGATGGTGGAAGCGGGCGCCGGGCTTGTCTGCGCGGCGTGGTCGGCCTCGCTCGCCCACTCGGTGGCGGCGGTCTTCCAGGCTGCCGGTGTCGTTTGCGAGGTCTCGGCCGACCCGGCGGGGGTCGAGCTCGCCGGGGTGGCGAAAAACGCCGCTGCGGTCGCCGTCGGCGCGACACGCGAGCAGGGTTTGAACGCCGCCGGCATGGCTGCCGCCGACATCTTCCGCGAGGTGCTCGCCCTCGCCGAGCGCCGCGGTGCCGATGCGCGCACCTTCGTCGGTCGCGCCGGCACCGGCGATCTCGTCGCCACGGCGCTCGCGCCGAGCTCGCGGAACCGCACCGCCGGCGAGCTGCTCGCCCGTGGCGTGCCGGCCAGCGAGATACCCCAGCAGGTGGGGCAGGCGGTCGAGGCGCTCGACACGGTGCGCCTGCTCGCGCGGGCGATCGAGCGCGAGGGACTCGACGCCCCCGTTACTTCGGCGCTCGCGCGTTTGATCGAGGGGACGTTGCCGCTCGACCGGTGGGTGGCGCTGGTGCGCGCCCAGCAGCCGCCACCGGCCAGCTTCCGCCGGCCTCGTTCATGGCTGCTACGTCTGCGCTATCTGGCGCGGCGAATGCGCGGGGTGCGGCGGGAGCGTCCGGCGCGGTACACTCGCTGACGCAATGAAGGCGGGGATCCACCCGGAGTACGGACCGGCGCACGTCCGTTGCACCTGCGGCAACGAGTTCTGGACGCGCTCGACGAAGAGCGAGATCCACGTCGAGATCTGCTCGAACTGCCATCCCTTCTACACCGGCAAGCAGAAGCTTGTTGACACCGGCGGTCGCGTCGAGCGCTTCCGGCGCAAGGTCGCGCGCAGCCGCGCCGCCCAAGCGAAGGCACGCTGAGCGGCGCGCCGCGAGCCTGCTGCGCAACTGCGCGGCGCCGCGGTTGTTTTGTAAGGCGCATGGAAGCGCAGCTACAGCGTTTCGGGCGGCTCGTCGGAGCGCTGGCGGCTCTGGGCATCGTCGCTGGGTCGGTTGCGAGTTTCGCGGGCCAGGACGCCGCCGCAGCGGACGCCGCGCCACGCGACGTGCGCGCAGCGGCGCCGGTCGCGGTCCTCGCTCCCGACGACGCGCGCGCGACGGTCGCGCTGCGCGAGTGCTTGCCGCGCAAACGCGTGGCGACATTCGAGGTGCGGGCGCAGCGGCTCGCGGGAAGCGTGCGCGTCGGTGTGCGCGTGGCGCTGCTCGAGCGCCGCGACGGCACACCGTGGCGAACGCTAGGTGCGCGGCCGGCGCGCTGGCTGTGGTCGACTCCTGGGGCGAGCGCATTGGTCGTCGACCGCAAGTACAGGCGCCTTCGCCCCGGGCGCAAATACCGGGTGCGGGTCGACGTCGTCTGGCGCGACCGTCGCGGGGCCGCACTCGCGCGCGCGAAGCGGCTCTCGCCGGTGTGCAGAGTGCCACCCGCGCTGCCCAACCTGCGCCCCGTGTCGCTCGCGATCCGGCGTGGTGGGCTCTACCAGGTGGTCGTGAGGAACGCGGGGAGTGCGCCATCGGCCCCGACCACCGCGACGATCGTCGCCGGACCGTGGCAAGGAACTGTCGCGGTACCGGCACTGCGACCAGGGTCGGTACACGAGCTCGCGACGTTCGGGCCGCCGTGCCCGGCGGGCAGCGTCGTGACTGCCACCGTCGACCCCGGACGTGTCGTGCGCGAGCTGAACGAGGGCGACAACACGCTCGCGAAGGTGTGTCCGCCGCCCGTCAGTCGCTGACTTCGTTTCGCGACTGAGCGTCCGCGCGGTGCAACAGCACGCGCATCGAGCGCGCGAGATCGCCGCCGAGAGCGTGGACGGTCGATCCGAAGCGCACGAACAGCGGTCCGCCGAACGGCTGGCGGTCGACGACCTCGAACTCGTCGCCGGGCTTGATCCCCCGCTCGGCGAGGTAGCGGAGCATCGCCGGGTCGGAATCGGAGATGCGCACGAACCGTCCCCGCGCACCCGGTTCGAGGCGCTCAAGACTGAGCGTCGGCGGCTCGTCGATGTGGCCGTCGGGCGTGGGGATCGGGTCGCCGTGCGGATCGTGCGTGGGGTGGCCGAGCTTGCGCGCGATTGCCTCCTCGAGCTCGTCCGAGAGGACGTGCTCGAGCACCTCAGCTTCGGCGTGCACCTTGTCCCACGGGATACCCAGCTTCTCGACCAAATAGAGCTCGAGGAGGCGGTGGTGGCGCAGCACCTCGAGTGCCAGGCGCTCGCCCTCGGCGGTCAGTTGCACCCCCCGGTAGCGCTCGTGGCGCGCGAGACCCTGCTCGGCGAGGCGTCGGACCATCGCCGACGCCGAACCCGGCGTGACGCCCATCCGCTCGGCGAGCGCGGTCGTAGTCACCGTGCCGTCTTCGGCACGCGACTGCAGCACGTAGATCGACTTGACGTAGTCCTCGACCGCTGCGCTGGCTTCGTCCCACTTAGCCATGCAGGGCTAATGATGCACCGTCGCCGAGCAGGGGGCGAGCGGGCTCTACGATGGTCGGAGAGCAAGCGAGGCGAGCGTGAACGAGCGGGCGGCAGCGATCGACGGGACGGGGAAGTCGGCTAGCGACGAGGGGGTGGCTCGTGCGTGCCCGCCCGGCGGCGAAGCATCGGGCGACGCGCCCGTCGGCGGTCAGGCGGTGCTCGAGGGCGTGATGATGCGCGGCGTCAACCACTGGGCGGTGGCCGTTCGTCTGGCTGACCCCCAGCGTCCCGACAGCGCCGACAGCGGACCGATCGAGGTGTGGTGCTACGAGCTCGAACACCCGGCGGCTCGGCGTCGCTGGTTGCGCTTGCCGGTGGTGCGCGGGGTCGTGGCGCTCGTCCAGTCGCTGTCGCTCGGACTCCGCGCGCTCGGGATCTCGGCCGAGGCGCAGGCCGCCGTCGCGGACGGCCGCACGCCACCGTCGTCCGACGGAGCAGGCGACGGCCAGCGGGCTATCTCCAGGGGGGCGTGGGCTGCGACCGTCGCCTTCTCGCTCGCGCTCGCCGTCGGCCTCTTCTTTCTTCTGCCGGCGACGCTGACGAAGGCGCTCGGCGGCGGGCTCGGCAGCGGCCTTGCGTTCGTCGTGGTCGAAAAGCTCGTGCGCGTTGCGATCCTCGTCGCCTACCTGTGGGCGATATCGCTGCTTCCCGACCTGCAACGCGTCTTCGCTTACCACGGCGCCGAGCACAAGGTGATCGCCTGCTACGAAGCCGGCTGTCCGCTCGAGCCGGCGACAGCGCGCCGCTTCTCGCGACTCCACCCGCGCTGCGGCACGAGCTTCCTGTTGCTGGTCGTGATCGTGGCGATCGTGGTCTTCGCTCCGCTCGGCAACCTCGACTGGCACTGGTTGCTCGCTTCGCGGATCGTCGGTATTCCGCTGGTGGCGGGACTGGCGTTCGAGGCGATCCGCTGGATGGGGCGCAACCGCCACCGGCCGCTCGCCCGCGTTCTGATGTGGCCTGGCCTGCAGCTGCAGCGCCTTACGACCCGGGAACCCGACGACCACCAGCTCGAGGTGGCGATCGCAGCGCTCGGCGCCGTGCTAGCGCGCGAGAACCCGCGCCGCGCCGCGGCGCGGATGCGCGCGGGCGCCGTCGGTATCGAGGTCGCTGCGTAGCCGCCGCGGATCCGGCAGCTGAAAGGAGCGGTGACCGGCACGCGGCGCGGAGCGCCGCGGCGCCTAAGCTGAGCGCCGATGATCGAGCAGCTCGTCGAACAGATCGAGCGCCGCTACGCCGAGCTCGAAGGACAGCTCGCCGACCCCGAGGTGCTCGCCGATAGCCGCCGCTACGCCGAGGTGGCGCGCTCGTGGCGGGCGCTCGAGGAAGCGCACCGGCTCGCGCAGGCGTGGTTGCGTGCGCGCTCCGACCTCGAGGGGGCACGCGAGATGCTCGGCGAGGGAGACGATCCCGAACTCCGTGCACTCGCCGAGCAGGCCGAGGCGGAGATGGCCGAACTCGCCGACCAGATCCGCCTGGCGGCGGTGGAGCCCGATCCCGACGACAGCAAGGACGCGATCGTCGAGATCAGACCGGGAGCCGGCGGCGAAGAAGCTGGCCTGTTCGCCGGCGACCTCTACCGCATGCTTGCTCGCTACGCCGAGCGGCGCGGTTTCCGCGTCGAGCCGCTCGAAGCCGGCGACGGGCACTACACCTTCGCGATCAAGGGCGAGGGCGCCTACGGCGTGTTCAAGCACGAGGCCGGCACCCATCGCGTCCAGCGTGTGCCGGTTACCGAGTCGCAGGGGCGGATCCACACCTCGACCGCCACCGTCGCCGTCCTCCCCGAAGCCGAGGAGGTCGAGGTCGAGATCGACCCGAACGACCTTCAAATCGATGTTTTCCGCGCCTCCGGCCCGGGCGGTCAACACGTCAACACCACCGACTCGGCGGTGCGGATCACGCACAAGCCCACCGGCATCGTCGTCTCGATGCAAGACGAGAAGTCGCAGCTACAGAACCGCGAAAAGGCGCTGCGCGTACTGCGCGCACGGCTGCTCGAGCGCGAACGACGCCTGCAGCAGGAGCGCCTCGCGGCCGAGCGGCGCGCGCAGATCGGGAGCGGCGAGCGCTCCGAGAAGATCCGCACCTACAACTTCCCGCAGGACCGCGTGACCGACCACCGCATCAAACTCACCCGCAACGATCTGGCGCGGGTGCTCGACGGCGAGCTCGAGGAGTTCACCGCCGCGCTCGAGGCCGCCGAGAAGCAGCGCAAGCTGGCAGCTGGCGAGCTTGTCGTCAAGTGAGCGCGCTGGGGCAGGCGACAGGTCGGCGCGCGCGCCGCCGGGCGCTAGCGACAGCCGGCGAGCTGGTGGCCACGGGCACAGCGCTTCTTGCCGGCGTCGGGTGCGACACGCCGCGTCTCGACGCCGAGCTGCTCGTCGCCGCCGCCGCCGGCCTCGACCGAATGGCTGTCGTAGCCGACCCACGGCGTCCCCTGCCGACAGCGATCGCCGAACGTGCCTGGACGCTGCTCGCGCGGCGCGCGCGGCGCGAACCGCTCGCCTACATCCTCGGACGCAAGGCGTTCCGCCGCCTCGAGCTGGCGGTCGACCGTCGGGTGCTGATTCCGCGGCCGGAGAGCGAGTTGCTCGTCGACGTCGCCGTGGCCGAGCCGGCGGGTGCCCACGTTCACGAGGTCGGCTGCGGTTCCGGCGCGATCGCGCTAGCGATCGCCAGCGAACGACCCGATCTGCGCGTGACAGCTTCCGACGTCTCGCCGTCGGCGCTAGCGGTGGCGCGCGCGAACGCCGAGCGTCTCGGCGTTGCCGTCGAGCTGTGGCAGGCCGATCTCCTTCCCCGGCAGCTCGAAGGCGGCTGCGATCTCGTGGTCGCCAACCTGCCGTACGTGAGCGAGAGCGAATGGGAGCGACTCGCTCCCGAGATCCGCTGCTACGAGCCGCGCACAGCGCTCGTCGCTGGTTCGCGCGGGAGCGAGCTGATCGAAATGTTGCTGGCTCGCTGCGCGCCCGGGCAGCGCGTAGCGCTCGAACACGCACCGTGGCAGGCCGCAGCCGTGCGCTCCTGGCTCGAGGGGGCACAGACGCTGCGCGACCTAGCCGGTCAGGAGCGAGTCACCGTCGGCCGCGTGCCGCAGCGGCCGCCTTCAGACCTGCCGCGACAGTCCGACGAAGGGGCCCTGAGCTGTGAGCACTAGCAAGGCGAACGAGCGGCGAGCACGGCGGCTCGCGCTCGACGCCGCCGCGGTTCGCGAGTTCGAACGCACGATCGAGGGTGGCGGCGTAGCGGTGTTCCCGGCCGACACCGTCTACGGGCTCGCCTGCTCGCCCACCGACCAGGCGGCGGTCGAGCGGCTCTACGAGATCAAGGGTCGGCCCCCTGCCAAACCGTCTGCGGTGATGTTCTTCGATCGCGACCGGGCGCTCACCGAGCTCGACTTTCTCGGCGAGCGCACACGGCGCGCCTGCGAACGGCTGCTCCCCGGTGGGGTGACGCTGCTCGTTCCCAACCCGCGACGACTGTGGCCGCTCGCCTGCGGTCCGCAGCCAGAGGTGCTCGGCGTGCGCGTGCCCCGCCTCGAGGGCACGCTCGCGCCGCTTGCTGGCGCGCGCGTCGCGGTGTTGCAGTCGAGCGCCAACCTTTCGGGCGCGAGCGACGTTCGCTCGCTCGACGCGCTCGAACCGGCGATCGCCGCGAGCGCAGACCTTCTGCTCGACGGGGGCGAGCTGCCCGGCACGCCGTCGACGGTCATCGACCTGACCGAGTACGAGCGGAGCGGCGCCTGGCGGATAGTGCGCGAGGGGGCGGTCGACGCCGCCCGTGTCGCCGAGCTCCTCGACGGCTGAGCGCGTAGCTACTGTCGCGGGCGGCGGCGGTGGTACCGTGCCGTCGATGGGCGACGTTCCGAACGACTTCTTCCACCGCTCGCTCGAGGAGGTGGATCCCGAGCTGGCCGCCGCGGTCGCTGCCGAGCAGCGCCGCCAGGAGGCGACGCTCGAGATGATCGCCTCCGAGAACTTCGTGCCGCGCGCCGTGCTTGAGTGCCAGGGGTCGGTGCTCACCAACAAGTACGCCGAGGGGTACCCAGGGCGCCGCTACTACGGGGGTTGCGAGCACGTCGACGTCGCCGAGCAGCTGGCGATCGACCGCGCCAAGGAGCTGTTCGGGGCCGAGCACGCCAACGTGCAGCCGCACGCCGGAGCGCAGGCCAACACCGCCGTCTACATGGCCCTGCTCGAACCCGGCGACACGATCCTTGGGATGAAACTCGACCACGGCGGCCACCTCACGCACGGCATGCGCATCAACTTCTCGGGCCGCTACTTCGATGTCGTAGCCTACGGCGTGCGCGAAAGCGACTCGCGCATCGACATGGACGAGGTCGCGCGCTTGGCGCGCAAACACCGGCCGAAGCTGATCATCGCCGGATGGTCGGCCTACCCGCGGCAGCTCGACTTCGCCGCTTTCCGCGCGATCGCCGACGAGGTCGGCGCCTACCTGATGGTCGATATGGCCCACTTCGCCGGGCTCGTCGCCGCCGGCGAGCACCCGAACCCGGTTCCCTACGCCGATGTCGTCACCACAACCACGCACAAGACGCTCGGCGGTGCGCGCGGCGGGATGATCCTGTGCCGCGGGGAGCTGGCGAAGAAGATCGACTCCGCGGTCTTCCCGGGCAACCAAGGCGGACCGCTGATGCACGTCATCGCCGCCAAGGCCGTGACACTCAAGATCGCTCAGAGCGAGCAGTTCCGCGAGCGCCAGCGGCGCACCCGCGCGGGGGCGGCGATCCTCGCCGAAGAGTTGCTCGCCGCCGGCCTCGATGTGCTCACCGGCGGCACCGACGTGCACCTGGTGCTGGTCGACTTGCGCCGTTCGGAGCTCGACGGCAAGCAGGCCGAGGATCGCCTCCACCGCATCGGTATCACCGTCAACCGCAACACCGTTCCGTTCGATCCGCGGCCGCCGATGGTCTCCTCCGGTGTGCGCATCGGGACACCGGCCCTGGCGACGCGCGGCTTCGGTCCCGACGAGTTCCGCGAGGTGGGGCGCATCATCGCCAGCGCCCTCAGCGACCGTTTCGACGAGGCCCGCGAACAGGAGCTCGCCCAGCGCGTGCGTCAGCTCGCCGAGCGTTTCCCGCTCTACGCTGCCGCTACAGCCGCGGCCTAGCGGCGCGCGCCGACAGCACGGCTAGCCTGCAGCGGCGTGGGTGTGCGCGACGCGATTGGGGCATTCGCGGTCGCGACCGTCGTTTCCTGGCTCGCGACGCCGGTGAGCGCCCGGCTCGCACGACGCGTCGGCGTGATCCACGTGCCGCGCGAGCGCGACCTTCACGAGCGCCCGACGCCGGGGCTCGGGGGTCTGGCGATCCTCGCTGCGGTGCTCGTCGCGGCGGCCGTTTTCTTGCCGCTGCGGGGGGAGTACCTGGGGATCCTCGCCGGTGCCGTGGCGATCACCCTGCTCGGTGCGGTCGACGATCGCGTCGATCTGCACCCGGCGGCGAAGCTCGCCGGCCAGACCGCCGCCGCGACGCTGCCGGTCGCGGCGGGCGTGTACGTCGATCACGTGACGCTGCCGTTCCTGGGCGCGTTCGACCTCGGACCGGCCGGTCCGCCGCTGACGGTGATCGGCACCGTCGCGGTCGTGAACGCCGTCAACTGGACCGACGGGGTGGACGGGCTCGCCGCGGGTGTGTGTCTGATCGCTGCCGTGACCTTCGCTCTGCTCGCGCTGTCGCTCGACCGCGACGCCGCCGGCGTGCTGGCTGCGCTCACGGCGGGCGCGGCGGCGGGCTTTCTCTGGCACAACTTCCATCCCGCGTCGGTGTTCATGGGCGACGCCGGCTCGAACCTGCTCGGTTTGCTGCTGGCCTGTGTCGCCGTCCAGGGGGTGCTCAAGACGGCGGCGGTGGTGGCGCTCTTTTTCCCGCTCATGGTGCTCGCCGTCCCCGCTGCCGACGCCACGTTCGTGATCGCCAAGCGCATCAAGTACCGGCGCCCGGTGTACGCCGCCGACCGCTGGCACTTCCACCACCGCTTCGCGAACATCGGTTTCTCGCAGCGACGGACGGTGCTCTACCTGTACGGGTGGTCGCTGTCGCTGGCTGCGCTTGCGCTCGCTTTGCGCTTCGTTCCCTACTCGGACGAGGCGGGCCGCCTCCACCCGGGCTGGTCGGCGGTACTTGCGCTGTTCGCGCTCGTGGCGGTGGTCGCCAGCGTCTACGTCGTCTACGTCCTCGAGATCCTCAAGTTCCGTCGTTGGCGCGAGCGCCAGCTGCGCCGCCAGGTCGAGACAGGGGAGATCCCGCCGCTCTCGGCCGACCAGATCGAGCGCGAGATCGCTCGCGAGATCGAGACGGGCGAGTTCGAGGCGGTGGGCGGAAACGGTCGCGGCTAGCGGCGAGCGCGTGCAGCAACCGCTCCCGCTCGCTGCGCGGCAGGTAGGCGCCGCCGGCGTACAGCTGGGCGTAGCGGCCGGAGAGCTCCGGACGCCGCTCGCGAAGCCAGGCGAAGAAGAGGTCGCGCAGCTCGCCGCGCAGGTGGAGCGGAATGCCGACTACGCGCGTCGCACCAGCGTCGTGGGCCGCTTCGACGACGGCCTCGATCTGGCGGGGTGCGTCGTTGATGCCGGGCATCAGCGGCGCAACCATGACGGTGGTCGGGATGCCGTTGCGCGCCAGTTCGGCTACCGCTTCGAGGCGGGCGCGGGGGTGGGGCGTGTGCGGCTCGGTCGCGCGCCAGGTGCGCTCGTCGACGGTCGGAATCGAAAGGCCGGCCTGGAACCCGGGACCGGCCGCGAGCTCCCGGAACAAGCGCAGGTCGCGAAGCAGCAGCGGCGACTTCGTTAGCAGCGAGGCAGGTGTGGCGGAGTCGCGCAGCGCTTCCCAGATTCCCGGCAGCAGGCGGTAGCGCGCCTCGGCCCACTGGTAGGGGTCGGTGTTGGTGCCGAGCGCCACCGGTTCGCGGCACCAGTCGGCCCGCAACAGCTCGGCGCGTGCGAGCTCGGGGGCGTTGACCTTGACGACGATGCGACGCTCGAAGTCGCGGCCCGGGTCGAGGTCGAGGTAGCGGTGCGAAGGCCGGGCGAAGCAGTACACGCACGCGTGAGTGCAGCCGCGGTAGGGGTTGATCGTCCAGCGAAACGGAAGCCGCGAACGCGCCGGCACGCGATTGAGCAGCGAGCGCGCCCGCACCTCGAGAAAGCGCACGTCGGCGGCCGCCGGCGGATCGAAGTGGCGGGAGTCGGCGGCGCTCTCGAGGCCGGGTAGGGCCGGTTGGCGGTCGGTGGTCAGTGTGCGCCAGCGCACGAACAGATGTTCGCATCGCTGTCGGACGGCGCCGCCGCGACGTCCGTCCGTTCCACGGCCCGCCGTCCGTGCCAAGCCCTCGCTGCGCACACGCAGCGCGAGGCGTTCACTCGCCGAACACGGTGACCACCACCGTGCGCGCGCCGCCGTGGTCGCGGTGCTCGCAGAGATAGATCCCTTGCCAGGTGCCGAGCAGCGGCTCGCCGTCGGCGACCGGGAACGAAACCGAGCTGCCGAGCAGGCTCGCCTTTATGTGCGCCGGCATGTCGTCGGGGCCTTCGAGGGTATGCGAGAAGTAGGCGGCCGCGTCGGGGACGGCGCGGTCGAACCAGCTCGCGAAGTCGCGCCTTACGTCGGGACTGGCGTTCTCGTTGAGCGTCAGCGCCGCCGAGGTGTGGCGGATGAAGATGTGCACGATTCCGACCCGCAGCTGGCGGATCTCCGGCACCGCGGCGAGCACCTCGTCGGTGACGAGATGGAAGCCGCGCGGGCGCGGTCGCAACCGCACTGTGCGCTGGAGCCACATGGCTGCGAACTTAGCCGGCTGGCGAGGCCGTCGCCGTAGCTGACTCGCGAGGCCGTCGCCGTAGCCGGCTGGCGGTGGCGTGACCGGGGGCCGGTGGCCGCGAACAGCCTGCGGCTTTATCGTGGAGGGGGCACCTGTCCCCTGGCACGCGGCCGCCGCGATCGCTCGGCGCGGGCGCTCACGGCGTTCGTGCGCCGAGATTCGTGCCACCGTCGCGCCTCGTGAGCGCGGGGTGGGCGGGCTCCTACGTTGCCATGAACGCAGCTACTCCTTCGACGATCGAGCGACCGACCAACTGGCGGGACGTCTTCGGCAGCGGGCCGATAGCGCCGCTGCCAGCGCTCGCGCTCGTCGGCGCCGTCGTGGCGTGGGTTGGCGCGCTAGTCGGCGCGATCGTGGTGCTGTTGCCCGGTGCGCGGCTTGCGCGCCCGGAGCTGGTGTTCGCGGCGGCCGCGGGCGCCGCGGTGCTGGGCGCGGCGTTGGCGCTGGCGCGCGCCCGTGCGGGACAGGCTGGGCTGCACGCTGCCGTGTTCGTGGGCACGTTGCTCGGCACGCTGGGCGTGCTCGGCTGGGGCGGCGAGCATGCCTTCGGCCCGCTCGGCTACGCGTGGGTAGTCGTAGCAGCGTTTGTCTTCTTCCCCGCCTGGCAGTCGCTGCTCCACGTCGCGAGCGTAGCGGTGGTCTACGCGCTGGCGATGGTGTTCGACCGCGGCGGCGTCGCCTGGAACGCTTGGTTTGCGACCGTCACCGCCCTTGCCGGGGCCGGTGCGATCGTCACCCTCGCGCGCATCCGTGCGACCGCGCTTCTGCAGCAGCTCGAGGAGGCCGCGGGCCGCGATCCGCTCACGGGGCTGGCCAACCGCCGCTCGCTCCAAGATGCGTTCGACATCGAGCTCGAGCGGGCCCGGCGCACTGGCCGTCCGCTCGCCGTGTTGCTCGTCGACATCGACCACTTCAAACGCGTCAACGATCGCTGCGGCCACCAGTGCGGCGACGAGGTGCTGCGCACGCTCGCGCGTGTGCTGCAAGCTTCGAAGCGCGGCTTCGACCTGGCGGCAAGGCACGGCGGCGAGGAGTTCGTTCTGCTCGCGCCGGACTGCGACGAGCACGGCGCTTACATGCTCGCCGAGCGCCTGCGTACCGCGGTCGAGCGAGCGTTCGCCGACCACCAGGCTGGGCCGGTTACCGTGAGCATTGGAGCGGCCGTACATCCCGTTCACGGTCAGACGTTCGAGGCTCTTCTCAACGCGGCCGACGAAGCTATGTACGCCGCCAAGAAGCTCGGCCGCAACCGCACCGTGATCTCGAGTGCCGAGATCGAACGCGCCGCCGAGCTCGACGTGACCGCCGGCGGGCGCGTCGAGCTGGCCGCGCTTGTCGACCTCGCCGAGGCGGTCGATATGGCGACGATCGGCAACACCAGCCACTGCCAGCGGGTGGCGCGCTTCGCCGAGCTCGCGGCGCGTGAGCTAGGTCTTCCCGCTCACCGCGTCGAACAGGTTCGTCTCGCCGCGCTACTCCACGACGTCGGCACGATCGCGATTCCCGACGAGATCGAGCGCAAAAAGGGGCCGCTCACCTACGAGGAGTGGGAGTTCGTGCGTGCTCACCCGGTCGTCGGGTCGCGCATGCTCGAGGTCACCGAGCACCGCGAACTCGGGCGTTGGATCCGCGCGCACCACGAGCACCTCGACGGCAGCGGCTATCCCGACGGGCTGAGCGGCGCCGACGTTCCGCTCGAGGCGCGCATCATCGCTGTCGCCGAGGCGTACGAGGCGATGACGAGCGACCGTCCCTACCGGCCGCGGCTCACTCACCGCGAGGCCGTCGCGGAGCTTCGCTCCGCGGCGGGCCAGCGTTTCGATACCGAGGTGGTCGAGGCGCTGGTGAGGGCGCTCGGGTGAGTCTGCGCCGCCGGGCGCTGGCCGTGCGCGACCGCTTGCGGCGGGGGCGCAGCGCGCTCGATCCGCGCGCGTCCTCGCCGGCGGATCCGCCGCCGTTGCCGCGGCCGGCGGATCCGCTCGTTCAGCTACGGCCCGCGGGCCCGCTCGCCAGCGCTGGCGGTTTGCGAACGCTATCCCTGGCGTTCGGTTGCGGCGGTCTTCTCGGTCTCGCGTCGCTGCTTGTCCCGCGCGCGCCCTCGTCGCGTGCATCCGTTCTGCTCCCGCTGGCACTGGTCGCGCTGGCCCTCGGTCTCTATCTGTGGCTTCTGGCACGGCGACCGCGCCCCCGATGGGTGACAGTCGCCGCGCTCGTGTCGGGCTGCGCACTGGTCGCAGCGGCGGTCGCGAACGACAGCGGTGCAAGCGCCTATGCGCTCTTCTTCGTCTGGCTGGTGATAGAGGCCGCGCTGCTGCTGCCGCCCGCGGCCGCTTTCGCGTATTTCACCCTGACGGCCGCTGTGTACGCGCTCGCTCTGGCCCTCGCACCGCACACGGGCAGCGAGGCGCAGCGCTGGCTTTTGACCGTCGGCACGAGCGGGGTCGCCGGCTTCGTGGTAGGCCATTTGCGCGAGCGCACGCTGGCAGCGACAGCGCACCTGTCCGCCGCTGCCAACACCGACGCCCTTACCGGGCTACTCAACCGCCGCGGCTTCGACGGGGTGCTCGAACGCGAGCTCGAGCGCGCGCGCCGCAGCGGACGCCCCTTGAGCATCGCGCTCGGGGACGTCGACGGTCTCAAGGCGGTCAACGATGGCCTCGGCCACCAGGTCGGCGACCGAGCGATCGTGGCGATCGCGCACCTGCTGGTCGCGGCGACGCGGACGATCGACGTCTCGGCGCGCTTCGGCGGTGACGAGTTCGCGCTCGTTCTGCCCGAGGCCGACGCTGCCGGCGCGCGGGCGCTTGCCGAGCGCGTGCGCACGGAGGTCGCCGGTTCGTCCCTCGTGCCCGCGGGGATGACGATCAGTTTCGGGGTGGCTGAGGCGAGCGCCGGGCGAGCCACCGCCGAGGCGCTGGTGAGCGCCGCCGATAGAGCGCTCTACGACGCGAAAGCGGCCGGTGGCGACCGGACCGTCGTCGCCGGCGCCTCGGCCGGAGGGCCGTCCGCGCGTCTTGTTACAAAGTAGTCACAAAGTCGCGAAGTTCGGTAGCGTTCCGAGCGCAAGCGAAGCGCCCGAGCGCGCGCACTGACCAGGCCACACGCTCCGGCGGTTCGCTGCCATCTCTCGAAGCCATGCAGAACGGGTACAGCAACGATGACCGACCCTTCTCGCCTGAACCCTGCGGGCGCAGGGCTCACGCTGGTGGGTGCGATGCTGCTGTTCGCAGCGCTCGGGTTCGGCGTCGGGGAGATCGTCGGTGCCCCCGTCCTCTTCGGGCTCGTCGGTCTATTCGCAGGCGCGGTGGTCGGGGTAGCGCTTGTGCGCGCACGCTTTAGGGATCTCTGAGCCGATGGCTGCCGCCCCGACAAGTCGCCTCGTCGAGTTCCTCGACCTCACCGTGCTGGCAGCGGCGGTATCGGTGGCCGCGCTCGTCGGCGCTCCCGCGCTGGGCATCGCCATCGGCAGCGGCGTGTGGGTCGCGCAGCGCGTCGCCGGCGATCTCACGGCACGGCGGGCGCTCGCTCTCGGGCGAGCCAAGGCCGGTCTCGGCATTCTCGCCGCAGGGCTTTTGCTGCGCGCCTGGATGGTCGCCTTCGGTCTGCTCGCGGCGGGCGTGATCGACCGCCGCGCCGGCCTCGTCGCGGCGCTGCTCGTCGCGCTAGCCGTCAACGCGCGGTTGGCGGTCGAGCTGCCCAGGCGGTTGCGCGGCCTGAAAGTGGAGGCAGCACGGTGAGCGCCGCGGCTCGTGCCATGAGCGTGCGCGCCAAGGTCATGCTCGGCCTCGGCGTTTATCTCGCCGTCACCGTCGCGCTGCTGCTGCTCTTCCCGTCCGAGGGCAAGAACGAGAGCTTCAAACCGGTCGAGGAGTTTCGCCTCGACCCGTGGGTCGAGATCAAGGTCGCCGGCATCGATCTGAGCATCAACAAGGCGGTGCTCTACCTCGTGATCTCGTGCCTGTTGACTGTCGCCTTCATGACCTGGATCGCGCGCCGCATGCAGGCGCGGCCGAACCGCGTGCAGGCCGCCGTCGAGGCGCTCTACGACCTCACGTACACGACGATCGCGCGCCAGAACATGTCGCCGCAGATGGCAGCGCGCTGGTTTCCGTTCGTCGGCGCGCTCTTCTTCTTCATCTGGGTTTCGAACCTCGTCGGTTACATCCCGCTGCCGATCAACACCCACGCCACGGTCGAAGTCTTCGGTATCGAGTTCCCGGCGTTCGCGATCTACGCCGCCACCGCCAACCTCTCCGTACCGCTGGTGCTCGCTGCGGTCGTCTGGTTCTCGTACCACCTCGAGGGGATCCGAGAGAAGGGGCTGGGTGCGTACCTGTCCTCGTGGATTCCCTCCGGGACGCCGGCGGCGATGCGCCCGATGATGTTCGCGATCGAGCTGATCTCGCACTCGGTGCGGTTGATCTCGCTCTCGGTCCGGTTGTTCGCGAACATGCTCGCCGGCCACCTGATGATCCTGTTCATGGCCGGTGGTCTGGCGGTGCTGCTCGGCGTCGCCGCGATCGCCTGGGTGACGCTGCCGCTCGCGGTCTTCTTCTTCGTCTTCGAGGTCGTCCTAGTGGCGACGCTGCAGGCGTTCATCTTCGCCACGCTCACGTCCATCTACTTCGGCGAGGCAACCGCCGAGGGTCACTGAAAGGAAGGAGGACAGCTTGATCGCCGATCTGCTTCTGCCCCTGGCCGAGGTCAGCGACTCCGGTCTCAAGTCGATCGCGCTCGGTGTCGGCGCCGGTCTAGGTTCGCTCGGCGTCGGTATCGGTCTCGGCATCATGTTCGGCCGCGTGATCGAGGCGGTCGCGCGCCAGCCCGAGCTGCGTCAGGAGATCACGAGCATCCAGTGGCTCGCGTTCGCGCTGATCGAGGCGGTGGTCTTCTACGCAGCGATCTTCGGGTTGATCGCGTTCTTCCTGTGAGCAGGTGATCGGTCCGATCGACATCCGTCTGCTCGGGCTGCCGCTGGCGGCTGAAGGCGGTGGCGACTCGAGCTTCCTGATCTCGCCCAGCGTCGGGCTGATGATCTGGACGCTCGTCGCCTTCGGCGTCACGCTCTGGCTGCTCAACCGCTACGCGTTTCCGCAGATCGCACAGGCGCTCGACCGACGCCGCCGCGAGATCGAGGATTCGCTCGAGCGCGCCGAGCGGGCCAAGCGCGAGGCGGACGCCCTCGTCGAGGAGTACCGCGCGCGTCTGCGCGAGGCGCGCGAACAGGCCGAGGACATCCTCGTCCGCGCACAGCGGGCGGCCGAAGAAGAGGTCGACCGGGCGCGCGAGGAGGGGCGCAAACAACGCGAGGAGCTGCTCGCTGCAGCGCGCCGCGACATCGAAGCGGAAACGCGGCGGGCGCTCGACCAGATCCGCCGCGAGGTCGCCGAGTTGACGGTCGAGGTGACGGAGAAGATCACCCGGCGCTCGCTGACCCCGGACGACCACAAGCGGATGATCGAGGACGCTCTGCGCGAGCTCGACTTCGCGGCTCTGGCTCCCCAGGGCGGTAGCGCGGGCGAAGGCGCGACGAACGCGAGCGGGAGGTAGCGGAAGCGTGGACGAGCTCGCTCGCAACTACGCCCGCGCGCTCTTCGAGTCGGCGCGCGACGCGGGCGTGCTCGACCGTATCCGCGACGAGCTCGAAGCGGTAGCGCGCGCGCTGCGCGAGAGTCGCGAGCTGCGCCTCTTCTTCAACTCGCCGTACTTCTCGCGCGACGAGAAGCGTGCCGGTGTGCGCAAGGTCGTGCACGGCGCCGACGAGCGCCTCGTGCGCTGTCTCGAGCTGCTCGCCGAGCGCCACCGCTTCCCGCTGCTCGAGCGCATCCGCCGCGAGTTCGACCGCTTGTGGGCCGAGCACAACCGCCTGCTCGACGTCGAGGTGGCGGCGGCGATCGACCTCGACGAGGGGCTTGTGCGCGAAATCGGGCAGCGCATCGAGCAGCAGACGGGACAGCGTGTGCGTCTGGCGCGCCGCGTCGATCCCGAGCTGATCGGGGGACTCGTAGTGCGCGTCGGCAACGTCGTGCTCGACGCGAGCGTCCGCAACCGTTTGGAGAGACTGAAGCGAGAGGTGGCTTCCGCCGCCTAGGAGGGGACTTCCAGCCGATGCAGATCCAGATCCGACCCGACGAGATTACGAGCATCCTGCGCAGCCGTATCGAGGGACTCGAGGGCTCCGCCGCCGAGCTCGCCGAGGTCGGTACGGTCATCTCGGTCGCCGACGGCATCTGTCGTATCCACGGCCTCGACGACTGCATGTCGATGGAGCTTCTCGAGCTCCCGCACGGCGTCACCGGTCTGGCGCTGAACCTCGAGTCGGACAACGTCGGCGCCGTGCTCTTCGGTCCGTGGGACCGCATCGAGGAGGGCGACCAGGTCAAGCGCACCCGCCGGCTGCTCGAGGTGCCGGTGGGTGACGCTCTGCTCGGCCGCATCGTCGACCCGCTCGGTCGTCCCCTCGACGGCAAGGGCGACGTCCGCACCACCGAGACGCGTCCGGCGGAGTTCAAAGCTCCCGGCGTCGTCCAGCGCCAGCCGGTCAAGGAGCCGATGCTCACCGGCATCAAGGCGATCGACGCGATGACCAACGTCGGCCGCGGCCAGCGCGAGCTGATCATCGGCGACCGCCAGACCGGCAAGACGTCGATCTGCATCGACACGATCATCAACAACAAGGACAAGGACCTGATCTGCGTCTATGTCGCGATCGGGCAGCGGATGGCGACGGTCGTCGATGTGGCGCAGCAGCTCGAGGAGCACGGCGCGCTCGAGCACACGATCATCGTCGCCGCGCCGGCCGACGAGGCGGCGCCGATCAAGTACCTGGCGCCTTACGCCGGCTGCGCGATGGCCGAGCACTACCTCTACTCCGGCCGTCACGCGCTCGTCATCTACGACGACCTCACCAAGCACGCTTACGCCTACCGGCAGATGTCGCTGCTCCTGCGCCGCCCGCCCGGCCGCGAGGCGTACCCCGGTGACGTCTTCTATCTGCACTCGCGTCTGCTCGAGCGGGCGGTGAAGCTCTCCGACGAGCTGGGCGGCGGTTCACTCACCGCTTTGCCGATCATCGAAACCCAGGCTGGCGACGTGTCGGCGTACATCCCGACCAACGTGATCTCGATCACCGACGGCCAGATCTACCTCGAGGCCGATCTGTTCCGCGCCGGCGTTCGCCCGGCCATCAACGTCGGCATCTCGGTGTCGCGCGTCGGTGGTTCGGCGCAGACGCTGCCGATGAAGAAGGTCGCTGGCCGCTTGCGGCTCGAACTGTCCCAGTACCGCGAGCTCGAAGCGTTCGCCCAGTTCGGCTCCGAGCTTGACCCCGAAACGCAGCGCACGCTTGCGCGCGGCGAGCGCTTGGTCGAGACGCTCAAACAGGGCGAGCGCGAACCCTGGGCGGTTGAGGACCAGGTCGCAGCGATCTATTCCGGTACCGGCGGCTGGCTCGACCGCATCAAGACCGAGCGGGTGCAGGAGTTCCACCGCTTCCTGTTGGCGCGGCTCCACGCCGAGAACAAGGACCTGATGGAGCGCATCGCCGCCGGCCAGTGGGACGACGAGATCGAGGCGCAGCTCGGGCGTGCGATCGCCGACGCGATCGACGACTTCGGCCCCGACTTCGACGCCGAGGGCAACCCGCTGGCAGAAGGCGAGTCCGACCGCATCCGCTCCGAGGAGGAGCGCGCGCGGCCAGGTCGCACCGCCGAGGCGCAAGCGGCGAGCGAAGCAGCGTGACGGGAAAGGCGCACAGCGTGCGAGGAGGCTGTTGACGGGCTTAGGCGATGGCGTCGCTTCGTGACATCCGTCGGCGCATCCAGTCGGTGCGCAACGTTCGCAAGATCACGCGCGCGATGGAGATGGTTGCGGCCGCGCGTCTGCGCCGTGCCGAGCAGCGGATCGCGGCGCTGCGTCCTTACGCCGACGCGCTGCGCACGATGACGCGTCGCGCCGCCGATGCCGCCGAGCGGATCCCGTCGCTGCCGATCCTGCAGCCGCGCGACCGCGTGGAGCGCGTGGCGCTGCTCCTCGTCACCGGCGACCGCGGTCTCGCCGGCCCCTTCAACTCGCAGATCCTGCGTGCCGGCCAGCTGCGGGCACGCGAGCTGCGCGCCGACGGTATCGCCGTCGAATGGCACGTCGTCGGTCGGCGCGGCGCATCGTCGCTGCGCTTCCGCGGCATCGATCTCGCCGGCGAGTACACAGGTTTCACCGATCGCCCCGCCTACGCCGATGCGCGGCGGATCGCCGACGAGCTCGCCGCAGCCTACGTCGATGGGCGCGTCGACCGCGTCGAAGTTATCTACAACCACTACATCTCGCCGCTGCGCCAGCTCGTCCGCCGCGAGACGCTGCTGCCGCTCCAGCAAGCCGAGATCGTCGGCGAGGACGGTGGCGGCAGCGAGGGCGATGGCGCTGCGGCGGAGGACGAGGCAGCCACCGCTGCCGCCGGCAACAACGGGCGCGGCGGTGTCCAGCCGCTGTGGCTTTACCAGCCCGAGCCCGAGGAGATCCTGGCGCGGCTAGTACCGGACTACGTCGAGGTGTCGATCTTCCGAGCGCTGCTCGAGTCCGCCGCCTCCGAACACGGGGCGCGGATGACGGCGATGCGCAACGCGTCCGAGAACGCCGCGGAGCTGATCGACAAGCTCACGCTGCAAGCCAACCGCCAGCGGCAGGCGGAGATCACGCAAGAGATCATGGAGGTCGTCGCGGGCGCCGAGGCGCTCGAGTAAACCAAGGGGAGACGTCAGGTGGAAGCAGGTATCGAGAAGACGGTGGCAGAACGGCAGTCGAACGGCACGCAGAACGCCGGGGAGAACGTCGGCCGCGTCGAGGAGGTGCGCGGCGTCGTCATCGAGGCCGTCTTCCCCGAGCGTCTGCCCGAGATCTACAACGCCCTCGAGCTCGAGATCGAGGTCGAGGGCGAGAAGCGGCGGCTCGTCGCCGAGGTACAGCAGCACGTCGGCGACGATCGCGTACGCGCGGTGGCGATGGACTCGACCGACGGCCTGTCGCGCGGAGCCGCAGTGCGCGACACCGGCGGCCCGATCACCGTCCCCGTCGGAAAGGCCACCCTCGGCCGGATCTTCAACCTCCTCGGCGAGCCGATCGACGAGGGGCCGCCGGTCGAGGCCGAGGAGCGCTGGCCGATCCACCGCCCCGCGCCGAGCGTCGAGAACCTCACGCCGACGCGCGAGGTGTTCGAGACAGGCATCAAGGTCATCGACCTGCTCGCGCCCTACGCCAAGGGCGGCAAGGTCGGTCTCTTCGGCGGTGCCGGTGTCGGCAAGACGGTGCTGATCCAGGAGCTGATCCGCAACATCGCCGAAGAGCACGAGGGTCTGTCGGCTTTCTGCGGTGTCGGCGAGCGCACGCGCGAAGGCAACGACCTCTGGCTCGAGATGAAGGAGTCTGGGGTGCTCGACAAGACGATCCTGGTCTTCGGCCAGATGAACGAGCCGCCCGGAGCGCGTATGCGCGTGGCGCTCTCCGGCCTGACGATGGCCGAGTACTTCCGCGAGACCACCGGCCAGGACGTGCTGCTGTTCATCGACAACATCTTCCGCTTCGTCCAGGCCGGTTCCGAGGTCTCGGCGCTGCTCGGACGGATGCCCTCGCAGGTCGGCTACCAGCCGACGCTGGAGACCGAAATGGGTCAGCTGCAGGAGCGCATCACCTCGACCCGCAAGGGCTCGGTGACCTCGGTACAGGCGATCTACGTTCCCGCCGACGACCTCACCGACCCCGCTCCGGCGTCGGTGTTCGCCCACCTCAACGCGACGACGGTGTTGTCGCGCTCGATCGCCGAGAAGGGCATCTACCCGGCTGTCGATCCGCTCGACTCGACCTCGACGATCCTCAAGCCCGAGATCGTCGGCGACGAGCACTTCCGCGTCGCCAACCAGGTGCGCCAGATCCTGCAGCGCTACAAGGAGCTGCAGGACATCATCGCGATCCTCGGTATCGACGAGCTGTCCGACGAGGACAAGCTGACCGTCCAGCGAGCGCGCAAGATCGAGCGCTTCCTCTCGCAGCCGTTCTTCGTCGCCGAGCAGTTCACGGGCACGCCCGGGCGGTACGTGAAGATCGAGGACACCGTGCGCTCCTTCAAGGAGATCATCGAGGGCAAGCACGACGAGATCCCCGAGCGCGCCTTCTACATGAAGGGCACGATCGAGGAAGTAATCGCCGACGCGCGCGACGCACGCGAGCGCGAAGAGGCAGAGCGGCGCAGGCGCGGCGAGGATGCCTGACGGCGCGGGGGCGAGCGCTGCGCTAGGCGTGGACGACACGGAAAGGGCGGTGTAGCAGGTGGCCCACCGTAAGTTCAGGGCGCGGGTCCTCACCCCCGAGGGCGAGGTGTTCGCCGGCGACGTCGAGATGATTTCGACACGAACGGCGACCGGTGTCGTCGGCATCCTCGCCCGCCACCAGCCGCTGCTCGCGATCCTCGAGCCGACCGAGCTGCGCCTCTACCGCACAGAGAGCGAGATCGAGCGCTTCGCCCAGGCCGAGGGATATCTGCAGGTCGCCGAGGGCGAGGCCCTGATCTTGGTCGAGGAGGCGCACCGTCCCGCCGATCTCGATCGGGCCGAGCTCGAGGAACGTTTGCGCGAGGCGCGCGAACGTTACGAACAGGCGGCCAAAGGCAGCGAGGAGCAGCGGCGCGCCGAGCGGTCGGTGCAGCGTTTGCAGGCGTTTCTCGAAGTCGTCACGGCCTGAGTCGATGGCGCCGCTCGGGGCCGTCCGAGGCGGGTATGCGTGATCTCACCGCAGAGGAGGTCCGCGTGCTCGGCTGCTTGATCGAGAAGCAGCGGACGACGCCCGATCAGTACCCGCTAACGCTCAACGCGCTGCGTAACGCCTGCAACCAGACGACCAACCGCGATCCGGTCGTCGACTACAGCGAGGACACGATCCGCCGCGCGCTCGAGCGTCTCATCCACCGCGGCTGGGTACGCAACGCAAGCTGGGCGGGCAGTCGCGCGATGAAGTACCGGCACCTGCTCGACAAGCAGCTGAACCTCGACGAGCGCTCGCTCGCTCTGCTCGCCGTGCTGATGTTGCGCGGGCCCCAAACGGCGGCCGAGCTCCGCCAGCGCAGCGAGCGGTTGTACCGATTCGCATCGCCCGAAGAGGTCGAGCAGGTACTTGCCGAGCTCACGGCGCGCGATCTCGTGGCACAGCTTCCGCGCCGTCCCGGTGAAAGGGGCAGGCGCTACGTGCATCTGCTCGGGGCTCAGTTCAGCGTAAGTGGTGACCTTGCAAGCGACCGCTCCGCGCGCAACCACGACGGCGCGGCATCGATGTCGGGACCGCGCGGCGAGCCGCGGTCGTCAACCGGTGTCGGTGCGGTAGCGAGCGCTGACACTGCAGCGACGTCGCTTGCCGAGCGGGTCGCAGCGCTCGAACGACGGATCGCCGATCTCGAACGCAAGCTGAACGAGCTCGCTGGTTGAAGCGAGGAGGCGCGGGGTACGGAAGCTCAGCGGCTGTAGCCGCGCCGTTCGAACTCCGCTCGCGCCTTTTCGACCTCCTCTGCGCTGAGCGGGCTAGGCGTGCCGACGGCGCGAGCACGCACGAGCAGGTCGCAAAGCCATTCGAGTAGACGCGCGGCGCCAACCGCTTCCTCCAACGTGTCGCCGACGGCGACAGCCCCGTGGTTCGCCAGCAGTGCGGCGCGGCGGTCGCGCAGGGCCTCGATCGCGACTTCGGCCAGCTCCGGACTGCCGAACCGGCGGTACGGTGCAACTCGTACCGGCCCGCCGAGCAAGACCATCTCGTAGTGGATGCACGGCAGCTCGCCCTCGAGCGTGCAGGCCACGGCGGTTGCGGAGGGCGAGTGCGTGTGGACCACCGCGCCGACGCCGTGGTGCTCGTAGACAGCGAGGTGGAGTGGAAGCTCCGACGATGGTGCCAAGCGCCCGGCGACGAGCTCGCCCGAGCGATCGACGATCGTCACCTGCCCCGCACGCAGCTCACCCAGGTTCGACCCGGCCGGGGTAATCGCGACATGGTCGCCGTCGCGAGCGCTGACGTTGCCCTGCGTGCGGGTCACTAACCCCTCGGCCGCGAGCGTTCGCGAAGCGTCGGCGACGGCATGGCGCAGCTCGAGCAGTGGGTCGGCAGGATTTCGGCGCATCGATAGCGAGAGAGCGCTCGGGACGCTAGCGAAAGCGCCGCAGACGCAGCGAGTTCGTGACCACCGAGACGCTCGAGAGTGCCATTGCGATGCCGGCAATGGCGGGGTTGAGTAGTCCGGCCGCGGCCACTGGCAGCGCGACGAGGTTGTAGGCGAACGCCCACGCGAGGTTTTGATGGATCGTTCGCAGCGCGCGGCGCGACAGTGCGATAGCGCGCGGCACGAGGCGCAGGTCGCTACCAATGAGTGTGATGTCCGAAGCCTCAATCGCGACGTCGGTGCCGCTGCCGACAGCTATGCCCACATCGGCGCTGGCTAGGGCGGGAGCGTCGTTGATCCCGTCGCCCACCATGGCCACCGCGAAACCGCGCGCGCGCAGTTGCTCGACGATCGCTGCCTTTTCGTGCGGTAGGACCCCGGCGACCACCTCCGAGATCCCGACGCGCTCGGCGACTGCGGAGGCGACACGCTGCTCGTCACCGGTGACGAGAACGGGCTCGATCCCCTGTCGGCGTAGCTCGGCAATCGCTTCCGCTGCTTCTGGCCGTGGCTCGTCGGAGACTGCCAGCACTGCTGCGACGCGACCGTCGACGGCGAGCACGACCGTCGTCCGTCCTTCCCTCGCGGCGCGATCGAGCGCATCTCGCACCACTGCGGAGAGGTCGACACCGCGTTGGGTGATCAGAGCGGGACGCGCCACCACGACCTCGTGTCCCGCTACCTGTCCCTCGACACCGCGACCGGCGTGTGCTCGGAAGCCGCTGACTGGCGGCAACTCTCCGCACCGTGTCGCCGCGGCGCTCGCGATCGCGCGCGCGATCGGGTGTTCCGACGCGCTCTCGACAGCGCCAGCCAGTTGCAGGGCGCGTTCAGTATCGAAACCGTCGAAGGTTTCGACTCCGACGAGTGTCATCTCGCCGCGCGTGACGGTGCCGGTCTTGTCGATAAGCACGCGGCGAAGCCGACGCACCCGCTCGAGCACCTCTGGCCCTTTGATGAGGATTCCAAGCTCGGCCCCGCGCCCTGTGGCGGCGACGACGGCTGTCGGCGTCGCCAGCCCGAGCGCACAGGGGCACGCGACCACCAGCACCGCTACGGCCGCAGTGAGTGCGAAGGTGAAGGGCTCACCGGCCGCGAGCCAAAAAAGCGATGTGGCGGCGCTCAGGGCGAGCACGACCGGTACGAACACCGCGGCGACGCGATCTGCGAGGCGCTCGATGCGCGCCTTGCCGGCTTGCGCGTTTTCCACCAGGCGCGTGATCTGCGCAAGTGTGGTATTGGCCCCGACGCGTGTAGCACGCACTACTAGCCGGCCGTCGGTGGCGATTGCGCCACCGACCACCTCGTCGCCGGGACCGACAGCGACCGGCAGCGATTCTCCGGTGACCAGCGCGAGATCGAGCGCTGCTTGGCCGCTCTGTACCACGCCGTCGGTGGCGACGCGTTCGCCGGGCCGAACGACGAAAAGCTGGCCGACAGCGAGCTCCGCCGCGGGGATGCGAAGCTCGCGGCCGTCGTCGGTTAGCAGCGTGGCCTCGGACGGGGCCAGTTCGAGGAGTTTGCGCACCGAGCTGCCGGCGGCCCGCCGAGCCCGCGTTTCGATCCAGCGTCCGGCTAGCGTGGCGGCAGCGACGGCAGCAGCGATCTCAAAGTAGACCTCCTCGCCACCCACGGATCGCCGAGGCGCGAGCGTGAACTGCATGTGCGTGTCGGGGTCGCCGGCTTCCCCGAAGAGAAGCGCCGCGACCGAATAGGTCCATGCTGCGGCGACGCCCAGCGTGATCAGCGTGTCCATGTTGGCCGCGCGGTGACGAGCCGCGCCCAGCGCCGCGCGGTGGATCGGCCATGCTGCCCACCACACCACGGCTGTCGCAAGTGCGAAGACAACCCACTGCCAATAGCGGAACTGCAGAGCTGGCACCATCGAGACCAAAATGACGGGCGCCGTCAGTGCCAGCGCGACCTTGGCGCGTTTGCCCAGATTGGCGTCGGCGGCGTGGTGATGGGCGTGGTCGTGGTGTTCGGCGGACGCGCGTTGCGCCTCCGGTGCGTGCAGCTCGTCTCGTGTGGCGGGCGCAGCCGCCCGCTGCGATCGAGCGGGAGTTCGCGCGTCGTAACCCACTGATCTGACCGCTTCGACGAGTTTCGCTGCTGCTTGTGGGCTAGCGGCGGCGGCGAGCTCGATGTGCGCCTTGTTTGTCGCCAGGTTGACCCGCGCCGTTCGCACGCCCTCGACCGCAGCGAGCGCGCTTTCCACGCGTTTCACGCACGAGGCGCAGTGCAAGCCTTCCAGCTCGAGGTCGATGGTGGCCGGCTGCGTCCCCGCGGCGTGCTCGCTAATACCCATAAGGGGTATATTAGCGCTGGTGAGTGCACCCGGTTACAGCGAAGACAAGGAAAGGGTCCTCAAGCGCCTTCGCCGCATCGAAGGGCAGGTGCGGGGGATACAACGGATGGTCGAGGAGGAGCGCTACTGCATCGATGTGCTCACGCAGATCTCGGCCGTCCAAGCGGCGCTCCACCGTGTCGCGCTCTCGCTCCTCGACGACCATGCTCGGCACTGCGTCGTCGGCGGGAAGGGTCCGGGTACAGCGGAGGAGCGGACCAGCGAGATGATGGCGGCGGTGGCGCGGCTCTTGAAGCGCGGATAGACGCGGGCCAGAGGAGACGCCGGAGCTTCTAGACGGAGGCTAGGGGCGCGAGCGCAACCCAAGGTCGCGCGGGAAGGGTTCGAGATACACCTGCTCGCGCGCCCATTCGCTGCCGTGCCTGCGCAAGTGGTGGCGGAGCAGGGCGACCGGCACCTCGAGCGGCACGATGCCGGCGCGGTAGTCGGCGATCGCGTCCAGTAGTTCTACGCGGTCGGAGCGATCGACCGCATCCGAGAGGTGGCCAAGCAGATGGAGCATCGCGTCGACGTTGCGGCCGCGTGTGGCGGGACGACGGAGCGCCTCGGCGTGGAGACGCCGATAGCGGAGCTCGATCTCCCGCCTCGGCAGCTCCGCCGCCCGCGCCACCAACCGGCCCAACTCCCTTGCTCTAGCGGGATCGTGCGCGTGGAGGAAGACCTTTTCGCGCGCGTGCAACGCGACGAGTTCGGCGAGGGTCCAAGCGCCGGCGAAAAACTCGCGCAGCCGCGCGTGTGCGAATACCTGTGCGACGAACGTCTCGCGCAGAAGCGGATCGTTGAGCCGACCCTCTTCCTCGAGCGGAAGCCAAGGTAGGCGTTCGCGCAGAACCTGCGCGAACACGCCGCTACCGTCGCGCCCCGCGAGCTCGCCGTCCGGCTTGTACACGCGCACGCGGTAGAGACCGCACGTCGGCGAGTTCTTTTTGAGCACGAAACCGTCGACGGCGAGCTCGTCGAGACGTCGGCATATCGCTTCCGCGAGCTTGCGCATCGCAGCGGTCAGGTCGCGGCCGCTGCGCGGCGCGACTAGACGTGTGCCGGAGCGCCCGTCACGGACCAGGCGGATCGTCTCGCGCGGCACGCCCAGCCCGAGCTCCACTTCCGGGCAGACAGGCACGTACTCGACGAAGCGCGCGAGCGTGTCGCAGACGAAACGGTCGCGCAAGGGCACACCGTCGTAACGGACGCGCTCGCCGACGAGACACGCCGAAATCCCGACGCGCGGACGGTTCCGTTCGCCGCTCGCGGCTTCGTGGTCGCTGCGCACCGCGCGCTCGTTCATCTCGCACCTAGTACGGAGCAGGCGTCCGTGCGGTGCGCAGTTCGACTTCGAACCGCGTAAATCGTGTGAGAGGTGAAACGCTCGGACGACTCTCCGCCCGCCGGCCGGCTGCGACGCGGAGCCGCTCTCGGAGGCACGCTCGCGCGCCAAGGCGCGCGGCTCGCGAGTGCCCGTTTCGCGGCGATCGGCCGCGCCGCGCGCGGCGACGACGCGCGCGCCGCGGCCACCGTCGAGGCAGCGCGCGAGCTGGCTCGGCAGCTGTCGCGAATGCGGGGCGCGGCGATGAAGATCGGACAGGCGCTCTCGACGCTCGAGCCGCTCGCCCTCCCGCCCGAAGCGCGCGAGGAGGTGCGCCGGGCCTTCGCCCAACTGCGCGACTCGGCCCGATCGGTCCCCTTCGCGTCCGTCGAGCGAGTAGTCGCGGACGAACTCGGCGGGCCGCTGTCGCGGCACTTTCGCGAGTTCGATCGCGAGCCGCTCGCCGCGGCGTCGATCGGCCAAGTGCACCGCGCGGTGACGCGCGGCGGCGACGTGGTGGCCGTCAAAGTGCAGTACCCCGGCGTTGCGGAGGCCGTCGAAGCCGATCTGCGCAATCTCGGTCTGTTGGCGCCGTTCGTGCGACGCATAGCGCCCGGCCTCGACGTGCGCGCATTGCTGCGTGAGATTCGCGAGCGGATCGGCGACGAGCTGGACTACGAACTCGAAGCGCAGAACCAGCGCCGCGTGTGGCGCGCGTGGCGCGGCCACCCCTTCGCCGCCGTGCCGGCCGTTTTCTCCGAGCTGTCGAGCCGCCGGGTGCTGGTCACCGAGCTGGTGCGCGGCAGCACGTTCGAAGACGTCCGCGAGCTCCGCGCCGCGGAGCGCGACCGCTTCGGCGCGATCGTCGCGCGCTTCTTCTTCGCCAATCTCGCCCGGCTCGGCCTCGCGCTGGGCGATCCCCATCCCGGCAACTACCTGCTCATGAGCGATGGCCGCGTCGCCTTCCTCGACTTCGGTCTCGTGCGCACGATCCCGCGCGAGCACCTCGAGCGCGAGAAGGCGTTGGCGCGCGCGGCGATTGCCGGCGACGCTCGCGGCGTGCACCGGGCGATGGCCGATCTCGGTTACCTCCCCAACCCCGCGCAGTTCGATCCCGATCTACTGCTGGCGCAGATCCGTGCTGCGGCGGGCTGGATGTTCACGCGCGGGCGGCGGCGTATCGATCCCGAATTCGTGTTGCGCGTGCTCGAAGCAGGCAGCTCGCCGCGGTCGCCATTCTTCGCGCAGATGCGGCGCCAAACGGTGCCGGCGGCGTCGCTTTTGATGCGACGCATGGAGGGGCTTTTGCTGAGCGTGCTCGGCGCTCTCCGTGCGACCGCCGACTGGGGAGGGATCGTCGCCGAGTACGTGCTCGACGCCGAACCCGTCGACGAGCTGGGGCGCGCCGATGCAAGCTTCTGGAAGCGTGAACGGTCGGGCCTGCGGTCGAGCTCGAGCGCGCCGCGGCGGCAGCGGCGCCCCCGGTCTTGACGGCGGTCTGCTCGAAGATCGGTGTGCGCAGCTGAACCGCGCGCCTCGCGCGGCCGTAGTCAGGGCGTGGGGTCCACGGCGGTCGGCAGGCGGAGCGCGTCGGGGGAGCGGCTGTCGCCGCGCGCCCGAGTACCGCGCCGCGCGCGTGTCGTGGTGGTCGGTGCGGGGCTCGGCGGTCTCGCGGTCGCGCTCCGCTTGCAAAGCGCAGGCTGTGAGGTGACCGTCGTCGAACGCCTCGACCGGCCCGGCGGGCGCGCCGGGATGGCACGCGCGGGGGCTTATCGCTGGGATACCGGACCGACGCTCGTGACGATGCCCGAGCTCGTGCGCGAGACGCTCGCTGCCGGGGGTGTCGATCCCGACGCGCTCGGGATGGTCCCAGTCGACCCGCTCTACACGATCGAATGGGCCGACGGCACCCGACTGTCGTTCCCTCGGGGCCGCGAGAACCTGCTCGCCGAGGTCGAGCGCAGCTGGCCGGCGGAGGTCGCCGGCGTCGCACGCTTGCTCGACAAGCTCGAGCCGCTCTACCGCCTCTTGCTCGAAGTCGCCGACCGTCCGTTCGCGAGCGTCTTCGACCAGCTCGCGCTGGTGCCGCGCCTCGCGCGGCACGCCGGGCTCGTCCCGCTCTGGTCGCTGGTCGCGAAGCACGTGAGGGATCGGCATTTGCGCGACGCTCTCGCCTTCCATCCGCTGTTCATCGGCGGCGACCCGTTTCGCGTGCCGGCGGTGTACGGCGGGCTCGTTCCGCTGCAGCTCGAGAGCGGCGGCTGGTACCCCGACGGTGGCGTGTGGAGCCTCGTCGGCACGCTCGCCGCACCGCTCGACATCGAGTTCGGAGCGCGCTGCGCGCGCATCGTGCGCGCGTCGAGCGGCGCGGTGCGCGCGGTCGAGCTCGACGGCGGCGGCCGTATCGCTTGCGACGCGGTCGTCTGGAACGGCGATCCCTACGCCGTCGAGCGCGCTCTAGGTCGGCGTCGCGAGCGGCGCGGACGCAGTCGTCTGGCGCGTCCGTCGATGTCGTGCCTGCTGTTCTACTTCGGTTTCGCGCGGCGTCTACCGAGGCTCGCTCACCACCACCTCTGGGTCGGCGGCGAGTTGCGACCGTTCGTCAGTTGGGCCACCGCCAGGCGGAGCGCCAGGCGCCCTCGTATCGCTCGCGGGCGTCGCCGCCGGCCGCCCGCGATCGCGATGTACGTGCACGCGCCAGCGCGCAGCGACCCCTCGGTAGCGCCGCCCGGCGGCGACGCGCTGGCTGTCCTGGTGCCGGTACCGAACCTCGGAGCGGCCGCCAGGTGCGGTTACAGCATCGGCGAGCTGCGCGAGCAGGTGCTCGCGGCGCTCGAGCGGATCAGCGGGCTGTCGGACCTGCGGGAGTGGCTCGAGGTCGAGGAGGTTTTCACGCCGTTCGACTTCCGCGACCGCTACGACGCGTACGCCGGGAACGCCTTCGCGCTCGAGCCGACGCTCTTCGGTTCGGGATGGTTTCGTCGCCATAACCGAGACCGGCGGGTGCCCGGCCTGTACCACGTCGGTGCGGGGGCGCATCCCGGGGCGGGGATTCCAGGTGTCCTCCTCGGTGCGCGGCTGACCGCTCGCTTGCTGACAGCGGACCTAAGGCAACGCGGTCTTCTGGGCCCGACGGGCGCTGGCAAGAACGCTGCCGAGGGAGCGAGACAGTGACCCGTTCGCACCCCCTGACCGTGAGCGAAGATGTCGCACGGTCGCCGGTCACGCGGCGCGATCGCGACTCGCGGACGATCGCACGCCCGTCGCAAGCGGCCCTCGCGTACCAGCCGCACGCAGCGCCCGTGCCTCGGCCAACAAGCCCGCCGGGTGACGGCACCACGAACGCGGCGCTTCTGCGCGTGGCGGGCGCCACGATCGCGCGAGCGTCGCGCACGTTCGCGCTCGGCGCGAGGTTGCTTCCGCAGCCGGAGCGTGACCTGGTGCGCCTCCTCTACTTCGCATTGCGCACCCTCGACGATCTCGTCGACGAGCGCGACCCGAGAGCCGCCGAGCGCCTCGCGCAGGCCAGAGCGTGGCTAGCAGGTGCCGCTCCCTCCACACCCGAGACCCATGCTCTCGCCGCCGTGGCGGCGGAGCGACCGCTGCCGAGAGCGGCGCTCGCGATGTTCCTCGACGGACTGGAGTACGACCTCGCTGGTGCCGCTCCGAGCGACGAGGCCGCCCTCGACCTCTATTGCCTGAGGGTTGCCGGCTCGGTGGGGATCCTCGTGGCGGCGATCCTAGACGCACCGGCGCACGCGCGCGCCCGGGCCGCCGCGCTCGGATCGGCCCTGCAGCTCGTGAACATCGCCCGCGATCTCGACGAGGACCTGGCCGCTGGACGCGACTACCTCGGTTGCGGTCGCCGCGCGCCGGCCAGTCGGAAGGCGAGCTCGCTACGCAGAAGCGTGCTGGCGCCGCCCCTCGAGCGCGCGCGAGCGCTCTTCGCTTTCGGCTACGACGGCATCCCTGCATTGCGCCGCGGGCGTTTCGGCGTCGCTGTCGCGGCTCTCGCGTACCTAGCGATCGCCGATGCGATCGAGCGAAGCGACTACGCGCCTGGACGGGCTCGCACTTCGCCGCTCACGAAGGCGGCATGCGTCGCCCGCGCGGCGTTCGACCTCTCTTTCGGCCGCCTCTCGCCGCTGCGTCGCAGGTCGCGCCGCCCCGCGTGGCCGTGCTAACGCCGCGGTAGCTGCACGACCGCGACGTGTCCGCCGTGGTCGGACGGCCACAGGCCGCTGCGCGAGCGGTTGCGCGGATCGGTGCCGACCACGACTTGGGCGAGCACGCGCGTCCGCGGTTTGACGAGGATGTGGTCGATGTGATGGTCGAAAGCGGCGGGCGTCGGGTCGCTCAAATCCTCGCGCGCCAGGCAGCACGAGTTAGCGGGCTTCGACCCGTGGCGCAACACCCAGGTGTCGCGCAGCCCGAAGCTCTGGAGAACGCGGTACGCGCCCGGGTTGTCGCCACGGGGATCGGAGTTGAGGTCACCGACCACGATTAGCGGCAGCGATGTCCGCAGCGGCCCGCCCCGGGCAGCTAGCTCCTGGGCTTGCGCGACGCGCGTCTGGTCGAGGAAAGCCTCGAGGTGTGTGTTCACGACGCGCACCCGCTGGCGGCCGAGCGCGAGGTCGACGCCGGCGTATCCGCGTAGCGCCGTGAACGTTCCGACCACGGTCGGCACCACCAGCCGCGCCTTGTAGTTGCGACCGAACTTGCGCACCACGCGCAGCCCGGTGCGCCGGCGCACGAGCACCACGTCGCGCATCGTCAGGCGCACGTCGTAACCGAGCGAGGTGGGAGCTTCGATGTCGGCTTCGCGTTGGACAGCGGCTACCCGGTAGCGCAGCTTGGCACGCGCGAGCTCGCGCAACAACAGTGCCAAATAGTCGTAGACGACGGTGCGCGCCGGTGTCGCCGAGCCGTCCTTGACCCCTGTGGGGCCACGTCGCCAGAGGGCCACCTCTTGCAGCCCGATCACGTCGGGGCGGTGGCGGCGCACCTCCCGTGCCAACAGTCGTGCCCGCGTCGGGAAATCGGTGCGGCGAACGACGTTCCACAGCTCGGTCGCCTTCGCCTCGAACTCCTCGCGTGTGCGCGCTGGGATCGGTTTCGCGATATCGCCGCCGAGGTAGATGTTGCGGGTCATCACCGAGAGCGTCGCGGCGCGCTGCGAGGTGCGAGCACCGTCAGCTGCGCCGCTCGCCACTCCGGCACCGGCAGCGAGCGCCACGGCAATCGCGACGGTCGTCTTGCGAAGTCCGCCGCCGCGAACGCGACGGCGACCGCTGTGTACCCGCAACGATCCCTCCCCAGCGATCCGCACGACTCCCTCCTGAGAAACGGCGGCTGTCGTCTTCAGCCTAACCGCTTGCGGCACCTCGAGACGCCACGCGCCCGCGCCGGTCGACCGGCGCGGGCGCGGCGACGGGGACAGCTGGCGCTGTGGGTGCTAGCGCCGGCGGCCCTGGATAATCCAAAAGAGATCGGTTTGCGGGTGCGTGCCGAGCACCGAGCGGGCATTGGGACCTTCGGCGAACACCGGCACGGCCGCGCCTGTGTGCTGCTGGCTCGGCGGAACGGCGAGTGGCGGGTTACCGGCACCGCCATATCCGCTGGTCCCGTAGGTGATCCTGAGCGTTTGACCGTCGCGGGTCAGGAGATTGATCGAGTAGCCCGTCGGCGCGCTGCCGCCGCTCGCGTCCTCGGGAACGATCTGGCTTGTGTGCGAGTGGTCGGCGGTGACGAGCACGAGCGTGTCGGGGTGCCGACGCTGGAAGCGCAGCGCGACGCCGATGGCTTCGTCGAATGCGACCGTCTCGCCGATCTGTCCGCAGGCGTTGGCGGCGTGGTCCTGCTTGTCGATCGAAGCGCCTTCGACCTGGAGGAAGAAGCCGCGACGGTTCCGGAGCAGGTCGAGCGCCTTCTCCGTCATCGCCGCCAGGCTCGGCTGTGCGGCAGGCCGGTTGGCGGTGTCGCAGCGCACCGGCGGGGTGTTGCCGACGCCCGTCGTCGCGCTCGGGCCTGTCCATTCGGGCGTCATGTTGCCCTCGGCGAACAGGCCGAGCAGGGGCCGGTAGCGCGGCCCGGTCTCCGCGAGCTCGGTGCTGTCGGCGACGATCGTGTAACCGCGGTCGCGCGCCTCGTCGATCACGGTGCGGCCGCTAGCGGTCGGCTGGGCGAAGCGAGCTCGGCCGCCTCCCAGAAGCACGTCGACGCCGTGGTCGATCTCCTGCTCGGCGATCGATCCGAGCCCGCCGGCGCTCTTCGTCTCGCGCGGACAGCGGGTCGCCGTGTCGCTCGGCCCCTGGCACGCGCGGTTCGAGATGTGGGCTGCCATCACGGCCGGCGTGGCGTCGGTTAGCTCGGCGGTCGTGACGAAGCCTGTGTAAGACAAGCGATCGATGTTCATGCGCCCGTCGGCGCCGTACTGGTAGTAGCGGGCGGCGGTGATCTCGGAGACACCCATCCCGTCTCCGATCAAGAGGATCACGTTCTTCGGTTGTCGCGCCGTCGGCGGCTCGTAAAACCGGAGCCCGGCGGACCGCAGGTCGCGCGTCGGCGCCTGGTCACGCGATGCCGTTGCCGCCACCGTAGCGGTGGCCGCGGCGAGTGCTCCGCAGACGAGGACACAGAGACCTCGAGTTCTCATCGCTCGCGCCTCCTGGACGTGGTCGTTCGGCCGGCGCGAGTGTGTGCCGAAGCCGCCGACGGCATGTGAACAGCTCGGTCCCGTCGCGTGACGCACTGGTGAAGGCGGCCACGCGACCGGGTGACGAGACGACTACCTATCGGCGCTCGCGACGCGGCGATCCCCACCGGCGATCGCCGAGCGGGCGTCGCGTCCCGCGCGAAAGATTCAGCTGGCGAGCGCGCGCTCGACGATCGCCGCGCTGTCGGTGCCGCGCGGCAACGTGCCGAAGACGCGTCCCCGCTCGGCGCCGAGCCGCCCGGCACAGAAGGCGTCCGCGACCGCTGCGGGAGCGTGTCGAACGAGCAGCGACGCTTGGAACGCCAGCGCCAGGTCTTCGACGGTGCGGCGCGCCGCCCATTGAGCGTCGAGCTCGCCGCGCGCCAAGCGCGCGAGGTGCCCGCGTAGCTCCGCGAGGTGCCGGTCGAGCCGCTGGTCGGCGCCGCGCGCGCTTTCGCACTCCGCGAGGAAAGCCTCGAGCCCAGCCGGTTCCTTGGCCATCGCGCGCAGCACGTCGAGGGCAGCGACGTTGCCCGATCCCTCCCAGATCGAGTTGATCGGCGCATCGCGCAACAGGCGGGGCATGCCCGACTCCTCGACGTAGCCGTTGCCGCCCAGACACTCGAGCGCTTCCGCGGCGTGGATCGGCGCGCGCTTGCAGATCCAGTACTTCATCACCGCTGTCGCGAAGCGCCGCAGGGGCGCGTCGTCCTCGTCGTAGGCACGCGCGACACGCAGCGTCGCGACCGTAGCTGCCTCGGACTCGATCGCCAGATCGGCGAGGACGTTCTGCATTGCCGGCCACTCGACCAGCCGCCGCCCGAACGTCGCGCGGTGACGCGCGTGGTGAACCGCTTCGACCAGCCCGAAGCGCATCGCGCCAGCCGATCCGATCATGCAGTCGAGGCGCGTGTGGTTGACCATGCGGATGATCGTTTTCACGCCCTCGCCCTCGGGACCGAGCAGGCGCGCTCGCACGCCCCAGTACTCGACCTCGGCCGACGGCAGCGAGCGGGTGCCGAGCTTGTCCTTGAGCCGAACGAGGCGGAAGCCCGGGTCGCTCGACTCGAAGACGAAGCACGAAAGCCCGTGGTCGGTGTGCGCGAGGGTGAGGAAGATGTCGCACGGCGGATATGAGCAGAACCACTTGTGGCCCCACAGCTCCCACCAGCCGTCGCCGACCGGTTCGGCGCGCGTGGTGTTTGCCCGGACGTCGGAGCCGCCCTGCTTCTCGGTCATCGCCATCCCGCACAACGCACCGCGTTCGTAGTCGCAGGCGGTAAGCAGCGGCTCCCAGCGCGCTGCGATCTGTTCGTCGGCACGCAGCGCCGGCACGGCCGCGTAGGTCATCGACACCGGGCACATCACCCCGGAGCTCACCTGCGTCCACAGGAAGAAAAGCGCCGCGCGCGCTACGTGCGCACCGGGACGCGGCTCGCGCCAGGGCATACCCGCCATCCCGCGATCGATCGCCTCGCGCAAGAGCCAGTGCCAGGAGGGATCACATTCGACGCGGTCGACGCGGTGGCCGTAGCGGTCGTGCGTGACTAGGCGAGGTTCGTTGCGCTCGGCGCGCTCGGCGTGCTCCCAAGCCTCGATCGAGCCGGCGAGCGCGCCGCACTCGACGAGCGCCGTCTGCGCCCAGCCCGCGCCCTCCCGGTCGACCGCGGCGCGCAGCGCTTCGTCGGCGCTGTACACGTTGTACGGCCGTAGCGGCGGCGGTTGGTTGCGAACCTCGTGCGTGTCCCGCTTGGGCGGTTGCATTCGGCCTGTCGATGGTGGTTCGCTGGCGGCTTGGGGCGCGCTAGCGACCGCGGTCGTCGTGTTGGTTGTGTCCATCGCCTGTGCCCGTCCTGGCTGGTGTCCGTGCCCGTCCTCGATGGTCTAAGTCTCTGCTCTGCGCGGCGCTCCGCGGTGGTCGTCGTCGGTGGCGGTCGCGCAGCGGCAGCGAGCGCACCCAGATCCCGACCAGCGCCGCGACGAGCGCCTCGCGTCCCGACGCCCGCACCGTCTCGGCGGCAAGCGGACCGACGAGTGCCTCGGCGATCGCGCCGACGAGCGCTGCCGCCATCACCTCGCAATCGTGCGGATCGAGCTCGCCGCGCGCGATCCCTTCGCGCAGCACGCTCGCGATCACGTCGCGGTAGCCGCGGCGAAGTTCGAGCCGTGCTGCGTCTACCTCTGGCCCGGCAGGCTCGGCGATCAGCGCGTAGGCGAGCCGAGGAGCCGCGAGCGCGCGCCTGGCGAACGCCTCGCCGCACGCCGCAAGTCGCTCCGCGACCGGGGAGCTCGCGCGTGCGCGCGCGGTCTCGGTCATCACCGCGAGCTCGCGTTCCGAGGCTGTTCGAAAGACCTCTTCGAGCAGGTGGCCCTTGGAGTGGAAGTGGCGGTAGACGCAGCCGACCGACACGCCCGCCCGCAGCGCCACAGCGCGCACGCTCGCGGCGGCGAAGCCCCCTTCCCGCACCGCCTCGAGCGCCGCCGCGAGGATGCGCGCACGTGTGCGCGCCGAGCGTGCCACGTCGTCTGCGGTCCGTTTGTACGCCACCGTTACCAAGTAGTGAACCATCGTTCACAGCTTCTTGCAAGTCACCGGCGCTGGCGCTAGCTTCGGGTCGTGCGCGGCGCTCGCTCTTCGACCGCAGCGTCAGTCGGACCGATCGGGGTCGCTGCGCTGCTCGCGCTCACCGCCTGGGCAACCTTGGCGTGGGCGGGCGCTAGGCACGGCAAGGCAGCGGCTGGCACCGCCGCCACGGTGCGCTTCACGTCGGGCGTCGCCGCCGGCGAGCCGCGCAGCGACCGAATCACGCTCTGGACGCGTCTCGACCGGCCGGCACGGGTCGAGCTCGTCCTCGCTCGTGACCGCCACCTGCGGCGCGCCCGTCGGACACGCGTTCTGCGCGCAAGCGCAGCCCACGACTACACGGTCGCCGTGACCGTGCGCGGCCTTGCCCCTGGAGCGCGCTACTGGTACCGCTTCCGCAGCGGGCGGGCGCGCAGCCCGCTCGGCACCTTCCGCACCGCGCCCGCGAGCAGCGCGAACGCCACCGTGCGCTTCGCCTGGACGGGCGATTTCGACGCCACGCCCGCACCGGGTGCGCGGCGCCCCTACTGGAACGACTTCCGCATCTTCGCGGCGATGGCTCGCGAGCGCAACGACTTCAACATCGCGCTCGGCGACACGATCTACTCGGACAGCGAAGTACCCGGCGCCTTACGCCCGATCGCCCTTACGGTCGCAGCCAAGTGGGCCAAGTACCGCCGCAACCTCGAGCAGCGTCCGCTGCGCCAGCTGCGGGCCGGCGCGGCGCTCTTCTCGCACTGGGACGACCACGAGTTCGTCAACGACTTCTCGCCGTTCGAGCGGGAGTTCTCGAACGGCGTGCGGATCGACGGACGCACGCTCTACCGCCGCGGCCTGCGCGCCTTCCGCGACTACGCGCCGGTCGCGTACTCGCGGCGCCTCGGCATCTACCGGTCGGTGCGCTGGGGACGCAACCTCGACCTTTTCTTCCTCGACGAGCGTTCCTTCCGGTCGTCCAAGGCGTCGGCGGGCGGGGTGTGCGACAACCCCATTACGGGCGAGCCGGATCTCGCGCCCACCGCCCCTCCCGACAAGCGCGCGCTTTTCGCGGCGCTGGTTCCCTCGCTCGCCGCGCCGGTGGCGCAGCGCTGCCTCGAGACGATTCGCTCGCCGGCACGGACGATGCTCGGGCGCGCCCAGCGCGAGCGCTTCCTCAGCGATCTGCGCCGCTCGCGTGCGCGCTTCAAGGTCGTCGTCAACGAGGTGCCGATGCAGCAGTTCTACGCCCTCCCGTACGACCGTTGGGAGGGGTACGAGGCCGAGCGGCGCACGCTGGTGCGAGCGATCGCGCGCGTGCCGGGCACGGTGGTCATCACCACCGACGTGCACGCGACGCTCGTCAACGATGTTCGCCTGCGAACCCTCGAGGCGGGCGGGCCGCAGCCGAGCGGGGTGCTCGAGGTGACGGTCGGGCCGGCGGCGACAGCCAACTTCGGGCTCGAGATCGACACCGCTGTCGGCCGGTCGGGAGCCGGACGGCTGGTCGACGACGTCTTCTTCGAGCCGCCACCCCCTGCCGGTGTAGGTATGCGCTGCTCGGTGATCGACCGCTTCGCCTACGGGCAGGTCACCGTGACAGGAAGAGAACTGCGGATCGTTCCTAAAGGCGAGGATGGCCGGCCGCTGCGCGAGGAGAGCGGGCGGCTTTGCGGCCCGTTCGTCGTGCGCCGCTAGAAGCTGTTGCCGCTGCCGAGGGCGCTAACCGCCGCGGGACGACCCTCCTCGCGCAATGTAACTGCCGGTTTACAATCGCTGGCGCCGACCGCCGCAAGATGCGCGCTTGCGCATTCACGGACGGCAACGAAGGGCAGGGGGTGGAGCGTGAACCAGTTCGAGCGTCCGCGTGACGAGCGGGACGAACGGATGCTTTCCGAGCATCCGCACGAGTACCTGCGCCGGCGTGAGTTTCTCGCTCGCACGGCGCTAGCCGCCGGCGTAGCCGCCTCGGCGGCGCTGACGCTGACACCGAACCAGCTGGTGGCGGAGGCGGCACGTCGCGAGCGCCGGACGGCCTTGCCGTCGCCGCGCAACATGCCGGTCGACACGTTCGTCGTGCTGATGATGGAGAACCGCTCGTTCGACCACTATCTGGGCTGGCTTCCCTACGCCGACGGCCGGCAAGCGGGTGTGCGCTACCGCGACGACGACGGGCGCCTGGTTGCGACGCGACCGCTCGCACCCGACTGGCAGGGGTGCGGGCATCCCGATCCCGATCACTCCTGGGAGGGCGGGCGCGTCCAGGTCAACGGCGGGCGCATGGACGGGTTCTTGCGCTCGGGCGAGAACGATGTCTTCGCGATCTCCTACTACCGCGAAGGCGACCTCGGATTCATCCACCACGCAGCCAAGACGTTCACCGTCTGCGACCGCTTCTTCTGCTCGCTGCTCGGGCCGACGTTCCCGAACCGCGAGTACATGCACGCAGCGCAGTCCTACGGCCTCAAGGACAACAGCCTGCCGCCGCAGGCCGGCTACCCCACGGGCTTTCCGTGGGAGACGACGATCTGGCACCAGCTCGAGCGGGCCGGAGTGTCGCACCGCTACTTCTACTGCGACGTTCCGGTCACGGCTCTGTGGGGAGCGCGCGGACTCGCGATCTCGGCGCCGGTGAGCGAGTACTACGCGCGTTGCGCGACGGGGACGTTGCCGCACGTGTCGTTCGTCGACCCGAACTTCGGCGGTGCTGGAGCAGGCGCGGGGCTCGGCGTTTCGGGTGACGAGCACCCGCACGGCGATGTCCGCACGGGCCAAGCGTTCATGGCGGATGTCGTTCATGCCTTCATGTCTTCGCCCCAGTGGCGCCGCGGGGCGCTGTTCATCGTCTACGACGAGTGGGGCGGCTTCTTCGACCACGTGCCGCCGCCGCGCGTGCCGGACGCCCGCGCTTCGCGCGATCCGATGGCGGATTTCGGCCAGATGGGGATCCGCATTCCGGCGGTGATCGTCTCGCCGTGGGTGCGGCGGCGGCACGTTTCGCACACTGTCTTCGGCTTCGAATCGATCCTGCGGATGATCCGCTACCGCTTCCGGCTGCCCGCGCTGACGGTGCGCGACGCACGGGCCAACAACATCGCCACGGCGTTCGACTGGCAGCGCAAGCCGCGGGTCGACGTGCCACCGCTTCCCGATCCGCCGCACGTGGTGTCCCGCCCGTGTGCTGTTTCGACGGCGCTCGCGCCGGGTGCCGAGCAGCGGCACCCGGTGATGGAGCTGGTGCGCTCGGGGTGGCTCGAGCGTGTCGGCTTCGACTACCGACCTGCTGCGTTCGAAGAGATGTTCCGCGAGCCCAAGAAACTTGCCGACCGGTTGCGTACGTCGACCTCGCGACGCTCGCAGGCGCCGTTGCCCGACGCGGTCGGTCGCCTGCTCGCAGGAGGCAAGCGATGAGACCGTGGCGCACGGTTCAGCGCTGGTCGTCACCCGGTGTCTCGCTGTTCGTCACCGCTGTCGCAGCGGTGCTGTTCGCCGCGGGGCACGCTGCGATCGGCGCCGAGCCGGCACGCGCGAGCGAGCCCGTGGTGCCGTACAAGCTCGGCGGCAGCACGATCTTCGGCGCCCGCCCGACGGCGCTCGGTCTGCCGGTGGTGCCTGCCAGCAGCACTTTCGGGGCTGCTCCCGCGGAGTTCCTGCCGCGGCTACGCGAGTACCACGACTCCGGGCAGTACGAGCGCGACATCGCCGCGGTGGCCCGAGCGGCACGCGAGTACATCGCGGCACGGATGGCGGAGGCGGCTCGGCCGGTGCGCGTCGAGCGCGTGTGCGCTACGGAGTTCCGACGCGCCACCCGTACCTACTACACGCGCGTGCGCACAGCTACGCGTGGCGGCGCGCGGGGGCGCACGGTGTACCGGCGGGCGCGCGAGCCGCTGTACCGGCGGGTGCGGACGTGCCACCAGCGCCGGATCGAGCCCCGCCGCTTCGAAGGCAAGCCGGCGCTGGTTCTCGATATCGACGAGACGAGCCTCTCGAACTACCGCTACCTGGCGGCTTCGGGCTTCTCGCAGCTTGGTGTGGCCCAAGGAGCTGTGCTCGGCGGCGATGCGATCGCGCCCACGCTCGAGCTGTTCAACTTCGCCAAGCGGCTCGGCATGGCCGTGTTCTTCATCACCGGGACGCCGCCGCAGCTGCGCCAGGTACGCGAAGGCAACCTGCGGCGCGTGGGCTACCGCGCTTGGGACGGCGTCTTCTACAAGCCGACCGACGCGCCGACGGCGCGTTTCAAGGCGGAAGCGCGCGCGACGCTGGAGCAAAACGGATACGACGTCATCGCGAACGTCGGCGACCAGGAGTCCGACCTCGCCGGTGGCCACGCCGACCGGGCGTTCAAGTACCCGAACCCGTTCTACTTCATCCCTAACTAGCCACGGCGTGCCACCGGCGGGGTGCGCCGTGGCGCGAGCGGTGCCAGCCTGGTAGAAAGGGACACGCGGTCTCGTTCGCTCGCCGGGGCGAGAAACCGGTTGGAGAGCGGGTCTCGCCGCAACGATCGCAACCGCCCCGTGTTCGGAGCAGGGATGCTTCCTGCTTATCCCCAGTCGTCGATGTCACATTCCCTCGGACAGCAGCTGTCGTGTCGGCGCTGCGCACAAGCGTTGGCGGTGCTGGCCGTGGTCGCGCTCGCGTTCGGCGCAGCGCCTGCGTCCGCCAAACGCGCCGTTCCCGGCAATTTCATGGGCGTCTACTGGGGCAACCAAGCGGCCGAGGCGCCGCCGCCGATCCAGGACGCCCAGTGGCAGGCGATGGCCGCCAACGGCGTCGAGAGCGTGCGCACCGTTTTCAACTGGTCCGAAACGCAGCCCCGGCGCGATGCGGCCCCCGATTGGAGCGCGCTCGACACGCTCGTCGCCCGCGCCGCTAGCAACGGGCTCGATCTGCTGCCAGTCGTTTTCGCCGCGCCGCGGTGGGCGCGCATCGCCAAGCGGCCAGCAGCACCTCCACGCAACCCGGCCGACCTCGCGCGCTTCATGCGCCTCCTCGTCCAACGCTACGGCCCCGAGGGCCAGTTTTGGCGCGACCACCCGCAGCTGCCGCGGCGCCCGATTCGCGCCTGGCAGATCTGGAACGAGCCGCACGCCTGGTGGGGCTGGGACGTCTCGCGCAGCCGCAAGGAACGCAAGTACCGCTTCCCCGCGCACTACGTGCGTGTGCTCCGCGCCGCGTACAAGGCCGTGAAGCAGGCGGACAAGGGGGCGAAGGTCGTTCTCGCCGGCTTGACCACGGACTCCTGGCGCTACCTCGAGCAGATCTACCGCGCCGGCGGACGCGGCAGCTTCGACGTCGTCGCTAGCCAGACGTTCACCGGCAAGACTTCGAACCTGTACAAGACCCTGCGCTACCTGCGCGGCGTGATGCGCAAGTACCGCGATCAGCGCAAAGGCTTGTGGATCACCGAGACGTCGTGGCCAGCGGCGCTCGGACGCGCGAAGTTCCCACGCGGACAGCGACCGTTCGCCACCACCGACGCGGGGATGGCGCGAAAGGTCAAGGACCTCTTCACGATGGCGCGCAAAGCCGCGCGCGACAAGAACGTACGACTGGGGCGCGTGTACTGGTACGAGTGGGCTAGTCCTTACGCGAGCAAGAACTGGATCTTCGACTACGGCGGCCTTCTTCGCATCGGGCCGGGCTGGAGCTTCCAACCGATGCCGGCGCTCGCCGCCTACCGCGCAGCTGCGCGCTCGCTCACCGGCCGCTAGGCGCACACGCGCTCGCCCGCTGTGAGGCGTAAGGGGCGGCTTCGCCCGTTCTTCTCGCAGCGCTCCACTACTTGCCGCGTCCCGACGTGTTAGACGTACGGAGAGCGGGGGCTCAGGGAAATCTTGCGCGTTCGCAGGACAAGGAGGGTGCGCCGCGTGAGCGGCGCCTGCCGCGCGGTGGCGACCGTGGTGCCTGCGCCACGGGTGGCGGTGCGCGCCTGCGCGGCCACGCTCCTAGCCGTCGTCGTCGCGCTCGCCGTCGCGCCTGTCAGCACCCTCGCCGCCAAGCGGGCGGTGCCGCGCACCTTTTTCGGCATGTACTGGGGCGACGGGATCGAGCGTGCGGCGCCTCGCGTCCAAGACGCCGCCTGGAACTTGATGAGCCGCTCGGGGGTCGAGACCGCTCGTGTGCTGTTCAACTGGTCGTTGATGCAGCCTGAGCGCGCTGGTGCGATCGACTTCACGGCGACCGACGCGGTCGTGGCGCGCGCAGCGCGCACCGGCATCGAGATCCTGCCCGTCGTCATGTACGCGCCTGCGTGGGCGCGCAGCAGCGGCGAGATCGCTGCCCCACCACGCGACAACGAGGCATACGCAGCGTTCCTGCACGCGCTGATAGCGCGGTACGGCCGCTTCGGATCTTTCTGGCGCGACCATCCGCAGCTGCCGCGGCGCCCGATCCGCTACTGGCAGATCTGGAACGAGCCGACGCTGACCTTTCAGTGGGCAGCCCCGCCCGGCTCCGAGTACGCCTTCCCGGGGGGGTATGTGCGCCTGTTGCGCGTAGCGCACCGAGCGGTGCGCTCCGCCGACTCGTGGGCGCGTGTGGTGCTGGCCGGTCTCACTTTCAAGGCGTGGGAGGATCTTGCGCGGGTCTACCGTGCAGGGGCGCGCGGGCTGTTCGACGTCGTTGCTGTGCAGACCTACACCGGCCGGCCCGAGAACCTCGTCCTCGCGTTGCGGAAAGTGCGCAAAGTCATGGCGCGCCATGGCGACGGCAAGCTCGCCCTGTGGGTGACCGAAACGGGCTGGCCGGCCGCGCGCGGGCGCGTGCCCGTGCCGAGCTACCAGCGTCCGTTCGTCACCGACGACCGTCGCGCGCCGGCGATCGTCGTTCGCGTTCACAGCTTGCTCGCGCGCGCCGCCCGCGATCGCACGGTGCGCGTAGCGCGCGTCTACTGGTATTCGTGGGTGAGTCGCTTCAGCGATCCCGACAACGTCTTTGACTACGCAGGCTTGCTGGCCTGGAACCCTCCAGCATCGTTCGTCCGCAAGCCGGTGTGGCGGGCTTACGTGCGTCTCGTTCGCAAGCTAACGGGCTGTGTACGCAACACCGACGGCAGCTGCCGTCGCGCGCGCACGGCTCGTCGCGGTGGCACACGCAGCCGCTAGCGCGGGCGACCGTGCGCGGGTGTACGGGTCCGCGCAGACGCGCTCTCCGCCCCTGGCTCTAGGGGAGAGACGCCGCCACCGACCGCTGCCTGCGGTACGCGGCGATAAGCGCCCAGCAGAGCGAGGAACACGACTGCGTACGAGACGCTCGAAACGATCGCAGCCGCGGTCGTACCGCCTGCTGGCACGAACAGCGCGAGCCCGCCGACCATCACGATCGCCCCGACGCCATAACCGAACGTCGCGGTGAACGGCCTTCCGGCCCCTGCGAGCCCGGACGCGACCACCGAAGCGGCCGCGAACAGCACGGCGCCGGGAACGAGCAGGCGCAGCGGATCGATCGCCGCCCGGAACTGCGCGCCGTAGACAAGTCCCAAGAGCGGCTCGCCCGCGATCGCCAGAACCGCACCAAGCGCCCCGCACACCGCGATCGTGCCCAACGTTCCAATCAGGACCTTGCGCCGTGAGCGCTCGGCAGTGTCACTCGCCGTCACGGGCAGGACGATCGCTGCGAACGTGCTCGCAAGCTGGTAGACGATCAGCGACACGTTCGTCGCGACCGAGTAGAGACCCACCGCTCCAGCGCTCGCGAAAGCTGGCAGCACCGCGACGTCGAGTCGCGCATTCACGCTCGCAGCCACTGTCGACCCCTGGGCGCGGACACCGAACCAGAGCGAGCGGCGGACAAGGCCGAGATCGGGACGGGCGATTCCCAACCGCCGCCCGCCGCGCGCGATCCCGAACGCTGCGACTATCGCCGTCGCGACGGCTAGCGATGCGAGCGCGCCCGCGACTGTGAAAGCGCCGAGGCTCCAAAGAAGGACATAGCCGAGCGCGGTCAAGGTCGGTTGGCCGAGCCGCACCAGATTGAAACCCAAATAGTCGTTGCGGGCGAGCAGCACGCCGTACGACAGCTCCAGCGCGACGATCAGCACGACCGCGAGCGCGAACCAGCGGCCGATCGCGACCGCGCTCGGCTCGCCCGCGAAAATCAGCGGCAACAGGAGCTCGGCACAAGCGACGCCGAGGAGGGCGAACGGCGCGAGCGCGATCGCCCAACCGCCCAGCAGGCGCGCTGCGAGCGGCGGTTCGCGGACCGCGAAGTAGGCGAGGCTTTGCGCCACGCCGGCGGCGAACACGAACCCGCACAGCTGCACCCCGGACGCGAGGGCCACGACGATGCCGCGACCTTCCGGTCCGAGCAGACGGGCGGTCATGACGCCCGTGACGAGGTTGGCAAGGAGGCCCCCGGCGGCGAACACGTAAGTGACAAAGCCGGCGCGTGCGAACTCTCCGCTCGTCAAGCGGCGGACTGTCGACCGCAGCGCCGGAGCGCTGCGCGCACGCCTGTCGGCACGGTCGTGTAGCTGCACGTGCGGTATGCCGAGGAAGTCGCTCGGGGGCTGGCAGAACCCTACGACCTGCCGCGGCTGGGGTCCGGGTCTCGCGCTCTCGGGCCGGTCGACCATCGACGAAACGTCCACCACTGCCTTCGATCCTGGGGGTGCGGTTCGGGAGCGCCGACTCCGAACGCGTGCAGGGGGCGAGGCGTCCAGCGCGAGTCGTCGTTGCGCTCGGTCGCTGGCGATCCTGGCGCCTAGTGGCGGCGGCGACGATCGCCGCCGTTGCGATCGCTGCGGGGACGGCGGGGATCGAGCCGACGGCGGGCGCCGCCAGTGCGCGCGCAAGCGATTATCGCCTCGCTGCCGGGGTGCCGGTGCCGGCCGCCGGCGCTGAGCGCTTTCTCGATTCGGTGGGAGTCGTCACTCACCTCGCCTACTTCGACACGACGTACGCGCGCTGGGCCGAACTCGTCGAGCGCCTACGCGAGCTCGGGGTGCGCCACCTCCGCGACGAGGCGTACGCCAACCCGTCCCCCTCTTGGGACGGCTGGAACGCCCGCTACCGTACGGCCGTCGCCCGGGCACGGCGGGCTGGCATGCGCTTTCTCTTCATCCTCGGCAAGCCTGGCATGAACCCGGGCGGAGGTGCGCGCCAGCTGATCGCAGCGGTAGCGGGACCGCTGCGGGCCGCGACCGAAGCCGTCGAGGCGCCGAACGAGCTCGACCATTTCGACGGCACGCGCGGGTGGCAGAACCGCCTGTACCGCTACACGCTCGAACTCGCTCGCCGCAAACGCGCTCACAGCGCTCTGGCGCGAGTGCCGCTCGTCGGACCCTCCTTCGCTCGCTGGGAGTCGCCGTCGACCGTCGGCGCGCTCTCACGCCACGTCGACATCTGCAACATCCATCCGTACCCGGGCGGCCGCGTGCCCACGCCGGCGCGGATCGCGCTCGAGATCGCCCGTATGCGGCCGGTGTGCGGTGGCGTGCGGCGGGTCTGGGCGACCGAGGCCGGCTACCACAACGCGCTCGCCGCGCGTGGCGAGAGCCAGCCCCCGGTCAGCGAGGAGCAAGCGGCAGCGTTCCTTCCCGCTCTGCTGCTCGACCACTTCCGCTCGGGCATCGAACGCACCTACATCTACGAGCTGGTCGACCAGCTGCCCGACCCTGGCCAGCGCGACCCCGAGCTCCACTACGGCCTGTTGCGCTCCGACCTCAGTCGCAAGCCGGCGTTCGTAGCGGTCCGAAACCTGCTCCGCACGGTCGCGCGGGCGGCGAGAGCGCGTTCCCTCCCTGTGCGGAAGGCTGCGATCCGCGCCGATCCCGGCGTACGTGCTCTATTGATCGTCCCGCGCGGCCGCGGGCGATCGCTGCTCGCGTTGTGGCGCTCTGCGCCCTACGACCCACGCGCGGTGAGCACCGTGACCGTCCAGCTGCAAGGAGCGAGCGGGACGGCGAGCGTAGTCGATCCACGCGAGAGCACCACGGGCCGGCCGGTGGCGACCAGGGACGGTCGACTCGTTGTCGAGGTCGGGGACCACCCGCTGCTGGTGGTTGCCCCGGGTGCGGGCGGTTAAGGTGGGGCGTGAGCCCCCTGGCGCAGGCGTCACGCACCTCCTTGGCGCTGGTCGACCACGGCGTCCGTGCGAGTTCTCCTTGTCAACCACACGGCGCGTACGAGCGGTGCAGAGCGCGCTCTCCTCGACCTCGTCGAGTGTCTTGGCGAGCGCTGCGAGCTGTTCGCCGCCGTGCCACCCGGTCGGCTCGCTGGTGCGCTGCGCGAGCGCGGCGTAGAGGTCGCACCAATCGTGCCCTTCGAGGCGAGTCTGCGCTTCGACCCGGCGCGCACCCCGCTCGGGCTGCTGTCTCTGGCACGCGCGCAGCTCGCGATCGCTGGCCACGTCGGGCGTGTGCGTCCCGCTGTCGTCTTCGCTAACACACCGCGCGCCGGCCTCATGGCGTTACTTGCGCGGCGCTTGCAAGGCGTCCCGCTCGTCGTGCGGGTGCACGACAACCTCCCCGCACGCGGCGCAGGACGGCTCGTCGCACGGCTGTTAGCCGGTGCGGTCGATGCCGTCAGCTGCGTCTCGCGCGACACGCTCGCCCGCTTCAGTGAGGCCGCGGGCGGCCACGCGCGAGCCCAACTGGGGACGATCCACAACGGCATCGACCTCGGCCGCTTCCGTCCCGATCCCGAGGGAGCGGCGCGCGTACGACGCGAACTCGAGCTCACTGCCGACGCCCCGCTGCTGGTCCAGGTCGCACAGATAACCCCGTGGAAAGGCCAGGACATCGCTGTTCGCACGCTCGCCGGGCTGCGCGCGCGCGGCATGCCAGCGACGCTGGCGCTAGTGGGCGACGTCGCCTTCTCGGGTGCCAGCGTTCGCTACGACAACCGCTCCTTCGCCCGTGAACTGCGTCGGCTTGCGTGCACGCTCGGTGTCGCCGATCACGTGCGCTTTGTCGGCGAACGCTCCGATGTGCCAGCCTGGCTGACGGCCGCCGATCTCGTTCTGGTCCCCTCCTGGTGCGAACCGTTCGGTCTGGTTACGGTGGAAAGCATGGCGTGCGCAACCCCGCCCCTCGTGTCGCGAGAAGGCGCCGGCCCCGAGCTCGTCGCCGACGGCGATACCGGAGTCCTCCTGCCGCCCCGCGATCCCACCGCGTGGGTGGTTGCGGCCGAAACCCTTCTCCGCGATCGCGAGCTCCGGCTGCGCATCGGTGAGCGCGCCCGGGTGGCGGCCGAGCGCTTCGACCGGCGGCGCTACGCCGACGCGATCGGTCGCCTGCTTTGGGAGGTCGCTGCGCGGGAGGTGGGCACGTGAACTTCAGCGTCGTCGGCGACCAGCTGCGGGCGTTGTCGCGACGGCTCCACGAGTTCGGTGCAGCTCTTGCCGACTCCTGGTCAGCGCTCGCCGGCAGCGTCTCCGAGCGGCGGTTCGTCGTCTTCGTGGTGCTGCCGCTCGCCGTCGCGCTCGCCGTCAGCATTCCGTTGCTTCCCCAGTTGGGGCTGGCAGCGGCGCTGCTGGTCGCCGTGCTCGCGGTGTACATCGGCGATCGGCGCTGGGGGGTGGCGGTTCTGCTCGCGCTGTGGTTTGTCGTACCGGGTGTGCGTCGCGTGCTCGGCTACGTAACCGAACAAGTCGCCAACGATCCGCTGTCGCTCCTTCCCTTCGCGGCAACCGCGGGCGCGGCGCTGGTCGAGCTGGCACGCGCCAGCGTTCCGCGCAGCGCACTTCTGGCGGCCGCCGCCGTCGCGGCCGGTTTCGCCTTTGGGCTGCCGCTCGGTTTCGCCGGGGCACCGCTGCCGGCGATGTTCGCCTTCGGGGCTTACGTTGCCGGGCTAGCCGGGGCAATCGTTATCGGCGGGACGCTCGGCCGCGACGGCGCCACTCGGGTGCTCTTCCGCGCGATCGTCGTGCTGGCGCCGCTGCTCGCGCTGTACGCGCTATGGCAGCGGCTGTTCGGTCTTCCCGCATGGGACCAAGAGTGGCTCGACGTCAGCGATTTCTGGAGCGTCATCGTCGAGGGACAGGGCGCGCTGCGCGTCTTCTCGACAGCGAACAGTCCGGGGACGCTGGCGCCGCTGCTCGCTGCCGGCCTGCTCGCCGCGCTGGCGTTGCGGCGCCGGCCGGCTGCGGCGATTCCTCTCGCGCTCTTGTGCGGCCTGGCGCTCGGGCTCACCTACGTGCGCTCGGCCTGGATCGCGCTGGCGGCCGCGGCGCTCGTGTACATCGTTGTCTCGCGCGGCCGTGTGCTGCCGGCGGTGGCAGCGTTCCTGGCGATCGCGGTCGCCACGGTAGCGGTGCTCGCACCGGTGGCGCCGGCGGCGCGCGAAGTCGTGCAGCGCGCACGGACGATCGCGCAAGCCTCGAGCGATCGTTCGGTGAACGAACGTCGTCAGCTCCTCGCCGAGCAGCTTCCCGCGTCACTCACGAGACCCCTCGGGCACGGCGTCGGTAGCGCCGGCGAACCTTCCCGCCTTCGCGGCGAGACGCCGCTGAGGGCGCCCGACAACGGCTATCTGTCGCTTCTGTACCAGCTCGGTCCGGCGGGTTTCCTGCTTGTGGCGATGGCTCTGTTCGCCGCAGCCGGCGCGGCTGTGCGCCTCGCCGTCGAGGCACCGGCGGAAGCGCGCGCCACGCCCATCGCGGCCGGTGCGCGCGCGACGCGAACCGGGCGGGACGCGAGCGCCAGCGACGTGCGCGAGCTCCGGACCTGGGCCCTTGCCCTCCTCGCCTTCTACGCCGTCCAGCTGACAGCGCAGGACACCTTCTACGGCGCTCACGGCGTCGTTCTCGGACTGCTCTGCGGCGCCGCTCTGGTCAGCGTGCCGGCGGGCGTAGACGAGAGCGCACGCCGCCCGGTCTCCTCGCACCGGCGCCTGCCACTGGCCGTGCGCGCGACGCTGCGGTAGCTTGAAGGCGAAGCTGTGAGGAGCTGGTCGGGCATGGTGGCGCCGGCCAGCGCAAGTCGACCTACCCCTAGCCCCCGTGTACGCACAGATCGACAGTCCTTCCTGGTTCGAGGTGTTGAGGCGGCGCTGGCCGTTGGTATTCGTCGTCGCGCTCGTCGTCGGGATCGCGGCGGCGATTTTCGCGCTCGCCGCGCGCGACCACTACCAGTCGACGGCGAAGCTGCTCTTCCGTCAGACGATCGGTCCCGAGCAGAACGCGTTCGGCTTGCTGCCGACAGCGCCGGACGTGAACAAGCTCGCGCGCGACTTCGAGCAGATCGTGCGCTCGCGGGACGTCGCTGCGGCGGCGGCCGAAGAGCTCGGTCGCCGCGGCGTGACCGCGACGCCCGAGAGCGTGGCTCGCGACGTCAGCGTGACCGGCGGTCGCGACAGCGACGTCATCACGATCACCGCGCGGGCGGACACCGCCGAGGGCGCCGCTCTGCTCGCCAACGCTTACGCGCGCAGCGCACAACGCTTCGCCGGCGCTGCCGAGCGCCGCGCGGCGCGACGGCTGGCGCGGCTCGTGCGAGCCGAGCTGCGTAACGCGTCACGGCGCCGTTCGGCGGCGACGACGCAGCGGCTAGCTACCTACCTCGAGCGGCTCGAGTTCCTTGCCGCCGGCGACAACGCCACGCCGCGCTTGATCCAGCGGGGCTTCGTCCCCAGCGGGAAGGCGGGTGACCCGCTGCAGACGGTCGTCCTCGGCCTGATCTTCGGTGCGATCCTTGGCTCGGGTCTCGCGCTCGTGCGCGAGCAAACCGATAGGCGCTTCCGTCGCAGCGAGGACGTCGTGGCGGTGCTCGGCACGCCGGTGCTGACGACGGTGCCCGTTTCCCGCGAACTGCACCGTGGGGGGCCGCTCGGACTGCTCGCCCCCACCGTGGCCGAAGCTTTCCGTGTGCTCGACGCGAACCTGCGCTACGTCGACGGTCGTCCGATCGCCGCGCTCGCTGTCTGCTCGCAAGCGCGCGGCGAGGGCCGCAGCACCGTGGCCTGGAATCTGGCGCTCGCCGCCGCACGGTCCGGCTTGCGGGTGGTCCTCGTCGAGGGCGACATGCGCCACCCGGTGCTCGCCCGCCGGCACGGCCTTCACGGCGTGCCCGGTCTGATGCAGGTGTTGCGCGGCGAGCGATCGCCGCTCGAGGTGCTGCAAGCCGTCACCCTGCCGAGCGACGTTGGTTCGGCCGAGCAGGCGGGCTCGCTGCACGTGCTCGTGGCCGGCGGCAACCCACCGGATCCGTGGAGCTTGCTGCAAGGGTCTGCGGCCGGGCCGATCCTCGACGTCCTGCGCGGCAGCCACGACCTCGTAGTGGTCGACACGCCGCCGCTCGGTCGCTTCCCCGACGCGCTCGCGCTGCTGCGCGTGCTCGACGGGGTGCTGGTCGTGGCGCGGATCGGCGAGACAAGAGTCGCCGATGCTGCCCGCCTCAAGGGGCAGCTCGAAGCACACCGGGTGCGAACGATCGGCGCGGTCGCCAACTGCGGCTCGATCGCTTCCGGCTACACGGTCCAGCCGATCGCGTTGGGCGAGAGCGCGGAGGCCCCGGCAACCACCGCACGCACTCGCCAACCACTGCGCGAGCGCACGCGGGGTGCCGCGGGCGACAGCGACTGGTCCACCGACAGCTGAGGGCTCGGGGCGCCGCGCCCCGCCCAGCCAGCCAGACAGCTGGCGCGATTGCCGGTTCGTCAGCCCGCCCGTCAGTCCGGTCCTTCCTCCAGCGGATTCGCCGAGAGGTGGGTTCGTGGTCCCTCGCCGCGGCCATGTTGCTCACCAGCGATCGCCAGCTCGAGTGGCCGCGCGCCACAGCGACAGCACCGGCGGGCGCAGCTGGCTGCCGACGACTGCTGCTACCGGACGCACTAAAGGAACGCGCGAGGAACAAGAAGCATCAGGCTCCAAGCCGTGAAGCCGGCATGAGTTCGCTCGGCCGGCGTGGTGAGGGTAGGAGCGGCTAAGGTCGAGCGGCGACGGCCGAGCGGTGCAGGCCGAGCGGTGCAGGCCGAGTGGTGACCGTGGCACGCGTGCGTGCCGTTCCGCCGAGCCGGCCTCCGCCGCCTCGCTGGCGAACGCGCAACGAGCGCGTTAGAGCGTTCGCCGCTCGCACGGCGGATGCTCGCCGCTCTGTGCGCTCAGGACGTACGGCAGGGTGCGAGCAAGAATCTTGCAGTCTTCCCACAGCGACCAACTAGCGCAGTACCGGTAGTCGATCGCAGCCATCTCGTCGAGCGGAACGCGGCTCGATCCGAGGATCTGCCACGATCCGGTCATGCCTGGTGCGACTGCGTGTCGGGCACGCTGCCACCCCACGAAGAACCGGTCCTCCTCTGGAACCAGCGGCCTCGGGCCGACCAGGCTCATGTCGCCACGCAGAACGTTGAAGAGCTGGGGTAGCTCGTCGAGGGAGTAGCAGCGGAGCAGGCGACCGACCCTGGTCGTGCGCGGGTCGTTGGCGATCTTGAACAGCGGCGCCGCAGCTTGGTTGAGATCGAGCAGCAGCGGCTTGAGACGGTCGGCACCGTCGACCATGGTGCGGAACTTGAGCATCTGGAAGGGGCGCCCATGGCGGCCGATCCGTGTCTGGCGGAAGAACACCGGGCCCGGCGAGGTCGCCTTGATAGCGAGAGCGATCGCCAGCATCAGGGGAGCGAGTACGACGACGAGGACGGCGGCTACGGCGATGTCCAGCGCGCGTTTCGCGATCCGCCCGGCGCGACCAGGTCCGAATTCGCGTAGCGCTACGAGCGGCAGGCCGTCGAGGTTGTCCACCATCGCTCCGTTGCCCGCCACGACCGGGAGGGGGGCGAGTACCCCGGCCCGCACTCCGAGCGCGTGGCACAGTCGCACCACCTCTTGGCACCTGTCGGGTCCCAGCGCGCGAGCGTCGATCAGCACACGCTCGATGTCGAGCGCCTCGACCACATCCGCGAGCGCGTCGAGGTCGCCGAGACGCTTGTCGGGCAGCGGGGTCCGGTCGCCACCGTGGGGTGTGACGTGGCCGACCAACAGCAGGCGAGTCCGCCGAGTGTTGGCGATCTTGCGGCGGACAGTGCCGCAGACGCGGTCGCTGCCGACCACCAGTGCTCGTTCTGCAGGTAGCCAGCGCAGTGTCACGGCACGGGCCAGCACTCGCGCGGCGAAGAGCGCCGCGGTCAGCGACGCCCAGACGGCCAGTAGTTCCCAGCCCTCCCAGGGAAGGAACCGAGCTGCGCTCGCGACGAAGATCGCGCCAGCCGCAGCGGCGATCAGCTGCGACAGTTCGTCGAGTGTCGCACGGACGATCACGACCGGCTCCCGCTTGTAGAGGCCGAGCACCTTCGCCCACCCGACGAGGAGGGGCGCGGTTAGGAGCGCGGCGAGTCCCGCCCCTTGCGACAGGAGTTCGAAAGCGACAAGACACGCGGCCGCAGCGGTCGCGTCGGCGAGCACCAGCGATGCCCGCAAGAGCAGCGCTCGCCGGGCGACCGACGGTCGCAGCTGACCGGTCGGAAGCGCTACTCGTCCCGCAGCGCGTGTGGCCGTGGGGGCACGCGTGCCGATCGCTTCGGTCATAGGGGGCTAGCCCATTCGTAACGCACCGCTGTCGGCGATTCCACCCCTAATGGCCGACTTTTCGAGCCTTCTACCTGCCGGCCGGTCGGCGGGTGCGGCCTCTTGGCGCTGGCTCGGCTACCGCCGCGTCGCCGACGGTGAGTGCTGCACGTGGCCGGCGGCGAGCGGCGCAGGTCAGCGGCAGCGGCGAGCGTCGGAGTGTTTCCGGCAGCCCTCGAAGCGGGCTGCGATCGCCGCGTACGTTTTCAGTATCGGCAGCGGCTTGAAGGATTCGCCGCGCATGCGCGTGAGCCCGGAATAGCGGAAAAGCATCACCGTTTCCGGTCCCACAGGGTCGTAGCCTGTGCCCCACGTGTACCACTGAACGTGCGTCAGGCGGAGGCGTTTGCGCCACGCCACGAGGCGGTAAAAGGCGGCGCGCATGCGCTGTGCCTGGCCCTTCGCTGTCACCTCCATGTAGAAGCGCGCTTGGCGGGGCACCTTTCCTTTGCCCGCTGGCCAGGTGATCTCGGTGACGAGTATCGGCTTGCGGCGGTCGCCGGCGGCGTTCATCACCGCGCGGACGCGACGCAGGATCTCCGTCGTTTGCCACGCCGTGCGCGCGACAGATTTCGGGTCGTTAGTGAACGGATGAACGGCGATCGCGTCGAAATACTTGCGCGCTCCTGCCCGGTAGAGATCGCGCGCTGCTGTCCATTGGTTGTAATTCGCCCCGTTCGCGACGAGCGAGCCGGCGATGACGCGTGCGCTCCGGTCGGCGCGCTTGATCGCCGGGTAGGCGAGTTTCAAGAGCCGCGTGTAGCCGCTGGCCCAGCGGGCGGCTCGCCAGTGCCAGGGAGCCGTCTGCTCGTTCCATAGTTGCCAGTAAACGATCGGGTTACGGCGCACCGCCCGGCTACGGGCCCAGAAGGAGCCCCTGCTCCCGTAGCGCTGGACGAGCGTTCGCATCAGCGCCGCGAAGCGCGGCATGTGCGAATCGGCGGGCGGAAAGCGGCGGCATTCGGGGTCGAAGGGCGCGCTTGACGCCCAGCACGGTGTGCCCGAGACGTTGAGGACGATCTGCAGACGAGCCCGGCTCGCGCTACGCACCAGCTTGTCGACGTCGGCGAGCTGGTACACGCCCGGTTGCGGCTCGAGCGACCCCCAGTCGAACGTGAGCCGCACCGATTCAACGCCCGACCGTGCCATCAGTGCGAACTGCTTCGTAAGAACGGACTCGCGGACAGGGAACATTTCGGGCGGAACGACCGTGCCGAAAAAGCCGAACGGCACTTTGCGCTTGGCGCCCTGAGCAGGCGCAGCCGTGGCACCGGCCACGAGGGCCACGACGGCGAGCACAGCGAGCGATGGTGGGGCCATGCGCAGCTGGCGTACAGCGGCGCCTATCGATCTGCGGTTTCCCTGCGACCGCGCTGCTGTCCGAGCGCGGCGCACCGTTTCCTCTGTACGCGGTTGAACGGGACGTCGAAGCGGCGGGAGCTGCACTCGTAGGACTGGGGGCATGTATCCGAACCTAACACGCGTCGTATACCCGCAGGAGCGGTCGGCGCAGCGACCCGAGCGCCGTCGCGCCGCGTTTCGGTGCCGCAGCGCGCGACACCGGGGCGACAATCGCGCGTCGCCTTTCGGCGTCAGTAAGCGCCGTCACCGCGTACGATCGCCGAGAAGGTGCGCAGAAGAATCTGCAGGTCTTTGCGCAACGTGTAGTTCTCGACGTACTCGCGTTCGACAGCTAGCCGCTCGGCGAAAGTCAGGTCGCCCCGTCCGTGCACCTGCATCGGCCCGGTCAAGCCGGGACGCATCAGTAGGCGGAAGCGCTCGGCATCCGAGTAGCGCTCGACGAGCCAAGTTTCCTCGGGACGTGGCCCGACGAGACTCATATCGCCGCGCACGACGTTGATCAGCTGCGGCAGCTCGTCGATCGAGAGACGCCGCAGCCAGCGCCCCACGCGCGTGACGCGGGGGTCGTTGCGGACCTTGAAGACTGGCTCGGCGAGGCGCTCGACGTCGATCACTTCGTGCAGGCGATCTTCGGCGTCAGCGCACATCGTGCGGAACTTGAGCATCGTGAAAGGACGGCCGTTCTTGCCGGCGCGTCGTTGGCGGAAGAGCACGGGTCCGGGCGAGTCGATTCTGATCGCGACCGCGACGACCATCATCAACGGTGCGACGAGGACCAAGAGCGTGCCGCCCACGATCAGGTCGATGAGCCGTTTGAGGACCAGCGTCGATTTCGGGATCGGCCACGTCGCGTATTCGATCAATGGCAACTCGGCGATGTGCGACAGCTCGACGGCCGTGCCGAGCATCGTCGGCATCGGTGGCACGACACTCAGCTTGCATCCCGACCGGCGGCACACCGCCACAACACGCCCGAGCGTCTCCTCGTCGAGTTCCTGTGCGGCCAAGACGATCCGCTCGATTTCCGTCTTTTCGAGCAAGTGAGTGAGGTCTTCGACGCTCAAGGCGCTGGGCAGCGACGGATCGTCAGCGCTGTTGTCGGTTCCCTCGTCGCTGTCGCTCATAGGCGAGACGGAGGTCGCCGCGGCACCGTTTCGACCGTTCACAGCAGCGGACGAGGCGCGCTCGTAGCCGAAGCGAGCGCCGTTCCCGGACCAGCCCATGGGGCCGCTTATCGCCCGCAGCTGGGCAACCACGTCGATGTTGTGGTGCGGTTCGAGCGCAAGTTTCCGGCGCACGCTGCTGGCGAGTGGCCCTTCGCCAATTACGAGCGTTCGCTCGGCTCGCACGAGCCACCGCCACACGGCGCGCATCACGGTGCGCGCCGGGAAAGCCCCACAAAGGGCGACGAAGTAGAGCGCGAGTGCGCTCTCGACGCGGATCGTCTCCTCGGGAAGTGCGCGCAACAAAAACAGAGTGGCCGCCGACGACACCGTTACCCAGTGGAAAATCCGCGCCGCCTCGTCGCTCGTGCGGTGCCAAATGCGCGGGTGATCGCTGTCGTACAGCCCCTCGAGCTTCGCGACGAGCGCCCAGACCGGCATCATCGTGAGCGCCCACAAGGGGTCTGTCGTTCCCTCTATCAGGGTCGCGACCGCGACGGCGAGGAGAAACACGAAAAGGTCCGACGCGAACAGCAGGGCTCGTCGCAGCGCGTCCTTGCGCGCCGACAGCGAGCGGCGCGCCTCCAAGCGGGCAGCCACCGGCAAGAACGGGGCACGGCCGGTGTCCCCCGCACGCGGAACTGTGGGGGAAGTTTCCACGGCGAGACGTGTTGAACCTAACGCACGCGCTGCTTGGGCGCCAGACAGGACGGACGGATGTTCTTGCTCGCGTGCGCGAGGCGCGCTACTGGCACTGGCGTCAGCGACCGAGTCACGGTAACGTCGGTCAGCAGCAGCGCGCAGCACCCCTTGCACCGACCCAGCGCGGTCCCTTGCTCGAGCGTCGCCAAGTGCGTTCCCGTCTTGCGCTCGTTCTCCATGAAGGCGAGCTCGGCGGAGCGAACGTCGCCGTCGTGCGCCTCTTGCCGCTGCTTCGACAGCGCTGGGACGTGACCGCGTGGGTGCCCGGTGAAGGCGCCACTGCGGACGTGCTGGAGCGTCACGGCGCGCGGGTCACACGTGTGGCGCGCCCATACGCTTTCAGCGCCCGTGGGCTGGTCGCGCAACCCGGCCCTGTCCGGCGGCTCGTGCACGTGCCTTCGTACCGGCGGGCGTGGCGTCGATGGGTGCGGTCCGAGGATCCGGACGTCGTTCTGTTCAACTCGCTGCTCGTGGCGCCTGAGCTCGTCGACCTGCCAAGGCCGCTGCGGGCTCGCACCGTTCTCTACGTTCACGAGTTGCTCGGTAACGGCTTGAAGCCGCTTGTCGCCTTGACGATGGCGAAGCGCGCCGACGTGCACGTCGCGCCGTCGCGCGCGGTCGCCACCCGTCTCGCTCGGGCGGGCATCCGCGCCCACGTGATCCATCCTGGTGTTCCCGAGCTGCAACGAGGAGGGACTTGTGGGGACGCAAACGAGATCGCGGTCGCCCACTCCCTGGATCGGCCCGTTCCGGTCATCGGTTGCGTCGGCACGGTATGTCCGATCAAGGGAACCGACTTGTATCTGGCGATGCTCGCCGAGCTGCAGCGCATCCGCGGGCGACGATTCCGGGCGCGTCTCGTGGGAAGGCCTCCGCGCGGCCGCTGGCACCGATGGGGGCTGCGAGTGCTCGCTCGCGCGGCCGACAGCGCAGTCGAGTGCCGCGTTCCACCGCCCGACGCCGACGAGTCGTGGTCGCTGCGGGAACTCGCGGAGCTCGACGTGCTCGTGGTGCCGTCGCGCGTCGACGCGTGCCCGCTGGTCGTGCTCGAAGCGATGGCTCTCGGCGTTCCGGTTGTCGCTTTCAACACCGGTGGTATCGCCGAGCAGCTCGGGAGCGATGGTTCGGGCGTGCTCGTCGAGAGGGGCGACGTGCGCGCCCTGGCAGCTGCGGTCGCCGATCTGATCGATGCGCCGGAGCGGCGGCGCGCGCTGGCCGAGCAAGCCCTGCGTCGCCAACGACGACTGTTCACCGTCGAGCGCCAGGCTGCAGCGCTCGACGCCGTTATGTCGGCTCTTGGCGGGCGCCCTGGCGCCAACACCCTGCAGCGAGACGGCGTGCCGCTCTTCTCGGCGCGGGTCTGACGAGCGCGCGCGAGGTCGTGACAGATCGTCTCGGCGACGGTAGGGGCGTCTTTTGCGCACACGCTGAGAACGCGCATCGACGACCGCAGTCGCATGCGCGACCTGCTAGCGAGCACTCTTGGCGCGGTCCGGCAGCGGCAAGCGTTCGGCTAGCACCGCTACCAACACCACAGCCACGACGGCGAGCGACGCGGTCATCGCCATCGCGCCCAAGGGCCGGGTCAAAAGTAGATACGAGTAGCCGAGCACGAGTGCGGCGACCAGCTGGCGGGTGCGGCTGGCGGTGCGCACGAGCGCGTACCAGCCGGCACCGGCGCCGCCACCCAGTATCACGGCGGCGACGAACGCCCCTAGCCACCCGAAGTTCCAGTACAGCTCGCCGACGACGGTGAACGGGGTGCCCGCGCGCCCACCCGATCCGAGCAGCGCTTGTGCCAGGTCGAAATCGAGCGGCAGCGGCTTGTCGGGATATAGCTGGCGAGGCAGGAAGGCAAGCGGCACCTCGGCAAGGGAGCGCCCGTACAGGTAGGGACGCTCGTCGGGCACTACGCCGCTCAACGCCACGAAGTGATCGAACTCGACGAAGTCGCGTGTGGCCGTGAGCAGGGGACGGTCCGTGACCGCTAGTCGCGCAGCTTCACCGAACGACACGGTGTGCGACAGCTCGCGCACGCTGCGCATCCATGCGAACGCTGCCAGCAGCGCGATCGCGAGCGCGGCCAGGGCGAGGGTTTGTCGCCGTGTGGTGCGTCGCGCGAGAAGCACGAGAGCAAGCGCGGCGACAGCGGTCGCTAACAGCTGTCCACGCGTTTGCAGCGCGACGCTGGCGGCGAAGGCGACCGTACCCAGTCCAACGAACAGCAGAAGGCGCTGGCGCGATCTGTCCTCGAGCACCGCTTGCAGCGCGACAAGCGCCGCGGCGAGACAGAGCGCGTACCCGAACACGTAGTGACCACCACCGAACTGGTTGAGGTGCAACCTGCTCGGGTCATCGAAAAGGGCAGCGAAGCCGCCGTTGCGGAAGAAGAGGATCGCCCACAGCACCGTGCCCGCTGCGGCGGCGCGAAGGAGGACGAACCGCAATCGCTCGTCGTCGAACGGTTCGTTCGGGTGCCGCTCCAGCGGCTCGCCGAGCCCGGGTGGCCGCGCACGTCCGCGCCGGCGTGCCAGCGCCTCCCAGACGAGCGCGAACGCAACACCGAACGACGACATCGCGAGTGCGCCGACTGCGGCGGTGCGCCCCAGGTCAGCGAAGCGAAACCCGAGCAACACCAGTGGGAACGCGCCGTCGTCGGGCCACAGCGCGACAGCGGCGGGACGGACACCGAAGATGAAGGTTTGGGCGAGGGCGACGAAAGCGAGCGGCGAGAGCACGACGACGCGCACTCCGAAGCGCTGCGCAGCGAGAGCGAAGAGCGACACGGCGAGCAGCGCGGCCATCAGCCCGACGAGGACGACACCGCCCGCGTGGTCGGGAGGGCGGAGAGCCGCTACCGCCAAGTAGGCGGCGGCGAAGGCGCTTGCGGCGTTGAGCGCCGGCGCGCGCCCGGGAGGCGCGGCCATGCTCTTCGCTCGCCCGCGTTGGCCAGGCACGGCCGTGGCGGCGCTCGGCGGCCCTTCGCCGCTGCTCACGGTGTGCTGTGAACGGGCGCTCACGGTAGTGCGGAACCTCCGGCACGCGACGACGACGCCTCGACGCACGATGTCGACCCGCCAGTGCCGCTGACGTGCCAACGACGCAACCAGATCCACACGTAGCTGGCCTGCGCGCCGTTGGCGAGCGCGAATGCAATCAGGCCGCCGACCCCGACAGCGTCCAGCGCAAGCGCTGGCTCGAGCGCCAGTGCGGTAGCGACACCGGCGAGGCATGCGCTGCCGACCGCCGCAGCGCCGACGCCCGCGCGGCGTCCCACCAACAAGAGCTCGCCTTGCGGACCCGCTGCGGCGTCGAGCAAGCGCGCTGCGACGAGCAGCGCGAGGGTCGTGCCCCATGGGCTGTACGAGCTGTCGAAGATCGACAACAGCTTCTCGCCAAAAACGGCTCCGACCACGCAAGGTGGGAGCGTCACGGCGACACCGGCGAGCGACCCCCGGGCGAGCAGACGGCGAGCAAATCGGTGATCGCGCTGCGCGACAGCGCGCGCCAGGTCCGCGACGAGCGTCGCTACGACCGCCTGGTACCCCCAGCTGAACACGCCAGCCACACGCGTCGCTGCGAACAGTCCGGCCATCGCTGCGCTCTCGAGACCGAGGGCGGCACCGATGACGACCGGTAGCCACACGAAAACTTCGGCCAGGGTCGTCGAAGCTGCCGCCCCCAACTCGTCGTGGCGTACGCGCACGCGCCTCTCGCCAGGGGAAACGAGCGCTCGCACCACGCTATACCCGATCGTGTGGCGTGCGAGCAGCAGCGAGGCGACGAGGGCCGCGAAGGCTGCAGCAGCCGTGGCGGCGGCGAGCAGAGTCCACGACACGCCGCTGCCCAGCGCAGCGAGGGCCACCAGTGTGGGAGCGAGAGGCCAGAGCACGTTCTGGACGACCCCCGAGAGGTCGGCTCGCGCGCGCGCCTTGAGAACGCTTGCCGCGAACCCGGTGGTAGCCCACAGCGCCGCCAAGGTAGCGGTGACCGCGACTACCGGAACGGTCAGCGGCAGGCCGAGGAGCGCCACCGTAGGCAGGAGCAGGACGGCGCCACAGACTGCTCCAGCCCCGAGCAGCGGGAGAAGCGACGGGGGCGGCCGACCTTCGACATCGGCTTCCGCGATCGCCCGCGCGGTGATTCCATCGGTGCCGAAGCGCACGACCACGCTCAGGAGCCAAGCCGCGGTCCAGATCATGAAGAAGCGGCCGGCCTCGCTCGCGCCAAGCGCACGCGTGACAGCCCACACGTGGACCAGCGCAAGAGCCCCGTTCGCAGCGCGCGTAGCCAGGTAGACGCTGCCCTGGCGCACAAGGCGAGCGCCGAGCGCCGACGTCGGGATCACCGAGGCGGTGCGAGGCGCCATCGTCACCCTCGGCGCGCGCCGCGGGTGGGGCGCTTCCGCGTGTTCAGCTTGCCTCGGGAAGAGCGGGGCGACAGCGGGTCGAGCCCCGCCTGCTTGCGCAGCCACGAGGTTGCGTCGACATAGAGGCGGTCCCCTTGGCGTATGACGCGCACACCGACAAGACCGATCCCCAGCTCGCTCACGGGTTGTCGCGGCCGCCGTGTCTCGACCCGCAACACTACGCGGCGGCCACCGGCGATGGGTTCGGACTCCACGACTGTTGGCGCTGTCGCCGCGAGCCAAGTGCCGAACTCGCCTCGCAACGCGAGGGCGAGATTGAGAGCTGGCACCTGGCGCCGCGAAGCGGGTAAGAGGAGCGTGCGTACGCGCGCGACGTCACGCCGCCTCAACGCCTGCCAAAAGACGAGCGCCCGCCGCTCGTAGGCATCGCTAGCGCTGAGCCAGGGCCGGCGCGCAGGCGCCGCGCCGTTCATCCAGGCGAGAACGCCGCCCACCAGTGCCGCGACCACGATCATGGCCAACGTCGGCCGACCGACGCGGCGCCCGCGCTCCGGCACTCCCGCCGGCGCCGAAGAGCCGGAGGGCTCGAGAGCGCTCACGGCAACACCTCCCGCGGCAGCTCACCGGGACGCACAGAGCCGCGTGCTCGCACGATCTGCCACTGCCCGCTTCGTCTTGCGAAGTCGATCAACAACGGCACGCGCGGCGCCCAGCGGCGCGGCCCAAGGTAGCGCGCGCGCCGGATCGGTTGAGCGACCACGATCTCGAGCTCGATCGTGGCGCGGCGGCCGCGCCGCACCGCAAGAAGGTCAGGAGGCAAGCCGACCTTCGCCGCTGTGCCGGCGAGCGAGAGCACAAGACGGCGCGCGGTGTCGGTCCTAGCGCTCGGGCCCAGATGGCTCCATGCACGCTGGCTATCACCGAGCTGCAGGTCGCGCCAGAACTGCGCGAACGTGCGTTCGGGGCTGTCGGGTGGGTAAGAGCGGACCTGGCGTGCGCTGACCGGTACGAGCCGCCAGCCGCGGGCGGCGGCAAGGTCGCGAGCGAGTGTGCGTTCGTCCGCTCCTGAGCGCGCTGCCAACGCCGCTACGGCGAGGGCAAGAACAACAGCCACGCCGAAAAGCACGTGCTGTGGGGAGCGTGGGGGCACGGCGCGATGCTAACCGGCGCAGCGTCGCGCTAGCCAGCGCCGCCGCGCGCCGGTTTGAGGCGCGAAGCGATGACTTCCCGCAGCCGAGCCCGAAAACGGTCGGCCGAGAACTCCTCGGCGCGTCGGCGTAGCGACGCCGGATCCCACTCGCGCCCTACGACCGCACGCACCGCCTGGCGGATCGCTTGTGGTGTCGCCGGTGGATCGATCAACACGCCGTCGACACCGTCGCGGACGATGTCGAGGGCGCCCCCGCGCCGCAACGCCACGACCGGCGCTCCGCTCGCTAGCGCCTCGACCATAGAGATCCCGAAGTCCTCCTCGCCGACGTGGATGAAGCCGCCGGCGCTGGCGAGAAGCGAAGCCAGCTCGTCGCGCTCGAGCCACCCGTGCAGCGTGACGTTGCTCGGTAGATTGGCGCGAAGCTCGCCGGCAAGCGGGCCGATCCCCACCATCGTCAAGCGCAGATCGGGCAGCTCGCGGAACGCTTCCGCAACCTCGAGCGGCCGCTTGTACGGCACTAGGCGGTGCACCCACACGAAGTGGTCGCGCTCGCGCTGCGCCGCCGGTTGGAACTCGTCCACGGCTACCGGTGGCGGCACGACGATCGCCTCGCGGCCGTAGAAGCGCCGGATCCTTTCCGCGACCGCGGTCGAGTTAGCGACGTAGACGTCCGGTCTGCGCGACGCGCGCAGATCCCAACGCCGCAGCCACCCCGCTGCCAGTCGCAGCGCGAGCGCCGCCGCGCCACGCACCCGTTCGGCGTCCGCGTCCGGAAGCCAGACGTAGCGCATCGGCGTGTGGCAGTAGCAGACGTGGAGCGTGTCGGGGGCAGTCCGCACGCCCGCCGCACAGGCGTGGGAGGAACTCACCACGACGTCGTAGCCCCGGAGGTCGAGGCGATCGAAATAGATCGGCATATAGGGCAGAAGCCAGCGCCAGCGCCCGGGATCATGGCCCCGCTGACGGATGCCGGGGAGCGAGGAGATGCGCGACTCGCGCACGATCGCGGCTGCCAGCGGGGCCGGGAGTAGCTCGCGCGCAGCGTGGAAGGTGAACACGTCGGGGGTTGCCTCGAAGAGCGGGAGCATCTCCCAGACGGTGCGCTCGGCGCCGTGGAAACCCTGGAACCAGTCGTGCACGATCGCGGCGCGCAGCTGCAACGACCGAGGCGCGGCTGGTGCCTGCGGGCTCGACGCTGGCGCTGACGGCGTCGCCCACTCAGCCACGGTGCACCACCGGTTGTTCGGTTTGCCGTTGCCAAGTGTGGTGGCGCTCGAGCGCCCGGCGCACCCCTAGCGGCCGGCGCAGCTCGACCGATCCGCGATACGGGGCTCCCGCCCGCCGGTAGGCGCGCCACTCGCGGAGGCCATCCACCCGGCCCTTGAGGGGCGCGAACGTGCGCAGGACCAGAGCTGCGTAAGTCACGTAGGCAAGGTCGTAGGCCAAGATCCCGGGCAGGCTACGGAGCAGCTGTGTCGTGGTGGCGTTTTTCGCCAAGGTGCGCACACGGTTGCGCCCGACCAGGTACAGCTTGCGCGGCGATCCGTGGCGGGCGGTCGCCGAGTGGTGGTGCAGGACGACAGCACGTGGTTCGTAGACGGCCCGCCACCCGCGAGCACGCGCTCGCCACGCGAGGTCTGCGTCCTCGAAGAAGGCGAAGTAACTGGCGTCGAAACCGCCGACTTCGTCGATCATCGTTCGGCGGTACAGCGCGGCGCCGCCGGTGGCGCCGAAGACTTCGCTGGCCTCGCCGACGAGCGGATGGTCGATCGACACGCCGACGAGCCGATCCTCGGCGATGCCGAGCCTGTCCATTTCCATACCAGCGGAGTTCACGATCCGCGGGCGGTCGGCGAAGCGCATCTGTGGTGCGACCGCGCCGACACGCGGGTCGCGTTCGCCGGCCTCGAGCATCGCTCGCAAAGCGTCCGGAGCGACGGTGGTGTCGTTGTTGAAAACAGCGATCCATTCGCCGCGCGCTGCCGCAAGCGCGACGGCCATGCCGCCCGCGAACCCCTCGTTGCGCTCGAGCACGACGAGACGCGCGCGCGGATAGCGTGCGGCGACGAATTCCGCGGAACCGTCCTCGGACCCGTTGTCGACGACGACGAACTCGACCTCGTCCGGCACCTCGGCCGCGGCTCGGGCTAGCGAGTCGAGACACTGTTCGAGCAGGTCGCGGCGGTTGTAGTTGATCACCACGACAGAGACGCGAGGTGGCTGTCGCCCGTCCTGTTGTGCCGGGGACGGCTGACGTATCGGTGCGAGCGGTCCCGACCGCGTGCGCTCGCCGATCGAGACCCTGCTGCTTCGCGCTACTGGTTCCTCGGCGAGCAGCTGGTCGATCACCGCGTCGGTCATGCGCGCCGCGCGCTCCCAGGTGAACTCGCGCGCACGTTCGAGCCCGCGCCGCACGAGCCGGGCGCGCAGATCGTCGTCGGAGATCACCCGAACCAGCCCGTCGGCGAGCTCCTCGGCGCTGGTCGGGTCGACCAACAGCGCCGCATCGCCGCACGTCTCCGGCAGCGCCGAGAGGTTGGAGCAGACGACCGGGGTCCCGCTGGCCATCGCCTCGAGCACGGGAATGCCGAACCCCTCGTACAGCGACGGCAACACGAAGGCCGCCGCTTCTGCGTAGAGCGCGGGCAGTTCGCGGTCGTCGACGTACCCGAGTGCGCGGATCGGCGGCAGTTGTCCGGTGCGCATGTAGTGGCGCCCCGACCCGGCCGAAACGAGCTCGACGCCGAGCTTGCGCAAGCGCTCCGCAGCTAACTCCAGGATGCCCAGGTTCTTGCGCGCGATACGCGTGCCGACGACGAGCACGTAGGGACGGTCGAGCCCGAAACGCTGGCGAATCGCTGGATTGCGGGCGTGCGGTCCGAAGCGCTCGTCGACTCCGTTCGGTACCACGCTCACCCGCTCAGGGGGCACGCCGAGCTCGCTCACAACCTCTTCTTTGGAGAAGCGCGAGGGGGTGATGATGTGGCGGGCGCGACGAGCGAGCAGTGGCAGCATCACGTGCTGGTAGGCCGAATACACCGGCGAGTACCACCCTGGATGGCGCAGCGGAGCGATGTCGTGAATCACGAGCACGGCGCGTGGCGACGCCACGGGCGCGAGGTTGGCGGGGCAGTAGATCAGGTCGCTGCCCGCCGCGAGCGGCAGATACAACTGTTCCCACAAGTGGCCGCGACGGTGGGCCCAAGCGGGCGTGGGATGGAGGACGCGGTAGCGGTCGGGGCGAAGTGCCGGGAGGCGCCGGGCCATCTCCGAGGCGACGCGCTCGACACCTCCGACATGAAGGCGCACCGCAGCGCGAGCGTTGATCACGACGCGGCGGCGTGACGCTGCGGCCGAGCGGTCTCCGTTGCCATGGGCTGCTTGGTTGTTCATCAACGTTCTTCGTGTGACCTCGACGCGACCGGGTCCGCTTGCCGTCCCGGTCCGCTGGGGTGTGCCACGATCGCGTTCCAGTGTGCTCGCAGACAGCGTCGATCGCGTTCTATCGGGCGCCGCGCGAGCGTGCGAGCAGACAGCCGCAGCGCGTAGGTGGCGAGCTCGCAAGCGTCATCGACGGCTAGCGCCACCCGACCGAGGCGACGCTTCACGACTTCGCGCCGTCGCGCGGCCTTGAGTGCAGCGACGTGTTCACCGAAGGCACGTTGCACACTTGTGCCCCCGGTGTGTACCAGCTCCACGCTGGGCACGTACCAGGTGTCGACGCCGACGTCCGCGGCACGCAAACACAAGTCGAGATCCTCGTAGAACAGAAAATCGTCGGGCTCGAACGGGCCGAGCTCGCGCAACAACTTCGTCGGGGCGGCTAGACAGGCGGCGATCGCCCAGCCCACGGGTCGCGGTACATCCGTCCTGTAAGGCTCTACCCGTAGGCGCAGCGCGCGCGGCAACAGGGGCCGCGGCGATATCGCTCCGAGTATCGCTGCCCCGGTCCCGGGGCGAGGGTGGGCCGAGTCCTGAACGCTGCCATCGCTGTTCAACAGGCGCGGCACCGCCAAGCACCTACGTGCATGGGCGAAGCTCGCGAGCTGCCGCAGATCACCGTTGCGCAGTTCGCAATCGGGATTGACGAGCACGGTCACGTCGGTCGTGGCCCGCTCGATCCCGGCGTTGCAAGCAGCTCCGAAGCCCGTGCCGGCGGGCAGTTCGAGGACAGTGCAACCGTACCGCTGCGCTACCGCCGAGCTGTCGTCGTGCGAGCCGGTGTCGACGACCACGATCGGCGGGCGCGGGCGTAGGAACCGTCTAGCCGAAGCGAGCAAGCGCTCGAGCTCCGGCGCCGAATCGTGTGTGACGACGACGATCGTGAAATCGGTGCGCATGGCTGCCACTGCTTCGTCGGGGCTCGGGCAGGGCTCGCAGCCGGCAGCGTCTCCGGGCCTGTCGGGTCGGCGCTCCATCGTCGCTCCGCCTAGGGCTCGCGTAGCATGCTGGCCGCCGCGCGGAAAACAGCCGCGAGCTCAGCGGCGGCTCGCTCCCAGGAGAGTCGTGCGACCACTTCCCGCGCCGCCGCGGCGAGACGATCCCGTAGTCGTGGATTGCGCTCGACCTCGAGAAGACGCTCCGCTAGCGCCGCCGCGTCGCCACTAGGGAACCGTAGAGCAGCGTCCCCGAGTGTTTCCTCGAACACGGCGATATCGCTGACAACGGCCGGGGTGCCGCGAGCCGCCGCCTCGAGGGGCGGGAAGCCGAAACCCTCCTCGCGCGAGGGGCAAACGAGGCACAAGGCGTTGCGGTACAGGACGTCGAGCAGCGTGTCGTCGACGCGGCCAAGCACGACGACGCCCTCACGCCGAAGCCGGGCGCGCAGCGGACCGTCGCCGGCGAACACGAGGGTGGCCTTAAGACCGCACTGGCGAGCGAGAGCGTGAGCGTCGCACGCGATGTCAGGTCGCTTGCGCGGTTCGAGGGCGCCGACGACGAGGAAGTATCCGAGCGGCTCGAGGCCCGCAGGGAGGCCGACTCCGCCGTCGACGGCTTCGCGGGAGGCCGGCGTCGCAGGCGGCCGGCCCGGTCCGGGTCGCACCAGGCGCACGCGCTCGTCGGGAACGCCCCACCGCTCACGCACCAACCGCCCGGTGTGGGCTGACGGCACCACCACGAGCGTCGCACGTTGGGCGAGTTTTCGCGGCCGCGCGAGTCGGTGCCAGAGCCGCTCGTATTTACTGAAGTCGCGCGGCTCGGTTTCGAAGCTGAGATCGTGGACGGTGAGTACGACGGGCGTGTGCCCGCCAAGCGCTACCGGTGCGACCGCTGGCAGCCAGACGACGTCTGGTGTGCCCAAGACCCGGTCGAGGCGGGGACGGCCGGCCAGGGCAGCCGTTCCGAACAGCACACGCGAGGGGATACGCGTAGAGACGGCTTCGGCGCGGGCCGGTAGCGGCTCTTCCGGCGCGCCGAACGAGAGGACCCGCAGCTCGATATCACGGTGACGCTCGTCACCGGCAAGCGCCGCTAGGAAGTGCCGCAGATAGCGCGCCACGCCGCGCGCGGCCGAACCCTGCCTGAGGCTGCGCCCATCGATGCCGACGACCACGTAGCAGGAGCAGCGCTCAGCCGGCGCTCCGGGCACGAAGGCGGCGCACGATCACATAGCCCAGCGCTAATGCAGCGACGCCTGCGAGGACGATCGGCACTATGGGAGTGTCGTCGTCGGCCACCCGTGCTTGGGTCGCGCCCGCTGCTCGCGTCGGGCGTTCGCGCTTGCGCTTCTCGGCGCTGGCTGTGCTCTTGCGAGCACGAGCGCGACGGGTTCGGGTGCCAGCGGCTTTCCGTCCCGTGCGTCTCGACGATCCACTCGCACTGTTCCCCGCGCCGGTGGAAGCACTGGCTTCCGCGCTGCTCCCAGCAGGCGATCCAGCGTTCGACGACCGGTAGGTACCGGTGTTCACCGCGCTGCCGGAGGGACGGGCACCAGTGTTCGCCGCACCGTCGCTAGAGCCCGAACGCGACGAGCGCTGGCTCGATGAAGATCGCTTGCGCGACGAGCTGCTCTTGCTCGGTTGTGACGTGGTCGGGTCCTGCTGGAAAGGATCCGCGTATTGCTCATCGCCGGCGCTCTGTGCTGCAGCTTGTGCGGCGGGCACGCCGGTGACGCCGCCGATCGCCGCCAGCGCCGCAACGGCTAGGGCGCCCAGCCAGCGCCGAAGAGCGTGTCGGCTGCTGCGTGCGCCGAGGGCGGGTTTCTCGTCGTCCGCTACGGCTGCGGGGGGCGCGAACGGCGCACGTCTCGCGTCGGACGAGGTCACACGCTATTCGTAGCACATCCTCCGAGGCCGGGAAAAAGGACGATGAGCTTCGGCCCGCGCTCGTCTCTAGCTCGCTTGCTGGCGAGCACCGGAGCTGCGCACCGGGGTGTGAGGGGACGCCGCGGCTGCGCCGCCGTTTCCGTCGTCGGCGATCGTGCGCTCTGACGTCCGTGCGAGGGGCAATCGTGGCCGCTCGACGGGGCGCGTTCCCTCGGCCCAAGCGAGCAGCGCCGCGCCGGCCAGTAGCGCTGGCATCGTCGCAGCGGGCATCTCCCAGTCCCAGTCGACGCCGGCGTGCACGAGCCAGGCAGCGAGCAGCGCGGTCGGGCCCACAGCTGCGGCGGCGTGCTGCCGCAGCGCCCCGATCGCCCCCGTTATCAGCGCGCCGACGAACAGCGCGAGCCAAGCGACGCCGACGACGCCCAGCTCGGCGAACGTCTCGAGGTACAAAGAGTGGGCGTCGGTGGCGCGATCGGGACGGTTCGGGCGCTCGCGCCAGGCTACGGCGAAGCTGCCCGCTCCCTCGCCCCGGAGCGGTTCTCGCTTCGCCATTTCGATAGCCACCCGCCAGTACGCGTAGCGGTTGGTGTCGATCGAGCGCAGGCGCTCGGGAGTCGCGCCGCGTACCGGCGACTGCGCTGCCGGGCGCACGTCAGACGCAGCGACCCCGGCGATCGCGCCCGCGAGGGCGACAACGCTTGCAGACAAGACGAATACGGCGCGCCTAGCCGGAACGCGGCGCACCGCATCGGTGTGGCGACGCTTCGCCACGGCCCCGGCAATAGCGCAACCGGCAGCGAGCAGCGAGAGGACCAACAGCATGTGGTGGCCGTCGGCAGGGTTACCTGTCACTCCTACGTCGAGCGAGCGCACGGTGGGCAAGCGGTTCGCGACCGCCACTGCCACTGCCGTAGCGACACCGCCGACGAAGATGGTCGGCAATTGCGTGCGAGCGTGCGGTGCGAGTGCGGCGAGCACCACCACTCCGGCTGCGACAGCCACCAGGCCGGCACGCGAGAAGGTCAGATAGAGCGTCAAGCCAGACAGCGGCAGCGTGGCCGCGGCGAGGGCGCGCACCAGGCGCGTGCGGGTGACGTCCCCGGCGAGGCGAGCGCCCGCGAGCCACGCCCACGCCGCGACCAGGCCCATCGCGTTCCAGTAGGTCAGCGGCTGCTCGAGCCGCCCAGCCGCTGTCTGGCTGCGGCTGAGCTGAACGAGTTCGGGGAGCAGCCGCTCGCTCAATCCGACAGCGCAGATCGAGACTAGCCCGGCCAGCAGCACCGGTTCGAACCAGGCGCGGGCTGCCGCTGGCCGCAGTCCGACGATCGCAAGAGCTAAGAGCCCGAGATAGAGAGCGGCGCGCTGCGCGTCGTCCTCGACTCGTCCGGCGATGGGCGCCCAAGCGAGGGAAGCCAAGGTCCAGCCGAGAAGTCCGGCGAGCGCCATCAGAGCCAGCGCCTGCGCGCGCGTGTGTGGACCTGGCCGCTCGACCGTCAACAAGGCGAGCGCAAGGCACCCCCAAACCACGGCACCCGCCACCAGCCGGGGGACGTCGAAAAACCCGCCGGCGTGAAACGCGAGCGCGAAAGTACAGGTGACCGCTGTCGCGGCAGCGAGAGAGGTTCCGATCGCGCTCGCTAGGCGTGGCACGGAAGCAGCCTATTGGCTTATGGGGCTGTGTTCTCGAGCCAGCAGCAGGAAGGTGACATGCGCGCCGGTGCGAACGCGTCAAGCCGCGCGGTCGCGCCGTGCACGTAGACGAAAAAGGTGATGAGGCACAGCACGTGTGGGGGCTCCTCGCGTCTGTGACTGGCGCACTTTCGTCGATGACGAGATCGCGCTTAGACTCGCGAAGATGCCTCTGCGCTGTGACCACCTCTCGTCCCGCCGCCGACTCTCGCCAAGCGACGGGACAGCTGTGCACCGCGGGAGGCTACGCGGTGGGGCGGTCGCGGCGCGTGCGGCGGCAGCGTTGGTCGCGCTTGGCGTGGGCGCCTGGTTCGTTCTGGGCGCGGTGGCGTCGAGCGCGGAAGAACGTGCCCAGCGCACAGTAGATGCGATCGCTCGCGACGAGTACAACCCGACGCCTGGTGTGCTGGGTCCCGCGCTGGCAGACGCACGCCGTGCCGTACGCTGGTCGCTGGATCGCGATGCCGAGATGACGCTCGCTTCTCTGCGCTTGCTGAGTGGCGATCCGCGGGGAGCTTGGCGCACGCTGCGGTCGGTCGTTCGGGCCGAGCCGCGGAACGCGGACGCGGTCTATGCGTTGCTCTTCGTCTCGCGCGGCGTCGACAGACAGAGTGTTCCTCGGCTGCTGCGGCAGTTACGGAAGCTCGACACCTACGCGTGGCGGACAGCGCGCGCTCAGGGGCAGTGACCGCGGCGAACAGGAGACGCGCGCCGACCCTCGAGGCCGGGCTCGATCACCCGCTTCCGCGCGCGGTGGCGGTCGGTGGTGGAACAGCGCTGTTCGTTTCGGGCTGGTGTTTTTCGCCGCACGCGCCCGTGAGGGACGCTTGGCTCGAGGTCGACGGCGAGCGTCAGCAGCTGCTTGCCGTCCGCGCACCGCGCCGAGACGTTCTCGAACAGCACCCGGGCGAGAGATACGCCTACCGGAGCGGCTTCTGGGGGATCGCCCGGATCGCTAGGCGGGATCCTCACCAGGCGTTGGAGCTGGCACTTGCAGCGGAGCTTGCTGACGGCACTCGCGTACGTCGCGTGCTAGATCGCGTCGAGTTTGCCGAGCCGTCGGTGCAGCCAGTCGCGTGCCCCGCATCGGTCCTGGCTGGCGATGGGCCGCTGGTGGCGATCGCGATGGCGACTCACAACCCTGACCGAGACCTCTTTCGCCATCAAATCGAGTCGATCCGCCGGCAGACCCACAAGCGGTGGATGTGCGTCGTGAGCGACGATCGGTCGTCGCCGCAAGGTCTGGCGACGATCCGCGAGGTGATCGGCGACGACGAGCGTTTCGTCGTCGTCCAGAGCTCCGAAAGACTGCGCTTCTACCGCAACTTCGAGCGCGCTCTGCACCTCGTGCCGCGCGATGCCGATTACGTGGTGCTCGCCGACCAGGACGATCGCTGGCGTCCGGACAAGCTGGAGCGCTTGCTGGAAGCAATCGGAAATGCAGATCTCGTGTACAGCGACCAGCGCGTCGTCGACGCCTGCGGAACGGAGCTTGCGCCCACCTATTGGAGCGTACGGACAAACGACCACGACGATGTCGCGTCGCTGCTTTTCGCGAACTGCGTGACGGGCGCCGCGTCGCTCTTCCGTCGCGACCTCCTCGATGTCGCTCTGCCTTTCCCGCCGCGCCAGTTCGCGAACTTCCACGACCACTGGTTGGCCCTAGTTGCGCGTGTGCGGCGCGGGATCGTGTACGTGCCCACCGCGCTCGGCGACTACGTTCAGCACCGGTCGGCGGTGCTGGGGCACGGGAACGCCAACCGGATGCCCTCGCTCGCGCAACGACTCCGCAGGCTGCGCGAGGATCCGCGTCAGCGGCTTCACCGCTGGCGCCTTACCTATTTTGTCGACTGCTGCCGCCTACTCACGCTGGTGGCGATCCTGGAACTGCGTCTCGGTACGACGATGTCGCGTCGCGACCGCCGCGCCTTGCGCCGTCTTGCAGGCGCCGAGCGCTCGCCGCTAGTGCTGCTGTGGCTCGCGGGGCGTGCCGCGCGCGAGCTGCGCGGGCGTCCGCGTACGCTCGCTGCCGAGCTCGGCTTGTTGCTCGCATACGTGTGGCGATGGCTCGTGCGGACGGTTCCGGGCGGTCGCGAACAGCCCGGACGGCTTGCCCGCATTGACGCCCGCCCGCCCGATCGTTTGATCCAGGAACCGGGACGGCGCGACTTGCGCGACGCGCGTGCCGGTGCCCTTGCCGCGAAGATCGCACCGCTCGAGCTCGCGGTTGCCGAGGGCGAGCCCGAGCGCGTGAACCTGATGATTCCGAATGTCGATCTGAAGCATCTCTTCGGCGGCTATATCGCCAAGTTTCAGTTGGCGATCGCGCTCGCCGAGCGGGGGGCGCGCGTCCGCATCGTCACGGTCGACCCGCAGCCACCGCTTCCGTCCGACTGGATTCGACAGCTGTCCTCTTACTCCGGGCTCAGCGGCATCGACAGGCGCGTGGAGTTCTGTTTCGGCAGGGAGAGCGACGCTGTGCGCGTTTCGCCGAACGATCGCTTCATAGCAACCACCTGGTGGACCGCGCACATCGCGCACGCCGCGCTGTGCGAGCTCGGGCGTTCTAGCGAGCGGTTCTTGTACTTGATCCAGGAGTACGAACCGTTCACCTTTCCGATGGGCAGTTACGCGGCGCTCGCCGAGCGCTCGTACGCCTTTCCGCATTTCGCGCTCTTCTCGACCGAACTGCTGGCCGACTACTTCAAAGAGCGGCGGCTCGGGGTGTTCGCTGCCGGCGAAGTCGCTGGGCGTGCCGGTTCGCTCGTTTTCAACAACGCGATCACTCCTGTCGAGCCGCCGACGGAAGGCGAACTGGTAGCGCGAGGCCGGCGCCGGCTGCTCTTTTACGCTCGCCCGGAGGCGCACGCGGCACGCAATATGTACGAGCTCGGCGTGATGGCGCTCGCCGAGGCAGCGCGCCGCGGTGCCTTCTCACGCGGCGACTGGGAGCTCAACGGCATCGGTTCGGTGCAGGTCGAACGGGTTCTCGAGTTGGCAGGGGGAGTGGAGTTACGCGTGGGGCTGCGTACCACCCAGCAACACTACGCGGAGCTTCTGCGGTCTCACGATGTCGGGCTCGCCCTTATGTACACGCCGCACCCGAGTCTGGTGCCGATCGAGATGGCCGCGGCCGGGATGGTCGTCGTTACCAACACGTTCGCTACGAAAACGGCGGATCGCATGCGCGCGATATCGCCCAACATTCACGCGGTCCCACCGGATCCGAAGGACCTCGCCGAAGCTATCGAGTTCGCGGTGCGGCGTGCTAGCGATGCGTCCGCCAGGGTCGCCGGGGCGCACTCCGTCGCTTGGCCGCGTCGTCGCGAGGAGGCGTTCCACGACGAGCTGGTGGCTCGCATCGAACACCTGTTGGGGCTGGGTGACACAGCCGGTAACTTGGGTTCTGCCGCCGGACCTATGCGTGTGAGTACTTGACGACCGGTCATGGGCTCGAAGGAGGCGCACAGCACCTTGCTGAACACAAAAATGCAACGCTCGCTGGGGGTTCTACGCCGCGTGCACGCTCTCTGCCCCGAGCGCTCATCGCCCGCAGGCGCGAGCGTCGAGGCACTGCGGCGGGCATACCTAGATCTCTTGAAACTCGCGCTGTGCGACCTTGTCGGTCCTTCGCCTTTAACCGTTCTCGCCACGCCGGAGGGTGGTGTGATCAGTCGCGAGCTGCGCGGTGAGTTGCGAGCCTTGCGTTACATCGGGTTCGACTGGCCGTACAACGGACTCTCGATGGCGGGGCTTCTGCGCCTCGACGACCTCGAACGATGCGTGGCGACGATCGTCGAAGAGGGAATCGAAGGCGATCTGATCGAAGCCGGTGTCTGGCGAGGTGGCGCGGCCTTGCTGATGCGCGCCACCCTCGCGGCGTACGGCGGCGATGCCGACAGGACTGTCGTCCTCGCTGACTCCTTCCAGGGCTTCGACCGCTCGTCGGCGGGCAGCACGAGTGGTGCGAAAGAGTCGCGAGAGCTCGAGGGTTTCCTGAAGGAGTACGAGTACCTGGCGGTGCCTCGCGCGGAGGTCGAGAGGACCTTCGAGCGGTTCGGCTACACGACAGGTATCGAGTTCGTCGAGGGATTCTTCGAGGACACGCTGGCGAGCCTCACCGGCCGACGTCGATGGGCATTGCTCCGGCTAGACGGTGACACGTATTCGGCTACCCGCGCCTGTCTCGAGGCGCTCTACGACGACCTCGCCGATGGCGGGTTCGTGATTGTCGACGACTATCACCTGGTGGACGAGTGCCGGCGAGCTGTCGATGAATTTCGTGCCGAGCGCGGAATCGAGGACGAAATAGTCGCGGTGGACTGGACCTGCGTGCGGTGGCGCAAGGGATCGGGAGCAGCGTCACGCTCGCAACCCGCGTGTGTACTGGACGGTGCGACCGAAGAATCTGAAGAAGACCTCGACGAGGCGATCGCGTCCGACGAGCGTCTGCGGTCGATACTCGATCCGCACCACCGCGGATTCGTCTTGCCTCCGACTCCCGCGATACCGACCGCGCACGAAGCCGAGCTCGCTGTCCGCGTGCGAGCCTACGAAGAGCAGTTGCTGTCGACCGAGGCCTGGCTCCGGGCCGCGGGCCAGCGTGCCGAGGCTCTCTACGACGAAATCGCGCGGCTCCGGGAGCGTGTCGCCGCGCTCGAGCATGCGTGTACGAGCTACGAGACCTCCCTGAGCTGGACGATCACCCGGCCGCTCCGCTGGCTCGCCGCCCGGGCACGCCGTATTACGGGTCGCGTCCCGACTTGACCGGTGCGGCACGAGCTCCGCGCGCTCCTCGCCGCCGACGCCACCGCTCTGACGGGAAGCGCCTCTACAGGCTCTCCGCGATCCGCGGAGCCTCGCGGTTGAAAATGAAGATCGACGCAGCGCCGAGCAGCAGCGTTACAGCGATCGGGATTGCCAGCCACGGTGCGCCGCCAGCGAGCTCCACAGGTGTCGGTGCGTTGGGGTCGATCATCCACACGCGTGCGAGCTCCAAGATCGGTGCCAGAGGATTAGCTTGGATCACGTGCGCGAGCGGAGCCGGGACGATTTCCGCAGGATAGAGAACCGGACTTCCGTAGAACAAGACGGTGCTTAACACCGACCAGATGATCGCAGTGTCGCGGAAGCGTGGGTATAGCGATGCGAGTATCAACGAAACCGATGCAGTGATGAAGAGCAGCAGGCCGACAAGCGGCAGTATTCCGAGCCATGACAGCCTAGGCTCGAGGCCCCACGCCAGCATGAACGCGAAAACGACAAGCATGTTCAAGGCGAACGTCAATGTGCTCGTCAAGACCACAGAAAGAGGAATTACCGCTCGCGGGAACTCGGTTTTTCGCACGATCGACTCTTGGCCCACGATCGATCCGACGGCCATCGTTGTAGCCTCGGTAAATAGGTTGAACAAAACTATGTTGAGAAGCAGCATCACCGGGTAATGCGGTACACCCGACCCAGCTCTAAAGACTTGCGTGAAAACCGCAACCAAAACCGAGAACAAGAGGAACGGGCGAAACACCGACCAGAGGTAGCCGAGCACAGTCCCGTGGTACGTCTTTTTGAAATCGTAGCGCGCTAGTATCCAGAGCAGCTCGAGACTGCGCCTCAGCCCGCCTCCTCCCAAAGCTGTTGGGCCACGGACCTCTCGCAGCACGGGAGTGTTAGCGTGCTCGGATTCCAACCGTGTGGGTTGGGCCTCTGTATCTTGACGAAGGTGGGTGGGGGATGTCGCCACTTGGCGCTCGGTTACTATGGATCGTCCCTATTGCGTAGTCGCGTCGACAGGTGGGGCTGATTGCGAGCTTCCGTTCGCCTTGGCTGAGGGCACCAGTGCTGCCGAACACCTGCAGTCAAGGTTCAAAACGGGACCTCGCTCGGCCATGCCGAACACTACGAAAGACAGCGGCCGTAGGGCCTGTACGGCTAGCTCGTTGCGACCCAGGTCGCTGGCGACCCAGCAGTCGAGGTGATAGCGACCCGGGGAAAGGACGTTCTGTGTGCTAAAGCGGATCACAAGCTCGGTGCCTGGCTGCACTTGTGGTGTCTCTTCGTGGTTTTCGAGGCGCCAGCGGGGGGGACGGAGAAGCAGGACGCCATCGTCGTTGAACAGCTGGATTCCGAACAGCGGGTTGCGCAGTTCGCGCTGTGCGCGCAGGACGATCTCGGCGTCGAGCGGATCCCCGACCTCGAGGTTACGCTGGGGGCGATCGCGCCCGAGGCGCGCGCGCACCAGCGTGACGAGGTCCTGTTGGGGAAGCGTGGCTTGGAGCGAGGAGCCGGCTCCGTCGGCGTGATCCGTGTCCGGGCTGCTATCAGAAGCATCCTGGCCGGGTCGTTGGAAATTGATGCGGAGGTAGTGGCGGGCTGCCTCGTCGGGATCGCCCAGGTAGCGAACTTCACCGCCGTCGAGCACCAAAGCGCGGTCGCACATCGACTGGACCGTCAACATGTCATGAGTGACTAGCACGACGGTACGACCGGCTCGCTTCCGTGCGCGGAAGACATCTACGCACTTCTGCGCAAAACCGGCGTCGCCTACAGCTAACACCTCGTCGATGAGCATGATGTCGGCATCGGCCTCGACCATAATCGCGAACGCAAGCCGTACCATCATGCCCGACGAGTAGTTTTTGATCTTAAGATCGCGAAAGTCGGCAAGCTCGGCGAAGTCGATTATCCGGTCGGCACGGGCACGGGCCTCGCGGCGTGTGAGGCCCAAAAGCACCCCGTTGATCTCGATGTTTTCGTTGGCCGTGAACTCGGGGTTGAAGCCGACGCCGAGCTCGATGAAGGGAGCGACCCGGCCGGCGACGCGCACCACGCCGCGATCGGCCTTGTAAATGCTCGCCATGATTTTGAGTAGTGTGCTCTTGCCGGAGCCGTTTTGGCCGACGATGCCGAAAAACTCACCGTCGAGTACTTCGAACGAGACACCCTTCAAGGCATCGAACCGTCGGTGCGAGACCTTTCGAAAGGGACGCACCGCACGTTCTTTCAAGGTGTCGATGCGCTGTTCGGGAACGAGGAAGGTTTTCCAGACGTTTTCGACCTGGATCGCGGGCGGACGACTCATGCTCTGCTAGCGACGTATGTGCGGGTGCGGTGGGAGATCGTGTCCATTGGGGGCCCGATGGGTGCGCGATACCGGCTCACAGGCGGCGGGTGACAAGCTCGACAGAACTAGCCTAGACGTTCGAATCGGAGGGCGCTAGACGCGGAGTCACCTCGCAGCATCGCTAGGACGCGTGCCCGCGGAAAGGGGCAGCCTGACCGGTACGCGATACCTAGCGCGGCTCGCCGCGGCCGTCTAGCATGGCGCGACGTTGAGCACGATGCCGAAACCAGCTGCCCCCTCAGAGTCGTCCGGATCGTCGTTCGCAACTCTGCCTGGCGATTCCGTGCCGGTGCCGCAGCGGTCGAACGGGGCACCGACTCCTTCGCGACCTAGGGCGCGGGCGATGCACGCGCTCGGTCTTGGAGTGGTTCTTCTCGTTGGCGCTTGGTGGCGCTTACGGCTGATCGGCGAGGACCTCTTCGGTGATGAGCTCGCTACGTGGTGGGATGTGACATCACCGCAATCGATTGCGGGTGTCATACGGCTGGTGAGCACCGACGCCGAAATCACCCCGCCCCTCTTTTTCGTGCTTGCGCGTATCGCCTCTTGGTTCGGCCACTCTGCCGAAATGATGCGCCTACCTTCGCTGATCGCGGGCCTGCTGCTGATACCGGTCGTTTACGTGTGGGGGCGCGACATCGCTAGTCGATCGGTCGGACTTCTAGCGGCCACGATCGTGGCTGTCGCGCCCTTCCAGCTGTACTACTCGACGGAGGCACGTGCATACGCGGTGATGATGTTGCTCGTCGCTCTGTCCACGGTCTCGCTATGGCGGGCCGTCCACACGCAGCGCATCCTGTGGTGGGTGGGGTACGCACTCTGTGTTGCTGGAGCGATGTACTCACACTACACAGCGATCTTTACACTCATCGTGCTCGCTGTTTGGGCGTTGTTGGCCTGCCCGGCGGCAAGAGTCAAGGTGTTAGCAGCGAACGGGGGCGCAGCTCTGCTCTTCGCGCCATGGGTGCCGAGCGTGCTCCGCGACCAAAACTCCTGGACCACCGACATCCTGTCCGCGCTCACGCCGCTGGACATCGACTCGCTAGTTCGACATTGGACACACTGGTCGATCGGGTACCCCTACGCGGCTAACCCGCCCGGAACGATTCCTGGCTGGCCGGCGGTAGGGGCACTCGCGGTGGGCCTGGGCGTCGGCGCGTATTCGCTTATCCGCCAGGTGCGCTTCGACTTGCGATCGCCCGTAGCGCTCACCGTGATGCTGGCGCTAGCGAATCCGGTGCTTGCCTTGCTGGTCTCCCTTGTGGGCTCGAACGTGTACGGGCCCCGCAACCTCGCAGCGTCGTGGCCTGCTCTGGCCGTGACGCTAGCGCTGGTGGCCTTGGCTCCCCGCGGTCGCGCGCGCGCGTTAGCGGTCGGCGGCGTTGTCGTGTGCTTCGTTACAGGCGGAGCGCTGACAGCGCTCCGAGATCGTGGCCGCCCGCGCGTCAGCGAGGTGCTGCGTGTCGTCGACAGCGAGGCGGGCCCACGTGACGTGTTGGTGGATGGAACCGCTGTTCTCAGCCCGGGACCCGCAAGCGTCGCGGATACGATCGATCACGTTCCGATCTTTACTGTGCGCGTCGGGGCACCCGAGGTGCGCGATCGGCCATTCGGGCTGGGCGATGTGCGGCCATCGCCGATGGAAGTGTTGCAACGTCTGGCGAGAGATCTCCCCGCTGGGGGGCGGGTTTTCTGGGTGACGCCTGTTTTCAAGGTGAATCCAGAGTGGCTGCGGACAGCGGGTGCGAACGTCCCCCGGCAGGGCCTCGCGGGCTTGTTCACACAGTCGGGCTGGCGCATCGAGAGGCGTTACGACTCGCAGGGCGGCTTGCTGAAGATTCGGCTGTTCGTCCTGTCGCGTGCGCGCCAGAGCTCATGACCGTTGCATCCGCACGCTCTGGCGTGACACACAGCGACGCTTTTCTCACATAGGGGCTAGACGAACGGCACGGGGCGGCAAGTCGCGCGTACAGCTGTGACGCGATCGGCGACAGCAGTGGGGCTCGGCCACCGAACGAGCACGAGCAAGGAAATGCGGGAAGGCCAGCGCTGGTGCTCGCTGACGTGGAGTCACGACAGGTGGCTCGCCACGACGGCCGGTGACACCCGCTTCCGGCGATAGGGCGGAACCGAGCGAGACACCTTGAAGCGCAAAATCTCCCTCACCATCCGTACACCGAGCCCTATCGCGACCAGGTGGTTTCCGGTGACCGACGACTTTCCGACCCGTGGCAAGTAATTGACCGGTAGTTCGATGAAAGAAGCTCGCGACGCGATCACGAGCAACATGATTTCGATAGCTGCATGATTGCTCCCGATCATCATGTTTCGCGCGACATGGCGGGCGAGATCCTTATGAAACAGCTTGTAGGTACAGCCGACATCGCTGAGATGGTTTGTGTTGAAGAGCATCTCAACGAGCTTTGCGACGCCCCAGTTGCCCCACCTCAACAGCGGCGGCATGTTAGCGCCCTTCCAAATAAAATTCCGTGTAGTGCGCGTTCCGAACACGGCGTCGCATTCGTCGCTATAGATGAGAAGCTTGTGGATGTCGGAGGGTAGGAATGTCCCATCCGGTTCGGTGACTACGACGAGATCTCCATCCGCTTCAAGTAGACCACGACGAACGGCGTATCCGTACCCTTGCTGGTGCTCGCGGACCAACCGTGCCGGTGTTGCCGCTACCGCTTCACGGGTTCCCGGCTCGGCGTTATTGTCGATGACTACGATCTCGTCGACAACACCAGTTTCTACGAACCCCTCGATTACACGGCGAATCGAAAGTTTCTCCGCGTACGTCGGAAGAACTACGGATATCGTCTTTCCATTCCACATACGACCTGAACAGGGATGAGGGTACGAAGGGTCATCACGATCATATCGGCGTGGCAGCTGGCCGTGCAAGTTCGAGGTGTCGTCACCAAGCTTGCGCTTGCCAGGCCGGACAACTATCGTGACCGAGAGATCTCGACCGGAACTGGAACCCCGTCGGCCCTACCGTGATCGCTTTCGGAGTATCGATAACTGACCGCGCCACCTACGAGCGCTGTGCGCTTTCGGGAATCCGACGCGTGGCGGAACCCGACTCCGTGGTGCTCGAGCGTGACGCGGTCGGGTCGATATTCGACAGTTACAACGCGATCCTCGACGAGGCGGCGGCATTGCCGAACCTCGAGTGCCTGGTGTTGCTTCACCAGGACACCGAGATCGTCGACGAAGACTTCTGCAGTCGCTTGAGGGCAGTCATCGCCTCGGATCCGAAGATCGGCGTCGTCGGCTGCGTCGGAGCGCTGGATGTGCGGTCGATCGCATGGTGGGAAGGATCGGTGCGGATGGCGGCCTTCCGGCACAGCTATCCCGAGCACGGGGGTGGTGCGCTCGACGGCTTTTCCTGGGATCGAGCAACAGGATCACCGTACTCGCGCGAGGGGGATGTCGACACGGTCGACGGATTCCTTCTTTGTCTCACGCCGGCAATCGTTCGACAGATCAGGTTCGACAGCTCGATCGGGACTTTCCATGGCTACGACTTCGACTTTTGTCTGCAAGTTCGCGAGCGCGGCTTCAAGGTTCGAGCGGCCGCGTTTCGAGCGATCCATCATCACTCGTTGAACCTCGTTTCGGACCTAGATGGTTGGGTGGAGGCCAACGTCGCGGTTGTCAAGAAGTGGTACGGGCGTATGCCGCGTGTCGGTGCGGGCCCAGGGCGGTGGCGAGAACGGGCGCGCAGGGCCGAGGCCGAGCGCGACATCGCGCACGCAACGGGATACGCGTACGAGATGGATGCCGCCGCACGGAGATGCGATCTCGAGCGCGCCGTCCGCAACGCACGTACGAGCATCGGTTGGCGTATCACCGCTCCCGTGCGGGCCGTGGGCAACTGCTGGCGGCGTGTTAAGCAAGCGGCGACAGCTCTCACCGGCACGACAGCATCTGGTGACGAGAAGCTGCTGGAAGCGTCGGCAGGGCCAAACCCGTCGCTAGGGCCAGGCCTCGGCGAGCACAACGTGGCTGGAGATGGCGAGGTCGCAGAAACGGCGGTAGTTAGTCGTGAGCTTGTCGCCTCTCGGCAGGAGGGGAAAGCACACCAACGGGACATGTCATGATCGCCTTTGGATGTGCCATAGAGGACACGTTGGCCTTCGAGTCGTACGCGGCCCGAGGGTTCGAACGCGCTGCCGAGCCTGATTCGGAAGTGCACCTGATCGGAGCAATGCGTAACCGAGCGCGCAACTTGAACCTTCTCGCAGATCTCGCCGCGCAACGGGAAGATCTGGAAGCGCTCGTGATCGTCCACCCGCATCTTGAGATTACAGACGGCGATCTGTGCCAACGGGTACGTGACGTCCTGCAGTCCGAACCAGAAGTAGGTCTGATCGGTGTCACAGGGTCGATACGTCCGCTCTCGCCAGCGTGGTGGACAGGACGGGTCGTGTCGGCGGACGTCACACTTCGCTATCAAGAGCACGGTGGTGGGGAACTGCCGCGCTGGTTACCTTTCCGACCCGCTCCGGCGCCTGCGGATGTCGACGTAGTGGAAGGATCGCTGCTCGTTCTGTCGCCCTGGGCCGTCCGTAACCTCCGCTTTGACGAGAGCTTGCCCGCCGGGCACGGTTGCGACGTCGACATCTCGCTGCAGGCACGCTCTGCCGGTAGGCGTGTGCGAGTCATTGAGACCAGCGTGACGTTCCACGGGGCGTTGGAGCTAGTAGATGAAAACGACTACGCCTGGTTACGCGCTCACGAGCTTCTAGCTGACAAGTGGGAAGGCGCTTTCGGCAGTAGCGGGCCGCTCGCCCCTCCAAACTGGTTCGCCCGCCCAGACGACGACACCGATGACGACGCTCGCTGGCGTGAGCGGGCGTGGCGGGCCGAAGCGGAACGGGAGGCGGCGCGGTCGGCCGCTCACACGCGACAGCTGCACGGCCGCGCCGCGCTACGTCCCCTAGAGACGGAACTCATGGACATCGAAGGGTCGCTGTCGTGGCGACTTACCGCGCCGCTCAGGCGAGTCAATCAGTGGCGGCGTCGGCGTCGAAGTCGAGCGCGCGCCTGACGTCCGCGCGCGACACTACCGACGCGTGGCGGCCGATGCCAAGGCGTGCCCTCAGGCGCGAGATGCGCTCGGCCAGCGAGAAGGCGCGCGATTCGAGCAGGCGGCGCAGCACCCGTTCGCGCTCTTGCAGTAGGCGGGTCAGGCGCCAGATCTCGACTTGATAGGAGTGCTGGCGCGCCAGTTGCAAAACACGGTTGCCCTCGAGGCGTGCGAGCAGTGAGTTACGGTCGAACGGCGAGAGCAGCTGTTCGAGCTCGTCGGCGTACGGCGCGGCTCTGTGCCACATCACACCGAAGCCAAAAAACACCGGTACCACGACGAGCCGCAGTTCGGGATGGTGCTCGGCGAAGTCCTCTACAGCTGTCAACACACCGTTGCGCTCGCCACCCTCGCGAGCGGCCGATTTCGGATACGGCAGGCCGTCAGGGCGTGTTCCGGGATCGCCGGGGAATATTCCCTGCCCTGGGCCGACAAGGGGCTGGCGGTACTCGGCGGGGATCGCCGCGGGATCGAAGTAGTCGTCGCGCCGACCGTGAGGCCAGCACAGATCGTGAAAGAACAAGAGCGGGAACGGCTCGCCAGCCCGCGACGCAATGGCTGTGAGCTCGTGGAACACCGTGTAGTAGTTGTGATCGCCATCGATCACGATCGCGTCGGCAAGCTCGCGCTCGGTCAGAGCCTGGAGGCTCGGCTCGCGGACGAGCGTGAGCGCGGATGACTCCCGCGCAAGCTGCTCGAGCGACGGCTGAGGAGCTGGATCTATCGCCTCGACATGTGCTCCGCGACTCTCAGCCCACGCCAACAAGAGACGCGTCAAGTCACCAGCGAAAGCGCCTATCTCGGCGATTCGCCCCGGTCGAGCTGCGTCGAGGCACGGAACGAGCAGCTCGGCATGATGAGCCATCGAGGTGGCCCAGCGAGTCGGATCGTGAGCGTAAGGATCGATACCGAAGAGCGTTCGTTCGTCGGTAGGGCTGGTGGTAATGGGAGATGTCTCGCTCATCGCCTGCCTCCATTGGCCGTGGTGGCCTCGCCGGCGTGACACACGGCCAGCACGTCGAGGCACTCGTCGAGATCCTGATCGCAGAGGTAGAAGTCGTCGACGGTGATGGCTGACGCGTTCGGATGTGGCGTCGCCCGCGACCGTGTGAGCTGCCAGTCGTACAGCCGTTGACGTATGCGCCGCGGTATCAGCTTCCGTATCTTCAACGGGTCGAGAGCAAGGAGGCGCTGGAGCCGAACACGTTCGGTGTTGTGAATATCCATGTAGCGATCGGAAGCGAACAACCCGTAGATTTCGACACGGTCGAATGCTAGCTCGGCTAATGCACGCAGCTCGTCAGGTGCGAATTCAACGTAGTGGTAAGGATCGATAATTTCGTCTGGAACGCCGAACGTGAGCCTGTTCGGTGTCCAGACGCAAGCCACCCCGCCGGGTCGGACCACGCGCCGGAGCTCGGCGATCGCGCGCTCTGGATCGGGCACGTGTTCGATCGCGTGCACCGAGATCGCGCCGTCGAATGTCCCCGCGCTGAACGGAAGCGCGCGCATATCCGCGACGACGGTTGGGCGCGACTGACCGGCCAGCACCTGCGGGTCGATGTCGACACCGACGCTGTCGCGCGGTTCGAGATAGCGGGTACCGTGACCGACCCCGCAACCGACATCGACGATCTTGCCGTGCGGGAGAAACGGGGCTGCCAACTTGTACTCGGCGGTGTGGCGCTGCCACGAAGGGTTGAATCCTCCTTCGGCCGTCACCGCTCGTTCTCCAGTCACTATCCGTTCCTTCAGCGCCAGTGCCATCGGCGTCAGCTCCTCACGACTGGGCGATCGGTTCACACGTGAACTTGCGGCAGGGCACGAGACCAGCACGGTGCAATACGAGGCGCATGCCCGTCCATACTGTCTTCATTCCGTACACACTCCCGGTGCGGAATCCGACCGACGATGCATCCTCGAAATAGCGGCCGCGTGCGGGCACCTCCGTGATTCTCATGCCAAAGTGAGCGGCCTGGTACAGCAACTCCGAGTCGAAACTAAAGTCGAGTGAATTGCGCAGCCAGGGAACGGTCAGCAGCAAGCGGCGTGAGTAGGCACGATAACCGGTGTGGGCGTCGGTCAAGTCGGTGCCCATGACCAGATTCTGGAAGGTCGTCAGGATTCTGTTGGCTACGAGCTTCCACATCGGCATGCCGTTGGCCCGCGCCATGCCGCGGCGTAACAGGCGCGAACCGAGGACGAGATCCGCCTCGCCGGCAAGAATGGGCTCCACCATCGCGCCGATGAGCGACGGCTCGTATTGGCCATCCGGGTGGAGCATCACGACCGCGTCGGCGCCCAATTTCAGCGCCTCGAGATAGCAGGTCTTCTGGTTGGCTCCGTAGCCGGCGTTGTGTGGGTGGCGCACGACACGCAGCGGCAAGCGTTCGGCGAGCTCCACCGTCCCGTCGCTCGACCCGTCGTCGACCAGGACGATCTCGTCGACCCACTCGGGAGGGATCGCATGAACTGTGCGCTCGAGCGTTCGGGCTGCGTTGCGAGCGGGCATGACACAGACGACCTTGCCGGGCAGCGCACGCCGGACCGCGGCATCGGGGGGTGCGTCCTCGCGGCGACGCACAGGCACACGACGGCGCGTGAAACGGGGCAAGGGCGCTCGTGTGGAACGTAGGTGGGGGGGCATATCGGGTTGGGAACGGGGCTACGGCCGGGCCGTCGTGGCCTGGCAGAGGGACGGCCACCGATGGCTCACGGTGGTCGTATCCACAACGATGCCACGTCCTAGCCTCGCGGGCAAGCGCCGGCTACGATGAGCGGAGCCGACAAGCCCCCGTTGGAGATGGCCGGCTGGGGAACGTCTTTCTCGGGTTCCCGGGCCACTGTGAATGTCGAACCCTGCGAGTCCAACCCGCGCACCTGCTCCCGCCTTCGCGTCAGGTTCAGGCGTGCCCAGCGACCGCGACCGTGACGCGCGTCACCTCGGGGTCAGCCTCGCGGCAGCGTTGCTGCTTCTCGCTGGCTTCGCCTGCCTTGTCATAGCCACTGTTCTGGCGTTGGTCGCCCCGCAGCCGATCGAGGGGCTCCCGGGATTCTCCCAGCGCCAGCCAGCCGAGACCGCTCTATACGTGGCGTTGGTGACCGCCGGCCTCCCTCTGGCAGTGGCTGTCGGTCCGCGGTGGGGAGCTCTGCTGATCCGACGACACGGGGGCGGGTCGGGTGCGTTGGCCGAGCTCGCCGTCTTCGCGCTGCTTTTGACCGTTGTCGTAACAGCTTTCCGCCTGTTCGCAACTAGCTCGATCGGTGGCGAGCCGTTCTATCTGGCGCTCGCTGCGGCCTTTTGGTGGTTCGTCCTCGTGCTCCGGGCCAGTCATCTGGCGCGGCGGCGGCACGCCTTGCCGCGTTCTCCGGATGTCCACCGGGGGCGCCAGGCTCGACTCGTCACCCTTTGTCTCGCGACCGCGATAGCACTCCCGGTTTTCGTCTATCCGTTCCTGTTCGCACGGTCGAGCGCGCTGCGAGCGGTTCCGCTCGGGCTCGTCACCGTTGGCGGCATCGCTGTGTGGCTAGCAGCGGCGACTGGGCTGCGATCACGGCTGGTCGCCAGGCGGTCGAAGGCTGCCAGGTGGGCCCTGCACGGTCGTCGGTCGACCGCGTTGGAAATTGCCGTACTGCTCGTGGTGCTGCCGGCGTTGGCCGTCAACGTCGTGTTGTTCGAGCCCGGTCCGAGCACGCTGCCCTTGTCGCAGCGAGTGTTCGAATGGGTGGTCGCGTTCCACGCCAACTTCCTGTTGGGCCCCGCTAATCAACTCGCGCACGGCGGCACGATGCTCGTCGACACCGTCTCACAGTACGGAGTGGGCTCGATCGTGGCGCTGTCGGGTGTTCTGGATGCGTTGTCTCCGGGTTACGGCGGAGTCGGCCTGTTCGATGGGATCTTGACGACGCTGGCACTCTTCGCCGCTTGGATCATCTTGCGTGCGGCGGGTGTGCGCTTGCCTCTCGCAGTGCTCGCGCTCGCCGTGAGCATCGTGGTTCTCCTGTGGGGACGGGTGTTCCCGGTAGGCACGATCGTCCAGGATGGCGCCTTCCGCACCGGAATCGCTCCTTGGGTGATCGTCGGATGGCTTTTGGCGCGTCGGCGGCCGGCCCTCGGGCAAGCGCTAGCCGGGTCGGTCATCGCGATCGCTGCCGTCTGGTCCTTCGAGGTGTTCGTGCTCACGACCGCGACGTGGTTTGCGCTCGTGGCCGCGGAGGCGTGGCTCTCGCCGCGTGACTCGCGTAAACGTTTGCTAGTTCGACGCAGCGGGTTCTATGCGGGAGCTGCCGCGATCGGACACACGCTGTTCGTGACTTGGACATTGGCTCGCTCGGGGGATTGGCCGAACTGGCTGTTGTACGCGGATTTCCTGCGCGCGTTTCTGCTCGGTCAACTGCGCGAGGTGACGTACGACTTCACGCGATGGTCGCCAGGGCTCGGTCTCGGGGGCGCGTACTTAGCCCAGGCGGCTGTGCTCGGGGCGCTCATGGTCCACCACCGCGAGCTCGCCCGTAGCCTTGGGTTGCGATTTCCGGTGCTCGTCGCTCTCGCCGTGTACGGTCTGGCGTGCTTCTTCTACCTCGTCGATCGATCTCTCGATCATGTGGTGATCTACGTCGCTCAGCCGTTGGTGCTGTCGGGAGCACTGTGGCTCGACGAGTTGCTCCGTCGCCGGGCGATCCGCCTAGGCTCTCTCCCGGGCTTGGCGCTGACCGCGTGGCTCGCGATCGTGTTAGGTCTAGCGCTGTCAGCCACCTGGCCGAAAATTCGGCCCGCGGCACGCGACACGCTCGCCTGGCAGGCGGTGCACGGACCGCAGCGTCTCGTCGACCGGTGGCAGCGTCTGCGTGACTTCCCCCCTGTCGACGCCGAGGCAGAGAACGGCGCCGAGTTGCTCCGCAGGTACCTACCAGGCACCTCGTCGGCTTTGGTTCTGATGCCAGCCGACCGCGCTGTAGAGACGCTCGTGCGGGCAGGCAAGCGGAACCAGCTGCCGCTCTCTTTCACGTTGAGCGACAGCTTTATCGCGCAAGAGCCCGATTCGCGAATGCAGCGGATGGTGCGTTCCGCCTTACGGCGGATCCGCCCCGGCGAGCTCGCCTTGGTCGACGGATCCACACGCTTCTTGATGGCCGCTGCCCGTGAGGGCAAAGTGCTTGACCTGCCGCGTTCGGTGTCCGTCGACAAGCTGCGCGTGGATGTAATTACGTCGCTCGGGCGGCGCTTCTCGCTGCGTGTTCTAGCGCGCAGAGGCGACAACTATCTGGTTCGCCTGATCGGCTAACGGCGGCACCGCGGCACAGCTTGTGAGTAGAAAAACTTGTGCGGCCCGCCGCTTGGCGGGCCGCACAGGCGTGAAGAGCAGGTTTCGGAGCCGAAGGCTCAGACAGCGAGCGCTCCGTACTCCTGCGGGAACTTCGAGCCGCCGAAGAACCAGCACTCGATCGCGTACCGCGGGTTCGGCATCGACGGATCGGAGCCGGTTTGGTGGAGGAACATCTCGTCGAAGAAGAGGACGTCACCGGGCTCGAAGATGGGCCGCAGGATCGGAAGGTCTCCCGCCGCCTCCTCGGCCATCTTTTGCGAGATCTGATAGTCGAGCACGGCCTCGTCAGTTTGGGTGGCGAGGTAGTGCTCGAGACGCTTCGGGACGATGTCCAACCCTGGAGAGATGTCTCCGCAGCGGGACAGGGACACCCACATGTTGAGTGCGCGAACCGGACCCATGAAACGCCCGTCCTGATGCCAAGCGCCGGGCACTTGGGGCTCCGCTTTGCGCAACGTCGTTTTCTCGATGGAGATGAGCGGATGCTCGCCCAGGTAGCCACCGACGATGTCAAGGATGCCCGCTTGGTCGAACATCTCGAACATGTCGAACGCGAGCTTGGGTGCGTCAGCCGCGAGCAAGCCACCGCCCTCGCGGACCCACGCGCGCACGCCCAGATTCACCTCATGGTCGCTCGGCGGGTCGAACGGTTCGTAGTAAGCGGCGTCGCCACCCTCGCCGGCCAGAGCTCGCTCGCGCACGGCGAACGCACGGTCGATCTCTTGCGCCATCCGCTCGGCGGCGGCACGGTCGAAAAGCCCACGAACAAGTACGCAACCTTGCCGGAGCATCCCCGCTCGGATCAGTTCGGGCGACAACTGCTCAGGGGTGAACTCCGGCAACGTTTCCCCCTCGGGAATGAGCGAGAAGTTCGGCTCGGGGAACGGGGGTTCGCTTTCGGTCTCGGCGATCAAGGCGTTCGCGGCCCTGTGGCGTAGACGCAACAGCTCGCGCTCTTTGTCGAGGCTGCGCTCGCGACGGTTGTCAGCGGCCATCGCCGCGACAGCGTCGAGCAGCTCGCGCGAGCTCGCTGGCTTGTCCGCAACAGCGACACCGTCACCGGACTCGCGATTGCGCCTGAATAGCCTCATGGTTCCACCTGCTCCTCTCTCGTCGTTCCTTTCGTAACCGATTTCCCGCTGCGATCGGCGGTGGCGGGCTCGGCGACCACCGCGTGCTCTTGCAGCGAGGGGGCCGCGAGGACCTGCGCCGGTACTCCCACCACCGTAACGCCGTCTGGAACATCGCGCACTACCACGGCGTTCGCCCCGACTCGTGCACCGTCACCGATACGGACCGGGCCGATGACCTTTGCGCCGGTACCGATGCTCACATTACGGCCGATGGTCGCGCCGCGCGGCTGACCCGCTTTCAGTCCGATCGTGACCCAAGGGAAGATTTGAGTGCCCGAGCCGATCTCCACCAGCCCGTCGATCACGACCTGGCCGTGGACGATGTACACACCCGGCTCGATCACGACGGGATCGCCGATCGACACCTGGGCGCTCGCCATCGCCAAGCGGTGGGCGATGCGCGGAACGATCGGAATTCGAAGCGCTTGCGCACGCGCCTTCACTCTGTACATCGCCTGCGCGAAGAAGGCGTCGCTCACCCACGCCAAACGGAGAATCTGGGCGAGCGTGTCCAACCGCGAACGAAAGTCGGCGCGCTCGCCGCGGTACAGCGCCGTGATGCGAGCATCGGCAGCGAGCGCATGCCTCAGCTTGGGGTGGCGCCGGCGCAGCTCGCGCCAGAACTCGCGCCGCGCCTTGCGCTCCTCCTTGCGCGCCTGGCGTGGGTCGACTGGGGGCATTCATAGGTGAGCCTAACGCCTAGGGCGCGGCAACGCAAAAGCGCATGTAGCCTCTGTGCCGCAGCATTCCGGCGACGTTCAAGACGCGGCGTCACGAGAGCTGATCGGCTCCGCCGGTCGGAATACCCGCCTTGCCAGCAATGCCGGCGGAACCCGCTTCAGGCGCATTGCCGGACGCTCGGCAAGGAGATAGCTGAGAGCAGCGACAGGGAGCGTGCACCCCGCCACGAAGGCTGTGGCCAGCGCTGGCGAGGCGATACCGATCTCGGTGGCTAGCAGCGCGAACGTGTAGTGCCACAGGAAGATGCTGTAAGAGATCAGGCCGATAACCCGCACGGGACGGCTGGCTAGCAAGCGTCCGACGGGCCGACCCGCGCTTGCCGCAGCCATGGCGATCGCGGAGGCTGCCACGAGTGTCGATCCGACGTGCATCACGAGGCGGTCGCGCTCGCTGAACAGGAAAGGCGTCGCGGGTAGCGCAAGCGCAAGAGCCAGGTACGACAAGACCGCGACAAGCGCCGCGATCTCCGGAAGCGAAGGGCGCAGCGCTGCTCGCGGCGTGGCCGGCGATCGCGGTGCGGTCGGTTGCGCCTGGGCTCTCGCCCACAGTACGGCCGCGAACATCCCGGCGCCGAACGGGGCAAAGTGACCGATCACCGTGCCCGTGACCCACGGCGAGGAGGCGGTTGCGCTGTCGCTCGCGAGCCAAGTCGAGACGACCGCCAGCGTCGCGAGCAGGGCAGCCTCGGTGGCGAGGCGCCAGCGCCGAGCTGCGAAGCGGCCTACGACTAGCGCGTAGAGGGGAAGTGCAGCGTAAAAGCTGAGCTCCACGGTGAGGCTCCAAACGTGGGCGAGGCGGCAGTTCTGGATGTCGACGACGCAGTGCGGCTCGCTGCCGAGCTGCAGACCTTGCAGCGCAGCGATCGCCCACACCCCGTCGCCGCCACGCGCCGAAGCGCCCGGAACGATCGCCAGCACAGCAAGGGCGAGCCAGTAAGCAGGGAAGATGCGCAAGAAGCGTCGCCAGCCGTACGTCAGGGTGCCCGGGTGGGGTCCGAGCGCGAAGTCCCTCGCGACGAAAGGACGATAGAGCAGGAAACCGGAGAGAGCGAAGAAGATCGCGACGCCGACGTTGAGATGCGATAGCAGGCGATCGGCCAGCGATCCAGTCGAACCGCCAGCTGCGGTCACGGCCGCCGCCCAGCCGTGCACCGCGACAACGCAGGCGACAGCGAGTGCCCGGACGCCGTCGGCAGCGGGAAACCGGACGCGTGCCCAGAGCTGTCCTTGTTTCGATGCGTCGGTGACCCGCCGCGTGCTCACGCGATCCGTGGGGGCGGGATCGTCTCGCTGCGTACGCGCCCGTGCGCGCTCGCGGGCGGGTTGCAAGCCGCTGGCGGATGAGTCCATGTTCCCGAATGGGGATGGGGGATCCACGACGAGGTAGGGCACGCGCACACTGCGCGGCGCGTGAAATGCGATCGTAAACGCGGTTCGCGACCGATCGCCAGCCCGCCGAAGCGAGGAGCGGTCGACGAGTCGGCGTGCGTCGCGGCGGCTCCGCTCTCGAAGCTACCGGCGTGTCGCCTGCTCCTGCGCTTGGTCCCGTGCGTCCGCGTGGCCGACAGCGGTCGCTGCGTCGACGCGCGTCGCGACCGCGACGACCGGCGCCGCTGGGTGCGCGTCTGTACCTGCTGGCAACGGCGCGAAGCCGTATGCCGCTAGCACCGTTGCCGCCCCGGAGAAAACCGCTGCCAGCCCCCAGGCGAGCAGCTGCGGATCCTGGCCGAATGCCGCGCACACCGCGAGCTCGACGAGCAGCGCGCACGCGAGGACCGCGAGCGGAAGCCGTCGGCCGAGCGCGACGTGGTACTGGGCGAGCACGTAAGCGACCGCGAGCCCCGACATCGCCGCACCGAGCGGTGCCAGCGCCGACACGGCGGCCGTCAGCTCCTCGCCAAACGCCGCGCGGATCACGGTTCGGCCGGCGATCGCGAAGATGGCGACCATCCCCAACGAGCAGAGGCCGAGGATCGCGAGCGCGTGTAGCGCAGCGACGCGCGGGTCCCGCCCGGCGGCGGAACGCCGAGCGGCTTCGGGCACGGTGTACATCGCAAGGCCGACAGCTACCCACACGATCGTCTTGGCGGCGACCGCCACCGCCGCGTAGCCGCCAGCGATGCGATCCGCGTTCAGGTGCTTAGCGAAGATCACGTGTATCTCCTGCATCGCGAGGAGGATCCCGAGGGCCGCCATCGGCACAGCCGACTCGCTCACGAGACGCCCGATCGAGGGCTGCGCGCTTGCCGCTGCGCGTGGCGGGGCAGTCCCCCGCAGCCGGAAGATGAGCACTGCGGCGACCACCAAGAAGCTGGCAACGCTCGCCGCGAACGCCCCGGCGACACCGAGGCCGCCCGCGACGAGAACCACACCGGCGCAGATCCGCAAGGTTGCGTCGGCGACGATGCTTGCGGCGACGAGGCGATAGCGGCCGAGTGCTTGCCAAGCGCCACGCGCGACGCAGAGCAGAGCCCACGCTGCGGCTGTCGCAGGGAGCAGCCCCGCTGCCCACGGCTCGTCGATCGCGAGCGAGCCAGCCAACGGCTCGCGCGCAGCTAGCCCTACCCCACCACAGATAGCCGTGGCGAGGGCGACCGCACGGATCCACGGCCACGCTGAGGCCACGACCCGCGCAGCGTCGCTTTCGGCGCGACGACGGCCGGCCGCGGCGTGTGCGAGGGAAGTTGCACGCCCCAACCGACGCGCTACCGCGACCTGCAGCGCCGTCCCGGGAACCGAAAGCACCAAGAAGGCGGACACCAGGACCGCGAGCGACGCATAGCCGCTGGCGCCAAGCCAGCGCGCGAAGATGAGCGTGAACGCGAGTCCGAGCACGTTCTGGGCGGCTGTGGCGAGCGCCAGCGCGATCGCTCCGCCGCTGGGGGAAGCGAGCTTCGCGCGGATCGGCTGCAGGGCGGTATTGGCGCCGTCGCTGGCAGCGCGCGTCGCTGGGGGCTGCTCGAGCGTCGATCGCGACACTGTTGCGAGCGTAAGCAGCTGGCGCTAACGACACAAGTCCACGGAAGGAAGGGTTCGGCCGTGCGTCGATAGTTACACTCTGCACACGGTGCCGAAGGCCGGCAGCCGGACGGGCGTGGCGCCGTGCCCGCCGGAGTGTCGGTGCCCCCACCCGTAGCGACCTTGGAGGGCTAGTGTCCCGACGACGAAGCGACCTGGAAGCGCTGTTCGAGCTCATAGGCGCCTGGACGCTGGCCGTCGGAGTGCCTTTCTTTCGGGTCACGGCACCCGAGCAGCCGTTCTACTTGGCGCACGGCTTGAACGGCCACGAGGTGGCGCTGTTCGCGGTCGCGCTGGTCGCTCTGCCACCCCTTGTGCTGTTTCTGTCGTACCGGGCAGTGACGGTGGCCGTCGGCTCGACGATCGGGCGCGCGTTTCTGCGTCTCGTCGAGGGGACGCTTGCAGCACTCCTGGTTCTTCCCTTGCTCCACGGCGGACCGTTCGGTCGGGCGACATCAGGTCTGGCCGTCGGCGGATGCGTCGCGGTAGCGGTGGCCGCGTTGCTGTCGCGGAGCGCGAGTGCGCGGGCGGCGCTGCGGTTCAGCTCGCTCGCAGCTCCGCTCGCTGTCGCCTATTTCCTAGCGTTGTCACCAGCCCGCGAGCTTTTGAGCGGCCCGCCCGCGGCAGCCGCAGCCGGAGAGCGCGAACACGACGACGGCGGTACAGCTCGTACTCGGCCCCCAGTGGTCTTGATCGTTTTCGACGAGCTGCCGTCATACGCCCTCGAGAACAAGAACGGGCGCGTGGACAGCTCGCGCTTTCCGGCCTTCGCGGCCTTGGCTCGAACCGCGACGTGGTTTCGGTTCGCGACATCGCCGGCGAGCGACACTTACTTGGCCGTCCCGACGATCGTGTCGGGGGCGCGACCGCGTGCCGGGCGCGCGCCTGTGGCAGCCGCGTACCCGACCAACTTGTTCAGCGCGCTCGCCGACCGCTACCGGCTCGAGGTGTCCGAGCCCGTGACGGGGATGTGTCAGGTCGAGGAGTGCCTACGCGAGCGTGCTGCTGGTCCTGAGAAGTGGTGGCGCTTGGTCGAAGACAGCGCGGTAGTCGCTGCCCATGTCGTAGCGCCGCGATCGTTGCGCGCGCGGTTGCCGCGTATCGATCAGGGCTACGCCGATTTCCTGGGTGAGGGGGAGGGCGCCACCGACGGTGGCGACACCGGGAGGGATCGTGCCGGGCAGCAGTTCCAGCGCGTGCTGGCGAACGACCGGGACGCGCTCGGTAACGCTGTGGGGATCACCGGCTCGCGCACTCGCCGCGTTGCGCTCTCCACGAGGCGAGCCACCGTTCGTGTTCATGCACGTGGAGCTGCCGCACATCCCGTGGCGGTACTTCCCTGACCTCCGTCGCTACGAGGCCAAACCGCTCGGCCTTGCGGGCATCGTCGGCGACCGCTGGGGATCCGATCGCGCTCTCGTCGACCAACAGAAGCAGCGCTTCCTGTTTCAAACAGGTGCTACCGACACTGTCCTGGCGAGGATCGTCAAGCGCCTCAAGGAGCTCGGGATTTGGGATCGGGCGCTGGTGATCGTCACCGCCGACCACGGTGTTGCCTTTCGCCCGCGCTACGGGCGCCGCGAGCCGTTTCCGCGCACCTTCGCTGATATCGCCGGTGTGCCTTTGTTCGTTAAGGCGCCGTTCCAGCGGCGCGGGCTGGTCAGCACCGCCGCGGCGAGCACGATCGACATCGCACCGACAGTGCTGCACGCCGCCGGGCTGAGCATCCGGGAGCTAATCGGTAAGAACCTCCTTGCAGAGGCACCAGTACGGCGTCGTCTGACGCTGACCTCGCACAAAGGAAAGGTAGTCAGTGTGCGGTGGGACCGGTTCGTTCACGACCGCTTGCAACTGGCGCGCGCCTGGAGCCGCTTCGCCGGACAAGGGTGGGAGACGGTGTCCACCGCACTCGTACCGGAGGAGCTCGTGCAAGCAGCGGCTCGGAAAGATGCTTCGCCTGGAGTGCGGCTGTCGGTGGTGTCTCGGGCGTGGTATCCGATCGCCAGACGACACCGACCTCCGGCGAGTAGAGACACGGCTGGCAGGACCGCAAGCGGTGCGCAGCAGCGCTACGCGCTCGCGGTCAACGTCCAGTTGGAGGGTCGATCGGCTGCACGCGCGCGATGGGTCGGGCTGGTCGCGGGCCGACGGCTGGTAGCGGCTGCCCCCGTATACGATTGGCTCGGGAGCAGGTTCGCATCGCTCACCGCCTACGGGGTTGCTGTACCGCTTTCAGCTCTCCGGGAATCGCGTTTCGTCGTGCGCTAGAAGACGTTGCGGCACTGTGCCCGCCTCGAGATGAGCGAACCGCAGGCACGCGACACCTTCGCTCTCGTTTACGCGGCTCCGCCGCCACGGCAGCGACGGGCAGGTTTAGGGGCCCGATCGTGTTGACGGCGCCAGCACGCAAGCCCCGCCTCTGGCCCCGCCTCTTGGCTGGCGCGGCGGCGATCGTCTTCGCGTCGGCGTCGGCGACGGCGGTCGTCGCTTTTCGCGAGGTCGATCGTGTGGTTGGTGCGCTCCAGGAGCATCCGCGCTTGCGACTCGGCGCGCAGCTTGCCCGTACCGACCCGGGGCAGCCGCAGACGATCATGATCCTCGGCTCCGATCGGCGGCCGGCGAACTCCGGCGAGGGCGGCGGCGGGGCGCGCTCGGACACGATCATGCTCGTTCGCCTCGATCCGTCGAAGAAGGCGATCGCGCTGATGTCGCTCCCGCGCGACCTCAAAGTGCGCATCCCGGGGCACGGCGTCGCCAAGATCAACGCGGCTTACGAGTACGGCGGGCCGAAACTGACGCTGGCGACCGTCAAGCAACTCACCGGCCTGCCCATCAACCACGTCATCAACATCGACTTCCGCGGCTTCTGGGCGGCGGTCAACGCCGTCGGCTGCGTCTACGCGGAGGTCGACCGTCGCTACTACAACGCCTCCGCCGCATACTCGTACATCAACCTCCAGCCCGGCTACCAGCGCATGTGCGGGCGCGAGGCGCTCCAGTTCGTGCGCTTCCGCCACGAGGACAACGACCTCGTCCGTTCCGCGCGGCAGCAGGAGTTCCTGCGTCAGGCCAAACAACAGATCGCGGTCTCACAGCTGATCGAGGACCGCGATCGGCTTGTGCGCATCTTCGCCCGCTACACCACCTCGGACATCGACTCTCGGGCCGAGGTTTTGCGGCTGCTCAAGCTCGCACTGTTCAGCGTCGGTCAGCCGATCCGCGAGGTGCACTTCGAAGGCAAGATCGGCCCGAGCTTCGTCGAGGCCACGGACGCCCAGGTGCAAAAGCTCGTGCAGGAGTTTTTGGGCGTGGAAGAGACCCCCGGCCCGCGCGGCACCCTGCGCCCGCGCGGTGCGCGGCGCGCGCCGAACGATCTCGGCCTCGAGCGCGCCGACGTTCCCGGCAAAGAGCAGGCGATCATGGCGGTGCGGATGGGCGCCGGCGGCAAGCGGCTCCCCGTTTTCTTCCCGACGGTGCGCACACGCGGAGCGATGTACGCCGGACCGCCGCGCGTCTACCGCCTGCGCGACCCGGACGGACGCTCGCACCTCGCCTACCGCATGGTGATCAAGCGCGGCCTCGTCGGCGAGTACTACGGCCTCCAGGGTCTCACCTGGAAGAACCCACCGATCCTCGCCGGTCCCCACAAAGTCAAGCGCTACCGCGGCCGGAAGTTTCTCGTCTACTACGACGGCGACCGTGTCCGGCTAGTCGCTTGGCGCACCCGTAGCGCCGTCTACTGGATCTCCAACACCCTCCTGCTCACGTTGAGCGAGCGGCAGATGATGGCCATCGCCCGCTCGACACGGCTGCTCTGAATCGATCGAGCGCCAGCGCTCGCGAACGACGCTTTTCCGGCTGCGAGCTCGGTTAGGCTCTTGCGCTCCCCATGCCCGAAGCTAAGGAACCGATAGGCGTAGTCGGCGTCGGCTGGGTCGGGCTCGTGACGGCGGCCTGCTTCGCCGAGCTCGGTCACGACGTGTGGGCGCGCGACATCGACCGCGAGAAGGTCGAGCGGCTCACCCGTGGCGAGGTGCCGATCCACGAGCCGGGTCTCCCGGAGCTCGTCGCCCGCAACCGCGACCGCCTGCACTTCACTACCGAGATGGCGCCGGTGCTCGAGCACGCTCGGCTGCTCTTCTGCTGCGTCGACACCCCGCCCACCTACTCCGGCGACGCCGACCTATCGCGCGTCGAGGCGGTGGTGAGCGAGCTCGCCGACCCCGACGACCACGCCCTTGTCATGAAAAGCACCGTTCCGGTCGGCACCGGCGCCTCGATCAAGCGCCGCCTGCCCGGCCTGCACTACGTCTCGAACCCCGAGTTCCTGAAAGAGGGCTCGGCGATCGAGGATTTCCTCCACCCCGATCGCGTCGTGATCGGCGCCGGCAGCGACTCCGCGGCGTTCGCCGACCGCGTCGAAGCCCTATACGCGCCGCTCGGTGCGCCGATCGTGCGCACCGACGTCGCGAGCGCGGAGATGATCAAGCTCGCCTCGAACGCCTTCCTCGCCACCAAGATCTCGTTCATCAACGAGATCGCGAACGTCTGTGAAGAAGTCGGCGCCGACGTCGCCGAGGTGGCGCGCGGCATGGGCCTCGACGAGCGCATCGGCCCGCACTTTTTGCGCGCCGGCGCTGGCTACGGCGGCAGCTGCTTCCCAAAAGACGTGCAGGCGCTCAAACAGCTGGCGGGCAACAGCGGCTACCACTTCCAGCTCCTGACGGCGGTCATCGACGTCAACGAGCTGCAGAAGCGCAGGCTCGTCGGCAAGCTCCAGAAGCACCTGGGCTCGCTGGTCGGTAAAGAGGTAGCCCTGCTCGGCATCGCCTTCAAGCCCAACACCGACGACGTGCGCGAGGCGACGAGCCTGGTGCTGGCCGGCCGCCTGCAAAGCGAAGGCGCCGCCGTGCGCGCCTACGACCCGGTCGCGCGCGAGCGGGCGCGGTCGCTGCTCGCCAATGCGAGACTGTGCGACTCGGCGCTCGAGGCGCTCGAGGGCGCCGACGCCGCCGTGCTCGTCACCGAGTGGCAGGAGTTTCGCGAGCTCGACTGGCAAGGTACGGTGAAGCGCGTGATGCGCCGACCGATCATCGTCGATGGACGCAACTTCCTCGATCGCGACGCGCTGCGCGCCGCGGGCTTCGTTTACGAGGGGGTAGGCCGCTGATCCGGCAGGCGGTCGTTCTCGCCGGTGGCGAGGGCACCCGTCTGCGGCCGCTGACGCGAACGGTTCCCAAACCGGTCGTGCCGCTCGCGGGGCGTCCCCACCTCGCGTGGATGCTCGACTGGCTCGAGCACCACGGCGTGCGCGAGGTTCTGTTGCTCTGCGGCTTCCTCGCCGAACGAGTGCGAGAGCACGTCGGCGACCGCCACGGCAACATCCAGCTGTCCTACGTCGTCGAGCCGGAGCCGCTCGACACCGCCGGCCCGCTGCGGCTAGCGCTCGACCAGGGTCTTCTCGCCGAGCGCTTCTTCGTGCTCAACGGCGACATCCTCACCGACCTCGACCTCGCGGCGCTCGAGCGTCGCCACCGCGAGCGCTCGGCGAAAGCGACGATCGCGCTCGTCGAGGTCGCGGACGCGCGTAGCTACGGCAGCGTTCCGATCGACGAGCGCGGTGCTGTCGAGGCCTTCCTGGAAAAGATGGACGATCCGCCGACGAACCTTGTCAACGGCGGCGTCTACCTGCTCGAGCGAACGACCGTGGCGAGCGCGATCGCCGCTGGCCGGCCCGTCTCGTTCGAGCGCGAGGTCTTTCCCGGCCTAGTCGGCAAAGGGTTGTACGGGGTGGCCGCAGACTGCTATTGGATCGACATCGGAACGCTCGACCGCTATCTGGAAGCCACACGCGACCTCCTCGCCCGCCGACCGCGGCCCCCGCTCGCGGTGGCGCCCGGCAACGACCCGCTAATCGCTGCAGGGGCTCGCGTCGAGGGCAGCGTTAGCGCCGGCAGCGTGATCGGTGCGGGTTGTGTTGTCGCCACAGGCGCCCGCGTCGAGCGCGCGGTGCTGTTCGACGGTGTGCGCGTCGAAGCGGGGGCGGCAGTAGTCGACTCGGTCAGCGCCGAAGGCGCGGCGATCGGCGAGGGTGCGGAGGTCGGGCCCGGGGCGATCGTCGGCGCTGGCGCGCGCGTCGCGGCCGGCGCGCGGGTCGGAGCCGGCGCGCGCGTGGAACCGGGCGCGGTCGTCGCGGCAAGCCCGGACGGATCGGCGCCTGCAGCGAGCGCCGCGACGGGGACGGCGGGGCAGTGACGGAAGCGGCCTCGCAGCTCGCAGGGCTCGACGGCGCGCGCGTCCGCGCTGTCGACAGCTCGCGTCTCATCGACGACGTGGTGCTCCTCGGTCACCAGCTCGAAGATGCGCTCTGGCGTGCCGAAGCGGCCGGCTTGCCGCAGCGGCGCGCTCCCGCGCTCGTCGTCTGCGGGATGGGCGGGTCGGCGATCGGGGCCGACCTCGCGCGCGCGATCGCCGGCGAGCGGCTCGGTGGGCCGCTCGTCACGGTGCGCGGCGACGATCCGCGGCCGTGGCTCGCCACGGGTGCGCTCGTGCTCTGCTCGAGTTACTCGGGCGCCACCGCCGAGACGTTGGCGTGCTTCGACGCCGCCCGGCGCGCCGGCGCAGATCTCGTCGTGGCCACTACTGGCGGCCCCCTGGCCGAGCGGGCGCGTGCCAGTGGCGTGCCGGTGATCGGGATTCCACAAGGTCTCGAACCGCGCTGCGCGGTCGCCTACGTGATCGTCGCCGCGCTAGCCGCGGCGCACAGCGCTGGTCTCGTACCCGATCTCGCCGACGAGCTCGCCGCCGCCGCGCGCACGACCACAGCACTGGCTGCGCAGTGGGGAAGCGACTCCCCCCAAGACACCGGACCCAAGCGGCTCGCCGGCGACCTCGCCGGGCGCGTTCCGGTTTTCCACGGCATCGGTCTTACCGCTGCGCCGGCGCGGCGCTTCAAGACGCAGTGGAACGAGAACGCCAAGCTGCCGGCGTTCTGGAGCGAGCTTCCCGAGCAGAACCACAACGAGATCTGTGCCTGGGTAGGGGAGGCGCAGATGGCCGGTCTCGCGCCGGTGCTCCTGGCGAGCGAACTTCTTGCGCCGCCGTCGCGTGTGCGCCTGCAAGCCACCGCCGAGGCGCTCGAACGGGCGGGTTTCACCCCGCTGCTGGTCGAAGGGGCCGGTGCGACACGCGCCGAGCAGATCCTCTCGCTCGTGCTGCACGGGGATCTCGCGAGCGTGTACGCGGCTGTGCTGGCTGGGCGCGATCCGCGTCCCGTCGCAGCGATCACCGCTCTCAAGGAGCGGTTGGCGGCAGCGGACTCGGAGAGCAGCTAGCGCGCCGCCTGGGCGTCACGGTAACGTCTTTCTCGCGTGCGTTTAGCATTGCGGCGCGCGCGGCTCGACGCCGCCCTGTTGCATCGACGCCCGACTCGAGGAAGACGCCGAAAGAGGTTCGATCGAGACGATGAGCACCAGCACTGCCGTACTGACCGACCGTGACTTCAAGGTCGCCGACCTGTCGCTGTACGAACTCGGCCGCCACGAGATTCGGCTCGCCGAGCACGAGATGCCGGGTCTGATGGCGGTGCGCCGCGAGTACGCCGACCGCAAGCCGCTGGCCGGCGCGCGCATCACCGGGTCGCTGCACATGACCGTGCAGACGGCGGTGCTGATCGAGACGCTGGTCGCCCTCGGCGCCGAGGTGCGGTGGGCGTCGTGCAACATCTTCTCGACCCAGGACCACGCGGCGGCGGCGGTGGTCGTCGGTCCCGACGGCACTCCCGACGAGCCGCGCGGCGTCCCCGTGTTCGCCTGGAAGGGCGAGACGCTCGACGAGTACTGGTGGTGCATCGACCAGACGTTCCGCTGGCCCGACGGCAAGGGGCCGAACATGCTGCTCGACGACGGCGGCGACGCCACGCTGATGGTCCACAAGGGCGTCGAGTTCGAGCGCGCCGGGGCGGTGCCCGATCCCGACGGCGCCGACTCCGAGGACTTCGCTGCGTTGCTGCGCATTCTGCGCGCCTCGCTCGCCGAGGACTCGAGCCGCTGGCAGCGGATCGCGGCCGAGATCAAGGGCGTCACCGAAGAGACCACCACCGGTGTCCACCGCCTCTACCAGCTCGCCGAGTCCGGTGAGCTTCTCTTCCCGGCGATCAACGTCAACGACTCGGTGACGAAGTCGAAGTTCGACAACATCTACGGCTGCCGGCACTCGCTGATCGACGGACTGAACCGGGCGACCGACGTCCTGATCGGCGGCAAGACCGCTGTCGTCTGCGGCTACGGCGACGTCGGCAAGGGGTGCGCCCAGTCGCTGCGCGGCCAGGGCGCACGCGTCATCGTCACCGAGATCGACCCGATCTGCGCGCTGCAGGCGGCGATGGACGGCTACCAGGTGACGACGCTCGAAGACGTCGTGGAGCACGCCGACATCTTCATCACCGCCACCGGCTGCCGCGACGTCATCCGTGTCGAGCACATGCAGCGGATGAAAGACAAGGCGATCGTCGGCAACATCGGCCACTTCGATCACGAGATCGACATGGCCGGGCTCGCCGCCGTTCCCGGCATCAAGCGCATCAACATCAAGCCGCAGGTCGACGAATGGGTCTTCCCCGACGGCCACTCGATCATCGTGCTGTCCGAAGGGCGGCTGCTCAACCTCGGCAACGCCACCGGGCATCCGAGCTTCGTGATGTCGAACTCCTTCACCAACCAGGTGATCGCGCAGGTCGAGCTGTACAGCAACACCGACCGCTACGAGCGCAAGGTCTACCGCCTGCCGAAGCAGCTCGACGAGAAGGTGGCGCGCCTGCATCTCGACGCACTCGGTGTGAAGCTCACCAAGCTGACGCCCGAGCAGGCCGCGTACCTCGGCGTCCCGGTCGAGGGGCCGTACAAGCCCGAGCACTACCGCTACTGAGCGACCTGCGCAGCTCGGCAACCGGCGGCGGGCCGTTTTGCGCTAGGTTCGGCGACCGATGAAAGCGATGGTTCTTGCCGCCGGTCTCGGCACGCGGCTGAAGCCGCTCACGTTCTTCGCGCCGAAACCGATGGTGCCGGTCCTCGACCGACCGGTGATGGCGCACATCGTGCGTCTGCTGGAGGCGCAGGGGTTCACCGAGCTAGTCGCCAACTTGCACTGGCACGCCGACGCCATCCGCTCCTACTTCGGCGACCGGCTCGAGTGGAGCTACGAGCCCGAGCTGCTCGGCACCGCCGGAGGGGTGCGCAAGGTGCGCGACTTCTTCGGCGACGATCCCGTGGTGGTGATCTCGGGCGACGCCCTCACCGACCTCGACCTGCGCGCGCTCGTCCAGCGCCACCGCGAAAGCGGGGGTATCGCCACGCTCACCGTGAAGCGGGTACCCGATCCCAGCCAGTACGGCGTCGTCGTCTGCGACCGCGACGGGCGGATAACTGGCTTTCAGGAGAAACCCGACCCCGCCGAGGCGCTCACCGACCTCGCGAGCTGCGGGATCTACTGCTTCAGTCCCGAGATCTTCGACTACTTCCCCGAGCGGGAGTTCGTCGATTGGGCGCAGGACGTCTTCCCGGTGCTGCTCGACAACGACGTGCCGTTCTACGTTCACGAGATCGACGCTTACTGGAACGACATCGGGTCGCTGGCCGAGCTGCGCCAGGGGACCTGGGACGCGCTCGCCGGCCGGGTGCAGGTCGAGCGGCGCGGTCGCGAGATCGCCCCCGGCGTGATCGCCTGCGACGAGCAGCTGGCGCTCGACGGGGTCGAAGTCGTCTCCGGCCCGGTGTGGATCGGTTCGGGATGCGAGATCGGCGACGGCGTGCGTCTGATCGGTCCGGTGGTGCTCGGCGACGGGACGAGCGTCGGCTCGGGTTCCGCGCTGCGCTCGACGATCGCCCTGCCGGGGTCGCGCATCGCTCCGTCGTCGATCCTGATCGACGCGATCGTCGCCGGCGACGATTTCGTCGACAAGCTGCCACCGCTGAGCGCGCTCGCGGGGAGCGCCACGCAAGCCGCCTGAGTGCAGCAGCTAAGCGAGCGGACGACCGGCCGCTTCGAGCCGCTCGCGCGTCCGTTGTTCGCGCTCGATGCGTGCTAGCGCACGCAGGAACAGAACGACGAGCGCGATCACGAAGGCGACCGACTGCTCGAGCATCATGATCGCCCCGCCGACGTTCTGGTCCTCGAGCGCCGAGAGCGACCAGATCCGTGGGACCGTCTCGTAGTAGCTGTAGAAGACGGTGTCGGACCAAATGAGCGCCACGCCGAGCAGCCCCAGACCGACCTTCGCGACGGCCAGATACGGAACCACCCACAGGCCGCGCAGACCGTGGCGCATCGGCACCGGTTGGATCAGCGGCCACCAGATGGCGATACCCGCGAAGAAGAACGTGACGTGCTCAAGCGCATGCAAGGCCGGGTGTTCGAGCGCGGCGTCGTAGAGGCTCGGGACGTGCCAGAGGTACATCGTGCCGAGCCACACGACGAGCGCCGTGATCGGATGGAAGAAGACGCCCGCGCGCCGCTCGAGCTCGACGAACCGCCGCGTGAGCGGGCGCATCATCGCGCGCGACAGCGAGAGCAAAAGCAGCGCCGGCGCCACGTCACCGAGCAGCAGATGCTGAAGCATGTGCGCAGAGAAGAGGTAGTCGCCGGCCAAACCGTCGATCGGCGACGCCAGCGCCGCCAGCAAGGCGACGACCGCACCCGCGAACGCTGCCGCCTGTGCGGCGCCGGCGCCGCGCGCGCCGGCATGCGCGCGTGCGCGGCGAAAGGCGCGCGTCCATACGAACACCAAAAGCGCGATCGGCGCTAGGACCGTGGGATCGGGAAGCCAGTAGAGGCGCGGCTCGTTCATCGTCGGCGACCGCTGGCAGAGAGCGCCGACCGGAACGATAGAGCGGCACCGTTGCGGCGGTAACCCAGCCGCAACGCGCGCCTGTCGATGCTGCGCGGCGTGGTAGGTGCTGCCCTCCTCGCGCTCGGTCGGCGTCTTGCCGACGTTCTCGCGCCACCCGGCTGTGTCGGATGCGGACGGCTTCTAGCGGCTGGCGGCACGCTCACCGGTGCGCTGCCGCTGTGCGACGCGTGCCGCCGCCGCTTCGCGCGCGAGCGCGCGCTGGCAGCGGTGGTTGGCGATCGCGGGCGGCTGCCGATCGCTGCGGCTTGTGTCTACGGTCCCGTCGCCCGTGCGCTCGTCGCTCGCTTCAAGTTCGCCGGCGGCCACGCGCTGGCGCCCCCACTGGCGAGCGCGATGCTCCCCGCTGTGCGGGAGCTCACGACGGTGCTGCGATCGGACGGCGCCCGGTCGGGGATGGACGTGCGCTGCGCGCTCACGCCCGTGCCCACGCACCCTTGGCGCAAACGCGCCCGCGGCTACGACCAGGCGGAGCTGCTGGCGCGCTCGCTTGCGGACATCGCGGGGCTGCCCGCGCTCGACCTGTTGCGCCGCCGCGGCCCGTTGCGTCCGCAGCGGCGGCGTGGCCGCCGCGACCGGCTCGCGCTCCCCGGTGACGTTTTCGTCGTCCGGCGACCGCCACCGCCGCTGGCGCTCCTCCTGGTCGACGACGTCGCTACCACCGGCGCCACGCTGTCCGCCGCCGCGGCCACGCTCGCCGCCCGCGGTGCGCTCCTCGCCGGCGCTGTCGTTTTCGCCCGCGCGGTACGGAGCCGGGATCGCACCGCCTCTCTCGGCGAGCTTGCAAGCCGCCGTACCTTGGCGCCTTCCAGGCGCGCTTCTACCATCGCGTTTGAAGGCACTCACTCCGAGACAGGAGGTCCGGGATGCGGATCGAGGTGAAGGGGCGCAACGTCGAGGTCACCGACGATTTGCGCGAGCGCGTCGAGCGGAAGTTCGAGAAGGTGGCGCGCCAGGTCTCGCCGCTCGCCGAGCTCGAGGTCGAGTTGGCCGAGGAGCGCAACCCGGCGATCCGCGAGTCACAGCTGGCCGAGGCGACCCTGCACCTCAAGGGTGTCACGTTGCGCGCCAAAGAGCGCGCGATCGACATGGTGCACGCGATCAACCTCGTCGCCGACGAGCTTGCCCGGCAGGTCAAACGCCATCGCGAGCAGCGGCGGGGTCGGCGCGAAGCAGAGCGCGAGCGCGAACGCGAACGGCGTGCCGCCGCCCGCGCTGCCGCCGCCGGGGAGCTGCTCGGCGAAGCGGGAGCCGAGGGCCAACCGGCCTGAAAGCTCGATACCAGCGCACGGCGGGAGCGTCACCTCGCGAGTCGAGCCCGCCGGCGTTGCTACTCTCGCGCTGCGATGTCGATACTCGAGCGCGCACTGCGCATCGGCGAGCGCAAGCTCTACCGCCGCTTCGAGCGCAACGTCGGGCGCATCAACGACCTCGAGGAGCAGGTCCGCCCGCTTAGCGACGGCGAGCTGCGCGAACGCTACGAGCAGCTACGCCGCCGCCACATCGAAGGGGGCGAATCGCTCGACGACTTGCTGTTCGAGTGCTTCGCGCTGACGCGCGAAGCCGCCCGCCGCACCCTCGGTCAGCGCCACTACGACGTCCAGCTGATCGGCGGCATGGTGCTGCACTCGGGCGCGATCGCCGAAATGAAAACCGGCGAGGGCAAGACGCTGACCGCGACTCTCGCCGTGGCGCTGAACGCGCTCGCCAGTCGCGACCAGGAAGGCAAGCCGCGCCACGGCAAGGGAGTCCACGTCGTCACCGTCAACGACTACCTGGCCCGCCGCGACGCCGAGTGGATGGGACCGATCTACCGGATGCTCGGCATCACCGTCGGTGTCATCCAGAGCGGTCAGCCCGAGTACGAGAAACGTGCCGCCTACGAGTGCGATGTCACCTACGGCACCAACTCCGAGTTCGGTTTCGACTACCTGCGCGACAACCTCGCGATCGAGCGTGAACAGAAGGTGCAGCGCGGTCACGGCTACGCGATCGTCGACGAGGTCGACAACATCCTCATCGACGAAGCGCGCACCCCGCTGATCATCTCGGGGCGTCCCGAGCAGGCGGCCGACCTCTACTACAAGTTCGCCAAGCTGGCGAAGATCATGGAGCCGGGCAAGAAGCCCGACACCTTCGAAGCGAAGTCCAAGCACTGGGTCGCCGACTTCGACTACGAACCTGACGAAAAGCACAAAACCGTTTCGATCACCGAGCGCGGCGTCGAAAAGGCCGAGAAGTTCCTCGGTATCGACAACCTGTTCCGCCCCGAGAACGGCTACCTCGTCAACCACCTGATCCAGGCGCTAAAGGCCGAGTCGCTCTACAAGCGCGACAAGGACTACGCCGTGATCGATGGTCAGGTGAAGATCATCGACGAGTTCACCGGCCGCATCCTCGAGGGGCGCCGCTGGTCGGAAGGGCTCCACCAGGCGATCGAGGCCAAGGAAGGCGTGCCGATCCAGGAGGAGTCACAAACGGTCGCCACGATCACCTACCAGAACTACTTCCGCAAGTACGACAAGCTGGCCGGAATGACCGGTACCGCCCTCACCGAGGCGGTCGAGTTCAAGAAGATCTACAACCTCGACGTCGTCGAGATCCCCACACACCGGCCGATGATCCGCGTCGATCACGACGACCGGATCTACAAAACCAAGGAAGGGAAGTGGAAGGCGGTGCTGCGCGAGATCGAAGAGCGCCACCGCAAGGGCCAGCCGGTGCTCGTGGGCACGATCTCGGTCGAGGTGTCGGAGATGCTCTCCAACCGCCTCAAGAAGCTCGGGATCCCGCACGTCGTGCTCAACGCCAAGCCCGAGCACGCGGCGCGCGAGGCCGACATCATCGCCGAGGCCGGGCGGCCCGGCGCGGTGACGATCGCCACCAACATGGCCGGCCGCGGCGTCGACATCAAGCTTGGCGGCAACGAAGAGCACCTCACGACCAAAGAGCTACAGAAGCGTGGCCTCGAGCCCGGCACGCCCGAATGGGAGAAGGCTTGGGAGGAGGTCTACCCGCGCATCCGCGAACAGGTCGAGCGCGACCGCGAGCGTGTGAAGGAGCTCGGCGGGCTCTTCATCCTCGGCACCGAGCGGCACGAGGCGCGGCGGATCGACAACCAGCTGCGCGGCCGCGCCGGACGCCAGGGCGATCCCGGTGAGTCGCGCTTCTACCTCTCGGCCGAGGACGACCTCGTGCGCCTGTTTGCTGGCGACCGTATCTACAAGATCCTCGACCGCCTCGGTCCCGTCGACGAGCAGGGCGAAGAGCAGCCGATCGAAGCGCGGATCCTCTCCAAACAGATCGAGAACGCACAGCGCAAGGTCGAGGAGCAGAACTTCCTGATCCGCAAGCGCGTGCTCGAGTACGACGACGTGATGAACCAGCAGCGCGAGGTGATCTACGAGTACCGCGACCGGATCCTCGAGGGCGAGGATCTCTCGGAGACGGTGCGCGAGCAGCTCGCCGACGTCGTCGAACGGATCGCGCGCGAGTATCTGGCTTCGGACATTCCCGAGGAGTGGGATATCGAGGCGCTGTTCGACCGGCTCGTCGACATCTACCCGTGCGGCTACAGCGCCGAGGATGTCGACCTTGCTCGGGAGGACCGCGAGAGCCTGATCGCCAAGCTGCGCGAGGATGTCGTCGAGGCGTACGAAGAGCGCGAGAAGGAGCTCGGCTCCGAGCTGTTGCGGGCGCTCGAGCGCTTCCTGCTCTTGCAGATCATCGACGAGCGCTGGCGGGAGCACCTGCACGACATGGACTATCTGCGCGAGGGCATCCACCTCCGCGGCTTCGCCCAGATCGATCCCCTGGTCGCCTACAAGAACGAGGCCTTCGAAATGTTCGGGCAGCTGATGAATTCGATCTGGGACGAGTTCGCTCGGCAGATCTTTAACGTTGAAGTTGAGGTTCAGCCCGAGCAGCCGCAGGGGCCGGTGTGGCGCACCGGTGCGAACACGACGTCGACAGCTGGGCGGCTGCAGTACAGCGGTGGCCACGCCGCCCAGGGGCGCGCCGCGATCGCCCAGGCTGCCGCTGGCGCGGGCGGCGAGGCGCTTGCGCTTGACGAGGAGCGACCGCTCGAGGCCCCCGTCGTCGAGACGCGCCGCGTCGACGAGCGCGAGAAAATCGGCCGCAACGACCCCTGCTGGTGCGGCTCGGGCAAGAAGTTCAAGAAGTGTCACGGCCGCAGCGTGTAAGCGGCGAATTCGAGCGCTAACCGATGTCCCGCGACGTTCCTGCGCTCCAAGATCTCCGCGACCAGCTGAAGCTGCTCGCGGACTCTCTTTGACAGGGAAGGTCTCGAACGGCGCGCCGCCGAGCTTGAGAGGCAGCTGCAAGACCCGGACTTTTGGTCCGACCAGGGGCGAGCCGCGCGCGTGTCGGCCGAGCACGCCCGCTTGCGCCACAAGCTCGACGAGCTCGACGAGCTCGAGCGCGAGCTCGAGGACCTCGTCGAGCTCGAACAGCTTGGCGCCGACGATCCCGAGCTTGGGCGCGAGTTAGCCGATCAGCGCGCACGCCTCGCGCAGCGGCTTGCGCGCCTCAGCGAAGAGCGGCTCTTCTCGGGCAAATACGACCGCGGTGACGCGGTCGTCACGGTCAACGCCGGCGCCGGCGGAACGGACGCCCAGGACTGGGCCGAGATGGTCCTGCGCATGCTCGTGCGCTGGGCGGAGCGGCGCGGTTTCCAGGCCGAGCTCGTGGACCTCTCGCCCGGCGAAGAGGCGGGTATCAAGTCGGCGACAGTCATCGTCCGCGGCGAGAACGCCTATGGCTTGGCCTCGGCCGAACGCGGTGTTCACCGGCTCGTGCGGATCTCGCCGTTCGACTCGCAGAAGCGCCGCCACACTGCCTTCGCAGGCGTCGACGTAGCCCCGCTCGTCGAGGAGGTGACCGACATCGAGATCGACCCCGACGATCTGCAGATCGACACCTACCGGGCGTCGGGAGCGGGCGGCCAGCACGTCAACAAGACCGACTCGGCGGTGCGCATCACCCACAAGCCGACCGGCATCGTCGTCCAGTGCCAGAACGAGCGCTCCCAGTCGGCGAACAAGGAGACCGCGCTGCGGATCCTGCGCGCGCGGCTGCTCGAGCTAGAGGAGCAGCGCCGCCAGGAAGAGATTCGGCGCGAGCGGGGAGACGCGCAGGACGTCAACTTCGGTTCGCAGATCCGCTCCTACGTGTTGCACCCATACCGGATGGTGAAAGATCACCGCACGGGAGTCGAGATCGGCGACGTCGATCGTGTCCTCGACGGCGACCTCGACGAGCTGATCGCCGCCGAACTCGCTCGTCGCGCCGGCGAGCGCGGGGCGGTCGCTGCGGGCAGCTGACCTTCGCCACGAGACCCCCTCGCCGGGGCTTGTAGGCCCGCGGCTGCGGGGTTCTTCCGGTGAGCGCCGGTGAGCGCCAACCGTCGTGGGCGAGCTTGGGCCGGCTTTGCGCAGCCGTTGCTGGCGGCGCTCACGCCGGCAGAGCGCGTCCGACGACGAGCGGGGCGACGATCGGAAGCGCCTTGGGGATGCGGTCGTGCTCGATCTCGGCGATACGGAAACCGGCCTCCTCTATCGCGGTCGCGGTAGCCCGGTTCGGATGGCATCCGCGCCCCACCCGCCGCCACAGCCCGGCCAGGCGATCCTGCCAGCGTGCGAGCCCCGGATCGTCGGCGCGCACGTGCTCGAGGAAGAGCAGCTGGCCTTGGGGAGCGAGCACGCGCCGGACCTCGGCGAGGGCACAGGCAGGGTCGTCGACAGTGCAGAGAACCAACGTGCAGACAATGGTGTCGAAGGCAGCGTCGGCGAACGGCAGGTCTTCGGCGTGCGCCTCGACGACGCGGGCGGCCAGTCCGTGCGCGCGCACGCGGCGGCGCAGGCGTGCCGCCATCGCCGCGTCCGGCTCGGCGAGCACGAGCTCGCCCACCTCCGCGGGGTAGTGGGCAAGGTTCAATCCCGTTCCGGCGCCGATCTCGAGCACACGCCCGCGGGCGCGCGCAAGCAAGGAGTGGCGCTTCGCCGCCAGACCCGCACGCTCGGCGGATGCCAGCAGGCGGTCGTAGAACGAGGCGAAGATGCGGCCGTAGAGGCTCACGTAGGTCCCGTTACGTGGGCGACGACGCGACGTTTTGTAGCGTAGTCCCCGGCCTTTAACGCAGGAACGCGTTGACGCGGGCGACGAAGTCGCGCCGGTGCTGGAAGAGGAAGTTGTGGGCCGCGTCACGGTAGACGACGAGCCGAGCGCCGCGGATCGTGTGCGCGATGTGGCGCGCGTTCGCCACAGGCAGCAGCTGATCGAGAGCGCCGTGGGCGACCAAGGCGGGCAGGCGGATCTTGCGCAGCTCGCGGCCTGATCGTTCACGGCCTGCGATCCAACGGGCGATAGCGGCGAGCTGCTGTTGGAAGATGTTCGCGGGCGCGCCCGGCTGCGCGTTCGGATAGGAAGTGATTTCGCGGCTCCACGCTGCCATCAGGTCGCCGCGATCGGGCGGGAAGAGTGCGGGTCCGAACTGAGTGTCGGGCTTGGGCGGCGTCGCCTTACCGTCGCCCGGCGCGGTGGCACAGAGCACCAGGCGCCGCACGCGCTGCGGGTACAGCCGCGCCAGCGACTGGGCGATCATGCCGCCCATCGACCAACCGAGCACGTCCGCACGACGCAGCCTGAGCGCACGGACAAGACTCGCCACCGTCCGCGCCATGCGCGGGATAGTGATCGGGCCTTTGAGGGTCGTGCGGCGTATTCCGAGGTTGTCGAAGGTAATGACGCGGCGGTGACGCGCGAGCGCATCGACGACGCTCGGTGCCCAGGCGTCCATCGTTCCGCCGAGCCCCATGATCAAGACGAGCGGTCGGCCGCGGCCGAAGCTGCGGTAGCCGATCTGTCCGTCGCCAGCGCGCACGGTACGGATCGGGGCGTCGCGGATCGAGCGCGGTCGGGGGGACGCTGCGGTCGCCCGAGTGGCCGCCGTGACGCGAGTGGCAGCCGTGGCGCGAGTGGCCGCCATCGCGGCCTGCTCGAAGGCCGCGACGGCGAGCGCGATCACCGCTAGCGCCATCGGGACGAACAGCCGCCGACAAGGGCGGCTCACTGAGGTGTGGGCGTGGGACATCGCAGCGAGAGAGGGTTCCGGAGCAATCGGCGCTCCGAGAGCGTTACCGCAGCCTAAGCGACGCCGCTCTCGCTGCACGTACCATCGTCGCCACGATGGCCGCGTCCGGGTCGCGCCCGACCGGGGGTAGATCGCCGCACGAGGCGAGGCCGGGTGCTGGTCGCGCGCGGCACGAGCGCCCGCACGGCAGGGGCCGAAGCTGCTGGGTAGGGGCGGCGCTGGCGGCGAGCATGGTGGCGCTCGCTGCCATTTGGATGGGTGCTCCCGGCGTGGTCCGTGCGGTCGGCGCCGAGCGCGCTGCTGCCGTCGGGGGGAAGGGCGTTGCCGCGGTCGCGCTGCGGCCGGCAGGACCCCCGCCTTCGCTGCCGCTGTGGGTCGACCCGGCGAGCTTGGCTGCCCGCGCGGCCGCCAAAATCGTCGCGAGCAGGCCGGGAGACGCGGCGATCCTGCGCTGGCTGGCTGCGAAGCCGCAGGCCTCCTGGGTGGGTCCGTGGTTGGGCGGGCCGGACGGTGTTCGTCGTCACGCGGCACGGGTCGTCGGCGGAGCTGCGGCCGTACGGTCGCTGCCTGCACTGGTTCTCTACGCGCTCCCGCGCTGCAGCTGCCGTCGCGATCCGCGCGACCGCCAGCTCGCTCGCGACTATCGCGCCACCGTGCGGGCGCTCGCGCGCGCGATCGCCGCGCGCCCGGTGCTCGTAATCGTCGAACCGGACGCTGTCGCCGAATGGGGATGCCTCGACGCGCGGTCGCGCGACCAGCGCCAGGCACTGTTGCGCTACGCACTCGCGAAGCTCGCGTCGCTGCCGCGAGCACGCGTTTACGTCGACGCCGGGCATCCACGCTGGCAACCGGCGCGTGTCGTCGCCTCTCGCCTCGCTCGGGTTTGGGTTCCCCGTCTACGGGGGGTCGCGCTGAACGTCGCCAACTTTCAGCCGACGGGCGCAGCGGCCAGGTACGGCCGAGCGGTGTTGCAGCTCGTGGCGAAAGCGCATGGCGTACGCGAGTGTCGGCGCGCCCCGGCGCGTCGCTGCTGGCACTGGGTGAGCGACCAGCTGGGAATGGTTGTCGACACCTCGCGCAACGGGCTACCCCAGCCGCCACGGCGCGCCACCTGCAATCCGGCGGGTGTGGCGGTCGGCGAGCCGCCGCGGCTGCGACCCGTCGGGAGTGCCGGCGTGGACGCGCTGCTCTGGGTGAAAGGGCCGGGCGTATCCGACGGTCCTTGCCGTGGCGGCCCTCCGGGCGGCGTTTTCTGGATCGACTACGCGCTCGAAATCGTGCGCCGCAGCCCGTGGTTTTCGCCCGGCGGGGGCGACGTGACCGCGGCGTCGCCGCCCGCTGCGTCACCGCCTGCAGCTGACGTGAGCGGCTGAGCGAGCGGCTCGCGGCCGGCTGGTGCGGACCATCCGGCGGTCTCGGCGAGCGGTACGGGCGCGGTTCGGGGCGCTACGTAGCTGCGGCATGCGAGCGCCCGCGTCTGGCGCCACGCGATCCACACCCCGGTGGCGACGAGCGTGGCGCCGATCGCACCGAACGTCACGTTGTTCAGCTCGCCCGGGGTCAGACCACCGCCGGCGGCGTGCAGCGCCGCCGCCACCAAAAGCGACGGCCAAACGAGCGCCGGCGCCAGCAGTCGCAACGGCAGGTCAGCGCGCCCCTCCTTAGGCGTCACGCGGAACTTCAAGCCCCGTGCGACGAGGGCTCTGAGCGCCGCGAAAAGGTGGATCCACGCTGTCGACCAGGCGAGCGCCAGGGCGCGGAACGTGTACATCCCCTCCGAAAGGCGTCCCAGATTGACAACACAGGCCAGGAAGTAGGGAGCGAAGTGCGTGATGAAGCCCGCAGCGTCCTCCCCGATCGCCTGCCAGCCGAACGCCAGGCGCAGGATCGGCAGCGTCAGATAGACGAGGATCGTGCAGCCCGAAAGCCAATACGTGGTGGCCACCAAGAACTGCCAGCGCTGCGCCCAGCCGAGCCGCAGCCACAGACGCGGCCGCCGGAACAGCAGCTCGAGGCAGCCGGTGGCCCAGCGTAGCTGCTGCGAGACGTAGGAAGGCAGGTCCTCGGGCCCGAGCCCGACCGCCAGCGGCTCGTCGACGTAAACCGTGCGCAGACCGCGCGCGGCGAGGTCGGCCGAGAGCACGATGTCCTCGGTGAGCGAGTCCTCGGGGAAGCCCCCTACCGCGACAACCGCGTCACGGCGCGCCACGAAGTTCGTGCCGCAACAGAACGAGGCGCCGAAGCGGTCGCGCCCGCGCGAGATCGGGCCGAAGAAAAGAGCCTGCTGTTCGGAAGCCGCAGCCGTGAGCGGCCCGAGACCGGCGTTGCCGTAGACCTGCGGGGTCTGGACGATCGCGACGTCCGGGTCGGCTAGCTCGGGGAGTGTGCGCTCGAGAAAGTGCGGCGCTGGCACGTGGTCGCAGTCGAAGACGCAGAAGAAGGGGGCGCCGTCGGCGGCGGTTACGGCGAGCGCGGCGTTGAGGTTTCCCGCCTTCGCCCCCACGCGGTCGCGGCGCGCGAGGTAGTCGATACCGAGACGCGCCGCCAGGGCGCGCACCTGCGGGCGGTGACCGTCGTCGAGCACGACCACGCGCACGCGCGCGCCGCGCATCGCCCGTGCCGCCCTCAATGTGCGCTCGACGATCGCAAGCGGCTCGTCGACGGTCGGGACGAAGACGTCGACGCGCGGCTCGCCGGGCAGCGGCTCACGGCGCCGTTCGCGCCGCCTGTCGCGAGCGCAGGTGGCCCAGAACGACAGCGCGTGGAAAGCGTTGAACAGGTCGGCTGCGACCAGCAGCGCATAGAGCGGGGCGACACCGACGCGTTCGGGGCGTAGCAACCACTGGAGGTAGTAGACGAGCGACGCGACCCCGACCACGATCCAGAGGGCCGTCACCCAGCGGCTCACCGGCGCCGGCGGGAGTGCGCTCGGGGCGGGCGCGAGTGCGCTCTCGCTGCGCGCAAGCTCGGGCCGGGGACGAGCGATGTCGAGCGTGCGCCGCTCGAGCCCAGCGGCCAGGTCGACCCCTGCCGGCTGAAGCGAACGCTCGCCGCTCGCCGCCGGTGCGGCCGCAGCGGACGGTGCCGTGACCGCTGAACCAAGGTCGGCGGTCGGCGGTTCGGGCCGGAAGTTCTTAGGCGTCAAATTGCCTCCTTGCGGTCGGTCGTGCGGTGCGCGGCGCGCACACCTCGCCGGACGCGATGCCTTGCTGTCCGCTGCAGCGCGTAGACGCGCACTTGCACGCCAGCGAACGAGCGCTTCTCGAGCAGCGGTCCGTAGCTTCGGAACGCACGTACGAACCGCGACGGCGAGGCGAGCTGCTGCGAGAGGGCCTGACCCTCGAAGGTCGTAACGAGAGCGATTCGCCGACTCCCCGACCGCTGGGCGATCCTCCAGGCGTCGCGCGGTCTCCTGCCGGGGCCTTCGAGAGTGTCGATCACTCGGCGCGAGCGTGGGGGCCGGTAGTAGGCGAGCACCGGGTCGTAGTGCAGCTTCGTGACCTGAAACTGGGGTACGAGCGCCAGAGCGTCGCCGGGTGCCGTCGCGCGGGCTGCCGCTCGCAGCGCCTCGCGCAACTGGAACAGGCGCGGGTTGCCGCGGTCGTGACCCTGGATCAGGCTCAGAGCGACGAACAAGCCGGCGCACGCGGCGGCGGCCGTCGCGCGCGCACCTCCCGGCAGCTTGCGCTCGACCCGCGCGAGCAGTGCGCCGACGAGCAGGAACAGCGGTGGCGCGATGACGGTCAGGTAGCGCGGATCGAAAACCGAGTGCGGTCCGACCCAGGAGGCTGCGACCAGCAACGCTACGGGCAGCAGCACGAGCGTCATCAAGGCGCCGACCGACACCGGTACGCGCGCGAGTCGCGGCACCGCCACGAGCAGCGCCAACAGCGCGAGCGGCCACGTCGCGGCGGCCAGTCCGACGGCTCGATAGTCGTGGAAGCCGCCGACGAGCTCGACGATCGCGATGATCACCGCGAAGGGGTCGGGCCGGTTGTAGGGGGGAAGCTGGGAGGTGGCGTCGCGACCCAGAAACGCCACGAGCACCCAGGGCACGAGCGACAGAGCGGCGAGCGCGAGACAGGCGAGCACCGCGAGCGCGCGCTTGCGCAGATCGGCCCGTGTCGCCGCGAGCACGGCCGCGACGAGCCCGAGCGCTGCGGCGAAGAGCGCTCCGAAGTAGTGGGTGTAGGCGAGCGCGCACATGGTCAGTGCGAGCGCTGTCGCGCGCAACCAGCCGCCGCGCTCGAGCAAGCGCCAGGCGAGGGCGCCGGCTAGCGCTACGAGCGCGAACACCTGCGCGTACATCCGCGCTTCGCTGCCGTACCAGACAGCGAACGGGGCGACCGCTGCGAGCAGCGCCGCCCAGCGCGCGGCACGGCGGGAGAGGGCGGCGCGCGCCCACAACCACACAGCGACGATGCCGATGAGCGACCAGGCGATAGACGGGAGACGCAGCGCAAGCTCGCTGCTCCCGAGTAGCGAGACAGCGAGCCCGGCCTGGAGGTGGTGGAGGGGCGGGTGCACGCCCGCTAGCTGCAGCTTCACGATCTCGCCCGGCGAACGCGCGACCTGCGCGTACGTGATGGTCTCGTCGAGCCAGAGGCTGCGTCGCGCGAGCACTAGGCGCAGTGCGAGCCCGCCGACGAGCAGTGCGGCGAGAAAGAGCGCGTCGCGCCTGGCCGGGGTGAGTCCGCGGCGAACTCTGCGCCCGACGGGAAGAAGGCGCCGGTCGGCGAGCAACCCCGCTAGCCAGGAAAGGCGCAGCAGCGGAAGGCGCGGGCGGGCGGCACTCGTTGTCGCTCGTTCGGGTGTCCCTAGCGCTGGCAGCGCTCCGACGAGCGCAGAGGTAGCGAGCAGCACGCCGAAGGCGATTCCGAGCGCGACCGCGTCGTGCGTAGCCACACCGAGCGGGGCGAGGGCGGCGACGAACCCTGTCTCGCGCGTACCCACCCCGCCGATAGCGACCGGGAGCGCCATCGCCACCCCGGTTACAGCGACCACCGCCGGCACCGCCGCCGGCTCGAGGTCGACGCCGAGCGCACGGGCGAGCAGTGCCGTCGCGAGAGACCACACGAGCACGTAGATCAGGCTGAGAACGACGGCCAGGCGCCAGTGTGGGGCACGACGGAGAGCGGCGACGGCGGTGCTGCTGCTGCTGCTGCGCCGCTGACGCCACCAGCGAGCGCCCAGGCGCGGTGCGAACGTCGCTGCAGCGAGCGCCACGATGCCGAGCCCGGCAGCGGTCCACGCGAGCGGCGCCGGCAGACCGTAGCCGCTCGCCGGCAGGGCGATAGCGGCGACGGCTGCGAGCGCCAGGAAGCCGAGGACGCGGTCGAGGGCGACGCTCGCTGCCGCGGTTCGCATCCCGGACCGCGGTGCGAGCCAAGCGACCTTGACTGCGTCGCCGCCGTAGCCGCTCGGCAGGACGTTGTTCCACAGGCAGCCGCGCAGATAGGCGTGCACGAACGCGCGGCCGGCGCCCGCCCTGTCGGGCATGCCGAGCGCTAGCGCGAGCTGGTGCCAGCGCAGGCCGCACAAAGCCTGACCCGCCGTGGCGGTTGCGACCGCGAGCGCGGCGAGTGCCGGATCGATCCGCCCGATGCGCTGCGCGACGCTGGCGGGATCGAGCAGGTGGATCGCGGCCGCGACGAGCGCCAAGCTCACGAGCAGACGTAGCCAGAGCGGCGGTCGCCGCAGCAGTCGCGCTGCGCCCATGCTGAGCGAACGCGCTAGCCGACTTACTCGCTCCGCCAGCTGCCGCGGCCACCCGAGGTATCGCCCGCACGTCTGCGCGGCGTCCGCGGCGGCGGGCGCGCGCGCGGCGTCGCGCCCGGTCACAACGACGGCGGGATCAGCGCTGCCGGGCTGCGGTACGTGCGCTTCGGCCGTTGGCTTGCTGTCCTCGGGGCGTGGCGCGTTCGTGGCCACTCCCGGGGGGAACGCGGGCGTGGCGGTCACGCGCCCTTCGCCTCGGCGATGTTCTGTGTGCCGTCGTCGGCCACAGCGAGCGCCGGTACGTTCGCTGCTGCTGGGTCGACGAGGTCGGCGTCGAGGCGTCCGCTCGCGTCGTGCCTGGCGTGGCGGGTACTGGCACCGCCACCGCGCCCGTGGACGACTAGTTCGGCCACGAACCCGGCCGACAACAGGGCTGCCGGAACAACCATCGCCACGGGGACCGCGGCCAGCGCGGTGCGGGTGCCAGCGACCACTGCGAGAGGCAGTGCGGCGAGGCCGGCGAGCGCGGCGGCGACGACGGCGACCGAGCCGAAGGCGTGCGCCGGGCGCTCGCGGTAGCGGGTGAGCAGCAGCACGGTCACGAGATCGCAGGCGCCCGCCAGCCAGCGTGCAAGGCCGTACTTGGAACGGCCGTGGCGACGGGGGTGGTGGCGGACGGCAAGCTCCGTGACCGTGAAGCCGGCGGCGCTCGCGAACACCGGCACGTAACGGTGCAGCTCGCCCTTGAGGTACGGGTAGACCGCCTCCGCCGCCTCCCGCCGCAGCGCCTTGAAACCGCAGTTCATGTCGTGCAGCTCGAGCCCGAACACGCGCCGGCAGACGGCGTTGAAGATCCGCGACGCGACCCTCTTGCCGAGCGGGTCCTTGCGCTCGCGCTTCCATCCGCAGACGACGTCGAAACGCTCGAGCTCGTTCAGGAAGCGCGGCAGCTCGGTGGGGTCGTCCTGGAGGTCGGCGTCCATCAACACGATCCGGTCACCACGGGCCAGGCGGATCCCGGTCGCGAGCGCCGCCGCTTTGCCGAGACCCCGGGGGTGGCGGACCCCGCACACCGAGCGATCGCGCTCACCCGCGCGCCCGATCTCGCCCCAGGTCCCGTCGCGCGAGCCGTCGTCGACGATGACGATCTCGTAGCCCCCCCTGCCAGCCTCGCTCCGCCAGTTGCGCGGTAAGTTCGCGGCCGAGCGCCTCGGTCAACGGACCGATCGTCTGCTCCTCGTCGCGCGCGGGCACGACAACCGACACCTCGACACGCTCGCCCTGCTCGTGCGCTCGCCCTGTCGGCACGCCGCGCACACCGAGCGGGCGGATCGCTTGCAGGTTGGCTCGCTGACTCGAGCGCATCGGCTTGTTACCTCCTTGGGTCAGTCGCAACAACAGGGGGCTGCTTGTGTTCTCGCCCGTCCGACCGTGCGAGGCCACTCGGGGGAGGCGTCGGCTGGCGGCGCCACGGGTCGGGCCCTCGCACCGTCAAGGGGGGCTTCGACGGTCCTGGCTCGGGAGGCCGGGACCTGTTGTCGACAACGTTCACGTCGTTGACGGTACGGAGACTCTGACAGCGTTCCGCTGCGCCCTTTGTACGTCCTGTTAACGGTGTGCTTCGACTTCGTGGCGAAGACGCCCGCTCTACGCTTCAGCCGATGGCCGGCGAACGCGCCGACAGCGCACAGGGGCGGGATTCGGCGATGACTGGTGCGCCTTCGGCCGCCGGCTCGTCGCCGTCGTCGCGTACCGCCGCGCCGCCCGCGCGCCCTCCCGACCCGCGCACCCCGCTTCCGCCGGGTCCGCGCGGCGGCCCGGGTTGGCGCGTAGCGCCAGCGCCCGACGGTCGCGGTGGCGAGCGCCATCCCCGGCCGCCGATGGTGCCGTTCCCGCTCGGGCGCTTCACCGTTGTGCTTGCGGCGCTCCTTGCTCTCAACTTCGTGCTCGCGAACGCCCTGACCGCCCCGGCGCCGCGCGTCCGTGTGCCCTACAGCCCGTTCTTCTTGCAGCAACTGGAACGCGGCAACGTCCGCGCGATCTCGGCCCAGGGCGAGGCGCTGAAGGGCGAGCTCAAGCGCGCGGTGCGGGCGCGCATCGAGGGCGAGCGGGTGACGGTGGAGCGTTTCGAGACCACCATCCCCGCCTTCGCCGACCGGCGGCAGCTGTACGACCTGTTGGTCGAACGGCGCGTTGTCATAAACGCTCGCCCGCCCGGGGAGCGCTCGCTGGTCGAAACGCTGCTCCTCGGCTTTGGGCCGACGCTGCTGTTGGTGGCCTTTTTCGTGTGGCTGGCGCGACGCGCTGCGGCCCAGGGGCCGGGCGGGACGCTCGGTCAGTTCGGGCGCGCGCGTGCGCGCCGGTTCGACCCCTCGCAGCAGCACGTCACGTTCGACGACGTCGCCGGCATCGACGAGGCGAAGGAGGAGCTCAGCGAGATCGTCGACTTCCTCCGCGACCCCGACAAGTACCGGCGCCTGGGTGCGCGGATCCCGCGCCGGGTGCTTTTGTCGGGCCCGCCGGGCACCGGCAAGACGCTGCTGGCTCGCGCCGTCGCCGGCGAGGCCGGCGTGCCGTTCTTCTCGATCTCGGCGTCGGAGTTCATCGAGGCGATCGTCGGTGTCGGTGCCTCGCGCGTGCGCGACCTCTTCGCGCAGGCCAAAGAGGCCGCTCCGGCGATCATCTTCATCGACGAGATCGATGCGATCGGTCGCTCGCGGGCGCAAGCGGGCACGCTCGGCGCCCACGACGAGCGCGAGCAGACGCTGAACCAGATCCTCACCGAGATGGACGGTTTCGATCCGGCCCAGGGAGTGATTGTGCTTGCCGCGACGAACCGGCCGGAGGTGCTCGATCCGGCGCTGCTGCGGCCCGGCCGCTTCGACCGTCGCATCGTCATCCAGCCCCCGGACAGCGCTGGCCGACGCAAGATCCTCGCCGTCCACACGCGCTCGGTTCCGCTTGCCGACGACGTCGATCTCGACGAGCTGGCGCAACGGACCCCGGGCATGGTTGGCGCCGATCTCGCCAACCTTGTCAACGAGGCCGCCCTGCTCGCGGCGCGGCGCGGACACCCCGCCGTGACGCAAGCCGATTTCGACGCCGCGCTCGAGAAGATCGTGCTCGGTGCCGAGCGCAAGATCGTCCTGTCCGAGCAGGACCGCCGGCGTGTTGCCTACCACGAGGCTGGCCACGCCCTGGTGGCGATGTTGACCCCCGGCGCCGACCCGCTGCGCAAGGTGTCGATCATCCCGCGCGGGCGCGCGCTCGGGATCACGTTCGCGGCGCCCGAGGACGACCGCTTCAACTACACACGCAGCGAGCTGATCGCCAAGATCGCGGTGACGCTCGGCGGGCGAGCGGCCGAGGAGGTCGTTTTCGGCGACGTCTCGACCGGGGCCGAGCAGGACATCGAGCAGGTCACCGAGCTCGCGCGGCGGATGGTCGGTCGCTGGGGTATGGGCGAACGCGTCGGCCTCGTGGCGGTTCTGCCGCGCGACGGGCAGGGCCCTGTTCCGTTCGCTGCTGACGCTCCTGCCGACGCTACGCGCAGGCTTCTCGACGAGGAGGTGCGTCGGCTTGTCGACGAGCGCTACCGCGCCGTGCACGACCTGCTCGAGCGCGAGCGCGATCGGTTCGAGCGCTTAGCACGTGCGCTGCTCGACCGCGAGACGCTCGAGGCCGACGAAGCGCGTCGGGCAGCTGGACTCGACGAGGGGGCGAAGACCTCGGCACCCCTCGAAGTTGCGAAGGGGGGACCGTGACGGCGCACCGCGATCTGACAGACCAGCCGGTTGCGCGGGTGCACGCCGCGCAACGCCGCGGGCTTGCGCTCGAAGAGCTCGTCGAGCTTGGGCTCGGCGAGGACGTCGGGCGCGGCGACCTCACCGCCAACTCTGTGGTGCCCGCTGGAGTCCGCTGCGTGGCTCGTATCGAGCAGCGCCGCGAGGGCGTGCTGGCAGGGATCGACGCGGCAGCACTGTGTTTCGCGCGCCTCGATCCGCAGGTGAAGTTCGAACGGATGGCTCCGGCCGGCGAGTGGCGTGAGCCGGGACTAGTCGCGCGCGTCGAGGGCGATGCGCGCGCGATCTTGGCCGCTGAGCGCGTTGCCCTGAACCTGCTCGGTCGTTTGTCGGGAATCGCGACGCTCACAGCGCGGTTCGTGCGCGCTGTGGCAGGCACCGGTGTGCGGATCCTCGATACGCGCAAGACCACACCGGGCTGGCGGCGGCTCGAGCGCGAAGCGGTGCGGCTCGGCGGCGGTCACAACCACCGCTTCGCTCTCGACGACGCGATCCTCATCAAAGAGAACCACGTCACATTGGCTGGCGGTGTCGGCGAGGCGGTGCGGCGGGCACGTGCGGCGGCGCCGTCAGACGTGTGGGTCGAAGTCGAGTGCCGAACCTTGGCAGAGGTCGAGGAGGCGCTTGCGGCCGGAGCCGATCGGATCTTGCTCGACAACATGGGGCCCGACGAGCTGCGCGCGGCTGTGCGTCTAGTCGCCGGGCGGGCGCGCCTCGAGGCCAGCGGCGGCGTCACGCTCGACAACGTGCGCGAGATCGCCGACACGGGTGTCGACGACATCAGCGTCGGGGCGCTCACGCACTCGGCTCCGGCGCTCGACGTGAGTCTGATCGTCGAGCGCGCGCTCTGACGCTGCGCGACTCCCGGCGCGCCGTTGCGGGCGCGGGGTAGCAGAACTTCCACGCCCGCTGGGCCGAATACGTTAGGGTTCCCTAATAGGGTGACGAATCGAGCTGTACCCAGTTCTCCCGCGCGGGCAACCCGCTGCTGCCGCTCGTCGCCTCGCTGTCGCGACTGCCCGGCACTTGCCCAGCTCGAGCTGCGCGATTTCATCCGCTCGCTGGTTCCCGACGACGAGGTCGTCCCGGAGCACCTCCGCGGCGTACCGCGCTGCCTGCACCGCTACGAGCCGCTGCTGCGCGCAGCGTTCGAGCGCACGTGCGGCGAACCCCGCGTTCGGGGCGCCGTTGCGGCTGTCGAGCCTGCGCTCTAGGCCGACGCCGCCCCTACTCGTCGCGCAGCTTGTCGCCCTCGCGCGCCAGGAACTCCTCGAGCATCATCGGGAAGTCCCGCACGCGCTCGGCGACCTGCAGGAGGTCGCCCATAACTCGTTCTTCCTCGACCTGCTCGGTGATGAACCAGTGCATGAACACCTCAGAGGCGTGGTCGCGCGTCTCGCGGGCGATCTCGAAGAGCTTCGAGATCTCGACCGTGTTCTGCCGTTCCTGCTCGAGGCCGGTACGGATCGGCTCGACGTGGTCGGCGAAGTCGCAGCGCGGTGCGGGCACCGCGCCGATGCGGACCGGCGCACCGGTGTCGAGCAGGTACTGGATCATCTTGCGCGCGTGGCCGCGCTCCTCTTCGGCCTGCTCGTTGAAGAACTCGGCGAGCCGCGGCAGCGTCTGCGACTCGTACCAAGCGCCGATCGCTGTGTACTGCTGCGCGGCGGCGAACTCGCGCGCGATCTGGTCGTTGAGTGCATCGACGAAACGTTCCGAGGGCATCGCCCCAGAATCTCCCTTCTGTCGCCTTCGAACCGCTTAGCTGACCTTACCCGTTTGGGGGGCGGAGCGATGCGGGGGCCTGAAGACGGCGAACGGGTCGGTGACAGCCAGCGAGCGGCTGGCGAACCGCCAGAGCGAAGCCGGGCGACCGCCGCCCGGCCCGGGCGGGCGCATGGCGCCGGTCGGCTCGATCGCGTGGCGGCGCTCGAGCACGCGGCGCAGGTTGGTCTGTGACACGCGGTAACCGAGCGCTGCCGAGTAGTGCTCGGCGAGCTCGGCGATCGTGAACTCGCGTGGGGCGAGAGCAAAGCCGAGGTTGGTGTACGAGAGTTTGGCGCGCAGACGCTCGCGAGCCTCGACGATTATGCGGCCGTGGTCGAAGGCGGTGGGGGGCAAGCGGTCGACGGGGTGCCACCGGGTGTCGGCGGGAAGCGAGGGCTCGACGTCGCTAGGCACGAGCCCGAGGTAGGCCGTCGCGAGCTCCCAGCGCTCGGGGTGGCGATCGGGCTCGCTCAGGGTCGCGAGCTGCTCGAGCCACGAGAGCTCGCGCACGTCGACCTTCATCGCCAGATGTCGGCGCATCGTCTGCTCGAGGGGTTCAGGGCGATCGAGACGGCCACCCGGTAGCGACCAGCGGCCGGCGTGCGGCTCACGCGCCCGCTGCCACAGAAGAACGTGAAGTCGCCGTTCGCGGACGCGGAAGACGCACGCCAGCACGGCGTGCGTTGGCTGTAGCGAGGGTCCGTGCGTGGGTTCGGCCATGCCTGGGCTCGTGCATCGCTCTGCTACGCTCTTTGCACCGGGTTTTTGATCATAAGGCGAAAACCTTCGGAGGCGGGTCAAAGCAGCGATGGCGGCCGGAGCGAGCGCGCCCGCCACAGCGAGCGCAGCGACGCCCGGGGCTTGGAACGGCACGAGGAGACGAGAAGATGGCGACCGCCCTACGGACGATCCCACCGCGACCGGTGATCGAGCGACTCGACCCGGCGGAAAAGTCGCGCCTGCAGGAAGAGGTGCGGGCACTCGCTCGCGAGCGCGACGCGGTGATCCTGGCCCACAACTACCAGCTACCGCAAGTTCAGGAGGTCGCCGACTTCGTCGGCGACTCGCTCGAGCTGTCGCGCAAGGCTGCTGCGACGGACGCTGCCGTGATCGCCTTCTGCGGCGTCCACTTCATGGCCGAGACGGCCTCGATCCTGTGCCGGGACAAGAAGGTGCTGTTGCCCGACCTCGGCGCCGGTTGCTCGCTCGCCGAGTCGATCACAGCCGAAGAGCTGCGCGCTTGGAAGCGCAAGCACCCGGGTGCGATCGTCGTGATGTACGTCAACACGAGCGCCGAGGTCAAAGCCGAGAGCGACTACTGCTGCACCTCCTCGAACGCCGTCCAGGTGGTGGAACACGTCCGCCGCGAGCACGGCGACGACGTCGAGATCCTCTTCGGCCCCGACATGTGGCTGGGCGCCTACGTCGAGCGGATGACCGGGCGCAAGATGCACGTTTGGACCGGCGAGTGCCACGTCCATGCGGGTATTCGTCCCCAGGACATCGCGCGCGTGCGCGCCGAGCATCCCGAGAGCGAGTTCCTGATCCATCCCGAGTGCGGTTGTTCGACGCAGGTGATGGAGTACGCCGCTTGCGGCGACGTCGATCCCGAGCGCACCTTCATGCTCTCGACGAGCGGGATGATCCGCCACGCACGCGAATCGAAGGCGCGCGAGTTCGTTGTCGCCACCGAGACCGGCCTCCTCTACGGGCTCGAGAAGGCCAATCCGGGCAAGCGCTTCTACCCTGCGAACCCCGATGCGATTTGCCCTTACATGAAGATGATCACGCTCCGCAAGCTGCGCGACACGCTGCGCAACCTCGCGCCCGAGGTGCGTGTTCCCGACGACATCGCCGAGCGCGCCCGCATCCCGATCGAGCGGATGGTCGCGATCGGGCGCTGAGCCCGCTCACGCGTTGCAGGCGGCTGCGCCTGCTCGCTGCGCTAGCGCACCAGCTGAAGGAACGCACACCGAGCGCTAGTTCCCCGGCTGGCGCGGGTGCTGGCGCGCCCAGCGCTCGATTTTGTGCGAGCCGGTGATCACTTCACCGTCGTCGGTGACGAGCACCGGTACCCATTGCTGTCCCGTCAGCTCGCGGACCTCGCGGCGGCCGCGCGTGAAGTTGAGGAAGCTGGGCAGGAAACCGAGGCCGTAAGCCTTGACGACCTCGGGTTCGTAGCCCGCCTCGCGCAGCGCGTGGTAGGCACGTCCGCACGGGTGACCGCCCGGTCGCGGGCCGGGCCGCCACGTGCCCCAACAGACGTACAGCTTCATCGCCGTAGCGCCCCGTTCACGAACCCGCGCTCACGAGCGCGCCTCGCTGTTCTGCTCCGCTCGCTCGCTCTCCGGTAGGTGCACACCCGTGCCCGCGGGCAGCGAAGCGCGATCCGACCGGGACGGCTCCGACGCCGCCGCGCGCCGCTCGTACTCCTGCCGACGCCCGATCGCGTCGAGCAGCAGGCGGTCGGTACCGAAGAGCTTGGCGCTGAACCGCTGCGCCCGCTCGGGCAGGAGCTGGATGATCTTGCCGACGACACCCACCGAGCGCGGCACGTGCACGTTGAAACGGGGGCGCTCGAGCGCGGAGACGATCTCGGCAGCGACATCGTCGGGCTTGACCTTCTTAAAGCCACGCGCGTCACGGATGCCCTGACCGAGCTCGGTGTCGACGACGACCGGCATCACGCAGCTGACCTGAAGGCCGTGCTCTTCGTACTCGAGGGCCAAGGCCTGGCTGAGCCCCACGACCGCATGCTTGGTCGCGCAGTAGGTGGCGATCCCGGGGAAACCCGATTTGCCGGCCTGCGACGCGATGTTCACGAGATGGCCGCCGCGTCCGCGCTCGAGCACCCGGCGCACGAACAGCTTCGAGCCGGTGAGCACACCGCGCAGGTTGATGTCGATCTGGCGATCCTCCGCCCCCGCGTCCTCCTCGTGGAAGTGGTTTACGTGCATGATGCCGGCGTTGTTGATGAGCACGTCGAGCTCGCCGAGCTCGCGTTCGACATCGGCGAGGAAGCGCTCGAACGCGGCGCGATCGGTGACGTCGACGTAGTAGGCGCGCGTTCCGCCACCGAGCTCCTCGGCGGTGCGGCGTGCGAGCTCGAGGTCGATGTCGCCGATCGCCACCCGCGCCCCGCGGCGCACGAGCGCCCGCGCCGTCGCTTTGCCGATTCCCCGTGCACCACCGGTGATCGCCACCACTCGGCCAGCGATCGGTTGCGTCGCCTTGGCCATATCGCCCCTCCTCCTTGCTCCTGACGCCACGTCGAACGGCTAAGCCAATTCTGCACGCTGCAGCGCTCTTTTGCTGTACAGCCAACCAGCAGCGCTGTCGGGAGGGAGCGAGCGGCCAGCGGCGGCGATCGGCCGGCCGATCTCTTGCGCACGGCGTGCGACGGCGTTCGGGTAGCGTGCGGCGGCGTGGCAACTGAGTTCCTCTATCCGGCGCGGCGCAGCGGCGAGGTGGAAGAGCTCGCGAACGCGCTCCGACCGTGGGAGCTAGCGCAACGCGAGCGGCCGTGGGTCGCTCTCAACATGGTCGCGAGCGTCGACGGCAAAGCCACCCTCGGGGGGCTTTCGGGAGGGCTTTCGAGCGACGCCGACCGCGAGCTTTTTCACCTTTTGCGAACGCGCGTCGACGCGGTGATGGTGGGCGCCGGCACCTTGCGCGCCGAGCGCTACGGGCGGCTCATAAAAAGCGACGAGCTGCGCGCCCGCCGTGAGCGCGAAGGGCTCGATCCCGACCCGTGGGCGGTGGTCGTATCGGCACGGCTCGACATTCCCCACGACCTGCCGCTTCTGCACACCCCGGGGCAGCGCGTGATCGTGGCCACGGCGAGCGAGCGCGAGCTCCCTCCCTGCCCCGCCCAGGTCGAGTACCTGCGCGTCGGCGACGACCTGCCGCTGCTCTGCGCCCACCTGCGCGAGCGCTACGGAATCCGCGCGGTGCTCTGCGAGGGCGGGCCGACGCTCAACTCCTACCTGTTCGCGGCCGGCCTCGTCGACGAGCTGTTTTTGACCGTCAGCCCGCTCGTCGTCGGCGGCAGCGGGCTGACCATCGTCGCCGGGCGCGAGCTTGTCGCCGAGGTGCAGCTCGAGCCGCTGGCGCTGGCGCTGGCCGACGGTGCCCTTCTCTCGCGCTGGCGCGTCGTGCGCTGACCGGCGCCGGTCGCTGCGGCTAGAGGTCGAAGACCCGCCCGTCGGGGCCGAGGTTGGCGATGAGCGTGCCGTCGACGCGCGCCTCCTGGCCCCAGCACTGGTGGATGTGACCGCACACGCACAGCGGCGGGCGCTTGCTCTCGATCGCGCGCAGGATCGCGCGACTGCCGAGACCGTCGTCGCAGTGGCCGTAAGGCGGCGAGTGGACGACGAGAACCGCGCCCTCGGGCATCGCGTCGAGCAACGCCTCGGCCTCTTGCTCGGAGAGGTCGTGGCTCCAGTCCCACGGCGTCTCCGGAATCCCGCCGCCGAGGCCGAAGAACACCCGCCCCGCGAGCTCCACCTGCTCGCCGTGGAGGACGTGCGCGTGCGGCCACTCGGAGCACGCTGCGCGCAGCGCCTGGTCGGTCTCATTGTTGCCGGGAACCAGCACCGTCGGCGTCTCGATCGCGGCCAGCGCGGCGATCGTCTCCTCGAGGCCGCGGTGGACGCGAGCGAAATCGCCGGCGCCGACGACCACGTCGACCTCGCGCGCCCGCTCGACGAGCCGTCGCGCACGGTCGGTGTCGCAGTGGATGTCGCTGAAGGCGAGAATCCGCACGACCCCGCGATCCTAGCCGCCGCGCTGCGGCTCGTTCCTATCCGGCGCGGTGGGGGGAACGTTGCAGGTCGCGCAAGCGCGGTTGCAGACGGTGTCGGGCGGCGCGCGGTGCGCTAACGGTTGGCGGCCGTGGCCACCGTCCGCACCGTTCGCCGTGTGTCGCCTTCGCGTACGCTCGCTGCGATGAACGCTGGCGCCGCGCCTTCGGCCGCGTCCCGCGCCGTCGTCCAGTTCCGAGACGTGACTCACGTCTACGAACGCGGCGTGGTGGCGCTCGACCGTGTGTCGTTCCAGATCGGCCGCGGCGAGTTCGTGTTCCTGGTCGGTCCGACCGGTTGCGGCAAGTCGACCTGCATCCGTCTGCTGCTCAAAGAGATCGAACCGACCGAGGGCGAGGTGGTGCTCGCCGGCCGCCGCCTCTGCGAAATCCCGCGCTCGCGCATCCCCCAGCTGCGGCGCAACATCGGCTGCGTCTTCCAGGACTTCAAACTTCTGCCCGACCGCACCGTCTACGAGAACGTCGCCTACGCGCTGCGCGTGATCGGCGAGCCGCGGTCGGAGATCCGTCGCAAGGTGCCCGACATCCTGCGCCTCGTCGGTCTGGCGACGAAGCTCCACAACTACCCACACGAGCTCTCGGGTGGCGAACAGCAGCGGGTGTCGATCGCGCGCGCGTTCGTCAACCACCCGCCGCTGCTGCTCGCCGACGAGCCGACCGGCAACCTCGACCCCGAAACCTCGCTCGGGATCATGCAGCTCATCCACCGTATAAACCGCACCGGCACGACCGTGATCGTCGCAACCCACGACCACGAGATGGTCGACCGCATGCGCCGGCGCGTGATCGAGCTGAGCGAGGGGCGGGTAGTGCGCGACGAGCGCGCCGGTCGCTACAAGCCGGCGGCTGCCCCCGCCCACCCGACCGTCCCCCACGGCACCAGCGGGCCGGGGGCGATGATTCCGCGGCTGCAGGGCGAAAGCGGGGAGCGCGCGTGAGTTTCGGCTTCTTCCTGCAAGAGGCGCTTCGCAGCCTCGCGCGCACGCGCGCGCCGGCGCTGGCGGCTGCCCTGACCGTGCTGTTGACGACGCTCGTGCTCGGCGTGTTCATCCCGGTCGTACAGGCCACCACCGGCACGGCGAACGAGGTGCGGGGACGGATCGTCGTAGACGTCTACCTAGAGGACGGCATATCGCCAGCCGACCGCGAGCAGGTGCGCAGGGCGATCGAGCGCATCGGGAACGTCAAGTCGGTGACCTACATCTCGAAGGACGAGGCGCTGCGCATCGCCGAACGCCGCAACCCCGAGGCGTTCCGCGAGGGCGTGAAGCTGTTGGGCCGCAACCCGTTGCCCGCCTCGTTCCGCATCGTGCCCCGCGACCCCGGGCGGGTGGTCGAGATCATCGACCGCCTGGCGCCGCGCGACCAGCGGGGCGTGCGCCGTCCCGACCTGCCGGGAATTCAGGAAGTCCGCAACCGCGAGGACGACACCGAGCGCATCCTCACGGCGACCTCGGTGGTCAAGGCGGCGACCGGTGTGCTGGCGGCGCTGCTCGCGTTCGCGGCGGTGGCGCTAATTGCGAACACGATCCGGCTGTCGATCTTCGCCCGGCGTCGCGAGGTCGAGGTGATGCGGCTGGTCGGGGCGACGAACTGGTCGATCCGCTGGCCCTTCGTGATCGAGGGCGTGATCGTCGGGCTGGTGGGGGCGCTCGGCGCGGTCGCTCTTTTGTACGTGACGAAGCAGGCGGTGCTCGACCCGCTCGCCGACCGCTTCGCGCTGATCGCAGCCCCGCAGACGATGCCGTTCCCGGCGCTAGCGGCGCTGCTGTTGCTGGCCGCCGCCGCGGTATCGGCGGCGGGAAGCGCCCTCACCTTGCGACGCTTCCTGCGCGTCTAGCGGCGAGAGCGGCGGTCGCTGCGCGGGGCGGCGTAGACAGTGACGTCCTTTGCTTGCGAGATCCGGTAAGTGAAGACCGGTCGCAAGCGCCGCTTCGCGAGGCCCGCCAGGAGCGCCCAGCCGTCGACCGCGTGGTACGGCGCGAGCGTGCGGCCGGCGACCACGTAGCGCGCGCGAGTGAGTGCGTCTTTCAACGCGGGTCCTTGCGAGGGTGGCGCGAGGAGCTGGGGTGCCAGTCGGCCGCTACGCAGGGCCGCGAAACGCTGCGATTCCGCGTTGAGCAATGCGTCGTCGCGTGCCAGCAGAGTCGGTTTGTCGCTCACTACAGCGAGCACGCGTCGTGCTAGTCGGTCGCTGTTAGGTGGGTCGCACTCGCAGCCCATCGCTGAGCGCGCCTGCTGGAGTCCGGGTGGGCCGAGCTGCCAGAGCGGTCGCTGCCCGACGCTTGCCGCAGGTAGCGCATCGAGCAAGGCAAGCCAGCAGCAGAAGTAAGCGACACCCGCCAGCACAACGCCCGCAAGCCCCGCAAGCCGGCCGCCGGCCGACCGCTCCGTCGCGCGGGCGGGGCGGCAACCGCGAACGCAGCAAGGCATACTGCGAGCGCAATTGCCGGTAGCGCGAAGCCAGTGCCGGCGTTAGTTGAGGTGGCAAGGCCGGTCATCGCGCATAGCGCCGTGATTGCCATCAGCAGCGCTGGCCGCCGCGACCGGTCGTTGCGAAGTGCTCGGGCTAGACCCAACGCGGCGAGCGCGAGGACCACGCACGCTACGAGCCAGCCGGTCTCGGTAGTGGTCCAGTCGAAGCGTTCCCGCGCGCGTTCGAGCAAACCGGCCTCGTGGGTGAAGGGCGACTCGCCGTAGCCAGCGGTGGTGAGGTAGCGCAGGGCCGATCCGCCCGCCGCCGCCCACCACGGTGTCGCCACTAACACCGCGCTCGAGCAAGCGACGAGCGCGCCCCGCAACCGCTCGCGCCAGTCGCCGTGACGAGTCAGTTGATCGCCGGCTACTGCCGCGATTAGAGCGCTGGCGTAGAGGGGACCGATCACCCGCGCGACGCAGAGCAAGCCGATCGCCAAACCGAAGAGTGCGCTTGCGGCCGGCGACCGTAGCCCGCGCGAGAGCATGTACGCGGCAAGCGCCGCGACAGTAAGGGCGGCAGAAGCGAAGGCGAAGTGGAACATCGCCGCCCAGGCAAGGAGCGGTGGTGCGCTCGCGGCTGCGGCGGCCGCGAGCGCGAGGCGCGCGCCGGCTAGGCCGAGTGCCCTCGGCAGCACCGTGCAACTTGCCGCTAGCAGGAGCACGAACGGGAGGTGCGCGAGCGTGAGCAGGTGTGGTGACGGATCGATGGCGGCAAGTGGCGCAGCGAGGGTCGGCACGAGCGGTGCGTTCTGCCCGAAGGCACGCCACGCCTCGACAAGGGCGGCCGGACCATTGGCAAGCGCTCGTGCGAACTCGTGCGCCTGGCGCGCGTAGAGGTAGTCGTCGACGTTCGCGAAGCCGTGCTGCCAGCGGGCGGCGAGGACGACCAGGAAGGCCACGAGCGCGACGGCACAGGCGATCGCAGCCGCCCGTCTGCTCGACCGCGTCGTCGTGCCCATAACGGACGCGCGCGGCTGCCCGGCAGGCGCCTGGCCGCGCGCGGGCTCAGCGCGCGGGGCGGGGGCAGCGCCACTGCTGCACACGGACAATCACCGTCGATGCTCGTCGCTCGTACAGGGGGCAACGCTTCGAATGCGGGTCGATCCCCGCGCGGTCGCTGTGCCCGGGCAAGTTGGGCGGCCGACTTTGCAGCGCGACTCACGAGCGCGCGGTCGCGGTCCGTCGCGCGCCGGCCGCTACGCGCGTTCCTCCGGCCGGCGCAGTGCGCTCACGCTCGCACGGGCCGGCCCGGCGATCTGCTAAACAGCCTCGTGTGGATTTCGGCGTGCGCAGGGGGAGGCGGTTCGTTTCGTCGGCTGTGCCTGCGTTGCGGTGCGACGCAGCGTTCGGTTCGCGCCTCGGTCTGTGAGTAGCGGGGCGTGAGGCGGCGACGGCGCACGACCTCCTTGGCCGCGGTTTTGGCGCTCGGCGTGGTCGTGCTCGTGTGCGGGATCTGGCTCGGCGGGCACCCGGAAACGCTGCCCGGTCCCGTGCGCGACACGCTGGTCCGCGACGACCGGGCGCTGCAAGCCGAGATCGTCGACAAGGTGCTCGACAACTACTACCGGCCGGTGTCGCGAGCGCGGCTCGAGCGGGGCGCGCTCGACGGGATCGTGCGGGCGTTGCGCGATCCCTACTCGCACTACTTCTCGCCCGCCGAGGCGCGACGCCTCCAGGAATCGGTCGCCGGCCGCTTCCAGGGGGTGGGCATGAGCGTGCTGCGCGATCGCCGCGGTCTACGCGTGATCCGCGTATTTCCCGGCTCGCCCGCGGCGCGTGGCGGCATTCGCGCCGGCGATCTCGTCCTCGCCGTCGACGGGCGCAGCATCGCCGGGCTCAGCGCCGAGCGCGCCACCGCCCTCATCAAGGGGCCGGCCGGTACGCGTGTGCGGCTCACGGTGCAGCGTCCGGGATCGGGGCGGCGCACCCTCACGCTCGTGCGGCGCGAGATCCGCGTCCCGCTTGTCGAAGCGAAGCTGGAACGGCCCGGCGGGGTGCTGGTAGGGGTGGTGGAGCTGGCGGCGTTCAGCGACGGTGCCCACGGCCAGGTGGCTCGTGCCGTGCGCAGGCTCGCCGCTCGGGGGGCGCGCGCTTGGGTGCTCGATCTGCGCGGCAACGGTGGCGGGCTGCTCAACGAGGCGGTGTTGGTGGCGAGCGTTTTTCTGCGCGACGGCGAGGTCGTGAGCGTCAAGGGCCGTGCCGAGCCCGAGCGCAAACGCAACGTCACTGGCCGCCCGCTGGTGCCGTCGGCGCCGCTAGTGGTGCTCGTCGACCGCGGCAGTGCCAGCGCGTCCGAGATCGTCGCCGGCGCTTTGCGCGCCCGCGGCCGGGCCCGTCTCGTCGGCACGCACACGTTCGGGAAGGGGCTCGTCCAGGAGCTCTTCCCGCTCTCCAACGGCGGCATCCTCGACCTGACCGTCGCCTACTACGAGCTACCCGACGGCCGCCGGATCGGGCACGGCGGGCTGCGGCCCGACGTCGCCGCTCGCGACGACCCGCGCACCGGAGCTGACGAGGCGCTGGCGCGGGCACTGGCGCTGGTCGCCCGACAGGTCGCACGGTGAAAGGGCGCCGCCGAGCGGGAAAAGCGGGCGGCCGCAGCCGCCGCGCCGCGCCGCGTCCGCGACGCACCCAGACGTCCGGCGGCCGAGCGGGGGCTCGCGGCGGCGCCCGCGCCGCCGCACGCGGCGACAGCCGCGGACGTGAGCGCCCGTTCGTCGGTGTGGTTAGGCGACGCGGGCGCTTTCTCGTGCTCGAGACTTTGTTCGAAAGCAGCGCGAACGCGCTGATCGCGCCCGGCGGCCGGGTGCGCGTCAGCGAGGGCGAGCTCGTCGCCGCCGTCCCAACCGCCAAAGGTCTGCGCCCAGTTCGGCGCCTCGGGCGTCCCGACGTCGCACGCGACGTCGTCGAGGCGCTGCTCGTCGAGCGCGGTCTCGCTCGCCGCTACCCGCGTGCCGCCGAACGCGAGGCACGGGCGGCGGCGAACGACCCGCCGGACGGCGCTGCTGCTCGCGTCGACCTGCGCGACCTGCCAACTTTCACGATCGACCCGACCGAGGCCAAAGACTTCGACGACGCGATCTCGGCGCGCGTCGAGGACGACGGCACGGTGCGGGTGTGGGTGCACGTCGCCGATGTCACGGCCTTCGTGCGTCCGGGTACGAGCCTCGACGCCGAGGCGCGCGACCGTGCGACGTCGGTCTACGCGCCCGGCACGGTCGAGCCGATGCTGCCGCACGCCCTCTCCTCGGACGCCTGCAGCTTGCGGCCGGGAGTCGACCGGCTGGCGGTGACGGTCGAGATGGTCGTCGACGGCGCGAAGGTGCGCAAGGCGCGCTTCCTGCGCTCGCTGATCCGTTCCGATGCGCGCCTCACCTACGACCAGGTCGACCGCATCTTCGCCGGCCGCGAGCGCGCCGAAGAACCCTGGGCGCAAGCCCTTGCCGCGGCGCGACGCGTGGCGCGCGCGCTGCGCGAGCGGCGGCGCCGCCGCGGCAGTCTCGAGATCGACTCCTCGGAGCCGCGCTTCGACTTCGCCGCCGACGGTCGTGTCGACGCCGTGCACCGCGAGCGCCAAACCGAGTCCCACTGGCTGATCGAGCAGCTGATGGTGCTCGCCAACGAACAGGTTGCGGCCTACCTCGAGGACCATCGCGTGCCGACGATCTACCGCGTGCACGAGCGTCCCGACCCGGACTCGATCGAACGCCTCGTCGAGCAGCTCGCGAGTCTCGACGTGCCGACGCCGCCGCTGCCCGACAAACTCAGCCCCCAGCAGGCAGAGGCAGCCGCCGGAGCGATCTCGCGGCGGGTGGCGAGCTACGCGCGCCGCGCCGGCCGCGGCCGCGAAGCGTTCCCGGGCCTCGTGCTGCGGGCGCTCAAGCAGGCGGTCTACTCGCCCCGCAACGTCGGTCACTCGGGGCTTGCCAGCGCCCGCTACTGCCACTTCACGTCGCCGATCCGGCGCTACCCCGACATCGTCGTTCACCGTGCGCTGCTGCAGGCGCTGGGGCTCGACGACACCGCCCACCCCGCCAGCGAACTGCACGATCTGGCCGTGCACTGCTCGGCCCGCGAGCGCGAGGCGATGGAGATCGAGCGCGACGCCGACGACATCTGCCTCGCCTTCAGGCTGGAAGAGCTCGTGCGCGAGGAGTGGGCGCGGCCGGGCACCCGCGGCGGCCACGCCCCGCGCTTCACCGGCGAGGTGGTGGGCCTTATCGAGCGCGGTGCGTTCGTGCGTTTCGGCGATGAGGGGTTCGACGGGCTGCTGCCGGTGCGGCGGCTGCCGGGCTGGTACCAGCTCAACGAGCTTTCCACCGTGCTGCTCGGCTCCGGCGCGGGCGCGCGGGCGTTGCGCCTCGGTGATGCCGTCGAGGTCGAGGTCGAGCGCGTCGACCCGCCGCGCGGCCACGTCGACCTGCTGCCCGGTTGGGTGTAGTGCCCCGACGGCGCAGAGCGGCGCCGCGGGCCGCTACCTGCTATTTCCCGGCGGAGGACGATGGCGAAGGGAGGGAAAAAGCGCAAGGCCGCTCCCGGCGACGTGGCCACGAACCGCAAGGCTGGCCACCGCTACCACCTACTTGAGCGGATCGAAGCGGGGATCCAGCTGGCCGGCCCCGAGGTGAAGTCGTTGCGTGCCGGCAAGGTCCAGATCGCCGACGGCTGGGCGGAGGTTCGCGACGGCGAGGTGTGGCTGCACGGTGTCCACATCGCTCCCTACGGCCCTGCGGCGCGCGAGAACCTCCCGCCCGAGCGGCCGCGCAAGCTGCTCCTCCACCGCCGCGAGATCGAGCGCCTGCTCGGTCGCACGAGCGAGCGGGGACTGACGCTCGTGCCCACCCGCATCTACTTCAAAGGGCCGTGGGCGAAGGTGGAGCTGGCGCTCGCGCGCGGCAAGGAGCAGCGCGACCGCCGGCGCGAACTGAAGGAGCGCGACGCCCGCCGCGAGATCGAGCGCGCGCTGGCCGAGCGCCGGCGCTGACGGCGTTCACGTCGGCGGCGCACTTAGCACAGCGATCGGACGGATGTCCGTTTCGCTCAAAAACGAGCGAGACACGCCGAGATAATGCATACTGAGAACCCAGGGAGAGAGGCGATGCCCGCCTTGTCAGCCGCGCAGCGCGACGAAGGAAGTCCGGCAGCAGGCGGGTAAGTCTCGTTGCCGCTTCACAAGGCCGAACAGTGACAAGCCCCACACCGCCCGACAGCCCCGAAACGCACCCGGACCGACCCAGGCCAGCGGAGGGATCGGACAAGGGCGGTAACCACGCACCCGCCGCCGGGGGCACCGCCTCGACAAATGGAAACGGCTCGAGCCGCAGCTTCGACCTGTCGCGAGCCGATGTCGTCGCGGCGGCACTCGACCATGGGGGCGGTGTTCTGAACTATCGCGCGGTCGGTGGCCACGGGCGCAACGGCAACGGCTACGGGAACGAGCTGGGTACCTTCGCCCGAACCGCCGAGTCGATGCTCGCGACGGCGTCGCGCCTCTGCGAGGAACTGGCCCCGCTCAACGACCAAACCGATATCGCCCAAGCCGCGGTGTCGGCGCTCTACGACGACTTCGAGCTGTTGATCGCGGCGATCTTGCGGCTCGACGAGTCCAGCCGGCGGCTACGCCTTGTCGCCGCCACGGGTCGACTCGTCGACGAGTATCGGCGCGCGGGCAGGCCGGTCGCGTGGGAGCAGTCGATCGAGGAAGGCGTGAACGGCCGCGTCGCGCGCACTGGGGAGCCGGCGCTCCTCGTCGACACCGACCGCGACCCGGACTTCATCTTCGTGCCCGGGGCGCTGCGCGCCCGGTCGGCGGTCGCGGTGCCGATCCGTGTCGAGGGGCGCGTCTGGGGCGTGCTCGACCTCGAGTCAGCCGAGACAGGCGCCTTCGGCAAGGCCGACCTGCTGCTCGCCGAGACGGTCGCCTCACAGGTCGGGGCGGCGCTCCACTACGCAGAGCTCTTCGAGCGCTTCGAGCGCACGTTGACGAGCACGATCGCGGTGCTCTGTGACGCGCTCGAGGCCAAAGACCCCTACACCGCCGAGCACGCGCGCGACGTCGCCGACCTTGCCGAGGCGGTGGGCGAGGAGCTCGGTATCCGCGGCGACGAGATGCGCTGGCTGCGTTACGCGGCGCTGCTGCACGACGTCGGCAAGATCGGGATTCGCGAGGAGATCCTGCGCAAGCCCGGGCGCCTCACCGAAGAAGAGTTCGAGGAGATGAAAAAGCACTCCGAGATCGGAGCCCGCATGCTCGAGCGGATCCCGGGCTTCGGTCCGGTGCTGATCCTCGTGCGCGCGGCGCACGAGCGCTGGGACGGCCGTGGCTACCCGGACGGGCTCGTCGGCGAGGACATCCCGCTCGGCGCCCGCGTCATCGCGGTCTGCGACGCTTTCCACGCGATGACCTCCGACCGCCCCTACCGCAAGGCGCTCTCCGATGAAGAGGCGAAAGCCGAGATGCGCCGCTGCGCCGGCAGCCAGTTCGATCCGCGGGTCGTCGACGCGCTGCTGGCGGTGCTGGAACGCGAGGCGGTCGCGGGCTCCACGCTTTGAGCTGCTCCGACGTGAGATCGAGCGCCGCGCGAGCGTGCAACGCCCGCTCGGGGTCGTAGCGGGCGCCGTCGCTCGCCGCTACCATCGACCGTGCCTCTGGGGACGACTGGCTTCGACGTGGGCGTCCGTGGGGGCAGTTGCGAGCCGAGGTTCCCGGTCGGCCTCGTAAAACAACCGGGACAAAAAGCAAGTGCGGACCGTAACCACGAGTTCGCCCTCGCCGCTTAGTTAGACGGTGAGGTGTCGACCCGGCGCTCGGCCCGTGGCGCCGGGATCGGCATCAGCTAACGGGCTCGCCCGCCCCGGGCGCCTCCGGCGGGGCGGGGACACGAAACGGGGGCTGGTCCCGCGCAAGCCGGCCGGCGCGGCGAGCGCGGGGCGAGAGCGAAGCGCCGGCTACGCTCGTAGACGCTGCCCTGTCACGCGTCCGCGGACCCGGGTTCGACTCCCGGCGTCTCCACTTGTCTCGGCGCGGCGCGGCCACTAGCTCCTTCGAACTGCGGAACGTCGTCGTCGAGCGGGCTGGGCGCACCGTGCTGCGCGACGTAAGCGCGACGCTGCCGGCCGGCAGCGTCGCGGTGTTCGGCCCGTCCGGCGCCGGCAAGTCGACGCTGCTGCGGCTCCTCAACCGGCTGCTCGAACCCTCGCGCGGCGCGGTCCTCTACGCCGGCCGGGACGTCCGCGAGCTCGACCCGCGCGCGCTTCGCCGCCGCGTCGCGCTCGTCCCGCAACTCCCCGCGCTCGAGCCGACGACCGTCGCCGAAAACCTCCTGCTCGGTTTGCGGTTCGCCGACGCCGACGGTCGGCTCGCGTGCAGGCGGTGGGCGCCCCTGCGCGAGCTCGTGCGCGCCCTGCGGGCGCGACGGCGCCCCGGCGTGCGCGCACGCGCCGCGACGACCGGAGCCGCAGCGCAAACAAACGGTGCGCCGGCGGCGCTGCTGGAGCGGCTGCTCGAAAGCGTCGGCCTCGATCCTGCCTACCTGTGGCGGTCGGCCGAGCAGCTGTCGGTGGGACAGCAGCAGCGTGTGATGATCGCCCGCGCACTGGCGCTCGAGCCGGAAGTGCTGCTGCTCGACGAACCGACAGCCGCGCTCGACGCCGAAGCGCGCAACCTCGTCGAGGACACGCTCGTGCGCCTGCGCGCGGAGCGCGGCATCGCGCTCGTGCTCGTCAGCCACGACCGCGCCCAGGTCGAGCGTCTCTGCGACTGGGTCGTAGCGCTCGCGGACGGCGCCGTCGTCGCAGAGGGGCCCGTCGGTACGGTCCTGTCGAGCAGCGCTTGAAGCCGCGATCATCGCGGCATGCCCGCGCCAGTGCTAGACGGTCCGCTCACAGCTGTCGTCGGCGGCCACATCGGGTTCGAGCGCGTGCTGGCCGCACTCGCGCTGGTCGCGCTCGCCGCCGCTGTCTCGCGCTGGCAGCAGGCGGCGCTCGAGCGCGAGATCGCCGTCGCGGTGTTGCGTTCGTTCGTGCAGCTGACGGCGATCGGCTTCGTCATCCACCTCATCTTCGGCTCGCGCAGCCTGCTTTTCGTCGCTGCGCTGCTGTGCGTGATGGTCGCTTTCGGTGCGCTCACAGCGAGGCGACGAGCGCGCGCTCTCCCCGGCGTGCTGCCCGATCTTCTGTTGGCGCTCGCTGTCAGTGCGGCGTCGACGCTAGGCGCGACGCTCGCGCTCGGCATCTTCCCGTCCGAGGCGCGTGCGCTCGTCCCAGTCGGCGGGATGGTCGTGGGGAACGCGATGACCGCAGCAGCGGTGGCGCTCGACCGGCTCGCGGCCGAGGTCACGGCGCAGCGCGCGCGGCTCGAAGCGCGCCTCGCGCTCGGCGCGTCCGCGACCGTAGCGCTGCGCCCGGCCGTCCGCGCGGCTCTGCGGGCAGGGATGATCCCGCTCGTCGACTCGACCAAGACCACCGGTTTGATCTTTTTCCCGGGGACGATGGTCGGGATGCTTGTCGCCGGTGCCGAGCCGCTCGACGCCGTGCGCCTGCAGCTGATCCTGCTCTATCTCGTGCTCGGGGCGGTGGCCACGAGCTCGCTCCTCGCGCTCGTGCTCGTGCGCCGGCGCCTCGTAGAGCCCGGCGAGCGGATCCGCGAGCTCACCGCGCGTCCCTCGGCGCCGTCCGTGCGCTAAACCTGACGGGCGTGAAAGCGGCGATCGTCGAGAGCTACGGAGCGCGACCGCGCCTGCACGACGACTGGTCCGAACCGTCGGGCGACGGCGAGCGCCAAGTGCTAGCGGTGCGCGCAGCCGGCCTCAACCCTGTCGACCTGCACATCGCCAGCGGCCGCTTCTACGCCGGCGCGCCGCCGACACCGTACGTTCCCGGCCGCGAAGGCGTGGTCGAGCTGCCCGACGGCCGTCCGGCCTGGAGCGACCAGCTCGACCAGCGCTTCGGCTCCCTCGCCGAGCGCACCCTCGTCGACCCGGCGCTCACCGTTCCGCTGCCCCGCGGCGTCGGCGAAGCGCAAGCGCTCTGTTTCGGGATCGCCGGGATCGCCGCGTGGTGCGCGCTCGAGCAGCGCGCGCGGCTGCGACCTGGGGAGCGGGTGCTGGTGCTCGGCGCCGGTGGGCTGGTCGGGCAGATCGGCGTGCAGGCGGCGCGCCTCCTGGGTGCCGGTCGCGTCGTCGCCGCGAGCCGACGCACGGCCGCGCTCGAGCGGGCGCGCGCGCTCGGTGCCGACGCCGGCGTCGCGATTCCCGCCGCGGCTGACGACTGGGCCAGTTTCGCCGCCGCCCTGCGCGAGGCGCAGCCCGACGGTTTCGATGTCGTGCTCGACCCGGTGTGGGGGCCGCCCGCGCGCGCCGCGCTCGAGAACCTCGCCAGCGGTGGCCGGCTCGTGCAGGTCGGCAACGCCGCTGCGCCCGAGCAGTCGATCGGCGCCGGCACGTTGCGCGGGCGCGTCGCCGATGTGATCGGCTACACGAACTTCGCGCTGCCCTGGCCCGTCAAGCGCGGCGCCTTCCTGCGCATGTGCGCCGAGCACCTCGCCGGCAACCTCGAGGCGCCCTACGAGGAGGTGCCCCTGGAGCGGATCGGCGAGGCGTGGGATCGCCAGCGCCAAGGGCCGGCCGTCAAGCTCGTCGTGCGACCCCGCGCCAGCTAGGGAAAGCTCGCCGGCTGCGCGCGGTTACACGACAGCGACTGGTGTAACGTTCCGGTCGTGCCGGAGAGCTTCGCCAGGATCGGCTCGGTCGAGCTTTGTTACGAGGACCTCGGCCCCGCCGACGGCGAGCCGCTGCTGCTCGTCATGGGACTCGGCTTGCAGCTCGTCCACTGGGAAGACGGGTTCTGCGAGCTGCTGCGGGAACGTGGCTTTCGCGTCGTCCGCTTCGACAACCGCGACGCCGGCCGCTCCTCCAAGATCACGGGCGGACCGCGGCCCAACATCGCGCGGGCACTAGTCGGCGACCGCCGCGTCGCCGCCTACAGCCTGTCGGACATGGCACGCGACGCCGTCGGTCTGCTCGACCACCTCGGGATCGAGCGTGCCCACATCGTCGGGGCATCGATGGGCGGGATGATCGGTCAGCTGATGGCGATCGAGCATCCGCGACGCGTCGCGTCGCTGTGTTCGATCATGTCGAGCGCCGGCCGCCGCACCGACCTGCCGCGCCTCCGCGCGCTCGGTGCGCTGCTGGCGCGCCCGCCGCGCCAGCGCGACCGCTTCGTAGCGCACATGGAGCGGATCTTCAGGGTGATCGGATCGCCGGCCTACCCGACACCGCGCGAACGGCTGCGCGAGCTGGCCGCCATCGCCTACGACCGCGGTCACAGCACGGCCGGCACCGCCCGCCAGCTGGTTGCGATCCTCACCGCGCCGTCGCGGGTGCGGTGGCTGCGCGCCGTGCAGGTGCCCACGCTTGTGGTGCACGGCGGCGCCGACCCGCTCGTGCCGCCACGAGCCGGGCGCGCTGTCGCTGTCGCCGTGCCGGGCGCGCGCTACGTCGAGTTCGCTGGCATGGGTCACGACCTGCCGCGCGAGCTCTGGCCCGAGATCGTCGACCACATCGCCGCCAACGCCCGGCGCGCGACCGCCTCCGCGGCGGCCTAGCTCTCGAGGCAGGGGACGGAACCGCCCGCGGCCAGCGCGGGCCCGAGCCCCTCAGGGCTTGTCCCGAACGCCCTTGCCGGGCGGGCTCTAGGCCGCGTCGCGCAGCTCGGCGAGCGCCTCGTCGTCGGCGAGGCGCTGCAGCGCACGCCGCTCGAGTTCGCGCACTTTGCGCTCCGAGAGCCCCAAGCGCCGGCCGGTCTCGGCGATCGAGCCCGGCTGGTCGCGACCGATGCCGAAGCGCAGCGTCACCACCTTGCGCTCGGCTTCCGGGAGCTCAGCGACCTTGCGCCGCAGAAGCTCGTGCGATAGGCGCGAGGCGACGACCTCGTCGGGCCCCTCTTCGTCGCGCGCGATGAGCTCGCCGAGAGAGGTGTCGCCGTCCTCGCCGACCCCCTGATCGAGGCTCGTCGGCGTGCGGTCGGCGCGCAGGATCTCTTCGACCTCCTCGAGCGGCAGCCCAACCTCGTCGGCGATCTCCTCGAGCCGCGGCGAGCGACCGAGCTGGGCGGAGAGCTTGCGCTCGGCCTCGACGATCTTGCGCGCCTGGGCGCCGATGTGCACCGGCAAGCGCACCGTGCGGCTGGAGTTCGCGAGCCCGCGCCCGATCGCCTGCCGGATCCAGAGCGTGCCGTAGGTCGAGAACTTGAACCCCTTGCGCCAATCGAACTTCTCGACGGCGCGGATCAAGCCGAGCATGCCCTCCTGGATCAGGTCGGGGAGCGGCAGCCCCTGACCCTGGTAGCGGCGGGCGACCGAGATCACCAGCCGCAGGTTCGAGTTGATCATCCGCTCCTTGGCAGCGAGGTCGCCGCGCTCGATCCGCTTCGCCAGCTCGATCTCCTCCTCGGCCGTGAGCAGCGGATACTTGCGCGCCTCGGCGAAGAAGAGCTGGAGCGTGTCGGTGGTGTCGGGCGTCTCGGCCTGCGCAGCCTGCAGCAGACGTTCAAGCGCCGTCGCTCCGGTGTCGTCGTCCTCGCCCGCGCCTTCGGCACCCGACTCGTCCTCGTCGAGCAGGTCGTCGTCGACCTCGTCGGGGCTGTCGAGCTCGGCGGCTACGGGTGCGAGCTCGAGCTCGTCGACGGGCAGCTCCTCGTCGTCTTCGTAGCGGCTGACCGAAACCGCCGCGTCGTCGTCGAGTTCGTAGGAACGATCGAGAGCGACCGCTTCCCGGTCGAGCGTGAACGTGTCGTCGCGGATGTCGTACTCCTCTTGTTCGATGGTTCGATTCACGTCGAAGTGTAGCGGATCTGCGGTACCCCTGCTCACTTTCCGTAAGTGACCCTATAGGTTACGAAACGTACGTTCGAGCGTCAGGTTGCGATCACCTGCTCCGCGCCTCCACCGAGTCGCCACATCACGACGCCACACGAACGCGGTCGAGCGAAGAGCGAGCTGGGTCCGCGCGGGCAGGGCGCCCGGCCTTGAGCTCCCCGACACCTACCATCGGCAGCCGCGCGCGAAACTCGAGCCCCGCTGCACGCCTTTCGTAGGCGTGGTCCCGGCCCGTCAAGCGAGCGCACCGCCGTCCCGAGGAATACACTGACACCAGGTTCGGGAACGGACCGGAGGTCCCCCAAAGATGCTCACCATTACCGGCAGCGCGGCGGAAGCGATCAGGGGCGTACTGGCCACGGTCAACGCCCAGAACCGCGCGGTCATGCGCGTCTGTTCGCGCGGCGACGGTTGGGATCTGGCGCTCGCGCCACCTGCCCCCGACGACGCGGTCGTTCGGGAGCGCGGCGTCGAGGTCTACATCGAGCGAGCGGTCGAACCGCAGCTGCGCGACAAGGTTCTGGACGCCTGCATCCACTGCGGCACGGTGCGCTTCTCGTTCGCCGACAAACGCGCCAAAGCGGCATAGGACTGCCATCCAGCGACGGGACGGACGTCGCTCGTCGGCAGCGACCGCCGCCAACGTGTTGGTCGCTGCGTCGCAGCGCGTACCCAGCCGCGCGCACGACGCTGCTCGCACTACGCTCGCTACGTGTACAGCCGTAGCGATCCCGACCCGGGGAATGCGCCGTTCGTAGATCGCCGGGACGCCGGTCGGCGCCTTGCGCAGGTGCTGCGCGCTCTAGATCTCAACGGCCGCGACACCGTCGTCTACGGCCTGCCACGCGGTGGTGTCGTCGTAGCGCGCGAGGTGGCCGACGCGCTCGCCGCGCCGCTCGCTGTTCTGGTCGTGCGCAAGCTCGGCGTGCCCGGGCACGAAGAGCTCGCCTTTGGTGCCGTCGCGAGCGGCGGCGTGCGCGTGATCGACGAGCGGATCGTCGCGAGCATCGGGCTCGACGACGAGACGGTCGCAGCCATCGCGCGGCGCGGGCTCGCCGAGGTGGAACGACGCGAGCGGCTCTACGGCGGCACCGGCTGGGTTTCGCCCGCGGGGCGCACAGCGGTGCTGGTCGACGATGGGCTCGCGACCGGGTCGACGATGCGCGCGGCGATACACGCCGTGCGCGCCGCCGCGCCGCGCGCCGTCGTCGTGGCGGTGCCGGTGGCGCCGCCCGACACCGTTCGGGCGCTCGAGCGCGAGGCCGACCGTGTGGTCGCGCTGCTCACGCCGGAGCCCTTCTACGCCGTCGGCGTCTGGTACCAGGACTTCCGTCAAGTCGACGACGACACCGTTCGTGCGCTGCTCGCCGAAGCGTCAGCACGCGCGCGCACCGTGGGCGTCGATGTGGGCGACGCGGTTAGGGGTGCCGACGAAGAAGGAGGCTGCGGAGGTGGCGCCGATGGCGCCGCGAGCGGCGGTGCGGGTGGCGTTACAGCCGCTTCCGGCTACCGCTTCGTCGAGCACACAGGCGAGGTCGCCCTCGAGATCACCGCTCCGACGCTCGAACGCGTCTTCGAGCTCGCGCTCGCCGCGCTCGCCGAGCTCCTCGCCGGCGACGCGAGCGCGGCGAGCGGCGCCGAGCTCCCGTCGATCACCCGCGAGGTCGAGGTGCGTGCCCGCGACCTGCCGGCGCTGCTCGCCGAGTGGATGGCGGAGCTCCTCTACCTCGCCGACAGCACAGGGTTCGTCCCCTGCACGGTAGAACGGTTGGAGATCGAGGGCACGCGACTGTGGGCGCGGGTGCGCGGTCGCTTCGACACGCCGTCGGCGCTGGTGAAAGCGGTCACCTACCACCAGCTCGAGCTGGCGCGCACCGACGCGGGCTGGCGAGCGCGCGTGGTGCTCGACGTCTGAAGCGTGCGGTCGGACGGTCGGCTGCGCCCTGCCAGCGTGAGCCGCTGCTAGACGTCTTGTCTGCGATGGGCGCCTCCGAGCCGAGCCTGCGCCGGATCGATCCGACGACCTGGGAGATACCGCGCGACGCGCGCCGCGGCATGCGCGTCCCCGCACGCGTGATCGCCGACGGCGAGCTGCTTGCCGAGATCCGCGGCGACGAGTCGCTCGAACAGCTTCGCAACGTCGCGACGCTGCCCGGCATCGTCGAGGCGGCGATCGCCATGCCCGACATCCACCAGGGCTACGGCTTTCCCGTCGGTGGCGTCGCGGCGATGGACGTCGACGACGGAGTGGTGTCGCCCGGCGGTGTCGGCTACGACATCAACTGCGGCGTGCGGCTGCTCGCGTTGCCGCTCGCCGCCGATGAGCTCGACGCGCCAACCAAGGAACGGCTGATGGACGAGCTCTTTCGGACGGTGCCGGTCGGCACGGGCTCGGGCGGCGGGATCGACCTGGACGCTGCGCAGCTCGATCGCGTGCTGCGCGAAGGGCCGCGCGCTCTCCTCGCGCGCGGCGTCGGCGTCGACGCCGACGTCGAGTGCTGCGAGTCGAACGGTCGGCTCGACGGCGCCGACCCCGCCGCGGTTTCGCCCCGTGCCCGCCAGCGTGGGGCCGGACAGCTGGGGACGATCGGCTCGGGCAACCACTTCGTCGAGCTGCAGAGCGTGGAGCGCATCGTCGCGCCCGACGCGGCGCGCGAGCTCGGGCTCGCCGAAGGCCAACTGACGGTCTTGATCCACTCGGGATCGCGCGGCTTGGGACACCAGGTGTGCAGCGACTACGTGCGCACGATGGACAGCGTCATCGCCCGCTACGGCATCCGCCTTCCTGACCGCCAGCTGGCGTGCGCGCCGATATCCTCGCGCGAGGGCCGCGCCTACCTGGCCGCGATGGCCGCCGCCGCGAACTTCGCCTGGGCGAACCGGCACGCGATCGCGCACCGCGTGCGATCGGCGCTGCGACGCGTGCTCGGTGCCGGGGTGGCCGAAGGCACGACCACGATCTACGACGTGGCGCACAACGTCGCCAAGTTCGAGCGCTACCGCGGCCAGCGGCTGCTCGTGCACCGCAAGGGCGCGACCCGCGCCTTTCCTGCCGGTTCGAGCGAGATTCCGAGCCGCTACCGCAGTTGTGGCCAGCCGGTGTTCATCCCCGGCAGCATGGGAACCGCGAGCTGGGTGCTGGTCGGGGCGCCGGGCGCGGTTGAGCGCACCTTCGGAACCACCTGCCACGGCGCCGGCCGCCGGCTCAGCCGCACCCGCGCCCGCCGGCAGATCCACGGTCGCGAGCTCGCGCGCCAGCTCGGCGAACGCGGCATCGCCGTGCGCGCCGCCTCGGCGCGCGGTCTCGCCGAGGAAGCGCCCTTCGCCTACAAGGAGGTCGATAGGGTCGTAGAGGTAGTCGAACGGGCCGGGATCGCGCGCCGCGTCGCGCGGCTCGTGCCGATCGGCGTCGTGAAAGGGTGAACTACCCCAACGCGAGCAGGGAGGGGGAGCCTCGATGGCAAAGGCGAAGTTCGCCGACCGTTTCGAAGCCGGGCGTCGGCTCGCCGTTGTCCTGGACGGCCTCGACGGCGACGTGGTCGTGCTCGCGGTTACCCGTCAGGCGTTGCCCGTGGCGTTCGAGGTCGCGCGCGCCCTCGACGCGCGCTTGGACGGCGTGCCCGGCGACGCCCGCGCCTGGCGCGGCGAGCCGCCACGGATCGAGCTCGCCGGGCGCGAAGTGCTGCTCGTCGACGACGGCACCTGCGAGCCGGCCCGCTTCGCCGAGGCCGCGGCGGCCGTCCGGGCGCTCGGCGCGCGGCGGCTGACGGCCGCCTTCCCTGCCACGACCCGCGAGCTCGAAGAGGAGGCGGCGCGCACGGTCGACGAGATCCACGTCGCCGAACCCGGCGACCCCAGCTACGGCGACGATTCTCCGGTGACTGGCGAGCTTGCTGCCGAACTGCTCGAGCGCGGCCTGGAGCTGTACGCCACCGGCCCGCGCGTCGAGCTGCGCACGCACGGCGTCCACGACGCCTGACAGCGCAGCGCTAGCCGGCCCGAGCTAGCCGCCGTCGCACGTCGTCGAGTGTCGCCGGGCGCGCTTCGATCTGCGCCCAGACATCGCCCACCCGCGCAAGCCGGCGCCAGACGTTGCCGATATCGAACCGGTCGGGACGTGTGCGCCGCTGTCCGAGCTCGCTCGGCCGCAGCGGAACGGCGACGGTGGCGCGCGGCGTCGCTCGAACCGCATACGGCGGCACCGCCGTCTGGGCGTACCCGTTGCGCGCGACGTCGATGTAGACACGCTCGCCGCGCGACGCCCGCCGCTGCGCGACGGTGAAATCGTCGGGGTGGCGGCGAGCCAACCGTTCGGCCAGGTCGTGGGCGAGTGTGCGCACGGTGTCGAAATCGCTGTCGGGTTCGATAGCCGCGACGACGTGAAAGCCACGCTTGCCGGTGGCGAGCACGTGTGGCGCCAACCCGACGCGCGCTAGCGCGCGGGCGACGATGCGAGCGGCGGCGCGTACCCGGGCGACCGGGGCAGCGGGTGGGGGATCGAGATCGAAGATCAGCCGGTCAGGATTGGCGAGGCGGGGGGTGCGTGACGTCCACACGTGCGGTGTGATGCACGCCTGGTCGGCTAGGTACACGAGCGTCGCGGCGCGCTCGACGACGGCGTAGGTCGTCTCGCCGCCTGCCTTGCGGGGCACGGTGACGCGGTCGATCCAGCCGGGAAAGTGCGCCGGCACCTCCTTCTGTACGAAACCCTCTTGCTCGATCCCGTCGGGGTAGCGCTCCATGCTGACGGGGCGCCCGCGCAGGTGCGGGAGCATCAGCGGCGCGACGCGCAGGTAGTAGCGGGCGAGATCCAGCTTCGTGATGCCCGCTGCAGGGAACAGCACCTTCTCGGGTCGCGCGACGCGCAGCTCGCGACCGTCGACCGTCAGCCTGGCAGGGTCGCTCACCGCGCGTTCGGGCGCTTGGCGTGGTCGCCGTTTCGCGGCTCGCCGCCGGGAGCGAGCGACAGGTTGCGTCCCGGGGCGATCGCGTGCTCGACCTGGAACGTGGTGTGCTCGATCCCGAAACGGGAGCGTGCCACCTCGGCGAGGCGGCGCCGGGCGGCGTGGCAGTCGGAACCGGGGCGGACGATCACGTGCGCCGAAAGGGCCGGGAACCCCGACGTCACCTCCCAAACGTGGAGATCGTGAACGTCGACGACCTCGGGGTCGGCGGCGAGCTCGGCCACCAACCGGCTGGGGTCGACTCCCCGTGGCGCGCCCTCGAGCAGCACGTGGGTCGCTTCGCGCACTAGCGCCCAGCCCGAGCGCAGCATCAAGAGCGCGACCAGCGCCGCGGCGACGCCGTCGGCGCGCGGCGAGCCGCCCGCCCACACGATCGCCCCGGCGACGGCGGTCGCGATGAACGCGAACAGGTCGGTGAGGACGTGCTGGAAAGCGCCCTCGACGTTCAAGCTGCGGCGCTCGGCACCGGCGAGGATCCGCACGCACGCCAGGTTCACGGCGATCCCGGCGAGGGCGGTGGCGACAACGATCGGCCCGTCGATCGTCGGCGGCGTGACGAGACGGCGCGCCGCCTCGTACAGGATCAACAGGCCGAAGACAATCAGCGTGAGACCGTTCGCCTGGGCGGAGATCACCTCCGCTCGCCGCAACCCGTACGTGTAGCCGCCCGCCGGCGGGCGCGCGGCGAGCCGTGCCGCGACGAGCGCGAGCGCGAGGGCGCCGGCGTCGGTGAGCATGTGCGCGGCGTCGGACAGCAGCGCCAGCGAACCCGAGACGACGGCGGCGACCACTTCGGCGACGAGGAATGCGACCAGTAGCGCTAGAGCGCCGGCGAGGCGGCGCCGCGACCCGCTTCGTGCCGCTTCGTGCCAGTGGTGGTGACCGTGTGCGTGGGGATGGCCGTGACCGCGACCGTGACCGTGGCCTCGTTCCAGCTCTCCGCAGCTTCCAAGCTCGTCGCGAGGGTGTACCCGAGCGCCAGCGGCCGTTTTTCGGGCCCTGTCCGAGCTCACGCGTCAATGCTCGCAGAGCGGGAGGGTTCGCGCACGCCGCGCGAGAGCTGGGCGGCCGCTCGCCGAATGCTCGCGAGCGGGGCCTCGCAGGGCGCGGCAGGCGGTCGGGTCACTGGCCAGCGGAGCCGTCGGAAGGCGGCGACTGCGGCGTCACTTGGGGAGCGGTGCGCGTCGGCGCGGTGGGCCCGCCGGCCGGCGGCTGCTCGGCGGGCGGCGTGGTCGGCGTGGTGCGCGGCGTCGGCGCCTCTCCGTCGTCGGGCGTCGACCCTTGGGGTGCCGGCGCCGAGTTCGCGCCGCCGACTGTCGTGGTCGGCGCTGTCGTGGTGCGCGTTGGCTCGCGCTCGTCGGTGCCCGGCCCGCCGAAGATCGTCGTGCGACGGCCGTGGTCGGCCAACGACCGCCCCGCCACGAGTTCGGCGGCGGTGAGTAGGGCGCCGCCGACAACGAAGCCCGCGATTCCCGTTACGAGCGCGGCGAGGAGAATGCGCCGGCGGCGCCGTTCGGCAGCGGCCCGGTAGACGCGAATCGCCGGTCCGCTTGCGGTACGAGCGCCCGCACTGCGGCGGCGCACGCGCGGCTCTAGCCGCGCGAGCGGACGCTCGAGCAGCTCGCTGACAAGCGCGATGATGATCGGCGTCGCGGCTGCCGCTACGGGTGTACCCGGCCGCCACACGTGCGAGGTGACGACAGCCGCCGTCGCCGACGAGACGCTGGCGACAACGAGCGTGCGCAGCGACAACCGTCCGCCGTGCGCCCTCCTGCCGTCGGCGCCTGCGGACATACGCTGGCGCAGGCTAGCGTTCGGCCTGGAGTGACGGGACGTCCTGACGCAGCTCGGCGCGAAGCGCTCGCCGGAGCGAAGCGCCGGCGCGCATGTGCGCGCGGAAGGGGGGAGCGGAATTGGCAAGCGCAGCGCTCGAGACCGACGTAGTCGTCGTCGGAGCGGGACTTGCGGGGCTCGCCTGCGCGCGTGAGCTCGAGCGTGCCGGTCTGGCAGCGGCCGTGCTCGAGGCTCGCGACCGCGTGGGCGGCCGCATCCTGGGTCGCGAGATCGCCCCCGACACCGTCGTCGAGCTCGGGGCGCAGTGGGTCGGGCCCGGTCAGGACCGCGTGCTCGCGCTGGCGGCCGAACTCGGAGTCGACACATACCCGACTTACCGCAAGGGCATGCGACTTTTCGAGCACGGCGACAAGGTCACGCGCTACCGCGGCACGATCCCACGCCTCAACCCGCTCGTGCTGGCCGAGGTGCAGGCCGCGCTCTGGCGGATCGATCGCCTCGCTCGGCGCGTGCCGTGCGAGGCGCCCTGGGAGGCTCCGCGCGCGCACCGGCTCGATGCGGAAACGGCTGCCAGCTGGATCCGGCGCTCCGTGCGTTCGGCCACCGCCCGCAAGCTGCTGGCGCTGGCGGTCGAGGCGGTCTGGGCGTGCGAGCCCGAGGACCTCTCCTTTCTGCACATGCTCTTCTACGTCCGTTCCGCCGGCGGGTTCGAGCGCCTTCTGGAAACCGAGGGCGGTGCCCAGGAGCGCCGCTTCGTCGGCGGTTCGCAGCTCTTGCCGCACCGTCTCGCGGCCGAGCTGGCGTCGCCACCGGTGCTCCGCTCGCCGGTACGCCGGATCGAGTGGGGCGACGATCGCGTCACCGTGATCGCCGATCGCGCCCGTTTCCGTGCCCGCCGCTGTGTCGTGGCGCTGCCGCCACCGCTGGCCTGCCGAATCGAGTACGACCCGCCGCTGCCGGCGCTGCGCGACCAGCTCGCCCAGCGCACCCCGCTCGGGACGGTGATCAAGTGCATGGCCGTCTACGACGAGCCGTTCTGGCGCGACGAGGGGCTGAGCGGCGAGGCGACGAGCACTGTCGGCCCAGTGGGCGTGACCTTCGACAACTCGCCCCCGCAGGGTCGGCCGGGCGTGCTGCTCGGGTTCCTCGAGGGGCGGGCGGCACGGACGCTCGCCGGGGCGACGGTCGCGCAGCGGCGGGAGGCGGTGCTTGCCTGTTTCGCCCGCCTCTTCGGGCCCCGCGCCGCTCGCCCGCGCGACTTCGTGGAACACAGCTGGGCCGACGATCCCTGGTCGCGCGGGTGTTACGGCTGTCACTTCACACCCGGCACGTGGACCGCGTACGGCAGCGCCTGGCGCCGGCCGGTGGGGTCGATCCACTGGGCGGGCGCCGAGTACGCGACGCGCTGGAACGGCTACATGGACGGCGCCGTGCGCTCCGGCGAGGAGACCGCGCGCACGCTCGCGGCCGAGCTCGCGGGCTGAGTCGGTCGGGATCCTGTAGGGGTTAGCGGCCGGGGCGGGCGTCAGACCGCGCCCGCTTCGACGTGGTCGCGCAGCCCGCGTATCCCCTCCTGCTGCGCACAGGCGGCGCAACAGAAGATCATCTCGCCGGCCTCGACGCCGTGCCCGATCACCCGGCAGCCGCAGTGTTCGCAGCGTGGCGCCAGCGCGTGGATAGCGCACTCGAAGCAGTCGAAGGTGTGGCGCTCGCCGGCGACGACGATCTCCATCGTGCGCTCGTACTCGTTACCGCAGACCTCGCAACGTCCCATCGCTTCCTCCTCGCTCGACGGCAGTGGTCGCTTGCGTCTACACGGTCGCGCTTACCCGTTCCGTTGCCGCGGCTACCGCCGCCCGCCCGCACCACCCGCCTACGCCGCGCACCGCCGCGCACCGCTCCGCACCGTCGCGCGCTGTAGCCCCCCCTCCGCGCTGCCGCTCGCCCTCTACTCGCCGAGGACCTTGATCACCATCCGCTTCGGGCGCTGGCCGTCGAACTCGCAGTAGAAGATCTGCTGCCAGGGCCCGAGATCGAGGCGGCCCGACGTGACCGGCACGATCACCTGATGGTGGACGAGCAGGTTCTTGAGGTGGGCGTCGCCGTTGTCCTCGCCACCGGCGTGGTGGCGGTAGTCGCCCGGGTCCGGTAGGAGCTGGCGCGCCACTTCGTTGGCGGGCGGTCGCCAGCTCGGCGGTGCCAGCTTGTCGAGCCACTCCAGCACGTCGGTGTGTAGACCCGGCTCGTCGTCGTTGATCCAGACTGCGGCCGTGATGTGCATCGCGCAGACGACAGCGATCCCCTCGCTTACTCCCGCCTCGTCGACTGCTTTCTGGACGTCGTCGGTGATGCGCACGAGCTCGCGGCGCTCGCGGGTGTGGAAAGTGCGGTAGACGGTATGGGACTTCAACGGCGAATCTCACCTCCGTGGATCTCGGCTTGCAGGGAAAGGTTTGCGTCGTCGCCGGCGGCAGCCGCGGGATCGGCCTCGCATGCGCTGCGACGCTGGCTGCCGAGGGCGCGCAGGTCATCGTCGTCGGGCGTGACCGCGCGCGTCTCGAACGTGCAGCGGGCGACGTAGCACGGCGCGCAGCTGACGCCGAGCGCGCGGTGCTGCCGCTCGCCTGCGACCTCACCGCCCCCGACGCGCCGGCGCGGATCGCTCAGGCCGTCGCCGAGACGGGAGCCGGCGCTCCCTGGGGGGTCGTGGTCGCTGCCGGTGCGACGCGGGCGCGGCAGCTCGACGAGCTTCCCGACGAGGTGTGGGAAGAGCAGTGGCGACTGCACGTGATCGCGCCGCTCCGCCTCTTGCGCTCGGTGTGCCCCGCGATGGCGGAGGAGGGGGGCGGCCGCGTCGTCGTGGTCGGCTCCTCGGCCGGTAGGCGCCCCTCGGCAACCCTCGACCCGAGCTACTCGGTCACCAAGGCGGCCCAGCACGCGCTCGCGCGCACATTCGCCGACCGCTACGCCGCCCGCGGCGTCAACGTCAACGTGATCGCGCCCGGCCCGGTCGAGGGCGAGCTGTGGGCGGGGCCCGGTGGGCTCGCCGAGGAGATCGCCCGCCGGCAACGCACAAGCGTCGACGCTGTGCTCGAAGCCACCCGTCGGCGGTCCCCGACGGGGCGTATGACGAGTGCCGACGAGGTGGCTGCTCTCTGCGCGCTGCTGCTCTCGCCGCGCGTCACGAACGCCACTGGCGCCGTCTACGCGCTCGACGGCGGGGCCGTCGCCGCCTTCTAGCTCGCACCGGCCGACGTGCGAACGAGCTGCGCGCGAATATCGCCTCGCGCTCAGCGGCGCCTCGGCCGCCAGCGCAAGGTGGCGCGGGCGCGACGGCTGTTGCCCGCCAGGTCGCGCGCGGTCACCCAGACGCGCAGCGTCAGCGTGCGTCCGCGTCGCGCCTCGCGGCGCGCGATCGCCGCCCAGCGCTTGCCGAGCGACAGCCGCACGCGGCGTGTGCGGTTCGCCTGCAATTGGAGTCTGCGCGGCTTCGGGCGAGTTATGCGGACGCTGCGCTTGCCGTACGAGAACGTCGCTGTCAAGGTCGCGCGGGCCTTCTCGTCGGCGCGCACCGACAGCAGCGGCGCGCGCCCACGAGCGACGCTCGTCGCCCCGCTGAGCTTGACCCTGAGCGCAGGGGGGCGCCTGTCGCTCGCCGCAGGTGTGCAGATTGCAAAGTCCTCGGCCTGGGCGGCACGGAGCGCCGCGCGCGGCAAGCGGCCGAGCGCGATCGCGCCGCGGACGGTGCGCCGGTTGCCGGCGGCGTCGCGCGCGCTCACCGCGATCACCGCGCCGACAGCGCGCCGGCGCGCGAGGCGTGACCGTACGAAGCTGCGCGCACGCCGACCGAGCGCTATGCGCAAGCGCACGGTGCGGTTGGCGCGCAAACGCAAGCGCTTCCCGCGCGCGCCGAGCAAGCGCAAGCGCCGCTTGCCGTCGGTGAGTGCGGCGGTGACGGTTCCCGAGGCAGGCTCGTCGGTGCGCACCCACACCGTGAGCGGCCGGCCGCGGCGCAACGCGCTGCGGCTCTGCAGGCGCAAACGCACGATCGGCGGGCGGCGGTCGCCCGCTGCCAGCGGTGGCGTGCATGCGGGGGGCGAGGAGGCGCCGGCACCAGCCTCGGCACGCCAGACCAGGTCGAACGCGACCCACGACCCCTGGAAGCGGTTGTCGAGCGTCGCGGGAACGGTGGCGCGCAGCCGGAAGACGCGACCGCTCTGCGGCGCCAAGTTGCCCAGTGGCACCGCTTGCATGCCTGTCAGAGAGCCGCGGTAGACAAGCGCCGCGCGCTGCGGGTCGGTGCGGTCCCACAGCTCGATGGCGACGCTTCCGGCGAGCTCACCGCCGCTGGTGCGCACGTTCGCCGCGCTGGCGCGCAGGGCACCCGCCACCGTGCCGGTGTTGCGAATCGTCACCGTGCCTTCGGCGCCGCCGCCCGGCGCCAGGTTGGCGGTGCGCAGCACCGCGGCGTTGCCCACCGAGGTCGCGAGCCCGAGGGAGCCGCTGCTGGCGGTCAAGGCGAGCGGCACGCCGGCGGAGCGCGGTGGCGCCGGGGCGACGAGCGCCGCCGCAGCGGTCACGAGCGCCGCGGTTGCGACCGCGAGGTGTCGCGCAGCACCTCGCTTCCATCGCGCTCCGTTCGGCGTCCGCTGCCGCCGACGGCTAATCGCGCCCGATCGCTGTCGTCTCAGAACTCGCAATCCGCGGCCCCGCTCTCGTTCACGTTGCCGGTGGCGATCGCGTTGCCGGCACGGTCGTAGGCGCCGGCGGGCACCGTCCAGGTCATGTTTCCGTTCCCGCCCGCTGTGGTGACGCCTCCGCTCGGAGTGCCGAGCGTCACGACGATCGTGTTGCCGGTTCGCTGCATCGTGGAGTTGTTGAAGTTGCGATTGGCACGGACGTAGTCGGTGCGGCCGAGCGAGAGCGGGTTCGCGACCGGCAGCTGCGTCGTATTGGCGGCGTTCCAGACCGTCAGGCGGTCGTTGACAAACAGGGTGTTGACGATCCGCACAGTCACCGTGGTCGGACTCCCGTCCCAACCGGCGAGGATCGACTGCGGGTCGATCGGCTCCGAGTAGGTGAAGGTGACGGTGTCGCCGCTCTCGGGCCGGCAAGCTGTCGCCCCGCCGTTCTGCGTTTGCACGTCGACGCCCTGGGGAGCGGTGTTGTCGACGTTGACCGTGTAGGGGCCGAACGTCCCGGCGTTGCCAGCGTTGTCGGTGGTGGCGATCGAGAAGCTGTAGACGCCCGCTGCCAGTGGGTTCTGGGCGGTGAGCGCTGCCGATCGGTAGTTGTAGGTCTGACCGCCAACCGTGTAGCTGCCTGCGACGAGCGTCACCGCGGTCTGGCCGCTCGTGAGCGAGGCGACGTTGGCGGTCACGGTGGCGATGCCGCTCGGCGGGTTGCCGGAATCGGCGATCTGCGCGTAGACGTAGTACTGGCCTCCCTGGCGCACCCAGTCGGGGTCGAAGCCGGTCGTCTTGGCGATAACGGCGCGCACCACCTGGGGCGGCTTGAAGTCGGGGAGTGTCGCGATCACGTTGCCGCTGTTCGTGGCCTGTGCCGAGAACGCCCCGAACGCGTGCGCGCCGGCGAGCGCGCCCAGCGTTGCGCATGCTGCCGTGCAGATCGCCAGCGCGCGTGCGGCCCGTCGCGAGCTCATGCCGCCGCTCCTTCGCGCGGGTGTTCGCGCTCGGGGCGCCAGATCTGCCACAGCTCGAGCAAGCACAGCAGCGCTAGCGGCAGCGCGACGAGCAGGAGCCGCCCGGCACGGCCCGCGAGCGGTCGGAGCACCAGGCCGATGCGCGGCAGCCGGAAAACGACGCGCCCGATGCGGCCGTCGCTCGCGACGGTCCAACGCTCGGCGGCGCTATTGGCATCGCCGCGCGTGACGAAGTGAAGACGGCCGTCGCGCTCGCGAACCGTGATCACACGGTGGGTGATCGTGCGCCCGCTGCCGAGCGGGTCGGTGAAGGCGACGACATCGCCGGGACCGGCGGCACGCGCCGCGATCGGCGCGACGACGACGACGTCGCCGCTGCGCAAAAGCGGGCGCATGCTGTCGCTCATCTCGGTCATCGGGCGCCACCCGACGACGAGCGGCCCGCCGAGCACCAGCACGAGGCCGACGAGCGCACCCGCCGCCGACCAGAAGACGAGTCCGAGCGCGGCGGTGGCGGTGGCCAGGAGGCGCCGTGCTGCTCTCATCGCGCGCCTCCCGGCCGCTGGCTGCCCTGCCGACCACCGTCGGCCGTGGCTGCCCGCCCGCTGCGGCGGACAGGGCGGGTCACGAGGTCGAGCCGCACGTCGAGCGCACGCGCGGCGAAGCGACGCGCCCGCGGCCGCGCGTGCAGCTCGAGCACGTACACGCGACGTGCACCTGCCGCTAGGGGAGCCTTGTCGACGAGGGGGCGTCGCGCCGCGGCGAGCGAGCGGCGACGCGCGATCGTGCGGCCCTCGCTGTGCAGGGCGAACGAGACAGCCCGCGCCAGGGCGCGGTCGGATGCGCTCAGGCGCAGCACGACCGTGCGCGGCCGACCGGCGGCGTTGCGCACGGTCAGGTCCGCCGAAATGGTGCGACCGGGTTGCAGGGTGCCGGACGCCACGGTTCTCACCCCGGGCGGCTCGAGCTCTCCCGGAACCGTCGCGGTGACCTGCGCGAACGGAGCGGGCAGCTGGCCACGGGGCACCTGTCCGGCGCTAGCGGCTGCAAGTGTCGCCGCGAGACCGGCGGCGAACGCCAGCGCGCGCGTGGTGCGGCTACGGAGAGGGAGAGCGACCCTGGCCATCTGCGTGCTCCTCGCCGTGGTAGCCGGCGGTTAGCGCCGGGCACCGCGCCGTCCCTCGGCCATCGCCCGGCCGACGCTGCGGTCGGCCGGGCGATGCTGTGGCGGGGGACCGGCGGTTTACTTGTTACGCGCTTCCCAGACGAAGGAGTGCGAGCCGGTGGTCAGGCCTTTCGCGTTGTTGTCGTCCTGGACCGAGACCGTGACGCGGAAGATGAGCTCGTCGCTCGGGTTCCACTGGGTCTGCGATCCCGGATACACGGCGAGACCGTTCGACCAGCCGCTGTAGCTCGACGCGAAGTTCTGCAGCGTGCCCGTGTACACCGTCGACTGCGGCGTGAAGCCGGTGCAGCTCGGGAAAGACGGGCTCGACTGCGTGCCCTTTTCGACCGTCAGGTTCACATAGGGGGCAAGGGAACCGACGGTGCCGCTCAAGTACATCTTGACGTCGGCCGGCAGCGACCCTGTGTAGCTGACGCGGATGCAGCGCTGGACGCTGTTGTTCGGCGCCTGGTTGGCGAGGTTGTAGAGCGCTGCGCCAGCGTCGTTATCGGAAGATCACGACGGTGCCGGTGGAGACGCTGTTGCCGGGGTTCGTCGTCGAGCTCGAGAACGCCGAGAAGGCGGCGTAGCCGGCGAGCGACCCGAGCACACCGACTGTTGCGACCGTTGCGAGTACCTTCCTTGAACGCGAGCGAGCCATCGTGGCGGTTCCTCCTGCTGGCGGGATCCAGTTTCGGGGGCGCCACCGCCCGACCTGACGGTCCGGCGTGGCGCTGTTGGCAAGTTGTCCGACCCCGGTCGCCGCTGTCGTCGGGCGACCGGTGCGAGCGGGTTCCTGACTGTTCCGGTCGATCGGCGTTAGGCGCGAGGGCCATTAGTCGAACATCGGTCGAATGGGGGAGGGCTGGCTGCTTATGGGCGCCGGCGCGTGAACGGTCGAGCAACGTCTCGAGCGTGCTCGCGCGCGCCGGCCTGCGCGCCTGCCGCTCTCAAGACCCCACACGCAGCTACCGATTCCACGAGCGTGGGGCGCTCGCGGCGAGCGTTCGACGGCGAAGAGGGGACGGCCGAGGGGTAGGGACGCGAAAGGACGGGGACACCGGTGTCGTGCGCAAGCGAAGACGCTCCGGCAGCAGCCGCCGACCATGGCCTGCTCAGCCCCTTGCCCTCGCTGACGAGAAGCGGTTGGCGATGCGCGTCGCGGGTGCGCTCTGGACGGTCGGCGGCGCGACGATCGTAGCGGTCGGCCTTTTGGCCTACGCCGATCCGGTGGTGCACCGCGTGGTGCTTGCCGTCGGCGGCGGGGCGCTCGCCTGGGGATGTCTCTGCCTCGTGCTTTTACGCGGCGAGCGCGTCGCCGACTGGGTTTGGCACACGCCGGCGGTCTCGGGAGTCGTGGCGAGCACCTATGCGAGCCTCGTCGTCGGCGCCGGCTCGCCCTTCCGCTTCTACCCGCTCTTCATCCTCCTCTACTGCTCCTTCTTCTTTCCCTGGCACCAGGCGCGGCGCTACTTCCCCCTTGCGACGTTCGGCTACCTGCTCGCCACGCTCGGGCCGACGATCGACCCGTTGCGCGAGCTCGCTGCGGTGGACGCCGCCGGCGCTGGCCGTCGCGCGCTGCTCGGCGAGGCGTTCGTGCTGGTGCCGATGTTCTGGACCTGGTCGCTGTTGGCGGCGCGTGCGCGCGAGTCGGCGCGTCGGTGGCGCGACCGTGAGCGCCGCCGGGCGCTGACCGACCAGCTCACCGGGCTCGCCAACCGCCGCGCATTGCTCGCTCATCTCGAGACCGAACTCGCCCGCTCCGATGGGGCTGGCACGGGTCTCGTGATCGTCGACCTCGACGGCTTCAAACAGTTCAACACCAACTTCGGCTACCTCGTCGGCGACCGCGTGATCGTGGCGGTCGCGCGGCGTCTGCGGCGAGTCGTGCGCGACCAGGACCTGTTGGTGCGTCTCGGTGGCGACGAGTTCGCGATCGTCGTCGGCGAAGCCGACGCCAGCGTCGTCGATCAGGTGGCGCAACGCGCGGTCGCTGCGGTGCCGTGCAGCGCAGGCGAGCTCGGTTTGAGCGAAGCGTCCAACCAGCCGCTCGGCGCAAGCGCCGGAGCAGCGATCGCACCCCGCGACGGCGCGACGGTCGACGAGCTGATAGCCGCGGCCGACGCGCGCCTCCGGGCGGCGAAAGAGAACGGCAAGGGGATCGCTCTCGGCGTCGGGCTGGCGCGGACGGACGCTAGCCTGGCGCGCCCGTGAACGCCGACGGCCACGCCACCGGCACGACCGGCGCCGAGCGTACGAGCGAGCCCACAGCAGCTCGCCGGCGCGTGGTGATGGCGCTCGCCTTCTTCCCGCGCGGTGGCTCGGCCCAGGTCGCCCGCTACCTCGCCCGCGGTCTCGGGCCCGTCGGCTGGGACACGACGATCGTCTGCGGCTCGCTCGGCCGCGCCGGGGAGCCTTCGCACGCAGCCAGCTTCTACGCCGGCCTCGACGTGCACGCGGTCGACTTCACCGCTGCGGCGCTGGCGCCCGACCCGCTCGCTGCCGACCCGCCTTTTCAACCCTCGTTCGAGGACCGTCCGGGCGCGCCCGACCGCGTTTACGCGAGCGTCGACGACGCCACGTTCGAGCGCCTGGTGGCGCTATGGGCGAAAGCGCTCGACGCGGCTGGTGCGGCCCGCGCCGACCTTCTCCACCTCCACCACCTCACGCCGATCCACGAGGCGGCGTTGCGCCATTTCCCGCACGTGCCGCGCGTCGGCCACATCCACGGCACTGAGCTCGCGATGCTCGATCGCATCCGCGCCGGCGCCCCAGCCGGCTGGCGCTACGCCGACCGCTGGGCCGAGCGGATGCGCCGCTGGGCGCAGTCGTGCGACCGCCTGCTCGTGCTCTCGCCCGAGGCGGTCGCTCGTGTGCCCGCCGAGCTCGGGGTCGATCCGGACAGGGTCGTCTGGGCTCCGAACGGTTTCGATCCGCAGGCTTTCGACCGGCGTCCGGCGTCGCCCCCCGAGCGCCGGGCGCTGTGGCAGCGCTGGCTGGTGGAGGAGCCGCGCGGCTGGGACGAGAGCGGGCGACCTGGGACCGTCGCCTACCGGCCCGAGGACCTCGAGTGTTTTGCCGGCGACGCTGTCACGTTCGTCTTCGTCGGCCGCTTCACGGCGATGAAACGGGTGCCGCTCCTCGTCCGCGCGCATGCGCGCGCGCTGCGCGAGCTCGACGTGCCGGCACCGCTCGTGATCGTCGGCGGTTTCCCCGGCGAGTGGGAGGGCGAACATCCGTTGGCGGCGATCCGTGCGACTAGCAACCGCTACGCGTTCCTCGCCGGCTGGCACGGCCACGACGAGCTGCCGCAGGCGCTCAACGCCGCCGACGTCTTCGTGCTGCCCTCGGTGCGCGAGGAGTTCGGCGCGGTGATCGTCGAGGCGATGGCCTGCGGGCTCCCGGCGATCGTCGTGAACGCCTACGGTCCGGCCGAGATCGTCGCCGACGGCGAGACCGGTTGGCTCGTGCCGCCCGATGACGAGCAGGCACTGGCTCGCGCGCTCGTCGAGGCCGCTAGCGACAGCGAAGGGCGGCGCGCCCGCGGCGAGCGCGCCTACGCCGAGGCGCGCCGCCGCTACGGCTGGCCGGCGCTGGCGCGCGGCTTGGCGGCGGTCTACGACGACGTGGTGACAGGGCGCCCGCCGCGCGAGGGCAGCCACACGCTGGTGGCTAGCGACCATCCCGGCCGCTAACCGCCGTGCGCGCTCGGCGCGCGGGCGGCCCGCTACAGCGACGGCGTGCCCGGCACGCCCTGGCCGTGGCGTCCCTCTCCGCGCGCAAAGCGCTGGGCGCCCGCCGCTGCGTCGGCGAGCGTCTCGCGGCCGAGCCGGCGCTCGAGCTCGAGACCCTCGGCCAGCGGCAAGTCAAGGGCGCTGAGTGCAGCGCGGCGGTCGGCGAGGAGGGTTCGGCGGGGGTAGGAGGCGATCCGCTCGGCGAGCGCCAGCGCCCGCTCGAGGTGCTCGCCGGGCGGCACGACCTCGCTCACGAGCCCGAGCGCGAAGGCGCGTGCGGCGTCGATGACGCGCCCTGTGAGGATCAGGTCGAGCGCTGGGCCGAGACCGACGATCCGCGGCAGACGCTGGGTGCCACCGTCGACGAGCGGGACGCCGAAACGCCGTTCAGTGCAACCGAAGCGAGCCGTGCTCGTGGCGATACGCAGGTCGCACCACAGCGCCAGCTCGAGTCCACCGGCCACGCACCAGCCCGAGATCGCTGCGATCGTCGGTTTTCGCGCCGGCCGGCGGGTGAAACCGAGCGGCCCGCCGGGATCGTCGATGCGGCCGGCGAGCGTGTCGATCGCCTTGAGGTCGGCGCCGGCGCAGAAAGCTTCGTCGCCGGCCCCGGTGAGCACGAGAACGGCGGCGTTGTCGTCGGCTTCGAAGCGCTCGAGGGCGTCGGCGAGGGCGGCTGCCGTCGCGCCGTCGATCGCGTTGCGGCGCTCGCGGCGGTCGATCGTCACCACCGCGGACGCGCCGCGACGCTCGTAGCGCACCGAGCTCATCGCCGCCGGTGCGAATCCTCTGGTCGCTGGGCCGGCAGCGCGGCTTCGGGTCGTGCGCGCCGCTGCCGGGACATCGACGGCTCCGCTTCGCCTACCAGCCGATTCGCCGCCGCAGGTGGAGCGCCTTCTGCCGCTCTTTGCGCTGCTCGAGGAGCGCCTGCGCGATCGACGCCAGCACGACGACGAGCACGAAGAAACCAAGGACGCCGAGAGCGAAGAACGTGACGAGCTTGTCGGTGGTCTCGCCCAAGAGTCCCTCGCCGTTGTCGCTGGCGAAGGCCGCGGGGGCCGCCCAGGCGACGACGAGGACGGCCACGGCCGCTCCGACCAGTGCCCGCTTTTTGTCGCTGGCCTGCTGCATCGTGCCGGGAACTGTAACCGCCCGGCCCGTGGGACGGCGCGACGCCGCCGGTCGGTCCGCCACGGCACCACCTACTAGGGTTCGCCGCCGCGCGGCTGGACGCACGGTCCCCGCGCCTCGATCGACCACGCGAAGAGGTCCACATGTCACTGCTCGAAGCGATCGTTCTCGGCGTCGTTCAGGGACTCACCGAGTTTCTGCCGATCTCGAGCACCGGGCACCTACGCATCGTCCCTGCGTTTGCGGGCTGGGACGATCCCGGCGCTGCGTTCACGGCAGTCGTCCAGCTCGGTACGACCGTGGCCGTGGTGTGGTACTTCCGGCACGACCTTTGGGCTGTGGCGCGCGCCTGGCTGGCGAGCGTCGCGCGGCGAGAGACACGTCCGCGCCAGCTCGAGGCACGGCTGGGCTGGTACCTGGTGGTGGCGACGGTGCCGATCTCGCTGTTCGGCTTCGCCTTCCAGCACCAGATCGAGACGGGCGCGCGCAGCCTCTACCTGATCGGCAGCGCTCTTATCGTCTTCAGCGCGGTGATGTTGGCGGCCGAGCGCTTGGGAGCGCGCGAGCGAGGGCTCGGGTCGGTCGGTCTGCGCGACGCGCTCGCAGTCGGCTTCGCTCAGGCGCTCGCGCTCGTGCCCGGCGTTTCGCGCTCGGGCGCGACGATCTCGGCCGGATTGCTGGTCGGTCTGGAGCGCGCAGCGGCGGCGCGGTTTTCGTTCCTCTTGTCGATCCCGGCGATCGTGCTGAGCGGCCTGTTCGAGCTCCACAAACTGGTGAACGGGACGGCCACCACGCGCGCCGGGGCGTTGGCGATCGCGGTAGCGACGGTGTCGGCGTTCGTCTTCGGCTACGCGTCGATCGCGTTTCTCTTGCGCTACTTGCAGACCCACTCGCTCGGCGCGTTCATCGTCTACCGCGTCGCGCTCGGGGCTGTCGTTCTCGTGCTGGTCGCGGCAGGCGTCATCTCCTAACCTGGCGCGCTCGCTAGGCTCGTCGCGATGCCGCGTTACGCGAGCTTCTTGGTGCTGGCGCTGGTCGCGCTCGCGCTGGCGGTTGTGCCGTCGGGCGGGCGGCTGATCGACGTCGCCGGCACCGCCGTGGCGTTCGCCTTCTTCGCTGCCGTCGGTTACGGCGGTGTGCGCCTCTGGGCGCGGTACCGCGACGAGATCGAGTCGTTGTCGCCGCGGTTGCGGCTGGTGCTGTACGGCTCGCTTGCGTTGGCGGCGTGGGCGCTCGCGGCGGCGGGGCGGCTGCTGGCAGCGGGCGGCGGTGGGCTGCTTCTGTGGCTGATGCTGCTCGCGCTCGCCTGCTACGGGCTCGTGTGGGTGTGGACCCGCTACCGCACGCTTTCCTGAGGGCTTCGTTGATTGCTCGGCGTGCGTGTGCGCGGGCGCTCGGACGCGGCGTCGGGTGCGGCGCGTTGTAACCGCTCTGCGACGCTCGTAACCCAACCGTGCGCGGCGCGGACCGAGTATCGCCGCGTGGCCGCGCAGCGCGGACAAGCAGCGATCGAACTGCTCGTGGCTGTGGTGCTGCTCGCCGTGGCGACAGCTGCCGGCTGGCAGGTGGCGCGCGTCGGTCACGCCGGCGCGACCGCCGCCAACGCCGCCCGTGTCGCTGCGCGCGCCGCGACGGTCGGGAGCGATCCGGTCGTTGCCGCACGCTCGGCGCTGCCTAGGCAGCTGCGGCGCACGCTGCGCGTACGCGTTCGGCAGGGGCGGGTCGAGCTGCGCGTAACCGTGCCCGTGCTCGGCGGGATCGGCGGCGTCGCTGTAAGCGGTCGGGCAGCGATGTACGGCGCGCTGCGGTGACCTCTGCGCAGACGTCTCGGCTACGCACCCACGAGCAGCGCGCAAGCGGTGGCGACGGCGCGTCCGGCACACGCCCCCGTTGGTGCTGCGCGCCGGGCCTCTACCACTCGTGCTGCTCGTGTTGTTGGCGCAGCCGCCGCTGCTGCTATCGCCGCTGCAGCCGCTGCCGTGGCGGGGAGGCCGGGGACTACTCGTCGCGGAGCCCGCGGCGAGCGCCGTGGTGCGAGCGGTTCGCCCGTCCCGGTACGAGCGGACGCGCAGGTCAGGCGACGGTCGAGGCGCTGGTCGGCGCGTTCGTGTTGATCGCTCTCGCCTTCGCCGCCCTGCAGGGGTTCTGGCTGTGGCGCGCGCACGTCGCGGCCCACGCCGCCGCGGCCAGCGCTACCGCCGCGTTGGCGCAGGGCGACGACCCGCGAGCGGCGCTCGAGCGAGCACTGACGCCCGAGCAGCGGAGACGCACGCGTCTCGTCGTGCGCGGGGATTCGGTGGCGGTCACCGTGCGCCTGGCGCGGAGCCTGCCCGGGGTGCCGCGTGCACTGCGCACGGTGAGGGCGCACGCGAGCCTGGAGGGGCCGTGAGGGGAGCGGCCGCACAGTCCCTCGCTACGCGCGCAGCGCCGACGGAAACCCCGAACGGGGGGCACCGGTGAGCGCCCTCTCGTCCCTGCTCCGCGCAGTCGACGATTTCCTTTTCGAGCGGCTGCCGGTGGCGGCGGACGATCGCTCGAGCGGTGCGGAAGCGCCGGCTGCCACCGACGTCGCCGACACGGGCCCCGCTGCAACTCGCAACACCTCGTGCGACGCAGAGAGCTCGCCGCCGGCCGCCGCAAGCCAGCTGCAGGCGTCGGCGCGCGCACACGGCGGCGGAAGCCGCTCCGCCGACCCTGCCGAGCGCTCGGCGAGGTCACGCTCGGAGGCGCGAGCGTTCGAGGCGGTGCCGACGATGTCGCTATCCCGGCCCCCCTCTCCCGCAACTGTCCCGGCCAGAGCGGCTCGGGTGCCGCTGGTCGGCGTCATCGCGCTGCGGCAAGGGGACGGCGCGACGACCGCGGCGCGAGCGTTGGCGCTCGCCATCCGCGCCCGGCGCCGTCGGCGAACGCGGGAGCCCCGGGTGGTGGTCGTCGAGCTAGCGTCCCGCTCGCCCGCGGCACCGCCGGGCGCCGGACGCGCGCCCGCAGTACCCGCGGAGAACCCGGGCAGCGAGAGTGGGCGGGCGCCCAACGGATCCCTCCGCGTCGCAGACGTTGGCGGGGCGCTCGGCGGTGCGAGAGCACGCGGTTTGCAGGCGCTGTTCGCCGCCGCAGGTTGCCCGCTGCGGCGGGTCGGGCGCTTGGCGATCGTCGACCCGCTGCGCGTCCACGAGCTGCACGCGCCCGCGGGCGGGCAGCTCTCCGGTGGCCAGCCCGCGGGGGAGCCCTCGGCGGGAGGTGCGCACTCGCACTCGAAGGCACCCGCGTCCGCGCCCGCGCCACATTCCGAAGCGGCGTTCCTCGCTGCGCTCGGGACGGCTGTGACCCTTGCCGGCGGCAGCGCGGTAGTCGTCGATCTCGGCTGTCGAGCGCTCGACGAGATCCCGCCCGGGCTCGACGCGCTCGCGCTCGTTGTTGGTGCGACAGCTCCGGCACCTCTTCTCCGTCTTGCCTTGGCAGCGCTGGCAGTCTGCCCAGAAGCGTGGTGCGAGCCCAGTTCGCGGCGCCCGGTTGGGCGTGTCGCGCTGCTCGTCCGCGCCGACCGCAGCGACCGGTCGGTCGAAGGGATGCCGCCGGTCCCCCACGTACCGTGGCCGCACGCGCCGCTCGCGGCGCGACTCGCCGCGGCGGGGGTCGCGGCTGGGGTGTTCTCGGCGCCTGCTGCGAGCCTCTGGCGCGAGCTGTTCGGCGAGCCGCGCTGACGGACGGCTCGTCGCGTGGGCTGCGGCGGTCGCGAGCCGCGATCGCCCGGCCTGCCGCGCCGCCGTCCGCTGTATCGCGCGTCTGCGGATGCCGGCAGGCAAGCGCTCCACCGCTCGCGCCCGGGTCGGCCCACAACACCAGGTATCGCGCCTCTGCGGATGCCGGCAGGCAAGCGTTCGCCTGTTTGCCGCGCTGTAACAGGCGCAAGCCCCCGGTAACGCGGCTGGCGCGAGGGTCTTCGTGTGACGCGGAAACTGTGCGTGATCAGGGCGTGGCACGGCTGTTGCCCGCGCCCCTGCGCCACCCCCGAGGGGTCGGGAGCGCGCTCACTAGAGGCTGCCCCGCGCGCCTGGCGCGCGCGCTGGCGGGCAGCGCAAGGACAGGCGCTGCCTCTCGTGCTCGTCTTCGTCGTGTTGACGAGCGGCTTCGTTCTCGCGCTCGCGGCCGTCGGCGCAGGGCTCACCGGCAAGGGGCGTCTGCAGCGCGCAGCCGACCTGGCGGCGCTGGCGGCAGGGCGGACGATGGCCCGCAACTACCACAGCTTGTTCGTGGCACCGACGCTTCCAGGCGGTCGCCCTAACCCGCTGCACCTGAGCGACAGCGCGTACCGCTCGCTGGCAGAGCGCGCGGCCGTGCGCACGGCGCGTGCGAACGGTGCCGAAGGGCACGCGATCGCGGTCGAGTTCGGAGCGGGTTTCGCACCCACGACCGTCGCGGTGACTGTTCGGGGCACCGTCGCGACGCCGCTCGATCGGCGGCTCGGCCGGTCGCGCCGACCGCGCGCCCGCGCTCGCGCGGCCGCCGCGATCGTGCCGCCCGCAGCGGTCGCGTCAGCGCTCGGCGGCGGCATCGGCGGCGGCTACGACGGGCCGCTTGCCTACCGCCAGGGCAAGCCGATGCGCCCCGATGTCGCCGCTGCTTTCGACCGGCTCGCGGCGGCGGCGTGGCGCGAGGCGCGCCTCGCGCTGATCGTAAACAGCGCCTTCCGCTCCGACGCTGAGCAGGCACGCCTCTACGCCGCCAATCCGAACCCCCGCTGGGTCGCCCCGCCGGGCACCAGCCTCCACCGCTACGCCACGGAACTCGACCTCGGTCCACCGGCCGCCTGGCCCTGGTTGGCCGCAAACGCCCGTCGCTTCGGTTTCATCAAGCGTTACCACTGGGAACCGTGGCACTACGGCTACGGCCCCAACCCGCGCGACCGCCAGCACCCGGCGCAGTACGACCGCGGCTCCTGGGAGCCTCCGGCCGGCGACCACTCGCGCATCCACAGCGGCCTGCCCGATTTCGTCCCGCCACGGGTCGTCGCGCCGATCGCGCGCGCGGCGCAGCGGTGGAACGTCTCGCCCGCGCTTCTCGCTGCGCAGCTCTACGTCGAGTCGGGGTTCAACCCGTTCGCTCGCAGCCCCGCGGGAGCGCTCGGTATCGCCCAGTTCATGCCGGCGACCGCGCGCGCCTACGGCTTGCGCGACCCCTTCGATCCCTGGCAGGCGATCGACGCCCAGGCGCGGCTCGTCCGCGACCTGCTCGACCGCTTCGCCGGCAGCGTGCCGCTCGCGCTCGCGGCGTACAACGCCGGCACCGCCGCGGTCGAACGCTACGGTGGCATCCCGCCCTACCCCGAGACGCGCGCCTACGTGATGCGCATCCTCGGCCTGCTCGGCGGTGTCGGCGAGGTCGCGCTCGCGCGGCCGCGGGTCGCGTTGATCGAGTAGCAAGCGGTAGGTGCGGATCGCTCGCCACGCAGGGCCGAACGCCGCCCGTCTGCCAGTGGGCCGCGGTTGACGGCGGGTGCTCGTGGCCGCTGCAGCGGGGAGCTGTGACCAGGTGCGGGGCGAGCGTCGCGGCCCGCTCGCGAACAAGACGGTCACCGCTCCCCGGCCGGACGGCGGGCTCTAAGTCTAGGCTCCCCGCCATGGCACAGGTGACGGTCAACGGAGTGGAGGAAGCCAAGGCGCTCGTCGGCAAGACGCTCGGCCCGAGCGACTGGCGTCCGGTTACGCAAGAGATGATCGACACGTTCGCGGATCTCACCGGCGACCACCAGTGGATCCACGTCGACCGCGAACGCGCCGCGCGCGAAAGCCCCTTCGGCACCACGATCGCGCACGGCAACCTCACGCTTTCGTTGATCGACGGCTTCCGCGCGCAGCTTGTCGCTCTCGAGGGCTTCCGGATGGCGATCAACTACGGCTGGAACAAGATCCGCTTTCCCGCCCCGGTGCCGTCGGGCTCGCGCATCCGGGTGAGCTGCGAAACGGTGTCGTTCGACGAGGCTGGCGGCGGCTGGTGGCAGCTCATCCAGCGCTTCACCGTCGAGGTCGAGGGCTCCGAGAAGCCCGCCTGCGTCGCCGACTCGGTCGTCCGTCTTTTGGCGTAGAGCGGCGGGCCGCGGACGCGGCATGCCGCCGGGGCGAGGCGAGACGGCGGCACGCCGCTGCCGCGGGCGCTGCCTAACCTTGCCGCTCGAGGAGGTTGGAAACGCCCAGCGCCGCGCAACGCCGCAACCATGTCGACGAGCAGCGCCGTGCCCTGCCCGACGCGCCCGGCGTCTACATCTTCCGCGACGCCGAGGGGCGGATGCTCTACGTCGGCAAGGCGCGGTCGCTGCGCAAACGCGTTAACTCGCACTTCGCGCGCCGAGGCAGCGGCAAAGGGCTCGCCGACGCCGTCGCCGACATCGAGGTGCTCGTCACCGAAACCGAGGCCGAGGCGCTGCTCGCCGAGCAGCGCTTCATCAAGCACCACCGGCCGCTCTACAACGTCCGCCTGCGCGACGACAAGTCCTACCCCTACATCGGCATCTCGCTCGACGAGGAGTTCCCCCGCGTCTACTTCACCCGCGAGCGCCACAAGCCAGGGCGCGTCTACTTCGGCCCCTTCTCGAACGCGCGCAAGGTGCGCGAGACGCTCGACCTGCTCGGCCGCATCTTCCAGTTCCGCACCTGCGAGGGGCGCGAGCCGGGACGGGCGTCCGGCAGCCCCTGCCTCGACTACCACATCGGCCGCTGCCAAGCGCCCTGCGTCGGCTACGTAGGGCGCGACGAGTACCGCCGCTCGATCGAGGCGATCGTCGCCTTTCTCTCCGGTCGCTACCGCGCTGTCGAGGACGAGCTCGAGCGCGAGATGCGCGCTGCCGCTGCCCGCCAGGAGTTCGAGCGCGCCGCGCGCCTGCGCGACCGTCTGCAGGCGGTGCGCTCGCTGCTCGAACGGCAGCGGGTGGCGAACCGGTCGGTCGGCGACGTCGACGTCGTCGCGGTCGCCGTCGCGGGCAGCGACGCCAACGCCCAGGTCTTCCGCGTTCGCGACGGCATTCTCGCCGACCGACAGAGCTTCTATCTAGAGAACCCCGCCCAGCGCGAGGCGGCCGAAGTCGCCGAGGAGTTCCTGCTCCAGTACTACGAGGCGGCGCTCGTGGTGCCGCCGCAGGTGATCGTCCAGAAGGGCGTGAAACGCGGGGAGGAGATCGCCGAGGCGCTCTCGCGCCGGCGCGGCGCCCGCGTCGAGGTGCGCGCCGCCGAGCGCGGCGACAAGCGGCGGCTGCTCGAGCTCGCCGAGCGCAACGCTGAGCTCGCGCTGGCTCAGGATCGCTTGCGCGCCGAACGCCGCCGCAGTCACCGCATCGCCACGCTCGAGCGCCTGCGCGAAGCGCTCGGGCTCGAGCACCTCCCGATGCGGATCGAGGCGGTCGACATCTCGAACCTGATGCACGCCCACACCGTCGCTTCGCTGGTCGTCTTCGAGGGTGGGTTGCCGAACCGCGACCACTACCGGCGCTTCCGCATCCGCAACGCGGTGCAAGACGACTTCGCGGCGATCGCCGAGGTGCTCGCACGGCGCGTCGCCGAACACCACCGCCAACGCCAGCTCTCGCCGCACGACGCCGACTACGACGCGAGCTTCGCGGCGCTGCCCGATCTGATCTTGATCGACGGTGGCCGCGGCCAGCTCTCTTCCGGGCTCGCGGTGCTCGACGAGCTGCGCGCCACCGGCGTCGCCGTGTGCTCGCTCGCGAAAAGGCTCGAGGAGATCTACCTGCCCGGACGCAGCGAGCCGCTACGGCTCGAACGCTCCGCTCCCGAGCTCCAGCTCCTGCAGCGGGTGCGCGACGAAGCGCACCGCTTCGCGCTCGACTACCACCGCCGGCGGCGTAGTACCGAGCTGAGGCGTTCGCTGCTCGACGATCTGCCGGGAATCGGGCCGGCTCGCAAGCGCGCGATCCTGCGCCACTTCGGTTCGCCCGAGCGCGTGCTCGCGGCGAGCCGCGAGGAGCTCGAGGCGGTGCCCGGCCTGCCCGCCAAGGTGGCGCGGCGCATCCACGAGCAACTTCACAAAGTGCGCTGAACCGGTCGCGCCGCCATGTGGCAAGGTTCGATCATGTCCGCGCCGTTGCGGGATCTCGTCGTCATCACCGGTTTCTCGGGCGCCGGCAAAAGCCAGGCGATGGCCTGTTTCGAGGACGCCGGCTACTTCTGTGTCGACAACCTCCCGCCCGAGATGATCGAGAACCTCGCCGACCTGCTCGAGCACGAGGGCAGCAACGTCGAGCGAGCGGCGGTCGTCTGCGACGTGCGTGGCGGGCGCTTCTTCGAGGCGCTGGTGCGCGTCCTCGGGCGGTTGGCCGAACGCGGGACGCCGCACCGCGTGCTCTACCTCGAGGCGTCCGAGGAGGTGCTCGTCAACCGCTTCAAGGAGACGCGGCGGCGGCACCCGCTGGCAGCGACCGACCCGCACGTCGAGACGTTCGTACGCAGCCACGTCGGCGCGCCGCTTGCGAGCGGCGACGGGGAGCTGCGCGCCGGCCAGCTCGAGCGCGCGATCCGCCTCGAGCGGCGCTTGCTCGAGCCGCTCAAGGAGCAAGCCGACGTCGTCATCGACACCTCCGACCTAACCGCCGCGCGGCTGCGCCAGCTCGTGGCCGAGAAGATGCTGCCGCGCGGGCGCAGCGCGCGGCTTGCCGTCTCGCTGTTGAGCTTCGGTTTCAAGCACGGCACGCCGCGCGACATCGACCTCCTCTTCGACGTGCGCTTCCTGCCCAACCCGCACTACGAGCCGGAGCTGCGGCCGCTCACCGGGCTCGACGAGCCGGTCCGCCGCTTCGTCGAACAGACCGCCGACAGCAGAGAGCTCGAGCGCCGCATCCTCGATCTGCTCGACTTCCTGTTGCCGCGCTACGAGCGCGAGGGGCGCGCGCACCTCACGATCGGCATCGGCTGCACAGGTGGGCGGCACCGCTCGGTCGTGCTCGCCGAGCGGATCGCGGCGGCGTTGGCCGCGCACGACCGCTACCTGGTCGACGTCGTGCACCGCGACATCGACCGTGCCGCACCGGCGCCGCGGGCGGCGGCGGGGTAGCGTCCCGGCGTCCGCGGCGGGGTGGAGTCCCGGCGTCCGAGGCCAGCGTGGTAGCGCGCCGGCGCCGGAGGCCGCGGTGGGATAGATTCCCTTTCCGCTCCGGGGGCACGACCCTCGATCGCCAGCCCCCGCAAGGTGTCGACCAAGCGACTGCGAGGACCCCAGATGCCGGTGAGAGCTGCGATCAACGGTTTCGGACGGATCGGACGCAACGTGTTCCGCGCCGCCTTCGAGCGCGAAGCGGACATCGAGTGGGTGGCGGTGAACGACATCACCGACACCGCGACGCTCGCCCACCTGCTCCGCTACGACTCCAACTACGGGCCCTTCCCGGGCACGGTCGAGCACACCGACAACGCCCTGATTGTCGACGGGCGCGAGGTGCGTGTGCTGGCCGAGCGCGACCCGGCGGCGCTGCCCTGGGGCGAGCTCGGCGTCGACGTCGTGATCGAGTCGACCGGTCTTTTCACGAACCGCGACGACGCCGCCAAGCACCTCGCGGCAGGGGCGCGCAAGGTGATCATCTCCGCTCCCGCCAAGAATCCCGACATCACCGTGGCGCTTGGTGTCAACGACGACGCCTACGACCCCGACCGTCACCACGTCATCTCGAACGCCTCCTGCACCACCAACTGCCTGGCACCGGTAGCCAAGGTCCTCCACGAGACGGTCGGCATCGAGCACGGCGTGATGACTACCGTCCACGCCTACACCGCCGACCAGCGGCTGCAGGACGCGCCGCACAAGGACCTGCGGCGGGCGCGTGCCGCGGCGATCAACCTCGTGCCCACCTCGACCGGAGCGGCGCGCGCCATCGGTCTCGTGATCCCCGAGCTCGCCGGCAAGCTGAATGGGATCGCGGTGCGCGCACCCGTGAGCACCGGTTCGGTGGTCGACCTCGTGGTGCGCACCGCTCGGCCGACGAGCGAGGACGAGGTCAACGCTGCGGTCCGCGAGCGGGCCGACAGCGGCGAGCTCGCAGGCATCCTCAAGTACACCGAGGAGCCGATCGTCTCCACCGACATCGTGCGCTCGCCGTACTCGTCGATCTTCGACGCGCAGCTCACGATGATGATCGAGGACCGCCTGCTCAAGGTCGTCGCCTGGTACGACAACGAGTGGGGCTACTCGAACCGAGTCGTCGAACTGGCCGAGAAAGTCCTCGCCGGTACGCGCGTTGGCTAGCGCGAACGCCACCCCCCGACCCGGCCGAGACGGCGCGCCGCCACCCCAGCGCTTCCGCAAGCGCACCTTGCGCGACCTCGATATCGCGCAGGGCCAGCGCGTGCTCGTGCGCGCCGATTTCAACGTGCCGTTCGCCGACGGCGCGATCACTGACGATCGCCGCATCCGCGCCGCGCTGCCGACCATCGAGCACCTGCGCGAGCACGGCGCGCGCATCGTCGTCTGCTCCCATCTCGGCAGACCGAAGAGTCGCGACCCCGAGACGTCTCTGCGGCCGGTAGCCGAGCGGCTCGCGGAGCTCAGCGGCGCCGTCGTGCACCTCGCCGACGACGTCGCCGGTCCGCACACGCAAGAGCTCGTCGCCGGCGCCGAAGCGGGCGAGATCGTGATGCTCGAGAACCTGCGCTGGGAGCCGGGCGAAACCGCCAACGACGAGGGCTTCGCACGCCGGCTCGCGAGCCTCGGCGAGGCCTACGTCAACGACGCTTTCGGCGCCGCGCACCGCGCCCACGCGTCGACCGCCGGTGTCTGCCGGTTTCTGCGGCCGGCGGTGGCCGGTTTTCTTCTCGAGCGCGAGGTGACGACGCTCGAGCGGCTCGTCGAGGCGCCCGAGCGGCCGTTCGTGGTGGTTCTCGGTGGCGCCAAGGTCAACGACAAGGTCAAGCTGATCGAGCGCTTCTTGACGATCGCCGACGAGCTCCTAATCGGCGGCGCGATGTGCTTCGCGTTCTTCCGCGCGCAAGGGCACAGCACCGGCGACTCGCTGGTCGACGACGAGGGCGCAGCGATCGCCCGCGAGGTGCTGGTGCGAGCCGAGGCGGCGCGCTGCCAGCTGCGCCTGCCGGTCGACATCGTTGCCGGCGACCGTTTCGCGGCCGACGCCGAGCGACGCGAACTTGACGGTGTCGACGTGCCCGACGGTTGGATGGGGCTCGACATCGGGCCCGCCACGGCGCGGCTGTACGCCGAGCGGATCGCCGCTGCGGGATGTGTCTTCTGGAATGGTCCGATGGGCGCCTTCGAGCTCGAGCCTTTCGCGGCCGGTACGCGCGCGCTCGCCGAGGCGGTGGCGAACGCCCGCGCCACGACCGTGGTCGGTGGCGGCGATTCGGCGGCGGCGGTAGCCGCTTTCGGGCTCGACGACCGCGTCGACCACCTCTCGACCGGTGGCGGAGCTGCGCTCGAACTGCTCGAAGGACGCGAGCTGCCGGGCGTCGAGGCGCTCGACGACGCCTGATGCCGCTCGACCCACCCAGGGAGGGGATCCGATGAGACGCAAGCCTTACGTTGCCGGCAACTGGAAGATGTGGGGAACGCGCCGCCAGGCGCGCGACTACTTCCCGCGTCTGCTCGAGCGTCTCGCCCCGGTGGCGGAGCGGACGGTCGACGTCGGTATTTGCGCCCCCTTCACCGCGCTAGACGTGTGCGTGGAGGCGGCGCGAGGGAGCGGTGTGCGCGTGCTCGCGCAGAACATGCACCAGGCGGCGGAGGGGGCGCACACCGGCGAGATCTCGGCGGCGATGCTCACCGAGCTGGGTGTCGACGGCGTCGTGCTCGGACACTCCGAGCGGCGCCGCGATCACTGCGAGAACGATCGGGCTTTGCGTGAAAAAGTGCCCGTGGCACTGGCTGCAGGGCTCGAGCCGATCCTCTGCGTCGGCGAAACCGAGGAAGAGCGCGAGCAGGGCGAAACCGAGCGACGCTTGCGCCAGCAGGTGTGGGAGGCGCTCGAGGACGTTCCCGACGACCGTCTCGGCGAGATCGTGATCGCCTACGAACCCGTGTGGGCGATCGGTACCGGCCGCACCGCCACACCCGACCAGGCTCAGGAGGCGATCGCTTTCATCCGCGCGCTCGTGGCTGATCGTTCGCGCGAGGCAGCGGCGAAGATCCGCATCCTCTACGGCGGCAGCGTCAAGCCCGACAATGCCGCCGACATCCTCGCCCAGCCCGACGTCGACGGCGCCCTCGTCGGTGGCGCGAGCCTCGACCCCGTGGGGTTCGCGGCTATCGTCGCGGCGGCGGAAGAGCGGTGAGCACGCGTTTCGAGCGAGTCTGCTTGGTGGTGCTCGACGGTTGGGGTCTCGCCCCGGCCGGTCCCGGTAACGCGATCGCGCTCGCCCGAACGCCCGAGTTCGACCGCCTGTGGGCGGAGCTGCCGCACACCCAGCTGACGGCGTGCGGCCGTGCCGTGGGGCTGCCCGACGGACAGATGGGCAATTCGGAGGTCGGGCACCTCAACCTCGGCGCGGGTCGCATCGTGCGCCAGGACCTCACCCGCATCGACGACGCGATCGCCGACGGCTCCTTTTTCGAGAACGCCGTTCTGCGCAGCGCCTGTGCCCATGCTCGGGCCGGCAGCGGCAGGCTGCACCTGCTCGGGCTCGTCTCCGACGGTGGTGTGCACGCGAGCATGGACCACCTGCGGGCGCTGCTCGAACTGGCGCAGCGCGAGCGCGTCCCCGACGTCTGCGTGCACGCTTTCACGGACGGTCGCGACACACCGCCCAAATCCGGTGTCGACCACATCGCCACGCTCGTCCGTTGGCTCGACGAGCTCGGCGGGCGCGTCGCGACGATCAGCGGGCGCTACTACGCGATGGATCGCGACCGCCGCTGGGAGCGGACGAAGAAGGCGTACGACGCGATCGTGCACGGGCAGGCCGAGGGCGGGCACTTCGAGGATCCCGTGGCGGCGGTGCGCGCCGCCTACGACGCCGGCGAAACCGACGAGTTCGTGACACCGCGGCTGGTGGGCGCCGACGGGCGCGTGCGCCCCGACGACGTCGTGGTGTTCTTCAACTTTCGTCCCGACCGTGCCCGCCAGCTGGTGCGCGCGCTGGCCGACCCCGACTTCGCCGAGTTCGAGCGTGCGAGCGACCCGGTGCGCGAGCTCGTCACACTCACCCGCTACCAGGAAGAGTGGAACTACCCGGTCGCCTTCCTGCCCGAGAAGCCCGACGTCACGCTGGCGTCAGTGCTCGCCGAGCGCGGTCTGCGCCAGCTGCACGCCGCCGAGACCGAGAAGTACCCGCACGTCACGTACTTCTTCAACGGCGGTGTGGAGGACCCGTACCCGGGCGAGGAGCGGATCCTGATCGACTCGCCGCGTGACGTCCCGACCTACGACCACAAGCCGGAGATGTCGGCGCCGGCCGTCGCCGACGCCTTCTGCAAGCGTTGGCGGACGGGCGACTACGCGTTCGGGATCGTCAACTTCGCCAACCCCGACATGGTCGGCCACACCGGCGTGATCGAGGCGGCGGTGCGCGCGGTCGAGTGCGTCGACCGCTGTCTCGGCCAGGTCGTCGACACAGTGCGCGCGACCGGCGGCGCCTGTGTCGTCACCGCCGACCACGGCAACGCCGACAACATGCTCGAGCCGGACGGCAGTCCCAACACCGCGCACTCCATGAACCCCGTGCCGTTCGTGATCGAGCCCGCGGTCGGCGCCCTGCGCGCCGACGGTGGCGTGCTCGCCGACGTCGCCCCCACGGTGCTCGCCCTGCTGGGGCTCGATAGCCCGCGGGCGATGACGGGTAAGCCGCTGTACGAACGGTAGTTCCGCCTGCGCAGCAGCAGCCTGCGAGGGCGAGTTCAGCGATCACTCGGCTGTCCGCAGCGGCCCGACGGCGCGGTATTACCTTAGCCATCAACGCTAAATAGATGTGACAACAAGGCGCTTAGATTTTATGATTGCAGCTGAGTAAAGAAGCAGTTCGAGGAAGGAGGTGAGGAGACAGATGGCCATGCTCGTTCGACCGGAACCGCTAAGCGCGGAGCTCGATCGGCTGTTCACGTCGCTCTTCGGCGAGGCTCGGCCCGAACGGTGGGTGCCGGCGATGGACCTCTACGAGACCGACGACGCCTACGTGCTCAAGGCCGACCTACCCGGCCTGTCCGAGAACGACGTCTCGATCGAGGTCGAGAACGGCGTTCTGACGATCTCCGGCGAGCGCCGCTCCGAGCGTGAAGAGAAGCGTGACGGCTGGATCCGCGCCGAGCGCACATTCGGCCGTTTCAGCCGCTCGCTGACGCTCCCGGAGGGCGTCGATCCGAACCGGATCACCGCCGAGTTCGACAAGGGCGTGCTCACCGTTCGCGTGCCGAAGCCAGAGCAGCACCGTCCGCACCGGGTGCAGATCCGCGCGGCTGGCGGCGACGGGCAGCGCACGCTCGAGGGCGAGGCGCGCGAAAAGGCCTAATCGCCGACCTCTCTCCGAGTCTCTCCGAACAGTCGTGGGCGGGCGCGCGCCAGGGCGCGCGCCCGCCCACGCGCTCTGTAGCCTCGCGGCGGTGTCGACACGAGCGTCCTCCGCCACCGCGCAGCGTCTGCGTTTCACCGTCCAAGCTCGCGACGGCGGCGCGCGCGCAGGCGTGCTCGAGCTGCGCCACGGAACGGTCGAGACACCGGCGTTCGTGCCCCTCGCCTCGGCCGCTACCGTCCGCACGCTCGACTTCGACGACGTCGAGCGCCTCGGCTACACGCTCGTTCTCGGCAACACCTTCCTGCTGATGTTGCGACCGGGCGCCGAGACAGTCGAGCGTTTCGGCGGGCTGCACGGCTTCACCGGGTGGCGCGGGGCGTTCATCACCGACTCCGGCGGTTTCCAGGTTTTCTCGCTCGGCCACGGGTCGGTAGCCGAGGAGATCAAGGGTGCGCGCCGTCGCCCCGACGCGGAGCGCCTCTTGCTGTCGATCGACGAGGAGGGCGCGCGCTTCCGCTCTTACGTCGACGGCTCCGTGCAGGTGCTGACGCCGGAACGGTCGATGGCGGTACAAGCGGCGCTCGGGTCCGACATCGCCCTCGCCTTCGACGAGTGCACGCCGTTCCACGCCGGGCGCGACTACACCGCCCGCTCGCTCGAGCGCACCAACCGCTGGCTTGACCGCTGCATCGCCTGGCAGCGCGCCAACGCGCCGGCCTGGCAAGCGCTCTTCGGCATCGTCCAGGGAGGCGTGTGGGAGGACCTGCGCGAGCGCTCCAAGGCCCACTTGCTGTCGCGCGACATCGACGGCGTAGCGATCGGCGGGTCGCTCGGGCGCGACAAGGCGCAGATGCGGGACGTCGTCGGCTGGTCTGTGCGCGGCCTGCCCGACGAGCTGCCGCGCCACCTGCTCGGGATCGGCGATGTCGAGGACGTGCTCGACGCGGTGGCGCTCGGCATCGACACCTTCGACTGCGCCACCCCGACCCGGCTCGCTCGCCACGGAACCGCGCTCGTTCCCGACCCAGCGAGCCGTTTCCGGCTCGACGTCGGCAAGGCCCCGTCGCGTTTCGACGATCGTCCGCTCGCTGCCGGTTGCGACTGCCCCACCTGCCGGCGCCACAGCCGCGCCTACCTGCACTACCTGGTGCGCGCCGGCGAGCCGAGCGCCGGGCGGCTCCTCACCCTCCACAACCTCGCCTTCATGGCTGCGCTGATGCGCGGGATCCGCGCCGCCGTGCGCGCCCGGCGCTTCGCCGACTACCGCTCGGCCGTACTGGCCGGTCGCGAACCGTTCGGACCGCTCACGCCGCCGCAGCACGAGGAGATCGACGAGCGCGGTTAGCGCGTCCAGTCGCGCAAGAACTGGCGCAGCTCGTCGATCTGGGTCTGCACGTCGGGTGCGCGCACGGGTGCCGGGCGTTCGACGGGCTGGGCGCTGCGAAGCGCCGCCAGACCGGCTACACCGGCGGCTGCGAGAGCAGCGAGAACCGTCACCACCGCCACCGCTCGGGCCAGCCGACGAGCGCCCCGGCGTGCCGGCCGCGCCGGCGCCCCTGCAGCGCCGGTCGACCTGGTCGGGCGTGCCGCCTCACCGAGCGGTCCCCCGCCGTGTGCGCTGACGGGGCCGGGGCCGGGCGCGGTGTGAGCGAGCACCCGTGTGGCGTCAGCGTTCGCGGCGGTCGCACCCGATGCCGCGCCAGCGACTGCGCCGGCGCTAAGAACGCGGGTCGCCTGGTTTTCGAGCGCCGCTGTCGCCGCCGTGGTGCGCCCGGTGAGCCCCGCCTCGAGTGCCTGCGCGAAGTCCAGCGCACGCGCGTAGCGATGCCGCGGGTCGCGCGCCAGCGCCACCCGCACGGCGCGGTCGAGCGCTTCCGGCACCTCGGGACGGAAGTCGGTGATCGGACGGATCTCGTCCTGCTGCTGTTTCAGCGCCAGCTCGGTCAGCGAGCCGTACTCGTAGGGCAGGCGGCCAGCGAGGAACTGGTAGACGCAGACGCCGAGGGAGTAGATGTCGGAGGCCGGACCCACCTCCTCGCCGCGTGCCTGTTCCGGCGAGAGGTAGGCGGCGGTGCCGAGCACCGACCCGACCTGCGTGATGCGGGTCTGCTCGGCGGCCTTGGCGATGCCGAAGTCGGTGAGCTTGGTGACGCCGGTGGTACGCGACACAAGCAGGTTCGCGGGCTTGACGTCGCGATGGACGATCCCGGCGCGGTGCGCGTAGTCGAGCGCAAGGCAGGCGTCGCGGCCGATCGCGACGGCTTGCTCGATATCGAGCCGGCGATGGTCGCGAAGCAGCTCGGCGCAGGAGAAGCCGTCGACGTACTCCATCACGATGTAGTGGCGACCGGAATCCGGGTCGAAGCCGGAGTCGTAGACCTGGACGATGTTTGGGTGTTGGAGCCGAGCTGCCGCCAGCGCCTCGTGGCGGAAGCGCGCCACGAACGACTGGTCCTGGGCGAGGTGCTCGGCGAGCAGCTTGATGGCCACGGGCCGCTCGAGCACCTCGTCGACGGCGCGGAAGACGGTCGACATGCCGCCGGCTCCGATCCGCTCTTCCAGCCGGTAGCGGCCGCTCAGAAGCGTCGGGGTCGCCACTTGCGCCCTCCTAGCCCCCGTTGCCGCTGGCTCCGTCCGGCGCCTGTGCGCCGCCCGACTGCCGCCCGCGCGTCCTCTTCGGGGCCTTGTCCGCCGCCCCGGGGCTGGGTGTGACCGCTCCGGCACCGCCGCCCGGCTGGGTCGGCTGCGTCTGGGGGGCGGGTGTGGTTTCTGGTCCCGTGCTGGTTTCGCTCGGTTGGGTGGCCGTGTCGGTCGGGGCGGGCTCGGTCACCTCGGGTGTCGTCACCTCGGGCACCGTGGGCGTGGCCACGCACTGCTCGCGCACCAGCGAGAACAGGTGGTCGAAGCTTTGCGTGAGGGCGTCGCGCAGGTCGGCGTCGCGGACGCGGGCGATCGCCTCGCGAACCGGTGTGGTGTTCGGGTCGGCGCCGCCGGTGATGTCATTGCAGGCACCGCCGCCCACCTGGAAGCGGCGTTCGATCGAGTCGAGCTGGCGCGCGAGCGCGTTCGCGACCTCGGGATCGAGCCGTGCCGACGAGCGCTGGCGCTCGAGTGCCGAGCAGCCGCTCACCGTGACCGCGAGCAGCGCGAGCGCGGCGAGCGAGCGCAGCTGACGGAGTGGACGAGGCCGGGCGGCGGCACCGGTGGCGCGCCGTGGCGTCCCCTGCGCGGGGCGTGCGGTCCGCCGTGCACTGTCGCGAGCGCCCGTCACGGGAGCTAACCCTAGGCGGATGTCGCCGCTCACGTGCCCGTCCACAGGCGCTCAGCCAGAAGGGGCGGCAGTCCCGCGGCGACGATCGCCGCTGCCGCTTCGTCGACCGGGTACTCGACGCGCCGCCACACCGCGGTCAGCCGCTCGAGATCGAGCAGCAGCCAGCTCGCACGCGGGTCGGAGTCGCGCGGTTGGCCGACGCTGCCGGGGTTGAGCAACCAGCAGCCCTCGGAGAGGGCGAGCTCGCGATCTGGCTCGGTGACAGCACCCGTCGTGCCCTCGCCGTTGTCTCCTAACGCCGTGAAAAACAGCGCGACGTGCGAGTGCCCGATGCAGCCGATGCGGAAGTTCATTGCCGCAAGGCACTCTGCCGCCTGGGGCACGCTCAGGACGTACTCCCAGACCGGGTCGCGTGGACTCGCGTGCCACAAGCCCACCGGTCCCGAGAGGTCGAACGGCAGGCGGGCGGAGAGCAACGCGCGACCGGCAGGGTCCAGAACCTCGCGCGTCCACTCGGCAGCGGCGCGCGCGTGCGCCGAAAACTCGGTGATAGCGAGCGTCCCGCAGACGACGAGGTCGTGGTTGCCCGCCAGCCAGCGGCTGCAGCGCTCGGCGACGAGCTCGATGCACTCGTTGGGCTGGGCGCCATAGCCGACCACGTCGCCGAGACACCAGATCTCGCTTACCGCGCAACGCTCGATGTCGTCGAGCACGGCGCGCAGCGCCGGGAGGTTGCCGTGGACGTCGGAGATCAGTGCGACACGCATCGGCCTAGCGAGCGTCGCGGCCGGCGGGTGCCCCAGCCGCCCTGCGGGGCGGGCGCGGCGCGGCGGTCGCGACTCGGGACCGCCCGGTGGCGCGCACGCCGCGGGCGTTGCACGGTCGGGGGCCGGGGGTCAGTCCTCGGGGCCGCCGTACTCGGGCAGGTCGCGGATCCCCTGCCGCGTTTGCCAGCGCGCGTAGTTGTCCTGGAGAGCGTCGATCAGTTCGCGCACGAACCGCGGCGACATGTTGATGCGCGACACCACGACCCCGGGCACCTCGCCCTCCTCGACCTCGTGGTCGACGCGGGCGAAGGTGATCGAGAACTCGTAATCGGAGTGCGACACGTTGGCGAAGTTGGCGTACACGCCCGCCATCGTCTCGGGGTCGGCATGGATGTTGAAGCGTCGCTCGGCGTGGTTTTCGTTCACGTGCCGAAGTATCGCAAGGGGCGGCAGCCGGCCGTGGCTGGTGCGACCACGACACTCGGTGCCTGCCGCTCGCCGGGCGCGAACGGCCAGCGGCCGTCATGATCGGGGCGCGATGCGGATCGTGATCCTCGCCGTCGGTCGGGCGCGCCCGCCCTTCGCCGACGACTGCGAGCACTACCTCCGCCTGCTGCGGGCGAAAGCGCGTGTCGAGCTGCACGAGCTGCGCGACGAACGGCGGCTGCGCGAGCGCCTGTCGCCGTCGGGCCACTTGGTGTGTCTGAGCGAGCGCGGCCGATCGTTCGACTCGCTGGGTTTCGCGCGCTGGCTCGACGAGCGGATCCGCGCCGGCCGCGACCTCTTTTTCGCGCTCGGGGGTGCGCACGGGCTCGAGCTGCCGGAAGCGGACGAGGAGCTCTCGCTCGGCCCGTTGACGCTTCCCCACCAGCTCGCGCGCGTGGTGTTGCTCGAGCAACTTTTCCGCGCCCACAAGATCCTTGCCGGTGAGCCTTACCACTACTGAAGCCGGCCGCGGAGCGGCGCCGGCCGCTCCGAGCGGTGGCCGGCCCCGTGCGGCGTCCGCCTGCCCGAGCGGCGTCGGCCGCTCCGAGAGGTGCCGGCGCGGCGGAGCGGTAATCTCGGCGACCGTCGTGGCGACCCGAGCCGACAGCGCCTGCGACCCGATCGCTTCGCTGCGCGACGCGGTGGTAGCGGCAGCTCGCACGCTCGCCGACGGCGAGCTCCCGCGGCTGCCGACGCTCGATCGGCCGCCCAAGCTCGAGCTCGGCGACTTCGCTACCAACGCCGCGATGCTGCTGGCGCCGCTCGCGCGCTCGGCGCCGCGCGAAGTGGCGCCGCGACTGGCGGCTGCGCTCGCCGACGAGCTCGGCGAACGTCTCGCGGCGGTCGACGTCGCGGGGCCAGGTTTTCTCAACCTGCGGCTCGCGGACGCGTGGTTCAAGCGGGCGCTGGCGCAGGTGCTCGCCGCGAGCGAGGCGTACGGGCGTCCGCTCGCCGCCGGGCCGCGCGAGCGGATCCTGGTCGAGTTCGTAAGCGCCAACCCGACCGGCCCGATCACCGTCGCTTCGGGCCGCCACGCCGCCTACGGCGACGCCCTCTGTCGCCTGCTCGAGTTCTGCGGCCACACCGTCGAGCGCGAGTACTACGTGAACGACGCCGGCTCACAGGTCGAGCGGTTCGCCCGCTCGATCGCGGCGCGCGCGCGTGGCGAAGAGCCGCCGGAGGACGGTTACCGGGGCGACTACGTCGCCGAGCTGGCAGGGGCGATCGACGGCGCCGCCGACCTCGACACCGAAACGCTCGCGCGCCGCGGTGTCGAGGCGATGATGGCGTCGGTAAAGGGCACGCTCGAGCGTTTCGGTGTGCGGATGGACCGCTACTTCTCGGAGCGCTCCCTGCACGAAAGCGGCGCGATCGAGCGGGCGCTCGAGCAACTCGCGCGCGCCGGGCACACCTACGAAGCGGACGGGGCGCTGTGGTTGCGCACCACCGTCTTCGGCGACGACAAAGACCGTGTCCTGCGCCGCTCGAACGGCGAGTACACCTACTTCGCCGCCGACATCGCGTACCACGCCGACAAGCTCGCGCGCCTCGCTGCAGCCAGCCCCGAGGGCGGTTACCGGGCGATCGATGTGCTCGGCGCCGACCACCACGGCTATCTCGGCCGCATGCGCGCCGCCTGGCAGGCGCTCGGCGGCGAGAGCGACCGCCTCGAGCTCGTGATCATGCAGCTGGTGCACCTCGTCGAGGGCGGCAGCAGGGCGCAGATGTCGAAACGCGCCGGCACCGTCGTCACGCTCGACGAGCTCGTCAGCGATATCGGTGTCGACGCTGCGCGGTGGTTTTTGCTCTCGCGCAGCCACGACACGACGCTCGAGCTCGACCTCGACCTGGCGCGCAGCCAAGCCCAGGAGAACCCCGTCTTCTACGTCCAGTACGCGCACGCTCGCATCGCCAGCATCCTCCGTCGCGCCGGGACCGACCGCGAGGCAGCTGTCCGCGGCTGCGACGTCGAGGCGTCGCCGGAGACGCTGGCGCCGGCGGCACGCGAGCTTCTTTTGAAGCTGTTCGCCTTCCCGTCCGAAGTGGGGGAAGCCGCTGCGCTGCGCGCGCCGCACCGCTTGACCGCCTACCTGCTCGAGCTGGCGCGTTCGTTCTCGGCCTTTTATCGCGACTGCCGTGTGCTCGGCGCGGGGGAAGAAGGGGGAGACGAGGACTTCCGTTTGGCGGTGTGCCTGGCGGTGCGCGACACGCTCGCCCGCGGTCTGGGGCTGCTCGGTATCGCGGCACCCGACGAGATGTAGCGGAGGGGAGTCGGCGCGGCGGTCGGCAGCCGGATTGCCGACCGGGCGCCCGTGTGGCGCCGGGGCGTCGGCGCGAACCGACCGGCGCTTACTGGGCTCGCCTCTAGGTACGATCGGCGCGTGGCTCGGGCGCAGGGACTCGCGCTGGCCTTCACGGTGGCAATAGCGCTCGCGATCGCGTTCACGGTTGCGCCAGGAGCGGAAGCAGCGCGCACAGCACGGATCGAGCGGTACGTGGCGATCGCCGGGGCGCCGGCACCGGGGGCGGTGCGCTACGACCGAGTCTTCGTGTACCAGGTCGGGGCGCGCAGGGCGCGCACCGTGCTCGTGCTCGTGCCTGGTTTCCTGGGCGGGGCCGGCACGATCGCGCCGGTCGCGCGCGATATCGCCGCACGGTTGCCGGCCACCCAGGTGTGGGTCGTCGACCGCCGCGAGCAGGCGCTCGAGGACCAGCGCGGCTTCGCCCGCCGCAGCGCCAGCGCCGCTTACGACTACTACTTCGGCGGCAAGTACAAGCGTGTGCGCGGGCTCGACGTGCCCTACGCCTCGGAGTGGGGGCTCGCCGTGCAGCTCGCCGATCTGCGACGCGTGGTCCTTGCCGCGCGCAAGGGTGGGCGTCGGGTGGTGCTCGGCGGCCACTCGCTCGGCGCTTCGACGGCGCTCGCCTACGCGGCGTGGGACTTCGCCGGCCGGCCGGGTTACCGGGACATAAGTGGGCTCGTGCTGATCGACGGCGGCTTGCTCGGTACCTTCCAGTCGGCCGACGCCGAGCGCGCCCGCCGCGAGCTCGACGAGATGCGCCGCGGCCAGGTGTTCGAGGACGTGCTCGGCCTCGGTGTTCCCGAGCTCGCTGGGATCTTCGTGCAAACCGCAGGGCTCTACGCGCTCCGCGCCCCCGACGCGCCGGCCAAACTCCAGCCGCTGGTGCCGGCGGCGTTCCGGCCGGCGTTCACCGTCACCAACGAGGCGCTTGTCGGTTACGCCTTCGACCGCGACACGTCGCCGCCGGGGTTCGAGTTCGTTCGCGTGCGGGCGGGGAGGCTCGCGGCGGCGGGCGACCCGCGCTCGTGGGTGAGCGGCGAGCGCACCCCGATCGAGCGGCTGGTGCGAGCGATGGCGGCGACGAAACCGGATTTCATCGAGTGGTACTTCCCGCGCCGCTTGCGGCTCGACGTCGACGCTGCGAACGACCTGCGCAGGACCGCGGCGGCGAAGATCCTTGGGCTGCGGCTGCGCTGGGCGCGACGGGTCGACGTGCCGCTCTACGCCTACCAGACCGACCTCACCGGCGGTCGCGTGTTGCGGGGAGCGCGCCGCTTCGTCGCGATCTCGCGTGTGCGCCGCTACCGCCTCGTCGACGATCCCGGGGCGAGCCACCTCGACCCGGTCGTCGGCGATCCCCGCTCGAACCGCTTTCTCAAGACCGTCGTGCCGTTCCTGCGCGAGCTCGAGCGCAAGTAACGCCGCTCGACGACGAAACGCCGACCGCGCTGATAGCCGCTGGCCGCCGCTAGAGCCGGCTGAAGATGTTGATCCCGAGGTCGTCGAGCAGCGACAGAGCTTCCGCGTTGAGACGCGTGAGCTCGTCGGTGTAGAGCAGCACGCCCATCGCCACCAGCACCGCGCCGGCGACAACCGCTACGGCCCGCCAGCGGTTGCGCAGCCAGCGAAACAGCGGTGCGACGCGTGCGAACGCCACCGCACACAGCAAGAACGGCACGGCGAGGCCGGCTGCATAGGCAGAGAGCAGCAGTGCGCCCCGGCCGACGGTCTCCTCGGTGCTGGCAGCGGTGAGGATCGCTCCCAGCGTCGGTCCGGTACACGGGAGCCAGGCGACCGCGAAGGCGAGGCCGGCGACGACCGGACCACCAGTGCGTGCGCGTGCCACGAGCGCCCGCGGCCGCCACTCGCGGCCGCTACCGGGGCGCAGCGCTCCTACGACGAACATCGCCCCGAGTGCCACGATCGCGACGCCGGCGATCTTCTGCAGCAGCGTGCGGTGGTCTTGGAGGAGCTGCCCGAGCCCGGTGGCGGTGAGACCGAGTGCGATGAACATCGCGGAAAACGAGGTGCAGAACACGAGCGCTGGCGCGACCACGCGCAGGCGCCCGCGCCCCGCTTCGATGTCGGCGAACGACACCCCGGATATGGTCGACAGATACCCGGGCACGAGCGGCAACACGCAGGGCGAGACGAAGGAAACGAGACCGACGGCGAAGGCAGCGGCAACGCTGGCGTCGGGCGCGCTGGCGGCTGGGGGAAAGAGCGCGCTTGCAGCTACCACGTTGGCGCTCACCACAGGCCGCTGCGCTCGAGCGCACGCTCGACGCGGGGATCGTTGGGATCGCCGACGCCGCCCGCGGCCGCGGCGCCTGCGTCGTCCGCGGCGTTCCGGGTGCGGCGTGCGCGCTGCCACCGGCGCAGACCGAAAGCGAGGCCCACGAACGCGGCTGCGACCCCCACTACCGGGACGGTGTAGGACAGGGTGCGGGTGCCCTCGTCGGGCGGCACGGCGAGAACGCGTGGCCCGAACTCGGCGACGAGCGCCCGCTTGATCCGTTCTTTGTCGTAGCAGCGGTCTACGAGGCGCTGGATCAGCGCCCTCTCGCGCTCCGCCTGCGGCGCCTCCGTTGCGAGTTCGAGTGGCGTGCCGCAGACCGGACACATAACCTCGTCCTCGACGTCGGCGAGAGTCGTCTTAGGGCAGGCGAGCGCGGTGGGCGCGAGCGGGAGAGCGCACAGCGCCACAAACGCCACGACCGCGGCGGTCGCGGCGAAGCGGTTGCGAGAGGATCGTGCCACCGCCGCAAGCGTAGAAGCGCCCGCCGCCTCGACGGCGACTATCCTCTTTTTGCCGCCGCGCCACCAAGCGGCGCCACAAGCCGTGCGGACGTAGCTCAGTTGGTAGAGCGTCGGCTTCCCAAGCCGAAGGTCGCGGGTTCGATCCCCGTCGTCCGCTCTCGCAAGGCCCCTGCAAAAGGCGGGGTTGTAGGGGCCGGTGAGCACGACCCGCGTTGCCGCCACGTGTCGCCCTAGCGCCGTACCTAGCACACGGGACCCGCCCTCTACAAACGTGGTCTTTCTGATAGAGACTTTTGCTGTCTAAGAGAGAACCTGGTCTATCCGATTGTCTGACACACGTTGGCGAAGGATTTCTGTCGCTGTCCGAGGTTCGTGCTGTTGGCGATTGGTGTCGCCGCTCTTGCCTTCGTCGTCGCGCCCACTGGCGTGGGCGGCGCTGCGACGCCGGTGGACGGCAAGCTTGGTACCCGCGGCACCGCGCAGCCCGAAACCACCGCGCCGCTCGCGCGCGGCGGGGCGCTGCGACGCGAGCTCGAGGAGGCGCTCGCTCGCACGCTCGACTACTGGGTTGCGCGGCAGCGTGCCGACGGCACGTTCCCCGACCCCTTTCGCCCCTGGTGCCCGCGCCGCTGCGGCGGCTACGACGAGGCGATCCTCGGCTATGCGCTCCTCGCCCACGGTCTGCGCAGCGGTCACGGGCCGTGGATTGCGGCGGGCGTGCGGGCGCTGCGGGCGGCGCTCGCCGTTCCCGCCACTAACGAAGGCGTCTTCGAACCGTTCGCGGTCGCGTCGTCGTACAGGCTGTTGACAGATTGGGGGGCCGAGGAGCGCACGGGGACCAGCGGTGGCGGCGGCACCATGGAGAGGGAGCTCGTCTCGCTCGCTGGCAGCTTGCGGGACCGCCTCCGCCACCTCCGTCCGCTCTACGTACGCGGCTCGGGACGACCGTGGAACAAACCCTTCGTCGAGGCTGTCGCCGCCCTCGTCATCGCAAGATCCGACGTCGCCGGCTACGGACCCAAGGGAACCTTCGCTGGAGATGCCGCTGAGCTCGTGCCGATCGCCTTCGACTACGTCGTGCGGCGGTCGCGCGAGCTCGCCGATCGCAGCGCCACGGCAACGCCGACCGGCACGGCGGCAGTCGTTTCCGACCCCCCGTACTACCCGGCCGCGTACCACGCGTTGACGACGGCGTTCCTGGCACGGGCGCGCGAAATGCTCGGCGGTCTCCCGGTGCCCGACCGCGGCCGCTCGATCCCCACCCTCGACGGCACGATCCGGCAAGCGGTGCGTGCTCTCGCGTACCTCGCGGCTCCCGACGGCGATATCGCCTGGCGCGGCCGCTCGCAAGAACAGAGCTGGGCGCTCGTGTTCGCTGCCTTCGCGGCTGCGCGCCAGGGCGGCGCCTGCGACCAGAAGCTGGCAGCTCTCGTGATCAAGCGCCTGTTGGCGCGATACCGGCGTGCCGACGGCACGCTCGCGATCACGCCCGCCGTCGCGAGCGACGTCACCGAAGCGCGCGCCTACGACCTGCCCGCCGAGCTCGGCCTCGACTGGTACGTGAGCGAACCGGCATACAGCGGGCTGACGTTGACTGCAGGGGCTTGGCTGCTTGACGCGCTCGACCGCGCCGGCACGCCTAGCGCGGATCGTGGCCGGAGGGTCGTGTCGTGCCGCCTGCCCAGTGAGCGCGAGGGGGCATGGCTTGTCGGGCGTGGACGCGCCGCGGTCGCCGTTGCACGGGGCCGCGAAGACTGGGTCGCGTTCGGGGCGCGAAGCGCCGGTGACTTGCGCGTCGACGTCGGGCTGCTCGCCTGGAAGCACCGCGACCGGAGCGGGCACTGGCGCGACGCAATCCCTCTGCGCCCGATCGGAGCGGGGAGCGGCGGGCCGCTGCTGTTGCGGGCGGGTCGAGCCGCCGCCGGCGAGCTGGCTTGGCTTCGTTGGCGGCGCGACGGCCGCATTCTCGTCGGCAGTGTGTGTTTCCGCGAGCAGCCAGGATTGCCGGGGCTTGCGGGGGTCAGCAGTGAAGGCGGGGCGGCGCCCGCTGCCAACAGTGGTGCGCGCACCGTGGCTAGCGAGCGTGCGCAAGGCTGTCTGTGGCGTCGGCGCGTCACGGTACGCGTTGGTGGGGGTCGGGTGAGCGTGGCGTTCTCGGCGCGCGGCGGCGACGTTCTCGTCCAGGACGTCTTCGTCCCGGGGGGCGCCAGGATCGAGCGTGACCGAACCGGTCTCCGCCTGGGGCGAATGCGGGTCACAGCGACCGGCCTCGTGGCGGCTGCGATCGTCCCCGGGCGCTACGCATCGGCTGTCGACCGCGGCCTGCGACGCGTGAGGCTCGTTCTGCGCGCACCGCGGACACGCAGCGTATACCTGCGTTTTGCGCTTCCCTAGTAGTCGTGGAGAGGCAACCGCAGCGGTCGCGCGCCACCGCCACGGCTGTCGACCGCTCGCGCGCGCAGCGATACCCGCGTCGGGCGCTTCCTCAGGAGCTGGTGCGCGCGCTCAGGTCGGCCGTCGGTAGCGCCAACGTGCTCACCGACCCGCAGCTGCTGGCGCCCTACGAGCGCGACTGGACAGGCCGCTTTCACGGTCGCGCGGGCGCGGTCGTCCTGCCCGCGAGCGCCGCCGAGGTGGCAGCCGCCGTGGCGCTTGCCTCCGAGCAGGGCGTGCCGATCGTTCCGCAAGGTGGGAACACCGGGCTCGTTGGCGGCGCGGTCCCGCCGGGAGGGGGGATCGTGGTGTCGCTCAGGCGCCTGCGCGACCGGGGCGAGATCGATCCGCTCGCCCGCACCGTGCGCGTCGGCGCCGGGCTCACGCTCGCCGAGCTCGACGATCTCGCACGTCCCCACGGCCTTGCGGCTGGGCTTGACCTGGCGGCTCGCGACGCGGCGACGGTGGGCGGGATCGTGGCCTGTGACGCCGGTGGCCACAGTGCACTGCGTTACGGCACGGCGCGCGCCCGCGTGCGCGGCCTCGAGGTCGTGCTTGCCGACGGCTCGATCGTGCGTCTTGCGCGGCGCGCCCCGAAGGACAACGCCGGCTACAACCTCGTCCCGCTGCTTGTCGGAAGCGAGGGGACGCTCGCCGTGATCACAGATGTGGAGTGGGAGCTCGTCCCACGACCGGCGCGCCGCGTGACGGTTCTGCTCGCGGTCGACTCGATGCAGCGAGCAGTCGATTTCGCGCTGGCGCTGCGCGCGTCGGTCCCGGCGGTGGAAGCGATCGAGTTCATGTGCAGCGCGTGCTTCTCGCTGCTGGCCGAGCAGCTCTCGCTCGCCGCGCCTGACCCGCTGCGACCGGTGGTCGACAGCGGCGGGCTTGCGCTGCTCTGCGAGGTCGCCGGCAACAGCGACGATGTCGAGCGCTTCGCGGCTTTCATTACCCGTCACGCGGCCGGCGAGCGGGCGACGCTCGCAAGCGACGAGGCGCAGCGCAAACGCCTCTGGCGCCTGCGCGACGCGATTCCGGAGGCAGTGTCACGGGCGGGTGTGGCGCACAAGATCGACGTCGCTCTCCCGCCATCCCGCCTCGCCGAATTCGATCGACGCTTGCGGGAGCTTGTCCCCGGACACCTCGCGCCGGTGGCGCGCCTCGTTCGCTTCGGCCACCTCGGCGACGGAAACGTGCACGTGAACGTGCTCGGCTTGCCGCCTGACGCCGAACGAGTCGACGCGGCCGTGCTTGAGCTGGCCGCTGCCTGTGGCGGCACGATCAGCGGCGAGCACGGCATCGGCACTGCCAAGGCCCGCTACCTCCACCTGGTGCGCAGCGAACGCGAGATCGAACTGATGCGAGCGATCAAGCGCGCGTTCGACCCGCGCGGCGTATTGAACCCGGGCGTGCTTCTACCCGCACCCTGACGGCGGCCGCTCCTCGGTCGCGGGCAGGCTTCGGCCGCGACCTGGCGGCGCCAGGGCGCGCCCTGCCGACGTTCCGCTCCCAGAACACGCCGATCGGGCCGCGGTGCGCGAGTGTGCGCGCGACCCGGCGGGGAGCTACCGTCGCCTCCCCTGCGAGCGGCACGAGCCGCCAAACGACGAGGCCGCTCACCCGCTGCGGCAGCCTCGCGACGAAGCCGGGCGGTGGGCGGTGCGGGAGAGGGGCGCGGGGGAGGTTGCAAAGAGCTCCCCACCAGCAGCCAGGGCCGCTGCCGCGCGGTGCCACGAGGTCGATCTCGCGCACGCTGACGCGCGCGGCGGGCGCGCGGCGCAAGTGCGGCAGATACACGCGCAGCGGCAGCAGGTGCGGGTAGCGGGGAACGAGCACTAGCCGTGGACGCTCGCCGCTCGCGACGATGCTGGCCGCAGCGCGCCAGGCGGGGCGGCGCAGCGAGGGGGCGCTGTCGATGCGGTCAGCGAGCAGCGCGCTCGCCGCGCACCAGGCGACGAGCACCGCGGCGACTAAGCGCCGCCAGCGCTCCCCGGCTGCCACCGCTGCTGCCGTGACGGCTGCTGCCAAGACCGGCCAGGCGCCGAGCAGGTTGCGGGTGAGCACGCGGTCGAGCCCGCAGAAAGCGAGAAGGAGCGCTGCCGCAAGGCCGGCGAGCGCGAGCCGCACGAGGATCGGTGCGCGGCCGTCGCTTCCGCGCCGGGGGGCGGATCGCCACTAGCGCGACGCCACCCCAACAGAGCGCCACCAGCGGCCAGGCCACGAGCGACGGCGGCCGGAAACCGGCGGCGAAGTGCACCGCTGCGTGCCACGTGCGCCCGGCGAGGGGAAGCGTGCCGATCCAGTCACTGCGGCGCGAGTCGAGCTGCGCGACCGCGAGCGGTGCCAGCGCGAGCGCACCCGCAACCGGCAGAGCCGCCGCCGGCAAGGCGCTTCGCTTCCGGTAGCGAACTAGCAACAGCGCGATCTGGGGGGCGACCACGAAGAGCGCGAAGTAGTGCGTCGCGAGTGCGGCGGTAGCGGTGGCGCCGTAGCGCCACGCCCAGCGACCGTTCGGTTCGCGCAAAAAGCGCACGAAGAAGAGCGCCGCAAGCGCACAGAGAAGCGCGAGCAGCGCGTATGCGCGCGCCTCCCCGGCGTACCAGGCGAGCAACGGCGAGCTCGCTGCGACGAGCGCGCACGCCACCGCCGCGGTGCGCTCGCGCCCCGCTGGTGCGAGCTCGCGCCCGAGCAGCGAGAGCACAAGCACCGTCGCCAGCCCGGTTGCGAGGGAAAGCGAGCGTAGCGCGACCTCGCCGGCTCCGAAGACGCGCGTCCACAGCCAGGCGAGCGCGTAATAGAGGGGAGGAGTCGACTCGGTGGTCGGTATCAGCTCGAGCGCGCGCAGCGCCGGCTGCGCGGCGATGTAGGCGCTGTACGCCTCGTCGTACCAGAAGCTTTCGCCGAGCGCGCGGACGCGCAGCACGAAAGCGAGAGCGGTCGTGCCGGCGAGGGCGAGCACGAGCGTACGGTCGCCGCCGCACCGCAAGCGCGCGCCGCGCGGCAGCCGGCGTGCAGGGCGCGCTGCGACAGCCGGTTGCGTCACGCGGGCGGCCATCCGCTCAAGGCAGCGGGACCGGCTCGAGGCCGCGGGCCGCGACAGCGTCGAGGACGCGTGGCAGCGCGCCGACGGTGGCTCGCCACGAAGCTGGTGCCGCGTAGGCGTCCGAGTCGTGCAGCAGCAACACGTCGCCGGGAGCCAGGTGGTCAGTGAGAAGACGAGTCACCGATGCCGCCGTGGCCCGGGCTTCCCAGTCGCGCCCCCAGCGCCGCCACAGCCACACGCCCCAGCCGCGCTCTCGCGCTGTGGCCACCGCCGTGCGATTGAGCACGCCGTAGGGCGGGCGGTAGTGCTCGATCGCGGTGCCGACGATGTCCTCGAGCAGGGCGGACCCCCGCGATAGGTCGTTGCGCGTAGCCCGTCGGCCGACACGCAGCAGGTTGCGGTGGCGCAGACCGTGCAGCGCGACGCGATGTCCGGCCGCGGCGATCTCGCGCACGAGGGCGGGGTCGCGCTGCGCCTGCTCGGCCACGAGGAAAAAGGTGGCTCGCACCCCTCGTTCGGCGAGGATCGCGAGCACCGCGGGCGTAGCACGGGGGTGCGGGCCGTCGTCGAAGGTGATCGCGACCCGCCGGCCGTCCACGCGATCGCGCACACCGAAGCGGCGGCGCAGGGCCGGCAGGGCGGCCGTCAGACCCGGTGCGGCGTGGTAACCCCAGGCGGCACAAGCGCCGAGTCCCGCGGTGAGCGCCACTTCGCGCCCGCGTCCCGCTCTACGCTCGAGCGCGTCCATGCACGAGATCGAGGGTGTGTTCTTCGCTGCGCTCGCCGCGCTTTTCTACAACGCCGGTGCAGTCCTGCAGGCAGCCGAGGCGCGGCGCGAGCCGGCGCGGCTGGCGCTGCGCCCGGCACTGCTCGCGCGGCTCGTGCGCCGCCCCCGCTGGCTTGTCGCGACCGCGCTCGTGAGCGCCGGCTGGCCGCTCAACGCGCTCGCCTTGGCGCTCGCGCCGTTGTCGGTCGTCCAGCCGGTGCTCGCGCTCGGGCTGGTGCTGTTGCTGTGGGCGGGCCATCGGCGCCTCGGCGAGCAGGTCGGCTTCGTGGAGGTAGCCGCGGTGCTCGCGCTCGTGGTCGGCGTGACGCTGATTGCAGCGAGCGCTCCGGCGCAGAAGGCGAGCGCAGCGCGGGCCAGCAACGGTGAAACCGAGGTGGCGCTGGCGGCGCTGGCCGTTCTCGCCGTGGTGCCTTGGCTTGTCGGACCGGCACGGCGCGCGCTCGCCCCCTTCGCTGCGGGCATAGGCTTCGCGCTGTCGGCGGTAACCACCAAGCTGATGAGCGAGCGCCTGCTGGCCGGCGCGCTTACCGCTGGCGGCGCGCTCGCCGTGGCCACGGCGGCCGCGTCGGCGCTCGCCACGCTCGCCGAGATGAGCGCCTTTCAAGAGCAACCTGCGGCGCGTGTCTGCCCCACGGTGTTCGCCACCCAAGCCGTCGTTCCCGTGCTGTTCGCGGTGGTCGTGCTTCACGAGCGCTCCTCCGCGCACGGGCCGGAGATCGCAGTGCTCGTCGGCGGCCTCGCAATCCTGGCGGTCGCGGTGGCTGTGCTCGCGCGCGGACGAGCGGTCACCGCGGCCCTCGCCGAGGCGCCACCACCCGGCGACCACGTCACCTGCAGCCGCGAGAGCGCTGCGCCGAGCGCCGCTAGCGTCGCCGGCGACCCGTCGTGAATCCGCAGCACGACTATCCGCTGGTGCTGACGAGCAGCCGCTGCGGAAGCGATTCGCCGCGCCAGTGCGCGACCGCTTACAGAGCGCCGGATCTCGAGCTCGACCGCAGCGGCCAGCGGCTCGCCGCCAATGGAGCGCGCAAGGAGGTAGTGAACGGGTGCCACGTTGCGGCCCGAGACGAGCACGGAAAAGCGGTGTCGCAGCCCCAGCCGGCGCACGGTGCGTGCCAGCGTGCGCCGCTCGGCGAGAAGGTGCAGCGACGAGCGTGCGTGCAGCGCCGGCATCACGGCCACGCGCGCGGCGAACAGCGGGCGCAAGTCACGCGCACTCGCATCTCCGGCGACCGCTACCGCTACCGTCCCGCAGCGCCGCAGCAACAGCCGCCCGAGCGGGGCGAGGGCCGGGCGCGGAGCCTCCACGACCGTCGCCGAGGTCGTCTTCTCACGTGCGATCGCCACCGTCGGTCGCAGTCCGGGGAGGTGTGCGGTAGCCCAGCGCGCGTCGTCGGTCGCCAGCATCCAGCAGGCGAGCGTGACCGACACGACGAGCGAAGCGGCCGCGCGGGCGCAGGCGACACGCCAGACCGGGATGGGGCGCACACGCGGTTCGAGCTCCGCCAGGAGCGCCGGCGCGCGCGCAGCTGGCACGACCGGCACCGCGTGCCGCTGCTCGCCGGCGGCAAGAAGCGTCGCGAGCTTCGCCGCTAGCTCTCTGCGAGTCGAGCAGAGTTCGGCAAGGCCGAGACTCGCGAGCGTGCGGTTGTGGAGCCGGATGTGCGCGAAGTCGGCGCCGTAGGCGACAAGCCGCGTTCCGCAGGCGATCGCCTCGAGCGAAGTGACACCGCCCGTCGAGTGGACGACGACGTCGGCGGCACGCAACAGGTCGCGCATCCGCGACGTGTAGCCCAGCACGCGCACTCGCTTGTGATCACGGAAGCGCTCCGCGAGCCGCGCCCGCAGCCGCTCGTTCCGCCCGCACACGCAAACGACGAACGTGTCCGCGCTAGCGAGCGCTGCGCACGCCGCGCCCTCGAGGTCGCCGACCCCCCAACCGCCGCCCGACACCAGCACCACCGGTCGCCCTTGCGGGATCGCGAGCTCCGCTCGCAGCCGCTCCTTGTCGCTGACGTCGAAGAGCTCGGGTGCGACCAGGGGCAGCGCGACGATCGCGCGGCCGGGCCCGACCGTGCATTCGACCGCTCGCATCCCCGCCTCGTGGCACACGAGGTGAAGGTCGACGCCGCGGTGGGTCCAGATCTTCCAGTCGGCGAAGTCGGTTATCGCGGCGCAGACTGGCACCGCGAGCCGCCGCCGTCGCCGCATCTCGCCGAGCGCGGCGGTGAGCGCGGGATGCGTGGAAACGACCACGTCGGCTCGCTCGCGCGCCACGAGCCCCGCGAGCCGACGGCGGCCGAGCCGGTACAAAAGCAGCGTGCCGGCGCGACGGGCACCCGGCACGTGCATGAAGAGGGCATAAAGGAGTGGGAACGCCCACTGCGCGTAGCGCAGCTGGATGCGATAGCCCTCGCGGATCACGAACGCTGCGACACGCCCGAAGCAGCGCAGACCGTCGCGGTGGACGACCGTCGGGCCGCCCCAGGCGCGCGCCTGCGCCACCAGTGCGCGCGCGCTCGACACGTGACCCTCGCCGACGTCGGCCGAGAGCACGAGCACCGTGCGCCGCTCTGAAGCTGCGGCTGTCGTTACGTGTCGATCGTCCATGGCGGTCGGCAGGGCGCGTGCAAGCTCGCGTCGCCAGCGGGGTGGGTCGCCGCGGGCGTCGCTTCCGCCGGCGACGGCAGGCGACGGTACGGATCGAACCTGAACGCAACCTGAACCGCGCTCCCACGCGCCGCTCAGGTGGAAATCAGCCTCGCTCGGCACTGTCGGTTGCGAGCCGCGGCACGCGGCTCGCAACACAACGTCCAACCGGTTCGCGAGCGAAAGGAGCAAGAAAGATGAAACACGCCGATCAGCGACTGAGGAAGGCGACGGTCGCAGCGCTTGCCCTTACGCTGCTTGCGGGTGGAGCGGTTCCCGGCGGCGCGTTCGCCACAACGACGCACAAGAACACCTCCTCGCACGCCACCGCGGCTCGCAAGCAGACGGTGCGTCGGGTGCGGCGCCACCACCGCCGGCGGGTGCGTCGCCACCATCACCGCGCGGTGCGCAAGACCCGTCAGGGGGCGTGAGCTAGAGCAGCGGACTTATCCGCCGCGATCGAAAGGGGGTCCTCCTCCAGTCCGTCGGGGCCGGCTCGAGCCGGCCCCGACGGACGCCCACTACGTTGTCGGTGGAATGGGCGCACCGACGAGCTACACCCTCGCCAACCGTTCGCCGCTCTTGGTGGTAGCGGAGGACGACCGCGTGCTGCGCGAGGTACTGGCGCGCACTTTGAAAGACGAGGGGATGCGTGTGCTCGCTACGGCGACCGGCCAGGGAGCGGTCGAGTTCGCAGAAGCGGCAGGGCCCGACCTGCTCGTGATCGATATCTGCCTGCCCGACTCCGACGGGCGCGACGTCTGCCAGGCGCTGCGTGCGCGCGGAATCACCGCCCCCGTGCTGTTTCTCACCGCCCGCGACGCCCTGCCCGACCGTCTCGGCGGCTTCGCCGCTGGCGGCGACGACTACGTCACCAAGCCGTTCGACATCGAAGAGCTGGTCGCTCGCATCCGCGCTCTGCTGCGCCGCGCCTCGGCGCCGGCGCCGCTCGCTGCCGCCGACGTCGAGCTCGACCCGACCGAGTTCACGATCGCGTGCGGCGCCGCCCGTTCGCCGCTCACACCGACCGAGTTTCGCCTCGCCGGCGCGCTGTTCGCGCGCGCCGGGAAGATCGTGCCACGCGAGGAGCTCGCGGCGGCAGCGTGGCCGCCCGGTGCGATCGTCCGCGACAACACCCTCGAGGTGTACGTGGCGCGGTTGCGACGGAAGTTGCTGCGGGTCGGAAGCCGCACGCGGATCGAGACCGTGCGCGGCGTCGGTTACAAGCTGACAATCGGCGAGCAGGAGCGGGGGGTCGGTCGCTGCGGTCGCTGACCGGTTCGTGGACGCTGCGGACCCGTCTCACGCTCGCGCTGCTAGCGGGCGCGATCGTGGGGCTGGCAGTGTTGACCGCGGCCTTCAACGTCGTCTTGAGCGGCACGCTGGCGCGTGACGCGAGCGCGCTCGCCCACGAACGCGCGCGGGCGCTGGCCGGTCTAGCCGCCTCCGAGTTGGCGGCCGGCGAGCGGCTACGACCGGAGGCCCGGGCCGGCGTGGGCCAGCCCGGTTGGGTGTTCGCGAACGGCACAGAGCTCGTGAAGCCGCGCGCCGCGGCGCTCGAGGAGACGGCGGCGCGAGAGCTCGCGCGCAGCGGGCGCGACACGAGGAAGGTGCAGCCCACCAACGTGCTCCTAGCCGCACAGCCGATTCGCGTCGGCCGGCGCACCATCGGCCGGGCAGTGGCGGTCGTCTCGCTCGACCCCTACGAGCGCGTGCGCGAAGAGACGCTCGTGGGCTCGATCCTCTTCTCGCTGTCTCTGCTGGCAACGATCACGCTGGCCGGCAGGTATCTGGTGCGAGCGGCGTTGCGGCCCGTGGTGCAGATGACGGAACGCGCCGCCGAGTGGTCGGAGCGGGACCTCGAGCGGCGCTTCGCGCTCGGCGCACCGCGCGACGAGCTGACACGGCTCGCGGCGACGCTCGATCGGCTGCTCGACCGTCTCGTCCAGAGCCTGCGCCGCGAGCAGCGCTTCTCGGCCGAGCTCGCGCACGAACTGAGAACACCGCTTGCCGGGATGATCGCCGAGGCCCAGTTCGCTCTACGCGGTCCGCGCACCAGGGACGAGTACCGGCGCGCCCTGCGCGACGTTCTCGATTCGGCCCGGCGTATGAGCGCCTGTCTCGACGCCTTGCTCAGTGCGGAGCGTGCGGAGGCAGCCCTGGCCCGTCGTCGCAGCGACCTAGCGCAGTGTGCGCGCACCGTTGCCGACACGCACCGGGCGCTCGCGGCGCGCGCGGGGGTGCGCATCGAGCTCGAGTGCGATCGCGAGCCGGTGATGGTGGCCGCCGAGCGTGAACTGGTCGAGCGCGCGCTGAGTCCGCTCGTCGAGAACGGCTACCGTCACGGCCGCGACAGCGTCCGTTTGATCGTGAGCGGCGGTAGCGACCAGGCGAGCGTGGCGGTCGTCGACGGCGGCGCCGGGCTCGCCCCCGGAGAGGTCGAAACGGTTTTCGAGCCCGGCCGGCGCGGGACGCGGGCGCGACGGGACGACGACAGCGGCGCTGGCCTTGGGTTGGCTCTCGCACGGAGACTGGCGCGCGCCGTGGGCGGCGACGTGGTGGCGTACCCCGGCCCTCCCGGGCACTTCGAACTGCGCTTGCCCGCCGCTTGAAGCGGCTGCATAACTGCCGCTCGCCCCAAGCCTGTGCCTGCAGCTGGCTACAGCGCAGTGAGCGCGATCGACGCTGCGCGCTACCGGCGCGCGGCGTCGCCGGGCCTCAGGTACGGGCCCCGTCCACCCACTCGTCCGGCACCCGCACCGGCACCTCGCGCGGCTCGCCCACCACACGGCGGGCGAGGTCGGCGGCCGGCCGTCCCTCGATCAGCGGCCGCAGCTGAGGGAAGCGCATCAGCGCGTGCACCGTGGTCGCGATCTGGAAATCGGCGGCGTTCGGCTCCTCACCGCCGATCGTTCCGTCGGCGATACAGGCGTCGACACGCTCGAGCTGCTCGGGCAATGTGGCGATGTCGCGTCGCACCTGCTCCTCGCTCGCCCCCACAGCGGTAGCGAACTTGCGCGCGATCGGTGCTGTGGTGCGCGCCTGCAGGCCGGCGAACGGAAGCTTCGACTCGCGCGCCAGTTCCGCACGTGCCTCGGGGTCGCGCGCCAGGATCCATCGGAAGATCCGCCGCGGCACCGGCTGGAACTCGCGCTCGCCCCACTCCTCGGCCTCCGCTACGCGCGCGCGTTGCCCAGGCTCAGTGGGGAAAAGCACGCCCGGGAACAGCTCGTCCAGATGGCGACTGATCGCCCTCGAGCCCTGAATGCGCCGCCCGTCGATCACAAGCGCAGGGACGGTGCCGCGCTCGAATCCTCGTGCGCGTACGACCGCCGCGTGCAGACCTGGCGGGAGCTCGATCACGCGGTGCTCGAGCCCAACCCGGCGCAGCATCAACTTCGCGGCCAGCGCCGGGTGCGAAGGCGGAATCGAATAGAGCGTCGCGGCCATGCCGGCAGCCTACCGCCGGACGCAACGCCGCTATCGCTTGCGCGACCGGCCCGACGGCCGGTCGCGCAAGCAGCGAGCGGTAGCTAGCGCGCGATCCGTTTCAGGAACGGCAGCAGGTACTTGACGAACTCGTTGCGCGGATAGGCGCCCGCCGGATCGTTGTGGGCATACGTGCCCTGCCGGTTCACGAGCACCACGTTGCGCTTCGGGATCCCCGCCTGACGCGCAAGATCGCGCGCGGCGTCGGTGACGAGCCGCCCGCCCGCGGCGCCGAAGGCATAGATCCGCAACCGCTTCGGCAGCTTGCGTCCGAGCGTGGCACGCACACCGAACACCTTCTGCGCCGGGTTCGGCGTGCCGTTGCCCACGGCACTGGCGTCGATCGTTAGGCGCATCGGGTGGTACCAGGCCGTTCCGTCGAGCCCGTGGAAGTCGATGCCCGAGAACATCCGCGCGTAACGGCGGATCGGAGTGATCTCACCAGCCTGGTCCCAGCCGCGCGGGTCACCGCTTGGCTTGAGCTTGCCGATGTGTGCCTGGGCTGCCCACAGCGCCGGCGGCGACGTTTCGGTGTCGAGGGCATAGCCGTACTGCGCCAAGTTCGTGGGCCGCACCGGTGGCTTGAGGAAGGCCGGCAGCCCGGGCCAGTCGTACGCGATCGACGGCTCGTTGGGGTAGATGAGCGCGGCCAACGAGCCGGCGGTGTTGAAGAGACCGGCATAGGGTGCCGGGATGCCACCAAAGCTCAGCCACGGCGATTGCGTGGCGAATTGCTCGAGCTGCCTGCGTGCCGCGTCGGCGCTCGGCGGGTTGCCGATCCTGCCGCCGTCGATGTACACGAGCCCGTCGAGGTAGCGCGCCCCCGGCTTGCCGCGGAAGTTCCAGGTGGCGTACGCGGTGGTGATCGTGCCGCCGAGTGAGTGACCGCCGAGCACCACGTGTCGTCCGCGTTTGCGCGCCAGCTGCACGACACGGTGCAGGTCCTCGATCTCGGTGCGCATGCCCCAGTTGCGTGCGAACGCCACTTCGCTGTCGGGGATCAGGCGGATGTGCTTGGTGATCGACGGCGTCGTGATCCACCGCAGGTAGTAGTCGAATACCTGCTGATCGGTGACCTTGCGGCGTTTGGCGAGGTCGAACACCGAGTGGTCCTCGAGCAGGTTCTCGCGCCGTTCCACCGCCCACACCTGCCAGCGCGGGAGCTTGCGCACGATGTCCTCGGCGAGGGGGACGAAGTAGGTGGAGCTAGCCGACGTGCCCGGAACGAGGATCAGGATGTTCGGCGCTTTGCGCGAACCGACCGCGAGGATGCCGACGCGGTCGTACTTGGCCGGTGTCGAGGGCTCGTTGTAGCCCCGAATCCGCTCGAAACGCTCGCTGATCTTGCCTTTGGCGGCTGGCGCGGGAAGCGGCAGCGTGGCGAGGAGAGCGAGCGCGGCCAAGCTCGCCAAGCTGAAAACAGCCCACCGTTGCGGCCGTCGCGCGGGTGTCGGGTGCCGCTGCGACCGGCTCACCGCAGGCTCGCTCGCGGCTCGCCTTCCAGGCACGCGAACACTAAAAGGCGAGGGGACTGTCGCCATCGATCACTCCTCCTGGGGGTTACTGCAAACGGCGGAAGCGGCCTCTGCTCGGAGGCTGCGGTCGATGCTACCGAACGGTCGGTCGGTGGTCGAGGGCCTCGCTCCTCAGCGCACGACCGCAAACCGCCCGCGCAGCTCGCGACCGGCGTGACGCACGACGATCTCGTAGCGCCCTGCAGGCAGGGTGCGTGTGGCAAGGCGGAGCCGGCGCCAGCCGACCTTGTCCTGCAGCTTGCGGCGAGTGGCGGTGCGGCGGTACTCGCAAGCGCCCGTAAGTCGCGGGCAGCGCCCTCGCGTTTTGCGCACACGTACGAGCGCGATCGTCGTCGGCCCGCGGGCGCCCGACCAGTAGCGGACGGCGAGCGCCGCGCCCGCCCGCACCCGCGCCGGGAGCCGCAAGTCGGCCAGTCGGGCGGTAGCGCGCGGATCGAACAGCTCGGCGTCGCGCAACACCCGCCCGTTCGCGAGCTGGCCGCCGGCCAGGAGCACGCGACCATCTGCCAGCGTTACGGCGATCCCGCGCGCACGCGGGCGCGGTCGCTCGCCGACGAGCGCCCACCGGTTGCGACGTGGATCGTAGATTTCGGCCTCGGCGAGGTCGCCGTCGTTGCCGAAACCACCGACGACGAGAACACGACCGTCGGCGAGGAGCGTCGCCTGCGCGAAGCCGCGTGCGGCGTGCATAGGGGCGGCACGCCGCCACCGTTGACTGCGGGGATCGTAGATCTCGACGCTACGGCGAAAGCCGCTCGCGAACGTGCCGCCTCCGCCCACCAGCACCCTCCCGTCGGCTAGCGCGACGGCGAAGTGGTTGACGCGCGGCTCGATGAGAGGGTCGCTCACCGTGCTCGTCGCCCGCACCGGGTCGACGATCTCGGTGGCGAAAAGCGGGATCGGCCGGTCGCTGCGTTCGCCGCCGACAACGAGCACGCGTCCGTCGCGCAAAACCGTCGCGGTGTGGTGGTAGCGGCCGTTCTCGAGAGCCGCGAGCGGACGCCATCCAGCGAGGGCACGCCCGTCGTCGCCTAGCGGCAGCAGGTCGACTTCTCCGAGCCCTGCGCTGCCGCGCCCCAAGCCGCCTGTGACCACCACCGCAGCGCTGCCGCCGTCAGCGCGGGGGACGAACACGGCGGCCTGGTTGGCGCGCGGGGATGGCAGCGCAGGGGCGGGCGCGAAAGTGCCGGACTCGCGCAGCCACCGCTCACAGCTAGCCAAGTAGCCGGGATCGCGGGCTGACAGCGAGGCGCCGCCGCAGACAAGGGCGTCGCCGCCGGGCAGCACCGTCAGCGTGTGGGCGAAGCGTCCGACCGCGAGGCTGCCGGTCGCGAGCCAACGCCGCGAGCGCGGGTCGAAGAGCACCGCGCTGCGCGTACCTGCGCCGCCGCTGAAACCGCCCGCCACGAGCACCCGCCCGTCGGGCAAAAGCCCCCACGCCGTGAGCATCAGCGGTCGGGGAAGGGGCCCGAGGGTCGCGAACGCTCCTTTCGGCGTGACAGCGAGCGCGTCCGCCCCCCACAGAAGCGCGCAGCACACCCCCGCGACGACGGTCGCCACCGCCCGAGCTCGCCAGTGCGCTTGCGAGCCGCGCGTCATCGCCCGCGGTACGGCAGAAGCTCGAACGGCACGAGCGTACGGCGGCGCAGCGAGAGGTCGTCGGCGACGTTGCCGAGCTTGTCGGCGGCGCGGATCCGCAGCACCCAGGTGCCGGCGAAGATCCGCGCGCGGCGCGGAATCACGAAGCTCCAGCCGCCGCGCCGCAGCCGCGTGCGGAACCACAGCGGCCGCGCGCACGAGCGCACGCGGAACGCCGAGCGCCCGTCGTACCAGGCGCAGAGCGGCGCCCCAGCGCGCTGGCGGAAGCCGGTCGTGGCCACGAGGTGCATCGCCGCCCACACGGTGCGCACACCGGAGCGGTCGCGCGCGTAGCCCGAGATGCGCACGCCGCTCCGGCCCATGCGCACGCGGCCGCCCGGTCGCGGTTGCCGCACGGAAATCGCTGGTGGCTCGCCGTCGATGATCACGACCCGCACACGCTGCGAGGTGCTCGCCCGCCCGTCGCGATCGATCGCCGTGACTTTGGCCGCGAACGTGCCCGTCCTCCGGTAGGCGTGCAGAGCCCGCGACTGATACGTGGTGTCGCTCGTCCCGTCGCCCCAGTCGAACCGGTAGAGGACGATCGGCGCGCTACCGGCGCGCGAGCGGCTCGCGTCGAAGCGCACTGGGCGACCTTGGCGGGCAGTGCGCGAACCGAGGATGCGCAGCTCCGCGCGCGGTGGGCTGCCGCCGAGGACAGGGCCGAGTCCACCACCGATCGGCCCGCCTCTGCCCGCTCCGTCATCGCTCGGCGGGGGCGGAAGCGGCAGGGGAAGGACGAACCACGAGTAGCGCGCCGGGCTCGCATCGACGTTGCCGGCGCGGTCGATCGCGCGCGCCTCGAACGTGTGCAAACCGTCGCCGACCGAGAGGATCACCTCGCGGTCGCACGGAGCGAAAGCGGCCCCATCCAGCCGGCACTCAAAGCGCACGCCGTCCTCGTCGGCCTCGATAGCGAAGCGCGCGCTGCGCTCGTCGCCAACCGCTCGCGGCTTGGCCGTGAACACGGTGTCGGGCGGGCGCGTGTCGATCGTCCAGCGCCACTCCACGGTGTCGTCGGTAAAGAGGCCGATCTCGCGGATCTGGAAGCGGTGTTCGCCGTCCGGCAGGCCGCGCAGCGTCGTTGTCGGCGGCGAGCAGTCCACACGCGTGCCGTCGATCCGGCACTCCGTGGCGAGCACGACACCGCCTCCGCGCTCCCAGGTGAACGTGGCGTCCGGCGAGGGCGAGTAGGCGGGCGGCCCGGCAACTATCCGCGCGGCGCTCGCGCTTGCTGGAGCGATCGCGAGCGCCGACAGCACGGACGCGAGTCCGATCACCAGCGACAACGCGCGGCGCATCGCCCGCCTCGTCACCCCCTCATCGCAAACGCAGGGTGGCCAGTGCGCGCCGCAGCTCGCGCACGCGGCTGGCGGGCGCGTCCGCACGACTGAACGCCTGAACGAGATAGCGCTCGCGCCTGCCGCGAGCGACGATCACGAGCGCCCGCAGCGGCGCTCCCCGCCGGTTGCGCAGCGCCACCTCGATGCCGACCGCTGGCAGTCCGGCGATTCGCAGCGCAGCCTCGGCACTCGGGCGGACCGAGCGGTAGCGGGTGCGAAGTTCGCGCAGCGCGGCAGCGAGCGCGTCGCCGCGACTGCGCAACGCGGCGATGCCGAACACGACGCTCCGATCGGGTGCCTCGGCGCTCGCTACGCCCGATCGGTAGCGCACCCGCCAGCGCGCGGGCACAAAACCGCGCTCGGCACTGCCCGGTAGGCGTAGCGCCCGCCAGCCGGGCGGTGCGGGCGCCGGAGCGAACGACACCTGCCGCGTCGTCCGCTCGCCACGCCTGTCGCCGTCGCCGACGAGCAGAGCGACGGCCGCGGCGGCGACCATCGCCGCCGCGGCCGCGAACACCACCGCCCGGACCGAGGGGCGCGGAAGTGGCAGCGCCTGCGTGCGCATCGCGCCGCGTCAGGACGTCGGTGCGAGACGTCGCAGGCCGAGCCCGCCCGCCAGCGTCACCGCCCCGGTGAGCGCGATCAACGCGACCTCGACACCGGTGAACGGCAGCTCCTTGCCGGCGATGCGAACGGGAGCGGTGGCTCCCCGCTCGACCGGCTGCTCGCTGGCGGTGCGACGCGTCGGCACTGGCTCCTCACCGATCTCGGGCACCTCTTCGGATACCGGTGTCGGCCCGACGGGGGTCGATCCCGCTTCGGACGGGTTGGCCCCCGGCTGCTGCTCGGATTGGCCGGCGGCAGACACGGGTGCCGCCTTCGACTCTGCCTGAGCCAACGCGAGGCGCATCACACCCTGCTGCGGTACGGCGGCGATGAGCTGGGCCACGAGCTGGCCCAGGACCGGCACGTCCGCGAGCGGGTTCTGGGTCTGCCCGCCGAGGAGAGTGACGGCAAGCGCCTCGCGCACGCCGTAGGGGCGCTCCGCCTGGCTGCCGTTGGTGTCGTCGCCGTGGCAGACGAGGGTCAGTAGCGGGGGCACACCAGCCTGGGCGTTGGCGGTGCCCTGCAGGCAGCCGCGCAGATCGCCGATAACCGTTGCGAGCAGGTCGGCGAGCGGGTTCTGAGGCGTGCTACCACCACCGCCGCCACCGGTGATCGTAGACACGAGCTGCTCGCACCCCTGGCCCAGCGTGGGGCCAAGAACCGGGATCTGGTTTGCCTGGTCGCAGAGCTGGCCTAGCTGCTGTCCGAGCTGCCCTGGGTCGATCGGCAGCTGCTGACCACCGCCTCCGCTGGTGATCGCCCCGAGCAGCTGCCCGAGCACGCCGTCGATCTGCTGCACGAGGTCGCCAGCGGGCGTGCGCAGAGCAGCGACCGTCGACTGGTTCGACTGCTCTTGCGTCCCGTCGGTGCACGAGCGCGAGCGGCTCGAAGCCGAGAGACCTTCGACACCGAGTTGACCGCCGATGCCGATGCTGGCCACGCGCGACGAGCTCTCCGCGGTCTCGCAGCCCGTCGTGCGATCGGCGGCGAGGGTCGCACGCGACTCGGCCGCGCCTACATCGAGCACGGGCGTGCCTTGTACGCCGACCTTCGCCCGCGCCAGGGCGAACTCGTTGCGCGAACCGTTCGCGTCGGTGCTCGACTCGACCTTCGCGACCTCGAGGCAGACGAGCCCCATGCTCTGTTGACAGACCTGGTCGAGCAGGCCGCGCTGCACGGGATCGAGCGGACCCGACCGCGACTCGCCCTGGTTCGTGGTCACTCCCACGATCTCGTTGCCGAAGAGGGCGAGCACGGTGACGTGACCGCGGTAGGTCCCGTCGGGAGCTCGATCTGCGCGCGAGCGCCCGACCACCACCTCCTCGCCGTTCGCCTGTCCGGTGGGGTCGCCCGCGAACGGACGGTCGCCCTTCGGCTGAAGGTCGAGCGACAGAACAGTCCCCTGTGCGTGCGGGTTGTTGCCTTGCAGCGGTGGCGTCGCAGCTCCTGCTGTCGGCGCTTGTGCCGGACGCGCCGGTGTCACCAGGCGCTGCTGCGACGTGCGCGGGAGCTCGCTCGCAGATGGTGCCGGCTGTTGCGCCTGAGGCGACGAGCGCCCAGGCAGTCCGAGGTTCAACCCGTCCAAACTGCTGGCGCTGGCACTGGCTGCAGCTGCCAGAGCGGCCAGCGCGCACGTCGCGCCGGCGTAGGCAAGGACAGCTCGGCGCCTCGCCACGGAAAGACGCTTCTTCGACATGACCAGATAGACCCCCCTCGCCGGCCACCATCCTGGCGACCGGCCGTCACGCTTCACACGTTTACCCCTGCCGTGATAGGCGTTCGCCGCCATGCTAACCCGCGCGCCGGTCACGCGCCAGCCCCTACCATCGACCCCGTGGCGGGCAGGTGCCGACGCGAGGGACGGCGTCCGGTCGGCGTAACCGGATCGGCGTGCGTGGCCATCCTCGTGCTCGTAGCGGCTCTTGCCGCGGCGCTACTGCAAACGGGGCGAGCGGCGCCCGCCGCGGCTGCCGAGCTACCGGCGGGCGCGCGCCTCGTGCGCGTCGCGCCGCCCGCCGCCGACCCGAACGGGGCGAGCGGCGAGCCGGCGCTCTCGGCCGACGGTCTCGTCGTTGCCTTTGCGACCGACGCCTCGAACTTCGGCCCCGCCGACGGGAACGGTTTGCGCGACGTCTACACGTTCGACCTCGCAACCGGTCGCGCCGAGCTCGTCTCGGCGCGCGCCGACGGCCAGGCGGCGAACGGCGTCTCGGGGACGCCGACGCTGAGTGGCGACGGACGGGTCGTCGCGTTCGTGACTGCCGCCGACAACCTCGTCCCAGTACCACCCACGCAGAAGACGCTCGTAGTGGTGCGCGAGCGCGGCGGCGCTCCGCAGCTCGCCAGCCGGGCGATCGGCGGTGCCGCGCCCGACGGCGACTCCTTCCAGCCCGACATCTCGGCCGACGGCCGCTACGTCGTCTTCGCCTCCGCGGCCAGCAACCTCGTGCCGGGCGACACCAACGGCAAGACCGACGTTTTTCTCTACGACCGGCTGCGCGCGACGGTCGCGCGCGTCAGCGTCTCGACGAGCGGCCGCCAGGCGAATGGCAACTCGTCCAATCCGCGCATCTCCGCCGATGGTCGCTATGTCTGTTTCAGCTCGGCCGCGACGAACCTTGTGCGCGGCGACCGCAACCGCGTCCAGGACGTTTTCGTCCGCGACCTGCTTCGGGGGCGCACGGAGCGCGTCACGCTGTCGAGCACCGGCAAGGAGCAGAACGCCGCTCTCGCCCCGCCCTTCGCCCAGGTTTGCGATCTCTCGGCAGACGGACGCTACGTGGTGTTCGACAGCGACGCCACGAACCTCGTCCGCGGCGACGTCAACGGGCGCACCGACGTTTTCCTACGCGATCGCGCGCGCCGCCGGACGATCCTCGTCTCGCGCACCGTGAGCGACGGACTCGGCTTGAGCGACAGCTTCAACCCGGCGATCTCGGGCGACGGGCGGACGGTGGTGTTTCAGTCGTTCGCCGAGAACCTCGCACCGCCCTTCGCGAGCCGCGAGCACGTCTACGTCCGCGGCGTCGGTAGCGGGGGCACGGCGACGCTCGACGAACCTGCCGCGGGACCGTTCGAGGAGTTCTGGCGCACGCCGTTGTACGTTCAACCGGCGATCGCGCAGGACGGCACGGTCGCCGCATTCGAATCGCGCCACAGCACGATCGTCGCCGGTGACGCCAACGGGGTCGCGGACGTTTTCGTGCGCTCGGTCGCGCCGCCCGACACGCGCGCCGCCCGCCGGCTGCCTGGCGTCGTGCGGGGTCGCCGTGTGCGGCTCGTCGCGACATCGCCCGATCCGACGGCCGATCGCGCACTGTGCCGGATCGACCGTCGCCGCCCCTTCCGTTGCCGGTTGCGCCGGACGATCGAGCTGCGCGGCTTGCGCCGCGGCCGCCACCGGCTGGTGGTGGCGGCGGGCGGCCCCGGCCGCTTGTACGACCGTGCGCCGCTCGTGTGGCGTTTCCGGGTGCGCTAGACCGATCGTGCGGGACAGCTCGGGCGCGTGCCAGCGGCCGGACGAGATGCGGGTGCGGGTCGCGGCGCTAGGCGGTAGCCGTGCGCTCGCGCACAAGCCGCTCGATCACCTCGGGTGGCGACGGCTTGCCGAGCAGGTATCCCTGCGCGATGTCGCAGCCGAGCTGGGCGAGCGTGTTCCACGCCGCCTCGTCCTCGACGCCCTCGGCCACCACGCGCAGCCCGAGGTTGTGCCCGAGGTCGATCGTCGAGCGCACGATCACGCCGTTGTCGGGATCGCTGTTCATGCCGAGCACGAACGACTTGTCGATCTTGAGGATCTGGACCGGCAGGCGCTTGAGGTAGCCGAGCGACGAGTTGCCGGAACCGAAGTCGTCGATCGCGACGCGGACCCCGAACTCGGTCAAGCGGTCGAGGACGGCGCGCGCCCGCGCCGGGTCGTCGAGGACCGTGTTCTCGGTGATCTCGAGCTCGAGCCGTGCCGGCTCGATGCCTGCCTCGTCGAGCAGCGCGCGCACCCGGTCCGGGAACTCGATGTCGAGCACGTCCAGCCCCGAGATGTTCACGGCTACACCGAGATCGACACCGCGCTCCTGCCACTCCCGGCACTGCGCGAGCGAGCGCTTGATCACGTAGGTGGTGAGCTCGCGGATGATGCCGGTGCGCTCGGCGAGGGGGATGAACTTGTCGGGAGTGAGCAGCCCGAGCTCCGGATGCTCCCAGCGCACGAGCGCCTCGCAGCTGCGGATCCGTCCGCTCTCGATGTCGGCTTGCGGCTGGTAGAGAACCGTGAGCGCGTCCTCGGCGATCGCGCGCCGCAGCTCGGCCGCCAGCGTCAGCCGCGCAGGGGAGTAGTCGTCGAGCGTGTCGTGGTAGACGACGAGGTCGCCGGCACTGGTGCTCGCTTGGACGGCGATGTCGGCGCAGCGTACGAGTGTCTCGGGATCGCGCGCGTGGTCTGGGTATAGAGCGATGCCGATGCTGCACTGCATCTCGAGGTCAAGATCGCCGACGCGCTGCGGCTCCGCCACGATCTCGCGTAGACGTGCCGCGAGTCGCGCCGCGCCGTCGGTTCCGGCGACGCCGTGAGCGAGCACTCCGAACTCGTCCTCACCAAGCCGCGCGACGGTGTCGCGCGCGGGCATGTCCATCCTTAGCGTTCGGGCGATGCCGGTCAGCAAGCGGTCGCCGGCGCGGTGGCCGAGAGTGTCGTTGACCTCCCGGAAGCGCGCGAGGTCGACGATCGCGACAGCGAAGCGCGCCGCCGGCTCGGCCATCGCCGCGGCCACACGGTCGCGGAACAGCGCGCGGTTCGGCAGACCGGTCAGCGGGTCGTAGTAGGCGTGCCGTTGGATCGCCTGCACCTGCTCGCGCATCCGCCGTCCCGCGCGCACCAGGATCGGCAGCGTCGCCACGTACAGCGCGACGAGAACGAGCCCGACCATGGCTGCGTAAGCGGCGAGCTTGCGGCGCTCGGCACGCACGGCGGGCGCGAAGTCCTTGTACAGCTCGACGACCACCGGCACGCCACCGGCGGTGCGAGTGCGAACGTAGGCCTCGATCGCCTTTTGGGTGTTGTCGCCGACCGCGATCGTCGCGATCCGCGTCGTGCTGCCGCGGCGCATCGCTTGGCGCACGGCGTCCGGCCGCTCGGAGGGGCCGCCCACCTCGGCACGGCGCGTCGAGTACCAGATCCGTCCTTCAGCCGAGTGGACCTTGAGTCGCAGAGCGCCATCGGACAGCGCGCTGCGGCGCACAGTTCGGTCGAACGTGGCGCTGGTCGCCTGCCGCGCAGCGCCCTCCGCGGTCTCGCTGCGCAGTGCCGGCGCGACGATCGCGTTCGCGACCAGCCGCGCCTGACCGACCGCCTCCTCGCGAGCACGAGAAACCGCCCAGCTGCCGGCGAGCACGACAGCGAGAGCCGCGATTCCCAAGAAGGCGAGCGACACGTACAGCGTGAAGCGGGCCGTGAGCCGGGGGGTGCGCTCGGTAGCGCGGCGCCGGATGTTCCTTGGCTGCGCCGGTCCGGACGGATCGCTTACGGCGGCGGCTGCCGCGGGCTGCTGCGGTGCTTCCTTGCCCACCTGATCTCTTTCCCTTGAGAGCTACGCGTTACCTATCGGCGCTTGTTCGAGTCGCTTGAGCGAGGTGTAAACCGCACCGTGACGCGCACCGTGCGGCCGGGCGCGAAGCGCGTTTTTACGGCGATGCCGACGGAAGCGGTCGCAGCCCGCCGCGCACTGCGGCGGAAGATGAAGCGCAGCCGGTTCGTGCCGGCCCGCCTCGCTTCGGCGCGGCTGTGTTCTGGCAGCCGCCGCCAGACGCTCACCTCGACCGTGACGACCCCTGGGCTGGGCGCGTGCCATCGGGCTGCGACCGTGTGCGGCAAGCGACCGCTGCGGCGCAGGTGGCGGGCGATCGCGTGCGCCAGCGTTCTGGCGAGAGTTCTCGTGGCACGCGCGGTGGGGGAACGCTGGGTCGTGCCGACCGCCGCCCGCGCCGCCCGTGCGAGTGCAGCTGTCGGGCACTCCGGCTCGGAGCACAGGAACGGCGAGCGTGCGACGTTCCAATGGGTGGCGAGGTAGCTGCCGCTCGCCGGCGCGGGCGCGAAGTAGTCGTCGCGCCCGCAGTCGAGGCGGGGTAGTGGCGCTGCTTCGCAGCGAGGCGGTGGCAGCGGGTGCGGGACCCGTGGCCCGCCATCGTCGTAACACATCACATCGTGTTCGTCGAAGCAGTGTCCGGCGCCCGTCGCGTGCGGCGCCGAGTCCTGCACGGCGCCGAGGGTGTGCGTCAGTTCGTGCAGGGCGGTTAGCGTCCGGGCGCGCGTGAACTCGTCAGAGCCGTCGCCGAGCACGAAGCCGTAGAAGCCGCCGCGCTCGGCCTCGTTGTTCGCCGGCGAGTCGTCGCTCGGCATCGTCGCCACGCCGGTCGCGTTCCCGTTTGTGTCGAGACCGTCGACGTACACCAGGTAGTTGCGCCGGCTGCCGAGCGCCGGGGCGAGATCGCGAGCGAGGCGCAGAGCAGCGTGGCCCGGATCGCGCGGGTAGGCGCTCGCGGGGTGCGGCAGCTGGACCTTGCGGACGTCGACGAAGCCTTCGCCGCAGTCGGTGCCGAGGTCGAAGCGTGGCACGACGCGGCCGCCGCTCTCGAGCGCGTAGAAGCTGCGAATCACGGCCACGTCGCGTTGAATCAGGTCGGAGTAGACGCCGAAGCGGTCCTCGCCGTCGGCAGGGAAGGCGTAGACGACCTTCACCGTCGTTGCGCGTGCCGGCCCGTACTCGCCGAACGTCGGCGTGCCACACCAGTCGTCGGCCGCAGCAGCGTGAGCAGTTGCCGCTCGCGCACGTGCTGGAAGCAGCTGCTGCAAGTGCGCCTCCGTGTTGCCCGACAGATCGTCACTGTGAGCGACGACGCGCGGCGCACGACCTTCCACCGATGGCGCGACGAGGGGAAGAGCGAGGGCGGCGAACGCCATGACGGTGGGCACTAGCGCCCAGGCTCGGCCGTCTAGCAGGGGCGCCAACCACCGTCGGTGCGCATCCGCGGCCGGTTCGGTGCCTTGCGCGGGTTCGAAGCCGTCGTGCGCGGCCGCCGCGCACGTGACCGGGACGGCGGCTGTACCGGCCGCCTCGGTCGCCGCTCTCTCTTCGCTCCTTGCTCCGCTCTCGCGGCCGTCCTTGGCCCTTGACACGGCGCCTCCCGCGCCCTCGCCGCGTGTGTGTCGCTCTGACCCCTGCTCGGCGATCAGTTCCAGGGCATCGGCCCTGCCGGCGCTCCGGCCTCCCGCTCGCCGGTGGCGCCAGCTTCGAGCCCTGATCGCGCCCCGGTAGACGTCGGGCGTCGCGCGCTCTTTAGCGGCGGTGGACCGATGGCCGAGACCGGGGCGCGGCTCTTAAAGAGACCGGGGCGCGGCTCTTAAAGCTCCCAAAGGCATCGGCCCCACCCGCCCGGTCGGCTTTACCCGCCCGCCGGTAAGCGCCCGCCACCGCCGCCCGTAGCTGTCACAATGCTTGCCGCGATGGATGTCCGCCGCAGGCGCTCGCTACGGCTGGTGGTGGCGCTCACCTGCGCCGTGTTGCTAGCCGGTGCGCTGCTCTACACGAGCTTCGGGTCGGCGACCGAGGCGACTTCGCCGTCGGACGTGCTCGACGGGCGCGCACGCGGCGACGTACAGCTCACCGGCGTCGTGGTGCGCGATTCGGTCGAGCGCCGCGGTGACACGTTGCGTTTCCGCATCCGCGACCGCGGCGGCCGTCGGTCGCTTGCGGTCGTCTACCGCGGCCTAGTGCCCGACCCTTTCCGGGAGGGGCGCGAGGTGATCGTCTCGGGGCGGATGCGCGGGGGTGTCTTCGTGGCCGAGCGCGACTCGCTGATCACGAAGTGTCCGTCGAAGTACACCAAGGAGCGCAAGCCCGCCCCCGCTCGGGAGTCGTCCTAGCGTGGCTGCTCTGGGCGCCGGGATCCTCCTAGCGGCGCTCGCGGTTGCGGTAACCGGCGTCGCTCTGGCAGTTGCGGCGCGTCGCAGCGGCCGCCACGAGTACGTAGCCGCGGCACGCCGTGCCGTCTACGCGCTTGCCGCGCTCCTCGCTACGGCGTTCGTCCTCGCCGAGATCGCCTACCTGCGCTCCGACCTGTCGCTGGCGATGGTCGCCGAGTCGTCGTCGACCGACACGCCGACCTTCTACAAGCTGACGGCGATCTGGTCGACCCAGGAGGGCTCGCTGCTGTTCTGGGTGCTGCTGCTCGCTCTCTACTCCGCCGTCGCCTTGCGTCTCGCACGCGGCCGCCTACGCGACGCCACGCCGGTGGCGATCGCCCTGCTCTCGTCGCTCGCCACCTTCTTCCTCGCACTGCTCGTGTTCTGGGAGAGCCCGTTCGCCGAGTTGCGGCCGGCGGCCGCCGAAGGCAACGGCCTAAACCCGTTGCTGCGCCACCCCGCGATGATGTTCCACCCGCCGATGCTCTACCTCGGCTACGTCGGGTTCGCGATTCCGTTCGCGTTCTGCGTCGGTTCGCTGTGGGTGGGGCGCACCGGCGCCGAGTGGATCGCGCTGACGCGGCGCTTCGCGCTCGCTGCCTGGACGTTCCTGAGCGCGGGGATCCTGCTCGGCGCGCTGTGGTCGTACGGCGAGCTTGGCTGGGGTGGCTACTGGGCGTGGGATCCGGTCGAGAACGCTTCGCTGATGCCCTGGCTCACCGGCACCGCGCTGATCCACTCGGTGATGGTGCAGGAGCGGCGGCGGATGCTGGCCGTGTGGAACGCGGCGCTCGTGTGCGCCACCTTCGTGCTCGCGATCACCGGCACCTTCCTGGTCCGCTCGGGCGTGCTGAGCTCGATCCACGCGTTCGGCGACTCCACCGTCGGTCCCCAGTTCCTCGCGTTGATCGCGGGCACCACCGCACTTTCGGCGTGGCTCGTGGCGCGCCGCGCGCCGGCGCTGCGTGCGGCAGGTCGCATCGAGTCGTGGCTGTCGCGCGAAGCGCTGTTCTTGGTCAACAACCTGCTGCTCGTAGGCCTCGCGCTGGTGGTGCTGTGGGGGACCTTCTTTCCCCTGGTCTCCGAGGCGGTGAGCGGGCGTCGGGCCACCCTCGGCCCGCCCTGGTTCGCGGCAGCGACGCGTCCACTGGCGGTCGCGTTGGTTTTGGTGACAGCGCTGGGCACGGCGGCGGCGTGGCGGCGTGTGCGTCCGCGCGCGCTCCTGCTGGCGCTGGCTCCGGGACTCGTGGCTGCCATGGCAGCGGTCGCAGCGGGTGCGCCGCTCGGTCTTCTCGACCGTCCGGCGGCGGCGACGATGGTGGTGGCGTGCGCGCTGCTTGGCGGCGTCGTCGCCGGCGAGCTGGTGCGCGGGGCGCGCGCTCGCCGGCGCGCGCTCGGCGAACCGCTGCCGCTCGCGGCGCTGCGCCTCGTCTCTCGCAACCGCCGCCGCTACGGCGGTTTTCTGGTGCACGCGGGCATCGCTCTGTTGCTGGTCGGGATAGCGGTGTCGTCGTCGTTCCCCGAGCGCCGCGACGTGCGCTTGCGCCCGGGCGAGGCGGTGACGGTTGGTGGCTACACGGTCCGCTACCTCGAGCCGACGGCGTATGTGCTCGAAGATCCCGCGGGCACGGGAGCTCCGGTGGTGCTCGGCGCTCGGCTCGAGGCGCAGCGCGGCAGCGAGCGAGTGCGGCTCGAGCCGGCGCGCAACTTCTACCCCTCGCGCGCCGGTAACGGCATCATCGCTAGCTACTTCGAAGGCGAGGCGACGAGCGAGGTAGCGCTGCGCAGCTCGCTCGTGCGCGACCTGTGGGTCGCGGTGCGCCCCGACGTGTCCGGGCTCGTCGCGGTCGCGCGCGGACTCGACCGGCGGCTGCGCACCCCAACGCCGATGCAGCAACTGAGGGCCCTGGCCGCCCTCGCAGAGATCTATCGGCGCGACCCGCCGCCGGCGGCGTTCCGCGTGCTCGTCTCGCCGCTCGTCGCTTGGATCTGGGTCGGTGCCGGGATCGCGCTGTGCGGGGCGCTGCTTGCCCTCTGGCCACGTTCGCGGCGTTGGGTTCGCCGCCCGCTGGCCGATGCCCGGGCTAGCGAGCCATCGCGCAACGGCAGCGCCCGCAGCGGGCGCCCGGCGGCGGACGCACGTCCGCTGGTCGGAGCCCGCCTTGGCGGCGACGGCAACGGCGACGGCGGCACGGGCGGGCCCGGCTGCGGCGATGGCGGCCTAGGGAGCAGCCGCGAAGCGCCAGTAGCTGGCGAGCCTCCGACGGTCGTGGAGCGGCGCTGACCGCAAGGTGGAGGTGCTCGTCGCACTCATCCTGCTGGCGCTCGTGGCTCCCTTCGTAGTGTGGCCGCTCGGCCGGCGCGACCGCACCGGGACCTTGCGGGCGGGAGCGACGAACGAAGCGAGCGACGTCGCCGCCAGCGTTCAGGCTGCCGCCGCCCGTGCCCGGGGCGCCACCGCTCGCGCGCAGGGCACCGCCGCCGCGCTCGCCGACCTCGTCGCCGAGCGCGACCAGAAGCTCGCGCAGCTTGCCGAGCTCCGGCTCGACGGCGCTCTGGGAAAGCTCGATCCACAGCTGCTACGCGACCAGGAGCGGCAACTGCGCGCCGAGATCAGCGCGCTGATCGAACAAATCGAGGCCGAGCGGCGGCTAAGCTGAGCGGCGTGGAAGCCGTCCTCAGCGCCGCCCTCGTTCTCGTCTCCGCGCTCCTCATCGCGCTCGTCCTGATGCACTCGGGTCGCGACTCCGGCTTGTCGGGCGCGTTCGGGGTCGGCACCGGGCAAGGGCCGCTGGGCGGGGGCTCGCTCGTCGAGCGCAACCTCAACCGCTGGACGATCGCGATCGCGATCGTCTACGTCGGCCTCGTCGTCGCGCTGCTCAAGATCTAGAGCCTTCCTTACCGCCATCGCGGTCGTGCCGGTCCGAGACGCCGGCGCTCGGCCCCGCATCCGGCTTGTGACGCCGCCGGCCGTTCCCGCCACACTCCTCGTTGTGCCTGACATGGGCGCGCCCGCGCGGCCGAGCGGGCGCGAGTTGATCGCAGCCAAGGAGGTCGCGACGATGGCCGGTCGTTTGGCAACAGTGCATGCGCTCGCGAACGTGAGGGGCGACGTCGAGCGTCTGACCGAGGCGCTCGCCGCGATCCCGGCCGACGACGCGTCAGCGGTCGTGCTCGTCGGCGACATCTCGTCCGATGGGTCGGCCGAGAGTTTCCGCGCCGTCCTGCGGACGCTCGGAGAGGCTGACCAGCGCGTGTACTGGGTACCAGGCGCCAGCGACGCCCCGGTCACCCACTTCCTGCGCGAGAGCTACAACGTGGAAGTCGTCTTTCCGAAACTGCGCAACGTGCACGGGACGTTCGCGTTCGCACCGGGTTACGTGCTTCTGGCCGGGATGGGCGGCGAGATCACCGACGATCCCGAAGCCGCACGCGAGGAGCGCGAGCGGCTCCGCTACCCGGGGTGGGAGGCGGAGTTGCGGTTCAAACCGCTGGCCGAGCTCGACGATCACCCGCGCCTGTTCCTGTTTTCGACGCGCCCGCGCCACAAGGGGCAGCAAGAGCAGGGAAGTCAGACCGTGGCCGAACTCATCAACACCTTTCGGCCGCGCACGGTGATCGTTCCGGCTGGCGGTGGCGACACGTGGAGCGAGCTGTTGGGGAGCTCGCATGTCGTCTCCGTGGCTGACTTCGCGACGGCAGGCCCGGTCGCAGTCGACGTCACAACTGGCGAGGTCGTGTCCTCGGCCGTCTCGCCGAGCTGACCGGTCGATCGCGAGCAGCGGTCGCCCCCGCCGATCGCTTCGTCGCGACTGGCGGGCTTCTAGTGGCGCCGCCCGTCCACAACGAAAGCGGCGGCGGCCACGATTGTGGCCGCCGCCCTATGCGCCCGGGGAGATTCGAACTCCCACGGGGCTCTCGCCCCACGAGGCCCTCAACCTCGCGCGTCTACCAGTTCCGCCACAGGCGCTCGACGGCCCCATTGTAGTTGCGGGTCCGCGAAACCAGCGGCCGCTCGCCTCGCACGGCGGTCATCCGTCCGCGGCGGTAGCTTGCGGGGGTGATGAGCGGCGTCGATGGCGAGCAGCGCGGTGAGCGCGTGGCGGCACTCCCACGGCGGCGTGCTGCCGTGCTCGCGTTCATCGCCCGCTACCAGCGCGAGCGTGGCTTTCCGCCCACCGTGCGCGAGATCGCGAAAGGCGCGGGGCTGTCTTCGCCGGCCACGGTGCACGCCCATCTTGCGGCGCTCGAGCGCGAAGGCTGGCTACGGCGCGACCCTTCGAAACCGCGCGCGATCGAGCTCCTGCCACGCGCCCGTGGGGCGGCAGCCGCCGCTGTTACGGACGCTCCACGTAAAACCGCACCCGCCACGGGCGCGACCGCACCCGCCACGGCCGCGGCTGGCGCGTCGGGCGCACGCCAGTTGCCGCTCGTCGGCCGCGTTGCGGCCGGTACGCCGCTCCTCGCCGAGGAACACTGGGAAGGACTTGTGGCCGTGCCCGCGCAAGCCGGCGGCGACCGTGGCGACTTCGTGCTCGCGGTGCGCGGCGATTCGATGCGCGACGCCGGAATCCTCGATGGCGACTGGGTTGTGGTGCGCAGGCAAGACACCGCCGACAACGGCGACGTGGTGGTGGCGCTCGTCGGGGGCGAAGAGGCAACCGTCAAGCGCTTCTTCCACGATGGCGACGCCGTCCGTCTGGAACCGGCGAACCCGCGCCACGAGCCGATCCGCACGCGCGACGCACGCATCGTCGGGCGCGTCGTCGGTGTGCTCAGGCGGCTCCCTTAGCGGCCCGAGCGCACCCCTGCCGTGCTCCCTCGCTGGCCCGGCCGGGGCGGGACTAGACTTGGTGTTGCTGGCCGAGCAGCCGCGGGGGAGGCCGGAGAGACAACCGGTCCCCTCGAGGAAAGTCCGGACACCGCAGGGCAGGGTGGTCGGGAAACCGACCCGGGGAAACCCGCGGGAAAGTGCCACAGAAACCAAACCGCCTAAGCGGCGGGGCCGCACGTGAGCCCCGTCGCCGGCAAGGGTGAAAAGGTGCGGTAAGAGCGCACCAGCTGCGTGGCGACACGCAGGCTGGGCAAACCCCACCCGGTGCAAGGCCAAGCAGGGGTGATGACGCTGCCCGCCGAGCCCCAGGTAGGCCGCAGGGTCCCTACGGACCCCGTCCGCACCGGCCGTTCGGCCAGGGCGGGCGAGATAGATGGCTGCTCTCGACAGAATCCGGCTTACAGGCCAGCTACGGGGAGCCCCCGCCTCGGCGGGGGCTCCCTATTTCGCCCACTTGCGCCGGCCGCGTCGAGCGCTCGGCGGGATTCACTTGTGCGCAGCCACTTGCGCGCCGCCTGGGGTCGGACTCCGTGCAGCGGCGCCAGCGGTTAGAGTGCAGCCGCGATGGGCGTAATCGTCGTTCTGCTTCCGTTCGTCGTCGCCGGCTTGATCGTCGCTTTCGCGGCTTTCTTCGGGGGTCCGTCCGGTGCGCGACAGGCTTATCTAACGGGCGGGCCGCGCCTCTTCCGGGTGACCGTCGCCCTCATCGTTGCGGTGTGCGGAATCGTCGTGCCGGCGCTCGCGATCGCGGCGAAACAGGACGCGCTCGGCGGTGTCGGGTCGCTGCGCAACGAAGCTGCCGAAGGCCAGCTCGCGCGCGGCAAGCAGCTCTTCAAGGAAGTGTGCGCCACCTGCCACACGCTCGATGCCGTGCAGGCCAAGGGTGTGGTAGGTCCGAACCTCGACCAGCTCGCGCCCCTCGACCGCGAGCGGGTTCTGCGCGCGATCCGTATCGGCGGCACTGGCCAGCGGCGGATGCCGGCGGGTCTCTTGAGCGGCGAGGACGCCCAGGCTGTGGCTACGTACGTAGCGCGGGTGGCCGGCCGCGCCCCCTGAGCGCTCGGCCGAGCGTCGCGCGCGGGGCTAGCCGCGCAGCGGATCGCCAAGCGTCCCGCCGCGCCATGTTGAGCGGGGTGGTGACGGCGGCGGTCGGTCGGCCGCTCGGTGCCGCTTGCGCACCGTTTCCGTCCGAGCGTGGTGCTCTTATCACTGCTACGATGCCCGCTCCGAACGAGGGCCGAGGCTCCGGTGCCGTCACCGGGGCGCGGGGGACCCAAAGGGACCGAGCGTTGTCCCAGGGGCGAATCGCGGTCCGAGCACCGCGTAGCGCCGCAGGTGCGAGCCCGTCAGCTAACTCCGCAGGCCTACAGCGAGCAGCGATGGAAACGCTGACTACCAAGCCAGGTCGACAGCCTCCGCGCCGGACGGTGCGCATCGGTGGCGTGAACGGCGCCGGCGGCAGCGGCGCGCGATCGGCGGACCGCGCGCTCAAGCCGTTTCCGCGCGCCGCGCGCAGTGCGGCACGGCTGCGCGAGGCGGGCGCGGCCCGGTTCGCGCCTGATCGCGCTCTCGATAGGGGTGGGACGGCGTCCGCTCCCGCCGTGCGCGATGCGGTTCGCGGGCGCAGCCTCGACCGTGGGCCGCGCCGGCCGCGCACCGCTGCGGTCCAGTCTCGCGGCGTGCGGCGGCGTGTCGCGAGCGTGCCGCCGCTAGCCGCGGGCTCGCCCGACCGCTTCGCCGCTTGGGCGTTCGCGCTCGGGGTGCTGCTGGTCGTTGCGGCTGCGACGAGCGCCCACTTCGCCCCGGGCGGCTAGCGACCGCTCTCACCGGCGCCAGGACGTCGGCGCCAGTAAGGGCGCGCCTATACTCGCAGCCAGCCCGAATCACGCGCGAGCGGGCCAATGCAACTCGGGCGGCGAGGAGCTGGCGCATGGCTAAAAGCCGAGAGAGCAGGTTCCAGGTACACGACGAGCTGACGGCGCCCGAGCAAAGCCTCGCTGTGCTGCGCGCCGCTCTGGCGCGTGGTGCGCGCATCAGCAACTTTGTCGGGGTGCTTGCCGGCGCGCCAGCTGTGCTGCGCGGCTACGCGCGTTTCCTCGCCGAGCTTCGAGCAGGGAAGCTGCCGCGCGACACGCAGGCGCGCATCGCTGTCGCCGTCGCTGCCCACGAGCACAGCGACTACCAAGCGGTCCACGCCCAACGGCTGGCGCGCAACGCCGGCCTCGGGCTCGACGAGATCGCGGTGGCGCGCGAGTTCGACTCCTTCGACGAGCGCCACGCGGTTCTTCTGCGCTACCTGAAAGCGGTGCTCGAGAGCGACGACGCTCCGCCCGAGCACCTCCAGGAGGAGGCGCGCGAAGCGGGCTGGAGCGACGAGCAGCTACTCGAAGCGATCGCCCACCTCGGTCTGTGGCGCTGGGCGTGCCTGATGGCGCGCGCCGCGAACGTACCAGTCGAGGCGGCATCGGGTTTGCGCGGCGATCTCGTCGAGGCGGCCTGACGACAGGGAGCGAGCAGGGTGGGAGGGGAAGGGTCGAAGACGGCTGAGCCGATAGCGGCAGCGAGCCGCTCGCAGACGGCCGCCGACCGCACCGCTCCCGCCGCCGACTTCGGGCCCTCGAACGCCGAAAGTGGGCCTGCCTCCCCGACCGCCGCTGGCGCTCGGTGCGAGCGCGAGCCTTGCTGCTCTCTCTACCACCAGGCGGTCGAACTGATCGGCAAGCGCTGGACGGGCGCGATCATCCTCGTGTTGATGCCCGGCCCGCTCCGTTTCTGCGAGATCAAGCGCCTCGTTCCGCAGCTCTCCGACCGGCTGCTGTCGGAGCGCCTCAAAGAGCTCGAGGCCGAGGGCATCGTCGAGCGGCGCGAGTTGCGTGACTCGCCGCCACGCGTCGAGTACACCCTCACCGACAAGGGCCGGGCCCTCGAGCCGGTGGTGCGCGCGCTCAAGCGCTGGGCCCACGCCTGGCTTTGAGCGGTGCCGGTGAGCACCGGCCGTGCCGGCCGCACCGTTGCCCCTCGCGGCGGTCGTCGGCGCTGCGCCGGTCACTCCGACGCGACTAAGATCCGCCGCCGCGCCCGGTCTCGACAACGACGGGTGCTCGCACGACCCGAGGACCCAAGCAGGAGGAAAGCGTGAGCGAAAGACCGCAGACCGCCGACGACGTAAAGGCGATCGTCGAAGAGCGCAACATCCGCTTCGTTCGCCTCTGGTTCACCGACATCCTCGGGCAGCTCAAGAGCTTCTCGATCAACGCCGCCGAGCTCGACGATGCGTTCGAGGGCGGCATGGGTTTCGATGGCTCTTCGATCACCGGCTTCAACGCGATCGAAGAGTCGGACATGATCGCGATGCCCGACCCGAAGACGTTCGCGATCCTCCCTTGGCGTCCGGAGGAGCAGGGCGTGGGGCGGATGTTCTGTGACATCCTCACGCCCGAGCGCGAGCCTTACGAGGGCGACCCGCGCTACGTGTTGCGGCGCACGCTCGAGCGCGCCAAGCAGATGGGCTTCGACCACTTCTACGTCGGGCCCGAGCTCGAGTTCTTCTACTTCAAGAACGCCAAAGCCGAGAACGGCAAGCCTGAGATCCTCGACGAGGGCGGCTACTTCGATCTCACGACGCTCGACGCCGGCACCGACGTGCGCCGCGAGACGGTGCTCGCGCTCGAGCGTCTCGGCATCCACGTCGAGTACTCGCACCATGAGGTCGGCCCCTCGCAGCACGAGGTCGACATGCGCTACGCCGACGCGCTCGAGATGGCCGACAACACGATGACCTACCGCATCACGGTCAAAGAGATCGCGATGAAGTACGGGTGGCACGCGACCTTCATGCCGAAACCGCTGTTCGGCGTGAACGGGTCAGGCATGCACACCCACCAGTCGCTCTTCCGCGGCGACAAGAACGCCTTCTTCGATCCCGACGACCAGTACTTCCTCTCCGACACCGCCAAGCGCTTCATCGCCGGTCAGCTGCGGCACGCACGCGAGATCTCGTCGATCTTCGCCCAGTGGGTCAACTCCTACAAGCGGCTCGTGCCCGGGTACGAGGCGCCCGTGTACTGCGCGTGGTCGCGGCGCAACCGTTCGGCGCTTATCCGCGTGCCTCTCTACCACCCGGGCAAGGAGCAGGCCACGCGCGCCGAGATCCGCTGTCCCGACCCGGCGTGCAACCCCTACCTCACGTTCGCGGTGCTGCTCGCCGCCGGGCTCGAGGGGATCGAGAAGGGCTACGAGCTGCCCGAGCCGATGGAGAAGAACCTCTATCACCTCAGCCCCGAAGAGCGGAAGCGGCTCGGGATCGAGCAGTTGCCGGAGACGCTCGGCGAGGCGATCGAGCTGACCGCCGAGTCGGAGCTCGTGCTGCGCACGCTCGGCGAGCACATCTTCAACCGCTACGTCGAGATCAAGCGCCAGGAGTGGGAGGAGTACCGGGTGCAGGTGACCCAGTGGGAGCTCGATCGCTATCTCCCGATCCTCTGACATCGGCACGGATCTGCGCGAGCCGCGCCGGCGGCGTGCCTTCGCGCTAGCGTGCGGGCCGCGCTCGCGCATCGTCTTCGCCGTCGCCTGGCTAGTTGTGGTGGTCGCGGCGGCCGGCCCGCTGCGGCTGCCCGAGCGCTTCGCTGACGCCGAGAACAACGAGTCGACGTCGTTCCTGCCGGGCGACGCCGAGGCCACCAGGGCGCTAGCCGCCGTCGAGCGCCTGCAGCGCGGCGAGCTCGCGCCGGCGGTGATCGTCTACCGCCGCGATAGCGGTCTGCGGCCGAGCGATCTGCGCAAGATCCGCAGCGACGTCGCGCGCATGGCGGCGCGACGCTTCCCCACGGTGGTAGCCGACGGCGCCGCGGCGAGCGGTGCGGCTGCCGCTAACGGTCGCGCACCTGCCCGCCGTGCCCCACCACCCGAGCCGTCGCGTACGCAGTGCGGCGCGCCGGGCGTACCCGTACCCGGTCAACCCCGCGACTACCAGCCGTTCGTCGGTCCGGTGTGCTCGTCCGACGGCAAGGCCGCTGTGGTGACGGCCTACTTGCGCGGGAACGGCGAAACCTCGGGGCTGCTCGACCCCGTGCGCTACTGGCGCTCGGTGCTCGACCGCCAGCCCCCAGGGCTCGTCGCGAAGGTGACCGGCGGCGCCGGTTTCGCTGCCGACGCCGTCGAGGTGTTCGAGGGGATCAACACACGCCTGCTTACGGCCGCGCTCGCGCTCGTGATCGCTTTGCTCGTGTTGATCTACCGCTCGCCGATCTTCCTCTTCCTGCCGCTCGCCGCGGTGCTCGCCGCCGAGGTGCTTTCGCGCTCGCTCGGCTGGCTCGTCGCCGAGCTGGGGGTGACGGTGAACGGCCAGTCGAGCTCGATCATGTCGGTGCTGGTGCTCGGTGCGGGCACCGACTACGCCCTGTTGATCGTCGCCCGCTACCGCGAGGAGCTCCATTACCTCGACGACCGATTCGAGGCGGCGCGTCGGGCGCTGGCGTCGGCCGGACCGGCGGTCCTGGCGTCGGCGGCCACGGTAATCGCCGGTCTGCTCTGCTTGCGGTTGGCGAAGGTCAACGGAACCTCGGGGTTGGGGCCGTTCGGTGCGCTCGGGGTCTTCAGCGCGGCGCTGGCGATGCTGACGCTGCTGCCGGCGCTGCTTGTGCTCGCCGGGCGGCGGGCGCTGTGGCCGTTCGTTCCGCACACCGCCACCACCGCTCCCGACCCGGCGCGAATCCCGGCCTGGTCGCGCCGCATGATCGTCGAAGGTTCGTCGATCGTCGCTCTCGGCCTCGCGCTCGCCGCTGTGCTCGCAGTGGCCGTGCTCTGGCCGCTCGCGCTCGTGACGGCGCTCGTGCGGCGCGCGAGCGGCCGGCGCCTGCCGTCGCTCGTGTCGCTGCTCGACCACTCGGTTTTCACTCCCTACGAGCTCCGTCGCTATCGACGCGAACGCCGCAGCGACCCCACCCACGGCTGGTGGCGGCGCGTCGGCGAGTTCGTGCGCCGCCGGCCGCGCGCAGTGCTCGTCGCGAGCCTCGCAGCGCTGGCGGTGATGGCGACGGGGCTTCTAAACCTCTCGACCGACCTCACCACCCGCGACAGCTACCGCGACGAGGTCGACTCGGTGGTCGGGCAGCAGCTGCTCGAACGCAGTTTCCCGGGTGGGGCATCGGCCCCCGTCGATGTCGTCGTGACCCGCCCCGAGCGCGTCGCCGCGGTGCGTGCCGCGCTAGAGCGGGTCCCGGGGGTCGCGACCGTGAGCGGGCCGGTGGCGAGCGGTCGCGACGGGGTGCTCCTGCAGGCGACGCTCGACCGCGACCCCTACTCGACCGCCGCCTACGACCTCGTTGACGACATCCGACGAGCCGTGCGCCGCGCCGACGCGGGGGCGCTCGTGGGGGGCGCGAGCGCTGTCGAGCGCGACGTGCGAGCGGCTGCCTCGCGTGACACCGTGGTGATACCGCCCGTCGTCCTGGCGGTGGTGTTCCTGATTCTCGTCGCTCTGTTGCGTTCGCTAGTCGCGCCGCTGCTTTTGATCGCGACGGTGATGGTCAGCTTCGCGGCGGCGCTGGGCGTCTCATACGTTGTGTTCGACGTGGTCTTCGGCTTCCCGGGGTCCGACCCGTCGCTGCCGCTTTACGCCTTCGTCTTCCTCGTCGCTCTAGGTGTCGACTACAACATCTTCCTGGCAGCGCGCGCCCGTGAAGAGAGCGAGCGCTACGGAACCCGCGAAGGGATGCTGCGCGCGCTCGCTGTCACCGGCGGCGTCATCACCAGCGCCGGGATCGTGCTGGCAGGGACGTTCACGGTGCTGGGCGTCCTGCCGCTCGTGTTTCTCACCGAGATCGGTTTCACTGTCGCCTTCGGCGTGCTGCTCGACACCTTCTTGGTGCGCAGCGTGGTGGTGCCGGCGCTCGCGTTCCTGCTCGGCGAGCGGTTCTGGTGGCCGGCGCGGATGCGCGCCGACAAGACCCGCGGCGAGGCGGTAGCGGCCTAGCGCAGCAGCTCGGCGAGTTCGCGGGGCGTGGTCACCGGCCGCTTGCAGGTGAAGTTCTCGCAGACGTAGGCGGTCGGCTTTCCGTCGACGGTCGGTCGCTCGCGCAGCAGCGGCATCGAGTCCGGTTCGCCGCAGGCAACGACCACGTGTGGTCTCAGGCGGGCGCGCACGACCCGTACAAGCTCGCGGTCGGGATCGCCGACGATCGCCACCTGTTGCGGTGGTGCGAGGCGAAAGTCGAGCGCGAGCAATAGATAGGCGAGGGCGCTCGGCGCCCGCTCGGCGATGCCAGCGAGCAGCTTCAGCACGGAGTCGCCGAGCTCGCGCCAGCGCTCTTCGCCGGTAAGCTCGGCGAGTCGCAGCAGCGCGGCGGCGGCGCTCGCATTCCCCGACGGGATGGGATGGTCCTCGATCTCTTTGAGGCGCACCGGCAGCTCGCCGGCGCGGTCGGTCGGCGTCTCGAAAAAGCCGCCGCGCTCGCGGTCGTGGAAACGCTCGGCGAGGGCGGTGGCGAGATCGGTGGCGGCGTCGAGCCACCGCGCCTCGAACGTCGCTTCGTAGAGCGCGACCAGCGCCTCGAGCAGGTGGGCGTAGTCCGACAAGAACGCGGCCACCCCTGGTCGGCCGTCCTTCCACGTGCGCACGAGCTCCCCCTGAGGGCGCATCGGGCCGAGCAAGAAGCGAGCGAGGGCGCGCGCTCGCACGAGATAGTCGCTGCGCTCGAACGCCGCTCCCGCCTCGGCGAGCGCGTGCAGCATCAGCGCGTTCCACGAGCAGATGCGCTTGTCGTCGCGGGCCGGCCGGGGGCGGCGCGCCCGCTCGGCGAGAAGTGCGCGCCGCCATTCAGAAAGCTCGTGCGGGCGCTCGCGTGAGCGAGCCGTGAGCACCGAGCTGCCGTGTTCGAAGTTGCCGCGCTCGTCGACGCCGAACCAATCGGCAGCAGCTGCCGCCGCCGGGCCGAGAGCGGCGTCGAGCTCCGCCCGCGTCCAGACGTAGAAGCGGCCCTCGCCGCCGTCGGAGTCGGCGTCGAGCGACGAGCAGAAGCCGCCTTCGGGAGTGCCGAGCTCGGCGATCGCCCAGTCGAGCGTCTCGCAAGCGATAGTCCGGTAGAAAGCGTCGCCCCACGCGAGCCAGGCGCGCGTGTAGCAGCGCGCGAGCAGCGCGTTGTCGTAGAGCATCTTCTCGAAGTGCGGGACAAGCCAGCGCTCGTCGACCGCGTAGCGGTGGAAGCCGCCGGCTAGCTGGTCGTAGATGCCGCCGAGCGCCATCGCGTCGAGCGTGCGCGTGGTCATCGAGCGCTCCCCGCGCGCCAGCAGGAAGAGGAGCGTCGCTGCTGGCGGGAACTTCGGAGCCGAGCCGAAACCACCGTTGCGCTTGTCGAAGGTGTGCGCGATCTCGGCGACCGCGCGACCGAGCAGCTGACGGTCGGGCAACGCGTCGGCGGGTGCGATGCGCGCCGCCGCGCCGAGACGTGCAGCTACCGCTTGCTGGTTGGAGCGCACGGCGCCGCGCCGCTCGCGCCAGACGGCGGCCACCGCCTCGAGCACCTGGCGCCACGACGGCAAACCGCCGCGCGGCGCGGGCGGGAAGTAGGTGCCAGCGAAAAAGGGCACACGCTCCGGCGTCATGAAGACGTTCAAGGGCCAACCCGCGTGGCCGGCGATCGCTTGCGCCGCGGCGATGCAGTAGGCGTCGACGTCGGGGCGCTCTTCACGGTCGACCTTCACGCAGACGAAGTGCCGGTTCATCAGCGCCGCGACCTCGGGATCGCTGAACGATTCCCGCTCCATCACGTGGCACCAGTGACAGGCCGCGTAACCGACCGAGACGAGCAGCGGCTTGTCCTCGCGCACGGCACGCGCGAGCGCCTCCTCGCCCCACGGCAGCCAGTCAACCGGGTTTTCGGCGTGTTGGCGGAGATAGGGCGAGGCTTCTTGCGCTAGAGCGTTGGCCACGCTGCGAGGCTAGCGGCGCCGTGCGCGAGCGCGGGCGCGGGGCATGGCGCTCAGCCGCCGAAGAGCCGCCCGACGTGCGCCGCCACGAGTTCCGGCTTCTCCTCGGCGATGAAGTGGCCGCTGTCGGGCACTAGCTCGAGGCGCATCCGGGGGGCGTTGCGCTCGAATCCGCCGAGGAGGTCGGTAGCGATGAAGCCGTCGCCGGTGCCGAAAAGCAGCGTCACCGGCAGTTCTAGCCGCGCGTCGCGGTAGCGGCCGCGCACGATCGGCCAAAGCTCGCGCGCAAGGAAGGTGCGGTAGAGCAAGGAGCTCGCCCGCGCTCGTTCCGGAACTGCCAACACGTCGAGGTAGGCGTCGAGGTCGCCGCTCGTGAGCGCATCGCGGTGGTGGAGGTCGCGCACGAGCAGCCGCCGCACGAGCCGGCCGTCGCGGATCACAGCTGCGCCGACGTGGGGGGCCGCCACGGCGAGCTGGTACCAGAAGCGGGCGAACGCCGGCAGTTTGCGCAGCTCGAAGCGCTGCCAAGGATGGGTGATGTTGAGCGCCAGGTAACCGCGGAAGCGCTCGGGCGCGCGCAAGCAGAGAAGAAAACCGATCCAGCCACCCCAGTCGTGGCCGACGAGCCCCACGTCGCTCTCGAGCCCGAGGCGGTCGAGCAGGGCGAGGATGTCGCCGGCGAGCGTCTCCTTTTCGTAGCCGTGGGCCGGCACCTCGCTCCAGCCGAAGCCCGCGAGGTCGGGCATCACAAGACGGAAACGTTCGCCGAGCTCAGGCACGAGCTTGCGCCACTCGTACCAGTGCTGGGGCCACCCGTGCAGGAGGAGCAAGGGAGGCGATGTCGGATCGCCCGCTTCGGCGACATGCAGCTCAAGACCGTGGGCCACCACCCAGTAGTGCCGCACCCCTGGCACCTCGGGCAACGCCGGCTGGGCCGGCGGAAGCGCCCGCTGCGGCCTCACGCTAGCCACCACCGTTTCTCCCTTCGAGCGCGTGCGACGAAGGCATCTCGCGCACCTGCGCACGCTTGATCTTGCCGCTCGCCGTCTTCGGCAGGGCGTCTACGAAGTCGACGATCCGCGGATACTTGTAAGGGGCTGTCGCGCGGCGCACGTGTTCCTGGAGCTCGCTTACGAGTTCAGGCCCGGGATCGAAACCCGGTCGCAGCACCACCACGGCCCGCACGACCTGCCCACGAATCTCGTCCGGCGCGGGCACGGCCGCCGACTCGGCGACCGCCGGGTGGGCGTTGAGCGCCGACTCGACCTCGAACGGGCCGATGCGGTAGCCGGACGAGATGATCACGTCGTCGGCACGGCCCTCGAACCACAGCCATCCGTCCTCGTCGCGGCGCACGCGGTCGCCGGTCCGCCACACCCCCTCCGGTCCGTCGAGGAAGAACGTCGGCACCGTGCTGGGGTCGCAGCAGAGCTCGCCGCTCTCGTCGACCCACACCTTGAACCCTGGCAAAGGCTTGCCCATCGACCCGGGTCGCAGCGGCTCGCCGAGCGGCACACCGGTCAGCGCGCCGGTTTCCGTCTGCCCGTAGCCGTCGCGTACCTCGACTCCCGCTTCGCTGCGCCACGCCTCGATCGCTGGGGCGTCGAGTGGTTCACCTGCCGCCACCGCGTGACGGAGCGGTAACGGCCGCAGCTGCGCGCGTTTCGCGACCGCGCGGTACTCCGTCGGCGACATGCAAAGAACGGAGACGCGCTCGCGCTCGATTATCGCCAGACGCTCTTCCGGGTCGAAGCGCGCGTCGTGCAAAAGCGCTGTTGCGCCCCGCAGCCAGGGCGCGATGAACGTGTTGCGCGCCGACTTCGACCAGCCCGCCGCCGCCGTGCACCACGCGACCTCGCCTGGGCGCGGTGCGTACCAGTGCTCGGCCTGAACGCGCTGGCCGAAGAGGTAGCGCTGACCGTGACGGATCGGCTTCGGCTCGCCCTGGGTCCCGGACGTGAAAACGATCAACGCCGGATCGGTGGGGGAGAGGTCGACGGCGGGCGCGGGTGCGGCCGCGAACAGGCGCTCGTCGGGCAGCGTCAGCACGGTGCCGGTGAAACCGCTCGCTTCGACGCGCTCGAGGTCGCGCTCGTCGCACACGATCGCGCGCGGGGCGACAGCATCGATCCGCTTGCGCAGGTCGCTCGCGGTCAGCTGTTCGGTGCAAGGCTGGGCGACAGCGCCGATCCGCCAGCAAGCGAGCAGCGTGTAGACCCACTCGGGCCGGTTGCCGATCACCGTCATCACGACATCGCCGCGGCCCACGCCTTGCGCCACGAGCGTTCCCGCCAGGCGCGCGGAGCGGTCGGACACCTCGCCGAACGTGATCTCGCGCCGCTCGCCCGTACGATCGATCGCGATGAGCGCGAGCTGCGCGCGGTCGCGTCGGTCGACGATGTCGCGAGCGAAGTTCACGCCAGTGTTCTCGCCGCCATCAGTCTGACAACCCAGCTCTCTCGTGCGTCACGAGCCCTTTTCCGCGCTGTCGGTTGGTTCGTGCGCGGACGAGGAGGAGCCGCGCTCGGCCATCTCGGTAGGTCGCGCCCTGCCCGCGCCGCTCGCGAGCGTCGCTCGGGCGCGCTCCATCAGGCGCGCGGCGCCCTCCCAGTAGAGCGCGAAGGCGACCGCGGCGAGACGCTCCCGGTCGAGGTCGGGGCGCCGGGTCGACCACTTGCCGAGCGCTTCCATGCCGCCGACGAAGAGCCGCGCGATTACCTCGTCGCCAGGCGTCGGCCGCTCGCTGTCACCGCCGTAGGAGGCAGCGATGCGGCGCGCGACGAGCGTCGTCACACGCTCGACGATCCGCTCGAGCTCGGCGCGTGCCCGTGGCTCGTGCACTTCGGCGACGAGGATCCGCCAGGAGTCGCGCCGTTCGGCGACGAAGTCGAGGAACGTGCGGATCGCCACGCGCGTACCGCGCTCGGGGTTCTTTTCACCGGCGAGGGCGCGTTCGAGGCGCTCTTCGAGTTCGCGTCCGTGGCGCTGAAGCACCGCCAGGTGCAGCTCGAGCTTGCTCGGGAAGTGCTCGTAGATGAGCGACTTCGATACGCCCGCCTGGCGGGCGATCGCGCCGATCGACGCGCCCTCGTAGCCACGTTCCGCGAACACCTGCAGCGCTGCGTCCAGCAGCGACTCGCGGCGTTCGTCCCCGCTCAAACGCCGCCTCGTCGGGGTGTCGCCGCCTCTGCGGTCCTGCAGATCGCCCACGACGGTGCGGCACTCTTGCAGAGGCGGACGCTTCGGTGCACGCTGCACCAGCGCAGGAGCTGCGCCGCAGGGGATGAATACAGCGGCGAGATCTGATAGCGTGCCGCCAACGCCGAATCCGCGCTCGCAAGCGCGGAGCGGGGGACCCAATTGGTGGCCCGGTGCCACCGGGGGCGAACCCCGCTGCCTCACGGTAGCGGGGAGCGCGAACTCTTCCCGCGCGAGCCCGTCAGCTAACCCCGCAGGCGTCGGACAGAGACCGTGGACCCCGACGGGAAGAAACAACGGCCTGCACGTCTTCTCGCTGTCGCCGCCGCAGCCGCGGCGATCGCTGCCGCTGCCGCTCCCGCGTTCGCGGAGACCGGCGGAGCGACCGGTTCCAGCGCACCGCCCGCGGCGGGTGTGGTCACGTCCACGGGCGGCGGAGCGATGTACGTGCCGCCGGCGGGCAAGGCGCGGCTCGTCAACGGGCGCGCGATCGCGCCGGCCGACGCGCCGCCCGAGGTGCGTCGCGTCATCGCGTTCGCGAACCGCATCGTTTCGAAGCCGTACCGCTACGGCGGCGGCCACCGGCCGTTCGCGAAAGGTCTCGACCGCGGCTACGACTGTTCGGGTGCCGTCAGTTACGCGCTTTTCGGGGGCGGCTTCCTGGACGCGCCGCTCGACTCTGGCTCGCTGATGCGCTGGGGCAAGCGCGGCCGCGGTCGGTGGATCACCGTGTACGCCCACGGCGGCCATACGTTCCTGGTGGTGGCGGGTCTGCGCTTCGACACCGGCTACCGCGACGCCGAGGCGCGCGCGGCGTCGCGGCGCTTGGGACTGCCCCGCACCGGCCCGCGCTGGAGTCGCAAGATGCGCCCGACACGCGGCTACGTCGCTCGGCATCCCGCGGGCTTTTGAGCAGCGCACTGCCGCCCGGCGATCCGTCCGGCGGGCCTCGCACCACCCCGAGCCCCCGAGGCGGCCGAGCAAGCGCAGGGCGGGGTATTCTGCCGGTACCGCACGCCCGGCCGCGCGGTGGGAACTGCCTAGCGAACGAGCCGGCGCGGCGAGCTGCCAGTGCTCGCCGGCACCGGGCTAGCGCCGGTACATAACGACAAGTCGCAGAGATCGAGGAGCGCCGAAGGAGATATGGCCGCAGCGACCGATCTTCTCACCAAGACCGACGAGCAGAAGGCGATCACCGAGATGGTGCGCCAGTTCGTCGATAACGAGATCATCCCGCACGCCGAGGAGTACGACGCCAAGGACGAGTTCCCCGCACCGATCGTCGAGCAGATGAAGGAGCTCGGCCTGTTCGGTGTGACGATCCCCGAGGAGTACGGCGGGATGGGCCTCGACCTCACCACCTACGCGATGATCGTCGAGGAGCTCTCACGCGGCTGGATCTCGATCTCGGGCATCGTCAACACGCACTTCATCGGCTCTTACCTGTTGATGAAGTACGGGACCGAGGAACAGAAGCAGTACTTCCTGCCGCGCATGGCGACGGGCGAGATCCGCGCCGCTTTCTCGCTGTCGGAGCCTGAGTGCGGGTCGGACGTGCAAGCGATCAAGTCGACGGCTCGCAAGGACCCCGAGACCGGCGACTGGATCCTCAACGGGCAGAAGATGTGGGTGACGAACGGCCTCAACTCGGGCGTCGTGTTCGTGCTCATGAAGAGCGACCCGAAGGCGGATCCGCCCTACAAGGGCATGACCTGCTTCATCACCGAGAAAGAGCCGGGCGTGTCGGTCAACACCGGGAAGTTCGCCGGTCTCACGATCCCGCCCAAGATCAAGAAGATGGGCTACAAGGGTGTCGAGTCGACCGAGCTCGTCTACGACGGCTACCGCTGCCCGCCCGATCGCATCCTCGGTGGCGAAGAGGCAGGGCTCGGCCAGGGCTTCCGTCAGATGATGGACGCGCTCGAGGTCGGCCGCGTGAACGTTGCTGCGCGCGGCGTCGGGATCGCCCAACGCGCGCTCGAGCTCGCGTTGCGCTACTCGCAAGAGCGCAAGACGTTCGGCAAGCCGATCTGCCAGCACCAGGCGATCCAGTTCAAGCTCGCCGACATGGCGACCAAGGTCGAAGCGGCGCGTCTCCTCACCTACAAGGCAGCGCGTCTCAAGGACGCCGGGCAGCGCTCCGACCTCGAGGCGGGCATGGCGAAGCTGTTCGCGTCCGAGACCGGCCGCGAAGTTGTCGAGCAGGCGTTCCGCATCCACGGCGGCTACGGCTACTCGAAGGAGTACGAGATCGAACGGCTCTACCGCGACGCGCCGCTGCTGCTGATCGGCGAGGGCACGTCCGAGATCCAGCGCATGGTGATCGGGCGCAAGCTGATCGAGCGCAACAAGATCTCCTGACGCAGAACGTCTGCGGACGCAGAACGCTTGGCGGCGCTAGCCCAACGAGGCCGGCGCGTTCGTTCAGCGCGACGATCGGATCACGATCGCGCAGCCGTTGTCCGAACTCGAAGGGCGGGCGCCCACCGCTGCGCAGCGGCCGCTCGTCGCTGCCCCCGCTGGCCGCCGCCGAGCCGTCGCTCGCCGCTTACGGCCCAGGTGGGATGGCCGTCGTCGCCTTCGCTTAGGGTTTCGCCGGAGAGCATGAGTGCGAGCGACACGCGCAAGCAGATCCTCGAGACGATCGACCGTCTGCTGGCCGACGTTCCCGCGTTTCGGCGCCTGCGGCTCGTGCTGCAGGTCACGCTGCGCGCCCGCGGCGGCGACGCGCCGATCTGGCGCGTCGAGCTGCCCGCCCGCAAGGTGGTGCGCGAACCTGCGCCCGATGCCCGCCTGTACGTCGAGATGGCGCGCGAGGAGTTCAACCGTCTCGCCGGCGCCGGTTTTCACGATTGGGCCGAGTCTTTCCAGCGTGGACGCGTGCGCGTGACCGGCGATTCGGCTGTCGTGAGGTTGCTGGGCGAGGTGGGACGGCGCGCGCTGGCGCGTACGCCGGCGGGCCGCACGTCACGCGCGGGGGCTGGTTGAGCGGAACGGTCCGCGAACTCTCGCGCGACGACCTCCCGGCCGTGGCGGCGCTGTACGAGCGCGTGATGCGCTCGGGTGCGCAGCAACCGGCACCGGGGCTCGTCAACTACTTCGAGCGTGTCCTTTTCGGGCCGCTCCGCCGCGAGGGCGTGGAGCCGCTGGTGTACGTGCGCGAAGACGGCCGAGTTGTCGGCTTTCTCGCCGCCTACGCGCGGCAGCTGGCGTCGGCCGACGGGCGGCGTTTGCTGCTGGGCTGCTCGGGCCAGCTCGTGAGCGACCCCGACGCGCGCCTCCCCGGTGTCGGGGTTGTCCTCCTCAGGCGGTTCCTTGCCGGCCCGCAGGATCTGTCGATAACCGACGGTGCGACGGTCGCGGTGGCAGAGATGTGGCGGCGGCTGGGTGGCCGTGTTCGCGCGCTCGAGTCGCTCGTTTGGATCAAGGTGTTGCGACCGGTCAGCGCTGCGTTGCTAGCGGCCCGTACGCGCTGGGGCCGGGGTGCAGCTCCGCCCGGTTCAGCGCGGGGTAAATCTGCGGCGCCGGCAGGGCGAGAGAGTCGCGAGCTCGATGCGGCTGCGCTTGTCGAGCTGTCCGAGCGGCTGCGTGCGCGGTGGCGGTTCGCCCCCGCGCTCGATCTGGCGCTCGCCGAGTGGCTGTTGCACGAGTTGGCGCGTTCGGCGCCTGCGCGCGGGCCGTTCGTGGCCCGGCAGGTGACGGGAGCGACAGGTCGTACGGTCGGGGCGTACCTCGCTTTCCTGCCGCGCGGCGGGCGCGCTCAGGCGATCTGTGTGCTGGCCGAGCGCGGCCACGAACGGCGTGTTCTCGACGATCTGTTCGCGTGTGCGCGGGCTGCCGGTGCAGCAACAGTCGAGGGGCGAGTGGAGCCGCATCTGTTCGAGGCGCTCGCTAGCGCGGGCGTGATCATTCGGCCGGGCGAGCGAGCGCTCGTCCACAGCGAGGACGGCGACCTTGCGACGCTCGCCGTCGCCGGCGACGTGCTGATGACCCGCCTCGAGGGCGAGTGGTGGATGGCGCACCACCTCGATCCGCTCCCGGGCTGACCGCGCTGCGCACGGACCCAGCGCCGACGCGCTCGGCGCACGGCCCGGTGCCCCGGGAGGCTGGGTCCGCTCGCAGCGAGCCGCGCTAGATGACCGCTAGGCGCGCTCGAGGACCGAGTCGTCGTAGAGCTTGCGGATCCGCAGCTTGCCCGCGGGAGCGAGATCGAGACAGAGCTCACAGAGCACGCACTCGTCGAGGTTCTCGTCGACGATCTCGATGCCGCTGTCGCCGACGGCGAAGATGTCGACCGGGCACGCCTCGGCGAGTTTCGCCGCGAGCTCGCGATCGCCACGGATCGAGTCGTCGATCTCGACCTGGATGAAGACGCCGTGCAGACGTCGTGCCGCGTCGCTCGCGGAGCTTTGCGCTGCGGCGGTGGCCGCTCCTGTTTCGTGACCGCTCGTCATCGCGCCGTGACCTCCTTGCCGAGCCGTTCGCGCACGAGATCGGGAATCTGCGAGATCTCCTCGGCGACGGTGATTCCCGCGGCCTCGAGGCGCGCGATCTTCTCGGCAGCCGTGTCCTCTTTACCCTCGACGATCGTTCCGGCGTGGCCGAAACTCATGCCCGGCATCTCGTCCATGAAGCGACCGGCCATGAACGCGACGATCGGCAGGCGACAGTCGTTCTCGGTGACGTAGCGGGCCAGTTCCGCCTCCATCCGGCCGCCCGGCTCGGAGTAGATGACGATCGCCTCGGTTTGCTCGTCAGCCTCGAAGAGCGGCAACAGCTCGGTGTAGGTGGAGCCGATGATCGCGTCGCCACCGATCGACACCGCCGTCGACTGCCCGAGACCAGCCGCGGTCAGCGTCGACGAGATTTCGGTCGTCATGCCGCCCGAACGCGACATCACGCCCACCGGCCCCGGCGTGTACGCCTTGGCGGCGTCGCGCGCCGGCCCGCCGATCCCGCCCATCTTGATCACGTCGGGAACGATGATCCCGAGGCAGTTGGGCCCGATGATGCGTGCGCCGCGCATCTCGGCAAGCTCGACCATCTGCGCGACGTCGCGGCGGGGGATGCGCTCGGTGACGATGACGATCAGCTTGATGCCGTTTTCGATCGCCTCGAAGACAGCGTCCTTGCAGAACGCTGGCGGCACCGTTACGACCGAACCGTCGATCGGACCACCGTGGTGCTCGACGCACTGCTCGACAGAGTCGAACACCGGCACGCCGTGCACCGTGCGACCTTTGCGGCCGGGCGTGACGCCCCCGACAATCTTGGCGCCCTTGCCGTACTCGAGGCACTCCTTCGTCAGGTTCACGGCCTCGCGGCCGGTGATGCCCTGAACGATGAACGTCGTGTTCTCGTCGATCAGGATGCTCACGTTCTCGTCCTCCGCTAAGCCGCTGCCGCCGCGCCCTGGATCTTCTCGACCGCGCGCCGTGCCGCCTCGTGCATGGAAACGGAGCGATCGCAGTACTCGACGCCGTAGCGCTGGAGGATCTTGTAGCCCTCGTCTTCCCAGGCGCCGGGGATGCGGAAGATCGCGATCTTCTCGGCCGGGTCGTAGCCCAGCTCGAGGCACGCCTTGATGACGCCGCGCGCGACGATGTCGACGCGCGTGTTGGAGACGATCGACATCATCACCGCGATCTTGTCGACGCCCGGCTTGGTCAACACCAACTTCGCGAGCTCGCAGGCCTTGCGCACCGAGGGGTTGCCGCCGATCTCGCAGTAGTTGGCGGGGCGCCCGCCGTACTTGCGCACGGCGTCGAACAGCGTCAGCGAGCCGCCCCCGGCGCCGATCACCAGGCCGAGGTTGCCGTCGAACTCGGTGACGTTGCCGGCGACACCGCGGTGGTCCATCGCGTCAACCTCTTCGCCGCGCAGCTCGAAGGGGGTGGGCTCACGCGCCTGGCGCGTCTCCTCTGGGCGCACACCGAGCTCTTCGAGCAGCCGCTTCTGGCGTGGGCGCGCTTCGTTTTCCATCTCCATGTGCGCGTCGAGCGCGACGAAGCTGCCGTCCTCGAGCTCGCCGAGGGGGTTGATCTCGGCGAGGGTCATGTCGTACTTGACGAACAGCTGCGCGAGCTTGGCGAGGATCTGGGCAGCACGGTTGAGCTGAGAGCCGGTCACACCGACGCGCGCGACGCACTCCTTCGCCTCGAATCCCGAGAAGGGCAGCACGTTCGAGAAGTGCCGGCGGGCGACGTGCTCGGGATGCTTTTCGGCTACCTCCTCGATGTCGATGCCGCCCATGTCGGAGAAGATCATCACCGGGCGCTTGCGGATCCCGTCCCACACCACGCCCGCGTAGTACTCCTTCTTGACCTGGGCTTTGGGATCGACCAGCACACCGCGCGGTTTGTGGCCGCGGATCTCGAGCGCCAGAATCCGTTCGGCGTGCGCGGCCGCCTCGTCGGGCGTGTCGGCGAAGGCCACACCGCCCGCCTTCATACGGCCGCCGGTGAGCACCTGCGACTTGATCACCACCGGCCCGCCGATCCGTTCGGCGATCGCGCGCGCCTCCTCGGGCGTGTGCGCGAGGCCGTAGTCGGTCACCGGGATGCCTTCGCGCTTGGCGATGGCGCGGGACTCGTACTCGTAGAAGCGCACTGCGGAGCTCCTCCTAGGCGTTGGCGACAGGCTCGCCCTGCTTGAGGTGCTCGAAGCCGTAGAGCTCGGCTAGTTCTGGGTCCTTGCGCGCGAGCATCTCGGCAAGCGAGACCATCACCTTGCACTGCTTCCAGGTGGCGTCGTCCTGCATCTTGCCGTCGATCATGTGGACGCCCCGCCCGTCCGGGATCGCTTCCAGCACCTTCTTCGCGAACTTCACTTCCTCGACCGGGGGGCTGAACACCTTCTTGGCGATGTCGATCTGCACCGGGTGCAGCGACCACGCGCCGACACAACCGAGCAGGAAGGCGGCGCGGAACTGGTGCTCGCAGCCGACCGTGTCGCGGATGTCGCCGTAAGGGCCGTAGAAGGGCAGGATGCCGGCGGACGTGCAGGCGTCGACCATCCGCGCGATCGAGTAGTGCCATGGGTCCTGCTGGGCAGTGGCGCGCGGCGCGTCCGGGTTGTCGGGGTCGGGGTCCTCGATCACCCGGTAGGCGGGATGGCCGCCGCCGACGCGCGTCGTCTTCATCCGCCGCGACGCGGCAAGGTCGGCGGGACCGAAGCTCATGCCCTGCATGCGCGGGCTGGCGGTCGCGATCTCCTCGACGTTGGTGACGCCGAGCGAGGTCTCGAGAATGGCGTGGACGAGGATCGGCCGCTCCAGCCCGTGCTTGGCCTCGAGCTGGGCGAGCAACCGATCGATGTAGTGGATGTCCCAAGCGCCCTCGACCTTGGGAACCATGATCACTTCGAGGCGATCGCCGATCTCGCCGACCAGCCGCAAAAGGTCGTCGAGCACCCAAGGGCTGTCGAGCGAGTTGATGCGCGTCCACAGCGCACAGTCGCCGAAGTCGACCTCCTTGGCGAGCTTGATCAGCCCCTCGCGCGCCGCCTCTTTGCGATCGGCGGGAATCGCGTCCTCGAGGTTGCCAAGCAAGATGTCGCACTTGCGCGCCAGCTCGGGCAACTTCGAGGCCATCTTCTCGTTCGAGGGGTCGAAGAAGTGGATCATGCGCGAGGGCTTGAAAGGAATCTCGCGCAGCGGCTCGGGCGCTCCGATGGCGAGCGGCTGGAAGAACGCTCTCGGGTTTCGCATGGCGAGCGAATGCTATTGACTCGCGGATCAACGCGCGGTCGCGGCGGTTACGATTCGCCCCCCGAGCGCCCGCGCCGGCGCGGGCGCTGCTACCGGACGACGAGGCACGGAAGATTTGGGAGAGCGATGAGCGAAACCGACACCAAGCAGCTCGAGACCGACCAGGCCGCGCGTGAGGCGTCGGGCGCGCGCCCCTACGGCCGCTACCTGGAGGACTTCGAGGTCGGCGCCGTGTACAAGCACTGGCCTGCCAAGACCGTCACCGAGGCAGACGATCACCTCTTCTGCCTGTTGACGATGAACCACCACCCCCTGCACATCAACGACGAGTACGCCAAGCGCTCGCAGCAGGGGCGGAACGTGGTGGTGGGGCCGTACGTCTACTCGCTCGCGCTCGGCATGTCGGTCGCCGACGTTTCGGGCAAAGCGATCGCCAACCTCGCGACCGAGGAGCTGTCGCACCCGAACCCGGTCTTTCACGGCGACACGCTCTACGCCGAGTCCGAGGTGCTCGAGGTACGGCCGTCGAAGTCGAAGCCCGATCGCGGGGTGGTCAAGGTTCACACCCGCGTTTTCAAGCAGGACGGGACTCTCGTCTGCGAGTTCAAGCGGGCCGTCCTCGTACCGCGCCGCGAGCCGGCGTCGTCCTGACAACCCGGTAGGGCAACGCCGCTACACGGCGGCGGTGCGACGAGCGCCCGCCGCTCCGGCGTAGCCCGCCGCGTGCGCCCGTTGCGGCGCCCGTGCGCGAGCGGGCGTACGAGGGGTTCGGCCAGCTCGGCCGACGGCGACGCCCCGTGCGGCGGGTGTACACCTTGCCGCCGCCCGGTGCGTGCGTCACCACTAGCCGCCGAAGTGGGCGACCCAGAACGTCGCGCGTCGGCCATTCAAGTAGCCGTGGACGCGCGCAGCGCCGACGTAGCGGAAGCGACGGTAGGTGATGACGCTGCGGTGCGTCGGCGAGCGCAGCCACTGCGTCAGCACCCAGCGGGCAGCAGCTCTGCCTCGGTGCCAGCCGTAACGGAAGCCGATGATCTCACCGCGCAGGCGCATCCGTGGCCGGTGCGGCGGACCGACGTGCCGAAACGACTGGGCAGTGGCCATCACACCTGCTGCGCGGCGGCTCGAGCGATTCAGCACGCGCAGAACGCGCAGCGGAGGGCTGCCGGCCAGCCGGCGAGCTGCGTTGAAGCCGTTCAAAAGCGGGTAGCGCGGCGTTGCCGCCTCGGCCGTGGCCGGTCCGGACGTGCTCCGTTCGCCGCTCGCCACGTACGCTGCTGACAGCGCCAGCGCCGAAACGGTCGCAGCGGTGAGGAGCAGGGTCCATCTCGCACGGGAGCGCATAATCGACCTCCGTTGTGCCCGCCTCGGGCGTGTTTGGGTGTCGTACTTGCGCCTACGGGGTTAGCTGTCGGGCTGGCGCTGCTGCGCTTCGCGGCGCTCGGGCCGCGATTCGCCCCGGGAGTGTGGGTCCCCCGCCCGGAGCGCTGTGAGCGCTCCGGTTCGGCGCGTTTGAAACGTAACAGTTCGAGCGGACGGCAGTCGGCGCGGGACGGCTAGAGATCGCCCCGGCGTCTACCGGCCGATCATCGAGGGCGATAGTTCGTCACCCCTGCGTGAGCCCCGGCCTCTCCCGCTTGACGTGCGGAAGCGGGCGTGATGGCATGTGTTGCGGCTCGGTGAAGCGGCACGCAACGTCTGGGGGAGAGGCGGTAGGCAGCCCGCTCGTAGGCGCGCTCGGCTTCTAGCGCTGGCGATGGGCCGTCGGCGATTCGGCGGACCAGGCTCTTGTCGAGCGCAACCCGCTGGCGTAGCCGCCAACGGACTCGCATCCGACCACTCGTCCTGTCGACAGCTACCGGAATTCGCAAACACACGGTCACGAACGTCCAAAACAGAATCCGTAGGTCGATCCCGAGCGAGCACGTCCTGACGTACATGCGATCCATCTGGAGCTTCTGGGGCAGGATCCGCTCGAGGTACTGAACCAGCGGCTCGGCGTCGCACAGCACCCGGTCCTCGCGCGCGAACGCAACTTGCGAGAGCCCGGTGATTCCGGGGCGTACCCGCAGGATCTCTTCGTACGCCTCATGATGGCTAGCGACGAACTCGGGGCTCTGGGGGCGCGGCCCAACTAGCGACATGTCCCCACGGATCACGTTCCACAGCTGGGGCAGCTCGTCGATCTTCAGGCGAGAGATGATGCGTCCGACACGCGTCAAGCGCTCGTCGTCGGCGACGGTGAGTGGTGGCCCTCCGACCCCGACGTGCATCTTGCGCAGTTTCAGCATCGAGAACTCGCGGCCGTAGCGCCCTACCCGACGCGAGCGGTAGAGGACGGGGAAGCCAGATTCGGCGGCAATAGCCACGGCTGCAGCAGCGATCATCGGAGCGGCGACCAGCAGCGCAGCCGCTGCCACCGCGATGTCGAGCGCCCGCTTAGCGAGCTGGAAGCCGCGGTGCGGGTCGGCGTGCGTCGAGCGTGCGACGTGCCTCGTGGCACTGGTGCGGCGAACCAGCGATGAACGGCACACGTCGGGGGCTTTGCGCAGCTCACGCGTCATACGTGGGGGAAGTGGGAGTAGACAGAGGGGGTCTACGTTCCTCGACCGAGGAGGCGAGGCAAGGAGTTCGCGCGGCCGCGGACGGCTGCGCTCTGCCCTCTCACTCTACGCGAAGGGGACGCTGTTCGCCACTCTCGATGACAGGCCAGTAGAGCGGGAGCACCCAGACGCTCTCGCAAGGCCGGTGAGACGCCGCCCGGTTCTACGGACCCACGGATGGTTGCTGTGTAGATTACGAGCGGGTACAGGCTGTGTCTGTACGCAGGTGGGCTAGCGGTCTGTTACGGATTCAAAGCGAATCGAACACGTTGGTGCCCGCGTAGCTAGTAGCTGGGAGGTAGCGATTGGTGAGCAACCGTAGGTCGGGCGCCGTCCGTGCGATCAACGAGCCCCACGCAGGCGGCCAGCGGCCGGCGCTGCAACGCTACCTCGAGGTTCTCAAAGACCGGAGAGTGCCGGCGCTGGTCGCTGTCACGGGGTGTCTCTTGGCGGCCTTTGCTGTGCTGCTGCTCCGCCCGCCGGTCTACGAGGCGGAGGTCGACATCCTCGTCAACCCCGTGTCGTCGTCCGACCCGATCTTCGCGACATCCGGCGTCGTGCGCGAGTCGGTGACGGGCACGCGCGACGTCGAGACGGTCGCACGCCTGATCGTCAACGCGCGTGTGATGCGTGCGCTGCCGGCCGAAATCAGACGCGGCAGGTCGGTGCGAGAGCTGCTCGCCCTGGTGCGCGCGCAGCCGGTTGCCGAGAGCACTGTCGTCGCGGTCACCGCGCGCGGGGCGTCACCGCGCGAGGCTAGCGACCTCGCGAATGCTGTAGCGCGCACGTTCAAGGCGTTGCGCGACGCCGACATTCGGGCTCGTGCGCGTGCGCAGATCGCCCGTTTGACAGCCAATCCACCGCCGCCCGGCAGCAGTGACGCTGTAGCCCGTGCCACGCAGCTGGCGACACTGCGAACGCTCGCGGCTGGTGGCGACCCGTCGGTTCAGATCGAGGACCTCGCCAACCCGGTCGACGCTGTCCGGATTTGGCCAAGACCGTTACTGACCTTGGTCGCGGCGACCATAGCGGGCGGATTCTTGGCTGTGGCTGTCGCCTTCTTGTTCGAAACGCTCGACAACCGAATTCGCCGCGAGGAGCACGTTCGTGACCTGTCGAGCCTTCCCATCATTGCGCGCGTACCGCTGAACCGGCCCGACGAACCGGCGAGGGCACGAAGCGCGTTTCGCAGGGCGCGTGCACGGCCACATGGTGGCGAGCACGCGCCACTGCCGCCCTCGGCGCTGTCACCGGTCACCGTCGAAGCGTTCCGCTTGTTGCGGGCGACGCTGTCCGGTCTCGGTCGCAACACGCGTGCGACGGGACCGCTGTCGTCGCGACAGCGTCCGCGCGAGGCCCTGAACAGCCAGGCAGAGAAAGGACGCGGCGGCGACAGCGCCCCCGGACGCGCGATTCTGATCACCAGCTCCGGACCAGAAGAGGGCAAGAGCACCTCTGCCTTGAACCTTGCGGCAGCCTTCGCGATGGCAGGGCAGTCGACGGTGCTGCTAGAAGCCGACGTGCACCGGCCTTCGCTGGGCCGTGCTCTCGGGATCAGCGTCGAACGCTCGGTCGGAGACGTGCTGTCGCAGCGTGCCACCGTCGAACATGCGCTTGTGTCGCTGCCGCACTTCGGAGGACGGCTACGCGGCCTCTTCGCAAAGCCCACTGACGCCGGCCTTGGCGATCTCTTCGCGTTGGCTCCGGGGGAGCAACTGCTGACGGACCTGCGCGCGCGCGCCGACATAGTGGTGGTCGATTCGGCGCCCGCCCTTCGTGTCGGCGACACGCTCCAGTTGGTGGGGAAGGTGGACGATGTGGTCCTTGTCGTTCGTCTTGGTGTGACAAAGTCCGAAGAGCTGCGCCGTCTTCTCGAGCTCTTCGACCAGCAGCGGGTGCAGCCAATTGGCTTAGTGTTGATTGGCACCGATGGGGCCGACAACGGCTACTACGGCTACGTCGGCCAGACGCGCGGATTCGAGGCGCCGGCAGGTGTGCTGAACTCGGTGGCGGTCGGTCAACGTACAGTCCGGCCGCGCGTTTATCGGGAGCGACGCATAAACAGCTGACTCACTCCAACGAGATGGGCGCCGGCAGCTACCGGCGCCCATCGAAGGAGATCTCGCTGTGTGCGCGGGGAAGGCGCGACGGCACGCGCCTCCCGCCTAGGAACTCGGTGGTTGCACTGTGTACACCCGCAGATACCGCCGCCAGTCGACGCCGGTTTGGATGTCGAAGTAGTAGGCGTCTTCGGTTGGGCTGTAGGTGATGCCGCCTTGGTTGCGGTTTTGTTGGGCGAATTGGTAGATGGGGTCGGGGTGCCCGAAGGCGGTGTAGGTGTTGCCGCTTTCGAATTGGAGCATTCCCGACCCGTTGCCTTCGCCGTTGGTGTCGCCGATCCACATGCCGTATTTGGCCATCGCTTTGAGGATCGGTTTCTTCCAGGCGGGCACGGGCAGCTGGTCGATCTGTTGGGGTGTCATGTCGAGGTGGATGTAGGCGCCGAGCGGTGCGGATGCTGCGCGCCGCTCGG